>Ga0247766_1000001_pt1 | contig 1112018 bp, 896 predicted proteins | sample UWRJL223509R6_FD_179946 | JGI IMG/M metagenome (GOLD analysis project Ga0247766, IMG submission 179946) | Plant litter microbial communities from Arlington Agricultural Research Station in Wisconsin, United States - UWRJ-L223-509R-6 | ecosystem: Environmental > Terrestrial > Plant litter >... | reverse complement strand
TACCGGACTACATGCTGCCGGCGGCGCTGGTCGTGATGGAGAAGTTTCCCCTGAGCCCGAGCGGCAAGGTGGATCGGCTGCGACTGCCCGAGCCGCATACGGTGCAACACAGCTACACCGCACCCGTAACGGCGCTACAAACTCAGCTCGTGGAGATCTGGCAGCAGGTGCTGCAGGTCGAGCGCATCGGCATCCACGATAACTTCTTCGAGCTGGGTGGCGATTCGATCATGAGTTTGCAGGTCATCGCCAGGGCGCGGCGCCAAAAGGATCGTATGCCGGATATCAAGCTGCGCGATCTCATGCAGAACCCGACGATCGCGCTGTTGAGCACCTGTCTCGAAGCAGGCCCTCGCGTTACGGTCGCAGTCAGTCAGGACGCGGCTTCCGGCACCGCGCCGCTCAACCCTATTCAGTCGTGGTTTTTCGAAGCGGACATTCCGACACGCGATCACTTCAACCAGTCCCTGCTGCTGAAGACGCGGGAGGCGCTCGACGCCGGCGTGTTGGGCGCAGCCCTTGAAAGTCTCGCCCTGCATCACGACGCCCTGCGACTTCAATTCCAACAATCAGCATCAGGCCAGTGGATGCAGACTTACGCTGCGAACACTCCGTCGATGCTCTGGCAGCGGGAAGCCGCGGACGGGGCGGACATCACGCGTATCGCGGAGGAGGCGCAGCGAAGCCTCGATCTCGCCACAGGCCCATTGCTGCGCGCCGTGCACATGAAGGTAGCCGACGGCACACAGCGGCTGCTGTTAGTCGTGCATCATCTGATCGTGGATGGTGTTTCGTGGCGCGTGCTGCTGGAAGATCTGCAGTCCGCCTATCAGCAACTCGTTACGGCGGGGAACGTGCAGTTGCCCGCGAAAACCAGTTCCTTCACATCCTGGACGGCACGGCTGGAGAAGTACGCACTCAGCGCGGCTCTCCGGCAGGAACTCTCGTTCTGGGAAGCGCAGATAGACACAGCAGATATCGCGGACTTGCCGCGCGATAACGCGGCGGGTTCCACCCAGGTACGGAATGCCCAACACGTCGGTCTGCAACTGGATCGCCGGCAAACGCAGTTACTGCTGAAGCAGGCTCCCGCGACTCATCAGGCGCAGATCAATGATCTCCTGCTGACAGCACTGAGCCGGGCGCTGTGCACCTGGAGTGGCCAGGAATCCGCGTTGATCGATCTCGAAGGCCATGGCCGCGAAGATCTGTTCGATGGAGTCGACGTCAGCCGCACGTTAGGCTGGTTCACGACCGTGTATCCCGTGCGGCTCCGCCCCTTGGGTTCCGTGGAGCTGGCCGTGCGCAGCGTGAAGGAACAGCTCCGCGCGATTCCGGGCAACGGACTCGGTTATGGGGTGCTGAAATATCTCAGTGATGCCGCAACTCGCGAGCGCATCCGCACACTGCCGCGTGCGCGAGTCACTTTCAATTATCTCGGTCAGTTCGATCAGAGCTTCAATGCAGACTCTCTGTTCACTCCGGCAGAGGAAAGCCGCGGACGCGAGCGCAGCGAGGAGGCACCGCTCGGCAACTGGCTCACCGTCAACGGTCATGTCTACGATGGCGAGCTCGCCTTGCGGGGCAACTTCAGCGGCGAGGTGTACAAGACCGAGACGATGCAGCAGCTGTTCGATCTGTATCGGCAGGAACTGCTGGCGCTCATCGGTGAAGGCGCGGCGCCGCGTGTGGTTCACTGATGTCCATTCATCCCGACATCGCCGCGTTCCTCGAACTCGTCGCGGCCGGAGTTACCCGCGGCAAGCGCAAATCCTTGCATGAGCTTGCCGTTGCCCAGGCACGCATCGATTTCGACAACTCGTCCCTGGTCATCGATCACCCCCCGCAGGATCTGCCGCACGTGGAAGACGTGACCATCACCGTGCGAGACGGTGCGACGATTGCAGGTCGTTTATATCTTCCGCTGAATCGCGCGACGTCGGCGCCGCAGCCGCTGCTGTTGTACTTCCATGGCGGCGGCTATGTCGTGGGCGGTCTGGATTCTCACGATTCCCTGTGTCGCTCCCTGGCTTACCGCACGCCCTGTGCCGTGCTGGCAGTCGATTACAGACGGGCGCCAGAACATAAGTTTCCGATCGCCGTGCATGACGCCATCGATTCTCTGCAGTGGGCCTTTGCCAACGCGGCCACGCTCGGCATCGACGCTGGCCGCATCGCCGTTGGTGGCGACAGCGCTGGAGGCACGTTGGCTACGGTGGTCGCCTTGTCGTCTCCCGAGTCTCAGGCACTCGCCGTACAACTTCTGATTTATCCGTGCACCAGCGCCTATCCGCATTTCGAATCGCACCGGCGCTTTGCGGAGAGTCCCATGCTGTCGGCCACGACGCTGCGCTGGTTTTACGATCACTACCTGCGCAGCGAAGCCGATCGCAAGGACTGGCGTTTTGCGCCACTGGAGATTCAGAAGGTCACCCGTGTTACACCCGCGCATATCGTGCTCGGCGACCACGACCCCCTCGTCGACGAGGGTCAGGAATACGCGCGCAAACTGCAATCCTTCGGAGTGCCGGTCACCGTGGCGTTGTACGCAGGAATGCCCCACGATTTTGTGCGGCTGGGCGGCATCATTCCTGACGAGGCCGCGCGCGCTCACGACGAGATCGCCGGGGTGCTGGCCCGCGCGTTTGAGTCGACGAGACCTTCGCCTTAAATTTTTGTCGCGCTCGTTCGTCTTGCTGGGGTCAGACGGCTATCCGTCACGAACGCAATTACACGGACTTCAGCATTTCATGTATCCAAACAGGTTCAGTCTTTCTCATTCTGTTGCATTGGCAGTAGCCACTCTCATCGCGGCCGCCGCGAGCCACGCCGCTGAAACAACCCTTCCTAAGATTGCAGTGGAGGCCGAAGAGAACGGCAGCAATTATGTTGAAAAACGCGGTCGCGTCGGCACGAAGACCGATGCGCCGGTCATCGAGGTTCCGCAGGCCATCAGTACCGTCAGTCGCGCTCAGCTGACAGAGTGGAATGTCCAGCGCGAGCGTGACGCCGTGCGTTACATGCCTGGCGTATACGCTGAGCCGTACGGCGCTGAAACGCGCTATGACAATTTTTTTATCAGAGGTTTCGACCAGTTCACCGGCCAGTATCGTGATGGGCTGCGTGAGCTGCGTGGCCTCTGGAGCCGCTTCAACACCGACCCGTACGGGCTCGAGAGCATCACGGTGCTGCGCGGTCCGTCCTCTGTATTGTATGGACAGAACAATCCCGGCGGCGTGGTCGAGAAAACCACGAAAAAACCTGTGGAAGGCGGCGTGCGGGAGCTCGAGCTGCAGGCCGGCACGTTCGATCGCGTGCAGGGTAACGCTGACTTCGGCGGCAATCTGGGCGATTCGCTGTTGTACCGGCTGACGGGCATGGTCCGCGAGAGCGACACGCAGTTCGAATACAACAAGGATGAATCCGTTCCTGACGATCGGGAATATTTCGCACCGGCGCTCACCTGGAAAATCTCTGATGCGACGAAGCTCACCGTGCTGGGCGATTATCTGCACACGCAAACGGCGTCATCATTCACGCTGACTCCGACGACCTTGCAGGCCACGGGGTTTATGGCGGGCGAGCCGGGCTTCAATAACTATGAGCATCATCAGCGCACCATTGGCTATCGCCTCGAGCATGCCTTCGGCAACGCGCTGACGTTCGTGCAGAACGCGCGTTACGGCACGCTGGATTTCACTTACGGCAACGTCAACACCGCCACCAAGCCGGCAGCCGTCCAGCTGCCAGCCAACAACGTGTACCGTGCCGCCACGCTCATTGATGAAGAGCTCGACGCCCTGAATGTCGACAACCAGTTGCAGTTGCGGCTGACAGGCGGCCGCCTCGAACAGACGTGGCTCGCGGGTGTGGATTATCAGGATTCAGACTATGTGAGCTATCAGCGCAGCGGAGCGGCGCCGCCGCTCAATATTTTGAATCCCGTATACGGGTCGCCTGTTGCCCCCCCGACGACCTTGACTGGCGATCGTACGCAGGACAGCTACCAATGGGGTGCTTATCTCCAGAATCAGATCCGCTTCGACAACAAATGGATCGCCACGCTCGGCGTGCGGCAGGACTGGGCGAAGACCGAGCTCGACGTGCGTCATGCCAATCCTCGCACACACACGGAGATGGATGATGAGGAGCTCACAGCCCGTGTCGGGCTGACGCGCCTGTTCGAGAATGGGCTTGCGCCTTACGTCAGTTATTCGCAGTCATTCCTGCCCATCTCCGGAGCCACGGACGAGGGGCAGCCGTTCAAGCCGACCACGGGTGATCAATACGAAGTGGGCGTGAAGTTCGAGCCGCACGATTTCAACGGCTTCATGGCGGTTTCGGTCTTCGAATTGACTCAGCAGAACGTGGTGACGCCGGAGCCGTTAACCGGGCGTCAGAGCACTCAGACAGGCGAAATTCGATCGCGGGGGGTGGAGCTCGAGGCCGTGGCTTCACTGGCCACCGGGCTGAATCTGGTCGGCGCGTACACGTATCTCGATCTCGAGGTGACCCGGACAGGAAGAGCCAATGAGTTGGGCAAATCCCCCGTTCTGATTCCGGAAACGATGGCGTCGCTGTGGCTTCGTTACACGCTGCCGCCGGGCTTTTTGCCGGGGCTCGGCGTGGGAACCGGCGTGCGATATACCGGACCCACATTCTTCAACAGCATTAATACCCTCGAGAACGGCTCGAACACAGTGGTGGACGCGTCCTTATCTTATGAAATGAGCCACTGGCGCTTCGCCGTTAATGCCAATAACGTACTCGACAAAGAGTACGACACGTGCTGGAACACCTCCACGTGCACGCTCGGCCTCGAGCGCACTGTGATCGGTAGCGTGAAGTTCAATTGGTGAGCTTTGTAGTGGACCGCTTCGTGTGAAGCGGTCCATTTTCGGCTGGTGCTTTTGCCGGCTCTGCGCAAGAGCATGCTAGCGATCACTGCTGCCCGGCTCTACGTTGTGCACTGTCCAGCGCAACGCGGACGACATGGAGCACTACGTGACCCGCGAGGCCATCAAACTGACGGTCGAGGAACTCGACCGCCACGCCCACGCCCTGTTCAAGCAGTATCGGGACGTTACACCGGTCATCGAGCGTGATGACGGCACCTACCTCGTCATCCGTCCGAGCGCAGTGGAACTGCTCACGGCGGACCCCCGCACGCGTCAGCCGGAAACCGAGCTGGCGTCATTGCGTGGCCTGACGACCGGCGCGATCTTCGAGTTCTTCAAAAACACCATGCTGTTTTCCAACGGCACTGACCATCGGAGGCGGCGGGCCTCCATGATGAAGCCGTTTGCATACAAGCTCATTTCAGATCTGCGTCCGCGCGTGCGCGCGGTGGCGAACTCCCTCATCGACGGCTTCGAGGCGGACGGCGAGGTCGATCTGTTGGAGCGCTATGGATCGCCACTCCCGGCCCAGATCATCAGCGAGATTCTCGGGCTTCCCAAGGCGGACGTGCCGCGATTCACCCAGTGGGTATACAGCATGTCGCGCGGCATCAGCTCGCTCTATCGACCTGAAATGCACGACGAGGTGTCGCGCGACGCCGAAGAGCTGAAGGCGTATGTCGTGCAGTTGCTGGAGAGCCGACGCAGTGCGCCGCAGGGCGATTTTCTCAGCACTTACGTCGAGGGCCTCGGGGAGGACAACGCACTGTCCGCCGCGGAGGCGATCAATCAGGTGATTTCGATCATCATCGGGGGGAGCGATACCACGCGCCTCGCCCTGGTCATTCAGGCCGCGTTGCTGCTCGAACACGAAGAGCAATGGCGGGCGGTCTGCGAGGATCCTGCATTGATTCCCGGCGCGGTGTCGGAGGCGTTGCGTTACGAGCCCTCCGTAGCTTCATTCCCACGCGTTCTCCTGGACGATATCGAAGTCGATGGTCTGGTGTTGAAGCGTTTCAAGCTGGCATTTCTCTCCACCATGGCGGTGATGCGCGATCCGGCGGTGTACGCCAACCCCGAAACATTCGATATCAGAAGAACGGATCATCCCCGCAAACATATCGTGTTTGGCAACGGCGTGCATCGCTGCATCGGCGAGGTGCTCGCGCGCATCGAGCTCGAAGAGGGCCTCGCCGCGCTTGCGGAGCGACTGCCCGGCATGCGGCGAGTCGGGCCGACGCTCAACGTCCGCGGCCACGTCGCCTTGCGACGCGCTGAGGGTTTGCGAGTGAAGTGGTGAGCCACCGGGCGCTCCCGATCTAGAGCGCCCGCGCCTTTCAGGCGCGACCGGCCGCGCGTGCTACGCTGCCGTCCTGTTGGACGGTTGCGCCCATGGCCCTATTCGAAAGCATGCTCATCCTTTCGCTCGTCGCCGTCCTGCTCATGCAGGTATCGCGACGCTTGCGAATTCCGTATCCCACCATGCTCGCGATGGCTGGAGCCTGCGTGGCGGCGCTTCCGTGGGCGCCGGAAATCGACATTGAGCCGCACCTGGTGTTGGCGCTTTTCATTTCTCCAGCATTGCTGGACGCCGCGTATGACACGTCACCCCGCGAGTTGAAACGCCATTGGCTGCCGCTTCTCTCGCTGGTCGTGGTCGCGGTGTTGTTGACCACAGCCGTCGTCGCATGGGCGGGCTGGGCATTTGCCGGTCTACCCGTCGCCGCCGCTCTGACATTGGGCGCTATCGTCGCACCTCCGGATGCTGCTGCATCCGCAGCTGTTCTAAGCCAGTTCAGCCTGCCCCGACGCACCTTGAGCGTGCTGCAGGGGGAAAGCCTGCTCAACGACGCCGTCGCGCTGTTGTTGTTTGGGCTGGGCGTATCGTGGGCGACGACGGAAAGCCCCGCATGGTCGCACGTCGCACCGTTGCTGCTGGCCGCCGTTCCGGGCGGATTGATCTTCGGCATCGTGATGGGCAAGGTGATGGTGAAACTCGCTGTTGGCCTCGCCGGCACCTTGTCCTCGATCATCGCGCAGTTCGCGACGACCTTTGCCGTGTGGATCATTGCCGAGCGGCTGCATCTCTCGCCGATCATTGCGATCGTGGCGTACGCAATGACGATCGCACGCTACGCTCCATCGCGGCAAAGCGCGCGCGACCGCGTGCATTCCTACTCGGTGTGGGAAGCAGTTGTATTCATGTTGAACGTGTTCGCCTTCCTGCTCATGGGCCTGCAGGCGCGAAGCATTCTCTCCCGTCTCAAGGATGGAGAGCTGCAGCATGCGCTGCTCTTCGCCGGGCTCGTGCTGGCTCTGGTCATCCTCGTCAGGCTGCTGTGGATTGCGATCTATCGCGAGGCCGTGAAGCGATGGCAGCCCGTGCCGCCCGCAAGTCACACGCTGCTCGTGTCCTGGTGTGGTATGCGGGGGCTCGTCACACTGGCGACGGCGTTTGCGCTCCCGGCCAATTTTCCCGGACGAGACATCATCGTGCTGAGCGCATTCGGTGTGGTGTTGGGCACGCTCGTCATTCAGGGCCTGACTTTGCGACCGCTCATCCGCTGGCTCAACATCGCACCGGATGGGTCGCTGACCGCGGAGATTTCCAGTGCGCGGACCGAGTTGTTCCGCACGGCCCTGCAATCCCTCGCCGAGGAAACAGGTCCCACTGCGGAGGCGGTCAAAGCGGAGTACGCGGCGGGAGAGGGGCGTGCGCGCAACGTCGACAATCCGCAGGAGAAAACCGAGCACGACCGGTTGCGACTTCGTGCCATTCAGGCGCAACGCCGTGAACTGGCGGAGATGCGCCGGCAGGGACGAGTGGAAGACGATGTGTTTCACGTGCTCGAGGAAGAGCTGGACTGGTCTGAGCTCAGCGCCGCGCCCCCCGGGTACTTTCAGCATCTCAGTACCTGAGGAGCTTCGGCACGGGATGCGGGTTTGCTGTGCCCGTGTGCGACTCTAACTGCGAGCGCGCGATTCAGTCTGAACGCCGCCCTCAACGTCTGGTGCGTCTCACCGTCTTGCCAGAGGCCTTCTTCGCCGGCGGCGATGTGCGAGGCGACTCCATACTTACTCTGAGCATGCTACGAAACTCTTCCCGCATCGGAGCGCGCAGGTGCACCTCCTCTTTCTCGACGAGCGCGATGGACCTTATAAAATGCATCATCACGGATGCGATGATTTCCTCCCGCGCGGGTTCGAGAGGCGGCGAAGCGATGGCCAACAGTCTGCGTAACTGCTGGCGCATGCCGGCTTTCATCTTCAGCATGCTGTTCTGATCGACACACGCCTCCCGCCGCACCTCCATCAACTGCATGGACACGGGATGCGTGGCAGCGAAGCGCGACACTTCGACGAGAATACGATCCGCAATGAGCGCCGCGGGCTCTCCCTTGAGCGTCTCGCCCACAGCTTCGAACGTCTGCGACAGCTCTTCCACGAAGGACGCCATGAGGGTCTGGGCGAGCGCTTCCTTGGTCGGAAAGAACTGATACAGGGAGCCGATGGACGCCCCGGCCTGCGCAGCAATCTCCGTCATGGTCGCCGCTTCGAATCCCCTGGCCTCGATGACCTGCTCTGCGGCGGTCAAAAGGGCGGCGACCCGCTCCCGGCCGCGCTGCCGCTGCGGCAGACGGACCGTAAACTGCGACCGGTTCGTTGCTTTAAGTGAGGACATCCTCATATACTCGATTCATGAAGGTACCCTCATATTACACAAGATGGCCCCGTCTCCGACAGGTGGCTTTCATTGGCATGCCTGTTCTGGCTGCGATCGTCATCACGATCTTGCTGAGTACGCGAGGCGGCGCTGAGGGAACGGCCCCTGTCCAACAGCCGGCTGCCGCACTAACGGTCACTCGCGCTACACCTCGTGTTGTCTCCTGGCCGGCGACGTTTGCGGCTTCAGGCACCATCACGCCGTGGCAGGAAAGCATTGTTGGCGCGCAGGTCGGTGGCCTGAGCCTCGTTGAAGTTCGAGTGGACGTGGGAGATGTCGTCAAACGCGGTGACGTGTTGGCGCGTCTCGACGGTGATCTGTTAAGGGCTCAGCAAGCACAACTGCGCGCGGCGCTTACAGAAGCCGAAGCCGCCGTTGAGGAAGCAGACGCCAACAGCAAGCGCGCCTCCAGCCTGCGCAGTACGGGCGCCCTCAGCGAACAGGCGATCATTCAATATCTGACGGCCGCCACGACGGCGCGGGCGAGAGTGGAGTCCGCGAAAGCGCAGCTCGCGTCCAACGCGCTGGAGCTCAGGTACACGACCATCATTGCTCCGGACGATGGTGTCATCAGCTCGCGAACGGCAACCCTCGGCGCGGTGATTCCCGCGGGCAACGAGCTGTTTCGCTTCATTCGTCAGAACCGGCTCGAGTGGCGCGGCGAGCTCACGGCGACTCAGATGAGTCAGGTTGTGACAGGGCAGGGCATCGTCTTGAATTTGCCCGATGGCAAGACGGCGGAAGCCAGGGTCCGGCAACTCGCGCCATCAGTGAGCATGCAATCGCGACTCGGCATGGTGTATGCGGATGTCGTACCCGGCAGCACTGCGCGCGCGGGCATGTACGCAAACGGCCTGATCGTCACCTCACAAAGTCAGGCGCTGGTGATTCCCGCGACGAGCGTCATCATTCGCGACGGCCGCAGTTATGTAGTCAAGATCAACACCGCCGAGCCCACATCCGGTGTCAGCCTGCAGGCGGTCACGGTAGGCCGCCGGGTGGCAGGAGATTTCGAGATTCTGCAGGGGCTCGCGCCGACCGATCAGGTTGTCGTGGCGGGAGCCGGTTTCCTGAACGATGGCGACATCGTGCGCGTCGCCTCGGTCGAGCGTTGATCCATGGATTTCGCCACATGGTCCATTCGCAATCCGATTCCGGCCATCCTGCTGTTCGTGCTGCTGACTTTCGCGGGGCTGTGGGGCTTCAGGCAGCTGCCCATCCAGAATTTTCCTGACATCGATCTGCCGACGGTCACCGTCACTCTGTCACAGCCGGGTGCAGCGCCCGCGCAGCTCGAAACCGAGGTCGCCCGCAGGGTCGAGGATTCTGTAGCAACCCTCTCAGGTCTCAAACATCAGCGCACCTCGATCACGGACGGGCAGGTCCAGCTCACCGTGGAATTCGAGCTCGAGAAAGTGCTCTCCGACGCGCTGATCGAAACCAAGGACGCGGTCGATCGTGTTCGCTCCGATCTTCCCACCGATCTGCTGCAACCCACGGTGAGTGCGGTAACCGTCGGCGGCGAAGCACTTCTGACTTACGCCATCGCTTCCACGCGCATGGATGAAGAAGCGCTCTCCTGGTTTGTTGACGATAAAGTCAGCAAGGCCATGCTGAGCATCAACGGCGTGGGGCGTTTTCAACGCACGGGCGGCGTGCAACGCGAAGTCCGTGTCGAGGTCGATCCGGTGCGGCTCGCCGCAGTGGGTGTTACCGCTGCAGAGGTTTCGCGCGCGCTTCGTACCGTGCAGCAGGACTCTTCCGGCGGCAGAGGCCAGCTCGGCTATGCGGAGCAGTCCGTTCGCACGATCGCCACGGTACGTCAGGCATCTGATCTTGCCGCTCTGCCGATCGCGCTGGCCGATGGACGTGAGGTTCGTCTCGATCAGGTCGCCACTGTGAGCGATACCTCCGCGGAGCGCAGCCAGGCGGCGTTGCTCAACGGCAAGCCCGTCGTGGGTTTCAAAGTGTTTCGCGCGCGTGGGTATGATGAGGTTCGCATCGCCGCTGAAGTGGCGCAGGCGCTGAAGAAACTGACCGCCGCCGACACAGCGCTCACCGTCACCCCTGTCTCCAGCACCGTCACCTACACCCAGGAGCAGTTCGAAGGCTCCATGGATATGTTGTATGAAGGCGGGCTGTTAGCGGTGATCGTCGTGTGGTTCTTCCTGCGCAGCTGGCGGGCCACACTGATTGCGGCTTCGGCATTGCCGCTCTCCATACTCCCCACGTTTGCCGCAATGTCAGTGTTTGGTTTCTCGCTGAACACGGTGACGTTGCTCGCGCTGGCAGTCATCGTAGGTATTCTCGTCGACGATGCGATCGTCGAGATCGAAAACATAGAACGCCACGGCCGCATGGGCAAACCTATGCGCCAGGCCGCGGCCGACGCCGTGACTGAAATCGCGCTCGCCGTCATGGCGACGACGATGGCGCTGGTCGTGGTGTTCCTGCCCACGGCAATGATGAGCGGCGTCCCCGGCAAGTTCTTTCGGGAGTTCGGGTGGACCGCTGTCGTCGCCGTTCTGGCGTCGCTGCTGGTGGCGCGTCTGCTGACGCCGATGATGGCTGCTTACTTTCTCAAGTCTCATCCTGAGAAGAAGGAAGAGCCCGACGGCCGCTGGATGACGGGTTATCTGCACGCCGTGCGCTGGTGCCTGGCACATCGCAAGACCACGCTCGCCTTTGCCACTGCCTTCTTTATCGGCTCGATCGCGTTGTTGCCGATGCTGCCCATGGGCCTGATCCCCGCGTCGGATCGCGGCTTCACGACCGTCACCATCGAGTTGCCGCCCGGAAGCTCGCTGCGCGAGACGCTTGATGTGGCTGAGCAGGCACGCGCGCGAATCGCGACCGTGCCGGGTGTCGCCGGCGTGTTCACGACGGTGGGCGATGCGCAGTCCGCGGGCTTCGGCAACACTCAGGCGGGCGAGGTGCGACGAGGCGCGATGATCCTGACTTTTGCAGATCGCGATGAGCGCGAAGGGCAGGGGCACATCGAGTCGCTCGTGCGCGCCGAGCTCATCAAAGTGCCGGGCGCGCGCTTCACGCTGGGGGGTGGCATCGGCGAGAAGCTGTCGCTCATTCTCGCGAGTGACAACGCTTCCGCCCTGAAAGCTACGGCACAGCAAATGGAGCGCGAGCTGCGGGGTGTCGGCAAGTTGAGCAACATCAACTCCACCGCGAGCCTCGAGCGTCCGGAGATCATCATTCGCCCGGACGCGCAGCGGGCTGCCGAGCTGGGCGTGACAACCGCCGCGATCGGCGAAACGGTGCGCATTGCCACCAGCGGCGACTTCGATGCGCAGCTCGCCAAGCTCAATCTCGATAATCGCCAGATCGGCATTCGCGTTCGCATGGCGGACGCGGCCCGGCAGGATCTGGACACGCTGGCGAATCTTAGAGTGCGTGCTCGCGACGGCGTGGTGCCGCTGTCGAGTGTTGCCGCGCTGAGCGTTGAAAGTGGTCCGTCGCAGATCGATCGCTATGATCGTTTGCGTTACGTGACCGTTAACGCGGATCTCGACGGCATGCCGCTCGGCGCGGCGCTCAATGCTGCCAAGGCGCTGCCCTCAGTAACGGCGATGCCTTCGAGTGTCGCGCTTATCGAGAGTGGCGATGCGGAGAGCATGGCAGAGCTCGCATCCGGCTTTGGCCTCGCGATACTCATTGGTGTCGTGTGCGTGTTCTGCGTGCTCGTGCTGCTGTTCAAGGATTTTCTGCAGCCGGTCACGATTCTCTCGGCGATTCCGCTGTCACTCGGCGGCGCATTCGTTGCGTTGTTGTTGGCTGGCAGTGAGTTGGATGTGCCGTCCATGATTGGTCTCGTCATGCTGATGGGCATCGTGACGAAGAACTCCATTCTGCTGGTGGAGTACACCATCGTCGGCAAGCGGGATCGTGGACTGTCCGTTTATGACGCGCTCATCGATGCTTGTCACAAGCGCGCGCGTCCCATCGTCATGACCACCGTAGCGATGATTGCGGGCATGCTGCCCATCGCTCTGGGACTCGGTGCGGATGCGAGCTTCCGTCAGCCGATGGCGATTGCGGTGGTAGGTGGTTTGATTACCTCCACCGCATTGAGCCTGCTCGTGGTGCCCGTCGTGTTCTCTTATGTGGATCGAGTGGAGAAGCGCCTCGAGCGCCTCTTCCACTCGCGTCAACATCCGCAGGCGCCTCTCATCGAAGCAAAAGGCTAGCAGCGCGTCAGTCGCTGCTGCCTGCCAGCTGCAGAGCGGCCTTGCGTTCCTTGGGACTCGGCGGCGTCCACTGATAAATCCAGGTCTCGGTGAGCGGCTGCCGCTCATGGCGCAGGAATAGTCTGATGTCGATCGGCTCCACGCTGTCGTCAGTGGGTTTCACATCGAACATCGCGCGATAACCTTTCAGCGAGGCTAACGGCCGCGCGGAGGTGATTTCCACACCACCGCGTGAAACCGAAATGACGGGCTCGACATCTGCTCTCTCGGCGAGCGCGCCGAGCTCGCCACCGACGAAATCCACGGCGAAACGCCACGAGAAATATTTCCGCTTCTGCCCGACGACTCCGCCGATTCCAGTGCGCGTCGCTACCACTTGCGCGAGGGGCGGGTTGGCCGGCATCTGCGTGCCCCAGAACATGCGATACGAGTACAGGAGTTCGTCGCCAGGCTTCGGCGGCTCGGTCGGATTCCAGTACGCGACGATGTTGTCGAATGTTTCATCGGCCGTGGTGAGCTCGACGAGTTGCACGGCGCCTTTGCCCCAGCCTGTCTTGGGCTCGATCCACAGGCTCGGCCGCCGCTCGTAGAACACGCCGTCGTCCTGATAATTGACGAAGTTGCGATCACGCTGGAGCAGGCCGAAGCCGCGCGGGCTCTCGTCGAAAAATGAATTCACGCGCGGGAAGGCCGGGTTGGTCAACGGCCGCCAGATCCATTCGCCGTTGCCGCTCCACAGGGCGAGCCCGTCGGAGTCATGAATTTCAGGGCGCCAGTCATTGGCGAGGCGCCGGTCGTTCTCGCCCATCTGATACATGCTCGTGAGCGCGGCGATGCCCAGGCGACGGATCGACTTGCGGGGATAGATGGCGGAATCCACTTCAACGATCTGCGGCGCGCCCGGCGTCAGCGCGAATCGATACGCGCCCGCGATGCTCGGAGAGTCGAGCAGCCCGTAGAACACGAGCGTGCGCGAATCGTTGACGGGGCGCTCGAACCACCACGCGACGAAGCGCGGAAATTCTTCGACGCCATTTGCCGTGTCGATGGCGAGCGCCCGGGCCGAAAGGCCGAACTGACGCGTGTCGCTGCCGACGCCGCGGAAATAACTGGCGCCGAGGAAGGACGCAACGTCGGCATCCCAGTTGGTGGCGGCATGAATGCGGAAACCGGCGAAGCCGAGATCGGGCGGCAGGGCGCGCGGGTCGATGCCCGTCTTGCGAAATTCGAACAGCGAGGGTTGATAGCGGATCTCGCGGGCCGCGCCGTCGACGATCTCATACATCTCCACCGGCTCCTTGAAGCCACGGCCGAGATGGAAAAACTCGAGACGAAAGCCGCGCTCTTCCTTGCCCCAGATCGCCTGGTCACGACGGAAGCGCAGCGACTGGTATTGATCGTAATCGAGGTTGATGAGCGCGTTCGGCGCCAGCTTCGCGGGCGCGCTGTAAGCGGCGTTGGCGAGCGCCCGCGCGCGACCTTTCAACGCCGCGAAATCAAACGCACGAGCCGGGCCGCGGGCGCCAGTCGACTCGGGCGTAGCGGCCATGCTGGCCGGAGTGGTCAGGGTGGCTGCGGATAACGTGGAAAGCAGAACGGTGGATTGCAGGAAATCGCGTCTTCGGATCATTAGCTCGCCATCATCGGAAAGGGGCAGGGAATTCTAACGAACGTACGCGACCATTTGATCCTGCGCTACCCTCCAAAGGGCGATAAAAGCACCGGCCAAGTTGTCTGCAAACAGAACGCGCCGTGTACGGGCGCCCGCGACCTCGGTCGGTCTGTCGCCCGGAACTTATGTTCCATCCCCCGCGTTCCCCCCGGTTGGCCGCGTAAGGAGATTCCCGTATGCAAGCGACTTCGGTTCCTCACAATGCACTGGTGCTCATCGGCGACGGACGCAAAGCGCTGTTTCTGCGCAATCACGGTACCCCATTAGCCCCGAAGTTCATCGTGGAGCGCCTGCTCCAGCACGAAAACCCGCCGACACGGGAGCAGGGGACGGACAAGCCTGGCCGTGTCTCCGCAAGCGTCGGCAGCGCGCGTAGCGCGACGGAAGAAACGGATTGGCACCAGCTGGAGGAAGCACGGTTCGCGGGAACACTGGCCGACGCGCTGTACCGCTTCAGCCTCGAGGAGCCGGACACGGCGATCATCGTGGTGGCTCCGCCTAAGACCCTGGGCGAGCTGCGCGGCGCGTATCACAAGGGTCTCGAAGATCACATCATCAGCGAGATCCCCAAGGAGCTCACTGCGCAGCCGATTCCTCACCTGGAAAAGGTGCTGACCGCGACTCCGGACTAGGAGCTGCAGGAGAGCATCGACGAGCCGGGCTTGTTGCGAGCCCATTCGGGGCGGCGCTGTGCATACAGATCGCGACCGGGCTGATCGGTGTAGGGGTGGCGGAGAACCTCGAGCAGGTCGTGAATGCCGCCGTAGTCGCCTTGCTCGGCCCGATCGATCGCCTCCTGAGCGAGATAATTGCGCAGGACATAGCGCGGATTGGCCGCGTTCATCTGCTCCTGCCGCAGGTTGGGCGGCACCTCGTCGCGCCGGATGCGCGCCACGTACTGCGTCAGCCACTCGAGCAGTTGCGGCTCCCACTGTGCGCGTTTCGCTTCATCATAGAATGCGGCTTCGAAAGGTCTGAGGGTCGGTGGCCTGTCGATGTGGATGTCTACATTGCTCAACGCGCGAAACCACAACGTCATGTCGACTTCGGCTTCCTGCAACAGCCCTTGCAAGGAGCGCATCATCTCGACGTCTTCGTCTTCACACGCGCGCAAGCCGAGCTTGGCCGCTGTGTTGGCGCGATCGGCGCCGGTATAGGTCTCGACGTAGCGTTGCAGGCCGACTTCCAGCACGTCGTGAGTTTCGAGCAGCGGCGCGAGCGCGCTCGCGAGTCGCCCGAGATTCCACAATGCAATCTGAGGTTGTTGGCCGAATCGATAGCGGCGGCCTTGAGCATCGGTGGTGTTGGGCGTCCAGCCGAAATCCAGATTGTCGACCCATCCATAAGGACCATAGTCGATCGTCAGCCCCAGGATCGACATGTTGTCGGTGTTCATCACGCCGTGGACGAAGCCGACGCGCATCCAATGCGCGAGCAGATGAGCCGTGCGCTCACAGACTTCGCTGAACCAGGCCGCGTACAGCTCAGAGCCCGAGAGCGCGCTCCGGCTCATGTGCCAGTCAGCGAAGTCCCGCGCGATGGTGAAGTCCACGAGACGCTGCAGTAAGGGAATATCTCCACGCGAACTCGGCAGCTCGAAGTTGCCGAAGCGGATGAACGATGGCGCCACGCGACAGACAATAGCCCCGGCCTCGAGCTTCGCGCGGCCGTCGTAGAACATGTCGCGCTCCACCTGATCACCCGTCAGCACGAGACTGAGCGCCCGCGTTGTCGGCACGCCGAGGTGATGCATGGCCTCACTACATAAGAACTCCCGCACCGACGAGCGCAGAACGGCGCGCCCATCGGCCCCACGCGAATACGGAGTAGGTCCTGCGCCCTTCAGCTGCAACTCCCAGCGTTGATTCTGGGCGTTGATGACCTCGCCCAGGGTGATGGCCCGGCCATCGCCGAGCTGGCCGGCCCAGTTGCCGAACTGATGGCCTCCATAGTTGGCGGCGAAGGGCTGCATGCCTTCCCATTGGGTGTTGCCGCCGAAAACCTCCGCAAACTCAGGTGATTCGACTTCCAGAGCGCTGAGCCCGAGCAGCGTCGCGACTTCGCGCGAATACGCAATCAACTGTGGAGAGGCGACCGGCGTAGGCGTCACCAGGGAGTAGAGCGCCCCATGAACCTGTCGCCGCCGTCCGCTTGATTCGGGATCGGCGGGCAGCTCACGGATGAAGCGGTTGTCGAAGCGAAGGGTGTGCATTCAGGTGTAACGTAAGCAAATGGAAATTCAGGGACAACGCGGGCGAGTGCGCGCCCGGTTCGCATTGACAGGCGTGCTGCTGATCTTTGCTTTTCCGGCCGACGCCACGACGCGCGCGGACTGCGAAAGACAATACACCCCGCGGCGGGTCGAGACCGGCAAAGATGTGGTGTGGCTGCCAACCCCCGACGGGCTCGTGGTTCGTATGCTGGAGATGGCGAAGGTCACGCCTGCGGACCTCGTCTACGATCTGGGCGCCGGCGACGGCAAGATCGCCATTGCCGCGGCAAAACGTTTCGGCGCGCAAGCGGTGGGCATCGAATACAACGCCGAGCTTGCCCGTCTCGCGCAGTGTCTGGCCGAGGTGGCTGGCGTAGCGGAACGGGCGCGCATCGTCCGCGGTGATATCTTCGAAACAGACTTCAGCGCCGCGACGGTATTGGCGCTTTATCTGCTGCCGGAGCTGAATCTGCGCTTGCGGCCGACCATTCTCGAAATGCAGCCGGGCACGCGCGTCGTCTCGCATCGCTTCAACATGGGCGACTGGCAGCCGGATCGCACGATCAGCACCGAGGGCGGCTCCGCCTATTTCTGGATCGTGCCGGCTCAGGTCGCAGGAACATGGCGGTTCCGTCCCGGGCAGCCGTCCAGCGGCGAAGAATTCGTCATTCGTTTCTATCAACAGTTTCAGAAGCTGAAAGGCAGCACCGTGCAGGGCGGGAGCCTGTTGCGGAATGCCCGCCTGCAGGGCGCGCAGCTCGAATTCACGTTTGATCTGCAGGGCAAGCCCGCGCAATTCTCAGGTCGCGTCGATGGCGGGCGGATCGTCGGCGCGGTCACGCGTGAGGGTGTGGCATCTGACTATGTCGGCATCTGGAGCATCTGAGCGCGGCCTGGCCCTGCGCCCACAGGGCTACCAGAGCGGGCCGCTCCGATGCTCGTCGACCTTCACAGGGAAGATGCGCGGCGGCGAGTTATCGCAGTACAGGCGTACATAGTTCAAAACACTGGCGACTTCGCCATTGCTCAGTGTCTGAAAGAACGGCGGCATGCCGAACGGACGTGGATTGCCGGTGGTGCCGGGCGCATAGCCTCCATACAACACCACGCGGATCGGATTCACGGAGGAATCCATGCATACCGCGCGATTGCCGGCGAGCGCGGGAGCAGCGGGCGGCTTGCCTTCAGCGCGCTCCCCGTGGCAGCTGGAACATTCCCGCGCGTAAATATCGCTCCCGTCCTTGAGCATACCGGTCAGCGATTCAGAAGCGACGCTGCGCGAAGCTTTCTTCACGTGCGCTCCCACGTCGGGCAGCGACTTCAGATACACCGCCATCGCCTGCAGCTCGCTTTCATGAACGTGTTGCAGGCTTTCGTAGACGACCTCAGCCATCGGGCCCAGGGTCGAGGCGCGTGCGCCCGACGCCACGGTGTGGGTTTGCCCGGTCTTCAACAAGGAGACGATATCGCCTTCGCTCCAGCCCTGCAGGCCCGCTTCACGGCTGCTGGTGAGCGCGGGCGCATACCAGTTGAGCACGAGGCCCCCTGAGGGATCACCGGTGGATTTGATAGCTCCGAGGGAGTTGCGCGCTTCGTGACAGGCGCTGCAATGGGCGAGGCCCTGTGTCAGATACGCGCCGCGATTCCATTCCGCGCTCTGGCTTGAATCCACTTCATAGACGCCGGGGCGGAAGAATAACGCGCGCCAGGCCCACAGGAGCGGCCGCTGATTGTAAGGAAAGGCGAGATCGTGCGCGAGATTCTGCTGTCGCACGGGGGCCTGAGTGCGCAGATACGCAAACATGGCATCGGCATCGCGCCGGCTGATCTTCGTGTAGTTCGTGTACGGGAAAGTGGGATACAGCGGGCTGCCATTCTTGCCGTAGCCGTTATGCAGCGCATGCCAGAAGTCGTCGACGGACCAGCGGCCGATGCCTGTGTCGAGGTCCGGCGTAATGTTAGGAGAATAGAACGTGCCAAACGGCGTGGGGATCGCGCGCTGGCCCGCATAAGAGGCGCCGCCGCGCGCGGTATGGCACGCCTGGCAGTCCGCGATCTGCACGAGATCCCGGCCGCGCTCGAGAACATCACTATCCGCTGTCTGAAGAGAGGGTGGGGCCTCACCCGTCTCGCGATCCGCGGGGCGCAGAAAAATCCATAGCGCCGCCAACAGGAGCACGGCCACCACCACAATGCTGAGCGTGCGCTTTTTCATGGCACGCGCTCCCCGGACGGAATGCTTCCGCATTTGAGCGGCGGAGGCTGTGCAAATGTTTCCTCAGGATGCGCATTGGCAGGCACGGGTTGTGTCGCAAGCCATGCTGTGGCGGCAATGAGATCCTGCGGCGTCATGCGCTGAACGATCTGCGCCATGCAATCGGGTGCGTGCGCGCGCCGCGAATTGATCCGCCAGGCGCTGAGCTGGGCGGCGAGGTAGTCGTGTGACAATCCTAATAATCCTGGCACGGCGGGGATCACGCCCATGAGACTCGTGCCATGACAGCTGTTACACGCCGGGATCTGCAGCTGCGCATCGCCCCGCGTCACGAGAGCCTGGCCGCGCTCCAGCTCTGCCGCAGTGACCTTTGGCGCTTGGGGTGTTGGATAAGGCAGCTGCTGATTGGCGAAGTACGTTGCAATCTCGCGCAGATATTCCTGGGTATGGCGTTCCGTGAGGTACGTCATCATCGGAAAGTGGCGCCGGCCGTCGCGAAAGTTGAGGAGCTGGTTGTAGAGATAACCCGCGGGTTTCCCTGCAATGCGCGGGTAGTAGCCAAAGTTGGTGGCGCGACCTTCCTGACCATGACACGGTGTGCAGGCCTTCACGCGCTGATCAATGGAGTCGAGCGGCGCGGGCTCGTCGGCGGCACGAGCTGGCGCGCCGCCGACGCATGCGACGGCGATAAGAATCAGAATCCGCAAGCGCTTCAAGAATATCTCCAGCAGAACAGCTACGCAGCGCACACACGAGCGGGTGAGCGCAGGCGCAAGTCTACTGGCATGGCGGCCTCGGCGGTTGCCCTTCCATGAATACAAGCTCCCACCGGATTACAGGCGGACGCTTCGAGGCATGGGCACTGGCGTGGCGCGGTTGGGCATAGGCGCAGCGTTGGGAGGCACGAGGCCGCTCACGAGTTCCGCGATACGCACGGCCTGGCCGGTCTGAAAGCACTGGTTCGCGGCGGCGCCGATCAGAATGGATGCCGCGCCTCCACGCTCGTCCGACGCGCGCTGATATTTATCAGGAGCCGCCGTGCCGAACAATTCGCTCAACATCAGATCATCGCCGCCGCCGTGACCGCCGGTGCCGGTCCACGGCTCGATGTCGCGAATGGCGCCTCTCAGGGGAATCACTCGCGTGCGCACACCATTATCCGCAATGCCGCCCTGGGTCATGTTGCCGCCGGCCACATACACCTGTTCGACGATCTGATGCTCGAGACGTCCCTTGGTCCCGTTGAACGCGATCTGATAACCCTCCCACGCATTGCAGGCGTTGAGCGAATAACTCAGCGTCGCACCCGTGTCGTAGCGGACGATGACGTTCATCGTGTCCTCGATATCGATCTCCGGCCTGAACACGCATTGATCGCGAAAGTAGCCATCGTGCTGCTCGTTCTCGAGATACAGCGCGCGCAGTTTCGGGTCCGCGGCGAGATCGAGAAAGAACGTGCAGTCGGTTTTCTCCGGACAGGTGTGACAGCGCTCGTGATGACTTTTGAGGCCCATCCGCCGCGCCATGGCGGGCGTGTAGTACTCGCGCTTGCCATAGGCCAGCACGGTGTCGGGCTGCGCGCCGAGCCACCAGTTCACGAGGTCGAAGTGATGCGTGGCCTTGTGAATCATGAGGCCGCCAGAGATGGCTTTCTGACTGTGCCAGCGGCGGAAATAATCCGCGCCATGCTGGGTGTTGAGCAGCCAGTTGAAATCCACCGAGAGAATGTCGCCGATCTCGTTGCTCATCAACAGCTCCTTCACCTGCGTGCGCGGTGGGGAATAGCGATAGTTGAAGAGCACGCGCACGTGACGATCGTTACGCTTGCACGCGTCGAGAATGCGTTGTGCTTTCTCAGGAGTGGTCGTCATCGGCTTCTCGGTGATGACGTCGCAACCTGCATCCAGCGAGCGGACGATGTAATCGTCGTGAGTCGCATCCGGTGTTGTGACGATGACCGCATGCGGTTTGGTTTCCCGAAGCAGGCGATCGAAATCCGCGGCGAGATACTGTTTGGGCGCGCGGACGCCGGCATCCACTGCAGACCTGGCTGCGAGTTGCAGCCTGCCGCGATTGTTGTCGCAGAGGGCGACCAGCTCATTGCCGCTGCGATACTTGCCGGTGATGGCGCTGAGATACATCTGCGAGCGCGAGCCCTGGCCCACGATCGCAAACCGTCGCGGCGGGGAAGTGGCGGCTACCGTGGCATCAGAGGCTGCAAGGCCAAGGGCGAGTCCCCCGGCGGATTGAATCAACGTACGGCGGTCCATCGTCGGCATGGCTGACCTCGCAAGGCTGGCTGGGGCGCATACCTTACTCGCACTGCGGCAACCGACAGAAGCCTCGCGCGGCGCCTGCCTCGATAACAGGTATTCGAAGCAGGCGCCCGCGTTACACAGTTAGCCCTTGTGAGCACCGTGCATCGACAGGTGCTGAACCGCAGCCAGCGCCTTCTCGACATTTTCTTTCGGGCTGACACCGCCCACGGTCGAGACGACCTTGCCGCTCTTGTCGACAATGAAGGTTGTACGCTCGGTGAAGCCGTGGTCGATATCGTCACCCTTGGTGTTCTTCGCACCGGCCCGGGCTTCGGACACCTTGAGGTCGTAGCTCTTCGCGATCTTGCCGTCCACATCGGAGGCGACGGGCAGCTTGCCGGCGCAATATTCCGGATCGGCCGAGAACTCGTTCAGCGTCGCGATGTTATCGAGCGATACACCAATCACGGACGCGCCCGCCGCCGAGAACTTGTCCATGTTTTCAGCGAAGGTGTGGGCCTGGATATTGCAGCCACCGGTGTAGGCCGAGGGGTAGAAATACACGACCACGGGGCCCTTCTTCAGAGCGTCTTTGAGCGTGAACGTGAATTCCTTGCCGGCGAGCGAGGCCTTCGTCGTGAAGTCGGGAGCGGGGGCCCCCGTGGTGAGGGCGGCTACGGCGGGCAGAGCCAGGGCAGTCGATACTAGAACAGCCAGAAAGGGGCGAATCATGGAGCACTCCTCAGGTTGTGAGCGGCCTAGTGTAGACAACTCCAATGCCTGTGGGTTGCCGGAGGAGGCGCACCGCACTGACAAGACGATTAAGCTACGCGCTGCTGTCGTCCGCGACGACTCCAAGAAAGCCGTGATGATGAGCAGCGAAGTCGCGACCCATCCGCTCGTTCGCAAAATAGCCAGCTTTATGAGCTTGAGCGTGCCGGAGCAGCTCGCCCTGCAAAACGCGACCCGCTCGCTCGAGCGCGTGGGCGCCCATGTGCCGCTGACCCTGCGCAGGAGCGGCAACCCTGTACTGCTCGTGGTGCTCGACGGGTTCGCGTGCCATTACCGGGTGTTGTCGGACGGGCGGCGGCAGATTACGAAGTATTACGTGCCCGGCGACGTCATCGGCTTGCGCGAGTTGGTGTTGCCGGTGACCAGCGGTCAGGTCAGCACGCTTTCGCCCGTCAACCTGTCGAGCATCAGTCTCGATGCGCTCGGCCAGCTTCATGATACTTTCCCGCCCCTCATTGGCGGCCTGAAAGTCTGCGCGATGCTCGAGGCGAGAATTGCGACGGAGTGGGTCGTCAACGTGGGACAGCGCACTGCGTTCGAACGCACCGCTCATCTGTTCTGCGAAGTGTTTGCGCGGCTGGAAATCGTGGGACGCACGCGAGGCAATCTGTGCGAATTTCCGGTAACGCAGTCGGAGCTGGCCGATACGCTCGCCCTGTCAACAGTGCATGTGAATCGCACGCTGATGGAGCTGCGTCGCGCGCACTACATCGAGATCCGCGACAGGTCTCTTACCATTCAGGATTTTCCGGCGTTGCGGCTCGCCGCCGACTTCGATCCGTCGTATCTGTCTGCTGGCGACGCGCAGTCGGTGAGCACGGGCTGGTCCGACTGGCGATTCGTCTGACAGCGCTTATATGAGTGACATGATGTCTCCCGATACTGAAGCATCGAACGACGCAGGCCCCGGCGAAGCGTCGCTCGTCATAGGCGTTGGCGCCTCGCTCGCCGAACACGATGTGTTGCGAGGATTTTTCGCGGGACTCGATTCCGGCATCCGCGCGGCCATCATCGTTTGCCTGCTGTCTCACGACGAAGCGGAAGACGAGTCCGTCGTTGCCGAGATCGCGGCGCTCTGTGGCCGCACCGTGCAGTTGGCGACGGATGGCGCCTCGGTCAACAGCGGCTCCCTCTATCTCGTGCCGTCGAGGGCCATCGTTACGGTTGAAGAGGGTCGCTTTCGAAGTCGATCCGCTGGCGACAACGCTGCGGATCACGGGCGCATCGACAGTCTGCTGGTCAGCATCGCCGTCGAGTACGAGGAATTTTCGATCGCGGTGGTGTTGCTGGGAACGAGCGGCGACGGCACGCTGGGTTCCACGCTGATCAAGGAATCCGGCGGGCTCACACTCGCGCAACTGCCGGAAGGGGGCGTGGCTGATCCGTCTTCGAGAACTGCCAGTGCGATCGTCGATCACCTGCTGCCCATCGCGGACATGGGCCGCTATATCGCGGATTACGAGCGGCACCTCGATACGATCCAGGCGTCCGGCATCCGCCAGTCCGTCAGAAAACAGCTTGCGGGCCAGCTCGGTCGCATCGCCACGGTGTTGCGCAACAAGACGGGCCATGACTTCCACGGCTACAAACACAACACCTTCCTGCGCCGCGCGCAACGGCGCATGCAGGTAACCCAGTACGACGATATCGAGAGCTACATCGAGTTCCTGCGCAACGATCCGGAGGAAGTGCTGCATCTCTTCAACGACATGCTCATCGGCGTCACGCAGTTTTTCCGCGACCGGGCGGAGTTCGAGTTCCTCGAGCGGCACATCGTGCCGAAGCTGTTCGCGGACAAGACCGCGAGCGACTCCGTGCGCGTCTGGGTGCTCGGCTGCGCGAGTGGCGAGGAGGCTTATTCGATCGCCATTCTGCTGCGCGAATATATGTCCAGCCTCGAAGCCGTGCCGCAGGTGCAGATATTTGCGACGGATATCGACGGTCGCGCCCTGGCCGCGGCGCGTGTTGGCAGATATCCCGCGACCCTGGCCAATGACATGTCGCCGGAGCGGCTGACGAGATGGTTCATCCGCGAAGGCGACACGTATTCCATCGTGAAGGAGCTGCGGGAGATGTGCGTGTTCTCCCAGCACAGTGTCATCAAGGATGCGCCGTTCTCCCGGCTCGATCTCGTCTCGTGCCGCAATCTGCTGATTTATCTCAACGCGGAGTTGCAGAACCGCGTCATTCCGCTGTTCCATTTCGCCTTGCGGCCGGACGGTTACCTGTTTCTCGGCAACTCCGAGAACGTCACACGTCAGAGCAAGCTGTTCGCGCCGGTGGACCGCGCGTTCCGCATCTTTCGCAAGTTAGGCGGCGCGGGCCGCATCCTGCCGGATTTTCCGCTGTCGGCTTCCATCGATCGGCGGGTATTCGACCCCGTGACGACAGCGCGGGCCCGCTCGAAAGAAAGCGATCTGATTCGCCAGGCGGAGCGCATCGCGGATCGCTATGCGCCCGTGTATGTCGTGGTGGATAAAAACTATGAGGTCGTGCATTTCTCAGGACGCACCGGCCGCTTTCTCGAGCCCAGCAAAGGCGCGGCGACGCTCAATCTGCTCAACCTCGTTCATCAGGATCTGCGCCTGAACCTGCGGGCCGCGCTGTACAAGGCCGAGCGCGAGAAACAGCCCATCCGGCTGCCGCCGTTGAGCATGCAGGTCGAAGGCGCGGCCGTGCGAGTCGTGATCACCGTGGAGCCTCTGGCGGGCAAGGTGGATGAGCCGCAGAACTTCATCGTGTTCTTTCAGAGCGGCGATCGTGATGAGCAGGACGTCGCGAGCTTGCCCGCGAGTGGGCCGCAGTTTCCCGATGATCACGTGCAGCGGCTGGAGAGTGATCTGCGGCTGACGCGCGAGCGCCTGCATTCCACCATCGAGGAGCTCGAGACGGCGAACGAGGAGCTGAAATCCTCCAACGAGGAATATCAGTCGATCAACGAGGAGATGCAGTCCGCGAACGAGGAGCTGGAAACGTCCAAGGAGGAGCTGCAGTCGGTCAATGAAGAGATGCAGACGGTGAATGGCGAACTCGCCAGCCGCGTGCAGGATCTCGCCATCGCCAACTCGGATCTGAAAAATCTGCTCGAGAGCACGCAGATCGCCACGGTGTTTCTCGACAACGAGCTGCGCATCAAGAATTTCACGCCGGCGGTCGCCGATATCTTTCATGTCATCGACCACGATCTCGGCCGGCCGATCACGCACATCGCGGGGCGTATTCCTTACAGCGAGCTGCAGGACGACGTGCGCAAAGTGCAGCGGACCCTCGCGACCATCGAGCGCGAAGTGGAAGATGCGCAGACCGGTTCGCGCTTTCTGATCCGGGTGTTGCCCTATCGGTCGATCGACAACTTCATCGCGGGCGTCGTGCTGACATTCCTCGACATCACCGCACCGGCTCGCGCCGAACGTGCCCTGCGGGAATCGGAAGAGCGCTTCCGGATGACGGCGCAGACGGTGCCGGCGCTGCTGTTTACGGCGCGCCCGGATCTGAGATGGGATTACATCAACTCGCGATTCTATGAATACACCGGCATGACGGAGCTCGGCGGGCTCGGCCATGGCTGGCTCGCGGCGGTTCATGCGGACGACGTGGATGAAAATCAGCGTTTATGGGAAGCCTCGGCACGCACGGGGCAGCCGTTCGAGATGGAGTTTCGGCTGCGCCATGCCTCCGGCGCCTATCGCTGGTTCATGGGCCGAGCCGAGCCAACGCGCACGGAATCGGGCGACATAGTCAAATGGTACGGCTCGTGTACCGACATCCATGAGCGCCGTCTTTCGGAGAACCGGCAGCGCCTGCTGATGGCGGAGCTGCAACATCGCGTCAGGAACATCCTGGGCATCGTGCGTTCCATTTTCTCGCGCACGGTGGAAAGCGCGGACCATCTCGAGCAGGCGGCCGAGCATTTCCGTGGACGGCTCGACGCCCTGGCACGCACGCAGGGCGTGTTGGCGCGAACCACTGAAGGTGGCGCGGATCTCGAGCAGATGGTGCTCGATGAGCTCACGAGCCATGGCGGTCGGGCGGGAGAGCAGGTGAGTGTGGAAGGGCCCAGCGTACGACTCATTCACAACGCCGCGGAAGCGATCGGTCTTGCCGTTCACGAGCTCACGACGAATGCGGTGAAGTACGGTGCGCTGTCCGTTCCCGGAGGCTCGATCCGCGTCACCTGGGGCATCATGGAAAATCGGGCGGGCCGCAGCCTGCGATGGGAATGGCGCGAGAAGGGTGTCAGGCTCTCGCGGCCTTTTCCCACGCAAGTCGGTTTTGGCAGGGAGCTGATCGAGCAGGGACTGCCTTACGAGCTCGATGCCACCACATCCCTGAACTTCACCGACGACGGCATTCACTGTGTCATCGAAGTTCCGCTGACGGATGGCGTAATGTTGGCGCTCAGCACGGAGGACGATTCCGCAACGGAGCATTCCGCATGACGGCGATGGCGACAAAAGAAAGTCTGGCGGGGATGCGCATTCTCATCGTCGAGGATGAGTATCTGCTCGCGGCGGATCTGAGTCGCGCGTTGCAGAGTCGGAAAGTGACGGTGATCGGGCCGCATCCGGACGTGAGCTCAGGATTGCGGGCGTTGCAAGCCGGTGGCATCGATGCCGCTGTGCTGGATGTGAATTTACGCGGCCAGAATTCTTATCCCATTGCGGGGGAGCTGGCGGCGCGGGGCATCCCGTTTCTGTTCACCACAGGATATGACGACTGGGCGATCCAGCCGGAGTATGCGCATGTGGCGCGGTTGGAAAAACCCTTCGACTCACGGGCGTTCCTGCTGGCTGTACAGAAATTGTTAGGTCGTTAGAGAACGCCGACCGTCGACTCACTCCGCCATGTTGAATCTCTCCCGTGCCACCTTGACGATGGGCGCGAGCGCAGCGTCGATCTTCTCGCACGACGGCGCGCGTATGCCGTGAATGTGCGTGATGTTTCCCGACCAGTTGCAGCCTTTTTTGTCAGGAACGCGCAGCCGGAAGCCCGCTGACAGGCGCACCATCTCAAACCCCGCGGTCTTGTGGAGTTCACGCGTCAGGTATTTATCCAGCGCGACAGCGGAAATCGTCTCTCTCTTCAACATCGGTGTTCTCCCGAACAGACAAAGGCGTACTCTGTGCCCGAGCCTGTCAGTCCGGCTCGCTCAGCAGGAGGATTCATCGTGGACCATTCAGGGCGCGGCAGCGCCATCGTGCGCAGCGAATATATGATCGAGCGCTTCCGGGTCGTGTTCGAAAGCGGCGGGGGCTGGCAATGCGTCTGCAGGGAATTCGTCCTGTCCAATGCATGCCGCCACACACGCGAAGCCGCGGGAATGCGCGCCGCGCAGACCCAGATTAAAGACCAGGTGGTATCCGGCCGCTCGCACTTTGCGACGACTGTGCGACCTCGTCATGGCATGAAAGCCATGCGCTCTCTATGAATCCCGCCGAGTGTACGCGTCCACACAGACAATAACGTCAGCATCGCTCAGACTGCTGTCTGCCGTGGCATCACGCCCGGTCAAGGAGATTCCATTGAGTACCGACCCAGGACTGCGCCTCCTCGCGTGGCGCCGTCTGCTTCTTGCGGCCGTTCTATTTGCTGCATGCAGCGCAGCGTCGGCACAGACCGCGACTGCGACTGCAACTGCAACAATCCCGGGCAACGCCCAGGCCAGCCGTTACGGCGCCGGATGGGACTGCTCGCGCGGCTTTCGCAAAGTGGGTCAGACCTGCGCCGCGATCAAAGTGCCGGCGAACGCCTATCTGAACCCGTCAGGCGGCGAGTGGAATTGCGAGCGCGGCTATCTGAAAGATAACGATCAATGCGTGGCCGTCAAAGTGCCGGCCAACGCTTATGCGGACGACTATTCTTTCGGCCGCGGCTGGCAATGCAATCGCGGCTATCGCGAGACGGGTGGCACCTGCACACGGGTCGTCGTTCCGGCAAACGCCTACTCGGTGGATTCTTCTTACGGCCGCGGTTGGGAATGCGATCGAGGCTATCGTATCGACAAGGACAACTGCGTGGCGGTGAAAGTGCCAGCCAATGGCTTCCTGCAGCGCTCGGGCGATGACTGGGCGTGTGACCGCGGCTTCGCGAAACGGGGCGAAGCGTGCGTTGCCGTGGCTGTGCCCGCGAACGGTTATCTCGATACGCGGGGCAACGACTGGAAGTGCGAGCGCGGCTTCAAACAGAGCGACACGGGTTGCGCGGCGCTGGCTCTGCCCACCAATGCCTACGTCGACTATTCCGGCAACGACTGGCGCTGCGCCGAAGGCTTTCGCAAGCAGGCCGGCGCTTGCGCGTCGGAATGAGCTTTAGCAGCTGAACCGGTCGCTGCCCGCCACGGTGGCGAGCCCTCCTGCACCTGATCGGGCACGCGATCAGGTGCCGCGGGGCAGGTCGCCGCCGGTTCCTTCTACGCAGCCGCTACGTAAATTCACCAATGTTCTCTGGCAACCCGAGGCGTAGCTTGCGCCCTGCGAATTCAGGACGCAGCTCGGGAGAGAGTGGTGAAGATATCGATCAGCGAATCGCGGACCGTCATGTTGGCCGCCGTGTTGGTGTTAGCCGTCGTGACGAATGCGGGCACCCACATTGGCAGAACCTTGCTCACGGCCAACATTCTGCCGTCCATCCCCGACGCGCAGCTCACACCGCCCACTTCTGAATCGCTCTACGGACTGGATATTCAGATCCAGACCTCTGCCGGCACGCAGATTTCGCTTGCGAGCGCGGCGGATCGGCCCCGCATCGCCACGCTGTTCTACACGAGTTGCCCCGTCACGTGCCCCCTCACCATCGCCACGATGCAGAGCATTGATAGTCAGCTGACACCACAGCAGCGCAACCGCCTCGGCATGTTGATGGTGTCATTCGACCCGGCGAACGATTCTCCCCAGGCGCTGGCGCAACTGGAGAATTCCCACGGCATCGACACTGATCGCTGGCTCGTGGGACGCACCTCACCACATCAATTGAAGCAGCTCGCGGCAGCGCTGGACCAACATGTCGTTCCGCTTGCCGACGGCAGCTTCGATCATCGTGGTTCACTGGTGTTGCTCGACGCGACGGGTCGCATTCTCGCGCGCACCGAGAAGATGGGTGCTCCGGATCCGGCCTTCCTGCAGGCCGTTCGCAGCGCCGTCGAAACGAAAGCCACCCTGTAGATTTACCTATTCTTGCCGCCTGGCGCGCCGGCCACTCTGCCGCACGCAGGACGGCCCGCTCGCGCCCGTTCTTGAAGGAGCCGCATGATCTCTGTCGCCAACATCGTAGACGCCCACATCGAAGCCGTCGATCGCCCGGCGCCCGCAACCGTATACAACGATGGCGTCGTCCGGCAGTTCGCTTTGATGACGATCGTGTGGGGCATTGTCGGCATGGCCGTGGGCGCGCTGATCGCCGCGCAGCTCATCTGGCCTGAGCTGGGTTTCAACGTGCCGTGGCTGTCGTACGGCCGCTTGCGTCCACTGCATACCAACGCGGTGATCTTTGCATTCGGCGGCTCGGCGCTGTTCGCAACTTCTTATTATGTCGTGCAGCGTACCTGTCACGTCGCGCTGTTCGCGCCGCGCCTCGCGACATTTACCTTCTGGGGCTGGCAGCTCGTCATCCTGCTCGCCGCGATCACACTTCCGGCCGGCTTCACGAGCGGCAAGGAGTACGCCGAGCTCGAATGGCCGATCGATATTCTGATCGCCGTCGTCTGGGTGGCGTATGTGATCGTGTTCTTCGGCACGCTGGTCAAGCGCCGCGTCAGTCACATCTACGTCGCCAACTGGTTCTTCGGCTCGTTCATCATCACGACAGCCGTGCTGCACATTGTGAACAGCGCGGAGTTGCCCCTGTCGCTGACGAAGTCGTATTCGGCTTACGCAGGCACAGTCGACGCGATGGTGCAGTGGTGGTACGGCCATAACGCGGTGGGCTTTTTCCTGACCACCGGCTTCCTCGGCATGATGTATTACTTCGTGCCCAAGCAGGCCGGGCGCCCGGTGTATTCGTACCGGCTGTCGATCGTGCACTTCTGGGCGCTGATCTCGATCTACATGTGGGCGGGCCCGCATCACCTGCAGTACACGACTTTGCCCGACTGGGCACAGACGCTCGGCATGGTGTTCTCGCTGATCCTGCTCGCGCCGTCGTGGGGCGGCATGATCAACGGCATCATGACGCTGTCCGGCGCATGGCACCTGCTGCGCACGGACCCGATTCTGAAGTTCCTGATCACAGCTTTGTCGTTCTACGGCATGTCGACCTTCGAAGGTCCGATGATGTCGATCAAGACCGTCAACGCGCTCTCGCACTATACGGACTGGACCATCGGCCACGTGCATTCGGGCGCGCTCGGCTGGGTGGCAATGATCACCGTCGGCTCGCTGTATGTGCTGATCCCGCGCTTGTATGGACGCACCTCGATGTGGAGCACGCGTCTCATCGACTGGCACTTCTGGACGACGACGTTCGGCATCGTGTTGTACGTCACCGCAATGTGGGTCGCCGGACTGACGCAGGGCCTCATGTGGCGCGCCACGAATGACGACGGCACGCTGACTTACACATTCATCGAAGCACTCAACTCCACATATCCGTATTACGTCGTGCGGCTGATCGGCGGCCTGCTCGTGCTCGGAGGAATGTTCGTGATGGCCTACAACGTCAGCAAAACGATTGCGGAGAGCCGCAAAGGCGCGGCCGCGGCAGCGCTGCCCGCGCTGGCGCCGGTCTGATGCCTGGAACGGAATTGATCCATGAAACATGAAGTTATCGAGAAGCGAGCGATTCTGCTCGGTGTGCTGATCGCCGTGGTCATCGCCGCCGGCGGACTCGTCGAAATCATCCCGCTGTATTTTTCGAGTCAGGTGACGACGGCCGCGCCGGGCGTGAAACCTTATACCGCGCTCGAAATAGAAGGCCGCGACATCTATCTGCGCGAAGGCTGCTATGGATGTCATTCGCAGATGGTGCGTCCGCTACGCGCCGAGACAGAGCGCTACGGCCATTATTCGGTAGCGGGCGAGTCGGTGTATGACCATCCGTTTCAGTTCGGCTCCAAGCGCACGGGCCCGGATCTCGCGCGCGTCGGGGGACGCTACAGCGACGAGTGGCACCGTGTGCATCTGAATAATCCGCGTGACGTCGTGCCTGAATCCAACATGCCGGCCTATTCGTGGCTCTTGGGCAGCACGCTCGATGCGCAGGTGACGCCGCGCAAGCTCGAAACCCTGCGCAAGCTCGGCGTTCCTTATACCGATGAAGAGATCGCCGGCGCGCAGGCGGCCGTCGAAGGCAAGACCGAGATGGACGCGCTCGTGGCGTATCTGCAAGGCCTCGGCGTCGCGTCGAGGCAGTGGCGATAGGGATGGAGACTGTATGAGCGTCGGCACTCTGCGTGGCATCGCCACGGGACTGATGATCCTGGGATTTTTGTGGCTGTGTATCTGGGCTTACAGCAGCCGTCGCAAACGCACGTTTGACGCTGCTTCGCGCCTGCCGTTGGAAGAGGACGCGACTGCGTCGAGGAAACGCTCGTGACATCTGGCGCTAGTCTGTTCGTTGTCATCGTCGTGCTCACCAACATCCTGCTGGTGGGCTGGCTCCTGTGGTGGACGCGTCGTCATCGCGGCCCGTCGACCACGACCACCGAAACGACAGGGCATGTGTGGGATGGTGATCTGACCGAGCTGAATAATCCGCTGCCGCGCTGGTGGCTGTGGCTCTTCATCATCACTGTCATCTTCGCGCTGATCTATCTCGTGCTCTACCCGGGGCTGGGAAACTATGGCGGCTCGCGCGGCTGGTCGCAGATCGAGCAATATCAGAAGCAGAACGAGCAGGCGGAAGCCGTGCTGGCCCGAACCTTTGCGCCGTTCGAGAAGCAGACGATCACGGCGCTGGCGGAGGATCCGGCCGCGCTGCGTGTCGGGCGCAATCTGTTCCTCAACAACTGCGCGACCTGTCATGGCTCCGATGGCCGCGGCGCGCCGGGCTTTCCGAACCTCACAGATAACGACTGGCTGTGGGGTGGGGATGCCGAGCGTGTGATGGAGACCATCGCACACGGGCGCAGCGGCATGATGATGGCGTGGGAGCCCGTGTTAGGCGATATCGTGGTCGAAGATCTCCTGGCGTATGTTTTCAGCCTGTCCGGGCGTCAGATCGGTGCCGGCGACGTTGCAAGAGGACAGCAGAAGTTTGCCGAGGTCTGCATTGCGTGTCATGGCGTGGAGGGCCGCGGTAATGCGCTCATCGGCGCGCCGAATCTGACCGACCACACCTGGCTGCATGGAGGCAGCGTAGCCGCCGTGCGTGAATCGATTGCTCATGGCCGGCAGGGGCAGATGCCCGCGCAGCTCGAAAGATTGGGCGAGACGCGTGTGAAGCTGTTAGCGGCTTACGTGACGAGTTTGCGCGAGACGACGACGCCTGCCGTTGCCGCGAAGACGGTGGCTTCTTTGGGAGAGGTCGCGGCTCGTGACGGAACAGATCGTTAAGGTTGCCGATATCGGACGGGCGAGTCGGCGGGCGGCGAGGGCTGTCGTTGAGACGCCTGCGGTGGACGCGGGCGCGAGCTATCAGGCGCAGCAGAAAGTGTATCCGCGCGGCGTGCAGGGGCGCTTTGCCCGGCTGCGGGTGTTATCTGGCTGGATGCTGTTAGGCCTGTTCTATGTGATCCCGTGGATGCAGTGGAACGACCGCCAGGCCGTGCTCTTCGATCTGCCGGCGCGCAAGTTCTATATTTTCGGCCTCGTGCTCTGGCCGCAGGATTTCATCTTCCTGACGGGCCTGCTGATCATCGCGGCGCTGAGTCTGTTTTTCTTCACGTCGCTGGCGGGTCGTTTGTGGTGCGGCTACGCGTGCCCCCAGACGGCGTGGACGGAAGTGTTTCTCTGGATGGAGCGCCTCGTCGAGGGCGACCGCGCCGAGCGCATGAAGCTCGATCGCGCTTCGTGGACTGCGCGCAAGGTCGGGCGCAAAGCCCTCAAGCAGTTCTTGTGGATCGCCTTCGCCTTATGGACGGGTGTGACGTTCGTAGGCTTCTTCACGCCGTTCGACACTCTGCTGCATGAAGCGGTGACGTGGACGATTGGTCCGTGGGAAGGCTTCTGGTGCCTCTTCTATGGATTCGCGACGTACGGTAACGCGGGCTATCTGCGTGAGCAGGTGTGCAAGTACATGTGCCCGTACGCGCGCTTCCAGAGCGTAATGTTCGATCGCGATACGCTGATCATTACGTATGACGCGGAGCGCGGAGAACAGCGCGGCCCGCGGCGCAAGGGGGTAGCTCCCGCCGCGGTGGGTTTGGGAGATTGCGTGGATTGCACCTGGTGCGTGCAGGTTTGTCCGACGGGAATCGACATCCGCAAGGGACTGCAGATCGAGTGCATTGCCTGTGCGGCGTGCATCGACGCCTGTGATTCCGTGATGGACAGAATGTCTTATCCGCGGGGATTGATCCGCTACACCACCCAGAATGCGCTCGACAAGACCCCGAGCCGGTTGTTACGTCCTCGAGTCATTGTTTACGGGGCGTTGCTGGCCGTACTGATGGTGGGATTCGGCGCCGCACTCGTCATGCGCAAGCCCATGGCGCTGGAGGTCATTCGCGATCGCAACGTGATGTATCGCATGCTCGACGATGGCCGTGTCGAGAACGTCTACAACGTGAAAATTCTCAACAAGAGCGAGCGGCCGCATCGGTTCGTCGTTCGTGTGAGCGGGGAGGGTGATTTCACGCTGGATCCGAATCCCGCGCGGTTTGCGGTGGCGAGTGGGGAAGTGTATCCGGCCGTGCTGCGTGTCAGGCGCCCGGCTTACGAGCCGCTCGGCGCGCAGAATATTCGGATCGAGGCTCTCGCCGAGGACGCGCCGAATCTGCACGTCGCAACCGATGCGCGGTTCATCGCGCCGTCCCGTTAGGAGTCTGTCGTGAATAAGAAATTGTCGGTGGGCCGCCCTTCGCGTTTTAACCCAGCGCTCATTGCCGTGGTCGCGTTACCTGCTTTCGCGATTGTCGCGAGCCTGGGGACGGTGGCTGTTGCGGTGATGAGCGGCGATCGTCCGCTGCCAGAGCAGTATCACTGGGAAGGTTTCAAGCTGGATCGCGATTTCGAGCGCTCCGCGCAGGCCTCGAAGCGGGATGTACACGGGACGCTGAAAGTCTCGGGAGCTGATTCGACTTGCCGGTTGAGTCTGTCACTCGACGGACCGTTGCCGCCGGAGCTGGAGTTGGCGTTGATTCACGGCACCTTGCCGGCGCTGGATCAACGAGTGCGCCTCGTGCTGGATGACGCTGCAATTTATGAGGCGCGTTGTGAGGTGCGGCCGGATGGCTCGTGGCGCATCGAGCTGAGCGATCCCGATGGAATCTGGAGCGTGCGCCAACATGTGAACGGCTCGCTGGCTCATGTGGAGATCGCTGCGCGCCCGACTACCTCATCGAGCCTGCCGCCAACATGAAATGCGCAGTCCGCATCGCGGTCAGACTTTCCAACACGCGCGCCCTGCTGAATGGACGCACGGGCTACATCACACGCGTGGTCACATACTCACGCCGCTGCACTGTGCAAAGCCGGCAGCATCGCCTATGCGTAGCCTAGTCATCACTCTCCGCCATGGCGTGAATTCAGTCGCTGCGCGGGCGGCTCGCCCGGGGTCAGCGTTATTCCGTGCAGGCATTTCCCTATGACGGCTGCTGCATCAACGGCCGACGGCTCGGCTCATACACAGTCCGTCTCGAAGAACGGCGTGTGTCATACCGTGTTTGCTGTCGAAGGCATGCGTTGTGGGGGCTGCGCGCGCTCCATAGAAAAGGCAGTCAGCGCGCTGGCAGGGGTCGACGGCGTGCAGGTGAACTCCGCAACAGGCCGCGCTGCCGTGGACTGGCGCCCTCAGCACATTACGCTATCGCGAATTCTGAAGGCCGTCGACGGCGCAGGCTTCAAGAGCTCGCCACTCGCAGGCGAGCAGGCCAGCGCGACTTATCATCGTGAGCGACGCGTCGCCATCAAGCGCATCGGCCTTGCCGGGCTGGGCATGATGCAGACGATGATGTTTGTCTATGCGTTGTATGCCGCAGGCCCAGGCGGCATAGATGCGGACCTTGCCACCTACATGCGCATCATCAGCATGCTCGTGGCAACGCCCGTGTTGTTATATTCCGGCGCGCCGTTTTTCACGGGGGCGTGGCGCAATCTCCAGCAGCGAACATTAGGCATGGACGTTCCCGTGGCGCTGGCGATAGGGCTTGCGTACGCAGCGAGTGTGTACAACGCGCTTCGCGGCGAGGGCGAGGTGTATTTCGACTCCGTCACGATGTTCATTTTCTTCCTGCTGGCAGGGCGATTCGTGGAGATGACGACCCGTCATCGCAGCCTCTCGAGCACCGAGGCCCTCGCGCGAAGCCTGCCTGCGACGGCGCTGCGCAGGCGTGAAGATGGAACAACGGAGCGCGTGCCGGTAAGCAGGCTTCGCGCGGGCGATCAGCTCTCCATTCCGAAGGGCGCCATTATTCCCGTCGACGCCGCATTGCGGCAAGGCGAAGCGCGAGTCGATGAATCACTGGTTACTGGGGAATCACGACCCGTCACGCGGCACGCGGGCGAAGCGTTACTGGGCGGATCAGTGAATACCGGCAACGCCATTGAAGTCATCGCCAACTCTGATGTCGCAGGGTCGATGATCGCGTGGGTGGTGACCTTGCTTCAGCAGGCGCAGGCACAGCGTCCCCGCATTGCGCAGGTGGCAGATCGCGCGGCCGCGTGGTTTGTTGCTCTGATCCTCGTACTGACCGCGATTGTGGCGATCGGCTGGAGTCTCACGGACCCTGCACGCGCATTTCCCGCAGTGCTGGCTATTCTTGTTGTGACCTGTCCCTGCGCGTTTTCCCTTGCGACGCCTACAGCCGTCGCCGCTGCAACCAATTATCTGGCGAGCCAGGGACTGCTCGTGACTCGCGCCGATGCGCTCGAGCGTCTGGCTCATGTCACCACTGCGGTTTTTGACAAGACGGGGACGCTCACGACGGGCGTCATGGCCGTCTCCCATGTCAGAACGTTCAACGGTGCACACTCTGAGCATGCTTTGAAGATCGCCGCTGCGCTGGAGCGCAGCTCGACGCATCCTTTGGCGGCTGCTTTTGCAGGCTCGGACGACCCACGGCTGGTGGTGGCGCAACCTCGCGAAGCAGCTGGCCAGGGGGTGGAAGCGCAGATCGAAGGCGCGCTGTGGAGGCTCGGTCGCCGCGAATTCGTTCGCGAGATCTGCAGTGATCCCGAGCTCGACGCTCCGTCTGTCGTGCTGGGCGACGAGCTTTATTTAGGCACAACTTCGGAGCTCGTGGCGGAGTTCGTCGTCGCGGACTCCGTACGCGGAGACGCCAAAGTGGGTATCGACGCCCTTCGAGCGATGGGTCTGGAAGTGGTCATAGCGAGTGGGGACGGCGAGACCGCCGTCCGCAGGGCCGCAGCTACGCTAGGCGTCTCGGAAGCGGTGTTTCGGCAAACACCGGAAGGCAAGATGTCGCTCGTTCGCACGCGTCAGGGCCGTGGCGAGCGTGTGCTGATGATCGGGGACGGTATCAATGATGGGCCGGTTCTCGCCGCTACGGACGTCTCCTGCGCCATGGGGAGAGGTTCCGCTATCGCGCACGCTGCGGCCGATTTGTTATTGCTGAAGGATGAGCTGCCCGCGCTGGCAAGCGGTGTGAGAACTGCGCGCCGTACGTTGCAGGTGATGCGTCAGAACTTGCATTGGGCGCTTGCTTATAACGTCTGCGCGGTGCCGCTGGCGGCGTTTGGATTGATTCCGCCGTGGGTGGCCGCTATTGGCATGTCGTTGAGCTCGCTCGTCGTCGTGCTCAACGCGCAGCGGGCTGCGACCTCATGAGTAGCGCCTATCTGCTGATTCCACTGGGTTTGTTGCTGATGGCGGCTGCCGTCGCCGCCTTGTTCTGGGCGGCCGACGCCGGGCAGTTTGATGATGTGGACGCCGGAGAGCGTGCGGCGCTGAGCGATGATCCGTTGCCGGAGGACGACGACTAGCAACACCCGCGCCCGCACGCGCTATCCGGCGCTGCGCGCTTTGCCTTTCTTCCGCGAGGTTCGCGATGTCTTCTTCGGTGCGCCAGGTGTCTTGCCGCGCACGGCGCTCCTGAACGACGCCGGCTTCACAATCAGAACATCGCAGGTCAGTTGATCGAGCAATCGCTCGGCCGTACTGCCGATGAAGACGCGTCGCAGCCCGGACCGCGATACTGCTCCCATCACCACAATGCCAGCACTCAGTTTCCTGATCGCGTCGCGCAGCTGTGTCGGCACATCACCCCTATGCAAATGCTGGCGTTGGGACGGCAGCTGCGCTTTGCGCGCCAGCGCTTCAAACGCTTGTTTTACCTGCGTGCCATGCGTTTCTTCCGCTTCGGGCGGCAGGTTGAAGGCGAGCGGCTGGCTGACCGACATTGGGGCGATGGCGACCAGCGGCATGTAAGCATGGAACGCATGGGCCTCGCCCTCGAGGACACGGGCCAGCGAGCTCGCCGTCTGCAGAATATTCAGATCCAGCGCTGCAGGTTTCGCATTGGCGTGGAGGGGGTCGACCGCTGCGATGATCGTCGGATGCTCGTACATCCGCTGCGACTTCACCAGCAGCACTGGAGTGGGGCATTGGCGGATCAGTTCCCAGTCTGTGTTGGCCAGGAACAATCGCGCTCCGGGATGGTGACTCTGCGTCGTGGCAACCACGAGATCCGCGCCGATCGTATTGACCCGGCGTATCACCGCTTCGTGCGGCGGATAGTCCCAGGCAGCCGTGGCGGTCACGCGAAGCCCCTGGAGTGCGGGATCGCTCAGGAGTTTGTCCAGCCGCTTCTGCCACGTGTTGACCACTTCGTCACCGCGACGCTGCAGAGCTGCTCCGTACGGTTCCCGTCGGGAGAAATCGACGAGCAGCGGCTCATCGATGGCGTGGAATATTTCGATCCGCGCGCCGGTATTCCGCGCAATGAGGGCTGCCTTGCGAATGACCGCTCGCGCACCTTGCACGACCCGCAACGGAACCAGGATCTGCTTTATTTTCATGGGAGCCACTCGCACCTTAAGTGTTGGTTTCCTTGCCGCGACCTTCCATGTCGAGCCACATGCGTACCAGCTGCGCAACCGAGGACGCACCCGTCTTTTCCATGACGTGGGCGCGATGAATTTCCACCGTTCGCTGGCTGACGCCCAGCTCGGCCGCGATGACTTTATTGAGCTTGCCTTCCATGATGCCCGTAAGGACCTGCCGCTCGCGCGGCGTGAGTGATTCGAAGCGCTCGCCCTCGCGGCTGCGGCGCTCGAGCTCGGCGCGATTCTCGGCATCCTTGGCGAGTGCGCGCTGTACACGGTCGATCAGCTCCTGATCGCGATAAGGCTTCTGCAGGAAATCGAACGCGCCGTGATGGAGCGTTTCGACGGCCATCGGAATATCTCCATGTCCCGTCACGAAGATCACCGGGATGATCGCGCCCGTCATGTTGAGTTTCTGTTGCAGCTCGAGGCCGCTCATGCCGGGCATGCGCACATCGAGCACGAGGCAACCGGGCTGCGCGGGCTTGTATTCCGCGAGAAAAGCCTGCGCCGACGGCAGGGCTCGCGAGGAAATGCCGACAGAAGTCAGCAGAAAGCGCAGCGAGGTGCGCACGGCATCATCGTCATCCACTATGAAAACAGTTGGAGGCAGCAGCCTCATGAGCGGTACTCCGTTGCGATCGGGATCCTGAGAAAAAAGCACGCACCCGCCGGTGCATTCGGACGATAGCCGAGCGAGCCGCCATGCGCATGCATGACCGTTTGACTGACAGCGAGCCCGAGGCCCGTGCCTGAGCCCTTTGTCGTGAAGAAGGGCTCGAACATTCGCTCGGCGACTCGGTCGGGTACACCGGGGCCCGTATCATAAACGGCAATCTCGATCTCGAGCGTCGACACTCTGGCAGTACGGATGGTCACCTGACGTACGCTCGCGGCGGCGGCGTTGAAAGCCTCGAAAGCATTACGCACGAGATTGAAAACCACGTGCTGAATCTGGATGCGGTCCACCATCACGTCGGGCAATCCTTCCTCCTGTTCGAAGCTGAGCTGCGCGCTGTGTACGCGCGCCTCCATATGGAGCAGCTCGAGCAGATCGTTGACGAGATTGTTGACGGAAGTGGCCGCGCGTTCGTTGTTGGTATTGCGCGCGAGGCTGCGCAGACGGCGGATGATCTCCGCGGCGCGCGCCGTTTGCGCAATGATCTCCTGCATCGCGCTGCGCAGATCGGCCTTGTCGTACTCGCCGCGATCCAGCAAGCGTACGCAGGCCTGCGCATAATTCGAGATCGCGGCGAGGGGCTGGTTCAGCTCATGCGCGACGCCAGTCGCCATCTCGCCGACCGTCGCGAGACGCGACGCCTGCATGATGCGATCGTGCCGCAGATGAGCTTCTTCGCCGTGTTGCGATTCCTGGGTAGGGGCATCCATCTCGATCCTGGCTTTCTCAGTTGCACGGCGCCGACGCCTGCCGAGTATCCGACGCGTGTCGCGGCCGCAGGCTACGTAACTTCCACAGGTGAGTGCGGTCCACGCGCATGCGATTCCGGGGCCGATGGGAGCAGCATGATCGCATGCGCGCGCTCAAATCCATTCTCGTAGTGGTCGATCCGTCCGGCAACAATGAGACGCTGATTGCCAAGGCGCGCGCGCTGGCGCGCCAGAACGGCGCGTCGATCGAGCTGTTCCTGTGCGATGCCGACCACGCGTACAGCCTGGGGCGGACCTATGAGACCGCCTCCGTGGAAACGGCGAGGCAGGCCTGCCTCCTGCAGGCGCGGACCCACCTGCAACGATGGCGTGGCGAAGTGGAAACGCAGGGAATCAAGGTCACGACGGACGTCGCCTGCGAAAGCCCGCTGTATCAGGGCATCGTGCGCAAGGTGCTGAGCAGCCGGCCGGACCTCGTCATGAAGAGCATCACTCCGGCTTATGGCAGCAGCCGTTACATCCTGGATCCGAATGACTGGCAGCTGATGCGGGCGTGTCCCGCGCAGCTCCTGCTCGTGAGGCCGCGGGTCTGGAGCGCAGCTCCACATGTGCTGGCGGCAGTCGACGTATCAGATGGCGAGGCGCCGGAGATTACGGCGAGCATCATGCGGGCGGGCGAATTATTAGCGCTCGGCCGGCACGAGAATTTACACGTCGCCTTCTGTGAGGAAGTGGCGCAAGTGCCCTCCGAGCCCAGGGTGAGCGCATCGCGCCTCGAGCGGCTGGCGCACGAATATCAGCTGGATCGTCAGAAGGTGTACGCACTTTCAGGCGACCCCGGCGCGCAACTGCTTGCCTTCGCGAACGGTGGGGAATACGACATTCTTGCGCTGGGCGCACTCACTCACCGACTGGGCCTGGTGGCGCTGGTGGGCACTTTGACGACGCATCTTGCGGATGGCTTCAGCGGTGATCTGCTGTTGGTGAAGCCCGAGGCGCAGACTCTGTCGATGAGTTCGGTGCTGGAAAACGCGATGTGGTGACCGCCGCCACGCTGCGAGATCAGCTCAGCAGCTTCGCCAGCTCGGCGAGCAACTCATCTGCGTTGACGGGCTTGCTCGCGATGCGCAAATCCTGCGTGCGGCCGATCTCCCTCATGGCCGCGGAGGTATCGCCTGTAATCAACACGGCAGGCAATTCACGACCTGATAATTCACGCACGGCGTGTATCACCTGAATGCCTGTCGTGCCCTGGGGCAGGTGATAGTCCGTAATCAGCAGCGCAATATCAGGATGCTCGCGCGCGGCCTGCAGGGCATCTTGCAGCGCGCTCGCCGTCGTGACCCGATATCCTTCGACTTTCAGCAGCAGCCGCGTAGCGTCGCGCACGCCCGCATCGTCCTCGACCAGCAGCACGTGTGGGGCCGGGCCTCTGATATCCCGAGGAGCGTGAATAACTACATCGCTGCCCGCGGCTGGCACGGCGTCACTGAGCGGTAATCGCAGCGAGAATGTGGTTCCCTTGCCCAGCTCGGACGACACATCGAGCGTCAGCCCCAGCAGACTCGCGACACGTCGTACGATGCTGAGGCCGAGACCATAACCTTCCCGCGCCGAGTTGGGCCCCACGCCGACCTGATAAAACTCATCGTAAATATAAGGAAGCTGGTCCGCCGGAATGCCGATGCCTGTGTCGCTGACACTGAGTCGCACGGAAGCATCGTCCCGTATGCATTCCAGTTTGACGGTGCCGGCACGTGTGTACTTGATGGCATTCGCAACGAGATTACGCAGCACCTGCTCCACGAGCGACTGATCTGATTTCGCGTGGATGTTGTTGGCGTTCACTTCCAGGCGCAGGCCTTTTGCCGCGGCCAGCGTGGCGAACTCGCGTTGCAGGCGATCCAGCATGTCCGATACGGAGAAGTCCGCCACTTCGGGCCGGATAGCGCCGGATTCCAGCTTGCTGATGTCCAGCAATGCGTTCAGCAGCCGCGACATCGATTCGATGGCGTGACCCTGCTGGGCAATCGCTTCTGCCGCCGACGGATCGGTCGCCAGGCGACGCAGGGCTCCATTGAGCAGAGCGAGCGACTGCAGTGGCTGCCTCAGATCGTGACTCGCCGTGGCGAGAAAGCGGCTCTTCGCGAGATTGGCGCGATCCGCCGCTTCGCGAGCCGCCACGAGCTCGCGCTGAGTTTGCCGGCGCTCCGTCACATCCCGGATGGCGGCGGCCACCATCATGCGGCCTTCGTGTTGAATGGGGCTCAAGCTGACTTCGACCGGGAACTCGCCGCCTTTCTTATGAAGCGCGAACAGGTCGAGACCCATCCCCATCGGCCGCACGCGCACCGAGTGGGTGTAGCCGCTGCGATGCTCGATGTGCCGATGGCGGAAGCGCTCCGGCAGCAGCAGCTCGATTTTCTTGCCGGCCACCTCGGCGGCGGAATAGCCAAAGAGCGAGAAGACCTGCCGATTGGCAAAGAGAATGTGCCCCGTATCGTCGATGATGACGATCGCGTCCGGCGCAGACTCCAGTGCGCTTGCCAGGAGATGGGATGAGAGCATCGATGTGGGGCCAGGGATATTGCGCCAGCCGCAGCGTGGCATTCACTTCTGCAAATCGCAACACATAATGTTCGCTTAGCGAACCAGTCACCTTTGTCGAACTCCGCGGGAGCCCCGGTGCTAAGCTTTTCGCGCTCGAGTGGGGGCAGGGGGGATGGTATGACGCGTTACCGGCACGTGGCTGCGGTTTTGAGTTTGACGTTGTATACGATCGCCCCTTCATGGGGGGCGACGCCGCCCGCTTCTAAGAACGATGTTGGTGATGATGTTTTCCAGCGCGTATGCGCGGCATGTCATCTGTCCACGGCGCAATCCGTCGCTGCGGAGAAAGCCGTGGATTCCACCGCGACGGCCCTCGATGCGCGTGCCGTGCCTCGCGAGCAGCTGCGCCAGTTCACTCCGGAAGCCATTCTGAATGCGCTGACGAACGGCAAGATGCGCGTGCAAGGCTCCATTCTCAGCGAAGCGGAGCGCCGTGCTGTTGCTGAATTTGCCAGTGGCAAATCGCTCGGCGTCGCTGACATGAATGCGCGCGCCAACCGTTGCAAAGACAACACGCCCTTCGGCGGCATTACCGCTGCGCGCAGCTGGAACGGCTGGGGCAATGGTCTGCATAACACGCGTCTGCAGCCACGATCCGAAGGCGGTCTCACCGCCGCGGATCTACCAAAGCTCAAATTGAAATGGGCGTTTGGTTATGCAAATGTTTCCTCGGCTCGCGCGCAGCCTGCTGTTGTTGGCACGCGCGTGTTCGTCGCGAGCGAGAATGGCGAGGTGCACTCGCTGAACGCGAAATCCGGCTGCACATATTGGACGTTCAAGGCACAGGCCGGCGTGCGAACCGCACTTTCCGTCGCGCCATATACCGGCGCAGCCGGCAAGCAGGGCAGCGCGGTGTTCTTCGGTGACGGCAAGGCGAATGCTTACGCCGTCGATGCGCAAACCGGCCAGCAGATCTGGACACGCAAGCTGGATGAGCACAAATCCGCGGCGATCACCGGCGCGCCGGCTGTGTATGACGGCCGTCTGTTCGTGCCCGTGCAGGGGCTGAATGAAGAGGGGCAGGGCGCCACCAACAATTATCCCTGCTGTACGTTCCGCGGCAGCCTCTCTGCGTTGGATGCGAGCACCGGCAAAGTGCTATGGAAGACTTACACCATTGCCGAGAACAAGCCGCGTGCGAAGAACAAAGACGGCGTGCAGATGTATGGCCCGGCGGGCGGCGGCATTTGGTCCGCACCCACTGTGGATGAGAAGCGCGGTCTCGTTTACGTCGCCACGGGCAATGGTTACGCGGACCCGGCGCAGCCCACGACAGATGCGATCCTCGCGCTGGATATCGCGAGCGGCGGTATCAAATGGGTACAACAGGTCACGAGCAACGATAGCTGGGCGATGGGCTGCCAGGCGAAGAATCCTGATAACCCTGCCTGCCCGGCGACGCTTGGGCCTGACTACGATTTCGCCGCCCCGCCCGCGCTGACCAGCGTGGCGGGTCGCGATCTGCTCGTCATCCCGCAAAAGTCAGGGCTCGCTTACGCGCTGGATCCAGACAAACAGGGTGCCATCGTCTGGCAGTACCGTTTCGGCCAGGGCAGTGGGTTGGGCGGCCAGTGGGGCGCAGCGGTTGACGGTGAGCACGCCTATTTCGGCGTGGCGGATCTGCTGACCCCCACCCCGGGTGGCATGCACGCGGTGACCCTGACAGACGGTAAGCCCGTATGGAGCGTTCCCCCGCAGAAGAAGCTGTGCGGTGACAAGAAAGGCTGCAGCGCCGGCCAGGGTGGCGCGCTTACAGTGATTCCCGGTGCCGTCCTGAACGCGGGGCTGGATGGCGGGCTGCGCGCCTATTCCACGGCCGACGGCAGAATCCTGTGGATGTTCGATATGAATCGCCCCTTTGAGACCGTCAACGGTGTAGAAGCGAAGGGCGGTAGCATGGATGGTCCGGGCCCGGTGGTCGCCGATGGGCTGCTGTATGTGAATTCCGGCTATGGCGGACTCATTGGTGTGCCCGGCAATGTGTTGTTGGTTTTCGGCGCGAACTAGAGCGTGCAGCGAACGGAGAATGTTGTGAAGTTAGATGAGCTGGTGGCGATAGATGTTCATACGCACGCGGAAGTGTCGTGCCGGCACGCGCCGGATGAGTTCGGTCGTGCGTTCGAAGAGGCGGCGAGCCGCTATTTCAAGACCACCAAGCGGCCCACGATCGATGAGACGATTGCCTACTATCGTGAGCGCAAGATCGGGCTCGTGATGTTCACGGTGGATTCGGAGTTCGAGATGGGCGTGCGCCGCATTCCCAACGAGGAGATTCTCGAAGCGGCGCTGAAGAATGCTGACATGATGCTCGCGTTCGCCAGCATCGATCCGCACAAAGGCAAGCTCGGCGTACGTGAGGCGCGCAGGCTCATCAAGGAAGGCGTCAAGGGGTTCAAGTTTCACCCTACCTGCCAGGGGTTTTTTCCCAATGACCGGATGGCGTATCCGCTTTATGAGGTGATTGCGGAAGCAAAGCTGCCCGCGATTTTTCATAGCGGTCATTCGGGCATCGGTACGGGCATGCCGGGCGGCGGCGGGCTCAAGCTGAAATATTCCAACCCGATGCATGTGGATGATGTTGCCGCGGACTTTCCGGATATGACGGTGATCATTGCGCACCCGTCATGGCCGTGGCAGGACGAGGCGTTGTCGGTATGTCTGCACAAGCCGAATGTGTATATCGATCTGTCCGGCTGGTCGCCCAAGTATTTTCCGCCGCAACTCGTGCAGTACGCCAACTCGCAGCTCAAACACAAGATGCTGTTTGGTTCTGATTTTCCGCTGATCACGCCCGAGCGCTGGATGAAGGACTTCAAGGAAGCCGCCTTCAAGCCCGAAGTACATCAGCTCATTCTGAGGGATAACGCGATCCGCGCGCTGGGGCTTGCTGACTCCGTGACGTGAGCCGCGACGCGTCTGCTATGTAGCGCGGTCTCGCAGCGCATTGCGCTCCGACACAATGCCGATCCTGAGGAACCCGTGAAGGGCGGCGCGTAAGCGCCGCCCAACCCACATCGATTCTTACTGATGCGGCTGAACGCCTCCCTGATTCGCTGGCGCCTGCTGTTGCTGTGGCATCGGAGGCGCTGCGTGAGAGGGTGGGGCACTCGGCGGACCCGGTGGCGGGTTTTTCTTCAGATCGAGCGCCCGGCCCACCATGAACGCGCGCACCGCCTCGACATCCTGCTCCGACAGCGCCGTCTTGAATGAAACCATGCCGTTCGCCGTCAGCACGCCGTCAATGACGATCGCCTTGAAGAACGCCGGATCATTCAACGCGCGGCTGTAACGCAGATCGGGGAACATGCCGCGGCTCTGCCCGTCGCCCCCATGACACGTGCCACAGAAGCGATAGTAAGTTTGCTCGCCATGTTTGAGCGTCTCAGGCGTGCCGAACTGTGCCGGCGGATCCAGCACCATCGGCGGCATCTCGATCTCCGGGGGTAATTGCGCCGTGCCGTTCAACTTGTAAACCAGCAGTCGGGAATAATTCGGCGCGTAGTAGTTGCCGCCCTGACGAAACCCCGCAACGACCGCCACATATTGCTCGCCGTCGAGCTCATAAGTGGACGGCCCCGCAACGATGCCGGTCTGCGCGCCGCTGCTCCACAGGCGCTCGCCCGTCTCCGCACGATAGGCAACAAACTCCTTATCTTTGGTATTGCCCTGGAACACGAGGTTGCCCGCTGTCGACAGCGTGCCGCCGCCGCGCGCCGGTCCATAAGAAATTCGCCAGACTTCTTTCTGCTTCACCGGATCCCACGCCAGCAACTGACCTTCATTGACGCGCAGCGCCTTCGGGTCTTTCAGCATCTCCGCGCTCTTGGCAAAGCTGATGGAGAGTTTCTGCCCCATCGGATTGTCATCCTCGCGCGTCGCGACGAACGGATAGCTGAAGTTGATCGCCGGAATGTAAACGAGGCCCGTCTGCGGGTTGTACGACATGGGATGCCAGCTGTGTCCGCCGGCAAAACTGGGCATCACGATGTAGCCCTTGTCGGTCTTGCTGTAGTTGGCTTCCGGATTCTTGATCGGCCGGCCGGTCTTCATGTCGATGCCAGTCGCCCAGTTCACCGGCACGAAGTTCTGCGCCGACAGCAACTCACCCTTCGCGGCGTCCAGCACATAAAAGAAGCCGTTCTTGGAAGCCTGCATGACAACGTGACGTTGCTGACCGTCGATCTGCAGATCGGCAACGGTGATCTGCTGGGTGTTGTCGTAATCCCAGCTCTCGTTCGGCGTCATCTGGTAATGCCAGACGTATTCACCGGTGTCGAGATTGAGCGCCACGATGGACGCGAGATACAAATGATCGCCGCCGCCCGGGCTGCGAATCTCAGCCGGCCACGGCGCGCCGTTGCCTGTGCCTACATAAACGAGGTTGGTTTTCGGGTCGTAAGTAATCGCATCCCACGGACTGCCGCCGCCGCCAGTCTTCCACCATTCACCGCCCCAGGTTTTGGCGGCAAGCTCCATCTGTTTGTTTTCAAATCCATCCTTGGGATTGCCGGGCACGATGTACCAGCGCCAGTCCATCTTGCCGGTCTCCGCGTCATAGGCGGAGATGTAACCCCGTTGTTCAAACTCGGAGCCGCCCTGACCGATGAGCACCTTGCCGTTGGCGATGCGTGGCGCGCCGGTGATGGCGTAGGGCTTGGTCTTGTCGATCGTATACACGGACCACACGGGCTTGCCCGTCTTCGCATCCAGCGCGATGAGGCGACCGTCAACCGCCGCGAGATAGATCTTGCCTTTCCATGCCGCAACACCTCGACTCACCACATCGCAGCAGGCGTTTACCGCCCACTCGCCTGGAACTTCAGGATCGTATTTCCACAACTCGGCGCCCGTCTTCGCATCGTATGCATACACCTTGCTCCACGCCGTGCTCACATAGATCGCGCCGTCGACGACGATCGGCGTCGCTTCCTGTCCACGACGCGTGTCGAAGTCAGCAAACCATGTGAGGCCGAGCTGCTTGACGTTCTCCGTGTTGATTTGTTTCAAAGGACTGAAACGCTGCTCGCTGTAATCACGACCGTGCGACATCCACTGTCCGGCGTTCTCATCTGCCGCGAGCAAACGTGCGGCATCGACCGCAGCATATGTACGGTTATCGGCTGAGCTGGTTGGTGGAGTGGGAGTGGCGGTGTCGTTACGACCGCAGCCCACGAGAAGCGATGCCGCTGCAGTCACAGCGGTGATCAGGAATATACGCATGAAGTCCCCCTCGCTAAGGACGCCATTCTGGCGCCGCGGGCGGGAATAACTCCAGCACGATGTATTAATTGTTTACGTAGCAGACCCGCGCGCGGCGAGGACCTTCGCAAACTCCGGCTTCGTCGCCGTCAAAATCTCCAGCACTGCTTTGCGGTCAGCCACGGAAAGGCGTGAGTAGGGCGCGCTCTGATCGCGTCCCGTGAGAATGTCCGCAAAACGTCCGTAGAGATAATCCGTCGCGCATTCGGGCAGGCCGTCGAATGCTGCCGTGTAAACAACGTAGCTCATCGGATACCTGAACAGGCGACCATTCAAACTGAGTTCGCGCAGCGAACGGCCTGCTGTATCCCGCGGGCCCCGGGCCTGGAACCAGGCATCGAATCCCGAGCCACCCGTGATCGGGCTTGTGATCTCAGCCGCGCGGACAAACAACATCGACTGCGCGATCGGTTCCAGCATGCGCTTCAGAGAGAGCTGAGTTTTGGGTGAGAGCTCGTCCAGGGTGCGCGGGAGAGGCGTGCCAGGCTGCTGCTCCTTCGCGAGCAAGGTGCGTGACTTGAAGTTGGCGCGCACGAGCAGGTTCTGTACCTGGATCTGATGTTCGAACACCAGCAGCGCCACGATATCGCTCTTGTTGGAGAGGTAAGGTCGAACATCGAACAGGCCGTCGAGCTCCGTGACATTCCCCTGACGCAGGCTGTCCAGATTCAGCGGCGCTTTCCGGTCCTTGATCTGAATATTGCCGAGATGGGTCTGCTTGCCGTGTTGGCCGGTGACGTACCAGCCGCCCCAACGCAGTGCCAGCGGTGTTTCATCAGTGGTCTCGCTGGGCGTGACTTGCGGCAACAGCTCGCCATTCAGGTCAACGGGCGCTGAGTTCACCAGGAAGCGAGGCACGCCACCTCCTGACAATGCGAACGTGTCGTGGCAGTTGAGGCAGCGAAATGTTTCCCGCGCGAACTGCGTGTTGGCGTTGGCCGCAAGGCGATTGGGCAAGGTGTAGAACACGTGGCCCAGCGTGCGGTCCACCGCGGCGATCTCGAGAGCGCCGCCTCCTTGAACCCATGCGACGTAAGTATCGTCCTTGAAATAGATCGCCCGCGGCGTGGAGGCGCGGATGGCCTGGATCTGCAGGCTGCTCTTGGAATAAACGAGCGCCTGCGAGCTCGGGTCGATATCGAGCGCCTGCAGCAGCGAGTCCAGATAGCCGCGCGTCGGATTGAACTGCAGCTTCACCTCTCCGCGATCGAGGCGCGCCTGCAGGCGTGCAATCTCGTTGTCTACCGGGACGCCGCCATAGTCGATGGTGGGATAGTCCGTGTCGTAGCGAAGGGACGATCGCAATGAGGGCTCGAGAGGCGCGGGCAGGGCAGCTGGCGCGGCTGTGGCGGCCAGACCGAGCTCCCCCACGAAGAGGCTTGCAACGGCGGCAACCACCACGCGTGCCCAAACATAGCACTGAGCGCGTGCTGAGGGCTTACCCGTAGACCGCGTCAGAGGAGACGTACCCGCGCCGCGCGGGAGGGCTGCGGGAATTCTGTGTGCGACGAGCAGAGCGTCTCCGGCATGCAAAGTTGAAGGTCTCTGGTCGTCTCGCACTGGGCTTCGATCCGTATGGCTGCTGCACTCGCATTGTCTACGATCGCGATGCTCGAGATGGGTTCGCATAACGAAACGTCAACCGGGTCGTGGATCTGCATATGCCGCAGTCTGTCGCCGCCACCCTGCACGCTGGCGGGCTCGGAGCAGTGCCGTTACCCTCCACCCATGGGGATCATTGCTTCACTTCATCGTCGCGTGCCTACGGCTGTGCTTATGCTGCTGTCTGTGGCAGCAGTGTCGCCAACGTGGGCGAACGCCGTAGACACCTATGCCGATGCGCGCTCCGCATTCAAGGAAGCTTATGCGCGCGTTTTTGCAAACGTGCCGGAACCCGCGGTAGATGACAGCGCGAGTCTGCGGAACTACCCGCTTTATCCTTACCTCGAAGCGGCGCGCATTCAGCAGGCGCTGGCCGGCAAGCCGGAGACGCTCGAGCCCGTCGACAAAAAAGCCGCGGAATTTGTTGCGGCTTATTCGCAGTCGCCGGTGGTGCGCAATCTGCAGCGAACCTGGCTCGACAGTCTGGCGCAACGGAGCCAGTGGGGGCTTTTCCTTACCGCGTATCGTGACGATCTGGCGAGCGATGCCTTGCGCTGTAAGAGCTTCATCGCGCGTATCGAGCTGGGTAACACGGTGGGGCTCGACGCTGACATCGCCAAGCAGTGGCTCGTCCCGCGCAGCCTGTTGGAATGTGAGCGTCCGTTCGCGTGGCTGAAGGAGAAAGGCGGACTGACTCCGGATCTCATAGAGCGTCGTGTTCGGCTCACTCTGGAGGCCGGCGACGCGGCGTTTGCGCGCCAGCTCATTCCTCAGCTTCCTCCCGAGCGTGCGGGTTTGTTGTTGCAGTGGGCATCGTTGCTCGAGAAGCCGAAGCAGGGGCTCGATGCGCTGATCGCGTCTCCGCAGACTACGGTTGACGACGCGGTGTTGCTCGCAGGCTGGACGCGCCTCGCGCGTACCGATCGCGCAGCGGCCAAGGAGCGTTATGAAGCGCTGGTGCGCGCACGCTCGCTCGATCGCGACAAGGCGAGCCGTTACGCGTTGGCGCTTGCCTTGCCGTTGGCGTGGGATCGCGATGCCGTCACGCTCGACTATTTCGCGCGCGTCGCGAAGACGGATTTTGATGACCCGGCCTGGGAGTGGCGCGCCCGGGCGGCGTTATGGGCGAAAGACTGGTCGGAGGTGTTGCGCTCGATTGAAGCCATGACACCTGCCACCCGTCAGACGGCGCGGTGGCGTTATTGGGAAGCGCGCGCCGCCGAGCAGAAGCGCGATTCGAAACGCGCGCGGCCGTTGTATGAATCCCTGCTCAAAGACGACAACTATTATTCGGCGCTCTCTGCCGCGCGCCTGAAGCGCACCATCGCACCGACTCCGCAGGCGACGACGGTCGATCCTGAGTTGTTGGGCACGATCAGCGTCCTGCCGGCGTTCGTGCGAGCGCGCGAGCTGTTTCTGTGTGGCATGAAGCAGGAGGCCAACATCGAGTGGCTGGTGGGCTTCGATTCGCTGAACGTGAACGCGCGTCTGCAGGCCATTCGGCTTGCGGTGGATTGGGGGTGGTACGACCAGGCCGTGTCGACGGCGACGACGCAGCGTGTGTTCAATGACTACCTGCTGTTGTATCCGCGGCCGTATGACAAAGAGGTGGATGCGGCCGCGCGGTTTACGCAATTGCAGCCGGATCTGGTGTATGGCGTCGTTCGTCAGGAAAGTCTTTATCGGCCGGACGCGCTGTCCAGCGCGGGCGCGCGTGGCTTGATGCAGCTGTTGCCCGACACGGCGCGCCGGGCTGCGCGGCTGTGGAAACGGCCGGTGCCGGAGCTTGCTGATCTGTTTGATCCGGCGATCAACACATCGCTCGGTGCGGCAGAATTGCGAACATTGTTGGACCGGTTCAATGGGCAGACGGTGGTGGCGCTTGCGGGCTATAACGCGGGCCCGAATGCAGCGACGCGCTGGCTGCCTCTCGAGCGCGTTGATGCGGATATCTGGGTAGAGAACATTCCTTATAACGAGACGCGCGGTTACGTGCAGCGCATTCTCTGGCACAGCGTGGTGTTTGCGTGGCTGCGTACGGGTGGCGAAGCGCAAAGCACGGCTGCCTGGCTCGGCCCTGTGAAATCTCTCACCGAAGCGACAGCCTCAACATCTCCCTGAGCTGTCATGGGTGAATGCCCCTATGAGCATTCGTGACGCGATCGTTGATAAACGGCTCGACTGACTCTTCTCCGCTGCGAGCGTGAGCTTTCACGCTCCAAACCCTTGATACAACGTTACCTCCCAGCGCGACAGCTGGTTTGTCACGGAGTTTCAGGGGCTTGACGTGCGTACGGCGTGACCGTACGATCGGAGCGGCTGATGGACTTGAAGAGCTTCCGCCACAAGGGCCTCAAGCAGTTCTACGAGGCCAACATGGCAAAGGGCATCCCAGGATCGATGCTCAGAAAGCTGAAGCATCAGTTGTTTGCCCTGGAAACGGCGGACAGTCTGATGGAGCTGGAGAAGTTTCCCGGCTGGCGGCTGCATCCTCTGCGGGGCGATCTCAATGGATTCTGGAGCATGACGGTCACGGGAAACTGGCGTCTGATCTTCCAGTACGATGCCAGGACCAACAGTGCGTCAGAGATCGATCTTACGGATTACCACGGGAAATAATCATGCCCATGAAAGTGCCGCCGCATCCCGGTGAATTCATCCGTACGGAGATCATCGAACCGCTGAATCTAAGCATTACGCATGCGGCGGATGTGTTGAAAGTTCGCCGCGCCACGTTGTCGTACCTGCTCAATGGCAATGCGGCGCTTACGTCGGACATGGCCCTGCGCATCGAGAAGGCGTTTGGTCCCACCATGGAGCACCTTATGCGCATGCAGCTGGCGTATGACATTGCAAACACCCGTGCACGCTCCCGCGAAATCGACGTCAAGCGTTACACCCCCAGCTGACTTCCCAATCAGCTCTCCGTTTCTTCTTCAGCCTCGCGTCCCATTTCCCGCTGGAGTGCTGTTTCGCGAGCGTCCTCGATCACGAGCATCACGCTGTCCGGGTCGACAATGGTTTCGTCGCGCTCAAAGAGCCCCGTGAGGCGGGTTTCCGGCAACAGCTCACCCTGTTCGAACAACGCCCACATCTCCAGCGCATATTCCGTAACCAACAGCTCCGGCGCCCAGCGCCCGAGCGTCGATCTTATATTGTTGACATCCCGCTCCAGCATCGCGAGCGCTGCATTGTTACCCGCCGCGTTGACCACCTGCGGCAGATCGATAATCACCGGCCCATCAGGCCCGACCAGCACGTTGAACTCCGACAGATCCCCATGGATCAGGCCCATGCTCAACATCCTCACGATCTGCCGAATCAGAAATTCGTGATAGGCAAGGGCAGTCTCCGCGGACAACTCCACTTCACCCAGGCGCGGCGCAGGCTCGCCCGCGGCATCCGTCACCAGCTCCATGATCAGAACGCCACTGAAATATCCATAAGGCTGCGGCACGCGCACACCGGCTTCGACGAGCTGATACAGCGCATCCACCTCAGCGTTCTTCCACGCCGCTTCCTGTTCCTTGCGGCCGAAGCGGGTGCTCTTGCCCATCGCTCGAGCCTGGCGGCTGCCGCGGACCTTGCGCCCTTCCTGGTATTGCGTGCGCTTCTGAAAGCTGCGCTGCCCCATGTCCCGATATACTTTGGCGCAGCGCGTCTGTGTGCCGGAGCGCACTACGTATACGGTGGCTTCCTTGCCGCTCTTCAGGGAGCGGACCACTTCGTCGATCACTCCATCATCGATCAGGGCCTGCAGGCCTTTGGGCGTCTTCATTACTTCCGTGGGCGCGTGCGATAGCCGCGCAACTCGCTGGGCGGGTCGCGGCGCCGGGGGCGCCGATGGACAACTCGCAGCAGCACATGCAACGCGCAGGGACTTAACAAAACGCGACTTGGGGACTGGAGTTGTGCGCGGAGGGTAGCAGTAAGTGGCTGAAGTTGCTGGCAAACGCTGCGCCGTGGCTATCCCGGATAGCTGTCCCGCCCGCCGTGCCGCACCCTGATGTTGCGCAGCTTGATCTTTTCTGGGCAGACACAAGTGTCTTAACGGTTACTTGGGCCTCAATCCAGTGATACTCGCGACGCTCCTTTTGCAGGGCGATTTTAGATATGACCATGACGGCTACGATGACCAATCCCACTAGCGAGCGCGTCGCGCTCGAGAAATTGCTGCGCGATTATTCGCTGGAGATGACCGCCAAGGATATCGACAGGCTGGAAGAAGCCGCGCTCGTCATTCCGCCGGGCACGCATATCTCCGTCACGTTCCTGCCGAACGAAGATTTCCCCGCTCGCGTGAAGGCGGCCGCTGCCGTGCGTCGCCTGGGCTTCGTGCCCGTGCCGCATATTTCGGCGCGTCGTCTCAAGACCGCTGCCGAGCTCGAAGCGTTCCTCGACGCGCTCGCCACCGAAGTCAGGATCGAAAACGCGTTCGTCATCGCGGGTGATCCGCCGCGGCCCGAAGGTCCTTACGAAGACGCGCTGGCCGTGATCAAGACCGGCTTGCTCGGCAAGTACGGTGTCAAACACGTGGGCATTTCGGGCTATCCCGAAGGCCACCCGGATATCCCGGCCGACAAGCTGTGGCAGGCATTGCGCGACAAGCAGGCGACCCTTCAGGAGCTCGGCCACGACTTCGCGATCATGACCCAGTTTGGTTTCGACGCGGATCCCGTGTTCAGTTGGCTAGAGCAGTTGCGCAAGGAAGGCATTCACGCGCCAGTGCGCATCGGCGTTTCCGGTCCGACGAGTGTGAAGACGTTGCTGCGTTATGCCGCCCGTTGCGGTGTCGGCGCTTCAGCAAAAGTGATGAGCAAGTACGGCGTCTCCATTACGCGTCTGCTCAGCACCGCGGGTCCCGACCCGATTATCCAGGACTTCGCTCGCGGCCTCGATCCACAGACGCATGGCGAGACGTTCCTGCACTTCTATCCGTTTGGCGGCTTTCTCAAGACGGCGGAGTGGGTGCGCGACTTCAGGCAGTCGCAGGGCATCTAACAAACTCGGGGCAAACGCCTCGCGCAACGAAAAGGGGGCAGGTCGTGAAACCTGCCCCCTTTTGTTTGGCGGAGTACGTACGGCGACGGCTTACGCCTTGCCGGTACGCCAGCCTTCCACATACGACTCACGAGCGACGGCCGAGTACGGCACGGGGCTCACGATCGCGCGGATCTTCAGCTGCTTGTGGCGCTCCACAGTCGTCTTTTTGGTGCCGCCATCCGGCTCGCCCCAGACCACCGTGACTTCCGTGCCCACTTCGATCTCAGGATCGACAGTTGCCAGCGACAGCGCCGAACGCTCGTTGTAGCTGTAACCCGTGAACATCGAGAGGCCGACCGTACGACCGCCGGCATCCACCACCTTGTCGTAGTTCGACGAGGCGTAGTTGGCGAGTGGCAGATCGAAGTACTTATATGTCTCGGCGCCCGGGGTGAACATCGAAGCGAAGATCTTCGCCGTGTCCTCACCGTTCCAGGCCAGCGTGACTTTCTTGCGCTGCGCGCCCTTGTCCATTTTCTCGAGCGCATCGCGGCCGATGAAGTCATGGTCGAACTTCACGAACGGACCATAGCCAAGCTCGTACGGGCTCAGGTAATAGTCTTCGATGTTGTCAGACACGAAGCTGCCGCCGATGGCGCCCGAAGCTTCATAGCTCGCGGCCGGCAACCACTGACGATACTTCTTCAGGCTCTCGCCGGTGTACACCGCAGGCAGGGGCGAAGGAATCCAGCCGGATTCGAGCGTGTTGGTTGCATAAGCACGCGAACCGACCTGATGCAGGCCGAGATCCTTGCCGGCTTCAACGATGGCGGCGCGAATTTCATCGCCTTCGTCATACGGCCCCCAGATCTCGAGACCCGGTGCGCCGGCCATGCCGTGACGCAGGGCGCGGACCTTACGTCCCGCGATGTTGATCGCGTCCATGTTGAAGAACTTGATGTCAGGGACCTTGCCACCGTTCAGCTTCTCGATAATCTGCCAGGCGTTCGGGCCCTGGATCTGGAAGCGATAGAACTGGCGACGGACGGGCTTGCCCATCGGACGCGAGGGCGAGCGGTCGTCTTTGACGATCTCGACGTCGTAGCCGCCAGTTGCGGCCTGATACTGCAGCCAGTTCGCGGCAGGGGCGCGACCGACATAGACGAATTCGTTTTCAGCCAGATAAAACAGGATGCCGTCGCCGATGACATAACCTTCAGGCGTGCAGGGCACGTACTGCTTGGCTTTGTTGACCGTGAAGCCCTTGAAACTGTTGATGGCCGTGTCGGACAGGAGCTTGAAAGCGTCCTTGCCGCTGATGAACAGGTCGACCATGTGATGCGACTGGTCAAAGAGGACCGCCGTCTCGCGCCAGGCCTGCTGTTCGCTACGCCAGTTGGAGAATTCGGGGGCGACCACGGGATAAACATACGCGCCCACCTGCGAATTACGCAGCATCTGGACCGGGCTTCCCGCGGCCTGGATCACTTCCTCCAGGTTCTTAGCACTCATAGCAGCAATATCCTCTCAATAATTATTACGTGGACGACGCACGCACCGCGTCGCCGCTCCACTGAAGTCAGGAACGCCGCCAAACCGATGGGTACGAAATGGAGGCTCTGCACCAATGCACCACACTCCTTGTGCGATCATCGGTCATTTTGGCGCGAACATGTCCCTATCGTTCTTGATATATTAAGCCTTAATATAATAAGCACCGCAGACAAATTTCAGCAATGGTCATTTGCGGCTCGCAGGCAGCGCGACGCTGAGCGCTCTCTCGCAGCAATGACTGTAATCGCCACGCCGCAAGCCCGCGCGTTGGCGCAAAAATGTACGAAGAGGAAGAGGTCAGTTAAACCGTGAAAAGTGCCTATGTCCTAACGCTTTCGTGTAACGACCGCCCGGGTCTCGTGGCGGCGGTCGCCGGCTTTCTCGCGGAGAACGGCGGCAATATTCTGGAAGCGCAGCAGTTCGATGACGTTGAGACCGGTCGTTTCTTCATGCGTGTTGTTTTCGATCTGGAAGCAAGCGGTGCGGATTTCGCAGCGTTTCAGCAGCGCTTTGAGAAAGTGGCCAACAAGCATGCGATGGATTTCCGGCTGCGGGGCTGCGGCGAGAAAAAACGCGTGCTGATGCTCGTTTCGAAGTTGGATCATTGCCTCGGTGATCTGCTGTATCGAAACCGCATCGGCGAGCTGAACATGGACGTGGTCGGCATCGTGTCGAACCATCCGCGGGAAGCGTTGAAGATTTCGGTCATCGGCGACATTCCGTTTCATCACCTGCCGATGGCGAAAGACGGCAAGGCGCAGCAGGAAGCTCAGATCAAGGCGATCATCGAAAGCACCGGTGCGGAGCTCATCGTGCTCGCGCGCTACATGCAGATTTTGTCAGATGACTTCGCGAATTATCTTTCGGGCCGCTGCATCAATATTCATCACAGCTTCCTGCCCGGGTTCAAGGGCGCGAAGCCGTATCACCAGGCGCACGCGCGCGGCGTGAAGATGATCGGCGCGACGGCTCATTACGTCACCGGCGATCTCGATGAAGGCCCGATCATCGTGCAGGACGTCGAGCATGTCAGTCATAGCGATACGCCGGACGATCTCGTGCGCAAGGGCCGTGATATCGAGCGTCGCGTGCTCGCGCGCGCCGTGCATTATCACCTGGCCGAGCGGGTGCTCCTGAACGGCAACAAGACGGTCGTCTTCAGGGACTGATCCCAGCATGGCGGAGATCATCGACGGCACGGCGATCGCGGCGAAACTTGCCGCGAGCGTCGCGGCTGATGTGCGGCAGTTCGTCGTTGAGCGGGGCGTTGTACCGGGCCTCGCTGTCGTGTTGGTGGGGCAGGACCCGGCGAGCCAGGTCTATGTGAATCGCAAGGTTTCGCAGACGCGCCATGTTGGCATGCGGTCCATCGAGCATCGTCTGCCGGTGGAGACCACTGAGGAGAAACTGCTCGCGCTCATCGCGACGCTCAATTCAGATCCGGGGGTGCATGGCATTCTGGTGCAGCTGCCGTTGCCCGCGCAGATCAATGCCAGCAAAGTGCTGGACGCGATTGATCCCGCCAAGGATGTGGATGGGTTCCATCCCGTCAACGTCGGGCGGTTGTCGACCGGTACGGGTGGGCTCATACCCTGTACACCGCTCGGTTGCATGATGTTGCTCGAGACAGTGATCGACGATTTCCGCGGGCTCAAGGCTGTTGTGGTGGGCAAGTCGAATATTGTCGGCAAGCCGGTGGCGCTGCTGCTGCTGGAACGTGAATGCACGGTGACCGTCACGCACATTCTGACTCGCAATCTGCCGGATATCGTGCGCACAGCGGACATCGTTGTCGTCGCGGCGGGGAGTCCGGGGTTGATCCGCGGCGAGTTCGTGAAGCCCGGCGCGGTGGTGATCGATGTTGGAATCAACAGGATCGTCGATGCGGACGGCAACAAGCGCCTCGTCGGCGACGTCGTGTTTTCTGAGATGGATCACGCCCGCGCGGTCACGCCGGTTCCGGGTGGAGTAGGGCCGATGACCATTGCGTGTCTGCTCGCGAATACGATGAAGGCTGCGCGGCGGTTGTCTGGTGGCTAAGCTTGTAAACACTTCCGCACCGTTCGTTGCATCTGCGGGTGTAGATGCCGCGGTTGTGAAGTTGAGTACGGTCACTGTGCGTGATTTATCAGTTGTCGCCGACATCGGCGTGCTTGCGCATGAGATTGGGCGGCCGCAGACGTTGTTGGTGAACGTGACATTGCATGTTCGGCCGGCAGTGTCAGATCGTCTCGATGAGACGATCGATTACACAGATGTCGTCGAGTTTGCGCATTCTCTCGCGGCGGAGCGGATTTCCCTGATCGAGACGTTTGCTTATCGGCTGGCTGCCGCGTGCCTGCGCCACCCTGCTGTGGAAGAGGCGGATGTGCTGATCGAAAAGCCCGGCGCACTCGCCAGCGGAATGGCTGGCGCCCGTATCGTGTTACAGAAATCTATAGCCTGAAGCAGCTACGGCTGCCCGGCGCGTGATGCGCGGGCAGCCTTTGCCGCTCCTGCTGTGATCGCTTTGCTTTGCCGGTAGATATGCCGCGGTCCTGGGTGCGACGGCTTGCAAACGCAATCGGCAGGCCGGCCTTTATGTAGGCGCAGCGCAGTCATCAGGCCTATTCGTCAATCGCGGGCGGCAGTACTGCCTTCTCCGCACACCGCCGCCAGCTATTCTCCCGTCACCGGGTTCTTATAATGAAACGGCGGAATGAAGAGAGCAGGGTACACCTCGTAAGCCACTGACTGTGGCAGGTCCGGCGGATAGCCCGGGAAGGGGCTGAACATCGCCGCTGCCTGCTTCGCCCAGCCTGACTCGTAGTTGGTGTAGAAAGTCTGATAGCCATGCAGGTTCTGATATTTCCACACGCCATTCTCCTTCACGAAGGAGTTCTCGTAGATGCCTTCTCCCCACTGCGCCGCCCGCCCAGTCGCGCCAAACATCACCAGCAGACGCGCGCGCATCTTCGCCGAGTTGCCGTCCGGCGAGACGGTCACCACAGGCTGCAGCTGCATGTGATTGAAAAGTGAGCCCTGCGTGGGCGCGCCGAGACGGCGCATGTACTCGTAGATGCGACCGGTGCCGATAAATACCCCACGGCCCAGAATTTCGAGCGTCGCGTCTTCCGTGAACAGCGCCGAGATCGCATCCTGCATGGATTTATCAGCATAGTAGCCATAGATGGCTTCGAGATTGCGCACGTCATCGGTCGAACGCAGGCGCTCGAGTTGTAACCTCGCTGCCCGTACCTGTGCTTCGAGCTCCGCGACCGAGCTGGGCGCTGGCGCGCGTTTCTTCGCAGCCGCCGGCGCTGCAAACTTATATCCCGTCGTCACCGGATTCTCGTAATGAAACACCGGCGTGTAATGCGAAGGGAAAGCCTGATATTTAACGCTCGACGGCCGATCCGGCCGTACGGTTGATTTTCCGTAGCGGCGCGCCGAGTCAGGATGCGCGCGAGTCCAGCCGGCCTCGTAAGGCGCATAGAACTTCACGAAGAACTGCAGCTTGCTGATTTTCCACACGCCGCCTTCGCGAACGTACTCGTTCTCGTAGATGCCTTCGCCCCAGTTGCCGCCGGAGCCTTTGCCGTACACACCGTCCTGGATCAGCGCGCGCCAGCGCCCCTTCGCGGAGTTGCCATCCGGCGAAATCGTGATGAGCGGTGAGAGTTGAAAGTGATTGTTGAGTTGTCCCTGTTGCAGCCCTGGCTTGCCCCCAGTCAGGCTGTACAGATAGCGGCGAATGCTCTTCTGCCCCTCATAAACGCCGTTGAAGCCGAGTTCCAGTGTGCCGTTGCTCGTGAAGAGGCTGGCGACGTCATCCCACAGCGCCTTGTCGACGTAATAGCCGTAGATCTGTTGAAGGTTCAGCAACTCGTGCATATCTGCAACGCGCGTGGCGCGATCCTGAATGGACTGCAGCCGCGCGTGCGCCTTGTCGAGCCTGGCCTGGAGTTCAGCCGGCACCGCGGGCGGCTGCTGTTGTGAGAATGCAGGGGCCGCGAGTATCAGCGTGGCGATCGACGCCGCGAGCGAAATGAATTGCCTCATGTGCGGCTTCCTTATTCCCAGGCGACCGGCTTTTGAGTCACCGGATTCACGTAGTGATAGGGCGGCAGGTAGAACGCCGGGAAGGCTTCGTATTTCTCAGAAGGCGGTTTATCCGCAGGCAAGTCGCTCAGCGGGCCGGGGATGGGATACGGTTTCTTGTGCCAGCCCTGCTCATAAGATGCATAGACAGTGGTGTACCAATGGACCTTGCTGAGTTTCCAGACGCCATCTTCTTTCAGATATTCGTTCTCGTAGGGGCCTTCGGCCCACGTACCGTCCTCGCCGTGAACGCCTCCCATGATGAGCGTTCGCCAGCGTCCTTTGGCTGTCTTGCCGTCGGCCGCAACATGCACCACGCCCTGCATGATGGGCGCCTCGCGGATCTCGCCGCTTTTGAGCGTGCCGGTGCGTTTCAGAAATTCGCGGATGCGCTGCTTGCCGATGTACACGCCCTGTTGGGCGAGCTCGATGGACGCTGTCGGCGAATCTGCGAACAGATTGGCGGCCTCGTCGGTCAATCCTTCGCTGGTGTAGTAGCCGTAAGCCTGTTGCAGGCGTTCGATGGATTGCGTGTCTTCGAGCAGCTCGACTTGTCTTTGTAGCGATGCAAGCTCGGTCTCGAGAATGGCCATGCGGCGGTCGTCGTTGATCACACGACTGTCCGTGACGATCGGGGTGGATCCCCAGGATGCGTTTGCGAGCAGCGTGACGGCTGCTCCGATTATCGTACGACGCCAGGCCTTCATGTCGTCTCCTCAGCTGCGCTTTGCTATTTTTCGTCTTACCAACATCGACGCGACATCATGAAGTGATTGTCAGCAGGCATGCAAATTATGGATGAGTAGGGAGCGCGACGTTCGTGTCCGACGGCATGAGGCCTGCCCACAGCCCTATTGGCGATTGCGACTTGGCGATTGCGCGCCCGAAAAGTGGCGGTCGACGGGAGACGGGTTTAGGGCGCTTTCGCAGCGATCGTAAACGATGCGGCTATCGCGCGATTCGTGCAGCGATCGGCTAGAGAGGCGGGAGGACTCCTTGCGACAACAGCCCGGCCAACGATCGGACCATCGCGCCTCTCGGTGTAGCCATCGCCGACGAGAGGCGGGTAGTTGCCGTTGCGGCAACAGCCAGGAGGGTCGTGCTTCACTCAACATGGCGATGCCCTCGCAGGCGTCGCCGCGCCAGGCCATCAACCCGCAGGTTTGCGGGTGCCCTGTGAGTCGAGTTCAGGCGAGCCAGTCTGCGCATCCTGGTTGGGGTGGGTCTGCTGGCGGCTGCTCGAAGACTTCGGCCGGCCGGGGGTGTCCTGATCGGAGGCATCGTTCGCCCCGCCATCCGTGGTCTTGATGGGCGGCGGTGCTTTTGTCTCCGCACGACGTGCAGGCGAGCGGGGAATAGGGGCCTCGTCCTTATCCGATGGAGGGGTAGTCATGATGCGCGCTCCGCTTTAACCCATAAGTGTGCGAAGAAAACGGCTCGCGCTCGGCGAAGTTCCAGTGCGGCCCTGCGCGACCAAGGCGTTTTTCCTACACCACGCGTGAGTAGCGCGGCGCGTTCTGAGCGGGCGCGGGCCTCTCGAGATACCGATCGAAACACGCCGCGATCAGGCGCAACAACAGTCGACCTCGTGGGCTTGCCGCGATTTCGTGGGCGCGCACATTCACGAGCCCGTCTTCCTGCAGCGGCTGCAACTTGGAAAGCGCATTGGCGAAATATTTCTGGAAGTCGATCTCGAACTGCTCCTCGACATCGTGCACGTCGATGCGTCCGAGGCACATCCACGTCTGAATAACATGGCTGCGTAAAACATCGTCTGTATCCAGATACATTCCGCGCCATACGGGCAGGCGCTCCGCGTCGATCGCCGCTTCCCAGCTCGCAAGGTCGCGAGGGTTCTGGCTGAAGGTGTTGCCCACATGGCTGATCGCGCTAACACCGAGGCCGATGAGGTCGCAGTTGGCATGGGTGGTGTAGCCCATGAAGTTACGATGCAGGGTGCCCGTCTCCTGTGCCTGCGCGAGCTCATCTTCGGGGAGGGCGAAGTGATCCATGCCAATGTAGCGGTAGCCCTCGGCTGTCAGGCGCTCGATCGCCAACTGCAACAGCGCGAGCTTTTGTTCGGACGTGGGAAGGTCATGCGATTCGATCTGTCGTTGCGCCTTGAACAGCTCGGGCAGATGCGCATAGCCATACACTGCAAGGCGGTCTGGCCGGGTGGTGAGAATGGTGTCGAGGGTGCGGGAGAATCCGTGGAGGGTCTGCTTCGGCAGACCATAAATCAGATCGACATTCACGGAGCGGAAGCCGTTTGTTCTACACGCTTCGATGACTGCGAGCGTCTCTTCGGCGCTTTGCTCACGATTCACTGCGATCTGAACTTCAGGATCGAGGTCCTGCACGCCGAGGCTCGCGCGATTGAATCCGAAAGCGGCCAGGGCGGCGACGTCGCCGATCTGCACGAAGCGCGGGTCGAGCTCGATGGAGAAATCCCGGCTCGCGGGTGGTGCGAAGGTGAAATGTTCGGCGAGGGTGGCGATGATCTCATCCAGCTCCGCTGGTTCGAGGAAGTTGGGCGTGCCGCCGCCGAAATGCAGCTGGACCAACTCGCGGTCGCGGGTGAAGAGTCGTCCCGCCATCTCGATCTCGCGTTTGAGTCTGTTGATGTAGGGGCGTGCGCGTGAGCGGTCGCGGGTGATGACCCGGTTGCAGCCGCAGTAGAAGCAGGGGCTGAAGCAGTAGGGCACGTGGATGTACACGGACAGCGGTCGTGGCTTATCGCCGGCGTTGCTGAGCAGGGCGGCTTTGCGCAGATCCGCGGCCGTGAAATCCGGTTGAAACTGGGGTGCGGCTGGATACGAGGTGTAGCGCGGTCCGGCTTTGTCATATCGCCGGAGCAGGTCGGCATCGAAGGGCAGGATCGAGCTCACAGTGAATTGACCATGGTGAAATTCCTGCGAGTATTCCGCCGCAGGGGAGGTCGTCACACTATGAGTAGTCGCCGCAGGGACTGCGTAGTACCGAAGCTGTCGCAAGAAATTCGCGCGCAGGCCGGTTATAAGAAGCGGCGAGCCAGAAGTTAGGGCACCGCGAGATGCCTATTGCACGTTGCAATGCTGTACTGACGGACCAACGCTACGCTACGGCTGGAATTCTCCCGAGTGCACCACTGAACCATCTTGGAGGATTAAACCGAGTCGGCAATGGGCCCCCCTGAATTGGCGGATGTAATCGGTTGGGATGGTCAAGCGCAACTGTTCTCCCGGTGAGACCTCTATATTTTTCGAGTGCGAGCCAAACGGGGGCCCGATGCCAACGCTGCTCTCGGACTGACCGGTCTCGCACGCGATGGAGTAGGTGGATGTGGTATCGCCGAGCATCGAGGACCAGCCCCGAAGGCTGACCGGTCGAGAAGAACCGTTGGTCAGCCGGAATAAAGAATCGGATTTACCCGTGCCGAGATACTCCAGGCTAACCTGCCCCGACGGACCAAGCTTTGCCGAGGGTTTGCACGCGACCTGCGCCATGCAGATCGTGACCATCAAGCACAATACGCGCCAACCGCCCCGAGAGGAGCGGGAACTGAAATTGACTTCGCGTACGTGTGTGCTCAAGGACCTAAACCCAAGTATGTGCGCCATGAATACCACGTATGTCGGCCGGACTTGTCCCATCGGTCGCCGGTTTCGTCGTAGGCCTTTTGAAGTGCAGGCGATATTGCTCGAAGCACACTCGCGCGTGCCTGAGCCTCACACTCAGCCTTGCTGGAATACGTGCGCGAGCGTTCGGACTCTTCAGCATTGTCGCCATGCGACGCAGGCTTTTTTCCGCAAAGCCGTGGCCATAGTCCCGGGTGAGCTGGGCCGCCAAGGCCGGCACGCTCAATTCTCTGACCCGTAGTTAACAACGTCATAAAAAAGCTTTTGAAGCTCCCAAATTATCTCGGCCTCAACTGGCCGCATTCACGTTCCCTATGCGCTACTTAAGGCTTCGAAATATTTTTACCGCACCTTCGTGGCCACCGATCTCGGCAACTTGCAGCGGTGTTTGCAAAAAAATTCATTCATCACCCGTGGATTGGCGCCAAGCGAAAGAAGTTGCTTGATGACCGAGACGTGGCCGCGCATCGCCGCTTGATGGAGCGGAGTGTTCCCAATGTCTCCCTTTTGGTTAACGTCGGCTCCGTTCGCCACCAGAATTGCTACGTCTTCAGCTTCCCCTTTGCGGGCCGCAATGTGTAACGGCGTATCGTCAACAGCCCCAGGCTGATTGGCATGCTTCAGCTGAAGGCCTAGGAAATCGGGATGATTGCGGTATTTGTCCAATACCTTTTCGAGCGTCATTTCCATTTCACTCACATGGTTTCTGTGTGCATTTCTGGCGATGTTCGTTCGCGCAGCGTGGCGACCGGCGTCATCCAGCCAGACAATCTACTGGATCAGCGCCCCCGACCCATCATATTCACCGATAAGACGCCCGGACTCGTCATACAGGAAGAAGGTCGATGCACCGTCAACCGTCTTCTTCGTCCGCTCGCTCAGTGGACCTACAGAGTAGGACGCAGACATCCCGCCACCACGCGCTCCCACTAAACGTCCCGCATCGTGTACGTAAAAGTATGCCTCGCGTCAGACGTAACCTGGCCGGAATCGGAATAGGAGTACGTCCGGCTCAATCCACCACTGACATTGAACAGACGATTACTGCCCGATGCGACGTCGTAAGTCGAACTCGATGTGCCGCCTTCCGTAAGCCGATTACCGTTGGCATCGTAAGTCCAGTTCTGAGAAAGCCGCTCCGCGCCGCGGATGTCACGCGATCCAGAGCGTCATGCCCATACGTCCAGCTACGTGAGCTGTTCTCCACATCGGCAATGCCAGTAATTCGGAACCCATTGTCGTAACTATATGTGGTAACACCGGCGCTGTTGATACTGGCGGGCTTGCCATCCAGATCATAGCTTCGCGAGGCAGTTGTTCCAGTCCCCCACGTCCAACCCGAAATATTTCCGTACGGAGAGTACGTGGCCTCTGTCACCACTTCTACGCCGCTAACGCTAACCTCAATGACCCTGTTGTTCTTGTAGCCATACGTGACCACACGTCCAGACGGAAGCGTCATCGAAGTCAGCTGACCAAGCGTGTATCCATACGCTACGGATTTACTAACAGACCCAACCGTCTGAGTTTTTCTTATGATTCGCCCGTGTAAGTCATGAGCCCAGGCGATCTGGTGCTGAGCGTCGGCAATGTGATCAGGGCTTCTTGTAAGAAAGAACGAGCCCGAGCATGGCGGCTGCTGAAGTGCACACCAACATTCCGAAGCGAACCGGGTCTTCCTGAGGCACACCAAGGTGACTGAAGCGTATTTTCCCGTGATCAATTCGGAAGGATTTCGCGGACGCTGGCACTTCCTGTGCTTGCGCGTCGCTCGGTGGCAACGCAGATATTGGCCTGGATCCAAGTAGAGGTATCCCTACAAATAACGAAACTGCGGCAACGAGTGCAAGCACTGCGCGCATGAGCGCTCTCCGTGCTTGGCCTATGAACGTCGCACTCTGAAAATTACCGCCTGAATTCATCTGCATGGGCAGCAACGCCTTTGAATTGCGCCAGGTACTTTCCTTGAATCGACAAGCGCGATACGTGCGCAGCGCATAGCGCCTCTCGCTATTATGATTCGCGCACGGCGGTGCGACGGGCACGAATTATAAGTTCTGACCTGAGGGTGGGCGGGGATTACGTTGCGCGCAAGGGTGGAGGCTGGGGTCGGAATCGAACCGGCGTAGACGGCTTTGCAGGCCGCTGCATGACCACTCTGCCACCCAGCCTCGGAATCGGCGGCGTACCCTCAAAACCAACAAGCCCCGGGAACCGGGGCTTGTCGTGAAGAGAATCTGGAGCGGGAAACGAGACTCGAACTCGCGACCCCGACCTTGGCAAGGTCGTGCTCTACCAACTGAGCTATTCCCGCATCATCAATCCCCGCGCTCTCGCGAGGAGGCGGAATTGTAAGTGCGCTAACGTTTAAGTCAAGGCGAAACTGACCAGAAAGTCAGCCCGCACGCTGACTTAGGTCCATTTCAGCGGTCGAACCCCGCAGAAGGGTGCCCAACCGCACCGAGCTCAAGACCATCACGAGGGGCTCGCGCGGATCCTGCGGCTGAATCGCATGCTCCACCAGCCGCTCCGTCATCTGCCCCGGCACCGCCGCCACAGGCAGCAGCCGCTCACGCGCCACTTGAGGAATATCCCCCAGAGACTCGACCAGAATGCCGAAAGGGGTACGTCCTTCCTCCGGCCGCATGACGATGACCGTACACGCGCGCTCCAGCGGCTCATTGCCCAGCATCTTGTGCAGATCGGCGACTACGACCGGCTCGCCATTGAAAAGAAAATATCCCGCGCAGTACGGGCTGCCATTAGGCAGCGACTGCATGGTCTGCACGTCGGTCGCCTCAACGATGTGCGACGTCGGCACCGCATACCAGCTGCTGCCGACGGAGAAAGTCGCCAGCTCGAGTGCGTCTCCCCGCATATTGGCCTGACGTTCCGCAGCCCGCTGCTGCAATTGCGGACGCCGCGCCGATGCGCGCTCAGGCGCCGCACCCAACGGAATGAGCACCACGCCGAGCGTGCCCGTACCGCGATACTCGCGATAGCCCGTCTCCTGCTTCGTACCGAGGGCGTAATAGGTGTCGTGCAAGCGGACGACCCTCGCATGGCCGCCGTCCTCGGCCTGGAGAATCTCATCCAAACCAAGCGCTTGGGGATCGATACTCGAATCCGTTGAACACATGACGCGCCGGTCGCTGTCCAGGAACATGGCGACGCTGCCTTCGAGACGCAGCCCGCGTTCATCGCGAGGCAGCGCGTCCGTCAGCATGGCAGTGAGTTGCGGCTGGGTGTCGAACACAATGGCGATGCCGCCGAGAATCCGTCCATCCGCAGAACGCACGCCAGCGCCGTAGATCAGCGTGGGGCGGTCGTCATAAAAGGCGCTCGGCTGATACGGTGAGATCGTGAAGTCCTGCGAGCTCGCGAGGCCGAGCGTCGGCGCAACCCATGATTCTGCGACGATCTCTCCCACGAACCGCTCGTGGTCCAGCCGCGAGACGGCAACGACGCGGCGCTCCGCATCGAACAGCACGATGCCGTGATAAACCGTGTACAGCTCGTTGATTCTCTGCAGAACGCGCGTCGCGGCCTCGGCATCGCAACCCTGACGACCCGAGAGCATGCCGCTCAGCGTCGCGTCCAGTGCCCACCAGCGACAGTCGTTGGCGCGCTCATAAAGATTACGCGTCAGAATCTCGACCGCGAGGGACGCCATGAAAGCGCTGTCATGCAGAATCGCCGAGACCACCGTCTCATGCAGCTCCTCGATCGAGCGCTCGAAAACTTCTTTGGTCTTGCGGCCCATATTGCTGATTTCCCACAGCAGGGCCTTCGCGAACGTGCCGTTATCCGACGCGCGCAATGACAGGCGGACGCTTCCGTTCCACACCGAGCGGTTGAGGTCGCGCTGGACTGAATCCGCTTTCTGCGGAATCGCCCGCAACTCGTCGGAGAAGGTCGCGGAGCTGGTGCGCAAGTCCGACAGAATCTCCGCACTGCAGCCGAGCGCCACATTGCCCGCATGCGACTCGAACGCGCGCTCGATGGGGGCCATCACCTGACCCTGCCATGTCGGTCCGGCGTAGCCCTGATAGGGCTGCGCACTCCGCGTGACGGAAAGATATTCGCGCCCGGCGAAACGAATGACGTCGCCGCCTTGCTCACTCGCTTTCGGCAGACGAGCGCCTATGGGGAACTGGTAGCCATCGCTGCTGGCGATGACTTCACCCGTCGCGTCGAGCAGTGTCAGCACCATCCAGTCCGCGACATCGTGCAGCTGCGCAAAGACGCCGGCGCATTCGTCCTCGAGGCGGAAACACAAACACAGCACGCCGAGAGTCTGCTGATCCGAAGCCACGCGCTGTGAGTAGATCAGCGCGCGGCGCGCTCCGGGAACAATGTCACTCTGTCGGAACGTTTCGACATACGCGCTCGTCGAGACCAGCGTCGCATTGACGAGAGGATCATCAGTGCTGGCAGGGGCACTGCCGCCATCCAGCTGCAACAACACTTCGCCGTCAGGGGCGATCAGAACGACGTTGTTATAAATGGAATACTTGGCGACGTACTCGGCGAGCCTGCGCTGCAGGGAACGTGTTGCCGCGGCAAGAGTTCGCGCAGCGGCTTCGCCCTCGGCACCGCCGCCAGCCACGCGCCTGCGCAGGAGCGGCACTTCACGAGCGAAGCGGCGAATGGCGCTGTCAGCAGCGAGAAAGCCGATGTCCGCCGTTCGTTCGAAGAGATTGCGGACGAGGATATCTATCGCGACCTGCGCGCGGGCTTTCGCGGCAACGAGGGCTTTCTTGTGAGTTTCGGCGGCGAGGTGGGCGACGAGATCCGCGGCGAGCGATTCGAAAGCTTGGCGCGTGGTGCTCAGGCTCGTTCCGTCATTCGTCAGATGCGAGAGCAGGGCGAGGCTGTCCCAGGCACCTTGCAAGGTGGCAAGCCGTTCCCGGTAGCCGGCAACGGTGGGCATGTATCGAGTGAGTGACTGCTTCGACATTCGGGCGCTCGGGTATCTGCTGCGATTAACGTCCACACCCGCTGAAACTTAAGGGTTATGTCCGGTCGCCGCTGATACCCGTGGCACAAAATGATTAAGGAAAATGCGGGATGAGGCGTCCGTCACAGACTTGCCGCCGAAGAGAGCGGCATCGCGGATTTTGCAGTGACTGCAAATGTGCAGTCGTTGGTGCCCGAGGCCGGACTCGAACCGGCACGGGGTTTCCCCCGAGGGATTTTAAGTCCCTTGCGTCTACCGATTTCGCCACTCGGGCACGCCGCGGGCGGCGATTCTACAGACACCGGGAAGGATGGTCATAACCTTCTGAATTTGCGAGACTCCGCCGCGCCAAGTTGAGGGGTTCCATCGCTCTTGAGTCTCGCCGTCGAGAATCTGCACCTCTGGCGCGGAGAACGCCATGTGCTCCGCGGAGTTCGCTTCACTCTGCAGCCGGGTACCGTGCTCCAGCTGAGGGGCGCCAATGGCGCAGGCAAAACCAGCCTGTTGCGCACCCTCTGCGGATTCCTGCATCCCGAGGAAGGCCGCGTCCTCTGGAACGGCCGCAACGTCCTCGAAGACCTGCGCGAATTCCACTCCCACGTGGCCTACCTCGGTCATGAGCCGCCGCTCAAAGGCGACCTCACGGCCTTGGAGAACCTGCGCTATTGGGTCGGCACCCGTCAGCACCTCGCGACCAAAGACTACGCGGCCGCACTGAGCCAGGTCGAAGCCGGCAAGCTCGGCGATCGCCTCGTCCGCACACTCTCCGCCGGACAGAAGCGTCGCATCGCACTTGCCGGGCTCACGTTACTCGGCGCTTCACTGTGGCTGCTCGATGAGCCCACCACCAACCTCGACACGGCGGGCCAGGGACTCGTCGCCACGTTGCTCGAGAATCATGTCCGCGCGGGCGGGCTCGCGGTCGCCGCGGTTCATCATGAGCTGTCGACCAATCCCACCAACACCCAACGCCTCGAGTTGGAATCCGCATGAGAGCGTCAGCACTCGAAGCCGCGCAACGCGTGTTGGCGCGCGACCTCCACCTCGCATTTCGCCGGCCCGGACAGATCGTGCAGCCACTCGCGTTCTTCGTCATCGTGACGATGCTGTATCCCTTGTCGATCAGCCCGGAAATGTCGCGCCTTCGAGACGCGGCGCCGGGCGTCCTGTGGATCGCCGCGTTGTTATCCTCGATGCTCGCGCTCGAGTTCCTGTTTCGTGACGACGCGCACGACGGCACGCTGGAGCAATACGCAGTATCCGGCCAGTCGCTCACCTGGTTGCTGTTCGCGAAGACCGCCGCGCATTGGATTCTCACCGGCCTGCCGCTCGCCCTGATGGCGCCCCTCACGGCACTGTCACTAGGTGCGTCATTGACGGCGTTGCCGGGTATCCTCGCGGCAGTCGCGCTCGGCAGCATCGGCCTGAGCCTGCTTGGCGCCATCGGCGCCGCATTGACGCTGGGGGTAAAACGCAATGGAGTGCTGCTTTCCTTGCTGACACTGCCCCTGGCAATGCCCATTCTTATTTTCGGCGCCCGCGCCACGGAGCTCGCCATCAAAGGCCTCGACTTCACCGCGCCGCTTTATCTGCTGGGGGCGATGGCCGTCCTCGGGATCACACTGGCGCCGCTGGCTGCCGCGGCCGCCGTCCGCATCAGCCTGGAGTAGGACGACCCACTTATGGCCACCTGGACCTGGTTTCACCGCCTCGGATCACCCCCGTATATCTACGGACTCGCCGCACGCCTCACGCCATGGTTTGGTTGGCCTGCAGCGCTCCTGATCCTCGGCGGCCTGTACGGCGGACTGTTTATCGCACCACCGGATTATCAGCAGGGTGATGGTTTCCGCATCATTTACGTTCACGCCCCGGCGGCGTGGATGTCACTCATGGTTTACACGACGATGGCGGTGGCCGCAGCGGTAGGCCTTATCTGGCGCATCAAGGTGTCGCACGCCGTGGCCGCAAGCTGTGCGCCGATTGGCGCCTCATTCACCTTTGCTGCGTTAGTCACGGGTGCGCTGTGGGGCCAGCCGATGTGGGGCACGTATTGGGAGTGGGACCCGCGCCTGACTTCCGAGCTGATCCTGCTGTTCCTCTACCTGGGCTACATGGCCCTGCGTTCGGGAATCGACGACACCCAGCGCGCAGACCGCGCCAGCGCTGTGCTGGCCATCGTGGGGGTCGTCAACGTGCCGATCATTCATTATTCAGTGCTGTGGTGGAACTCTTTGCATCAGGCGCCGTCCGTGATGAAGCTGGCGAAACCCGCGATGCCGGCCTCGATGTTGATTCCGTTGCTGATGATGTTCCTCGGGTTCACGCTCTATTTCGCGGCCGTGCTGCTCGTCCGGCTGCGGGGCGAAATACTGAACCGGGAGCGCGCGACGAGCTGGGTTCGAGAGGTATTGGCCCCATGAATGAATTCCTGCGGATGGGCGGTTACGCCGCTTACCTGTGGCCGTCTTACATCGTGACGATCGGCGTCGTGGTGCTGAACGTCGTCTGGGCCAGACGGCTTCTGCGTCGCGCGCAAGATTCGGCACGCCGTCGTCTCGCCATGCAGGCTGAACAGTCATGACTCCACGCCAACGACGTATGACCCTGGTCCTCGGAATCGTGGCCGGCGTCGGCATTGCCGGCGCGCTCGCGCTCAACGCTTTCCGCGACAACGTGATGTTCTTCTTCGATCCCTCGCAGGTCGTTGCCGGTCAGGTGACGCAGGGAGAACGCTTCCGCCTCGGCGGCATGGTCACGGCAGGCAGCGTACAGCGGGCGCCGGGCAGTCTCGAGGTGCGCTTCACCGTCACGGATTTCAAACACGACGTGCCCGTCAGCTACACAGGCGTGTTGCCAGATCTGTTCCGCGAGGGGCAGGGCGTCGTTGCCCACGGCAAGCTCGTTGCCGATGGCACCTTTGTCGCCGACGAGGTGCTCGCCAAACACGATGAGAAATACATGCCGCCCGAAGTGGCGCGGTCCCTCAAAGACAAACAGGCGGGTACCTGATGCTGCCAGAGCTCGGTCAATTCGCGCTGATCCTGGCGCTGCTGCTCGCGATACTGCAGGCGTTCTTTGGAATTGCCGGCCCCATGGCGGGACGCGAGCGCTGGATTGCCGCCGTGCCGTCCGTGGTCGCGGGCCAGTTCGTGATGGTCGCAACGGCCTTCGGGTGTCTCGTCGCCTCGTTCATCAGCAACGATTTCACGGTGCAGTACGTCGCCGCGAATTCCAACTCCGCGTTGCCAATGCTCTATCGCGTCAGCGCCACGTGGGGCGCGCATGAAGGCTCGCTCGTGTTATGGGCGCTGTTGCTCGCGTGCTGGACGGTGGCGGTGGCCATCGGCTCCAAACGGTTGCCGGCACCTTTCGCTGCACGCGTGTTAGGTGTGTTGGGCATCGTCAGCGTGGGCTTTCTGTTATTCACGCTTGCGACGTCCAATCCGTTTCTAAGACTCGATCCGCCCGCGCCCGATGGCCGTGATCTGAACCCTGTGTTGCAGGATCCGGCACTCGCCATTCATCCGCCGCTGCTGTATCTCGGCTATGTAGGCTTTTCCGTGGCGTTTGCTTTCGCGTGCGCGGCGATGCTCGAAGGCAAGCTCGATCAGACCTGGGCACGCTGGACTCGCCCCTGGACAACCGCCGCGTGGTCGTTCCTGACAATCGGCATCGCACTCGGCAGCTGGTGGGCGTACTACGAGCTCGGCTGGGGCGGCTACTGGTTCTGGGATCCAGTGGAAAACGCGTCCTTCATGCCCTGGCTCGTGGGCACCGCGCTGATTCATTCGCTCTCGGTTACCGACAAACGCGGCCTCTTCAAGAGCTGGACGCTGCTACTCGCCATTCTCGCGTTCTCATTGAGCCTGCTCGGCACCTTCCTCGTCCGTTCGGGCGTCCTCGTGTCGGTGCATTCCTTCGCGGCGGATCCGGCTCGCGGCATTTTCATTCTGACGTTCCTCGTCATCATGATCGGCGGCGCGCTGTCGTTGTACACGTGGCGTGCGCCATTGCTCAGATCGAAGGCCGGCTTCGAGTTTGGTTCGCGCGAGTCGTTCCTGCTGTTCAATAACATCCTGCTGGTGGTCGGCGCGGCAACCGTGTTCGGCGGCACCATGGCGCCGTTGATTGCAGACACGCTTGGCCTCGGCACGCTGTCTGTCGGCACGCCGTATTTCAATCCAACGTTCCTCGTCTCGATGTTGCCGCTGTTGTCGCTGCTCGCGGTCGGCGTGCAATCCAACTGGAGACGCGGACGGGTGAGTACGAAGAAGCGCCGTCTGTTATCGACACTGGCTGTCGCTGTGCTGCTGAGCGTCGCGGTTGCCTTTGGAGTTTATTCAGGCGGCAGCTCACTGACGATCGTTGGACTCGCGCTCGGCATCTGGATCGTCCTGACTTCGCTCGTCGATCCCATCGACCGCATTCGCCGCAAGATCTCGCTGACGCCCGCGATTGTGGGCATGGCGGTGGCGCATATCGGCATCGGCATGTTCGTCATCGCCGTCGCGCTCGTCGAAACGTTCACGATGGAAAAAGACGTGTCACTTGCGCGCGGCCAGAGTGCTCAGATCGGCGAGTATGCGTTCCGCTTCGACGGTGTGCAGGCGGTGGAAGGTCCTAACTACGGCGGCGTACGCGGCACCGTGGTCGTCACTCGTAACGGCGAGCCGTTCACGACACTGCATCCCGAGAAACGCCAGTACTGGGTTCAAGGCTCGGTCATGACAGAGGCGGGCATCGAAACCCATTGGGGCAGCGACGTGTTCGTCGCGCTGGGCGAAGACCTGGGAGCAGGGCACTGGAGCGTGCGCGCGCAGCTGCGGCCGGCAATCAACTTCGTCTGGCTCGGGGCCTTCGTCATGGCGATTGGCGGCGCAATTGCCGCGTTCGATCGGCGTTATCGCGTCGTCACGGTTGCAGCGTCATCGCCTGCGGAAACGTCAGAGCCGTCCCGCCCGTTGTTGCCTGGCTTGCCCGCTGAAGAGCGTGCTTGATGAACCGCTTCATTGTTCCACTGGGCATCTTTGCCCTGCTCGTCGTGGTGTTGGCCGTCGCCATCAAGCGCGCGCCCGAGAAGGGCACGCTGCAATCCGTGTTGGTCGGCCAGCCCGCGCCGACCTTCACGCTGGACAACCTGTCCGATCCCGCGAGGAAAGTCAGTTCCGCTGACCTCAAGGGCAGCTGGTACCTGCTGAATGTGTGGGGCACGTGGTGCGCCGGCTGCCGCCACGAGCATGGCATGTTGCTCGAGATCCAGCGCTCAGGCGTCGTGCCGATCATCGGCCTCAACTGGAAAGACGATGATGCCCAGGCGCTCGCCTGGCTCGCCGACCTCGGTAACCCGTATGCCGCGGTCGCCGTGGATCGTGATGGCCGCGTGGCGATCGACTGGGGCGTCTACGGCGCGCCTGAAACCTTCATCGTCGACGACAAGGGTATCGTGGTGTATCGATACGTCGGGCCCATCACCCCCGAAGCCTGGACAGAGAAATTTCTGAGCCGCTTGCCCAAGCGCCAGGCGAACGCATCTTGAAGCACTTCATCACGCTGTTGGTTTTCGTCGCGCTGGCCTTGTTCGTGGCCGGCACGCCGGCGTTCGCGGTCGACCCCACGCAACTTCCTACACCGGAGCTGCAGAAGCGTTACCTCGCCCTCACGCACGAGCTGCGCTGCATGCAATGTCAGAATCAGTCCATCGCGGATTCGCCCGTGGGGCTCGCCTCGGATCTGCGACGCGAGGTGAGCGAGAAGCTCATCGAAGGCAAGTCGGACGAGGAGATCCGTGAGTTCATGGTGGCGCGCTACGGCGAGTTCATCCTGTTCCGTCCGCGGCTCTCGTCGAAGACGCTGTGGTTATGGGCGGCGCCGGGCGTCCTGCTGGCGCTGGGCGCGCTCGTGGCCTTCCGCATCGTGCGCCAGCGGTCGAAGCTCCTCGAAGAGGATCACGAACCTCTCGAAGAGGATGTAAGCCGCTGATGGTCACGTTTATCGTTCTGGCAGCCGTGCTGACCGCGGCGGCGGTCGCCGTCGTGGCGTTGCCTCTCCTGCGTAAAGGTCCCGTGCCGTCGGCGCGCTGGGCGGCTCTGGCCTCTGTATTGATTCTGGTGGCGGGAGGCACGGCCCTCTACAACACGTGGAGCACCTGGTCGTGGGATGCGCCCGACGCCAACGCCCAATTACCCGATGACATGGTTGCGCGACTCGCCCGGCGCCTGGAAAAGAATCCGGATGATCTCGACGGCTGGTTGCGCCTCGGTCGCTCCTATACCGTGCTGGAACAGTTTCCCCTCGCCGCCAAGGCGTATCAGCGCGCAGATCACCTTGCCAACGGACAGAACGCGGAAGCATTGATCGGCTTCGCGGAATCCCTGGCGCTCGTCAACGACAAAGAGCTCGAAGGGCGGGCCGGGCGCGCAATCGAACAGGCGCTGGTTCTCGATCCGCAATCGGGCAAGGCGCTGTTCTATGGCGCAGCGGCGGCGCTGCGACGTGGCGAGTTGCCGTTGGCTCGCTCACGGTTCGAAGCGCTGCTCGCGCTGAATCCTCCTGAGAATGTAAGACCTGTACTGCGGGAGCAGATCGCGGCGATTGATGAACGCCTCGCGGCGACAGGTGGCGCTGCTCCAACGGGCGCTGTCTCTCCGGTCACTCCTGCGCCTGCTGCGGCATCTAACAACGCTGCGGTCAGCGTCCGTGTGTCGTTAGGACCGCAAGTCAAAATCAACGACGTCAACAATCCCCTGTTCGTCATCGTGCGCGCCGCCGATCAGCCGGGACCTCCAATCGCGGCGAAGCGTTTGATCAGTGAATTCCCGCAGACGGTGGAGCTCACTCCCGCGGACGCTATGATCGCGGGCCGTGAGTTTTCGGCAGGGCAGGAGGTACAGGTCATCGCGCGCATCTCGCTTACAGGAACGCCAACAGCAGCCTCGGGCGATCCCTATGGCGAGGCTCGCTATCGCGTCGGGAAGGACGGTCTCGTCAACATCGTGATCGATCGTGTTACGCCATGAGCCGTGTGATCGACCAGCGGGTGTCGCTCAGCTATGCATCGCCGCCCTCGTTGTGGAAGTCTTACGCGACGCTGCTGTGGTCCCGTAAGCCCACTTTCGTTGCGGAGGGCGGCAGCTCCTCGCCGATCGAAGCGCACCTGTCTCGTTTCCGGGTCAACCGCGCCCACGTCGCGCGCTACCGCGCCATCTGCGGCGGCCCGGATTCGAACGACCTGCCGCTGACCTATCCGCACGTTCTGTCGATGCCGCTGCACATGGCTCTGATGACGAGCCCGGCGTTCCCCGTGAGGATCATTGGCCTCATTCACACGGCGAATCACATTGTTCAACGCCGGCCGCTGCGCATGAACGATGTCGGTGACATGAGCGTGCAGTTCGACGGCCATCGTGATGCTTATCGGGGCCAGGAATTCGTCCTGCGTTCTGATGTGCGCGTCGGCGGCGAGATCATCTGGACCGAGGCGTGTACGTATTTCGCACGCGCGCCACGCGGCACGAAACCTTCCGGCGTCAGACCGAGAAAAGTGGTGATTCCAGATCCGCCGGCCGAGCCGCGTCCGGCGGAATTTCGCGACGTCCCCATTGCCGTAGCGGAGAACACGGGGCGTCGTTACGCGTGCGCTTCCGGGGATTTCAATCCGATCCATCTGTGGCCCGCGACCTCGAAGCTGTTCGGTTTCGAGAAGCCGATGGCGCACGGCTTCTGGTCGCTGGCGCGATGCGCGGCGGAAGTCCATGAAGAAACTTCACGCCGTCCCTGCGAGCTGGACGCCGTATTCCGCTATCCGGTTGTGCTTCCTTCAAAAACCCGACTGCAGGTGTGGCCGGGCGAGGACGGGCTCAATCTTTCCCTGTTCGACGGCAACGCCGACAAGCTGCATTTGTACGCAAAACTCGCCTTCACCGGGACTCCTCTATAACCCGTACTCCGCCGGCTTCGGCCGCTGCGGCATGGCTCTTGCTGATCCTCTTATGTCTTCCGGCTGTGGAAGTCGGCGGGCATCCCATTGTGTGGTTGAGGAGAGTACTAATGGCTCACGGAAGGACTCAGGACGGTCGCACGTCCAATCGAGGCTTCGCTTCCATGAATCAGGAGCGGCAGCGTCAGATCGCGAGCATGGGCGGCAAGGCCGTGCCCGACGAAAAACGCAGCTTCTCCCAGAATCGCCGTCTTGCGGCCGAAGCCGGTCGTAAAGGCGGTCAGAGTGTCCCGGGTGAGAAACGCAGTTTCTCGCAGAATCGGGAACTCGCAGCGGAAGCGGGTCGCAAGGGCGGACAGAGTGTGCCGGATGAGAAGCGCAGCTTCTCGCAGAATCCGGGCCTCGCTGCCGAAGCAGGTCGTAAAGGCGGACAGGCCAGTCATGGTGGCGGGGCGTCCGCGTCCAGTGCTTCCACGGGCAGCTCGACAGGTGAGCAAAGCCCTGCCGGTTCGCATCGAGAAGAGAGCGACTCGGGCAGTTGATGCTGCGCGGGTAGTTTTTCTTCGGGTCTCACGGGCTGCAGGGATGTAGCCCGCAGACCTCGGACTCAAGTCTTGTTTGACCACGATTGTTTCGTCGCAATTCTCCCCGATGCGATGAACGTCGCCTGTGCCCGTCAACAATCCATGTTGTAAACGGTACGTGTCGCGGTATATATATCTTGCACGCCGCAAGTTAATCGCGGGCGTGATCGAATAATTACAATGGATCGGGCAGGCATGCAGGCGTCGAGGTGGTGCTGAGTGGAGTACCGGCGAACGTTCTTAATTCGGGGAGTGAAGACGTGAGTGCGACCAAGTTTTCCGCGGTTGCAAATGGAATTGCGCTAGCTGCCGCGGTGTTGAGTTTAAGCGCCTGCGCCTCGTTACCGGCGCCCTTGCCCATGCAAGCCGATGGTGACGCCAATCTGGCTGCCCAGTTTGTTCATGACGTATGTCAATTACCGCGGGAGGAACGGGAACCGACGCTCAAGAAATTGAACGAGGATCTCGTGCCGAACCACGCAGTGATCTATTGCGGTCGGGCGGGCTTGTAGCCGGCTCTACCGCGCCTGACCGGTGAGTAAGAATTACTCGCCGTCCCGTATCTGCGGTCAAAATCTCACGCTGGCCACAGCGCGGTTGGCGTATGCCCGCGATCAGGGCAATTCATTTTCGGAGCTCGGGTCGATGGAGTAGGGATGGGGCTCATCCAGGAACCCTGGCTGCGCGCGCACGCGGTCGATCCATGCGCTGATGGCCGGGTAATCATCCATAAACAATCCCGCTTCCTCCATCCGATCGACGTATGCAAACAGGGACATGTCGGCGATGGTGTAGCCGCTGTCCGTCACGAATTCACGTCGCGCAAGCCAGCGCTCGAGAATGGCCAGCGACCTGGTGCTGACAGCGCGCTTCTGCGCGACCAGATCTGTTGAGCGCCGTGCCACCTTGCCCGTCATCACCCAGTATCGCAACGATGCCAGCCCGTTCTGGATGAAGTCTTCTTCAAAGAACATCCAGCGCACCACCTGCGCGCGCTCCCACGCCTGCTCTGGCAAGTAGCGCGAACCGTCGGCGAGGTAACACAGGATCGCGTTGGACTCCGGCAGCGTCCGTCCGTCTTCGAGCTCCAGCACCGGCACGGCGCCGGTCGGGTTCTTCTTCAGGAACGCGGGTGTTTGTCCCTCGCCGTCGAAGATTCTGACGTGCCGTGTTTTATAAGGACGGCCGAGGTGGCTCAACAACAACCGCACTTTGTAACCGTTCTGTGACGGCAGGTAGTCGTGGAGCGTAATCATGCGGCGCAATCTCACTGTGTCGTCGTCTGGAGCATGCAAGTTAGTCTTTGTAAGCACGGGCTTCATCCTGAATCTTGCTGCTGTTGTGCGGGATGTTCGGATTACAGCAGCAGGCGTAGAGTGCCGCGCATAACTACGAACAAGAGGGCACTCAGATGCCACGTAAAGCCGGAGCGGTAACACGCGCTCGAGCCGCCACCACGGCGGACGCGGTGGCGGTGGAAGAATCCAAAGTCGATGAAACAGTAACGTCCTTTCCACCGGGAAGTTGCGATGCCGGATTACCGGCGAGCGACGTGCTGCATGAAATCGTGTACGGCGAGTTCAAGCAGCTGAATCGCACCGTGGACGAATTGCCTTACCCCATCGTGTTGTTGCCGCGTGCCGCCGACGATACGAAGATCGCTGAAGCGATCTCGACAGCGCCCCATCTTTACGCGACGCAAGCCTCCGCGATGACAGCGCTCGATGCGCAGGGCGGCGTTCCCGTTAGTCGGGCATTCCAGCGCGACCTGCGCGACTTGAAGCGGCCGCTCGTTGCAGAGCTTCCCGTGCGAAACATTACGCCGCTGCTGGATACTCGACGGGTGACGTTGAATTATGCGGGTGGCCCCGCTCGAGCGGAGCTCAACGATCAGAATATTGCGGATCTCGTTGCGGGCCTTCCCACAACGGTGCTCGCGAAAACAGCGAAGGGCGACGTTGCCCTGAAGCTTCTCCAACTTGCGGCACAGCGCGTTGCAACACCCCTGCAGACTTTGTATGAGGTGGCTTCCGCGGACAGCTTCATCCGCGATCCCTATGTGGCGGGTACCGATGGCTCGCGGGTTCGCGTCGATCTCAACGGCCCGCAGCTCCGGGCTCTCGCCAGCGAAGGTCACACGACGGTCCGGGTCGGGGGTCACGACGTGACGCTGCGCTCAGGCGGCGAACAGACGGCGTCGCAGTCTCATGCCGCGAGCGTCATGAGCTATAAAAATCCGGGTTTGCAGTCCGTGCCAACACGCGAGGCGGAGACGCCTGTGCCGGTCGTTACGCAGCTCAAACTGGCGTTGTACGTTCCCTGGCGGCAGGGCTGGAAGCTTCGGGGCTATTCACGCGGTGAGCTGTTGCACGCGCTGGCACTTGCGCCGCAGGAGGAGGTCACGATCGAAGTGTCATCCTGGGATCGTCGGAAGCGCAGCTTTGAAGACTCCGCGCAATCCGAATTCGAGCAGTCGAGCGACTTCACCGATACGGAGAAAGACTCCCAGAGCGTCGTGCGGGAAGTGGCGAATCAGAGCCAGTTCGGCGTCAACTTTGGCACACAGGTGGGTGCCAAGTTCGAAGTCGTGAGTTTCAGTGGTACCGCGGGAGGCGATGCACGCACCGCCATCAACAACTCGACCAAGACCAGCTTCGACTCGCTGCGCGAGGCCACGCGTCATGCCTCGATGAAGTTGCGTCTGCAGCGGCAGACCAAGATCGGCGAGACCACCGAGATCGGCACCGAGGAGAAGGTGACACGCAAGGTGCGCAATCCCAATCTCTGTCACACCCTGTTGCTCAATTATTATGAGGTGCTGACGCACTACGACATTGTCACGGAATTCAATAAGGACGACGCGTGCCTGTGCGTGCTGATTCCGATTCGCTCGCGACTGGGCGCGGAAAGATTCACCTACCAGACGGTTCGCTACTACGAGAGCGTGCTGCGCAGAGTGTTGCTCGTGCCGGCACTGGCCGACGGCTTCGATGCCGCACGCAAGCTCTTCGCGCAGGATCAGCTGTGCGAGGCGCGACGCAGAAACGACGCCTGCAACGCTGCGAAGAATCCGGGTTCGTTCGAGCCTACCGATCAGGAGAGGCTGCAGAAGCAGGCGAACCGAATCGTGAAGGCCTATGCCACGCTGAAGGGCGTGAACCAGTTTGTGTCGGCGGTTGTGGGGCCGCCGTGGTGGCAGGCCTTTGTGCCGTATCCCGTGCTCACGCTCTATCTGCTCGATAAATCTCAGTTTCAGCGCTGGTTGTATGTGAAGCGCGCGCGCGAGCTTGCACCCAATCTGTTCGCGATGCTGGATGCGCTCATCGAGAACGATGAGGACGGGCTCAACAATCTGCTCGAGGCCCTGGGAACCGTGAGCGATCTTGGGGCGCTTGCCACCCAGAAGATGGGGCAGGATCAGAACGTACTTTATCAGGTGATCCGCAGAGCTTATCTGGTGCCGCCGCCGGTAATCTTCACTGATATTCCCGCGGAGGCATATGCCGTCAGCGATGGCGGGCTGCACTCAACATTGAATGGGTTGCTCGACCTGCTGAGCGCGATCGCCACTGAAGCGGCGGCTAAAAAGGCCAAGGACGATATGGCTGCCAATCAGGCAACGGTGCAGAAGGACTGGTCCGACAAGGAAATCTCCGCAGCCCTCGAAGCGGTGGATGCCCTGACGGAGCACCTGAACGAATATCGCAACTTCTACCGCACCACGATCTTCAAGCTCATGCCCTGGTCAGATGAGTTCGAGGAGTTGCTGCGCCTTTACTCGCCGCTGATCCAGCGCCAGGTGCTCGGGTTTGTGGGCGACAGTATCGCGTTGCCGATCAATGCCGATCTCGACCCTCGCACGAAGGAGCTGTTCGACGAGCTCGTCACGCGTAATCCCACGCTTCTTTCCATGCAGAACGTGCAGGAGGTGACGTTGCCCGCGACTGGCGTGCACCTGGAGAATCGCTTGGGGGGCTGCAGCGGGTGCGAGGATTACATCGGGCAGATTCGCGCGAGTGACATTGCGTCCAAACAGGTGGATGTTGAATTGAAGCAGCAAACGCTCGAGCAACAGCGGCTGGAGACCGAGCGTTTCAAGAAACGGCTGGATGCGAAAGATCTCAGCGATCCGCTGACGCGGCCCACTACGTTGCGGATTGAGCAGGTGAAGGAGGACTCGCCCGCCGCACCGACAACACCAACACCGTAGCCTGACCCGACGAGCGCGCCATGCTCGAGGCGGTTACGATTCTCGCGTCACCTGTAGCAACACTTGCCACGAGTGGCGAGCTTGCGCTCACGGAGGCCGCGAGGAAATATCTTCAGGAGGCAACTGCTGAGGCGACGAAGTCGCCGGACCCGGTGTCCCACTCAGAATGCCCCTCCATCGATGTTCAGATCACGGTAGCGGGCGAGCCGGCTGTACTGAGTATCGTGCCGGGCGCACTTCCGGGTCTGCTTCTGTATCGCTATTGCACGGCAGGTTGGCAATCGGCGATGACCTTGGGCGGAGAAGTTCTCGCCCACGTCAATGGATTCATTCCCGCTGGCGGAGTGCCAGGCGCATCCCCGTCGAAACCTCGTGGCGACCCTGCATTGCTTGCATGCCAGGCTCCTGTGGTGACGAAGCTCGTACGCGGCGCGCAGCTGCTCGAGCTCATCGTTGCGCAAGCGATCCTGGAAATTGCGCATGACGTCGTCGATGCCGGAACTCGCCGTGTCACCGAGATGCACAAGCGCCTGAATGGTGAACTGGATCGATACGGTCTCGCCCCGACCACGCCGCCGCCGGAAGATACTGGGGCGAGCGGTGCGGAAGGAGGCACTGGACAGGATCCACAAGATGAGGGTCGTACGGCACTTGATCCGCACGCGGCGCCTGATCTTTATGCGGCGGTTCGTGAGTTGCTTGTGGCGCGCGATCGCATGTTGCTGGCCCGCGCCCGTGCCGCACCTGTAACAACAAATGAAGGCTCGCCGGAAGGCGTAGCCGAGCAGGAGGGAGCAGGAGGAGGGGGCGGATCTGGCGGAGGCACAGGTGAACGCGGTGGATCACAGCGCGATGAGGATGCGTTGGAGAAGGCTGCGAAACAGGCTGACGCTGACTATGCCGAGCTTCTCGGCAAGATTGTTAAGGAGCGACAGCATCCGATCGCGCCTGCGGTGGTCGAGCTGCTAATGCGGAGCGGCGCCATGGGCGACACGCCTCCGGCGGACAGTGTTATTCAGCCCGTTGCGCTCAAATATCTGCGTGACACGATCGCGCTTACGGGTAACGCGTTGCCCAAGGCCTACCCATTTGAAGCGCTCGCCGCGAAGGTGGCGCCTCAACAGGGGCCGCAGCTTCGAGTCACCAGTCCGGATCCGGCTGAGACTTCGCTCCGCCCTGAGTTGCGTGCGACTTATTGGGCAATGGCGACTGATCGAAGCTACGTTTACGAGCCGCTCGACGATGAGACTCTGCTCCTCGAGCACCTGGATCGTTACCAACAGGATCTGACCAACGCGACAGACGACGCGGCAGGGCTCGTCGCCGCGCTTCGCTTTCAAGCCTTGCGCGGCATGATCGAAGCGCGGGATGAAGTGGAGAGTGCGCGGCAGAACGCTCGCCGCGCTGAGGCTGGGGGACTGGAGAGGCTGGGCCAGGCGGCGGCGTTGCTGGATCTCGTTGGGCTGATTTTTCCGCCTGCCGAAGTCGTGGGATGGGCGCTCGGCGGCCTTTACTTCGCAGGCAGTTCCTTACTCCTCATGCAGCATCTGCCTGATGACGTGGCTCGGGCGTCGCGTGCGTCTGAGGCGAGCTCGACCAGCGCGCTGATTACTTCGGACTATGCGACCGCCGCGCTCCTTCTCGCGACACGGCCTACGGTCGCCGATTTCATTGCACGTTTCGCTACGGACATGGCTGAGATCACCGTGCTCAGCAGGATGTCTCGCGTGACGGCGTTGTCGATACGCATTGCGCTCGACCTGGAAGCGCTGGGCGCGGAAACGCCATAGTGGCCAGGCCCAAAACTCCACGACCGAAGATTCTGGACTTCCTGGCGGTCGAAGCCGGCGCGACATCTCGCGATAAGATAATTCCTAAGATGGCCCGGCGCGTGGCCCGCGCGGACCGTGCCAAAGTGAATGCGGCGATTGCTGAAATGAAACTCATCGCGCGCAATCCGAGCGAGACGCTCAAGGCGCTCGGCCAGCGCGGGATATTGCCGGACGCACAGTCCAGCCTTGTGCAAGGCTTGCCGAAGACACCGGCGCGCTATGCGACGGCTGCGCCTGAAGTGGCCGCTGCGGTGATCCAGCTTCTCAAGAAGAAAGGTCTGATCGAGGACGGCGTGATGCGGCTTGGGAGTTTGCGGATCGATCCGCGTGCGGGCGTCGCGTTGCTGTCCGAGGCGTTGGCTTACTCAGCGCCCAGGAGCGCCGCAGGTGCCGGTCGCCGTGTTAATACGCGCGGTGGCGTGTTCTATGAATTGCTCATGCCGTTTCATGAAAACGTCATTGCTGAGGAAACGCGGGTGGCTTGTCGGGAGGCTGAGCGGATCATTCGCGGCCGTGGCGAGGCGGCGGCATTGAGCCCGGCGCAGATCGATACGCAGGTCAATGCTGTGCGTGAAACGATCACGGCCCGGCTGGCAGGAATGTCACGAGTCGCTACCGAAGGTCAGGCTTTGAGTACGACGGCTGACGGGGTCGCGTTGATGGAAAGCGGTCCGGTTGCCGCAGACTTGTGGATGATCAGGCTGACGAGCATGCGAGACGTCAATGGCAGGCTCGTTGCGGATCACTTCAGGACGCTGGCGTCGTTTGAGAAGAACGCGACCCGGCTGATTCCTGTCGGGCTGGGCGAGTCGAAGTTTGTGTCGGGGTCGGGAAAGATCATCCCGCAGATGATCGAGACGCTTGCGCGCGTGAGTGAAGGCGTTACGGCGACGAATCTGCCGCGGGCTGGCAAGGTTGAGGTGCAATGGGGATCTGAGCTCGTGGTGATCATTCAATCTGAAGAAGCGCCGCCGCCTGGGCACTTTGCCAATCTGGCGCAGAAGATTGCGGCCGAGGCGAATGCCGTGCAGCCACTCAAAGCCACGCCGATCACAATGGTGAATCAGCAAGGCGCAGCTGACGCACGCAAGCTGGTGGAGACTGTCCTGGATGAGTTGAGGGAACGCAAGGCCGGGAAGACGGTGCCGCCGAAGCCCTGAACTCGGGCTTTCGACCCACGCATAATCTTTGAGATTACATAATAATGATTATGCGCATCTCGATCAGGGCCGTGGCAAGCCTCGTATCTCTGTTAGTGAGTGCCGATCTTGGGCGACTCGAATGCCGGGTGGCGTGGCCGGAAGTTGTGTCATGGCGAGCTGTATCACCAAGACTTGCTGCATCGGTTCACGCCCGGCCCCGTGTTGGCGATTCCGTTCGTACAGCGTCAGTAAATCAGTATCAGCGGCAACACGGCTCATTGATACTTCGTTCTCGCACTGCGCTAATAAAAGCCGGCTTCCGGAGCACTGGCAGATCTTAAAAAAAACCGGCAGCATATCTCTCGTCCGTGCCGCTCCTAACAATCAAACATTGAGCGGCGTACTAACAATAAAGTGATTCAGCGCAATGCCCGAGGCCGGAGCACCCCCGCGATCGCGACACTTCCTGAGCCAGCATTTCCGCCATGAATGGCGCGCCACGCTCTTCGTTGCGGCATTCGTAACGGTGCTGCATCTCGGCACGTCGTGGCTCGAGGCATTTGAAAGTTATGCTTTTCTCGGCATCAGCAATAACGTGTCCAAGGCTTCCGCGCAGACAGTGCCCAGCGCAATCGTGGTGCGCATCGATCAGGAGACTTTCGAATCACGCTACCAGGACCGCACACCGCTCGACCGCTGCGTCCTCGCGCAACAGCTCGCGGCCATTTATGCCGCGAAGCCGGAGATCGTCGTCGTCGATCTCGATCTGTCACCCGCACTCTGGATAACTGGAGCACTGCGAACAGGGTCTGTTGGCGAGGCGCAATGCGAACAGGATCTCTACCAGCTCATCCGGCTCGCCGCCGCCCACACGAAGACCATATTGATCTGCCCTTTCCCCGCGGCAGATGCGCACGTCGCCGCAAACGAGCAGAAGCAACGTTGGCGCCACAACCTGGTGGCCGACACACACGAGCAGGTGCGCTTTGGTCACGCAGCGCTCCCGGTCCGTTATGGCGTGACGAACGAATATTTTGTCGATCCTGAATCGATCTATGCGGTAGCCCATGCCGCCGGGGACGTAACTCGGCGTCCGCGCTGCGTCTCGTGCGAGCAATCGGACCACACTCTTCCCAAGGAAAAAATCGAGCCACGCGCCTGGGCAAAACTCCGCTGGATGCTGACGAGCGTGGCAAGCGACCGCGAAATCACGGCCAATCTCGAAACCTTACTGCAGACGTCAGGTGACGCGTCGAAGCCGGTCGTTTTCTTTGGCGCCGGCTACAGTGGAGACGACCTGTTTCTGACTGCGTTAGGAGAGTTCTACGGCGTTGAAATACATGCTGCGGCCTTCGCATCGCAGTCCCGATGGTCGTGGTTATCGCATCTCGTCGGCTTCGTCAGTGATCTGATATTCGCATTTATCTTTGGATTGCTGATTGCGTGGTACTGGAAGCGTTACTTCACATGGCGCACGGCCGCCGCTCCTGACTACGCAGAGGCAGCTCGCATCTGGCTCATCGCCCTCACCGTATCGCTCGCTGTGGTTCTGCTGATGATGACGCTTTTCTCGCGCTACGTGTTGCTGCGCTGGGGCGTCTGGCTGTCACCCGTGCCAATTGCAATCGGCATGCTCATCGAAGCGTTTGTTTCCGGCTCAGTGACGCAGGCCAACAGCAGATTGAAGCTGTTGGAGCGGCCCGCCGCCCCCCTGCCCGTCACCTCTTGCAGAGCACTCAACCCCAAGCGCCTCGCACGTGTTTTAACGCCTCTTTCGTGGGGCGTGTGGGGCCTCACTGTGGCAGGCGCGCTATGGCTGATTTTCACGCACTAAGAAAAACTGAAGGAGAGCACTCGTGGGCAGATTGAAAATAACCCTCCCGCTGCTGATGCTGGTTCTGACATCCGGCGTTGCACAGGCAGGCAAATGCGTCGGGCTCGAGCAACTGGTCAGCGTCAAGAAACAAACCGCCGGCACGCCCGCGTTGCTCGACTGGCTGAAGTCCATTCCAACGTCTGCGCCTCCCGTTGTGGATTGCACCTCCCTGAAATCGGTATTCAGCAAAGTCGTGAATGGCAAACGCACCGGCGGGCGCAAGCTCGAGGAAGAAAAGCCCTACGATCCCGTCGCGGCCCAGACCAATCTCGACCAGGCCATGGAGAACGCGGATGTCCGGGCCGGGCTCGACGCTCTCCAGGCCACCGTGGCGGATGAAGGCACCCGCCTCCTCTTCGAGGCGGCGATTCTCGATGCAGAAGGTTTTTACGATGCACGTGAGCTTCGCATCCAGCAGCTGCGCGCGAAGCTGGGAGACTGACCATGCAACACACCAGACAGCTGCTTTGCGCAGCGGGGCTCGCCCTCGCCCTGACCCTGCCGGCTCACGCGGCGATGAAGGAAAAGCCCTCGGAACTCGCCCTCGTGGTGCTGGACAAGAAATGTGACCGCATTGTCGAACCTTATAAAATCTCGGTCATTGGCCGGGAGATTCTCCTCGACGGCGCGAAGGCCAAGGCTGGCATGGCCCTCGACCGTGTACTGTTCAAGAAGAAGCCCGACGACAATGCGTTGCTGGAGGAGGCCAGATTGCGAGCCAAGCGGAGCAACTGGCTGCCCATGAAAACCGAGGTGATCTTCGGCGAGCGTTCGCACGCGCAGGAAACCAACATCCTTGCGCGTGACAGCAAAATGGGCAAAAAGCTCTACCCGCTCGCCGACGCCATGCTGGACGACATCAATAACAAGATCGGCGAGGAGCACGACTACAAGTTTCAGCTTTTCATCCTGAAGAACTCGACGCGCAACGCCATCGCACGTCCCGGCGGCTTCCTCTATCTCGACCAGGGTCTGCTGGATGATCCCAGCCAGTTCTCCAAGGCGCACTTCGCCCTCGCGCATGAGATCGCCCATGTACTGCAACGTCATGAAACGCGGGAGCTTCAGGGCATGATCGTAGACTCCTTCAGGACGAAGAAGGATCTGGAAGACGCCATCCGGAAATCGCACAGCGACCCGGCGGTGGTGCTGGAGAAGGTGGAGATCAGCAAAGGCTCCTACACGCGTCATCACATCGACCAGGAACTGCAGGCGGACTCCTGTTCCGCCCGGCTTCTCGCTCGCGTGTATGCGTCCCGCACGGATCTCGCTGACGCGGTGAACGGCTTTCTGAAGGACCTGCCGCCGCCGCAGGCGCCTGCGGTCGCTGACGCCGAACCTGCTTCGCAAACGGGCTCCAAAGCGGAGGCGATCGCCGCCAAGGCCCATGACATCGTGACCATCCCTGCAAGTCGGCATCCCAACACTCAGGAGCGGACGCAGAATCTCGTGTCGATCTACAAAGAGCTTGCGACGAAGACGCTGGCTCAAGGCGCGGGGGGCGAGTAACGCACCTTCCGTGTAGCGCGACCCGATCCAGCCGGAGCGCCGCGCGGATCGGGTCGCGTGCCTCGTCCTGAAATCAAAAGGTTGATTCGCACGACGAGGCGCGCGACCTGTTACCTTGATGGACCTTCGATACCTCTTCCGGTGTCGACTTCCACGAGATTCCCCGCCTGACCATGTCCCGACCCCGATTCAGTCTTCTCTCCAGCGTCCGCACGCCGATTTCGCGACGCTCCAGCGGTTCCAGCGCTCACGCCCCAGTCAAGGTCTTGACAAAGCCGGCGTTTGTCTTTCCTAGAGTCCGCGCTATATTCGATTTCCAGTCAGTTGACTGATCAAGGGCTGCAAGCTCGTAGCCTGTGTACTTCGAGGTCGAGATGACCAGCACTTGGGAAAAATTTCAGGGCGCCACCCTGACGCTCGTCGGGTCCCGTCCCATCAAGGACCGGCTCCTCGATGCGTACCGCAATCACCTGGTGCATGTGCGCGAGGAAGAGCTGCCCAAGGAATTACGCATGGATTTCCGCGCGGTCGCCCATGCGCTGACGCGGGAAGCGCCGGTCATCCGCGGCGAAGACGCCTTGCGCGCTACCGTGCGAAAGCTCTCCGTCGCGGAAGCCGACAACGTCGCCCTCGAGGTGGTGAAGCTGTTCAGTGCGGTGGCGCGAGGAGCCGGCGTTCAGGGCGGCGGATCGCGCGCGCCTGCGACCGTAATTCCGACACCGCTGTTGGCACTGCACGCCGCTGAGGCGTAGCACCTCGCCTGCGGCTACGCCTTCGGGGCTCAACCGCAGCGGCGCACAAGCTCAGTCGAGCTTGAACTCGATGACGTCCCACCGGTTCGTGTCTTCGTGCCGCGCTTTGCGCTTCACGGCATCCACGAGTGCGCGCTCGTCCCAATCCACGATTTCGTCGGCGAGATCAGACAGGGCTTTCGGGATCGGCCGCGTCGTGCCAAAGGGCTTCAGCAGCACCACAGGCTTGCGATTGGCCTGCGCGTAGAGCAGCTGAAACATCATGAGATCCTGGTTCAGGTCGTAGAGGCTGGTGAGCGCAATGACGCATTCCACCGGCGAAATCTGCTTGCGCAGATCTTCCTTCAACGCTTCCTTGTCACCCGCAGGTGGATTGTCGGGCGTGCTGAAGTTGCGATAGAAGAAGTTGTTCGAGCTTTCGAGATACTCGAAAACACGTAGATAGTCGTCGCCGCCGTCCCAGACGTGCGTGACGAACAGGCTGATCGGGTTGGCTTGCGACATGACTGAAGTCTCGCACAAGCCTGACGGCAGCGGAACCCGAAGGCCTGTCGCCCGTTGCCGCCATTAGATTCCCGCGGCGTGTCGTGCGCCGATAGAATGCCGTTTTTCCGCCGGGATCAGGGCCTTTGCGACTACTCGTTTACAACATTCGTTACGCGACCGGCACAGGCCCCACGTTTCATCTGCCGCTCCCTGGCGCAGGCTACCTGCGAAGCAGCCGCAAGGTGCTGGATGGGATTACCGAGTTCATCCGCAACGAGCATCCGGACATCGTCGGGCTCATTGAGGTGGACACAGGGTCCATCCGCACCCGCATGGTCAACCAGGCCGAGCATATCGCCCAGCAGATCGGCCATTACTCGACCTTCCAGTGCAAGTACGGCACGGGCTCGATCAATCAATTCGTGCCCATCGTGCGCAAGCAGGGCAATGCTTTTCTTTCCGCGCCGCACGTGCACGGCGAGCGCTTCCATTACTTCGACGCGGGCATCAAGCGCCTGATCATCGAGCTCGAGCTCGAGGATGTGTGCGTGTTCCTGGTGCACCTGTCGCTCAAGTTCCGGCACCGGCAGCTGCAGCTGAGATATCTCCACGATCTCATCATGCAATCTCACAAACCCGTGATCGTCGCCGGGGACTTCAATACATTCTGGGGAACGCACGAGATCTATCTCTTCATGCGCGCTGCCGGGCTGCGCAGTGCCAACACGGCCGGCCTGCCCTCGTTCCCCGCGCGCGTGCCACGTGTCGAGCTGGATTTCATCCTGGTGAGCTCGGGCATCGAGATCACGGACTTCCGCGTACCCGAAGTCCGCTTCTCGGATCATCGCCCGCTCATCTGCGATTTCCACGTGCGCTCGAAGCCGTCCGAGCCGCCGGCAACCTGATTTCTTAAAAACAAGACTTCCGAGGTTTTACGAAACATGGACAACACCAGCAACTGGAAAATGGATCGTGACGCCGACGGCATCGTGTGGCTCACGCTCGACAAGCCCGGGTCTTCGGCGAATGTTCTGGGACGCGAGGTGCTCGCCGAGCTCGATCGGCATCTGCAGCCGCTGCATGAGACGCCGCCCAAGGGCGTCATCATCAAATCAGGCAAGAAGAGCGGCTTCGTTGCTGGCGCCGACATCAAAGAGTTCACCTCCTTCACCTCGCCGGAAGATGCCTATCAGCTCATCCGCGCGGGCCAGATCGTGCTGGATCATCTCGCTGCGCTGAGGTGCCCCACCGTGGCAGCCATCAACGGCTTTGCGCTCGGAGGCGGGCTCGAGCTCGCACTCGCCTGTCGTTACCGCGTGGCTGCGCAAGACGAGAAGGTTTCGCTGGGGCTGCCGGAGGTGCAACTCGGCATTCATCCCGGCTTCGGCGGCACGGTGCGCGCCGTGCAGCTCATTGGCGCGCGGCCGGCGATGGAAATGATCCTGACGGGCAAGCCCGTTCGGGCTGACAAGGCGCTGAAGCTCGGACTCGTGGACAAGCTCGTCGCTCCAGATCAACTGGACGCGGCAGCTCGCGACCTCATCCTGAATCCCCCCGCTCCGCACGTGCCGCCGTTTGCCGAGCGGGTGCTGAGCTGGCCGATCGTGCGCGGCTTCATCAAGCCCGCGCTGCTCAAACAGGTCGCGGGCAAGGCGAAGAAGGAACATTATCCGGCGCCGTACGCGGTGATCGATCTGTGGGCCGAACATGGCGCGCGGGGCGATGCGGCTTACGAAGCAGAGGCGCGATCCATCGCGGCGATGTTTGCGACGCCGACGTCGCGCAATCTGGTCCGCGTGTTTCTGCTGCAGGATCGTCTCAAAGCCCTGGGTGGCAAGAGCGATGCCGAATTCAAGAATGTTCACGTCGTCGGCGCGGGCGTGATGGGCGGCGACATCGCAGCCTGGGCCGCGCTTCGCGGCATGAATGTAACTTTGCAGGATCGATCGGCGGAGCTCATCGAGCCCGCGCTCAAACGGTCCCGCGATCTGTTCGCCAAGCGGTTGAAAGATCCTGCGAAAAGTGCCGCCGCTGCAGAACGCCTGAAGGCAGATGTGGCCGGGGACGGCGTCGCGCAGGCGGATGTCGTCATCGAAGCGATCTATGAAAATCTGGACGCGAAGCGTGAGTTGTATGCGCGCCTCGAGCCCCTGATGAAGCCCACCGCGATTCTTGCCACCAACACGTCGAGCATCACGCTCGAGCCGCTGGCGGAAAAACTCGCGCGGCCCGAGCGGCTGGTGGGACTGCATTTCTTCAACCCCGTGCCGCAGATGCCGCTGATCGAGATTGTCAGCTCCACGCAGACTTCTCCTGAAGTGGCGCGGACCGCGATCGCTTTCTCGCGCAAGCTCGACAAGATTCCGGTGCCGTGCAAGAGCTCGCCGGGTTTCATCGTCAATCGCGTGCTGATGCCTTATCTGCACGAGGCGATGTACGCCGCTCAGGAAGGCGTGCCGTACGCCATCATCGACAAGGTGGCTGAGAAATTCGGCATGCCGATGGGCCCGATCGAGCTTGCGGATGTTGTGGGACTCGACATCTGCGCGCATGTTGGCGAGATCGTTGCCGCCGAGCTCGGCCGCCCCGCGCCGGATCTGCGCAAGCTCAAGGAGCTGTTGGCTGCGCGGAAACTGGGCCGCAAGAGTGGCGAGGGATTTTATGTCTGGCAGAACGGCAAAGCGATCAAGCCGGCCGCGGCGGAAGCCATCGAGCCGCCGGATCTGATCGACAGGCTGATCCTCGTGATGGTCAACGAATGCGTGGCGTGTTTGCGTGAGCAAGTGGCTGCGGAGGCAGACTTCATCGACGCCGCAGTCATATTCGGGACAGGGTTTGCGCCCTTCCGTGGTGGTCCCTTGGAATATGCCCGCGGCCGCGGTGTGGACGCGGTCGTCAGTCGTCTCAAGGAGTTGTCGCAGCGGTATGGCGCCCGTTACGAGCCGGATGCAGGCTGGGGTTTGCTGAAGGGCTCTGCCGCCGGCAAAGCGTGAACGGCGTTCCGGGGGCTCGGGACTGCTGTGTTACCATCTGTCTACACTCTCCAGGGTGCCTGACATGACAGAGGAACGCGAGGCGAGCGTTCAGCTCCTGAAGACCTTCGCTCCACTCGATGGTCTGAAGCGTGAGAATCTCGCAGCGCTCGCCAAGAAAGTCGTCGTGCGGACCATGCCTGCCGGTCGAATGTTGTTCAAGGAAGGCGACAGCGACAAGCGGACGGTATGGCTGGTCTCCGGCATGATCGAGATTCGCGAACGCGAACGCACCACCGCGATGGTCCGCGGCGGCACGGGCGAAGCGCGCGGACCTCTGTATCCGCAGCTGCCTCGTAAAGTCACGGCGCGCGCCGTCGACGAAATTCAGTATCTCTCCATCGACAGCGAACTGCTCGACGTCATGATCACCTGGGATCAGACGGGCACTTACGAAGTTGCGGAGCTGCAAACTCAGATCGAGAATGGTGGCGGCGACGATTGGATGACGACACTCCTTCAGACGAAGGCGTTCCATCGCATTCCCCCTGCTAATATTCAGGCGATCTTCATGCGCATGCAGCGTGTGCCGCTGCGCGCTGGCGATCTGATTATCAAACAGGGTGACGAAGGAGATTATTTCTACGTCATCGTGAACGGCAAGTGTGTCGTGACGCGCGAGACGCCGCTTAACAAAGAAGGCATCAAGCTTGCGGAGCTCGCGGTGGGTGATACGTTTGGTGAAGAAGCGCTGATCGCGGAAGCGAAGCGTAATGCAACGGTCACCATGCTGACAGATGGCGTGCTCATGCGCCTCAACAAGCAGGATTTCCGCGAGCTCATGAACGAGCCCATGCTGCAGTGGGTCAGTTATGAACAGGGGCGTGAGATTGTTGCCCGGGGCGGTCGGTGGCTCGACGTCCGCCTGCCGAGCGAGCATCTGAATCTGAGCATCGAAGAGGCGCTCAATATTCCGCTGTATTTCATCCGGCTGAAGCTCTCGATGCTCGACAAGAGCGTGCCGTATGTCGTGTATTGCGATACGGGCCGGCGCAGCTCAGCGGCAGCTTACATTCTCACCGAACGCGGTTTCGACGCGTATGTGCTGAGAGGCGGTTTGACGGGCGGGAATGTGGCGATACGGCGTTCGGCGTAAATCCCCGTTCCGGGGCTCTACCCAGCCCACTACATCGTATGGGTCGCTTTATCGCCCGCGAGCGCACCGGCGAGATAGGTTTCGATCTTCTTCTGCGTCTGGCCCCGGTCCTGCTCGCTGAACTGCACACCTATGCCCGCCGTACGCTTGCCCTGAGCGCCTTTCGGCGTCACCCAGATGACGCGGCCGGCGACGGGCAGTTTCTCGTCCTCACCCATCAGATTCAGCAGCATGAACACCTCGTCCCCGAGCCGATAGTTGCTGTTGGTCGGAATGAAGAGCCCGCCATTGCGCACGAAGGGCATGTAGGCGAGATACAGAGCACTCTTGTCCTTGATGGTGAGAGTCAGCAGCCCCGGCTTGTTGGCACCCGTACGCAAACTTCTTTCCTTCAGGATCGGTTGAAAACGGTCATCGCGGCCGTGCGACACCGGACGCGCGGCGCGGCTGCAGCCTTCTCAGCAGACTTTCCAGCGCCAGCGAACGATTGATCGGCGTATCGAGCGTGGACTTGAGCCCTCTTACGCCATCTAGGAGCCCGAACAAGTCCCGTATATTCAAGACCTCTTGAGTGGATGACAAGTGCGCGCCACTGCGCATTTCCATCGAAAGGCCGTGTTTGCGGATGCGATCCGTGACCCAGGTCTCAAAGCACGCCAGCCGCAGCGCGGGCTCGGATTTGCTCCAGCGCTCCGCGGTCGCCACCGGATCCAGATGACCCGCCACCGCCTCATCCAGCGCACGCCTCACTTCGATCCCAAACTGAGCTACAGCGCCCGCGTCAACCTTCGCTGCCAGCAGCGGCGCGTCACCGACAACGTCGAGAACTGTGTTCCAGTCGACCTTTGCTTCACCCTGATGATGCGCCTCGAGCCACGCAACGCTCTGCGCGCGACTGGGTGCCTGGATGGTGAGCCGCTGGCAACGGCTGAGAATCGTGGCCGGCAGCCGCGAGGGCTGCGTGAGGACCAACACTAACAACGTTCGTGCAGACGGCTCTTCCAGAGTTTTCAGCAAGGCATTCGCCGCGAACCGGTTGAGCGTATCGGCCGGGGAGAGAATGCCCACCTTGTAGCCGCCCTGATGGCTGGTCAGCGACAGCTCATCCGACAGCTCGCGAACCTGCTCGATGCGAATCTGCTTGGAGTCTTCGACAGGTTGTATGACGACGAGATCAGGATGCTGCACGCCTTCGCGCGACCCCAGTACCTTCGCGGCCAGCCAGTGCGCAAGCCACTCGCCACCGGCTCCCGGCGCTTCGTGAATCATCAACGCATGCGGCAGCCGGCTGGCGCTGAGCGCCGCATTCAAATGCTCGATGGATTTCTCGAGCCAGGGCGGCGTCAAGCGGCCTCCCCCAACACCTCTTGCAACGCGTCCGTGACCTGACTCTGGACTTCAGGCAGCGTCCGGCTCGCGTCGATGACGCGGAAACGCGCGGGCTCGGCGCGCGCCAGCTCCAGATACGCCTCACGGATGCGCTCGAAGAACTGCACGGACTCCGCCTCGAACCGGTCCGCGCCAACACCCGACCGGTCCTGGGCGCGCTCGAGGCCGAGCGTGACCGGCAGATCGAGCAGTAACGTGCGATGCGGCTGCAGGTCGTGATGCGCGATCACAGCGAGCTGCTCGATGAGATCCCGGCTCACGCCGCGTCCCGCGCCCTGATAGGCACGCGTAGCGTCGGTGAAGCGATCGCAGACGATCCACTCACCGCGGCCTAACGCCGGGCGAATCAGGTTCTCCACATGGATGTTTCGAGCAGCAAACATCAGCAGAGTCTCCGTCGCCGCGGGCAACTGCTCGCCGCCGCGCTCCAACACGATCTGCCTGACTCGCTCCGCAAGCGGTGTGCCCCCCGGTTCGCGCGTAAGTCGTACCGAGATGCCCCGCGCGCTCAGCCAGTCATGCGCGTAGCGGGCTACCGTGGATTTGCCGGCTCCCTCGATCCCTTCCAACGTGATGAATCGTCCGATGGTCACTTCGTGTTATCCCGTTGCAGAGTGCTGCGTGAAGGCGGCGGCGCGCGCAACCGGGCGAGATATTTCCGCACGGCCTCATTGTGTTCTTCGAGTGTGCGGGAGAATACGTGGGAGCCGGTGCCATCGCCCGTCGCCACGAAAAAGATATCGCCGGTCTCATCGGGCCGCACCGCGGCCATCACAGCCTCGCGGCCCGGCAATGCGATCGGCGTCGGCGGCAGGCCGGCCCGCGTGTACGTGTTGTAAGGCGTGTCCGTGACGAGATCCCGCGAGCGGATGTCACCGTCATACTTTTCGCCCAGTCCGTAAATGATGGTCGGATCGGACTGCAGCTTCATTCCCTGCCGCAGTCGAGTGGTGAACACCCCTGCAATGCGCGGCCGCTCCGCGGGGAGGCCCGTCTCTTTCTCCACCACGGACGCGAGAACGAGCGCTTCGTACGCCGTCTTCACAGGCAGATCAGGTTTCTTCTCCGCCCATGCCTTCTCGAGCAGCTGGCTCATCGCGACGTACGCGATGCGCAGAATTTCCGCATCGGTCGTGCGCGAGGCGAAGCGATACGTGTCCGGGAAAAAGCGCCCTTCGGGATGCTCACCGGCATGCCCCAGCGCTGCCATCACTTCCGCGTCAGTCTTGCCTTTCAGCGTGTTCTGAACTTCAGGATGCTGTTCCAGCACGCGACGTGCTTCGGCGAATGTCGAACCTTCCACGATCGTGAGCTGTTCCAGAATCACGCGCCCCGCGCGAAACAGCTCGACGATCTGCGCCGGGCTCGCCTGCGCGGGAATCTCATACATACCGACCTGAATGTTAGGACGCTGCTTGCGCAGTCGCAGATACCACTCGGTCATGCGGGCATTGCGAATCACGCCCTGATCGTCCAGCCGCGTGAGAATGGCGCGAACGCTTGCGCCCGGCTCGACGGTCACACGCGTTGCCGCTGTCGAAGGACCCGGCTTGAAGAAATCCTGATGCAGAAAATACAGTCCACCGTAAGCCAGCGCGGCGCCTACGAACGCGAGCAGGATCAGTCGCTTCAATCGCCTCAGCATTCAGGCTCCTATGGCTATGGGGTCCACCGCGAACACGGCAAGCAGGCCGCGTGCCTTGGCCCTCGTTTCCTCCAGCTCGCGCTCGGGAACGGAATCGGCAACGATGCCCGCGCCCGCGCGCAGCTCCACGTGCTGACCGGTCACGATCATCGTACGGATCAGGATGTTGGTGTCCATGACTCCATCACGACTCAGGAATCCCACCGATCCGGTGTAGGCGCCGCGCCCCACGCCCTCGAGCTCGCCAATGATCTGCATGCAGCGGATCTTGGGAACGCCCGTGATCGTGCCACCCGGAAATACGGCCTTCAGCGCTTCCACAGGCGTGACGTCGGCGCGCAGCTTGCCGCTGACGTTCGACACGATGTGATGAACGTGAGCATACGACTCTATCGACATGAACTCATCGACGTGCACGGAGCCGGGCTCGCAGACGCGCCCCAGATCATTGCGCTCCAGATCGATGAGCATGACATGTTCCGCGCGCTCTTTCGGATGCGCGGCGAGCTCGGTGATCTCCGACAGATCCCCGCCAGCCACGCGACTACGCGGCCGCGTACCCGCGATAGGCCGTGTTTCGATGACGCGGTCGGCAGTCACGCGCGCGAGCCGTTCGGGCGATGAGCTGAGAACGGCGGCGCCATTCCACTGAATCAGCGCTGCGAACGGTGCCGGGTTCGCCACGCACAGTCGATCATACAAAGCTGCCACGTTGGGCTCGCCGTCGAGCTCGACGTCCCAGCGACGTGACAGATTGGCCTGGTAGATATCGCCGGCGCGAATGTATTCCTTCGCCCGTCGCACTCTTTCCAGATAGGCATCGGGCGACTCTTCCCTGATCTGCCGTGCAGGCAACGGGCCCGTTCCGGCGCTGCTGCTGTTTTCGGGTACGAAACTCACGGCGGCAAGTACGTCGACCGTGACACGTTCCAACGCGGCGCGGCCACGCGCGTCGTCCTCGGCAACAACCAACACGCGGTTCGCGAGACGATCGTGAATGACCGCGCACGGCACTCTCAATGCAAACGCGCGCCACGGCAGTGTTTCGCGAGGCAAATGCAGCCGCGGCTCGATTTCCTGCGCAAGCTCGTAGCCGAAATAAACGACCCATCCGCCGCTGAAAGGCAGCTCAGTTTCCAGTGTTGGCAGACGCTCGTGTTGCCACCAGCGATCGAGCGCATCCAGGAATTTGGTGTTGGGTTCTACAGAAATGACGGACGCAGCTCGCGCATCTGCATGCAGCTCACCATCGGGCGTCAGCCACAAAGCGCCACAAGGCTCTGCCGCCAACACGCTCGCACGACTGAGCGGGCCATCCGCCGCACTGTCGAACAACGCGGGATATCGCGACGGATTGGATATCGCGAGCTGCCGAAGCACCCGACCGGGTGCCGGCAGCTCGCGAACGAGGACAGGACTGCGGGCGCTCACGCTCGCGCGCCGCCTGGCGCTTCAGTTCTTGAAGCGCTTGAAGATGATCGAGCCGTTGGTGCCGCCGAATCCGAAGGAATTCGACAGCGCCACGTCGATGCTCATCTGGCGCGCGGTGTGGGGCACGTAGTCGAGATCGCAACCTTCACCCGGCTTGTGAAGGTTGATGGTGGGCGGCGCGATCTGATCGCGGATCGCCAGCACCGAGAAGATGGCCTCGACCACGCCGGCGGCGCCGAGCAGATGGCCCGTCATCGACTTCGTGGAGCTGACCGCTACCTTCGACGCGTGGTCGCCCAGCGCGCGCTTCATCGCGATGGTTTCGGCCTTATCGCCGATCTCAGTCGATGTCGCGTGCGCATTGATGTACTGAATGTCGCTCGGATTGATCGCCGCGTCTTTCAACGCATTGGCCATCGACAACCGGGCGCCCTCGCCGTCTTCCGGCGGGGAAGTAATGTGATACGCGTCGCCGCTCATGCCGAAGCCGATCAGCTCCGCATAGATCTTCGCGCCGCGCTTCTTCGCGTGCTCCAGCTCTTCGAGGATCACGGCGCCGCCGCCGTCGCTGAGCACGAAGCCGTCGCGATCCGCATCCCACGGACGGCTCGCCTCGGCAGGCGCGTCGTTACGTGTGGAGAGCGCCTTCGCCTGCGCGAAGCCGCCGAGACCGGAAGGCGTCGTTGCCATCTCACCGCCGCCTGCGATGATGAGATCTGCATCGCCATATTGAATGGTACGCAGGCCCAGACCGATGGCATGCGTCGCCGTCGTGCACGCTGTGACCACGCCGAGATTCGGGCCCTTCAGCCCGTAGCGGATCGACAGATGGCCCGAGATCATGTTGATGATCGAGGCCGGCACGAAGAACGGCGAAATCTTGCGCGGCCCCCCCTTCAGGAAGGCTTCGTATTCCGACTCGATGGTGCCGAGCCCGCCGATGCCGGAACCGCAGATAGCGCCGCAGCGCTGCGCATCCAGCTTCGAGAAGTCGATTCCTGAATCGGTGACCGCCTGCATGCCGGCCGCCACGCCGTATTGAACGAAGTCGTCCATACGCCGCGCGTCCTTGGGGGTCATGTAGTCCGTCAGCTCGAACCCACGGACCTGCCCGCCAAAACGGACGGGAAAGGCCGTAACGTCAAACCGTTCGATGGGGCCGATACCGCTTCGTCCATTGATGATCGAATCCCAGGCCGTCGGCAGCGAACTGCCCACGGGGGAGATGATGCCCATTCCTGTAACAACGACACGACGTTTGCTCACGCGCTACCTGTGAGTTGGGAAAGTTGCAAAAAATGAGGAAAACGCGCGGAGGTGATCCGCGCGCGATGGGAAGGTCAGGCCTTGGTACGGCGCTCGTTGATGTACTCGATCGCCTGATGCACGGTCGTGATCTTCTCAGCGTCCTCGTCCGGAATCTCGATTTCGAATTCCTCTTCGAGCGCCATGACCAGCTCGACGGTGTCGAGCGAGTCAGCACCGAGGTCATCGACGAACGACGCATCGTTCGTGACTTGCTCCTGCTTGACGCCCAGCTGCTCGGCAACGATGGCTTTTACCTGCTGCTCAACAGTGCTCACAGTAATGTCCTTCTGACGTTGGCTTTTATATTGCACACCCGGCGGGTGGCGCGGGCGCGGTATTGTATGGGAACGTCCCACGGGGTGCCACTCGCGCGATGCGCGAGTGATTGTTTTTGCTCATAAACTTGACTGCGGCAGTCAGGTGTGAACAGGTCTCCGAATATGCGCGCCGCACCCCTGAACACCCCAGGCGTCCAGGCGTTGTGGCCCGCATCCAACTAAGGATACCTCTTCCCGGCCGCTTAAGGCATATACATGCCGCCGTTCACGTGAAGCGTCTCGCCGGTGATGTATGCCGCAGCCGGGGACGCGAGAAATAAAACCGCGGCGGCGATGTCGTCCGCAGCGCCTAATCTTCCGACGGGCACCTGATTAATCAGCGCGGTCCGCTGCTCTTCTGTCAGCACGCGCGTCATGTCGGTATCGATGAAGCCAGGCGCCACCGCATTGACCGTAATGCCGCGCGAAGCCACTTCGCGCGCCAGAGACTTTGTGAAGCCGAGAACGCCCGCTTTGGCTGCGGCATAGTTCGTTTGGCCCGGGTTGCCCGTCACGCCGACAATGGATGTCAGATTGATGATGCGTCCGTGGCGCTCTTTCATCATGCGCTTCAACACGGCCTTCGACAGGCGGAACACGGAAGTCAGGTTGGTGGCGAGTACCTGATCCCAGTCGTCCTGCTTCATTCTCAACAACAGCGTGTCACGCGTGATGGCCGCGTTGTTGACGAGGACGGTGGGCATCTCGCCCGCGCCATCCAGATCTTTCAACAGCGCGTCGATCGACTCGCCCGCGCCGACATCCAGCACGGCGCCGCGACCGTTGTATCCGTGCGACGCCAATGACTCGCCAAAAGCCTTCGCGCCTTCGGCGGTCGTCGAGGTGCCAATAACCCGTGCACCGGCCTTAGCCAGCGACAATGCAATAGCGCGGCCAATACCGCGCGAAGCGCCCGTCACGAGGGCGACGTCTTTCTCGAGCATGCTCATGATCCCTGTGTAGCCGTCAGGGCCGCGTCTAAGGCGGCCGGGTCTTCCAATGCGAGGAACTGCAATCCTTCACGCCGTTCGATGCGCCGGTTCAAACCGGACAGCACGCGGCCAGGACCACATTCGATGATCTGTCCAACACCTTCGCCGGCGATGGCGCGAATGGTCGCCGACCAGCGAACCGGCTTCGCAAGCTGCTTGCCGAGCAAGGCGCGGATATCAGCGGGGTCCGTATGCTCAACGGCATCGACCGCGCTGACGTAGCGAATGGCGGGCTTGCGAATCTCGATCGACTGAAGTCGTTCCTGCAGCCGGGCGCCCGCCCCCGTCATGAGGCTGCTATGAGAAGGAACGCTCACCGGCAACGGAATCGCGCGCTTCGCGCCGCGTTCCTTCGCCAGGTCGATCGCGCGTGCGACGGCAGCGCTTTCGCCCGCGATCACCACCTGGCCGGGCGCGTTGAAATTCACGGGCTCGACCACTCCGCCTTGCGCGGCTTCGCGGCAGACGGCTTCGAGCTGCTCATCTTCCAGCCCGATGATCGCGGCCATGGCGCCGGTGCCGAGCGGTACGGCTTCCTGCATTACGCGTCCGCGAAAGCTCACGAGCTCGGCAGTGGTTTTGAAATCGAGCGCACCCGCGCAAACGAGCGCGGTGAATTCACCGAGGCTGTGACCCGAGACGACGGCGGGCAGTGCTCCCCCGCGCTTCTTCCACAACTGATAGGTGGCCACGCCTGCGGCGAGCATGGCGGGCTGAGTCTTCTCGGTTTTATTGAGCTCTTCTTCCGGGCCCTGCTGGATCAACGTCCACAGGTCGTAACCCAAAGCGGCGGAAGCCGCATCGAACGTCTCGCGAACGACCGGATCGATGACTGCAAGCGTCGTCAACATGCCGACGGACTGCGATCCCTGTCCGGGAAAAACGAAAGCAAACGACATCTGGTACTCCGGCGGGCGCCCCGCCCCCTTGAAGGCGGGCGATTATAACGAGTCGGACCGCAGCTTAAGGATGATTGCTGCGACCAGTCCGCCAATTGCGCCATAGAGATGGGCATCGACGACCACCGCGACTTCCTTCCCGGCGAAAGGCAGTGCTCCCGTCGACTGCTCATAGATGAGCTTGCCGATGAGAAACGCGGACAACACCCATCCATCGACTTCACGTCGTCGGAAGTGTGCGAAGGCGCCTGCAGCCATCACCCCATGGAGGACGCCGGAGGAACCCACGTACCATTCAACGGTCGAATCGCCCAACCACAGTCCGACGTCGATGGCAGCGACGGCGGCAAGGACGATCACGGGCCACTGTCGCGCCGCATAGTCCCGCGCGAACAGCGCCCACATCAGGATGAGACCCAACGTGTTCAGCGCCGCGTGTTGCAAATTGAGATGGATGACATGCGCGGTCAACAGTCGCCACCATTCGCCTGCGAGCAGCGCAGCGCGCTCGTACCGCAGGTGCAATCGCGCTGCGTCTCCGCCGATTTCCGGCAGCAACAGCAGCGCGCAGAGCGCAGCTAACGTCAGCCCATACGCTCCGTCTCCGTTGAGCGACGACAACGTGCGGCGGAACCCGCTCACAGGTGACGTCACTTGCATTTGATATAGTCCCGGCCCATTCGCACTCAGCTTCCCCAAACATGAAACACAATCCGGCTCGCACTGAGATTATCAGACGCCACCCGCGACTCGCTGCCGCTGCGCGTGGATTCACCCTTATCGAGATCATGGTGGTGGTCATCATCATCGGTCTGCTCGCCGCGGTCATCGTCCCGTCGGTGATCGACCGTGTGGATGAAGCACGCATCGCCAAGGCCAAGCAGGACATCCTGGGCCTCGAGACCGCGCTCACGATGTTCCGTCTCGATAATTCCAAGTATCCCTCGACAGACCAGGGACTCATGGCGCTGATCCAGCAGCCGACGGACCCTTCCATCCGTCGCTGGCGCCCGGGCGGTTACCTGCAACGGGTCAGCAAGGATCCGTGGGGCAACGATTACCAGTACGTCTATCCCGGCACACGCGGCCGCGAGTATGACCTCTTCACGCTCGGCGCGGACGGACAGTCGGGTGGCGAAGGCCAGAACGCGGACGTCGGCAACTGGAACGTGGAGCCGTAGAGAGCCCGCCCATGCGACATCTGCGACGGGGTTTCACGCTCATCGAGATCCTCGTCGTGGTGCTGATCATCGGGCTCGTATCGGCAGGCATCATGCTGTCGGTCACGGCTTCAGGTCGCGACCGGGATCTCGAGCACGAATCGGAGCGCATGACGGCTTTGCTTCAATACACGCGCGAGCAGTCGGAGCTGCAGACGCGTGAGTTCGGGCTTCTGTGCACGAAGAATGGTTACGAATTCGTGACGTTCGACGCCCGCAGCGATCAGTGGCGCAGCGTTGAAGAGGACGAAGTGCTCCGTCAACGCGAGCTGCCTGGCGGCCTGACGCTGCGGCTCGTCGTGGAAGGCCGCCCGGTCATTCTCATGCAGTCCGACGAGTACGCGCGAAAGCGCGAGCAACAGGACGAAGCGCGCGAGAAAAAAGAGAAAGAAAAAGACAAGGACGACGGCAAGGCGAAGAAGCCTCTCAACGTGGACGAGCGCGAGGAGATCGACGTGCTCGAGCCGCAGCTGATGATTTTCTCCAATGGCGATCTCACGCCGTTCCAGCTCACGATCGAGCGCGTCGATGAGAAGCGCAGCATCACCATTGCCACCGACGATCAGGGTGTGATCGCGGCCCAGGAAATGGAGCAGCCGAAGATATGAAGCCCATCGTCGTCGTGAAAGCGGCTCGTGGCTTCACGCTCATCGAAGTGTTGGTGGCGCTCGCGATCGTTGCCGTAGGGATGTCGGCCGTCATGGCGACGCTGACTTCCTCATCCAACACTTCAGTTTTCATGCGCGACAGAACATTCGCTCAGTGGATCGCGCTCAATCGCATATCCGAAGTCCGCCTGCAGGCGGTGCGTCCCACGAAGGGCAAGCAGGACGGCGAAGTGGAATTCGCACTGCGCAAGTGGAGGTGGGAACAGGAAGTCGACACGACCGAGATTCCCGGCGTCATGCGCCTTACAGTTCGCGTGCGTCCGTCCGACGCATCCGGGGATGCCAAGCGCAGCTGGTTTGCAGAAATCAGCGGCATCACCGGCGCCGCCGTGGCCCCGGCCGCCAACACAGGCGGACGCTTGTGGGTCCCTGTTATTCAAGCGCCGCAGACATGAGAACACGTCGCGGTTTTACGCTGATCGAGCTGGTCGTCGCCATGTTCATCGCGGCCCTGATGTTTGCGATGGGCTACGGCGCGATCCGGCAGGCGATGAACGATCGTGTCGCGCTCAAGGAGCGTCAGGATCGACTGCTCGCCGTGCAGACCACGATGCGCGTCATCACGCAGGATTTTATTCAGCTCGCGCCGCGACCCACGCGTGATCCCGTGGGCACAACCTATCAGCCGGCATTACGCGGTCAGGCCGGCGCGCAGCCACTGGCATCACTCACTCGTGGCGGATGGTCCAATCCCGCGGGCATTCCGCGACCGCAGCTGCAACGCGTGTCCTACGTGCTGGAAAACGGCAAGCTGCGGCGAGAAAGTTTTCAGGTGCTCGACGCGGTGCTGGCCAGCACGGTCGTGAAACGCGAGCTCATCGATCAGGTTCGCTCGGTGACGTTCCGCTACATGAGTGACAATCACACGTGGCGTGAAGACTGGCCCGCGCAAACCAACACTCAGATTGTTGGTGGCGATCGCACGCGTCCCATTGCTGTTGAAATCACCATCGACCTCGAGGATTGGGGACGCATCGTGCGCGTTGTCGAGGTCGCCGTATGAGCCCTCCTCGCCAACAGCGCGGCATGGCGCTGCTGGCCGCCATTCTGCTCGTCGCAATGGGCACGATCCTCGCGGCGAGCATTGCTTATGACAATGCGATGAGTGCGCGACGAGGCACCGCGACGTTGTCACTGGACGAAGCCGTGCTCGCTGCGGAAGCTGCCGAGGCACTTGCCGCTTATGTATTAAGTGAAGATCGCAAGGGCGGCGGCGGCAATCTCGATCACGCTGGCGAACGGTGGGGCCAGCCGCTGGGGCCGGTCGAAATCGTGCCTGGTGTGATGTTGTCAGCGGCGCTGACTGACATGCAGGGCCGCTTCAACCTCAACAATCTCGTGAACAACGATGGTGTGGTCGATCAGGATCAGCTGCAGGTGTTTCAATCCCTGCTGCGGAAGATCGGCCTCGAAGAGAAGTGGGCGTCGTTGATCGCCGACTGGATCGACACTGATGATCAGCCGCTGCAGCCGGACGGCGCGGAAGACATCAACTATCTTTCTCAGATTCCGCCTTACCGCGCGCCGAATACGTCGATCACGAGCGTTTCAGAGTTGCTGGCGCTGCCTGAGTTTGGCCGCGATCGATATCGACGTCTGTCGCCATACGTATCGGCACTGCCTCGCGGAGCGCTATTGAACATCTGCACGGCGCCGGCCGTGCTGCTCGATGCCTTCGCGTCGGGTTATGAGCAGGTGGATAAGGACGACTTCGCTACCGACCCGGTCGTCTTCGCCAAGGGACGGCAGAGCGGCTGTTTCCCCACAGTGCAGGACTTCGAAGCCATCTTCGACGACAAGCCGGCGTATGCGACGAAGCAGATCAACACGAAGTTCGGCACGAGCTCCAACTACTTCCGGCTGACGAGCATCGTCGCTATTGGCACTACGGAGTTCGCCTTGTACAGTCTTATGGAGCGTCAGGGCACCGGCGGCGCCAATCTTTCGCGACCCATCCTGCGCAGCTATACGGCCGACTGAGTTTCTTCACGTATCGTATCCAGGTTCATACAGGCTCCTCATGGCTGACTGGCTTTTAATCCGACTGCCCCGCTCCTCCGAGCAGCTGCCCGCGTGGATCATCGTGAATCCGCGCGGAGCCGCGCTCTCGCAGCCGCAGAACGGTCCGCTGTCGATGGCGGCTACGCAGGTCGCGGGGCGCCGCATCTGTGTGCTCGTCCCCGGTGCGGACGTGCTGCTCACCGAGCCCGAGTTGCCGCCCAAGGCTGGCGCCAAGCTGCAACAGATCGTGCCGTTTGCGCTCGAAGAGCAGCTCGCTGACGACATCGACAATCTGCACTTTGCTGTAGGCAAACGTCCCGCAGGCTCGACGCGCACGCCCGTTGCCGTCGTGACGCGACAGCTCATCGATGAATGGCTGACGGCATTGCGAGCGGCGGGGCTCGAACCTGAAACCATGTATGCGGACAGCGACCTGCTGCCTCACAACCCGGGGCAGGCTGTTGCCCTGTTGGAGGAAGACGCGGTCGTTCTCCGTCCGCCGGCAGGCAGTACGATCACCATGCCTGTCGATGCGCTTGCTGAAGCGTTGGAGCTGGCGCAACCGCCTGCGGATGCGCTGCCGGGCTCCGCAGGTCGCGGCCTCGTGTTGTACACCGGCGCTCCCGAGTGGCAACAACACTCACGTGTCGTTGAAGCCGTGCGCGACAGGTTCGACGGCATCAAGATCCAGTTGTTGCAGGATGGGCCGCTCGCCCTCTTCGCCCAGCAGCTTCCCGGCACGCAGGCAATCAATCTCCTGCAGGGTGCTTATATTTCGCAGACGTCGAGCAATGCCGGCTGGCAGGCGTGGCGGATCGCCGCGATCCTGCTGGCGTCATTGTTTGTGTTACATGTCGCTGGAAAATCCGCGCAGCTGGTCATGCTGAAGCGAACCGAGAAAACGCTCGACGCTTCCATCAACGAAGCTTTCCATGCAGCGATGCCAGGCGAGCAAAGCACAGTCGATGCACGGCGTCGCATGGAGCAACGCTTGCTTGCATCACGCGGCGGTGGTGGTGAAGGACTTCTGCCGGCCATCGGCGCGCTCATTGACGCGCGTACCAGCTCTCCGGGCGCGACGGTGCAGGCGCTGAGTTTTCGTGAAGGGGCGCTGGATCTGAAAATGACGGCGCCGGATGCGGACAGTCTCGATCGCATCAGTCAGGCGCTGCGCGCTTCCGGCTGGCAGGCCGATCTGCTTGCGGGCAACGCCGCGAGCTCGGGCTATGAAGGCCGGCTGCAGATCAAGCCGAAGGGATAACGATGAAGTTCTCACTCGATTCATTCAACAGCCTGTCGGAGCGCGAGCGGCGTCTCGTGAGCATCGGCGGGGCCATTGCGGTCCTGCTGCTTATTTTTGCGATCGTGCTGCCGTTGAATCGCGGCGTTTCCTCGGCGGAGATGCGCGTTGCCACCAAGCAGGCGGATCTTCTGTGGATGCGCAGTGTGTCTTCGGAAATCGCGGCCTCCGGGCCGGTGGGTCCGGCACCTGCGACGCAGGAGTCGCTGCTGATCGTCGTCGATCGCGCGGCGCGTGAAGCCGGGTTGGGTTCAGCGCTGACGAGCAGCGAACCGAGCGGACAGAACGGTCTGCGTGTGCGTCTGGAAAAAGCCCCGTTTGATACGCTTGTTGCGTGGATCGCGCGGCTGGGCGACCAACACGGTGTCACTGTCGAATCCGCTACCGTTGATAACGCGGGTAGTCCGGGGCTGGTGAATGCCGGTCTCGTCCTTCGCGTCCGCTGAGGCTTTTCTGATTATATGAAGCGCGCGATCCTGATCGGCGTACTCGTCGTGCTGGCGTTCGCCGGCATGATCCTGAGCCGCTTTCCTGCGTCATGGGCCCGGGGGTTTTTACCTGCGAGCATTCATTGCGCAACGCTTGGTGGCTCCCTCTGGAATGGCCGCTGCGGCGGGCTGAGCGTTCAAGGCAAACCCGTGGGCGATATCGGCTGGAAGCTGCAGGCGCTGCCGCTGCTCGCCGGCAAAGTCGCCGCGGATGTCAGATATGCACAGGGCAATGCCAATGCCACAGGCAAGATAGAAACCGGCTTGAGTGGCAACAAGCTGCTCGCCCGCGACGTGAAGGCGAGTTTCCCGATCGACTCCACCGTGGTACCGATATTGCCGCCGGGCCTGCAGGGTTTCGCCACTGCGGATCTCGCGGTGCTCGAGGTCGAGGGGCGTGTGATCACGGCGCTGCAGGGTCGTGTTGAAGCGCGTGATCTGGCCAAGCGTGGGGGCAGTAATACGCCTTACGGCAGCTATGAGCTGTTGTTTGCCGGAGCTGAGAATGGCGAGCCGCTTGCCCAACTGCGGGATATCGGCGGTCCGCTGGCGGTTACTGGCACGTTGAAACTGACACGCGAGCCCGGCTTCGCGCTGGAAGGCCTGGTCGCGCCGCGCGCGAATGCGGACCCTGCTCTCGCGCAGCAGATCCAGTTTCTCGGCAGCCCGGATGCACAGGGACGCAGACCCTTCTCCATCGCCGGCACGTTCTGATGGGGCGTATCAGCGTGTACGTGCAGCCGCGGGCTTCCAGGACCGCGGTTGTCGGCATGCACGATGGGCATATCAAGATTCGGTTGGCCGCCCCGCCGGTGGATGGTGCCGCCAACGAGGCGCTGGTTGAATTCATTGCGGATCAACTTGGCGTGCCGAAGCAGAGAGTGCGTATCGCAAGTGGGGCCAGCAGCCGGCGCAAGGGCGTCGAGGTTGAGGGCATTGCCACCGAGGCGATTGCTGTCGCGCTAGGCGTACCACCTGATGTGTTGAGCAGATGACAGACTTCTGGGGGCGGGCGCGGCGGTGGTTGCGTGGAAGATGACACCTTCAGTCCAGATGCTTTCGACGGGCGCCCCGTCGTAGCAGCACGGGCGGCTGGCGTCACGAGGCTTACTGTTGAATCGCTAACCTACTTCGCATGCTCGGCGTGCGAGCTCGTAAACGCGGTCGCTTGCCGTGTCCTGAATTTTCTCGATGGCCTCGGGTGTAAACCAACACGCCTCCTCGGCATCGTCAGAAGCGACGGCCTCGCCACTGATCCACCTGCAAACGAACGCCAGCAGCACATAGTGGTCAGTCACGGTGCCCTGCTCATCTCGCACGCGTACATCAACGACATCGAGCAGGCTGGTGATCGCGCCCACCACCCCAGTCTCTTCCTGCAGCTCGCGGAGCGCAGCGTCGGCAGCCGTCTCGCCTAATTCGATCTTGCCGCCGGGAAAACCCCACAGGCCACGATCGGGTCGATGGCTTCGCCGTACGAGCAACACCTGCCCGTCACGAACCAACACAGCTATCACCGCCGGAATCGGATGACGCTGCGGCGAGCTCACGGAAACTCCGCAAACAATTGCGCGCACGGAAAGTACACCGCACCGCGGACACTCTCCTCACCCAGGATCCGCGCAAACGACATCGATCTGAGCACCTGCTCCCGATGACTCGCCACTTCCCGCGGCGTAGGCAAGCCAGGCTCGACGCCGATCACCCAGCGAACGCGCTGCTCGTCGACGAAGACATGATCAATCGACACGCTGGCGAGCCGTCCCTCGTAAACGCCAGTGAGCGTGACGCTATGTCTGGCCTCGATGTGTGAGCGCGCAAACAGCCACTGGGCTTTATCGTGTTCAAGTGCCGTTGTGAGCAATGTCAGCACACGCTCTGTCGCTGCAACGACCTCGCCAGCGTCGATGCCGAGCAAACTCAGCTTCTCGTTGATGGCCACGCGCTGCGACTCGAGTGTCCCGACGTCGGGCAGATGCCCCCGCCGCGTGAGCCGACAGAAGAAATCATAAGTGACGGCGCAGACCGCGTCCGCCAGCTCCACCGGCCAGACCAACTCGACATCGCGTGGCGGTTCGTAACTCGAGACGGCCAGTCCTTCCGCAGCCGGCCCCGCCTTGATCGCGGGAGCCTGCCAGTTCGGGGGGAGCCGTGTCAGGGAAGTCTGCCCCACTGATGGAATATCTCCAAATGGCATGCTCAGCTGATCGCTGATCTCCGCGCTGACCGCCACGCTCTGCGGGAATTCACTCGCAATGGCAGGCCACAGCGTGGCGAGCAGCGTTCCAGCAGGCGGGCCCGGCGTCTTGCTTTTGCGGCTGCTTTCCAGGTCGTCATCGAGAGGTGCGTCAGGCAGATCGCCGAACAAATGCAGCTCGGTGCGGGCGCGAGTCGCAGCGACGTATAAAAGGCGCGCCCGCTCGTGCAGGGCACGTCGCGCCTGCAAGGACTTCAGATAAAGATTCAGCAGCTCGGGCTCGCGGCGGTCGCTTGGCGTGATCGGCGCCATCAGCAGATCGGAGCCATGCGGATGGCTCGGCAACTCCAGCCACCGCAGCAGCGGCTCAGTGTTGCCTCGCATGCGGCGGCCCAGTCCGGGCACGATGACGTGATCGAACTCCAGCCCCTTCGCGCGGTGGATCGTCATGATCTGCACGGCATCCGCGGGCGCCGCGCCGTGGTCGGCATACAGATCTTTCAGGCGCTCATCGAGCGCGAGCGGCCCGGTCCAGTCCGGCTCGTCGGACCACTCGGCGAGCGCTGTGAAAAACGCATTGGCGTGGGAGAGATCGTCGTCTTCCTTACAAGCGGCCGCGCCACCCAGACGCAGCCATGTGCGCTCGACCCATTGGGCTGGATCGAGCCGATCGCGTTCGAGTAACGCCTCCTCCAACACTTCAACCACGCGGGCAACGCGCGCACGTCCGTCGGTGTCGAGTTGAGAGAGGCGTTCAGCGTCATGTAACGCTTCCCACACGGTGGCGCGCGAAGAGCGATCCGCCAATACAGTCAGATCATGCAGGGTGAGCCCGCACCAGGGCGCACGTAACACCGCGAGCCATGCTGTTCGATCCCCCAGATGATCCAGCGCACGGGTCAACGCGGTGAGATCGCGAACGACAGGAATCTCAGCCAGCGATACCAGATCGACTCCGGCCACAGCAAGCTTCGCGGCGTGTAACGCTCGCGCGATGGGGCCCGCGTGAGTGCGCGCGGAGACGAGGATCACGACGCTCGATTCCGGTTCAGCGGCGCGCAGCTTCAAGATCAGATCCGCGATGGCCTTCGCCTCACCGCTGCTGTCGCCCTGACGGGTTCGATGCAGCTCCACGCGGCCGGCCCGCTTGCCCGTGCGACTGGCGACCGACGGAAGATAAGACACCGCGCTGGCCCGCGGATCATCCCGAGGGGGAAATACCTTGGGGAACGAGGAGTTAGTCCAGGCCACGAGCTCGGGCAAAGAGCGGAAGTTTCGCGTCAGGGTGAGGGGCGTGAGGCGGACGTGTCCCAACCCGCGCTCGCGCGTGCGCAGGAACAAGCCGACTTCCGCTTCGCGGAATTGATAGATCGACTGCATGGGGTCCCCGACGACAAACAGCGTGCGGCCGTCGCCTTCATCCCAATCGGCGGTCAGCGCTTCGAGCAGCTCGAACTGTTCGATCGACGTGTCCTGAAATTCGTCGACGAGCACGTGCCGGATCTGCGTGCCGAGGCGCAATGCGAGATCTGTTGGTGCGCTGTCATCCGTCAGCGCCCGACGGGCTGCGGCGGCAATGTAAGGATAATCCACGCGCCCGGATTCACGGAACACCACTTCGAGCTCAGACGCCGCCAGCGAGAGCAGGCGCGCGAGAGATTCGAGCGCCTCCGCATCCTCGATCAGCAGCTCCGGGTCGGGTAGTTGCGTCAGCTCGAGAAGCAGCTCCTGCGCGCCGACGACTGACGACAGATCAGCGATCCATTGCTGGGCTGCTGCCTTCAATGGCTTGTCATGCGTCGGCAAACCATCGCGCTTTGTAAGACTGCTACGCCACGTGCCCGTCCCTGTCAGCGCGAGTGCGCAGAGAGAACGCCAGTGTGGGAGACGCAACTCGGCTTCCACTTCGGCGATGGCTTCGAGCCACACCGTCCACAGTCCTTCGCTCTCGCCGGCCTGGTGACGATGCGAAGCCGCGCTGCGCGCGATGACTGCGCCCTGCTGGATCAAGGTGGCCGGTAACACCTGCGCCGCTAGCCCCAGACGCTCGGCAACGATCGCTCGCAGGCCCGCCTCGACACGTTCACACAAAGTCTGTTCGCCGGAACCGCGGAGCAAGCGCGGCAGCCAGTGGGCCCGCGCGCCCAGCATCGTCGTGATGAGGTTCTCGATGCGCTCGAAGTCGTTGTCGAGCCGCTCGAACAGCAGCTCGACATCGGGCTGCAGGCGTGCATCGCTCTCCGCATCTAATAAAGTCTGGCGCGCGGCACGACGGTACAGCGCCTGTGGGCGCTCCGTCACCGACATGTCGCCAATCGCGCGAGCCGCGAGTGGGAGATGCTGCGCAAGCCAGCGATTCAGCGAGTCGATCGTCTGAATTCGCAGCCGGCCGGGACTCGACTCGAGGGACCAGCCGCGCGCCGCGGAACGCTCGCGAACAGCTGCCGCCAGCTCCTGCAAGCGACGGCCTTGTGCAGTGGAATCGTCGCCCTCCTCCCGCAAAGCTCTGAACACGCGTTCGCGCATTTCGCCCGCCGCCTTGCGAGTGAAGGTGATCGCAAGAATCTGCTCGGGCTCGTCCACTGTGGCGAGCAGCCGCAGGATGCGTTGCGTAAGCACTGTTGTTTTGCCCGACCCCGCTGGCGCCTGCAACAGGATCGAGCGCGTTGGATCGAGCGCAAGCTGCCGCGCTTCGGTATCGCGTTGCTCCAGCTGATGTGCGTCAGTCATCGGCGCTGAGTCCGTCCGGCTCCAACACGGAGGCCAGATTCTCGTTGATGTCGGCGATCCGGCAGACGGCATGCAGATGACAGATGCGACAGGCTTGCGGCATCGGGTCCGCTACGGCGCGGCCGGTCAGAAAGTCTCTTGCCAGCTGCTCGACGTGCCCGCGCCAGCGAAGCAGCTGATCCGCCCAGGCCTCTTCGGCTGGCAGCTCGCTCTTGAGCGCATCGACTCGCGGCAGACGTCCTTTGCGATCGGCGATACCTCGATAGCCGACGCGCGCCGAAACCAGATGCACTGTGGCCATGCCCACCACCGGCTCGACGAGCGCCTGCAGATAGACGAGCAACTGAGGATTCGCGACCCGCTCGCCCTGCCAGTCCTGCGGCTTTGGCTTGCCGGTCTTGTAGTCGAAGATGACGGACTCGCCCTCAGTGAGCTCGTCGACACGGTCGATGCGGATGTCGAGCTGCGCGCCCACCAGCGATACCCGATGTTTGGATTCGATGCGCGCAACTCTGAATGGCGGCCGCTGACGCTCCAGCGCACACAGTTGCAGGATGAGACGCCTCGCGCGCCGCAGCTCACGCGAGATGACGCGCGCCTGTTCATCCAGCACCAGAGGATGAAACGCCTTCGTCGCCGCCTTGGCGACGCATTGTTCGACCAGCCGGCTCAGCGTTGCATCGTCGCACGACTGCAGGCCCTGCGAATCGCGCAGCTCCTGCCATAACAGCTCGAGCGCGCCGTGCATGAGCTGCCCGCGCGCGCGGGGATCGATGCCGTGATATGGCGTCTCGAGTGGCACTGCGGCCAGGCGCAGCTCGCCATACGCGCGGAACGCGCACTGACTTTGTAACTCGATGCTCCGTGTGCCTGCGGGTAATGGGTTGTCTTTATTCCAGGACGTGCCGGTCCAGTCCTGATAACTCTGCAACGATGTCTTGCCGCGCAATTGCATCGCGAGCGTGCGAGGCTTCGCTGCAGCAGCGCGTTTCTCGGGCTCAATGCCGCGCAGTTCGCTGAGCAAAGGGCTGGGGAGATATTCGCGGTCGTCGTTGTGCTCGGGCCAGCTCAGGATCAGCTGCGATGTTGAGTGTTGCCACACGCCCAGGGTCTGGCGCGCCTGCCCGAGCAGGGCTGCAGGATCGGCCGTTGGAATGCCCGCCGTCCGCTGCACGGGATACGGAATAAACGGGTCGAACCGCGCCGGTTGCGGCCAGACGTCAGCATGCAGCCCGGCGACCCACACGCCGTCATATCGGACAACCGGATCGCCAAGCGTATCCGTCAAGGTGACGGACGCATCGCCGCTCGCAGGCTCAAACACAGCTCGCGCAATGAGATAACGCAGCTCGCTCACCGCTTGCCGGGGCGACAACACGCCTAACACGGGGGCCAGCGCGGCCACCTCATTGACCATCTCGATGAAGCGCGTGCGTGTCTGTTGTTCGGCGCTCGACAGCGGTCGCGAGCCGGGCCATCCCAATGCGTCGAGCGCACCTAACAGGCGCCGCGGCCACAGCTGTGCTGCGGCGTCGTTCTCGCCAAGGGCTGACTGGGCATTCTCGATGAGGGTGCGAATGGCGGATGCCGAGTGGGTTTCGACGTTCAACGCATTCAGCAGCTGGACGGCATCGACCTCAGGCCGCAGAACGGTGCGTAAGCGAAGCTCCAGGCGCGAGCGGTCCGCAATGCCAGGCGTGCGCCAGAAAGGCGAACGTAACCAGGGGCCCAGATCCTCAAAGCTCATGTGACTTGTGAGGAGCTGCAAGGTCGTCAGCGCCTGCCGCACGAGGGGGTAGTCGCCCAGCGGCCGCCCACCCTCAATGGTGAACAGCGGCGTCACCTCGAGATCATGCGAACCCAGCGTAGCTTGCGGCGACAAAGCCTGTTCGAAGCTGCGTGCAATCGCATGCCGCCGGTGCATGAGATCGGGGAACACGACCAACAGGCGTTTGTGTGGATCGCTCTCGAGTTGCTCCCGACACCAGAGTGCCGCGCGAGTTGTTTCGTCTTCGAGTGTCTCGAAAGATCTGAGCCGTGTCTTCGCAGCGACCAGGGGCTCGTAGCTCGCGCCGCGTGCGCCGCCTTTCATCAAGGCATCACGCACTCGCGAGTGCCCGATGAAGCCGGCGAAAATCACATCCTGCGAAGGGCTGGCGTCGAGGAGAAACTCCGGCACGCGCGCAGCGGGAATGGCCTGCATTTCCGCACATCGCGCCTCGAACTGCCGCATCGCTCTGACGAGCAACTCGCCTTCGGGCGTTGGATACTGTTCGATCGCCGAAAGAGGGATTCGCCACTCTGCTAACAATCGCGACGAGCGACGCAGGGCATCGACGAGGAAATGGCCGAGATCATTGTCGAGCGACTGGGATTCGCGCGCGACCACGCTGCGCCAGAGCAGCCATTCTTCTGAGGAACGCAGTACGCGAGGCCAGTCGCTATGGGTTTCCGCTGCGCGGCTGTATTCGCGCTCCAGCCATTCGGTCCAGGACAACGCCGAAGGTGTTGTCCACGCGGCGCGCTGCTGACGCAGCTGGGATTCGGCATAAGCGAGCCGCAGCGCTGTCGCGCGCTGCCGGGACGGTACGGCGACCGTCCCTCCCGCTTCTAGAGCCCGGCGGAGCGAGTCTGGTAATTCAAGCAAATCAGTAGGTTGCGAACTTGTCTGGCTGGCTTACTTGAAGCGGCCGCGCGCCTCGACCACGTTCACGGGGTTCTTGTCGCGCGGTGCCTGGGCGTAGGCGTTCAGCAGTTCATCCATCCGCCCGAAGACGTCGCGGAGCATGGCCGAATCCGGCAGGTTCGTCACGCGGAAGTGCGTTCGGTAAGGCACGTTGAAACTCACGCCCGGCGCAACGAGCACATGCTTCTGCTCCAGCAGATCGAGCGCGAATTGGCGGTCGTCGAAATCCGGAAGCTGGCTGGTGTCCACTTCGATGAAGGCATACATCGAGCCCATGGGCGGACGCAGCTTCAGAAAGCGGCTGCTCTCTGTGGCATTGAGAATCGCGCGTCGGGATTCATACAGACGTCCGCCGGGCGAGACGAGCTCTTTCACGCTTTGATAGCCGCCCAATGCGGTCTGCACGGCCCATTGCGCTGGCACGTTGCTACACAGTCGCAGAGAACTCAGCAGTTCGAGCGCCTGGAAATATTCGGATGCCGCGCGCGTACGGCCCGAGAACACGGCCCAACCCACGCGATAGCCGCAGGCACGATACACCTTGGAAAGACCTGACATCGTGGCGCAGAGGGTGTCGCGTACAAGTGTCGCCATCGGTACGAACTCAGCGTTGTCGTACAACATCTGATCGTAGATCTCGTCGCTGTACACGACGAGGCCGTGTTTCTCGGCGAGGCGTGCGATGCCTTCGAGCGTGCTGCGTGGATATACCGCGCCGGTGGGGTTGTTTGGATTGATGACGACGATGGCGCGCGTGCGCGGTGTCACCAGGCTTTCGATGTCGGCGACGTCTGGCACGAAGCCGTTTTCGGGGCGACACGGGTAATGCACGGCCTTGCCGCGATTCAGGGTGACTGCGGCCGTCCAGAGCGGATAGTCGGGGCTCGGGATCAGGACTTCGTCGCCGTCGTTCAGCAGGGCGCGCAGGACGAGGTCGATGAGCTCGCTCACGCCGTTGCCCATGAACACGTCGTCGGCGGTGACGCCCTGCACGCCGCGGCCCTGCTGCTGCATCACCACGGCCTCGCGGGCGGGGAAGATGCCTTTCTGATGCGAATACCCTTCGGCGTTGGCGAGGTTTTCGATCATGGCGAGACGCATGGTCTCGGGGGTGCGGAAGCCGAATGCGCCGGGATTGCCGATGTTCAGGGAGACGATCTCGTAGCCCATACGCTCGAGCTCGTGGGCGCGGCGGGCCAGGCTGCCGCGGATCTCATAGCGAACGTGGCGAAGGCTGTCGCTGGGGCGCAAAACGGGTTCGTTTTTCATAGTGTCGCGAGGATAGCCGGTCGATTGGGGGGATGCACGGCATGGCGATCACGATTCCTGCGCTGCCGGTGCCTCCGGCGCCTTGGGCCTGATGGCGTCCGTTCCTGTGGTTAGCTCCAGGCTACGAGGTAGGCTCGAGTGTGCTTTCGGGCGATAACTCTTTCCAGCGATGACAGGCGACATGCGCCCCGTCTTCAACGGGCTCCCAGGCGGGCCGCTCGTCGCGGCATATCGCGATCGCATGCGGGCAGCGTGTACGGAACACGCATCCGCTGGGCGGGTTTAGCGGTGAAGGTAACTCGCCGCCGATCACTTCGCGGAGCCGCGGTTTCTGAATATCAGGATCGGGAATCGGCACCGCCGCGAGCAGGCCGCGAGTGTATGGATGCAGTGGCCGGTCATAGAGCGCAGCCGTTGGAGCCAGCTCCATCATGCGCCCCAGATACAACACCATCACCCGATCGCAAAGCTGCTGAACCACTGCGAGGTTGTGACTCACGAAGAGTATGGCCATGCCGTATTCCCGCCTGAGGTCACTCAGTAGAGCCACGATCTGCGCCTGAATGGACACATCCAGCGCGCTCACGGCCTCGTCGCATACGAGCAGCTTCGGGTCGAGGATCATCGCTCGGGCAATGCCGGCGCGCTGGCACTGTCCGCCACTGAATTCGTGTGGATAGCGGGCCATCATTGTTGCTGACAATCCGACGCGCGCTAACATTTGCTCGACGGCGAAGCGACGCGCCGGCGCACCCATCTCGGGACGATGCACACGCAGCGGTTCCGCGACGATCTCGCCAATTGTCATGCGCGGGTCGAGGCTCGCCAGCGGGTCCTGAAATACGATCTGCATCTGCTTGCGCAAAGGGCGCAGCGCACTGCGCGGCAAGGCGGAGAGTGATTGATCGCCCATCCAGACAATCTGGCCGGATGCAGGACGCACGAGTTGCAAGATGGCTCGCGCGAGTGTGGACTTCCCACACCCGGATTCACCGACAACACCCAGCGCTTCTCCCGCGTGAACTACAAAGCTGACGCGATCAACAGCTCGCAAGCGCGCGTCAGGCTTCAACCATCCGCGGCGAACTGGAAACTCCACACAAACGTCGTCAACCGCAAGCAGTGGCGGTCCCGCCGTTACGCGGTCTGCCGTTGCATCGACGAGCGTGGGCGCCGGCAGCAAGTCGCTCGCCCCTAACGCCGCGCCGCGCGACTGAGCCGACGTCTGCACGCCAGAGGCGGCGCTCAGCGAAGTGCTCGACTGTGCGGGTTCAGTAGTGTCGGCGATGGCGTATGGCCGCCCTTCCCCCGTGGCCCGCATGGAACCGAGAGCGCTGTTATTGGACGGCGCCGATATTGAAATTGGTGCCGGCGCGGTTTCCACCGACGCCATGGCAGGGGTAGCGACGCGGGTTGTAATCCTCGGCACAGCGGCGAGCAATGCCTGGGTGTAGGGATGCCGGGGCGCCTTCAACACATCGCGTACATCGCCCTGCTCAACAACACGTCCCGCCTGCATTACCACAACGCGATCGGCCACACTCGCAATCACGCCGAGGTCATGCGTAATCAACACAAGCGACATCGCGTGCTTGTCTTTGAGCTCAGCGAGCACCGACAGAATCTGCGCCTGAACGGTCACATCCAGCGCTGTAGTCGGCTCGTCCGCGATCAATAACTCTGGGCCACACGCGAGAGCAATCGCAATCATCACCCGCTGACGCATGCCCCCCGACAATTCATGCGGATACTGCGAGAGCCGTCGCTGTGCATCGGTAACGTGAACGCTCTCCAGCAGCTCCAACGCCCTCGCCCGCGCGTCCTGCCACGATAGCCTCTGATGTTTCACCAGCGATTCCGCGATCTGATCCCCCACAGGGATGTGCGGCGTCAGCGACGTCATCGGGTCCTGAAAGATCATCGCCATGCGCGAGCCACGCAAGGTATCGAGCACCGACAAGGGCTGACCTAACAATTCTGTCTCGCCGAAGCGCGCTGTCCCGCTAACGCGCGCATTCGCAGCCAGCAATCCCATCACTGCAAGCAGCGCCTGGCTTTTCCCCGCCCCCGATTCCCCGATGATCCCAACGCATTCGCCTCTGCGAACCGTCAGCGAGAAGTCACGCACGGCCGCCACCTCTTCCTCCGGCGTGACGAAGCTGATATTCAACTGCTGAATGGACAACACGTCTTCAGCGCTCATGAGGATCGAGCGCATCCCGCAAGCCGTCGCCCAGGAAGTTGAAACACAACAGCAGGGTCACGAGGAACGCCCCCGGCACGAGCAGCATCCACGACGCGGATTCCATCTCCTGCGAGCCGACGAAAATCAGATTGCCGAGACTCGCCATGGGCTCCTGTACGCCGAGACCCAGAAAGCTGAGAAAGCTCTCGAAGAGAATCATCTGCGGGATGGTGAGCGTCGCGTACACGACAACCGGCCCGATGAGGTTCGGCACGATGTGACGAAACAGCACGCCCCCCGTTCCCACGCCCAGCGCCACAGCCGCTTCTATGAACTCGCGGCGTTTCAGCGACAGCGTCTGACCGCGCACGATACGCGCCGTAGTCAGCCATCCCACCGCGCCGATCGCGAAAAACAGCACGAACACATTCCCGCGCTCAAACACCGTCGTGAGGATGATCACGATGAAGATGTACGGCAGCGAGTACAGCACATCGACGACACGCATCATCACTTCGTCGGTGCGCCCGCCGATATAGCCGGCAACCGCGCCCCACGTCACGCCGATAAGCAAACTGACCACTGTCGCCAGCAGCCCAATGAGCAGCGAGATGCGCACGCCATGCAGGGTACGCACAAACAGGTCACGACCGAGACGATCCGTCCCCAGCCAGTGCGCCGCTTCGAGTTGCGGCGGCACGGCCATGTGATCCCAATCCAACCGGTCAAAAGGATGCGGGCTCAGCAGTGGCCCCACGATCGCCACCACGGCGATCACCAACAACAGCACGCCAGATACGACAGCCGCGCGATTCCGAAGCAGCCGTCGCCACGCGTCATGCCAGAGTCCGCGCGCGACTGGAGCGTCAGTCATATCTCACGCGCGGATCGAGCCAGCCGTACAGAATGTCTGCAATCAGATTGCACAGAAGCGTGAGCGCGCCGTACACGATGATCATCCCCATGACGAGCGTGTAATCGCGACTGACGGCTGCCTGCACGAGATAGCGACCGCTGCCGGGCAGTCCAAACACGGTCTCCACGACGAGCGAACCGGTAACGATAAACGCAGTGGCGGGCCCGAGATAACTAACAACCGGCAACAGCGCCGGACGCAAAGCATGCCGCCACAACGTTCGCAGCTCTCCCAGGCCCTTGGCCCGTGCCGTGCGCACGTAGTTGGCCCGGAGAACTTCCAACAAGCTGCCGCGCGTGAGCCGTGCAATGTAAGCGATCACAGGCAACGCAAGCGTAATGACGGGCAGCACCAGATATTCAGTTTCGCCCCACTCCCAGCCCGCGACGGGCAACCACTGCAGATACAAACCAAAAACGAGCGCAAACAGCGGCCCCAGCACGAAACCCGGCAGCGCAACCCCCAGGGCCGCGACACCCGTGATGCTGTAATCGACCGCCGTGTTCTGACGAAGCGCCGCCATCGTTCCCAACGGCACACCTGCGAGAATGGCGAGCAGCACAGCAGCGAGGCCAAGCGTGAGACTGAGCGGCAGACCCTGACCGATCAGCTCCGCGACTCCGTAATCCCGCTGCTTCAGCGAAGGGCCGAAATCTCCTCGCGCAACGCCGGAGAGATAGCGCCCGTATTGCACCCAGAGCGGCCGATCGAATCCATACGCGGCTTCCAGGTTGGCCTTGATCTGCGGCGTCAGACCCTGCTCTTCGTCGAACGGTCCGCCGGGCGCGAGGCGGATGACGAAAAACGACACAGTGACGATGACGAACAGTGTGGGCAGGACCGCGGCGAGGCGGCGAAGGGAGTAGGCAAGCATCCGCGCGGCAGTCTAGAAAGACGGCTTCAGGCAAGTCAATTGGCTATACTGCCGCGCCCAATATCGCAGCTTGCAAGGGACCCGCACCGCCCCCCTTTCGCCGGGTCGCGCGGGACACATCGGGCCTCTCATTCCGGTCCGCTGCCCTCGCCGCAGGCTGCCCAACGTGGAGATGAGGTGTAATGAAGCGGATCCTGGTCGGCATCAAACGGGTCGTGGACTACAACGTGCGCATTCGGGTCAAGCCGGACGGCACGGGCGTCGCCACCGACGGCGTGAAGATGAGCATCAACCCGTTCGATGAGATCGCCCTCGAGGAAGCGCTGCGCATCAAGGAACGCGGCGGCGCTGAAGAAGTGGTGGTCGTCACGATTGGTCCCGCAGACGCTCAGCAGCAGCTGCGCACCGCCCTCGCCATGGGCGCGGACCGCGCGCTCCACGTGCTGAGCGACGGGGGTATCGAGCCGCTCACAGGTGCCCGTCTGCTACTCAAACTCGTCGAGAAGGAACAGCCGTTCCTCGTCATCCTCGGCAAGCAGGCCATCGATGACGATAACAACCAGACGGGGCAGATGCTCGCGGCATTGTGGAATCGCCCGCAGGCCACGTTCGCTTCGAAGGTTGAAGTCGCAGGCGACAAAGCCACCGTGACGCGCGAAGTCGACGCCGGGCTCGAGACGCTCGAAGTCGATCTCCCCGCTGTCATCACGACAGACCTGCGCCTGAACGAGCCGCGCTACGTAAAGCTGCCGGACATCATGAAGGCGAAGAAGAAACCTCTGGAAGCCATTCCCCTCGCCTCGCTCGGCGTTGATCTGACGAAACATCTGCAGCTGGTGAAGTTCGAGCCGCCCGCGCAACGTCAGAAAGGCGTGATGGTGAAAGATGCGGCCGAGCTGGTCGAAGCACTGAAAAAGAAGGGGCTGCTGTAATGTCGAAGATCCTGATCATTGCCGAGCACGACGGCACCCGGCTCAATCCCAGCACCGCCAAGTGTGTTACTTGCGCCAGGGGAATCAGCGGCGGCGAGATTACCGTTGCCGTGTTTGCAGCGAGCGCCGACGCCGTGGCCCAGTTGGCCGCGCAGCTGGATGGCGTCGCGAAAGTCCTGAAGATTGAAAATCCGGCAAACCAACACGCACTGGCGGCGGTGCTCGCTCCGCAGGTTGCGGAGCTCGCGGCCAACTACACACACGTGTTCGCGCCCTCCACCACCTTCGGCAAAGATCTGTTGCCGCGTGTAGCCGCTCTGCTCGGTGTCGCGCAGCTCAGCGACATCATGGCCGTCGAAAGCGCCACGCGCTTCCGTCGTCCCATCTATGCGGGCAACGCCATCGTTACGGTGGAAGTTGAAGCCGCGTTGAAAGTGGTCGCCACGGTGCGAACAGCCTCATTCCAACCCGTGGCAAATGGTGGCTCGGCGGCCATCGAGGCGACCAACGTCGCAGCCCCTTTGCCCACACATACGCGCTTCGTATCGGTGTCGGCCGCCAAGAACGATCGTCCAGACCTGCAGACCGCCTCGCGTGTGGTTTCTGGCGGACGTGCGCTCGCCAGCGCCGATAACTTCCAGCTCTTGTTCCGGTTAGCGGACAAGCTGAACGCCGCTGTAGGCGCCTCACGCGCCGCCGTAGATGCGGGCTTTGCCGCCAACGAGCTGCAGGTGGGTCAGACCGGGAAGATCATCGCCCCGGAGCTGTATGTCGCCGTCGGCATCTCGGGCGCCATCCAGCATCTGACCGGCATCAAGGATGCGAGCACGATCGTCGCGATCAACAAAGACGCCGAAGCGCCCATCTTCGAGATCGCGGATATCGGCCTCGTGGGCGATCTGTTCCAGATCATCCCCGAGCTCGAGAAGCTGATCTGAGAATCGGCACGCGCCAGTAACGAAGGCGGGCGTCACAGGCGCCCGCCTTCCCTCAAGTCTTACAGCTTGCCGAGCACGTACTCAGCCGCGGACACCTTGAACTCGCGCGGCGCTTCGACCAACACTTCCTTCGCTACGCCGTCATCGACAATCAGCGCAAAACGCTGAGCGCGCGTGCCCATGCCAAAACCGCTGCCGTCCATCGCGAGGCCCAGCGCCTGCGCGTAGGTGCCATTGCCATCGGCCAGCATCAACACCTTGCTGCCGACATTCGATGACTTGCCCCAGGCGTTCATCACAAACACGTCGTTCACCGAGAAGCACGCAATCGTGTCGATGCCCTTCGCGGTGATCTGATCCGCGAGCTCCACGTATCCCGGCAGATGCTTCGCGTCGCACGTTGGCGTGAACGCGCCAGGAACCGCAAACAACACGACCTTCTTGCCTTTGAAGAGCTCGTCCGTCGTCAGATCCTTCGGACCTTCCGGCGTCATGTGCTTGAACGTGCCCGAAGGCATGCGCTCGCCTGCTTTGATCGTCATGGCTGATTCTCCTCAGACAAATAAAAAAGCCCGGGAGAGAACTCTCTCCCGGGCTTGGTGGGCTGCGAGACCGTTACGCCTGCTTGGCGTGCAAGGTCCACAGGTTCGCGATGCGCTCGAGCTTCGCGTCCCCTTTCACTTCCTTGAACGACTTCACCGCGTCGTCCTTCTTGCCGCCTTCGAGCTGCGCGATACCGAGCAGGAGGCGAGCCTCCGCTTCGTTACGCAACTTGCCCTTGGTCAGCGCACGCTGCAGTGAGGTCACTGCCTTGTCGTACTGCTGATAGCCGAGGTACGCGAAACCGACGCCGAAGTCTTTGTCACCGGTTGCTGCAGTGGCCGCTTCAGCCGACATCTTGTCGAGACCCGCGAGGTCCGACGCAGCTGTCTTCTTGGCGGATTCCAGCAGGCGCGTGTTGCGGTCTTTATCCCGCTGCTCGGTGAACACGTTTTTCTGGAAGCCCTTCTCCAGGATGCGCTGGGCTTCGCCCGGCGATCCCTGCTCGATGGCGAGCTGCGCCATTTCCGTGTAGTCCTCAGGGCGCTTCAGCACGTCCACCTCGGAGGCGAGGCGATACACGTGCAGCATGGACTTCTCGGAGTTGTCCTGAGCCTGGAACATCGAATACAGCAGGTTCTGCCAGTACTCCGTCTTCGGGTAGTACGACACCAGCCGCTCGAGGGCATTGGTCGTGCAAGCCGCGTCGTTCAGCTTCGCGCAGGAGCTCATGATGAGCTGCAAGGTCTGCTCTTTCGGCGTCTTGCCCTTCTTCACGTCGGCAGCGACGAAATTCTCGAGGAACGCGGCAGCGCCCTTGAAGTCGCCCTTGATGTAGTACGCCTGACCGATGAGCGTGCTCATCTCGTCGTCAGCAAAACCACCCTTGACGGCACGGTTGCCGAAGTCGATGGCCTTGTCGTAGTTCTTCAGCTGGTAATTCACCTGCGCGAGGGCGCGGATGCGACCCGGCTGCTCGGACTGCTCGAGGAAACCTGAGTTCAGGCCCGCTTCGAGTGCCTTCGCGGCTTCGGGATAATTGTTCTGACGCACATAGACGAAGCCCAGCATCTCGTTGATGAGGTGATCGTCATATGGGGTTTTGCCCGCGACCGCCTGAGCCTCTTTCAGCTTGGCCAGTGCCTCCGGGTACTTCTTCGCCTGCATGGCTTCCTGGGCAGCCTTCAACGGCTTTGCCGCCGCCTTGCTGACCGTGTTGCCACTCTTGTCCTGCGCTTGAACGACAGCTGTCGGCACGACAACCGCTGTTCCCATGACCGCTACGCCGAGCGACAGCGCCGCAATCAGCTTCTTTGTAATCTTCATGATGACCTTCCGGACCGATGGAGCCGCGTGCACATTCTCACGAGGTGGGTGAACGCCGACTGAACTTGCAAAGTTCCCGCCCCGGACAAGCCGGGGCGGGAACCCAGGACAGACGATCGTCCCCTCACTCCCGCAATTACTCGCGGAACTCCGAGGTGTTGACGAACCCAATCTTCAACATGCGGTTTCGCTGGGCTGCAGCGAGAACCTTTGCCACCGAGTCGTACTTCGACCGACGGTCGGGGCGCATGTGGATCTCCGGCTGCGGATCCTTGTTCGCTTCAGTTCTGAAATACCGCTCCAGGGTGCCCAGATCCGGCACGACCGTGCCGTTCCAGACCACCGTGCCGTCGAAATCGATTTCGATGTCGATGATCTCCGGCGGCACCGGGGGCGCGGCCTGGTTCGGGTTCGGCTGAGGCATGTCCAGCTTCACAGCATGGGTCATCACGGGAATCGTGATGATGAACATGATCAGCAGCACCAGCATCACGTCGATGAGCGGCGTGGTGTTCATGTCCACCATCGACTCGCCTTCACTCGACCCTACGCTCATTGCCATTAGAAAAACTCCTCGCTACGGCGCGCGTGCGCTGCCGCGATCAGGCTCGGTGATAAAACCCACCTTGACCACACCACCACGCTGAATCGTATAGATGACGCCGCCCACCGCTTCGTAGCGCGCCTCCTTGTCAGCTCGGATGTGAATCTCGGGTTGGGGCACGATCACCGCGGCCTGCTTGACCTGGTCGAGCAGTTCCTGCCGGTTCGCCATGCGGGCTGTATTCCAATAGATGTTGCCTTCGGCATCCACGGCGACCGTGATGTTCTCGGGCTTCGTGGCTGTTGGAATATTGACCGCTTTCGGCAATTCGACAGTAACCGTCTTGGTAATGACCGGGATGGTGATGAGGAAGATGATGAGCAGCACCAACATCACGTCCACGAGCGGAGTCGTGTTGATGTCCGATAATGCTCGATCCTCGTCCTCACCTTCCGGCGAGCCAACGCTCATCGACATGGTTGATTACCTCGACGGGCTCGAACGTTTACTTGCGAACCGCAGCGGCCGGAGCAGCAGCAGGACGCACACCAGTCGTCTCGGGACCACCCACGCGCGCGCCGCTGATCAGATAGGCGTGCAGATCGGAGGTGAAGCCACGGAGCGACTCCAGAATCGTCTTGTTACGACGGAGCAGCCAGTTGTAGCCCATGACCGCAGGCACGGCGACGAACAGACCGATGGCGGTCATGATCAGCGCTTCACCGACGGGTCCCGCGACCTTGTCAATGGATGCCTGGCCGGCGAGGCCGATCGCGATGAGGGCGTGATAGATACCCCACACCGTGCCGAACAGACCGACGAACGGTGCCGTCGAACCTACCGTCGCGAGGAACGGCAGACCGCTGGACAGCTTGCTGGTGACCTGCTCTGCAGCACGCTGCAGGGAGATCGTGACCCACTCGTGCAGGTCGATACGATCCGTCAGGCGGCCGTCGTGATGGGCTACGGCACGCAGGCCGTCTTCAGCGATGAAGCGGAAGTCGTCGCCCTTCTTCAGACGCTCGACGCCGTCCTTGAGAGACGGTGCGGTCCAGAACTGCTTTTCCACCGCCCGCGCGGACTGCTTCAACTTTCTCTGATCCCACAGCTTGGTGAGAATGATGTACCACGAGAACAGGGACATCAGGACCAGAATGATCAGGGTACCCTTGGCGACAAAATCGCCCTGCTGCCAGAGGGCAGAGAGACCGTAAGGGTTATCGACGACTGCGGTGGCTGCTTCGTTTTCCATAGTTTCCTCGAAATCAAGAAAAATGCCGGGGCGGACCCCGGCAACTAGCTAGTTAAGACTAATTTTTGAGCTCGAACTTCACGCGGAAGCTGAAGCAGTCTGTCGTGGGTTGCCCATCGGCCGAACCCGCCACATACCGCCCGGCCTTCGCGAGCTTGACTGCCCCTTCATCCAGACGCGCGCTCCCCGAGGACTGCGCGACTGTAGGTTCTTCCGTGAGTCGGCCGTTAGGACCGATACACACACGAACCGCAGCAGAACCCTCTTCGCCTGCGCGCTTGGAAGCGGCGGGGTAGTAGTCCTCTGTGGCCGGGAAGTTCTTGCCGATCTTCGCCTTCACCACCTGACGCGGTGGCGGTGGCGGCGGCGGCTGGACGGGTGCAGGCGGCTGCGGCCGGTCAGTCACATTAGTAATCGCTGTCGGCGGCGCTTCCATCGGCAAGCTGATATTCACTTCCGGTGGCGGCACTTCGACAGGGGGGCGTTCGAATTCTGGAGGCGGTGGCGGTGGCGGCTCATCACGCTGATCGATCTCTTCGATGAGATCCGTGACGATGGGAGGCGCGATCGTCTCGACCACCTTCCGGGCCAATCCCGTCGCCAACGCGTACACGAGTAACACGTGGAAGACGACGATGATGGCTAGGAACAGCAGGCGGCGAGAGAAAAAATTCTGTTCGTGTACGTAGTAAGCCATTTTTAAATGAACGTCGCAGTTATGAATTGAGACTACCGGTTCGACGCAGAGCGGCGGAAAGTAGCTGTCTTTCCCTCCGCCCGCAACCCTCGATCCGACCCACTCTTATCTACCAACGCATGAACACTCATGAAAGAGTTTTCATGCGCTCCTCTACTTTCTTGGAATCCCCCTGACTGTTCGCTCGCCGCGACTGTGCAGTTGTCGAGCAACGGGCGGAGCTTTTCACTCGCTCCGACAAATACTTGCCGAACTCTAACCGCTGCCCCGGACACTGACAACTCCGCTCAAGCTCGTGAATCTCCTACTCCGCATCCGTGTGTTCCGTAACAGCTCCGCGCGAAGCACTGCCTACGAGGTATGCGTACTTCGCCAGCACGCCGGTTGTGGCGTAAGGCTTACGCGGTTTCCACGCTGCACGCCTGCGGCGTAATTCAGCCGCGGAAAGCTCTACCCCGATCTCGTGTGTCACCGCGTCGATGGTGATTTGGTCACCGTTACGCAACAACCCGATCGGTCCACCCACTGCGGCTTCGGGCGAGATATGTCCAACCACGAAGCCATGACTGCCACCGGAGAATCGACCGTCGGTGATCAACGCGACCTTGTCACCCAGGCCACGTCCCATGATCGCGCCGGTCGGGCTCAACATCTCGCGCATGCCGGGTCCGCCCTTCGGACCTTCGTAGCGAATAACCACTACATCGCCCGCACGCACCACACCATCGAGAATCGCCTGCGTCGCACGTTCCTCACCGTCGAATACACGTGCGCGACCCGTGAACTTCAAACCTTCCTTGCCGCTGATTTTCGCCACCGCGCCCTCGGGCGCCACGTTGCCGTACAACACCACGAGGTGGCTGTCTTTCTTGACCGGATTATCGAGCGGCCGAACAACGTCTTGTCCAGCAAGATACATTCCTACTTCCGCGAGGTTCTCACGTAAGGTTCGTCCCGTCACTGTCAGACAATCTCCGTGCAGCAATCCTGCGTCGAGCAACATGCGCATCAGAGGCTGAATGCCACCGACGGCGATGAGTTCCGACATTGAGTAGCGACCGCTAGGCCGCAAGTCGGCGAGCACCGGCACACGTTTGCCAATGCGCGTGAAGTCGTCGAGTTTCAACTTCACTTTTGCTTCGTAAGCAATCGCGAGCAGATGCAGCACCGCGTTGGTGGAGCCACCCAGCGCAATAGTCACGGTAATAGCGTTCTCGAATGCCTTGCGTGTCAGGATGTCTCGCGGACGGATGCCTTCGCGCAACAGATGGCCCACTGCTTCACCGGCGCGAAAACAGTCTGCGCGCTTCGCATCGCTCACGGCTTCCTGCGCAGAGCTGTCAGGCAGCGACAGTCCGAGTGCTTCGATTGCCGAGGCCATCGTGTTGGCCGTGTACATTCCGCCACAACTGCCAGGACCGGGAATGGCGGTGCGCTCGATCTCATTGAGCTGCGCGTCGTCGATCTTGCCCGCGGCATGCGCGCCGACCGCTTCAAACACCGAAACGATGTCCCGACGCTGCGCGCCCGGACGAATGGTGCCGCCGTAAACAAACACCGCGGGACGGTCGAGGCGTGCAATGGCCATCGCGCAGCCGGGAATGTTCTTGTCACAACCGCCGATCGCGACAAAGCCATCGAAGCCTTCCGCGCCCACGACGGTCTCGATCGAATCCGCGATGACTTCGCGCGACACGAGCGAGAACCGCATGCCGGGCGAGCCCATCGAAATGCCGTCGGACACGGTGATGGTGTTGAAAAGAACACCTTTACCGCCTGCAGCATCGGCACCCTTTACCGCTTCGGCGGCGAGCGTGTTGATGTGCATGTTGCAAGGGGTGAGATTCGCCCACGTCGAGGCAACACCGATCTGCGGTTTGCCGAAGTCCGCATCCTCGAACCCGACGGCCCGCAACATCGCGCGTGAGGGCGCCTGCTTCGCGCCATCCACCACGAGTCGGGAATAGCGACGACTGTCGTCCGTCGGGATTTTCTTGTCGCTCATTTTTCCAGCGCCTTCCGCATCAGATTGAAACCCAGGGTCCCGGCGGTCGTCATGGCTACGGGCAGTATCAGGGAAAAGCGTCCCCAGCCCGACTGCCATGCCTCCAGACCTTCATATACGAGAATTCCCACGGGCGGAGCGATAGCGCCCCGCACCCCGGTGAGCGTGACGTGCACGCCCATGTAATGTTGCGCTCGGCCGAGCGATGCGAAATCGTTGTGGCCGAGATTCCATCCAAGATTAGCACCCGCGTTTGCGGCGCCCAGAATGATTGCGCCCATCCACATCAGCGGCAGCCAGCCGATGAACGCACCAGCGCATAACACCACGGCCGCGGCGACCAGCGTCCAGCCCTGTCGTGAGCGATAAACCACAGTGTGGGAACCGTCGAAGAGGCGCGCCCATGTCGGCGTGAAGAACGGCAGTGTCACGAGCGGAACGACAGACAGCATCAGGATCTGGATGCCGCTCGACAGATGCAACTGCTCCGAACAAATGACGACGAGCTGCGCGATCAGCATGAGATTGCCACCGCCGAAGAGACCCAGCCAGAACATGTATTGCCGGAACGAAGGATCTTCTTTCAGGATGTTCGTGACGATGCGCAGGCTGAACGCCTCGCTGCCGCGGCCGGCCGCGCCCTCTTCTGCCAACATGCGGAATTCGCGCCGGACCCGTGTCTGCCGGTACGTATAGGCACCGATGAGTCCAGCCATGGTCGCTGACGCATACAACCATCGCGCATCGAGCGCACCGGACTGCATCGCCCAGCCGACGCCCATTGCCGACAGTGCGATCGTCAGCGAGCTGATGACGACGATGCGACCCGTCATCGTCGCCAGCACATTACGCGGATAATTCGCGCCCCAGATCGCGGAGCGAATCGTGAGGATGCCGGCCCACAATGCCCGGGCTGCCATGATGGCGAGCACCGTCATGACGAGTCCGCCGGCCGATGTCGGCGCCAGTGCGACCACGCCGACCAGCAGCGAAAAGATTACCTGCAACGCCACCATGATCGGCACGCGCTCGCGTCCATGCGCGAGATTCGCCCAGATGAAACTGACAACGTTCGACAGCGCCGACGCACCGCTCGCAAGTCCGACAGCGATGTTCACTGCGAGAGGTGACGCGACTCCCGCGAATTGATGTTTGACCAGGATCGCCGCCGTCGCGCTCTCGACGAGCCCGAGCGTGAGTCCGAGCAGCGTCCAGGGAATGATCTCGCGGCGATAGATGGCCTGCGCCAGCGCGCTGGGTTTGCTCGCGACCATCAGCTCCCGGTATCCACGATGCGACGTTCCCGCAAGGTAATGATCACCACACCCGCCAGTGTGAGCCCGGTCCCGAGCAGCATGCGGCCGGAGAGATGCTCATTGAGGAGCAGCACGCCAAAAATCAGAGAGAAGATGGGGGACAGCACCGTCAGTGGCGCGACGCTGGTCACTGGATAACGCTGCACGAGGTGGTAGTAACACGTATGCGCCACGATGCTGGAAGCAATCGCGGTGAATGCCAGCGCGCCCCATGCGTTCAACGACGCGTGGGTGAAAGTCTCCACGGTCGGGCGCTCGAGGCCGATCGCCAATGGAACGAGCACGGGAAGACTGACCCAGGCAAACCAACTCTGCAGCTCGAGAGGCTTGAAGCCCTGCAGCTTCTTCACCGCGATGAGCCCCAGCGAGGCGACGAATGCTGACGACGCCACCAGCACGATGGCGCGCCAGTGACGGACCAGGTCCGAGTCGAGACCGATAACCAACACGCCCGCGAACGACAGCACGATTCCCGTCCACCGGCGCCAGCGAACGACTTCTCCGAGCAACGCCACGCCGAGCAGTGTGGTGAAAGGCACGCCGAGCTGACTCACGATGGCGAGGGACGAGACATTATCCGCGAGACTGATGCCGCTGAAGTTGAGCGCGAACTGCAAGCCGCTGCTCAGAACGCCGGCGACGACCAGCGCGCTCATCTGGCCCGCCCGGAATTTCAGGAACGGCATCAGCAAAATGCCGACCACGGCAAATCGCATCACGGTGAAGGTGATCGGGGGAAACTCCGATACGCCTACCTTGCTCACGATCAGATTGAGTCCCCAGATCAGCGTGATGCCGACGAGGAGCAGCAGGTCGCGTGGGGCGACCGCGATCATCCGTAACGGGAGCGGATCAGGCGATACAGGCTGCGCACGGCTTGGGCCTCTGCGCCGACGGGACGTCCCGGCCGGTCCTTCGCGTTCCACGCATAGATGTCGAGATGCAGCCAATTGCGCGTCGTGGTGACGAAGCGCTTGAGGAACAGCGCGCCGATGATCGCACCGGCAAACGCTGACCCGGAGACATTGCCGAGGTCGGCGATGCGGCTCGACAGCTCGTCGTCGTAACCTGCCCACAGCGGCAGCGGCCACACCGGGTCGGCCTCTTCATCGCCGTGCGCTCGCAGATCGGCTGACAACGACTCTTCGGGAGAGAACACCGCGGGCAACTCGGGGCCGAGCGCGGTGCGCGCCGCGCCGGTCAGCGTGGCGAGATCAATCAAAAGGTCCGGCTTTTCAGCGTCGGCTTCCGCCAGCGCGTCGGCCAACACGAGGCGACCTTCCGCGTCCGTGTTGCCGATCTCCACGCTCAGACCTTTGCGTGACGCAATGACATCGCTCGGCCGGAACGAATGGCCATCGACGCTGTTCTCGACGGCGGGGATCAGCACACGCAACTGGATCGGCGCGTCGAACTGCATGAGCAGCTGCGCGAGCGCCAGCGTACAGGCAGCACCGCCCATGTCTTTCTTCATCAACAACATCGCGGCAGATGGCTTGAGATCCAATCCGCCGGTGTCGAAGCACACGCCTTTGCCCACGAGCGTGACGCGTGGAGCATCGGGCTTGCCCCAGCGCATGTCGATGAGCCGCGGCTCGCGCGGACTGCCCTGCCCCACTGCGTAAATCAGCGGATAGTTCTGCGCCTTCAGCTCCTCACCCACCAACACCCGCGTGCGCGCACCGAAGCGCGCGCCCATTTCGACGGCCGCGTTCGCAAGCTCTGCGGGGCCCATGTCGTTGGCGGGAGTATTGATGAGATCGCGCGCGAAGCTCGTGGCTTCAGCCGCTGCCTGCGCATAGGCGAGATCTGCATTCTCAGGAACGACGAGCACTGCGCGAGGTGCTGTCGCGGAAGAGCGGTAGCGTCCGAGGCGATAGCCGGCCATCAGCCAGCCCAACACGAATTGCGTCGCTGCCGCGGGCGACAGTGGTGTTTGCAGGCGATATGCCTCGGCAGGCAGGCGATCGGGCAAGGCTGCTGCGTGCCACAACCGGATGTCGCGCGTGCTGCCCATCGGGCCGAGACCCGCGACGGCGCCCCCGATGCTGCCGCCTTCACCGGGCAGCACAAGTACGCGCTGGCGCTCAGCCTGGAAACGGTGGGCCTGGACCCACCGGACCACCTCAGCGGTTTGCGTAGAGAGCCAATGAGGCAGCTCGGCTTCGGTCAGCAGCCACAGGGGGCGGCTTTCCGCAGCATCGGCGATCAGCGAAATGTCGAAAGGCACTGGAGGCATGGACAACGGCAAGGAAGGTGCGAGAGCTTAACGAATTCGTGCGCTTTCCGGGCCTTTCTTTGCTGCACTGGCCCGTGTCGCGTTGACAACACGACGAGCGGTGTGATGACATCCGGGCACTTGATCTTATCAACCCTTTGTCTCTCAAGCCCCCCTTCCGTACTCGTGGTCAACGAAGCAGACATGATCCCCGCCTCGCACACTTCCGGTGTGACGTCGGCTGCGCCTGTCCTGCTCGTAGTACTTCCTGTAGTACCGCTCCTTAGGAGCAGCCGGTGCGGGGCTTTAGCGTATGCCTGAGTAGACTCAAGGGTAGGCGAGTAAAGACACCATAAAAACCCCGCACCGGCCCAAAGCCGATGCGGGGTTTTTTTTACGTTTGATCTAAAGCGGTCTGCAAAGCGGGAGTGTTTCTGATGCGGTTGTATTCGCAGAAAGATGTCGACAAAAAAGCCCTCAAGGGGGCACGGATTGCGGTACTGGGCTACGGCAGCCAGGGCCGTGCTCATGCCCTTAACCTGAAGGACAGCGGTTTCGACGTCGTCGTGGGGGTGCGCAAGGGCGGGCCCAGCGCCAAGAAGGCGAAGAAGGATGGCCTCGAAGTCACCGATCCGGCCAAGGCCGTGGAAGGCGCTGACCTCATCGCCGTGCTCGTGCCCGATCTGTCGGCCAAGAGCCTGTATGAATCGGTTGAGAAGAACATCAAGAAGGGCGCCACACTGCTCTTCGCACATGGGTTCAACATCCACTTCAAGCAGATCAAGCCCCGCAAGGATCTCGACGTGTCGCTGATCGCGCCGAAGGGTCCGGGCGATCTCGTGCGCCGTCAGTATCAGCAGGGTCGCGGCGTGCCGTGCCTCATCGCTGTTGCTCAGGATGCGACGGGCAAGGCTCACGCGAAGGCGCTGTCCTATGCTCACGGCATCGGCGGTACTCGCGGCGGCGTGCTCGACACGACGTTTGCCGAAGAGACGGAGACAGATCTGTTCGGTGAGCAGGTCGTGTTGTGTGGTGGCGCCACGCAGCTGGTCGTGAAAGGCTTCGAGACACTCGTGGAAGCGGGCTACCAGCCGGAAGTCGCGTATTACGAATGTCTGCATGAGCTGAAGCTCATCGTCGATCTGCTGCATGAAGGCGGCATCACGAAGATGAACCAGTTCATCAGCGAGACCGCCAAATGGGGCGGCCTGTCGAACGGCCCGCGCGTCATCGACGAGCGCACCAAGAAGACGATGGGCAAGATTCTGAAGGAAATCCAGAGCGGCAAGTTCGCGCGCGAATGGATCGAAGAGAAAGGCTCGGGCGGCAAGCGCTACGAGAAGCTTCTCAAGGAAGACAACAGCCGACAGATCGAAAAGGTGGGCGCGGACCTGCGCGCTCGCATGCCCTGGCTGAACGAGAAACGCGCCTGATGAATCGCGTGCGGCATCCAGACCGAATGCAGGCTGGATGCCGCCGCGATCTCGACGGCGGTACCCGAGGATAACGCTCATGGCACCCGATCCCGACCGCGTTCTGATTTTCGACACCACGCTGCGCGATGGCGAACAGTCACCTGGCTGCAGCATGAATCAGCTCGAGAAGCTTCGAGTCGCGCGCGCGCTTGCGGATCTGGGTGTGGATGTCATCGAGGCGGGTTTTCCGGCCGCCTCGCAGGCCGATTGGGACAGCGTCAACACGATTGCGCGGAAGGTCGAGGGCTCGATCATCTGCGGTCTCGCGAGTTGTGCGCGCCATGAAATCGAGCTCGCCGCGCAGGCGCTGCGCGATGCGCCCAGACATCGGCTGCATGTGTTCCTGCCAAGCAGCTCGATCCAGCGACAGGCCAAACCTGACATGGCGCATGAAGACATCCTTCGCGCGACCATCGAAGGCGTGCGCATTGCGCGGGATCTGTGCGACGACGTGGAGTTTTCGCCCGAAGACGCGTCCCGCACCCAGCTGGAGTTTCTGATTCAGGTGATCGAGGCCGCGATCGACGCTGGCGCGACCACCATCAATATTCCGGACACGGTGGGTTGCACCGTGCCCGATGAATTCGCCGAGGTATTCCGCTACCTCCGCAAACACACGCGCGGCATCGAGCGTGTGCGACTCTCCGTTCATTGCCACGATGATCTCGGCATGGCTGTCGCCAACAGCCTCACGGCTGTTGTCGCAGGCGCACGCCAGGTGGAATGCACCATCAACGGCATTGGCGAACGCGCGGGCAACTGCTCGCTCGAGGAAGTCGTCATGGCGTTGAAGACACGCGAGAAGTTCTTCAACGTGCGCACCAACATCGATGCGGGACGGCTGTATCCCACTGCCCGCCTGGTGGCGAGCATCACGGGCATGCCCATTCCGCGTAACAAGGCGGTCGTCGGCGAGAATGCGTTCGCTCACGATTCGCGCGTCTCGCATTTCAGCGTGGTGAAACCTGAAGATGTGGGCCTCGCGCGCAGCCCCTTCGTGCTGGGCAAGCACAGCACGCCCGATGAGTTCCGGAATCGCATCACCGCGCTCGGCTTCGAGCTGGCGGATCTCGATTTCCCGCATCTCTACGATGAATTCCAGCGCCTCGCGGACAAGAAAAAAGAGCTGTTCGATGGCGACATCGAAGCCCTGGTGCTGCGCGCGGAAGGCGCCGCCGGCGGTCCCTGGACGCTTCTCGAGCTGCGCACCGTTGCGGATATGAGCAATCCCGCGCAGGCCAACGTGCGGCTGCGACATGCAGACGGCCGCATCGTTGAAGAATCCGGAACGGGCGACGGTCCGGTGGATGCGGCGTTCAAGGCGATCGAGGCCGCCACGCGCCTCGGCGTGATGTTGCGCAAGTTCGAGCTGCGCAGTGTTTCGGAAGGTGAGGATGCGCAGGGCGAGGCTGTGGTCTACGTTGAGTACAATCAGCGTACATATCGGGGCTCGAGCGTCACCACCAACATCGTCGAATCGAGCACGCGGGCCTTCCTCGAAGTCATCAATCGAATCGAGTTGTCCCAGACCGATCTGCGCTTGCCTGCGGAGCGCGCCGGTATCGCCCGCGTCGCGCAGGCCGCGGTCTGAGAAATCAAATTAAGGAAAGGAGCAGTCATGCCCATTCAGGCTACGAAGTTCATCTGGTTCAACGGCAAGCTCGTCCCTTGGGAAAAGGCGACGGTGCATGTGCTCTCGCACGCCCTGCATTACGGCTCCTCGGTATTCGAGGGCCTGCGCGCGTATGAGACGCCACGCGGGGTCGCGATCTTCCGGCTGAAGGATCACACCAAGCGCCTGTTCGATTCCGCGAAGATCTATCGCATCCCGGTGGCGTACACGCCGGACCAGATCAACGACGCGCACCGGCAGATCGTGGCGACGAACGATCTGAAGCGCGGTTGCTACATCCGCCCGATCATCTTCCGCGGCTACGGTGAAATCGGCGTCACACCGGCCATCGAGCCTCCCACTGAAGTCGCCATCGCCGCCTGGGAATGGGGTGCGTATCTCGGCAAGGAAGCGACGGAGCAAGGCGTGGACGCGTGCGTCTCGTCGTGGCAACGCGTCGCGCCGAACACGCTGCCCGCGCTCGCCAAGGCCGGTGGAAATTATCTTTCGAGCGCGCTCATTGGTGGTGAAGCGCGGCGTCTCGGTTTCGGCGAAGGCATTGGCCTGTCGACAGACGGCACGGTGAGCGAAGGCTCCGGCGAGAATATTTTCGTCGTGAAGGATGGCGTGATGCTGACGCCGGCCCTCGCCCATTCCGTTCTGGGCGGTCTCACGCGTGACACCGTCATCAAGCTCGCGCGCGATCGCGGTATCGAAGTTCGCGAGACGGCGATTCCTCGTGAGCTGCTGTATCTCGCCGATGAGGGCTTCTTCACCGGCACCGCCGCCGAGGTTGTCCCCATGCGTTCGGTCGATCGCATTCAGATCGGCACGGGCAAGCGCGGTCCGGTGACCACCCTGCTGCAGGAAGCCTTCCATGGCCTGTTTACGGGCAAGACCGAAGACAAGTGGGGCTGGCTGGATTACGTCGACATGGTGGCGAAACCCACCGCCGTAGCGAGTTGAGGAGAGTTTCGTGAGCGCCGCGCCGAAGACGATGTTCGAGAAGGTCTGGGAAAAGCACGAGGTGTCGCCCCAGACCGCCGAGACGCCTGCCATTCTGTATATCGACATGCATCTCATCCATGAGGTGACGTCGCCGCAGGCGTTTTCGCTTCTGCGTCAAAAGCAGTTGCCGGTGCGTCGTCTCGATCGAACCTTCGCGACGCTCGATCACTCCACGCCCACGCGTACGGAGCAGATCTTCGGAGGCGCGCCGATCACCATTGCGTCCGCCGCGAATCAGATTCATCAGCTCGAGCAGAATGCGAAGGACTTCGGAGTCGAGCTGCTGCAGCTGAAGAGTCCTTTGCGGGGCATCGTGCACATCGTGGGACCGGAGTTGGGGCTCTCCCTTCCCGGCAGCACCATCGTCTGCGGTGACAGCCATACGAGCACGCATGGCGCGTTCGGCGCCCTCGCCTTCGGCATCGGCACTACTGAAGTCGGCCATGTCTTCGCAACTCAGTGCCTGCTGCAGAAGAAGGCGAAGACGCTTGCCGTCAACGTCGTGGGCAGACTGCGGCCGGGGGTAACGGCGAAAGATCTGATTCTCGGCATCATCGGCCAACTGGGTGTGTCGGGTGGCACGGGCCATGTCATCGAGTATCGCGGCGAAGCCATTCGCGCATTCGATATGGAAGAGCGCATGACGATCTGCAATATGTCGATCGAAGCTGGCGCGCGTGCGGGCATGATTGCGCCGGACGAAGTGACTTACGAATATCTGGCGAAGGCGCCTCGTGCCCCGAAAGGTGCGGACTGGGATCGTGCGCTCGCCGAGTGGCGGCAGCTGCCCAGTGATCCGGGTGCGAAGTTTGACAAGGAAATCGAGATCGATGCGTCGACGCTCGAGCCGATGATTACCTATGGCACCAATCCGGGCATGGTGATGCCGATCAATGGCGCCATCCCCACGCGCGCGGGTGACGCTGTCTTCGCGCAGTCGCTGGAATACATGGGCCTCAAGTCGGGCACGTTGATTCGGGATCGCATGGTCGATGTCGTGTTCGTCGGCAGCTGCACGAATGGGCGCCTGTCGGACCTGCGCAGTGCCGCCAATATTCTCCGCGGTCACAAGGTGGCGAAGGGTGTGCAGATGCTGGTCGTGCCCGGCTCGCAGCAGGTGAAGAAGGCTGCCGAGGCGGAAGGTCTCGACCGTGTGTTCATCGATGCGGGTGCGGAGTGGCGCGAATCCGGCTGCTCGATGTGTCTCGGCATGAATGGCGATACGGTTGGCAAGGGCCTGTATTCCGTGAGCACGAGCAATCGTAATTTCGAGGGTCGTCAGGGTGTGGGTGCGCGCACGTTGCTTGCGAGCCCGCAGACTGCGGCGGCTTCTGCCATTCGCGGGCGGGTAACCGATCCGCGTGAAATCATCAACGGTTGAGCTGAGATGGAACCGATCAAGATCATTCGTTCGCGCACGGTCGTACTGGCGAATTCCAACATCGATACGGACCAGATCATTCCGGCCCGTTTTCTGACGACGACGACCAGGGAAGGGTTGGGTGAGAAGCTCTTCAACGAGTGGCGTTACAACCCCGATGGCTCGCCGCGCGCCGATTTCATCCTGAACAAGCCCGAAGCCCAGGGCTGTTCCGTTCTCGTAGCCGGCCGCAACATCGGTTGCGGTTCCTCTCGTGAGCACGCGCCGTGGGCCCTGTATGACTTCGGCTTCCGCGCCGTGATCAGCACCGAGATCGCGGATATTTTTCGCAGCAACTCGCTGAAGAATGGCTTGTTGCCCATCGTGGTCGACGAAGAGACGAGTCAGTGGCTGCTCGATAATCCGGGTGCCGAAGTCACGGTCGATCTGGAAACCACGACGCTCACCCTGCCTACAGGCAAGGCGGTGAAGTTTCCCATCGAGCCGTTCGCGCGCGTTTGTCTGCTGAATGGCGTGGATGAGCTGGGCTTCCTGTTGAGCAAGCTGCCTGAGATCGAGGCTTACGAAGCGCGGCGGTCGGCATGAAGGCGCGTATCACGGTTCTCGCCGGTGACGGCATCGGCCCCGAAGTCATCGCGGAGGGCATTCGCGCCCTGCTCGCTGTCGGCAAGCAATTCAATCATGACTTCGAGTTGATCGAGGCGCCGTTCGGCGGTGTGGCGATCGATCAGAGTGGCGATCCGTTGCCGCGTTACACGCTCGAATCCTGCCTCCAGTCCGATGCGGTGTTATTGGGTGCCATTGGTGGCCCCAAGTGGTCAGCCCCTGATGCAAAGGCGCGCCCTGAAGCCGGACTACTCCGCTTGCGTCGCGAGTTGGGCGTCTATGCCAACCTGCGCCCTGTTTCATTACATGCGTGTCTGATCGATGCCTCGCCGCTCAAGCCAGCGGTGCTGAAGGACGTCGATCTTATTTTCGTGCGCGAGCTGACGGGTGGCATCTACTTCGGCGAGAAGTATCGGGACGCCACCAAGGCAACAGATGTCTGCACCTACACCACCGCCGAGATCGAGCGTGTAGTGCGTGTCGCCGCGCGTCTTGCGCAGGCCCGTCGTCACAAGCTCACGTCGATCGACAAATCGAACGTCCTCGAGACCTCGCGCCTGTGGCGTGAAGTCACCGAGCGCGTGATGCGCACCGAGTTCCCGGACGTTGCGCTCGACCACATGTTGGTCGACTCAGCCGCAATGCATCTGATCCGTCGTCCGAGCGACTTCGACGTGGTGGTCACCGAGAACATGTTCGGTGACATCCTGACGGACGAAGCGTCGATGCTGCCCGGCTCCCTCGGTTTGCTGCCGTCCGCTTCGCTGGGAGATGGCCGACGGGGTCTGTATGAGCCCATCCACGGCTCCGCCCCCGATATTGCGGGCCGAGGCATTGCGAACCCCATCGGGACCATTCTGAGTACCGCGTTGCTGCTGCGTCATTCCCTGGGATTGATCGAGGAGGCGGCGGTTGTGGAGGCTGCGGTGGCGCATGCCCTGGAAAGTGGGCTGCGGACCCGTGACATTGCGGTTTCAGGGGGGGTTGTGTCATCCACTCGGCAGGTTGGGGACGCTATAGTGTCGTATCTGTCCCCATAGCCTCCCAAGATGAACTGGCTCGAAGTCGGCATTCTTTTCGCCCTGATTCTGATCAATGGATTTTTCGCCGCTTCCGAGCTTGCGCTGGTATCGGCCCGCAAGGCCGGGTTGCGGGCGGCGGCGGAGCGCGGGGAGCGCGGCGCCGCGGTAGCCCTGACGCTCCTGGAGAACCCCACTCGTCTCCTCTCTTCGATTCAGATTGGCATCACGCTCGTCGGCATTCTCACCGGCGTCTACAGCGGCGCCGTCTTCGCGGAGCATCTGGCCGGGCTGCTCGCGCAGTGGCCCTGGATGCAGCCCTACGCCCACGAAGTCGCCTTCACGACTGTAGTTGTCATCATTACGTACCTCTCGCTGATTTTCGGCGAGCTGGTTCCGAAGCGTTTCGCGTTGGCGCACGCCGAGAAGCTGGCGACTTTCGTGGCCATACCGATGTTGTGGGTCGCGAAGTTGGGCGCGCCTCTGGTGTGGATCCTGCAGGTCTCGACAGAAGCCGTCGCGAAGCTATTGCCGATGCGTACCGCGCCTCAGGAATCTCTCATTGAAGATGAGCTGCGTTCTCTCCTGAGCACAGGCGCCAAGGAAGGGGTTCTCCACCGGCGTGAAAAGGAATTAATCGAAGGTGTGTTACGGCTGGCCGATCGGTCGGTCGAGTCGGTGATGGTTCCCAGGGGCCAGGTGATCTGGCTGGACGTCAACGATTCCCCGGAGCGTCTCTGGGCTGAAGCACGTGCGAGCGGTCACGCGCGCTTCCTGCTTTGCGAGGGCGAGCTCGACCGTCTGTTGGGTGTCATCACGTTAGCCGACCTGGGTGAAGTGCTTCGCAATGGTCGCCTGGATCGTGAGTTGCACATTCGTCCGCCGTTGCACATTCCAACATCGGTATCGTTGTTGCGTCTATTGGAGCTCTTCCAGAGTTCCAGCACACATCTGGCGATTGTCACGGACGAATACGGCGACATCAAAGGTGTCATCACGCCTGCGGACATTCTGAAGTCGATCGCGGGCGAGCTCCCCGACATGGGCAGCAGAGAGCGTGCAGAGGTTGTAGAGCGTGACGATGGATCCTTGCTGATCGACGGTCACATGCCGATCGATCATCTGGAAGCGCGGCTCGAGCGCAACGATCTTGCGAAGGGTGATGACTATCACACGGTCGCTGGTTTCATGTTGTGGCACCTGGGCCGTGTGCCGGTGACGGGTGAGTCTTTGATCTGGCGGGATTTGAAGCTCGAGGTCGTCGACATGGACAGTCAGCGTATCGACAAGATTCTGCTGACGCGCAAGTTAAATGCGGACCCTGATGATTCCGGCTGACGGAACCAGACAGGACGCGTGAAAGAATCGCTGGTGCGGCGACCCCGCGGGGCGGCTCGTTGGCCGCGCCCGCGGGACCTTGCTAACGTTTCGACGTCTGCTTCTCAGGCAGCAGCCTTGTTAGCGGCTTCCGCCCGTTTCAGTCCGGCGGCGAGGTCGGCTCTCAGGTCTTCCAGAGCCTCGATGCCGACGGACAGACGCAGGAGCCCATCCACCAGTCCTGCTTTCAAACGAGCAGCAGGATCCATGGCCGCATGCGTCATGGTCGCCGGATGAGCCACCAGACTTTCCACGCCGCCAAGTGATTCAGCCAGCGAGAAGCATCGCAAGTCCGACACGAACGCCCGCACCGCCTCCACGCCTCCGGCCAGTTCCAGCGTAACGATAGCCCCATACCCCGTCTGCTGGCGCCTGGCGATATCGTGCCCGGGATGTGAGGGCAGTCCCGGGTAATACACTTTCTTGACAGCGGGTTGCTGATTGAGCCATTCAGCCAGTGCCTGTGCATTCCGCCCGTGGTGTTCGAGCCGTGGATGCAAGGTTCTCAACCCGCGCAAAGTCAGGAAGCTGTCAAACGGTGCTCCGGTCACTCCCAGGCAGTTAGCCCACCACGACAGCTGCTGCAGCAGTTCCGCGCTCTTGGCAATCACTGCGCCACCGACAACGTCGCTATGCCCATTGAGGTACTTGGTGGTTGAGTGGACCACCAGATCCGCCCCCAGCTTCAAAGGCTGCTGCCAGGCTGGTGACAGGAAGGTGTTATCAACAACGACAAGCGCCCCAGCAGCCCGCCCCAGCGCCGCCACGGCAGCAACATCCGTAATGCGTAACAAAGGATTGCTAGGCGTCTCGATCCACAGCAACCCCACAGGTTGAGACAATGCCGCCTTGATCGCCGCGTCATCGGCAAAGTTAACAAACTCAACCTGCATCTCCCCCCGTCGACGCCATGCGTCGAACAGTCGGTAGGTGCCGCCATAACAATCGTGAGGTGCCACGATGCGCGACCCCACAGGCAGGAGATGCCCAACCAGCATCACAGCCGCCATTCCGGTAGCCGTAACAACCGCGCCAACTCCCGCCTCCAGCTCCGCGAGCGCGTTAGCTAACAAGTCCCGCGTAGGGTTACCCGAGCGCGTGTAGTCGTACTTGCGCTTTTCGCCAAACTCACGAAACGCGAAAGTGGCCGTCAGGTGGATGGGGGGAACCACCGCTCCCGTGGCATCGTCACATTCAAGTCCGGCGCGGACCGCCTGCGTGATCTGTTGAAATTTCTCGCTCACGTCGCACCACCGATCGCCGCTGCAAATACGCTACGCAACTGTTCAGACTCCTTGAGGAAAGCATCGTGACCAAAGATCGAGGAGATTTCGTGCAGTCGCCCTGACGGCAGGCGCGCGACCATGGCGCGGATATCGTTGAGGGGCACGAGTTGATCCTCCCGTACGGCGACGGCCACCGTAGGAACGAACACGCGTCCGGCGTCCACCCGATGCAGATCGATGGACTCGGACAAACAAAGAAAGCTTTCGGGACGATAACGCTGTGCGTAATCCCCGCCGCGCGCAAACAGATAGTCCTCCACAGGGAAGACAAACTTATCTTCCACCCGGGTAGGCCCGCCAGCGAAGCGCGCAGAGAATTCCTCAGAGCTTCGATACGTAGACATGGCCAGCGCTCGCGCGAGTTGCAGCCCTTCCTTCGCGTGGCCGTTCTCGGCAGCAAACCGGACCATGCGACGCTGCACGCTTCTCCAGGCCGTAGACATCGGGTGCGCACGATCCGCAGCGCCGATGATGAGCAGCTGGCCAACGCGTTCCGGATATCTTTCGCCAAATGCGAGGGCGACCATGCCGCCATAAGAGCCGCCTACGAGTGTGCGCAGCGATTTGATGCCGAGATAATTCAGCACGCGGAGCAACACGTCCGCCTGGTCATAGCTCGAGATGCTGGGAAACGGTGAGTCGCCCAGGGGGCCGGTCGATTCGCCGCTGCCGCCGAGGTAATCGAAGCTCAGGATGCGAAAGCGGTTGGAGCAAAGAGGCCGGTCGGCGCCGACGAGCTCGGACCACCATCCCTCGCGGGGATTCTCTGTGACGCACACGCGGCGATTGGCAGAGATGCCGCCTAGTGCGCAGACGATCGGAGCGTTGGCTGGCCCGACGAGTCGCCAGGCGATGTGCATGCCGTCGAGGGTACCGCCGTGGTAGAGCGAGATGGATCCGGGGACTTCCAGGGTGCCTTCGCGCACGGTGGGGGTTTCGCATGGGGCGTGCTTGTCCGAACCCTTGTCTTGCGATGGGTTGGGGGATTGCGTGGGTCGCAATGTAGAGAGGGGTTCGACTTGGGCGTTCATCGGCGGCTCCGCAACGGACTGGGCACGGCACACACCGATACCCCTGCGAAGCGCCTGCCCTTGCGGGCAAGTTGTAGCGTCCATCATCGACGTGCTGGAGGCACGTAGAAGCTACGCATACCGCTCATCTATCGCCCTTTCGGGTCGCAGGAGTTGGCACCTTTCCAAACGGGTTAGGTTTGGCGGTTGCCCCGACGTCTAAGGGCCTTTTCCCTCGGTCGGTCTCGATGAGTGCTGCGAAGTCTAAGGGCGTGGGATTGGGGGCGTCAAGGCGGAGCACGTCATGCGCCTCACAGAGCCTCTGCTCCCCGATGACTTGAGGGTGAGTCTCCCGGATTGGGCCGTCGCGGGGCTGTGCCGGCCATGGATGGCCGGCCCGGAAGCCTCCAGGGATGGATTTACGGCGTCCCCGCGACGGCCCAATCCGGGAGACTCGCCCCCCGCTGACCTTTCAAAGAAGGAGCAAATCACAGTAGCCACCCTCTCATCCAACCTGTTAATGTACTAATGCATTAGTACATTGAGGCAAGCATGAAACTCCATCGCAATGTGACCCCCCGTCAGGAAGCGCTCGCCGAACGCAGCCTGTGCGCGGCCCTGGCCGCGTTGCGAACTCCGGAGGAATGCCGTGCCTTCCTGCGCGATCTGTGTACCCCCGCCGAGCTGCAAGCCATGGCCGACCGTTGGGCCGTCGTCGAAAAGCTCCGTGAAGGCAAACCCTATCGCGAGATCCATAAACTTACAGGCGTCAGCGTCACGACCATTGGTCGCGTCGCACGCTACCTCGCAAGCGGCAATGGCGGCTATGAAGTCGCCGTCAAACGCCTGCAAAGCGGCTCGAAGCGCACCGGCACAAACGCTCGAACCCGCGCCGCCAGCGCGACCGCCGAAACGACCACGCGTGCAGAAGGCTCTCGCAATGGATGATCTGCGTCTCAAACTCGCCGTCCAGAAATCAGGACGGCTGACCGACCCATCCCTCGACCTGCTCGTCCGCTGCGGCCTGAAACTTTCGCGCGGCAAAGATCAGCTCATGGGCTATGGCGAAAACATGCCACTCGACGTCCTCTTCGTACGCGACGACGATATCCCCGATCTCGTACAAGAAGACGTCTGCGATCTGGGCCTCGTTGGCCTCAACGTCCTCGAGGAGAATCGTCTCGAGCTCGAATCCCGCGGCCTCAAATCCCGCTTCCAGCATGTGCGCACGCTGGACTTCGGCCGTTGCCGCCTGTCCATCGCCGTTCCTCAGGAAGCGTCGTATGACGGCCCCCGCTCGATGCGCGGCAAACGCATCGCAACGACTTATCCGCACACCCTGGCGAAATACTTGCGCGACCGGGATATCCAGGCCGACATCGTTACGCTCTCGGGCGCGGTAGAAATCGCGCCGCGCCTCGGCCGCGCGGATCTGATCTGCGATCTCGTCTCCACGGGTTCCACCCTGCAGGCGAACCACCTGCGCGAAGTCGAAACGGTGCTGGAAAGCCACGCGGTGCTGATCCGTACGCCCATCGCGCTGGATCAGACCAAGGAAGAATGGGTGCAGCGCCTGCTCATGCGTATCGACGGCGTGCAACAGGTTCGCGAGAGCAAATACATCATGCTCCACGCGCCACGCTCTGCCCTGCCCGAGATCCGCCGCCTGCTGCCCGGGAGCGAGTTTCCAACGATCATTCCACTCGAAGGCTCACTCGACAAGGTGGCCATCCACGCGGTGTGTCGCGAGAACGTGTTCTGGGAAACGCTCGAGAGCCTGAAACGCGCAGGCGCGAGCTCACTGCTCGTACTTCCTGTTGAGAAAATGCTGGCCTGACACTCATGGAAATTCTGGATTGGTCAACACTTGACGCCGCCGGCCGGCGCGCCGCGCTAGCGCGTCCCGCGCAGGATTCCCGCGCGGATATCGCCGAACGCACCGCGCAGATCATCAGCAAGGTGCGCGCTGCAGGCGATCATGCGTTACGTGAGCTGACTGAACGCTTCGACGGCATCCGCATTGAAGATCTTCAAGTCTCCCCAGAAGAATTCGCGGCTGCCCGCAGCTCATTGCGGCCGAATGAAATTGCGGCGCTCGAGCGCGCCATCGCGAACGTGCAGACCTTTCACGAAGCTCAGATGCCCGCGCCGCTCTCCATCGAGACGATGCCGGGCGTACTGTGCGAACGAATCGTTCGGCCGATTCCTGCGGTGGGACTGTATGTTCCGGCGGGTTCCGCTCCCCTCCCCTCCGCCGTCATCATGTTGGCGGTGCCTGCGCGCATCGCGGGTTCGCCGAAGCGCGTGCTGTGTACGCCTCCGAATCGTGAAGGCAACGCGAACGCGGCCGTGCTCGTCGCCGCTGAGCTCTGCGGCATAGACACCGTGTTCAAAGTCGGCGGCGCGCAAGCGATTGCCGCGCTGGCTTACGGTACCGAGAGCATTCCCAAGGTTGACAAGATATTTGGACCGGGCAACGCCTGGGTCACCGCCGCGAAGCAGTTCGTAGCGAGCGATCCCGCGGGCGCGGCGATCGATCTGCCGGCCGGCCCCTCGGAAGTGCTGGTCATCGCAGATGAGCTCGCCCGTCCGGAGCTCGTCGCGTCCGATCTGCTCGCCCAGGCCGAGCACGATCCGCAATCGCAGGCCATTCTGCTCACGCCGTCGCATGAGCTCGCGACTGCCGTGGCGAAGGCCGTCGAGATCCAGACCCGCGAGCTGTCGCGAGGCTCTATTCTCGAAACGTCGCTCGGCACGAGCCGCTGTATCGTCGTTGCGGACGTCGCGGAGGCCATCAGCGTTGCGAACGACTACGCGGCCGAACATCTGATTTTGCAAGTTCGCGAACCGCGGCGCTGGCTGCCGCAGATCGTCAACGCCGGGTCGGTTTTTCTCGGGGAGTGGTCGCCCGAACCCATGGGCGATTACTGCTCCGGCACGAACCATGTATTGCCGACATATGGCTACGCGCGTGCTTACAGCGGGCTGTCCGTGCTGGATTTCATCAAGCGCATCACCGTGCAAGAGCTGACGCCCGACGGCCTCAGAACTCTGGGACCTGTTGCCGTCACCCTCGCGCAGCTCGAAGGGCTCGACGCGCACGCCAGCGCCGTTCTCAAGCGGCTCGAAATCCTCAACGGCGGCGATGAGCCGACGACATCAGGTAACCCGGCGACCCTGGAGAAGGCCCTCGCCGGCCAACGGAAACTCGCGCCGTGAGCTGGGTGACAGAGCTTGCGCGCCCGGACATCGTCGGGCTCAAACCTTATGAGCACGCCGCGTGGCTGCCTACGATCGAACGCCTGCACGCCAACGAGTTGCCCTGGCGCGCTTCGGGCGACCAGTCGCAGGCAGGCCTGAATCGCTATCCCGAGCCGCAGCCTCGCGAGCTCATTCAACAGCTCGCGGCATTGTATGAAGTGGACGCGCCGTGCGTATTAGCTGGTCGCGGCAGTGACGAAGCGATCGACCTGCTGACACGCGCGTTCTGCCGCGCCGGGCAGGACAGCGTTCTGATTTGTCCGCCGACGTTCGGCATGTATTCGGTCGCGGCTCGCATCCAGGGCGCCGATGTCGTGACGGTTCCCCTGCTGGCCGAGCAGGGCTTTGCGATCGACGAGCCGGCCTTGCTCGATCAATGCACGCCCAACGTGAAGCTCGTTTATATCTGCTCGCCGAACAACCCTACCGGGAATGCGATCGACGAACAGGTCATCCTGCGCATCGCGCGGCGCCTGGCGGGCCGCGCCCTCGTGGTGGTAGACGAGGCCTACATCGAGTTTGCCGATGTGAAGAGCGTCGCCCGGCATATCGCGGCCGTGCCAAACCTCACGGTGATGCGTACCTTGTCTAAAGCACACGGCCTTGCAGGCGCGCGTTGTGGAACGCTCATCGCGATTCCAGAGATCATTGCCTTGCTGCGAAAGATCATTCCGCCGTACGCGATAAGTCAGATGACAGTTGAAACCGTCGTCGCCCTGTTGCAGCCGGCGCCGCGTGCCGCCATGCGCGAACGCATTGCGCTGATCATCTCAGAACGCGCACGCGTGGCAGCAGCGCTTCGCAAGTCCGCGCACGTAACGCGCGTGTGGCCGAGCGACGCGAACTTCCTTCTCGTTGAGTTCAAAGACGCGGGCGCCGCGCGTGAGCGTGCGTATGCGACCAATCTGTTGATTCGCGACGTGCGCGCGCAGCCCGGCCTCAGTCAATCCTTACGAATCACCATCGGCAGCGTGGAGCAGAACACGCGCCTTCTCGAGGCCATCGGATGAGCGCTCCCTACCCTGTACTGTTTGTCGATCGTGACGGCACACTCATCGAGGAGCCGCACGATTTCCAGGTCGACGCGCTGTCGAAGATCCGCTTCATGCCCGGCGTATTTGCCGCCATGAATGAGCTGAAAGGCCGCGGCTATCGCTTCGTCATGGTCACCAATCAGGACGGCCTCGGTACGGCGAGCTTCCCGACGGAATCCTTTGAGCTCCCGCACCGTTTCGTGCTGGAAGCGTTCGCTTCCCAGGGCATTACGTTCGATGAAGTGTTCGTCTGCCCGCACTTCGTCAAGGACGGTTGCCAGTGCCGCAAGCCGGGCATCGGCATGGTGAAAGCGTTCCTGGAATCCGGCGTGGTGGATCGCAATGCCAGTTACATGATCGGCGATCGCGATACGGACCTCGAGTTCGCCCGGAACATTGGCGTCCGCGGCATTCGTGTGCGCGTCGACGGCTCGCCAGAAGAAACGTGGCCAGCCATCGCGCGTGAAATCGGTGCGCGCCGCGCGCACATTCAACGGGTCACCAAAGAAACCAACATCGATGTGCGCGTGGATCTCGACGCGACTCAGCCGATCCACATTTCGACCGGCATCGGCTTCTTCGATCACATGCTCGAGCAGCTTGCCAAGCACGGCGGCTTCGCGATGGAGCTCACCTGCAAAGGCGATCTGCACATCGACGAGCATCACACCATCGAGGACAGCGCGCTCGCCATCGGCGAAGCGCTTCGCAAGGCGCTGGGCAACAAGGCCGGTATCAACCGCTACGGCTTCCTGCTGCCGATGGATGAAGCACAAGTGCGCGTCGCCATTGATCTTTCCGGTCGCGCCTATCCCGTGTTCGAAGGCACGTTCGGTCGCGATCAGGTCGGGGGATTGCCGACGGAGCTGGTCCCGCATTTCTTCCGCTCGCTCGCGGATTCGCTCGGCGCAGCGCTGCATGTCAGCGTCACCGGCGATAACACGCATCACATGATCGAAGCCTGCTTCAAGGGCGTGGGGCGCGCGCTGCGCCAGGCGTTCCGCCGTGAAGGCGACGAGTTGCCCACCACCAAGGGCGTGCTGTAGGAAACATATTCCATGTCAGGCACGGTCATCATCGACAGCGGCGGCGCGAATCTGGCCTCTTTGCAATATGCGTTCGAGCGCCTGGGCGTCAGCGCAGAGGTGAGCAGCAACGTTCATGAGATTGCGTCGGCGGATCGCATAGTGCTTCCCGGTGTTGGGTCCGCGGCAGACGCCATGCGACGCCTGCATAGCGCCGATATCGTGTCGTTGCTGCCGACACTGAAACAGCCCGTGCTGGGTATCTGCCTCGGCATGCAACTGCTGTTCGAAAGCTCTGAAGAAGGCTCGACGAGCTGTATCGGCGTTATTCCCGATACCGTGCGCCGATTGCAGCCCGCGCCCGGCTTTCCCGTTCCTCATATGGGCTGGAATCAGCTTGCCACGCTGCGCGATGACCCGCTGCTCGAAGGCGTGAAGGACGGCGAGTATGTTTATTTCGTCCACAGCTTCGCGGCTCCCGTTTCGGCTGTGACGCTGGCTACCGCAGATTACGGCTCGCCTCTCTCCGCCGTCGTGCGGCGGGATAACTTCTGGGGCGCCCAGTTTCACCCGGAGCGCTCCGCTGCCACCGGCGCGCGCATTCTTGCCAACTTTCTGAGATTCACCTGATGTTGCTGATTCCTGCAATCGATCTGCGCAACGGCCGCTGCGTGCGCCTGTTTCAAGGCGATTTCGGCGCCGAAACACGTTACGACCTGGAGCCGCATGAGCTGCTCCTGAGGTATCGCGGGCTCGGCGCGTCATGGCTGCATGTCGTCGATCTCGACGGCGCGAAAGACGGCCAGCTCGCGAATCGCGCCGTCATCGTGGCGCTCGCCTCGCAGAGTGCGGTGAAACTTCAGGTAGGCGGCGGTGCGCGCTCCGCAGAAACGATAGACGATTTACTTCGCCACGGTGTGGACCGCGTCGTTATCGGTAGCGCCGCGGCCGAGCGTCCGGACGAAGTCGCTGAATGGATCAGCCGCTTCGGAGCTGACCGCATCACGCTCGCCTTTGATGTCCGGCTGGATGAAGAAGGCGTGCCTCGCGTGCGCACTCGCGGCTGGACCGAAGGCACCGGACTTTCCATGTGGGACGCAATCGCGCGTTATCCCGCAGGGAGCATCAAACATTTGCTTTGCACGGACATCGCGCGTGACGGCGCCCTCACCGGACCGAGCCTCGATCTCTACCGTGAAGCCGTCCAACGTTTCCCCGATCTCGCCTGGCAGGCCTCTGGTGGCGTACGCAATGCTGCGGATCTCGCAGCGCTGGCGCGGATCGGTGTTGCCGCCGCTGTGAGCGGCAAAGCGCTGCTCGAAGAGCGCATCACTTCTGAGGAGCTCAGACCATTCTTGCCCGACGCATCATCCCCTGTCTCGACGTCCGCGACGGTCAGGTCGTAAAGGGCGTACGTTTCCGCGACCATCAGGTCGTGGGCGACATCCTCGAGCTCGCCTCGCGTTATCGCGATGAAGGCGCGGACGAACTCGTGTTCTACGACATTACCGCGAGCCCTCAAGGTCGTTCCGTCGACCGCGAGTGGGTGCGGCGAGTTGCCCGCGTGCTGGATATTCCCTTCTGCGTCGCGGGCGGCATTCGCTCTGTGGCCGATGCGGAGGAGATTCTCAACTCCGGTGCTGAGAAAGTCTCCATCAACTCGCCTGCGCTGGCGAACCCGGATTTGATCGACGCACTGAGCGCCCGCTTTGGGGCGCAATGCGTGGTGGTTGGCATCGACAGCCAGCAGACTTCAGAGGGCTATCGCGTTTATCAGTTCACGGGCGACCCGAATCGCACGCGCGAATCAGGGCGCGACACGCTCGAGTGGGCACGGGAAGTTCAGGATCGCGGTGCCGGCGAGATCGTGCTGAATTGCATGGGCAGCGACGGTGTGAAGCGCGGCTACGATCTGGAGCAGCTGCAGGCGGTGCGCGCGTTGTGTCACGTGCCGCTGGTGGCGTCCGGCGGGGCTGGAATTCCCGAGCATTTCAGCGCTGTGTTTGTAGAAGCCGGGGTGGATGCGGCGCTGGCAGCCAGCGTGTTTCATTCTGGAGCCATTGTTATTTCCGACCTGAAGCGCACCCTGCACGCGGGTGGTATCGAGATCCGCTTATGAGCTTGCTGAACGCGCCTCTCGACCTGTTGCAGCTGGATTTTGCCAAGACCGGGGGTCTGATCCCTGCTGTGATTCAACATGCCGGTACCGGCGCCGTGCTGATGCTCGGCTACATGAATGCCGATGCCATTCGCGCGACGCTCGAGAGACGCCATGTTGTTTTCTACAGTCGTACCAAAGAGCGGCTGTGGGAAAAAGGCGAAACCTCAGGACACTTCCTGGAGCTTGCGGAGATTCGTGTCGATTGCGACGGCGATACGCTCCTCATCACGGCATGGCCACATGGGCCGACATGCCATGTCGGTACGGCGACCTGTTTCGGCGATGAGAAGCTGACGAGCGCGGAGCGGCTGGCGTTTCTCGCTACCCTGGAAGGCATCATCGAGAAGCGCGCCACGGAACGGCCTGATGGCAGCTACACAGCCCGCCTGTTCGCGCAGGGTACGAAGCGCATTGCGCAGAAAGTGGGAGAGGAAGGTCTGGAAGTGGCGCTAGCCGCGGTCGCGGAGACCGATGACAAAGTCATCAGTGAATCGGCGGATCTGATCTTTCACCTGCTGGTGCTGCTGAAGAACCGCGGGTTGACCCTGGCCAGCGTGTTGAACGAGCTGGAATCGCGCCACGCCGCGAAGAGCTGAGCAACGGAAAACGCGCGACAACGAGCGACGCGCCGACGCCAGACGCCGCTAAAACATCTGCTCAGCGCAACGCTGGCGCTGCTGCGCGGCGTTCAGCCTCGGCTGCTTCCTGATTTCGGCCGCGAGCGCGCAGGGATTCCGCAATGAGTGACCACGCCGCGGATTGCGCGTCTGTATCCGTCGATGCGAGCGCTAAAGCCTTGCGCGCCATGCCATCGGCCTGCGCGTAATTCCGCTCCGCCTGGCGAATCTTGCCGAGCTCGATCCACAGCAAAGGATTCGCCGGCTCGATACGCAACGCGCGCTCGATCGTCGCGGCAGCCTGCGCATAGCTTCCCCCTGCGGCCTGAGTCCGCGCCTGCTGAACTAACGCAGCGGACGCCGTACTCAACCTGAATCGTTTCGGCGCCGGCTGCTGCGGCAGCGGAGGTTCCGGCTGCTCCACGACAGGAGGCACCTGCTCCGGCTGCTCACCCGGCTGCGGCGACGCATCGCCCGTCTGAGTTGGCGGTGACGTTGGAAACGGCGGTGGCTCCCGCAACGAGTGACAAGCGCCCAGCACGAGCGTCATCACGCTCACCGACAGCATTCGCATCAAAACAGAAGTCGTCATGGATTGATCATATCCCGCAGCCATTCGCCCGCGCGCTCGAGAAGATTCGGCTCACTGCCACCGCATTCCGCTTTCAGCGGCGGCTCGACGCCCATGGGAATGGGGATCGAAATCGCCTCTTCACCGCAACCCGGCACCACCCGCCAGCCGGTGCGATATTCCATCAGCACCTCGCCGAGGCCCTCCGGTAACGCCGCATTCCATGAACTGGTTCCCACGTTCGCCATCAATCGCGCCCACACGGCCAGCGCGCCGGAGGAGCCCGTGAATTTCGTCGCGCGGTTATCGTCATAACCAACCCACACGACGGCGAGATGACTCCCGGAGAAACCCGCGAACCAGCTGTCGCGATTATCCGAAGACGTGCCCGACTTTCCCGCCACCACGAGATCAGCAGGCAACACCGCACGCGCCGAGCGCCCCGTGCCGCGAATCATCGCCTGCTCCAGGATGCGGTCGATCTGATAAACGGATTCGGCCTGCGCGATCGGCGTGACCTCGAGCGGGAACGCGCGCACCTCTTTGCCATCCGCGCTGATGACGGCGCGTACCGAACGCAGCCGCGCACGGAAGCCGCCGTTCGCCAACCCGTTATAAAGCTGCGCAATCTCCAGCGGCGAAGCCGCCAGCGAACCTAACAATATGGACGGCACCGGCTGCGGCCGCTGCTCCATGCCGAATCGCTGGAGGGTCTGCACGACATTCGGCACGCCCACATCCATGCCGAGCGATACAGTGACGCGATTCAGAGATTCCGCCAGCGCACGCACCAACGGCACGGGACCGTAAGTTTCATGCGTGAAATTCTCAGGCTGCCACACCTTGCCGCGAGCGAGCTTGATGGAGATCGGCTCGTCGACGAGGATGCTGGATGCGTTGTAGCGCCCTGTCTCGATCGCCGTCAGATACACGAACGGCTTCACCAGCGAGCCCATCGACCGCCGCGCATCCAGCGCGCGATTGAAGCCGCGATAGCCAATGCGTCGGCCGCCCACAATCGCGATGACATCTCCGCTCTGCGGCGTCGTCACCACGACAGAGCCTTCCAGCTGCGCGTCTTTCTCTTTCCGCGCCTTGTCGAGCCGGCCTAACTCGCGCTCGAGCGTGCGCTCCGCTTCGTCCTGCACGCGCGGGTCGAGGCTCGTGAAGATGCGCAGGCCCGACTCCGTCAGATCGGCTTCGCGGTAATCACGTCGCAGAGTACGTCGAACGAAATCCATATATGCCGGGTAGTAGCCACCCGTCGCGCGCGCCGTCACGCCGAGCGGCCGCCTGGCCGCTTTGTTCGCTTCCGCCGCCGAAACGACACGCCGCTCGACCAGAAGCTTCAAAACGAGATTGCGCCGCTTCAACACGCGCTCGGCATGCCGGCGTGGATCGTAATAAGAAGGTCCGCGCACCACCGCCACCAGCAGGGCGATTTCCGATAGATCCAGTTCGGTCAGCGGCTTGCCGAAATAAAACTGGCTGGCGAGACCGAAGCCATGGATCGCGCGCCCCCCATCCTGCCCGAGGAAAATCTCGTTGATGTAGGCATTCATAATGTCTGCCTTGCTGAAGTGCGTCTCCAGCGCGATGGACATCACCGCTTCATTCAACTTGCGCCAGAGGGTCTGGCGCGTATCGAGAAAGTAACTTCGCACCAGCTGCTGAGTGAGCGTGCTCGCGCCCTGCTCGATACGCCCCGCGCGGAAATTTACATACATCGCTCGCAAAATGCCGACGGGATCGACGCCATGATGGCGGTCGAACTTGCGATCTTCGACAGCTTTGAGCGCCGCGGGCAGCAGCTCCGGCACTTCCTGAGGGGTGACGACGATGCGGTCTTCACCGTGAATCGGAAAGATGCTGCCGATCAACATCGGCTCGAGGCGGAACACCGGCAGATCCTTGCCTGCGCCGCTGCGCAGACGATCGATGCCCCCGGGGCCTGAGTTGATCATCAGAACTTGTGACGGACGCGTCTCGTCCGCGAAGCGTGCGGCTCTCAGCGCGACATCGACGCGATTGCCCTGCCGCCGGTAAGTACCGGGACGCGCGAGACGATCGACCGGCAGATACTGCAGACGCTGCAGCTCCTTCTCGACTTCAGAGGCGGACAGATCGAGCCCGACATACAACTCAAGCGGCGCTGCATAGACCTGCGCGGGCAAGGTCCAGCGGCGCCCCTCGAACTGCAGGGTCACGATGCGATCGAGGTAGACGTAGAACGCGCCCGCCACCGTCGCAGCGACGAGAAACGCAACCAGGATTCCAAACAGGAACCCGCGCGATTTCCAGAACGTCAGTTTCAGAGGAACACTTCTTCGGCCGGTTCACGCAGGTTGTAGCGCGAGCTCATCGCGTGACCATAGGCGCCCGCGTTAGCGATGAGCAGCACATCGCCTTCGACAGTCGGCGGCAGCTGACGATCGTGCCCGAGAATATCCGCGCTTTCGCAGATGGGGCCGACCACGTTCACCACTTCCGTCGCGGGCTCTTCCAACCGCGTCAGGTTCACGATCTCGTGCTGTGCGCCGTACAGCGCCGGACGAATCAGAGAATTCATGCCGGTCGCCACGCCGACATAACGGATCTCGCTCTTCGTCTTGAGCTGCGTAACGCGCGCAAGCAGCACGCACGCGTTGGCGACCAGATAGCGGCCCGGCTCGATCCAGATTTCCTTGTCGGGATGCGCCGCCTTGACGACCGCGAGACCCGCGTCGAGCTTCTCGAGATCCACGCCTGGCTGCTCGGCCCGATCGGGAACGCCGAGACCCCCACCCACATCGATGAAGCGAACATGTGGAAAGCGTTGTGAAAGCTCGGTAAGCAGATTGGCGGTCTCCTGCCAACTCGTCGTATCGAACACGCCGCTGCCGACATGCGCATGCAGACCCACTACCCTTGCCCCCGCATCGCGCACGCGACGCGCGAGCTCCTCGAGCTGCGCGATGGGCACGCCGAACTTGGCATGCGCGCCCGCCGTGCGAACGTGATGGTGGTGACCGCGGCCCGCACCCGTATCCACCCGGACGAAGATTTCCTTATCTTTGAAAATCTTCGGCCACGTCTCGATCACGTACGTATTGTCGACCGTGACACGGATGCCGAGCTCGAACGCCCATTCGTACTCTTCACGCGGCGCGAAGTTGGGCGTAAATAAAATCAGTGACCGCTCGATGCTGGGGAACACCTCGAGCACGCGCTCGATCTCGCCACGCGATACGCACTCGAGCCCCACGCCTTCTTCGCTGACAGCGCGCAGCACTTCCGGATGCGGGTTGGCCTTCATCGCATAAAACACGCGTGACACCGACTTCAGACCGCGCAGCGCGCTGGCCGCACGGAGAATACTGGCGCGATCATAAACGTAAGCTGAATCGCGCCCGGCCATCGTATCGATGAGCTGCGCGCGCTTTTGCTTCCACCACGGTGTGGCGCCATTGGTGATGCCCGCAGGCTTCGCAAACAGCTGTTCCCATGTCGGACCCAGCACGCGATCGCCCGGCGTCGGGCGAATCAAGAGCTCATGCAACTGATCCACGAGGCGATTGCCCTGGGATTCGTCCACGACGAACGTGAAGTTCAGATCGTTGGCGGCCTGGCTCACGAGATAGATCTTCTGCTCGGCGAACAGCTCGAAGGCATCGCCCAGCTGATGAAGAATCGCGCGGATGTTGCGTCCCACGAGGCTGACCGATGCGCAGGGACCGATCACCTGCACACGGCACAGCTTCGACAGCGCAGCGACCAGCTCGGACAGCTGCTGCGCATCCAGGGAGTTTGCCTGCGGGTCGAGCGAGACGGTCACGTTGGTTTCCGACGTGGACACCAGGTCGACCGACATGCCCTGCTCCTTGAAGATGGCAAAGGCGTCAGCGAGAAAGCCCACTTCGTGCCACATGCCGGGGCTGTCCATGGCAATGAGCGTGATGCCCTTCTTCATGCAGACGGCCTTCACCTGGGCGGCGCCATCGCCTCCTTCGGCGGTGATCACAGTGCCTTCGAGATCGGGCACCTGCGTGGCATTGACGTGCAATGGAATGCGGTACTGACGCGCGGGAAGAATGCATCGGGGATGCAGCACCTTCGCACCGCTGCTCGCGATTTCCTGCGCTTCGTCGTAATGCAGGGCACGCAACAGGCGCGCGGCAGGCGTCGAGCGCGGATTGGCGCTGAACATGCCAGGCACGTCCGTCCAGATCTCGAGCTGCGTGGCGCGCAACTTCGCGGCGAGATAGGCGGCCGAGGTGTCGGAGCCGCCGCGTCCTAACAAAACCGTGTTGCCTTCTTCGTCGCTCGCAATGAATCCTTGCGTGATGATGATCGGCGCCATCGTAATAAGGCGTGCTTCGAGCTCGTCATCGGGAGCGAAGCGACACGTCGCCGACAACACGCTGGCCTTGGCGGAAGCACCACGACGCTCCTCTGCCTTCAGCATGGTGCGGGCGTCGGCCCAATCCACTTCCAGGCCTTGCGAGCGCAGGTAACGCGCGCCCAGCTCAGTCGCCATCAGCTCGCCCGTCGACATCACACGGGCGCGTGTGCGATCGCTGATCTCTTTAACTAACGCGACGCCAGCGGCAATCTGCCGCAGCTCGGCGAAGTGGCGTTCCAACTCAGGTCCCACAGCAACCCCGAGCTCGCGTGCGAGATCGCGATGACGCTGCTCGATAGCAGTCACCGCATCTTCCTGATTACCGCGCAGCGCCGCCTCGAGAAGTTTCTCGAGTTTGTCTGTTATGCCGGTGACCGCCGAGTGCACGATGAGCACGCGCGCGCCACGCGCACGCCTTTCGGCGGCGACCTTGGCAATGTTGGCCCAGTTGGTGAGCGACGACACACTCGTGCCGCCGAACTTGAGGACGATCCACGAAGAAGCCGAACGGGTCACGGGAGGAGAACCTTTTGCGCAGACTGATTGAAAAGGCGGCACCTGTCAGGTACCGCCTGTGATAACTGGCTCATACGAAGCGACCCGAGCGCGAACGCTCAGGGTCTACTTATCTTCTTCGTAGAAGTCCAAGTCCTGGAGATCCTTCTCGAGTTTCCGGTCCGCGAGGACTTCCTCGAGTTTGCTCCACGCGGCTTTACCACGTTTACCTTGGTTGCGGACTCTCTTGTCCACACGGTCGAGCAGACGATCGTAGTCGGTGCCGTCTTCAGCACTACTACTGGCACCGCCCAGGAAATCGTCGTCCAGATCGAAGCTTCCGCCGTCTCGTTCGGACATCGCTTTAGGGATTAAATTGTTAGAAGATTCATGGTGTTACGCGCCTGCGCGGTGCGTAGCAAGGCTGCGAACTATAGCGGATTGGCGCTACGGTTCAAGGCCGATTCTTGCCTTGTCGCGGACTTACGTCACGAACCACGACGGGAGCGCCCCGGCTGAGACCCAATCCCTCGGCCGCGCTCTGCTCGGCGCGAGCGATTTCCACGACGCCAAATGAGTTGATGAGCGCGAGGTAATCGCCCGGCCGGGTGTCTCCGTAGGTGCGGAGCAACTCGAACACATGATTGCCCGCCTGCACCTGCGGCGTCCTGAAGCCGCGAATCAAAGTCTCGTCTATGTTACTGATCAGATTACCAAAATGGTCGATGGTCATGACGACTCCAGTGACCGAATCCGCCGTGGCGACGGGCTCGTCCACCCAGGAAGGCACGAGGCTGCTCGTCTGCTGCCCGAGCTCCGCCGGCATGCAGCGCCCCGCCGCGAGCTCCGCCGCGATGGGGGCGAAAATGTCGCGACCGTGAAAAGTGGCGCTCGGCCGGTGAATGCCGAAGCGAGCGATCTGTGCGGCGGAAAGTTGCACGACAGACGCGCCGGGGTGTCGGGTCACCACGGGCGCGAGCAAGCCGTTATCCGGTGCGAGAAAGGTATGCCCCTGGGCGGTGACGGCCACGATGTCGCGCGAGGTGCCGACGCCGGGGTCCACCACTGCGATGTGCACTGTGCCGGTCGGAAAATACTGAAAGGCGCGCACCAGCCAGAACCCGGCTTCCGCCGGCCAGTGGACGACGATCTCATGCGTGAGATCGATGATCCGCGCCTCAGGGAAGCGGGACAGGATGACGCCCTTCATCACGCCAACGAACGGACCCTGATGGCCGAAGTCGGTGGTGATGGTGATGACACCGGAAGGTCGCCCTGGAGTACTCATAAGTCAGCGACCATGTGCGACGCCCTTCCGACTGTCAACCGGACTGCGTCACGCCGTGGGACTTTTTCGCCCGTCCTGCGGGCCGTTTCCTGGAAAAAGCGCCTGACCTCATATTAGGGTGCGGTCTAGTCTCTTTCCGCCGTGCAGAGGACGCATGATCACCTTATATAAGAATATCCGTGGGGCGCTGGCGCCCTTCCTTCTGGGCCTGACCGCGATGCTCGCCGGGTGCGGCGGCTCCGACGATTCTGATGGCGGCATCATTCCGCCGGGCCTGAGCCAGTGCGGTGTAACAAACGAGAAAACCTTCGTCACCAATCAGGTGAAGGACTGGTATCTCTTCCTCGACCTGCTGCCGCCCAATCTCAATGCAGCGAATTACTCGACGGCCGACGATCTGCTGGACGCGTACACCGCCACGGCACGCCAGCAGGGCAAGGATCGCTACTTCAGCTATCTCACCTCCATCGAGGCGGAGGAGCAGTTCTTCGGCGACGGTGAATCCGTCGGCTTCGGTGTCAGCTTCCTGGTGGTCTTGCCCAACCGCCTGTTTGTGTCCCAGGTCTACGACGGCTCGTCCGCCCAGGCGAATGGCTTCAGGCGTGGCGATGAAATCACCGCCATTGGCGAAACAGCCAACTCGATGACTTCGGTCGCGACATTAATGGCGCAGCAGAACGGCATCACGACGGCCCTCGGGCCCACGACATCGGGCGTCACTCGCGTCCTGCAGGTCGTCGCTGTCACCGGCGGCACGACCAATCGTACGGTGGTGAAGGGTGAGTTTGATCTCGATCCCGTTCCCACCCACTCTCTGCTTCCCCGCAGCGGGCTGGCGCCTGTGGGTTACGTCAATCTGCGCACGTTCATCCAGCCGGCGGACGCACCGCTGCGCGCAGCGTTTGCAGAGTTTCAAAGTAACAACGTCCGCGATGTGATTATCGACCTGCGCTACAACGGCGGCGGACTGGTCTCCATCGCCGATCTACTGATCAATCTGCTCGCGTCCAATCAGACCGGGAAGGTGATGTACCGGCAGCTCCTGAACAGCAAACATACGGCCGAGGAGTCCACCACCAGCTTCACTGGCGTCAATCAGGCGATTCCCGCGCTGCGTATCGCGTTTCTGACGACCGATGCTTCGGCGTCGGCCAGCGAACTGGTCATCAACGCCCTCTCGCCCTACGCGGAGGTTGCCATTGTCGGCGGCTCCACCTACGGCAAGCCTGTGGGCCAGTACGCGTTCGACATGGCGAACTGCGATACACGACTGCGCCTGATTACTTTCCGTCTCGTCAACGCCAACAACTACGGTGACTACTTCCTGGGTCTGCCATCCACGACTGCTCAGGTGCCCGACGCCTACTGCCCTGCGTCTGACGATCTGACGCATGAGCAAGGTGACGCCACGGAGCTCATGACGAAAGAAGCGCTGTTCTGGCTGACGAATGCTGCATGTCAACCAACTGCCAGCGCAGGTCTTGGAAAATCCGGTGTCGTGCGGACGCAGTCGACCTCCGTGCTGCCACTGATGCTCAGGAAGCCGGATCCGGTACAGGTCTATCAGCCGGGTTTCTTCTAACCGGTGACTCAGAGCAGGGATTGTCACCAATCCCTGCGCGCCGGCTCCGTCGTGAGCGGCGCGGCACGCCAAGCAGAATATTCCGTGCTGATGCATGCAGCGCATCAGCACGGTGGAGAATCGCGCTGAGTGCGCTGCTCCAGCCGCAAAGTGCGGTTGCGTACCAAAAGAATCTGCAGAAAGTCCGCACTTCGCAGCGATGACATTGTGACGTTTACGTACTTCCCTGTAGGCTAAGGATCGGTCGACGCCGCCCTACGAAGATGCACCATCTGTGTGGGGTTGCACAGGGGATGCGCGATGAACTCAAATTCAGATGTCATTTTTATCGTAGACGACGACGAAGCGGTCAGGGGTGCGCTGCGGCTGTTGTTGAAGTCTGTGGGCCTGCCCACCGCGGTTTATTCTTCCGCGCAGGAATTTCTCGCCAATTACGAGCCACGCCAGTCCGGTTGCCTCGTGCTCGATGTCCGCATGCCGGGAATGAGCGGCCTCGAGTTACAGCAGCAGCTGAATATCCGTGGCGCGACGCTGCCCGTCATCTTCATCACCGGTCACGGCGACGTGCCCATGGCAGTCGAAGCCATGCAACACGGCGCCTTCGATTTTCTGCAGAAGCCGTTTCGCGATCAGGAGCTACTCCATCGCGTACAGCGCGCTCTGGAGAAAGACCGCACGGTGCGCGTGCAGCTCCGCGAGAAAGATGTCATTCAGGAACGTCTCGCGTCGTTGACACCGCGTGAACGCGAAGTGCTCGAGCTGGTCACGAACGGCAAGCCGAACAAGGTCATGGCGGCCGAGCTCGGCGTCAGCCAGCGCACGGTAGAAATCCATCGCTCGCGCGTGATGGACAAGATGGAAGCGACCTCGCTCGCCCATCTGGTCCGCATGATGATGGATCTCGGACTGCGGGTGTAATAGCGGATTGCTGATCCTTACCGTCAACAGTGGCAGCACGTCGGTGAAACTTGCCGCGTTCGATGTCGAGCGCGGCGGTGAAGCGCTTCGGCTGCGCGCGAGCCACAGCGAAAGTCTGAAGCAGCAGGCGCCGCGCGAAATCCTCGGCAAGTTCTTGAGCTCGCTTCAGGGCGAGCATGTCGATGCGGTCGGTCATCGCGTCGTACACGGCGGAACAACATTCACCGAACCCACGCTCATCGATGCGCATGCCGCAGATGCCATCGACGAGCTGAGTGCGCTCGCGCCGCTGCACAATCCTGCGGCCGTCCGCTGGATCGAAGCGTCACGCCATTACTTCGATGCCAAAACTCAGCACGTCGCCGTGTTCGACACGAGCTTCTTCGCCGACATGCCGCGCGTGGCCACGGCGTACGCCGTTCCTCAGCATCTGGGCGAGAAGATCGGCGTGCGGCGTTACGGCTTTCATGGTCTTGCGCACGGTGCGATGCGACGTCGCTGGAGCGAGCTGCATCCCGCGCTTGCCGACAACGGCCGTCTGATTTCTCTGCAACTCGGCGGAGGTTGCTCCATGGCCGCCATCGCAGGCGGACGCGCCATGGATATTTCCATGGGCTTCTCGCCGCTGGAAGGTCTGATGATGGCCACGCGCTCGGGCGACATCGACGCGGCCGTCATTCCTTATCTCGAACAGAAATTAAGTTGCTCGAGCGCGGATGTCATCGAGCTGCTGAATACGAAAGCCGGTCTGGCGGGTGTGTCGGGCGGCAGCAGCTCGATCACCGAGTTGCTGGCCGACCCGGGTACGGAGTCGCAGTTCGCCGTAGCGCTTTATTGTTATCGGGCGCGGAAATATCTGGGCGCTTTTCTTGCCGTGCTGGGCGGCTGCGACGGCATCGTGTTCGGGGGCGGCGTGGGCGAGCATGTGCCCGAAGTGCGTCGGCGCATACTCGAAGGCATGGAATGGGCGGGAATCTTCCTCGACGCTCAGCGCAACGACGACGCCAATGGAGTGGAAGCCGCGTTACACGCGAGCAACAGCATCGTCAGCATCCACGCGATCCCCGTCGACGAACAGACGGAGATCGCACGCGGCGTGCTTAAAGCGTGGTCCCCGCGGTCGGATACGTAATGGGTTTCGAAACGCCCGGCTCGACCGGCCCTTCAGGCGGCGTGCCCGGTGCCGGTGTTCCGGGCGGCAGGCCCTCAGGCCCGATGCCGGGCGCGGGGTCCAGATCGGCCTCGATGCCCACTACCGTTGGAATGCCGTTGGCGACCTGCAAAGTCTGCAGCGCCAGATCCCAGTGAATGGCGGCGGTGGTCTCGCCTAACACCGCATCCAGTCGCTGCGACAGCAAGTCCACGTTCGGCGCGATGGTCTGCCCTTCGCCGTCCACACCAGGATGCGCCTCGAGCAGCAACTCACCCTCAACGTAAGCAACCTTCACCGGCTCGTTGATCAGCCACACTTTGGTACCGACCGGCACCATGGGAAACAACGCAGCGATATCTTCCGGATACATGCGGATGCAGCCATGCGTGACCGCCATGCCTACAGCCAATGGATTGTTGGTGCCATGAATGAGATAGGCGCCGGGTTTGATGCCGAGGCGCATGGCGTACTGACCGAGCGGATTATCAGGACCCGCCGGCACCACGCGAGGCAGCGGCTCGCCGCGCGCTGCGTGTTCCTTGCGAACAGATTCCGGCGGCGTCCATGTGGGATGCGCACGCTTGTCGACGATGCGTGTTTCGCCGAGGGGGGTGTGCCAGTCCATCTTGCCGACGCTGACGGGGTAGGTGATGACGGTGGGCTGCTGCCCCTTCTTCACCTTCGGGTAATAGTAGAGACGATGTTCCGCGAGATTGACGACGATGCCTTCGCGCGGACCCGGCGGCAGGATGCGCCGGCCGGGAATGGTGACCATGGCGCCAGCGCCCGGCAACCACGGATCCAGCGCGGGATTGGCGCGGTTGATCTCCTCGTATCCGAGGCTGTAGCGGCGCGCCAGATCGGGGAGCGTGTCCTCGAATACGGCCTGATACTGCTCGACCACGCCGAAGACCGGGGGGCTGTTGGCGGGCAGGGTGTAGATGGTCGCCAGCGCAGGCAGACCTGTCAGGGACGCGAGAACCGCGAGGATGATTAGCTTGTAGTTCATGAGAAAGCAGTGCCAGGGTCGCAACGCACGCATTGTAGACAAAAACCTCGCGCAGGACGTTCCACTACCCCCCACAATCCACATCATGTCCCGTCGCAATACCCGCCGCCTGCCCCGCGATTTTTATGCAAGGGACACGCTCGTGGTCGCGCAAGAGCTGCTGGGCAAGCTCCTGGTGCACGAGGAAGATGGTGTCCGGCGCGTGGGACGCATCGTGGAAACGGAGGCCTATCTTGGCCCGCACGACCTTGCAGCGCACTCTTCCAAAGGACGTACGCCCCGCACCGACGTGATGTTTGGCCCGCCCGGGCACGCGTACGTGTACTTCATCTATGGCTTCTGGAACTGCATGAATGTCGTGACCGCGGCAGAAGGCTTGCCGCAGGCCGTGTTGCTTCGCGCGCTGGAACCTGTCGAAGGCGTTGCGGATAAAACATCCGGGCCCGGCCTGTTATGCCGCGCGATGCATATCGATCGCACGCTGAATCGGGCCGATCTGTGCGGCGACCGGCTCTGGATCGAGCAGCCCCCTGCCCGCTCCCCCGCCGTCGAGATCGTGGCGACCACGCGCATCGGCGTGGATTACGCTGGCGAATGGGCGCAACGCCCGTGGCGATTCCTCGATGGCCACTCCGACCACGTCTCGAAGAAGCCGGCGGTCAGGCGTAATGCCAGTACGCCCGCTCCACGCAAGGCATCTGGCCGAGTTTCGCGGCAATGAGGGTGAGACGGCTTTCGTCGAGCCCCGCCACGTCCACCTGAATATTGAGATAGTCCGCGCTGCCGAATTCGGCGACGACGCGCCGTGGCAGGACACCGAGATTCTGGAAGCGCTCGAGCACGCGTAACAACGCGCCGGAGTCGGCCTCAGCAACGACCTTGAGGCGAAGCAGCGAAACGTAATCTGGGTTCATGACGAAGAGTCCTGGAGCAATCCTGTGGAGCGGCGAATGCATGCGGCGCCCGGCTTTCAGCGAAAGCCGGCCCTGTAATTCGCGCAGGAATGCGGACCATGGGGTTCATGCTGCCCGGAGGAGAAATGCTGTACTGGACACCGGATATGAGGATCACCCGGCGCCCAGCCTGCTGTCAACGCAGCGCGGATGCGCCACGCCTTACGTCACATGACGCACCAGTGGTCCCGAATCGTGCAGGGACCCGATATTGAACAGCTCCGGTCGCAAGGTTCGATAGCGCTCCACCGCCACGAACAATGTCGAGGGATCCCGTTGCAGGCGGCGCGACACCTCAGCAAGCGTGGCGATGCCGCGCTCTGTCGCGTACCAGGTGATCAACGCTCGTGCGAGCGCCAGCCGTCGTTGACGGGAACGGGAGAGCACCTCTTCCCGCTCGACGCCCAGCGTTCGAGTCACCGTGTCGATGACCTGATCGAGTGAGCTCGTGCTTCGATAAGTCCGCAGATGCCGCGGCACGATCGTCATGAAGTCGCGATCGCCGAGCACACGCGGATCTTCCGGTCCGCCGCGCTCGAATGAAACCACTTCCTCAGGCGCCGGCGGCTCGAACATCAGGCGTTGATAAGCCTGACGCGCGGGCTCCGAGCGATGTCCGAGAAGACGCGTGCCCAGCTGGGTCGTCAACCACGGAATCGACGTTGTGCCGAGATAACTCTGATGACTGCTGAGTGTGTAATCGTTCGGATCCGTCACGAGGCTCGCGCGAACGGGCGCCATGTGGATATGACGAATCAACCTCAGCAAATACACTTCCGGATCGATCAGCAACGCGTGATAGCGCTGTTGAAACAGATGACCGGATTCGCCATGACGCTGGTGAACCTTGCGCGCGTACTGGCTGGTCAAACGCTGCATGAGACGTCCGATTGCCACATCGGATATCTCTACCGCGAGATGTAATGCACTCTGTTCCCAACAGAACGCGTGAACACGCGCCCGGCAGCGGCCGAGCATTGCGGCGAGCAGCTGTTCAAACACTGCGTAATCTTCAGCATCGGTAAAAATAGGCTGACGTGCGTTGCTCCGCTGAACAACGTAATACAAGCCACCGGGAACATGCAGTCTGGAGCGACGTGACATCCCTGCCTCTCCTCTCTCCTAAAAAGGTGATGTATGCCGCGGCGGATCGTCCTCGATCCACATTGCGGCATTCCCTGGATCATTGTCGAGAGTTCGATGTGTGTGAGCGTTCGATCCTCCATGACGGAACGAAGCAGCTAACCGTGTCGGCTGGAATTTTCTAAACAACACTTGCACGTCCTGCGCCGGGTGTTCACGACAAAACAGTTAGTTGTGCCATGCATCGTGCAACATCGAGATTGTGCAGGCAAGAGTTGTGTGAAGAGATAACGGAGATTGCTAATTCGAGCTCGAGAGCGAACTTGCCGCAACACATCACAGGTTGTCGCCTTGCAGTGCAAGAAAGCGGCGCATAAGCGCGATTGCGGCGCGAATTCAGGAAGCAGTTACTGTCTCCATGCCGTGGGGTATCCGGGCGCCAGTCCTTTGGCGCCACGAGAAACCTAAAAACGCTAGGTCCATATCGCTCGGGTGAACGGTCTGCACAGACTCCCTGGACACCACCCGTCCGACAGCGCTTTCGCCGGAGACAGTAACTGCACCGTCATCACTGCGGCGAGTCCGGAAGATATCTCAGCAACGCAGCAAATATTTTTACCCAGCGGTTTCGAGTGCGAGCAACACGCTGCCTTCCGGGACTTTCGCCCCACGTGCAAAGTGGATTGCGGTCACCACGCCGTCATGAGGCGCGAGGATGCTGTGCTCCATTTTCATGGCTTCGACCACCATGAGCACGTCGCCGCTCTTGACCGCCTGCCCGAGGGTCACCGCGACGGCCACGACGACTCCCGGGAGCGGCGTGGTCAAGCCACCTCGAGCCGCGGTGGCTGAGAACTCGGCATCGCGGGGATCATTCGTGGTGAGTTCGTAGTGATTCGCGCCTTCCCACACGTCCACATGCCGGCCGTGCAGCAGCCAGCGAGCGCTGAGTTGACCGCTACTTGTGCGCATACGCGCCACACCATCGGCCGCGTGCGTTTCGAGGATCTCGAGGTCATCCAGGCCCGGCGTGTGGATGCCGGCCATCTGGCCGTTCCGAAATGTCACGGTCGTAACCCAGGCTTTATCCAGTAACGACAGGGGGATCGAGACTGTGGCGGGCAGGTTGGGCGTGTAGCCATCGCGGGAATCCCAGGGACCGCTCGCTTCCTGCAACCTTTGGAGTATCGCGAGCGAAGCCACTGCGGCAGCGCCTGGCGAGAGCGGCGTCGGCCTTGCCAACTCGTCACCACAATCGCGCAGGAAGCCGATGTTCACCTCGCCGGATCTGAAACGCGCCGTGCGCAGAACACGCGCCAGCCAACGTTCGTTGGTACGCACGCCGGCGATGCAGGTCGCCTCCAGTGCATTCGCGAGCCTTGCGGCCGCGACCTCGCGGGTCGGCGCCCATGCGATCACTTTTCCGAGGAGAGAATCGTAGTCGGCGGGCACGACGTCACCGGTCGCGAAGCCCGCATCGACGCGCACGCCCTCGCCTTCGGGCCACTCCAGGAGATGCAGCGAGCCGGCGCTGGGGAGAAAATCCGCTTGCGGATTCTCAGCGCAGACACGCGCTTCGATCGCATGGCCGGAAAACTGCACGCGCTCCTGTGCAAGCGGCAGCGGCTCACCGGATGCAACACGAAGCTGCCACTCGACGAGATCGAGTCCCGTGATGGCCTCCGTTACGGTGTGCTCGACCTGCAGGCGCGTGTTCATCTCCATGAAGTAAAACTCGGCGCCGTCCAGCAGGAACTCCACGGTGCCCGCGCCGACATATCCGATCTCGCGCGCGACGAGTTGCGCCGCCGCCCTCATGCGTGCGCGCACTTCATCGGGCACGTGTGGCGCGGGAGCTTCCTCAATGAGCTTCTGATGACGCCGCTGGATGGAGCAATCGCGATCGCCGAGATGCACGATGTGACCGAGCGAATCCGCGAACACCTGTACTTCGACATGACGGGGGGCGGTGAGATAGCGCTCGAGCAACAGCGTGCCGTCGGCGAAGGCACTTTCCGCGAGGCGACGCGCGCCGGCGAGCGCGTCCTGCAATTCAGATTGCTCGCGCACGATGCGCATTCCCTTGCCGCCACCGCCCGCCGCGGGCTTGATGATGAGCGGCCAGCCGAGCTCGAGCGCCCGCGCTTCAAGGAATGCGAGGGACTGCTCGCTGCCTTCGTACCCCGGCAATACCGGCACGCCCGCTTCGCGCATGCGGGCCTTGGCAACACTCTTCGACCCCATGGCCGCGATGGCCGCAGCGGGCGGGCCAACGAATACGAGTCCCGCTTCGGCGCAGGCGCGCGAGAACTCTGCATTCTCGGAAAGAAAGCCATAGCCCGGATGGATGGCCTGTGCGCCAGTCGCCTTCGCGGCCGCGAGCAACCTGGGAATGGAAAGATAACTTTCGCGCGGAGGCGCGGGGCCGATGCACACCGCTTCATCGGCTTCGCGCACGTGGCGCGCGTTCGCGTCCGCTTCGGAGAACACCGCGATCGTGCGCACGCCGAGACGGCGCGCCGTGCGAAAAACCCGGCAGGCGATCTCGCCGCGATTGGCGACCAATAAACTCTGGATCATGTGTGCGTCCTTCACATCCGGAAGAGACCGAATTCGGTCTTCTGCGCGGGCGCGCGATGAGCGGCGGCGAGGCTGAGGCCCAGAATCCGGCGTGTCTCCAGCGGGTCGATGACGCCGTCATCCCACAGGCGCGCCGAAGAATAATAAGGATGGCCCTGCAGCTCGTACTGCTCGCGGATAGGTCGCTTGAACTCCTCTTCCTCCGCGCCCGGCCACTCGCGGCCTGCCCCCTCGAGCTGATCGCGCTTGATCGTCGCCAACACGCTCGCGGCCTGCTCGCCCCCCATTACGGATGTTCTTGCGTTCGGCCACTGATAAAGAAAGCGAGGCGAATAGGCGCGACCACACATGGCGTAATTGCCCGCGCCATAGCTGCCGCCAATGATGACCGTGATCTTCGGAACCGCTGCGCATGCGACCGCGGTGACGAGCTTCGCGCCGTCTTTCGCGATGCCACCCGCCTCCGCGCGCTTGCCCACCATGAATCCCGTAATGTTCTGAAGAAATAACAACGGGATGCCGGCACGCGCGCACAGCTCGATGAAGTGCGCGCCTTTCAGCGCACTCTCCGAAAACAGGATGCCGTTGTTGCCGAGAATGCCGACGGGATAGCCGTGGATATGCGCGAACCCGCAGACGAGTGTCGTGCCATAGAGCTGCTTGAACTCATCGAACTCTGAGGCGTCGACCAGACGCGCGATGATTTCACGCACGTCATAAGGTTTGCGCAGGCTCGCCGGGATCACGCCGTAGAGTTCGCCCGGGTCGAGCAGAGGCTCGCGCGCTTCCACGGGCGCGCTGTTGTCATGAGGTTTCCCCAGCCGCCCGACGATTCGGCGGGCAATCGCGAGCGCATGCGTGTCATTTTCCGCATAGTGATCGCACACGCCAGATTCCCGGCAGTGCACGTCGGCGCCGCCTAACGATTCCGCATCTATATCTTCGCCGGTGGCCGCTTTGACGAGCGGCGGCCCGCCCAGAAACACCCGGCCTTGATTGCGGACGATGACGTTCTCATCTGACATGGCAGGAACGTATGCGCCGCCTGCGGTGCATGAGCCGTGCACGACGGCAATCTGAGCAATCCCCGCCGCGGACAAGGTCGCCTGGTTATAGAAGATGCGTCCGAAGTGCTCCCGGTCCGGAAACACTTCGTCCTGCGCGGGAAGAAAAGCGCCGCCGCTCTCGACCAGATAGACGCACGGCAACCGGTTATCGCGCGCGATTTCCTGGGCGCGCAGATGTTTCTTCACCGTCAACGGATAATAAGTACCGCCCTTCACCGTGGGATCGTTCGCGACAATGACGCACTCGCGACCGCTCACCCGGCCAATGCCGGTCACGATGCCTGCGGACGGCACCTCTCCTCCATACATTCCGTGAGCGGCCAGTTGCGACAGCTCGAGAAACGGGCTGCCGGTATCGAGCAACACCCGCACCCGCTCGCGCGCGGTGAGCTTGCCCGTCTTTCTATGTTTCTCGACCGCCGCGGCCGACCCGCCTTGAGCGATTCGACTGACTTGTTGGCGAAGTTGGTCCGCCAACCGCAGCATGGCCTCACGGTTCTCGCGGTATTCGGCGGACTGGATGTTGATTCGACTGCTCAGTCTGGGCATGCAGCTTGTCACTTTTGCCGGGTTGTCCGACAATCATACGATCCCAGGTTTTTCAAAGGCAAGGCTATGAGCGCCCGCAACTCCATCGAGCTCGATTTCGGACTCGACTCCACTCTCATAGAAGTGCGCGACCAGGTGCGTCGCTTTGCGACTGAGCGCATCGCGCCGCGCGCGGCGGAGATCGATCGCAGTAATGAGTTTCCGCGCGACCTGTGGCCGCAGATGGGCGCGCAGGGCCTGCTCGGCATCACCGTGCCCGAACGGTGGGGCGGCGCGGAGCTCGGCTATCTCGCCCATACACTCTGTATGGAAGAGATCTCCCGCGCTTCAGGATCTGTCGGTCTGAGTTATGGCGCGCATTCGAATCTGTGCGTGAACCAACTCCGACTGAACGGTACAGACGATCAGCGTGATAAGTATCTTCCAAGACTCGTGAGCGGTGAGCATGTTGGTGCGCTCGCCATGTCTGAACCTGGCGCGGGTTCAGATGTCGTATCGATGCAGCTGCGCGCGGAGAAGCGCGGCGACAAGTTTGTTCTCACCGGTCGCAAGATGTGGATCACCAACGGTCCTGATGCAGATGTCCTGGTTGTCTATGCCAAAACATTGGCTTCCGCCGGGGCGCGCGGTATCACGGCGTTCATCATCGAGCGCGACATGCCAGGGTTCTGGACAGCGCAGAAGCTCGACAAGCTCGGCATGCGCGGCTCCAGCACGTGCGAATTAGTGTTCGAGAATTGTGAGGTGCCGGCGGCGAACGTGCTCGGTGAAGAAAATGGTGGCGTCCGGGTGCTCATGAGCGGTCTGGATTACGAGCGTGTCGTGCTGGCCGGTGGGCCGCTGGGCCTGATGGCCGCGGCGCTCGATGTCGTTCTGCCTTATGTGCGCGAGAGAAAGCAGTTTGGCCAGCCGATCGGCACCTTCGAGCTGATGCAGGCGAAGCTCGCGGATATGTATACGTCCCTCAACGCGAGCCGCGCATATGTTTATGCCGTCGCGCGAGCCTGCGATACAGGGCGTGTTGCCCGGCGTGACGCCGCTGGCTGCATCCTGTTTGCGGCCGAGCGCGCCACTCAGGCGGCGCTCGAAGCCATCCAGTCCCTCGGCGGCAATGGCTATATCAACGAGTATTCCACCGGCCGCCTGCTGCGTGATGCGAAACTTTATGAGATCGGCGCCGGTACGCAGGAGATTCGCCGCATGCTCATCGGTCGTGAGCTGTTCGAGTCCGCCTTGTGAGTACGGAGTTCGCACAGATCCGCGTCGAGCACGCGTATCGCAAGGTCGCGACGGCGATCATCGAACGCATCGTGAGCCGGGCGCTCCGTGACGGTGATCGCCTTCCTCCGGAAACAGAGTTGGCGCGCCAGTTCGGCGTGAACCGCTCCACCGTTCGCGAAGCCTTGCGTGAGCTCGAGAGCAATGGACTCCTCACTCGCCGCGCCGGTTCCAAATGTATGACGGTGACCCGACCTCATCACGGCGCGGTGGCTGAGGGCGTGAGCCGCGCGCTCGTGTTACACGATGTTACTTTTCTTGAAGTGTGGGAAGCGCTGACGATCATGGAGCCGCCTCTCGCCGCCGCCGCTGCCCGACAGCGCACCGCTGCGGATCTCGCCGCGATGACCGCGGCCACAGCCCGCTTCGAGTCTGACAATGCTGATACGGCACAGGCCGTCCAACACGTGGCCGAGTTCTTCCGGCGGCTGGGCGCGGCGACCCGCAACCAGGTGCTCGCGCTTGCTCAGGAGCCTCTGCTGCAGCTCCTGGAGCCCTCGCTGCAATTGATGATCGATAAGGTCCCACAGGCACGCTCGCGCATCATTACGGCGCAACACCGCCTGCTGGAAGCACTTGCCGCGCAGGACGCGGACAGCGCGCAGAGCTGGATGGCGCGGCACATCCGGGACTTTCGCAAAGGTTACGAAGTCGCCCGCATCGACCTGCAACATCGAATCACGGCGTAACTCGCGCCCAAACGATTGCGGCGCCGGCCAATGAGCCGACGCCGCGATCTATCTTCTTCGACTGGATCTTTCGCCATGCCCCGGGATGGGGCATGAGTGCGACAACGCGCGCCCCTGCGAATGAGAGACGCGGAATCCTATCGCCTACTTCTTCTTGCGAGTCTTCTTCGCGGCGGTCTTCGGGGCAGCCGTCGACTTGCTCGCGGCGCGCATGGAAATGCCTTCACGCATGGCTTTCTGCTGAACGGCGGCGGCCGTGCGGCCGAGCTTCTCGGCGGCGAGACGTGTAGGCGTGCCGGCCTTAGCAAGCTGTGCGAGCTTCTTGAGCTCCGTCGCTGTCCACGACGAACCGTCATTTGAAGGGCGCTTGGGCATCTTGTTCTCCTCGATACATGACTTGTTGATAAAAACAACGCATACATTCGTAAAGGTCTGTTACACGACTTGTATGTGCTGTTGGTGTTGAGTTTACAGGATGTCGCGCCAATAAGTCATTGTTTGAGATGAAGTGATATTCATCTGTGTGACTGTATGACGCGTTGAGATAGCGCAGGAGAGCATGTTCAGCTGCTCGCGTGTCGCTACCAACCGTCATGAAATGTGACGAAGCACGTTTCCAACACGAGACGTCGCGAAGCGCCATGCTTCGATCAGCAGTTCCCTGCTGCCCTCCTGATTTAGATCAGGATGTCGCGCGCGCGTGTTCGCATGTTGTGGCGTAGACGCATAACAGCAGTCGCCAACAGAGTGGCGCCGCATCGCTAAGAAGTGCGCAAAGTGCTGCAAGCGTAGCCTCGAGCAGGCCTTCCGAACACGCGCCGGCCAGGCGGAACCCCACTGCGAAAACGGCGTTGTAGTGTGGGCAAGAACCCACAAAGTCGATTGAGGAGTGAATGTCATGGGCCAGGATCAGAAGCCAAATCAATCTTCGCAGGCGGATCAACAGGGCGGGCGCAAGCCAGAGAGTCAGCAACATCAGGCAAACCCCGATACGCGTGACAAGAACGCTCAGCAGCAGTCAGGTGGCGACTCGAGCCGCAACAATCAGCAGTCGGGCCAGCAGTCAGGCCAGAATCCGCAGTCAGGTCAAAATCAGAAGTCCGGGCAGAATCAGCAGTCCGGTCAGCAGGATCGTCAGGGTCAGCAGGGCAGCCAGAGTCCGAACAGCGGCCAACAGGGCTCGACGGGCGCCAACAACCGCACTGATCAGGCTGGCGACAAGGCTAAGAATCGCACTCCCGATTGAGTGCCACCAACACGTAACGACTGCTCACGAAGCTCAGGTTTTCGATAGAGATAGCGTTATCACAGGAGAAAAACGCGGCCGTCAGACGACGGCCGCGTTTTTTTATTGCAGCTGACACGCAAAAATTGCTGCTTCTGCATAACTACATGGCATCACCGCATAACCATGTGGCATCCGCATTTACCGCAAGGACTGCGATAACGCGCGTCGTTATGACAGATAATGGGTGTAGTGGCTCGGTGTACTACCTGCATGCGGAGTGGATGCGTCAGGTCGTGGCAGCGCACGCTCGTCGTACATCGAGCCACTCTTAACTTCCCTACTCTCCCGCCAGCCGGCTCTTGCGCATGCCGTAGAGCAGATAGACGACCACGCCGAGCGCATTCCAGATGAAGAAGCGGATCTGCGTGCCCGACGGCAGGCTGATGAAAAGATAGATGCATCCCAGGATGCCGAGCGGTCCGACAATCCACGGCCACGGCGTGCGGAATATCCGGCGGCGCATTGGCTCTCGCACTCGTAACACCAGCATGCACGCGCATACGGCAATAAAAGCGCACAGCGTGCCGGCGTTCGCCAGCTCCGCAATTTCCGCGAGCGGGAAGAATCCTGCGACCAGCGCGACGATGATTGCCGTCACCACGGTCATGAGTACCGGCGTACCCGTCTTCTCGTTGACGCGAGCCAGGCCCTGCGGCAACAGGCCGTCGCGCGCCATGACGAAGAAGATGCGCGTCTGTCCATACATGAACGCCAGGATGACCGTTGGCAACGCAATAATTGCCGCCGCGCCGATGAACTTGGCCGTGAAGGGAGCATTCAGCGACCGCAGGATGTGCGCGAGCGGTTCCGGGCTGTCAGCGAATTGCGTGTAGTGCATCGCACCCAACGCAGCCGCGGCCACGACCATGTAAATGATTGTGCAGACGACCATCGAACCCACGATGCCTTTGGTGAGATCTTTCTCGGGGTTCTTCGCTTCCTCCGCCGCGGTGGCCACCGCGTCGAAGCCATAGAAGGCAAAGAAGATGATGGCCGCGGCCGCCATGACCCCTTTTACTTCGTTGCCCTCGACGTGCGAGGCGAAGCCGTACGGCATGAAGGGGGTAAAGTTCTCGAGATTGAACGCCGTCACCGCCACGGCCGTGAACGCCAGCAGCGCGACGACTTTAAAGACGACCAGCAGCGAATTCACTCGCGCGCTTTCGCGGGTACCTAACATCAGCAGGCCGGCGACGGCCGCGATAATGATGATCGCCGGAAGGTTGATCACCCCTCCAGCGTGCGGACCGGCAATGAGCGCGGGAGAGAGATTCACTCCTATGCTTTGCAGGAAGCCGACGGCGTAGCCTGCCCAACCGACCGCGACGGCGCTGCACACGACAGAATATTCGAGGATGAGACTCCAGCCGACGATCCAGGCGATGAGCTCCCCGCCAACGGTGTAGGTGTACGTATAGGCGCTGCCTGAAGCGGGGATCAGGGTCGCGAGCTCGGCATACGCGAGCGCGGCGCATGCGCACACAACACCGGCGATGGCGAACGCGAGAATGACCGCGGGGCCCGCGCGACCGGCGCCGATACCCGTGAGTGTGTAAATGCCGGTGCCGACGATCGCGCCGACGCCCAGCGCGACGAGATGCGGCCACCCCAGTGTCCGGCGGAGCCGCTGATGGCCTTCGTGGCCGGTCAGGTCCATCGATTTCCGTCTGTTCCAGAACGCCATGCGATCCTCCTCGAAAATGAGGCGCGCAGCATGACGGTTGCCACGCCGAAGATCAAAAGGAAGGCATGGAGGCCGAAGTTGGATGTTGGCCAAGTGTGCGAGCAAACGTCTGATCGACGCGGTACGCTCCGCGTCCGCTTTTATAAGAGAAGGGACAACATGAAGCGACTGCTCCGAGGTGCTGTTTGTATGGCCTCCGCATGGGTTATGACAATACCCGCCGCTGCGGATAATTTCTTAGGAGGCGATGAGGGCAAGCTGCTGCTCACCGCGGGATTCAGCGATGTCGAAGGCGCGGGGGGTGGCGGGCTCGTGCCTTTTGCCGTCGTTACGGGCTACGGATCGACCGATAGCTGGGGCGCCAACGCACACTTCACGACGATCCGCCTGTCAGATCTCGATCTGCACGCCTACGGAGTTGCCGTCGGTGCCTTCGATCGTTACGAGCTTTCTTATACGCGTCACGAGCTGGATATCACCGGCACCGCTCTCGATGGTCTGCGCGTCGAGCAGGATATCGTCGGCCTCAAAGTGCGGCTGTATGGCGATGCCGTTTATTCTCAGGATCTGTGGATTCCTCAGATCTCCGCTGGCCTCGAGTTCAAGCGACACGGCGGCATCTCGAACGCGCAAGAGACAGGCAATGCCGGGCTGGTGAGTCCCGTGCAACTCGGCGCAAGCGATGCGGACGGCACAGACTTCTACATCGCCGCTACCAAAGTATTTCTGGCCGAGCGGCTGGTGGTGAACACCACACTGCGCTCGACAGAAGCGAACCAGTTTGGATTACTGGGCTTTGGGGGCGATCGTCACGATGGCCGGTCGGTCGAGTTTGAAGCCACGGGGGGCTATCTGCTCACGCGTCGCCTGGTCGTCGGCGCGGAATATCGCGGCCGTCCGCACAATCTCACCGTGGACGACGAAGGCGCGGCGTGGGATGTGTTCGCCGCATGGACACCAACCAAGAACATTTCCGTCGTAGCGGCCTACCTCAACCTCGGCAGCGTGCTCGCACCCGTCACGGGTCAGTCGCGCGATCAGGACGGGCTGTATCTGTCGCTGCAGGCGGGCTTTTAAGGGGAACAGGAACATGACGTCGAGAATAGGGACTGCCGCACTCACGGCCTTGCTTATTTTCGCGGCCGCTGTCGAGGTGCGCGCGGAGAAAGTGCCAACACTCTACGAGCGGCTCGGTGGCAACGCGGCGCTCACTGCGGTGGTGAAAGAGTTCATGCTGATCATGGAAGCGGACGACCGTATCAACTTCACGTTCGCGGAGGCCGACCTGAAGAAATTCACGCAGCTGCTCATCGATCAGCTGTGCGAGATCACGCAGGGACCGTGCAAATACACGGGACGCGACATGTATACCTCGCACGAGAAGCTCAAGATCACCAACGCGCAATTCAACGCCCTGGCAGAAGATCTCTATGAAGCGTTCGACCGCGTCGGCATCCCCTATTCCGTACAGAACGAAGTCATGGCGCTACTGGCACCCATGCAGCGGGACATCGTGAAATAAGGCAGGCGGCCCGGGGTGTGCGAGACGCCGATCAGTGCGAGCGGCCCGCTTTCTCCTCGTTGGAATAGGTGCGCGGATTATTAGAAGCCGTGGCGGGCGGCGCGGGCTCAACGGCACGCGCCCGTTCCGCCGCGGCGGCGGCAAGCTCCGCATGTTCGCGAGCCCGCTGTCGGGTGGATTCCGCGGCCGCTGCAAGACTTTGTCTGATGCCCGGAATGCTCGCATCGAGCGCCGCCGCCTGTTTGAGAGAAGTGCGCGCTTCGTCCGGCCGCCCCAAAGTCAGAAGGGCTGTGCCGCGCGCCGCGAGAGCCACCGCGTCCCGGCGCCCCGTGCTATCCGTCAGGGCAACGATAGCCAGCGCGACGGCTGCGTCGTGTGAATTCAACCCTGCCGCGGCGAGATAAGATTCAAGCGCCTGCGGCGTCTTGTTTGCTGCCTGCAGCAGCGAGCCCTGCCGTTTGCGCAGGACGAACTCGTCCGCTGCCCCCGGCAAGAGCGCGAGAGCGCACGCCTCCAGCGCCGCGTCTCCAGAGCCGGCTTCGCAGAGCGTTGCCAGCTCCCGGCGGCGCACTTCTGCCGTGACCGTTCTTGCACGAACTTCCGCCGCCGCCGCGCCGGCATCGCCAGCCTTCTTCAGCAGCGGCAATGCATCCGCCGGGCGATTGGCTTTCAAGAGATTATCCACTTTGCCGAGCAGGGCTGCCGTGCTCGCCGGCCGCATGCTCAGTGCTTCGTCGCATGCGGGCACGTCGCTCAGTCGCTCACAGCGCAGCAGATTGCGCTTGAACCTTGCTTCGACCTCGGCGCTTTCCAGGCCCGCGAAATAACGCTGTTCCCCGACATAGCTCCGCGCAATCTGCAGCTTCGAGCGAAGCGCCGCATTGTCAGGATGAAACGCTTCGCCAGCCTCCAGCACCTTCACGGCATCCTCGAAGCAGCCCTCGCCTCGCAGGACATCTGACAATTTGAAGCGCGCGTCGAGGCTTGCGGCATTCCGGTCCAGCAGTGTGCGGGCATCCGCTACCGCGGGAGACGCGGGATCGAGACGACATTGCTGGCCCTGCTCTGCCTGCGCACCGACCGGCGTCAGGCGCATGGCGAACAGCGCCAGCAGCGTGAGCAGCGCACTGACGCGGCTGCCCGTCACTTATAACCCTCGATGTTGCCGCCACGTCCCAACTTGTCGAACACCCAGCGGCCGTTCGGCAAACGGACGAGATTGAAGAGATACCAGTTATCGATGGCCGCGTACCTCGGCGTCTCGGCAGCCACCATCGCTTCGAGCTCGCCGCGCAGCTGCGACAGCCCGTATTCGGCCGGCGTGGAACCGATGTCGCCGTCCTCGTCGACGTCTTCGCCGCCGAGATTGGCCGCTGTCAGTTTCTGAATTTCCTCCGCGAGCAGGCGGCCTTCCTCCAGCGTGTCGGCGGCGGCGACATCCTTGCCGAGGAGCGCGATCAGCTGACAGCGCTCCACGGGCCGGCTGATGTTACCCGCGAAAATCGGCGCCGCCTTCTGCAGATTGAGGCTGGCGTCGGCCGAGGTGGCCGCGAAAGAAATATGATTCGCGGCCATGATCAACGAGTGCTTCACGCCGAACTCCTCATCGGAATTCGAGGCGACCACGACACGCGCGATCTGCTCTTTGATCTGCGCGAGATCGCTGCTCGTGATCGCCTGCAGAGCGAGATCGTTAGCTTCCTGGCCGGCGCGCTCCGCTGTAGCCATATAGCCTTCCTGTCCCGGCGTGACGTGTACCGCCGTCATGGCATGGCCAACATGCACGTGCGCGATACTGGGCGGGCGCGCAGCACATCCGACTATCAGCAACGTTCCGAGAATCGTGGTGCCGCGAACGATGGATCGTGCATGTTTCATGTTGTGATGACTCCGGCTGCCTCAGGGAACCGTGCGGACCACACGAAACCCCACACTGTTGCTGCGATAAGTCTCTTCGAACCGGTTGCGATAGGCCGTGCGCACATACGATGGCGAGGTGAACCACGAGCCGCCGCGCAGTTCACGTTGCACGCAGCCCTCCTCCAGCCAGGCGGAGCCGTCAGTCGGTGCGCGGCTGTAGCTGTCGTGCCAGCAGTCCTGCACCCACTCGAAAACGTTGCCCAGCATGTCGTGCAGACCGAAGGCGTTGGCCGCGAAGGAGCCGATGGGTGCGGTGTAAACGAAACTGTCGGTACAGCTCTGCACTTTCCAGCCGGGATAACGTCGCACCGTGGTCTGATCCGCCACGTTGGCCGCCGCACAGGCCTTGCCGTCTTCGTCAGTCCAGGGACGCGGACTCTGCGTGCCGGCGCGCGCGGCGTACTCCCACTCCGAGGCGGTCGGCAATCTATAGTTCTGCTTGGTCCGTCGTGACAGCCATTCGGTATAAGCATTGGCGTCGCGCCAGGAGATGCATGTCACGGGATGGGACGCCATCTGCGCATAACCGGGCCGCTGCCAGTTGAGATCATCCTGCTGTTGCCAGGTGCCGTCGTAGCTTGCGCAACCGGGAGCGGTGTAACCACTTGCCTGCGCGAACTCGCGAAATTCCACGACGGACACTTCGTACACCGCCATTCCCACCGGACGCTGAATCGCCACGGCGTGCTGGGGACGCTCGAACGGGTTGGCGTCTGCCTCGCCCGGAGCAGCGCCTTGCTGGAAGCGCCCAGCAGGCAACACCTTCATGAGCGGACAGGTCGCGCAATCTCTGAACACGTCGCCAGCTTCGAGAGGCGCTGTATCGGTGGCGGGTTTCACGACAGCGGCGGGCTGATTTCGATACAACCCGCCCGTCGCATACAGCGTAGCGAACACGGCCGCGATGGCCACTCCGCCAACGACGACGCCCCATTGCAGCGACGCGCCTGACGAACCATAGAACTCTTTCAGGAACTGCTCGATGCTGGGCGTGCGCGCCTCGCGCTCGAAGGCGAGCCCATGCAGGATTGCCTTGAACTGCCGCCGGCTCACGTGCTCCGGTCGCGGCGGCTCGATACCCATCTCACGCGCGGCGGCGGCCGTGCGATGGCGAAAGGGGTGCTCGCCGGTCAATGTCTCGTACACGATACAGGCGAACGCATACACGTCGTCCCGGATATCAGGTTCGCGGCCCTCGAGCATTTCAGGGCTGGCGTATGCGGGTGTGAAGGCAACGATTTCAGGCAAGCCGTCTTCCGCCGCGGCGGCGCGCGACGGGGATTCGCCTTCCTGCGAGCGCGCCAACACGCGGGCGATACCGAAGTCGATCACCTTGACTTCGCCGGCTTCGCTCACGATGACATTGCCGGGTTTCAGGTCGCCATGAAGAATGCCGTTGTAATGAGCGACCGTCAGCGCGCTCGCGATGCGATCGATCACCTCGAGCGCTTCGTTCGCCGGCAAACCATGTACGGCGGGCGCCAGCAACTTCTGTCGCAAGGACTGGCCGGCGAGATATTCCATCGTCATGAACACGACGCGACCGTCACGATCGCAGTCGTTCACGCGGACGATGTTGGGATGCGCGAGGCTCTGCACGCGCTGCGCCTCCCGTTGTAACAGGGCGAGCGCGCGTGAGGGATCGCGGAACGGCACGGTCAGCACTTTGACGGCAACATAAGGATCGGCGGAGCGCGCCTCGACCTTGCGCAGGTCGATGGCCTTGAACACACGGCTCATGCCGCCCTCGCCGATGCGTTCGACGAGACGGAAGCGTCCCTGCAGAACATCGTCTACGGCGACGATCTCGACTGGAGGTGGTGCAGGCGGGGCGCTAGCGGTATCGGCCGGTCCTTCGCCGGAATCCATCACCACGGTGGCCGGTTCGCCGCGCTCGGACGACCATGTGCCCTCAACATCTTTCGCCGGAATGCGGACGACGGTGCGCGGACCGGCCCATCGCAGGAGTTTGCGCTCGAGCTCGCGGTGGACGTCGTCGGGTAACGGGGCGCGAAAATGTTCGTCGGAGAGAATACCCAGGAGAACGACAGCATCCGTGCGCTCATCGCGAATCTGCGAGTCGAGCTCCGCAAGCAACCGCTCCCGGGACCAGGCACCGTTGCGATAGCAGGTCAGGGCCCGCGAGAATTCAGTCATGAAGATGTGCTGATCGAGTGACCCCAAAACGTGGCCTCGAAGGGTGCTTCATCAAGACCAATGCCTCGTTCGCGTCGGGGTTCCTAAGCTAACCGTCCTCAAGTGCTCTTCACAAGCACACAGACTGACTTTCGCCGATGAAAGAATATTAACGCTGCACCAGCACTCGCATCGGCACCGTATATGTCCAGTGGTCCTGAGGAGTGGCGCTGTCAGTCCGCCATGAAAATTGTCGCGGGATGTTCCAACAGTTGTTTGAGCCGCTGGATCATCGCAGCGGCGTCGAAACCGTCGACGAAGCGATGATCGAACGACGAGGAGATATTCATCATGCGTCTCACGGTGATGGCACCATGAAGTACCACAGGCCGGTCGATCGCCTTGTTGACGCCGACAATGGAGACTTCAGGTGAATTGATTACCGGCGTGGAGACGATTCCTCCCAGCTTGCCGAGGCTCGTTACGGTGATCGTCGAACCGGTGAGCATCTGGCGGGTCGCGCGGTTGGTGCGCGCGGCGTCGGAGACTTGTTGAACTGCCGTGGCGAGCTCCCAAACGGACAGCGCTTCGGCGTGTTTGACCACTGGCACCTTGAGGCCGTCGGGTGTTTGGGTCGCGACGCCAACATGCACGGCGTGATGGCGAATGATGACATCGCGCTCCGCGTCGTAATGCGCGTTACATTGCGGGAAAGCCTGCAACGCGCGAGTGAGTGCGGTGATGAAGAATGGCAGGTAGGTGAGCGATGGCCGCTCGCCCTTGTACATCGAGTTGCAATGGACGCGGAGTGCTTCCAGCTCCGTGACGTCCACTTCCTCGACATAAGAGAAATGCGGGATCGTGCGCTTTGCTTCGGCCATGCGCTGCGCGATCACGCGCCGCACGCCGACGACTTTGATTTCGGTCGTGCCGCTGCGGAGCGCGCGTGATGTTGTCGGGGAGTCCGCTCGAGCCTGATGACCGTTGGCCTTGGCCGTGAGTGCGGCTTCGAAGTCCTGAGGTTGAATGCGGCCCCCGGGGCCGGAACCTGTGACGGTAGTCAGGTCGATGCCCGCTTCGCGGGCGCGTCGACGTGTCGCGGGCGACGCCATGAGACGTGTGGTGTTGTCGGCTTCGTCGGGCGAGCCCGCGGACTTCGCCGCTGTGCTATCTGGCGCGACGGCGCTTTCACTGCGCGTCGACGCCGTTGTCGCGCCCGCCGTGCCTGCCCTCTTCGCCTCAGCTGACGCGTTGCCCGGCTTTACGGGCAAGCTACCGACATTCGCGGCGAACGAAGTCGCGCCGGCGGATCCAACAGCCTCGTTCGGTTTCGCATGAGCCGCGCCCCCATGGGCACCATTCGCCGCTTCAGCAGCCACCGCGGCGTCTGTCTCAAACACCACCAGCTCGGCGCCAACAGCAACCACATCGCCCGCTTTCCCGGCGAGCGACACGACGCGCCCTGTCACCGGCGCGGGCACGTCGATAACGGCTTTATCCGTCGACATCTCAACGAGCGGTTGATCTTCTTCAACAACATCTCCCGGCTTCACTCGCCAGGCGACGATTTCCGACGACACGGTGCCCTCGCCGAGATCCGGCAGCTTGAAGACGTAACGGCTCATTTGCCCTCCATCACTGCTTCGAGCGCATGTTTGACGCGCGCCTGTCCGGGGAAATACTCCCACTCGAACGCATGCGGGTAAGGCGTATCCCATCCCGCCACGCGCTGGATCGGCGCCTCGAGATGCCAGAAACATTCCTCCTGGATCGTCGCCGACAGCTCCGCACCAAAGCCGCCAAAACGCGTCGCCTCATGCGCGATGACACAGCGCCCCGTTTTCTTCACGGACGCGACGATGGTCTGGGTATCCAGCGGCACCATCGAGCGGATGTCGATGATTTCCGCATCGAGTCCCATCGCCTTCGCGGAGCTTTCCACGACATGCACCATCGTGCCGTAGGTGATGATCGTGACGGCGCTGCCCTTTCTGACAATCTCGGCCGCTCCGATGGGCACCTTGTAGTAGCCCTCCGGCACTTCGCCCTTGGGATGCGAGCTCCACGGCACAGCGGGCTTGTTGGCGTCCCCGTCGAACGGGCCGTTGTAGAGCCGCTTTGGCTCGAAGAACAACACCGGGTCGTCGTCTTCGATCGCCGCGATCAACAATCCCTTCGCGTCATATGGCGTCGAAGGCATGACCACCTTGATGCCGCAGATGTGCGCGAAGATGGCTTCGGGACTCTGCGAATGCGTCTGCCCGCCCCGAATGCCGCCGCCGCAAGGTGTGCGAATCGTCACCGGCGCGAAGAACTCTCCAGCGGAGCGATAGCGCAAGCGCGCGAGCTCACTCACGATCTGGTCATACGCGGGATAGATGTAATCCGCGAACTGCACTTCCGCGATGGGCCGCAGGCCGTTCACTGCCATGCCGATGGCGGTGCCGAGAATGCCGCCCTCGGCGATGGGCGAATCCAGCACGCGATGCTCGCCATACTTTCTCTGCAGGCCTTCCGTGCAACGGAAGACGCCGCCGAAGTAGCCCACGTCCTGACCCATCACCACGACGGACGGATCGCGTTCGAGCATCACATCCATGGCGGAGTTCAGCGCCTGAATCATATTCATCTGCGCCATGTCAGCCTCCCCGCTCGCGGCGTAACTGCTCGCGCTGCCGAATCAGGCTTTCCGGGATCTCTTTGAATACATCTTCGAACAGCGAGCTCGGATCGAGCCGCGGACCTTCCGTGAGCGTGCCGTACCCCGACGCTTCCTTCCATGCGGTCGTCACCTGTTTCTCGAGCTCCTTGATGAGCGTCGCGTGCTGCTCTTCGGACCAGGCGCCGATCTCCATCAGATGCTGTTTGAGACGATCGATAGGGTCACCCAGCGGCCAGCGAATGTATTCGTCCTTCGGTCGATAGCGTGAAGGATCATCGCTCGTCGAATGGGCCGATGCGCGATACGTCACATGCTCGATAAGCGTTGGGCCGATGGCGGAGCGCGCACGCTCGGCCGCCCACTGTGTCACCGCATGCACGGCGAGGAAGTCGTTGCCGTCCACACGAATGCCGGGGATACCGTAACCGGGCCCCCGCGCCGCGAATGAACGCTGCTCGCCGCTGGCAAAGCCCTGGAAGGTGGAGATCGCCCACTGATTGTTGACGACGTTGAGAATGACCGGCGCGCGATACACCGACGCAAACAGCAACGCGTGATGAAAGTCTGCCTCGGCGGTGCTGCCCTCGCCCGTCCAGCTGGCGGCGATGCGCTGCTCGCCCTTGATCGCCGACGCCATCGCCCAGCCCACCGCCTGCGGAAACTGTGTCGTGAGATTGCCCGAGATCGAAAACAGGTTGGCGGCGTTCGAGTGATACATCACCGGCAATTGCCGGCCTTTGCACATGTCGCGTGAGTTGGATAACAACTGGCACATGAGATCGACGAGCTTCTGCCCGCGCACGATCTGCAGCCCCTGGTTGCGATAACTCGGAAACAACATATCGGTAGGCTGCAGCGCCATCGCCTGCGCCACCGACACGGCTTCCTCGCCGGTCGATTTGATATAGAACGAAATCTTGCCCTGGCGCTGCGTGCGCTGCATGCGATCGTCGAACAGGCGCGTCAACAACATGTGACGCAGGCCGATCTGCATGTCCTCGACTTCGAGGTGGGGATTCCATGGGCCGACCGCCTTGTTGGAATCGTCCAGCACGCGGACGAGGCCGCGTGCCAGCGGCTCTATATCCACCAGCGGCGCGGTGATTTCCGGCCGCGCGACGGCGCCTGCCGGGGAGATCTGGACGTAACTGAAGTCCGGAGGATCTCCGGGCCGAGCGGAAGGATGCGGGACATTTAAGGTCGGAGAACGTGTCATGAATGATTCTTTCACGGTGACGATCGAACCGGGCTCGCTGGCGCGCCGGATTCTAGGCCTCATGCACGATGCTGTCAGGCATAGCGCGTGAGGATGCATGATCGGCCAGCGTTCCGGGCGCATATTGAAATGGATCGTGCATCTGCGATGCCCGCGCTTGCGACCCGCATGATTTTCTTCACGCGCCCGGCGGTGTTTGCGGCATCACCGGCCTGTGCCGCTGAAACGATTCGATCGCGGCCCGCGCCGCCGGGCCCGCGAGATCGGGCCGCACGAGCACGAGATACAACGGTGCCCGGCGGCAGCCTCCTGCCGTGAGCGGCAGGTGTTTCAGCAGGCCCTGTTTGAGAGGCTCCTCCACGACATGCTCGGGCAGCCAGGCATAGGTGAGCCCGGCGATAACTGTGGCAAGCGATGCGTCCAGACTGCCCACGGTGTAGCGACGGTCCGCGCCGAGCCAGCCGGAGTCGCGCGGCTTTCTCGTTCCGGAATCGCGAACGACCGCCTGGGTGTGACGCACGAGGTCCTCAGTGGTGAGCGGGCGCTCGGGTTTGAACAGGGGATGATCCGGCCGCGCCACGGCGAAGAACGTGACATCCAACAGCCAGTCGCCCAGAAACCCGGGAGGAACGAGACCGGTCACGACAACATCGGCCGTGTTGTCGATGATGGCCTCCTCCGCTCCGGACATCACGGCTTCTGACAATTGCATCTGCGTGGAGCCGCAGACATCTTCGAGCTCCCCGAGAATTTTCAGCAATCGCTGGCGGGGAAACGCCGCGTCGACCACGAGTCGCAGCTGCGGCTCCCAGCCCTGCTTCAGGCTTTTCGCAAGCGCCTCCAACGTGTCGAGATCGCGGATGAGCGCCCGCGCACGCCTCAACAAGGTGTGCCCGGTCGGCGTCAGCACTGCTTTGCGCCCTTCGATGACGAGTAGCGGCACATCCAGGGATTCCTGCAGACGGGCCACGGCATAGCTGACGGCGGACTGGCTGCGGTGCAGGGCTTCCGCCGCCTGGGCAAAACCGCCCTCGTCGACGACGGCGGCGAGAATGGCCCATTGCTCGAGAGTGGTACGGGCTAGCACGGGGATTGATCCACTTATCCGATAGGTTGGACGAATATTTTGCGCTTTTTAAGCAGGTAATTCGAACGTAATCTCTCTCCTCACAGATTTGGCTTGGGAGAGATGACCATGATTGAAGTCCGACGCAGTACTGAACGGGGCTATGCCGACCACGGCTGGCTCAAGTCTTTCCATACTTTTTCCTTCGCGGACTACTACGACCCCCAGCATGTGGAGTTTGGCCCGTTACGCGTGATCAATGAGGATCGCGTCGCGGCAGGCGCAGGCTTCGGTCGTCACAGCCATCGCGACATGGAGATCATCAGCTATGTGCTCGCGGGGGAGCTGGCCCATAAGGATTCGATGGGCAACGGCTCGACGATCCGGCCGGGCGATGTTCAGCGCATGACCGCGGGTCGTGGCGTACAGCACAGCGAGTTCAATCCCTCGGCGCAGGATCCGGTGCATTTCCTGCAGATCTGGATTCAGCCGAACGCGCGCAACATCGAGCCGAGCTACGAAGAGAAGCGCTTCGATGCGGCGGAAAAGCGCGGCCAGCTGCGCCTGATCGCATCGCCGGATGCGGCCAACGGTTCCGTGTTGATTCATCAGGACGCGCGGATCTACGCAGGGTTGTTCGATGGCACCGAAAGTGCTGCGCTGACAGTGGAACAGGGACGGCGTATCTATGTTCATGTAGCACGCGGTTCTGTCAGCGTGAATGACACGGCGCTCGCTGCAGGCGATGCGGCGAAGCTGACCGATGCGACGCAGGTGGTTCTGCATCTTGGCCGCGAGGCTGAAGTGTTGGTATTCGATCTTCCGGGAGAAGCTCAGTGAGTCGGAAAATTCTGGTTCTGTATTACTCGTCGTACGGCCACATGGAGAAAATGGCGTACGCGGCGGCCGAAGGCGTCCGTGCGAGTGGCGCCGAGGCCGTCGTGAAGCGAATCCCGGAGACCCTGTCTCCGGAGATCGCGCAGAAGGCGTACTACAAGCTCGATCAGCCGGCGCCGGTGGCGACGATCGACGAGCTCAAGGATTACGACGGCATCATCCTTGGCGTACCGACGCGGTTCGGCCGCATGGCGTCGCAGGTGGCCGCGTTCCTCGATCAGGGCGGCGGACTGTGGGCCAGCGGCGCACTGGTCGGCAAGGTGGGCTCGGTGATGGCTTCGACGGCAACCCAGCACGGCGGTCAGGAAACCACTCTGTTTTCCGGCATCACCAACCTGCTGCATTTCGGCTTGGTGATCGTGGGCCTGCCGTATTCGTTTCAGGCTCAGATGACGCTGGATGAAATATCAGGTGGCTCGCCCTATGGGGCGACGACGATCGCCGGTGGCCAGGGGCAGCGGCAGCCGAGTGAGAACGAGCTGAACGCGGCGCGCTTCCAGGGCAAGCATGTCGCGGAGATCGCGACGAAGCTCGCGGCGAAGTAAGACATCGCTGCTACGGGGCGGCCGCGCAGGGCCGCCCCGGGATCATTCCGCTTCCAGCATTCGGCGTACACGCGACGCGAACATGTCCAATGCAAACGGCTTGGTGAGCATCTGCATTCCCGGGTCGAGGAAGCCGTTGTTCAGCGTGGCATTCTCCGCATAGCCCGTCATGAACAGCACCTTCAAATGGGGACGAGCGGTGCGCGCCGCGTCCACGATCTGCCGGCCATTCAGGCCCGGCAGACCAACATCCGTCACGAGCAGATCAATGCGCTCGCTGGATTCCAGAATCGCAAGCCCGCCGGGGCCGTCGGCCGCCCACAGCACGTGATATCCCAACTCGCGCAATGTCACCAGAATCAGCTCGCGCACGATGACTTCGTCTTCGACGACGAGCACCACTTCAGCATTGCGTGTTGGTGCGGCATCACCGGGCTCATCCACATCGGGCGGTAATACCACCTCGCCTGTATTGGCAAGACGCGGCAGATAGAGTTTGACGGTGGTGCCCTTCTCCACCTCGCTATAAATCTTCACGTGCCCTTCCGACTGACGCACGAACCCGTAGATCATCGACAGGCCGAGTCCCGTTCCCTGGCCGAGCGGCTTGGTCGTGAAGAACGGATCGAACGCACGCAGGATCACATCGGGAGGCATGCCCGTGCCCGTATCCGTCACGCAGACGCAAACATACTGCCCCGGAGTCACTTCGCGCTGGGCGGCGGCGTAAGCATCATCGAGATGAGCATTGCAGGTTTCGATCGTGAGCTTGCCGCCGGTCGGCATCGCGTCCCGCGAGTTGATCGCAAGATTGAGCACCGCGTTCTCGAGCTGGTTGTGATCGCACAGGGTTTTCCACAAGCCACCGGCCAACACCAGTTGCAGCTCGATCTCCGGCCCGAGCGTCCGTCGCAGGAGATCGTCCATCGACGTCATCAGCTGATTGACGTCCACTGGCTTGGGATCGAGCGGCTGCCGCCGCGAGAACGCGAGCAGTCGGTGCGTCAGCGCGGCCGCGCGATTGGCGGATCGCTTCGCCATCGTCACGAACCGTTCGATCTCCGCGACGCGGCCGATGCTGACGAGCTTCTGGACGACATCGAGCGAGCCCACGATGCCCTGTAACAAGTTGTTGAAGTCGTGCGCGATGCCGCCGGTCAGCTGGCCCACCGCTTCCATCTTCTGAGATTGGCGTAACTGCTCTTCGGCATGTTTGAGAACCTGCGCGGCCTGCTTCTCTGCCGTGATGTGCCGGCCGATGCCATAAATCAGATCGTCGTCGGGCGCGGCGGTCCAGGAAACCCAGCGGTAGCCGCCGTTCTTGTGCAGATAGCGGTTCTCGAAGGCCGGCAGCGCTTCCACGGATGCACGCTCCATTGCGGCAAGCGTCGCCGCGAGATCATCTGGATGCACGAGGCGATCGATCCGCGTGCCGATCAGCTCTGAGGGCTCATACCCGAGGATCAGCTTCCACGCGGGATTGGCCGCTCTGAATCTTCCATTGGGCTCGACGATGACCAGCAGATCCTGCGAGTAGGTCCAGAGGCGATCGCGCTCGTGGGTGCGCTGCTCGACCTGTACTTCCAGCGTAGCATTGAGCCGCTGGAGGGCTTCTTCGACGCGCTTGCGCTCCGTGATGTCGAAACAGACCCCTACATAACGCCGCGGCGCTCGCGCATCGCCGACTAACACTTCTCCCTGGCGGGCGATCCAGCGAATCTCTCCATTGTCAGGACGCGTGATGCGATATTCCGCATAGGCCAGGGGATTGGCTGTTTCAAAGCGTTCCGTGCCGGTGAACTTGCGGTCCTCGGAGACGACGAGGTTCAGGAGCATGTCGTCGGTCACCGGTACATCCGGCGCGAGGCCCCAGATGCGGCGGTATTCGTCCGTCACGACGAGCATGCCCCGGTCCGGATACCATTCGAACGCTCCGATCTGCCCGGCCCGCTGCGCGATACGAAAGCGCTCGTCGGCAAAATAACGTTCGGTGACGTCGCTGCCTTCGACGAAGATGCCCTGCACTTCGCCATCTGAGTTCTTGAGCGGCTGATAGACGAAGTCGAGCACTCGTTCGTCCATCTCGCCGGAGGCACCGGTGACCAGCACCACCTTGAGCTGCTTTGCGACGAACGGTTCGCCCGTGCGATACACCCTGTCCAGAAGCTCGAAAATTCCCTGGCCGCGCAGCTCCGGGAGCGCTTCGCGGATGGGGAGGCCCACGACCTGGCGCGCGCCGATGAGGCTCAGGTAAGGCGGGTTGGTCAGCTCGAAAACATGTGTGGGCCCGCGCAACACCGCGATGAAACTGGGCGCCTGTTCGAACAGGCGGCGGAGGAAGTGCGTTTCCGCCATCAGTTCCTTGTTGGTGTTGTCGACCTGCTGCCGCTCGTGCGCCTGCCGCTCGGTCAGCAGACGCAGCTGGGCCTCCGCCTGCTGACGTTTGCGCTCGGTCAGCATGCGATCAGTCGTTTCGACGACGATGACGAAGGCGCCCGAGGGCGTACCGCTTTCATCCTTGACCGGGCTGTAGCTCAGATCGAACCAGACATCCTCGGGCACGCCGCGCCGATGCGAGACGAAATGCTGATCGCGAAATGCGAGCGACTCCCCCCGCAAGGTGCGCGCGAGCACGCTGCGATTGAAATCCGCAAGCTCAGGCCAGCTTTCGAGTGCTGAAGAACCCAGCGCCGCGGGATGCCTGCGGCCAGCGAGCGACGCATAGGCGTCGTTGTAGATCATCACGCCCTTCGCGCCCCAGAGCAGCGCCATGGGAACAGCGGAATCGAGTGCGAGATCCACGGCCGCGCGCAGTGAGGGCGGCCAGTGATGAATGGATCCGAGGGAGGTGGTGGACCAGTCGCGCTCGCGAATGAGCGCGGCCATCTTCCCCCCGGAAATCGGCCAGGCATGTTGCATGGAGCCAGCTTACCGGACGATGCGATTCGTGTGCGCGGATGATCGTGATGAATGCAACTCGGTGTGGGTGACGCTCCCCTCAGAACCAGATTTTGACGCCAGCCAGCGCCTGCACGTCGTCTTCGCGAGCACCAAAGTTTCTGACCCATGCGACGCCGAAGTATGGCGCGAGCTCGCGACGGATCTCGTATCGCAAGCGGAAGCCGAGCTGTAGATCGGAGAGCCCGGCGCGGATGTCGGCGGCGGGATCGTCCTTGCCATAAAAATTGAGCTCGAGATCGGGCTGCAAGATCCAGCGCTGGGTGAGCAGGACATCGTATTCGGCTTCGAGACGGGCGGCGGTGCGGCTGCTTTCGCCAACATAGACCGTCGCTTCCAGCTCGAACCAGTACGGGCTCAGGCCTTGCACACCGAACGCGGCCCATGTGCGTGACGGGCCGGCGCCAAAATCGTGGCGCACGCCGGTTTGTAAGCTCCACCAGGGGGAGATGATGCGATCCCAGAGGAGCTCACCGCGTGAGTGTTCGGTTGTGTTATCAGATCGCTCGCCCTCAGCTTTGAGAACGAGCTTGTTGTAGTCGCCGCCGTAGTCGGCTTGCGCGTCCCACGCGAGGGTGGAATCTTCGGCGTCACGCCATTCGAGTTTGTCGAACGACACGAGGCTGTGTCGGGCGGCGTCGTCCATCTGCATCATGCGCTCCATGTCAGCGTGTGACATGGGAGGCAGCTCAGTGGCAGGCGGGTCTGGGGGAACATGAGTGTCGGATGACGACACGGCTGTGTCAGCTTGGTGGTTGTGCTGGTGAATGGCTTGCGCTGAGGCGTTTACGGATACCAACAATGTCAGTGTGAACGCCAAGCCTGTTGCGGATGTCAGGAAGGTCGGGTGATTCACGGGCGGGCCTCCGTTCGAGGCCGGGCTCGCGTGATTGGCATGGCCCTCATGCGCTCCGGGCGCGGGAGGCGTGGCCTCGCTGCCCTCACTGCCATGGGCGACGACGACCTCGCGGAACATGCCTGCCTCCATGTGATACAGGAGATGGCAGTGGTATGCCCAGCGGCCCAGGGCGTCTGCGGTCACGAGGTAACTTATTTTCTGCGCAGGCTGCACGGTGACGGTGTGCTTGCGCACCTGGAATGCGCCGTCCGGAGATTCCACTTCGCTCCACATGCCATGGAGATGAATGGGATGCGTCATCATCGTGTCGTTTATCAACACGATACGTAAGCGTTCGCCGTGCCGGAAACGCAGCGGCTCCGCCTCGGAGAATTTCTGACCATTGAAGGACCACATGAAACGTTCCATGTGGCCTGTGAGATGCAGCTCGATCTCGCGGCTGGGGGGGCGGTTGTCGATGGGTCCACCGAGGGTGCGCAGATCGGCGTAGGTCAGCACCTTGCGACCGTTGTTTCGCAGACCCAGGCCAGGATCATCGAGACGCGTGTTAGGTTCGTTGACCAGCATGTCGACTGCGGGCGAGCGCTCGCCGTCTGAATGTTGAACGGGCGCGCCTGCTGCGGGGGTGCCTGCTGCCGCAGTTTCGTGGCCGGCATGGATGTCGCCCGCCGACTGGCCACCTGCACTGACAGCATGTGCATCGTGACCGCTGGCCGAGGCGGCGTGCTCGGCATGAGAAACCTCTGCACCGCCGACCGCGGCATGACTAGCGTGCATGTCCTTATTGGCCGCGGCGTGGCCTGTGTGAGCGTCTTGCTCGCTTCGCGCTGGAATATGCTCGGCGTGAGCGGCATGCTCAGTGCCGGTCACTACATGGCTAGCTTGGGCAGCGTGCTCGTTCCCGGCAACGCTGGCATTGGCATGTTGGTTAGCATCGGTCGCTGCGTGACCCCCATGACCGCCGCCACCATGCCCCATGTCCGCCATCGTCAGCGAGGGTCGCGCATCGAGCGGCGGCACCGCCGCTGTCATGCCGACGCGCGGCGCCAACGTCCCCCTCGCATAGCCACTCCGATCCATCGACTGCGCAAAAATCGTATACGCCCGATCTTCCGCAGGCTCGACGATCACGTCATAAGTTTCCGCGGCGGAGATGCGAAACTCATCCACGCTCACGGGCTCCACATCCTGACCATCGGCCGCGACGACCGTCAGTTTCAACCCTGGAATGCGCACATCGAAGAAACTCATGGACGACCCGTTGATGAACCGCAAGCGAACGCGCTCACCCGGCGCAAACACTCCCGTCCAATTACCGTTCGGCGTAACGCCATTCATCAGATACGTATAGGCATACCCCGACACATCCACCAGATCGGTCGGATTCATGCGCATCCGCGCCCACATGCTGCGATCCGCAAGCGTCGCCGAGAACCCTTGCGTTCGAGTGTCCGCCAGAAAATCGCCAGCCGTGCGTTTGCCGAAGTTGTAGTAGTCGCTGTGTTTCTTGAGCGTCGCGTAGATGCGCTCTGGATCGATGTCCGTCCAGTCTGACAACAGCACCGTGTAGTCGCGATCCACACGCTGCCGCTCGGCCCCTGCCCGCTCGACCACGATGGGCCCATACAGCCCCGTCTGCTCCTGGAACCGCGAATGCGCGTGATACCAGTACGTGCCCGACTGATTGACCTTGAAACGATATTCAAACGTGGCGCCAGGCGCGATGCCGGCAAAACTCACGCCCGGCACGCCATCCATATCCGCCGGCACGATGAGGCCATGCCAATGAATGGAGGTCGGCTGCGACAGCCGATTGGTAACACGCAACGTCACCGTATCCCCCTGCTTCCATCGCAGCAAAGGCGCGGGCAACTGCCCGTTCACAACGGTCGCTACACGCGGCGCGCCGGTGTAGTTGACGTCCAGCTCACCGATCTGCAGATCGAATGAGGACCCCGATAACACCGCGGGCGTACCCGCTCGTTCCTGCGCCCAGCCCGAATGGCGGCCGCTCCCCAACACCAACGCGCCGCCCGCAACGCCCTGAACAAACCGGCGTCGCGAGAGCGACAAAGCATCTCGTCTCATGATCTTTCTCACCCGAAAGCATGGCAGGAGAATGTCGCAAGCCCCGGGGCCCTACGACATCTGATTATCAGCTGCGATGCGCGGCGAAAATGGGAGGTCGGAACAGCGATTCGGCGGGAGTCGGAAAGTAAGCGCGCAAGGCCAGCTCGCCGACCAGGGCAACAGGAACGAATGAGGGAGGCGAACTCAAGCCGTGGCCGCTGAATGCCGGCGTATGCGCGCACAGGCAGGTGCAAAACCCGGCTGGGCAGGAGTTGTGGTGCGTGTCAGCCGCCGGCTCCGCATCAGCGGCGGACTTCATGCCGTCGCAGTGTTCGGCGTGCCCCTGCATCTCGACTGGCGGCGCGGAAGTCATTCCGACACCGACCATCGACGCATGCGACAACCCGCCCGCGATCAGCCCAAAGATCACGAAAAGAATGACGCCGAGTCGTTGTCGGTAGGTGCCTTTCACACAGGGAGCGTAACACGGCGCGGTTCACGTACGCATGCGGCGTCGAGTTCGCCGGCCTGAGCGAGCAAAATATTCGGCGCCATGCCGGGCGCAATACGTAGTCGGCGCGTCAGGCTCTGAACACTGGCCTGCGAGTTGGGTTCAGCAAGCGCGTCGCAACCCCAAGACCATCGCCTTTCCACAACACCCGAGTGATTTCGGCCAAGCCGCCGCAGATGCTGGGCGCGGACCGCAAGGGTTTGCGTCACGCGTTATGGCGAACTGCCAGTTTTCAGACCGGCGGGCCCGCCGCTGCGGCCCGAGCCTTGGGACGGCCGTTACGGCACTTTGATCGCACCGATCGCCCGATCGCGTGCCGCGTGGGTCGTCGGCGCGAGCGCTTGACCGCTAGGAGTGGCAAAACACTGCGCGCGGTCGTCACTGGAGGAGCGCGTGAAGACGCGCCCGCACGAGCATGTGAGCAACGCCCCAGTGAAATACTGTAACATCGCGCTCCACCCCTCCTTTGCTCACGAGACACGGCATTCATGGCCCAGACTTCGCCGCCGAAACGCCCGCGCGCCCACGATCACCGGCGCTGCATCCGGGATGCCGTAGCCACCGCGGAAACGCTGTGCGAGGAGCGCCAGATCAAGTTCACCCCACTGCGCAAGCGCGTGCTCGAAATCATCTGGCGCCGCCATGAGCCCATCGGCGCTTATCAGATTCTCGCCGAGATCGCGAAAGACCGCGGCAAGGCCGCTCCACCCACCGTCTATCGGGTGCTGGACGTACTCAAGGAAGCCGGCCTCGTTCATCGGCTGGATTCCATCAACGCCTTCGTCGGCTGCGACCGGCCACAGATTCCGCATCCCGGTCATTTCCTAGTCTGTGGCAAGTGCCATCGTGTCAGCGAGCTGGACGATGCGCCGTTGAGCCGCGCCCTGACCGAGCGGGCCCGCGCGCAAGGCTTCCTGCTGGAAAACTCAGCGGTGGAGTTCAAGGCCATCTGCGTCGACTGTGCGGGCCAGGCGCAATAGAACCTCCATGAAGCGCATCAGCATCGCAATACTCTGCGTCGCCGCCTCTTTCGCCGTGAGCGCTGAAGAGTTCGAGCAGCATGCCGCACATGAGCACGGCAAAGTAACGATCAACGTTGCCGTGGAGAAAGATCAGCTGATCCTGGAGCTGGAGGCGCCAGCGATGAATGTCGTGGGCTTCGAACACGCTCCCCGCACGACCGACCAGCAGGCTGCCGTTAAAGATGCCAGGGCGCTATTAGGTTCCGGACGGAATCTGTTCGGCGTGCCCGTATCGGCACGCTGCAAACTCAGCAATGTTGACTTCACGACGCCCAACTGGGAGTCAGACGAAGAACACTCGAATTACGCCGCCCGCTATACCTACTCCTGCGTGGCCCCAACGCTACTTGCCTGGTTCGAGCCGTGGGTCATCGAGCATCTACGCAATGTGAGTGAAGCCCGCATCAACATCAGCAGCAACTGGGGTCAGCGCAGTGAAGCTGCGAGCCGTGGTCGGAGCCGGATTTCCCTGCAAAAGCGACCGAATGACTGAAGCCGCCATCGAGCTGCGCGACGTCAGGTTTGGCTGGCGCGCTGGCGAAACCACTTTGCAGATCCCGCAGCTCACGATTCAGAAAGGTGAGCGCGTGTTTCTGCAAGGCGCCAGCGGCAGTGGCAAGACGACTTTGCTGGGGCTCATCGGCGGCGTGTTGCAGCCATCGTCAGGCGCGGTCGAAGTATTAGGCACGCTGCTCAACACCCTGAGCGCCGGCCGGCGCGACCGTTTTCGCGGTGAGCATCTGGGCTTCATCTTTCAGATGTTCAACCTGCTACCGTATCTCTCCGTCCTGGAGAATGTGCTCTTGCCCCTGAGGTTCTCGTCAGTGCGCCATAGCCGCGTAACGGGGCAGCCGCTGCCGCAGGAAGCTGCTCGGCTCGTCGAAGCGCTGGGCTTATCTGACAACGTGCTTCACCGCTCGGTCTCTGAGCTTTCGGTCGGACAGCAACAGCGCGTCGCCGCTGCCCGCGCGCTGATCGGCAGGCCAGACATTCTCATCGCGGACGAGCCCACTTCCGCTCTGGACGCGGACACGCGCAGCGTCTTTCTCCACTTGCTGATGAATGAGTGCCGCGCGCATGGCACGACACTCCTGTTCGTTAGCCACGACGCAGCTCTGAAGACGCTGTTCGACCGCACGCTAAACATGAGCGAACTCAACTCGGCACGTACGGTGCAACACGCATGAATCGCGCGCCGATCATTAGCCTGGCTTTGCGCAGCCTCTGGAACCGGCGCGCCACAGCGTTCCTGACCATCAGCTCCATTGCGGTCAGCGTAGCGCTGTTGTTAAGCGTTCAGCAGTTACGCACGGCGGCGAGGGAGAGTTTCGCCAGCACCGTGGCAGGAGTTGATCTCATCGTCGGCGCCCGCAGCGGACCGATCAACCTGCTGTTGTACTCGGTATTCCGCGTCGGCGATGCGACAGCAAATGTCAGCTGGGGGAGCTATCAGAAGATCGCGCATCACCGCGATGTAGCCTGGACCATTCCCATCTCGCTCGGCGATTCACATCGCGGCTTTCGGGTCATGGGAACGGATGACAATTACTTCGACCATTACCGCTTCGGCGAGGATCGCAGCCTGCAATTCTCCGCGGGTGCCCGTTTCAAAGATCTCTATGACGTCGTGCTCGGCGCCGAAGCCGCTCGCGCGCTGGGATACAAACTGGGCGACGCCATCGTCATTGCACATGGCATCGGCAATGTCAGTTTCTCACAGCATGACGACAAGCCTTTTCGCGTCTCCGGCATCCTCGCGCCTACCGGCACGCCGGTGGATCGCGCGGTTCATGTGTCATTGCAGGCGATCACCGCGCTCCATGCGGATTGGCAATCCGGCGCGCGGTCGGCTTCAGCACGCCGCATTTCCGCCGAGGATTCCCGACACCTCGAGCTCACGCCGGACACGATCACGGCCTTTCTCGTCGGCATGAAATCCAGAGTGATGACGTTCACCATGCAGCGGGCGATCAACGAGTATCGTCAGGAGCCGCTGCTCGCCATTCTCCCCGGCGTGGCGCTCACACAGCTGTGGGAGTTGGTCGGCGTTGCGGACACCGCATTAAGAATCGTCGCCGCGTTTGTCGTGCTGGCCGGCCTCCTGGGAATGCTCACCGCCCTCCTCACCAGTCTCAACGAGCGGCGGCGTGAGATGGCCGTTCTAAGATCAGTCGGCGCGCGCGCTTCTCACGTGTTTGCGCTGCTGATCACGGAAGCCGGACTGCTTGCCCTGTGCGGCGTGCTGGCTGGCGTTGCTTTGAGTTATCTGCTGTTCTTCGCGGCGCAGCCGTGGCTCGAAGCGACGTATGGCATTTTCCTGCGCATTGGCGCGCCCACTAACCAGGATGTCGCTTTGTCTGGCGGCATCGTTCTCGCCGCTCTCGTGCTTGGCGCGCTCCCGGCGCTGCGCGCCTATCGCAACACGCTGAGTGACGGCCTGCAAATACGGATATAGATCATGAACCGGATAATCTCTGCGACGCTCGCCTGCCACCTCGCCATGTTAGTCATGACGGAAGCTCACGCTGTTGACGCGCCTTCGAAGAAACCTGCGGCCGCCGCCACGAGCAAACCGAGCGCGGTACGCGAGCTCGATTGGGATGCACTGTTACCCGCATCGGAACGAGGCGCTGGGGCGGAATCGCCAGAGCCCGCCGCGCCGGCTCACGACTATCTGGGTGAAGGCGCTCCGGGCGCGGCCCAGACAGGCTCCTTTCAGGTGAATCAGGAGCTGGATGGCAAGGTCATCAAGTTGCCGGGCTTCATCGTCCCCATCGTGGTCAGCAAACAGGGCGTGGTCAGCGAGTTCTTTCTCGTCCCGTATTTCGGCGCCTGTATTCACGTGCCACCGCCGCCGCCGAATCAGATCGTGTTCGTGAAGACGGCAAAAGGGCTCGCGCTTGAATCACTGTATGAAGCGTACTGGATTACCGGCACCATCCAGACCTCGCGCAAGAATACGCCGCTCGCGCAGGCGGCGTATGTGATGGAGGCACAAGCGATGGAGATTTATCACTACTGAGTTGTCTTAGTTTTGCGTCGCGTTGCGAAATCTTCGCTGGCGTGAAATGTTCCCCGTCGAGTTCGAGTTGTCACGAACTCCAACGGGGGAGTCAGGGATGTTGTACCTAGCCAGAACGTTTGGTCGTTTGCTGTTTCCATGCGTCGTCGGCGGGTTGCTGCTCCAGATTGGCGTCGCCAACTCACAACAGATGCAGCAGGAACGTTTCAGACATTCAGGCCGCATGCGCCCGGAACGCCCGAGCAAGCCGCCCGCCTCACAGGAACGCTTCACCGAAGCGCCCGCTGCCTTCGATAACCGCACCAACGGCATGGACCCGCAGGGCCCCGTCTTCGAAACATTGAACGAAGACAACGTGGTCGCGCTGCGTTCGTTCAACGACAACCGCTTCATCTACGAAGAATCGGAAGACGCGAGCGATGGCCTCGGGCCCACATACAACGCGCAATCCTGTCGCGAATGTCATCAGAACGTCGTGACCGGCGGCGCGAGCCAGATCGCCGAACACCGCTCCGGCCGCATCGACAAAAACAATGTCTTCTTCGAATCCATGGGCGGCTCGCTGATTCAGTCGCGCGCCATCGAGGCAGACATCGTCGAGCTGCAGGATGACGAAGACAATGTCAGCACCTTTCGCCTCTCCACGAGCACGCTCGGCGCGGGCTTCGTCGAGTGCATCTCCAACGAGGAACTGCTCGCCATTCGTGACGCGCAGCCTGCTGAGATTCGCGGCACGGCGCTCATGGTGCCGGTGATGGAAGGCGACGGCTCGGCGCGCCTCGGGCGCTTCGGCTGGAAAAATCAGCACGCGAGCCTCGAGTCCTTTTCCGCGGATGCCTATCTCAACGAGATGGGCATCACCAACCCGCTGCTCGCCGATGAGAATCTGTCGCACGGCAAGTTTGTCGGCGCCGGCACACGCTACGACAAGGTGGCGGACCCCGAAGACGATGGCACTGACCTCCTCGCCTTCGCGAACTTCATGCGCAGCACGAAGGCGCCGCCACGCGGAGCCATTACGCCTGAAGTCACCGCCGGTGAGAGAGTATTCACACAGATCGGCTGTGCAGCTTGTCATACGGCGACGATCCGTACGTCTCGTCCGGGTACGCAGATCAACGGCGGCGCGTTCATCGTTCCGGCGGCGCTCGGAAACAAGATCATTCATCCTTACAGTGATTATCTTATGCACGACATCGGCACCGGCGACGGCATCCCCGTGCTGCCCACGGCTGAATATGCATCGACCGCTTCGCAGATGCGCACGGCGCCGCTGTGGGGCATGCGAACGCGCAACAGGCTCATGCATGACGGGCTCGCGTTCACGAAGCAGGAAGCCATTCGCCGTCACGCCGGTCAGGCGGCGGCAAGCACGGCGCGGTACAAAGCCTTGTCCGCGCAAGATCAGAGAACCCTGATGAAATTTCTGGACTCGCTGTAGGCGAAGCGACGACGCCTCGGCGAGCGGCGGCGATTGCGACCACCCTGTGGTCGCAATCGCCTTCCGTTCGGAGCACCGCGGAGTCAACGGTCTCTATCCAGCAAAACAGTCTTTTTTCGGGGACAGTTCCCAGCGTCAGCGAGCGCTATATACTGCGCGACTTTTTCCGCAGGCCTGCCCGAAATGTTCTTCAAGAATCTCGCCGTCTATCGCCTGCCCGCGGATTGGAACGTGTCCGCGGCGGAGCTCGAAGCGCAGCTCGGGCGCCGTCCCCTGCAGCCGTGCAGTCCGTTCGAAATGTTCAGTCGCGGCTGGGTCGCGCCGAGCAGCAGCGGCCGTCTTCTGCATACGGTGAATAATCAACACCTTATCGCGTTGGGCGTGGATCAGAAGCTCCTGCCCTCGTCGATCATCCGGCAGGTGGCGCAGGAGCGGGCGGAAGTCCAGGCGAAAGAGCAAGGCTTTCCTGTCGGCCGTCGGCAGATGCGCGACCTCAAGATGCGCGTGACGGAAGAGTTGCGCGCGCGTGCACTGTCGCGACGTCGCGCGACTCGCGCGTGGATCGATCCTCAAGGCGGCTGGTTCGTGATCGACGCCGCGGGCGGCTCACGCGCCGACGAGGTCGTTGAGACTTTGCGGGATTCGCTCGGCAGCTTCGCGGTGGTTCCGCTGGATACCGAGCGCTCCCCACAGCTGTCGATGGCGAACTGGCTGATGCATGGCGACGCGCCGCTGACGTTCTCCATTGATGACGATCTCGAGCTCAAGGCGAGCGACAAATCCAAGGCAACGATCCGCTATTCCCACCATCCGCTCGAAGGCAAGGAGATCCAGGCGCACCTGCGCTCGGGCAAGTACGCCGCGCGTCTCGGCCTCACGTGGAACGACCGCGTGGCGTTCGTCCTCACGGAAAAGATGCAGGTGAAACGCCTGCAATTTCTGGAACTTGCGAAAGATCCCGCCTCCGAGACGGACGAGATCGACGCCGCCGAGCAGTTCGATATCGACTTCACGGTCATGGCGGGCGAGCTCGGCAAGCTCCTGAACGATCTCGCGAGCGCGCTGGGCGGGGAAACGGAACGCAAGGCCGCCTAGCCTTCTGTTGCGTCTGCGATAACAGGAGGTTTATAAGCAAGGCAGCGGTCTCTTGTGTGGAGCGCGCATGCCTTCTGTTGTCGTTCTAGCGGCGTTGTTTCTGTTACCTGCGATCGCGCTTGGGGACGACGCCCAACGTGACGCTATCAGCAAGACCGTCATCGCCCACAGCAATCTGCCGCTTGCCCGCGGCGCCAGCGCGCTTGCGGACGGGCGCATCGACGAAGGTATCCAACTGACCCTGGAAGGTCTGCAAGGCGAAGACAACCCACGGGATCTCGCCGCCGGCTATTCGAACCTCTGCGCCGGTTACGCGGCGCTCCGCAAATGGGATGAAGCCCTTCCCCACTGCAACACCTCGCTCGAAATCGACCCCGAGAGTTGGCGCGCCTATAACAACCGCGCGGCAATCTACACGGCCAAGGGTCTCAATGATCTGGCCATGAACGATCTGGACGTCGCCCTGAAACTCGCGCCCCACGCGGTGACCGTTCGTCGCAGTATCGAGATCGTCGAGCAGAATCGTAAAGAACAGCGACGTGATGGGCGCGGCTCGCTCCGCACCTGAAGCCGCTGCGTCCCGCGCAAAATATTTGATGTTGGTCCGGCGTTCGCTCAGGACTGCCGCCCAAACATTGTTCAATGCACGCCGCGCCTCGTGTTGACGCAGATCGCCTTTTCCGACACTGTACCGCCGCGCGATGAGTTCCCCGCAAGGGGATGAAATGGGAACTGGGTGTAATGCCCAGGCTGCCCCCGCAACTGTAAGCGGTGTGCCCTGTATCGAATGCCACTGGGTCTTTGAGACCTGGGAAGGTGATACCCGGGCGTGAAGCCGCGAGCCAGGAGACCTGCTCACCGCCGTCGTCCATCAATCAGCCGGGGTGCGCTGAGCGAGCGGGAAATCCCGAGCGGCGACAGGTCATGGGCCGTCCCCTCGCGTGAGGACGCGGCCTTTGCGGTTCGCGTTCGCTCGAAAGGTTCCTGCTTGCCCGTGACTCACTCCGTGTTGAGCCCAGGTGTCCGGCTGTATTTCGCCGCCCTGGCCGCTGTCATTGCGTTGTCCGCTGCCCATGCGACGTCCGCCGCAACGCTCGTTGCCATCGTGTCCGAGCGCAATGCCGCCGAGATGGCGCAAGCCGCGCAGGTCTTTCATCAGCAGTATCCAGAACATCGGCTGGTGTTCCGGACGTCCGCGCAAACAGATGCATTATCAGATGCGGGTCTGCAAACATTAGTTCGCGATGCGGACGCGGTGCTGCTGGCCACCGTGTTCAAGGAAACGGCCCTGCGACTGGCGCCGGTGTTGAAAAGCGCGCGTGCGGGTGAAGTCATTGCCGTTGCGGGCGATCCCGCGCTCGGACGCTCGAGTCGCTGGAAAGGTCAGCGGCTGTTTCAGGATAACGATCCACGATACGACGCGCTGTCGTCACTGACCGCGGAGAAAGATGCGAGCGCCGCAGCTGTCGCCCGCTCTTCGCGGGAACATCCCACGCTCGCGGCCTGGATTCAGGCGCGCGGCTATTGGCAGAATCGCGGTGAGAGCAATCTCGTCTCTCTATTTGCATTGTTATTATCGACAGCCGATACGCGGCTGCAGGCGGCCGTGCGGCCTATCGAAGACGCGGCGGCGCTGCGCTTTCAGCACAACGGCCAATGGTTCGCGCCGCATGCGCTTCGGGCCCAGGGCAACAATCAGATCGTCGCGGTGCTGGACGATCAGCACGGCGACGGCAGCAATACCAGTGAGGTCGGCCAGGCACTGTGCCGCGCGCTGAAGTCGCAATCACTCGATTGCGTGATCGTGCTTGCCGGTTGGGGAAAGCCCAGCAGCGACGCGTTGGAGATCTTGCGAAGTCGCATCGGCAAACGTCTGGGCGCGGTCATCTCCGTGCAGGATTTCGTCGTCGGCGGCAGCAGCGATCGCGCCCGGGCCACGCTACTCCTCGAGCAGCTCGACGTGCCGGTATTCAAAGCCATACGCCTGCACGACGTCAGCGCGGAGGGTTGGCGCCTTTCGGAGCAAGGGCTCGCGTGGGATAGCGTTTACTACCGCATCTCCATGCCGGAGCTGCAAGGGGTGAGTCAGCCTGTCGTGATCGCCGCGGCGTCGGCAGCTCAGACCGACACACTGACGGGTATCGAAGTGTCGCGCGTCGCGCCCCTCGACTCGCAGATCGAATTTCTCGCGCGCCGTGTGCAACGCTGGGCTGCCCTGCAAAAGACTCCAAACAGGGACAAGCACGTCGCGCTCGTCTATTACAACCATCCGCCGGGCCGGCACAACATCGGCGCAGACAATCTCGATGTGCCCGCATCGCTGCTCGAGATTCTTCGCGCTCTGAAGCGGGACGGCTACGATGTTGGCAAGCTCCCAGAAACCCCCGCGGCGCTGCTTGCCCTGTTACAACAGGACGGCGTGAACCTTCCCGAGCAGGGCGACGCCTTGCATGCAATGGCCCGGCGCGTGACGACGGTCAGCACGAAACAATATCTGTCGTGGCTCGCGGCCGCGCCGGAAGTGCTGCGGAAGGAACTCTCGGGGGGTCCGCTCGCCCTGCTCGAGGCCAATGTGCGGCGAGCGCAGGCAGCGCGCCTTCCTCAGCAGGCGCGTGGCCAGGTCGCCCGCACGCTTCAGGAACTCGAGCATCTCGTGGAAGGCGCGCAACATCCCGCACGCGCTCGCGCGCTGGACCTGCTCGATCAGCTCACCGCCGAATATGAAACTTATATCGCGCGCGGCGGCGAGACCGCGCGCATCGAATCTCTCTCCCGCGCGCTGTATTCCACCGGCATTGAAGGGTTGCGGGGCTGGGGTGAGGCGCCCGGCCAGGTGATGGTCGACAAGGGCAGGCTCGTGTTGCCGGGTCTGCGCTTCGGCAAGGTGTTCGTAGGGCCGCAGCCGCCTCGCGGCTGGGAACTCAACGAAGAGCTTCTGCACGCCAACACCAGCATTCCGCCGACACATCAGTACCTTGCCTTCTACCTCTGGCTCCGTAACGACTTCAAAGCGGACGCCGTCGTGCATCTCGGCCGGCACTCCACTTATGAATTCCTGCCGCGCAAGGCCGTGGGCCTCGACGAAAACGATTACTCCACCCTCATCGCGGGTGACATGCCCGGAATCTATCCCTACATCGTGGATGGTGTGGGTGAAGGATTGCAGGCGAAGCGTCGCGGTCTCGCCGTGATGATCGATCATCTCATTCCGCCACTGACCGCGACGCCGCTGTATGACGATCTGCTGCGGCTCCGTCAGCTGGTGGAGAGTTATGAATCCGCGTCGAATCCGGCCTTGCGCAAGCAGGCAGTCGCCGCGATGCGCGCGCTCATCGATCAACTCAAACTTCGCGACGCCCTCACTGCAAGCATGGACGCGGAGCTGAAGGTGCGCGGCATCTCGTTCGACGAGGCCGACGACGAGTTGCTGGTGCACGAAATCGGCCACTACCTGACGAATCTTCAGGAAGACTTCATGCCGCTCGGCCTGCATGTGTTCGGCAAACCCTGGACGCGTGAAGCCCTGGACACGATGTTGACGTCGATGAAGACTGACGACGTCGCCGTCCGCCGCAAGCTTGCAGACTCGCCTGCCGCCGAAATGCGTTCCTTGCTTCACGCGCTGTCGGGGCGATTCGTTGCAGCCGGGCCGGGAAACGATCCGATTCGCAATCCTGAGGCATTGCCGACGGGGCGCAATTTCCATGGGCTCGACAACAGCCTGTTGCCCTCGCAGCTGGGATACGAGTTGGGCAAACAGCTGGCGTCGCAGGCGCGTGCGAAAGCTTCTCCCGATGGCAAAGAGGCCGTGATTCTCTGGGCCTCGGACTCGGTGCGAGATGAAGGCGCGATGGTCGGGTTCGGCATGTCCCTGCTGGGTGTCACGCCGAAGTGGAACAGTCGCGGCATCGTCGCCGGCCTCGAGAGATTGCCGCTGGCGGACGTGGGCACACGCGCTGACACGGTGTTTGTTACATCCGGACTGTTTCGCGATCTGTTTGGTCAGCAGATCGCGTGGCTCGACAAGGCTGTGCTGCTCGCGCTGGACGGCAGCCGCAAGACCATCGAGCGCACCCATCCCCAGCTCGAGGCCGCACTCGCTGCGGCGCTTGCCCCTTTAGGCACGATGGCGACAGGCGGCAACGACGCGCTCGATCGCAACCACGTGGCGCAACACTGGCTGAAGGAAGCGGCTGCGCTCGTCTCTCGAGGCGTTCCCGCGGCGACCGCCGGGCAGCAGGCCAGCCTGCGCGTATTCGGCACGGCGCCTGGCGATTATGGCGCCGGCATCAACCGGCTCGTCGAGCGCTCCGGCAGCTGGGACGATCGCAAGGAACTCGCCAAGGTCTATCTCGATCGCATCGGTCACGCGTACTCCGCTGATGGCACGAGCGCGCCTCAACACGCTTTGCTCAGAAGCAATCTGCGCGAGGTGCGGAACACGTATCTGGGTCGATCCAGCAATCTGTATGGATTGATGGATAACAACGACGCCTTCGACTATCTCGGTGGACTGAGTCTGGCCGTGGAATCGGTGAGCGGTCGTGTGCCGGCGAGCCACGTCGTGGATCACTCCAACGCGGCCAAACCTCAGATGCAGGCGCTGCCCGCAGCGCTGATCGCCGAGCTTCGCGGGCGCTATCTGAATCCCGCGTGGATCACGCCTCTCATGCAACACGGCTACGCGGGCGCCCGCACGATGGGCAGCGAGTTCACCGAGTACCTGTGGGGCTGGCAGGTGACGAATCCCGACATCATCAAGAGCTGGGCGTGGGACGAGGTGAAGGCTGTTTATCTCGACGACCGCTACAAGCTCGGCTTGGACCAGTTTCTCGAGCAGGGCGCGAACGTCCATGTGAAGACCAACATGATGGCGATTCTGCTGGTTGCCGCCGAGAAAGGCTTCTGGCAGACGGATGAGGCGACGCTCGAAAAACTCAGCCAGGAATGGGTCGACCTGCTGCTGAAGAACGGGCTGCCCGGCAGCGGCCACACGCGTCCCGACCATCCTGTATTCGAGTGGGTGAAATCCTATCTGCGTGCGGATCAGCAGCAGCCCCTGAAGGAAATGCTGGATCGCGCGCGCGTAACGGTCACGCAGCCCGAAAGCTCGCCGAGCACGCTGAGGGAGCTCGAGGCAGCGGATCCAGACGCCACGCCGAGCGACACACCCGCTCCGGCCCCGGGTGCTGACGCGCAACTGGAGCCGTCCTCACAAGAATCGCCAGCCAATGCGTCGAACAAACAGCGTCCCCTGACGTGGATTCTGATTCTCGTCCTCGGGCTGGCGCTGGTGGTCGCCGGCTTTCTGCGCGGACGTTACAACACCGCTCCCGCTGCAAGGTAAGAAATATCCATGTTGAGCAGTTCCATTGTCCAGGCCACGCACACTCTCGTGCCCCTGCTCCTGCAGCCGGTGATGGTCGGCCTGTTTGTGTGTCTCGCCGTGGCCTGCGCCGATATTGGTGTGTTGTTAGGTGAGCGATGGCAGCTTCGTCGGGGAGAGAGGCCGGCCGATATCAGTGTGCTCGAGCGTCGCGCACATCGCCGCATCGAGCGGGCGGACATTCTGACGCGAACCGCGCCAATGCTCGGGCTGATGGCGACACTGATTTCTCTGGGGCCAGGCCTCACCGCCCTCAGCAATGGCGATCTCGGCCTGCTCGCGGAAGCAATGCTCACCGCGTTCGACTCCACCGTGTTGGGACTCGCTGCCGGCATCGTGGGATTCATCGTCGGACGGCTGCGGAGACGCTGGTACGACGAGGCGCTGAGCAGCTGGGAGAAATCCCTATGAGGCGCCGCTGGAACTCGTCCCGCTTCGACGAAACACCGGAAGACCCGCAGGCGTCCCTCGTCAACCTCGTCGACATCATGTTGGTGTTCATCTGCGGACTGATCGTCGCGCTGGTTTCCGCGGATCCCCGAATGGCGGCGGAGATGCGCAAGGCCGAAGGCGCCAGGGGTGAGCAGGTGGTCCAGCAGGGCCGCGAGCTCGCCGAGCTCCCCGAAGGTTTGAAAGGCAAGACCGCCGGCGCTGGCATGGAGCCCGTCGGCCAGGTCTTCCGCGATCCCAAAACAGGAAAACTCATCCTCGTCGGTGAGTGAATCAAGAGGAAACGGCTTCGTGTCGACTTCAGTACAACAAAGAATAGGGAGATGCGTCCCACGCGCCGCCGCGGCACTCAAGTGTCACTCGATGACGCAAATAATTCCACGCCGCTGCCGTCGTCGCCGACAACATCCTGAGAGAGTCTTGTCGGCGGGCGCGTCAGCGGCAGCATCAACGTGAAACAACAGCCCGCGCCATAGACGCTGCTCAATAGAAGCCGCCCGCCTTGTGCCTCGAGCACAGCGCGGGCGATCGCGAGCCCAAGTCCCAGGCCGCGACGGCGCGATGTCTGGGTGCCGCGATAGAATCTTTCGAACACCCGAGGCTGTTCGTCCAGCGGAATTCCCGGCCCGTCATCCCGCACGCGAATCACGCCGTCGCCTTTCGCACAAGCCACGGTTTCGATGTCGATGTGCACGCCCTCCGGGCAATGCTCGATGGAGTTGTGAATCACGTTGAGCAGGGCCTGACGCAGCAAAGTCAGATCCGCCGCGACCCACAGGGGCCCGCCGAGCTTCATCTCGATGCTCTGCTGCTTCTCCTCAGCCAGAATCTGCAATGAATGCGTGCAGCTGCGGGCAAGATCGCTCAGATCCAGCGGCTGCTTCTTTCGCGGCGTATCGAAACCCCGCGAGCGGGTGAGCGACGCCCGGGATAGCGAGAGCAGGCTCTCGATGAGCCGCTTCATGTGCTTGGCTTCCTCGAGCATGCTGCCGACGGCCTCGCGCAGATCTGAGCTGCTCGGCCGTTTCGCGAGCACGTTTTCCCCCACGACAGCCTGAGCGGTGAGCGGCGTTCGCAACTCATGCGCGGCATCAGCAAAGCAGCGATGCTGGCGCACGATGATTTCGTCCAGATGCGACAGCATTGAGTTGATGGCTGTCGCCACCGATCCGAGCTCGCCGCATCGATCGCTATACGCGAGGCGTCGCGGTCCCTGCCCTGCTTCTATTTCCTGACATTGCTCCACGATCGAGCGCATCGGCGCCTCAATGTGGTTCGCGATCCAGGCACTCGCGAATCTTGCGGTGAGCCACACGGGCACGAGTGCCAACAGGACGCATCCCAGCACATGCCAGGCGACGACATGCGACGACAACAGCAGGAATACCAGCAGCGCCGTTCCGTAGATCGCTGTCAGCCCCGCCATGACGGCGAAGCACAGCCAGAACACGCGTGTTTCCAGTGTTGCTCGCCGCGAACGCTGCTGACTTCCATATCGGCGTGTTCGCACGGTAGTTCTCCACAGTCAGGAATCAGAATTGATAAGACGCTCTGCCGTAAATGAACCGTCCACTAAAACCAAAGGGCGTGAAGCCCGAAAAGGGCAGCACATAATTGTTGAGCGTATAGTTGCCGCCCATCTCCGCGGGACGCACCCCGGTTGGCGCGGCATCCGGATAGCTGTCGAACAGATTCTCCACGCCCAGGGAGAGCTTCAGCCCTGAGACCGAGAACGCAACGTCCAGGTCCGTCACCCATGCCGGGGCGATGATCAGATCGTCCCGGGGATCGGCGCCAGGGGCGAACACTTCGCCGTAACGGTTGGCTCGCAACGTCGTTGACCAGGCACCCTTCGACCACTCGACGGCTAGCGCCAGCTTCGTGCGCGGCTGCCCGCGCTCGATACGCTCGCTTTCGAGGCGGCCGAACAGCTCGAGTCCGGGGATCTGCGCCAGCGGGCCGAGCTCGTTGATGAAGCGCTGAATCTCCGTCTCGGTGTAGTTGTATCCCGCCGTCAGGCGGAAATCGCCGATGCCCAGCGAAGGCGCCTGATAGGTCGCGACTGCGTCGACGCCTTGCGTCTGCGTGTCGATGCCATTGATAAAAAATCTGGCACCCGAAATCGACGGGAAACCTGCAGCGGCTAATACCGCCTGTACAGCGGCGTTCTGCGCTGGCGTGCCGCCCGTGCCCAGGTTTTCTGTCAGCACGATGCGATCGTCGATGTCGATGCGGTAGTAATCGAGTGTGATGTCGAAGCGATCGAGGAGATTGAAGACGAACCCAGCGCTCAGGTTGAAAGAGGTCTCCGGCTCGAGATCGCGTGCACCCAAGGCACGGGCGGCGCCGTCAGTCACGGCAAATGTACCTACATCGACCAGGCGCCCACCGACGTTGTTGGTCGACGTCGTGGAGAAGAACTGTTGATGCAATGACGGTGCGCGAAAACCCGTGGAAACTCCGCCTCGCACTGCCACGCCGTCGAGCAGCTGGAAGCGCGATGCCAGCTTGTAATTAACATCGGAACCGAAGTCAGAATACCGTTCCGCGCGGCCGGCGAGATCGAGGGTCCAGCGCGAGGTGAGATCCGCCTCCAGATCGAGATAGGCGCTGGTGCTGTGACGGGATCGGTCCGTCGCGTTGTCGGGCCTGAAACCGGGAAAGACCTGGGCGCCCGCGGCGGCCAACTGGCCATTCGGCAATCTCACCGGGCCCTGGATATAAGACGCCGGCTCCCCCGCCCGCACTGCAAAGTTCTCGTGCCGAAACTCTGCACCGAACGCGACGGACAACGGCTTCTCGAGCGCCGCGACGGTCACATCCCGCTGAAGATCGATGTTTGCCGAATGCGTCTTGTACCCGAGACCACCGGCATCGAAGGAAGTGGGGCTTTTTACTCCAAGCGATGCGTTGTTGGAATTGGCGGTGACGAAGTCGAGCCGGTTGCGCCCGAAGTTTACGCTCGCGTCATAGTTCCAGCCGCGCAGCTCGCCACGTGCGCCCGTCGCCAGCGCCAGATCATCGAGATCGATTTTCACCTGTGCGAGGAAGCCATCCGGGAACAGTGCCGTGACCACTCGAGGGTCATTGGCCAGCCGGTAGAACCCGTTGGTCTGCCCGTCGCGCAGACCATATGTACCGAAGCCATACCATTCGATAGCACCACTCGCGAGCGGCATGCCGGAATTCACCACGACGTTGAAATCCTCAACGTCCGCCTCGCCGAAGCGCTCGGAAAGTCGGTTGTATTGAAACTCCCGCGTATCGACATTGCCGCTTGCCAACAAGTGATATTGACGCCGTGGATCGTAGCCGGCCCTGTTGGTGGGCATGCGATCCCGCGCTTGCGCGGAAAGATTGAGAAATCCGCCGTCACCCAGAGGCAGGCCAAAATTGCCGGCGAGCGTGAGCGTCTCGCCGTCATGCGGTTGCCGCTCATCGCCGTACTGAAGCGCGAAGGTGCCATCCGGGTTCATCACCGGCTGCCCATTGGGCTGCGTGACAATTCCCGTAGCCTCGCGCACCCCGTCGATGGTTGTGTAGTGCTGTCCGTAAGTGAGGCTGAAGCGACCGCCCTGCGGCTTGTCTTCGAGCAGCAGGTTGATTACGCCGGCAATTGCGTCCGATCCATACTGAGCCGCCGCGCCATCGCGCAATACTTCGATGCGCTGGATCGCAATCGTCGGCAGCATGCTCATATCGACCGCAGCGGAGCCGCGTCCCACCGAGCCGTTGATGTTGAGAAGCGCGCTCACATGGCGACGCTTGCCATTCACCAGCACCAGTGTCTGATCGGGGCCCAATCCGCGCAGCGTCGCGGGCCGGATCAGATCCGTGCCGCCGGTGATCGCAGGCTGCGGAAAATTGAAGCTCGGAACGAGCGCCGCGAGCGCTTTGTTAGTATCCGTGGAGCCGGTGGATTGCAGGATCTCCCCACCGATCACATCCATCGGCACAGCAAGCTCGCCTGCTGTGCGATCGGCTCGACGCGTGCCGGTGACAACCACCTGAGTCAGATCATTCGCGGGCGATTGGTCAGCATCGGCGTCACCGTCGCCCGGCGGTCGGGCATCCTGATCCGCAAACGCGGCGTCGCTCGCGAAACTCAGCCAGCCGCCGATGCGCGAGGCGGTACGCGATGCGCCGCTCGGCTTGCGGATGATGATCGTGCGATCGGTGTTGATGCGATAGTCGAGTCCCGAGCCCTTCAGCAGCCGGCACAGTACTTCGCCCGGCAGGAGGCGGCCCCGCACTTCCTCCGCCTGCATTCCCGCGACGACGGAAGACTCGAACAGAATATCGATGCCGGTCTGTGCCGCCAGCGCCTGGAGCGCCAGACCCAGAGACTGGGCAGGGATGTTGATATCGCGAGGCGCCGCGTTCAACGCGACCGGACAGTTATCCGCCAGGATCTCGGGCGCAGCCCCGAGCAACATCAACCCCAGCGCAACCGCGAGCCTCGATCGCATGGCCGTCCCCGTATGACCGTTTCATGGGGACTGACGCATGCGGCGGAGACTTACCTCACGTCCGGAATGAAAATTCTCGCGAATTCAGACTCGCGGCGGGCTGACGACAATGGCGTCGCCGGTTTGCTGAATCTCGAGGGAGAAAATCTCCGCGAGCGCGCGGGCAAAGGCTTCGGCGTCGTCCACCGAAAACGTGCCGCTGATTTCGAGCGCCGCCAGCTCAGGATCGGAAAGCTGCAACTTTCGTCTCGTGTAGCGGTTCATCTCATCAACCGCGTCGCTCAGCGGCGTGGAGTTGAAGATGGCGCGTCCCGAGACCCACGCCTCTTCGCGCTCCAGCTGCGGCTCCGATTTAACAGCGAGCACCGGCTGCGCAAACTGCAGACGCTCGCCAGGCTCGAGCGTGACGCCTGCTCCACCGAGCGCGCTGGGCGGCTCGTTCGCCGGAATCACGGCAACCCGTCCTTCGAACAACACGATGGAAAGTTGCGCATCCGTCCAACGAACGTCGAACGCGGTGCCCAAGGCGATGATCTGCTGCCCCCCTGCCCGCACGACGAATGGCCGGGCTATGTTTCGGGCCACATCGAAGCGTGCCTGGCCTTTCTCCAGTGTCAGAGTGCGGTGGCTCGGTGTGTAAGCGATGACGACGCGCGATGCGGTGTTGAGCATGACACGTGACCCATCTGATAAAGATACGGACCGGCGCTCGCCCAACGCCGTCTCGATGACTTCTCGTCTCGGATCGCTTGCAGACGGAATCAGCAGCGCGCTCACGCCGGCAGCGCAAGCGGCGGCCGCGGTAATGGCGGTGATAGCGTTGCGTCGCGAGGCGCGCTGCGCTTCGCGAATATTGCGGGGCCGCTCTAACAATCGGCCACGGCGCAAATTGTCGGTGGCTTCCCAGGTGTTGGTGAGACGCTCGAACGCTGCGCCATGCTGCGGATCCTCCGCGAGCCATGCCCTGAAGCCGCGCTCCGTCTGATCCGACCTGACATCCGAATGCAGCCGCGCAACCCAAACGGCGGCCTCGGCCCGGAGGGCCTCGGGCAACTCGGCGCCGCGATCATTTTCCGTTGTCGTTTTCACCGTTGACCTTCGCATCGATCAGCAGGAGCGCGCGGGCGATGAGCTTCTCCACCGCACTTACGCTGATACCGCAGTCCCTGGCGATCTGGCTGTAACTCAGGCCATCGATCCGATGCATCAGGAACACTTCCCGACACCGGCGTGGCAACGTGGCGACCGCCTCCTCCACGTTTCTAAGACGCTGCTGGGCGTCAATCACCTCATCCGCGGCGGGCAACTCGTACGCAAAGCTATCAAGAATGGCGTACTCGGCCGCCGTGCGATCGCGCACCCGCTGCCGGCGGCCGTTATCCACGGCCAGGTTCCGGGCCACAGAGAACAACAGCCGCTCCGGGCTTTCGACCTTGTTGCGCGCGGAATAGCAGAGAAGTCTCAGGTAGGCATCCTGTATGACATCCTCCGCATCCTCGCGGCTGGCCACCCGTCTACGGATGAACCGGCGCAATCGCTCTGTGAGATCGTCCATGATCCACCGACTCCCCGGGAGACCCGCTGTGTTCCACAGTAACGCGCCTTTCAACCGAATTCGAGTTCAGGTTTGCCGTAGGCAGGATTCAATGTGGCGTAGAACGCCGTGCCGCCGCTGACCTTCTTGCCGCCAAACGTCATGTGCTCCGTGGAGGTCACAGCGCCCGCTCTCGCAGCCGCGCTCAACGACGAGGTCTGGGCACTGTTCCCCAACGTGAGCCGCATATTGCGTACGACGAACCCTCCTCTGTTGAAGTAGAACGCGTGCGAGACGTTCGGGAACAGGGAGGTTAGTGAGGTGACGAACTGCCCGTTGACGTCAGCGCCGGCTTCGATGGGACCGTCGACACGCCAGTTGGCGTTCAGCGGGAACAGACGGATCGACGCCGCGGAAACAGCTGACGCGCCGTTGTTAGTTCCAAACCAGCGAATGCCGACGTTGGCTTCCCCTGCGACCGCGCGACCGGCCATCATGCCTCCGGCGCTCTTCAGCCCGTTAGGATCGGTGAGCGAGGCGCCTGCCCGCGCCAGCGGCATGAGTCCATCTTCATCGATGGGATAAGGACCGCGCGCGTTCGGACCCGCCGCCCACGCCGCAACGAGCGTTCCCGTGACCGGGAAATAAATGCCGACGGATTTGCTGCCCTTGTAGCCGTTGAAGGGGATCAACACGTCGCTGTTGTTCGTGACCACTTCGACCTGACCGGTGGCGGCCTGCGCGCCGCCCGCGACAAACACAGTTGCTTTCCAGGTGTTGAAGAGCTCACTCACGCCGAACCGGGCGATGTTGCCGGCCGTGCGCCACCCCATGCGGGCGGGCGTCGGCTCGATGCCTTTCAATCCATACGGATTCACCCAGCCATTTGCTCTCTGCAGCTTGGGCTCGACCCAGCCCACTCCCCTGGCGACGCCTTTGTTCATGCCCTCGACGACGCTGAAGAACTTATCTTTCGCCACCTTGCTGCCGTTATAGACCGCGTAACTCATACGGACCGGGGCGGACGGCACGTCGACGGGATAGTCGATCTTGTAAGCGACCAGAACCATGCCATCCGGCGCCTTGCCCGCGAGGGTCACAGGTGTGTACTCCGGCGGTAACTCTGCCAGCAGTATTTCAGGCGTCAGGGATTCGGAGCGGCTCACGAACGGCTGCAGGTAATCCGGCACCACAGGAGCCTTCGCCTTGGGCGACGGATTCGGATTCACCTTGAAGTTCGCTTCCTGCTCGGCGGCCCATTTCAGGCCAACGCCCGGATCCGGCGAGAACTCGACTTCATACATTTGCAGGCCCGGCATCTTCTGCACGCCTGCCGGCAGCTCGCCAACCGGATGCGCACCCAACGTGTTGATGTACATGTTGTGCGCGCCCTGGCCCTTCGACATGAATTCGAAGCGGCTCGCGCCCATCGCCTTGGCGAGTTCCTCCGTCGCCATCACGGCCTGAACGCCGCCGCCCCGCTCACCGAATACGTGACTCAGATACACCGTGCCCTGCGGGTACTGATGATTCTGCAACGACTGCGGATACTCCGGCCCATACCCTGAGAAGTCATATCTGGCCGCCCCGGCGCCCACCAGCCGTTCACCGCCGCCGGGTAGCGGCTCCGTGACACGTACGACGTGGAGCTGCTCCAACTGGGCTGATATCCCGGCAATCGCCGCGTCATCGGACGGATATCTGTTGTAGCCGACAGTCGGACCCAGCGGCTTGTTACTTTTCAGAAGCTTCGTCGCGAGCTCCGTCACCATGTCAGCCGGCATGGCGCCTGGCGCGTACACGGTTGGCGTACGTGTCGCGCCTACGACGCCGGGGGCCGGAGGTATCGGAGTGAGCTGGAACTCATCGCTACCGACGACCGCGCCGTACTTGATCTGCGCTTCGTCGTAACTGGCGCGGATATTCCACGTGATACGGCCCTGCTGCCAGGAGTCCACCCGCGGCTGCACCGGCTTCCACGCAAACTTGAGAACTCCCAGAGCGTGGCGCGGCAGGTTCCCGACGTCGCTGATCCGGGTGACGTAAGAATCCTTGTGCATGGGATGCACGATCTGGCCGAGCCGACGGCTTCCGAGCACGTCGATCGGGCGTTCATAAGAGACCGTGTAAGCAATGTTTTGTGTTTCGACAGGCCACGCTTTGCGATCCGCCACGGAAATCCGCTTCAGGTTTCTCAGCTGCGTATCGAGCGGCAGCGGATCGCCGCCTTCTGTCAGCAGCGCCTTCTTGAGATCCGGCGTCAACTGATCCGGCGGCAGGCCCAGCAGCTTCCGAGGCGCGTCACGAAGCACCACCTCCCCTGTGCGCTTTGTGTTGGGCAGCTGCTCCGTCACGCTTTCGTCCATCGTCGTGAAGATCAGGCCCGTCGTCTTCACGGTGAACTGCGATACAGCCGTGCTCGACGCCTCCAAGAGTGGCGCGATCAACGGCTTGTCGCCGCCGTAGGCCGCGATCTGTGTAGTGTGTGCGGGCAGCTTCTTGCCCGTGATATCGCGACCGAACCGGCCCGTCTGATCGAGCACGGCGGCGCTGACGATCGTGTCGTCGTTAGCATTGCGCACGACGACAATCGGCTTCGTGTTGTAACTCTTCGCGGCAACTGTGACGGCCTCGGGTGATGCCGTTGGATCGATGATGCGTGCGATATCTTCCCGGAAGTTGAGTGGCGTCGTGCGCTGACCCTGATAGTCCGCCACCAGCTTTGGCGATCCCGGCGCGATGGCGCCTTCGTCGACGGTGTGGAAACCGAGCTCGACTCTGCCGGGAGCAACGCGCCTCGCGCCCGCGATCATGCCCGCAGGCGCGACCATGTTGACGCCCACCACAACCCAGTTGGCTGCGGTCTCATCCATGCCGGTGGTCGCCACCAGCTGATTTACGGTGAACGGGTTCGTGTGCTCATTCGTAATGAGCGTGCGCACCTGTGCCTGCGTGGAATCCGCCACCATTGCAGTCGTGCCGACGCTCACTCCCCTCATGATGAGGCCACCGGCTCTGAAGAGCCCCACTGCGCCGAGCATCGCGCTGGGAACGGTGCCGACGAGATTCATCCCGAGATCGATTTTCTTCGCCCACTTCTCCGAGAACGGTCCGGCTTGCAACAGGCGTTGCTGATAACTCGCCGTTGTCGTTTCGTGGGCAGCATCGTCGATGCCGTGTACGAGTCGCATGGTGCCATCCGCGATTGCGAACACGGCGCCGACGCCGGCTACACCCGTCCAGCCGAGGGTGACACCCAGAATGACGCCACCGGCGATTTCGCCTACAGCGCCGCCAATCTCCAACGCGCGATCCCAGAAGCCACGTGGCGGCGGCGGTGGAGGGGGTGGCGGGAGCAGCAGCTGTTCGAGCTCTTCTCGCTGTTTGATGAGCGCGTCGAGTTGTGTCTGCGTATCGGTCACGGCCAGGTCGAACTTCGGGTCGATCGCCGGGGCACGTGTTGCCGCAGGCGTAAAGCTTACGGGCACGAATCTTATGGGTTGGGTGCCACTGAACGCTGTGTTGACGTTATTGCCGGCTGGGTGGGCGGCGAAGGGCACGTTGCCGGGAGCGCCGGGATTAACCGGGATCTGGGTATTGCCGACAGGTGTGAAGGCTGCCGAGTCGCTGAATCCAGAGCTTGCGAACACTGCGCGATTACGATCCGCCACCGCCTCGTCACGCGCGAGCGTCGCGCGACCAATGCTCAGGTCCGAGCGCATGCGCGCGCCCGTGATCATGCCTTCCGCAACGAGATTTTCCAGATTCTCGTCTTTACCGCCGGCTGCGTCCGCCTGCACGACGAGACCTCGCAGCTGACGGTTGTGTTGAACCAGCGCGAAGTTATCTCTTGTCAGTTGGTCGCTGCGCAGATCCGTCTCCGTCGGCGCACGCATGGGAATATTGAATGTCGTCTTCTTGCCTTCCAGCGCGGCGAAGTCGTGCTCCACCGCCGCTTCTTCATACAGCGTCGCGCCGACACTCTGCGCAAGCTGCAGGTTCTGATTCAAGCGCTCGAGCACCTGCATGTCGCTCGGGTTCAGCAGCGTCTTGAGCAGATTGGTGAAGTTGGTCTGCGCCGTCTCGAAACGTTGCTGGGCAGCGGGATCCTCCGGATTGGCGGTCAGCGCATCACCGGCCGCCAATAATTCCTGACGCGGGGCATCCAGCTTCGCGGCGATGTCCTTGGTCAGCACGACACCATAAGCATCCTGCAGAGTACGCGTCGCGACGAGCTCGTGCCCGTTGGCGACAAACACACCCGCGTCCGCATACAACCCTGACAGAACTCTTAGCGCCTGCTGCTGTTGGGCGCTTCCACAGGGAGCGAGTGCATAATTGTTGCGAGCGGTTTTAATATCCTGCGTCAGCTTCTGACCCTGGATCACGCGCTGCGCATCTTCGACACCGCGATTCAGCTGCACGAGTTGCTGGCGCTGCTTGTCCGTCAGCAGTTGCTCGAATTCCTGATTGAAGCTCGCGATCTTGCCGTCCTTCTCGGCTTGCGGCGCCTTGTCGGCCGCCACCGCGAGATCGTGCAGACGCTTCTGCTCCTTCGGCGGCAGGCCGAGAAACACGTCCTCATAGAACTTCGGCAGCTTGCCTTCCGCCGTCTGCAAACCTTTGTTGGCCGCTTCCAGATTTACGGGCTGGGTCGCAAGCCCGCTCACTTCCTTGTCGACAACCTGAGTGCCCTGACTTAGCGGCGTCAGGTCCTGACGCGGCGTGGTTTGCGCGGGGGAAACCTGAGGCAGCCCGCCCGAGCGCAGATGTTCCTGAGAAGGCAACAGCGGGCCGATGAATCCTTTGAGCGGCCGCTCTGGCGTGCCCGTCCAGCGGGGGTCCGTCAGTTTCGGCGGAGGTGGGGGTGGCGGAGGCGGCGGTGGGGGTGGTGGCGGCCACGCCATGGGCGCATGCCAGCCATTCGAGTTGCCGGCGTTCCCCGTGTTGCCAGTGTTGGTCTGCCACCCGTTGAATGTGGGAGGTGGCGGCGGTGGCGGAGGGGGTGGCGGCGATACGTAAGGCTCCCCATGAGTCCGACCGAATTCACCCGCTATTAACATGCTGTGCTCCGTTGGCGCGTCCTGGCCTAATCGCGGACATAGATCAGGGGGTGCTGCGTTTCAAGGCGACGAGCCTCGTCTGCGCGTCATATCTCGCGAGCACCTTCGTGACGTACGCGTTGGTTTCGGCGAAAGGCGGAATACGATTGCCGTAACGAAAGACGGCGCCCTCGCCCGCGTTGTATGCGGCCAGCGCCAGTTGCAGATTGCCGTCGAACAATTCCAGCAATTGCTTGAGATAACGCGTGCCGCCGTCGATGTTCTGTCCGGCGTCGTATGCGTCCATCACGCCGAAACGGCGCGCCGTTCCGGGCATGAGCTGCATCAGACCCATCGCGCCTTTGGGTGAACGCGCTGCCGGATTGAAGCCGGACTCCACGTCGATCACCGCGCGCAACAAGGCTTCCTCGATAGCATGCGTTCTGGCCGACAGCCGGATCGATGCCTCGATGCGCGGCAACCGGGTTTTTGGCGCGTGGAATATGCCGATGAGTTTTGAGCCGCCGGTCGCCGGCCTGTTGGTGTACACCGGGATATCGTCAGCCGCCGCGGACAGATAAACGTGCTCAGCGCAACTCGCCATGCCGCCGGTCGCCAGCAGCACAACACCGAGCATCAGGCGGATAGCGCTATTCACCATGTCGCAACTCACTGATAACTCAGCACGAGTCCCTGCACGAGCCGTTGCCAGCCATCGAGCGCGACGAACAGCAGCAGCTTGAATGGCGCTGACACGACGGTCGGCGACAGCATCATCATGCCCAGCGAAAGCAGGATATTGCCGACGATGAGATCGATGACGACAAACGAAAGATAAATGATGAAGCCGATCTGAAACGCTTCGGTCAGCTCACGCAGCGTGAAGCTCGGGATGAGCACGAGCATGTTGTCGGACTTTAGCGCTCGCGCCTCTTTTTCCGGCCACAGTTTGCCCGCGGACTGCACGAAGAACTGTCGATCGCGCTCCGTCGTATGTTTCTGCAGGAAGCCCCGCAGCGGGTTGCTCACCGATTCGTAGATCACCGCGATATCTTCAAAGCGCTGGCCGCCGATGGGCCCCTGAAGTTTTTCCTTCAGGGTTGCGGCGGCCTGCATGCCGATGGGCGCCATCACATACAAAGACAGGATGATCGCCAGGCTGTTGATGACCATGTTGGGCGGCACCTGCGGCAGGCCGAGTGCCTGACGCAGCAAACCGAGCACCACCACGATCTTGGTGAAACTCGTGACGAGCAGCGCCAGGAACGGCAGGATCGCGACACCCGCCAGCAGTCCGAGCACCAGCAGCGGGTCGGAGATCGTCACGCGACCTCGCCTTCCCCTGTCGGGCCACCACCAAACACGGTCAGCAGACGGATGCCAAGGCGATCGCCTACCGCGACGAGTTGTCCCTTGCCGATACAACGCTCATCGGCCCACACGGTGACCGCCTGCTCATCGATCCGATCGCGCAGCTCGACCACGCTGCCTGGCGCGAGCGTAGCGATCTCGCTCAGCGGCGCGTGCCACTGCGCCAGCTCGAAACGCAGGTTGAGTTGTATCTCATCGAAACCCGACTCGCGGCTGAGCGGGTCAGATGCGGTGGCGCTGGTCATGACGGCGATTCCTTTGCTGAGAGGCTCGACGATGTGAAGATGTCCGGACTGCACCGACGCGCGACCCACGTCGTGATGATTCGCGCCGACGATCAACCGACATCCCAGGGCGTCGGCTGTGTAGGTCGCATTTTCGAGGATGAGCGTGTCCTGCTCCTCGAGCGCCCGGAATTCGCGGATGGAGAGGGACGTTCTGCCGACGACGGCCGCCCAGCGCACTGGGATTTCCACTGCGGATCTGGTGTGACCTCGCGGAAGGTGAGGCATTTCCCCGTGAGCGGGTCGCAGGAATCCCTGAACTGACACGCCGTCCGGGTCCATCGCAAGCTCGAAGCCGATGCAGTCCGGCGTCAGCTGCAGCGATTTATCAGGTTGGACATCCAGCACCTCTACGGCGGCATGTGTCTGCTCTTCCAGCTCACGCCACGCCAGCGCGCCAACGCTGTTGAGATAGGCGACGCGCAACGCGGGTGGCAGCTCCGGCCGCATGACTTCGAGCACGGCGTCGAACGGCCCCGGTGATTCCAGACCCACGGCGCACTGGGCGCTGCCCATTCTCAGATGAAGCAGCACGCCATTGAGCGGACCTGTTACATGACGCCAGCGAAATCGCCAGTGTGTGTTGGCGATCATGAAGCGAACGCTCTCGCGGCCATACAGAGCTCGACTGAGCGCAGCCGTATCCGCAGACACGCGGATCAACCTCTGCGCATGCGAAAGCGGCGCGACCCGGGCGCGCGTCTCCCCGGAAGTTGAGAACTCAGCTTCCACGGGGTCACTCAGCGACGACGACAGATCACCGGTGCTGTGACTGTTGCCCGCCATTGCAGACATTGACCCGCTCATTACAGCTCGCCATTGGCGCGTAGCGCTGAGCTGTTATCGGCGCGCACCTCGCAGACCGAGGCGTCCTGGCGCTCGAGATTTCTGAGATGCGTGGCACGCTCGACTTTCTCCGCCTGGTCAGCTGCGGAATCGCGGCGGGCCTTCTGTCGGTGATAATCCTGCAGCGCCTCTTGCGCAGATTCCCGAGCGCGCTCGCGAAGCAGTTCCGCCCGTCGAATATGCGCAACTTGCTCCCGTGCCTGCAGCAGCGCGGCTGTCGAGAAGTCTGTCAAGCGCTGCGCTTCGGCAGCGCTGAACTGCGTGCTGCTGCCATTCTGCTCCTGCAGATACGACGTACTGGCCTGCGTGGCGCGTTGCTCGAAGGAACGCTTGCGCTCGCGCGCGATGGCTACAGCATGCTCAGAACCCGACAGCACCTGCTGACGTCGGCGGGATTCTTCCCTCGCCAGCTTCGCGCGCAGCTCTCGAACCTTCACGACATCCCGCAGATCAACGGCCATCGGTCTCTCCCGCAATCTTCATAAAGCCCGCATACGTTGTCTCCGCGGCAGGAATCTCATCGGGTCGCTGGCGTAGAAATGTTTGCAGGAGCGGGACACGGTCCATCGCCTCGTCTGCCTGCGGGTCTGAGCCCTTTCGATACTCGCCCATCTGCACCAGCAGCTCGATCTCCCGAAACTTTGCGAGCCAGGCGCGAACGCGAGCGATCGCTCGCTGCTGCGGCTCAGGCGTAATCGCCGGCATCACACGCGACAGGCTCGCCAGCACGTCGATCGCGGGATAGTGGCCACCCTGCGCCTGCGTGGCGGAGAGATGCAGATGGCCGTCCAGCACGGAGCGCACTTCCTCTGCGATCGGGTCATTTTCCTCATCCCCTTCCACCAGCAAGGTGTAGAACGCCGTCATCTGCCCGTGAGCGTCATTGCCCGCGCGCTCGAGAAGGCGCGGAATCGCCGCGAACACGGAAGGCGGAAATCCTCTGCGAGTCGGCGCCTCGCCCGTAGCAAGACCGATCTCGCGCAACGCGCGTGCGTAGCGCGTGATCGAGTCCATAAGCAGCAGTACGTGCTTGCCCTCGCGGCGAAAGCCTTCTGCGATCGCAGTGGCGACCTGAGCGCATTTCGCTCGTTCGACCGCCGGGCGATCGGACGTTGCGACGACCACCACAGAGCGTCTGAGCCCCTCCGCTCCCAATACCTGCATCAGGAACTCGTTCACTTCACGTCCGCGCTCGCCGACGAGCGCGATCACGTTGACGTCGGACCGGGCTCCGCGCGCCAACATTCCTAACAAAGTCGTTTTGCCGACACCGACGGGCGCCACCAGACCGAGACGCTGCCCTCTGCCGACTGTGAGCAAGGCGTCGATCGCCCGTACGCGCGTTTCGCAAATCTGCTCAACAGGCCGGCGTGCCAGCGGGCTCGGCGGCTCTGCATCGACGGGCTCGTATTTCGCGCCGACAAGAGGCCCCTTGCCGTCGATCGGGTTACCGAAACCATCCAGCACACGACCGAGGAGCATGGGGCCGGTCGGCGTCGTGTAACCCCTGCGCATCGCGATGACGTCGGTCTGGTTCGAAAGACCGGCGATGCTGCCGAACGGAGTCAGGATCGCCGTTGAGCCGCGGAAGCCGATGACTTCGGCGCGTAGGATTACCCCGTCCCGATTACGCAGCTCACACAGCTCGCCAACGCGTGCCCGCACGCCCGTCGCCTTGACCAGGGTGCCGAGAACTTCTGTAACCCGGCCCCGCTCCTCGACAGTAGAGAGACTCTGCAACGCAGCTCTCATCGGGCTCACGGCGGAAACCATGTCGTTGGCAGCATCCATGCTGAGTGTTTCCTTAATTTCCCGGGTCGGTCAGCGTCTGGGTGGCATGCGCAATCGCGCCGCGAATCGCCTCGAGCTGCGTACCCAGACTCGCATCCACTCGGCCAAATTCAGATTCGAGCACGCATCCCTCGAGCGACAGGGAATCATCCGCGGACACGCGAACGAGCTGGCCCAATCCTGTCTCCCGATCGAAATCCGATACCGCGCTGATCGCGGCTTGGACTGCGGTGGGATGTACGCGCAGCTTCGCCCAACTGGTATTGCGAAGAGTCGCCTGCGATACATCCAGCGCGCGGGCAATGAAAGCCTCGCGCGGCATGCCTTTCACGAGGAGTGAGACCGCGTCCACGATCACCTCCACCATCGCGGGCTGGAGAGATTTCAACAGCGCCAGGCGATCCGCTTCCCGCACGACGAAGCGCCGCGCGGCTTCAGCCTGACCCTTGGCGAATCCATCCTGATAAGCGTCGTTCGCGATCCTGCCGCAGGTCTGCTCGACATCATTCAGCGCGGCGGTGATCTGTTGTTCGGCATACGCATAGGCCTGCGAAACCTCAGCAACGACTGTCGCCTCGCGGCTTTTGATCACGTTGGAATGGGCGGCCAGGCGATATCCCGGCCGGTCGATCAGAACAACCATGCCCATTGAGGCAACCTCCGCGGAATCAGATGCGTACAGATGAGATCGAGCGCCTTGTCAGTGCGGGAAGCACCGAGCGTGACCCCGTCTGCATCAGGCAGGGAGATATCAAACCGCACTCTTGCGCGGTCCCGAACGGCGCGCCAGGGCATCTGAATCAATGAAAGCAAAGTGCGCGCGCCATCCGCGCGCAGGCTTGCCGTCAGTGATTCCGGCGTGGCGTTGTCGAAATCCACGGTCGGCGTGCGGTGACGGAACAGGCCTTCGGGCGTGTCTTCCACGATGAAACGCCACGCGTCGGCGTCTATTTTCTTATGCAAAGCCCTGAGGCGCGCGCCGTCGATCACTTGCGCCAGCCCGTCCCGATGCATGGTGAGCGCAAGCTCGTATGTCAGGCGCTCGAGGCTCGCCTCATCGAGAAACCATACGCGCTTTTGCGGTTCGGCCATATGCCAGTCCATTTCCCGCTGCAGGCTGAGTTCCCGCAGCAGCCAGTCGGACGCCTTGCGTTCGGCCCGGGGATGCATGCGTCCCTGCGAATCCCACAACACATTGCTCAGGGCACGGGGAAACCAGCTGCGATGCGCGAACCGCGCCACGTGCAGGTTGAATTCCACGAGGTGTGACATCCACTCGGCCACGGCTCAAGTCACCTCTCGGGGCCCGGGGCGATCGGTGGAAAAATAAGCCTCGTCAGGAACCGGCACGGGAGGCTGGTCGACCATCTCGACGTCGTGGCCGGTGCGCTCGAGCCACCATTGACGGAGATGCACGAGCCAGCCGATCGGACGATCCATGGCCGTTCGATAGCGGATCCAGAAATAAGCGAGTCCGCCGGTGGTAATCAACAGCACTGCGCCGAGCGTGGCGATCACCACGCTCGTTATTTCAATTGGGGTGTCTGCTTCCAGCAAGGATTTGCCGTCAGCCGACGGCTCCTCTGCGGCGACGAAGGTGAGCGCGATATTCTCGTAGTCGAGACCTTCGATGCCGCGCATGACGAGATTCTTGATGGCAGGCGCCATGGCCTGCAGATCCGCGTCCCGTCGATGCTTGATGAATACTGAGGCCGATGACGGCCGAATGCGGCTCGCCAGGGGATCGTTCGCGGGGATGACGGGATGCACACGCGCCGACACCACACCATCAATCTGCGACAACGTGTTGGATAGCTCCTGCGACACCGCATAGATAAAGCGGATGCGCTCCTCGGCAGGCGTCGAGACGAGCCCTTCCTTCTTGAATATCTCTCCCGTGTTGGCGAACTGCTCGCGCGGCAGGCCATGATCCCGGGCGATCTGCAAGGCACGTTGCAGATCGTCCTTCTCGACGTGTACAGACCAGGCCTTCTGATCCTGCGTCATCTTGCTCGCGCGAATTCCAGCCGAATAAAGCGTCGCGAGAATCTCATTGGCATCGCGCTCGCTGACGCTGGAATACAGTTCCTCGCGGCAGCCGCTCAGCAAGGTCACCAACACTATCGCGACGAGGATGCGCATGGCCTGTCATCCCTGCTGTTGGTAGAGCACCTGCACGTTTCGGTTCGCGAGCTGCAGTCCTTTGCCTATGAATTCAAACTGCAGCTCCAGCAGCGAGAAGTGACGCATGCCCGACTGGATTTCCTGCGCAATGAACAGATCTGGCGCCACATTCGGGTCGATGGGCAGCGGGCCACGCTCGAGCTCCGCGCGGAACTGCTCGCTGATCTCTCCACCGTATTCCATCAGAGATTGCAGGTTGGGCGACGCCGCCGCGGGCCCCGACTCTGCGGCTGGCGCAACGTAACTCGTGAACGCTGCCATGGATCCTTCAGTCATCGCCGCTCTCCTTATGCATAGTGATGAGACGTCGCCAGCAGCGTGGAGCTGCGCGACTCGCCTTCGAGGCCGAGACAGAAGCGCGCGAGCTCGACGGCCGCTTCGTCCTGGCCATCTGCCATGACTTCTTCCAGCAGTCGCTGCCAGCCGCCGCTGCGCGTTTCCCGATAGACCAGTCCCAGTAACGCCTTGCCGAGCTGATGATGCGGAAACTCCGCCAGCACCGACTCCAGCTCTTCCGCCGCCTCCGCGAGGCGACCTGCGAAGAGGAACATCGTGGCGAGCGCGGTACCCGGATGCGGCAAATCACCGCGAAACGCTTTCACGCCGCGAATGATTGTCTCCGCGTCCTCGAAGCGCTGCTGATGTGCGCACATCACACCAATCTGCAAAAGCTCCCGCGTGATGTGCAGATCGACGCCGTACCGCTTCGCCATGCTCCAACACTCCTTATTTCGCAACGCCCGCTGCGAGCAACCCCTCCGAGGGCGCGGCTCGCAGCGATGCGCAGCCCGTTTTATCCCTGAATGCCGTCGAGCGCCTTCTGCATGGCGGTCGCCACCGCGCGATGCTTGGCCTGCTCGGTCTCGAGCGAGATGAGATCGAGTTGAAAGCGCTGCGCGTCCTGCTGCTGGGCGCGGACCTGGGCGAGATATTCGGCTGAGGACAGTTCGGCCATTGGAGTCTCCTTCGATTACGTTTGCGTACAGTTTTGACGATCACCGATGAAACGCATGCCACACATCCCACACCACGTTCTCGCTCAATCGCACGGCCTCGAGCAGACCCTTCAGCACGGCAACGTCTGCCGGCGGGAGCGGGCCGATCAGTGCCCGTTCGATCTCTTCTCCCGCGAGCAGCAACTCGTCCGTGAGCCTGTCGCGAAGAGTGCCGTCGTCATCCTGCTCGAGTCGCTCGTTGAGCACGACCTGGATGCCGGTATGCGCTTCTGCTGCGTACATAGAACACCGTTCCGTTCAATCCAAGTGATAGACGACTTCGTTGCCCGCAATCCGGAAGAGAATGCGCGTGGGCTCGATGGCCACCACCTCGGCGCCGTCGGGAAGCACGCCGCCCGCGAAATAGCGCACCCCGGTATCGGTGCGGAAATAACTAGGATTGCCGATCATTACATCGCTGATCCGCACCGGCAGCGGCGTCTCGCCGTTGGGCTTCACGCCTTCGACGTAAGCAACGCGATCATCGATGTCGACAATGCCGTGGAGTTCGTCCGCCAGCAGACGAATGCGTTGCTTGGTCGACAGTTGACCTGTCATACCGTCGACACGCAGCCGCCGGCCATCGAAACTGACTTTCACAGCGTCGGTCGCCAGGGTCTGGCGGACCTGATCGATCAGCGTCGCGACAGGTTGCACGCTCAGACGCGCGTCGCGATATTCCGTGCGGGCAAGCCATTCGCGCAGGCGCGTTTCCTCTTTCCGGTCCGCCACGAGTCCCGTGAGCTGCAAGCCGCCCCGCGCATGCTCGATGAAGCGCACCGCGTTGAAACCCTGCGCGAGCAAGGCCTGGCTGCCGTCGACGATGCGCTTCTCAATGCCCGGGTTCATTCGCACAGCAATCTGCTGAGCCGTTGCAAGCGCGATTGCCGTCAGCACGAGGCCTGCAAACAATGCACTGGAGAAGATCCATGTTGGCGACCGCGATGTCGCAATCTGCTCGGCCGCGGGCGTGGGTTGCTTTTCACGCACGCGCCGGAACAACGACACCGCCACACCACCCAGATCGTAGGCACGCTCGACGAGGGGCCCCTCACGCCTGACATTCTCAGGAGAAACGAAACGCGGCGTCGGCGTTCTGATATCGCGTAAAGAGATGCCGCCAGCTTCGCGCACGAGGCGCCATTGGCGAGGAGCCACGCCGGAATCCCGCAACACGATGTCGCAACCGGCGTCCGAGCCGATGAGATATTCGTCAGCGGTGAGTTCCATGGATGCGCCACGATGCAGGCCCGACGTGACACGCAACGTGTCCACGTACTCCCCGCCCGCTACACCCGGCGTCGTCAGGTTCAGCAGGAAGTCCATCAGTTTCATGGCATTCGCTTTCATGGCTCGACGATCCGCGGCGTCAGCATGAACAGGCGCTGCACGCTGGTCGTCTGTTTCTCCCGATACTTGAAGAGGTGGCCTAACACGGGAATGGACGACAGACCGGGAACGCCCACCTGCGTGTCCCGATTGACGTTGCTCTCGTAGCCACCGATCAAGAGGCTGTTGCCTTCCGTGATGAAAGCCTGCGTACCGATGGTGCTCTGCTGGATGACGGGGATCTGGTCGACAGACTGGCTGGAGATGCTGCCATCTTCGATGCGAATGGCGAGCTTCACCTGCCTGCGCCCGTCCTCCACCACGATCAGCGGCGTAACACGCAACGAGGTGCCCGACGACACGTCGAACAACGCCACGTCGAGATTTCCCGCGACACGCACGAAGAACGTGCTGATGTTCTCGAGCACGGCTTCGACGTTATCCAGCGTGAGCACGCGCGGACTCGCCAGGATGTTGGCCTTGCCATCCTGCGCGAGCGCATTCACTCGCGCGATGAGATAACGGCCGGAATCCCCGAGCACGGTGGTAAGAATTCCGCCTCGCTGCAGATCGGGCGATGAGACGGGAGGCACCACACCTGTGCCCGGCAATGTTCCGATGCCGGTGCGGGAGCCGCCAGGGCGCGGCGCGTCCGGTGCCAGCGCCCCATCGAAAGTCAGATTTGGCAGATTGCCGCGGCCGAACTGAAAATCGAAGTCGCCGGAATGCAGGCGCCAGTCGATGCCGAGGCTGTCGATCTCGTCGGAGCTGACTTCGAGAATGCGTGCCTCGATCTCCACCAGGCCCGGCTTGACGTCGAGAGAGCGGATCACCGATTCATAAAATGCCATGCGCTCCGGACGATCGCGCACCAGCACAGCATTCATGCGGCCGTCCGCCTGGAACTGCGGCAGCTCCGGCCCGCCGAAGGCGCCGGACTCCGCTTCCTGATCCGCCGACATCGATGCTGCATTTTCCGCCTGCGTGATGGCCTCGTCGCGAACCAGCCCCAGACCTCGCATCCGATTCAGCCGCTCGGCACGCGACGACGGCGAGACCCCGGAAGTCGTTGCGGATTTCCGCTGCGCCGGTGCATACAACTGTCGTAACACACTCGCCACGCCGGATACGCGCTGCTCCCGCCCGCCTTGCATGAAGGTGAAGTCCGCGGCCCAGGCATATCGCAGGGGAAAGATGCGGATGTCAGCAACGCCGCGCGTCAGCTCGTTCTGATCGATCGCTCGTGCCGTCTGCTTGACGAGCTCCACATAGCGCTTTGGGCCAGACACCAGCGCGGTGTTCCGCTTGCTGTCATAGGAGATGGGATAACGGTTGTCGACAATGCCGAGGCTTCTCAGCGTCGAGCGCAACTTCTCCACCGTGGTACTCGAGAGGCGGATGATCTCGCTGCTCATGTCACCCGCGGGCTGTACATACAGCACGCTGCCATCGTAGTACCAGGAAAGCCCGAACGACGTCGCCATCAGCTCGAGCAGGCTTTGCGGCGTGAGATCGAACCGGCCGTTGACACTGCCCTCCACGTCCGGATCGATGACCACGGTCACGCCCTGGCTGGCCGCGAACTCGCGGATGAAATCCTTGAGCGGCTTGTTCTGCGCGACGTAGCTGAAGTTATCGGTGCGCCATTCAATGTCGGCGCTCCATGCGGATTGCGTCACCCCCAACAGGGTCATCGCAAACGCGATGTACGCAAAGATCAGGCGCTCACGACGCATCGGCGCCTCCCATTCCAACACTTTCAAACAGATGATCGGCCGAGTGATACAGCTCGGTCGCGATCCACTTCGACGACAGCGCCAGCACGAGCAGCACGGCGATGAGCTTGAGCGCCTGCGACACGCCCTGATCCTGGATCTGCGTGACGGCCTGCGCGATTGCGGTGACCAGGCCGACCGCTGCTGATGCAAGAACTGCCGGCAACGACAGCACGAGCACCAACATCAGCGCGCGGTAAGTGGTATCGACGACGATGGCGGTGTCCATTGCGCCGTGCCTGCTCACGCGACACGCCGCTGGATGTGCTGGAGCGTGATGCGCCCTATCGCCTGTATCTGCGTCGTCGCCGGCAGTTCCTGATACGACAGCACCACCAGCTCCGGGAACCGTGCGTCGAGAAATCTCTTCAGATAACGACGCACCTCCATCGAGGTCAGCACGATGGGCGGGCCCTCGAACTTCAGCGGCGCCAGCGCGGCCTCGGCGCCCGTCATGAGGGCCTGGGTCGTCTCGGGCGCCAAAGCGAGGAAGCTGCCGCCCGCGCTCTGCTGGGTGGCCTCGCGCATGACTTTCTCAATTTCCGCATCCAGCACGACGGCACGCAATGCGCCCCTGGAGTCGATGTAGCGACGCGCGATGAAGCGCCCGAGATCGACGCGAACGTATTCGGTCAGCATCACGACATCTTTTTCGCGCGGCCCCCAGGCGAGCAGGCTTTCGCAGATTTCGCGCATGTATCGAATGGAGACACCTTCCTGCGCGAGACGCCGCATGACCTCGGCAATTCTCTGCACGGGCACGGCGCGCTGCACTTCCGCTGCGAGATCCGGTAACTGACTCGCCGCTCGCGCAAGAAGTGTATGCACCTCCTGCATGCCGACGAATGCATCGGCATGGCGCCTCACAGCCCAGGAAAGATGCAGCGCGAGCATTTCTTCCGCGCGGGGCGACGTCCCTGTCTGCAGATCACCCTGCGTCACCTGCACTTCCTGCACATCGATCGCATACTGATGGGCCGTGAGGGCCGGGTCGAAACTCATCTTCAAACCGGGGAATGGCAGGCCGAGATCCTGAGAGATCTGCCACTTCTCGTGACTCAGCGCCGTGTCGAATGCTGGAGGTGAGATCACCGTGCGCAGCTTGGGAGAGATTCGAATGCGCAAGGGCACGGCAATGCTGTCGCGACTGTCTTCGATCAAGGCGACGGGAAGCTGACTCCCCTCCCGCGTCATGGCGGGCACCACCGCCTGCTCGAATGCCCTGCCCCGACCGCGTTTTGTCTGACCGAAGTAGCCCGCGGAAGCGAGCAGCGCCGCGAGAATCGCAAACGGCCAGAACGGCAATCCGGGCACCAGCATGAAGGTCGCAACGATCGCTCCGGCCAGCAGCAGCGCGTGCGGATGCCCTAACACCTGGTGCGCAATCTGTGCGCCAAGGTGTTTGCGCGAGTTATCTTTTCCACCGACACGCGTGATGACGATGCCCGCGGCGATCGAAACAAACAGCGACGGAATCTGCGCCACCATCCCGTCACCGACGGAGAGCACGGCGTAAGTGCTGACCGCCTCGCTCAGCGTCATGCCATGCATGCTCGCGCCAATGGCGATTCCGGCGACGATATTGACGAACGCGATGATGATGCCGGCGATGGCGTCACCCTTGACGAACTTCATCGCACCGTCCATCGCGCCGTGCAACTGACTCTCGTCCTCCAGCTCGCGCCGGCGGCGATGCGCTTCCGTCTTGTCGATGATGCCGGCGCGCAGATCCGCATCGATGCTCATCTGCTTGCCGGGCATGCCGTCCAGCGAGAAGCGCGCACCGACTTCCGCCACGCGCTCGGCGCCCTTGGCAATCACGATGAACTGCACGATCGCGATGATGAGGAATACCACGAGGCCCACCACAACATTGCCGCCGACCACCATGCGTCCGAAGGTGTCGATGACGTGGCCCGCATCGGCGTGCAGGAGAATCAGCTTGGTCGAGGCGATGTTGAGCGACAGCCGGAACAGCGTGGTCAACAACAACAGCGAGGGAAATGTCGAAAGCCCAAGCGCCGACGGCACGTACAATGACAACATCAACAACGAGATGCTGGCGGCGAGATTGATGGCGATGAGGCCGTCGAGAAGCATCGTTGGCAGCGGCAACACGAGGAGCGCCACTACCGCGACGATGAGCGCGGCAAGCGCCAGATCGCCGTGCCGCGAGAGGGCCTGCAACACGCGGGGCTGCGCGATGGCACGTTGCCCGGCTCGCGCCGCGTGCAGCAATCGGCCTCGATCCTTCCCTGTTGGCATGCGTTGCGCTCCTTTGATGCAACCGCGATCAACGGCTGCTAGTGTATGAGCCGCGGCAATGGGGCCGGCGGTGTCTGAATGAGATTTCAGGATGTCTTCAGCAGGGATGCGCGAGCGGACACGGAAGCGTCAGCCATGACACTCAAGGTGCTGGTCATCGAGGACGACGAGAAGATCGGCGCGGGCCTGCTCGAGATCTTCGGCCGCGAAGGTTACGAGGCCACGCTCTCCCGCAATGGTGAGGACGGCTTCTTTCGCTGGACCACGGAGCAGTTCGATCTCGCGGTGCTCGACCTGGGTTTACCAGGACGCGATGGCATCGAGATTCTCTCCGCCCTGCGCAAGGTCAACAAAGAATGCCTGGTGCTGATTCTCTCCTCCCGCGACGGCATCGAGGATCGCGTGCGCGGGCTGCAGGCCGGCGCGGACGATTATCTCGTGAAGCCTTTTGCGATCGCAGAGTTGTTGGCGCGCACGCAGGCGCTGTTGCGCCGGGGCCGCGCCGACGTCACCTTGCGTTTGAACGTGAAAGACCTGCACATCGACCTCGTCGGCCGCCGCGTGGAGCGAGCGGGCAAACGCGTCGATCTGACTTTGCGCGAGTTCGATCTGCTGGAATATCTCATGCGCCACGCCCATGAGACCGTCTCGCGCGACATGCTTGCGCGGGACATCTGGAAGGATGTGGGCCGCGCCACGCCGCTCGATAACGTTATCGATGTGCACATCACGAGGCTGCGCCGCAAGATCGATGTGGCGGGCGTAGTCCGCTTGATCCACACCGTGCGCGGTGTTGGTTTCTGTCTGACGGAGCGCGAGCCGGACTGAGCTCGCGAGTCAGCGCTTGCAGGAACCGGGAGGGGGTGGCGGCAGGCGCCCCGGCTTGTCCGAATAAACGATCTCGCGCCCCGTCTCGCGGCGCTGCGCCTTGAGATAGGGATCGCCCTCCAGATCTTTCCCCTCACGCCGCAGCTCGTCGAGACTCATGCGATGCTGCTTCATGAACTCGTAATACTTGAGCGCATATTCCATTGCCGCACCCAGGGCGTAGATGACCGCGGCCCACGCCATGAGCGTGAAGATGATCTGGCCACTGACTTTCAGAATATCCGCCGCTGGCGCATACACCAGCTTGACCAGCGTTCCCAGCGAGAGTCCCACGCAGGTGATCAGCACCCCGGTCAGCAAAGCAGTCTTGATCAGCATGCGCACGAGATCCAGCAACCGTTCCAGCTTGAAGAGATTGGCAAGGCCGCGTCCGGGATTCAGGCGCTCGAACTTCGGGACGAGAGGCTGCAGAGAAAACAGGCCGCGTGTCTGCAGGCCGCCGATCAACACCGCGAAGACGACGCCAACGAGCACGAGCGGTCCGATGATCCAGAATGCGTCGACGAGCATGCCCTGAGCTGCCGCGAGCCAGGCCGTGCTGAAGGAGGTTCGGATCGTTGCCGGAGCGGTGATCGCTCGCTCCATCACGTTGATCACATGCTGGCCGATGAACGCCGCCCCGAACCAGAGAAAGCCCAGCAGCGCGAGGTACAAGCCAAACGACGTGACCTCACGGCTCTTCGGGATCTCGCCCCGCTTGCGCGCGTCGCGCAGCTTTTTTCGTGTCGGCTTGTAAGGCTTATCGGCCATGGGATATCGGCCCGGGCGGCTGCAATACCGGCGCCACCCGCTCGAGAAACTGACGCAGGTCTGACATTTCGGCAACCACGATGTCGGCGAGATAAGAGAGGTAGATCGCGATCATCAACGCGGCGGCAGCGGCCTTGAGCGGCATCGTGAAGAAAAAAACGTTCAGCTGCGGAACCACACGATTGATGAGCCCGAAGCCGAGATCGATCAGCACCAGCAGCAGAACGACGGGCGCGGCAACACGAACGATCGACTGCGCGATCGAGCCTAACGCGCCAGTGCTGAAATCCAGCAGTCTTCCATCAATGACGGGATGGAACGATGCCAGCGGCCAGAGCTGATAAGACTCATACAACAATGTGACGAACACGTACAGGCCGCCGCCGACCACGAACAGCGCGACGGCCAGCCGCGACATGAACGACGCCATGATCGCGGACTCGTGACCGCCGAACGGATCGAAGATCATGTTGTTGCTCCAGCCAATCTGCAGATCGATGATCGAGCCCGCGCTTTCCAGCACCCATACCAGCGTTCCCACCGCGAGGCCGATGAGCATGCCGAGGAAGATCTCCTTGCCGATCAGGGCGATCCAGGCGGCCGCTGTAAGTTCAGGACCCGGCATGTGAGCGGCAATATGCGGGTACAGACACAGCGCCAGCGAAACGGCCAGCGTATTGCGCAGGAGACCGGGGAAAAGGCTCGCGGGAAAGAGCGGCGCCACGGTGACCGCTGCCATCACGCGAGGCGTGGCCATGAGCATCGGCCAGAGCAAAGTCCACAGCGCATCGGGATCCGACGCTGCCGCTACTTCGCCCATTGCACAGCTGACATGACAGTATTGTCGACGGCGAACAGTCGGCACGACGGGCCCTTCTTCGCGCCTGACGCCCGCTCACAATTCCTGATCGCACGGCTGATGACGTTCGCGCCGCCGGTCGCGACGCCGGTGTGACCAGACTCCGCCACCGCAAACGCGCGCGGATAACCCACTTTCAGGAACGAGCGGAAGGCGATCTGAGCCTTCGCAGACAGATCCCGCGCAACGGTAGAATCGAGGCGTGTCGTGGCAACGTACTCGCCTTTCGGCCGCGCCACCGCGGCGGCAACTAATTCCGCCGCCGTGTCGCTTGCCGGATCGGGAACCAGAATTCTGCGCGCCAGGGTGCGTCCCCTGAGCGCGGGCCATGCTCGCACCAGGTTGGGGAAGTCGTCCTCGTAACTGTCTGCAACGCCGCTGACCTGCTCATCGCGAATGTCGATACGGCCGATGTAATCTGTGGTGTTGGCGCGGGCATCGAAAGGCATGTTGACGGCAACGTCTACATGCTCGGCGGTCTGCACGCCTTCCACGACTGATGTCAGACCTCTGAGCCGATAGCGTCCTTCCGGTAACTCCAGACGCACGAGAAAGCCCGTATAAGATGCGGGCACACGCGCCGTGGGGACAAACGCGAACTGCCGCCCTACCGGACCATTCTGATTATCCACACTCACGATCAGACCTGTGACCGGCCGCGCCCGCGGATCGTCCTCATTCAACCGCACGCTGAGCACGACGATACCCACCGCTGTGGCCTTGGGTTTCGGCTTCGATGGCGTTGCGCAAGCAACCAGCCATACGAGCGGCAATACGATGCAGAGGAGACGAAGCTTGGACATGGGACACAATTTAGGGCAGCTCACCTTGCAGCCCCAGAGGCAACGCCTGAAGAAATCCTGAATTGATGCTCAGACTCGCGGGACTGCCGGTGCTGCTTCCTACACTAGCCTCCCATGTCCACCGCATCGACACGCCTGCTCGCACTGGCCCACCATTGCCTCAGCTGGGCATTGCAGTTCGATTATCTTTCGAATGGCGCCGGTCGCCAGCGGAACGCCGCGGGCCTGTCATACGTAGCGCCGCGCGCGACAACGGGAAAGGCCGCCGCCGCGCAGGAAAGCAAAACCTCCCACAGCGCCCGCCCCAGGCGTGGCGATATCGTCAGTCAGTATCTCGCTGAGATCGCAACACGCAGACGCCTTTCGAGCAGCGAAGAATATCGTCTTGCGTGCGCCGCGCGGCGCGGTGACTCGCGTGCCCGGCGTCAACTCATCGAACATCAGTTGCGCCTGGTCGTCATCATGGCACGCCGCTATCGCAGTGGCGGCCTGCCTCTGCTGGATCTCATCGAGGAAGGCAACATCGGCCTGCTGACGGCGATCGAGAAGTTCGATCCCGAGATGGGCTATCGGTTTTCCACCTATGCGAAATGGTGGATCCGCCAGTCGATCGAGCTCGCGCTGATGACTCAGACGCGCGTCGTGCACGTGCCGGTTCACGTGACGCGCGCGCTCAAGCGCCGGGCGAAGACAGAACTCTCGACACAGGCGGCGCCCTCCACTGGCCTGAATTTTCTCTTGTATGACGTCAGTCAGCAGGCGGACGGCGGTACCGGCGAAGCGGTGATCGATGGCGTGCCCGCGCCTGAAGATGACCAGCCGGAGCAGCATCTGCATTACGCCAGCCAGCGGCGGGAAATCGAGAGTGCGTTGTTCGCCCTGAACGACAAGGAGCGACTGGTCATTCGTTTGCGCTATGGCCTGAGCGACGATACACCCATGACCCTGGCGAGCATCGCCGCGCGACTCGCCCTGTCATCGGAGCGGGTCCGGCAGATTCAGAGCGAGGCGCTCACCAAGTTGCGCAGTCGGCTGCGCGCCGAAATTATGTATATGTAACAACGTCGCCAGCACACGCTAGCTGCAACAGAGCCGGCGCGCGGCCGTGTCACGACATTCGAACGCGCCTTCACCGTCAGCCAGCGCGTCAGTGCAATGCGCACCTGACCTGCGGAAACGCGGCTTCGACTCCCTCTTCCAGCCGCGCGGCGTGGCAGGCAATCCTCTAGAATCCGCGCCTGTCTCAATCCTGCCGTGCTGGAGTAACCGATGACGATCTCGATGTATCAGGCCACCGTTCCCCCTGTCGTGCGCGCGTTCAACAACCTCGTCACCATTCTCGAAAAGGCAGCGGCGCACGCCGAGGCCAGGAAGATCGATCCGGCGGTGCTGATCGGCAGCCGTCTGTATCCCGACATGCTGCCGCTCGGCCGACAGATACAGCTCGCTTCAGACAGTGCCAAAGGCGGCGGCGCCCGCCTCACCGGTGTAGACATTCCATCTTATGCGGACGAGGAAAAAACTTTTCCCGAGCTCATCGAACGTCTTCGCAAGACGAGCGCCTTCCTGCAGACGTTGAAGCCTGAGCAATTCGAAGGCGCGGAAGATCGCACCATCACCTGGCAGACGCGTACCACCACGCGCACGATGCAGGGCCTGCCGTATCTGCAGACCCATGTTCTGCCGAACGTCTATTTCCACGTGACGACGGCTTACAACATTCTCCGCCACAACGGCCTCGAGATCGGCAAGTCAGACTTCCTCGGCAAGACCTGATTTTCCGCGACCCGCCCCGTGAGTGACGCGCTTCCTGCCAGGGAGCGCGTCAGCGCGACTCTCCTGCGGGTGCGCTCATGCGTAACGGAGAGAAACGACTCCGCGCCAGCGGACTCGTCGTCATGCCGGAGACGAGTCGCGCCAGAATCATGTCGGCGACCGGCAGGCGCGACAAAGGCGCCGCGAACCAGTCTCGCACCACCGGCAGAACGCGGCTGTCAGATTGATAGAACGGCGTGAAGGCCGCGCTCGCCCACTGAAACATCCTGACATGCCAATACCGCATGCGCGCGTAGGCGGGCAGCCCCGTGGAAAGCGCATCGGCAGCCTCGAGCGCGCGAGCCAGCGCCAGCGCATCTAACAAGGCCATGTTGGCGCCCTGCCCCAGCTGCGGACTCGTGGCGCGAGCGGAATCCCCAATATGCACGAGGCGATCGGAGAACGGCGTGCGCGCCGTGAAGTGATCGTACTGCGCAAAAATCAGCTGCTCGGGATCTGTAAGGGAGTCGAGGAGCGGCGCAACCTGCGGCCACAGCCGCTCGACGTCACCTTTCCAGGCGACCAGTCCCCGAGATCGCCACGCGGCAACCTGATCTCGTCGCAGACTCCAGAAGAACGCAGCCTGACGTGCTTCGCCGGGCGATCGCTGCCCGATAGGTAATACGCCAGCCATGCGACTACAGCCGCTGTAACGCTGCTCCAAGGCGTTGGGCGGCGAAGGCGCCTGCTGATCCGGCCACGGCACGTTGGCCCAGAGCGCGCCGTAACTTAGAACCTTGCGACGCGCAATGCCTGCTGCGAGCGGCGAGTTGGCGCCCAACGCATCCACGACGAGATCGAAGCCGCCGATCCGCCGTCCATGTTCCAACACCACGAACACCGACTCGGTGTTGCTGCGGTCGATGGATTTGATCGCAGCGCCGTGCACAACTTCGACGCCACCTGCAACGGCAGCATCATGCAGTACACCGAACAGCGCGGCACGATGCACGGCGAGGCCATGCCAGCCCGCGCCCAGTGCACGGTATCTCACATCGAGAACAACACGATTCGAAGGCACCACTCGCCCGAAGAGGCGATCGATACGCGCGCCGAGCGCGGCGATACGCTCGATCAATCCCAACTCTGCGAGCACGCCCAGGCCGGTCGGCTGCAAGATCAGGCCGGAACCTACAGGCCGCGGGGTTTCGAAGCGTTCGAAGATGCGGACACGATGACCGGAGCGGTGAAGCAACAATGCGGCGGCGAGGCCTGCGGGCCCGCAGCCACACACAGCGACATCGAGTTTGGTGTGCATGATGGGGATGACAGTGTGCCGCACGGCGATTCGCGCGTCAGCATCCCGGATCACACATAACATCTCGCATTACCGACACACACTTCGCATACTGGGGCGACCAGCAGACCGTCGTCCCCGAGGCATGCCTCCGCTCGTACCCAAGTCGATGACCGGGTATCAGACCAAGCAAGAACGAATTGCCGTCACGGGCGTCGACGATCTCATCATCCGCTCGCTGCTCGATCGCGAGCAGTTCTTCGATCCGCTCGGCCAGGCAGATCGCCTGGGGATTTCCTCGGCCTCATGGCCCATGTTCGGGCTGTTGTGGCCCTCCGGCGCACACCTCGCCGCGCGTATGGCGCTACGACCTGTGAGCACAGAGCGAATATTGGAGATTGGCTGTGGCCTCGCGCTGGCAAGCCTCGTGGGCCACCGGCGCGGCGCCGATGTCACCGCAAGCGATCGCCATCCACTCACGGAAAGCTTTCTCGCGGAGAACCTGCGCCTCAATCACCTGCCACCGATGAAATATCTGCAGGGTCAGTGGGGCGCAGCGGCTGCCGGCGTTGGCGTCGTGGAAGGCCGCTACGATCTGATCATGGGCAGTGATCTGCTCTACGAGCGCGATGCGAACGCGAACCTCGCCGGCTTCATCGCGCAACACTCGATGCCCGCCGCGATGATATGGATACTCGATCCCGATCGCGGCAACCGTCCAGCGTTCAACAGACAAATGGATGTTCTCGGCTTCGCACTGAGCGAGGAACGGATGCAGTGGCCGGCATCCGGCAACGTCGCTGCTTACAAAGGACGCCTGCTGAGCTACCGGCGGGTCGGCCTGCCCGCACCGATCCGCCGCCACTGACGTTCAGACTGCGTCGGGCATGCCGTCGAAGAAATCCACGACGCCTGTATCCAAAGAATACTCGGCGCCAACCACCAGCAGCCCGTTGTTCTGGATCAGTTGCTCGAGCACTTCAGAGCCATGTCGAAGGTGATCCGCCGACATGCGGATGTTGGCACGCACCGCGCGATGGATGACCGCTTCCGGATCCTGATGAAGATCTTTCCCCATCACGGCCTCGACACACGGCCGTATGCGATTGACGATGGAGCGCAGATTGCGCGACTGATCCTGCGACGGGCGACCCAGTTCTTCGACGGTGGCCTGAATCGCGCCGCATTTGGAATGCCCCAGCACCACGACGAGCCGCGTGCCGTAACGCTCCGCCGCGAATTCCACGCTGCCGATCTGCGAAGGCGCGACGATGTTGCCGGCCACGCGAATGACGAAGAGATCCCCGAGACCTTGATCGAAGACGATCTCCGCGGGCACCCGCGAATCGGAGCAGCCGAGGATGATGGCAAACGGCGCCTGGCCGGCTGCGAGCTCGCGACGGCGCGTCGGACTCGTCGCCGCATCGCGGCTGCTCACCTCTGACACGAATCGACGGTTGCCTTCGCGCAGGCTGGCGAGCGCTTCATGCGCTGGAATCATCGGCGCTTCATCCTCGTAGGTTGGGTGTGACTGACGCGCGGCCCGAAAGGTAACAGGACCGCGCTGGCTTGGCTGGGGTCGCATTGTCGCTTAACTGCGCCACGTCGATCCACCCGGATGCATCTCCCGCCTATCTTGAGCGACAGTTCGCCCCGGCCAGCCCGCCCGGCACGTATAGTCGCCGACTCCAAAGCCGTAGCAGCCGATCGAAAGCGACCCGAATGGATATCACCTGGTTTTCTGCATTCATCCTTGCCGTTGTCGAAGGCGTCACGGAATTCCTGCCGATATCCAGCACCGGCCATCTCATTCTCACCAGCGCCCTGCTGGGACTGAGCGGTCCCAAGGTGGTGGCGTTCGAGATCATCATCCAGGGCGCGGCGATTCTTGCCGTGTGTTGGGAATACCGGCGACTCTTGTGGAAGACGGGCACGGGCCTTTTTACCGAGCCCACGGCGCAGCGGTTCACGGTCAATGTGGTGATCGGCTTTCTGCCGCTCGCCCTCCTCGGCCTCGCGTTTCATGACTTCATCGAGCGGGTGCTCTTCAAACCCATTCCGGTCGCGCTCGCGCTCATCGTGGGCGGCATCGCGATTCTCTGGGTCGACAAGCGCAACAACACCGTGCGCTACGAAACCGTGGATCAGGTGCCCTTTGGCGTCGCGCTTCGCCTGGGATTCTGGCAGTCGCTCGCGCTGATTCCCGGCACCTCACGCGCGGCGTCGACAATCATCGGCGGGACCTGGATGGGCATGTCGCGACGCCTGGCGACGGAGTACTCGTTCTTCCTCGCGATCCCCACACTGATCTGCGCCACGCTCTACAAAATGTATGACAGCCGCGACCTGTTCGTCGCGGCGGATCTCGCGCCCTTTGCAATCGGAAGCGTCGTGGCGTTCATCACTGCTCTGCTGGCAGTGCGTGGACTCATCCGCTTTGTCAGCTCGCACACCTTCGCCGTGTTCGCGTGGTACCGAATCGTGTTCGGCCTGGTGGTGCTGGGTTACTACGCGATGGGCTTCGGCTTCACCCCCTGAGCGCAGGGTGGATGCGACGCGGCGGCTAGAGCTCCGCCCAGCCCCGCAACAGGTTGTGATAAACACCGGTCAACTGCACGAGCGATGGATGATCGGGCACATCCGCGTTCAGGCGCTGGATGGCGCGATCCATCTCGAATAACAGCGTCCGCCGGCTGTCATCGCGAACCATGCTCTGAACCCAGAAAAACGCGCCGATACGCGCACCGCGTGTCACCGGCGTCACCTGATGCAGACTGCTCGCCGGATAAAGAATCATATGACCCGCCGGCAGCTTGATGCTCTGCGTGCCGTAAGTGTCTTCAACTGTGAGCTCGCCGCCGTCGTAGTCGCCCGGGTCGGAGAGAAACAAGGTCGCAGAGACGTCGGTGCGCACCCGGTGAGGTGCGATGCGCGTGTAGCGCACGGCCGTGTCAATGTGAGTGCCGAAGCTGCCCCCGCCTTCATAGCGATTGAACAACGGCGGAAAAACCTTCAGCGGCAGTGCCGCGGAGGTGAATAAGGGACTGTGCGCAAGCTTGCGCAGGATGACTTCGCCGAGCTCACGCGCGACGGGATGTTCTTCGGTCAGCTGCCGATTGTTTTTGACTCGCGCGGCCTGCGCGCCGGCCGTGACGCGGCCGTCTGCCCAATCCGCCTTGTCGAGAGCCGCCCGGAACTGGGCCACTTCGTCCGGCGTGAGCACGTCAGGAATCCGGATCAACATGTTCGCTGCCTTCTCGATGGGAAGCCCCTCCGCCATCGGAGGGGCCCCGAGTGGGTCACGTCATCAGAACTTGAAGTTCACGCTGGCGAGGTACGACACCGGCGTGCCAACCCCGTAACGCTGACCGGAGTTGTTGATCATCGACACATACTCCTTATCGCCCACGTTGTATGCATTCAGCTGCAGGTTGATCTTCTCCGTCACGTCGTAACGCGCGAAGAGATCGACCACCGTGTAGCTCGGCACGTCGTTGATGCCACCGGGCTGCGGCGTGATGTTGATCTGGCGGATCTGCGAATCGACGTATCGCACGCCGCCACCGACCGTGAGGTCGAACGGCAGCTGATAGGTCGTCCACACTGTGGCGAACACCTTCGGCGAGAAGTTGATGGCCGAGCCGTTCTGGTCCACGTTGTTGGCGGGATTGGAAGTGCCTTCCTTCACCTCGGTGTCCTGATAAGTGACCCCCGAGCTGATCTGCCAGACATCCGTGATACGCCCGACGAGGCCGAGCTCCACGCCTTTGACTTCCTTCTTGCCCAGCTGCTGGACCGAAAGCGGATCGGACGGGTCGGTACGCGCGATGTCGTTCTTGTTCTCGCTCTTGAAGACGGCCGCGGTAGCTGCAAGCCGGCTGTCGAACAGATCCCACTTCGTGCCGAGCTCGATGTTCGTCGCCTTCTGCGGATCGAGCGCGCCGTTGTTGATGTTCGTCGCACCCGCATTCAGCGTGAAATTATCGCTGCCTGGTGGCTTGCGCGAGTTGGCGAATGCTACGTACACGCTGCCATTCGCGGCAGGCTTGTAGAGCGCGCCCACTTTCCAGCTGAAAAGATCTCCGGCTGTACCGAGCTGCGAAGGCACCAGTGTTCCTACCGGCAGAGTCGGATTCGACTCGGCAGTCGACAGCGAGGCCCCGTCGGTGTCGGTGTTGTAATGCTCGAATCTCGCGCCCGCGCTGAACTGCCAGCTCTCGCCCAGCTTCAATGTATCGAAGGCGTACGCCGCACTCGTCGTCGTGTTGCCGTCGGTATATACGCCGTTACGTCCTATGGCAGGCGCCACAGTGAAGCCGTCGTTGGGATTCGGGTTGTAGAGGTTGGCGTCGACCGGCGTGCCGAGATTTGTGTACGTCGGCGTGTACTGCGACTCATAGATGAACTCGACGCCACCGCTCAGATCATGCTCGAACACGCCTGTGCGGAAGTTGGTGGTGAAGTTCGTCTGGTTGGTCAGAACCCGGTTTTCCCTGAAGCTCGCCTGACGCGAACGGCGCACGGTCCACAACTCTGGATTGTTAATGGTGGCGGTCGTGATCACGGGCGCCTGGTTCGGCGCGGTCAGCACGCGTTCCTGCTCGCTCTTGCCGTAACGTGAGACGTTACGAACAGTGAAATCGGGCGAGACATCATGCTCGAAGCGCACCGTGAACATGTCGGCGTCGATGTCTTCGTAGTCGCTGCTGAGGCCGTAGAAATTATCGGGATCCACAGCCTCGGGCGTGATACCGGCGCCCGCGAGAATGGGCACCTGATGATCCGAGATGCCAATGGTCGGCACGTATCCGTCAGGCGTGTTCTCCTGCCGGACGTGCTGCGAGTAAGCGTAGATCCGCGTGGCAGTGCCCAGACCCACAGCAATCGACGGCGCTACACCCCAGCTCTGACGTTCGATGACGTCGCGGCCGGCCACACCGCCGTCCTGGCCCATCACGTTCAATCGGAACGCAATGCCCTGATCGCCCGCGAGTTCGTGATTCCAGTCACCTGAAATCCGACGCCGCTCGTTCGTACCGTACGACAGCGCACCGGTGGCGATGCTGCTCTCCGTCGGCACCTTGCTCGCGAGGTTCACGTAACCGGAGGTCGCACCGCGGCCGTTGTCGGCGCCAGCAGGACCTTTGAAAATTTCCACTTGTTCGATGTTGAACACATCGCGCACGGCCGAGCCGAGGTCGCGGATGTTGTCGATGAAAATGCTCGACTGCGTGTCGAAGCCGCGCATGAAGATCGCATCGCCACTCTGCGTGTTGCCGTTCTCGCCGAGCTGAAACGTAATGCCTGGCGTGTTACGCAGCGCTTCGGAAAGATTCGTTGCGCCCTGTTCGGCCATCAGCTCTTTACGCAGCACCGTGACGGTCTGCGGCGTATCCACCAGCGGCTGGGTGAACTTGGCTGACGACGCACGCTCGGCTTTGTAAGAACCCTCGTCGACTTGATCCTCGACGGAGATCTTTGGCAGTTGCGTGGATGGCACAGACTGACTCTGCTGGGCATGAGCCGTTCCGGCAGCTTGTAAAGCCGCGAGTACAGCCGCGGCTACCGGCGTAGGCCGGAATTTTTTCGACATTCGCATTGAGACCCTCTTCGACGTTTTGAGCATGGGTGAGCAACCGGCTTGCGGTCCCTGCCTGACTTCCGTGACCGGTTTTGTGCTCATTTCTGAGCGCGGACCATAATGCGAATCGTTCTTGTTTGCAACACAATATCGTATCTAGCGATCGCAGCGGTCTTCAAGCCCCCTGGCGCCGGACTTTTTCGGGCCTGATCCGTCGCGTTTTTGGTACAACATGCGCCGAACATGTCCAGCGCATCCGTTCGCACCATCGCTCCTCTCGCCCTGATCACCTGCACCAGCATGCTGGCGATGGATCTCTACCTGCCCGCCGTGCCGAATCTGCAGGCGGCGTTCGGCGTCGAGGTCACGTGGGCCCAGGCCACCATTGCGGTGTTTCTCGCCGGACTCGCCGCGTCCCAGCTGCTCTGGGCCGAGGCGCTCAACAGACTCGGGCCTCGTCAATGCGTGCGCGTCGGACTGTGGCTTCTGATACTTGCGGCGATAGGCTGCGCACTGGCGCCGACGATCGAGGTGCTGCTCTTCACGCGACTGCTCCAGGGCGTCGCAGCTGGTGCTGCGACCATCGTGTCTCCCACCGTCGTTCGCGCAATGCTTTCTGATACGGATGCAGTACGGGGACTCGCCATCATTGGCATGGTGGAATCGCTCGTGCCGGCAATCGGCCCCGTGTTGGGAGCGGCGCTGCTGGAGTACACAGACTGGCGCGGGACGTTCTGGGTGCTCTGCGGCCTGACGTTGCTGTCATTTCCTTTAGGTCTGAAAGTGACGCCTCGCGAGCTGCCCGGAATGGATCGCACCGTGACGGCAACTTACGCCAGCATCCTGACAAATCGCAGGTTCATGCGGCTCACGCTCTCTCATGCGCTCAGCCTGGGCGCATTACTGACATTTGTAGCGAGCGGTCCGCAGCTGGTCGTCAACATGCTGAGGCTGGAAACTTCAGCATTTGCGACACTGCAGATTCTGGGCGTCGCGTGCTTCATCGTGTTCGCAAGCCAGTCGGGGCGCATCAGTCACAGCATGGGGGCGTCACGCGCGATTCAGCTGGGTGCGTGGATTCAGGTGATCCTGTGCCTCGTGATCTGGTTGATCAGCACCGTCACGGTGGTGCCGTTCACCGTGGTCGCGGTGTTCTGGACCGCTTTCTGCGGCTCTCTCGCAGTAAAAGGACCGCCGATCATGAGTGAAGCACTATCGCTGCCCCCGGTGCAGATGGGCCGCGCGTCGGCGCTCATGGTGTTGTTCATATTGATAGTGGGCGCTGGCGGCACGCAGCTCGTGGCCCCATTCATGGACGACGCGTCTCCCGCCCCGCTGTTGCTGGGAATGTTCGTCGCATGTGTGTTGAGCTTGTGGCTCGTGATTCCTTACCCTCACTCCGAACCCCGCACGGAATCCTGATCATGCAGAAAACCTTCATCACGGCCGAATCGCTGTTGCGTGATTCCCTCGAGCTCGGCCTGCAAATCGTGCGCAGTAATTTCCGCCCTACTTTTCTCGTCGGTGTCTGGAGAGGCGGTGCGCCCATCGGCATCTCGGTGCAGGAAGTGCTCGAGTACAACGGCATCGAGTGCGATCACATCGCCATTCGCACATCGTCTTACACGGGTATCGACCAGCAGACGAAAACCGTGCGCGTGCATGCGATCGATTATCTGGTCTCGCGCCTCCATGCGGAGGACAGGTTGTTACTCATTGATGATGTCTTCGATTCCGGTCTCAGCCTGGAAGCGGTGATGCAGGATCTGCAGCGGCGTTGCCGACGCAATTTGCCGGAGAACATCCGCATCGCCACGGCTTATTACAAGCCCTCGCGCAATCGCAGCTCGCTGGTGCCCGACTACTACGTGCGTGTTACCGATCAATGGCTCGTATTCCCGCATGAGATGCAGGGCCTGACGCGTGAGGAGATTCTTGCTCACAAGCCGGTCGACGAGAGCTTTTTCCTCGCCCGCCGCGACTGACTCTCCTCGCATACAGAGCTGAGCAGGCTTTGCAGGCGCGGCCAAGGTCGCGAACGGGAATCTTGCGCTCGCCAACAGAGCTAATGAACCACGCGAGGCGGACCTGCGTTAAAGTGCCGCCCCATGACGGCCATCCTATCGATAGCGAACCTGCGGAAGTCCTACGCTTCCGGCCTCGAGGCGCTGAAGAACATCAACCTCGAGATCCAGCCGGGCGAGATTTTCGCGCTGCTGGGGCCCAATGGCGCCGGCAAGACCACCCTGATCAACATCATCTGCGGCATCGTTACACCCACTGAGGGTGTGGTGAAGGTGGATGGGCACGACATCATTCGTGACTATCGCGCCGCGCGATTCCGCATCGGCCTCGTTCCGCAGGAACTGACGACGGATGCCTTTGAAACCGTCTGGGCCACGGTCAGTTTCAGCCGTGGCCTGTTCGGCTATCCGCCAAATCCCGCGCACATCGAGAAAGTGCTGCGCGACCTGTCGTTATGGGAGAAGCGCAAGGACCGCATCATGACGCTCTCCGGCGGCATGAAGCGGCGAGTGATGATCGCCAAGGCGCTTTCCCACGAGCCGCGGATTCTCTTTCTCGACGAGCCCACGGCCGGTGTCGATGTGGAGTTGCGTCGTGACATGTGGGCGCTCGTGCGGGGCCTGCGCCAGCGCGGCGTCACCATCATTCTCACCACGCACTACATCGAGGAAGCCGAGGAAATGGCGGACCGCGTGGGCGTCATACGCAAAGGCGAGCTGATTCTCGTGGAGCAAAAGACCGCGCTGATGAGCAAGCTCGGCAAGAAGCGTCTCACGTTCACCCTGCACGCGCCGCTCACGAGCGTTCCTGCCGAGCTTGCCGCGTGGCGGCTCGAGCTGCACGACGCGGGACACGAGCTGCAGTACACGTTCGACAGCACCGCCAATCATTCTGATGTTTCAGATCTGCTGCAGCGGATGAGCGATGTCGGCATCAAGGTCAAAGACCTCAACACCCACCAAAGCTCGCTGGAAGACATTTTCGTCAGCCTCGTGAGTGAGCGCACATGAGCCAGAAACTGCAGCCCAGCGCCTTCAACATTCACGGCGTGCTCGCCATTTATAATTTCGAGATGGCGCGCGCGCTGCGCACGCTGTGGCAGAGCCTGGTGACGCCGGTAATCACGACCTCGCTTTATTTCGTCGTGTTCGGCGCCGCCATCGGGTCGCGCATGGATGCGGTGGATGGCGTTGCCTACGGCGCCTTCATTGTGCCGGGCCTGATCATGCTGTCGCTGTTCACGCAAAGCATATTCAATGCGTCCTTCGGAATTTACTTTCCACGCTTCACCGGCACGATCTACGAGCTGTTTTCCGCGCCGGTGTCCTATCTCGAGATCGTGCTTGCGTACGTCGGCGCGGCCGCCACGAAATCCATCATTCTCGGTCTGATCATTCTCGCGACCGCAGCGTTGTTCGTGCCGCTGCATATCGAGCATCCCGTGTGGATGATGGCGTTCCTGCTGCTGACGGCGACGACCTTCAGCCTGTTCGGCTTCATCATCGGCATCTGGGCCAAGGGCTTCGAGCAGTTGCAGATCATTCCCATGCTGGTCGTGACGCCGCTCACCTTTCTCGGCGGCGCGTTCTACTCCATTTCGATGCTGCCCGATGCGTGGCGCACGGTCAGCCTGTTCAATCCCGCCGTCTATCTGATCAGCGGCTTCCGCTGGAGCTTCTATGGGACCGCTGATGTCGGAGTCGGCCTGAGCCTTGCGATGACGGCCGGCTTTTTCGTCCTGTGCCTCGTCATCATCGGCTGGATTTTCAAGACGGGATATAGACTGAAGAGCTGAGAAAGACTCTGCGGTAGCCGCTTCAGAAAGTCGCGGCCAGCCGATCAGGCGTCGTCCACTGTGGAAGCAGGCCCTCGCTGCGACTCAGCAGCTGGGCGATCTCATACGCACTTACGGGGCGGCTGAAATAATAGCCCTGGGCTTCCTCGCAATTCTGCCCCTGCAGAAAGGTGAGCTGCTCGTGTGTTTCCACACCCTCGGCCACGACCCGCATGTGCAGGCTCCGGCCCATGCTGATGACCGCGCTCACGATGCCGGCATCATCCCCTTCGGTGCTGAGGTCCTTCACGAAGGAGCGATCGATCTTCAGCGTGTCGATCGGAAAGCGCTTCAGATAACTCAGGCTCGAATAGCCGGTGCCGAAGTCATCCAGCGCAAGTCCGATTCCCATGTCCTTGATCCCCTGGAGAACGGCCGCCGTCGATTTCAGATCCTGCATGAGAAAGGTCTCTGTCAGCTCGAGCTCGAGGCATGACGGCTCGAGACCGGTCTCGCTCAGGATGGCGCGCACGCTCGTCAGAAAATCTCTGGCGCGCAGTTCCACCGCGGAGATGTTGACTGCCACCAGTATTGGCTTCAGGCCCGCGTTCTGCCACGTGCGCGCCTGAATGCACGCCTCACGCAATACCCAGCGGCCAATGGCGACGATGAATCCGCACTCCTCGGCGACCGGAATGAACTGCGCCGGCGGCACGAGTCCCCGTTTGGGATGCGTCCAGCGGATGAGCGCCTCGACGCTGACGATGGCCCCCGTGATCAGATTCACTTTGGGCTGGTATTGCAGGACGAACTCGTGGCGGTCCAGCGCGTGACGGAGACCATTTTCCAGCGACTGCCGCTCGACGGCGCGCACGTTCATCTCAGGCTTGAAGAACTGGAAATTGTCGGAGCCGCTGAACTTGGCGTGATACATCGCGAAGTCCGCGTTCCTGAGCAGCGTCTCCGCATCCGCGCCGTCATCGGGATAAATGACGATACCGATGCTCACCGTCACATGCAGATCATGCTGGTCGATGTTATAGGGCACTCCCAGGGCGACGATGATTTTTTCCGCGGCAACAGCGGCGTCCTGACCGTGCGTAATTTCAGAAAGCAGGATGACGAATTCGTCCCCGCCCTGCCGGCTGACGGTGTCGGAGCTGCGCACGCAGGTTACGAGACGCCGCCCGATCGCCTGCAGGAGACGATCGCCGATGGAGTGACCCAGGGAATCATTGATATGTTTGAAACGGTCCACGTCGAGAAACAGGACCGCGAGTTTCTGCCGATGCCGGGCGGCAAGCGCCATCGCCTGCGTCAGCCGGTCGCTCAACAACACTCTGTTAGGCAGCTCCGTGAGTGCGTCGTGCTGAGCCAGATATGACATGCGCAGGGACAAGGCCCGCGCCCTGCTGACATCATGAAATACCATGACGGCGCCTGTGACGTGCCCGCGGCGATCGTGGATCGGCGCTGCGGAATCCTCGATCGCGGCCTCCGCGCCATCGCGCTGGATCAGCACGCAGTTGGGCGTCAGGCCCACCGTCCTGTCCTCCTGAATCGCCGTCAGCATGGGATTCAGCACCTGCGTGCGGGTGGCGGAGTCGATGAGCCTGAACACTTCCTCGAACGTGCGGCCTGTCGCCTCCTCCCGCGACCAGCCCGTCAATCCTTCAGCCACCGTGTTGAGATAGGTAATGCGGCCGACGACGTCCGTGCTGATCACCGCGTCACCAATAGAGTTCAACGTGACCTGAGCACGTTCTTTCTCTTCAAACAGTGCCTCCACATTCGCCGTGCGCTCGAGCATGCCGTTCACGGCTTTCGAGAGCGAATAGGAATCCACGCGGCTCAGCAGGAGATAATCCTGCGCGCCCCGCTGCACGGCGAGTCTTGCAGTCTGTTCGTCCTGGGTGGCGCTGAGCACGAGGATGGGAATCTGCGGCGCGATACGAAACAGCCGGTCGAAAGTCTCGATGCCGCGGCTGTCGGTGAGCACGAGATCGACCAACACGCCGGAGATTTCACACGCTTCCGCATGCGGGCTCTGCAATCTCAGCTCGCCCTCGGCACAGCTTCGCACCCACTCGACCTCGAACGTGTCGTCGCAGCAGCTTTTCAGGCCATCGCGCACAACCGTCGCTTCAGCAGCGTTCTCCTGGATCAACAGGATGTTTCTAGACATACGAGGCCCCCAGCAAATTCTTCGCCAGCTTATTCAAGCATCGTGCGGACGCCGCATACGGTGCGATAGCACGCATAGTGTTCAGATTCCCCGGCACCCTGCCGGGTGCGATAGACGCACCCTTTATCTCGCGCCCGGGTCGATTGCGGCCAACGGCGCGCGCTGAGCGGGAGCGAACGCGGCTAGAATCATGCGGAGTACGATCAGCCAGTCGCCCCGAGTTGGCGGCGACACTGTGAGGGGGAGTTCACGATGATGATTCGACACGCGGCCACGGTGCTGGCGCTATTGGCGTTCAACACCCAGCTTCTGGCGGCCGACGCCAACGCGGGCAAGACGGCTTTCCGCCAGCAATGCGCCCTCTGCCATAGCGCAGAGCCTGATGACAACGGCGGTGCGCAGGGTCCCGAGCTGAACGGACTGTATGGCCGTCACGCGGCGAGCAATCCCGCGTTTACTTACACCAAGGCGCTGCGCGACTCGAACCTCACGTGGGATTCGCCAACGCTCGACCGCTTTCTTGCTTCTCCTACGACGGTGGTCCCCGGCTCGGCGATGGTCGTGCCGGTGCCGAAGAAGGACGATCGCGACAACATCATTGCTTATTTTCAGGCGCTGAAAGACGGCACGTTCAAGGAAGCGCCCCGCCCCTCGTTCGGCCCCCCGCCAGGTCCGCCGCCCGCGGCTGATGCCGGCCCGCCCAAAGGTGAGGCGGACTGGAAGAAGGACGCGCCCGGCCGTGTCCACAGGATCGATGTCGCGAAACTTCCCGCGCCCTTCGATACGCCGTCCGCGCGCAATTTCCCGCGCTTCATCGACAAGCCGGCGGGCGCGAAACTCTCGCTGCCCAAAGGCTTCTCGGTCGACACTTTCGCGAGTGGCCTGCAGGGCCCGCGTGCCATGCGCCTTGCTCCGAATGGAGACATCTTCGTTGCTGAAACGCAGGCGGGTCGCATCAAGGTGATGCGGCCGGCGACGGACGGCACGAAGGCGCAGACCATCGAGACCTTCTCGCAGGGACTGGTGCAGCCTTTCGGCATCCAGTTCTATCCGAGCGGCGCTCACCCGCAGTGGTTGTATGTAGCTGAGGTCAACCGTGTCGTTCGTTACGCTTACAAGCCAGGCGATACAAAGGCGAGCGGTGTACCCGAGGTCGTCATTTCTGAGCTTTCGCCGGTAGCGGGCGGACACTTCACTCGCGATATCGCATTCTCTCCAGACGGCAAGCGCATGTATGTTTCCGTCGGCTCCAATTCCAACGTTGCCGAGGACATGTCGAAGAAGACGCCTGCGGAAGTGAAGGAATGGGAAGCCCGGCACGGCCTCGGCGCTACCTGGGACAAGGAAGAAAACCGCGCGGGCGTGCGCGTATATGAAGTGGGTTCTGACAAGCCTGGCAGGAACTTCGCGACCGGCATCCGCAATTGCGTCGGCCTCACGGTGCAGCCGAAGACGGGCGACCTGTGGTGCACGACCAATGAGCGCGACATGCTGGGCGATGATCTCGTGCCGGACTACTCCACGCGCGTGAAGGAAGGCGGCTATTACGGCTGGCCCTGGTACTACATGGGCAAGTACGAAGACCCGCGTCTGAAGGGCGAACGCCCGGATCTCGCCGGCAAGGCGATCGTGCCGGACGTGCCTTACCAGGCGCACTCGGCCGCGCTCAATCTCGCCTTCTACACGGCGACATCAGGCAAGTCCGCCTTTCCCAGGGAATATGTAGGTGAGGGCTTCGCAGTGCTGCACGGCTCGTGGAACCGCGCGTTCCGCACCGGCCACAAGGTTGTGCGCGTGAAAATGAAGAACGGCGTTCCCACCGGCGAATACGAAGATTTCATGGTGGGCTTCATTGCCGATGATGGTAATGCCTGGGGACGGCCGGTCGGCGCGGTGGTGGCAAGCGATGGCGCGCTGTTGATCAGCGATGACGGATCGAACGTCGTCTATCGCATTTCCTACTCGCGCTGAGCACCTGACACATCGAGGCCGGAGGTAACTTATAAATGACAATGAAATCCCTTTCCAAAGTCCGCGTGACGTCTTTGTCGCTGCTCGTCGCCGTCGTCACGGCGACGACTGCGCAGGCGGCGTCGCTGCCTGCCGAGATTACAATTCCAGGCGAGCGGATTTTCCCGGAGAGCCTCACCTCCACCGCCGATGGCTCGGTCATTATCGGTAGCGTCGGCGCCCGTACGATATTTCGTGCGAAGCCCGGCTCAGCGACGGCCGAAGCCTGGATCCAGCCGGGCACGGACGGCATGAACGGCATCTTCGGCGTGTTGGCCGACAACAAATCGAAGACGCTCTGGGCGTGCTCGAACCTGCTCGGTCCGCCGGGCGCGGCGCCGCCAACACCGTCTGCTTTGTATGCATTCGATCTCAAAACGGGCGCGCCGAAGGGTCACTACCAGCTGCCAACTCCCGGCGGCATGTGCAATGACATTGCGGTCGGGCCCGATGGTGCGGCCTATGCGACGGACACGGCCAACATGGAAGTCGTGCGGCTTGCGAAAGGCGGCAAGCAGCTCGAAGTGTGGGCCGGCAGCGGCGCGTTTGGTCCGAAGGGCGGCGTGCTCGACGGCATCGCGTTCGTCGGCAAGAACCTGATTGTCAGCACGCTGGTGACAAGCAAGGTGTTCAGCATTCCCGTGGTGTCTGGGGGCAAAGCCGGGGCGATCACGGAGCTGACACTCGATCGACCGCTCGAGCGGCCGGATGCCCTGCGCGCCTTCGGCAAGAACAGTGTGCTTTTGACGGAAACGGGTGCGGGCGGACGTCTGGCGCGCATCACCTTCGGCAAGGACACAAACAAGGTGACGACGCTCAAGGAAGGTTTTCCTGATGGCCCTGTGAGTGTTGCGGTGGTAGGCAAGACGGCATATGTGCTGGAAGGTCAGCTCAGCGCCATGCGCGCGCCGGGTTCGCCGCCAACAAAACCGTTCCGTGCCACCGCGGTTGAAGTCGGCAAGCCTTGAAGGCGATGCGGCTCGGCGCCTGGCGAGGCGTCGAGCCGCTTTGATTTATAAATCAGGTCCGTCGTGCCATGCCGGCTACCGGCAGACTAGGGAAGCGCTCCCGTCGCCACCGAGATGAGCGACCGCTCGGGAATCTCCCAGATCACCAGGCGCGGCGGCTTCTGACGAAAATCCTCGCTACGCAGGTATAAGGTCATGGGGCGGAAGGGGCCTGTGCCCTCCTTCGCGTAGCTCGCAATATCTTCGCCCAGCGCTGCACGCAAGGCGCCGCCAAAATTCCACAGCGCATTCGCGCTGTAACTGGTGCCGACCAGCGCGACACGCGGCAGCTGAGTATCGCCGAAAAGATCTGCCGCACCGGCAGGTGAAAAAACGCCTTCTGCCTCGGTACGCATCACAGGAATGGTTTCCGGCGGAGGCAGCAGCCCCGCGAAGTACGGCGCCAGCGGCAGGAAGCTCAACAGATCTCCCTCGTGCGCCGCCATCTTATCTTCTCGCGTCACGAAGGCTGTTCGATCAGGCGCAGCGAGCCCCGCTCGCTTCACCACGCTCGCGATTTCAGCCGCAGCAAGATGCGCACCCCACGGAGTCCAGTGCGTGTCGGTGCGAAGATAAGTCGGGTCGCGGAGTTTGCCGTCAGTGAGCACACCCCGCAGGTCAGCGTGAGGAATACTCTCGGACGTCAGCTTCCCCAGCACTCTTTCATACAGCAACTCATACGCCGCAGCAGGCTGCCGCCCGGCGAGGAACTCAGAATAAATGCGTGCCTTCGCAGGCACTACCGCGACCACGAGCGCAACACCCTCGCCCTGCAGCTGCCGGCCCACTTTGGCGATGAACGCCAGATTGGCGCGAATATCAGCTTCCGAGGAATCGGCGACCTTGAACTCCTCGTCGGTGTAGAACCAACCCTCTGTGCCGATCACCACACCCGGCCGTCCCTCTCCGAACACGGTGTAATCGAGAGCCGCCCACAGATTCACCCCGAGCTGCTTCACGGGAAACACCTCGTCGTAGTGAGTTTCGAATGCCTTCGCGAGACCGCCGGTCACAACGTCGACCTGCGCTGGCTTGTGAAATCCGCGCACATTCGCGGCGGCCATCACCCCCATGACACTGATGAGCGCCACGAAAAGAACGGTCTGCATCATGCCCAGCCAACGCATCAGAGCGATCCCTCAGAACTGGAAATACAGAAAGGGGGAATAACTTTGCGCACAGAGCTTGAGCAGGGTCAGCAGGAACAAGGGGAACAGGAAGGCAAACGCGATCGTCGGCCGCGAAAGCGGGCTCCAGGCCAAGCGCGCCGGCAGATATTCCCTGACTCCGCCCAACGCCACAACAACGCAGGCCAGCAGCAGAACGGCCATCTGCAGAAGATTGATGTCACCGATATACACGTCACTGAGACCCTGCCCATCAAAGCTGAACATCGCCTGATAGAACTTCCATGCCGTCAGCGCGTTCTCCGCACGGAACATCACCCACCCCAGCACGATGAAGATGAAAGTCAGCAACCAGCGATGCACACGAAAGCGCGTCGGCGCGCTCCGCACTCCCAGTGCCTGCTCGATACAGAGCAGGAAGCCATGCCATGCGCCCCACAGCACGAACGTCCAGTTCGCGCCATGCCACAAGCCTCCCAGCAGCATCGTCAGAAACTTGTTTCGATAGGTGGCAAACACCCCCCTCCGGTTGCCGCCCAGCGAGATATACAGGTAATCCCGCAGCCAGCTCGAAAGGCTGATGTGCCAGCGCCGCCAGAACTCCGTGATGCTCTGGCTGATGTATGGCTGCCTGAAGTTCTCGAGAAAACGGAACCCCATCATGAGACCGAGGCCGATCGCCATGTCGCTGTAGCCGGAGAAATCGAAATACAGCTGCGCGGTATAAGCCAGCGCACCGAGCCATGCGTCGGCCATCGTCGGGGACTGCAGCGCGAAGCAATGATTCGCCAGCGGCGCGATGGTATCCGCGATGAACACCTTCTTGATGAACCCCTGCATGAAGCGCACGGTGCCTTCGCCAAACTTCTCCAGAGTGTGGGTGCGCGCGACGAACTGATCGGCGAGATCCTTGTAGCGAAACACGGGACCCGCGATGAGGTGCGGAAAAAGCGCCACGAACGTCGCAAAGTCCACGGGGTGCCGCGTGGGCTCCGTGTCGCCGCGATAGACATCCATGATGTAGCTGATCGACTCAAACACGTAGAACGAGATGCCGATCGGCAGCAGCACGTGCGTCATCACGAACGGCTCCATGCCGGCGGAACTCAGCAATGTGTTGAGACTGTCGACGCCGAAGTTGGCGTACTTGAAGTAACCCAGCGTGCAGAGATCCACCGTGACGCCCAGCACGAGCCATCTGCGCGCCGCCGGAGTTCTGATGCCGTTGCGCGCGATGGCGAGCCCGATCAGGTAGTTCCACAATGTCACGCCGGCAAACAGCGCGAGAAAATCCAGCCGCCACCACGCGTAGAACGCATAGCTGCCGATCAGCACCACCCAGTTGCGCAGGCGCAGACGATTCGGCGTGAGGTAATAGATCGCGAGAAACGCGGGCAGAAACAGAAACAGGAACACATTGGACGAGAAAACCATGCGCGCCGCGGAGGCGGTTACCGCATTTCCGCAGTGGAGGACTGCAACCGCGCCGACTCGAGCTGCGCAACACGATCACGGAGCTTTCCCATCACCTCCGGTCGGGCCTGTTTCGCACTCAGGATTGCAAGCTCCCGTTGATACAAGGCTGCGGCCTCCTCCCACTCGTCCTGCTGCTCGCAGATATAGGCCAGCCGATCGAGAGTGGTCACCAGCAGCTCATCGCCCAGCGCGTTGCGCTCGACAATATCCAGCAGGCGACGATACTGAGTTTCCGCACGCTGAAATTGCGATCGGCGCTCGTACATCTCCGCAAGGTGGCGCACGGCGAGTCCATGAGATGCCGCGGACTTCGCGCCCGCAGCTGCCAACACTTCGATCGCCTGCAGATAGGTGGCTTCCGCCTGCGGGAACTGATGACTTTGAGACAGAAGATCCGCGTACCGCGTTCTGATCAGCGCGACGCGCGGATCATTCGTCCCCATGGCCTTTTCTCGCAGGAGCAGAAGCCGCTTCATCAGCACCTCGGCGTCGAGATATTTTCCCCGGGTCACTTTGACTTCGACCAGTGTCCTCAGCAGCTCCGCCGCCATCTCGCTGTTCTCGCCCTCCGCCTGGATCACGACCTGCAATGCTTTGGCGTAGTACGCATCGGCATCCACATAGTTATCGACGAGACTCTTGATCTCGCCGAGATTGACGAGACTGGCGATGTGCTCCCTCGAACCCGGCGCCAGCTTCTCCGCGTCGAACGTGACGCGCTTGCAGACTTTCAGCGCCTCGTTGTAGTCCTGCCGCTGGATGGCGGCCCTGCAGACCTGATTGAGCGCGCTGAGACCCGCGACGATCTGCGCCTCGAGCGGCCGCGGCCCGGCGATCGCGCACGCTGCGAACGCCGCAATCGCCGCCACAACAACAGCACGCCGCCGCACCTCACTCACTGGACCACCGCTCCTGAGAACACGGACGTGATATTGCCGCCCAACCGCGTCACTCTCGCCGGCCGATGGTCCAGCAGGAGTGCCCGTTGTTCTGGCGTGCAACTCACTGTCCAGCAATACGGTTCGAGCCACGCCCAGGCCGAGGTGCTTTCCGCCTGCTCGCTCTGGGCCGCACCAGCCTTCTCCGCGAAACTCGAGGGATTCTCGATCGCGGCCTGCGCGCGCACGGCTAATCTCGACAGCGCGCCATTACCTTCCGAAGCGAGGTCGACTCCATTTGCCCTGCCGAAAGCGGCGACCATGGAGATCGGCAACATTGCATAACTATGATATCCGGCGGCGCCGCTGCCCCGGGCGAGCTCATTCGGCAGATAACCTTCCGGGTCGACCTGAGCTGCGAACACGTGATACAGCGTGGCGCCTGCATCAAACAGATCCTGCCGATTGGTGGCGACTGCCGTCGCCATGAGCGCCCAGGCGGACCAGTAAAAGTGATTGTTGAATTTGTCAGGCCGCTCGGTGGGGGGCCATTCCGGCTTGACGCGATCCGCGACTTCGCTGAACCACGTCTCGATGCGCGTCGCCTGTGCTGGATAATGCAGGAGCGGCTTCGACGATGAGAACTTCAACCGCAGGTAGGCGCTGCTGAGACTGGCAAGACACCACTTCCGCATCGACCTGCCCGTATGGGTCGTCGCGGTCCCGTACATCGCTCTTGCGCCAGCCCAGGTGGAAAGCCACTTCAGCGCGCAGGTCAGCTGAACCTTGTCGCCCGTATCCATGTACCGCGTGATCAGCAGCGACAGGCCCTTCTCCATATCCGTGATGGCCTTGGTCTGCAGAACATACTGCGCCTGGGCTTCGAGATCGATATCGATGCGCTCTTCGTCCGAGCCCTGGTATTTGCTGGGGAAGTCGAGTGTCTTGGTGAAAGGCGGCGGCGGCGGCAGACACGGCGGCGAGTTGGTCTGATTGATGACCACGGGGCTGAAATATCCCGTTGGCGGTTGCAGTGCCGCTTCAGCCGCTGTAGCCCCGCCGACCATGATGAGCACAGCGCCGAACAACATCCGCCGTGAGTTCAGATATCGCGTGATATGCATTTCCGTCTCCGCTTCAATTACGAATCCCTGACATTTCGACACAACGTCGCCGTGACGGAGGTGGGTGCCGGCAAGGGATTGACGATCTGCACCCTGAAGTCGATCAACGGCTGCTCGGCATAATCCGGTTCGCGATTCAGCTCGAGCACGAAGCGCCCGTTTGCGCGCGTGAAGTCATTCATACGCACGCGAACCATCTCGTGCTTGCCGTCGAGGTACCACGCTTCCGCCATGATCTCGCTCACAGCAGGATCGGCGAACTGCAGGTCGACAACGAGCTCGCGGCTCCGCGTGGGATTGATCGCGCCGCCCCCGTTGAACAGCAGCTCGGTGAGAGCGTCTCCCGAGGAGAGTTTTACTTCGCTCGACAACAAGGCTTCCCGGCCGACGCAACCGTTATCCACCAGCGGAATGAGTCGGCGCATCTGCGTCGGATTCACCGCTGCGATCTGCGGATGAGCGAATTCCCATATCAGAAGCTTTGGCGGACTTTGCTGAAACGCTTCCGATGGCAGATATTGCGTCATGGCGCCGTCATAGCTGCCGCCGGCGAGCGCCGTGTTGAGCACGTCCGCCTGCAGAGCCTGCTGAACGAAACCTGAGAAGTGATAGGCGCCGCTGGCCGAGAAGCTGGTGCCCACCAGCGTGATATCGGGAATCGGCTCATCCCCGAAGGGATAAGTTTCCGAAGGCGACGTCGTATAACCGCTGACCACTTCCGAAGGCAGGTGCCCGCCGCAGATCTGCGAAGCGATGATCGAGAGCACGCCCGGATGGCGCTGCTGTCCCACGGCTTTGGTGACAAACGCTTTCTTGCGAATGGCCGCGTAGAACGGCAGGTCTCGCACGGTGTCCGCAATCAGATCCGCCGTGCGTCGTGCTCCATCCGGAGTCCAGTGGCCGTCGCGGCGAAAGAAATATTCGGTGCCGTCGGGCTGATCCACGAGCAGGCCGTAGTCCGGCACCAGAAAGCCGATATCGCGAAATCGCTGCAGCACCTGACGGTAGTTCGCGAGCGCGAGCTTCAAGTCATAAGTCGCGCGATCCGCCGGCAGCAGATTCGGGCCCGCGAGCAAGCCTCGCTGCGGCAAGTCGAGAAGCAGCACCTGCGTGCCGTGAGCGTTCAGCGCTTTGACCAGTCGTGCGAGCTCGATAAAGATCGCCTCACTCAGCTGGAACTGGGTTGCAAGATCCACCTCCGTGCGGAACAGCCAGTCCTGCTCCCCGCGAATAATGAGCCGATGGTCACGCATGAATCGCGTGACATACACATTGGGGTCCGCTGCGCGCGGGCATAGCGTGCAACACGGTTCCGCCTTGTAAACCGGTGGTTTCGCTTCCGCGCGTGCGGTGAAGGAATGCAGCAGGAACAGCACCGCCCCGGCAACAGCGAAGGCAATATGACGAGCAGCCATATGCAGCGCGCCGCCTAATCCTTGTTCCACACGAGGACCGGCGCGGCCGCCGATCCGCCGACGAACAGACTGAATGAGCGCCCGCGCTCGAGCGCGATCGACGGCACATCTGCAATCTTCTGTGTGCCGCTGAACAGCGCGAGGCTCAATCGCAACGGATTGATCGTCCTGTGCGTCGAAGTGTTGGGTGCCACATCTTCGAATACCGCCGTCGCGCCGTCCGCGGTCTTCAGCGCTATCGTCGTCGTGGGCAACAGATTGAACATCGCAATGGTGGCCTTCAGCCCCGTAAGCGCCTCGCTGAACTCGAAGGGCTGCAGCCCCGTCGCTGTGGCCGCAATCGTGTAGTAGTGGTTGGCCTCCAGCGTGAAAGACTGTTTGTGAGCGCCGGCCTGCACCACGTACACCCCCGGAGTAACAAAAATGTAGGTGCTGGCCGAGTAAGGCAGCAGCGGCGGCTGCGTCTTGTCACCAATCTGTACATTCATTCCGGACGCGGGAGTGCCGTTGAACACATGAATGAACGCCGAACCCGGGGGTGCCTCCTTGGCATACAGCTGCGCGTCGGCCACCGAGCTCCATCCCGAGGCCAGGACCGCGAATACACTCAGGAATCGGATCAGCGTCTGCTTGCAGGACATTCCAGGTCTCACTTCTTGCTTTGATAAGAATTCATTGACGCGCCGTGTTGTGCTCATCCGCGAGCCGCAATTCGAGAACCGCCGTCTGCTTCTGCTTGAGCAGGATGTCCAGCACATCAATCTGGAAAGCCAGCAGCGCGCCACCTAACCGGTACCCCAGCTCCCGCTGGGGCGTGCGCAGATCGATGTCGCGCAGCTCTATGCGTGAAGGCTCATCCACGTTGATCGGACCCGAGCCGTTCGCACTGAGCTGCCCGCCGACCACAGTCATGGAGAGCGCCTTGGTGTAAGGGTCTTCATGGAAGTCGCGATCCGTACCCGAGAGATCGCGCGATACGCCGTAGATTCCCGCGAGTCCGTTTGCGATGGCCGATGTATCCTGAATCCTGACATCGGTGCTGTTGCGTAACCTCACGCCGTGGTGCTGGTTACCGACGCTGAGATTGCTCCAGAGCAGGTTATGCGAGCTCTCGGAGATGACGATGCCGTCCGAGCCGTTTCTGTAAGTCCGGTTGTGGGCGATGACAGTGCCGCTGCACTGCCGATCCAGCACGATGCCGGAGAGCCGGTTGTTGTAGCTGCGGTTGCCGATGATCCAGCTGTCATTCACCTCACGCGAGATGATGATGCCGTGCTTTTCCCGCGTGCCGGATACATCATTCTCCGCGATGATCAGGCGGCGCGAGCGATCATGTGGGTCGATGCCGTATTTGATGTTGTTGCGAAAGATGTTGCCTTTCAGGACCACATCGTCCGCTTCCCAGGTATAGAAGCCGTACCACAGGTCTTCGATTTCCGAGCTCAGCACCCAGCCCGTCGGGCGCGGCCATACGAGGCGATCGACCGCCATCGTGCTGTAATGGGAGAATGACAGGCCGAAGGCCTTCGTCGACGCATAGCCCAGGTAGGCCACGCGACTCGACACAATATAAGTTTGCGAGCCGCCCCAGCCGACGATGAAAGGCCGGAACTCACGCTTGTCCCGAAATCTGGACGGCGCCTGCCGCTGCTCGTTCCAGCCGAGCACCTGACTTTTGATGACGAACAGCAGGCCTTCATTGGCGAGGAACGCGCCCCGATCCTGGGACAGGCGCAACTGCCTGACACGCGCGCCAAGATGCAGCGTAGCCCCGTGGCGGATCAGAATCGGCAGCCGGGCAACGTAGATGCCCGGGCTGCTCTCTTCAAACACTTCCCTGGGCAGAGACTTGCCGAGATCCGCGAGGTCGACATATCCATCCTCGATAATGATGGCGCGCAGCCCGCCCTTCTGGCGCAGGGCAAGCTCGCGCAGCCCCTGGCCGATGGCGGTCGTCAAGGATTTGAAGCCAGGCTCGTCCAGCAGCGGCGCAATGACGGCGGCGCCCTTGGACGCGCGATTGATCTTGGCTTCCACCGCTGCGAGCGTGTATCGCGACAGATCCGGCAGCCGCGGCGGCACGAACTTCGAGCCCGTATCTGCCTCGCCGAACACGCGATAACTTCGCTTGAGCTCTTCGACGGTGGGCGCGGGGCGGGCGCTCGATGCCGGCACCTCATCCGCACCGTCATCGCCCTCTTCTTCAACAGCCGCAACGCCGAACTGCGGCACGCAACCCAGCAAGGCGATGAGGCCCACGATGGCGTAGCGCATGGACGCGAGCTGCATCAATCTCGCCACAATGTCAGCTCCAGCAGAATGCGGTAATCCGTGCGTGCCGCGCTTCCGTAAGCGTCGCCTGGCCGGAACATCGAGCCCCGCAAGGAGATGAGCGACAGGCGGGGTCGGGCCGTAAAGGCATCTCCGCGGTCGAGCAAACGCTGTTGGCGATGGTCGCGCTGGAGATAATGCGTCAACACCAGATCGAGTCCGGCTCCGATATCCCGGCTGCTGTTGACCGGCGCAACCGTCACGTTGTCCGTGACGATCGGACTGGCTCCCGAGTCCCGGCGAAAGGTCGAGAAAATCAGACTGGCATCGTTCCGCGGGAGGTTGAGAGATACGAACGCCGTCGTCACCAGCAGATTGCCGAGCTCTGCTTTCAGTGTTTCGTTATAGCGGCCTGTCAGCGTCTGGGTGCCGGCAAAATAAGACGAGTTACTCTGCATGCCGGTCTGCTGATATTGCTGCGACCGGCTGCTGCTCCCGCCGCCCTCACTGTAGGTATAGGCGGCCCCGAACAATACCGGAGCTTTGGAAAACGGATGCCAGCGTGCGCCCGCGCTGGCGTGCCATGCGCTCACGTCCTGCGAGCTGAGAGTGGCTACCGTGCCACCCGAACCTCGCTGCGCGATGTCCTGGCTGCCGGTGAGATAGTTGATCTCGCTTCCGTATGCAAACCGTTTCTCGGCGCCTCGAATGTTATAGAAGCCGTTGTCCGCATAGACGCCCAGCCACGTGAGCTGCGCATCGCGAAGCTTCTCATCCGGAGCAACGGGCGCCCCCGGTTGTGGCAGGTCTACATCGTCGACGGCGTGTGTGATGCGAAGTCCAACCCGATTCTCCGGGCGCCAGTCCGCAGACACATTGGCAAACAGATACGCGCGGTCCCTCTGCGCAATGGGCACGTCAGCCGAGTCAGTGCGATATGTGGAGAACTGTCGCGCGACGCCGCTCTCTGCGCTCAGGCGCGTCGTATCGAAGATCCAGCGCACGGCGTCCGCATCCTGATCCCACCACTCGCTGCCGTTCTGGCGGATATGCTGGCGGCCGATGCGCAGCGCTTCGCCGGGATAGCTCGTGAAGCCGTTGTATTGAATCCAAAACTCGTTGAGACCGGCAAAACTTTTCGCGGGATTGGGATTATCAGGCTCGTCCGAATCGAACGGCGCAACGCGGCCGGTCGGCAGGAAGACTCGCGCCCGCACGTACCCTGTCCAGCGCGGGCTCAGCTCGATCAACAGCCGGGGCGCGAGGTTCAGAAACGCATTGTTGTCCGTGCCGCCGCCAGCCAGCCCGAGATCGCGGCGCCCGTCCATCTCGAAGGCGGCAGTGCTGCGCAAGGCGTAATCGATCTGTTGCGCCGAGGCGGAGTCGGTCAACACGATGAGGACGCAAGTCAGCGTCAGTTTGAACATATGCATCCCGCTCAACCCGCTTCCCTGACCCAGACTTCAGGTGAAACCGGCGGCCTTGTGACGAGATGAACTTCGCGCTCGCGCTGATAAAGCGCCTCCGCCTGCTGCAGCTCTTCCGCGGTGAGTTCGGCATGCAGGCTGTCGAGCAGCTTGTAGGAGCTCATCACGCCGTCGCGTAGCGAATGCACGATGACTGGAATGCCGCCATCTTCGGAAAGCCGCGCGAACACATACGCGTTGACGCGATTGATGCGGGCGCCCGGAGAATCGTAGAACAACCGCGCGAGATGCGTGTCGGCCGCGGTTACACGGCGACGCCCGGCGACAATGAAATTATCCAGCGCCTTCTGTGGATCGGGCCTGCCGAGATAACCCTGCTGATACAGGCGTCCGAGCCGATAATGGCCGGGCGCGGTCGTCTCGCGAAACTTCAGACTCTGCAGCAGACTGGCTTCTCCGAGCGCGGGCTCTCGCGGGATACGCTGGTTGAAGTAATACAGCTCACCGAGGAACAGCGACGCTCGCGGAATGCCCGCCGCCACGCCCGCTTTCAGCACCACTTCGACATCTACATCGGGAAGGAGATAGGGAAAGCTGACAGCGATGCCTGCCGCTTCGACGGGCATCGAACGAGGCTCCTTCAGCATCCAGCGCAGGATGCGGTTGGCATGCTCCGGATGGGCAGGAGTTGGCGAGGCCACTGCGGAAACAGGTACAGACAGAGATGCGGCCACCGGCGCAATTTGCGGACTCACGCCCGGAGCTCCCACGGAATCCACACTTTCATCGCCGGCCGCGGTTTGCGCGATGGTCTCGGCCTGTTTCGTCAACAAGACATTGTCATCGAGCGCCGCCGGGTCTGCGGCCAGCGGCTGATCGACCATCGCCACGGCGAGGCGCGCGGCAATGGACGGCAGCTCTATCGGGTCATAGTCGAAGCGATCGAAGTTGGCTTCGGGTGGCGCGTGCCCCAGATTCTCCAGCGCCTGGGTAACCAGTGCATCGAGCGCCTTGTCATTGCCCGAGTAGCGATAGTAGGTTGCCAGATCGACATAGCACGACGGCACCTCCTCGAGATTCTTTCGACACAACTCGAGCAGACGGCGCGCGCGTCCCTTGTCTGCTATCGACGCGCGATACCAATTGATCGCCGAGGTGCGTAACTCGAGCGTCTCTGACATCTCGGCTGCAGCTGCCAAAGCCGGCGCTCGCCCAGCCGTATCGAGCTCTGGAAACTGTCCATATAAATCCAGCAGAGCGGCGCTCGCCGCCGGTTCTATGCGTTCGCGCTCCGCAAACAACAGGAGTTTCTCCGCTTCGGCGACAGAGCGTCGATCGCCACGACGGACATACACGCGTGCAAGCGGCACTGCCGTCTCCGGTCGCTCCGCCAGAACGGACTGATACCACCGGATCGCCTCATTCTGAGCGGCGACGGACTCCCTGTGCCCGTAAACCGCCGCGAGATACAACCTCGCATCGACGTAACCTTGCTCGGCCAGCGGCAGGAGATCTCGCTCCGCATCGTCGAGACGACCCGCAAGTCGCGCCTGATTGCCACGCTGAATATCAGGAATGCCTTCCGCCCCACGGATCAGTGATCCGTCGGTCGGCTTGGCAATGTCAGGAATGCCGCGGCTCCAGTGAACACCCGTGCACCCCGCCAACTGCATCAATAGCCATGCCAGCGCAAGCGTCTGCGGTCGCATCGACAATTACTGCAGCCAGCCGAGCACAGGATCGATGCGCACCTCGACGGGCTCGTCGATACGCGCGAGCTGCAGAGGTTTGGCGGGCTCGATGACCGCGATAACATCTGTGATCGCGGCGTTGGTATTCAGTCCGTTCAGATCATTGAGGCCATTCGAATCAATGGTTTGCGCGGGCAACACGCGGAGCTCGGAAATGCGGCCCTCGCTGCTCTCGGCGGCGCCGTTGAGCGTGTAACGCACCTTGCGACCCAACGGCAGCTGCTTCATCTCATCGTAGTGAAACCGCGCCAGGACATAAGGTTTCGCCGTATCCGGCACCAGTTCGAGAACAGACTGATTGCGCAGGACGTACTGTGAATCTGTGACGAACACCTTCTGCACGATGCAATCACACGGACTCGCCAGCGAGCCGTTGAGCTGCTGGCCCACGAGCTGGGTCAGCTCCTCGGGCGTCAGCTTGAATGAGCCCGGCACGCCGGCCACCACATCGAGCAACGCGGTCTGAAATGAGCCGAGCGGCTGACCTTTCTTTACACGACCGTCCGCCGGCAACAAGCTGAAGAACGTGCCGTCGCGAGGCATGGTGATTGTGTAAGTTCTCGCGGCGACCTTTGCGGCGGACGCATGCGTGACGACCACAATGTCGTACAGCCGAACCGCAGTGTAAGAAAATGCCGCGAGCCCAATGAGCAGCGCCAGGCCCGTGCCGACGACCGCGCGAATTCGCGAGCCGGTGCCGAGCGGTGTACTTCCTTTCGCGCCACGCGCTGAAACAAAGTTCTCACGCGCCAGCGTTGTGAGCATGTCGCCAGCAGTCACGAGCTCGCCGCCGAGATAGGCCGTGATGACATGGCGCAGCGCCGAGATCTCCTGGATGCCGAGATCCTGGAACAGGCAGCTGACGCGGGTGCCGTCCGGACTGATCGTGTTGACCTGAAAGCCGACCGGTATCGAGAAACCCACGGCATTGACGGTGAGCAGCAACTCGCCGCGATACGCCTGGCCGACAACATACTTCTCATCCAGCCGCTGGAAGCTGAATCCTCCGGCCGAGATGTCGTGAAGCACGTAGCGGCGCCGGGCGCCATTGGTGGTGAATTGAATGCTTGCCGGCAGCTTCACGCGCACGTGCTGGCGCTGGGCTTCCGACTCGTGAACGATATTGGCGTTTGCTAAGACGGTCATTGCTTACAATCTATCTCTGGGTGAAGTGATGCCTGAGACAACCCTGGCTCAGCGATACCGCGATTTGAACAGGACGATGGTGACGATCACGGCCGCGAAAACACTGCTCGCCGCAAACACCATTGCCCGCGACGACCAGTGGTTGAACCACGAATGGAAGCCGACGAGATTGCGCTTGAGCGTGGTTTTCTGACGCGTCCAGGACTGACGGTCTGGAAACGCCGTCACGGCGATCTTGGTGAAGGAGCCGATGATCTGGTTGTAGTACATCAGCGGCACGAACAGCGGCTGGATCGGGTGCCCTGCCGCCCGCAAGGTCATGCACATCAGACAGCGGGTCACGCCGATCCAGACAATGAACGCGATCAGGTAATAGAAGTTGTAACGCACGCTGGCGAGCACCGCGGCGGTAAGCCCCAACAGGCCGGTCCACATCTGCGCACGCTGGTCCTGCAGCACGTAGTAGGTAAACCATCCGAGCGCTCGCGGCCCCAGCTTGCGCGCGCGGCCGTTCTGCCGCATCGAGTTGCCATACCAGCGAAACATCAGCTGGCGGCTCGTGGCCACGAACGAAGGATCGGGCGGATGTTCTATCGTGCGGATCGACACGTCAGGCACGTAAAAGGTTTTCCAGCCCAGCCGGACGACGCTGAACCACGACGACTTGTCATCGCCCGTCAGGAAGCGGAAACGCCCCAGCCGCCAGTGCAGCAGCGAGTCATGCTCGACATCCGCTATGAAGCGCGCGTCCGCGACGATAGAGGCGCGAAATAATGAAGTGCGCCCCGTCAATGTCAGCACGCGTCGCGATAAGGCCATCGAGCACATGTTCAGATGTCTTTCCGCGAAACGCAGCTTGTGCCATGAACTGACGAGCCGTCCGCCGCGCACGGTACAGAACTCATTCGTCGTGAGTGCGCCGACGTCCGGCAGCAAATGAAACATCGGCGCACACTTTTTGATGAGCCCCGGCTGCAGAATCGAGTCGCCGTCGATTACCGCGACCAGAGCCCCTGGATCGGGAGCAGACCGGGATATCGCGCGAAAACCATGCGCGAGGCCATCGCGTTTGCCCGTGCCCGCAATGCGCACAAATTTCAGCTTCACTCGATCGGGCGGATTGAGGCGCTGCCACAACGCGTTGATCAGCAGCCGGTCGCCGAACTCAACAATCGACGCGACCACCGTTGCCGGATATCCGCAGGCAATGGCTTCTTCGAGGATGGCGCGATAGACCGCCCCCGTGGTGAAGGCGTCGATGCGAAAGCTGGTCGCAAGAAAGTACACGTGAGTGGGAGCGCCCTCTTCGCCACACTCCTCCGCCTGGCGACGCAGCCGAGGAAAACTCAGCTGCAGAAACCACATCGCACGACTGAAGTGCACCGCACGAACAACGTAGCGCCAGATGCCCACGATCCCGATTGCCAGCAAAAAATGCGGGTTGCCATGCTCGAGCGCGAATGGCGGCAACAACAATGCGAGCCCCATGATTGCCGCGAGCAGCAACAACCAGTCGGCTGTGTTGCGCCATCTCGTCAACGCTGGTTCGGTGGGAGCCGCCACCCATTGCATGATGGAGTTCAATTCGCCCGCTCCTGCAAACCAACAGGGTGTTGCATTCGCACATACTCGATCGACCGCGCGCATGCCCTTTTGCACAATCTTTCAATCGACGGGATTTGATATTCGTGCGGCACGCGATTGCATTGTTCTGTACGGTGTCGCACTGAAGGTAGCATCCCGACGCACGCACACAAGAGATAAATATTTTCACGCATCTCTTGCGTTACGAGATGAGATAACCGAGCTGATCACCTGCCTGACAGCCGCCGCAATGCGGCGAGGCAATCCACCGATGACTGATCTTACAAACAGGAGCTGCGCATGCGCTTGAGCGTCTTTGGACTGGGTTATGTTGGCGCCGTCTCCGCGGGATGCCTCGCATCCAAAGGGCACACCGTCATCGGTGTCGACAAGAGCGAGAGCAAGGTGGAGCTCTTCAATCGCGGCCGCTCGCCGATCATCGAGACGCGTATCGACGAGCTCATCGAGATCGCACATCAGGACGGCCGGCTGCGCGCGACGTTGAGCGCCGCGGAGGCGATAGCCGCATCAGAGCTTTCGCTCGTGTGCGTGGGCACGCCAAGTGAAGCCAACGGCAGCCTCAACCTGGGATATGTCAGGAATGTTTGCGTCGAGATTGGCGAGGCGCTGAAGACGGCATCGCACCGTCACACAGTCATCATTCGCAGCACCGTGTTACCGGGCACGATGCGCAACGTCGTGATCCCCACACTCGAGCAGGCCTCGGGGAAGCGGGCCGGCAGCGACTTCGATGTCTGCTTCAATCCCGAGTTTCTGCGGGAGGGCACGGCGGTGGAAGATTTCGAGCATCCGCCGAAGACAGTGGTCGGTGAGCTTGGGGGACGCGGCGGCGACGCGGTGCTCGCGTTATATGAAGGCATCGAGGCACCCATCTTCCGCACGTCGCTGGAAGTGGCGGAGATGGTGAAGTACGTAGATAACACCTGGCACGCGCTCAAGGTCGGCTTTGCCAATGAGGTGGGCTCTATCTGCAAGGAGCTCGAGATCGACGGTGGCGAAGTCATGGCGCTCTTCTGCAAGGACACCAAGCTCAATCTGTCGCCGTACTACCTGCGACCCGGTTATGCCTTTGGGGGCTCGTGCCTGCCCAAGGATGTGCGGGCCCTGCGCTATCGCGCGAAGACGCTCGACGTCGAGGTGCCGATCCTGAATTCGATTCTGGCGAGCAATCAGGCCCACATTCAACGCGGCATCGATCTCGTGGTACGCCAGGGCAAGCGGAAGGTGGGCATCCTCGGCTTCAGCTTCAAAGCCTCCACGGACGACATGCGCGAAAGCCCGGTCGTCGAGCTCATCGAGCATCTGATCGGCAAAGGGTTCGATCTGTCGCTCTACGATCGCAACGTGAATCTCGCGCGGCTCACGGGCGCAAATCGCGATTACATTCTCAATCACATTCCGCACATCTCCGCATTGATGCGCGACAGTGTGGGCGAGGTGCTCTCGCGATCGGAAGTCATCGTCGTGGGGAACGCGGCGGCCGAGTTCACCGAGCTGTCAGACACACTTCGCCCGGAACAGACGTTGATCGATCTCGTGCGACTCGGCGGAAAATTCGATCACGGTAACTACCAGGGAATCTGCTGGTGAGCTGATATGCACTGACGTTACAGATTTACTGGAACCGCTGCTCACCTGCGGTGTTCTCTTCATGCATTGCCGTAGCCAAGTACCCATCCGTACGCCGCCAGGAGCATTTCATGAATACCGCAGAATCCCTGGTGCCAGCGGCCACGCTGACGCCTGCCACGCCTGATCGGCCCAGCGTCCATTCGATTCTTCTGAATGTAAACGGTCGATCTTACAAACTCGAAGTGACGGCGTGGGTCACGCTTCTGGATCTGCTGCGCGAGAGACTCGATCTGACCGGCACCAAGAAAGGTTGCGATCACGGCCAGTGCGGCGCATGTACCGTGCTGTGCGATGGCAAGCGCATCAACTCGTGCCTCACGCTTGCGGTCATGCGCGATGGATGTGAGATCGTCACCGTCGAAGGATTGGCCGCAGGCGAGAACCTCCATCCCCTGCAGCAGGCCTTTATCGAGCAGGACGCCTTCCAGTGTGGCTATTGCACGCCGGGGCAGCTCTGTTCGGCGATCGGTCTCCTCAACGAGGGCGAAGCCACCACGGATGCTGAAATCCGCGAGTTGATGAGCGGCAACCTGTGTCGGTGCGGAGCCTATCCGCAGATCGTCAAGGCGATTCGTCAGATCATGCCGCAGGCGGTGGTCGATGAACGGGCCCAGCCGGTGGTCATCGGCACGGTGCCGGCATGAATCCTTATCTCTACAGCGCGGCGCGCGACGTTCAAGACGCCGTCGCGCAGATCGCGTTCAACGCTTCCGGTGAGACGGCCCGGTTTGTGGCGGGTGGCACCAACCTCATCGATTTGATGAAGGAGAATATCGCTCGACCGGCAGCCCTGATCGACATCAACGGCCTGCCGCTCGATCTCATCGAACCCACCGAATCTGGCGGCCTGATGTTGGGCGCGCTCGCACGCAATGCCGATACGGCCTACCACCCCGTGGTTCGCACGCAATATCCGCTGCTGACCGCGGCAATTCTTGCCGGTGCATCACCTCAGATCCGCAACATGGCGAGCAATGGCGGCAACCTCCTGCAGCGAACCCGTTGTTATTACTTCTATGACGCAGGCGTTCCCTGCAACAAGCGGCAGCCTGGAAGTGGCTGTCCCGCCATAGGTGGACTCACTCGGCAGCACGCCATCCTGGGTGCCAGCGAACACTGCATCGCTACGCATCCTTCTGATATGTGCGTGGCGCTTGCCGCCCTCGCCGCCGTGATTCACGTGCGCTCGACACACGGCACGCGCGCCATTCCGTTCGCAGACTTTCATCGGCTGCCGGGCGATCGACCGGATATCGACACGACGCTCGCGCCTGACGAGCTCATCACTCACATCGAGCTGCCGCCTGCCTCCCGGTTTGCGGAGCATTCTGCCTATCTGAAGCTGCGCGACCGGGCGTCTTACGCCTTCGCGCTGGTTTCTGTCGCGGCGATGCTGGACCTCGGCGCCGATGGAACGGTAACCGAAGCGCGTATCGCCGTCGGCAGCGTCGCGCATAAACCCTGGCGCCTTCCAGCTGCGGAATCCCTGCTGTCAGGAGCAAGGCCCACAGCAGAGAACTTCGCGCGCGTTGCCGACGCTCTGTTGAGCGGCGCACGCGGCCAGGGCGTGAATGATTTCAAGATTCCGATGGCACATCGGGCAATCGTCCGCGCTCTCGAAGTCGCGACGGCCGGTACCGTGACCAATACAGGCCACGCGAATGAAGATGAGGTGTCTCAGTGACTACGCTGATTGATGAGCTGCGCGCTCCGACCGCGGACGCGGGAACGGGATTTGTCAGCATCGGAATGCCGGTTTCCCGTGTGGACGGGCGCGCAAAGGTGACGGGAGCAGCTCGTTACACGGCTGAATACCCAGCGGCTGACCTCGCGTACGGGGTGGTGATCAACAGCACCATCTCCAAAGGACGCATTGTCAGCATCGACACTCGCGCAGCGATGGCGGCTCCCGGTGTGCTCGACGTCATCACCCATGAGCACCGGCCGAAGATCCGCCCCTTCGGCGTCTTTTACAAGGACATGACGGCACCCGGTGGCTCGCCGTTCAAGCCCCTCTACGACCGGAATATTCTGTACAGCGGCCAGCCGGTGGCGCTCGTCGTCGCCGCAACCTTCGAGGAGGCGCGCTACGCCTCGAGTCTCGTCAGGGTTGAATACGAAGCAGACCTCCATGACACCAACCTCATGGAAAATCTGCATCGGGCTTATAAACCCAGTCGCCTGAAGGCAGGATATTCCCCGCCGCCGGACGAGAAAGGCGACGCGGAGGCGGCCTTCGCGGCGGCACCTGTAAAGATCGAGGCGGAATTCTACAGCGGCGTCGAGCATCACAACCCGATGGAGCTGTTCGCGTCCACGGTGATCCGCGACGCCGACGGGCATCTGACAATTTACGACAAGACGCAGAGCTCGCAGAACAGCCGCTGGTATGTTTCGCACGTCTTCGGGCTTTCCAAAGACAAAGTCACGGTACGTAATCCTTATATTGGCGGGGCCTTCGGCAGCGGGCTGCGGCCGCAATACCAGCTCACGCTCGCTGTCATGGCCGCGCTACAACTCAAGCGGTCGGTGCGGGTGGTGCTCACGCGCCAGCAGATGTTTACCTTTGGCCATCGCCCAGAGACGTTCCAGCGGATCAAGCTGGCGGCCGAACGCGACGGAACGTTGCGCTCCATCACGCACGAAGCGATCGCCGAAACGTCCCGGTTTGAGGATTACGTGGAGGTCGTCGTGAACTGGTCCGGCCAACTGTACGCGTGCGACAACGTGCGCCTCGATTACAAGCTGGTGGATCTGGATCAGTACAGCCCGATCGACATGCGCGCACCGGGCGCCGCGCACGGTGTGCACGCCCTCGAAGTCGCCATGGATGAGCTGTCGTATGCTCTCAACATCGACCCGCTGGCGTTGCGCCTCAAGAACTACACCGACCGCGATCCGATGAACGACCTGCCGTATTCCAGCAAGGCGCTGCGCGCCTGTTATGCGGAAGGCGCCGCGCGTTTCGGCTGGTCCAAACGACCTGCCGCGCCCCGTTCGATGCGAGAAGGCAGCGAATGGGTGGGCTGGGGGATGGCGACCGGCCAATGGGATGCCATGCAGATGTTCGCGCGGGCGAGCGCCGTCTTGCACGCCGATGGTCGGCTGGTGGTGAGCAGCGCGGCTACCGATATCGGTACGGGAACATACACCGTCATGTGTCAGATCGCGGCGGCGGCGATGGGTCTGCCGCTCGAACATGTGACTTTCCAGCTCGGCGATTCCACATTGCCTGTCGCGCCCATTGAAGGCGGCTCATCGCATGTCACCACAGTGGGCTCCGCGGTGGATGGCGTTTGCGAAAAGCTGCAGAAGCGGCTGCTGAAGATGGCGCGCGCTCTGTCAGATTCGCCTTTCGCGAAAGCACGGTTCACTGACGTGGAGTTTGTCGAGGGTACGCTGCGTCTCGTGAAAACTCCGACGACAGCGATGTCGCTCATCGAGTTGCTGGCCGAAGCGAATGAGCCCTGGGTGGAAGAGAAATACCTGATGCTGCCCAATATGCTGCAGCAGAAGAAATACATCCGGGCCACCCACTCCGCCGTGTTCTGCGAAGTGAAAGTGGATGAGGAGTTTGGCACCGTCCGTGTGACCCGCGTCGTCAGCGCGGTGGCAGCGGGACGCATCATGAATGCCAAGACCGCAAGCAGCCAGATAAGCGGTGCGGTCATCTGGGGAATCAGCGAGGCTCTGCATGAGGAAACCCATTCAGATCATCGCCTCGGCCGTTTCATGAATCACAACATTTCTGAATATCACATTGCCGTGAACGCTGACATTCACGCGATCGACGTGATCTTTGTCGACGAAGATGACCGCATCGTCAGCCGGCTGGGTGCAAAAGGCGTCGGCGAGATTGGTATCGTGGGTGTGTCAGCGGCGGTGTGTAACGCCATCTATCACGCGACCGGTCGCCGTGTGTACAGCACGCCGATCACACCTGACAAGGTGATGCGCGTCGAAGGGTAAATCTCCGGGGCCAGCGCGGCCCCGGAAACCTCCATCCTGCACTCGCGTTATCTTGGCGCGAGCGTGATATCGACCTGGCTCTCTGCCCACAGCCAGTCGTCCATTTCGTGACCGGGGGTGAAGCCGCGCTGCTCGGCGCGAAGATAGGCCAGACGCTCGATCATGCGCAGCCTTTCGGCCGCGGAAAAGCCACGCACACGTGCGGGCACCAGCGTCAAAGCAGTACGCTGGGGTTGCACACGATCCTGTGACAGCGGTGAAGCCGTCGGCGCGCGGACGCCAACGTCGCTCGACTCAAATACGGTTGCCATGACTCGCCTCGGAATAATGGGGGCTGCGTCGACTACAACAGGTCAGCCGCCGCTCTGCATTAACGCTTGTTACCTCGAGAGAGCGGAAGATTACTCCGCCAGCTCCGATAAAAGATTCTTGACCGCAACCGTTGCCACAGGTTTCGTCAAATGGAAGTTAAAGCCTGCCTCTTTCGAGCGACGTTTATCTTCCGGACTCCCCCATCCGGTGAGTGCAATGAGCGTGACGGCAGCATGAATCGGGTCCGCCCGCAGCCGCTGGGCAAACTCGTATCCATCCATCTGCGGCAGACCGATGTCGCAGAAGACGACGTGAGGGCGAAATTCACGTGCCGTCGCGATCGCGGCAACGCCGTTGTACTCGGTGCGCGTCTCGTATCCTTCGAGACCTAACAACATGGCGAGCGTGTCCGCGCCGTCCTGGTTATCGTCGATCACCAGCATGCGCAGTCCGCGTCGTCGGCCAGCGTGCTCGCTGAACGCAATCTCCTGAGGTTTTGCCGATGGCTTGCCGTTCAGCAAGGGCAGTCTCAGGGTAAATGTGCTCCCATTGCCGAGCCCCGCGCTTTCAACCTGTACGGTTCCACCGTGCAGCTCCATCAGGCGGCGAACGAGCGACAGTCCAATGCCGAGGCCACCCTGGGCACGATCGAGTGTCTGATTCACCTGCGCAAACAGCTCGAACACCTGACCCAGCATTTCCTCAGGAATGCCGACGCCGTTATCGCTCACGCGGACCACTGCCTCGGAATCTTCGGCACTGACCTGGATCACGATACGGCCGCTGTCGGGCGTGTACTTGGCGGCATTGTTGACGAGATTGCTCACGACCTGTGAGAGCCGCGAGTAATCGCCATCCACCCACAGCTTCTGATCCGGCCATTCAACGGTGAGTTCGTGGCGGCCCGCATCAACAAACGGACGGCTGGCCTCGAGCGCGGCTTCGACCACGGTGCGCAGGTCCACGTGCTCGCGCCTCAGAATCACTTTGCCGCTGGAGATGCGCGAAACGTCGAGCAGGTCGTCGATGAGACGGACGAGCTGACTGATCTGCCGCTCCATCATTTCCCGAATGCGCGCCGACGTAGGCGCATCGGAGGGCGACCGCGCGAGCACCTGCAACCCCGTGCGAACCGGCGCCAGTGGATTGCGCAGCTCGTGAGCCAGAGTCGCGAGAAACTCGTCCTTGCGATGCGCCGCCTCACGCACGCTTGCTTCCGCCTTGCGCAAAGATTCGAGCTGGTCGCGGATCTGATATTGCCGCTCGCGCCCGCGGATTGCGGCTTGCACCGCGCTGATCAGCGTGCGGCTCGAGGTGGGTCGGTCGAGCACGGTGACGTTGGTCAGCGAGTGGAGCACTCCGCGCTCGCGTCCGGACTGCGCGCCCGCCCGGCTCAACAGAATGACAGGCACGTCGCCCCACGAAGGCTGGCTCGAAATGACAGCAACGACTTCCGCCATGCGCGCGTCGAGCAACGCGTCATCCGTCAACACGACCGCGCCCACTGCGATGCCGATTTCCGCAGCGAGCTCCAGCGGCCCATCGCATACGATGCAGCTCAGCCCGACCTTCTCCAACATCGCGCAGGTGACTTCGCCATCCCGGCGGGTCGGCGGCAGAATCAGGACTCGCCGATCATCCTGCCCCTGATCTTCAGGCGACATGATCGCCCGGACGCAGCGGCTCGTGAACACCCGCTTGCCCGGGAAGCTCGACAGGCACGCCTGTGAGCACTCCTCGCAGCTTCAGGAGCGGCTCGCTCAAATGAATGCCCTGACTGTCGAACCACAGCTCGCGAATCGATTCCTCATGCGCACCGGTGCGTTTCTTCAGCACCGAGATCGCCTTCTTCACCTGCCCCGCGTGTTCGAAGAATCGCAGCATCACCACCGAGTCCGCGAGGTAACTCGCGTCGACGGGCGACGTCATGTTGGAGCCCATCATGCCGCTCTGGGCGACGATGAGGAATGTCGCTACTCCCTGATTGCTCAGATACGACAGGAGCTCATGGAGTTGTGCCGTCAGGAAGCGATCCTGAGGCATCGCGTTGAGATAGCCGTTCAGGCTGTCGATGACGACGACGCGCGCGTGATTTTCCTCCACGGACCTTCGTACCGTGCTGGCAAATTCTCCAGGCGAGATCTCGGTGGGATCGATCTGGCGAATCATGACTTTGCCGGCACCGATGCCTTCATTCACCTCGATACCCATGCCTTCGAGACGCGCCGAAATCGTCGACTTGTTTTCCTCGAAGGCAAACACGGCAGCGTGATCGCCACGCGTGGCGGCGGCCGCGGTGTACTGCATGGCGATCGTGGATTTCCCGCTCCCGGGCGGCCCGACCAGCAAGGTACTTGTGCCTCTTTCGATACCGCCACCCAGAAGCACGTCGAGAGATTTGACGCCGCTCGCGATGAAGGAGCGCTCGAAGTTATGACCGTGCTGGGCGGCGACGAGTCGCGGGAACACGTGCAGCCCGCCTTCGCGAATCACGAAGTCGTGAAAGCCGCTGGCGAAGTCGCTCCCGCGAAACTTCAGAACCTGCAGCTCGCGCCGTGCGCGTCCGTAAGGTGGCGCGGCGTGATCGAGTGACAGCACGCCGTGCGCGATACTTTGCAGCTGCAGGTCGGGGCCTTCAGCCGTACGATCATCGAGCATGATGACCGTACAGCGACGGCCAATGAAAAACTGTTTCAGAGCCAGAATCTGGCGGCGATAGCGCAGGGAGCTCTGGGCCAGCAGGCGCAACTCCGACAGGGAGTCGAACACCATGCGGCTCGGGTTCACGCGCTGGATCGCCTCGATCACTTTGCGTGTCGTTTCGGTGAGCTCCACCTCGGACGGGTGGAACATGGTGAGCTGGCCTTCGCCATGCAGTTCCTCTTCGGCGGCGATGAGCTCGATGATCTCGATGCCATCGAGGGACCAGCCGTGGGAGCGGGCCCCGGCGGTGAGCTCCTCCCGCGTTTCCGACAGCGTCACGTACAGACATTTCTCGCCTGCCCGCACGCCCTCAATGAGGTATTGAAGCGCCAGGGTCGTCTTGCCAGCGCCCGGGTTGCCATCAATGAGGTACAGGCGGTGGGGGATCAGCCCTCCGTGCAACACCTCGTCCAGCCCGGGGACCCCACTGTTCGATCTCGGTACATCGGGTGTTTTCTTCATGCAGCTCCAGCTTTCTCGGCGGGCGACGCCTGCCGTCATCCGGCAGAGGCCAAGGGCCCGATAGCGGGTTAACGGCTGTAAATCGCCCCGGTTCCCCGTTAAGTCCGCGCTCCCCCGCACCACGGCGCGACGTTCGTCAGCATGCCCCGAACGTCGCGCCCTTCGCCGCGTTACACGCGTGGCGGATCCGTCTGCCGTTCGAAATGCCGATGCCGGGCGACCGCCGCAACGAAAGCATTCACCGCGTCGTCCTGAGTTTCGCCGCCAGCGCGGATCAACCCCGGATCGTTCTCACCCGTCAGCAACTTCGGAGGAATCTTCGCTTCGTCCAGTAACATGCCGCCCGCCCCCAGCGCGAAGATCGTCTTGCAGTGCCGGTACTGATCCTTGATGAACTCCAGGGTGTGGCCGGTGGTGGCCAGGAGCTTCACCCCTTCTTCACCATCAGGTAGCACCAGCGCATCGAAGAGCACGGCCGGTGCCGCCTCGAGTGTCACATCCACCTCGATCTTGTCACCCTCTTCCGTCAACACCGTGCCGAGGCGTGGAGCTACGAATCGGGGCACCGCGCCTGCCGCGGTGAGCGCCTCATGCAGCGCTAACACCGACGCGCCGATAACTCCGGGCGCTACGACGATTGCGATACGACGCGTGCGAATCGTGCCGTCACCGGGACGCGCGAAGAGCGACAACGCTTCGGACTCTCGAACCTCAGGTTTCGCAACCCGTGCAGCGGCGCGCGGCTGCGCCTCCGGCACGTCGATGCCCAGGCCCGCCGCCACGGCGTTCGCCAGCGCCTCGTCCACATTGACGAGCTGTGATACCACTCGCTCGCGAATAGCCGGTGTCTGCACGCGCGTGAGCTCGAAACGGAACGCGCGAATGATGTGCGCCTTCTCGACTGCCGACTGGCTGGCATAGAACAGGGTTGCCTGGGTGTAGTGATCCGCAAACTTTTCAGGCTTGCCGCGCACCTTGTCTTCGCTCACCCGCTCCGGGAAGGAGACGAAGCCCGCCGTTGCGCCCGCCTGAAACGGGCAGCCGCCCGCCAGAGAATTCGGCTCGTACGCCACGCGGCCGCGATTGACCGCCTGCCGGTGCAAGCCGTCCCGCTGGTTGTTATGCACCTGAGCAATGGGCGCGTTGATCGGAATCTCGTGGAAGTTGGGCCCGCCCAGGCGCAGGAGCTGCGTGTCCACATAAGAGTGAATGCGCCCGCCCAGCAGCGGATCGTTGGTGAAATCGACGCCCGGCACGATATGCGCCGTACAGAATGCCACCTGCTCGGTCTCGGCAAAGAAGTTGTCCGGATTGCGATTCAACACCAGCTTGCCGACTGGCAGCAGCGGCACCAGTTCCTCGGGGACGAGCTTGGTCGAATCGAGCACATCGAAGCTGAATTTCTCGGCCTGCGCTTCGGTGAAAATCTGTACACCGAGCTCCCACTCGGGATACGCGCCGGCCTCGATGGCTTCCCATAAATCGCGGCGGTGAAAGTCAGGATCGGCACCGCTGATCTTCACGGCTTCGTCCCAATCGAGCGAGTGCGTGCCGGCGAGCGGCGTCCAGTGAAACTTCACAAAGACCGACTCGCCCGCGGCATTCACGAGCCGGAAGGTGTGCACGCCGAAACCCTGCATCATGCGATAGCTGCGGGGAATGGCGCGATCCGACATGAGCCACAGCTGCATGTGCACGGATTCCGGCATCAGCGACACGAAATCCCAGAACGTGTCGTGCGCGCTCGAGGCCTGAGGCATCGCGAAGTGCGGCTCGGGTTTCAGCGCATGCACGAGATCAGGAAACTTCATCGCGTCCTGAATGAAGAACACGGGAATGTTGTTTCCCACCAGATCCCAGTTGCCTTCGTCGGTATAGAACTTCACGGCAAAGCCACGGACATCACGCACCGTGTCCGCGGAGCCGCGCTCACCGGCAACGGTGGAGAAGCGGACGAACACCGGCGTGCGTTTGCCAGCCTCCGCAAAAAGCGAGGCGCGCGTGTACTTCGTCAGCGGCTCATAACATTCGAAGAAGCCGTGCGCGGCCGAGCCGCGTGCATGCACCACGCGCTCCGGAATACGCTCATGATCGAAGTGAGTGAGCTTCTCGCGCAGAATGAAATCTTCGAGCAGCGCGGGGCCGCGCAAGCCCGCCTTGAGCGAATGCTGGTTGTCGGCAACCGGCACGCCCTGATTCGTCGTCAACACCTGGCCACTCGAATCCACGCGCACGCGACTCAACGGTCCACCGGTTGGATTGAAGCCGGGCGCTGGCGGCGCGCCGGTTTTCTCGGAAACATTCGACTCTGTCAGCGTGCTGCCGGTAATGGCCGGGTCCGCCGGCTCAACCGTTGCGCCCGGCTGGGGATCCCGGGCGGCGTCGCCGTACTCGCCCGCTTTGTTAGGATTGAACGGCATGCTTTGCGCAAGCGCCGCCTGACCGGCGAGCTTTGCAACAGCAATGTCGCCCAACTCAGCGCCCGCGGGCAGCGAGCTCGGTCCGCTCACTGTGGATTGCGCAACGGGCTTCGCAGACGCCGTCGCAGGTGAGCGTCTCGACGGTGCAACCGGCGCCTGAGTGGGCGCGCTGACTCTCGACGGCGGCTTCGCGGGTGCCCTGGACGGGCCTGCGCTCTTTGCGGGGGGACGCTTCGACGCGGCGTCCCTGGATGAGGTTTGCTTCGCTCCGGGGCGAGCGGTCTTACGGATGGCCATACCAATATTCTCCTGGCGAGTACGAGTGATCAGGCAGGATGCGCGCTTTTCTTGGCCGCATCGGCCTCAACGGCGGACGTCACGTCCTGTGTTTCTTCGGGCGGCGGCAACACTGCGTCGAGTCCCAGAGACTCCAGCCACAACTCCCGGCACCAGCCCTTGGTGTGATAGAGGTGCTCGTCTTCCTCATCCTCGATCTGCTCGTAAGCCTCCATCAGCACCTGCCCCGTTTCGCCCTCGGCGGCCTTGGCTGCTTCACCGATCAGCTCCCAGTCGGCGTGATCTTTCGTCTCGGCCAACGTGACACACTCACACGCGACGATCTGCGCTGCTTCCGGTTTGCCGGCGGCCAGCGCTGTCTCCATTGCGAACACCAGCGAGGCGCCGAGATCCTTGACGATCTTGCAGCCGGGCGTCTGCATACCCGGGTCGATGCCCAGGGCCGTACACACACCGGTCAAAACGACTACATGGTTCTGTGTTTGTGACAGGTATTTCGTCCACTCTTCTTTCAGATCGGTGCGGAGGGCGCACTTGAGCGCCGTCTTATAGACTTTGACTCCGCCTCTCTCGTGCTCGAGAGACTGCAGCAGCAGCTCGCGCAGCTGTAACGTATTCATGATGTTCCCCTTGATAATGGATGTTGGTGTCGAGCGCGCGATCCGACCACGCTTCGGACGCCGGGAAGGCGATTGCGGCTGCACCTGCTCGCGGAGTAGCAAGATGTCGTCCTGTCAGGGGCAGGAGCTGAGGTTATTTCAGCGCGGCGTTAACAAAAGTTAGTGCGGTATTTCGCCGCAGCCGTACAGTGACAGCTTTCGGCAAAGTGGCGTTTGTCAGTCAGACGCACTCGCCTGCCGACGCGTCTTGCGAAACTCACCAGCCATGTCGCCGAGCTGCGAAGAAGCAAGCAGATGCTCCAGAGAAATGGACAGTCGGCGACGCCAGTTGGGATATTCCGTCGACGTCATCGGCACATTCATCGGCTCGGCTTCCTGGGTAATGTCGTCCAGCTGCGCCAGCACGAGAGCCGCGGCGCTCCGCGCGAGATAGGCGTGAACGGCATGTGTCAGTGTTGCGATTACAGCGGGTTTATCCGCATCTAATAAATCCTCCCGCCGCAACGCTTGCAGGAGTTTGACGCGATCGAGCTTGCGCTGTTCACGAGCCGCACCCGCCGCCTGCGCGCTGGAAAATAAATTCAGGCGCTCCTTGATCGAAAGATCAGTCCCGTCCCACCAGCCTCGTAAAGTGGGCAAGTCATGGCTGCCACTGACCGCCACGGCAAGATGGGGATAGCGCTCCGGCGGCAGATAACCGCCCGTCACCTCGTCTTCCTCGAAGAACAGCACACGGTAGGACAACACGTTGGCGCTCGCCATTCGCTCGCGAAATCCCTCAGGTACCGTGCCCAGATCTTCGCCAACCACCAGGCAGTGATGGCGCTCGCTCTCCAGCGCCAGCACGCCCAGCATGTCCTCGAGAGGGTAGCGTACATAAGCGCCCTCGCCGGGCTCGCTGCCCGCCGGTATCCAGTACAGATGTTGCAGCCCCATCACGTGGTCGATGCGCAAACCACCTGAGTGCCGCATGTTTGCGCGTAACAGCTCGATGAAGCCTGCATAGGCCTGTTCCTGCAACACACGCGGATGCAGCGGCGGCAGGCCCCAATCCTGCCCACGCGGGTTGTAAAGATCTGGCGGCGCGCCGATGTTGGCTTTCGACACGATGGCGTCCGGATTGCTCCAGGATTCAGCACCGTTCGCATCCGCGCCCACCGCGACATCCTTATATAAACCGATGGCCATGCCCCTGGCTGCTGTCGCGGCACGCTCCAACTGCTCATCCGCGATCCATTGCAACCACAGGATCTCGCGCACGTCCGCGCTCTGCTCCGCGACGAAACGCTGCACGCCCGGGGAAGTGGGTTGCTGATATTCCGCAGGCCATCGGCGCCAGTCGCGCAGCTCGACATTCTCCGCGACAAAATATTCACGAAGCGCCAGGAAAACGCACGCATTGGTGAAACCCGCTGACTGGGCGTCTCTGAACTTCTCAAACGCACGCTTTCGCGATGTGTCTGCAGACGCTTCAAATGTTACGAACAACGCGTGTAAAACCGGCCGCTTCAATTTCGCTATGGCCTGGTAATCGATCCAGTCCATTGCACGGCACTGCGCAAGGTCATCCGTGAACGACGGCGCCTCGATGATTTTCCGGGCATGCGGAGAGGTCGCGAGCTCCGGAATGGCAGCGACGTCAATGTTCAGCACGTTGAGCAGCAGCCGGCTGGCGGGCGAGTACGGGCTGGCGCTATCCGGGTCATCGAGAAACAAAGCATGCAGGGGATTGATGCCGACGATATCGCCGCCGAGCTCGGCGACGAGCGTCGTCAGCTTGCCGAGATCACTGTAATCGCCGATTCCCCAGTTCGTCGCCGAGCGAAGGGAATACACCTGCGCGGCAACACCCCATTGCCGGCCTCCTGCAGCAAGCTGAGGTGGCAACCAGCATCGACCGGGCGAGGCGATGAGGAGCGTTGAGCTGTGCTCACGATCAATCACCAGTCTGTGATAGCCCGGGGGAATTTCCACATCGAGAGTGAGTTTCCGCCTCTCGAGCTTGCGTCCTTCGATATCGTTTTCCGCGAGCAGCGGTAACGTTTCGAACCGTACCGTGTCAGCGATTTTTTCCCCGGACTCGAGCTCGAGACGCCACGTCACCGTGCCATACGCTCTGGGAAGAGTTAATTTCAACTCCGCGCGCCCTGCATTCAGATGCACGACACAGACGGTCGGCAACACAGCTGACCAGTCGGCGCGCTCGAGCATCGTCAAGGATTCAGAAACTTCCCCGTCACTGGCCGCTGCGATTCCCATGGCCGCCAGCAACGCACGTTTCGTGGCAGCCGACGTTGCCTTCATGGAGCCGTGAACGTCGCGAAACTCGCCCTCGATACCACACTCTTCCGCCAACCGATCCAGACTTTTCATAGGCATATGCCGCAACTCCCCGGGTTCTTCTTCGGCAATACGCCTCTTGGGTCGCGACCGAGTTAGCAAAGCCTGTTCCTCAGGGGCCCAGGCGCCGCAAACCAACACTTCTTATTTTCGGCCCTCTCGCCACACTCCGTGCGCCCGGCTCAGGCCGACGCCGCATCAAGCGTAGCGGTACGCCTTCGCGGGCGCGCTGCTTGCTGAAGGAGGCAGGCACCAATCACTTACAGGAGCTCAACAATGGCCACCACAACAGGTCACACGTCAGCGATTCGCGCCAAGAAAGTCATTGGAACCAACGTCAAGGATCTTTCGGGCGACAAGATTGGCGTCATCGAAGACATCGTTCTCGACAAAACCGGCAACAATATTCTGTTCGCCATCGTCGGGTTCGGCGGATTTCTCGGTGTCGCGGAGAAGTTCCATCCGATTCCCTGGCCGGCGCTCGATTACGTCGAAGAGGAAAACGGTTACGTCGTCAGCTTCACCAAAGAGCAGCTGAAGGCGGCGCCCGCCGATTCGATCGACGAGCTCACCAAGAATGACGGCATGGCGTATCGCGATCGTGCGTTCGACTATTACAAGACTGCCCGCTACTGGTAAGCCGGCGTTCGTGCGGCACGTCGGAGCGCGCGCGATTCGCTCGCTCCGACGTGACATGTGAAAACTCGCGGCTGGTCGCTGTCACGGCTGCGGGATTGAGAGTATTGATGGAACCCCACGTCAACACATCACAAGGAAATTCCTTATGCCCGCCCCGACCAAGCTGGAAACAGCCGACCATTCCACGGATGGCAGGGCTACGAACGCGGGGAACGCCCCGGTTCCCCCTATGAACGCGGAAGAGCGTCACCTGACAATCGAAAAGCTCGCACATATGAGAGCCGCGCAACGTGCCCATCACTCCCCGGGAAGCGAACTGGACGATTGGCTGTGGGCGGAACGTCAGGTCGACGGCCAGCCCGATCCGCAGTTGTAAGTCGAGAGGCGCTTACAAGGCAGGCGTCACACCTGCCTTGACGCGCTCCAACAGCGACTCGATGACGTCCAGCTCGATCGGCTTGACCAGATGGGCCGAGAAGCCGGCGGCGCGGGTCGCCACGCTATCCTGTGGGCGACTCCAGCCCGTCAAAGCAATCAGCACCGGCTGCACTTCGAGAAGCTCTGCGCGTAAAGCTCGCGCCAGGGTGTAACCATCGGTATCGGGCAACGCGAGGTCCATCAGCACCGCGTGCGGACGCCAGCTGCGCACGGTCTCGACAACCATCGCCCCGTCGTAAAGCGCACGCGCCTCGTAGCCCATGGTTTCGAGTAACAGAGCCATGGTGTCCGCACCGTCGATGTTGTCGTCGATGACCAGCACGCGAAACTCTTCGCCCTTGCCTTCAGCCGGCTTGGCCGCGTTCAACACCGTGTCTCGTGAGTTATCGGCAGTTGTCGTTTCAATTTCCATCACGCTCCCTGTTGGAAACAGGATCAGAGGCCGCAAAGCTGTTGGCCATCGTACTGAGGACTCCCGCCGCAACCGCGGCGACCTGAGGATGCACATGCTCCTCCACCATCTGACGTTTCGTCGCAATGGCCGCTTCCACAGCCGCGACCAGATCCTCCACCGTCAGCAACCGTCGCTCGATGAGGACAAAGAAGAGAGATTCAAGCAACATCAGCGCGGCTTCACCATTAGCGAGATGTCGAACGGTCTCCGGCAACACCGGGCCACCGGGAGTTGCGTCGGGATCTGTGTCCGTGTCATTCATCGGGGCGGCGTCAGGCCCACATAGGCCGGAGTGACGCGCTCATGGCTGTCGAGCAAGGGATACGCGCGCTGTACCAGCAGATCCGGCGAGTCGATGGTCACCCGCCCATCGCGTATCGTCAGCACTCCATTTTCCCGTAAGGTCTTGAGCACACGATTCACGTGCACCGTCGTCAGGCCGAGATAGTCGCCGAGCTGGCCCTGCGTCAACGGCAGGTCATAGCTCAATGCGTCCGGCGGGATTGATCCTGAGTTCGCAAGACGGGCACGCAGGTCGACAATCAGCATCGCCAGTCGCTCCTCAGCACTGCCCTGGCCGAGCCCCACGATCCAGTTGTGCAGACGCCGCTCTTCCTCCATCACCTGCCACGTGCAACGGCTGGCTACATCTCCATCGCTCATGTAAGCCGCATGCAGATCGCGGTAGTCGATGCGCTCCACGACAGAGTCGGACAACATGTGTATGGCGTCGGAATGGCGCATCACGAACATGCTCTTGACGGCAAACAGGTCTCCGGGAAGAAATATAAGAATGAACTGGTTGCGGCCATCCGCAAGCGTGCGCGTGCGACAGACCCACCCACTCAACAGGCGATAGACATACGGGTGATCCGTGTTCGCCTCGACGAGAACCGAGCGGGCCCGGAACGAGTACGATTTTCCTCGCATGAGCCGCATGATCTTCTCATCGCCGCGATCGATCGAGCGTAAAAACTCAGGACGATGTAACGCATAATTAGCGGAGTCAGGCATCAAATCTCCATTCCGGTTTGCAAGACGAGGATGTGATCCGGAGCATGGAGGTTAGGGTGTCTGCCCACATTCACCTAGGTTATTTTAAGCCAGAGCGTGACGCTTGCCCGCGGGGTTGGCATTGGCGTCCACAACAACCCACTGCACAGTCCATGGCTGCACGCTACCGTCGTCACTTCGTCCCCCCTCGAGCCAGACAGTCCGGCCATCGCGCCTCAAAAAATCAGCTGCGGGCCGCGCAGACAGATTGGCGTTGAGCTCGAGCAATATGCCGTCCTGTCCCAGCCATTGCACAGTCACCGCTCCTTCACCGTGCACGAGATAACTGCTCTCGCTGCCTGACAACTGCGTCAAGCGCGGCAGAATCTCGGCACGTCTCGTCGCCAGCAGTTGCCGGTAACCCTGCAACCAGTCGGCGTGATGGGACTGATACAGCGCGTTCCAGGTGAGACAGGCGGAACGGAACGTTTCCTCGCTCAAAGGATCCGGAACCTGTGACTCGCCGCCGTCCGCGGAAAACTCCGGGAGATGGGCAAACTCCGCGCGCCGCCCCTTGCGGACCGCCTCGCCCAGCTCGCCCTTGAAATCACAGAAGAAAGGAAACGGCTGCTCGCAATCCCACTCCTCGCCCATGAACAGCATTGGAATCTGCGGGAGCAGGAGATAGATCGCCGCAACGGCACGCCGTGCTTCCGCGGTGGTCAGCTGACTCAGCCGCTCGCCGCGAGCACGATTGCCAATCTGATCGTGGTTCTGAATGAACGCGACGAAGGCTGCAGGAGGCAGAAACCAGCTGGCCTCGCCACGCGGCGACTTGCGAAAGCGCATCATCTCGCCCTGAAAGGCAAAGCCCTCCGCGAGCGCGCGACCGAGCTTTTCCGTGTCACCGGCGTAATCTTCGTAGTAACCGCAGGCCTCGCCCGTCGCCATCACATGCAACACGTGATGGACATCGTCGTTCCACTGAGCCGTATACGTCAGTGGTCTGTTGGATCCACTGCGGCGCAAGCGGCTCGCCTGGTTCTCTTCGTTCTCCAATATCAGATGCACCTGCCGGCCCGGCGCGGCTTCGCGCACGCGACCAGCGAGCTCATCCAGAAAATGCAGCTCGCTGTCATCGACGATCGCGTGGACTGCGTCGAGTCGCAGGCCATCGAAGTGAAACTCTTCTATCCAGCGCACCGCGCTGTCGATAAAGAACTGGCGCACCGGCGCGCTCTCCGGGCCATCGAAATTGACCGCGTCTCCCCAGGGTGTCTTGTGCCGCGAGGTGAAGAACTTCGCCGCGTATTGCGACAGGAAGTTTCCTTCAGGCCCGAAGTGGTTGTAGACCACATCGAGCAATACCATGAGGCCGCGCGCGTGGGCTTCGTCCACCAGGCGCTTCAGATCTTCGGGCCGGCCATAGCTCGATTCGCACGCGTAAGGGAACACGCCGTCGTAGCCCCAGTTACGACGGCCGGGAAAATCCGCGATGGGCATGATCTGCAGCGCCGTCACGCCAAGCTCGACCAGGTAGTCGAGTTTCCCGATGACGCCCAGGAAGGTGCCTTCGGGCGTGAAGGTTCCGACATGCAACTCATACAACACGGCGGTATGCCAGGGACGGCCAAGCCAGCCGCGATCGCGCCACTCATACGTGTTGTACGCAATGACCTCGCTGGGGCCGAGTACATCGTCAGGCTGAAAGCGCGACGCCGGATCCGGCACACGCGTTCCATCGCGCAACAGGAACTGGTAGCGCGCGCCCGCGCCAAGCTCAGGCAAGGCCAGTTCGTGCCACCCGTCGGGTGCCCTTTGCATGACATGCGACTCGTGCTGCCCTTCGATCAGCAGCCGTATTTGTGTCTGATCAGGTGCCCACAGGCGGAATTGAACACCCCCTTCTGTAAGGCACGTCGCGCCGTGACCGGGAGGGCTTTCGTATATCCAGGAAGATTCAGGGTTGAGCATGGGCGGCATACTGACCGGACCGCCGCCGACTCACATTCACATTTGTGATAGCCGATGCGCGGAGATCTGGCGCGGCGCGGCCCGGTTTCACTACTCTACGAGCAGTGCCCCGGTGCGTTATCTCCTGAGCACATTACACAGTTCGCTGTATGCCATCGCGTTGACCAGCTGCCTGTTGTATTCGTTTACGACCAGGGCCGCCGCGCGCGCGGCGACTGACTTATCCTGGTGTCTTGCTGTTTCTGGAGTCTTGGGATTCCTGTTCGAGTGGCTGCTGCTCCACCCTTCGGCGCCGGCAAAATCTCTCTGGCTCGGGTTATTGATGTCAGTGCCTTTCTCGTGGCGCCCTGCCTGTGGCTCTTCGCTCGAGAGATCTCTGAACCGGAGAGTCCATCCATAAGCAGTTTGCGCTGGCCTCATGCCGCGCTGATCGTGGGTGGCAGCACACAGGGATGACGCCGAGCGAATATCGGAATCGTGGCGCTGAGCGGTCCGATCCGGCCGGACCGGACGCCATCCCGCGATCTCTTCACTAGCTTTGCCTGTCGCGGCCTGTCGCCGCGTCAGGAGATTCAGAGCATGAAGAGCATGATGCTGCTGTTGATCGTGTCAGCACTGAGTGCCTCGTTGTCACCGGCCCGGGCGGAAAACATACCGCCGGGCAAGGTGGTCGACACCCAGCTGCTTTCGCGTCACTTGCAAGGCGACCTCATCGGCATCGACCCCGAACGCCAGATCAAAGTCTATCTGCCGCCCGGCTATGACCGGAGCAAGCGGTCCTATCCCGTCATCTATTATTTCCACTCCATGTTCTGGAGCGCTCGGCAGATGTTCGCCGACGGCGTGGTGATAGAGCTTGCTGGACCACGCCATTGCCCAGGGCACTATTGGTGACGTCATTCTCGTCGCAGGCGACTTCACCACACCGCACGTGAACACGTTCTTCGGCAACTCCCTCGCCACCGGACGCTGGCTCGACTTCATCGTCGACGAGTTGGTGCCTTTCATCGATGGCCAGTACCGCACGCTCCCCCATCGCGAAAGCCGCGGCCTCGCCGGCGATTTTCTCGGCGGCTACGCGGCGTTGAAACTCGCGATGCTCTATCCGGATCATTTCAACGCTGTCTACGCGTTACATCCCATAGGCACGGCAACAGGTCTGATCCCGATGGCGTCCCGTCCGGACTGGCGCAAGTTAAACGTCGCCCGCTCCTGGGACGACCTCGCGAATGACGGCTTCTCACAGGTTCTTCATGGCGATGGCCCAGGCCTTTCTTCCCAACGCTTCACGCCCGCCGTTCTACTGCGACCTGATGGTCGAGCTGCGGGATGGCGCGCTCGTACTGAACCCCGAACACTCCCGCAAGCTGCACGCCGAATTCCTGCTGGACCAACTCGTTCCGACCTACGCCGGCAACCTGAAAAAGTTGGCGGCCATACAACTCGACTGGGGGCGTTATGACGTCACGCCCGATCACGTGTATGCCAGCCAGGCCTTCACCCGCAAACTCGACGAATACGGCGTGGAGCATTACGCGGCAGAATATCGCGGCAATCACTGGGAAAAGAACTGGATCGAGCATGGCCGGGTTACCGATCATATGTTGCCTTTCTTCTCGCGTTTCCTCGCCTTTACCCCTGCCCGAGACCCTGTTAGCCGCTAACGACATGTTGTTGTTTACAGGTCTCACACCTCCGCATGGGGGGTGCGGCGATTATCGAACTCAATTTCACGTTGGGACGTGGCTACCTCGCCGAATAGCGCTTATAACGGCATATGAGGTTTCAATTGGTGATGTCTTGTAACTAACTCGTGACAGCTTGAGTCATGTTTTTTGGGAGGGGGGCCCGGATGACTACGATCCACACTGCCGTCGCGGCTGCTTTGCATGCCGTGCGGAGGCAATCTGTTTCCTATGGTGCAGCCTGTTGCGCTATTACGCTGGCCGCTGTTTTCAGCGGTACGGCCATAGCGCAGGAAGACACCGACACTGAGAGCGCACGCAGCGGTTCGCTCGCAGAGATTACCGTGACGGGTTCGCGAATCCGTCGTACCACAGACTTCGACACGGCCAACCCGACCACAGTGGTCGACGCTTCGGCCTTGCAGAATCTGGGTATCGTGAACGTCGGCGATGCGATCAAGCAGCTGCCGTCCAATCTATCCAACAACACGCCCACGACCAGCGGCAATTCCAGCTTCTTTACGGGCTCGACCATCGTGAACCTGCGGGGGCTGAATCCGTTCTTCGGCAGCCGCACGCTCAATTTGCTGAACAATCGCCGTTTCGTGCCGACGAATCAGGGCGATGGTGTCGATCTCAACTTCATTCCGTCGATTCTCATCGATCGTATCGACGTGGTGACGGGTGGCGCTTCAGCGGCGTACGGCTCGGGCGCTGTGTCGGGCGTCAACAATATCTTCCTCAACCGTTCGCTCGAAGGTGGCAAGGCTGACATCGACTTTGGCCAGACGGCGGAAAGCGATGGCGATGACAAGCATGTGGGTCTCGCCTACGGCTCGCGGGTATTCGATGATCGTGGCCACTTCGCGATCGCGTATGAATATCAGGACATGGAAGCGGTCGGGTGTTACGAAGCCCGCGACTGGTGCCGCAAGGGTAATGCCTTTTATCAGAACCCGCGTGTGGGCCCAGCGGCCAGCGCCGGTTTCGCGAACGGCAATCCCGCTTCGTCTGGCGGCCCGGGTTTCATTCTGGGCACGAACGTGCGCATGAATCAGATCAGCGACACCGGCGTTTTCTTCAACCCATCGCAAAGCGCGTCGACCACCGTGCAAGGTAACGCTGCGGGAACCGGGGCGAGGTCCTTTGCTCTGGGTGAGCAGCCCTACTCCGCACTGTCGACCACCAACATCGTGCAAGGCGGCGATGGCCGGTCGATTTATCAGTACACCAACTTGCGCGCGCCCGTGGAGCGCAACGTGGCGGCGGGCACTTTCACGTTTGCTGTGACCGATACGACGAACCTGAGCGTCGATCTGTCGTACGGCAAGGTGGAGACGAAGAACATTACCGGCGCAGTGGATGCGACCGGCATACGTGTGTATGGAGACAACGCCTACGTGCAGGCCGATCCGGCTTTGCAGGCTGCACAGGCGCAGTTCGCAAACGCGCAGGGTTTCGCCCAGCTGAACAAGGACTGGACGACGCAGGCTGACTCGTTCACCGAGGTCAGCACGAAGGTTACCCGTGGCGCCATCGGACTCGACGGCAAGTTCGGCGAATCCTCGTGGACCTGGGATACTTATTATCAGTACGGCAAGACGGAGCGCAGCCAGTTCGTCAATGACAACCGCCATCTCGTCGCCTACCTGATGGCAACGGACGCGGTTCGGGACTCCAGCGGCAACATCGTCTGCCGCGTCACCCGCGACGGCTATGCAGCCGCTGCGGCTTTCAACAGTGCTTATGCAAACGTTAACCCGGCTCTCGCTACGGGCTGCGTGCCGCTCAACCAGTTCGGCAACGCCCCGTTGTCGCAGGCGGCGCATGACTACGCCTTCGGCTTCCTGGATGAGCAACTCGACTACGAGCAGCAGGTGTTGGCCGGCACGGTGTCGGGCGACGTGTTCTCAGGCTTTGGCGCTGGCCCCGTTCAGGCAGCGGTGGGTCTCGAATACCGCATGGAGAAAGGCGAGAACATCGCCGCGCAGGGCATTCCCGACTACGTGCGCACGGACTACTCCATTCAGTACGGCGAGTCTTTCTCGGGCGACGTCGATGTGACGGAAGGCTTCCTCGAGTTGAATCTGCCTATTCTGGAAGACAAGCCGTTCGCAAAGAAGCTCGAGTTCAACACGGCCGCCCGCCTTTCGCGTTACGAGAATCAGGGCAAGCTCGGCACGAACGGTGAATCCCGCACCAACGACATCTTCACCTGGAAGATCAGCGGCATCTGGGATCCCCTCGACTGGTTGCGCTTCCGTGGCAGCCAGTCGCGTGACAGCCGGGCCGCCAACTTCCGTGAGCTGTACTACCGGCAGGTCATCACGGCCGGTGGCAGCTTCGGTTACTGCGGCCCTCCAGGCACGACCATAGATGCCTGTAACTTCGACCTGCGGGGCAACGTCAATCTCGAGCCTGAAGAGGCAGACACGACGACGTTGGGTTTCGTGCTTACACCACGTGATGTCATCCCGGGATTGCAATTCGCGGTGGATTATTTCCGCATCAATCTCGAAGGCGCCATCAACCAGGCCAGTGCGCGCGTCGTGCTCGACTCGTGTAACAAGGGATTGGGCGATCCAGCGCAGTGCGCGTTGCTTACGCTCGCTTCGCCGGGCAACTACGATGACGTCACCGACATCCTTGGCTTCTCCTACAACGGCAAGGGCTACACCTATAAAGGCGTTGACTTCACCGGCAGCTATCAGTGGGACCTCACCGACGCCAGCAGCCTGACATTCCGCCTGATCGGAACTCGGATGATTGCGCAGCGATACCAGGCTCGCGCCGGGCTTCCGATCTACGATGTTGTGGGTCAGACCGGAACGGCCAACAACTTCCTCTCAGACAATCAGTCTGCGCCGAAGTGGGCCGGTACGTTGTCTGCCACGTTCGCTCGCGGACCGTTGAGCGTAACGGGCCAGGGCCGCTACGTAGGGGACGGCACTTTCAATTATCGCGGCGTGACGGCTGACGAGAACGGCGTGTATCCCGTGCCGCCCCTTAGCGGAGCCGCCCTCAACGTCAACCACGTTCCGAGCTACGCGGTGTTTACGTTGTCGAGCTCTTATAAGTTTGGCGAGATGGGACCTCTCAGCGATCTCCAGGTTTTCGGAGTTATCGATAACCTGCTCGACAAGGAGCCACCTGTTGCGGTGGGCAACGGCAATGGCTCGAACACCAACGGCGGTACGAACGCAGTTTACTTCGACACGATGGGTCGCGCTTTCCGGGTCGGTGTGCGCATGAGCTTCTGACGCGTCACCCGGACGATGTTGGAATTGGCGCCGCGCGGCGTAAGTCGCGCGGCGCTTTTCTTTATGCGCTCCCCGCGCCACTCCCGTATTCTTCGCAGCGCAAAGGGATGTGGATCAAGGCGAGGCTCCGCCGTGGCGGGCCAACATCCCGTCACATCATGCGGAGGTAAGAACGATGCGCGCGAAGAGACTTCAGACCCTCACCCAGGCGGGCCTTGCACTGGCGTTGGCGTCACCCCTGGTGAGCGTCTCGCAGGAATTGCAGGAAATTGTTGTTACAGCGCAGAAGCGCGAACAATCTCTGCAGGATGTCAGCGCCGCGGTCACCGCAGTCGGCGCTGACAGGCTGGCTACCGCGCAGATCAGTAATCTGGAAGACCTCCAGACTATCGTCCCGACGATCACGTTCGGCAACGACTTCAACATGGCCAAGTTGTTCATCCGCGGCGTCGGCGCCAACACGTCAACAACCGGAAGCGAGCCCGGTGTGGCCCTGCATGTCGATGGCGCGGTAATTGCACGCGCCGAAGCGCAACTCACCTCGCTGTTCGACCTCGAGCGCATCGAAGTGCTGCGGGGTCCGCAGGGCACTCTTTACGGCCGCAACGCAACAGGCGGCTCCATCAATCTCATCACGGCGAAACCCACGGACGAGCTCAAGGGCTATACCCGCTTCAGCGCCGGCAACTACAACGCCATCAACATCGAAGCCGCGCTGGGTGGACCGATCGCCGAGGCCATCCAGGGGCGTATCGCCGTCAAGACTCAGGAGCGCGACGGGTTTGGCATCAACCCTGTCACCGGCAACGATATCGATGATCTCAGCCGCGAGATGGTGCGCGGTCATCTGAATTTCGACATTGCAGAGAATCTCGACTTCCTGCTGACCGGCGAATGGTTCAGACAGGACGACGCCTCCGGCGCGCTGAAATTCCGGCGGGAAAGTTTCATTGGCGTTCCCCGGCTGGCAGCGCCCGGCATCGGCGGATACGCCAGAAACCCGCGTGATCTCGCGTCAGACGTCGATCCCAACACGGATACCGAGACGTGGGCGTTCACCGGCACGTTCGGGTGGGATATCAACGATATTTTCTCCGTCACCAACATCTCCAACTTTCGGGACTTCGAAACCAGCGTCACGCAGGATCTGGATACGTCTTCCGTCGTCAACAACCTTGCGGTGAACGGTCAGCCGTCCACGATCCAGCGCCGGGATGTCACGAGCAAGCAGTACAGCAATGAGCTGCAGCTGAATTTCAACAGCCCGACAGTCAACGGCGTGCTGGGTCTTTTCTACTTCGTGGAACATCAGAAACCGACGGATACCATCGACGCGGAACGCGTGCGTGGCCTGCCTTCGAATCTGACCGTTCTGGCCAACGGGCCGACGATCAGAGACGGCGTGCCCAACTCGGCGCCTATCGACCCGCTCACGGCGCTCTCGCTGTGCAACTCTTATAAGTTCACGGATATCGACCCGCAGAATCCCATTCCGCCGAAGCGCGTCTGCGCGCATTCCGAGCTCGATACGGAAGCCTGGGCCCTGTTCGGACAGACGGTCATCGGCCTCGGCCGCTTCGTGAGCTCGCTGGAAACCGTGTCGCTGAAGCTGGGTGGACGCTACAGCTCGGAGACGCGCGAGTCGGCCAACCCCTCGTTGATCATCGCGGCTGGCGGCCGGGGTCCGGTCATATATACCTCCGCCGCGGCGACCTACAGGAAGAGAGACTTCAGTGACTTCACGCCGGAAGGCGGCCTGGAATGGCGTGCGACGGAAGACATGCTGCTCTATTACACGTACTCGGAAGGCTTCAAGAGCGGCTCGGGAGAGAATGCCGCGGGCAGCACGACCATCGTGGGACCGGAAGAGATCACCAACCATGAGTTGGGCATCAAGAGCCAATGGCTCGACGGCCGGCTCGCGGTGAACGCCTCGCTGTATTCCTATGATCTGCAAGGACTGCAGATCAGCAAGACCTTCAATGACCCGGTGGCCGGCTTCGTCACGCGCTTCGAGAACGCGGCCGATCTCTCCGCGAAGGGCGCGGAGCTCGAAGTGGCCGCCAGCGCCACCGAGCGCCTGCGTTTCAGTGCCTCGGTCGCCTACCTCAAATCGGAGTTCGATGACTTCCTGACGGCGGACCCGCTCAACCCCAGAAACATTTCCACGCCGCCCAACCTGCCGCCTTATGACCCCGTGACGAACCCGACTGGCTTTTCGCCCGTGATCGAGCAGCTCGCAGGCAACCCGACACGCAACTCGCCGGAGTGGTCAGGGAATCTGCATGCCGAGTTCGATATACCTGCCCCTGGCCTGCCGGGTGCCGGCATGCTCACCCTATCGGGAGATGTATCTTACAAGGACGAAATGTACTTTACGGAATTCGCGCGGTTGCTGGAAGGTTCGGATGACTACACGATGCTCGACGCCACCCTGCGTTATCGCACCGACGATGAGAAATTCTCTGTAGAGCTGTGGGGACGCAATCTCACCGACGAATTCCGGCCAACGAGTACTTTCGCGCTCGCCACGGCACGCACCCTGGGCGTGACGTACCTGCCGCCGCGTACTTATGGCGTCACAGTGGGTTACAACTTCTAACAGCGCCGACCTCGAAGGTCGAAGACGAAACAGCCCTGCGTCCCACCGTGACGCGGGGCTTTTTATATGTCCTTCCATTCGTTCGAGCGTTAACAAAGGTTAATCGGCTCGCTTGTGTCTGCATGCACGCGCCCTCAGACAGGCCGCGGCAACAAGCGATGCCGACGCGTTGGGCAGCCCGGCGTGTCAGGCGTGAATGTTGCTCCATGCATCTGGAGCAATCCGCAACCCGAGTATCCGCATGACCGACATTCTCATCGATCCGCCTGTTTCTTCCCCGTCAGACCCGGCGCCGCTGTCACCTGGCGCCATCAAGCAATCGAAGGCGATTGATGAGTCGGTTGTGGAGTCCTTTCCGGCGAGCGATCCGCCAGCGTCGCACCTTCCGGATATCCCTCCTTCCAATGCGGATGCGAAGTGGGCCGCGGCGAAGGCCGCCGCCGCTGAGCAGGACGATCCGGCCGGCAACAACTGAACTTCAGGGGCACTACCATGGAACATCGTTGGGGCCAACGTATCGACGTGGACGTCAACGTCCAGCTGAAAACCAAAGGCGGCCTGGCAGGTTATGGCCGCGTGTGTAACGTGAGCGTCAGCGGTGCGTTCGTGAGGACGACGGTGCCTGTACCGGTGTTATCGCGCGTCCAGGTGGTCATCCCCGCCGGCAAGCAGGACCCTCGTGTCATTGCCGCGTATGACGGCCAGGTCATCCGCCGCACCGATGAGGGTCTCGCCATCGAATGGCGTATCGTTTCTCCAGAGATTCTGCGTACGATGGCCGCGCTCTCACCGGCAACGAAGGCGCGTACTGCTGAGGCTGCAGCGTACGGCTGACCTGCGCGCGGTCTCTCCATTCTAACGTCGCCTGCGCCCGCACTGCGCGTTGTGGGCACTACGCATAGCTCGATCCGGTACGGTGGGCACACTCGCACCCTCGAAATATTCCAACGGAGAGATTCCCTATGACCGTACGCATCGTCGTCGCTGATTCCCGAGAAGCCCGTTTTTACGACATCGAGCGCGCCGATATGCCCTTGCGACGCGTGGGGCATCTGCCCGAGGGCAAAACGCATCATCAGCACGAACGGGAATCCGTATCGCATCAGCACGAAGCGGATCCTTTCGTGCGCCAGGTCGCACACGCTCTCGAGACCGCACGCCAGCAGAATACTTTCGAGCGGCTGGTATTGATCGCCGGTCCGCAGGTTCTGGGGCTCCTTCGCGGCGCGCTCTCGAAATCCCTGACCGCCGAGATCGTCGCCGAGGTCCCCAAAGATCTCGTGCATCAGTCCGATGCGGACGTGCTCGCACACGTTCCGGAGTCGGCCTTCGCTCACCAGCAGAAATAAAGCGCTCCGGCGACGGTCGCGCTAGGTGAAAGCCGCAACGGATACGCGGCGTCCCGGATTCCTCGCCGCTCCAGGGTTGGCGAGGATCTCTGCATATGGACATCAAACACATCCTGGTGCCGATCCGGACCTTACGCGGCGCTCGCGCAACGCTCCGCAAGGCAGCCGCCCTCGCCCGCAGCTCGGGCGCGGACATCGAGATCTTTCACGCGATTGACGAGCCCGTACTGGTCGACCCGGAGCGGCGCGAGCCCTACGTCATCGCGCTCCAGCGTCGCAGCGCCAGCATCCTGCAGAAATGGCAGCAGCGCCTCGAGAAACTGGCGGCGGACCCGGACCTCGCTGGGTTGCAGGTCACGGCCACGGCGGCGTGGGATTATCCGGCGCATGAGGCGATCATCCGCAGGGTCAACACGATCCATGCGGATCTCGTCGTTGCCTCGACGTGGCATCACTCCGCTGGCATGCGCCTGTTTCTCGCCAACACGGACTGGGAGCTGATCCGTCACTGCCCCTGCGCGCTGCTGTTAGTCAGGTCGGCGCCGGTTTATCAGTATCCGAAGATCGTCGCGGCGGTCGACCCGTTTCAGGCGCATGCGAAACCGGCCGACCTCGACCTGCAGATCCTGCGCAATGCCAACTCGGTCGCCGGACTATTGGGTGGCGAGGCGCATGCCTTTCACGCCTACAAACCGGTTGCTGCGATATCGCCGCTGGCCGTGGCACAGCCGCTGGCGTTCGATTTTCCTCCCGAGGTCGAAGAAATTCGGGCGGAGCAGATGGTGTTGGCGTTACGCTCGCTCGCGGGCAAGGGGCACATTGCGGCAGAGAAGCTTCATCTGCATCGGGGCGAGGTCGCCATAGAGCTGGAAATGTTAGTACACAAGCTGCGCGCGGACATTGTCGTGATGGGTGCGGTATCGCGGTCGGGGCTGCGGCGGGTGTTCATCGGCAACACGGCGGAGCGCCTGCTCGATCAACTCACGTGCGACGTGCTGGTCGTGAAGCCGAAATCGTTCCGGACCTCTATTCGCGGCAAGACGCCGGTGGCTGCCGTGAAGCGCTCGAGCGCGAGGCAGCGGCCGTCCTCCTGGCGCTCTGGTGTGGGTCATGCAGCGCTGCCGCCTCCTGCATCCTGAGATCAGGTATCCATGGAACATCATGTTGAAGGAGAACGACATATGAAGGCGATCACGACTCCCCGACGGACCGGGCAGAAGTCAGCGAATGATGCGCCCCTGGCGCCGAATATTTTCGGTCGCTACACGCACTGCCCCATCGAGCTGGAAGATGGGGTCTTCACGACAGATACGCGTTCTGAGGCAGCCGTTGCAGGCAGTGAAGCAGCGCCACGCGCTGCGCAAACATCCCCTGACGCGCCGCCTCCCTGACGTCAAAGTCGGGTACACACGCCGGCGGTGCCCTGACCGCTGGCGACCGACTACTTTCCGCGGATGGATAAATCTCTGATGAACAGCTCCGCGGCAACTCTCTACGTCTGCCCGATGCATCCGGAAGTCCGCCAGGCCGGGCCCGGCACCTGCCCGAAATGCGGCATGGCGCTCGAGCCGGAAATGCCAACGCTGCAGGAAGACGACAGCGAGCTGCGCAGCGTGCAACGCAAGTTCGTGTCAGCTCTGGCGCTCAGCGTGCCGGTGGTCGCTGTGGCCATGATCCCGCATCTGTTCAATCTGCATCTGAGCTCCTCAACGGCCGGCGCACTCCGGTGGATTGAGCTAGTTCTGTCAGCACCTGTCGTACTGTGGATAGCACGTGACTACTACCGGCGCGGCTGGGTCGGTGTCGTGAACCGCGCTCCTAACATGTACACCCTGATCAGCCTCGGTGTGTTAGTTGCCTTCTTGTACAGTCTGGGAGCGACATTCGCGCCCGGCGCATTTCCTCCGGAAATGCGCGACGCGCATGGCATGGTCGGCGTGTACTACGAAGTGGCGAGCGCCATCATCGCACTCGTGCTGCTCGGCGAATGGCTCGAGCTCCGTGCCCGCGGACGCACCAGCGCGGCGATAAAACATCTCCTCGCGCTTGCCCCGTCTACCGCGCACCGCATTCGTAAGGATGGCACCGAGGAAGATGTGCCCATCACGCACGTCCATGTGGGCAATCGCCTGCGCGTGCGGCCGGGAGAGAAAATCCCCGTCGATGGCCTCGTGCTGGAAGGCAGCTCGAGCGTGGATGAGTCCATGCTCACAGGCGAACCTCTTCCGGTGGATAAGCAACCTGCCGACCGCTTGGTGGGCGCAACCGTTAATCAGACCGGCACGCTGATCATGCAGGCGGAGCGCGTGGGCGCGGGCACCCTGCTCGCGCAAATTGTTTCCCTCGTCGCTCAGGCGCAGCGCTCACGCGCGCCGCTGCAGCGGCTGGCCGATCGCGTGGCCGCCTGGTTTGTGCCCGCCGTCATCGGCATCGCCATTCTGACTTTCATCGCGTGGTGGTTCTTCGGCCCCGATCCGCAGCTCGCCTACGCGATCGTCAATGCAGTCTCTGTTCTGATTATCGCGTGTCCGTGCGCGTTGGGATTGGCGACACCCATTTCGATTATGGTCGCGAGCGGCCGAGGCGCGCAGCTCGGCGTGTTGTTCCGCGACGCCCAGGCGATCGAGAGCTTGCGAGATGTCGACACGCTGGTCCTGGACAAGACCGGCACACTCACCGTCGGCAAGCCGGTGTTAGATCGCGTCATGGCTGTGGCGCCGTTTGCCGAGAATGAAGTGCTCGCCTGGGCCGCCGCCCTCGATCAGCCGAGCGAACATCCCATTGCCCGCGCTGTCGTGGCGGGAGCTCAGACGCGAAGCCTGCCGCTGCAGGACATCACCCATTTCAAGTCGATCACGGGTCAGGGTGTTGAGGGTGAGTCCGGGGAGCATCGTCTCGCCCTGGGGAACGCCGCACTGATGCATTCGCAGGGAGCGAACGTGGACGCTGTGAGCGAGCCTGCGGACCGTGCCCGTCGCGAAGGCAAGACCATCATTTATCTCAGCGTCGACGGACAGCTCGCCGGCGCCATCGCCGTCGGCGATGCAATCAAAGACACCACCGTCGAAGCGCTGCATGCACTCAAGCAGGAAGGGCTGCGCCTCATCATGCTGACGGGGGACAGCCGCGCGACGGCGTAAGCCGTTGCATCGACGCTCCCCCTCGACGAAGTCATTGCTGAAGTTCAGCCCGCGGAAAAGGCGAGCGTGATCGCGAAGCTGCAGTCGCAAGGCCGGCGTGTCGCGATGGTGGGCGATGGCATCAACGACGCCCCTGCCCTGGCGCAGGCTGATGTGGGTATTGCGATGGGTACCGGCACAGACATCGCCATGGAGAGCGCGCAGGTCACTCTGGTGAAAGGCGACCTGCGAGGCGTGGCGCGCGCCCGCCATCTGAGCCGTGCGACAGTGCGAAACATTCGCCAGAACCTGTTCTTCGCGTTTGCCTACAACGCGCTCGGCATTCCGCTCGCGGCGGGCGTGTTATATCCGCTGACGGGCTGGCTGCTGAGTCCGCTGATCGCGGCGCTAGCGATGAGCTTTTCCTCAGTGTCGGTGATTACTAACGCCTTGCGCCTGCGAAGCACACAGGGTTAATTGCATTGGGATGTGCCCCGCTGCGCGGCGGGCTTCGCCTCCTCGGCCGCACTTAAATTGTAAGCCGAGTCTACGAGCGCAACGTGCGAAAACGCCTGCGGGAAGTTACCCAGCTGGCGTTTGTTGCGAGGATCATATTCCTCGGCGAGCAGCCCCAGATCGTTGCGGAGGCTGAGGAGATGTTCGAACCATTCCCGAGCTTCGTCACGACGGCCGGCGAGCGCGAGATTGTCCACGTACCAGAAACTGCACGCGAGGAACGCGCCCTCACCGGCCGGCAGCCCATCGATACACTCGTCAGTGTGATAGCGCCGGATCAGGCCATCGACTCTGAGATCCTTGCCGATCGCGGCGACCGTGCCCTGCACGCGAGGATCGCTGGGCGGCAAGAAGCCCACCAGCGGAATCAGCAGCAGGCTCGCGTCTAATAAATCAGATCCATACGCTTGCACGAAGCTGCCGCGCCGGGTGTTGAAGCCTCGATCGCACACTTCCGCGTGAATCCGCTGTCGCAATTGGCGCCAGCGCTCGAGCGGGCCGTGCAGCCCATGGGTCTCGATCGCCTTGACGGCGCGATCGAGCGCCACCCAGGCCATCACTTTCGAATGTGTGAAATGTTGGCGCGGGCCGCGCACTTCCCAGATGCCTTCATCCGGCTCGGTCCAGATCGTCTCGAGATGCGCTGTCAGCGCGCGCTGGATGGCCCAGCCGGTCGTGCTGGGCGCGAGCCCTTCGCGGCGCGCATGATGAAGCGCATCCGCGATCTCGCCAAAGATATCCAGTTGTAACTGGCTGGACGCCGCATTGCCGATGCGGACCGGCCGCGAATTCTGATAGCCGGGCAGCCAGCCCGCTTCCCACTCTCGCAACCGCCGCTCGCCCGCGACGCCGTACATGATCTGCACCTGCGCCGGATCGCCCGCCAGGGCGCGAATGAGCCAGTCCCGCCAGGCGTCGGCTTCGTCGTAATAACCCGCGTTCATGAGAGACAGCAGCGTGAAGGTCGCATCACGCAGCCAGCAGTAGCGATAGTCCCAGTTGCGGACGCCGCCCATCTCCTCCGGCAATGATGTTGTGGGAGCCGCGATGATGCCGCCTGTCGGCGTGTAGATGAGCCCCTTCAGGGTGACGAGCGAGCGCACGACCGCATCCCGCCACGGGCCTTCGAAGCTGCACTTGCGAGCCCAGTCTTTCCAGAATGCGAGGGTGTCGGCTAACGCGGCTTCCACATCGAGGCGTGCAGACGGCCGCTCATGCGAGGGACGATAGCTCAGCACGAACGGAACGCTTTGCCCCGCGCGAATCGAAAACTCTCCAACGGTGCGCGCGTCCTCGCCATGCAGCGGCACCGGCGTTCGGATCGTCAGCATGTCTGGCCCGGCAATCGCGGACAGCTCGGTGTCGCCGTCGCGAACCTGCGTGACCCAGGGGATGATGGCGCCGTAGTCGAATCTGACAACCAGCTCGGTGCGTACGCGGACGTGGCCTTCAAGCCCGCGCACGATACGGATCAGGTTGGACACACCATCGCGCGGCGGCATGAAGTCGATAACCTGAATCCTGCCGTCCGGCGTCTGATACTCCGTTTCGAGGACCAAGGTCTCCGGGGAATAACGCCGCGAGATCGTGACATCGGAACTGACGGGACGCAGGAGCCACCGGCCATGATCGGCGGTGCCCAGGAGCGCCGCGAAACACGCAGCAGAATCGAAACGTGGCCAGCATAGCCAGTCCACAGAGCCGTCGCGACTTACGAGCGCCGCGGTCTCTCCATCGCCCAGAAGGGCGTAGTCTTCGATTCGCTGTGTCACGTCAAAGCGCCGTGTGATAACAGGCTGTCCAGGAAAACATCATTTAACTTGCGACATGTGGGGCCATGCGCACAATCCCCCAAAATTGGCACACGAATACTCATGACACGACATTCCGTCCGGCCTGACGAGGCCTCCACCCGCAGCGCTGTTGCAAGCCCTCCAGCTGTGATCTGGCATCAGCTCTCCGCCGCGGAAGCGCTCTCAGAGCTGCAGACGACTCAACAGGGCCTCGCCTCGGCGGAAGCCGATCGCCGTCGCGCGCAGTATGGCCGCAATGAGCTGGAGGAAGCGCCCGGGCGCGCGCCGCTCGCGATCCTCGCAGCGCAGTTCGCGGACTTCATGATCCTCATCCTGATTGGCGCCGCGGTCGTGTCGGGGCTGATCGGAGATCTGACCGACACCATCGTGATCGTGGCCATCGTCATCCTCAACGCCATCCTCGGCTTCGTGCAGGAATACCGGGCGGAGCGCGCCATGGCGGCGCTCAAAGCCATGGCCGCGCCGTCCGCAACCGTCCTGCGGGATGGGCGCACGCTGACTGTGACGTCCGCCGATCTCGTTCCGGGCGATGTCGTTCTTCTCGAAGCCGGTCGTATCGTGCCCGCGGATCTGCGCCTCGTTGAAGTCGCGAGTCTCAGCGTGAATGAATCCGCGCTGACGGGTGAATCGGTTCCGGTCGACAAGAACATACAAGCCATCGCCGCGGCAGATGCTCCTACAGGTGATCGACGCAACATTGCTCACAAAGGCAGCTTCGTCACTTACGGGCGCGCCGTGGGGCTCGTCGTGGCGACGGGCATGCGTACGGAGCTGGGTCGCATCGCAAGTCTCCTGAGCGACGCGCACACGCTCGATACGCCTTTGCAGCGCCGGCTCGGCGTATTCGGGCGGCGACTCGCGGTCGTCGTGCTTTTTATCTGCGCGATCGTGTTTGTCACAGGATTGATGCGCGGTGAGCCGGCGTTGCCGATGCTGCTGGTTGCGTTGAGTCTTGCCGTAGCCGCGATCCCTGAAGCCCTGCCCGCCGTCATCAGCATTTCGCTCGCACTGGGCGCCCGCAAGATGATCGCCAATCAGGCGCTCATTCGACGTCTGCCAGCCGTCGAAACGCTCGGCTCCGTAACTTATATCTGCTCCGACAAAACCGGCACGCTCACGGCCAACGCCATGCGCGTGGAGCAGTATTACTGCGATGGCGCGCGTGCAGCCGTACTCGGTGATGCGCCACCTGCCCGTGCCCTGCTCCACGCCATGGCTGTCAGTCATGACGCTGTTCCCGACGGCGCGGAGCGAGTGATTGGTGACCCAACCGAAGTCGCGCTACTCATGGCCGCACAGGCGGCGGGGCTCGATTACGCGGCAGAGAGGAGCCGCTATCCACGAATCGCGGAGTTGCCCTTCGACTCCGAGCGCAAGTGCATGACCACCGTGCACAGCCAGACTGACGGCACGGTCCTCTCGTTCACGAAAGGCGCCGCGGAAGTCATCATCAATCTGTGCGTGTCGGAGCAGCGGGGCGCGGCACTGACGCCGATTGATCGAGCCGCGTTGAGTCGCATGGTCGACGAGCTCGCGGCTGATGGTCTGCGCGTCATCGGCATCGCCATGCGCCGCTGGAGCGCGCCGCTGGCGAATGTCTGCGTCGAGCACACCGAACGGGATCTCGAGTTTGTGGGGCTCGTCGGCCTCATCGATCCGCCACGGCCGGAAGCGCAGGAAGCCATTGCAACTTGTGTGGGCGCCGGCATCGTTCCGGTGATGATTACAGGCGACCACCCGTTGACGGCGACTGCCGTCGCGAAGCGGCTCGGCCTGCTCGCTCAGGGCGGTGATGTGTTGACGGGACCTCAGCTCGCGGCACTGACAGATGCAGAGTTTGAACACCGAGTGCGAGATGTTCGGGTGTATGCCCGGGTCGCACCAGAGCAAAAAGTAAGGATCGTGACCGCCTTGCAGTCAGCCGGCGAAATCGTGGCGATGACCGGTGATGGCGTCAATGACGCTCCGGCGCTCAAGCGAGCTGATGTCGGGGTTGCGATGGGCATTCAGGGCACGGATGTCGCCAAGGAAGCCTCGGCCGTCGTGTTGCTCAACGATAACTTTGCAACGATCGTGCGCGCCGTGCGTGAGGGCCGCCGTATCTACGACAACCTACGGCGCTTCGTGCGTTACGTTCTGACGACCAACTCCGCAGAAGTCTGGACGATCTTCCTGGCGCCGTTTCTCGGGCTGCCCGTGCCCCTGCTGCCCATTCAGATCCTGTGGATCAATCTCGTCACGGACGGCCTGCCCGGCCTGGCACTTGCCGCGGAACCGGCCGAGCGCAATCTGATGCATCGTCCGCCTCGACATCCCACCGAGACCCTGTTTGCGAATGGCTTGGGCGCGCATGCCTTCCTGGTGGGATTATTAATGGCGGGACTCACGTTAGGCGTACAGGCGTGGTACCTGCACGTGGGTTCGCCGGCGTGGCAGACCGCTCTCTTTACGACGATGTGCTTCGCCCAGCTGGCACACGTGTTGGCCATTCGGTCTGAGCAGACTTCTTTATTCAGCATGCCGTTTGCGTCGAACCGTCCTCTGTTGGTGACGGTGACGATTACTTTCGCGCTACAACTTGCTGTCGTGTATGTGCCGGCATTCAACGTGTTGCTGAAGACGGTGCCCTTGCGAGCTGATGAACTCGCCGTGTGTCTGACGGCAGGGCTCGTGATACTTCTGGTCGTCGAGCTGGAGAAAGCGTACCGACGCCGCAGCGCCCGTCGCGGTGGCACCTGAAGAGCCCCCGCCACACCACGGGCAAAGGGTATGGCGGGGATCGAACTAGCGGCGGCAATCGCTTCTCTTGAGTCACGTCCCCGCGTGATAGATCTCGCTGCGCGCCAAAGCCGCGAAGCGTTTGCGGAAGCTCGCATGCTCGCGCAGCGAAATGATAAATGTCTCACCGGGGAAGCTGCATTCGCGGCTCACCTGCTCCACCAGCTCACTCTCACCAGAGCTTGAACGCAGTTTCCACCAGGGAAGCGCAGATTCGAGAGCCAGCACGTACAGCGGCGTGGAATCTCGCGTGAGCACTTTACGCGCCAGCAATGCGCGTTTTATGTTGCCGATGCGCTCCAACCCCGCCACGAGCTCGACAAGCGCCGCGTCATCGAGTCCATGTGCGGTCACCTTGTCGCTGTCGAGAACCTGTGAGCGCTCACGACGCGTCACTTCCGCGGCGGCGGCTAACTTCTCGTAACGTGCTTCGTATGTCTTCACGTTCGCCTGGTCGCCCTTGCGACGATAGAAACGCAGGAGAACACTGCATGCAGGCAATTGAAGATCCGTATCGAGGTATGCAGCCGCCTGCACCTTCTCCACGCCACTCGCATCGCCCCGGGCGAGCAGCAGAACTCCATAGCGCCACAACGCACTGACATGCTGAGCATTGCGTCCCAACAACTCAGCATATAAAGGCGCCGCGGCCTCGTCAGACTCGACATCCTCCGTGAGCCGCGCCCGATCCCAGAGCTCTTCGTCGGTGAGCGGCCCCACCGCCGCCTTCTCGTTGAGCTGTACCAGACGCGCGCGGGCGTCACGGTTCTCCTGATGTTTCTCTTCCCACCATGAAGAGACCTTGCTTCGCCAACTCGCATCCAGCTCGCCCAGCAGGCGCTCGAGCCCCTGCTTGCCGAGATATTCGTCGGCGGCGCTCGATTGGAGCGGCTCGGGAATCTCCGGCTGCACACCCAGTGCCTTCAATCTGTCAGCAAGGCACGGATGCGTATCGGCGTGATCCGTCCTGTTCGCCAGCGACTGCACGAACCAGGCAGGTGCCGCCTTCGGGACGCTTGCCTCCTTCAGTGCCGGCCCCAGCATCGCGAATGGCGATACCACTGGCGCCGGCTCTTTCTGGGTGCGCTGGAACACGGCCGGCCAGAATTCTTTCTGCATGAAATCTTCCTGCGCATGTACACGCAGCAACGCGGAAGCGGCTGGCTTCGCGCCCACCGCCGCAGCGGATATGCGATCTGCCTCGTATTCCTGCTGACGCGCCTGTACGAACGAATAAGCGTTGAACAGCGGCGCATACCAGCCAAAGAAGCGGGTGAACAGCTGCGTCCCGAAATGCTGCTGTTGTTCCAGAGCATGCAGGAGTCGCATCCAGCCGAGGCGCAGGCGATAGATCCACGCGCCGAAGCGGCCGTGCGCGCGCGACAGATGGCCAAACTCGTGAGCCACCACCGCCTGCAGCTCCTGAGGCGACAACGCCTGCATGAGCGGCAAGCCCAACAGAAGATAATTACGCACGCCGCCGAATATTCCGAAGCGGGTGTGCTGGACCACGCCCGCATTCAGATCATCGGTGATCAGCACTTCGCTCAGGTGCGGCGCCTGAGCCTTGCGCCGCAGCTGTTCGATGATCCCAAACAGCCTGGGATATTCCTCACGCGTGACGCGTCGCCCGGATGGCGGATCGAGCGTCACCCACATCGCGCGCACCACCACGTAGATGAGCAGACCTATTGCCCACCAGAGTTTCTTCAGCGCGATCAGCACCCAGGGTTTGAAGGCGGCGAACCAGACGAGCGACGCCAGGCCGCTGACCAGGAGCACGAGGATGCCGAATACGTAGCCATACCCCAGGAGCGCGAGGGCTCCGAGCTTGCGACGATATGTCACAGGGGTGAGCGTTGCCTCCCGCTCGAGCCGCTGAATGAGCGCGTCCATGTCGGGCTGATTCATGTGCCGTTCCCTTGCAGTAGAGGAACGGAATTATAGAAAGAGCCTGCCGCGCGTTGTGTAAACCAACAGGGCCAAACTGAGACGGCGGTCGCAATGTTGGAACGACCGCCCTCGAGGCCGCCTGCTTACTGCCCCGTGAAGTTGGATGCGAGGTATTTCCCGCCCGGGCTCAGAAACACATACAGGGTCTTCTTGCCCGCATCGCTCGCCTGCGCGTTCAGGAAGGTCACCGCCCACTCTTCGTGCTCGCCGAAGAGTTTGATCTCCGCTGTCTGCAACACCGCCGCTTTCCAGGACTTCTCGAGCTTGCCGCTCGTGATGAGCCGGTCGACCTCTTTCGTCGCGCGCTCCACGGCCTGCGCTTTCGGAATGGCCTCATGATCATGCCCTTCGTGGGCCATCACAGCGGTCGAGCCCAGAACCGCGAGGCAGAAGGCCAGCACCGCGCTCCGCAAGGTCTTCATCATCGTATGCATGTCGAAAGTTCTCCGCAAATTACTCGAGTGAATCAGGATGCGCATGGGCGGCCGCTTCGGCCTCCATATCTTCATGCGCGTGTTGGTGCAGGTCGGTGCTGAAACCCAGCTCGTCCGCGTACACCGCATGGGAGTAGCCGTGCATCTGCATGAGAAACAGCAGCAGGCCCGCGGCGATGAGCCCTTTGTTCGCCAGCACGCTGAAAGTCTGGAACGAGGCCCGCCGCCGCCAGGCGGCCAGCAGCAGAATCATCAGGAGCAGCGCGGCGATCTGCCCCAGCTCCACGCCGAGATTGAAGGACAGAATTCTCTGGATGAGCCCCTCCTCCACCGAAGGCAACGGCAACTGTTGCAGACGCGTGGCCAGCCCGAGCCCGTGGATCAGCCCAAACACGAACACGGCCGCCAGCAGACTCGGCGGCCGCACGCCGAGATACCGCTGAATGCCATCGAGATTCTCGAGCGCCTTGTAACAGACGGTGAGTGCGATGAGCGCGTCGATCAGAAAGTAATTCACGCTGATGCCGGCGAGCGTCCCCAGGGTGAGGGTAATACTGTGCCCGAGCGTGAAGGCCGTAATGAACTTCACGACATCGCGCGCCCGCGTCAGGAAAAACACCACGCCAAAGAGAAAGAGCAGATGGTCGTAGCCGGTGACCATGTGCTTGGCGCCGAGCCAGACATACGCGAGATTGCCGCCCTTCTGGAGCGCCTGGATATCTTCCAGCGGCACGCCATGCGCCGACGCGGTGGTACTGAACAGGAACATCAGCAGGAGGGCGCCGGGCAGGCTGTACGGTAATCGAAATCTCATGCTCATCCTTCGGAAAGGTGTGGAGCAGAAGAGCCCACACGACGCCGACCCATGATGGCATAGCGGCTTTTTGGGTGTCACCGTACAAACGCCCTCGAGGCGGGCGCCCGGGCTACGAAGCGATATCGCTCTGGAGCAGCTTTGCCTGCAGGTAATCCACCGTGCCGCGAATCTCATTTGCCAGAGCCCCCACCAGCGCCGCCATTCGCGAGCCGTCGCCCGCTCGGGCGGCAACCTCGATCGCGCTGGCGGCGACACTTGTCCCGACGGCGTGCATGCTGGCGCTCGCGCCTTTCAGGCTGTGAGCCGCTTCGCGCAGACCCTTGTAATCGTGCGTGCCTGATGCGGCGGTGATCAGCGCGAGCAGTTCATTGCTGTTGACGATGAAGAGCGCTACCAGCTCGCGAACGAAATCCTGGTCGCCTTCGAACGAAGCGAGCAGCGCACCCCAGTCGACCGGCGGGTCAATTGTTTTCTTGTTCATGACAGGACAGGCGCGGGCGGGACGCGCAGAAGCGCCTCGAGGCACGCTTGCAGCCTGGGGCGGTCGACGGGCTTCGTCAGATATTCATCCATGCCCGCCGCACGACATTTCTCCTCGTCCCCTTTGATGGCGTGCGCGGTGAGGGCCACGATCGGCACATGCTGCGCGCCGTTCTCCAGCCTGCGAATTTCGCGTGTGGCCGCGTAACCGTCCATCTGCGGCATCTGACAATCGAGCAGCAGCAGATCGAAGCGGCCTGTTTGCCAGGCGGCCACCGCCGCTTCTCCATCGCCGACGACGTCGACGCGATAACCCATCTTCTCCAGCATGCGGCAGGCGACCTTCTGATTGACCGGATTATCTTCGGCAAGCAGGATGCGCCTGCCGCTCGCATCTTCTGGCAGCACGCCCGTCGCAATATGCGCAGCACGCTTTACGGAGGGTTCAGATTCCGCGGCGCTGAGCGCTACGCCAAAAAGCCCCGTGAACCAGAACGTCGAGCCGACACCCTCGACACTTTCCACGCCCACCTCACCTTGCATCAGCTCGACGAGACGGCGCACGATCGAAAGCCCGAGGCCTGTACCGCCGAACCGCCGTGTCGTGGAAGTATCCACCTGCATGAAGGGTGTGAACAAAGAGTCCTGCCGCTGCGCCGGAATGCCCATACCGGTGTCGCGAACCTCGCCTCGAATCCGCACATCCCGCGCGGTGATCTCGAGAATTCTGATCTCCAGCGCAATATCACCATGCTGAGTAAACTTTACGCTGTTTCCCATGAGGTTCAGCAGGATCTGGCGCACCCGGTGAGCATCGCCCCGTAGCACTTCCGGCAAGCGCGGATCGATCTTCACACTCAGCTGCAAGCCCTTCGCGTGCGCCTCGGCGGCGAGGAGGCTCACGACGCTCTCCACCGTCTTGCGCAAATCGAAATCCAGCTGCGCCAGATCGAGCTCGCCCGCTTCGACCTTGGAGAAATCCAGAATATCGTTGATGACGGTGAGCAGTGCCGAGCCGCTGTCACGTATGGTTTCCACGTAATCTCGTTGCAACCGATCCAGTCCGGTGTCGAGCAGGAGCGTGGTCATGCCCATGACGCCGTTCATCGGCGTGCGAATCTCATGGCTCATATTGGCGAGGAACTCACTCTTCGCGCGACTGCCCGCCTCCGCGGCAATCTTCGCTTTCTCACGCTCTTCCTCCACGAGCTTGCGCTCGGACACGTCATGAATGAACGCCGCCACGAAGCGAGTCTCTCCCACGCTGATCGCAGACAACATCATTTCCGCCGGGAACTGATGTCGGTCCCGATGGATGGCGCGCACTTCGATCCGGCGCGCCGTGCCGGCGAACGCCGTGGCATCGAACATCATCCGCAGAGTGATAGATCCCGCGCCTTCTGTATCCATGACGATCATGTCATTGATGCTCCTGCCGATAGCCTCCACGCGCAGCCAGCCGAAGGTGCGCTCGGCGCGAGCGTTCCAGTCCGTCAGCACGCCGTTGACATCGATCTCGAGAAACGCGTCCACCGCCGTCTCGACGATGAGGCGCGAGCGATGCTCGCTCGACTTCAGCGCAACGGTCTGGACCGCAAACCGGCGATCGATCAGAGACGTCAGAAAAACGAGCCCGAGAACGACTCCGGTGACTACAACAATGCTGACAACACCAACCTCTGAAATACTCACCGCATGCTGGAGGCGTGCGGGGTCCAATGGCATCGGCACGAAGTGCACTGCTGCCATGCCTGCGTAATGCATGAGGGGAATGGCGCTTCCCAGGGTGATGGCGGCTGCGATCTTGCGCCAGCCCCACCCCGCATGGCTCCGTAACGCGAACGCTATCCACAACGCTGCAAAGGACGACAGCATGGCGAGTACGATCGAGACCATCACGAGGCCGACCGAGTAATGACACATTGCTGGCATGCGCATCGCTTCCATGCCGATGTAATGCATACCCGCAATTCCGCTGCCCATTACAACGCTACCGGCCAGCGCTTGCGGCATACGCATGGTTTGCCGGCTGACAACGAACAGGGAGACCCAGGACGCCGCCATGGCAGCTAACAGAGATAAGAGAACCAGGGGCCAGTCATACAACACCGGGATCGGAAGCTTGAACGCCAGCATGCCGATGTAGTGCATCGCCCAGATACCGAGGCCCATCGCGCAGGCACCACCGCCGCGCCACCAGACTCGTGCGGCCCGACGAGAGGAATGCACCCTGCCCGCCAGATCGAGCGCAGCACCTCCCGCGATCATTGCAATGAGCACTGACAACACGACGAGGCGATAGTCATAAACGCCCGCGATGTGCAAAACAGAGGAGTTCATCTGCCCACTATAGCCATTCGCCAGCACGAATCCCCGGATGATGAAACGCACTGCATCGCATGTCGCCGGGCGGAATGCCGCAGCACAAGATCCATTCTTATATTTGTTTGTCACGTTAGCGCGTTACGCGCCGCGGGCCGTCGCTATACTCGGAGAATGATCAGGATGCTCGCGCGCGAAGCTATGCTGTTACGGCGCGACTGGCCGCATCTCGCAGGGCTCACGGCCCTGTCCTTGCTGATTTTTATCGTGAACAGACAGATGCCGGGCGGCGTGGCGGGAGGCATTCTCTATCTCGCCGTGGTGTTGGTCAGTCTACTCCTGCGACACGGACGCTATACGTGGTTCGCCGCGATACTGGGATCGGCCCTCACCCTGGCTGAAGGGTTTCTCGTCGGACACGAGCTCGATGACGAATCGGCGCTGGTGAACTGCGGGCTGTCCATATTCGCGCTCTTGACGGCGGCGTTGCTCGGGCAATGGCAACAACACACGGTGCTTGCACAAACACGCGTGCAGGCGAGCGCAGATGAGACTGTCCGCAGCAACATCGCATTGACGGCCGCACTGGTTCGGGCGGAGCACGCAGAGAAACAGCTGCTGCGCGATCAGCGGCTGCTCGACACAGTGGCTGTCATGGCAAAGATCGGCGGCTGGGAGTTCGACGTGGCCTCGCAATCCATCGCGTGGTCGCCCGAGGTGTATCGCATCCACGAAGTCGATCCGCGGCACAAGCCGAGTCTCGTCGACGCGCTCAAATTCTTTCCGCCTGCCGCGGCCCTGCAAATCTCGCGGGCGGTGGAAAGGGCCGTCGAGACCGGCGTGTCGTTCGATCTGACGCTGCCCTTCATTACCCTGAAAGGCAAACCGCTCTGGGTCCGCAGCCTGGGAACAGTCGAGCGCACCAACAATGTCGTTACCCGACTCACCGGCGCTTTCCAGGATGTCACCGAACAACATGAGGTGCAGTTGCGCTTCGCGCGAGTTTCCCGCTCCGGCTCGGAAGGGCTGTGGGAATGCGACCTCACCAGCGATCGGGTGTGGGTGTCAGCGAGCTTCGAGGAGCTGTTGGGCTTTGAAGCGAAGGAGCGACGCCAGACGCTGGAGGAATTTCGCGCCCGCAGACATCCCGACGATGCTGCTGCAGACACTGCCGCGTTCGATGGACACATCGCCACGGGCGTTCCTTACGATATTAAGATCCGCCTGCTATGCGCCAGTGGCGAGTGGCAGTGGTATCAGATGCGCGGCGCGCTGGAAGCAGAAGCTGATGCGCCTCGTCGTTTCGGCGGCACGGCGATGAATGTGCACCAACAGAAACTCGTGCGAGATGAGCTTCGCAGCGTCCAGGCGAGATTCACGCGTGCCGTGCGCGGCACACAGGACGGCTTGTGGGAACAGGACCTCCAGGAAAATCAGATGTGGATGTCGCCACGCTTCAGGCAGCTCCTGGGCTACTCCTTTGCCGAGCTGCCGGATGGCGACAATGCGCTGCTGTGCCTGGTACATCCCGAAGATCTGGCGCCGGTCGAGGCCGCGCGACAGGCCCATTTGCGCGCCGCCACGCCGTTTGATCTCGAGGTACGGCTTCGACTGCAAACCGCTCACTTCAAGTGGTTCCAGATGCGAGGCTCGGCCGAATTCGATGCCGAGGGAATGGCGACGACTTTGTCAGGATCGATCCAGGACATCAGCCGGCGTCGCGAGGCCGAGGCGCAGCTCGTCGCCGCGACGGAAGCGGCGTCGGCGGCCAATCGCGCGAAGAGCGACTTCCTTGCCAATATGAGTCATGAGATCCGCACGCCCATGAACGGCGTGCTCGGCATGACAGAGCTGATCCTGGACACCACGCTGCAACCTCTGCAGCGCGAGTTTGCACTGACGATTCATAGCAGCGCGACCGCACTGCTCGACATCATCAACGACATTCTGGACTTCTCGAAGATCGAGGCCGGGAAGCTCGAGATCGAGAGTATCCCGATGGATCCACGCCAGTGTGTCGAAGAAGTGGGTGCCGCGCTGGCGCTGCAGGCGGCAGCCAAGCAGCTCGAGCTCATCATCAACATCGACGCGTCCGTACCGGGTGAAGTGCGGAGCGATCCGCATCGGCTGCGGCAGATTCTGCTCAACCTGTGTGGCAATGCCATCAAGTTTACGGCGCGCGGCGAGGTTGTTGTCGAGGTGTTCTTCCGACAGGACACGGCAGATCAGACACTGCTGACTTTTGAAGTGCGCGATACAGGCGTCGGCATACCGGAAGATGTCGTGAAGCGGCTGTTTCAGCCTTTCACGCAGGCCGACGCCTCCACGACCCGCCATTTTGGCGGCACGGGGCTCGGGCTTTCCATCGTACGGCGGCTGGTTGAACTGATGGGCGGCCATCTGGAAGTGTTCAGCAGCGAGGGCAAGGGATCGACTTTCTCTTTCAGCGTGCCCTGCGAGAAAGTGAGCGACACCACCGTGAGCCTGCCGATGCTGCGAGTGAGCCTGCTTGGCAAACGTGTGCTCGTCGTCGACGCGAATGAAACGACACGCCGTGTGCTGACGGGACAGCTGGAGCCTGCAGGTCTCGTGGTCGTCGCGGTCGAAAGTGCGGACGCTGCGCTGGCTGCGTTGGTGGCGGCTCACGCTGCAGGCGAGCCGTTTGACGTCGCGATCTCCGACGAGTCTCCCCGTGACGGCGCCGAGGCAGCACTCAGCGAGCAGATCAGGACGCTCGCCACGATTCCGGACACTCGCCTCATCCTGCTCACTTCGCTGGACGATACGGAGAGTATTCTGCGGCTCGAAGAGCGCGGCTTTTCCGGATATCTCATCAAGCCGGTGCGTGGGCGTGCGCTGCGCGCCTGTGTCGCACGAGTGCTCGACGTGAAGGTCGAGCTCTCGACGGCGGCGCACAGGCGGTGCGTGCTCGGGAGCGAGGCTCGGCGCCAGTTTGAAGCCGCGGTGCTGGTCGTCGAGGATAACGCGGTCAATCAGCAGGTCGCGAAGCGCTTCCTCGAACGGCTCGGTTGCACCGTCCTGGCCGTCGACGACGGTGCGAAGGCCATCGACGCGTGCGCAACCCGTCGCTTCGACATCATATTCATGGATGTGCAGATGCCCGTGATGGACGGGCTGTCGGCGACGCGAGAAATCCGGCGGCGCGAAGCCGGTAGCTATCGCACACCGATCATTGCGCTCACTGCCAGCGCCATGACCGATGAGCTCGATCGTTGTCTCGCGGCGGGCATGGACGAGTTACTGACCAAACCTCTGGAATCCGCCCGCCTGTGCGACACGCTGGCGCGCTATCTCACACCCTTGCAAAGCGCGTCTGAGATCTAGACTTCGAGAATGCCGCGCTTCAACGCCACCATCACCGCATGCGTGCGATCCTTGGCATTGAGCTTGGACATGATGCTCTTCATGTGCGCCTTGACCGTGTCTTCCGTGATGTAAAGCTGCAGGGCAATCTCGCGATTGGCGTTCCCGCGCGCGACGCTTTTCAGCACCTCGACTTCCCGGGAAGTCAGCACGCTGCCGCCGGCGAACTCGGCCAGCTCCATCGCCACTTCGGACGGGATGACCCGCTTGCCGGCGTGGACCGCGCGAATGGTGTCGCGCAGATCCTTGCGAAGCATGCCCTTCAGCAGGAAGCCGCTGGCGCCGCTCTTGAGAGCATTCATCACCTGCGCATCGCCCCGATAGGTGGTCAACACCACGACACGGGCGTTCGGGTTTTCGTCGCGAATGGCGCGCAGGGCTTCGAGGCCGCTCATGCCCGGCATCTGCAGATCCATCAGGGTGACGTCGGGCGCATGCCTGCGAAACGCTTCCAGGCCTGCCTGGCCGTCCGCGGCCTCGGCAACCAGCACCATGTCAGGTTGATTGGACAACGCGATCCCGATGCCGTCTCTCAACAGCGGATGATCGTCCACCGCCAGTACGGTGATCCGCGGCGGCTTGTCTTCATTTGTGGTCACGTCTAATGGGTGCCGTTGCTGAAGGCCACACTCGCGGGAATCCGCAACTCGACGCTCGTGCCTTCTCCAATCTGGCTCGTGAGCACGAGTCGCGAGCGAATTCGTGACGCGCGCTCGCGCATCCCCTGCAATCCCCAGTGACCTGCCGGCACATGGGAAGTGTCAAAGCCTTTGCCGTCATCCGTCACACGCAGCGCGAGCGATCGGCGGCCGTATGTGATTCTCGCGCGGATGCGTGTTGCCTGCGCGTGCTGGAAGGCATTGGCCAGCGCTTGCGCGGCCACACGGTACGCTTCCTCACGGACGACCGGATGCAACGCGCGCGGCGCCCCGTCGACTGACAGATCGAAAGCGACGCCATAATCCTGAGCTAATGCATCACCAAACATTTTCACGGCCTGGGGCAACTCCGTTGCAGCTTGTGTCGAGTCGCGCAGGCTCATGACCGTATCGCGGCCATCCGCCAGCACGCCATCGGCGCGATCGAGAGCCTGCTCCATGAGCTGCCGCGCCGGCTCGTGCTCAGGAATATGCTCCGCCGCGTTCTGAAAGCGCAGCATGAGCCCCTGCACCCCCTGCAGGAAAGTGTCATGCAGCTCGCGCGCGATGCGCTCGCGTTCCACCAATCGCTCCTCCAGACGCCAGCGCAGGTGCGCTTTGACCTGTCGCACCCGCAACTGGAACAACAATCCGACGAGGCCGAGCGCGGCCGCCACACACAGCGCCACAAACCAGCCACTTTGCAGGAATGTCGGCGGAATGACGAAGTCCACACTCGCGCCCGTCTGATTCCAGACGCCATCGTTGTTGGACCCGATGACGTGAAACCGGTACCGGCCGGGTTTCAGATCCGTGTAATAGGCTTCGCGGCGCGTGCCAACATCCTGCCAACCCGTGTCGTTCCCCACGAGCTGGTAACGAAACTGCACGCGCTCCGGAACGCTGAAGGACGGCGCCGTGTACGAGATCTGCAGATTGCGGGTCCGGGCGGGCAAGCGAGCCGGCATCGCGTGCGTCCCCCAGAGCTCATGAACTTTGCCGTCCGCGGTGATCGACTTCAGCAACACATCAGGAACGACCTCGTTGCGTTGGGTCTGTTGCGGATCGAGCCATGCCACGCCGTTGCTGGTCGAGAACCATAACTTTCCGTCGGCGCTCGCCACCATCGAGGGCAGCGGCCGTATCGCGAACGGTGTGCCCGGCATGCCATCGAGATGATTCAGCAATGTGTACTGGGCGGAATGAGCAGGCTCGGCCCGCAGCTTCCCCACTTCCGCCGCGGCAATGCGCACAGCACCCTCACCGGTGCTGAGCCACAGATCGCCGTCCGCCAACTCCACGATACCGGTCACGGTGAGCGGCATCGTGCGCTCGCGCAGACTTACCGAATGAAACCTGCGTCCATCGAATCGCGCCAGGCCGCGGTCGCCACCGACCCATAAGTTGTCGCCGCGCCCCGCCACGGCGAGCACCGTTCCCACTTCCAGCCCCTCGCCCAACGAGAACTGCATCAGCCGATCGCCTTCGAGCATGGCGACGCGGCTGTTCACATAGCCGAACCAGAGACGGCCCTGCTTATCGAAACTCAGTATCGTGGCGGGCTCGCGGGGCAGATCCGCGATCCCGCCCCACAGCGACCACGCGCCGTCGACAATCCTGTAAACACCGACGCGCGCGATGGTTACCCACATCACTCCCGCGGCGTCCATGGCCATCGACTGTGTCTCGCCGGTTGTGAACGCGTCCTCATCGACGGGTCGCTTCCAGATAATCCACTTGCCGGCGTGCAGGTGCCAGAGCGCATTCGGGCGCCCCACCCATAAATCCCCGGCCGGATCCTGATAAAAGCTGTCGAAGGAACGCTCGGATTTCGGCAGTCGCAGCAGCTCGTCCACTCGCACCGGGTGGGGCTTGCCGGGAATGCCAGCAGGCAGGTGGAAGATTTCTCCTATCGACAGACCCAGCCACATGCCACCGTCGGCGGCCGGCGCCAGGGGGAAGAAAGCCGCGCCCGGCGCGAAGGGCACTTGCACCAGCGCGGGCGCGCGAAACTTGTCGAGCCCGCCACTGGTGCCGAACCAGATGTTGCCTTCGCGATCCTCCAGCGTGGAAAACACGAACTGCCCTGTGAGACCCACGCCCCTGTCGTTCCGCGCATAGCGCTTCGGTATGTTGCCGGAACTGCCGCGCCAAAGCGGCATACGATGCACCCCGCCCTCCTCGACGTACCAGAGCTGTTCATTCCGATCGACGAAACTGGCGGGCGGGGACTGATCGAACTGCCGCGACCGCACGTCCCATTGTCCATCGAAGGGTTTGCCGTCGTCAGGCACACGGAGTTGCAACAGGGCAGCATGGCTGGTGTCTGCCGCCCAGGCAGCGTCGCGTGAAACAAAAATATTCACGGCGGATGCATCCTCGAGCTGCACCCCGGTGGGTTCGAAACGCTGCGCGCCTGAGCGCAGAAACAAGATCGTATTGCCGGCGATCATCCACAGCGTGCCCTTGCGATCCGTCTTCAGGCCATGGATGACGCCAGGCGGGACGTTCCACTCCGGCCCTGCCGGCAGCCATTTTTCATTCACCAGCCGCAGCAGGCCGCGCGAAGTGGCAGCCCACAAGGTTCGGGACGGGTCGCGCGCAAACGCCCGGAGCGTGGCCGAGGGAAGTCCCTCCCGCTGCGCATACTGGGTCAGTTGCCCGTCTTGCAGAAAACTCGCGCCGCCAAAGCGATGCCCGATCCACAAGCCGCCCTCGGGAGGCGCCCAGAGTGCATACAGATTGTTGGAGAGCAGTGGCGCGCCCCCCGCGCCAGCCACGCGCTCGAACTGCACGCCGTCGAAACGAAACAGCCCCGCTGTGCTCGCCATCCAGATATATCCATCGCGGGTCTGCGCCAGCGCTTCGATTCCTGTGGGCGCGCCGTCCAGCGCCGTCCACTGCGTGTGATAAAGCTGCGAGGTACTCAGATGCGGCGGCAACGCCAGCACCGGCGCACAGAGAAACGCGCTGACGATCCAGCTGCCTATCACTCGCGCCGGGCAAGCTCGAACGGTGTGCATCAAATTTCAGCGGCTCGAGCAGGCGGGGATTCCAAGATCCACGACGAAGGGTGTCGCAGTCAATGCTCTGCGAATGGCAGGGGCCGTGCTGTTGCCGTATGCGCTTTCGGTGATGTTCAGGGCGTCCGCCATACGCACCAGATCGGCGAACGAAGTGGCGGCCATCTTTTGCATGAGCTGCCGCTCGCGCGCCGTCAGCGTCGAGAACCGAGCCCGCCAGTCCGCGAGCCGGGCGCGACACCGCCGTGTCTGCCGGTCGAGATGAATTGCGGCCTCGATGGTGCGGCTCATGTCCGACGTCTCGACGGGCAAAGTCAGGTAGTCGAATGCCCCGGCCTTCATCGCGCGCACGGACTGGGAAACATCCGCACGCTGGGCAACGAACACGATGGGCGCGTGCGTCTTCGCCATTCGCTGCTGCAGCTCGAGGCCCGTCATATCAGGTAAATCCGCATCCACGATCACGCAGGAGGGAACATCGGCCCCGGAGCAGGCGAGGTATTCCGCCGCCGAGCCGAACCACCGTGGGGCGATCTTGCGCTGGGCTCGCAAGACTTTGCACAACATCACCCGAATGGGTAATGCCCCCGTAACGATGAACACCAGGCTGTTCGCAGACTCCATGAACGCCCCTCTGGCCGCGCGGATATATCGAAGCGTGGCTTCCTGCCGGCAAATCTGCATCCCGCCGGCAGGCAAGCTTCGACCTACCCTTTCGTGTAGCTCCGCTTTGATGTGTCACGACTGCGACTGACAGGCGACGCTTCGCCTCGCGCCAGTGCGAGACCATCGATGAATAGTGTTACCCCCTTAGGGCACGTTGACGATGACCTTGCCGCGCGCGCGCCCTTCCTCCAGATAGCCGACGGCTGCCGGCACCTCACTCAACTCATAACGACGGTCGATGACAGAGGTCAGTTTGCCGGCCTGCATGAGATCGCGCACGATGAGCAGATCCTGCTGATTCAGATCGCTCAGGAACGGCTCGAAGCGTTGACTGACAAAAGGCGACAGCACCACACCGCTGATCATGCCCATCAGCGGACCGAGCCAGCTGCCCTTGCTGGTGTTCCCGACGATCACGACAATGCCGTCCGGAGTCAGAACACGCCGGTAGTCCAACAATCCGTGGCTTCCCACGTTGTCGACAATGAGATCGTAGCGTTGCCCGCCTGCTGTGAAATCCGTCTGCGTGTAGTCGATAACATGATCAGCACCGATGGACTTCACCATGCTGACGTTTCGCGTGCTGCAGACGCCAGTCACCTCCGCGCCAAATGATTTCGCGATCTGCACGGCAAACGTTCCTACACCGCCCGACGCGCCGTTGATCAGTACTTTCTGCCCGGACCGCAGCTGTCCTTTGTCACGCAGCGCCTGGAGTGCGGTGATCGCCGCAACGGGCACCGCTGCGGCCGCTTCGAAGCTGACATTGGCAGGCTTCGCCACTACCGCCCGATCCTCGCGAACGCTGACGTATTCCGCGAACGCGCCACTTCGTCCGCCAAAGACTTCATCACCCGGCCGAAACCGCGTCACGCCTTTGCCGACCGCTTCGACCGTGCCCGCAAAATCGACACCCATCGTCGAGCGATTCGGAGCGCCCGTGCCCCGGCTCGATCGTATGATGTAAGGCTTGCCTCGCATGTTATGCCAGTCGAGCGGGTTGACGGACGCCGCCTGAACTTTGACCAGCACTTCATCGTCGGCCGGCACGGGTTTCGCGACCTCCTCCAGCTTGAGCACTTCGGGTGAGCCATAACACCGGTGGGTGATGGCCTTCATTCGCGGCGCTGCGTCGGCGAGTGCTGGCGCGGGACCACAGGGTAAATCGTGACTCAGGTTGAATGCGAGCCACGCGATCGCCACCACCGCGAGAATGGCAATGCCAGCCAGAACCTTGAGGAGAAGAGTTTTCATTGGAGCGCTTCCCTGGCGGCCCGTGCGCGGGCCTGTTGTATGCCGGAGCAGTGTATTCCGGACTTCTTGCACAGGATTGCCGCGCGTGCGTCTTATGCGACCGGCGGTGTGCGGGACTCGACGAACCGCTCGAGATGACGCCTCCGGCATGCAACTTGCGACTCCCGTGCAATAACAACTGCGAGGTCTCTCCATGCGCGCTACAACATTGACGGCATCGAATAACGGACAAGGCGGTGACCGATGATCGTCGCAATCATTGTTGTCGTCATCGCCATCGCGCTGGTCGCGGGCGCGCTGATGGCATTCAGAAACAGCGCAACGACGGGCTTGCCGTCGAAGGAAGTCATCGACCGCGTCGCGGCTCGCGAGAGCGCGATCGAAGCGCACGATGAGGCGGAGCGACAGCGTCAGGGAAATTAACAACAACACGCAACTCGCTCGAAACAGAGAACGCGCTGCAAAAATAAGAAGTCTGAAACGCGCGCGTCTCGCGTCGTGATTTCAGAGTTGTTAAGTCAGGCCATTGTCTATATAAAACTCCGCTCGTGATTGCCACGAACGCGGAGGTGGGATGGCGCTCAACGACAGCCCGACCTGGGAGACGACCGTCGCCGCGCTGTTTGCCGCGCCCTACTGGGTCAAAGTTGACCCACGTGGCACCGGCATCATGTGGGCTCGGTGCATGGGCCCTTACTTCATCGACCTGACAAACTACGACAACGTCCGCACCAACTCGGTGTTGATTTATCAGGCGTTGCACAGTCGGTGGATGCCGCTCGGCGCCACGCCGGAACAGCAGTGGCCAGAGAGCGCGTTGGAGTCGCTGCGCGCGTGGGTCAATCAGGGTTGGCGTCGCTCCCCTGCAGATCCGCTCAATCCGGCGGAGCGTATTGCGAAGCCGACGGAGCGGCCACTGCCCATGCGCATTCGCCGCGATCTGCGTTCACTGACGCAGGCGGAGCTCGACGACTATCGCATGCGAGTCGACGATGCCTTCAGGCTGAGCGACGCGCGCCCTGATGCGCCGGGCCAGCAGTTCTTCGGCATACACGGCAACTGGTGCCTGCATTATCAGGAAGCATTCCTGCTGTGGCATCGCGCGTATCTGCTGAAGTTCGAGCAACTGATCGGCTGCGCCGTGCCTTACTGGAACTGGTTCGCCCGCGATGCTTCCATCGACGGCTCGCCCAGCGCCGGGTTGCCGCAGGCCTTTACGGATGTGTCTTATATTTACCCGAGAACAGGCGAGCTGAGACCGAATCCTCTGCGTTTCGCGGTCGCGCGCAACGGTGTTAGCAAGGCCTGCGTGAACGGACCTCCGCCCGGTATGGATTGCCGCTACGTGCAGCGCGATGCCCTGCTCTACACACGCGGCGATGATCATCGCGCGCAGCGAGCGCGCAAGATCGCGCTGACGTTGCAATATCAGCAACAGACGCAAAGAGCGATGGCGTTTACGGACTTCAGCCACCCGCAGGGAACCGGCTATCCGTGGGCCAACATCCCCTCCTTCGATCCGCCGCCGCCGGACAGTGACTATATCTATCGCGATGTGAACTTCGACGGTGCGTACGAGCAGCCTCACGACAACTATCACGGCTGGGTCGGGGCCGACATGGGCGATAACTCCTATACGGCGTTCGATCCGGTGTTCTTCTCCTACCACTCCAACATCGACCGGCTGTTCGAGTTGTGGCTGCGGATGCATCCGGGCTCGCGTTTCACCGCGAATTTTCCGCTGCGACCGTTCGCGGGTCGGCTGGCGGAGTTGCTCGTGTTCGACGATCCAAGAGAGTTTTCGTATACGACCATCGGCGATATCGCGCGGGACAGTCGCGGCCTGGGCTATGACTTCGCCCCACCGATCGATCCTGACTTCGCGGGACCTTATTCTCTGGATAGCACTGCGGCGGCAGCGCTCAGCGTGTGCTCCCGAGCTCAATCGACCGTGCAACCCACGGCGGCGAGCCTCGAGCCTGATGAGCTGCTGATCCGCTTCGACAACGTACGGTGCACGCTGGACAGTTTTGCCATCGATGCGTTTATCGATCTCGACCATCCCACCGCGGCGGATGTTGATCCGGCCAACTCGCATTATGTCGGCCGGATCACCCGAATCGGTATGGGAATGACCGATGACAAGGGTCGCTGCATCAAGGTTGGCGTGACTCGCGTTCTCGATGCCACGTTGACGGCCCGTCGCCTTGCACTCGCGCCTGGCACCGCCTGCCGGCTCGCATTGCTGATTACCAGACTTCACGGCGGCGACACGGTCACGCCGGCTGAAGCGGCCCTCATGCCTGGTTTCACCGCGCGGCTCGACTGGTATCGCTTTGGGCGAAGGCTCGTCGCGACACCGGCGGCGCCGGCCGCAATAGTTTCCCTGGTACCGGCAGCCGTCGGAGGCTGCTGTCAGAAGACTCTCCTGAACCCACAAACAACATTCCCACTTGAAGGAAGCCCGCCATGACCGCCTTTGCATTTCCCGCCTTCATCCAGGATTTTCCGCCCGGCTCCCCGCAGGACATCGCGTTCGGCCTGCGCTGGAACATCAACTCGGAAAGCTGGATCCAACAGGCGACGCCGGCCGCGCCCTCGTTCTTCTACGACCCTAGCACGACCAACATACCGCCCGGCACCGGCTCCGCGCTGGTCGAGTGGTTTGCTTTCCCCGGCCGGCTCGGGCAGTACTTTTCGAGCAGCCCGCCGGTGGCGCCGTCCAATCCTTATAATCTCAGCGCGACGCAGCTCTTCTCCCTTGCGGATACCGGCTATTACACGGACAACACAGGCAAGACCGTCAGCTTCCAGCAGATTCCGGATACGCTGTGTCCGCAAGCCGACTGGCAGGGAGAGCTGAAAGCCTTCGGACCTTATGGGCCACGTGGATGGCTCGACGAATATTGTGAATGGAGCGTTGCCCGGGACGCGAACGGCAACATCATGCGAGTCGATTTCGCGTGTGAGAATCCGGAATACTGGTACACGCTGTGGACGGTCGATCCCACACGAGTGCAGCAGCTTTACGAGAGCACGCTGAACAGAGGCGTACCGACGAATCGTCAGATCAGCGTCAACATCAACGATCTGATGCTGATCGGGCGCGACGGCAGACCCGTGATCGATCCGCAGACCAATCGGCCGGCTTACAACCCGCTGAACCGCTGGAACAGCGGGCCCACTTCGGTGCGCATCGGCAATCCGGCCGGGTTCACGGGCGGCGTCATGCATCTGACGAGCACGCCTAATACGTTGCAGACCGAGCTCGGGCTCGCGGGCACGGCCACACCCCAGTATCAGAGCGGCAACTCCGATGTGCAGAAGCTCATCTGTTGCGGCCAGTACGGGCAGGAGTATCGCAACAGCGATCCGCACATCGGCTATTCGGTCAACCGCATCGTCGGTGGGCAGGGAAATATCGATGGCCGGCCGCGGCTCGTGTGTCTCGCCAATCCGATGGGGCTTTATATTCAGACACCGGATTTATCAGGACTGTCGTTCGGGCCGAACATCGTCGTCGGCCGCACAGTGCCCGTCGGCGCCAGACCCACCGATATTTTTCAGGTGATACGCGGGCAGGCGTCGCCGCTCGATCCGGTGACGGGCCAGCCCTTTCCGGGCGACATGCTGCTGCATGTGGCGTTTCAGATTCCGCAGTCATGGCTTGCGATGAGTCCCGCGTTGACCCTGGCGGATCTGCGCATCAACGGGCAGAGCATCCAATGGGGCGGTCAGATCGCAAGTCAGATGCAGATCGGGCTGTTTGCGCGGCCTTTGCCGACCAACTCCATTCCGCCGACGGTTCCTTGTGCGGGCTCGCCGAGCCCGGGCGCGCCGTCGCAATGTATGTATCAGGCTTTGTGGAGCGGCTATTACCCGCTGCAGGAACCGAGCCCGGGTGGTCAGCCGATGTCCCTCGCCAGTAACACAGTGATCGTGCCACCGTGGCTGCCGGCGAATGGCGCGCCGCTGCAACTTGTTCTGACGTGTAACAACCCTGCGCCTTCTAATCCTGTCGTTTCGATCTTGCTGGCGGATGGTTCGGGGCCGGATCCGCGGATCAACGTCATCGTCACCGGCAGTGCGCCGGTAACTTATGCCGTGCCGGGTAATTCTTATCCGGGTGATTACACGGCTCTGGCGATCACCGTGAGAGTGGCCGGCGGAACCATGCCGGGATTGCGCGCCATTCAAGTGGCAGGCGGGGGTGTGTTGCCCGCGGCGGTCTATATCACCGGGAGCAACTGATCATGTCACGCCATGGGTCGGTGTTGTTTCTCGTGATGCTCGCTGTCGTGGCTGCGAAAGCGACGCCAGTTGTTGCACAGGTCACGAACCCTTGTGCACAGGTCACGCCAGTGTCGCTGCAGGCGCCGCCAAATCTGGTCATGCCGAGGGATTTCGTGGTGCCGTCACAGACCAACGCCAACTGCATGGCGTGGCAGGAGTTTCTTTATCTCAACTGGGGGGCGGACCCGGCGAATCCGGGGACGCCCAATCCCAATCTCACTGTCGCCGACTTCGGCAGGCCCGGGGACCTGGGCAACACGGTGTGGGAGAGCTTTCTCAGTGCGTCGCAGGTGTTTGATGGAGCGGGCGGCAAGGCGGTGGCGTGGAAAGCAAAACGGCCCGCCGTGAAGGATCTCACTCGGCGATCCAAGCTGGGAGATGCCGTTGTTGATCTTGGGGCGATTCAGCAGGCAGGCAGCGACAGCTGGCTGACGGATCAGAACGGCAATCTGGTTTTCTATGATGTGCGGCTCAATCAGGATGAATATGAGTTCATCACACGGGGGAATACCAAGCCGTTGAATACGTTTGCGGGCCAGGCGGATTGTGCGGCCAACCCCGGCCAGGGCGGCAACGGAGGCTTCAATCTGCCCGCGGGCGGCGGCAACACCGGCCGCAGCCTCGACTACAATTGCGCCGGCAATGTCATGACTTTTGGTCAGAATCTCGGCGCGATCGAGATCAAGGCGGCGTGGCGCATTCTGCCGGCCAATGGGTCGCTCAACTATCGATACAAGATCTCGGCGGCGACCCTGCATTTCCCGGATGGTACTGTGCGGCAGGCGACGGTGGGGCTAATCGGTCTGCACATCATTCACAAAGTTCCGAGCGGGCCGCAGTTCATCTGGGCGACGTTTGAACAGATTGATAATGATCCGGACAGTTCCGGCTCGAGACCGGTGTTGCCGCCGAACGCGCCCCCTGTGCAGGTGCCTTACACGCTGTTCAATCCGAATTGTTCGGCGACGAGCGACAGGGTGTACGGGTGCAAACAGAATACGACTGTTGTGGCGAATCCGCCGCCGGCTTCTCCCCTGCCCCCTTGCCCGGTGGGTACTTATATCCCGGGACAGTGTTATCCGTATTGGGCGCCGATGCAGATTACGCGGCTCGTGCCGGTGAAGGCGCTATCCAACAATGTCACAGGATATGCATGGAGTCAGATGCCACCGGGATCGGTGTTTAATTATTATCGACTGATCGATGCGCAATGGCCGGCGCAGCCGGCACAGATTGCTCCAGGCGCCCAGGTGCCCCTGACTGCCGGGGGCATTACGCCGTCGGCGAGTAGTTACATCCTGGCCAACACGACGCTGGAGACGTTCATGCAGGACAAGGCCAACTGCATGGATTGCCATCAGTTCACGCAGATTGCATCACCGAAGCTGCAACTGATGCGTGGGGCGCATGGGCGCGCGCCGCGTCGGGTGTTGGTGATGCCTCGTCCTGTGGTGCGAGCAAATGCTGCTGTCGCAGCTGGCGCCGCGGCTTATGCGTCGGATTACAGTTTTATATTTTCGACGGAGACGCGGCGGTGAACAGGGTGACGATTGCGGTCAGATTTCTATTCGCTCGACCGTGTCCGCCCAGAACTCGAGGCCACTGCCTTGCGACGGACGGACCCGAATTGCTGCCGGCATAATGGATCGCCTGGCGCTGCAGTCGAGGATCCGGATCGAGATGGCCGACAGCAGAGATTGACTTGGAATGACGATGCCGTTCACTCCAGAAAACCGCAGACACGCGTAGTCATCGTGCGTGGAGAGCTCGAGCAGCAGCAATCCCTCGGGTCCCTCCTCGTAACCCCACACGAAGCGGAGCTGCCGCAGGTCGTAGTTGCGAGCGTTCGGCAACACGAGATGATCCGGAGCATCTTTCAACTCCAGCTCGATCAAGGTTGATGTGGCTAACGGCGGTTCCATGTCAGCGCTTCTCCGTCTGCCGTAGCAACGCCGCGAGATACTCTTTCCACACGTTCGCGATGGTATGCGTCCCGTGACCGGCGGTCTGCGGACTCAGCGGGATCACGATCGCCTTGCCATTCGGCACGCGCTTGATCTCACGCTCGAGAATTTGCAGCTCCGGCGGATTGACGAGATCGTCAGCAGAGTTCACTGCGACCAAGGGCGCGCGAATCTTCTCGAGCGCCGGCGCCGGATCGTAGTCATATGACGCCGCGACCTGATACAACAAGTCATTAGCGTCCGCCGTCTTCAGTGCGTCGGCCACAAACGCATCCAGCACCGCATCGCTCTGTTGCAAGGTCGGCATCTGCTGTTGGCGCAGAATCGGGTTACTGCTCACCAGAAAAAGCATCTGCTGCGCGGTACGCAAGCCCATCGGCTGCTCTTTATAGTTGCCCTGCTGCCATTGTGGATCATTCCGAATGGCATCCATGATCACGCGGCGCCAGACCCGATGCGGCCCGAGATCTGCGCCGGCACGCTCGCGAGCGGCATCAGCGCATCCATGAACTCTGGATAGCGCTCGCCCCACAACCAGGTGTGCATGCCACCCATCGAAGTACCCATGACGAGCCGCGCATGATTGACGCCGAGCGCATCGAGCAAGCGATGCTGGGCCTCGACCATGTCAATGTAACCATAACGCGGAAAGCCGGCTCGCAAGCCGTCACTGGGCTTGCTCGATTTGCCGTGGCCGAGGGCGTCAGGAAGGACGATGAAATATTTGGTGGCGTCGAGCACGCCACCCGCGCGAAACATTTCGCCAGCGAACTCAGGCCTCAGGAACTGCGCACCGCTGCCGCCCGTGCCATGCACGATCAGCACGGCATTACGTGCGACACCTTTCGCATCCCGCTCGAGTTTGCCCAGCGTTCGATAGTGCAGCCGCAGCTCGGGCAGCACTTCGTTCGACGCGAAGCGAAAATCCTTGAGAACAACGTCACCCTCGACAGGGGCCGGCCCTGACTGCGCTAGACATAGGGTCAGAGGGATGAACTGGAGCAGCAGCGCCAGGAAAAATCGGGGCATGTGAGGGTCCTTTCGGGCTTGGAGACCGATCGTAAACTAACTCACAGGTTGCCCGCAGCGGGCCCGGTGCTCCCAGTTGCACTCACGAACTCAAGAGCCGCGGCGACCACCGCCGGGTCGGCGAGAACGCGCCGGTGACCCAGACCCTCGACGCGCAGATGTCGCGCTCCAGGCCACAAGGCCGCGGTGGCGAGGCTGCCTTCAATCCCCACTACGCGGTCATCGGCCGAATGGATGAACAGCACAGGCTGACGCAAGTGCGGCGCCCTATGGGGCAGCGAAATCTCGCGCAGGTCTACCCCGACCGTATCACGCAGCAACGCCAACATGCTCTCAGTGCCTTCGCCATCCAAACCCGCGGCGGCGGCAAAGCCGCGCGCATAACGTTCGTAATAAGCAGGCGCAGCGATAAGGACAGCACGCTCCACTTGCATTCCAGCATGCAGCGCCTCCACCAGTACAGCCGCGCCGATTGAATGTGCGATGACAGCGTGCAGCGGACCTGTCGCCTCGCCTACCGCACGGAGCGCGCGTGCCGCTTGTGGGATCGATGTCTGTCGTCCGGCCGATTCGCCATGCGCCGGAAGATCCAACGCCAGCAACCCGAACCCCGCTGTGAGCAGCGGCTGCGCGAAAGCTGTGAGGTCCGATGCTTGCCCCTCCCAACCGTGCAGGAGCAAAACCAAAGGATGAGTGCCAACCCGTTGGAGCGCGACCTCGCCTTCTGGAGTGGCAACACGCAACGTCTCTCCTCCGTCGAGCGAAAGAATTCGGCGCTGCGTTGGGGGACGCGGGGTCAGGAAGGCGCGAGCAACGTTCTCAGGATCGCTCACTACGCAACCCGATTATGACGGCCGTCATACTGTCAGTCGAAACCAAAGCTCGCATGAACGACATACCTCAGTCTTTGGTGGACGTCAGGTGTTTCAGGGCGGCTTTGCACACGGCGTCCGCAAGTTTCGGGTCGTCGACCGCGCGCGCCAGCATTAGTGCGCCAACCATCGTGGATACGATTACAAGCGCCTGCTCATGCGCGCCGACGCGCCCCCAATCAGGCAACTGGCGCCCGACCAGATCGATCAACTCCTTGATATGGCGCGTGGCGACGCGCCGCACCTCGGGAGCCTGGCGTGGTATCTCTGAAGCGAGGGCAGCTATCGGGCAGCCGCTTTCAACGCGCTCGAGATGTGTCTTCGAAAGATAGGCCCGCAACAGCGTTTGTAATGCCTCTGGTGTCGCTGCGGCGGCCACGAGCCGCGACAAAGTGTTGGTACTCTCGGCGCCGGCGCGAATGGCCGCCTCCGCAAGCATCGCCTCGCGTGACGCAAAATGGGCATAGAACCCGCCATGCGTAACTCCAGCATCCTTCATGATGTCAGCAACGCCTGTGCCGTTGTAGCCACTGCGCCGAATGGCGCGTGCGGCGGATTCGACGATGCGCTCGTGTGTCACAGCCTTGCGAGGGGACGCACTTCGTTTCGCTTTCTGCATGACGCTCATCATATATAACCTGACCGCGTGATGTCACGCCTGCCCGTGAAGCCATGCGTCTCCCGCATAAATTTTATTCGCCGGCGCCTGCGACCGGCATGAGAAGCCGCCCCGGCTATTAGCTGCCAGTGGCTCGCGCACCCCGAGCGCTCTCGCCATTGCGGTGCTGGCCGGCTGCAGCGGCCAGGTCGCCGAGAACAACGCGACGCCCCCGCCTGCAGTGAGCGTTGCCGCCGTGCCGGTCAAGACCGTTAGCCAATGGGACGAAGCCAGCTACCGCCGGCCTGATCTCGATTCCTTTGCTCCCTGTTTCTGAATATCCGGACGTGGTGCTGTCCAGCGTGCCGGCGCCGAGGTGCGATCTATCGCCGGCATTACAGTGTCCGCCGGCATATTGCGCGTGACGCTGTTCGGCCTGTTCCTAACGCTGGTGTTCTACGTGGCCGTGCGGAAGCTGACGAACCGACCGCTCATCTCTCACGCGCCAGCCGCCGATACAGTGCGGGCAAACTCATGAAACTTCGCGGCGTGCGACCTGACATTGTAAGGAATGAGCAATGCCCGCTCCTGCTCCATCGGAGCGGGCATTCTGTAGGGATCGCCCGCGCTACCGCGCCTGACCCGTGCTCACCGCATACGCCCGAACCACCGTTAACTCGACCGTGTTGCGTTTCAAATCCGTCGCCGCCGCACGGAACGAGACGAACGACGCACTGGCCGGTGCTGTGAGCTGCGCTTCCCATTGCGCGCGGTCCCGATCCGTCGCAGTCACCGGTAAAGCAACCCAGGTTTTGCCGTCATCGAATGAGGCCTGGACCGTCAAGGAGCTCAGCGCAATCGCACCGGACTGGCCGATCTGATGAACGGCCACCGGTACCTTCGTCGTGCCGGCTGTTCCCTGATTATTTTTGCCGAGTGGTGGCTGCAGCCGCACGGACATCAGCGGCAATTGCACGGGAGAGCGGGCGGTCTCGGAAGTGAATGTCCAGGCCCCACTCACTCGGGTCGAAAGCCCCAGCACTGTCTGCCTTCCGCTCGCCTCCAGCCTGTAGCTCGCGTTGCCCGGCGCGACGTTGAAAGTACCTCCCGCGCAATCTGCGTCGCCAACCTTGACACCATTGCTGAACAGAGTCTGCGTGCAGGCTGCGGACGGGTCGGAGACAAAGCCGGCATGCCCGTCGCGGTCACCGAAGCGCGGTCGCGTCAAAAGGGTGGCAGCCGCCCTGGGGCAGCTAATCCGCCCCCAACGGCGCGCTCAGCGGGCCGCGGGAGGGAACGGAAAGGAAGTCGCGGATCCGCCCTTATGTGAGGCGCCGTCTGAGGCCCTGCCTGGTATGTGCATCGCGGCCCTGTGGAATCAGAGACCTGCGAGGTGTACGTGTTGCCTCTTGTGACATCGGGGCTGCTTTAGGCCATGTTTGTACGCCTGCGTCTAAGTTCCGCCATGGCAGGTTGACTTCGTGGCCCCCGCCCCTAGAATGGCCCCCGTACGCCATAGCCAGTAGCCAGCGTACTCCCGCCCCGCAAGGGGTCCTCACCAAGAGTGGGATATCCAAGAGGTTCTGGCTTACGGGCCCCGCTATATGCGGGGCTTCGTTTTTTAGGACGGTGGTCGCACGCACACTTTCCCCTCCAGCGAATTGGAGAGGATCACCCGAAACCCAATGGGCTGCCTTTTCTGCCCGCGAGGCGAAAGCCTGGCACACGCCAAGTACGCACTCTGAACAGTCATCTGCACGCAGTCGGCGCCCTTCCGGCGCATCGTGAAAAATACCCGGTACTCGTGACCTGCAGGCACGCCGTCTAGCTTGAGCGTCAGAAAGCTTTCGCGCTTCGCAAAAAAACACTTCCGCCCCTCAATCCCTCGAATGATTTCCTTCAGGTACTTCGACCACTCGTAGCGCCCAAGGTCGAACGCGCGCCTCTCACGGTGATCGGCGTAGATCTCTGGGTCGGCCCCGGCGTCCTTTATGTCCACGGTAAATACGTGCATCGAGAACCCAACTTCAATGGACACGGTGCGTGCTGGCTTCCCCTGGTGCTCTGGAAGCGCCACGTCGAAACGGAATGGGTGCACGTGAGAAAGCCCATAGGACTCTCCGGCGTCGCTCTTGTGCGGCTGCCAGCGCATGAGGCCATGCGCCCAGTTGACCCCCATCATGCACGCGAGCTTAGTTGGCGAACGGCGCCGCCGCCCGTTGTTGAATCTTCGCCAAGCCCTGGCCAATGCGCGTGAACAGCGTCTCGCATTGCGAGCCGCTCATTAAGGCGATCGGCCCGCCACTCTGCCACTGCAGGCTCTATATGTTTCGCAAAAAATCTATGGGCGGCTGTTCGGTATTCGTCTATCAATCGCCTCTCCAATTTACATATCACTAGAGCCATCCGCGCCTGTGATTCCTCGCGCCTGTAGTCGTTAGCTCAAACAACCGGCTGCCATAGAAGTCGGTACCCGCAGGCATGGCTAAAAACCGTTGATGCAAGCGCTCATACGCCATGATGGCAAGCTGCTCCCTCGTCGCAAGACCGTCACAAATGTCCATTAGCGACACACCTGCATCCGTTCCATCCGCCGCCATAAATTGAAGGACTCTCAATTTTGGTTAGCTCCGGTGGATGCGTTGAGTGTTTAGCATCGTCGCGCACGAACTACTCATCTCCTCCACCGAACTCTGTCGATTCACTCCACGCCTGCGCGCAAATATCACGTAGGTGACAAGCAACCCAGGCGCAAATGCAGCCAGCGGCCACAATACAATTTGCATACGGTCGATGACTATCGACTCAAACAGCCAGAAGCGGAAGGAACGCAAAGCAGCTCCTGACCTAGAAAAGGTCAAACCACCCACGCGAGAGACAGCCAGCAGTATTAAATCCGCTATCACGTTTCGGCGAACTTCGTAAGACCCGGGTATCCGCCTGAAGTAATTTCCAAGCTCTATTTAATAGAGTTTCTGATTTTTTGCGTCAGAGATGATTGCTCCATGACGCTCGCTTCCCACAAGGCAGCTCCGACATGCGCCTCGATCCCGAATAATATTTGGAGACCTTATTACTTTAAGGCCTGCCAACGCAAGCTGGAATCAAGTGAGCCCTGCATGTAACACTGTGACGGCTGCTTCGTGCTTACATTATAGGGGAGTTTCATGAAGCTTCTGCAGGTTGGGAACATTCAGACCGAGAGCGAGAAGCTGAAGGCGATGTTGTGCATTGACGCCGACCGGCCTAACGAAGTCATGGTGCATTGGTGGGGTGAGGAGGCACCTGCTGGTGCAGCTCTGACTAAAGTAAGCACTACCGGAGACGGAATGCTCAATTTCTCACCCTTCTTGCTTTTTAAGACTAACCAGAATGGAGGGATGATTCTTGCAACGCCGCAAGAGGCCTCGGAACGGGGATTTTTTGATTATCGCATGCGCTTGAGCGCTGACGGTGATGGCCTTTTAGGAGAATGGACCCACTCCTCGGGCAAGAAGGGTATAGCGAGCTTTTCAGCTCTGGCAGACACCCTTTCCGTTCAAGCTGACAAGTGCGATACATGGATCGAGTTCAAGGCCTGGGCCACTCGCTGCCGAGAAGACCATGATGTAATGATCTACAGGGGTCACGGAAACAGCAGCTTTCGGCTCCAAACGACGCTAACCCGAGCTGGCCGCAATCGGCTTGAGAGATACTGCGCTGAGACGCTGCAGACATTTCGTTCACATGCCGAAGCATTGTTAGGCAAGCGGTTCAATCTAAATGATGGCGAAGACTATTCGACGATTATCGGCTTGGCTCAGCATCACGGTTTGCCTACGCCACTGTTAGACTGGACAGAGTCGCCTTATATCGCAGCTTTCTTTGCGTTTAGCGATGCAATAGAGGCAGCTGGCACGCGGGCGGATGCTTCACACGTCAGAGTTTACGGAGCGACGCGTGCGTTTCTGGAAGTTAGTTCGCCATCGTCTGTCATGCTTCCTTGGGTAAAACCATACGTCTGCTCTTTGTCGATTCCTCCGCGTGACAACCCGCGGCTATATGCGCAACAAGGCCGATTTATGGTTACCAATTATCCGGACGCTGAAGGGCTTATCTGCGCGCTAGAGGCTCGCGCCCAGGAGAAGTTCTTAGTTGCGGCCGACATCCCGATCAGATGCGCTAGTCAGGCGCTAGAAGATTTAGCGTTCATGGGCTTGACTGCAGGCACGATGTTTCCTGGTCTCGACGGGGTGTGCCGGATGATGAGGCACGCGATGATTTTCAAGAGACCCACCGCGCCCCGACCAGGCAACCCGTTAGTTGATGAGCAAAACAACCAAGCGAACCTTCTCAATTCAAACTAGCCATCACACCTGCCAAACTTCTAAGTCACGTTGACGATATCGAAATCGCACTGCCCCTAGCGCTATATAAGGCGCAGAAGACGCGATCAGCTCTTGCCCGCTGGTAGTGAGCGACTCGCAGCTGATCGTTGAAACGTCGAAGCGAGGCGCAGGATTTAGCGCGTTCTCGACTCGATGCTCGGCCGCGATCTCGCTGGCGGCTCGCTCTTCGTCGACTGTTCATGTCCATTGGGCAGTGCGCGCGGTCTCAATCGCTGTTCAGGTTGCCACGCACGGAACTGCCGCCAGTTCGTGAAGGCCGCACTCGTGCGCATCTCGGCGACACAACGCGGCATGCACGCAGGAATCGCACGGCGCTGCCTGCTGGCTGGGTTGAAGGTGTAGCGGTGGATGTTCGCGACGCACGCGCGGAGTGTAGACCGCCGGAAAGTTGAAGGGCCGATCCGGCGCTGAAACGGTTCGACCCATCGTGCACGCTGAGACGCGGGGAGAGGCAGCGAGCGCGGCAGAGTGTATGCCGATCGACCTGCGAGAATCGACCGATCGCCGCTGACTTACCAGCGACCCGGCAAATAGAGCTGCTGAAAACGCGCGAACGACTCTTGCTATGCGAAGCGCTCGCTGATCCTCGCGAGAACACGCTTCGGCTCTGCGATGACGCCTTCCAAGTATCGGCAGCAGTCCGTGCACACCGAGTAGATCAGGCTGTCGGCATCAGACGAATCGAGCGGATCGTGATAGGTGTTCGCGTGCCCGCTCACCGGATGAGAAAGCCATGCGCCAACCGGAACGGGATAGCGTGTTTCCTCATACCCTTCCGTGAGCGACTTGAGCAACGCGGCCCCTTCGAAAATGCCGAAGGTGACGCCGCGAACATTCCTGATCTCGCCGCGCGAGACGCGCTCAGCCACATCAAGCATCTCGGGAAACTTATGCGAGAGCTTCTTCGCGATCGAGTTCACCGCGACACGCGCATCTTGCGCGTTCATCTATTCGAAATCAGCGCACCGCTCGAAGAGCAGCACGGCCTTCAGATGCTTTTCGAGCGCCATGATCTGCATGAACATCGCCTGCGAGCTGAACTCGTTACCCATCGTGTGAAAGCCGAAGTACAGATCGGCGATGCCCCGCTGCAGCCAAGTGCCAGCTACATCACCGCTGGTGAGTTTCAAAGCGCTCATTGCCATTGAATCTCCTGTGTCTATCTCAGTGCTTCGTGCTCGTGTACTCGTTATCGCGACCCACATCGATGCAGCGCGAACGCAGATCCTTCTGACCGCGCTTGCGTGCCTGCAGACCGGCGAGATCGGCCTGATATTCGCGCGTGATCGTCGCGATGTCGTGCTTCCGGTCGAGCCCGGCCAGCAGCGGATTGGTCGGGCTCACTTCTAACAGCTTGAGGAATTGTACGAGGTTCACCGCGTCCATACGTTCGTGATAGCTCGCATCGCTGACGAGGTTGTCGAGATCGATGATCGCTTCGAACATGGAGCGCAGCAGCACCGGGATGCCGGCCGTGTGCTCGGTTTGCGCCATCGCGAGACAACCGCCGCAGAGCTGGACGGATCGAAGCGTGCAGAGTCACCGAGTACAGATGCGGACGTTTCGACGGCTCGAAGTGAATCATCGGCATCGCTTCCACGATCGCACGCAAGGCTCGATCGCCGAAGGCGAGTCGGTCGGTGAGGTTCGGTTGCACGGATGCTCTGCGCATTGAGAGTCGTGGCCGCAATTATAGCGGCAAGAACCGAGCCGGCAGGTACACGTCGCACTGTCCATTGGGCACAATACACGCATGCGCAATCCGGCCACCTGCTACATGTGCGACGCGCCCTCAACCTCGCGGGAGCACGCGCCGCCGAACTGCTTTTTCCCCGCTGCGGACGTGTTCGGTCGGGACGTGCGCCGAAATCTGATCACCGTCCCTTCGTGCAACGCGCACAACTCGGAGAAGTCGAAGGACGATGAATTCTTGCGCGCCACCATCCTGCTACAAGCCGCGCAGTCGAGCGAGGCGGCACGGCATCAATTCTTTGCCAAGCTGCTGCGGGCCAAGGCGCGCAGGCCGGATGCATATCGCGCGTTCTTCACCGATCACGGCGCGCTCGACGCCGGAAAGCTACATGCGATGCAGCTCGATCGCGATCGGTTCGATACGTGCATTGATCACCTTGCGCGAGCGCTCTTCTTCGATGCGTTCGGGCAGAAATGGACACTGCCGATCGACGTGATCTCGCCGAACTTCTACAGCGGCATCGCTGCGGATCAGCCCGTGCCGCACGCACCGACGCTCCAAACCGTCGCGGTGTTGCAAGCGTTCCTGCTCGCATCTCCGAATCGCGGGGCCAACCCCGAGGTGTTCGAGTACCGCCTGCACCACGAAGCGGAGCAGTGCTTCGCCTTCGCTGCTCGCTTTTACGAATCCTTCGAGGTGTACTGCTGGTCATCGCCGGGGATGGACGTGCGCTAGGTCGTACGCAGAAACTGCGGCTGGCTGTAGCCGGACCTGTAGCCGGAAACGAAAAGAGGCGATTTTTGAGGCTCGGAGAGGGAGCGCCGGAGAGCGCTCAGAGCCTATAATTTACGGGGTTTGATGATTGGTCGGGACGCCGAGATTTGAACTCGGGACCCCTTGCACCCCATATTCACCAGGTCCGCATCCGCTTGCAGCGGGATGCATCGCTCTGAATCACGGAACTACTGTATTTATAGGACTTCCGCGCCATTTAGCAATTCAATTTTCGTTGCGATCAGATGGCCCCTATTGCATCCTATTGGGACCACCGGAAGGACCATCTTGTCGATTCGTGCGAACGCCAACGTTATCGAGTTTGAGCATGCGCTCGATGACAAGAGAGCTCGCGGCAGACGGGTCACTGCGTCGTCGATTGAGTCGCTGAAGCCGCGCGCGAGACGTTATGAAGTGACGGACCCGCAATCGCGGGACTTCAACTGCGTGTCGCGCAGACGGGTGTGAAGTCGTGGATCTTTCGGTATTACTGGCGCGGCGCTCGGCAGCGATTGGCGCTCGGACTATGGCCGAATATCTCCCTCGCCCAAGCGCGAGAAATGACCAGCACCGCTCATCAGCTCATTCGACGTGGGATCGATCCGCGAGCGGCGGGCTAGTGGCCAAGCGTGCTCCGATTCCTGGAACTCCCTGCCCCCTTCGGTGCATGAGAACCCTCACTCTGTTGCGACCCTCGTGGATGAATACATGCGGCTTCACGTGCGCCGTCGCTACAAGGACCCGGAAGTGGTCCTAGACATTCTCTAGTTGGACGTGCTGCCGGACTGGGGTGCGCGGGATGCGCGAACGATCAAACCGCGTGATGTAATTGCGCTACTTGATCGAATCGTCGCGAGGGGCGCCAAGGTCAAGGCAAATCGGACGGCAAGCTTGTTGGGGCAAATGTTTCGATTCGGCATTCACCGGTCGATCGTTGAGACATCGCCCGTTCAGTTGCTCTATCGGCCCGGTGGTCGGGAGAAATCCCGCAGTCGCGCATTCAGCGAGGGCGAACTGAAGGCATTCGTCCAGAAGCGGCACGAAGCCTGCCGTTTCCGGAAGATGGCGCACGTGCCGATGATTTTGTTGCTGACGCTACAGCGTCGCAGCGAGCTTGGGCTCGCGGCGTGGTCGGAGTTCGACTTCGAGAAGAAGACATGGACCATCCCGGCCGGGCACTCGAAGAATGGTCGTGGGCATGTGTTGCCCCTCACCGACTGGGCTATCGATGAGCTGCGTGGCCTCAAAGAGCTTGCCGGCGTCCAGATTCGTACTCCCGAGTATGTCGGGGATAGCTCCGGCTGATCCGAAGTACATCACGCGTAGCGTGGCCAAACTTCAGAAGCGCTTTCGGAAACTCGGAGTGGATCATGTCACTGCGCACGATCTGCGAAGGACCGGGCGTACGGCACTGAGCCGTCTCGGGGTTGCCCGCGATGTTGCCGAGCGGGTGCTGAATCACACTCTGGACAAGCTCGAAGCAACCTACGACGTTTATGACTACGCTGGAGAGAAACGGGCCGCCCTTGAGAAATGGGCGGCCTATCTCGCGGGCTTGAAAATGGCCAACTGATCAGCAGCCACATAGGAAGCAGGCGCGCGCGACCCGGTACCTTGACGTTACTTTTTCAACCCTGCTTTGTAGAATAACTCTTCGATCGTAGCTCTGTACGAACTCGCAACCATACGGATGTCCGAGCGCCGGCAGTTGTAGTAGATCTTGTGCGCTGAGAAGTTCCCGAGAGTCCGGAACTCATCGACAACCGCGCGCGCATCTCGGGAAAGCTTCAACTTCGAATTTCCCTTAGCGTTTGCGACGATCGCTTCAAGTTGAAGGTACAAGCCACTCGGATCTTGAATGTCCTTTTCCTGGCCAATGTGCTCGTAGGACAGAATTAGGAGGATCTCAAGGAGCCGGCGCATCAAAACCGCACATCCGTCGAAGATGTTATTTTCGAACGACGCGTTGATCTGCCGTGCCAGAGATTCGACGAACCCGCGGGTTCCCGCAAATAGCGACTGCGGCAGGATGACATCTGCAGCCGTCACTGACTCGGAACGCTCAAAAAGGTCTGGGAATTCCTTGATCAACCCATCCCGTTCGGAAGCATGCAAGCGCCAAGTGTCGTCCGCCGTCCCCTCGACAAATGCACGACTAGAACGGATTTTCGCGCGCAGTCTCGAGCAATTGGGCTGATGCAAATTGAGGCACTCGAACCACCTCGAAACATCTGAGACTGAAAACTGCTCAAGTCCTGAACTGCAATGGTGGTAGAACGCCAGAAGACGAACTCTTTCAAGCTCTTGCTTTCCTGAAATCCGAGCCAGTGTCGCGAATGCTTCGAGATTCAAGACGATTACTCTGCCGTGTCCTCTTTGTCCTTGTCGGAGTGCGGCAAGTCGTGCTCCACGAACACCGTGCCCCTGTGCGGGATTTGGAGATTCCCGTCCGCGTCGAACTCCACCCACCCTGCCCTGTTCTTCGTATCGTGGAAGCTTTGTCGGAAGTGTTCCGGCGGACGGCGATGGACTTCTGAGTAACAAGTGAATGCGTGATTCAGGGTCGCCGTCTTAACCTGAAGAACTTTCTTAAGGTAGTAGACCGCCACCGCATTGAACTCCGCAGCCGTGCGTGGCTTCTTTTGCGAACAGAACGCTTTAAACGACGGTCGTGATCCATCGCCCCGCAAGTCGAGCTCGCGATCGATCTGGTAACTTTCCCTTGTAGACTCTCGCTTCGGCGTTTTGCCGGCGGCGCGAGCGACGGCCGCAACGCCCTCCTTAGGCGCCCGTTGCGCTGTCGTACCAGGTGCTCCTCGAAACCCTGGCTCTGGGCTCTCTCCGACAAAGTGCCGAATCAAAATCTCGAATGCGCTGCTGCGAATCTCAGCCGGAAAGTCGCCCACCAGCTTCGCAATCATGGGGATTTCGCGCTTCAAGTCGTCGTACTTGATCACTTTTGACTCCCTTTAAAGCTCAATCTCATAGCGCTTGCACGTAGACCCAATTTCCGCCTTCCTTGAGTCTGCGCAGCTCCCGGCTTTGAACCAGTCGCCGCAGCGGCGTCGACAAATGCGTCTGGGGGTAGATGTGCCCCAACTCTTCGAGACGCCGCTGAACGTCTGCGATAGAGCGCCGCTCACTGAAGAAGCGATCGCCGATCAGCTCCCTCATGTACTGCATTGCCCCTTCCCGACTCCGCGTAGCAGTACTCTTTGAACTGGCGGGCCGCTGCGGCCTGTCTGAGCCTTTGCGGGAGGCATCCGCAGGCATCGCGCTTTCACCCGCCTGACGGTATAGCGTCAAGACCCTCGCAATCTCGTCCGAAGTCCCTTCGATGACGATGCGGGTGCCGTCAACCAAATCTATATTTGCCGTCGCCATGGAGTAGCTCTTCGTAGTTTCAAGATTCGGGCTTGGCAGCTTGTGCCTCTAGCTCATTCAACCTCAGGAGCCCGCTGTTGCTGACCACATATCCTTCACCGCTTTTCTCCAGCCACTCCTTTTTTCGCGACGGCGCGGTTAGCCAGGCGAGAGCGCGAGAAAAGTCCCCAACATCATTTATTGCGGGCAGACTGACTCGCTGGGACACCAGCTGGCGATACAGATAGGCGATATCCGCTGCAGTAACATGCGGGAGGTCTGTGTGCTCCCGAATAAAGTTCGCTAGAACAAAGGTGATTTGCTCTGAACCCCCAAGCTCAAATTTCTGACAGTAGGCCTTGAGCTCTCGGAGCTGAGCGACGTCAAGCCTTAATGACGACACAGTCGGTGCCAGCTTCTTCTTTTGCTCATTCCGGCCGCTTCGATTTGCCCGCGCACGTTTTGGGGTGATCGAAGGCGATTCCGCGCTGGGCTCACTTCCAGCCAGAAGCTTCCCAAGCACGATCTTAAAACCCTCGGTCTTGAGCGGTTCGTCGAGATCTTTAACAGCGTCGCGAGCTGCGTTCACCTTCGCAGCCAGATCGGGAATTTCAGCGCTCACGGGAACCTCGGAATGACCGTCCGCAACCTTATACGCTGCAAAAACATGAAATTCAACGTTTAGATTTTTCCTAAATCTCATTTCGCGCGCCCTTCTGTCCACTCCCGTGACTATCGATCCACAGAAGCTGCCGAAAAGTGGCCTTTAAACTGCCATTCTTACTGACATGCCGCGATCACGTGGCTACGGTTGTCGTCTTCCAGCTCGTCTAATGAAAAGTATGTCTCCGACTATTATAGGATTTATCTCTTTGTTTATAATCATGAATTATTTTATATCCACATTTCGCAGTACTTGTCTTATTGTGGTGCTGCGTCACGTGAAATGACTATAGCCTCATTTAGATATCGCAAATGCACGACGAAAATGGCGATTTCGACGTGATTCATTCGTTTTTAGGCTAATCAATCTTCTCAGAGACATGACTAGGGAATATGTTGGTTCCAGCTATCTTTGACTAAAGACATGTCTTTCAGCCCCGAGATAGTGAGCGCTGAGCACCGCAACTCCGGCGTCGCCGAATGCGTTTCGTGGCGCGCCCGTGAGAGAAACATCGACCTTCTTGCTCTAATCCAGGCCTGCTGAGCGTCTAAAGCAAGAATGGCTAGACATAGACCGCCTGCTCACAACCGCCCCAGCACCGCGCGGAACTGGGATCGGCTCTTGGAATAGTCGTACGGCGAGGGCGGGATCTCTATGGCATGCGCAGCAAGTAGACAGCAGGTTCTCTCGCGCGGCCGAGAACTGCGCTGCTGCCTGTCCTGTCTAAAAGGAATTCTCCAGGGCGAGTCTAGTGCGACCAGGACTGGTCGGACGACTTCGTCTATTTCTGTCCCAAGCTATGCCGAGATGGTGCGCGCTGAGCACCGCAACTCCGGCGTCGCCGATTGCGTTGCGTGGCGCGTCCGTGGGAGAAACACCGACTTTCTTGCTCTAATCCAGGCCTGCTGAGCGTTTAAGGCAAGAATGGCTGGACATAGGCCGCCTGTTCACAACCGCACCAGCACGTCGCGCAAGAGCGATCAACCCGTCGAATAGTCATAGTTGCCGTGAGGCGGCGGCGATGAATGCCAGTCTCGCGCCTGACTCTAATACCCTGCCGCGGTCCCGGCTGCCGAGTCTGTTGACAACACTTTGGGGGGCGCCGGGCTACCGCGCGAGCGGATCAATCTTGCGGGCAAGGTCGGCGTCCAGCTCCGCCGTTCGCGATGGACGGGCCGTCCCCGCAAGGAACGTGTCGACCCGAGCCGCGAGGTCATGCCGCCCTTCCGCCTGCAGAATTCTCCCGACTGCAGTCCAGCCCTGACGCACGATGTCCGATGCGGCTTGACGCGCTTCGTGCCTCTCGTCCGCACTGGGTTGAGCTGGTCCCCCGTTAAAACGCTCCTGCGACACCCGCAAACCGCCCCGCTTCAGCGTGCGGTAAGTCCCGTCGCTGTGCGACGGTCGAATGATCCCGCGCACGGCGCGCTCCGTGGCGTTGGCGGCTACACCCAACTTCCTTAATTGGGCGGCGAAGTCATTCCTCCAGCGACGAAGCGTCGCCTTGCGGATATTCAGCCGCACTCCCTTCTCGCTTACAGCCTCCACAACAAAGTGCACATGGGGATGCGGCTCGTCTGTGTGAAGCACCATCGCATAACGATGCTGCAGGCTGAACTCTTCCCGCGCGAAGTTCTTGACAGCTTGAAGGACTTTCTCCGGCGGTGTCCCAGGCGGCATCGAGAACAAGATCTTGTGGATCAATCTCGGCGGGTTACGATCTTTCCGCGCTTTCAACTCCCCGCGGCGTCGATACTCATCGACATCGAGATCCCAATCGTGGGTCAGGCGCCTTCCAGCGTCGTCCTCGATCAGCCGCTCGCCCTCATCTGTTTCGATCTCGAGCTCGCCCCCGCGGTCCAGATACGCGATATGCGCACGCACGGCCTTGAGACTGTTCGCCCCGCGAGTCAGAACCTTAACCATCACTTCCGGGGTTCGATTGACGGTACGCTGGATCAGCTCGATCTCCGCCGGCGCGAAATGGTCGCGTCGACCGGGACCGCGCCGGGCGTAGCTCGCGATCCCGAGAATCGGTCGACCGACAAATGTTCCATTGGCGCTATTCCGCATGTCCCTGCTCCCACGATTTGGTGTTGGCGATGAGCAACGCCTTGAAGTGATCGCGCAATGCTTCGGCCACTTTCAGCATCTCACCTTCATGCCTCTCGCCTCCGCCCGGCTCGTCAGAAGAGCGCGATCGTCCGGATCAAGGCGGACGTAGAGCCGCGCGTCTCGATGGGTCCTCTCCGCGCCTTCGCTCCGAGGTAGCTCCTGAGGCGCTATCGTGCGTAAGACCGTCTCAAGCAATTGTTTGACGAGCGCAGATTCGGTTATCCGCTCTCTCTCAGCGATCCCGCGCACGAGATCCTTCATCTCTGGAGAGACTCGAACGCCTATGAAAGCTGATGTCTTCATCGCGAACGAGTGTTAAACAAAAGCCGCCGGCCGGCTATCCAGCATTCGTACCGACTTTGACCAGAAACTCAACACACGCCCGGCCGCGTAGCGACAGACTCTGAAGACAAGCAAGGCTCCCGCAACAAGATGCAACGCAGCGGGCTTGATGAAGCCCCCTAGCGCCACTACCGTTAGCTATGGACACGCCTTCCGTTGTAGTGCTGCTCCTTGTCGGGCCGGTCTTTCTTCTTTCGTTCCTTGGGATACGCAGGAAGCGCCATCGCGCCGCTGCCGGCGGCTCCAGTCCTTGGCCGTTCTATGTCAAGCGCTTACTCAACCAGCCGGAACAGGTGCTGTACCACCGTCTCGTCAAGGCGCTGCCCCACCACATTGTTCTCGCGCAGGTTCAGGTGTCCCGGGTTCTTGGCGTAAAGAAGGGCTTCGGATTCAATAAGTGGAACAACCGGGTCAATCGCCTGAGCTATGACTTCGTGATCTGCGACAAGGCTTCAACTGTCATCGCCGCCATCGAACTTGATGATAAGTCCCATGAAAGCGAGCACCGCATAGATACCGACGCGAAGAAGACCAAGGCCACAGCAGATGCCGGCCTTCGACTTATCCGCTGGCACTGCAAGTCCCTGCCCGATGAACTGACAATTCAGCGCGAGGTCCGCGCGAATGACGCGTTGCCCAGGATGACGGCTAACGATTGAGCCCACACTGTTAGCATTTGATGTCGAATTGGACCAGGAACGCAGATGGAACTCGCCGAAGTCGTGAAGCTGATCGAAGAAGCATTTCTCGGAATCATGCGGGACGAGAAATGCACTCTTCACCAAGCGCAGCTCGCGGACCAGGGAATGAGCCGCGACATTACCGACGAGGAGTGGCGAGCCGCGCGGGACCGTGACCCGCAGTCAGATTGGCGGGACGTGCCGAGCGCCTATTTGGACGGATGTGACGCCGCTATGTCACACCTGTCGCCGCAGGGCTGGCGCTTCTACCTGCCGGCGTACATGCGGCGCGCGTTGGAATTGTTGGACGCCGATTTCTTATCCACTACGTTGCCGGGCTTCGTGATCTTCCACCTGACTTTCCCGCCGACGTCCAAGGGCATCGACTGGTATCGGGTGGAGCGATTCAAGCAACTGAACGTGGAGCAGGAGCGCGCCGTTGTCGCCTTTCTCGAGTTTGTCGTGACGAACGCAGGAAACGAGGATCCATCGTATTCGAAGGATGCAGCTCGCGCCCTGAAGAGATATTGGAGTCTGCCGCTTCAAGAACGACCGCGAGGGCTCATTGCGCCGTGAGCTCGGATGATGTGGCGACACGACCAGGTCGCGTTGCTACAGCTTGCAACGAATGAGCGCGGTCACAGGAACCCCGCCTGCCGCAGCTTCCTGATCTGTCGCCGACGATTTCTCAGCGCCTCCGAACGCTACGCCGGATCTGCCTGCTTGAACCGTCCGCGATGCTCGAGCACGTTCCAGACAGTCGTCTCGGAGACGCCCAGTTCCTTGGCGAGCTGTTTGCGAGTCTTCAGGCGACGGCCCTGCGCCTTCCAGGCTTCAACATCCGCTCGCCAAGCGAGGATCAGTTCCACTTGCTCATCGGTTAGGAGGCGCGGTCGGCCCCATGCTGCTTTTCATGGGAGTCTCCGGGTGGCACAGGCGACTTGCCTGCGCGCCCCTCCCCTCACGCCGCAGCGGAGCTGTCCGGGCCCGCGTAAGCGCTCGCGAGCACGCGCCGGGCAGGCGCGCGCGGAGGCATGGACAGCGAGAACGGCGTGATACGCTCGCCCCTCAAGGCAAGTCGCCCCTCCCCTCAGTGTCTTTCTTCTCTGCGTCCTGCTTGTCAGTAGCTGGCGGAACGCTCATCGAGCGCCGCGCGTAGCAGCTCGTGGGACTGATCCCGAGGGCCAAGGCGATCGCCGCCAGTTCGCGTATCTCAAGATGGCGGTCGTCAGTCTCCACACGCGATACCTGTGACAGGCTCCATCCGATCTTCCGCGCCAGCACGTACTGCGACATACGCGCTTGCTTGCGGGCGTTACGGATCGCGCGCCCGACACTCATGTGCGCAGCCTCCGGCGCCGGCGGCGCTGGTCGCGAATGCGCAGCTCGTAGCCCATCTGCAGGACGACCATGACCTGCAGCACCCGCACGTCGGTGCGAAGGTCCTCCGGAATCATGCGCCGCGCGATGGCTCGGCCGATCAGGCGAAACATCCTGTCCCGTCGGTCGTTCTCCCGCGTCAACACCGCACCTTTAGAATGGCGAGATCGAAGCCGGTATAGATCCGCTGCAGAAGACCGATGGAATGCCGCAGGGCAATCATGGGAGCCGGCTCCGGTCCAGTCCAGTCCAGTCCAGTCCAGTCCAGTCCATTCGATCGTGCGCCGCCTCGAAGGCCCGACAGCACGTTTCGGCGACGGCAAGAGCCTCGCTCAACTGAGCCAGGAGCGCATCGAGGCTCGCGCGAGACGTTGACGCAGGTTCTCGGGGGGCCCGCGTGTTGTTACCCGTGAAGCGAGGATCCTGAATGAACGGCATTAGCGCAATTCTCCGCGCCCCAATTGGTCCTCGCGACGTTTACGCATAGCGCGACGGAAGCGGCCCGCATCCTTTTCGTTTTCGACAGCAAGCTGATCGGCAGCTTTTGCGGTTTCCAGACGCTTCTGCAGGTCGCCCGCGCTGGGGATGGCGTAGCGAAGCGGAATGCCGTCGCCATCCAACACCAAGTCGCCCGCCTTAGTAACCAGCTTGTAGCTAGGCTGCACGGGCATGCCGTTCAGCGCGTCTGACACAAGACCCTGCTCCGGCCTCCGAACGCACTGTGTCCAACACCGCGGCACGCTCCGCTTGTGGTACTTGCCGACCTATTGACCCCAGCACACCTGAGATCAGTGCTCCGGCGCCTATGTTGAACATCGATTCGGCTGCAGTCCGCGTCTCCTGAAGTTGCTGCATGCCAACCTCGTATGCGCCGGCAGTGACAGTGCAGAGGCACGGGTCGCGGATCTCGCTGATAAGTTGCGACACCTCTATCGGACACATCACGATAGCTCATCCGAAGCCATGCGCTTGGGGCGTGCGGAGTTTTATGAGGCGGTCACGAAAGCGGCACGACGTGGCGACAAAGACGTTCTGCCTGAAGTAGCGGAAGGCGCTCGCTATCTCCGCGAACGCGTGTTTGAACCCTTAAAGACCGATGCGCAAAAGCTAGGTTTATTGCCCGATCTTCAGAAGGAAGCGCAAGAAGCGGCCGAGAAAGCGGCTGTTGATGACTACGTGCGTGTTGAGAGTGGACAGATTTACGGCGACTATGCGGCTCTCGCCAAACGTCAGGTGTTGACGCGCGCCGACTTCAGAAGCGCCGTACGCCGCCTGTACTCAGAACCTGGAGATTTTACTCTTCCTGAAGCTGAGGGCGCAGCGAACGCGATCCGCGATCTCTACCTGCAACGCGCGATGGGCGTCAGGCCGATGAGCAAGGCAGCGCGGAGAGGCAAAATCGAGAAAATCTTGATGGAAGCATATTCGAGTTACAGCGAGCGCACGAGCCCGCTCAGCCGTGAGAAGTTTCGCGCTCGAGCGGAGAAGGCAATGCGTGGCACTGTGGACACCGATCCTGATGTCCTACGGATGTCCAGGCTCCTATCGGATGAGACACAGGGGCGCATACTCCCACGACTTGGCTCCGTTAAAGCTGCCCCCGTTGATCTCGGTCCTGTTGGCGCCGAAAGCTACGTCATGCGGCTTTATGATCGCAATAAGATCCGTGCGAACCGAGCTGAATGGGATGAGATTCTCACAACCTTCTTTCAAGGCCGGGGGCGGGAACTTGCGGAGGCTCGCTCGATAGCGGAGGAAGTTACCCGACGCATACTCGGCACTGACAAGGGCATTGCGAACTTTAATGCGGCATTCGGCGTTCCTGACGCAGGACCACTGCATGAGCGCACACTGCCAATTCGTGACGAGTTGATCGAGAAGTTCCTCGACAATGACCCCGTCAAAGTGGCCCATCGCTATGTTCGGGAGCTCGCGCCACAAATCGAAACCGTCAGACAGTTCGGCGACAAAGACATGTCCGGTGCCATGCAGGCGGTTCGTGACGAATACGATGTGCTTCGTGAGCGAGTTCGTTCTGACCCGGCTCAGAGAGACCACGCGCGAGCACTCGACGACCTATCGAAGGAAGAAAACAGAGTCGTGCAGGCACTCACACGCGTGCGCGATCGTGTTCATGGCCGTGCCGGAATACTTTCGCCCATGGCTGGCGATGGTCAGCGCGCTCTGGCTAATGTCCTACGTGGTTGGCGGAACATTGTGTTATCGGCAAAACTCGGAGGTACAGCGTTGACCGGTGGCGTCAACGACCTCTCCCGCATCGTCGCTCAATACGGCTTCACCAATACGATGGGCAAGCTCACGAAGCTTGCGGCTTCTCCTGACTTTCGCCGCATGTCCATGGATAACGCGAGACGCATTGGTGCCGCGGTTGAGGTCGCACTCGCTCGCCGCGTCATGGCGGCGACAGATGGTGCTATCACGGATGGGTGGACCCAGAAACTCGCCGAATCCACGTTCAAACTTTCCGGGCTAAATCACATCACGGATTTCTGGCGCACCCTGGCTGCGACACTGATCGAGGATAAGATCATTCAAGCGGCCGACGATGTCGTGGCCGGCAGACCGCTGGCCAGGCTGACACAAACACGGCTGGCACGAATTGGCTTAGACACCGACGCTCTGCGCCGCATTCATCAACAAGTTTCACAGCACGGTGCGGACCTTGACGGCGTGCGCGTCTCCGGCTCGATCACCTGGACAGATGGAGCACTGGCTGAGAACTACGAACTGGCGGTATTGCGCGAATCGAGGATCGTGGTCATGCAACCGGGGGCGGCAGACCGGACGTGGTGGGCAGACAGTGAAGTCGGGAAGACGCTCGGGCAGATCAAATCGTTTGTCCTAGCGGCGCCTACGCGATTGGTAATGGAGCCTGCACAGCTAGTTGGACAAGGAGAGTATCTGCAGGCAGCGAGGTTCGTTGGTTCGCTGATGGTCGGAGGCTATCTCGCCCATTCGCTAAGACAACTCCTTGCGGGTAAAGAGCCAGTGACTGAACCAGGCGGCGCTGCGGCGGAGGCGTTTGCCGAATCAGGTCTCGGGGGAATCATCCCGGAAATCGTTTCGCCATTCGCACGCCGCTTCGGCCTGTTTGGAGAGAGCGCGCGTTTCTCCGATCGCAATGTTACAAGCACCTTTGGCGGTCCCGCAGTCGGCACCTTCGCGGATGCTTACGACATCCTTTACAACCGGTCGGCGAATGGTCTATCGGCGCGCGACCTGCACGCCGTCCGGCGCCTGATTCCGATGCAGAACATCTGGTGGCTACGCCGCAGTATCAATGCACTGGAGGGCGAGACGGCCGAGGCTATGGGTTTGGAGGGAGCGACTACGCAATCGTTCGGTGAGCGGTTGATGGAGACAGCACCGCTGAAGCCGACTGCGGAGCGAGGTGCAACCGGGACTGGCTCGTTGTACTAATGCTTCGGAAAACAACATCAATACAGTGTCACAACAGGAGCTCGGTACCAATTGACCAAGATTAACCAGACACCGCCTCCAATGGTGGGCAGTAGGGCAAACAGTAAGGAAAGCCAAAGAAGGTAGGCATTGATGCGCGCCTTTTTAAGTCCAGCTTTTACGTCAATCGTCGCTTGCAGGTCGTCAAAAGTGATTTCTCCCGCGGTCGCGCGTATGAAGTTCTTCGTGTAGGTCAACGTCATCTCCGTAGCGTACTTCGCCCCTCGCGCAATAACAGCGCCAAGCAAAGAAAGTCCGATGATGAACGAGAGAGCTAAAAGCGTCGGTACAATGGATTGAGCGGCAGGTGAGTCGCTACTGATCAGCGTGAGGCAAGCGATCACACCGCCGCCGTTCACGAGCGCCAGATACTCAATAGCTTGAGTGGCGGCAACCTGCATGATCGAGAAAGAGTTTTTAATTTGATCCCTGGCGATCTGAACTTGATCGGGCTCGAGCATGAGATTCCCTAGGCAGCGGGCATAACCTTTAAAGGGTACATTGCCCGCCTCCTAGGAAGAAAGCCCTCCTTCGCCGCTCAAATGCCGCTATGCGGCAATGCAACAACGGTCTTATTGTTTACAACAAGTCGCAGCGAACCACGGCTGATAAATCAGGACGACGAATCCTACGAACTGCCTCGGCAAACTGCGCGTCAAAGTGCTCTAACATAGATTTTAAGCGGCGCGCATCATCGAGCGAGAGACGGGCGTCGGGGCAGTCTTCCTGCCATTGGATCAGCATTCGCTGCGCAATTGCAGTCGGCTTTTCAAGCCATCTAGAGATATTGGTCCATGCGTATCCGCTCTCCGCCTTTCGTTCCGCTTCTTCAACTTCAAGCTCCTGCAGAAGGCGTTTCGCTGCACCCACCATCCATGCGTCATAACCCGGTAGGGCCGCGGCGTGCTCGAAGCTCACATGCCGGCGAATCGACATTCGTTGACCGCGCGGCAAGCGATGAAAGCGATCACCGCGAGAATCGACACGGCACTTACCCCTTGGGCCAGGGGCGACCATTTCTGGACTAGCGGCTCCGCATGTCACGAGCGATTCAGGAAAGCCCCAATACTCGAAAACGAGGTCCGACTCGGCACCCGGGTGAACATCCAGAATCACTTCAGAGTTTCCGGCCCGCAGGGGGATGCGGCATGGGAGCTGCTTCTCTTCCGCAGTTTTGAATTCGCTCATGACCGCACCTTGCCCATGACGCTGCGAAGCGCAGCAACGGAGCGGCGTCGAATGGCGTTTTGCGGGTCGAGCGCAAGGCGTTCGAGTGCGGCTGATAGTGCGCACTCGAGTGCATCAGTCAGCTCGAGTCGCTCAACTTCGGAGAGGTCAGCAACGATACGTCGACGAGTCGGCGACCGGCAGCCGAAGCTGCGGATTGATCTTTACAGCAGGACGAACGGGTGGAACGGCGGTGACGCCGATAGAATGGCGGATAGCCATGATGCATACCTCGAGACAGGTGCATTGTGGTTAGCCGTCCGCTGGTGTTACTAGCACTGGCGGGCGGCGCTCGAGGTGCAGAGAGGGGTTCGCTTTCAAAAGTGACCACAAGGGTGACCACAAAGCGAAAGCGAGATCGTCGAATTGATTGGTCGGGACGCCGAGATTTGAACTCGGGACCCCTTGCACCCCATGCAAGTGCGCTACCAGACTGCGCCACGTCCCGGACCGGGCGCGGATCATATCACCGTGTCAGCCGCGCTGGCAGGGTGCTTACAGCTTTCTCTGCAGCGCTTCCCGATCCCGCTTCAACGCCTCGACGCTCGCCGACAGGAAGCCATCCCGGGCCTTGAGACTGCCGCGCGCCAGAAGCGCCATCACCACCGCAATCACGAAAAACGACGCCGTAATGAGGCTCGACGCCAGCACCCGGTGATCGTCCCAGAACACGATCAGCAAGGTCACCGTCAGCATCAACACCGTCAGCGACGCGAAAAACAGCGCGATCAGCACCCACAACAAAATGGTCGCCGCCCGCTGAATCTCCTCCTCGATCTCCGTCGTGATGAGCTCGAGCCGCGTATGAATGATCGCGAGGCAGGTCTGCAGGATATTGCGGAACGTGCCGAGCAGCCCGGGCGGGCTGCGCTTGTCCGCATGCGAATCTGAGTGCGGCTCAGGGGAAGTCATGAGCCTCTCCTCAATATCAGCGCCGACGGCGCCCGATCAGTAAACCGGCCAACAACGTTACGCCGGCAATGGCGCCTATCGTCTGCCACGGATGGCGACGCACGAAACGATCCGCATCTTTCACGACATCAACCGTGCGATCGCGCAAATGCCCTACCTTCGACAGCAGGCCTTCATGCACATCACCAACAGACTGCTCGACGCGTAACCAGGCATCTTCCAGGCTGCGATCCACTTCAGTCGCGGTGGCCTGCAACAAACCTTCCGCATCTTCCAGCGCCGAGCGCAGCTCCTTGACGAGCTTCTCCGCCGAGGAACGATCCAATGTTTTCTTCATCAGTTTCATCGTCGCAAAATCTTGAGTACTTCTTCGAGCTCGAGCCGCACCTGCTTGACGATCTGCTGGCTCTGACTCACGTCCGTGCGGGCCTCCTCCCCACCCAGCTTCTGCCGGGCGCCGCCGATCGTGAAGCCCTGGTCATACAACAGGCTCCTGATCTGACGGATCACGATGACATCCTGTCGCTGGTAATAGCGTCTGTTGCCGCGCCGCTTGACGGGCTTCAGCTGCGGGAACTCCTGCTCCCAGTAACGTAATACGTGCGGCTTCACCCCACACAGCTCGCTCACCTCACCAATAGTGAAGTACCGCTTGCCGGGAATCGGCGGCAGCTCGTCGTTATTCTTTGGCTCCAACATACGCCTCGACCCGCGCCTTCAGTTTCTGACCCGGCCGGAACGTCACCACACGGCGAGCGCTGATCGGAATCTCCTCGCCCGTCTTCGGATTACGCCCGGGACGCTGATTCTTATCGCGCAGATCAAAATTTCCGAAACCGGACAACTTCACCTGCTCGCCATTCGACAACGCCGCCCGTACCTCTTCGAAGAACAGGTCGACAAGCTCGCGCGCTTCGCGCTTGTTCAATCCCAACTGGTTGAAAAGCGCTTCTGCCATTTCAGCCTTGGTCAGAGCCATGCTTATTCTCGTATTTTCGCGTTCAAGCCAACGCGGAGTTCCCCAACGATGCGGGCCACGAGCCCGTCCACGTCTTCATCGGTTAGGGTGCGAGAAATATCCTGAAATATCAAGCCCAAAGCAATGCTTTTTCGACCGGTTTCGACACCGGGACCGCGATAGACGTCGAATACGCGGAGGGCCTGGAGAAGATCAGCCGCAACCAAGGTAACACGCTCGAGCAGTGCACTTAAAGGCGTCGCCTCGTCGACCACGACTGCAATATCACGTCTTACCTGCGGAAAACGTGAGATTTCCTGGAAGGCGAGCCGCTCCACCCCGAGCGCTGGCTGGAAATCCAGCTCGAACAGCACGGGGGGATATGTGAAATCGAGCTCACGCACGAGCGCGGGATGCAGCTCACCGATCCAGCCCACTGCCTTGCCGGCGCGCGATATTCGCGCAGCGCGTCCGGGATGCAGACAAGCCGGCGCCGCCGCAGGCTCAAAAGTGAACGCGCTCGCCTGCCCCGTGGCGGCGAACAACGCTTCGAGATCGGCCTTCACGTCGAAGAAATCCACGGCGCCCCGCGCGTCGCGAGTCACACCCCACTGTTCCGGCAGACGCGATCCGAACGCCACACCGGACAAGGTCTCGACTTCCTGCGTAGCGCCAGCAACCGTCAGGAAGCGGGCACCATGCTCGATGAGCCGCACGCGATCCTGCTGACGACGCTGATTTTCCAACGCCATCTTCAACAGCCCCGGCCACAGCGAGAGGCGCATGACCGAGAGGTCGCTCGAAATCGCATTCGCCAGCACGATACCCTGATCATGCGGAAACAGCTTTGCCTGCAAAGCGGGATCCACGAACGCGAACGTAATCGCCTCGTGATAGCCGCGCGCGGCGAGCGCTTCCAACACGACACGCTCGATCGGCCGCTCTTCCGGCAAAGACTGGAACTGCAGAGGCGTCGCGGCATCCGCCTCAGGAAGCGAGTCATAGCCCACGATACGCGCGACTTCTTCGATCAGATCCGCCTCGATCGAGATATCAAAACGATGCGAAGGCGGCGTAACGCGCCACACGTCATCGCCAGGACCAGAGAGCGGACGATTGCTGCCGTCTGCTCCACCTGCCAGCTCGTCGTCGACACTGGCGTCAGAGCTGACAGCCTTCTCAACCTGCATGCCCAACGCGGAGAGCGTGCTCTCGACGCGTGACGGCTCAATCTGTGCGCCGAGCAAACGCCTCAGGCGACTCGCACGCAAACTGACAGGCGCGCGAACAGGAAGATGCGTCCGCTCCTGAGTGACGTGCGTCGGACCCGCCTGCCCGCCCGCAATCTGCTGGATTAGGGCAGTCGCACGCTCCATCGCGCGCTCCTGCTGAGCGGGATCAACGCCGCGCTCGAAACGCTGAGCCGCGTCAGTCACCACACCATAGCGACGCCCGCGGCCCGCGATGGCGGACGGCGTGAAGTACGCCACTTCGAGAAATACATCAGTCGTGTCTTCGCTGCACGATGTACGTTGGCCACCCATCACACCGGCAAAGTCGACAGCGCCCTCTTCGTCCGCAATCAATAGAACATCAGAGGCAACTTCGACAACCTTGCCGTCGAGCAACGTCAATGGCTCGCCTTCACGCGCCCAACGCGCCGTGACTGCGCCCCGCAGCCGCGCGAGATCATAGGCATGCATCGGCTGCCCGAGCTCGAGCAACACATAGTTGGTGACGTCGACAATCGGGCTGATGGAGCGAACGCCCGCTCGGCGCAGACGCTCACGCATCCAGACAGGAGTTGAGGCGCGATTATTCACACCGCGAATCACGCGCCCCACAAACCTGGGACAGGCGGCCGGCGCGCTGAGGCGCACTTCCACAACATCCGGCAAAGACGGCTTCACAGGAGCGATGGCAGGCGCCAGCAAACTCTTGCCCGTCAGCGCCGCGACCTCGCGCGCGATGCCGATGATCGACATGGCGTCACCGCGATTCGGCGTCACGTTCAACTCGAGAATCTGATCATCGAGCGCGAGGTAGTCACGCAACGACACGCCGACGGGCGCGTCAGCGGGCAGCTCCATAATGCCGACGGAAACTTCAGCGAGCCCCAGCTCTTTCGCCGAAGGCATCATGCCGAACGATTCAACGCCACGCAGCTTCGCGGGCTTGATCTTCATGCCGCCAGGCATCACGGCGCCGACAGTCGCCAGCGCAGTCTTCAAACCCGCGCGCGCGTTGGCGCCACCACAAACAATCTGCAAAGGCTGCGGGGAAATGGCGCCCGCGGCGACGGTGCAGATCTGAAGTTTGTCCGCCTCGGGATGCCGCACCGTCTGCAGAATCTCGGCAACAACAACACCAGAAAACTCCGGCGCCGCCGTCGAGAAAGACTCGAGCTCGAAGCCCGCCATCGTCAGGCGCGCGCCCAGCTCGGCAGCCGGCCACGGCACACCGACCCACTCCGAGAGCCAGGAAACAGGGATTTTCATGGCGTCAAAATGCCTGGAATTGCTGCAGGAAACGCAGATCGTTGTCGAAGAAGAGTCGCAGGTCGTTCACGCCATAACGCAGCATGGCGAGGCGATCGATGCCGGCGCCGAATGCATAGCCGGTGTAACGATCGGCATCGATGCCGCTCGATGCGAGCACCTTCGGATGGACCATGCCGCAGCCGGCAATCTCGAGCCAGCCCGTCTGCTTGCAGGTGCGACAGCCCGCGCCGCTGCAGAACACGCAGGTCATATCCACTTCGGCCGAAGGCTCGGTGAACGGAAAATAAGATGGCCGCAGCCGCATTTTAAGATCGCGCTCGAAGAACGCCTGCAGAAAGCCGTGCAGACACGCCTTGAGATTCGCGAAGCTGACATTCTCGCCCACTACGAGACCTTCCACCTGATGAAACATCGGTGAGTGCGTCATGTCGTAGTCGCAGCGATAAACACGGCCAGGCGCAATGATCGCGAGCGGCGCGCCCCGCGCGAGCATCGTGCGAATTTGTACAGGAGAGGTATGCGTGCGCAGCAGCCGACCGTCCGGAAAATAGAACGTGTCGTGCATCGCCCGCGCCGGATGATCCGGCGGAATATTCAGCGCCTCGAAGTTATGGAAGTCGTCTTCGATTTCGGGGCCTTCCGCCACATCGAAACCCGCACGACGAAACAACTCTTCGATACGCAGCCTTGCCTTGGTGACCGGATGCAGGCCGCCCCGCTCCTCACCCCGACCCGGCAACGTGACATCGATGCGTCCTGCCGCGAGCTCACGCTCGACCTGCTCGCTCTCGAGCGCGGCACGGCGCGCCTCGATGGCAGCCTGCACCTGTTCCTTGGCTTCGTTGATTTTCTGACCGGCGGCGGGACGCTCCGCGGCGGGCAGCTTGCCGAGCGATTTCAACTGCTCGGTGAGCGCGCCCTTCTTGCCGAGCCACTGGACGCGCACGTCGTCCAGGGCCGCGAGGCCGTCGCTATTTGCGACGGCCTCGAGCGCCTGCTGCGTCAGGGAAACGAGATCGTTGGATTCAGCCATACCGACCTGACGGTCGATCAGGCTGCAACGCCGAGAGCGGACTTCGCCTGCTGGGCAATGGCGCCAAACGCCTCGATGTCATGCACCGCGATGTCGGCCAACACCTTGCGATCGACCTCGATGCCGGCCTTCGTCAGACCGTTGATCAACACGCTGTACGACAAGCCGTGCAGACGCGCGGCCGCGTTGATACGCGCAATCCACAGGGCGCGGAACTCGCGCTTCTTCTGCTTGCGATCGCGGTAAGCGTATTGACCCGCCTTGATGACAGCCTGTTTGGCTGCGCGATAGATCTTGCGACGGGCGTTGTAATAACCCTTCGCCTTTGCGAGAACTTTCTTGTGACGGGCATGGGCCGTCACACCACGTTTGACTCGTGCCATGGATCAGACCCCTTTACTTAGTGATTCGGAAGCAACTGGACCAAACGGCCGACGTCACTTTCGTGAACGAGGCTCGACTGGCCGGAACGCTGCTGACGCTTCACTTTCGGGGCCTTGTGGCCGAGATTGTGACGACGATTCGCCGAGTAGCACTTGAAGCCGTTCGCCGTCTTGCGGAAACGCTTCGCTGCCCCCCGGTTGGTTTTCAACTTAGGCACTTGCAATGACTCCTATTTGTATAGCCCCGCTCACAGAGCACAGACCTCCGATCGCTCGAAGGCCGGCGCCCGCTTACGGGCGAACAGACTGGTTTAAGGCCTGTTACTTCTTTTTAGGTGCAAAGACCATGATCATCTGCTTGCCTTCCATGAGCGGGTTCTGCTCGACCACACCGTGACCGACGAGATCTGTAGAAACCCGATCGAGAAGCTTGCGACCGATGTCCTGGTGCACCATTTCGCGGCCACGGAACCTCAGGGTTACCTTGGCCTTGTCGCCCTCGGTGAGGAAACGAATGAGATTACGCAGTTTGATCTGGTAATCCGCTTCGCCCGTACCGGGACGGAATTTCACTTCCTTGACCTGGATCTGCTTCTGCTTGCGCTTGGCCGAGTGGGCTTTCTTGTTCGTTTCGAACAGGAATTTCCCGTAATCCATGATTCGCACGACTGGCGGCTCGGCGGTCGGTGAGACCTCCACGAGATCCAGCTCGGCGGACGACGCCATCTGTAAGGCGTCAAATCGGGTCATGACCCCGGCCTGCGAGCCGTCGGCGGCGATCACGCGCAACTGTGGCGCGGTGATCTCTTCATTGCGCCGAACGCGCTTCGACGTTGCACTAGCGATGCGTCAATCCTCCCCAAACGTGCGCCCGCGGCTCTCGACTTCGCTACGGAGACGTTCAATGAACGCCTCCGGAGACATTGCGCCGAGGTCCTTACCGCTGCGGGTACGCACTGAAAGTAGATTAGCGGCCACTTCCTTGTCGCCTGCTACCAATAAATATGGAACACGCTGGAGCGTGTGCTCGCGGATCTTAAAGCCGACTTTTTCGTTCCGCAAGTCGGCGATCACGCGAAACCCCTGATTTTTCAGGTTTTCCACGCTCTGTGTCACGTAATCGTTCTGCCGGTCCGTGATGCTCAATACGGCGGCCTGTACGGGCGCGAGCCACGCTGGCAGCTTCCCGGCATGGTGCTCGAGCAGAATCGCGAAGAACCGCTCCAGGGAGCCGAAAATCGCCCGGTGAAGCATGACGGGCGTGCGCTTCGCGCTGTGCTCGTCGATGTAGTAGGCGCCGAGCCGGCCGGGCATGTTGAGGTCGACCTGCAGGGTGCCGCACTGCCAGTCACGACCGATCGCATCCTCGAGAACGAATTCGAGCTTCGGGCCGTAGAAAGCGCCCTCGCCCGGGTTCAGCGTGAACTCGAGACCCGCGGCTCGGGTGGCGTCCTGTAACGCGGCCTCGGCGCGATCCCAGATGTCATCACTGCCGACCCGCTTCTCGGGACGATCCGAAAACTTCACGCGGACGTTCTCGAAACCGAAATCCTTATAAATACCGATGAGCAGCTGGATGACCTTCACGGACTCAGCGCTGATCTGATCTTCGGTGATGAAGATATGCGCATCGTCCTGCGTGAACGCCCTGACACGCATCAAGCCATGCAGCGCGCCCGACGGCTCATAGCGATGCACCTTGCCGAACTCCGCCAGGCGGATCGGCAGATCGCGATAGCTGCGCAGGCCGTGTTTGAAAATCTGCACGTGACCCGGGCAGTTCATCGGCTTGATGGCGTACAGGCGATCGTCGGGCGTGCGCGTGAGAAACATGTTCTCGCCGAACTTCTCGAGATGGCCCGACTGCTGCCAGAGATTCGAATCCATGAGCTCCGGTGCGCTCACTTCCTCATACCCGGCCGCGCGCTGCTTCTCGCGCATGTAGCCGATGAGACGCTGGAAAATCTCCCAGCCCTTCGGGTGCCAGAACACGGCGCCCGGCGCTTCTTCCTGCAGATGAAAGAGGTCGAGCTCGCGGCCGATCTTGCGATGGTCGCGCTTCTCCGCTTCTTCCAGCCGATGCAGGTAAGCGTCGAGCTGCTTCTTGTCGCCCCACGCCGTGCCATAAATACGCTGGAGCATTTCGTTGCGCGAATCGCCGCGCCAGTACGCGCCGGCGAGCTTCGTGAGCTTGAAGGCTTTCAGCTTGCCGGTGGACGGCACGTGCGGACCGCGACACAGATCGACCCAGTTGCCCTGACCGTAGAGGCTGATGTCCTCTTTATCCGGGATGCTGGCGATGATCTCGGCCTTGTAGTGCTCGCCGATGCTCTTGAAATACTCGACCGCCTCGTCGCGCTTCATCACCTTGCGGTGAACGGGCTGATCCGCTTTCGCGAGCTCGTTCATCCTCGCCTCGATGGCGGCGAGATCTTCCGGCGTAAAGGGGCGCTTGTACGAGAAGTCGTAATAGAAACCGTCGTCGATCACCGGGCCGATGGTGACCTGTGCGTCGGGAAACAACTCCTTCACCGCCTGCGCGAGCAGATGGGAGGCGGAGTGGCGAATGATGTCGAGACCATCCGCATCTTTCTCGGTGACGATCGCGAGATTGACGTCGTCCGCAATCTGGTAGGACGTATCGACGAGCTTGCCGTTCACGCGCCCCGCGAGCGCGGCCTTGCGCAGGCCCGCGCCAATGCTCGCCGCAACGTCATCTACCGTGACGGGCTGATCGAACTGGCGCTGGCTGCCATCTGGCAATGTAACGACGGGCATGGACGGGTCTCGAAGAAGTACGCACCTTCCCCTAGACAGGACCGGATCTCAAACATGAAGGGCGGCTTTCTTACCTTGAAGAAAAGCCGCCCTGCAATCTGGTAGGCGCGAGTGGGATCGAACCACCGACCACCACCATGTCAAGGTGATGCTCTACCACTGAGCTACGCGCCTGAAGTCACGTATAGAGGGGCGCGAAAGATACAAGAGCGTGCGAAGCGACGCAAGCTAACACGAACCCTTCCAAGTACTTACGCACGGGCGGCCGGCGCACCCACCGGCTCGAGCGCTGCGGGTCCCGGCCGTCGCGACTCCATATGTCCGCTCAATTGGCTCAAACACACCGCAAAACTGGTCAGCATGCGGCTTGCGCCAGCGGATTCGAGCCGTTGCCAGGCCTTGAGGCTGTCGCCCGTCGCATGCCACAAACCCACGAGCACCAGCGGCGACGGACCCAGAGTGGCGCGGAGCCGCCGGCAGACCGCGCGCGCGGGTGTAACCGCATCCGGCGGCAAAGCCGATACGACGATGACGCTGGACGGGCATTCCGACAGATCGGCCGCCCGCGTGGTTGAAGCCGTGATGCCGTGCTCGAGCAGCACGGCGACGAGCAGTTTCGCGGTGATCTCATCTGCCTGATCCCCCGCGGGAATGCAGTACACGTACGGCGTAAAAGTCTTCGCGCCGGCATCGGCGGCGTCAGTCGACACGGGTTCGGCTTTTCGCGCGTTCGCGTGCTTGCGCGAATCGATCAGCTCATCGGCCCAGTGATTGATGTGCGCCAACACCTGCTGGCGCTTGGTGTTCTTCATCGCGCCCCGGTCGTGATCGTCCTCGGCCAGCTGCATGGCAGGCACGATGATGCGATCGCAGACTTCCAGCAGCGAGGTCGTGCGCAGCGCGTCTTCTAATAAATCGTCCGCTTCGTCGCGATTGCTCGCGAGCAGCCGCTGATACAGCCGCTCCTGAGGTTCGAGCACCGGCTGATCCCCCAGCAGCACCTGCAGGAATTCGAGCTGGGGCATGTATTTCCCCATCACGACGAGACACACGGTCAGCGGGATGGCGAGGAACAAGCCGACCGTGCCCCACAACCATGTCCAGAACACGGCGGCAACGAGCAACGCAACGGGCGACACGCCGGTTCTGCTTCCATACAACCAGGGCTCCAACACCATGTTGCTGACGAGCTCCAGCACGATGAACCAGCCGACAACCAACAGCGGCTGCGTCCAGCTGTCGAACACAGCAAATGACAAAGCCACCGGCATCGACGCCGCGACCCAGGGCCCGACGTAAGGAATGAACCGGAGCGCCATCGTGAGCGCGCCCCACAACATCGCATTCGGCAGGCCCAGGAAATGCAGACCCAGCGTGACGAGCGTGCCCTGCCAGAGATTGATCAGGGTCTGCATCAGGAGGTAGCGGCTGACACGCTTGGCGGCGTCGTCCAGCGCTTCCGTCGTGACGCGCAGATTGCGCGAGCCGAGCAGCCTGATGACGCGGTCGCGCAGATCCGGCAGCTTCAGCAACATGAATATGACAAACACGATGACGATGGCGGAGGTGCCCACCGGCTTGATCAGCGGCCCGATCATGCTCGTGACCGCATGGAAAGCGTTCTTCGCGGGCGGCACGATTTCCACTTTGCGCACGCCCATCGGCTCGACGACGGCCGGCGCCACGCGGTTCAACTCGCGGGTCAGCTGGTCGACGGCGCGCATCGTTTCCGACACGCCGTCCTGCAGGACCCCGGAGAGACTCATGAGATTGGTGCGCAGCTGCTGGCGATAGCGCGGCAGCTGGTTGACGAGATCCACGAACTGGTCGAGCACCACATACGCTATCGCGCCGATGAGGCCAAACGCGAGCGAGACACTCACCGCAACCGCGATCACGCGGTTGAATTTCCAGTGTTGGAGCCGCTCTACCAGTGGCGCCAGCAGGAAGGTGAGGAGAATGGAGAGCGCGAGCGGCATGAAGACGTCCTGCGCATAACGCAGCACGCCCACGACGATGACGACGCCGAGCGAAATGGAGAGAAAGCTGGATGCTTGGCCGGAGCCGTTCATGCCCCGCAGTATCGCAGGAAACGTGCCCGTGTTACGCGGCCGGGAGTCCCAGTTCGATCTGTTTCAGCTTCTCGATCTGGTCGCGCAGACGCGCCGCTTCCTCGAATTCCAGGTTGCGCGCCTTCTTGAACATGTCCGCTTCCAGCTTCTTGATCTGTCGCACGATCGATTCGGGCCGAAGGTCCGTCGGCATCGCGCTCGACGTATCGCCCTTGCCTTTGCCCTTGCCTTTTGCGCCTTTCTTGCTGTCGGACGCGCCCTCGGCACGAGCGCCTTCCATGATGTCCGTGACGGCTTTGAGAATGGAGCGCGGCGTGATGCCGTGCTCCACGTTGTACGCCACCTGAGTAATGCGGCGACGCTCAGTCTCGTCCAGCGCACGCTTAATGGAGCCGGTGATCTGATCCGCATACAGGATGGCGCGACCGTTGATGTGCCGGGCAGCGCGACCAATCGTCTGGATCAGCGAATTGTCAGATCGCAGGAAGCCCTCCTTGTCCGCATCGAGAATCGCGACGAGCGAGACCTCGGGCATGTCGAGACCTTCGCGTAGCAGATTGATGCCGACGAGTACGTCGAACTTGCCGAGTCGCAGATCCCGGATGATCTCGGTGCGCTCCACCGTATCGATATCAGAATGCAGATAGCGTACGCGCACGTCGTGGTCGTGCAGATAATCCGTCAGATCTTCCGCCATGCGCTTGGTCAGCGTGGTGATGAGCACACGCTCATTGATCGCCGCGCGCTTCTTGATTTCGGAGAGCACGTCGTCCACCTGACTGCGCACCGGGCGAATCTCCACTTCGGGATCGATGAGGCCCGTCGGGCGCACGAGCTGCTCGACGACTTGCGAAGCATGCGCCGCTTCGTATTTGCCCGGCGTCGCGGAGACGAAGATCATCTGCGGCGCGAGCTGTTCCCACTCCTCAAACTTCAGCGGCCTGTTGTCGAGAGCTGAAGGCAGGCGGAAGCCGTACTCCACCAATGTTTCCTTGCGCGCGCGGTCGCCCTTGTACATGGCGCCGAGCTGCGGAATGGTCTGATGGCTCTCGTCGATGACGAGCAGCGCGTTCTTCGGCAGATAATCGAACAGACACGGCGGCGGATCGCCGGGGCCGCGCCCTGACAGATAGCGCGAGTAGTTTTCGATGCCGGCGCAATAGCCGACTTCCTTCATCATCTCCATGTCGAACATCGTGCGCTGCTCGAGGCGCTGCGCTTCGAGCAGCTTGCCGTTGTCACGCAGGTCGCGCAGGCGCAGGCGCAGATCCTCACGAATCTGATCGACGGTGCCGGCGAGCCGATCGCGCGGCGTCACGTAGTGAGTGCCCGGGTATATGGGGAAACGCGGCACTTTGCGCACGATCGCGCCAGTGAGCGGATCGAACAGCGTGATGGAGTCGATCGTGTCATCGAACAACTCGACCCTCACCGCCTCGCGTTCGGATTCCGCGGGGAAGATGTCAATGACATCGCCGCGCACCCGGTACGTGCCCTGCGTGAGATCCAACTCATTGCGCGTGTACTGCATGTCGGCGAGACGGCGCAGCAGCTTGCGCTGGTCCATGCGATCGCCGCGATCCAGATGCAACACCATCGAAAGATAAGCCTGCGGATCGCCGAGGCCGTAAATGGACGACACCGTCGCCACGACGATGGAATCGGAACGCTCGAGCAGCGCCTTGGTCGCCGACAGGCGCATCTGCTCGATGTGCTCGTTCACCGAAGAGTCTTTCTCGATGTAAGTATCGCTCGAGGGCACGTACGCCTCGGGCTGGTAGTAATCGTAATAAGAGACGAAGTACTCCACCGAGTTGTGAGGAAAGAATTCCCGGAACTCACCATACAACTGCGCCGCGAGCGTCTTGTTGTGAGCAAGCACGATCGTGGGCCGCTGCACTCGCTGGATCACGTTCGCGATGGTGTACGTCTTTCCCGAGCCCGTAACACCGAGCAGCGTCTGATGTGCGAGCCCGCTCTCCAACCCTTCGGTGAGTTTGTCAATGGCTTTGGGTTGATCGCCCGCGGGCGTATACCCTGCTTCGAGCTTGAAGGGAATGTGTTCCATGAGTTTCCGTGGCAAGTGGCGCGTACACTGCGCGACCGTTGGTCGGGCCACGCGCGATCCCGTAATATAGCCCGCGCCCCAAGTATCAAGCGATCCGCAGGAATTCCCCGTGACCGTACCTGTTTCCCGGCGCGTACAACGCGTCAAGCCGTCGCCCACGCTCGCAGTCACTGCCCGCGCCGCTCGCCTGAAAGCGGAAGGCAAGGATGTCATTGGCCTCGGTGCCGGCGAGCCTGATTTCGACACCCCCGCGCACATTGCCAAGGCCGGCGTCGAAGCCATTACCAAAGGCTTCACGCGCTACACCAATGTCGATGGCATCAATGAGCTGAAAGACGCTGTCATCGCGAAATTCGAGCGTGACAACGGCATCCAGTACGAGCGCTCGCAGATCCTGGTGTCGTCGGGCGCCAAGCAGACGATCTACAACCTCTGCATGGCCGTGCTCGATCCGGGTGATGAAGTCATCATCCCCGCGCCTTACTGGGTTTCTTATCCCGACATGGTGCTGCTCGCGGATGGCTTGCCTGTCATGCCCTTTGCGGGCGCCGCACAGGGATACAAGATCACGCCGCGCCAGCTCGCCGCCTCCATCACACCGAAGACGCGCCTGCTGTTGTTGAACAGCCCGTGCAATCCGACGGGTGCTGCCTACACGCGCGCGGAGTTGCGAGCGTTAGGTGAGGTGCTGCTCGAACATCCGCGCATCGTCATCGGCACCGATGACATGTACGAAAAGATTTACTGGGCGCCGGAGCCATTCTGCAGCCTGCTCACTGCGGTGCCAGAGTTGTACAACCGCACCATCACGATCAACGGCGTGTCGAAGGCGTACGCCATGACCGGCTGGCGCATCGGTTATTGCGGCGGACCAAAAGAAGTCATCACGGCCATGGGCACGATCCAGGGCCAGTCCACTTCGAATGCGTCGAGCATTTCGCAGAAGGCGGCCACGATTGCCCTCGCCGGCGATCAGAAATGCGTCGAGGACATGAACGAGGCTTTCAAGGCACGGCACGATTTCTTCGTCGCCGGCCTGAACGAGCTGCCGGGTGTGAGCTGCCTGCCGGGCGCGGGTACGTTCTACGCATTTGCGGACGTGTCGAAGGCGGTTGCCGGTCTCGGCCTGCGGGATGACAACGAGTTTGCCGAGCTGCTGCTGGTTGAAGGCGGCGTGGCCGGCGTACCGGGGTCGGGCTTTGGTGCCGTGGGCCATATGCGTTTCTCGTTCGCCTGCAGCATGCAGATGCTGGAGAAAGCGCTCGAGCGCATGGCTCGCGTGCTGGCGCGGGGCGCTGTGGCGAAGACCGCCTGAAGACCTGGCAGTGATTGATGAGCAGCCGGGTGCAATGCCCGGCTGCGATTTCGTACACGAGCCACGCCGCAACACTTTTACGTTGCAGCCGATACTCCAGCCGGCACGCGCGGCGGCGTCTCGAGCAAACCTTTCTTTTCCAGCACGTCCCGCATGGTCGAGAACGAAAACTCGCCGAGCAGACGGCGGAGCCGGGCTTCGCATTTGTCCAGATTGTTGTAGTGGCGGAAGCGGGAGAACGCCCCCACCTTCACACGCGGCTGTTCCGGATCCACTTCCCAGGGATGCAGATAGAACGTGAACGGCTGGCCAGTGCGTTCGTTGATCTGCGTCAGGCCCCAGCGCGTCACCGGATAAGGGAACAGTCGAAAGTACCCTCCCCCCGACACCGGCACCCTGAATCCCCCGAAGTCCGCGGCGGACATCGGGAATTCGACCAGCTTGCCGCCTGACGGGGCGGTGATTACGCCGGGTTCGCGCGGCGCGTCCGCCATGCCGTACCGATCGTGACGGATCGGGAATATAGAAGAGTCATACCGGAAGCCGAGCTCGACCAGGGTGTCGAGCGCCCAGAGCGACTTCCGGGTAATGGAAAAACTCGCCGCGCGATAGCCGATGACGGGCGCGCCGATCAGGTCCTCGAGCAGGCGCTTGGAGCGAGTGGTCTCCTCGCGGAACACCTCGGGTGACTGGTTATAAATGAGCTGATGCGAAAAGCCGTGGCTCGCGACTTCATGGCCCGCAGCCGCGATGCGCCGAATGAGACCGGGAGCCTGTTGCGCGATCCACCCCAGTACGAAGAACGTGCCGCGAATGCCGCGCTCTGCCAGCAGCCCGAGGATGACGTCGGTATTACGCTCGACGCGCAGCTCACGGGTGCTCCAGCTGTCGCGTGACACCGCGGACGCAAGCGCGGCGACCTGGAAGTAATCTTCCACGTCGATTGAAAAGGCGTTGACCACCTGCGGCAAGGCCGTCACTCCGAAGGGGCTTCCGATGCGGGGCCTGACGTTAACAGAAGACCCTGCAGGGCGAATATGCGCAAAGTCGCGGCGGCGTGCGGCTGTTCCTGGACGACGAAGCGCGCCTGCGAGTGAATTTGCGCCGGGTCGAAGTCTTTCGCATCGCGCTTCGGTACGGCTTGACGCGAGCGCGGTTCCTCGGGAGAATCGCGGCCCTCTCGATTCCCCTGTAGCTCAGTTGGTAGAGCACGTGACTGTTAATCACTAGGTCGTTGGTTCGAGTCCAACCGGGGGAGCCATCTGAGAATGCAGGGACGTTGTACAACGTCCCTCACTCGCGATCCAGGGTCGTTCGTTCGTCAACGGCCCAACTGTCTCGAAAACATTTGCGATGGACAGCAGTCAGCCCGAGCCATTCGCAGACTCGGGCTGACGGATTTCATCACGCGGCAAAGTCAGTGTTTCTACACTTTCATCACGGGAGCGCTTTGGCCGCTGCCACAGCCGCCGCGGCGTCCACGATGCCAGCGCCGCATTGATTGCAGGGTTGCGGAAAGGCTCGCGCAGTTCGCTTCAAAATGGACTCCACCTGGTCGGGAGTGAGCGTCGGCTTCACCGAGAACATCAACGCCACGACGCCGGTGACATGCGGCGCGGCCATGGACGTACCTTCGTTGTGATAATAAGAGTCCGCACCGGGTGTGTCGTGCCCGTCATTGTGCGTCGAAAGCACCATCTTGTCTCCGACTCCGCCACCGAACAGATCACCGCCCGGCGCCGAGACATCGACTCCAGCGCCAAAGTTGGTGTAGCTCGCCGCCGCGCCGCTCTTCTCGGTGGCGGCAACAACGATGACGCCATTGCAACTTCCCGGGAAGGTTTCCGCTACGTCGACACTCGCATTGCCGGCCGCAACGACAACCGCCGCGCCACGAGCGCGGGCGACATCAATAGACTGCTGCAGCGTCTTCGGACACTCTCCGTAGGTTCCAAGAGATAAGTTCAGGACTTTGGCGGGAAAAGGATTCGCTGGAGCACCCGCGACAGGAGCCCCTGCGGCCCAGGCAACAGCATCCGAAATGTCAGACATACGGCCGCCGCAACGACCAATGGCTCGCAACGGCACCACCTTTGCATCAAAGGCCACACCGGCAACGCCAACACCATTGTTGGTTTTGGCAGCAACGGTCCCCGCAGTGTGCGTGCCGTGCCAGCTCGCGGGTAACGCCCTGGCGCCTGGAATCTGGGTGCACTCCGGCACGTACCCATCACCCGGGTCGAGAGCACTGCTGTCACGAGCATCGCCGTCGTTGGACATCACCAAATTGGTGACGAAGTCGTAGCCTCCCGCGATGTTCTGGACCAGATCCACATGCGGCCGGTATCCCGTATCAATCACCGCAGCGTAGACCCCTTTCCCGGTGGCAAGATCCCAGGCTGCCGGCGCGTTTACACCCGCTACGGTGTCATAGTAATGCCATTGCTCGTTGTATCGCGGATCGTTCGGTGTAAAAGCGATCTGTACAACCGGGTCTTCCTCAGCAAACTCCACGTTCGGATCTGCGGAAAGATTTGCCAGCAATTGTTTGATGTCAGCGTCAGCCATGTGGCTGTCGATCTGCAGCACCTGCGCGCCGTTGGTCATCTGCCGAACTTCCGTTAATTCGACACCGAAACGCGCAACAGTATCCGCCATCACTTGCGCGGAGTGCGCTCGTACGGCCTGGCCCGGATTCAGATCACGGTACTTTACGATGACGCCCTGAGGGAGACCTTCCTGCGCGTGGCTCGCGGCGATTCCACCGCACATGACAACAGCGCTACAGAGCTTGATGAGCCCTCGAGAGATACCACTATTCGTCAGCATGCCAATATTCCTCCGTGACAAAAGACCTTCCTGTGGTCGTTGCAAATGATTTGCTCGTGACATGACGTGTCGCGGCGGAAGGAGTCTCTGTCGTGGAGTACTAAGCGTCAATCTGGCCGGGGATTAAATTATGTTTCGTTGTTGTAACAACCTCTATGCGCCGCAAAGCGGCCGGCAGGCAATGTCCGTTATCTGATACAACAGGTATTAAAATCCGTGCCGGGGCAGGCAGACCAAAGCCGGATGAAGCGCCCGCCCGAGGGGATCTCAGTTGAGATCCCCTCCCTCATGTGTGGAGTCCGGTCGCAAAGGCGACTCGCCCGCAATGCTGTCACCATGCGCCGGACTCAGCAGCGCTCCACGGCCGGTCAGATAATCCCGACGACTCAACGTCTTCGGACCATGCAACAGCTGCTCGAAGGAAATAAAGAATAATTCAGGATTGTTGAGCCGGTACTGCTCGATACCCAGCGACATTGTCGAGGGATCCCGATGTACCCATGCAGACATCTGCGCCAGCGTCGCGATGCCGTTACGAGTGACATGCCACGCAGTCAGCACCCTCGCTCGCGACAGGCGTCGCCTGCGCGAAGTCGAACGCAGCTCATCGACGGTGACATCCAGCGCGATGCTCACCGCCGTCGCCACTTTAAGAATGGCGTCTTCAGTAGTCGCAACGCCGAGCCCATGTGCGTCCCAGATAATCTGATCTTTGGATACGCCGGGCGCCTCCGCGGAGCTGCCAGCGTCTCCCGCGGCCGGCTCGATGGCGGCCACGGAGATGAGCGGCCCCTGCAGCCTGCTGACGAACTGCTCGTCACGCGTGTCTCGCGCTGCTGAACGCTGCCGGTTGGCCTCACCAATCACGAGATCCATACTGAGGGCAGATATCCTCGGCTTGCCGAGATAAGCGCTTTCACTGCTCCAGCCCCCACCCGCGTGCACACTATGCAGCGCATGGATTTCGCCGACCAGACGCAGCATCTGCTTGGCACTCGTTACATCGCTTTGTCGATAAGGGGAGCGAAACACCGCCCCGTGCGCACCTTCGTTGCCGTTGATATAGCGGGAATACGGATGACAGATACGCTGCATGACCAAAGCGATTCTGACGTCCTGAACCTGCAGCAGCAGATGTGCGGACGGCTCGAGCCAGGCATAGGCGTGCAGTTTGGCGCGGCACCCTTCCAGAGCGCGCGTGAGGATACTTTCGAAACGCAGACGATGCTCGAGACGCGTGAAAAGCGCCCTTCCATCTACCGCGTGCAGCACGACGTGATACATCGCCGCGTTCGCATGTGTTGGTTGTGATCCAGCCATTCCTTTGGCTTCCGAACGGCGCTACGCGCGCGTTCCAGAGGGAAATATCGGGCCGTCGGCCCGATGCGGGGGATGATGGGTCTTGCGACCTTATCTCACGGTAGCCTCGTGTTGTCCCATTGGCAATCGGTATATTTTCTTATTTGTTAGGTCCCGCACAAACACATGGTGACGATGTCAGGAGGCTCTCTGAGATACTCAAAAGGGACGCTCACCACCGCACCAACACTGCTGCTAATTACTGTTACCCGTAATCGGCAAACAACATCGATCACCGGACTCGCCGCTTATGCTGCAATGAACATAGCCTCTCTGGTGTCAGTCATGGATCGCAAGCATTTGTATCCGCAAGCGTTTTTCATATGCAGGTTGTTATCGATGAGCTGCGCGTTTGACTTCAGAAGCATTGAGATTCAGCGCCCGCCGCGGCGACTTTCGAAACACGAGAAACCGCGCGCGTATCGGACGGGACGCTGCGATCATCGGGCGGAAACAGACGGGAGCATTTGCTTTGACTGATCCTGAACGCAGAAAGACGGCAGCCGCGACGCGTGACGCGAGTTACTACGTCGTGCTCTCTGCCAATTCGAAGGCGCGCATCTGCGAGTCGGATGCGGATCGGAACCGGCTCACCGTCTCGATCATCCACCACGTATTACGCGACCATGCGCGGCTGCACGCCTATGTCGTCACGGACTTCGACGCGCGATTCATCGTGCAGGTGAGCGATCGCCCGATCGGCAAGATCGCGCACGCCATCACGCACGACTATCGGCAACAGTCGGGAAGGCTCCGCAACGGCACGTACAAGCGCATTTCATCCCACTGCGATATCACTTTGCTGACGACGCCGCGAACCCTGCTCGATGTCGTCAGACATATCCATCGCACGCCTATGGACTGTGGTCTTGCGACGCGCACCGCGCCTTATCTCTGGAGCAGCCACGATATTTACCTGAGCGAACGCCATGCGCCGTGGATCACGACGGCCCATGTACTGTCGCTCGTATCGGAAGATCCGGCCAATGCGGATATCCGCTACCGGGAGTTGATGGCGTCTGAAGAGCCTGCGTGGTATCGGGCGGCGCCGCGACAAAACTCAGCCGTGCAAGGCGACAAGGATTTTGTCAGCGCCTTGCAGGCAGAAAGAGCCACGTCTCCGGTCGTTGTCACCATCGATCAAGTGGTGGACGCCGTGTGCGCACGACTGCAGGTAAGCAAGGAGACAGTGCTTTCGCCGAGCAAACACCATATGTTCGCGCTGGCGAGAACGCTCATTGCGTGGCACGTCGTAGAGAACGGGATTGCGACCCGCAAGCGCGTCGCGTATCGACTGAATCGGTCGCCGATGGCGATGTATCAGAATCTGACGCGCTTTCGCACGCAGCATCCGGAGCTGTTTCAGGAAACGCTGGGTACGCTGTTCAGTACGACTGCCCGCGGATCTGAACAACGTGGCGGACGGGCGAAGAAATCGCCGCCGCACGCGGCGCCCACGCAATCTACGGATGCATCGCTGGGAGCGGTAATCAGCGCGGGAGTTGGAGCGTCGTCGGCATAAAGACGCCGGCGGGCATGACCGATCCCGTTTACGGCTCTCGCTGCGGCGATTGCTCCGGATGCCACTGACGTGACAGCGCGGTCGCGCTATCTGCCAGCACACCCGCCTCCTCCGGCTTCACGACCACCGGTTCAGGGTCGCGTACTGGCAAATCGTTCAGCACTTTCTCGAGCGCAGCCTGCATGACGGGCTTGTTGAGATAACGCTCGAATCCGGCAGCGAGCGCCGCTCCGCGATCTGCATGATCGCCATCGTGAGTCAGCGCGACGAGGCGCAGATTCCGCAGTTGCGGATGCTGACGCAGAGCGCGCGCGACGCGCTCCCCTTCGCGATCCGGCAGATCGATATCGAGCAACACCACCGCCGGCAGAAAATCTTTCGCGATCTCCAGTGCCGACTCGGCAGCGCAGGCGATGCGCGCGTCGAAACGCCCCATCGGCTGCAGCAGCGAGGCGATGCAATCCGCGGTGTCGCGATCTTCGTCGACGATCAATACGCGTGTCAGAGAGGTTTGCATGATGGGAAGTTCTCGCATCGGGTCGTTATGAAAGACGTGCCGTATTCTACGCCGACAGCGTCCACTTGAATTCTGCTCTCAGGGGGATGCGGGTGCGGGCGGTTGCGGCTCGCCCGCTGTTTGAAAGCGCTCACGCTCTCTCTGCCATGTGTCATAGCACACACGATGCAGCGTGATGGGCTCAATCGAGTAGAGTTTGGGAAACTGCACGGTATACGCGGCCTGGGACCGCATCACGCGTTCGCCACACCCGTTACACAGGCAATCCGTGACGGATTCGATTCTCCACAAGCGCTCGGCGGCCTGTGAGGGAAGCTCGCCGCTTGCCAGACGGGCGCAGATGAGAACGCTACGCGCCGTCTCGTGACGGCCGCGGGTGTATTCCTGGTTCGAGAGCCACAGCGAGCCGGCTTTTTGAGTGCTGGCCATTCGTCACCTGCGAGCGTGTGTGTTGGCGCAACGTCAGTACGTCGCCTCGACACGATAATTAAGATGGAGAGCGCACGGCTTCCCCGTAGCGCGATCTTCCGACCTGACGCCATGACAACTGACGTCATCGGCAAGTGTCGGCGCGGCGCGCTTCAAAAGCTGCTCCACGATAAGATCTAATTCAAAATGACCTGTGCAACCAGCCACCGGACAGCGGTAACGAAACGTCGCTGCTGAAGGCGGATGAAGAATATGCACCTGGTTGGAAGGATGCCATTTCCCGCCGCGTTCAAAACTCAGCTCGACGCGCAGCTGTTTGACCTGGGGAAATGAGGCTTTGAGAGTGGGTGCTTTGTCGCGCGCTAAACCATCTGGCGTCGACGCACTATATCTACGGCTGCGCATCAGGAGATGTGCTTTCGACTGCGACACCGCTTGCGGGTGAGGAGTCAGTGGCCAACATATCGACTCCGGGTTCTGGACCCTTGTTGGCGCGGCGCTCGGACTTCTGCTGTTGACGGTTCTTGCGAGCCGTTTCTTTCTGCCTCCTGGCCTGCAGATATTTCATGTTCGACATCGTATGCAACCCGCCTGGTGAGGAGAATGAAGTCTCGCGGCTTGCGCCGCGAGACTGTCATCGGGTCGACTTAGTAGCGACGCGGTCCGCCTGGGCGCGGGCCACCGCCACCACCAGACTTGTTCAACTCCTGGGCCTGATTCACGCGCAGCGCGCGGCCCTCGAAGTCTTGACCATTGAGCGCCTGCATGGCGCGCGACGCGTCTGCATTCGACATTTCCACGAAGCCGAAACCACGGGGACGGCCGGTGTCACGGTCGGAAATCAGCTTGGCTGATTCGACAGTGCCGTGCTGAGCAAACAGCGCGCGCAGTGACTCTTCGGTGGTGTCAAAAGAAAGATTGCCGACGTAAATTTTTGTCATAGAGAATTCTCACGAGCGAAAACAAGAGGAAACATGCATCAGGCAGCCGTTACGACTGCGAGGGGTTCGAGACGCTTCTGAGGTGTCAGGCTTTGGCCGCGTGGATCGCCGGAGAGGCATAGGGGCCAAGGACAGGCAAGACGGAATATCATGAGCCGGAGGGTAGAATACACGAAAGCACTACTGGGTCTACTTTTATCTGCGGTAAACCACCGCTGCGGAGCAACGAGGGGGACCCCGGGTCCCGGAACACCCGCTCGATGGCGCGTGCGGCGTCAGCATATTGCGCCCTCTGCCCTGCGTAAAAACGCGTGTTTTCAGCTGCTGCAAAAGCAGCGAAATCATGACGTTGACGGCCCGACTCCTGTAATGTGCATAAGACTGGGCACCGCCTTGCTCACGTCAATTGCTAGGAGAATGTATGGCAGAGGTTAATCTCACAGAAGCGTTTGGACGCTACAAGACGAAGGCGGCGCCCCGCGTGCGTTCCGCCAAGAAAGATGACGGTACTCTGGTATTGAGTTGTTGGTACGCCCGCTTCCAGCGCATCGACGCCAACACGCTGCGTTATGAAGAAGATCTGACAAACGAGACGGGCAGCGCCGCCAACCTGCTGCGCACTCACATCGCTGAAGCGCTTGCTCAGGAAATCGACGTGCGACTCATCGTTGCGATCACACAGCCGCATTATCGAATGGTCGAGGGTCTGCAGACACAGCGCCCCTCACGCACTTCTTTCCACGCGCGCAAAGATCTGTTGGGTCGCGTCACCGCGTTCGACGGCCAGCGCTTCGTCATCGATTTTCGTAAGGATCCGCCGGACGCCCCCTGAGCCTGTCCGGCGTCCGCCACCGGCCGGGCTTCCTGCCCACGAGGCTGCTTTGCTTATGCCCCTTTCTTCGGGCCAGCCAGCAACCAGATGATGAAGCCCAGCACCGGTAACAACACCACGAGCACGGTCCAGCCGACCTTTGCGCCCGTCGATGCGCCGCTCTGGAGAATATTCACGATGGCCCAGATGTCGGCGACGAGAACGATGAGTCCCCAAAGGCCGTTGACTTCGAGATTCATGGCGGCAGCTTTCCGTTGGTTGTGACGTCCGGATGGAGTAATCGCTGACTCGGCAATGAGTTCCCGCCAGGCGGCGCTTCTTGCCGCGCTGTACGGTGTTAGATCATCTCGAGCGGGCGCGGCCCCTTCGGCGGCGGGAACAACCGATCGAGTTCCGTCAATTGCTCCGCGCTCAGCGGCTGGTCGAGCGCCGCCAGATTTTCTCTCAATCGCTCACGCCGACCGGTCTTCGGAATGGCGATGACGTCGTCCCTCGACACAGCCCAGGCGATCGCGACTTGTGTAGGCGTGAGCCCCGCGCGCTTGGCGAAATCGTGCAACTTGGGCATGCGCACGAGTCGGCCATGATCCATCGGCGAGTACGCCATGATGGGAATGCGGCGCTCCCGCAGCTTCGGCAGCAGGTTCCATTCAATGCCGCGGCGGGCAAGGTTATAAAGCACCTGGTCGGTCGCACCCGCATCGCCACCCGGCAGGGCCCACAACTCTTCCATGTCTTCCACATCGAAGTTGCTGACGCCCCAGTGACGGATCAGCCCGTTGGTTTGCAGGTAGTCGAAAGCCTCGAGCGTTTCGACCAGCGGCACGTTGCCGCGCCAGTGCAGAAGATACAGATCGAGCCGATCCGTGCCGAGGCGCGCCAGACTACGCTTGCACGCTTCCACCGCGCCTTTGCGGGTGGCGTTATGTGGATAGACCTTGCTGACGAGAAAGCACTCGTCACGCCGCCCTTCGATGGCTTCGCCGATCAGATCTTCCGCACGGCCCTCGCCGTACATTTCCGCGGTATCGATCAACGTCACGCCGAGGTCGAGCGCGAGGCGCAGCGTCGCGATTTCCTCGTCACGACTCGCCTCGTTCTCGCCAAACAGCCAGGTGCCGATGCCCAGCGCAGGGACTTTCTCGCCCGAAGGCAACGTAACGGTTTTCATGGGGCGAGAGTAACAAACCCCGTGCCCGCCAGCGGGCCCGTCGCCAACTCGCGTTAGCGGGCGGCGCTACTCCTGCCCCCAATCCTCATTCGCGCGGGACGTGACGTAAGCATTGATGGCGTCGACGTCCGCTTTGCTGAGCTTGTCCGCGAAGCTCACCATGCCCTGTTGCTGACGGCTGCCTCCCAACACGATCTCGTCGAACTGCTGCCGCGTTTCGGGAGTCATGTGGCGCAGATCCTTGAGGCCGCCGCGCACCTGCGGGCCATGACACATCACGCAATGGACGTCATACAGCTTGCCGCCCTGTTGAATGACCGGCTCCGGAGCCATCACACGCGGCGGTGGCGCCAAAGGAGGTGCATCGGGTAACGGCGGCAGTTGCTCCTTCCCTCCGAGCTTGAACACGAGCAGGCGCGCTTTGGAAACGTGCATGCCTTTGCCAGAGGCCAGCTCAACATGCGCCAGCCCACCGCCCCAGCCCCCGTTTACCGCAATGTACTGCTCGCCCCCCACCGTGTAAGTAATGGGACCCGCGATGGCGACCGTCTGAATCGGCATCTCCCAGAGCTTCGAGCCAGTGTCAGCACGATAGGCGGCAACTGTTTTGTCGATAGTCCCCTGGAACACGATGTTGCCCGCCGTGGATAACACGCCCCCGCTGCCATCACGCGGATAATTGACGCGCCAGACTTCCTGCCGTTTCACCGGATCCCATGCGGCAAGCCATGCGCTCGCGAGAGGCGCGACAGCATCCATCAGTTTCTTGCGCTCTTCGCCGCCCCCGCGGAAATCAACACCGATGCCCTGCCCCGGCGCATAACTTTCCGCGGCGGCATAGGTGGCGAACGAGCGCACCACAGAGAAATAAATCAGCCCGGTCTGCGGACTGTAAGACACCGGATTGAAGTTGTGCCCGCCGCCAGGATGCGGCGACAACACCACAGGCTTCGTGCCGTAGCGCGCGTCAGGCAGCTCAACGGGCCGCCCGGTTTTCATGTCGATGTGGCTGGCCCACGTCGTCGGCATGAAGGCATCCGCGGACAGCAACTCGCCGGTCTTGCGATCCAACACATAAAAGAAGCCGTTCTTCGGCGCCTGCATGATGACCTGGCGCGTCTTGCCACCGATCTGGAGATCGGCCAGCACCATTTGCTGGGTGGCCGTGTAATCAAACTGCTCCGCGGGAGTCTGCTGATAGTGCCAGACGTATTCGCCCGTCTTCGCGTTGACCGCGACGATCGAGCAGAGGAAGAGATTGTCGCCACCGCCCGGGCTGCGGAATTTCTGATACCACGGCGAGCCGTTGCCGACGCCGATATAAATCAGATCGAGTTTGGGATCGTAGGCAAACGCATCCCAGGCAGTGCCGCCCCCGCCCGACTTCCACCATTCGCCGGTCCAGGTTCTGGCGGCCATCTCCATCGCCTTGCTCTCGAAGCCTTTCGAGGGATCTCCCGGCACTGTGTAGAAACGCCAGAGTTTCTTGCCCGTGTCAGCGTCATACGCGCTGACATATCCCCGCACACCGAGCTCGGCGCCGCTGTTGCCGATGATGACCTTGCCATCAAACACACGAGGCGCGCCGGTCACCGTGTAAGGCCATTTGCCTTCGCCTTCGAACGTGTTGGTGGACCACACAGGCTGGCCGTCTCGCGCGTCCAGCGCGATGAGGCGACCGTCGAGGGTGCCGATGATGACCTTGCCTTTCCACACCGCAAGCCCGCGGCTCACGATGTCGCAACACGCCTTGCGGCCTTCGGCTGGCGGCACTTTCGGATCGTAGGTCCACAGCTGTCTGCCGGACCTCGCGTCGTAGGCCGTCGTGATATTCCACGCGCTCGTGTTGTAGAGCACGCCGTCGACCACGATCGGCGTCGCTTCGACGCCGCGATACGTGTTGAGCTCCGCGTACCAGGCGAGGCCGAGCTTCTCGATGTTCTTGTCGTTGATCTGTGTGAGTGGACTGAAGCGCTGCTCGTCATAAGTGCGGCCCCAGCTCATCCAGTTGCTGGCATCTTTATCGGCCGCGCGGATGCGAGCGTTGTCGACAGCCGCCACTGTGGCGGCCGGTGCGGGGGCGCTGACGGTCAGTGCAACACAAGCCGCGCCAACGATCATTCCAAGCCGAAAACGGATATTGAGCATCGTGTGCCTGTCGATTATTCGCCCCGGATGAGGCGCTTCGCGGGCGCAGTATAGGGAGGGCACCCGCCCTCAGACTCTTCCGGCCGTGAACTCCCGAAGCGCTCGAGTGCACTCTCGTGCGAGAAGCGACGGAACCCACGACTGCCGCCGTGCGTTCAACGTCACTTCCGCGTGCTCGGGCTTCGCCTTATGTCCACGACGACCTGGGTTCTCATCGCCGTCTGCATCACCGCCGCGATGGTTCTCTTTGCGACGATCCTGATGAAGCGGCGGCGCACGCCGTATCTCAAGCTCGATCCGGATCGCCTGCCGTCTTTCGACGAAGGGCTCGAAACCGCCGCCGGCCTTACGGAAAGCAGCGTTCACTACGGCAACAAAGCGCAGGTCTTCCAGGACGGGGATGCGTTCGACGCCATGATCGCGGACATCCAGGCGGCCGAGCACACCGTACATATGGAATCGTTCGTGTGGTCCGACGGCAAGGTCGCCGACCGCTTCATCGAGGCGCTGAACGCGAAGGCCGGGGAAGGCAAAGCCGTGCGAGTGTTGCTGGATGCGGTGGGCGCTTCCGGCGCGACCTCCGCGCAGCTCGAACGCATGAAGCAAGGCGGCTGCGAGCTCACCATTTACTGCAAGCCCCGCTACTGGAATGTCCGCCGCTTCAACCACCGTACCCACCGCAAGCTGCTGATCATCGATGGCACGATCGGCTATGCATTCGGGCACGGCATCGACGATCGATGGTCAGGCCATGGCGAGGATGCGGATCATTGGCGCGATACCGCGCTCAGGATGGAAGGCCCGGTCGTGCACGCCATGCAATCGGTGTTTGCGCAGAACTGGGTCGAGGAGACCAAGCGCGTGCTCGCCGGGCCCGGCAACTTCTGTCAGGTCGACCCGCGAGGCGACGTTCCGGCGCATGTCGTCAGCAGCGCGTCTGACGATGCTGTGTCGTCTGTCGCGATGCTTTATACGGTGGCGATTGCGGCTGCCCGTCGTGAGGTGTTGATTCAGAATCCTTATTTCGCGCCCGGCGAAGGCGTCGTGACTCTGCTGTGCATGATGGTCAAGCGCGGAGTGAAGGTGCATCTGATGGTGCCCGGGCAACATACAGACAGTCCGGTCGTGCGCCGCGCGGGCTGCCATCTGTATGCGGATCTGCTGGAAGGCGGGGTCAAACTTTATGAGTTCGAGCCGACGCTGATCCATCAGAAGATCATGGTGGTGGATGGCATCTGGTCACACGTCGGCTCCACCAACTTCGATGCGCGCTCGCTCGCCTTGAATGAAGAGGTGGGGGTGGGCGTGCTCGACCGCGAGATCGCGGCGGAGCTGGCCCGGGCTTTCTGGGAAGACCGCAAACGCGCCTACGAATGGACTTATGCGGAATGGCGCCGCCGGCCGCTCTACTCGAAGATTCTCGATCGCCTGGCGTACGCGGTGCACGATCAGCTGTAGCCCGCATCAGCGAACATCGCTCGCCAGACGCTGGCCACCCGTGCGACGGTGGCTGCGTCAGTAATTTCCGCAGTCCTTCTCGCCGGCCGCTGCCATCACGCGCGCCAGTCGCTACACTCACCTCCCAGATGGTCCAACACTCTTACCGCCCCGCGATTACGTGCCGAGCGCATCTTCGTCGGGAGCGCTCCGGCGCGGGCGAGTCGCCATGACGGAATCGCAGACCAACGCCCTGCTCTATCCTTTTCCAGTCGCGCCGCAGCCGGGAGAACTCCTGCATCTGACGGGAGGGGTGCACTGGCTGCGCATGCCCCTGCCTTTCGCGCTCGACCACATCAATCTTTGGGCTCTGGAAGACGCCGCCGGCTGGACGCTCGTCGACACCGGCATCGATGCCGTGGGCACGCGCGAATTGTGGCTCCAGCTGCTTCAGGGCCCGCTCGCGGGGAAACCTGTGCTGCGCATCGTAGTTACCCATTTTCATCCGGATCACATCGGCGTCGCGGGCTGGCTTGCGGAAACCTTGCGAGTGCCGCTTTGGATGACCCCACTGGAATGGCAAACCGCAAATGAAATCCGCGCGCTGACCGTGGCTGAGCTGACGGAGCGCACGACCCGTCGTTACGCCGCTGCGGGAACGGATCGCCCGGTCCCCGCGCAGGAGACCGGCATGAATCTGTATGCCGCCCATGTCACGCCGCTGCCGGCCGATTTCACGGAGCTGGACGCCGGCGATGTCTTCGGTGCGGGTGGCGTGGAATGGCAAGTTGTCATTGGTCAGGGACATTCGCCGCAACTCGCTGCGCTCCATTCGGCGGAGCTGGACGTGCTGATTTCTGGCGATCAGGTGCTGCCCAGGATCTCGTCGCATGTGGGGGTGCCCGCGTCGCGTCCCGAGCAGGACTCGCTCAGTCAGTACATGAATAGCCTGACGGCACTGCGTGAGCTGCCCGCAGATACGCTCGTGCTGCCATCGCATGGCCTGCCGTTCAGAGGACTGCACACTCGCATCGATCAGCTGATCGCGCACCACCATGAGCGGCTGGCGCTGACGCTAGTTACGTGCCGCACGGCGTCCACGGTTGCGGAAGTAACCGCTGCGCTGTTCCCCCGCCGACTGGACGCGATTCAGTTCGGCTTCGCGCTCGACGAAACCCTTGCTCATCTCAACCGCCTGGTCAGAACCGGCGAGATCGCGCGCCGCACGTCGTCCAACGGCGTCGATTTTTATCAGACCATCTGACTTTGTAAGACGGCCGGCACATAGCGCCGCGCGCGCAACGTGCCCACCTGGCAGGCAGTGCGTTTTGCTTGCGTCTTCCAGCCTGCCCCGCGCACCCGGCGTCAGGCGGTCAGGTGAGCTCGAGCCACCTGGACCCCATCCTTAAAGCAGCTCGGCGTCCTCACGCCCGTCGCCCTGCCTGTTCAACACCTTCTCGAACACCGCCGCGATCTGCGGCACGGTCGTCGGCTTCATCACGACCTCGCGGATACCCATTTCATGCGCCTGCTGAACCCCTTCGGGATCGATAAAGCCCGTCGTCAGCACGACCGGAATATCCGCACGAATCTCCAGCACCGCGGCCGCCACATCGAACCCGCTCGCGCCGGGCATCGCAAGGTCTGTCAGCACGATGTCGAATTTATTAGGTTCCTGCCTGAAGGCGACCAGCGCATCCACCGCTCGCGTAAAGCCCACCACTTCATACCCCAGCTGCCGCAAGAGACGTGACGTCAGCGTCACGAGCGCCTCCTCGTCGTCGAGATACAGCACCACCTCGCCGCGACCCCGTGGCGGAACATCCGGACTCGGCAATGCCGCCGGCGCCTCCCCCTCCACCACGGGAAAATACAGGTAAAACTGCGTTCCCTTGTCGATCTCGCTGTACACCGTCACCGCGCCCTGATGATTCTTGACGATGCCCTGCACGACCGACAGACCGAGCCCCGTGCCCTGCCCGACGGGCTTGGTCGTAAAAAACGGCTCGAAGATGCGCTCGATCGTCGCGCGATCCATGCCGCAGCCGGTGTCGCTGATCCCCATGCGCACGTAACGTCCGAGATGCAGATCAGGTGATGTGGCGGCGACGGCAGTGTCTACATCCATACTCTCCAGCGTCAGGGTGATCACGCCAATGCGATTGCCAATGGCCTGCGCCGCATTGATGCCCAGATTCAACACGACCTGCTGTACCTGATTGACATCGGCGAGCACGGAGTCCGTCTCCGCCTCAAACTGACATTCGATGTCGATGCTCTTCGGCACCGTCGCGCGCAGCATCTTGACGGCTTCGGTGATCACGCCATCGAGCCCGACCACTTGCCTGATCTGCTCCTGCTTGCGCGCAAAAGTCAGAATCTGCCGCACGAGATCCGCCGCGCGCCCGCAGCCTTTCTCCATCGCGACCACGCTTTCCTGCAGGTCGTGATCTTGCGGCAGCAAATCGCGCATCAGCCCCACATGAATGCCCAGCACGGTCAGGATGTTGTTGAAATCATGCGCGATGCCGCCCGCGAGCGCGCCCAGCGCATCGAGTTTCTGCGACTGCCGAACCTGCGTCTCGAGCTTCTTGCGCACCGTGATGTCGGCCATCATCGCCATCGTGCCGATGATCTCGCCTTCGGCATCGCGCAGCGGCGTGGTCCACATGGAAACATCCACCATGCGGCCGTCTTTGCAGCGCCGGCGCCGATCCACACCCAACTGCATTTCGGGCAGCCGCGGCCGGATCTGCCCGATACCGTCCGGCGGAACGATGGGCAGCGTCGTGCCGAGCACCTCATTGGCCGTCCAGCCAAAGATATGCTCCGCGGCCGGGCTCCAGAGTTTCACGCGCACGTAAGCGTCGATGACGATGATCGCAAGCGGCGATGCGTCGATGAGAGATTGGAGCGTCTGCGTCGTTTCGCGTAACGCCGACTCGGCCTGCCGTCGGCGTGCCTCGACCTCGAGCTGCTCGAGCGCGTAAGAAACGTCGCTCGCGACTTCGTGCAGCAACACGTGATCGTCGTGCGACAGCAGCGTTCCTTTCAAGGGATTGACGGTCAGCACGCCAGCGGTTCGATCATCCAGCCGTACCGGGAAAGTCGCGGCCGCATCGGGGCGCGCTTCGCCGCCATAACAGGAGATCACCTCAGTGCGGCCGGACTGCTCATCAACCCAGCTCACGCACGCACGCGAGAATCCACCGGTCTGACAAACGATGCGGCACACTTCGGGTAACAGATCTTCACGTCGCCGCAGGCGCAGGATTGTCTGATTACATTCGCTCAGCACCGCATACAGCCGCTCGCGATGTTGCAGACCTTCGCTGGCCACATTCAGCGCGTGAGCGTTTCGCCAGATGACCGCTGTAGCGAGCGCGATGATTGTCAGCGCGAATGCCGCCGTACCGATCGCGTGGCTGTACTGAAAGTGAGCCTTGGTGACTTCGATCAGCCCGCCCGTGGCCAGCGTGAAGAGCACCACAGGAATCCAGAGCCGGCGCGCCATGATTCCCCCGAGCCGCCGGCTCGTGAAAACCTGCATGAGGCCGCCTTCCGGATGCATCCACAGCGAGGCGAGCCCGAGCAACACGAGGCACGCCGCCGTGTGAATCGCCATACTTCGATGAGGGAGCAACGAGTAGAGCGGCGACAGTCCGTACGCGTAACCGATGAGGCCGAGGCCCGCGATAGCGAGCGCCACCAGGGAGATCAGATGCGCGATCCACATCGACCAGTCCTGTTTCGCATCGCTGATGAGCAGCGCCATCGAGATCAGCAGAAAGCACGAGGCGCTGGCAATCGACATGCGCCCCGGCGAGCCGCCGCCGTCCGCGCCGGGAATGGCCAGATCCCGCAGCAAGATCTGATCGATGCCGAAGTCGACGTGAAAGGCGTGCTGCCACAAAGTCAGCACCATGAGCGCGCCGGTCAGGGCGGCCAGCGACTGGCCGAGCAACGCTCGTCGCGGCGTGATATGCCGGGACGACAACAGCAGCAACGCCACACCCAACAGCACGAACGCCAGCGCCGTGTTGACCTTCATGGTCACGAAGCCTGGAAAAACGCGCTTCAGCAGCGACACGTCCAAAGTCCAGCCGACCAGTACGAGCAGGCCGACGACCGTGACGAATGCCGCGGCGAGCCGCGATGCGGTAGCAAATCTCTCGGCGGTTTGCCTCGAGACGGAGAGTTGCATTGGACCTTGCCAATCCCGAGTGGTGAGTCAGTGGTGTCCGCGAAGATGCACAGTAAAGCCGAGAGCCAGAACAGCGCAATCGCGGCGTCGCCGCTGATGATGCGCCGCTCGTTTCATGACGCGCGAGTAGCTGCGACGTCTACCGCAGTGCATTCTTGGGAGCTGGAAAAGCCTGCTATTAAAAAGGACGGCCACTTGATCTCGCTGCGACGCTCCAATCGATATGTATGGCTCTCTGTGCTCGCGATGCTGGGTTGGCACTCGATCGCTCAGGCCGAATGGCGCGACCGCAAGGAAGCGATCATGGGCACACGCATCACCGTGGAGCTGTGGCATGACGATGCAGCGAAAGGCGATGCGGCCATCGATGCCGTGATGGCGGAGATGCATCGCATCGACTTGCTGATGAGTCACTACAAACCGGAGAGCGAGCTGTCGCGCATCAATGCGAAGGCGGCGCAGGAGCCGGTGATCGTCGCGCCCGAGCTGTTTCGTCTGCTGCAGGAGTCTGTGAAATATTCGCAGCTGACCGAAGGCGCGTTCGACATTACGTATGCGAGCGTGGGCTATCTCTACGACTATCGCCAACACGTGAAACCTTCGGAGGCGCAAATCTCAGCGGCGCTTCCCGGCGTCAACTGGCGCAACATGCTGCTCGATTCCAGGAAACACAGCGTGCGCTTCGAGCGGCCGGGCATGCGCATCGATCTCGGGGGTATTGCGAAAGGCTATGCCGTCGATCGCGGCATCGAGATTCTCAAGCAGCGCGGCGTGGCGCACGCAGTAGTCACAGCGGGTGGCGATACACGCATTCTTGGCGATCGGGAAGGACGTCCATGGATCGTGGGCATTCGCCACCCCGATGACAAATCCAATGTGATCACACGGCTGCCGCTGATCGATTCAGCAATGTCGACGTCAGGCGATTACGAGAGATATTTCGACGAGGACGGCGTGCGCTATCACCACATCCTCGATCCGCGGACGGGCCATTCGGCGAGTAAGGTGCGCAGCGCGACCATTCTCGGGCCGACGGCCATGCAGACGGACGGACTGTCCAAGACCGCGTTCGTGCTGGGCGCGGAGAAAGCGCTCGAGATCATCAACCGCATGCCGGAATTCGATGCGATCTTCGTGACGCCCGACGGCCACGTGTTGTATTCGAACGGTCTGCAGGCGCCGCCATGAATGCGAGTGGGCGCCACACCCACTCGCCGGCAATTCTTATTGTGGAATGCAGGTCATTGCGGCGGCGTGTCGTGGCCGGCTTTCAGGAAGTCGTCCACTTCTTTCTCGGCGGCGGTCCAGTCGTCGACCTGACCATCGGGTGAGAAGCCGCGCTTCTCGGCGCGGTGATAGGCGGCCTCCGCGATCATGCCGCGGCGAACGTCTTCGGAAACCTCGCTGCGAACTGTCGCGGCTTTCGCTGTCGACGTAGCGGTTTTCCTGGGTTTGGCAGTGCCGGGACTGCTGCTCGCGCTCGCACGTTTGCGAGGCGGCTTCTTGGTCAGCCCTTCGGTCGGGCTCGGCACTTCATTCGGGTCGGGTGAGGTGGGAAAGGTCGCGTCGGGTGACGCGAGGCGTGTGGGTTGAGCAGGCCGCGGCGGCGTCGGGCGGCGTGTTGCCATTGTTGAATCTCCTCGTGCAAGTCAACCCCGAGAATGATGCGACCCGCCCGCTCATGCAAGCGAGTCAGCGGAAGCTGCGGGAGAGGTCCGCTGCCCGCCATTGCGGTCCAGTGTCCGCGAAAGTGTCCGGTGTCCGCGCGCGGACGGGCCGCGATTCGCCCTGGTCGCGCAGTCGCGAAACTTTCTCTTCGTATATCAATCGCTTGCGTCGCACTACAGCACTGGCATACGGCGTGCAGAACAACACTCATGGACACCACAGGTCACCCCATGAAGCTCGCCGGACTCAGCAAGTTGTCCCATTCCCCCAAGACAGGCCCCACGCGTATTGCGTCTCCGGCCGTCGGCAACACCGCGTCCGCAGGCGACGATGCGATCCGTGACACTGCGGGACAGGACCACGTCGTCACAGACCAACGTCCGAAGCAGCTCAGGAAGAAGCGCCTCCTCATAGCCGGAGGTAGCGCGCTGGCGCTGCTGCTCGTCGTCGGCTGGATGGTGACGCGATGGTCCGACCTCAGCCCGACCGTCACCGCCGATCGCCTGCGCGTTGCGACCGTGGTTAAAGGCCAGTTCGTTCGCGACGTCGCCGCGCAAGGCACAGTCATCGCAGCGGTAAACCCCACTCTCTTCGCCACAGCAGCCGGCACCGTCTCTTACGTCGCGCGCGCTGGCGACGCCGTCAAGAAAGGCCAACTCCTCGCCACGCTCGACAGCCCGGAGCTCTCCAATGAATTCGAGCGCGAGCGCGCCACGCTGCATGGCATGGAGGCCGCGCTCGTCCGCCAGGAGATCGAAATCCGCCGCCAACAGCTGGCCAGCCAACAACAGGCAGACCTCGCGCAGGTAAAAATTCAGGCAGCGGAGCGCGAGCTTAAACGCGCGCAGTGGGCCTGGGATCTAAAGGCCATCAGCGAACGCGACTACCTGAGCGCGAAGGACGATGTGACCACCGCCCGACTCAACTTTGACAGCGCGCGCGACACGGCAGGCCTCGAGCGCGACAGCCTCGCGCTCGACCTGAAAACGCGTCGCCTCGATCGCGATCGCCAGTCGTTTCTCCTGCGCGATCTCGAGCGGCGGGTCAACGAGCTGAAAGTGCTCTCTCCCGTTGACGGCATGGTGGGCAACCTCGCCCAGGCCCAACAGGCCAAGGTGGCGGAAAGCGCTCCGCTCGTGACGGTGGTCGACCTCACCGCCTTCGAGATCGAGTTCCAGGTCGCGGAAACTTATGCCCGCGACATCAAGCCCGGCATGACGGCCGACATCATGCTCGACGGTCAGCACCACAAAGGCACGGTCGCTGCGATCTCTCCCGAAGTGCGCCAGAGCCAGGTGACCGGTCGCGTCAAATTCACGGCGCAGCCCGCCTCGCTACGCCAGAACCAGCGCACCAACGTACGCATCGTGCTGGACGAGCGCGAGGGCGTGCTGAAATTCGAGCGCGGCGCGCAGATCGACGAGACCAGCCACGCGGTGTATGTGATTCGTGGCGACCGAGCCGTGCTCACCCCTGTGGAGCTCGGCAGCGACTCCGTTTCCGAAGTCGAGGTGCTGCGCGGTCTCGCGGCGGGCGATCGCGTGATCATCTCCGACACCCGGGATTTCAAAGACGCGCCCGAGCTCAGCGTCTCGCGCTAACTCTCATTTATCAGGAAGGATTCGCCGTGCTCAAGATGCAGAACATCAGCAAGATTTTCCGCACCGATCTCGTGGAGACACACGCGTTGCGTGACTTCTCGCTCGACGTCGGTGATGGAGAGTTCGTCGCCGTCACCGGGCCTTCCGGCTCGGGCAAGACCACATTCCTCAATGTCGCGGGATTGCTGGAAACCTTCGACACAGGCGTGTACGCACTCGATGGCAAGGACATCAGCCGTCTCTCCGACGACGAGCGCTCCCGTCTGCGCAACGAGAAGATCGGCTTCATTTTTCAGGGCTTCAACCTGATCCCCGACCTGGATATCTACGACAACATCGACGTGCCGCTGCGTTATCGCCGCATGAAGCCCGCCGAGCGCGACGAGCGCATCAAGAGCGCGCTCGACATCGTGGGGCTGTCTTCCCGCATGAAGCACATGCCCTCGCAGCTCTCAGGCGGACAGCAACAGCGCGCGGCCATCGCGCGAGCCATCGCGGGGGATCCGCGCTTTCTGCTGGCGGACGAGCCGACGGGCAACCTCGACTCCCTGATGGCGCGCCAGGTGCTCGACCTGCTCGAGCAGATCAACGAGATGGGCACGACCATCATCATGGTGACGCACGATCCGGAGCTTGCGCGCCGTGCGCATCGCAACGTGCATGTGGTCGACGGGCAGATCGCGGATTTCCGTCCTTACGAAGCGCGTTCTGCCACCAGCGAAGCGGCCACGGCCGCGAACGGCTGAGGCGGAGGAAACACTCATGTTGGGCTATTACATGCGGCTCGCGTTCAAGAGCTTTCGGCGCAATCCCGGGCTCTCCGCGCTCATGGTCACCGCTATCGCGCTCGGCATCGCGGTCTGCGTGATGATGATGACGATGTATCACGCCATGTCTGGCAATCCGATCTGGTGGAAAGGCGATCAGCTGTACACGGTCACGATGGACAGCTGGGCCCTGAATAACCCCGCGGATGAGAGCCTCCCCAATCTACCGCCACCACAGATGTCTTACCGGGATGCAGAGAACGTCTTCGCTTCTGATATTCCGACACGCAAGGTCATCATGTATCGGGGCAGCGGCGTGCTCACGGCGCCCAACACCGAAGCCCGCCCGCTGCGCATCTTCACGCGGCTGACGACTTCTGATTTCTTCGCAATGTTTGACACGCCATTCCTCTACGGCGGCGGCTGGCGCCCGCAAGCAGATACGGGGCCGGAGCCTGTCATCGTGCTCACGCGTCAGACCAACGACAAGCTCTTTGGAGGTGCAAACAGTGTTGGCCAGACGGTGCGATGGAATGATCTGCCGTATCGCGTGGTCGGCGTGCTGGATCACTGGCTGCCGATGCCGAAGTTCTACGATCTGAACAACGGCGACTTCAAGGAGCCGGAGGAAGCGTTCATCCCCTTCGGCTGGGGCAAGGCACTCGAGCATTACAGCGCGGGCAGCACCAACTGCTGGAAGGCGGAAGAGCTGCCCACCTTTACGTCTTTCCTCGCCTCCGAATGCATCTGGCTGCAGATGTGGGTGGAACTGCCGGATGCGGCGAGCCGCGAGCGCATGCAGACCTTCCTCGACAACTACTGGGCCGAGCAACGGCGCGGCGGCCGCTTCGAACGTCCGCGCAACAATCGCCTGACCAATGTGCCGCAGTGGCTGATCGATCGGGAAGTCATCCAGGCCGACAACCGCGTCATGGTAGGGCTCGCCTTCGCCTTTCTGGCGGTGTGTCTGATCAATACCTCAGGATTGTTGCTGGCGAAGTTTCTCAACGGCGCGCGCATCACCGGTGTGCGGCGGGCGTTGGGCGCGAGCCGCAAGGCTATCTTCATGCAGCATCTGACCGAGGTCAGCCTGCTCGCCGGCACAGGCGCCGTGCTGGGACTTGGATTGGGAGCACTCGGCCTCTGGGGCCTGCGCACCCTCTATACATTGGATCCCGAACGTATGGGCGGCTATCAGGCACTCGCTCACGTCGACACGACCAGCGTCGTGGTCTCTCTCGGACTTGCGGTGTTTGCATCGCTCGCGGCAGGGATCTATCCCGCGTGGCGCATCGGGCGGCTGGCGCCCGCGTCGTATCTCAAAAGTCAGTAAGGCCCGGGGAGCGCTCCAATGAATCTCAACATCCGCCCTATTCTCTCCGCCCTGCTGCGCAATCGCGCCGGTGCCGTGCTCGTCTCGGTGCAGATCGCCATCGCGCTGGCCGTGATGACCAACGCGGTCTACATCGTCAAGCAGCGGCTGGACTACATCAATCGTCCGACTGGCTTCGATATCGCGAACATTCTGGTGGTCGCCAGCACCGGTTTCCGGGAGAACTTCGATTACGAGGCTTCGCTCACCGAGGACCTGACCTACCTGCGTAGCGTACCCGGGGTGATTGCAGCCTCCGCAACCAATGCCGCCCCATTGAGCGGCAGCGGCAGCGCGAGCGATTTTTCCGCCCATCCTCTCGACCGCACCCACGCGGCCACGGGCATCTATTACGAGATGGATGAGCAGAGCATCGATACGCTCGGTGTGCGGCTCGTCGCCGGGCGCAAGTTCCGGCGCGAAGAAATTCTCCCGCCTCGCCCGGGAAATTCAGACTCGTCGGTGGCGCCGAGCGCGATCGTCACGCGCGCGCTGGCGAAAGACATTTTCAACACCGACGATGTGGTCGGGAAGGTGATGTATGACATTAACGGCCGACCCATGACGGTGGTCGGCGTCATGGATCACATGCTGGGCGCGTGGGTGTCTTTCAAAAGTCTGGATCACGTGTTCATCACCCCTCGCTACCCCGTGGGTCCTGCCCCGTACTATCTCGTGCGCGTACAGCCCGGCCGCCTCAATGAAATTCTGCGGACCGTGGAAGAGCATATGTCCAACTCCAACCCCAACAGGGTCATCACCTCAGTGCGGCCGCTGCAATATTATAAGGACAACAGCTATCTCAGCGATCGCAACACCACCATCTTCCTCATCTCGGTGACGGCGCTCCTGCTCGCCATCACGGCGCTCGGCATCTTCGGGCTCGCCACGTTCAATGTCAGCACACGCACCAAACAGATCGGCACCCGACGGGCCCTTGGCGCCCGCAAGCGCGACATCCTCCAGTATTTCCTGGTGGAAAATGCGCTCATCACGTTCATCGGCATCGTGGTCGGGTGCGCGCTGGCGCTGGGCGTCGGGCTCTGGCTGTCGCATCAATACCAGCTGCCGCGACTGGACCTGTATTACCTGGTTGGAGGTTGGTTAGTATTGGCCGCTCTCGGCCAGCTCGCGGTGTGGCAACCGGCGCGGCGCGCATCAACGGTATCCCCCGCCGTCGCCACACGAAACGTATGATGGAATCATGACGGCTCCCGACACCAGCACGCTTCGCAACGTCCTCGGCAACCGCGTCGTCCTCGTCATCGACGACAATGAGGCGGTGCGCACGGCATTCGACGTGTTGTTATCGCTGCATGGCGCGAAGGTTCTCACAGCCTCCGATCCAGCGGCGGGCCTCGCTACACTTGCGACCGAGCCTGTCGATCTCGTCATTCAGGATATGAACTTCCGGCGCGAGGCGACGAGCGGCGCCGAAGGTGTCGAGCTGTTCCGGAAAATTCGCCATCATTTCGCCGATGTGCCAATCATTCTGCTGACCGCGTGGACGCACCTCGAAACCGCCGTCGAGCTCGTGAAAGCCGGTGCCGCGGATTACCTCTCGAAGCCCTGGGATGACGCTCGCCTGTTGACGACGGTGCGCAATCTTCTGGATCTCCACAGCGCCAAGGCGGAGGCGCAGGCCATCCGGGCCGAGCGGCGCGCGGCGCGGGATTCGCTCGCGGAACGCTTCGATCTTCGTGGCGTGATCTATGAAAGCGCGGCGATGCACACGCTCATTTCGACGGCCACGCAGGTCGCGCATGCGGATGTGCCGATTCTCATCACCGGCCCCAACGGCGCCGGCAAGGAAGTGTTGGCGGATATCGTGCAGGCCAACTCTTCAGTCAGTACCCGGCCTTATCTCAAGGTGAATCTCGGCGCTTTACCGAATGAGCTGATCGAGGCGGAGTTGTTCGGCACCGAGGCCGGCGCGTTCACGGGCGCCAAGGCACGCATCGGCAGATTCGAAGCGGCGGACGGCGGCACGCTGTTTCTCGACGAGCTCGGCAATCTCTCGGGCAGCGGCCAGGCCAAGCTGCTGCGGGTGTTGCAGACGGGCGAGTTTGAGCGGCTCGGCTCCAACACCTCGCGTAAAACGAAGGTACGGGTCATTGCGGCGACCAACGCCAATCTGCGGCAGGCCATTCGCGACGGCCGTTTTCGCGAGGATCTCTTCTATCGCCTGAACGTCATCGAGCTCGAAGTGCCGCCGCTCGCGGAGCGTCGCGAAGACGTGCTGGCGCTGGCGAAATATTTCCTGACGGCGGGCTTCGAGCTCTCTGCCGATGCGGACCGCGCCCTGACGCGGTACGCCTGGCCGGGCAATGTGCGCGAGCTGCAGAATGTCATCAAGCGGGCGTGCCTGCTGTCGCCGGAGAAAATCATCAGTGCGGCCGTGCTCAATCTACCGGCAGGAAGTGCGAGCGGTCCCGCCGCGCATCCTGACGATACGCCGCTCGCCCGCGCAGATATCGAACACGCATTGGAACGCGCTCAAGGCGTCGTCGCGCAAGCCGCGCGGGAGCTCGGCCTGTCACGGCAGGCCCTGTACCGGCGCATGGAAAAGCTTGGAATCAGGGCGGACGGCACACGGCCCCTCGCGTTGTGAATTGGTTTCGCTCGTCCCTGCTCGACCGCGTGATGGTCGCGCTGGTGTTGGTGGCAGCCATCGCAATCACCACGACGGTGTTGGTATTGCGATGGCTCGAAGACCCGATCACCGCAGGGCTGATCGCCGTCGCGGTGAGCCTGCCGCTCATCTGGTGGTTCGCGGCACGCGTCATCAGACCGTGGTCGCAAGTCGTACGCGCGCTCCATGATGGCGTCACCAGCCTGCGCGATCATGATTTCAGCCTGAGCATCGGCAAGCCTCGCGATCCGCAGCTGGCCGAGCTGGTGACAGCGTATAACGCCCTGGGAGACCTGCTGAGACGCGAACGTCTCGATCTTTACCAGCGCGAGCTGCTGCTCGACACACTGATTCAGACCACGCCCATCGTGATGGTGCTCACCAACAACGCGGGCCGCGTGGTTTACAGCAACGTCGTCGCGCGGCAGCTCTTTCTCGAGGGCCGCAAGCTCGAAGGCTCGGAGTTGCAGACGCTCGCCGCCTCACTCCCGGAGCCGCTGCGCGAAGCGCTTGCTCAGGAAGGCGACACCCTGTTCACCATGGACATCAACAGCGAGCCGCAGGTGTATCACTTCTCGCAGCGGCGCTTCGTCCTGAACGCGCAGCCACACCGACTGGTGCTGCTGAAACAACTTACGCGGGAGCTGGCGGCGCAGGAAGTCGCAGTGTGGAAGAAGGTCATCCGCGTCATCGCACACGAGCTCAACAACTCGCTGGCGCCGATCTCTTCACTGGCCCACTCCGGCAAACTGTTAGCTCACGCGCCCGACGCCGCTCAGCTGGAACGTGTGTTCACCACCATCGAAAGTCGCGCCGCGCATCTGGCCACCTTCATCGAAGGTTATGCGCAGTTTGCGAAGTTACCGAAGCCGCGGCCCGCGGCCATCACGTGGCAACATTTCTTCACCCGCCTCGAAGGCGCTGTGGTGTTTCATATCGAAGGCAGTCTGCCCGCCCGCGTCGCCCTCTTCGACGCCAGCCAGCTCGAGCAGGTGATGATCAATCTGCTGAAGAACGCGGCGGAATCCGGCTCACCGCTCGCCGACATCGCCGTCGCGGTGAGCGAGCATTACGACAGCTTCGTAGTGGAAGTGATGGACCGCGGCAGCGGCGTCACCGAAGACGTGTTGCGAGACGCCCTGCTGCCGTTCTATTCCACCAAGCCCACCGGAACGGGGCTCGGACTGACTTTGTGCCGAGAGATCGTGGAAGCCCACGGCGGCAGGCTGAGCCTTGCCAACCGCCCGGAGGGCGGCGCCGTGGTGACCTTATGGTTGCCGATCGTGCGCGACCGGCTCAGCGGTTGAGCGAGTCGATCGCCTTCTTGTCCACGGCCAGCGCGGCTTCGTGCAGCCCTTCTGACAACGTGGGATGCGCGTGAATCGTCCGCTGCAGGTCTTCGCTGCTCGCTGAATATTCCATCGCGAGCACCGCTTCCGCGATCAGCTCGCCCGCCATCGGGCCAACGATATGCACGCCGAGAATCTCGTCGTTATCTTTGGCGGCGATGACTTTGGTGAAACCCTGCGCGGCTTCCATCGCACGGGCGCGGCCGCTCGCCAGGAACGGAAACACGCCGGTCTTGTACTCACGACCGCTGGCCTTCACCTGCTCTTCCGTCTGACCCACCCACGCAATCTCCGGCGCGGTATAGATGACGGACGGAATCACCTTGTAATTCACTTCGCCGAAGTGACCGGCGATGAGATCGGCAACCGTGACGCCCTCTTCCTTGCCCTTGTGCGCAAGCATGGGTCCACGAACAGCATCACCCACAGCCCAGACATTGGCGGCGCCTGTGCGGCAGTCCTTATCCACCTTGATGAAGCCACGCTCGTCGAGCTCGACGCCCGTGCCGTCGCCCAGCAGATCTTTCGTGTAAGGACGGCGACCGATCGCGACCACCAGTTTGTCCACGACGAGCGTCTGCTCGCCCTTGGCATCCTGATACGTCACGGTCACAGCACCATCGACCACCTTCGCGCCAGTGACTTTCGCGCCGAGGCGCACATCCAGCTTCTGCTTCTTGAAGTGCCGCAGGGCTTCCTTCGCGAGCTGTTGGTCGGCGATGGCGAGGAAATCGTCCAGTGCTTCGAGCACGACGACTTCAGCGCCGAGACGCTTCCAGACGCTGCCCAGCTCCAACCCGATGACGCCGGCGCCAATGACGCCCAGACGCTTCGGCACGCTGTCGAATTCGAGCGCGCCCCAGGAATCAACAATGTTCTTGCCGTCGAACGGCGCGGAGCGCAGCTCCATCGGGCTCGAGCCCGAGGCCAACACAACGTGTTTGGCAGTGAGCGTGCGAACGGAACCGTCGTGACCAGTGAATTCAACCTTGTTGCCGGCCAACAGTTTCCCGTGACCCTGCAGCGGCGTAACGCCCGCGCCTTTGAAGAGCGCGAGGATGCCCTGAGTCATCGCCTTGACGACGCCGCTCTTGCGCTTCTGCATCGTCGCGACATCCAGCGACGCGCCGCTGGTCTTGATGCCGTGAACGGCAAACTCTTCCTGCAGCCGGTAATACAACTCGGAAGATTCCAGCAGCGCCTTGGAAGGAATGCAGCCAGCGTTCAGGCACGTACCGCCGAATGTGGCAGACCCGTCGTGGTTCTTCCACTCGTCGATACAAGCCACGCTGAGCTTGTTCTGACCCGCACGGATCGCGGCCGGATAGCCGGCCGGGCCGCCGCCAATGACGACGACGTCGAATGAATCGGACATGGCAGGCTCCGTAATCTTAGATTTGTAGCAACAGCCGACCGGGATCCTCGAGCGCCTCTTTGATGGCGACGAGGAACTGGACCGCTTCGCGGCCGTCGATGATGCGGTGGTCGTAAGACAACGCGAGATACATCATCGGACGCACGACGACCTGACCGTTCACTGCAATCGGACGCTCCTGCGTCTTGTGCATGCCCAGAATCGCGCTCTGCGGAGCGTTGATGATGGGCGTGGAAAGCAGCGAGCCGAACACGCCACCATTGGTGATGGTGAATGTGCCGCCCGTCAGGTCGTCGATACCGATCGTCCCTTCACGTGCCTTGACGGCGTACGCGCCGATTTCCTTTTCGATATCGGCAAAACTCTTGATGTCCGCATCGCGAACGATGGGCACCATCAGGCCGCGCTCCGTGGAGACAGCCACGCCGATGTCATAGAACTCGTTGTAGACGATGTCTGTGCCGTCGATGCGCGCATTCACGGCCGGGAATTTCTTCAGGGCCTCGATGGACGCCTTGGCGAAGAACGACATGAAGCCGAGCTTCACGCCATGCACTTTCTCGAAGCGGTCTTTATGCCGGTTGCGCAGCTCCAGGACGGCAGTCATGTCGACTTCGTTGAAGGTGCTGAGCAACGCGGCGGTGTGCTGTGCCTCGACCAGACGCTGAGCAATGCGCTGACGCAGGCGAGTCATCGGTACGCGCTGTTCCGTGCGGCCGGTACGCGGGCCTGACGATGATGCAGCCGGCGGTGTCGCTTTCGGAGCAGCGGCAGGCGCGGCAGCCGCAGCGGGTTTCGCAGCCGGCGCCGGAGCCTTGGACTGCTTGTCCAGGAATTCCACGACATCTGATTTAGTCAGACGGCCATCCTTGCCGGAGGCAGGAATCGAGGCCGCATCCAGCTTGTTTTCTTCGAGGAGACGACGCACGGCGGGACTCAGCTTGTCGCTGCCGCCTTCGTCTTCACTCGCGGACTTCGTGGCAGGCGCCGCTTCTTTGGCGGCGGCAGCTGCCGGAGCGCCAGCGGGAGCCGCGGCAGCGGCAGGCTTGCTGTCGCCAGCAGCTGCGCCACCTTCTTCGATGATCGCCAGCACCTGACCGCTCGTCACAGTGCCGCTCTCGATCTTTACTTCCTTCAATACGCCGTTCGCGGGCGCCGGGACTTCCAGCACGACCTTGTCGGTTTCGAGGTCGGCGAGATTCTCGTCGCGCTTGACCGTGTCGCCCGGCTTCTTGTGCCAGGCCACCAGCGTGGCGTCGGCGACGGACTCGGGCAGTTGCGGAACGCGGATTTCAATCGTCATGAACTCTTCCTTATCGGGGCAGCCGCAAGGCGCGTGGTGTCGCGCGCGGCGTCTTCGGTAGCCGTGGCGCGGAGCGCGGTCTCAACCAGCTGCTGCTGTTCGGCCTCGTGAATCTTGGTAATGCCCGTCGCGGGAGCGGCAGCAGGCGCACGGCCCGCATACAACACTTCGCGGCGCGCACCCAGCGCTTCCTGAAGACGATGGCGGATCTGATACCAGGCGCCCTGGTTCTGCGGCTCTTCCTGACACCACACGATCTCGCGGGCGTTGGCGTACTTGCGGACAGCGGCTTCGTATTCTTCCGCCGGGAACGGATAGAGCTGCTCGATGCGCACGAGCGCCACATCGCGAATGCCGTCTTTACGGCGGGCGCGCAGCAGGTCGAAGTAGACCTTGCCGCTGCAGAACACGATGCGACGGACGTCCTTCGCCACGATGTCGTCGACTTCGTCGATGACGGCGGAGAACGTGCCGTTTGTCAGATCTTCCAGCGAAGACACGGACAGCTCATGCCGCAACAGGCTCTTCGGCGTCATGACGATGAGCGGCTTGCGATAGGTGCGCATCATCTGGCGACGGAGCATGTGGAACATCTGGGCCGGCGTCGAAGGCACGCAAACCTGAATGTTGGTTTCCGCGCAGAGCTGCAGGAAGCGTTCGAGGCGCGCTGAGGAATGCTCAGGGCCCTGACCTTCGTAACCATGCGGGAGGAACAGCGTGAGTCCGCAGAGGCGGCCCCACTTCGCTTCGCCCGAGCTGATGAACTGGTCGATGATGACCTGGGCGCCGTTGGCGAAGTCGCCGAACTGGCCTTCCCAGATCACGAGCGCGTTAGGCTCGGTGGTCGAGTAGCCGTACTCGAAGCCCATGACCGCTTCTTCGGACAGCAGCGAGTCGATGATCTGAATGCGCGGCTGATGATCCGACACATGCTGCAGCGGGATGAAAACATCGTCGCTCTGCTGGTCGTGCAACACCGCGTGGCGATGGAAGAACGTACCGCGTCCGCTGTCCTGCCCGGTGATGCGAACGGAGAAACCGTCTTCGAGCAGCGCCGCGTAAGCCAGCGTCTCGGCGCAACCCCAGTCGAGCGGCAATTCGCCGGCCAGCATCTTCACGCGATTGGTGTACACCTGCGCGACGCGCGGGTGCAGCTTCACCGAATCCGGGAAGCTGACGATGCGTTCGCCGAGCGAGCGCAGCCGTCGCAGATCGAGGCCTGTCTTGACGCGCTCGTTCCACTCGGACTGGCCGTACACGCTCCAGTCGACCGTGTACTTGTTGCCGATGAGTCCGAGCGAGGCGCGCGCCTGCGGGCGGCCTTCATCCAGCCCCTGGCGGTACGTCTCGACGTAACCGGTGGCTTCTTCGGCCGTCATGACCTGCTCGCGTACGAGTTGGTCTGCGTACAACTGACGCGCCGTCGGATGCTGGCGGATCACCTTGTACATGACCGGCTGCGTGGCGGCGGGCTCGTCCGCTTCGTTGTGACCATGGCGGCGATAGCAGACGAGGTCGATGACCACGTCCTTGCGGAAACGCATGCGATATTCGAGCGCGAGACGCGCCACGAACACAACGGCTTCCGCATCATCCGCATTCACGTGGAAGATCGGCGCTTCGAGCATCTTCGCGACGTCGGAGCAATAAATCGTGGAGCGCACGTCACGAGGATCTGACGTCGTGAAGCCGACCTGATTATTCACGACCACATGCACGGTGCCGCCCGTGTAGAAACCGCGAGCCTGCGACAGCTGCAAGGTTTCCGTCACGACACCCTGCCCCGCGAACGCGGCATCGCCGTGAATCAGCAGCGGCAGAACACGTACACCGGTGTCGTCTCCACGACGCTCCTGGCGCGCGCGCACTGAGCCTTCGACCACCGGGTTCACCACTTCGAGATGCGAAGGGTTGAACGCCAGCACCGCGTGCACGTTGCCCGCCGGTGTTTTGAGATCGGCCGAGAAGCCCTTGTGGTACTTCACGTCGCCCGAGCCCTTGAGATGGGCGACGTCGTACTTGCCTTCGAACTCCGAGAAGAGAATCGAGGGCGACTTGCCCAGCAGGTTGACGAGAACGTTGAGGCGGCCGCGATGGGCCATGCCGATGACGATTTCTTCCACGTTCGCCACACCGGCGTGTTGGATGAGATCGTCCATCAGGGGAATGAGTGCGTCCCCGCCTTCGAGCGAGAAGCGCTTCTGGCCCACGTATTTCGTGTGCAGATAGCGCTCGAGGCCTTCAGCCGCGGTGAGCTGCCAGAGAATGTTTTTCTTCTCTTCGTTCGTGAGCCGGGTGCCGAGGCGGCCCGACTGGAACTTGTCTTGCAGCCAGAGGCGCTCTTCGGAGTTCGACACGTGCGCGAATTCCGCGCCGATCGGACCCGCGTAGATGTATTCGAGCTGCGCGAGGATCTCGCGAAGCTTCATACGCTTCGGCACCGCCTCGTTGCGACTTCCCGTGAAGAATTCGCTGTCGAGGTCGGCCTCGCCCAACCCGAAGTAAGCGAGATCGAGCACCTTGGGACGCGGATGATGCGTCAGCCCAAGCGGGTCGGTCTTCGCCACCAGGTGGCCACGGTTATTCCAGATCTGTACGAGTCGCGCGACGGACGCCTGTTTGGCGTTGTCACCTCCTCCGGCTGTGGCCTGCCCCGATGAGGGTGCGGAGGCTGCGAGCCTGGGCTGCCTGGCGCGATCGGCGATGCCAGCGCGTATTGCGCTGTGATCCCTCTCACCAGCAGCCGGCGCGATCGCGTCGAAGTAGCCACGCCATCGCGGGTCTACACTCGTGGGATCACGCAGGTATTGATCGTACAGGGCGTCGAGATAATCGGCGTTGCCGCCGTAGAGAGCTGTGGGTTCGAGCATGAAGCGATTGCCTTCCGCCGTGATTCAGGGCGATCTGGCGGAAATAGCTGTCAACTCAAGGTCCTGAAGTATGGGAGGGGGTAAGAGCAAGCGGCCGGTAGTGTAGCGGATGGCCGCCGGCGATGAAATGCATACGAAGGGAGACATTTCAGATGTGTGAAGCCGAAAGTGGTGAAAACCAGCCTTCCGGGCCTCAAGGGAAGGAAATGATCCGGTCCAGCAGCCACGCTTCATAGATAACGAGCACCGCGTACCCGACCACCACGGCATAGAGCATGGTGCCGACGTGCAGCCGCCCGAAGGCGCGGACGTGCGCGAGGATGGTGAGGAAGATGACCCCGCCGGCGGTGAGTCCGATCTTGCAGGCCACAAAGGCGGTGGTCGACCAGTGGACCAGGGGCGCCATGAAGGGGTTGAGCTCGTAAGCGCCCCGCTCGAGCAGGAGCAGGGTCAGGACAGCGTCCGAGCAGGACAGCAGCAGAATCGTCATCGCAACGGCAAGCCACTGGGGGTGGTGCCAGTCGACGCTCACGATGCTGGCTTCCTGTTCCCGGCGCGGACCGCGTCGGCGCGGATTGAAACTGCCGTGGATGAGCGCGCGAATGATCTGCTGGCGCCTGTCCCGCATGCTGCGACGGTTCGCGACGAGGGCCGGATCGATCTTGGGGAGGTCGGAGGACATCAATCCTTGTCCGGCGGGAACGCGGTGGCGAAAGCTGGCGCATTGTAACCAGGGGCTTCTGGCCACGCGGGCCGCACAGTGTGACGGGATGCACGGAACCCATAGCCCGGCTGGACGTTGGAAAGCGGAGCAGGGGAATGACGAGGATAGATACTTATGACACCCGTACTGGTTGCACTCTATGACGATTACGGAATCGCGGAGCGCGTGCGAACGCAGCTCGTATCCGATGGCTTCCCGACGGACCGGGTCGAGCTGACATCGAAACTGGATTCCGGGCAGGCGGGTACGCAGCCGGGGGACTCCTTTGGCGAGCGCGTCTCGCAATATTTCCATGTGCTGTTCGATCAGACGGCTGATGAGAATTACGCCACCTTCTTTGCGGAAGGCGTGAAGCGCGGGTGCTCGGCGGTGACAGTGCATCCGCGTAGTGAAGATGAGATTGAAAGCGCGCGCTCGATTCTGCAGTCCAATGGACCGGTGGATATCGACGAGCGCACCGCGGAATGGAAACTCAATGAGCAGGTGAATGGCTCGGTGCAGTAACCGGTTCGAGGTGTATGTGCAGCGTCGGCCGAGTGGCCGACGCTGACGAGACTCTTAACGGCAGGCCCCGCGGACAGCTAGACTTCCGCCCCTGCCCCGGTAGCTCAGCTGGATAGAGCGCACCCCTCCTAAGGGTGAGGTCACAGGTTCAACTCCTGTTCGGGGCGCCAGACGTCTGTTTCGAGCCATCTGACGGCGTCCCCTGTCGTCACGAAACCCTACATTTCCCGACATGAGGTCCGGGCTTTCGGAGACAGTCCGCCCGCGGGAGCCAGCGGCTTCTGCTTCCCACTGCCTTTGGTGTTTATCGCCGTTTTGTCTGTGTACGCCCCGACCGTAACCGCATTCCACGACTGAGTGGGGCGTAACAGACGATCTTCTGAGCCTGACCGTCGATCACGTCGGAACGCTGGATGCTCTCCTCGATGATGAGGCCGTAAAACTTAGGATCGTTCGGGTCGATTCCGGCCTCCGGCAACACCTTCACTAAGATCAATCCGAGACTTTCCCGTTCTCCGGGTCCTGAACCTCGATGTTCTTGATCGATATCTTCTTAGTCGCGTTCTCCAGCCCGTCAATAAAGCCGTGCGCGTCACTGAGGCCGATCTCGAGATAGAAGCCTTGATGCTTCGGATCGGCGACTTCAGGGTCTGATTCTTCAATCGCCACGGAAGCGGTAGTTCTATGCTCCGGCATGCACTTTCCCTCACTGTAACCAAGCGCACGCAAGGGCTCGCTATGGTGACCGATACGCCATGGAAGACCCTGCGCCGCACGCTACATCCTCGCGATTCTGCACCGAGATTTGCATGACGAAACGCACCGCTATTTCTTCGCTGGCGACAGACTTGCCAGAAACTGCGCAAACGGTTTGATGCTCTGACCGACGCTCGCCGATTCGAGCGCGGCCATGTATTCAGCGCGCCTTTCCACGGGAACGATCGTCCATGAATAGCCGCCGGCGGCCATCATGGCGTTCATCAGGAAGCGTCCGATGCGGCCATTTCCGTCCATGTATGGATGGATGTAGACAAAGGCAAAGTGGCCAAGGACCACGCGAACGCCTGGTTCCGTTTCGGACTTGAGAAGCTCAAAGAAGGCGGGCATCAGTTCCCGAACCGCTTCGCAACTCGGTGGAACGTGCATCGAGCGGCGGATGAAGACAGGGCCGTTGCGAAAGCCCGCAAGTTCACCAGGCGTCACGATGCGGGCTGCCACGCTGGGCTCAAACAATTGGCCGTACCACGTGTCGTAGTCTCTTCGAACTACATCGCCCGGGTTCTCACCTTTCAGGATGGATGCGAGACTCGTCTTCACGGCGTGGAATGCTTGCCAGTAACCGCGCGCCGCCAACGCGTCCCTGCTCCTTTTGTCGTCTTCGTTTTTATCCGGGTTCCACTGTCCTGAACGCACGCGCTCGATGAGCTCTGCGTTCACGCGATAGCCCTCGATTGAAAGTGAGTTGTAGGCGTCCGCTGCGTACAGGTCGTCCACCTTCTTCAGGTAGGACTTCGCGTCACGCGCAGGACCGGGCGGCGCCGGAAAGTGCCCCAGGATATCTGGGCGCATCGCCGCCCACATCAGCTTCAGCCGACTGACGTATGGAGATGCTTCCCGTGATTCGAAAACGACGGCTGACTTTTCGCTGAAAGGATCGGTTTCGTTGACCGTGTAGCCAGCGGTCTTCATCCGGCCAAGGATTCGATCGGCTATCTCGCCCCTTCCTATGTTTCGAAACGCGCCCGCAATTCGCCCCGCGACGACACTGTGCCCGCCGTCGAGGAGGCGACGAAGGATTTCTGTCGGATCGAAAATCGAGGCGAGCGCGCTGCGCAAGTCGTTTGGCTTGGCTTTGAATTGAGTTGGCGCGCAAGCAATCAAGGCGGCAGGCATGCTGAAAATGCGCAGTCCGTTTTTTACTTCGATGTCGGCTGCTGGTGGCAACGCTAACCGAACGTCAAAGATGGACGTGCCGTGCAGAAGTTCGGTCGGCTTGTTGCCCCCTTTCGGGGATCGCACGAGCAGCTGCCGGGGAACGGTCTGGTCGCCGACGTGAAGCGCGATCGATTGCTCGGAACTCAGGCACCAGTCGTCGCCGAAGCGTTCATTCAAGTACGCCGCGGAGAAGGACCAGAAAGAGGTGTACCAGCCTGTGCTCTCGCCTTCGGGTTCGTCCGGGCGCGTTGGGACGTACCACCCTTTCATCACCTCGCGAATGAATCCGCCCTTTTGCAGGCGTTCGCGATCAGTGCGCGAAAGCTGGCTGGTGCGGATTGCGATGGCGCCTCCGTCCTGAAGAGTTTTCAGGGCGTAAAGTGAGTCAGCGAGTTTTTCGGACGGCAAGGCCATGACGGTACTGCGAGATCTAGGTTATCGTGCGTTACGGTTTCTAGGGTATTAGGTATATCGATATTTAGACTATCGTGTCAATACTGCAGAATACCCCTTTACTAACAGTAACCTACGGCACCAATCGGTCTTCGACGGCACGCAAGTAGAGTAACGGCACATTAATCGCCGACAGTTCGTTTGCGACATTCACTCGCACGATTTCCCGAAGCCGAGCACGCACGGCGCTTGGAGTAACCCGGGTCATCGCGTCTCGGACGCGCGCGCGGAGCTCGGGTGTTGCGTGACGGCCGAGCAAAAGAAAGTCTCCTACCCAATCAGGTGCGTGATGCCTGGGCAAGACAGGGGTGACGTAGATAGCCACTTCAGGGCTCGCCGGGGGTTTGTAATGAACGAACCGCCCTGATCCATAACTCTGCTGCACGCCGCGCGTACGACCCGGTGCTGGGGCGCTTTATCTCGCCGGATCCGTATGTCGTCCATGTGCTCATGGAACGTGCAGCCTCGACGTGTCACGTTCGTAGGCCGTGGTGCCCGTAGCAGTCGGCGCGCTAACGCCGCCCGCACCGTTACACTCACCGAACGGCATCGACAACCATACAACGCTAAAAGCCGAGATCACTCAGGCCAGGATGGTCATCAGGCCGCCGGCCGAGCGGCCAGTGATATCGTCGGTCTGCCTCGCGAATCGGCGCATCGTTGATCGAGGCGATCCGCCTGCGCATCAGGCCGTTCTCATCGAACTCCCAGTTCTCGTTGCCATACGAACGGAACCAACTGCCGCTGTCATCGTGCCACTCATAAGCGAAACGCACGGCAATTCGATTGTCTCGAAATGCCCAGAGTTCTTTGATGAGGCGGTAATCCAACTCTCGCTGCCACTTGCGAGTGAGGAACGCGACGATGGCTTCGCGGCCGCTGAGAAACTCAGCGCGGTTTCGCCACTGACTGTCGGGCGTGTACGCCAGCGATACTTTCTCAGCGTTTCGACTATTCCAACCATCCTCCGCGAGGCGCACTTTCTCAGTCGCCGTCTCGAGCGTGAAGGGTGGTAAAGGGGGACGTTGGGCGCTCATGATGATTCTCCGTCAGTTTTGAACCGCGCACGCAGGGCCGCGTTCTCCGATTCCAATTCGGCCAGGCGCTCCTGGAGTGGGCGGACCGCCTCCGCGATCTCCCGTTCCGTGAAGCGCGGAGTAATGTGCTGCGGACAGTTCCAATCGTAAGCGTCCAACCGCAGCCTGAAGATCCGCTCGAGCTTTGCCTTGTACGACACGTCGGTGACCAACGTGGTCAGCGCCGGGTCCGCATCGAGCGCCAGCTTCTCCACATGCATGTAGATCTTGAGACGGGCACGCCGTCGATAGTCCATTAAAAACAGGCAAGCCCGATCGTTTACCGCAAGATTGCCCAAGCTGATGTACTGGCGATTGCCGCGGTAGTCCGCGAACGCGAGCGTCCGGTCGTCCACCACTTTGAGAAAGCCAGGAGGCCCACCGCGGTGTTGGACGTACGGCCAACCGCTTTCGGACACGGAGGCCATGTAGAAGCTGTCGCGCTCGCCGATGAACGCGATCTCGTTCTCGGTGAAGCGGTCAGACTGACGCTCGCCCTTGAAGTTTCTCCAGATGCGGTCCGCGCCCATTTCGGCCTGCGCCGCCCGCACACTGGGTGTCGTGGCGATATCCAGAAATCCGTAGGTCATGTCGCTCTCATGCAGCCGCAGGAGTTTAGAGACACTGAGTATGAAGGCGCGGTCTGCGAGATACGAGCCCTAGGCCTCGAGCCCTCCGTGAATGGCAACGTCCGCCTTCCGGTCAATCCTCCGCCGGTCGGGCGCCCTGCCACCCCTCATCGCACTTGTACGCGAGCGCGATCCGCTGTCGCCATCCGATGACAGCACCTGTACCTACCGCAGTCCGTGCTAACTCCACCCTGACGCCTACATCTGACTTTATAAGAATACTTCGTCGGCGATCTGCGACTGTTTGAGGGGAATAAAATAAGACAACGGCTCGACATTGCAGCACATGCCACGTACGCTCCTTCACGTAATGACCGAGACCCGCCGACACTCTTTTTCCACACTCGACGCCATGCGCGGTGTGGCCGCCATCGCTGTCGCGCTCTATCATTTCAAGAAGATGTATTCGCCGAATTTCGGCTTCCCGAATGGCTATCTCGCGGTCGACCTCTTCTTCATTCTCAGCGGTTTCATCATCGCCTTCGCTTACGACAAGCGGCTCGGTCAGGGACTGACAACCGGTCAGTTCATGACGGCGCGAATCATAAGATTCGCACCCATGATCTGGCTCGGCGCAGCGCTGGGCGCGATTCAGCTGCTGACGTTGCCCCACGGCGGCGACGAAGTGCTGAGCTGGAACGAAAGAGTCTGGGCCTCGGTATTGAATGCGGCGATGCTGCCCTCCTTTGTCGGCGACTCGCCGCGCATGTTTCCGGTGAACAACTCCGAGTGGTCGCTCTTTTATGAGCTGCTGGCGAACCTCGCTTTCGTGCTCACTTTCCATCGGTTGCGCGGCAAATGGCTGTTCGCCGCGATCGCGGTACTCGGCGCCCTGCTCCTCGCCACCGTCCTGCGGCTGGATCACGCCAACTTCGGCTGGCGACAAAGCCATCTCGTGTTCGGAGTCTTCCGGGTGGGATTCACGTTCCTGGTTGGCGTCGCCATTTGCCGCTATCGGCATGTATGGCAGCCGAGGATTCCCGCGCTAAACCCGCTCATCATCCTGGCAGCGGTGGCGCTTTCCTTGTTCGTACCCGTGCCGGATTCGGCGCAGGCCGCGTACGACTGCGCCTTTATCTTCCTGATCGCTCCCACGCTCGTGATGCTCGGCGCCCGGTCGGAGCTGACGGGCCAGCGCCTCAAGAGCATGGGCGTCGCGCTGGCGCTGCTGTCGTATCCGCTCTACGCCATCCACTATCCTGTTTATAAGATGTCGATGGCTGTCGCCACGGCGGGCTACATGCCGATGATCGCAGGCGTCGCGGTACTTGCCGCGCTCATTCCATTGAGCCTGTTCATCGCCCGCCACGTCGACGAACCGATACGCGCGTGGATGACGGCGAGAACCAGGCACTGGTTCGACGGCAACAAGGCACTGACGACGGCCAACAGCATGGGCTGAGGCCTCTTGCTCAGCTGCCGTCGTTCAAACACACCCGCACAAACTCAATATGCCGCTCGGTTGCGCGCGCGGCTCCAATGGCCTCGCGCGCCAGAATCGCATCGATCACATCCCGATGTTGTTTTCGCAGCTGTACCGCTACATCTGAATTCGGCTCCAGCCCGGCAATGCTCAGCTGCACATGCTCGTGGAGCAGCTTCAGCAGCGACGCCATAAGATAAGAAAACACCGGATTGTGAGTGGCATCGGCAATCGCGCGATGAAACCCCACGTCACTTGCAATCTGCGCGCCGCGATCGTTGCCGCTGTACGCCGCATCCACGGCTTCCCCTGCCCTCAACAACCGTTCACGGTCATCAGCATCGTGACGTAGCGCAGCCAGCTCCGCGGATCGACACTCAATCATGGAGCGAAACTCGATGAGATCTTCCTGCAGCCGGGGATGGCGCTGCGCCATGTCGGACCAGATTTCCGCCATGCGCTGATCGGTCTGATCGTTGATGAAGGTGCCGGCGCCCTGCCGCCGCGTGAGCAATCCGCGCGCGACGAGGAGCGTCACCCCCTCCCGCAGCGTGGATCGCGAAACACCGAATCGGCGCGCCAGCTCGCGCTCCGCCGGCAGCCGTCCCTCGAATTCACGGGCCATGATCGCCCGCTCCAGCGTGCGTGCGATCTGGTCGCTACCGCGGCCTGTTGCTTCGTCCATTCCCTCATATCCCCGGCGAGCAGAAAATTGGTCGGACCATTATGGCGCGAGGGTGCTCCCGGGCGACACTGTGTCAAAGCCCGCGAAAGGGCAGCGGCCGACAGGCCACCCATCTGAGGAGGTGCGGTCTTGACCCGCCACGTCTATCTCTTTGCGACCTGCGTCATCGACCTGTTCAGCCCGCAATCGGGACTGGATGCGCTCGAGGTGCTCGAAGCGGCCGGCGTCAACGTCGTATTCCCCGAGCGGCAGACCTGCTGCGGGCAGCCCGGCTACACCACCGGCTTTCCGGAAGAAGCGCGGCACGTGGTGGCCGCCCAGCTCGATCTGTTCCCGCAAGACTGGCCGATCATCGTGCCGTCCGGTTCATGCGGCGGAATGCTGAAGCATCATTGGCCGCGGCTGTTCGTCGATGAACCCGTGTTGCTGGCCAAGGCGCGCGCCATCGCGGCGCGCACTGTGGAGTTCACCGACTACATCACCAACGTTCTCAAGTTGGATCTCACACGAGCCAACACCAGGCCGGTGAAGGTGGCATTGCATACATCCTGTTCGGCGCGCCGTGAGATGGGGACGTTCGAAGTTGGCCGCGCATTGCTTGCGCAAATGCCTGGCGTCGAGCTGGTCGTTCACAATCACGAGTCAGAGTGTTGCGGCTTTGGCGGGACGTTTTCCGTCAAGCATCCTGAGATTTCTGCCGCGATGGCGCGTGACAAGCTCCACGCCCTCGCCGCCACCGGCTGCGATGTGTTCGTCTCCGCGGACTGCGGCTGCCTGCTCAATCTCAATTGCACGCTGGAAAAGCAGAACAGTAGCCGGATGCGCGGCGAGCATCTCGCCACGTTCATCCGCCGACGACTCGATACAACATCAGGCAGCGGAACATGAGCCATCCAGGCGAGCAATCTGAACGAGCGCGCAGCGCGATTCTGCAGCGTCTGCGAGCGGCACCGGTTAGCGCGCCCGCACCGGCGCCGGATGTGGCGGCTTACTTCGCTTCGCGCCCTGCCATACCTGCGGAAACACGCGTCGCGTTGTTCACAGCAAACGCGACGGGATGGCACGCTGAAGTGATCGAGACCACACCCACGGAATGGGCTGCGACGATCGCACAAGTGCTTGCGCGCAAACAGCTGCGCAGGGTGCTTGCCGGGCGCAACACTGCGTTGAGTGCGGAACTTGCGGCGACTGTCGATCCAGCCACTCTCGCCTGGTACGACGAGGCACTGCCTGCGTTCAAACCTGTGCTGTTCAATGAGATCGATGCGGGCATCACGACGACCCGCGGCGGCATCGCCGAGACGGGCACCTTGATTCTCTGGCCGGGTGTCGATGAGCCCCGCACCTTGTCTCTGGTGCCGCCGGTGCATATCGCCGTGCTGCGGGCGAGCGAGCTGTACGACAACTTTCATCAGGCCATGACGGCGCAAAGCTGGGCCGCCCAGCTGCCCACCAACGCGCTGTTGGTCACCGGCCCGTCGAAGACCGCCGACATTCAGCGCTTGTTGGTTTACGGAGCGCATGGGCCGCGTGAGCTGGTCATCGTGTTGATACGGGATGACGCGGGAGGTGAGCTGTGAGCCACGCGCATGCTGTCGCCAATCCTGAGGATTTCAAGGATCGCAGCCACGAGGCGCTGCTCGACCCCTCGCTGCAGCAGAATTTTCGAGCTGCGATGGATTTTCTGATCGAGAAGCGCGCCCTGCAGTTTCCCGATCCGGCGGCTTTCGAGAAGCTGCGCACGCTGGGCGAACATATTCGCAAGCATGCGCTCGCGAAGCTTCCGGACTTGCTGGAGCAGCTCGAAGCGCGACTCAACGAGCGCGGTGTGCAGGTGCATTTCGCTGAAACGCCGGCCGATGCCAATCGTATCTTTCTCGAGATCGCGCGCCGCCATGAAGCGACGGCGATGGTGAAAGGCAAGTCGATGGTCAGCGAGGAGATCGAGCTGAACCACGAGATGGCGGGCGAAGGCATCGAGTGCCTAGAGACCGACATGGGAGAGTTCATTCTCCAGCTCGATGGCGATCGCCCCAGCCACATCATCATGCCGGCGATTCACAAGACGAAGGCCGATGTGTCCAGAATATTTGCCGAGCACATCGCAGGCGCGCCGCTGACGGATGATGTCAATGAGCTGATCTCGATCGGCCGACAGGCGTTACGTGAGAAGTTTGCGGCCGCGCGAGTTGGTGTTTCCGGCGTGAATTTCATGGTGGCGGAGACCGGTACGCTGGTGTTGGTCGAGAACGAGGGCAATGGCCGGCTCTGCACGACTGTTCCGGACGTACACATTGCGATCACCGGCATCGAGAAGGTGATCGAGAAGCTCGAGCACGTCGTGCCGCTGTTCGCGCTGCTGACGCGGTCCGCGACTGGCCAGGCCGTCACCACTTATCTCAATGTGATCAGTGGACCACGGCGTGCGGGTGAGAAGGATGGACCGCGTGAGATGCATCTCATTCTTCTCGATAACGGCCGCACGCAGGCTTATCGCGAGGAGCGCTTTCGTTCGACGCTCCAGTGCATCCGATGTGGCGCGTGCATGAATCATTGTCCGGTGTATACGCGGGTGGGTGGTCTCAGCTATGGGACAACTTATCCGGGGCCGATCGGGGCGATCATCTCGCCGCACTTGATGGGACTGAAGCCGACGAGGCATCTGCCGACGGCGTCGAGTTTGTGCGGGGCTTGTGGCGAGGTGTGTCCGGTTGGCATTCCGATTCCGGATCTGCTCATGCGTCTGCGCGAGGCGGGGCGCCATAGCGTGTCGGAATCGATGACGCCGCCGACGCGGGCGCTGCGCGATCAGGGCGATGCGCGATCGACGGGTGAGGTGCTGATCTGGAAGGGCTGGCGCGTGCTGTATGGGAGCAGCACGCTGTATCGCTTGTTCGCGTGGGTGGCGCCGCGTCTGCGGTGGCTCACACCGCCTTGGCAGGCTGGCTGGACGGAGACGCGTGCGCCGTTGCGTCCGGCGGCTCGGTCGCTGCGGGATCTGCTGGCTGAGCGACGTCGGGGTGGATAGCTAATTGTTTTTCATAGACGGGCTCTCCCCTCCCCGTTACAATGCGCGCCGCTTTTGGGGCGGTAGCTCAGTTGGGAGAGCGTCGCGTTCGCAATGCGAAGGTCGAGGGTTCGATCCCCTTCCGCTCCACCATCTACCTGTCTCAGGCTGTATCCGGTAGTACAACGAAGTAGCTAAGTACCGGATTTCCTAGAAACCGCTTACCACCATGTACTGGGCTGTTCGTTGACGGCCTACCACACTGGGGTAAAGACGAGGGTAAGTGCCAGGTCGGGAAGGCTGTTACCCCCACATACTTACGGATACGGCGGTTCGCAACGCCAGGCTTTGCGAGAAGCCTTACAAGCTCACGGATGGTGGCGGGCTGTACGTCATCGTAAATCCCAATGGGTGCGCTGGTGGCGCTTCCGGTACCGGGTTCAAGGGCGAGAAAAGCTCATCTCACTTGGCGTCTATCCGGAAATTTCGCTGCGCGAGGCGCGTGAGCGGCGAGATGAAGCCAAGAAGATGCACAAGAGCGGAGGCGATCCAAGCGCGCGGCGGCAGATTGAGCAGAAAGTCACCGCCGAAACCTTCGAAGCCGTCGCTCGCGAGTGGCTCGCGAAGTTCTCGGTGAACTGGGCGCCGAGTCATTCGGAGAAAGTGATTCGGCGGATCGAGCTGGATCTGTTTCCGTGGATCGGCGCGCGACCGATTCGGGAGATCACCGCGCCGGAGCTGCTGACCTGCCTCCGGCGAATTGAGGAGCGCGGGGCGCTCGACACCGCCCATCGCGCGCATCAGAACTGCGGACAGGTGTTCCGCTACGCCGTGGCGACAGGGCGCGCAGAACGCGACCCTTCCGCCGACCTCCGCGGTGCGTTGCCTCCGGTGAAGCCAGGACACTTCGCCAGCATCACAGAACCCGCGAGAGTCGCCGCCCTCCTCCGCTCAATCGACAGCTACGACGGGAGCGCGATCACTCGAGCGGCGTTGCGCCTCGCGCCGCTGGTGTTCGTGCGGCCCGGAGAGCTACGACATGCGGAATGGGCCGAGATCAACTTCCAAACTGCGGAGTGGAGGATTCCCGCGGAGAAGATGAAGGCGCGTGCACTACACATCGTGCCGCTATCCCGGCAGGCCCTCGCGCTGTTCACCGGAGTTCAGCCGCTGACGGGAAAATGGAGCAGGTACGTCTTTCCTGCAGCAGTCACACGAACACGGCCGATGTCGGAGAACACAATCAACTCTGCGCTGCGGCGAATGGGCTATACGTCAACGGACATGACGGGGCACGGTTTCCGCAGCATGGCGAGCACGTTGCTCAACGAGCAGGGTTGGAATCGTGACGCGATTGAGCGTCAGCTCGCGCACGGTGAGCGCGATCCTGTGCGGGCGGCATACAACTATGCGGAGCATCTGCCGGAGCGTCGGAAGATGATGCAGGCGTGGGCGGATTTTCTGGATGAGCTGCGAGCGAACGTCAGCAGTGTGCAGATAGAGAAGGTTGGCTAGGCATCGCGGGACTTTCTCTGCGATCTACCTTGCCGTGCGCGCACGAGCCGCAACGAACTTTTCGACATGTATTGCGCCGGGCGGAAGCAACTGAATTACGGATTCGTCAGCCGCAAGTTCGACCAAGCGCTGCAAATGCAGTTGTCTTAGCAGTCGAAAGAAGTACTTCCGTTCCTTGTATCCAGTCCACGACTGCAGCTCTGTGGTGGAAACAGCTCCGGGCTCGGAGCCGAGGAGTAAAAGGACTTGGTCCTTGAGTGGCATCTCAGGGTCCAGGACGCGTTTGCCAGCATCGCCAAGCCACACCAACGGCATTCGGCGCTCTGCTAGTGAATTCACAAGCGCCTGCGCATCCCGTATCGGTACGCGATGTAGCACGCGCACCAGTTCCGCCATGACCCAGTTCGACATTGAGAGAACGGCCACGGCGTCCATATGATTCGGATCGACATCCCCACCTACATGCCCGACCCCGCGATTATTCCGGATCTCATACAATGCGGGCAGAAGGCGAGGTATCAGGATCTGAAAACTCCGGGGCACATGCGTATGGGCTTCAAGTGCTCGACATGCACTTACGAAATCCTTGGGCTTCGACGGCGTCGCAGGATAGGAATGCTTGGCGTACCCGTCCAAGACGGAAAAAACGACCTCACAAAGCTTTCCTCCGCTCAATTCAGAGGGTAGCCAGCGGTGCTCAAGAAAGTTCTGCACGATGCCGCGGTACTCCTCCAGCAGGGCATCTCGTAATCCGCTCGGAAGAGCACTAAAAGCTGCTGCCGCCGCTATCACGACGTATAGCCCAATTCGCTTAGACCATCCGGCGTGATAAAGAAGCCGTCGCCCTTCTTCTCGCAATGACCTTTACGCACATTCTGATTCAGCGCGTCGGCGGGATTCCCGATTCTCTTCTGCTGGTGATCAGAAAGTGCTTTCGCGACCTTCGCTGTCGTAAGTGACGTCTCGCCGCGCAGGCGCAACCAGTCTGAAGTAGCCAGGAAACGCTTTACTTGATTCGACTCGCCGTTCTTTAAGCGAATGTGCGAGGCAAGCGTTCCCACTGATCCGCCGCCGACTGAAGAAGCCCCGGCCTTGTTTGCAGCGTGAGGCGCAGCGGCGGGCGGAGGCGGCTGAAGCTTCGAAAGCTCTGCGGCCGTCGCGAGGATCTTGCTCAGCTGCTCCGACAACCATTGCTGTTCGCCTTGGCCTGAAAAGACGATCCCCGCAACGTTAATTTCGATCTTGCCGTCGGTCATGGAAACACTCCTATTGTTAGTACATACAATACTAGCGTAATAGCACTACTACGGGCGGCAGATTTGACTTAAGGTCCGTTGGCTTCAGGGCACGTGGAACCAGAGTTTCGATGCCCGTACCATGCCTCGGCCCCAGTTGGTAAGGCGCGATTGACCCGGTTGTGCTCGCAAGGCGCTCGCTATCTCACGAGGACGTCTCGCCCGTCACGAGGTCGATCCGCACGGTTATGCGACGACACTCGCTGCATCTGAATGATGCGCAAGAGCTGAACTGCGATCATCTCTTTTTCGGTGATCGCGGGTGGCAACTGGTGGATGTACGCGCGTACCTCTCCAGCGAGCGCACTCTCGCTTTGCGAGTCGAGCGCCACCGCAATGCGCATCCAGTAGCCCAATACGGCCTCGCGCGTTGCGACCAGTCTCTCTCGAAGTGGTCACTAACACGGCCGGTCTGGGCAAGTTCCGTCGCCACTACCCTTAGGCGCTCTCGCACAACATATGACGCGCCGTGGGGCTCAGTGCCCAGAATAGAACTACGACTATGTTTGTACTGCCCGCGGACGATCGTCCTAGTAGCATTGGCAGCCACTCCTTGCTCCCTCATAAGGCGCGCGAAGTCTTGCCGCCAGGCATATAGCGTCGGTTTGTCGACGTGGAGGCGCCGACCCTGCTCGTCCTCTGCCTTGAGGACAATGTGCACATGCGGATGCCGCTGGTCAGTGTGTAAAACCATCGCGTACCGGTGACGAGCGCCGAACTTCTCGCGTGCGAACACCTTGGCGGCGGCGAGTACTTTCTTGGGTGGCGTCGGCGCCGGCATCGACAGGACGATGTTGTAGACCATCTTCGGAGACCGGCCTCCTCCCCTGCGTGGATCCGACTTCCGGTAATGCCTCGCCGTCAGCTCCAGTGCCAGCTCTTGAGCATCTCCTTTTGCTCGTCCCGCCCCAGGACCTGTACTCCGTCGTCTGTTTCGATCTCGAGTTGCCCGCTCCGACTGATGTAGCTGAAGTGCGCCGCCACCGCTCCAACCTTCGTTCCGCCTCCCGTCACCTTGAGCATCACTTCCGGCGTTCGGCGGACCGTGCGCGCGATCTGCTGAATCTCCGCCGGACTGAATGGCCGCCCCTGCCCCGGTCCGACTCTGCCGCCACTGTGGATGTTCAGAAGCGGATGCCCGGTACCCGGAATTCTGACGGGTCTCCTACCCATTGCGGCACTCGCAGCTGTTCAGTGAGGCACGCACGAATTCGTGCAGCCGTTGTTCGACCGCCGCGACCAGGGCGCCAGTGCGGCTGAGGTCTTGTTGCAAGTCCCGCGGCGGTCCGCCCGGCGCACCGTGACCTTTGGCGACAAGCGCCATCAGGCGCCTGTATCCGGCGAGAACAGCGACCGCTTGCTTGAACGCAGCGAGTTCGTCGCCGTCAGCGGTGGATTTGAGGCAACACGAGCACGGACCAGTGCGGCGATGTACGTCGCGGTCTTCGTTCTTAGCAGTCGCGCACGCTCGGCGATCGTCTGCCGATCGCCAGGACGCAGACGGATCGTGATGCGGTCCGAAGCGGATTTCTTCCGCACTTCGCTCGCCGCCGACGGAAGCTGACTGCCGCTCAGTTCCAGCAGCATGCGTAGGGCTGCCAGCCCGAGCTCCGACTCCGATTGCCCGCGTGCCGCCGCGATGGTTGCGAAGCGGCGCTTCTCATCCGGCGTGAGACGCACAGTAACGGAAGGCCGGCGTGAAGAAACGGCATCGCCGTTCATGACGCACGCTCCATGCGTGCAGCACAAAGCGGACGCTTTGCTATCCTGCCATCCATCAAAAACGACCGCTTCTGTGTGACAAACAAATCGCCACCGCCGCGGTATCATCGCCCTTCTGTTCCGCGCTGGCATGCAGTGGAGCAACGCGCTGCTGCTCTAGGACAGCTACCGATACCGCCGAACTGCCCGACGTCCATGCGCATTGCTTACCCTTGCCCCGATCCTTGGCGCGCACGTTGTGTGTCGGGGACAGGTTGAGGGGCATCCACTTGGTCGGCTTTCCACGCCCGTCCGGAGTCGTGGCTCGGGCTCTTGACCGTGGTCGACGCGGCAATGAGATCCGCTATGGCCGTCGCTACGATGAACCGCCGGCACCCGACTACCACACTCGGTAGCTTGCCGCTTCGAAGCCACAGGTAGACTGTGTTACGGGAAATGCCGCCGAGCCGCTGTCGGGCCTCTTCGATGGAGTACAGGTCGCGATCCGTCATGATGACCTCGTGCCATCAGTGCCGGCCGCAGTGGCGACTTCAGCGTGATGCGGTACGCCGGCATAGGTTCTGTGGGGAGGAATACTGTAAGCACGCCGCGCTTCGGACCGGAATAACGAGTTTGTCCTGAGTTTGCCCAGAAACTCAGGTGTCCTTCCGGGCGGAGCCGTGCGCGAAGCCTCTAGTGCCGCTGAACCCGCTGCGGTAGCCGTCGACCGTCGTCGCCGGTGTCGAGTTTCGGGGGTATTTACCCCAGAAACTCCACACTGGCTCTTGGAACGCTGCGGGTCGTGCACGTCGATAGCCTCTGATTCCGTATGAAGCACGAGGGAGGACTTCGATGCGCAATACGGTACGTAAGGACGAGTCGGGTGTAACGCGGTGAAAGTGTCGAGTTTGCGCACGTATGCATGTTGCAGACGCCGGCGCTTTGGCGGTCACGTGCGACGAACTGCATCAATGTGCAACGAGTTGCGCCGGTATGCTCCCACTGCAAAGCGAGCCTATGCTCCACGTGGCCGCGCTCGTCTTGTTACCAGCCTGCAACGAGTTATGGAGCCGGCAAAACGCGGGGGAGGCCCATAGAATTCAGGTATTCGGAGGCTTCGACGAAACTGTGGGCAAAGAATCAGTGGCCGAAGCTCTCTCTGCCAAATGCGGCGATCCGTTGTGGCATTTGTAGCGCGCAGATTCTGGCGCGCCTTCGTCAAAGGCGGGAGCGGATCGCTGGGTGCGGTTGAAGAGAGAGGAGTGCCGCTGTCGATCGGCGCGCACCGAGGTGAGGGATGCCTCCCGGAACGCTACTCCCTGCGGAATCGCCAACGCACTGCGAGAATCATCAGTGTCAACAGCACGATCGACAGGACACTGTGGGTAGCCGCCAAAAAAGCCAGAGCAAAAGGCATGTCGTTCAGAAGATCTCCATACAACAACGATGTTCCCTGCTTGGAGGAAAAAATCTCGAACGGCCGCAACAATTGAGTAACTGTGAAAGCGCCTACCTCGGCATCAAGGCGGTATTCCCAGAAGCGCAATGAATGGCCCGGGTCCAAAAGCACTGAATAGAACGTCCCGAATCCCACCTGAATTGCTAGCAACCAGGCGAGCGCCAGTCCGTAGCTGTAGCCATACCGTGCCGTCCAGTCATAAAGACAAGAAAGCAGCCGTGGAAGCCAGAACCCCCATGGCCAAGGCAAGGAGAGCCTGTGACTCCGTTTCTCGAGGGTGAAGAAGAAGCCTTCCTGCTCTCGGTCCCCGTTCTCCCCGAACAAAGTGCGAAGCTTTCGAAAGCGGCCTTCGTCGGCGAAGCGGCGCGGCGCCGTCTTGAACTTCGCGCCAGTGAACGTCGTGCTTTGGGGCAACTTGTCCGGTGCCCCATCTGCGGGGAACATCGGAGCCGACGAAAATCGGCCCCCGTCGAATCGAATCGCCGAAGCACGCCCCACCGAGTGAAACCTGCTTTTTTTGAATCTCGACCCGGAGAAATCCAGGCTGCCTTCGGACCGCTGAACAGTGACATCCAATGTTCCCTTGAAGGTGGCATTGCGGAATGTCGCACTCTTGCAATCGACGCTCAGCTGCGAACTTCCATTGAAGGTGCTGCCGTCGAGATTGACCTTGTGCCGGAGATTCAGGGAAACCCCGTCTGCGAATTCACACTCCGTCAAGTCTTGAACGTCGTGCTTGGACTCCAATGCATAGACCGTACCTCGAACTCCCGGAAATTTTATTCCACGGAGGCGCGCCTCACCTCCGCGGGGCAAGGAGGAGATGAGTTCCTGCGTTTGATCTACGGTTAGTCGTTGTGGAGCCTCTAACGGTAAATGGGCTCTGCAGTAAGTCGTCCCGTTGAACTCATACGCTCCAAGTTCATCCTTCAATGGACACGCTGCGCATACATCGCGTGACGAGGTGCGTACGGTGAATCGACCTGAGACTCCTTTAAAGAACCGGCTCACGAACGGGAGCCGACTCAGTCCTCTAAATGCGGAAGCCGAATCCATTTAACTGCGCCACCTTTCGTCTCCCGCCGTGATCATCAGCCTCGGATCAAGCCCGGCACGCGTAGCAAGACGAATTAGCGTACCAAGCCTGAAGCGGCTGATTCTTCCACGCTTGAGGTCTGAGACTCGCTCTGGGGCAATGCTAAGCAGCTTTTCTCGCTCAGTCTGCGTCAGCTTCGAGCGCGTGAGCCAGCGCTGCAGCCCGTGCAACAACGTGCTGCGCATTTCGAGTTCGACAGCGTCTGTGTCAGAGGCCAAATCTGACAGCGCGCTCCGCCCTGCTGGCGTCACGTGTCCGCTGTCATGCTCACTCAAAATTCGCTTCTTTGCCTGCATTCGGCAACCTCTAAAGTTTCGTCCCTCTGGCGAAAAGCCCGATTCCGGCCAGCAGCTGCGGTGTATGCTGCAGACTCCCGCGTTCTCGAAGGAGCAGGCGCGCTGTGCACGCGCTGACAACGCACCAGCTTACCCTTGCTCGCCTACGGCAGGTTGTTACGTCGCATAGCGCGCGGCTGCCTAAATTACGACTCTCTCGACGTCCAGTGTCAGTGGCTGGCCGCGGATTGCTTCCAAGCGCTCTGCCGCTGATCTCGCGAGTGTCGCGAGGAACAGCATGTTCAACTCCTTTGGCGCCTGGCTTTCATAGATGTAACGCCAATCGACGAATGCGCGAGCCGCTTTGTCGAGTTCAGCGTCGAAGTCGACAAATCTAAGACGTGTGCTCGTGACAATGGCATCGCGGTCCTGAGGAGACGCGAGGTTCAGCAAGACCCGAAGATTATGTTCACGACCGAACTCTATGCCCCGACGTTTCAGAATGGCCTTGAGACTTAGCTCAGCGCCTAGTGCAGCGCATATCAGCCCCGGTGTACCCAAACCTTGGGACGCGCGCGAGATGAGGACTTCGCTAGCTCGCACAAAGCTCTCCGCGTGAACATCAGTAAACAGATCGAGTGCACTGCTCATAGAAACTCGGGTCATGATATCCGGCAGCCATGGGAGGCAGCCATGGGAGGCAGCCAATTAAGATAGCAGCTCTTCGGATTCCAACGTCGTCTTTGCCATGGTCACTCCGATGCCAGTACATCTCACCGACGTCAGGCGCCTTGAACGACGATTTTTCCTGTCGGCCGGGACGCGCGCCGAGGAGTGATTCGAATCTCCACGTCCTGCCCAAGCGCAATCAGAAAGCTCATTAGCCGCTCCACAGAAAATCCGTCGAGGCGGTAGTTCTTAAGCGCCGAGATTTTCGGCTGGCTCACTTCCAGCCGACCCGCAGCCGTCGCCTGGGTGAGTTTCTGCTCGACTATGAGCCGGTTAATCTCCACGGCAAGTCTTGCCTTCGTGTCGAGTTCCTCTGCGTCGGGCAGACCGAGGTCCGCGAAGACGTTCCCGGAGCTGGGTTCGATGCGCATACGTCTAGCCGCCTTCTTTGCCATATCGAACCTCGTAGTCCTCTTTGGCCGCGCGAAACCGCCGTGCCACCAAAGCGGTCAGCGAGGGTGGTAAGAGCGGGGGTAATGACAGGATTCAGTGGAGGTAGAAAAGCTGCAGAAAACAAGCACTTCCCTGACTTCCGCGAGGGCCTTCCGCCCACCATCCAGCTGTTTCCCCTCGTTTCCGTTCATCTCCATCGCTCATAACTCTTTGATTTCGTCGGACGGCGTGTTCCGGGTTGTGTTTGCTGATGCGTTGACAGCACCGGCCTCTGGGGGCATTTTGGGGGCATCGAGGGTGTCACGGACACGATGCCCGCAAATGCTCACGGACACAGCGATTCGCAACGCGAAGCCGCGAGCCTAGCCGACACGCAGGCACTCCATCAGTCACCCCGAACGGCACCCGCCTCTGGCGCCTATCCCCAAGTCTCTCTGAACAGGCACGAGAGCAGCGCGACGAAGCCCGTCGCCTCCTCGCCCTCGGGGTCGACCCCGGTGAAAAGAAACAAATCGAGAGAACGCAGCCGCCCGACACGTTCGAAGCGATCGCACGCGAGTGGTTCGGGAAGTTTTCGGCCAACTGGGCTGCGAGCCATTCCGAGAAAGTCATCCGCCGGCTTGAGCTCGATCTCTTGCCTTGGATCGGGTGTCGTCTGATAGGAGCGATCAGGCCGCCGGACTGCTCACCTGTTTGAGGCGCATCGAGTCACGAGGGGCCTGGACACTGCACACCGTCACCGCTTCCGTTTCAAGGGCATCGCCGGCCGCGCTTCATTCGGCGTTCGGTACATCGCGTTGCGTACAGGCGTAACAGCAGTAACCGGCAAGCAGCACGTAAGCGATGCCCGGTACGAACATGAGAGCACTCTGTAGTGGCCGGAGCGACTCAAATGTGCCCGCGCGCGCGGCAGCGATGATGCCCCACAGCCAATTCCCCAGAAACAGTGCCGTCGTTGCGTAAGTCGCCCACGTACCCCACCGTGTCCTCAAGGCGACGCCGATCGCCGCAGCCATGACAGCCGATGGTACAAGCGTCAGCCACCACGACTGGTATTCGAACGCATAATGGAAACCATAGACGGAGTAGGCGGCCAGTAGCACAACGGCCGTCGGTCGACGAACGATGGCATAACGACGACTCAGCAAAACTAGTGTGAGCGAGAACAGCCCAACGAAGAACGCCGACCATGCTACGGCGCCGCTGGGGCAGATCGAGGCGGCCCAGGACGCTTCGGACGAGAGCCGACAATCCGTGAACTTGAATAGGGAAGTTCCGAAGGCTGCCCCGAATAATGCGCCTAGCACGCTGACCGAGACCTTGATCGCCCGTACGGCCATAATGGATTCGATCCACAAAATAACGGCTCTGCGGCACTATACCGCGTCGCAATTATGGCCGTTTCGGGTCGAATCCGGACACACGAGCCCCGATGCCTCAGAAGAGCGGCTGCTGGACGCCTTCAGGCTTCGTTACTTCTTCGTCCTCGTCTTCAGAATGCATACCATTGACGCCGCCCGTTTCCCGGCATGCGAAGCAGATCCGCCGTTCCCTGCTCCCACCTCAACAATGATGACCCCGGCGCAATGTCCGCAATGATCGAGTTCGATTTCGCTCAATGACCACGCCCAGCGCCAAGACGGCGCCGGCACAACATCAACGCCGCGAGAAACAAATAGGGCACGCGCAATCGCATTCCGAAAAGCTGCAATACCAACACGCCGGCCACTAGCGAGAGTTGGCTTATCTCGGGGCAAATGAGAGTCCACATGAGTCAGGTCAGGACCCATACGCGCGGACCCCCGCCTCACTTCGCCGCGACGCTACGAACCTCTGTTTCCGGCTGGATCACATAAGCCTGCACGAGCTTCACATCGAGATATCCCGAAATCGCCGTGTTCACGCCGGTGTCAGGATCCGGCAAGCCATCCGCCAGACGTCGCAACGCCTTATAGATCGAAGCCGCCGACGCCTGCCCATACGCAGCGTGATGAGTCGCCCACGCCGTGTTCATCGCGTAGTACCACTGCTCGACATCGATAAACCCACCGAGCACACCCGTAGCCCCCTCAGGTGTCAGCTTCAATCGCAACTGCGCGGTCCTGAAGATGTTGATGGCAGGATCTCCCATGCCATCCTCCGGCACCAACAGGCGATCAAACGCCTCCGTCTCCAGCACCCCATCAACGATGCGCGCCTTGGCGCTCGCCATGAAACGCTTGCCCCAGCGCGCATCAACACGCTGCGAACCGCCCGGCATGTAATTGCCAGTCGGGCCGGCAAGCAAAGTATCCAGCGTGCGGTAATAAGAAACCGTCACCTCCGGATCATTCTTCAGACTGTCGACACCCGTCAGCTCAAACGTCACCCGGTTAAAAGGCTTCTGCGCACGCCACTTCGTAGTGATGATGCCCAACTCGCCTTCCTGCCGGTAATTGCGAACGCAACCCACAGCGCGGAACAGCTGATTGTCGATGCCCTTGCGGCCATCGTCACTCTCGAAATCTTCCGGCGTCACCTTGCCGTCGAGGTTGATGCCCAGCGCAAACTTGCCAGTCGCTTCATAGAACGGAAACTTGTCCGGCGTGGTATCCGGCGCCCACACTTCCGCCTCGCGCATGAGCTGAGTTTCCGCCAGCGTGCGCTTCTTCCCGTCCTTCGGGAACATCTCCGCAAACTGCTCACGCGGACCGATGTTGAAACCCTGCGGACACTCCTCCTTATGATCCGCCGTCTCCCGGATACCCCACGACACCTCATTAGTCAGCACGTACCCAATGCGGCCCCCAGGCGGCGCCCAGTCGTCTTTCGACGCTTTATCTTTCGCAGCCGCGCTCACCAACACCGGCAGCAGCAGCGCGCCAACGATCAACGCAAAAGAAATCGCAGGACGGTTCATCACTCACCTCGCCCACTAAAATCAGAACGTAACCAGAACGCCTTGTAGCCGTTGCGGTAACCATAGAACTCGCCCCACTGGTCGGCGGTCATGTCACCCGGATTCTCGTCGCGGTAGTGCGTATAGACCGGACGCTCGCGATAAGCCCACACATACAGCGCACCCGACTGCTCCGGCGTCGCCTTCTTGCCGGTCATCGGGTCGATCCACATCGCGCTCCACACATGGTTCGCGGTCTTCGCGCCCTTCGACGCCAGAATATAAGGAAAGCGCTCGATGCAACGCTGCGGATCCCCGCCACCGCACACGGTAAACCGGTAAATCTGCGGCGAATCCGGATGGTCACAAGCGAGTTGATCCAGCGCATCGTCGGCGCACATGTAGACGTAAACCGTCTTGCCCTTCTTGTCGCCGAGAACCAGGCCCGTAGGACTTTCCTGGACAGTGAAGTCAGCAGGCGGCTTTGGCGTGTGCTGCGTGTACACGTTGTGCCAACCCGGTACATCGCTGCCATACATCTTGCTGAACGGCTCTCCCACATGCGTGTAGAGCGGCTGCTTGCGGAACGTCCACTGATAAACGCCTGGTGAGCGCTCGATGATTCCAAACTCGCCACGCGGCTTGGCGTACGCCGGCCCAACAATCGGCTTCCAGTCTTCCAGACACTCGCCCGTGCAGTTGGACTTGTCCGGCCGATCGTTCGAGCTGGCATACACCGAATAGTTGTCGATCGTCGTCAGCACGCGGCCCGTCAGCTTCGTCGCGACATTGAACTGCGGCGGCACCATGGAAGGCGCAGCAGCGGGACGCCGCACCCCCACTTCACCCGTGGCTCCGCTGATACCCCCGTTCACTTCGCCCGGCTCGTCATCGAGCACGGAGGTATAGAGCGCATAGCCGTCATAAGCCCACTGTTTGGAGCCATCCGCACGCTGCGCGACAGTCCACTTGCCAACGGGTTTGGCATCGTTCGAAGCCAACACCGGCGGCCACACATCTACGCAAGACGGCCGCGTTCCGACCTCCGGCAGCTCGAACCCACCCGGATAAGGACTCATCAACCCAGCGTTGACCGTATAGATCGTCTTGTCGCAACTCGGCTGGCCCTTGCGTTCGCCAACCGGCCCGTTGCGCAGCTGCCGAACCGGCCACGTGTACAACGTGTGACCGCGGGCATCCGCGAACACGGGCCCTTCCTGTTCCGTGACCACGATCTTGAAACCCGGTGGCATCGGCACCGGCTCGAACTGCTCCTTATCTTCGGCCGATTTCTCCGGCCAGTAAGACTTGGCATCAGCCGCTGCCGCCGCCAGCGGAATGGCCAGGAAACACAGCGCCAACCATCTCTCGAGTTTCGTCACGCAACGATCTCGTTGACCGGGTTCGACGTCATGTTGCTCTTCACACCCCAGTTCGGCAGCTCGAGACCCATGACACGCAAAGCCGTGTAGCCCACGCGTGCGACACCAGTTCCATTGCCATCCACATGCAGGCCGGTCTTTACACGGCCGCCAGCGCGCCCGGCGGTAAACGAGACCAGCTTGTCGAGAGCATGAACACGCGCGTCACCGTGATCGGTGTTTGCGTAGATCAGCATGTTATCGAGCAGCGTGCCGCCGCCCTCGCGCACCTTGCTGAACGCCTCGACAAAGTAAGCCCACTCCTCGATCGCTCGCGACGCGAAGTACGCGTGGTTCGGCTGATAACCGAGCTTCGCGTCGATGGGTTCCTCATGCGTGGTGGTGTGATGCGGCTTTTCGTAGCCCTGCTTCACCGTGTTCGCCTGCGCGTTGGAATACGCCATGTTGAATACGCGCGTCTGATCGCAGGCCACCGCCATCACCATGAGATCTGTAAGCAAGCGATGACGCGCCTTGACCATTTCCACGTCCACGCCCATGCGCGGATCGCTGGTAACAACAGGCGGCGCGTGACATGCGCCGATAGGCTCGGGCCGCGTGAGCTGCTGATCGAACTGTTTCTCGAGATGGCGCAGACCCGTGAAGTATTCATCGAGGCGCTCCTTATCCCGGGCGCCAATGGTTCTCTGCAGTGCCTTGGTCTCGTCCATCACGACGGAGAGCACACTACGACGGACCATCACACGCGGATTCGGCGTGAAGGTCGGCGAATTCGGGTCCTGGAAGTCGACGCCGAACAGTCGTGAGTAGAACTCCAGCGGTGAAATCTCAGGAGGATTCGGCGAGTTCTCGTTCTCGAAACTGACCGTGTTGCGGAAATCGCCGGTCGCTGACGCCGTCAGGGTGCGGAAGCGAGTCGAGCGGCCAATCTCGTTGGCGATCGTGACATCGATGGTCTCGCCCGGACGATCGGCACTGGCCTTCGGCGCCTTGCCGGTGCGGCCAATGATCCAGCCGGAGTAGTGACAGAGATTCGGCTCGCCGTCGCGGAACGCCGTGAGGTTCGTGATCAGATTGACGTGCTCGCGCACGCGCTCGACCGGCGCCAACTGCTGGGGAATGTCGTAATCCTTCCCCGTCTTCCTGGGAACCAGGATGGCATTGTTTGCACCGAGACCCCAGAACCATGTGCCGAAGCGCACAGGTAACTGCGCACCGCTGGCATACGCGGTACCGCTGTCGTTGAGAAAACAGTCCAGGATCGGCAGCGCCACCGCCACCACACCGCCATTCAGCATTCCACGCAGCACGTGGCGGCGGTTCAGGTTCTTGTACTTCATCGGAAGGCAATCTCCTCGCTATCAGTGCGCTGTGGTCAGCGACGCGGTGGCTTCGGCATCAAGCGCAACGTCGGTCCGCCGCGCAATAGTCAGATCAGGCAGCGGAAACACTTTGTGTACCCGTGGCTCGTATACGTTGCGGAACGCGCTGCTCAGCGTGATCTCACGCAACAGCGCTGGGAACACGTAGCCCTCGTCCGCGAAACGGTCCGAAAGAAACTCGAGTACGCGGCGGTTGTTAGCATCGCTGCGCGTGCCGGTGGCGTACGCAAACGTCCGGCGCACGAGACACCAGGGTAGCTGCGGGTTGTCGTGCAGAGCTTTGCCCAGGCCAACAACGTCAGTGAAAGGAACGCCGTCCAGATTACCCGTGGTGTCGATCGGCGCGCCGTTCTCCTCCTGACGGAACTGGCCCGCGCCATCGAATGCCTCCATCGAGAGGCCCATCGGATCGGTGATGCGATGACAGCCCGCGCACGACGGATTCTTCAGGTGAAAGCCCACGCGCTCACGCGCCGTCTTCACGTTCGGGTCAGGATTCTGCACGGCAGAGAAGTCGACATTCGCCGGCGGCTTCGGCACCGCCTGACACAACATGACTTCGCGCAACGCCTTGCCACGGAGCGTGGCCGAGCTGCGACCGGGATGCGAATGCAACGCCTGGAAGCTGACATGCGTCAGCAGTCCGACGTAGGGGCTGTCCTCAGGAAATTTGAAAGGCGTCCAACCCGGGCCCTGCGCGGCGACTTTGTAGATCGGCGCCAGCGCTGGCGAAATGAACGTCTCGCGAGTCGTGAACAGGTCCCGGTAATCCTCACGACGCGTCAGCAGATGATCAACTACCGTGCGTAGCGTCTGCTCGCGCGCGTCAACCGCCGTCTCGCCGGTGAAGGTCGGATAGATCGTCCCGTCCTTGGTGAGCATCCCGAAGTTCTCGAACTCGAACATGTCGTCGAACAGCGCGCGCACACCGTCCTCGAGCCTCGGGCTGGCGAGCATGCGATCGACCTGCGCCGCCAGACCCTTGCGTGTCTGAAGCGCGCCGCTCTCCGCGGCCTTCAGCAACTCGCCGTCCGGCGCGGCATTCCAGAGGAACAGACTCAGTCGCGTGGCGAGCGACCAGCCATCCAGCCGCTTCTGCCCGGGATGCTCCGGATCAGGCTCCGAACCCTCTGCGACCAGCAGCGCATTCGGGCTGAGCAGCATGCCCTCGATCACGACGCCGAGGCCGTTGTAGAAATCTTTCAGCGCGTCCGCGGCCTCGCCCGCCTCTTCGACGAGCTTGACGATGTGCTCCCCCGACACGGAGCGGCGATATAACAAAGGCGCCACTTGTTCGATGAACGTCCGGGCACATACCGGATCGGCCGCATCCGGTGCGGCCGGCACGCAGGGAATCAGATATTCGCGGCTGCCTTCCTTGATGATCTGCGCCGCCACCTTCGATGCCGTCTTCTGATACATCTCCAGCTGCGTTTCGGTCAGACCGGCCGTTGCCGCGCCGCTGGCGAGCAATCCGTCGGTACGCGGCAGAGCTGCGAATCGCGTAGTCGGCTGCATGTTGGGGCCGAATACGTACTGCAGCGTGTTGAGGTACTGCTGCTGTGTCAGCAGGCGCAGGCTCGCGGGGGTACCCCTCGAGATCGGCTCTGCATGGCGAGCGGCTATGGCCAATCCGACTACCAGGCCGACGACAGCCACTGCCGCCGCTCCGCCCGTCCACAACAGCCAGCGCTGCCTCGGCTGTTGCAGATTTCGGATCAGGTTTCGCGCTCGCTCTATCATCAGTGGAACCTCGGCAAAAACTGCGGCACGTGCACGCTATTTGTACTGGCGGTCTAGATCAATGAGCCCACAAACAACACGATTTAGCGTGACTAAAGAGTGCCGGTGGCCGCTCAGAATCGCAGGCGATCGATATCCTTCGGCTTGACCGTCCCGGCAGCATTGCCCCAGGAGTTACGCACGAAGGTCAGCAGCGCCGCCGCCTGCTCGTCGCTCATTTTCTGGCCAAAGGCCGGCATCGGCTGCCAGGGCCGCTGCCATTGAGGTGACGGCGCGGGAACTGGATCGCGCGGACCATTGATGACCAGGTCGATGAGCGACGACGGATCCGGCGCCTGCGCGAAGGCACTGCCGGCTATGGGGGGGCCCGTATCGTCCGAGCCCAGGCCAGTCGGCAGATGGCAAGTGCCACAGTGGATGTCGAATTGCTTCGCGCCCAGATCCATCACCTTCTGACTGGGCCGGCTGCCGGTATCGCCGGCAGGCTCGAGGCTCTTGATGTAGACCGCCATCGCCTGGGTGTCTGCCTCGGAGAGGTGGCGCGTGCTGTTCAACACGACCTCGTTCATCGTACCCATGAGACGCGCGCGCGAGCCGACGCCCAACTTGAGATAGCCAGCGAGGTCTTCCGCGGACCATGCCCCTAGGCCGTGCGGCGACGAGGTCAGATTAGGAGCGCCACGTCGCACCGGGCCGCGCTCTTCATCCAACTCTGCTAACACGCCACCCGTGTATTGCGCCGACATCTTCTCGGCGCCGAGAAAGTTGCGAGGCGAATGGCAGGCACTGCAGTGGGCCAGCGCTTCCACGAGGTAGGCACCGCGGTTCCATTCTTCTGGACGGGCCGCGTCGGACACGAAGCGTTCTTCGGTAAAAAACAGCGCCTTCCATGCACCGAGCAGCCAGCGCTGGTCGAAGGGAAAGCTCATTTCATTTTTCCTGGCGGCTGCGCTGACCGGGCGCAGGCTCATGAAGTAGTCGTAGAGCGCGTGCATGTCCGCGTCGTTGATCTTCGTGAAGTTCGTATAAGGAAAGGCTGGATACAGATGCTGGCCGTCGGGACGCACTCCACTGCGAACGGCTGCGTCGAACTGTTGGAAAGTCCACGAGCCGATGCCGGTTGCCTTGTCGGGTGTGATGTTGGTGGAGTAGATCGTGCCGAAATCAGTGGCGAACGGTACGCCGCCGGCAAACACAGCGCCGCCCGGCTCTGTGTGACAACTCACGCAATTGGCCGCGCGAACCAGATATTCACCGCGCCGAGAGGCCCTGCCTGCCTGTGCCGGCAGGCGCGCGGGCGGCGTGGCGTCCGCCAACCTGACGTCACTATCATTGTGATGAGACGCCGCGCCTGCTTGTGCGGGCAGACGCGCGGCTCGCGCCGCGTCCGGCAACCGAACTTCCCTGTCATTGTGCTCGGGCGTCGCGCCGGCTTGTGCGGGCGAACTTGCGCGAGTTGTCTCCGCCGAGTGGCTGCGCTCAGATGCCGCGTCAGCCTGTGCCGGCAGCCCCGCAGGAATCGCCTTCGCCGAGCGGTTCTCACGGGCAAACGCCTCAGACGCCGCGTTGGCCTGCGCGGGCAGGCGAGCGGGAATCGTTTCAGCCGACCGGGCCTCTCGATCATTCCGCTGAGACGCCGCGTCGGCCTGCGCCGGCAGGCGCGCGAGAATCATCTGCGCCAAGCGGCCCTCACGATCGCCGGGCTGCGCATTCGCGCGAGCAGGAGTATCGCGCGGCGTAAACACCGAAATGCCGAAACTGACATCACGTCGACGCACGGCGAGACCGTCACCCCACCACAGCGCCTCGTCGCCGAACTGTCGCGCGACCGGCTGCTTCTTCAGCACACCGCCCGCGCTCGCCGCGCGAAACTCATTCAGAAACGAACGCGCGCCCTCGCTGCCAGCTGGCCAGCGCTGCGCATTCAGAATCACAAAGCTGCGCCCGCCAAGCGGCGCGCTCTGATCGACGGGCAATCTGTTTTCGCCCGTGAACGTCCAGACACAGGACGAGGAATACGCCCCGTTCGACTCGCGTCCCGCATCCCGCTTCGCGCCCTTCTCCACCGCAACGCCAAGCACCTTCTCGATGTCCGCCGCATTCAGCAGCGAGCACGCATCAATAGTCGGCGCCGCATCGACAGCAAACACTGATGACAATGGCGCTGCACTCAGCAGCACCCCTGCGACCAGCAAGTTGAACGCTCGCGACGCCCGCATCAAACAGATTCCCCGCTGATGCGCACCTTCCACTGGCTCAACACCGCCGCCGACGTTGGCGCGCCAAACAGGCTGCCGACCACGAACGCCAACAGACTCGCCCCGAGGCCCAGATAGATCGGCAGATTCGCGAAGATATCGCCCATCGCAAACATCGTCCCGAGCGTCACGACCGTCCCCACAACAATGCTCGCGAGCGCACCGAACGCAGTGGCACGTTTCCACACCATGCCGCCGATAACCGCGACGAGCAGGCCACCCACGAGAATGTCAGAAGCAATTGTCAGCGCAGCAACCACGTCCTGAAGCGCGCAGGCAATGGCAGCCATGACGACACCAAAAATCACAACGAGCTTGCGACTGCTGCTCACTTCGTCGGCCTGTGTCGGAGTTTCGGGTGAAGTGTTGCTCGCCGCACCGGCAAGCGACCGACGACGACGGAACGAACCCAGAATGTCTTCTTTCGCAACCGTCGCGGTGGCGATGAGAGCGCCACTCGAAGTCGACATGATCGCGGCGAGCGCGCCGGCGACGACGAGTCCCGAGAGTCCTTCCGGAAGCACGTGTCGCACGATCTGCGTGTACACCTGATCACGCGCGGCGATGTTGGGCAGGAGCACCTTCGCGGCCATGCCGATCAGCGCTCCCGCAAGACCATACAAGAAGCAATAAGCAGCAGCGCCCACACCAGCCCAGCGCGCCACACGATCGTCGCGCGCGGTGAAGACGCGCTGCCAGAGATCCTGGCCGATGATCATCGTCGGCACATAGAGCACGATGTACGTGAAGATGCTGGCGCCACCGATCTTGGTGAACGAGAACGCGTCAGCCGGCAGATTCGCGGCCAATCCTTCGAAGCCGCCCGCGCGCCACAACGCGATCGGTAACAGAATGAAGAAAATGCTAACCGTCTTGATGATGAACTGCACGAAGTCGGTAAGCGTGATCGACCACATGCCGCCCAGCGCCGAATAGAGAATCACGACGCTGCTGCCGATCAGAATCGCCGGCACCTTGCCGATATCGAAGAGCACCGAGAAGATGGCGCCGTACGCGATCGTCGAAGTCACAGCGATCATGAGCGTGTACGCGAGCATCACGATGCCCGAGATCAGCTCATGTCCGCCGCCGTAACGCAGCTCGAGCATCTGGCTCACGGTATAGACGCGAAGCCGATTGATGAGCGGCGCCAGCAGCAGACTGATCAGCGCCACGCCCGAAGCCATGGAAAACACCAGCCATGCGCCCGCGAGCCCATGCTGATATCCCAGGCCGATGCCGCCCAGCGTCGCTCCGCCGCCCATCACGAGCGCCGCCATCGTGCCCGCATACAACATCGGGCCGAGACGACGACCCGCAACGAGATAGTCAGACTCCGTGCTGGCGCGACGCTTCGCGAAGAAGCCGATCGCGATCATCGCCGCCATGTAGACGGCTACGACAATAAGATCCATCAGGGTTTTACCCCGTTCACGATCTTGAATCTCTGCACGCGCGCGTCTTCAGAAGTGTAGATCGCGCCGTTCTTATCGAACTCCATCTGATGATTGCGATGGAACTCGCCGGCATAGGTGCCGTAGCTGCCGAAGCGGCTCAACACCGCGCCATCGGTGCGACGCGTAAGCACCCACTGGAAGTTGCCAGGATCATTCATCAACACAAATGTCTGATCCGCATTCGGCCAGAAGCTGACATTGCCGACCGATCCCGAACCCTTGGTGGTGGGCTCGTAGATGATCTCTTTCACGAAGGTGCCGTCCTTCTTGAAAATCTGCAGACGGTCGTTCAGACGATCGCAGACATAGACGAGACCTTCATTCGTGATGCGCAGGCAATGCGCGATACGGAACTGCTTCGCGGGCGGCGCGCTCGGGTCGTAAGGCCCGATGTCTTCGTCCGTCGGGGGTTTGCCGTAGGCGCCCCACTGCCGCTTGAACTTGCCCGTGTCCGCGTCGAACACGATGACGCGGTGATTGCCGTAGCCGTCCGCGATGAACACTTCGTTCGTCGCGCGATCGACTTCCACGGCTGCCGCACCACCAAGTTGAGTGGTGTCGAGACTACCCTTCGACGGACCACGTCCGCCGATCTGAAGCAGAAACTTTCCGTCCGCGCTGAACTTGAGATACATGCCGTCCGGCTCTTCGCCGTCGGCGCCTTTGCGCGTCTGACTACCGCCGATCCAGATGTTGCCCTTGTAATCGATATACAGGCCATGACCGGCGGCGGGTACGTCATAACCCTTACCCGGGCCGATGTCCCATGAACGAACGACATTGCCCTGCTCGTCGAACTCGATGATGGCGGGCGCGGGAACGCAGCATTTGCCCGTCGGCGGATTGGCGGCTGCGCCTTTTGCGTATCTCGGCACGAGCTCGGGGCTGTGATAGAGCCACAGATGATTGTGGGCGTCGACAAAGATGCCGTTGATGAGGCCGAGCGCCCATTTGTTAGGCAGCGGCAGCTTCGGCCAACTCGTATCCAGCGCGTATTCAGGCGTAACGGGCTGCGACGCAGGCGTCGCGGCTGTCGAGACCCCCATCGAGACGACCAGGGTCATCACGGCTGCCACCACACCCGAACACCTCGACATGATCTTCACTGCAACTCCGAAAGTGTGCCGATTTGCAAAATCCGCGCCGCCCGCTCGCAGCCGTCGGGAAGTACGTGCTGAACATAGTTTGTGCATTGGGAGTTCCTGCTCGATGTGAACCCGCGAGTAGCGTGTTTCCCCGCTTCGCAATCGATACTGACTATAACGTCTATACAAAGCAAATATTTTGTCTGTACATTAAGTGCACTTAATAAACTCACGGTTTCACCGGCGATTTTGGTGCAAATGAAATCCCGTTTGACTGATGTCGGTGCATCGCTCGACCCCTTGCCCCCCATGCGGGCAATCCAGGCTTTCGAGGCCATCGCGCGCTGTGGCAGCGTCGCTGCCGCCGCCGAAGAGCTCGGAGTCTCCGCGGGCGCTGTCAGCCAGCAGCTTCGTAAGATCGAAGCAGATCTCAGCGTGCGCCTCTTCTATCGTGAAGGCCGCACACTGAAGCTGACATCCTGGGGTCGTGCGTATTATCCGAAGGTGCGCGCGGCGTTCGATCATCTGAGACGCGCGCAGCAGGCGCTCACTCTTACGCGCACACGGCGCTCGATCGTACTCAGCGCCCTGCCATCGCTTGCAACCTGGTTGCGCCGAATTCTGCTCGGCTGGCGCGCGACACACACTGGGGTGAGTGTCAGCCTCCTCGGCACTGACAAGGAGTCGTCCCTGCAGGAAGAGGGAATCGATTTCCGCCTGTGCTACGGCAACGATGCACGCAGATACGACCGCTTCGTGGAGTTGTTCGTCGATGCGGTGGTGCCCGTGTGCTCACCGGACTTCCTCAGACAACACCCTGTCCGCAGCGAAGCGGATATCGTCGCCGCCCCGCTCATCGACATCGTGTGGGAAGCGCGCCATCGCTCGGCGCCGTCTTGGGCCGACTGGGCCTGGTCGGTGGGCTTGGGCGCACGCGAGCCGAAGAGCAATCTCGCGTTCTCACAGTCGGACGCGGCTGTCGATGCTGCGTTATTCGGCGGCGGCTTCGTGCTCGCACAGGTTTCGATGATTGCCGAGCACGTCCGGGATGGGCGGCTCGTCGTGCCGATCGACCGCCGGCTGACGCTGCCCGAGCCCTACTTCCTCGCGTGGGATCGGGATACCCTCGACCGTCCTCTGGCACCGGAATTTCGCGCCCTGTTACTTGCCGCGGGCCGGCAACAGGCGGTTGCATCCCAGGAGCTTATGCCTATACATTAACGCCCATCCGCGCTGCCCACGCGCCCTGTCGAGTCGCCCATGACGCAGACCCCCTCATCCCAGCCGCTTCGCCTATGGCGCAACGCGCGTCTCGCGACGCTCGCCGCGACACGTCCCGGGCTTGGAGTGGTGAACGACGGTGCCGTGCTCGTCGATGGCGAGCGCATCCTGTACGCAGGGCCGGAGTCGGGCATGCCTTCGGCAGGGAATGCGGCAGTCATCGACTGCGACGGCCGCTGGATCACCCCCGGCCTGGTCGATTGCCATACCCATCTCGTCTACGCGGGTCATCGCGCGAAAGAGTTCGAGATGCGCCTGCAGGGCGCGACCTATGAACAGATCGCGCGTGCCGGTGGCGGAATTCTCTCCACTGTTGGTCTCACTCGCGCAGCGACGCCCGAAGCCCTGCTCCGGCAATCCCTGCGACGCCTGGACGCGCTCATTGCCGAAGGTGTGACAACGGTCGAGATCAAATCCGGCTACGGGCTCGACCTCGAGACCGAGCGCAAGATGTTGAGCGTGGCACGCAGGCTCGCCACCGAGCGACCCGTCACGGTGTCCACCACTTTTCTGGGCGCGCATGCGCTGCCGCCAGAGGCCGGCAGCGACAAAGAGGCATACATCGACAAAGTCCTGCAGACAATGTTGCCCGCACTCGCAGGCGAGGGACTCGTCGACGCCGTCGATGCCTTTTGTGAAGGCATCGCTTTTTCTCCCGCGCAGGTGTCCCGGGTGTTTGCCGTGGCCGCCAGCCTCGGCCTGCCCGTGAAACTGCATGCCGATCAGCTCTCCAATCTGGGTGGCGCCGCGCTCGCGGCGAATTGCCGCGCGTTATCCGCAGATCATCTGGAGCATTCGGACGAGCCCGGCATTCGTGCGATGGCCGCCGCCGGCACCGTCGCCGTCGTGCTGCCCGGCGCGTTTTATTTCCTGCGCGAAAAGATACTTCCACCGATCGAACTGTTGAGACGCCACGCCGTGCCTATTGCCCTTGCGACTGACTCCAATCCCGGAACATCACCGCTGACTTCCCTGCTGCTCGCCATGAACATGGCGGCCACACAGTTTCGTCTTACTGTTGATGAATGCATTGCCGGCGTCACGCGCGAAGCCGCGCGCGCGCTCGGCTTGGCAGACCAGACCGGCACGCTCGAGGCAGGCAAATATGCCGACCTCGCCGTCTGGGACATCGACGACCCGTCTGAGCTCGTCTACCGCATGGGCTTCAACCCGCTGTTCTCACGCGTCTGGAGAGGCCAATGATCGCGATTGTTCTGAAACCCGGTGAGACCACACTCGCCGACTGGCGCTCGATCTATCGTGGCGCCGTGCCGAAGCTCGATGCGAGCTGCCGTCCGGCCGTCGAACGCAGCGCGCGCGTCGTCGCCCACATCGTTGCGGAAGGCAAGCCGGTCTATGGCATCAACACAGGCTTCGGCAAGCTCGCCAGCGTCCGCATCGAAGCCGCCGATCTCGCCCGGCTGCAACGGAACATCGTGCTCTCGCACGCCGCGGGTGTTGGAGCGCCGCTGCCGGTCAACATCACACGTCTGATGATGGCGCTGAAGATTGCGAGCCTCGCGCATGGCGCGTCCGGCGTTCGCCCGGCAACGCTCGACTTCCTGGAGACGATGCTCGCGCACGAGATTATTCCAGTGGTGCCCTCGCAGGGCTCCGTCGGTGCGTCGGGCGATCTCGCGCCGCTCGCGCACATGACCGGAACGATGATCGGTGTTGGTGATGTCATGACGCCTCAGGGCCGCATGCCGGCGACGCAGGGCCTCGCACTCGCCGGACTGCAGCCTTTGGAGCTGGGGCCGAAGGAAGGCCTCGCCCTCCTCAACGGCACGCAGTTCTCGAACGCGGTGGCGCTCGCGGCCCTGTTCGAAGTGGAAATCGTATTCCAGACCGCGCTGATCGTCGGTGCGTTGACGACCGACGCGTATCGAGGCACAGATACGCCGTTCGACCCTCGCATCCACCTGCTTCGCAAACATCAGGGTCAGATCGAAGCTGCGAGCGCGCTCCGCAATCTGATGGCGGGCAGCGAGCTACGCGCCTCGCACCTGGAAAACGACGAGCGGGTTCAGGATCCCTACTGCCTTCGTTGCCAGCCGCAGGTGATGGGTGCCTGCCTCGACCTGCTTCGCAACGCCGCCCGCTTTCTCGGTACCGAGGCGAACGGTGTTTCGGACAATCCGCTGATATTCGCGGAGGACGGCGTCGCGCTTTCCGGCGGCAACTTCCACGCCGAGCCGGTTGCGTTTGCCGCCGACATGATCGCGATGGCCGTATGCGAGATCGGCTCGATCGCCGAGCGGCGTATCGCGATGCTGATCGATCCTGCGCTGTCAGGATTGCCCGCGTTCCTCACACCCAACCCCGGGCTCAACTCGGGCTTCATGATTCCTCAGGTGACGGCCGCGGCGCTGGTTTCCGAAAACAAACAGAAGGCGTTTCCGGCGAGTGTGGATTCCATTCCCACTTCCGCGAATCAGGAAGATCACGTGTCGATGGCGGCGCATGGCGCATGCCGTCTGTTGCCAATGATCGAAAACACCGCTGCGGTGGTCGCCATCGAGCTGCTCGCGGCCGCCCAGGCGTGCGACTTCCATGCGCCCATGCGAACGAGCGCTCCACTCGAAGCCGTGCGCTCAACGCTGCGCGAGCGAGTTCCCAAGCTGGAAGACGATCGCTACATGCATCCTGATATCGATGCGGCCATAACGCTGGTGCGTGGAGGATCGATCGCCGCGGCCGTCGGCGTTCGACTGCCTCAGTTGTCCGGATCGGAACCATGACATCCACTCCCGAGTGGCTGCACGTTCGGCAGGGCTCGTCGCCGCTGCTGCTCAGCATGCCGCATGCGGGATTGGACCTGCGCGGTCTCGAAGACCGCCTCGTCTCGCCGTGGCTCGCCCGCAGGGATACAGACTGGTATGTGCCGGAGCTGTACGAGCTCGCAACAGAGCTCGGCGCAACAGTAGTGCGCACCGACATCTCGCGCACGGTGATCGACGTCAACCGCGACCCGTCGGGTCGGTCGCTTTATCCCGGTCAGAACACGACGGAGCTTTGCCCAACGACCACGTTCGATGGCGAGCCGCTCTATGCCAGCGGCCGCGAACCGAGTGACGCGGAAATCGCAGAGCGCCGCGAGCTTTTTTTCGCTCCGTATCACGCGGCACTACGAGATGAAGCGGCGAGACTGTTGAGGGTACATCCGCAAGTCGTCGTCTATGACTGTCACTCGATACGGTCCGCCGTACCGCGTCTGTTCGATGGCGTGCTGCCTCACTTCAACATCGGCACGAACAGCGGCAAATCCTGCTCGCCTGCGCTTGCGCTCGGCATCGAGAGGATTTGCGAGCAGTCCGCATTCAGTGTCGTTCTGAACGGCCGCTTCAAGGGCGGCTACATAACACGCAGCCTCGGCGCGCCCGAGGCCCGCATTCACGCGATCCAGATGGAGCTTGCGATGCGCGGCTATCTGCGCGAACACGGCGCCGTCTCCGAAGCAGACTGGCCGCCTCCTTATGAACCCAACCATGCAGCGCCGTTGCGTGATGTCCTGCGCGCGATCCTGAAACACTGTGTCGCGGTCGGGCTCTCGCAGGACGACGAGTTACTTAGAAGTTAGAAGAAGGTCAGGAACCAACATGTCCCGAGTCGATTCGACCCGTGTCGTGCGCGCCGCGCGCGGCACCACGCTCTCCGCCCGCAGCTGGCAGACCGAAGCGCCGCTGCGCATGCTGATGAACAACCTCGATCCGGAAGTCGCGGAGCGTCCCGGCGAACTCGTCGTATACGGCGGCATTGGCCGCGCGGCTCGCGACTGGGAGAGCTTCGACCGCATCGTCGCCACGCTGAAGCGCCTCGAAGACGATCAGACGCTGCTCATCCAGTCCGGCAAGCCGGTCGGCGTTTTCCGCACGCACACCAATGCCCCGCGCGTGCTGCTGGCGAATTCGAACCTCGTGCCGCATTGGGCGACGTGGAAACATTTCAACGAGCTCGATCGCAAGGGCCTGATGATGTTCGGCCAGATGACGGCCGGATCGTGGATCTACATCGGCTCGCAGGGCATCGTCCAGGGGACGTACGAAACCTTCGTGGAGCTGGGACGCCGGCATTACGGCGGCAGCCTCACAGGCAAGTGGATACTCACCGCCGGCCTCGGCGGAATGGGCGGCGCACAGCCGCTCGCCGCGACGATGGCCGGCGCGAGCTGTCTTGCCATCGAGTGTCGGCAGGAAAGCATCGACTTCCGCCTCCGCACGGGCTACGTCGATGTCTGCGCCGCGAATCTCGATGAAGCGCTACAGATTCTCGAGTCCGCGAAGTCGAGCGGTAAAGCCATCTCGGTGGCGCTGCTCGGCAATGCTGCTGATGTGCTGCCGGAGCTGGTGAAGCGCGGCGTGCGGCCTGATGCCGTAACAGATCAGACTTCCGCGCACGATCCGGTGAACGGCTATCTGCCGATCGGCTGGACGGTGGAGCGCTGGGAGGCGGAGAAGAAATCGAATCCTGACGCGGTGGCGAACGCGGCGAAACAGTCGATGGCCGTGCACGTGCGCGCGATGCTCGAGTTCCACAAACGCGGCATTCCCACTTTCGATTACGGCAACAACATCCGTCAGGTTGCACTCGATCAGGGCGTCAGCGACGCATTTGCGTTCCCCGGTTTTGTGCCTGCTTATATCCGGCCGCTCTTCTGTCGCGGTATCGGACCGTTCCGCTGGGCCGCGCTGTCGGGCGATCCTGAGGACATCCGCAAGACTGACGAGAAGGTGAAGGAGCTGTTGCCCGACGACAAACACCTGCACAACTGGCTCGACATGGCCGGCAAGCGCATCAAGTTCCAGGGACTGCCGGCGCGCATCTGCTGGGTCGGCCTCGGTGATCGTCATCGGCTTGGCCTTGCGTTCAACGAGATGGTGGCATCGGGCGAGCTCCAAGCTCCAGTCGTCATCGGGCGCGATCATCTCGATTCGGGTTCTGTCGCATCTCCGAATCGCGAAACCGAGTCGATGCAGGATGGCTCCGACGCCGTGTCCGACTGGCCGCTTCTCAACGCGTTGTTAAATACCGCGTCTGGTGCAACGTGGGTTTCTCTGCATCATGGCGGCGGTGTTGGCATGGGCTTCTCGCAACATGCAGGCATGGTCATCGTCTGCGACGGTACGCGTGACGCCAGCGAGCGTATCGCGCGCGTGCTGTGGAACGATCCGGCAACGGGTGTCATGCGTCACGCCGACGCGGGCTATGAGCTCGCGATCGAACATGCCCGCAAGATGAATCTCGACCTGCCGAGCATCTGAATTGATCCGCCTGCTTCGCGCCACCGACTACCGCCGCATGCCGTGGAAGAACGGTGGCGGCGAGACTCGGGAAATTCTGGTGTCGCCCGCAGGCGCGTCGCTCGACACGATGGAGTGGCGCGTCAGCCTCGCCACCGTGGCGAGCGATGGACCGTTCTCGGAATTCCGCGGCATCACGCGTACGTTGAGCGTGATCCGCGGCTCCGGCATCACGCTGCGAGTCGGTGATCGACAGGCACGACAGATGCGTGTGTCTTCCGAGCCTCATACGTTCGATGGGGAGACGCCGACGAGCGCCACGCTGATCGATGGCCCCATCGTGGATCTGAATGTGATGAGTCGTCGGGGTGTCGCCGACCATCGGGTGAAAAAAATAAGTTTGGATGGCAGCGCGCAACTCGCGACTTCCGGCGACGTCACTCTCGTCTTCTGCCGTGTTGGCAGCGTGTTGTGTCGTGCCGGGAAATCTAGTTTGGAGTTAGGCGACGAGGACTGCGCTCTCATCGAGGGCGAGACGCGAGCGGTGCAGCTCGTCGCCTCACGCGCCTCTGACCTCTTCGTGATCGAGCTTTATCGGGCGTTGACGAGCTCGGGCTCATAAGCTCGCTCGCCGACCAGGCGCTCGACGGACGCGATCAACCGATTGTTTTCCGCCGGCGTCCCGATGGACGCACGGATGAAGCGCGTGTAGCCGGCTTCCAGCCACGGCTTCACGATGATGCCGTCTTTCAGCAACGCCTTCGCCATCTCGACGCTGCTCATGCCGGAATCCAGGAACACGAAGTTGGCTTCAGTGGGCGCAACCGTAACACCGCGTGCCAGAAGCTCACGGCGCACGCGATTACGCTCGGCGACGATGTCGCGGACGGCGTTACGCATCCAGGCTTCGTCCTGCAAAGCAGTCACCGCTGCGAGTTGCGCGGCGGCGTTCACATTGAACGGTGTTTTCGCGGCGGACAGCATCTTCGCGATCCGAATATCTGAGCAGACCGCGTAGCCAACGCGCAGGCCGGCCAGGCCATACGCCTTGGAAAAAGTTCGCAGCACGATGTGAGGCACACCCGCTGCACGCAGAAACCGGATGCCATCGGGAATCTCCGCTGGCACAAACTCGCGATACGCTTCATCGAGAACAAACATCGTCGCCGGCGACAGAGCGCGGACGAGTTCGCCAAGCTGCCGAGCATCGAGCGCGGCGCCTACCGGATTCCACGGCGAAGGCAGGAACACGAGATTCGGCTCATCGGCCAGCGCCGCGACGAGCGCGGGCACGTCGAAGCCGAGCTGGTCCGTCATCGGGATTTTCACAACCCTGGCGCCCATCGCCAGCGCCTCGATCTCGTGCAGCCCGAAACAGGGTGTGACGGTCAGGGCGAGTGCCCCCTGAGTCAGGAAGCTGCGCGCGGCCGCGGCGATCATTTCTTCCGAGCCATTGCCGATCACGATTTCGGCCGCGCTGACATCGAGGCGCGCGGCGAGCTCGCTACGCAGAGCCTCACAGCCCGGGTCAGAATATCGTGCGATCTCGAACGCGCTGGTCGCTAACGCGCGCGCGATCGCGGGCGAGCATCCGTACGGGTTTTCGTTGCTGGCGAGCCTTGCAATGTCATCACGCCGGCTCACGGCGCGTGCCGCCGCCAGCGTCAGGCCGGAGTTGTACTTCGGAAGCGCGGCAATGTTCGGATTGAAGGACAGCGCCGAAAGATCGGGCTTCAGATCGTGCGTCACAGTTCAACAGCCTTTGAATCGAATCTTCTGCATTGTCGTGGGCGGTGACGTCGGAAAGAACACCCACAACCGCAGCCTCGATTTAGATTCTCTAAATCGGTCACTCAGACCCGCTGTCGCCCGGCAGGCGCGCGGCCGTGGGTGGCGCGAAACTCGCCACCAGCTCATGCAAGGCCCCCGGATAGGTCAGTCGCACGAAGGTAATTGCCGTGGATTCCGCGGACCGCGTGGTGCGTTCTATGGTGAGCACCGCGCTCTTGGGGCGGATCTTCAGCGCTGCCGCCGTCTCACCGCTTGCCTCGGCTGCGCGAATGCGATGTACCGCCAGCATCCACGGCACGGAGTGCAGCAGCCACGTACCCGGCGGCATCTCGGTGAACGACTCTTTCGCGACGCCCGGCACTGCCTCGAGATTGATCAGCCGCTGCTCGAAACAAAACGGTTGCGTACCGGCCATATGCAGACACACGAGCTCCAGCACGGGAATCGACTTCTCGGAGCCGAGCAGCGCCTTGTCTTCGCGGGTACTGCGTCGGCGCGTTCTGCTCAGAAGCTCGAAGCTGTAAGGCTGGCCCAATGCCGCCACTTCCGCCTTGATGTCTGGAATAGTCAGCACCGCCGACTGGGAGTGCGGCCGGCTCACGAAGCTTCCGAGCTTGCGACGCCGTTCGATCATGCGAGCGTTGGCGAGTTGGGTCAGCACCTTGCTCACGGTCATCCGCGAGCATTTGTACTGCTTCATCAACTCGTGCTCGACGGGAATCTTCTGCCCGGGCGACCATTCTCCCGAGAGAATCAGAGTCTGGATGTCCGAGAGAATGCGCTGATGCAGCGACACCGATCCCTTGCTGACTACCGCGGCCGCTGCTGTACTCAACTGTGCAATTCCTTCATGACTTGGACGAATCCTTTGGCGACGCGCTCGCGCGCAACGTGCCGGCCCTGCGATACCCGCTTCGCGCCGGCGACCCAGACACAATCGACGACGTGACCCGAGCTCGCGAATATCCACGAATCGAGCAGCGCGTCCGCCGCGCGATGGGTCAACGCCGTGTGGCGCTCGTTCAAACTCATGAAGTCGGCGGGGCTGCCCGCGGCTATCGAGCCATGCTGGACACCCAGCGCCCGGCTCCCACCGACCAGCGCGAGCTCGATCATAGCGCGTCCCGTCGAATGTTCTTTCTTCCTTATGACATTCCGCGCGCGTTCCGTCAGACGCTGCGAGTATTCGAGCAGAGAAAGCTCCGCCGCGATGTTGATGTGGACATTGGAATCCGAGCCGATACCGAAATCTCCCTGATGTTCCAGCAACCTGGCAACGGGAAACACGCCGTCGCCCAGATTGGCTTCCGTCACCGGACAGAGGCCCACGACGGCGCCCGATTGGGCGATACCCCGCACTTCCTGCGACGTCACGTGTGTCGCATGAACCAGGCACCAGTTTGGCGCGACCGGCGCATGATCTAACAGCCACTCGACCGGCCGCTGGCCGGACCACGCGAGGCACTCCTCCACTTCCCGGACCTGCTCGGCGATATGGATATGCACGGGCGATGTGCCCGCGAGCCCCGCAAGCTCCGTGAGCTCTCCAGGCGTCACAGCACGCAGACTGTGTGGGGCAACGCCGACGACTGCCGCGTGAAGCTGTGAAGTCAGACTCCGGCAGCGTTGCAGCAGCGCCTCATAACTCTCGAGCGAGTTCAGAAACCGTTGTTGTGCCGGTTTTGGAGCCGCTCCGCCAAAGGTGGAATGCGCATAGAAAACCGGCAGCAGCGTAAGCCCGATGCCACTGACCTCAGCGGCCGCCGCGATTCTCCCAGCCATCTCGCCGATGTCCGAATAAGGCGCACCGGCAGGATCGTGATGCAGATAATGAAATTCCCCGACCCGGGAAAAGCCACATTCGAGCATTTCCACATAAGCCTGGGCCGCAACGGCTTCGAGCTGTTCCGGAGTCATGCGATGAGCAAGACGGTACATCGCCTCCCGCCAGCTCCAGAAATTGTCTGCCGAATCGCCACCCACTTCGGCGAGCCCGGCCATCGCCCGCTGGAAGGCATGACTATGGAGATTGCCGAGTGTGGGCACGAGAATGGCGTGGCATTCGTCGCCAGCCTCCGCCGGAACACCGACCTGCAGGGCGGCGATCCTGCCGGACTGCACGTGCAGCCGCACCGATTGGCACCAGCCCTCGCGCGTCAGCACTTGACCGGCATGGATGTAAGTCACGCCTGCACGTCCTCCGGTCTGATCTGGTTCTGGCGACGCCCTATATGCCTAGACATTAGCAGCCGGGCGGCCGCTACACCAGAAGGACGCGGGGAGAAGAAGACATGCGCCTTCCCCTCCCCCGCCTCGAGTCTCACATCCTGACGCGGAAGCCGAGTCTGTAGATACGGCCGAGTACGTCGTACAGCGAGGCATTCGCTGCCGGCGATTCATAGGCGAATCCGCCGGGGCCCGGTGCAACGATCACCGGATCCTTGTTGGTGAGATTGCGGACGTTGAGGTACACCTCACTCGCCACCCCGTCGCTGCTGCCGAACTTGTATCCAACCGAAGCATCGAGATAGATCGCACCGGAGATGGAGTTGTTGTCGACAGTACGGTTGTCGGCACTGGACTCCGGACACGCCGAGCTACACACGATGTTGCTGTTCAGATACGTGCCCGAGCTGATACCCCGCGCCGTGAGGCTGGTCGCCACGCGGTCGTTGGTGTAGTTGATCGATGCATTCCAACGCCAGTCCGGAGGGCCTGCAACACTACCGCTGGTGGTGTTCTGACCTGCTGTATCTGTCGGCGTGTTGATTCCGTTGCTCGAGTAGTTCTTGAGATAGTTGGTCGCCAGGAAACGGAGCGCCACATTGCCGCCCCACGAGGACACCAGAGAGTCCATCGGCAGACTGTAGGTGGCTTCGTAATCGACGCCGCGCGCCAGCTGATTGACGAGATTGAACGGCTGCAGCCTGATGAGGTCGATGAGGTTGCCGGCGCCGAACGTCAGCGCTTCACAAACGCTCGCGTTTCCAGCGTAGCACTGGTCGATCGTCTGCTGTGCCGTGATGGTCCCGATGGCCTTGTCGATATCCAGATTCCAGTAATCGACCGAGGCACTGAAGCCCGGAATGAAACGGGGCTGCAACACAATGCCGGCTCCCGTGTACTCGGACTCTTCCGGGACCAGGTTGGGGTTGCCAACAGTAGACGTCACGGTGAGCTCGGACTGGCCGTCGCGGAACGGGTTGATGACGCCGGGGAAACCGCCCGCGCCTGCGTTGTAGAGTTCTTGCAGGTTGGGCGCGCGGATATCCCGCGACCGCATGCCGCGTAGTGTGATGTCAGAGATCGGCGAGTAGGTTAAGCCGCCTTTCCACGTCGTCACGTTGCCCGACGTCTCGTAGTCCGTGAAACGGACTGCCGCATTGAGGTCGAGCTTTTCCGCCCAGGCTTTATCCTTGGCGAGCGGCACGACGGTTTCGAGAAAACCCTCAGTGACCTTGTTGCTGGCCGAGAACACCTTGTAGTTACCGATATACCAGTCGCTCGCCTGCGAGATGGGATCGTTTACACCAGACACTTCGTCCCGGCGATGCTCGGCGCCAAGCGCTACAGATACGGGGCCCGCCCATGTCGAGAACGGCTCGCCGTTCACCGAGAACGCGGCCACGTCCTGCGTAAACTCCTCTTCGCGGTAGTCCCGCGCACCATTGCCGGTGAGGTAATCCACCACGGCACTCGAATTGACGCCGATACCAAAGAGGTTATACGGCACGCAGGCCGGATCGTTGTTGGTCTGATCGGCATCCGCGTTGACGCGGCAGACGGCCTGACCGGACGGCGTGAGAACCGAATCCGTCGCCTTTGTAAACCGCGACTTCATGACGATGCCGGTGGCTTCCTGGAAGGCTTCCACTTCGCCACGCTGATAATAAGCATCCCAGCTCCAGCTCTTGCTCAGAAGCTCGAAGGCTCCCGTTCCACCGACGGTGAAGGTCTTCGTCGTACGGTCGTTGCTGGCGCCCTGCCGCGTCAGGTCCGCGTTCATGGTGCCGAACTTGAACTGAGTGATGTTGGCGGCAGTCATGCTTGCCCGAACTTCATCGGGAATGAACGCGTTGTCGGCCTTGACCGTGATCGACGCGTTGTCTTCCTTCGCGCAACACCAGTTATGGTTTTCGTTGTGCGCCCACATGCCCTGCGCGTACAGCTCGACATTCTCGTTCAGCTCGAAGCTGGCGCGCGTGAAGGCGTTCTGGGTTTCCTGCCGTGATGTCAGGCCATTGGCAAGGTCGGTGCCACGAATGGTCGCGCTCCGCCAGTCGCCACCGCTCATGTCCGGATCGCGCACGAGGTTGCCGTACGTGAATTGATAAGGCGCACCGCCGACGCCGAAGGCAGTGCCTCTCAGCGCGGTGTCGGTGATGATGCCGCCGGCAATACCATTGGATACGCTGACGTGGTTGACCAGGATGCGCTCGGGCACCGTTTTCGTCTGGCCCGGCAGCGTTCCGTAAGCGGGGTTGGTCATGAACTCCCAACCCTCCATGTTCCAGGGGCGGTCGTTGACCTCGATGCCGGCCTCGCGAGTGGCCTGCGCGCTCACGATGAAGTGACCGCGGTCAGCGGCGAAGCCCGTGCCGAACGCAAAATTCGTGTCCCAGGTTTCGTTGTCGCTGTAGTCGGTGATGCCACCCGACATGTCGCCTTTGAAGCCGGTGAATTTCTTGTCGAGAATGAAGTTCACGACACCTGCGACCGCATCTGAACCGTAGGCAGACGAAGCGCCACCGGTGAAGACCTCCACGCGCGAGATCAGATTCTGCGGTAACAGATTGACGTCAACGATGTTGTCTGACGTCGCGCCCACAGCGCGCCGGCTGTCGAGCAGCACCAGCGTGCGGTTGAGACCGAGGCTGCGCAGGTTGACCGCGTTCATGCCGGAGCTGCCACCGCTCATCGAAGAATTGGTGGACGTCGGCGCGCGGCTGCCGGCGAAAGACGGAATCGTGTTGACGTAGTCAGCCACGTTTGGCGTGCCGGAGGACTGGATTTCCTCGGTGCCCATCACGGTCAGCGGTGTTGGCGCCTCATAGCCGTCGCGCCGGATGCGCGTTCCGGTGACCGAGATTTCAGCCAGATCGCCCAAAGCGGGGGCTGCGTCCTGTGCCGAGACACTCATCGAGGCAGCGGTCGATGCGATGATCATCGCGACCGTTGCATAAACCTGATTTCCACGCGTGCAGCGCGGAGGTGTGGAAACTGCGCCACCGTGATGTGCACGGCTGTTGGCGACGGACTTGCTCTTCATTATGCGGCCCCCGGATATAAGTTCGAAAAGCCGGCGCATCCCCTTGCCACGCCGACCGGCTTGATCATGTTCGCAACTGACCGCGCGGTTTTTTTATGGGCTGATCCTCGCCCTCGCCCGAATTCCGTTGGAGCCTCTCACGGAGTCCGGGCCGCTTCGGCCGACTATAATGTATATACGATGAGGCGCAATTGTCTGTGCAAAATAAAATGCCTATACATATAAACCAGCCACGCGCCGCCCTATTCGGGGGCGAAAAACGCCAGGTTTGCGGGCAGGCGATTCATTTCGGGGCGTGCGGAAATATCAGGCGCGGCTTTCGCGGCTGATATTTCGCGTCGGCATGCGTTAACCGCCCAGCGGGCATGTAAGAAGTTCTGCGTAGTGGTGTTACGCAGATCCGGCACGACAATTCGTGACCACCTGGTTCACTTGGACACGCGGCGCTCCGCCCGCCCTGGGGCGAAACGCCCCCCCCGGAAGGAACTGCTCGGAGGCGGCATGCGGGGGCCCTGGATTATCGAACCCAGGCAGCAGCGTGTTCGTGTGCTGCCCGCGGCGGCCGGCGGCAGCCACGCGCGTGGCTTCTCGAGCACAAGGGGTCGCAGCCAACTCAGTTCGCGAAGCTGTTGCCGCCCACGCCGGGCGCTCGACCCAGCGGCTGGCACAACAGCGCTTGCAGCGAGAATGCCGCCTCCAGGGGCGCAAAAACACTAACTTGCAAGTATTAAGTTCTGCTGCGAGCGGCGCTGCTGGCGTGCCACTGCGAGGGACCCGCACACAATTTGCCGGTCTTCTACTGAAGACAGCACTTAACGGATACGTCTCATCACCACGATCTGATTAATCTGCAAGCGAACGGTTGCAGAAATGGACTCACAGTGAACTAAGAGGCTCGAGTTAGTCCCTCGGTACGCTTCTTATCTTCGGATACCATCAAAGGAGATCACGATCATGTCTAAGCTTATGCTAGTTCTGACGACGACCTGCCTCGCCACTTGCGGCGCGGCCGCCTACGCGGAGACCGTAGAGCTTCGCGGACCCTCGTCTCCCATCGAAGTGCCGGATTCTCTGACACGGCAGCCACATACGCCCGGCACCACCGCGCCGGATCACGATCTGGATCGTGGGCAGAAGAAGGTACCGGTGGAGAACGAATATTACGGCAACACGCCGAAAGTGCTGACCGTGGCGGACTCGTCGGGACGTTGATCGCGGAATTGATCTTACAAGAGCAATAAAACTCCACCGGTCCCCGACAGGCAGGGAACGCCCAACCGGGACCGGTGGAGTCCGCAAAACAATCTGCCGGTCTTCTACGGAAGACAGCACTTAATGGATACATCTCGCCGCGACGCTCTCATTAAGCTGCATGCGTTGCCCACGTTCATGCAGGCCTCTGGCGACGACCCGCTTGCCGCCAGCGGCGCGGCCACGAGTGAGCCGAGCACCTCCGCCCGGCGCTGCGGATTTCCGCGAGCCCGCTTGCCCGTCACAAACGGGTTGGTCAGCACGGCATAGCCCCCGGAGCTGCCGCGACGAGCCGCGTCAATGACAGAGATTGACCGCCGCCGCGCGCCTTGGCACCTTAGCCGCCCTATGGGCATAGCAAACAACGAAGACTCCCGCCTGCAGGATGCGCTGGCGACCCTGGACAGCCTTCTCACCGCGGGTGAGACCATCGAAGCATGGGCAACGCAACGCCGGATATTCGCGCTCTCGCGCCGGCGCATCGTGCTCGTGGCCACCTCAGGCCGGTTCATCGCGCTGACGCGGCGACTCATCGCCGGCTACGACTCGACCGACATCCGCTGGCAGGATCTGAAGGAAACCCGCATCCAGGCCGGCCTGTTCGGTGCCGATCTGACGCTGGTCGCGCAGACCAGCTCCGATCTCAACATCACCGCCGAAGTGAACCGCACGCTCACCTTCGCCGGTTTACGGAAAGACCAGGCGCAAAGTCTCTATCGCATCTGCCAACAGCACGATCAGGCCTGGCGCGAGAAGCGCCGCGTGCGCGAACTCGAGGAGTTACGCGCCAAATCGGGTGGCGTGCAGTTCGCCACCGCCCCGATCCCCGCGTTGGACAGCAATGCCCAGGCGGGAGAGTCCGAATCCACCCGCCGTCTGCGACAGGCGCGGGAAATGCTCGAAGCCCGGCTCATCAGCGACTCGGAATTCGAGACCATCAAGGCGCGCATCATCTCGGGACTTTGAGGGCCGGCCGCCTTCACGAGGCATGGCGCGCCTCGCCATAGTCCGGCGCCAACATCTTATACATCACTGGGGTGACCAGTCGGCCCAGCAGCGTGGAGCTGATGAGCCCGCCGATAATCACCCACGCGAGCGGCGAGTACAGACCGGAATGCTGCAAAGCCAAGGGCAACAACCCGCCTATCGCCGTAGCGGACGTGAGCAGGATCGGCAGAAAGCGCACCTCGCCGGCATGCGTCACTGCTTCATCCAGCGCCATTCCCTCACGACGCAGCTGATTGGTGAAGTCCACCAGCAGGATGGAATTCTTGATCTCGATGCCGATGAGCGCGATGAAGCCGATCATCGCCGTGAAGCTCAACGAGTAACTCGACAACGCGAGCGCCAGCAGGCCACCCATGACGCCCAACGGAATCACGCCCGCGACGATCAAGGTGCTCTTCAGACTTCCGAACTCGAGCACCAGAACGGCCGCAATTCCGAAACACGCGAGCAGAATGGCGTCGCCAAAGCCGGCGAAACTCTCCTCCCCGCTCTCCACTTCACCGCCAACGTGCAGCCGATAGCCGGGAGGCATCTCCACACGCCTGGCAATCTCTCCGACGATGACACTCGTGAGCTCCTGCACGTTGTAACCCCGCTCGACGTACGCGGTCACCTGTATCGAACGCTCCCGCAGAAAGCGATCGATACTCGGCGTGGATTCAACAAACACAGGATCGGCCAACTGGGTGAGCGGCGTCTGCCCGCCGAGAGCGGTAGGCACATGCAGGCCATCGAGTGCGCTCAGACTGGCGCGCTCCCCGATGGGCGCACGTAATACAACTGGATAGCTCTCGCCGTCGCTGCGGCGATAAGCCCCCGCCGCAACACCGCTCACGGCCAACTGAACCATGCGATCCACGGCGGGCACGGATACACCGAGCAGGGCAGCTCGATCCGCATCGACGCGCAGCTGCAGATCCATTCGACTACGACGCAACGGGTTCACAATATTAGATGTGCCCAGTGTGTCGTTGAGCACGCCCTCGATTTCTGCAGCAAGCCGGCGCAGCTCACCGAGTTCGGGCCCCAGCACACGTAACGCAATGGGCGCCTCCACGCCCGGGCCGTTCTCAAATTCCTTGAGCACAATATCGGCGCCCGGAATCAACGCGTAGCGCCGACGCAGCTCGTCATACAGGCGCGGCGTCGTAGCCGGGTCATAACGCTTAAGCTGCACGAACAGCTCCGCGTAGTTCGCCGAGGTCTCCGTTTGCGAGATGTTGTAATAGATGCGGGGATTGCCGCGCCCCAGATTCGTCATGACATGCTCGATCTCGGGACGAGTCAGCAGGTCGCGCTCGATCTCGCGCAGCACGGCGTCGGTCCGCTCCATGTTGGTCCCGTTAGCCAGCTCGATCTGTACCAGGAACTGCGGGGTATCGGCCTTGGGAAATACAGAGAACCCGATGAACGGCACCAATGCAAAACTCAGGAGCACCAGCACGGCCGACGCAACCAGGGTCCGTTTCGGTCTGGTCAACGCAGCGCCCAAAAGCGGCGCATAGACACCGTGAATGAATTTCATCAGACCCTGCAGCACGCGGTTGCCTTCGGCCTGCCCCTCCCGCTCCAGCAGCCGGCTCGCCATGAAGGGCACGATCAGCAGCGCCACAAACAACGACGCCAGCACGGTCAGTGTCACCGCCATGGGCAGTGACCGAATGAACTTTCCTGAATTTCCAGGCAGCGCCAGCAGCGGAACGAACGCCAGCAGCAAGGTGATAGTGCAACCTAACACCGCAGGCGCGATCTGACGTGTGGCAAGCAGCGCGGCCTGAGCGCGCGAATGCCCGGCGCGCAGGAACCGCGCGATGTTCTCCACCACGACGATTGCGTCATCCACGAGCAGCCCGAGCGCCACCACAAAGCCCGCGATAGTGAGTTGATTCAGCGAGTACCCCAGCAGATACAGCGCGACGAGCCCCATCGACAGTGAGATCGGAATGGACACCATCACCACGCCTGCGGCACGCAACCCCAACGGCAACAGTGTCAGGCTCACGAGAGCGATTGCGATCAGGAAGTCGGCGTTGAGGCGTGAGAGACGGGCCGCGACATTAGTGGCCTGGCGGAAAGCAATCGTCACTTCCACATCGGGCGGCAACGTCGCCCGAAAGGCCTCGACCCGCTTCTCGATCTGGCTTTGCGTGCTGAAGATGTTTCGATTGGGTTTCTGCTGTGCCGTCACGAACACGGCGCGCTTGCCGTCAAAACGCCCCAGATGCGTCTCCGGCTGATAAGCCCATGTCACAGTGGCAATGTCTTCAACACGTAACAGGCGGCCATCCGCAGCGGACACGATAGTCGTCGCCAGTTCCTCCGCTGAAGCATAACGTCCGCTGGTTTTAAGGTTCAGGCGGCGCGTGCCCACGTCCACCGGTCCGGCAGGCAGATTCTCGTTCTCGGCCTGAATCACCTGCAGGAGTCGCTCTGCATCCAAACCGGCGCGCGCCAGCCGATCGAAGTCCACGGCCACCCGCAACTCCCGCCGTGGATAGGCCCAGGTCTCGGCCTCGCGCACCCCACCGATGATTTCGAGCCGATCCTCGAGATCTTCCGCCAGATCCGCGAGCCGTCCCCAGCTGGCCCGCTCGGAGACGAGCGCGATCTGCACGATGTTGACGCGACTCGGATCCCGCTCCTCCACTCTCACGCTCTGCAGCCCGGCCGGAAGACTCGGGATGAGCGCATGAATCTCGCGCACGAGCTCATCATGCTTGCGGTCCGCATCCACGTGCGCGAGAAACTCCACGCGCAGCTGCATGACGCCATCGCTCGATGTGGATTCGATTTCATCCACATCATCCAGCTCGCTGATGCGCTCCTCGATCGGCCTTGCGATCTCGTGCTCTATTTCGAGCGCCTCGGCGCCGGGATACAGCGCCGTGACTCGGAAGGTCGTGGATTCGTAATAAGGATCTTCGCTGCGCGGGATGTTAGTCCAGGCGCTGTATCCCAGGGCTGCCATCATCAGCAGCAGCACCAGCATGAACGCCCGGTTGCGCAGCGTGAACTCTATTGCGCTCACCCGCGCTCACTCCACGACGACGACGCGATCGCCATCCCGAAGTTTGGCAGCCCCGTCCGTAATGACACGGGTTCCGGCGGCAAGGGAGTGCACCAGCGCCGCGGCGCCATCAAGGATAAAAGCCACTGCCACGATGTGCTCGCGAGCGACATTCCCTTCCAGCAGGAACACACGCATGCGGTTCTGCTCGCCTTCCACCAATGCCGTCATCGGCAGATAGCAACGCGAAACCCCAGCATCTGTTTTCGGGGCAAGCGTCGCGCGACCGATCATGCCCGTGCTCATCCCGGGCTCGGGATCGAGCAACGCGATCTCCACGAGATAGCTGCCGTTGAGGCTGTCCGTGCTCGCCGCAATCTCCCGTACTCGCCCCGAAAAAGACTTGCCGGGGAAGGCGTCGAAGCGCATCGACGCATCATCACCCAGTTTCAGGGCCACGATATCGCGCTCAGAGATTCCAACACGCAACATCAGCCGCGTGCCGTCGTTACCGGGTTGACCTAACACGAGGACCGGCGCGCCAGCGGCAACATTGGCGCCCGGTTCTACCAGACGCTGCAGCACCACTCCATCAGAGGTCGCACGAATACTCCGCTGCGCGCGATAGCTCGTGGCTTCCAGTTGTGCGAGCGCGAGCGCCTCGGCTGTGATTGCGTTGTCGCGCTCCTTGCGAGATATCGCTCCAGTTTCGAATATCTCCTCCGCGCGTTGCCTGTCGCGACGGCGCTCTTCCAGAGTTTCACGCGCCTGGCGTACGCCTGCGTCGAGCTCGACGGCTTCAAGGGTGGCGAGTGTCTGGCCGGCGCGTACTTTGTCTCCGGGATGAACGGTGAGTGCGCGGACAGTCCCCCCACTACGGAACGACAGCGTGCTGGCTTCAACCGGGGCAAGCTGGCCGCTCACGGTGATCGGCCGTCGCGAGGGCCCCATGACCACCGCTCCACCTCGAACTCGAATGAGCGGACGCTCCGTGCCCGGCATTTCTGCCGAAGTGACCGGGGCGTCAGAGCAGCCGACGATCACCAGCGCGGCGCCAGCCGCAATCAGCAGGCGGGCGCGTTTGTAAGCACTGTCAGCCCTCACAACTACACGCTCCCGGCCGATACGCAGTGACTACACCGCGGCGCGAACGGCTCAATTGCAGCAACACAGACATGAGACGCTCGCCGAGCTTCAGAACGCGCGCAGCACACCAATCAGCACCGACGCTGAGTGATCGGACTCCAGCAGCGGGCTGTCGCCAATCTCGCTCGGCAGCGATTTGTAAGAGACATTGCCGATGACCATCCAGCGCTTGGCGAACTGATATTCGAGACCGATGCCAATCTCCGGAATCGCCGCCGCGTCCGGCCGATAGAGCCTCACGCCACGCGCAACCTCCTCATCCAGCGTGCCGTAGTAATACTGAGTCATGTCCTTCGACATCCAGCTCACTCCGGCCTGCGGCGTCAGGGTCAGATTCTTCGTGAGCTCGATGGGATAGCCGTACTCGAAGCTCGCTTCGAAGCCTTCGCTCGCACCGGTCACATCGGCCAGCACGCGCAGCTCGATTTCGCCATAGCGGCCTTCGATCTCCGCGGTGAACCCGGCGTCGAGGCTGTCATCGCGATCTTCCAGCAAGTCGCGGTTGATGCCGTTCTCGGCCAGCTCCGGCACACCGAGATCGTCGGCGTCGAATCCATCCAGGCGCGCCTGCACGATGCCATCGAGCTCGAGCCAATCGTTCTCATACAGATGCACGCCGCCGGTGATACCGCGAAAGAACAGGCGCTCGCTATCGTAAGTAATCAACGGGAACGGCGTGACGCGCGTCCCCCTGCCCGCATAGGGGTTTGCCGAGATGACCGTGCCGAGGCCGAGACCCCACCGAGGTGGCATCTCCTGCGCAAAAGCCGATGCAGTGGCCAGCGTTGCAGCGGACAGGGCCGCCAATGTGAGTGTCAGATGTTTCAAGAGACCTTCCTCTGCGGTGACGGCGAGAACGATGCCGTCCGCGACACGATGAGGAGGCCAGCCGGGCACCGGCTTCACATCGTCCGTGGACTGGACGATGTGGATGTTGGAGGGGAAGACTTAGATCACGCTTAGACTGTTGCGGTAACAGCAGCGGCCTGCGGAAAATACACTCTTGCGATGAGACCACGTGGCGCGCGATTGACCAACTCGATACTCGCGCCCAGCCGTTCCGCCGCGCTTCTGGCGATGGCGAGCCCGAGCCCGCTGCCATCCACACCAGTGCCCAGCACGCGAAAGAAGCGATCGAATACACGAGGCAGCTGGTCCGGCGCGATCCCCGGACCTTCGTCCATGATTTCTATGGAAGCGCCCGCCTCCTCCGCGGACAGCCGCACGTCTACCGGCGTGCCGGAAGACGAGTAACGCACGGCGTTGTCGATCAGATTATCCAACAGGCTCCGCAGATCGTCCTGTTGACCATCGATCATGAAATCACCCGTCATCTGCATGCCAAGGTCGATCTCGCGCGCGTCGGCCAACGGCATGAGCGCGGTGATCGATGCTTTGAGCTGCGCCTGCAAGGAAAGAGATTGCCTCAGTCCCTGCGCATCTCCCGCATCCTCTCGAGCGAGACGTAAGAGTTGCTGAACGACACGCTGCGCACGCTGCAGACCGCCTTCCATCACGTCGATGCGTGTGATGGCGGTGTGCGGCAGCGTGTTTCTCAGATTCTGCAATTGCAGGTTCAGCGCGGTGATGGGCGTTCGCAGCTCATGGGCGGCGTCGTGAATGAAACGCTGCTGGGCCGCGAAGGATTCGCGCAACCGGGCCAGCAACGAGTTGATCGACAGCACCAGCGGCTGAATTTCTTCCGGCACGCCGGCCAGTGGCAGCGACGAGAGATTGCGTTCGTTCTGCGCGGCGGCTGACCGTGCAACACGTGTCAGAGGCCGCAGCCCCGCGCGGATAGCGCCCCAGACAATCAGGCTCGACAGCGGAATCAACAGCAGCAGCGAAAGCAGTGTCCGGTTGGAAAGCTCGGCGATCGCCTCACTGCGAAAGTCGACGCTCTGGAATGTCTGAACTTTGCCTTGCGGAGTCAGCAGCGTGTAGACGATCCACTGTTGGCCATCACGCTCGAGCTCCGCGTAACCTGCTGGCAGGTCGGGTTCGCGCGGCAACCCGGGCAGTGATGAATCCACCATCTGGCCATCCTGGTTCCACAAGATAACCGCATAGGCGCCTTCACCGAGCCCGGCCCTGTGCAGAGGCGTGACGTGAACCGCCTGCTCGTGCACGATCGCAAAGGCTTCCATCTGCTCGTTCATGAAGCCGGAGACCATCTCCCGGGTGGAAACCCAGCTGAACACTGTCGTCACGACGGCAACGGCAACATAGGCGGGAATCAGCCAATACAACAGCTTGCTGCGCAGAGAGTCCGATCGCATGGGGGATGACGGGTCGTGCATGGCAGTGGCTCAGTCGGCCGCGATGCGCCAGCCGAGCCCGCGAACATTGCGAATGAAGGTGCTGCCAAAGCGGCGGCGCAGCCCGTGGATGAGCACTTCGACCGCGTTGCTGCTGACTTCATCACCCCAGCCGTACATACGCTCTTCGAGTTGACTGCGGGAGAGAATCGCACCCGGCCGCTCCAACAGCGCGTGGAGCAAGCCGAATTCGCGCGCGGTGAGCGCATGCACGGCGTCTTCATAATGCAGCTCGCGCGTTGCAAGATCGAGTTTGACGGTCGTCGTACCGATCTGGGACTGCGCATGACCGCCGCGGCGACGCAGAATCGCGCGCAGACGGGCGAGCAGCTCGCGCAATTCGAAGGGTTTGACGAGGTAGTCGTCCGCGCCGTCGTCGAGACCGGCGATGCGGCTGTCTATGCCGTCGCGAGCCGTCAGAATGAGCACCGGCGTCACGTCGCCACCGGCGCGCATCTGGCGCAGCAAGTCCGCGCCATCGAGCCGGGGAAGACCCAGATCGAGCACCACCGCTTCATACTCTCCCTGGTTCAGAGCCGCGCGTGCAAGCAGACCATCCTGTATCCAGTCGACGGCCATGCCGGCGAGCGTCAACGCCTCGCGCAGGCCTTCGCCGATCATCCGGTCGTCTTCGATCAGCAGAATACGCATGCTTCTTGTGCAGCCCCTCGGGAATGACAGGACAGCATAAGAGCGGACACTTAGCGAGAGCTTAGTTTCGAGGCTTGGACCAGAAGTCTGCGTTGCGGATGCCCAGCGGCACGGGATCGAACACGGGATCCCGACCCTCGCGCTTCTGCCGCTCATAGTCCTTCAATACAAGCAGGGCCGGCTTCTGCAGAATGAGGATGGCGATGATGTTCAGCCATGCCATCACGCCCACGCCCAGGTCGCCGAGTGCCCACGCGATGGAGGCGCTGCGAATGGCGCCGTATGCGACGGCGGCCATGATCACGAGTTTGAGGATCAGCAGGATGCCGGGCCTGTGGACGTTGCGAGTGATGTACTGCACGTTCGTTTCGGCCATGTAGTACTGGGCAACAATCGTCGCGAACGCGAAGAACATCAGCGCCAGGGCGACGAAGCTGGCCCCGAAGCCGGGCATCACGACTTCCACCGCGGCCTGTGTATACGCCGCGCCCGACTCCACGCCCGGAATGTTGTTGACGATCATGGAACCGTCCGTCGGATGCTCGACATTGTACTTGCCGGTGCAGAGGATCATGAACGCCGTGGCGGAGCACACGAGCAGCGTGTCTACGTAGATAGAAAATGCCTGCACATATCCCTGCTTGGCGGGATGGGAGACTTCTGCAGCGGCCGCGGCGTGTGGGCCGGTGCCCATGCCCGCCTCGTTTGAATAGACGCTGCGCTTGACGCCCCATTGAATCGCGAGGCCCACTATCGCGCCGAAAGCAGCGTCGACACCGAATGCGCTCCGGAAGATCAGCGCCAACACCTCAGGCAGCTGACCGATGTTCACTGCCATGATGACCACGGCTATCACCATGTAGGCGATCGTCATGAACGGCACGACGATCTCCGCGAACCGGGCGATGCGTGTGACCCCACCCAAGATAATGGCACCCAGGACGGCGACGATGAGCGCAGCGCTAACAAACGTTGGTACGCCCCACGCGGTCTCGAAGGCCACGGCGATGCTGTTGGCCTGCACGCCTGGTAACAACATGCCGTTGGCGACGACTGTAGCAACGGCGAAGGTTATCGCGTACCACTTCTGCCCCATGGCTTTCTCTATGTAGTACGCGGGACCGCCGCGATAGCGGCCGTCGTCGTCTTTTTCCTTATAGATCTGCGCGAGCGTGGATTCGACGTAGGCGGTGGATGCGCCGAGAAACGCGACCATCCACATCCAGAACACGGCGCCGGGGCCGCCGAACGTGATTGCCGTAGCTACGCCAGCGACGCTCCCTGTACCAACACGTCCAGCGAGTGACATCGAGAGTGCCTGGAAAGAGGACACGCCGGCGTAGGATTTCTGGCCGTGAAGCATCAGGCGAATCATCTCGCCGAAACCGCGGACCTGCATGAAGCGCGTGCGGATGGAGAAATACAGGCCCCCGCCAAGGCACAGGTAGATCAGCGCCTGACTCCAGATGAGACTGTTCAGAAACTCGATTGCCGCGGACACGGGTGTTCCCTGGACTGCAGGCTGAATGGGAGAGTATGCGGAGTGGGTGTTTGTGCCGTCAGGTAAATTGGCGCCGGAATGCGTGCGAGGTTGCGGCGCGCCGCCATTACGCGGGAAGCATGTACTTGCGGAACGATGCAGTGAGCCGACCGCTCGGCCAGAAAGTTATCGCGGCCCGATAGACGTTCTCGTGCTCCGCTTCCACCAGAAAATCATGAATAGTGAGCCGCTGCTCGTCCGTCTGCAGAGCGAAACTGATCTGCTCCACTTCCTGCAGTTCGATCGCGCCGGACACGGCGCCTGGATACTCGGGCAAGCCGTCGAAGTTGCTGTAGAGGTCCACGATTTCCAGGCGCAATACCTTGCCGCCCGGCGTCCAGACCAACTGCCGGACCACCGCATCGTGAAGCCCACCCATGCGGTCAAGAAAGGATTTGAGCTCGTTCATAGAATCTCCCGGAGGTGCGCGTCATCGTAATGTAGCCACGGCCCGAAGAAACTTCTGCGCCCCCTCGATGCTTGCAGGGAAATACTCGCGCCAGAACTCATGCGTCGCACACCCGGCAACGAAGTGGATCAAACACGCTACCTGACTTGCATCCAGTAGAGACAGACGCAGCAAAGTATCTTTCTGAAACTCCGGGGCCGGATTCAGAGTGTAGATGAGAAACTCCGTTTCGACGCGGCTATACAGTGCGTCAGCAGTCAAGCAAAACCGCAAGTACCCGGGTAGCAACCAAAGCCATGCCTGCGGGGATAAGTGCGACAACTCCTGGTGCACGAGACGAATGATTTCAGGACCCACCTCCTTACCGCGCAGCTGCTCGAGATCACGCGCAGTTTCCTGGCACTCGGCGCAGCCGACAGCATGAAAGCTCAGATCGCCGCGCGCGGGCATCGGCACAGGCGAAAATACAGACTCGATTTCAGCCAGCAATTGCGCGGCCTTCATGCTTCTGACGCTCCGTGATGTGTCATCTGGAAAGTTGTATCTGTTGAAATATGGAATATGCCACGAGCGCGGTCGCCTAACCCGCTAACAATTGATACGCCAACTGCCCGCCCTGAGGCGGAAGAGCCCAGCCGCAACGAATATCCATTCCCGCCCCCCCGGTCAGGAGTTGCGCGGACCGTGCGCCCCTGTCTATGTTCGACCCGTCAAAAAACATCCACTGCGAGAGCGCAGCGGCAGAAACACCAAGGGAGTTCCCATGCAGAAACGCGTCACGCGCCGACCGAACCCACGTCCGACTTTCGCCGCCATCTTGCCTCTTCTCCTGCCCATTGGCCTCGCCAGCGCCGCCCCCAGCCTCGACGCCCTGAAAAAACAGGCCGTCGCCGGTGTCACGGAGCGCACGAAGCTCGCACAGGAAATCAACGACTCCCTCTTCAGCTTCGCCGAGCTCGGCTTCCAGGAAGTGGAAACCGCCCGCTACGTCGGCGAGCTCCTCGAGAAAAACGGCTTCAAGGTCGAACGCGGCGTCGCCGGCATTCCCACCGCATGGGTCGCCCGCTGGACAAACGGCACAGGCGGACCGGTGATCGCCCTCGGCTCCGACGTCGACTGCATCCCCAAAGCCTCGCAGATGCCCGGCATCCCCTGGCGCCAACCCATGATCGAAGGCGCGCCCGGCCACGGCGAAGGCCACAACTCCGGCCAGGCGGTCAACATCGTCGCCGCGTTGTCTGTGCAGGCGCTCATGAAGAAACACAACATCGCCGGCACCCTTGTGCTGTGGCCAGGCATCGCCGAAGAATTGCTCGGCGGCAAAGCCTACTTCGTCCGCGACGGGGTCTTCTCCGGTGTTGACGCCGTGCTGTTTACGCATGTCGCCAACAATCTCTCGACATCCTGGGGATACGCCGGCGGCACGGGCCTCGTCTCCGTGGAGTACACATTTGAAGGCGAAAGTGCGCACTCCGCTGGCGCGCCCTGGCGTGGCAGGAGCGCCCTCGATGGCGTTGAGCTGATGGATATCGGCTGGAACATGCGTCGCGAGCATCTGCGCCCCGAGCAACGCTCACATTACGTGATCACGGACGGCGGCGATCAGCCCAACGTCGTCCCGTCGCTTGCGAAAGTCTGGTACTACTTCCGCGAACAGACCTTCGAGAACATTCAGAAGAACTACACTCTCGGCAACAAGATGGCCGAGGCGGCCGCCATGATGTCAGACACGAAAGTCTCGCATCGGCTGCTCGGTACGGCGGCCCCACAGAACTTCAACAAGCCCCTGGCGGAAGCGGCGTACAACAACATCAAGGCTGTCGGTCTGCCCCAGTGGACCGCCGATGAGCAGGCCTTCGCCAGGGCCGTGCAGAAATACATCGGCGCCAAGGAAGAAGGGCTGGACACGAAACTCTCCGAGCTCGAGCCACCGGCCAAGGAACCGAAGAGCGGCGGCTCGGACGATATCGGGGACGTCTCATGGAACGTACCCACCATTACGATCCGCTACCCGTCCAACATTCCCAACCTGCCGGGACACAACTGGGCAAACGCCATCGCCATGGCGACGCCCATCGCGCACAAGGGAGTGGTGGCTGGCTCCAAGGTCATGGCCATGACCCTGCTCGACCTGCTGACGGAGAAAAGCCTCCGCGCCAGGGTGAAGGATTATTTCGTCACCGTGCAGACCAAGGATGAGAAGTATGTAGCCATGCTGGCACCGACCGACAAGCCCGCCACCGATCTCAACAGCAAGACCATGGCGACTTACAAGGAAGGACTCAGCAAGTTCTACTACGACCCTTCCCGCTACAGCACGTATCTCGAGCAGCTGGGCGTGAAATTCCCGACGCTGGAGAAACCAGCGGCCGCGGCCAAGTAAAGATCGCGATCGATGCGGAGCGGCGTCTTGCTATGAAAGACGCCGCTCCGTCGGATCATTCCGCTCTGAGCGCCGTAGGCGGATTCGGCCTGCCCTTGCCGCCGCCAGGCGCCACCGCCGCATAGGAGCCCTCTGCTCCCGCCATGCGGAACTCATCGTGATACAGCGTGCGCTCTTTCACCTTGTCTACAGGAATGGTGGCCCACCCTTTGTAGATGCCCATCTTGAAGTACGGGCCACGCTCGTCGTTGTACATGTTGGGACCCGTGTCATCCACGACCAGCTTGCCGTTCTGCCAGACCTTCAGGAAGCCATCGCTCTTGTATGACCACTTCACGTTGACGACCCAGTCGGTCCAGACGTTAGTCTTATAAGGACCGAGCTCGTAGGACTTGCTCTTGACGCCGTCACGACTCGGCGTCTGGCGACGCGAATCCGATTTGGATGAGATCGCCCACACGCCGTCGACCGTATGCAACGCCAAAGGCGGCTGACGCTTGGCGTCGTTCTCCACACCGTCATCCGGCTCGACGTGCCACTGCGCCACGATTTCCCACACGCTATCCGGGACGTAACTCGTCGGCAGGAACACACCAAAGCCGTACCAGTATTCGTGGCCCAGCTCGGCGAAGGAATTATCCGCGCGCATTTCAGTGCGGGTCTTGCCACGATCCGTCGGCGCATTCGCCTTCAAGGTGGACTTCACTGCGAACTTGCCGGCGCGAGCCTGCTCTTTCGTCACGGTGGGCACGTTCTCATGAACCTGCAGCCAGCCGTTCAGCGAGCCGGTTTCGTAATCGCGCACCAGAAGGCCGGCCTCGTCTGCTTCCTGCGACAAAACACAGGTCGACGACAGGACGAACAGCGCGCACAAGGCGAAAACGAGGGGATTTCTTCGCGTCATAGACATTCCTTCCAGGGCATTACGCCGACTCACTGTGTCACCACAAAGCGGTCCTTCGGTATACGTGATCGACGTGTTAGTGATTTGACAATGTTTCGCGAGTCTATCGAACAGAGCGACACATAGGTTGTTCGGCGTCACACTCCGGGCTTCATGGAAATCATAAATGCCGAAGTAGCCGCCACAGCCTCCGCGTTTACAGCGCTATTAGATAATCAGCCGCCCCACTGTCGGCAAACGGAAACAGGGCGCGCGGCGCTGCAGAGCTTCATAAGTCAATAAACACCTTAGATTGGGCTGCGGCCATGAGGCTCGCCGGCTCCTGAAATCGCGTCCCGGACGCATCACCGGCGCTGCTCACGGGCCCGCGTCCTGTGAATCGTCAGGGCAATGACAATATCGCAATCAACCGGTAATACGTGTTAAACGCCGCACGGCTGCGTTCGCCTCGCTCACTCGTTCGCTTGAAATTGGTAAGGCCAGTTGTTAACTTCCGGCCGGGTCAACGCGCCAGGGCAGGCTGCGGGCCCAGAGGGGAATCACCATGCAGTACGTCTCGCTGTGCCGGTCGGTGGCCGCGTGTTGTCCCGCTTTTGCCTGCACCACCGGCGTTAGCGCAAAACGCTACCAGGGAAGACGTTCGCAGCTCGAGCAGATTGTTATCACGGCCCGGCAGCGCGCCGAGAATTCAGGATGTGCCGCTCGCCGACGACGTGCCCCTCGCCTTTCAGGCACGTGCTTTCTCAGATCTTACAGACATCGAGCGCGTGGAATCTGTGCGACCAACAGGTTTCATCAACATCACCACGCGCGCGCCCACGAGGGCAGCCATGACCCGCTCAACCTGTCGGCGAGCGGTAACGGTCTTCGTCAACAAAGTGTTCGACAAGAGTTACGCCATTAACGGCGGCAGCGCCATCGCCCCGGAATATCAGCCCGCGCGGGATTTTGAACGGTATGCGGGCGTCAGAGTGTCCTTTGCTTATTGAGGGAGGGGGTCCCGTCATGAAGAATGATTCGCTGAGCCGTCGCGGCTTTCTGGGTATGGCAGGTACTGCGGCCGTGGCAGCGGCCGCCGTGAGTACACGAGACGCTCAGGGCCAGCCCCTTCCCCGTCCTGTCGGCGGAAACGCGCCGACGAAGTTGTATCCATTCGAAAGCGTGACGCGTGCGACTCGCGATATTTCTGGCGTCTGGAAATTTCGTGCGGACCCTGACAAACAGGGTGACGCCGCCCACTGGCATCGTGGCTTCGATCAGTATCGCCTGATCCCCGTGCCCTGCAGCTGGAACGAAATTTTCGACGATGTCAGGAACTACACTGGCAACGCGTGGTATCAGACCGAGTTTCTGCTCGACCGCGCGTGGACCGGCCAGCGAATCCATCTGCGTTTTGGCGCCGTCATGTATGGCGCGAAGGCCTGGCTGAACGGCCAGCTTCTCGGCGAGCATGAAGGCGGCCACCTGCCCTTCGTGTTTGATGTCACAGCGCTCGTGCGCAGTGGCGAAGAAAACCTGCTCGTCGTGCGGGTGGAGAATGAGCTCCGGCTCGATCGCGTGCCGGCGATTCCGGATACGTCACGCGTTTCCCTGCACACGCAGCATTTCCCGCAGACCACTTACGATTTCTTTCCCTACTCCGGCATCCACCGACCGGTATTGTTGTTTACAACGCCCGAGGTACATCTGCGCGATGTTACGGTTCGCACGCAGGTCAGCAACGGAGCCGGGCGTGTCTCGGTCGAGCTCGAAGCTTCCGGGCGATGGAACGGTAGAGCAACAGCGACGCTTGCGGGCCGCACCGGCAACGCCCTCACCGCTCAGGGAACGACGCAGAATGGCCGCGCCACACTGATGTTCGATGTTCCGAATGCGAGTCTGTGGTCGCCGGAGAATCCTGATCTTTACAAGCTCACCGTTCGTCTCGAGGATGGCGAGTTGCGCGACGAATACTCGCTCAAGATCGGCATCAGGGAAATCACGGTGGAGGGTGATCGGCTGCTCCTGAACGGCGCGCCGGTGTTCCTGCGTGGATTTGGGAAGCACGAGGACTTTGCGCTGAACGGCCGCGGACTGAACGTCCCGTCGATCATTCGCGACTTCGAGCTGCTGAAATGGCTGGGCGCGAACAGTTTCAGGACGTCTCACTATCCTTACAGCGAAGAGGCGATGCGGCTGGCGGACGAGTACGGGCTGCTCGTCATTGATGAAACGCCGGCGGTGAGCGGCGTGTTTTCCGACGCGCCGGCGATCATCGAAGCGCGGCGCGTACAGCTGCGACAGAACATCATCGATCTGGTGGATCGCGACAAGAACCATCCTTGTGTGATCATGTGGTCGGTTGCAAACGAGCCGCTGCTGAAGGCGTTTCATACGACGAATCCAACGCCCAATGAAGCTGTCGCGGTGGGCACCCGGTTCTTCACACCGATGTTTGATCTCTTCAGGCAACGGGACGCGACGCGTCCAGTGACGCTTGTCAGCCTGCAAGGAGGTCCGGCAGAGTGGATCGCGCCCAGCGACGTCATTTGCACCAACTCTTACAATGGCTGGTACGGGTTATCTGGCCAGCTCGACGAAGGGCGCAAGGCGTTGGAACGCGATGTGGCCGAGCTACGCAGGCGACATCCGAACAAGCCGATCATGTTTACGGAGTTTGGCGCCGATGCGATCGCAGGCGTGCACGCCGTGCCCGCGGACATGTGGAGCGAGGAATATCAGGCGGACATGATTGAGATGTACATCCGCACCCTGGAGAAGCAGCCGTTCATCATTGGCACGCATCCCTGGGCGTTTGCCGACTTTCGCACCTCTCAAAGCATCATGCGCGTGGATGCTCTGAATCAGAAAGGCGTGTTCACCCGCGATCGCCGCCCGAAACTCGCCGCGCATCGCCTGAAAGCGCTGTGGGGCCAGAAGAAAAGTTAGCGCACCCCTCAGCCCCACTCCCGCCGCTTCGAGGTGCGTCCTACTCCCGGATTGAAAACATTCCGGGGATCGAGCGTCCGATAGAACTTCTCGAGGGCCTGCGGCGCGTCGTACAGATGGCCGACATTATGCTCGGCGGGATATTGCGCCCCACGCGCGTCGAGCAGCTTCCACATGCGATGCTCGACCGCGAGGCAATCCACGCCTTTCCTGACTACATAGTCCTGATGAAACACGTGGCAGAGAAAGTGGCCGTAATACAGCTTGCCTAGAATGGCCCCGTGCAGATCTTCCGGCAGCACCTCGAACCACTCCGCGTCGTTGCGCCTCAACGCAATGTCGAGTGCGACGATATCCTCGACCGTATCGTTGTTGACCGCCCGATACCGCACAGCGGCGCCGGCGACAGCGAAACGATGCAGGAACGCCTTCTGCCCCTCCTCCGCCGTACACTCGAAATAATCACCAGTGGGTGTTGGAAACATGCCTTGCAGGAACTCGCGCGCTTCGGCAGCGCCCGCGGCTGACACTTTCAGCAACAGGTGATGCTCGTAGAGATCCCGATAGTTTTTCATCCGCGCCGGCAAATGATCAGGAAACACTCGGCTCAGCCCCTGCAGAATCCGATCGCTGAGATTCGACGACAGAAATGACAGGCGTTGCGCGAACGCGTCCACGGCGCTTTTGACGGCATACAACGCAGGCAGCCTGCGCGTACCGAGCCAGTGAATCATGAGGAACGTGTCTTTGCCATACTCCTCCGCCACATTGAAAGCATCCCGATGGATATATTCTCCCGAGATCGGCAGCACTTTGAACCTGGACAACACGTGTCGGCGAATATGCGACAGCTCCTGAGTGGAGTTGCTGCCGATGTAGAACACCTTGGTTTCACGCTCCATCGGAAACGTGTCCAGCCGGGCGGCGAACACCGCGATCTTGCCGGCACATCCGGATGCTTCGTAAAGACGGCTCGGGTCCGCGTTAAAGCGGGCCGGTGTTTCAGCATCCACCTCGCGCACGTGCTGTGAATAGTTATGATCTGACGCCCAGCGGCTCGTGTCGTGCTCTACGTCGGCGTCGGTGTAACCCTGCTGCTCCAGGCAGTCGAGCATCTGCTCCGCGTCCTCGCCCAGGCGCACGCCAAGATGATTCACGAGTCGCAGCTCGCCGTTCTCGTCCAACTGTGCAAACAACGCGAGCTGCGTGAAAGCAGGACCTCGATGCACCAGAGCGCCGCCCGAGTTGTTGCAGATACCGCCCAACACCGAAGCGCCGATGCAGGAAGATCCAATGACTGAATGCGGCTCGCGACCGAGCGGCGCGAGCCTGCTTTCCAGTTCGTGAAGCGTCGTGCCGGGAAAGCAGATGACCTGACGGCCGCCGTCGAGAACGTGCAGCCGCTTCATGCGCAGTGTGCTGATAAGCACAGTGTCACGATCGTAATCACCGCCCTGAGGGGTGGAGCCGCCAGTGAGACCCGTATTCGCGGCCTGCTGGATGATGATCTTGCCGGCGGCGATGCAAATCTTCAGAACGCGCCAGTACTCGAGCAGGCTACCGGGACGCACGACCACCAACGCAGCGCCGCCGCCGAAGCGAAAGCCCGTGCAATAGCGGCGCATCTGCCGGGCCGTCGTCAGCGTGTGCTCGCGTCCAACCGTGGCGATCAACTGTGAGATGAATTGGGTGTTGTTATTCAATGCGGTCTCCGTGCGCTGCACTGCATCGCACGGCCGTTGCTTCAGGCCGTCTAGCGTAGCTCGTTCAGGAGCGCTACGGTGCCGGCGATAAGCATCCGTGATGACGTCTATCGGTGCGGGGACCGCCTCGGGTGCGATTCTCGCAATGGGCTGATGCAGGCACCCTGCTCGCTCAACGCGCGCCTCACCTTCTGATGGCATGCACCTTGGCGCACTGCACGCTCAGGGTCATTCCCAATGCGCCCATCAGCTTCCGCACTGTCTCGTAGCGCGGCTTCGCGCCGGGCGCCAACGCCTTATAAAGACTCTCGCGACCCAAACCGGAATCCTGCGCCACTTTGGCGATGCCCCGCGCCTTCGCGACATTGGAGACGGCAAGCAGGAACATCTCGGGATCAGGATCTGCGATAGCGGCCGTCAAGTATTCCGCAATGACCTGCTCGTTATCGAGATGCTCGGCGACCTCAAACCGTGCGAATTTTGTCTTTGCCATGAAATCATTCCTCAAGTTCTCGCGCCATCTTCAGCGCCGCGTTGATGTCGCGCTTCTGGGTTCCTTTATCGCCGCCCGCAAGCAGCAGATACACCCGCTTCTCCCGGCGCATGTAATACACGCGATAGCCCGGGCCGAAGTGCACGCGCATCTCGCAGACGCCCGCGGCAACAGGCGCACAATCGCCGAAGTTGCCAAGCGCCGCCGCATCCAGACGCGACAGTATTCGTGCCTTTCCTTTGTTGTCCCTCAGATTCGCCAGCCACTCGGCAAACGCCTCTGAGCGGAGCAGCGTGTTCACGCGACCCCAGCGTATCCAGTCGGATACATAAATGCAAACATTGTTTTCCCCCAGGCATGGAACTGCCGGGAGCGAGCATCGAGCGGGCGCGGGGGCTGCCGCAATCCGCAAGGGTTGTGGCTTTATCTAATTTTTCGCACGGCGCGAGCGAGGCTCGGCGTCAATATCGCATCCTCAACACATTCGCCGTTCCAATGCTGGGCACGCTCACGATATAGACGTTGCCGAAGTCATCATCCGCAATGGCGGGAACGCGCTGGCTGCTCAACTCATGAACGAGTTCTGGCACCGTGTTGCTGTGACCCACGATCAACACCCGCTTGCCACGAAACTCGCGCAGCGCACGCGCCGCGATCTCGCTCACATCCGTCGCAGGCAACGCGACCGTCCGCAGCTGCAAACGCGTAGCTAACGGATTGGCAGTTTGCTGAGTGCGACGCGTATCCGTGACATAGATGCCCGCGATCTTGCCGCCCTCATCAGGTACCGCCAACAGCTCGGCAAGACGCTGCGCCCGACGCGCACCTTCATCAGACAATGGAGGATCGGCAATCGTGCCGAGCTCCTTCTCCGCATGACGCACGAGTATCACAGTAGTGGTGGTGGCAGCGCTGATCATCGTAAAGACTACTCCGGCCGCAAACAGGGCCAACGCAGCCATGACCCACAAGGGCGCGAGGAAAGGACGTCTGTGTCGGGTAATCGCAGGAGCTTCCATCCGGCGAATGATACGGCCCCGCGCGGGACAGTGACTATCCTCGCCCTCCAACGGGCGACACCACAGCCCCCTATCCTATTGATTAAACATAACAATATCGGCGAAAAAGTTAGCGCTTCAACCGCAGCTTGCGCGCTAGCGTCTGCGCATCGAAGGGCGCGCGCAGCTTGACGTCCGTGTTGTCGAAGAAGCAGTAGACGTCGTGCGGCTTGCCCGCAGCCGGAGGCTTGCCCGTCTTCACCACTCGCTCCACATCACGAGGCGTCGAGCCCTTCGCCCACGCTCGAATGCGCCGCGCCCAGCGATCAAGCGCCGCGTCGCTATAACCACTGCGATAAAGCTGCTTATCGCCATGCAGGCGCATGTAGATGAAGTCGGCCGTCACATCGCCGGTCATCGGCCATTTGCGCGCGGTTTCGGCAATGACGAGCGCCACGTTGTGCTGCTTCAACAGCTCGATGAAATCCGCATCGAGAAAGCTGTCATGCCGGATCTCGATCGCATGCCGCACGACCCGGTTCGCATCGATGGCGAGCTTGGTGCGCCCTTTCATCCAGGCGTCGCGGCGGCGGGCAACTTTCGCGGCTGCCGCCGTATCGTGAGGCAGCAGCTCGAGAAAATGCGCCATCCGCTCATGGTCGTATTTGAAGTTGGGCGGGAACTGCCACAGGATCGGGCCGAGCTTCTCCCGCAGATTGAACAGCCCCGAAGCAAAGAAATTCGCGATCGGCGTCTCCACTTCGCGCAACCGGCGGATATGCGTGATGAACCGCGGCGCCTTGATCGTGAAGATGAAGTCGTCGGGCGTATCGCCATACCACTCCTCATAGCTCGAGGGCCGCTGCAGCGAGTAGAACGAGCCGTTCAGCTCGATCACCGGAACGTGCTTCGAGGCATAGTCGAGCTCGCTACGCTGGGGAAGATCCTTGGGATAGAACGTTCCCCGCCAGGGCGGATACCGCCATCCAGAAATGCCGATACGGATCATTCGCTATGTTTCCTCGTTGCATGCAACCACGGCGCACGCCGATGGTCCTCACCTGTAACATTCGTCGCTGACATGACTTGCCTGGGGAATCGCACGTAGTGAAGAGAGCCGCCGTTCGTATATCGGTCACACTGGTGGCCGCACTCCTGAGCGCGACGTCGATATTTGCGGCCGAGCCCCCGCCTTCTACCGAAGGCGGGCCAACGGTCGCAGCTCCGGCGTCCACACCGCCGCCGGCGGCCAGCCAAACAATCTCAGTACCCCGAGGCGAATCACCCGCGACGGAAACGCAAGCTCCCTCTGCGAGCGTGCCGTCCGCCGTTCCCTCACCGGTTGCGCCGGCTCCCCCTGCGACCACAGCACCCAATGAGTCGGCGACAAGTGCCGTGGCACCCGCGCCCCAAGCGGAAAATCCCGCCTTCCGCAAACTCACCATCGACGCCGGTTCGCTCGCCGGCACGCTGCGCTCCTTTCAGGGCGTCAATGGCTCGCCCGGCCCAGGCACCCACAAGCCTGAATACTTCGCGTTCGGCGGCTGGGGTATTCCGCAAAACGTCGACGCCACCGCCGGATACAAGCGCGCGCGCATCGACCTCGTGCGGACACATGATTCCTACGGCGCCGGCGACATCGACGCCCGCTTCGGCCCGGGCCGCATCCCCGGCGACGCGATGATCTCCGCCGAGCACGACGTCTTCACCTTGTTCCCGAATCCCGATGCGGACCCCGAAAACCCGGCGAGCTACAACTTCGCGCCGACCGACAAACTGATTACTGCGATACGCAACTCCGGCGCGGAAGTAATGTTCCGGCTCGGGCGTAGTGAGGCCTCAGACGTCACACCCCCGGCGGACTTTGATAAGTACGCCGCGGTCGTCAAACATATCGTCCTGCACTACAACCGTGGCTGGGCCAACGGCTTTCGCTACGGCATCCGCTATTGGGAAGTGTGGAACGAGCCGGACCTCGGCCGTCTCTTCTGGGGCGGCACGCCGGAGCAGTTCTTCGACCTGTACGGCAAGATCGCCAACGCAGTGCGCGAAGCCGATCCCGCCGCGCTGGTCGGCGGCCCTGCCCTCGCCCGGCCCAACGATGCCTCGCCCTATCGGGACGGCTTCCTCGAATACGTGCAGAAAAATAAGTTGCCGCTCGATTTCTTCTCGTGGCATTGGTACGCGACGGACTCGAGTGATCCGCAGGACTTCCTGCGCATCGCGCGCGACGTCCGTGCCCGTCTCGATCGCTTCGGGTTCCATCAGACGCGCTCCGTGCTGAACGAATGGAACTACGGCCTGAACCCCGAGCCGCCGCCAGACATGCTGCGTGCGGCTTTCATCGCGGCGTCCAAGGTGTATATGCAGGACGCGCCGATCGACATCGCCACGCTGTATCGCGCGGATAATCTCTTCGGCAGCGATGGCACGACACCCGGCAAAACCGGCCAGGCGCTGATCGCACTGGGCACGATGAAAGACACGCCGTTGCGTCTGAAAGTGGACGGCGGCGACGAAGACGGTTTCGCCGTGCAGGCCGGCCGCTCGTCCGACGGGCGCACGCTGCAGGTGCTGATCGCGAATTATCAGATTCCGGCTCAGTATCTCGGCCGGCGCAAGGGTGAAGACGTGCTGCGCATCCCTGGATCGTTCGAGGTCACCTTGCTGCCTCGTCGCGATGTCGCCTATCGAAACAACGAAGGCTACGATCTGACAATCGGGCGCCTGAAGCCCGCAGCCCGTTATCAGGTGGATCGCTATCGCGTCAGTGCGGACAGCGATCTCACGCACATCGACAGCAACATCGTGCCGGGGGCGCAGGTGCGGCTGCAAGCACAGCTGCCCCCGCCCAGCATCGAGCTCATCACGGTGAAAGAGATTGAAGCACCCTCTGTGGCGACAGAAACAGTGTTGGCGCCGCCTCCACCCGCGATACAGCAGCTGCGTGCGTCGCCTGGCGCCTCCTGATGAAGCCCGCCTATGCCGTGTTGTTGTTTACGGCGACAGCGGTCGCCGAGATCGTGGGATGTTATCTCCCCTATTTATGGCTGAAGAACAATGCGCCGCTCTGGTATCTGCTGCCGGCGGCCGTCAGCCTCATGGCGTTTGTCTGGCTGTTGACACTTCATCCCAACGCGGCGGGACGCACGTATGCCGCGTACGGCGGCGTGTATATCGCCACCGCGCTCGTCTGGTTATGGCTCGTGGATGGCATTCGCCCGGACAAGTGGGATCTGATCGGCGCCGCCACTTCCGTCGCCGGAATGTGGATCATCCTCTTCGCGCCGCGGGAAGCCTGACCGCGCGCTATTGCAGCGGGCACGGTCCTGCCGCCGGATTAGTAAAAGTCAGCAACGGCTGGCGGCCGTTCTTCACATACAGCAGCGCTTCGAGCACGCCAGCCTGAGTCGCGAGCGTGATGGCGCGATTCATCTCGCCACTCTCGAATCGACCCGCGAAAAAACCTGTGGAGCTATGCTCGAATGCCTGCGCCTTGACGCGCAAGCTCCTCACGGCAGGAATGGGCCTCACCGCATCCCAGAGAAACGCCGCACGAGTGTTCAAAGTTCGTAACAACGGCTGCGACTCGTTGCCGTAGGTGGCCGTGCGCCAGGCCTCTCCTTCCGCCAGCACCGAGCTGTAAACAAACCACGGCGCACGGGCGAGCAGATTGTCCGCGATGAGCGTCGGACCGCCATCGGCCTTCCCTCGTTCGAGCTGCGCTTCGAGCAGCCGCAGGCCCAGGCGCTCGAAACAGCCGTCAATGCCACCGACTTCGATCACTGCCACGGCGAAAATCTCCGGCGAAATATAAGCACGCGCGCGACGGTCGGTGCCGATGATGCGACCTTGAAGTTGGACGGGCACCAATTGCTCGTAGCTCAGTGCCTTGGGCAACTGCACGTCCCACAAGGCGAGGCCCGTGGCCGCGTACTGCTCACCACCGATGCGAACGTCCTGAATGAGGCGCTCCGTCCCGTCACTATTCAACAGGCTCGAGAGCACGCCACCGTTCACCATGCGTTCGAAGTTCAGTCTCTGTACGACCGCGGCGGCGGGCGCGGCAAGATCCGGGTAACGCGCGGCAACGATCTGCAACCACACCAGCAGCCGACCTGTATCGTATGCGGACCAACCACTGCCGGTGGTGGACACACGGCCTGTCAGATCGATGAAACGACCCGCCCGTGCATCGTATTCCCGATTCAGCATTTCCTGATTGTAGAGTGGCAAACTCTGCAACGTCGCTAACAATTGCCGCGTGTGGGCCAGGAACCGTTCGACGTGGATGAGCTGCAGCCCTTCCGCCGCCACATATGCCGCGAGTGTGTTGGCGATGTCGCCAACTGTGGCGAAAGCGTATCCCTGCTTGCTGTTCACCAGGCCCGTTTGGGCCTGTCGATTGGCGTCGATGTAAGACCATGCGATACGGGCGGCGGCTTCATCCGCGGCATCGAACGACGGAGCGCCCGCCGGAGGCTGTAACAAATGATCTGTCCGTACCGTGGATGCCTTCGGCTTCTGGCCGAAAGCAGTCTGCACATCAGAACCGGCGTCCGCCCCGCTCGGGGGTATCGTGATGTTCGGATATTCAGTAGCGGCCGTAACGCCGTCATTCGGCACGAAGGTCCACGATCCCGTTCGATCTCGTGGATCGCGCGACTGCGCGCGAGCTGGAGCATCGGTAGACGCCGTCTCGGCGACCCCCGGCACAGTTGAGGACTGCTGCGCGTCGTCAGTCGCTGGTGGCAGGGACGCTGACGCGCCGCCTTGGAGCACGACTGTAGAGTCAACGACCTCAGCAGGCGCTGGCGGCAATATCCCACGCGGCAGCACCGGGGGCTCGTCCGCGCCCTGGGGTGACTCCGTGAGAAGCGGCGTTGGCGATATGTTCGCCGACTGTTCCGCCACCTGTAAGGTTTCATCGTCGCTCGACGCGCCGGCGAAATACTGGAGCGCCACACTGGATTCCGTATCGCTGACATCCATATTGCCGAGCCCGGGACGCGGACCGGCATAAGTCAGAAGCCCGGCCGTGCGGTCCATGTCGGCGATCAACGTATCGAGCTCGGAAACCTTCGGCGTGCCCTCCGTTGCGTTCACCAGCACACTCGCATAACGATCGTGTTGCTCGCCCAGCACCTTCCGCTGACTCTCCCAGCTGCTGCCTGCCTCAACGTAATAGCGAACCGAGTTGGCCCAGGTATCGTATGCCGCGGAATCGCCAGCACGCTCATAAGCCAGCGTCGCAAGGACGTTGCCGAGCGCGGCCCGTTCCAACATTGCAGTATCACGGCTCTGAAGCACCGCGTTGGCAGCTGATGTGCTCCAGGATTTTCCGGCCTCACTGAAGCGGCCCGCACGAAACTGCGCGGCGCCCTCCGCAAGAGAGAGCGCGGTAGACTGCGCGAACGCGGGCACACAACTCGCGACAACGACAAGCCCTGCCGCGATCGTGCGCCATGATGTCATGGCGAGCGTTGCCTCTCCGCCCCCGTGGGCGGGAGCGTTGGAAGGCATCGATTCCCGGCTGCAAACACATCCTCCCGCGCAATATCAAAGTAACTTTTCTTCGCTGGCTGTCGATACAACGTGCCGCGCGCCTTGAACAGCAGCGCTTCCAGCACCATTGCGTTTGTCGACAACGTGATGATCTTCTCCGGTGCGCCACTGCGTTCGTATCGCCCCTCATACCATCCTCTGGCAGGATCGTTGAGAGACTCCACGGCTTTCATCAGCGCGTTCGTATAACTTCCCGGCCACAGTACCCACATGCCGAAGACCGCCCGCGTCGCGACCAGTGCGAGTGGCGCATGGCTGCGCCCCTGATCCGAGATCGTGCTCCACGGATAGCCCGCCGCGAAGATCGCGTCGTACAAGAAGTAAGGCGACTGACTCAGCTGATGATCAGTACGCGCGGTGAATGTGCCCGTCTCGCGAAAGCGCGCTGCCTGCACGGCATAGACCTGTTCAGCGAGACTTTTCAGCAAAGCCGCGTCAGCGGCGGAGAATCCCGGTGGCCGCCAGCCAAACTCCATGCCCGTCAGCACGAACGGAGTCGTCAGCACAGGAGTCTGCACATCGCCGGGCCTCGCCGGACGTGCGTCATAGCTCACCCGTACGCCATGAATGTTCACCACTTCAAGCGGCGCCATCGCTGTGGACGCGCGGGTATCAAAGCCCCAAACGGCGAACCCGGCGGCGCCGTATTGCTGATATCCCAGTCGCCCTTCCGGGTAATCGCTGCTGACATTCGCCTTGCGAGTACGGCCCTGAAGCCCGCCGGCCGATGTCAGCACATTGCAGAAGCTCCAGCGCAAAACGACCTTATCCACATACTCGCGCATGGTGGGATAACGCTGCCCCGTGATCTCGAGCCACACCAGGAGGCGAGCGATATCCACCGCCGACCAGCCGATATCCTGTGGCTGGCTGCCGAAACTCGTCATGATTCCCGTGGCAGCCTGATACACCTTGTTGGGCAGCATGCCGTCGGACAATGCCATGTCGCCCAGAAACCGCAGCACACCTGAGACTCTCAGATCGAACGTCCGGGTATCGATCAGCCCCAGCTCACGCGCTGCGACCAGCGCGGCCAGATAATCTCCGATATGCCACGCAGTGACTGAAGGGTAACGATCGACGGAGTTGACGAGGCCAGTCCGCGCATTGGTGTTGTTCTCGAAATATTTCCATGCGGTGCGCGCCCACACTTTCTCCTGCGGGGTCAGTTCGCCATGACGGCCCGGCTCTCCCACATATCGCGCGGACTGCGCTGTATGCACCACCGCCCGAGCAACGAGGCCACAGCCGGCCACAAACGTCGACAGCAGCGCTACGATGAGCGCTAACGCCGGCATGCCGCATATCCCGGCGCCTTGTGAGGCATATCGTCCTGGCATACCGCGCAGTCGCACGCGGCGCCGGCCTTTTCCGCAACGGAGCTGCCGTTCAGAAAAACCGGCCGATGCTTGACGTTCTGCTGATAAGAATCGGACAGTGTCCGCTCCCACAAGCCCGGAGCCGCCGGGCCCCGCTGCAGGAGTTTCCCCTGTACCTTGAACAACAGCGCTTCGAGCATGATGCCGTTGTTGTTGGCCGTGAAAGAATGGATGGGCCCCTTGCCGCTCTCCAGGATGCCTTCATGGAAACCGCGCTGCGGATCGTAACTCTCCGCGATGGCGTCGAAGAGCAGATCCGTATATGGCGTGCGCCACAACGCCCACATTCCCAACGCCGCTTTCAATGAGATCGCGGCGGCGTCAGCAGCGAACACGCCTTTGTCGGTAATCGTGTTCCAGGGAAAGCCGTCACTATAGATGGTGTCGTAGACGAAGTACGGGGAGCGATCCAGCTGATGTTCAGAGCGCGCGGTCAGAATGCCTGCCTGCGCGTACCGGGCTTCCTGCACCTGGTAGATGCGCTGGGCGAACTCCGCCATCCAGGCATGAGTGTAATGCGCGTCGTCGCTGGTGCGGTCCCAGGGAAGGTCCCAGCCGAGCTCCACACCATCGAGCACATAACTTTCGGAAACGACGTAGTTGTGCTGGGACAGGGTGCGTGGATCGCGCGAATCATAAGGAACTTCGACGCAGAACATCGGCACGGTGTTGTAAGGCTCCGGCTTCGAGGCGAGACACGTGGAAAGGCCCCAGAGCTGAAATCCCTTGGCGGCATATTCCTCATACCCGAGTCGCCCTTCCTGCACGTAACGCGTTTTCTTGTCCGGGCCCACCATGGCCCCGAACAGCGTGCCGCAACGGTCGACGACGTGTGTGAAATCCCATCTGAGCACAGCGCGATCGACTGCGTTCGCATGTTCTGGATAGCGCTCCTTCGCGATCGCGAGCCAAATGAGCAGCCTGCCGAGATCGAGCGCTGAATAGCCGATCTCGCCGGGCTTGTTGGTGTAGTCGACCTTTTGCGCGCTCTCGGTGTGATACACCTTGTTCGGCAACTCGTCCCGGAAAAAGGAGATGCTGTTCAGCGTTCGCAGCAGCGCGGCGAAGCGCGAATCGAAAGTCTGCTTGTCGATGACGCCGAGCTCACGCGCAGAAACCAGCGCGGCGATATAAGAAGCGGTGTCCCACATGGTGGTCGAGGGGTACTTGTCGACCGCGTTCACCAACCCAGTTTTGGCCTGCAGATTGTTCTCGAAATATTTCCAGGCGATGCGTGCAACGGTGCTCTCTCGCTCGGTAAGCGGCCCCTTGCGGGCTGCATCCACGGCTCTGCGCGGTGCCGACGACGCACAGTTCAACTCGGCCGCGACCCCCACTGACGTCAGCAGGCTCAACACCAACGCTAGCCAGCGCATCATGGCGTGCTGCTCCCGCGATAACGAATGACGGGACCTCTGTAGATATACGCGAGACTCTCGAGCACGACCGCGTTCGTGTTGGCGCTGAAGGCTTTGTTAGGCTGCCGCCCTTCCTCGTAACGGCCTGCATACCAGCCTCGCGCGGGCTCGTGCAGGTTTTCCACCTCCCTGATGAGGCGCGATGTATAGGTCGACCGATACAGCGCATGCCAGCCAAAGGCGCTCTTGACGCTCAGGGTGCGGAAGGCCGCGGCGTCGGCGCCTGTATCCGTGAGCGTGTGCCAGCGCTTCCCGTCGCTATAAACAGTGTTATAGGCAAAGTACGGCGGGCGATCGAGATGATCCTCGCTCACGGCCGTGAGAACACCCGTGCGCTCGAATCTCTGTCGCTGCGCCTCGTAGACACGCCATGCAAATTCGCGGGAGTTGCGATCCCAGCCAAATTCCAGCCCGTCCAGCACATAAGGCTCGCTCACCACATAATTGCGAGCGCCGCCGAACTGGCCAGGATCGCGGCTGTCACGCGGCACCGCTACATCGTAGACATTCACGTAAGTGAGAAACTCGGTGTAGCTGCCAGCGGACGTTGCGTCGAGCCCCATCAGCTCCAGCGTCTTCGCCGCGTACTGTTCATAGCCAAGGCGGCCTTCCTGAAGCAGCTCGGTGCGACCATCCGCCGTCACCCGCGATCCAAAGAGCGCGCCGTTCCGCGCAAGCAGGCGGGTATCCCAGTTGCCGACCACGGCCAGGGCCGCCTGCGCATGTTGGGGAAATCTCCACACCAGCACGTTCAGAGGAACGAGCAGTCGCGACAGATCGGTTGCCGACCAGCCAATTCCACGGGGATTCGCGCTATTGTCGTAGTTCACCATCGCAAGCGTCGACGTGTGATACGACTTGTTGGGCAGCCGCCCATCGAACAGCGGCAGCCGTTGCAGCGAGGCGAGCGCGCCGGCGATGCGTGCGTCGAAACTCTCCACATCGATGAGCTTCAGCTCGTGAGCGGCGATGACCGCAAGCAGATAGGATGCCGTGTCCCACATCGTGGTCGAAGGAAACTTCTCGACCGACTGTGCGAGGCCCGTCACGGGATCGGTGTTGTTTTCGAAGTAACGCCACGCGACGCGTGCCCACATCTGCTCCTGTTCGGTCAACGCGCGAGCCGCGGGCACGCCGGGCAGCGTCTGGCTGTACTCAATCGGGCTCACCACCGCTGTTGCGGGCGTGGAGCGGCGGCTCGAGTGCTCGATCCACACTACCAGGCCGAATGCGACCAGCAGACCGACAATGAAAACAATGTAGCTGCGCGCCTTGACGAGATTCGCGCTCATGCCGCGACTCCTGCCGCGATCGGGCTCGCGGCATCCTCGACATCCGGGCGCCACACGGAAGCGCGCACGATAGGCAGGAGACAGAAAATATTATTCAGTCCCCAGAAAACATTGACGATCAGCGCGTTCAATTCATGTGTATGCCCGAGCCACAACACCCGCGTAGCCGCATACACGAGGCCCAGCACCGTCAGGCCGATGATCACGAGTTGCGGAATGACGAGATGCATGAAGTTCCCCTCCTGCCGCTCCTTCGGCGTGACGGGGAACTTGATCTGGTCGCGTTTCAGGACCGTCCACAGGGCGCGGAAGTTGATGGCGAAGAATGAAATGAAGCCCGCCTTGCCATCCCACGCGGCGACTCCCCATGTGCCGACCATAAAGGCGAGCTCCGAGACCAGAATGAACGGCAGAAAGTGCAGATAGAAAGGCGTCGCATACACCGAAAGCGGTGCCACGCCTGAAAACAGATAGAGGATCGGCGCCACGAGAAACACGATGTTCCACAGACCCCCGAGATAAGACCAGAAGGTCGTCAGATACATCGCCTTCTGCGGCAAGGTCATGCGGGCGTTGATCAGCGGATTGTCGTGAAAGCAGATGTCGAGCGTGCCGCCCGCATATTTGAATCTCTGCATCGCCCAGGACAGAAGATCCTGCGGCGAGAGCATTTTCGATTCGACGCCCGGATGCAGCACCGATTTCCAGCGCCGGTCCGGATCTCCATGCAGCACGATGGAGGTATAGATGTCTTCCGACACATGGAATTTGTAAGGAGTGAGCTCGGTCTCGAGGGCCACCTGGCGGCGCATCGCGTTGTCGAAGTCTTCACGCAGCGATGCGTCGGGGATATCGCGCACATACGGCATGACGGCGCGATCGACCACGATTCCATAGGCACGCAAGGCCGCCTGCATCACGGCCTCCCGCCGATGGACGGAACCCGCTCCACAGCAGAATGCCGCGTTAGCCCAGTTACGCCGGCGCTGTATGACGTCGTAGAACATCTGAGGATCGTTCACAAACGGATCGCGCCCGATGCGGATCTGGCCCACCAGCCGCTCGATGCCCCGGCCCAACCCGGCGCCTACGGCGCCGAGTCGCTTGCGTAGATAGTCCGGCAGCGCCTTGCCCGCGGGCAGATCATAGAACCACTGGGGCGTTTGCACCCAGGCCACTTCCGGATCGCGGAAGTATCCGAGCGTGTTCTCGAGCAAGGTGGGGAACACGCGCGTGTCCGCATCGCAGATCACGATGAAGTCGCCGGACGTCTGCTCCATCGCATTCCGCAGATTCCCGGCTTTGTAACCAATGTTGTTTGTGCGGGTGATATAGCTCACGCCCTCTTCGGCTGCCACGGCGCGCATCGTCGGACGGCGTCCATCGTCCAGCACGCTGACCGTGATCTCCACGGGATGCGGATAACGCAACGCCTTCGCGTCGCGAATCGAGATACGGACGAGTTCCACATCTTCGCTGTAGGTGGTGATGAAGACGTCCACCGTGACAGGCTTGCCGACACCTTCCGGATGTTCGACGCACTCGTCGATGGAAGCCGGCGCGGGCTGCTGCGGATAATCTCGCGTCTTCCACAGATTGATCGTAAACAGCACCAGGCCCAGGTAAGCCAGTGTCTCCGCCGCCGCCAGGGGAATGGCGAACCACAGCGCGTCGTAGTTGAGAGAATCCGTCCAGCGCCAGCGAATATAGTTGGCGCCCAATACCAACATCACCACCGCGAGAAACTGCCACAGAAGCTCGATGCGTGCCGAATATGGCGTCGGCGCTTCCGGCCGGCGGGCTTCGAACGCTTCAAAATAAAAGCTCATGAGGCGCTACTGATGAGCTTCGTGAGCTCGAGGCAGTTGGCGGCGCCCTTGCGACTGTACGACACGGTATCGAATGAAGACCTGATGAGCTCGAGGCCCATGCCCCCTTCCGGGAGCGCCTCGATATTTCCCGGATCGAACTCGAACACGCTCGCGTTGGCAGACAGCTCGGGTCCGGCCTCCCAGCTGCTGCCGTTATCGCGTATCTCGATCACGAGTCGATCCACCTTGCGGCGGCAACTCACGTGTATGACGCCGGGCGTTCCGCCAGGAAAAGCATGCTTGGCGACGTTGACGAGCGCCTCGATCACGCCCAGCTCCACGGCCATGCGAGCGGGCGGTGTGAGCTGCTCACCGATAAAGCCGAGCAGCGCGGGACCGAGCGCGCTGACCTCCTCGAGCGTGGCCGGGATCATGAAACTCACGCTCTCGCCGACTCGCGGTTGCAACGTCACGACGCCATCTGCAGAACAGCGTCCGGCGAGGTGGCATACAGAGCAAACACCTTGTCCATGCGAGTAAGTTTGAAGAGGCTGTGCACCGTGGGCCGCAGCCCGCATACGGCCAGCACTCCCTGCGAGCCGACCGCTTTCAGGATCGAGACGAGCGAGCCGAGCCCGCTCGAATCGACGAACTCCACACCGCTCATGTCCAGCACCACGCGAGAGTTGCCGGCGCGCACGATCTCGAGGAGCGCCTCTTTGAACGGCACCGCGACCGATGCATCCAGACGTTTCATCAACAGATCGACCACGGTCACGCCGCGGTCCTGCTTCACATCGATCAATGACATGTTCGTTCCCCTTCGTTAGCGATATTCGATGGCGAGCATCGAGATGTCGTCGCGAAAACCTTCGGCCTCACTGCCGCGCCACGCGTACAACTCGCGCTCCACGGACTGCAGCGTCGTACTCAAGGACGCTTCACGGTTGCCCGCCAGCAGATTGCACAGGCGCTCTTCGCCGAAAGCCTGACCGGTAGGGTCTTCGCACTCGGTGATGCCATCCGTGTAAACATACAAACGCTCTCCCGGACGCAGCACGAGTTCCTGATTGACGAAATCAATATCCGGAATGAAGCCGATCGGTGGACACGACTCTGTCAGGAGCCTGACACCCGAACGCGTACCGACTATTGGGTTGGTGTGCCCCGCCTGGATGAAGCGGATGACGCCAGTCTCGAGCTCGAGCACGCCATAGATCATCGTGAAGTACATCGACTGCTCTGGCGTAATCTGGAACTGCCCGTTGAGAGCACGCGCCACCGACGCTGGCGACGCGATGGCATCTGGCCCCGAGCGCAGCAGGCCTCCCACGGCTGTCGGCGAAAGCAGCCTCGAGAGCGTTACTGACATCATCGCGGCCTGCACGCCGTGGCCCGCGACGTCGAGATTGTAAAAACCGACGTGACGCTCATCGAGCTGAAAGAAGTTCAGCTCATCGCCCGAAACGAGCATGGACGGCACGAAACACCATTCGCACTCCACGTGCTCGAGTCGCAGCGATCCGTCCGGCAGAAGGCTGCGTTGAATGCGCCCGGCCGCGTCCAGATCTTCCCGCATCTGCTCATACGCAAGCGTCAGGCGCCGATTGCGCTCGGCCAGCCGCATCTCCAGCTGCAGCACACGCACGCCGGCGCGCATGCGCACGCGCAGCTCCGTGGCGTCGATCGGCTTGGAGAAGAAGTCATCAGCGCCAGCATCCATGCCTTCTATGTAGTCCGCGTTGGTATCGCGCGTGCTGACGAGCATGAAATAGATATATCGGCCGAGGTCGTCGCTCTCGCGAACCTTGCGACAGAGCGCGGGACCGTCCATCCCCGGCATCATCCAGTCGCTCACGACCATGCGAATATGCTGATCCTGCAACATCGCATAAGCCTGATCGCCGTCGGCCGCCTCAACAACGTCGTAGCCGAGCTTGCGTAACGTCGACGCGATGATGAGACGCACGGGCGGCGAGTCGTCGACCACCAGGATGCGAATAGTCTCTGCGGTGCTCACCAGCGCATTGACCATGACACGGACACGCTACCCTCGCTGAAACGTGTAGCGCCTCCGGAGCGTCGCCACGGAGCCCGGTTGCCGGCGAAGTTGTTGTACTGAATGGAGACCGTGCCGGGCCGCCAGTTGAAGTAACCGAAACCGTAGGTGAAATCCGGATCCCACGGCTGCTGGTGCCCCTGCTCGGGGTAGTAATACAGCGCGGCCGTTGCATAGAGCCAGTTGCGCAGTGAATAGCGGCAACCCATTGAGAAGCTCTTCTTATCCGCGCGTACGGACCCGCTTGCCAGATCTGAATATCGCGCGGTGTAGTTGAAGGCCGTGATGCAGCCCGCGAGATCGCCGTGGCCCGTCGTAAACACGTCACGCGCCCATCCGCGCAGCGGAAACTTGTAGCCGAGTGACCAGCCGCCCTGTTCGAAGCGCGTGTGCCTTTCGCCTGTGGCACGGTCCGCGTGAAAGCGATTCCCGCCGCCATTCGAATAAACGAGGCTCAGGGTGTAAGGATGCCAGTCGTCATAGCCGAACGAATAAGAGAAATCCGGGCTCCACGTGGCGCGATACTGCGACTGCAGATAACCGAATGCCGTGGCACTCCCGAACCAGTACGACAGGGGTGAATAGCGCAGCGCCAGTTGCGCCGTCGACGAGCCGGATCCTGAGCCTTGCGAGCCGGAACCCGACGTGGCCGCCGTGCCGCCTTTGAGAGGATAGTCGAACGCCACGCGGGCGCTGAGAGCGTTGCCCTCCGAGCCCTCATTCGTGCTCAGCAGCTCTGCCCATGGCAGCGCGAACGAGCTCATCAGACCTTGCCACACTTCGCTGTTCAGATCGTCTCCCTCCTGAGTTTGATCGGACGCCACCACCCGCGCACTCACTGACAGGATCACAGCCAGGAGCGATCGATGCCTCACGCTCACACCGACCAGATCTCCTGCGCGTATTCGCGAATCGTGCGATCGCTCGAGAACTTGCCGCTGCGGGCGATGTTGTAGACACAGCGCCGGGTCCACTGCGGCGCGTCGACAAAATCCCGCGAGGCGCGCTCGTGGGTCGCCACGTAGTCGGCAAAATCAGCCAGCACGAAGTAGGTGTCGTGATCCAACAAAGACTCGCGGATCGGACGAAACAGCTCGAGGTCATGATGCAGAACACCTGACACCAGGGAATCCAGAACTCTGCGAACCTGCGGATCCGTCGCGCAAAGACTGACGGGGTCGTAGGCACCCGAGCGCTGTAGCGCCTCCACCTGCTCCGCGCGCAAGCCAAACAAATAAAGATTCTCGACGCCGATTTCCTCCGCCATCTCGATGTTCGCGCCATCATGGGTACCGACGGTGAGCGCGCCATTCATCGCAAACTTCATGTTGCCGGTGCCGGAAGCCTCCATGCCCGCAGTCGAGATCTGCTCGCTGAGATCGGCAGCCGGAATCAGCCACTCCGCCACCGACACTTTGTAGTCGGGAACAAACACGACACGTAACCGCCCATCGACACGCGGATCGGAATTCACCAGCCCCGCGATGGCATTGATGAGCTCGACGATGCGCTTCGCCATGAAATAGCCAGGCGCTGCCTTGCCCGCAAACACGTGGGTGCGCGGCGTGAGATCCGCGCCGTCCTCCACAATGTTGAGATAACAATGCACCACGTGCAGCGCGTGGAGCAGCTGCCGCTTGTACTCGTGCATACGCTTGCTCTGGATGTCGAAGATCGATTCGGGATCGAGCTTCAGCCGCTGGTCCGCATACACTTTCTGCGCGAGCCGCAGCTTGTTCGCCCGCTTGATCGCCGTGACGCGTTCCAGGAACGCGGCATCCTTCACGTACTTCTCCAGATCTCTCAGACGCTCCATGTCGATGCGCCACGTCGTTCCCACGACGTCGTCGAACAGAGCCGCCAGCGAAGGATTTGCCTGTTGTATCCAGCGGCGCGGCGTGACGCCATTCGTCTTGTTGCCGAAGCGTGCGGGATCGAGCTGCTGGAAATCCGGCACGAGTCGTGTCTGCAGCAGATGGGAATGCAGCGCGGCCACACCGTTTACGGAGTGGCTTCCGACGATAGCCAGATTCGCCATCCGAACCTCCTTGACGTCCCCCTCCTCGAACAGCGACATGCGTGCGAGCCGCCCCAAGTCTCCGGGCCAGCGGGCTGCAACCTCAGCGAGAAAGCGCCTGTTGATTTCATATATCAGCTGCAGGTGTCGCGGAAGCACGCGCTGAAGCAGCTCCGCCGCCCACTTTTCCAGCGCTTCCGGCAGCAGGGTGTGATTGGTGTAAGCAAGAGTGCGCCGGGTCAGCGCCCACGCCTCATCCCATGCAATGCCCTGCTCGTCCAGGAACACGCGCATCAGCTCCACGACGGCGAGCGCGGGATGCGTGTCGTTCATCTGAATCGCCACCCGCTCCGGGAAGTGCTTGAACTCCACACCCTCCTCGATGAAGTCGGCGACGATATCGCGCAGCGAACACGCGACGAGAAAGTACTCCTGTATGAGGCGCAACTCCTTTCCCGCGGCGAATGAGTCTGACGGGTAAAGCACCCGCGAAATATTCTCCGAGGCGATCTTCTGCTCCACGGCGCGCATATAGTCGCCGGCGTTGAAGATATCCATGTCGAAAGAATCCGAAGCACGGGCCGCGTACAACCTCAGCCGGTTCACAGTGTGGCCCCCATAGCCCACGATGGGCATGTCGTACGGCACTCCGGTAACAAGCTTCCAGCCCAGCCACATCGGGTTATAAGCACCGCTGTCGTCCTCGCCATGGACGATGTGTCCATAGATCGGGATTTGATGGGCGCGCGAAGTGCACTCGATAAGCCAGGGCGAGGCATCCGCATTCCAACAATCCGGACGCTCGCGCTGCCGCCCTTCCAGAACTTCCTGACGGAACAGGCCGAAGTCGTAGCGGATGCCGCAACCGACGCCCGCGATATCAAGCGTAGCCATGGATTCGAGAAAGCACGCCGCGAGCCGCCCCAATCCGCCATTTCCCAACGCGGCGTCGTGCTCGAGCGTGGCGATCTCTTCCAGAGACGAGCCCAACGACGCAATGACGCGCTCGCATTCGTCCTGCAAATTCAGATTCAGGATGTTGTTGCACAGCGACTGGCCAATGAGAAATTCCATCGACAGGTAATACACCCGCTTGGGACGGGTTTTGCGACGACGCAACTCTGTCTGCAACATGATGTCGATCAGACGTTGCCGTAGCGCCAGCGACAGCCCCTGCAACAAATCAGATGGTGTGGCGGCAGAAGCTTCCTTGCCCAGCGAATGCCGAATGTGATGCACCGTGGCCACGCCCAGCTCGATGGCCTTCGCCGCTGACGGACGCGCTGATCTCGTTGCACTTTCCATAGCTTATTCTTCGTCAGATGTTATGTTCGACGGCAGGATCAGTATGCTCTTTTTCAGTTGCTGTCGAGCCGTTCCGTGTGCGCTGAAAACTATTGCGTCGCAAGCGGGTGGAGATCACTCATCGGGAACAACACTCACTGCTCATGAATATGCCGGATAACGCAACGCTCGCTGCAACCTATGCAACCGTGCCGGGCATTCCGCGTACATGGGCTTATGTGGAGACTGGCGCTACGCGTGATCTGCGCATCGATTTCATGCGGGGTCTCGTCTTCGTGCTGCTGTTCACCGCTCACTTCGATTATCTGTCCGCGTTCATGTACATCGGCTGGGAGCGCGTGGGAGTCGTTTCGTCAGCAGAGACGTTCATCACGCTCGCCGGCGTCGTGGTTGGAATGGTGTTCGGCAAGCGCATGCAGGCCGAGGGTTTCGCGTCGTGCGCCTCGCGACTCGTCGATCGCGCCGTACAGCTCTATCGCGTGAACGTGCTGCTGATCTTATCCGTGGGACTTATAAGACTGATTCCCTGGATCGACGCGACCGCCATCACCACGTTTCATGATCCTTATGGCGGCGGAACTTATCAGCTGTATCCCACGGTGGAATCCGGCCTGCTGTATTTGCTACGGCAGGCACTGCTCCTGCGTGCCGGGCCACATCAGTTCCAGGTGATGGGGCTGTACGTGGCGCTCTTTCTCCTCACGCCGTTCGTGTTCTGGATGATCCGCGGCGGCCGGCTGAAACTCCTGCTCGCGCTGAGCTGGATCGTCTATCTGATCAATCTCGGCACGCCCGAAAGCAATCCGGGAAGCGCGGCGATCCGCGTGACCGGCTCGCAGTTCGAGTACGCGTTTCCGCTCGTCGCCTGGCAACTCATATTTATCCACGGCGTGGTGGCGGGCTATTACCGTCGACCCCTGCTCGCGTTTCTGTCGAGCCCGCGCGGCCTGCCGCTCGTGTGGCTTGCCATCGCGCTCAGCATCGTCTTCATGGTTTTCAGCCTGAATCACCCTATTCCGGCGCTCGCGGAGTGGGCACGCTTCCACTTCATTCCGCCGGACGTGTTCGGCCGCCTCTTCAATGACTGGTTCCTGAAATATAAGCTCGGTCCGGGACGGCTGCTCAACGAGCTCGTGTTCCTGATCGCCGTCTACGCCGTGCTGACCCGCTTCTGGACGCCGCTGCATAAGGCGCTTGGCGGATTCCTCATTCCGCTGGGTCAGGCTTCACTGTACGTGTTCATCGTGCATGTTTATCTGATTCTGCTGGTGAGCAACACGCCGTTGCCAGCGCTCGGCAACTTCTGGGTGAATACCTGCATACACGCCGGCGCGCTCGGTCTCGTATGGGTCATGATCAAGCGTGAGTTCCTCTTCCGCTGGATTCCCCGCTGAGCGCCGCATGCGCTTACAACTTCTCCAACACGGCGGTCAGGCGTTTGAGCTCGCTCACCAACGTTACGCCAGCGTCGCGCGCAGCCGCGACATCGCCTGCCCGACTCGCCGCCTCCACACGCTGCGCGGCGTGTTCACACGGAGAGGCCGCGAAGATGCCGGCGACACCTCGCAACGTGTGCGCGACTCGCGCGGTGCTATCCATGTCTGCGGTTTCAAGGGCCTGCAGCAGCCTCTGCACCTGAATCGCGCTATCCGGCAGGAATGCGGCAGCGGCCTGCTTCATCAGATCTTCATCATCCATCATGCGGGACAGCGCCAGCCTGCGATCCATGACGTCATCCGGTTCGGACATAGGAGTGGCTCGATGGTGTTGTTGGCGACGACGGAGTTATACCTGAAGCGGGACTCACCATGCCCAACACGCTAGCGGAACGTCATGCCGCAGTGCTGCGCGCCCTGTCGCAGGAACGTTGGGCGATGCTCACTTTCGTCGCCTACATGTCCATATGCATGGTGCTCCTGCTCCACCTGCGCGCATCGAGCCTGCGCGCGGTAGACGAGGCGGCCCTGCAAACCGCGCGAGCTATCGCCACGCAACTCATGAACTCTCCACTGACAGCCGATGCAACATTCACGGCAGACGTCAAAGCGCGCTGGGCAACGCAGAAGCTCCAGTCGGATGCGTTCAATGTCCGCGCCCTCACGCTGCACGACACGCCCCGTGGAGAGACGATTCACGAGTTCGACGATCGCGGCGGCGCTCCGCATCTGAACATCGCTATCTCGAATGGCGCGGGACGGGTGCTCATTCTGCGCACGGCGGTCAATCAGAATCCGCAGGGCATCCAGCAGCTGTACCAGAACATTTATTTATCGCTATCCGTGGGCGGTCTGCTGCTCCTGGGCGGAATCGGCGTGGGCTCCATTCAGTATCAGAAGTTGCGGCGACACGCGCGCCAGCAAGGCGAAGGAACGAGCAGGCCGTTGATCGGCCAGCCGGCTTCGCCTATGCGACATCCGCAGCTGTGGATACTGGGACTGTGCACGCTTATTTTCGTGGTCGACCTGAAGATTGCGCTGGGCACGGCTGTGGGCATCGTTTACATCGCCGTCGTGCTGATCGCGCTGATGTATGAGCGGGCGCGATACGCATGGGCTGCCGCGGGTCTGGCGACCGCCCTTACCATTATCAAGCTGCTGGTGGCCGAGCCTGTTCCGGACATGTGGCCCGTGTTGGCCAATCGCACGCTCTCGATTTTTGCCATCTGGATCGTCGTGGTGCTCGGGATCGCGCAGAAGCGCACCGTCCGCACGCAGATCCGGCTCATCCGCGCAGTGCGCGGCACGAACGACGGCCTGTGGGAACGGGATATGGTCACGGGCCGCTACTGGCTCTCCTTCGGTCTGCGCGAATTATTAGGTTACCGGGAAGATCAGTTGCCCGACGATGCCGATGCGTTCGCCTCGGTGATTCACCCTCACAATCGCAGGCGCGTCGAGGTCGCCGCTCGCAAACATCTCCGCGATGGAACCGAGTTCAATCTCGCGGCGAAATTACGCCGTCCGTCCGGTGAGTACGGCTGCTTCCGCATTCGCGGCAGCGCTGAGCGCGATACGGAAGGACGTCCACGCACCCTCTCCGGCTCCATAAGAGATATCACCGCGGAAAGAGCGGCGGAACAAGCCCTGCTCGCCGCGAATGAGGCGGCGGCCGCGGCCAACCGTTCCAAGAGCGCGTTTCTCGCCAACATGAGTCATGAGATCCGCACGCCGATGAACGGAGTGTTAGGAATGACGGAGCTGCTGCTCGATACACCCTTGCAGCCCACGCAGCGGGAGTACGCCGAGATCATCCGGACCAGCGCGACATCGCTCCTGAGCATACTCAATGACATCCTCGACTTCTCGAAGATCGAGGCGGGCAAACTCGAGTTCGAGCACATCGAGATGGATCTGCGCAAGTGCGTGGAGGACGTCGGCATCATCTTTGGAATCCAGGCCGCGGCGAAGGGCGTGGAGATCGTCGTGGATGTGGATGCAGCTGTGCCACGCGCGGTCTATGGGGATCCAGACCGCTTGCGGCAGGTGCTGACCAACCTCACCAGCAACGCCTTGAAATTCACCCAGACAGGCGAAGTCGTCATTCAGCTCTTCTGCATCGGCACGCAGGGCCCGCGCAAGCTGCTCGGCTTCGAAGTGCAGGACTCCGGCGTCGGCATGTCTGAAGAGGCGCTATCGCGTCTGTTTCAGCCGTTCACGCAGGCCGACGCCTCCACCACGCGTCATTACGGTGGCACCGGGCTCGGGCTCTCCATCGTCATGCGGCTCGTGCAGATGATGGGCGGCGAGATCAAGGTCGTGAGCGCGCCCGGCAAGGGCTCCACGTTTTCCTTTGCCATTCCTTTCGATGAAGTCGTCGAGGTTGCCGCCCCACCGACGATGGTTGTAGGTGTCTTCGGCAAGCGGGCGCTCATCGTGGACGATAACCAGACCAACAGACGGGTACTTCGCGGCCAGCTCGAGCCGGTCGGAATCGACGTCACGGATGTCTCCAACGCTGCGGACGGAATGACCGCGCTCGAGACGGCTTATCAAGCGGGTACTCCGTACGCGGTCGTCATTGCGGACGACCAGATGCCCGACGTCGACGGCGCCGCGTTTGCAGTCCAGATAAAGAGCATTGCGCACCTGTCAGATATTCCGCTCATCATGCTTACATCCCTGGAGCGGAACGATAACCTCGCGCGTCTCACACATCTCGGCTTCGCCGCCTTTCTCACCAAGCCGGTGCGGGGACGAGAGCTTCGAGCCTGTGTCGCGCGGGTACTTCCTTCGGAGACAGAGAGCGGCGAACCGCTGCGTCGCCTGATCACCCGGGGCGTGCTGACCGCCACCTTGCCGCTTGCCGGTCCGCGCCGCCTGCTGCTGGTTGAAGATAATGTCGTCAATCAGATCGTCGTCCAGGGCTTCGTCAAGCGCATGAACTGCGAAGTCACTGTGGCAACCAATGGAGCGGAAGGCGTGGCGGCTTATCAGGCTGGTCAGTTCAGCCTGGTGCTCATGGATGTTCAGATGCCGGTGATGGACGGCCTTGAAGCGACACGACAGATTCGCGCTGGCGAACCGCGCGGCACACGGGTGCCGATTATTGCGCTGACGGCCAGTGCCATGACCGATGAGGTACAACAGTGCCTGGCCGCCGGCATGGATGCGCTGCTGACCAAGCCCCTGCAGATCGCGGCCTTGCGCGAGATGATCGACCGGTTTCTGCCTGAAGCGCCACTCGCCCCGCTCGAGACGGCCGCCGGCACGGTCGTGTAACGGTGTTTCAGGATCTCAAGCTGCTGCTGGTCGAAGACGAACCGATGCAGCGCACGGTCATGCAAACCATCCTTACAAAGTCGGGCTACACCGTGGAGGCCGCCCGCGATGGCGCTGAGGCCTTTCAACGCCTGAGCAGCGGTGAATTCCAGATCGTGCTGACGGATCTCGAGATGCCCGGCATCGACGGCCTGACCTTGTGTCGCATGATCCGCGAGGCACAGCTGCCGGCTTATGTGTATGTGCTGTTGCTGACGAGCCATGGCTCGACAGCAAACGTCGTGGAAGCGCTGGATGCCGGCGCAGATGATTTCATTCGCAAACCCGCGGACCCCTCCGAGCTGCTCGCCCGGATCAACGCCGGTAAGAGAATCATCCACCTCGAGCAGTCACTGCGCGAAGCGAACGCCGAAATTCTGCGGCTCTCGTTCACCGACGCCCTCACCGGCGTGTACAACCGCCGACACCTCGACAGTGAGTTGCTCAAAGAAATCGCCAAGGCGCAACGCTACGACCACGCGCTCAGCGTCTGCATGATCGACCTTGATCATTTCAAGGCGGTGAATGATCGCTATGGGCATCCGGTGGGAGATGAGGTGCTGCAGGGTTTCGTGGCTCGGGCTTTGACGCTTCTCAGAACGTCGAGCGATTGGGTCGCCCGCTACGGAGGCGAAGAGTTCGTGGTGGTGCTGCCCGCGACGACCCTGTGCGGCGCCATCCGCGTCGCGGAGAAAATTCGCCTCGCATTCAGCGACACGCCCATTACGACCAGCGCCGGCGATCTGAGCATTACGGCGAGTCTCGGCGTCGCGTCGCTTGGCCCTACCGCTAACAACAAGCCGGAAGATGCGAACAACCTGCTCCGAGCGGCGGACGTCGCGCTTTATCGCAGCAAGCACGCGGGACGCAACCTTGTCAGCTCCCACTATTGTGCCAACCTCAGCGAGGATGCCGAATAAGCTACACCTTGCCGTTACCGCTCTTCGCCACATCCTGTGATTCGAGAACCGCGAGCACCAGTTTCTCGTTGGCCTCGCGAAGCTCAGCATAAAGCTGGCCTTGCTCAGTCAATTCGCGCTCACTGACCGTCGGAGTGCGCGCTGCAGTTCGGGCTACGTCGCGCTCCCTGGCAGACAGTTCCGCGCCGTAAAAGACGAAACTGTTGTGTTCATATCGCTTGGCGCGATACATGGCCGCGTCAGCATGATCGATGAGGGCCTGCACACTCTCCCCATCTTCCGGATAGATGCCGATACCGACGCTCGCCATGAGTTGAATCTCGTGCGGACCGACGGTGGCGTAAGCGCCGATCGCGGCAAGTATCTTGGCGGCGATGCGCCCTGCATCCGCCGCGGTCGTCACGTCATTGAGCAGCACCAGAAATTCGTCGCCACCATGGCGGCTTACCGTATCGGCTTCGCGAATCGCAGCGGTAATGCGTCTGGCGACCAGCTTCAGCGCTTCATCACCACACGCATGCCCCAGCGTATCGTTGATGTGCTTGAAGTTGTCGAGGTCGACAAACATCAGCGCGAGATGATGGTGGCGACGCTTGGCGCTGACGATGGCGCGGTCGAGGCGGTCGATTAGCAGAACGCGGTTCGGAAGCTGTGTCAGCTCGTCGATCTCCGCGGATCGAGACACGCGGCTCAGCACGCGCGCCGCAGTTTCCGCATCCGATTGCGCCTTCAGCGTCGCAAATACCAGTTGCTCGTTGGCCTGGACAATGTTCGTGCTCGCGTGGCTTCTGAGAAAACTCTCGAGCTCGCTCACGTTCTCGCGCAGCGAGACCAGGGTGGCCCGCACTGCCTCTGCCTGCATGTGAAGATCCGCGAGTTCGCGCCGGGCCTCGCGCACTGCAATGACTGATTTTTCCCCCGCAGTCACGCATGCAATCCTGCGGTCGTTCTTATGACCATCGCGCTGGCCTCATGCTGAGCTCGGATAGGCGCGATGCTTTCCTGGCCTGCCACTCAACATGCCTTCTTCCGCAGGACGCATCTCGCCGATTTGAATGCCATCGTCACTGATGGTGAACTGGTGCAATTGATCAGAATGCGCGCTCGCGCGCACTTTAACCACTGCCACCATACGCATCAGCCGGCTTTCGATTTCGACGTAACGCATCACCACGATCGCATCCGTAAGAAACGCAGTGCCATAAGGACTGAAACTCAGCTCGGTATAACGGTCTTCGAGCTCCGAAGTCAGCAGCGAAGTCACGCCCTCTCCTGCCAGCACGGCCACGAGGCCTGAGAGCGATTCGCGAAAGTCGTCACGAAACGTCGGCGCGAGCGCCAGCTCGAAGCCTGACAGCGAATCGATCACGACACGGGTTGCTTTGAGACGGCGGATCTCCTTCACCAGCAACCGTGCGATCTCATCAATGGAAAGATCCGGTGCGCGGCTGTCGACGAGCCCGACATCGCCGGTTGCGATGAGATCGGCAATCACGCGATTACGTGACTGACTGGGCGGCTGCTCGAATGCGGCAATCACGCCTTTCTCCCCGGACCTCGCACCCTCCGCCAGGAACGCCGCAGCGAGAACGCTCTTGCCCGAACCCGAAGGTCCGGCGACCAGCAGTGAGTAGCCCCGTGGCAGACCTCCGCCGAGCATGACATCGAGATGCGCAATGCCCGTCAGCACCCGGGAGTCCGCCACCTCGGGCTGCCGCCTCTCCCGCACGACAATAGGTGCAAACACCTCGATGCCGCTCGGACTGATGCGAAAAGTATGCAGGCCCGGCAAGGTGGCCTGTCCGCGCATCTTCATGATCTCCATCTTGCGCACCATCGAGTTGCGTAACACGCTCTGGCGCAACCAGATCAATCCATCAGCTACCGTAAACACCGGATTGGCATTCGCCTTGTCGAAATACTCGCCGATGAGAAAGGTGGTCGCCTGCCAGCTCGTCATCAGCACGCTCAGTTGCTGCACAAACAGCTGCAGGCTCGTCTGCTTGACGCCGCCCCCCTCATTCTCCAGGACAACGGAGCGGAACGAGTCTACAAATACCAGTGCGGGCATATGCTCCTCAACTTCGGCCACGATCCGCTGCAACACCTTGTCGAGATCCCCGCCCAGCGCGTCGTCTGACAAATTGATGAAGCGGACCGACCGGTTGATCGCACTGCTGTCGAAGAACTCGAACTGTTGCTGATATCGCAGCATCTTGAGCGGCGGCTCGCCCAGCACGGTGAAATAGATTGCGGACCGTTCCGGTGTTGCCAGCGCAAACATGATCTGATGGGCAAGTGTTGTCTTACCGCAGCCTGGCGCGCCGGCGATGAGATTAAATGAGAATTCGGGTAATCCGCCTCCCAACACCTCGTCCAGTCCCGGAACCCGGGTCGCGAGTTTATTGATCGTTACTTTAGGCGTCATGATGTGATGTCCTGCGGCGGCGGTCCGCTCAAAGAATTGCTCCAGACCGCTCCCAACAGCCGATCCACGAGCGAGGCGCCAATCAAGCTGACTACAAGATCATGAAACGTCTGCAGCAGAGCAGCGCTGCCCCGCACTGCGATGTCGACGCCTTGCCTCGCAAGCAGAGATTCCAGCCCGCTGGTGTCCGTCGCCTCCTGGCTTTTCGTGTGCGCGCTCGCGAGCCAGGGATAATAAGCACTGGTGAGATACAAGCTGCGCCGATAAAGAGCAGCCACGGCACGTCGCCCCATCACTGGCGTCAGCGCCGCCTCGATCTCACGCCAGATCGCAGCGTTAGCCGCAGCGACCTGCATGACGTTCGCGTCGTCATGAAGTCGATTAGCGAGGGGCGCGATTACCATGGGGCGTGAGGGGGTGCTTCGCACACGCCCATGGTACGTCATCTGTGCATCAATGCGCGGTCAATCACTCGCGCCGGATATGTTGCGCCTGGTCAGTTATTTTTCGATTATTAGATTATGCGGCAGCGCGTAACTCAGAGACTGCCGCCACGATGTGATAGAAGGTGCTCGCCGGAGCGGGCTCCTGAACAAACACACCTTCGGAAGTAAGACGGTCGTACCACAGCCCGGATACCGGCGTGTCGAGGTAACGCAACAGAGCATGCGTTGCGGAAGCCGCCATTTCCCAATAGCGCGCTTCACCCGTCAGGCGTGCGGCCAGCGCCCCAGCCTTGATGCGCTCGGTCTGTGGCCATAGCCGCGCCGCAGGATCGTGAATTGAGAAATCATCCAACAATGCATTGATGGCGACGCCGTTGACCACGCCATGCTGTTCGCCAATCTCGATCAGGCGCAGTGCGGCCTTGCGCACATCCGTGCGCTCGGGCTTCCAGCGTAACAGCAGCCATGCCCACTCGTATTGATGCCCGGGCTCCACGATGCGCCCGACGATGCCCTGCGCAGGACTCCAGTCCGCATTGAATTGCTCGCGCAGCGCGCCTGTCTGCGGATCTATGAACTTCTCGAGCGCCAGCTCACCCAGCCCGTCCGCCAGCAATCGCCAGGAGGCGTCGCTGCTCGCGGCGACCCATGCCTGACTCGCTTCAAACAAATGCATGTGCGGATTGGAGAGCAACGCGCCGCCCACCGGCAAACCAGCTTCGAAGCCGGCGCCCGCGGCGCGCTTCAGATATTTATTGATGGCGGTGACCAGGTAATCCGTTTCACGCTCGAGTACGGATTGTTTGCCCAACACCTTCTGGCCTTCCGCATAGGCCAGAAGCGCGAAGGCCTGATCGTATAGCAGCGCACGGTCATCCACTGGCAAGCCATCGGCTGAGATCAACGTGCGAAACAGCCCGTCAGGACGACGATAGCGCGCCAGGAAATAGTCGATGCCGTGCATGAACAGTCGATCGGCTGGCCCCTGCCACCCGAGTCCGGGCGCCTGCGCAAAGGCATAAGCCTGACGCGGTTGTACGCGAGCACGCCGTGGCTCGTGGATAGGCACGCCGTCCGCGCTCACGCGTTCTCTGAATCCACCGCGCGGATCGACACCATCGGTCGACCAGCGCGGATACGCATCGGAGATCAGCCAGCTGGCGAGGGTTTGATACGCCTCGCGCGCCGAGTTGCGCTGTGGCGCGCCGCTTTCGTCAGATTTCATGTCGACACGCTACATGCACCGCCAAGGACAGGTCAAAGCGCCGAATCACATTTACCTGCCCCGCCTCAGTGCGCCATTTCACGAACCGCCGGCGTCGTGGACGCGATGCGCGCGCGGGCGGCGCCAAACGCAAACACACTGATGAGGACGTAAGCGATCATGGGTACGACGAAAGCAGCGTGCAGGCCAACTGTGTCCGCTATGCGACCGACAATGGGCGGCAGCACCGCGCCCCCGACAATCGCCACACAGAGCAGCCCGGACGTCGCGGCAAGCGATGCCGTGGACCGCTCCAGCGTCACCGTGAAAATGACAGGGAACATGATCGAGTTGAACAGGCCGATCGACAGCGCGGCCCAGCCGGCCAGTGCACCATCGATCTGGCTGACTGTCAGACACAGCAACGCGGCGACCGCGGCAGCGATCATCAGAAGTTTAGGTGCGGACACGCGCGCGAGCAGGCCCGTGCCGACGAAACGGCCGACCATCGCGCCCAGCCAATACAGGGAAAGATAAGTACCCGCCTTCGCAAGCGTCACATCGAGGACGTCGGGCTGATGCAGGAAGTTGATCATCAGGCTGCCGATCGATACTTCAGCGCCGACATACAGAAAAATCGCGGCGGCGCCGAGGAGCGCCCAGCGGGATTTCAACGCGTTCAGTACCGGCGCACGCTCATGCGTAGGTGCCGGCGCGTAGGCGTTGATCCGCCGGCGACTCCAGAAAATCAACAACATCAGCAACGCCAGCAGCACGACGATCATCAGGAATGAGGTGTCGATGTTTCGCAGCGATTCGTTGCGATGGGCCGCCTCCGCCATTCCTTCTTTCGCAGCGAATACGCCGCCCTGAAGCATGATGAGCGCACCGAAATAAGGACCGAGCACCGTGCCCAGCGAGTTGAATGCCTGTGACAACGTGAGGCGCAGGTGCGAGCGCTCGGGTTTTCCCAACGCCGCGGCGAGCGGATTGGCAGCAACCTGCAACACTGTCACGCCGCTCGCAATGATGAAGAGCGCCAGCAACACCAGCGGATACGCATTCAGATGTGTCGCGACCGGCATGAACGCGCAGCCGGCGATCATCACGAACAGCGCGATGAGGATCGAGCGGCTGTACCCCGCTCTCGCGACCATCGCCGCAGCGGGCAAGGACACGACTCCGTAAGCAATGAAATACGCTGACTGCGTCAGCATCGACTCCGCATAGCTGAGACTGAATATCGCGCGCACCGAGGGAATCAAAGGATCGATCAGCGAGGTGATGAATCCCCACGCGAAGAACAAGGTCGTCACTGACGTCAGGGCGACCGTCAGGCCCTTGTGATTCTGCCCATCATCATTCATGCGAAGCTCCTCGAGGATCGATGTTGTTGTGCTTCAGCCCACAGCGGTATTCATCAACGCAAAGCGCGTGGGCAACAGCCGGTGACTGAATGGAAGTATGGCCGCGCCGACGGCCGGCGCATCGTCAGATGTTGCTGCTCGCGCCACGGGCGCTACGGCGGGCAGCGTCGCCGCAAAGATCTGCAGGCGTTGGTTCAACCGCTCGGCGAGCTGATCGACCAGGCTCGCGGGCAGCCGGCCGCCGATCAGAATCGCCTCGGGATTGATCAGGCAGTTGATCGCAAGCGACGCCTCCATCAGGTTCTGCGCCGCGTTTTCAATCCAGCCGTCGAGGATCTCGCGGCCCGCGCCATCGAGACGAGTGAGATCCCGCGGCGAGGCGACGTGCACTTTCTTCGCGGCAAGCTGCGAATACAGACCCGACAGCGAAACGATCTTCTGCATCTGCCGCGCTTCGCCCGCGCTGTCGCGCCCGATCATCCAGCCCAGCTCGCCACTGCGGCCATTGGCCCCGCGATAGTAATTGCCATCGATCACCAGGCCGCCGCCGAGCGCGGCAGTAATCAGAACATAGAAAAAGCTGCGGTATTGCTGACCGCGACCAAACTGCATCTCGCCGATGGCGGCCGCTGCGGCGTCGTTCTCGACGAAGATCGGTACAGGAAGAATATCCGCCAACAGCTTGTCGACGGCTACCGAACCCCACTCCGCATAGCCCGACGGCTGATCCGGCAGATCTGCGCGCTGGATGTCATCGGGAAAAGCGATGCCGATGCCGACGATCCGCCGAGTTTCTATTTTCGCTTTCTTTAATAGATGACCCACGGTGCGACGGAAGAACGCGCGCACCTGCTCCGGCAGCGCAAAGCTGACTTCGCGCGAGGCCCGAGCGCGAACGCGTCCCTGGAAATCGAGAATGACGAGCGTGATGTGGTCGCGATCGATATTGATGCCGATCGAAAAGCAGCTATCGGGATTGATGACTAGGCGCGTCGCAGGCTGGCCGCGCCCTCCATGCAGGCGCCCTGCTTCCTTGATCAGGTCATCCTTCAGCAGGCGCTTCGTGATGTTCGCGATGGCAGGAGCCGTGAGACCCGTGATTCCTGCGAGCTCTACACGGGTCACGGGCCCATTGACGCGAATGGCATGCAGCGTGACGCGCTGGTTGTGATCGCCCGCGCGCTCGAGATTCGTCCCTGAAAGATTCAGGCCGCTGGAAGATCGCCGCACTTCCGCGCCCGTCTTCTTTCGCGCCTGCGCCGTCACCGAGCTGCCGCCGTTGCGGCCAGAAGCAACGCGCCCAGCGGACCCGCGAGTGTGCCGAGGCCAGGCGGAACAACATAACTCGCGAGATGTTTGTCGATCTCGTCCGCTTCGATGTAACCGTTGAGGCTGGTGCGCAGCTCATTCCTGACGCGCTCGAACAGATGCATCTGCGCGCTCATGACACCACCTCCCACGATGATGCGCAGAGGTGCGGTCGACAGCACTATCGAGTGCAGCAGCTGGCCGAGCGTATGCGCAACCTGCGACCAGACCGGATGCGCGGGTGTCAGCAGATCGGGGCGCATGCCAACGCGAGCCTCTATGGCGGTGCCCGACACGAGACCTTCCACACAGGCGCCATGAAAGGAGCAGGTGCCCGGCCAGTCATCGCCCGGCAGGCGTGCCACCCGAATGTGCCCAAGCTCCGTGTGATGACAGCCGAACACAGGCTGGCCCGCAACGATGAGCCCGACGCCTACTCCCGTTCCCACTGTGATGTAAGCGAAGTCAGCGAGGCCGGCGGCCGCGCCCCATCGACCTTCGCTCAATGCGGCGCCATTCACGTCAGTGTTGAAACCGACGGGAACGTTGTAACGATTCTGTAGCCGCGCGACGAGATTGGTATCTCGCCAGCCGGGCTTCGTGGTGGAGGTGATATGGCCATAGCTCGCGCGGCTTCTGTCGAGATCGAGCGGACCAAACGATGCGAGGCCGAGCGCGGCGAAAGGCTCATGCTCGAGACGCCAGCGATCGAGCACCGCTTCTATGGCGGCAAGTGTTTCGCGAGGTTGCGTGGTCGGCACCCTCTCCTGCGCGCGGATGTCATCCGGCCCCGTGCCCAGGATGCAGACGCACTTGGTACCACCCAGCTCCACGCCTGCCAGCGGCTTGTTCGGCGTCGTCACTTCTGATTTCTCATCTGTTCCGCGTGGCAGGTAACATAAATTCGCGCAGGTTGCGCGAACAACCCGAATGTCAGAAGACGGCGAACGAGGAAGGGCACAAGCGGCGCGACGCACCAACAGGCGCTGTTGGTTGTTGCCGACTGCCCCCTGCCGCAGCGAGGCGAGCCTACGCCGGGCGTCGCGAGGCCGTCAACGAGTTAGTAAATCGATTTTCTTTAATAGGCGACCGGCGTATCGTTCCGCGGCCTGCTGGACTAAGCTCGCACCGCGATATCAACAGAATATGAGGAGGCACCCGATGTTCGTTTGGGGCAATACCGGCTTTGCGCCGGCGCAGGGAAGATCCACGGTCCGTTCAGTCGCAACGCGCGGCATGGTGTTGGCAGCGTCGTCGATGTTGCTGCTCCACCTTGCAGGCTGCGGCGACAAGAAAGCCCCCGCGCCGCAGGCTCCCACGACATCCGCTGCTCAAGGCGCCTCCACGGTTCATCCCCAGGAATGGCCCGCCGTGAAATGGCCCCTGCCCGCTGACCCCGCGCTCGAAAGCCGCGTCAGCGAGCTGCTCGGCAAAATGACGCTCGAGGAGAAAGTCGGTCAGGTCATCCAGGGTGATCTCTCCACCGTCACGCCGGATGACGTGCGCACTTATCACCTTGGCTCCGTTCTCAACGGCGGCAGCTCCGGCCCGTATGGAGATGATTTCGCACCGGCGCCCAAGTGGCTGCAGCTCGCGGATGAGTTCTATGTCGCTTCGACCGACACGTCCGGCGGGCGTGCCGGAATTCCCGTGTTGTGGGGCACCGACGCCATGCACGGTCACAGCAACATCATCGGCGCCACTCTGTTCCCTCACAACATCGGCCTCGGCGCCGCGCGTAACCCGGAGCTGCTCGCGAAGATCGCGGCCGTCACGGCGAAGGAAATCCGCGTCACCGGCATCGACTGGACTTTCGCCCCGACCATCACCGTTCCGCAGGACGTGCGCTGGGGCCGGTCTTATGAAGGCTATTCAGAAGATCCGCGGCTCGTGTCGTCCTATGCCGACGTGTTTGTGATCGGCCTGCAAGGCAAGCCGGGCGATGCGGACTTCCTGCGCGGCGAGCACGTGATCGGCAACGCCAAACATTATCTCGCTGATGGCGGCACGTTCGAGGGTCGCGATCAGGGTGACACCCGGGTGCCGGAGAATGTGCTGCGCGACGTGCACGGCACACCTTATGTGCCTGCGATCTCGGCGGGCGTGCAGGTCATCATGTCGTCGTTCTCCAGCTGGAACGGCACGAAGATCAGCGGCCATCGCGGCCTCCTCACCGACGTACTGAAGAAGCGCATGGACTTCCAGGGCTTCATCATCGACGACTGGAACGCGCACGGTCAGATTCCGGGCTGCACGAACGAGAACTGCCCCATCGCCATCAACGCCGGGCTCGACATGTATATGGCGCCGGACAGCTGGCGCGGGCTTTACAAGAATCTGCTGGAGCAGGCGAAGTCTGGCGTCATTCCGGCAGAGCGCCTGGATGATGCGGTGTCGCGCATTCTGCGCGTCAAGCTGCGCGCGGGACTGTTCGAAGCCGGCCTGCCCTCGAAGCGTCCCCTCGGCGGCAAGTTCGAGTTGATCGGTCACGCGGACCATCGCGCGCTCGCGCGCGAAGCCGTGCGCGAATCGCTCGTGCTGCTGAAAAATCAGGAGAAGCTGCTGCCGCTCAAACCCGCGCAACGCGTGCTGGTCGCTGGCGACGGTGCTGACAATCTCTCCAAGCAGGCCGGCGGCTGGACGATCACGTGGCAGGGCACGGGGCTCGAGAACAAACATTTCCCGGGCGGCACGTCCATCTGGAAAGGTATCGAGTCGGCGGTGAAGGCCGCGGGCGGCAAGGCGGAGCTGTCAGTTGAAGGCAAATACCGGCAAAAGCCGGACGTGGCCATCGTCGTGTTTGGTGAGAATCCTTACGCGGAATTTCAGGGCGATATCGCGCTCGTGCGCCTGAGCGAGCACAACGAGCGTCACCTCGAGGTCATTCGCAAGCTGCGCGAAGCGAACATTCCGGTGGTGGCCATACTGCTGTCGGGCCGGCCGTTGTGGATGAATCGCGAGCTCAACGCGTCCAATGCTTTCGTGGCGGCCTGGCTGCCGGGCACCGAAGGCGGCGGTGTCGCCGACGTATTGTTCCGAAACAAGGACGGCGCCGTCGCGCACGATTTCAAGGGCCGCCTGTCGTTCTCGTGGCCGCGCACGCCGAACCAAGCGCCGTTGAACGTGAATCTTCCAAAGTACGATCCGCTGTTCAAGCTCGGCTATGGGCTGCGGTATTCGAGTGACGGCAATCTGCAGCCGCTGCCGGAAGATCCGGGTACCGATGCATCCAGTTCGCCTGTCGGCGTGCTGTTCGCGCGTGGCAAGTTGGGTTCGATGTGGCTGCTCGGCTACACAGACGCCAACGGAGGCGTGCAGCCGATCAGCACGATTCCCGCGAGTGTCGCCAGCGATAATCTGAATGTCGCGCGTGTCGATGGCAAAGCTCAGGAAGACTCGCTGAAGGTGAACTGGTCGGGCAAGGCTCCGGTGGGCCTCATCGTCCATCGGCAGGACCCCGCGGACTTCACGCGTGAAACCAATGGAGATGTACTGCTCGTTCTCACGACGCGCGTGGATCGCAAGCCCACGGCAGCAGTCGAGTTCAGTGTCGCCTGCGGCCCGAAATGTGTCGCCACGGTGCCGGTGGAAAAAGCGCTGAATGACGTGCCTGCCGGGGCGTGGCAGCGGATCGGCGTGCCGTTGAAATGTTTCCGTGACGGCGGCGTCGAAATGGGTCGCGTGGCGACCGGCTTCGCGCTGCGCACGGCTGGCGAGCTGGAAATCACGTTCAACGACATCTCACTGGCGACGGACGCAGACACTACTGTCGCCTGCGCAAAGTGATTCACGTCGACGTTGAGACGCATCACAAGGAAGTAGCGCACGTGGCCGCGCAAAAATGGCGGCCACGATGTCGAACTGGATGCGGATCAAAGCTGCTATGGTTTGCCCGCTGCCGCGACGAATTACGATGCAGCAAGGGGGCGCATCATGCGACGTGGATTGACGAAAGGCGGGCTGGCGCTGTGCCTGACCGTGCTGAGTTTTGTGATGCCCGCTGCATCCTGGGCTGCCGGGGAATCCGAGGCTGTTCTCGGGCCCTATAGCGCCACATTTCTTCAGGGCGGCGTCGGTATCGAGCGACCGCTGGATGCCGCGAGTCCCCTTCTCGCAGCCAATGCGCCCTGGTCGATGAGTGCCTGGGTTCGCACGGAAGGAACGCAGGAAGGCGATGTTGTGTTGGTGAGCATTGGCGATCCGGAGGGTGAATCCTGCCGGATCATGGGGCTGCTTGGGGGCAAGCTGTTCCTGTCCCTCGGCGGCAAAAACCGGCTCGAGACGAATGCGGCGATCCCGCCGGAAGAATGGCATGCGATCGCCGTCACTTATGATGGCAACAAGGCCAAGCTCTATCTCGACGGCAAGCAGGTCAGTGCGGGCACTTCGCCGACGGAGGCCACCTCTCCCGTTCTGCACATTGCGCCAGCGCATGGCGAGCGGCACTTCGGCGGGTCGATCAGCCGCCTGCAGATTCGTGATTACGCGTTGCCCGAAGACGCTGTGGAGCGTCTGTTCGAGGCGAGGCCCGATGCGGATGCGGAGACGCCGCCGGCTGACAAGGCCGCGAGCGACGCGCCTCAAGCTGAGAAACCGCAAGCGGAGAAGTCCGCGACTGATAAGCCCCAAGCTGACCCGCCGGCAAGCGATAAGCCTCAAACCGATAAGCCTCAAACCGACAAGCCCGCGGACGACAAGGCTCAGGCCGACAAGCCCCAAGCCGACCAGCCGGCAGGCGACAAGCCTCAGGCTGACAAGCCTGAGGCTAACGAACCCCAAGCTGACCACGCGGTAATCGACAAGCCTCAGGCCGACAAGGCCGCGACTGACAAACCTCCAAGCTGATCCGCGGGCAGGCGACAAGCGTCAAGCTGACAAGCCTGCGGCTAACAAACCTCAAGCTGACCACGCGGTAGTCGACAACGCTCAGGCCAACAGTCCGCGGCTCACAAACTCCAGGCTGACCAACGCCAGGCGATAAGTCTCAGGCCGACAGGCCCACGACTGACAAGCCTCTAAGCCGATCCGTCGGCAGGGCCAAGCCTCAAGCTGATAAGCCTGTGGCTAACGAACCTCAAGCTGACCACGCGGCAGGCGACAAGCCTGCGGCCAACGAACCTCAAGCCGACCCCGCGGCAGGCGACAAGCCTCAAGCTGACGAGCATGCGGCTAACAAACCCCAGGCTCACAGCGCGGCAGTAGACAAACCTCAGGCCGACAAGCCCGCGACTGATAAGCCCTCAAGCTGGCCCGCCGGCCGGCGACAAGCTTCAAGCTGACAAGCCCGCAGCTGAGAGGCCTCAAGCGGGCCAGCCCAAAGATGACAACGCGACGCTCACTCGCTCCAATCCGGGCTAGCTATTGCCGGAAAAGCCGGCGTCAGATCTGACGCAGCCGCAGATCTCACCTCACGCGTTCCGCGCCAATCGCGCCTGCGCCCGAAACGCCAACAGGCTCTGATGTGATGTCCACTCCCTTCGTGCTCTGATCACAAGAGCCCTATCGCATCGCGATAGAAAACGAATTACGGACGACGCACTGCAACTCCTATCGCGGCAACGTCCCGAGCCCTATTTTCGGCTTCATCGAAATGCCAACCTCGCCCTCGTTTGCAACTGGGTCGGCCAGAACACGGAGGATGTTTCTTATGAGTTGGCGGATGAATACGGGATGCTCGTGCTCAACGACTTTTGGCCATCCGCATAAACCTTCCAGGTCGAACCTCAGAATCAGGCGCTACTGCTGGCCCGTGCTTGCAACATCCTCCTGCGGGATCACGACCATCCGCCCATCGCGTTATGGCCTGACTGCAACGAGGACGTCCCGCGGCCGCTCCTGAGTACGCGAGTCACAGCGGTTCTTACAATCCCGCTCGCCTGAGTAGCACCTCGGTACGCTGGCGCAGGGCATGATCACTTTGTCCAGAGAGCTCGCGCCCTCGCGAGCAATGTTGGAACGTCGAGCCCCACCTCTAAATGCTGTTGTATGTCGAGCCGCCGCCCTGAGACTCGCGGCTTCGGTATCGGCGCGACGTTAGTCGCCGTTCGCGCGCGAGACGTGCCGCCTTCCCCCATCGCCTCCTCACGCCCCAAGGCTCTGTCCCTGTCGACGAACAGCGACACTTTTCCTTTGGAAAACAACTCTTAGCGCAAACCTCGGGGGCTCGAGCGCGAGGCCTGACCCCCTGCTCGGGCACTCCCGGACAGGCGTGGGCAACATTGGTCCAGTCACAGCAATAACGGACCATATGCCCCTCGAGCCGCTCATTAGAGTCCGCCCGGCTCGCTCGCATGAGCGTTAATCGCGCGACGACAGTTGTGTAGTCCTCTTTACGACGATTCACTTTAATTAACTACGCGTCGGCGGATCGCCACCGTTTAATGACTCTGTCTTCAGACACAGAGTTAGGAGTTGGAATGCCAGCGGCTCAGAAAATCGTTTTTGGGGAAGTGATGAACGCACCTCGCGCCCGTATGCCCGGCCCGGCTCATATCGATGAGCCTGCCGATGCTGTGATCCGCGCCTCGTGGGATCGCTGCGTGGACGAGTACTGCCTCGATCCCGTCTCCAACAGGCCTGCCCATACGCTCTCGCCGGCGGAATTCAAGCCGGCGATCGAGTCTGTGCAGCCCATCCTCACCTTATCCCGGGAAGAGCTCGATCGCCTGTATTCGCTCGTGCGACCTCTCGGCTACGCGACAGTGGTCGCTGCGGCGAACGGCGTCATCGTCGAAAGGCGCTGCCTCGACGCCGACGTCAGAGGTTTTATCGAGCATGGCGTGCGGCCCGGCGCAGTGTGGTCCGAGCAGTACGAAGGCACCAATGGTGTCGGCACGTGCGTGTTCGAGCAGCAGCCGGTCAATGTGCACCGAACGCAGCACTTCCGTCGCAAGCACGCCAATCTAAGTTGTTCCGCGGCGCCGGTCTTCAATCCTGACGGCGAGTTGATGGCGGTCGTGGATATTTCCTCTTATGCCACCGAGCTTGCGGATCGCTCGCATGCGCTGGCGCTGACGGTCGTTACGGAGTGGGCGCGCGCGGTTGAAGAGCGCCAGTTCCGCGAGCGGATGCGCAGGCGTTGGGTTGTGGCACTCGAGCGCGGCGATGGTGGCAGCTCAGCAATGTTGTTGGCGCTGGATGCGGAGCACCGGATCATCGGTGCGGATCGCGACGCGCGCGTTGCGTTCGAGCTCGATGAGGAGCGCCTGAAGGAAGGCGTGGATCTGTGGTCGGTGTTCAATCGCGATCCTTCCGTGTTGAGGCGCAAGACGTCGGATGACGTCGCGACACGTCTTACGAAGGTGGGCAGCGATGAGCGCTGGCACGGATTGATCACGCCTCCGGAGAGTGCTTCGAGCACGTGGCGTGGTTCGATGGACGCGATGCTGCACACGAGGCCTCGCATCTGCCTGCTCGCGAGCTTTCGTGAACCAACGCCGACACCGGTTTCCCGCGGGGGATTATCGCCAGGTGCGTACCGACGTGTGCGTGAGTACATCGGGGCGAATCTCGATAGCAACATTGGTCTGGATGCGTTGGCGGCCGAAGCGGGGTTGTCGGTGTATCACTTCGCGCGGGCGTTCAAGCAGACGGTGGGTTTGCCGCCGCATCACTATCTTCTGCAGCAGCGCATTCAGCGGGCGGCGCAGTTGATTGAGAGCACGGATCGTCCGTTGTCGGAGATTGCGCTGTCGCTGGGCTTTTCGGATCAGAGCCACTTTGCGAAGCATTTCAGTCGGTTCATGGGATCGACGCCGAGCGTGTTTCGTCGCGCCCGCCGTTGAGCGTCGCGCGGCCTTCCAGGGCCGCGCGTTCACGCGTCGCTCGCCAAAGTGGCGGCAACGTGGAATCATGCACGCTCGAAGCCGCAGCCGGGACATCAAGTAAGCCTCGTAAGCTATTGATATCCCGGGTGACCTACCCGGAGGAGAGGTGGCAGAGCGGTTGAATGCACCGGTCTTGAAAACCGGCGGGCCCTCGCGGGCCTCGTGAGTTCGAATCTCACCCTCTCCGCCACAATCCAAGCGCTTGTCCCGTGTGAGCACACATCCGTGATAAGCGGCGATTCTGAGGATGCGGCAGACCGTAACTGAACGGTGCCCGTCCAAGATCTATAAGCATCATTGAACACTTCCAAATGATCTCCTCTCGCAAGCACCCATCCCTCCCGGTAGCCAATTTCCCTTAAACCTTTGGCGGGCAAATCGAGACGAAATGTCTTCGTTTCCTGAGTAGTTGGCTTGTCCAGCTTAACCATCGCCACTAGAGACTTTTCGGACTGGTTGTCTATCTGCAGAACCATTCCAGGGCCCGTAAGGACATTTCTGTACCTAACATCGATCGGGAGAGGCGCCAGAAACTGCTCCTTGTAGCCTCGCGTTTGCATATACCAACCCTGGCGCCCGGTCTGACACTTCCCTTCCGCAGTCCCCACATGCAATTAATGCCATAACCGCATTCCCGATAACCTTTGCACGACAAGATGCAGGAATCGAACCTCATAAATCTGCGGCATGCATTCCATAACTGCTAACGGCGCATAACAACATTAAAACAATGCCCTACTAAACATTAGTATGGTTAGCACTAAATATTCATATGAACATTCTAACGACTCTCGCTTCGCACAAAGCAACATCTGAGGCATGCTTCACATTCACGCCAAAGCTGGCCGGTACTTCGTCATGGTGTCCCGGCACGCAAAAACGACACAGTTGCGCGTAACCAGCGCGTTCGTAATCAGTCCGTTAACCAATGAGAAAGGAGCTAACGTGGCGAGCTATGTCGAGGGAACACTGATCAATGATGAGAAAATCATCTACACGGGAAATATCAGCGTGTGGTCGCTTTTCCCCCTGTTGCTACTGGGACTTTTGCTGCTGCCCATGTTTGGTTTGGGACTGCTGCTTTGGGTGATCGCACTCGTACGCTACAAAACGACGGAACTCGCGTTTACGAATAAACGCGTCATCGCGAAGTTCGGATTCGTCAGCCGGCGCACTATCGAGCTCAACCTCATGAAGGTGGAAAGCCTTCAAGTCAACCAGGGCATACTCGGCCGGGTCTTTAACTTTGGCACTCTCGTGATCTCCGGAGCCGGCAACCCTCAAGCCCCTATTCCCGGCATCTCGAACCCGATGACCTTCCGTCGCTCCTTCATGGAATATCAGGATCGAAACCGATAAGGGCCCTAACGGGGGCGTGCCAGCGGCTCATTTCCTTCCCCCCGGCCGCCGGCATCCTTACTTGCGCTCAAAGCCTCATGCTTGCGTGTGGGTTTTTTATCTTTCTCCGTCCACTTGCCTAATGTAATGAGCGGTGGTTTGCCGATGCCAGTAATAACAACCTGGCCGCGCCCGGGCGCAGAAGCGGCACTTATAGCTCATAAACAGCGCGCGCCGTACGCAGCTCAGGGACTCCTCAACGCCTCCACCTGAATGCGCAGATTCACGTCCATGCTGAACCCATACTCCTTGCCGATCGGCAGGCCAAACTCATCGCGTTTGAAAGTCGCCACGGCATCAGCGCCACAGTAGTCCCGCTTCTCGATCGGATGCGGAATGCACTTGAACAGGTTGATCTGCAGCGTCACGGGCTTCGTCACACCGTGCAAAGTCAACTCGCCCACGACACGCGACGGCGCTCCGTTCCTGAAACCCTCGAGCCTGCCTTTATAAGTTGCCGTCGGATACTTCGACACATCAAAAAAATCCGGCCCGACCGCCCACTTGTTCAACGTGTCGTGACCGAAGTCGATGCTCGACAGATCCATTGTCAGATCCACCGTTCCCGCACCGCCTTCCTTGTCCAGCATCACCTTGCCCGAACTCTTGTTGAGCTTGCCACGCCACACCGAGATGCCCATGTGATCGGCCTCGAAGCTCGGAAACGTGTGATCGGCATCAATGGCGTACTCCGCCGGCGCAGCCGCCGCTATCGTGAAAACAGCACACGCCGCCACACCCGCCAGTGTCATCATGAGACGCATCGTCGTATCTCCCCTTGAATTGAAGTGGCGCCAGACTCGGCGCCCTCAAACATGACGAACGAAGCCGCTGCACCCCGACAGACCGGCCCCCTCTTTTTCAGCACCGGCACATCAAAGGGACATCGCCCCTTTTGCAGCCTGCGACAAACCCCACGCACCACCCCACATGATGCGATAACCCCGCGGACGCGTTACATAGATAGCCTGCATCTGCCGGACACAGGAACGTCAATGCCCGATCCCGACCGCCCCGCGCCGATGTGGCTGCTCTCTCTTGCGCAGCACTTAACCGACTCCACCGCGCGACGCCTGCTGGAGCCGCCAAACGGCGTACGCGTCGACTTCTCACAGCCCCGCGGAGAAGAAGCACTGATCCCCGCCAACTCGATCTCCTGGCGCATCTTCAAGAATCCCGTGGCACTGTTCGTTGGCGGTGTGGCCGCGGTCATCCTGGAACTCGCCGAACCCAAAGTGCGCACCGGAGTGTGGGACCACACCTCCTTCCGCACCGATCCGGTCACACGCCTGCGGCGAACAGGCCTCGCCGCGATGATTACCATCTACGGCGCGCGCAGCACCGCAGAGAAAATGATCTCAGGGGTCGTAAGACTGCACGGCAAAGTCACCGGCACAACGCCAGCCGGCGCGTCTTACAACGCCAACGACGTCGACCTGCTGACATGGGTACAGGCCACGGCCGGATTCGGCTTCGCCGAAGCCTACAGCCGCTTCGTCAGACCCCTCAGCCGCGACGACTTCGATCATGTTTATAAGGAAAGCGCGCCCGCCGCGAATTTGTATGGCGCGCTGGATGCGCCAACGTCCGCCGCCGAAATGAATGCCCTGTTCGACTCCATGAAGCTGCGCCTCGAGCCCTCCCCCATCATCTTCGAGTTTCTGCAGATCATGCGCGACGCACCCATCCTGCCCATGCCTATGCGACCGGTGCAGGGAATGCTGATCCGCGCAGCAGTGGACATGACACCAGACTGGCTACGTGAGCGCCTCGGCCTGGACGCTACGCACGGCCTGCGCTCCTGGGAACGGCCTCTCGTGCGGATGGCCGGCAGAATGTCTGACAGGATGCTGTTCCGCTGGAGCCCGGCCGTGCAGTCCTGTGTCAGGCTCGGGCTCCCCGAAACCTATCTCTATTCAGAGCTTTGAATCCAGCTGATATTTGATGCCGATGTGCGCGCCCAGTGTTTCATCCGCGTCGGGCAGATATTTGTCATGGTTCGCGTAGAGCAGCACCAGCGGAATGGAGATGCCGTTCAGCCGCGTCGTCAGAGTGAGGGTCGCGACCATGCGATCGCGGTTATCCGGGTCGTCGCTGTAGTCCTCATACTTGGCGACGAAGTCGAGCCGGCTGTCATGATCGGAGCCTGCGATCTGCAGCGTGCGGCCGTAACCCACCGCAACGTCCAAACGGCTGGCCCCATCGCGAGCTAGCGACACCCCGTCTGCGGCGCTCGCGTAGTTGTAATCGTCCACGTCGACGTAGCTCAGCGCCACGCTGAAGCGGTCCGCATTTTTCAGGCGCTGCTCGTTCTGCTCAATGTAGCCGCGGAAACTCTCCAGGCAAACAGCTGCGGTCGTCAGTGACAGGTTGCGAACATTGTCATCGAGGAGATCACAGACACGTCCGGACTTCGCTTCGAAGTCGTTGACGTTGGCAAGACCAAACTCATAAGCCACCTTGATCGCACGCTCTTTCGCGCCGACGAGCGCATCCCGCTCATGGAGATCGGCTGAGAAGGTGAGCTGCGGCTGGTTATTGACCAAGTCCGCAAAACGGGGGAGAACGTTGCGGGTGATCGTTTCGCGCACACGCTGCAGCTGATTCGCTTCCCCTGACGCCCAGTCATTTACACCCTCCAACAGAAGCGGGTCGCGGATGACGAAAGATTCATCAATCGACTCTGCAGGGCGCTCGGCCGCAAGCTGCTGGATGACGTCCAGCATGGCCTTTGCCGTGCGCGCTTCTGCAATGCCCTGCCCGTTCCCTACGGTCAGCGCAGCTTCGAACAGGTTGGAGAACCGATACTGATACTGCTTGAAACTCCGCCCCACCCGCTTGTTGATATGGCTATACGTCAACGAGATCGTGTAGTCGTCCGCGGCGCTCAAGTCGTCCTGTAGCACGCCCGTGCGTTCGGCGCTGCCCGAGGCGGTATCGAAAGCGGCCTTCAACGGCTCGAACACCTGCGGATCAGTGTTCAGCACCGCCTTGAGCTGCGTGTTGTTATCTTTCGCCAGGCCGCCGATGAGAAAATTCAGATCGACGGTGAAAAGCTGATCGCTGGCATTCCCGTCTGAATCTGACACGAGGCCGCTGACAGCGAGGAGAGGCAGCAGATTGCGCGTGGTCGTCGCCAGCTCCGGCGCACCGCCATCGAGCCCGGTCTCCTTGCTCTTCAGCGCGCTCTCGACATCCGCCGCAGCAGCTGTAGCCGCAACCGCATTCTCGCCAGTGCTAATGGTAGTGCGCCGCTGCGGGGGCATGAAGCGCTCCCAGCACTGTTCGATCGTGTCACCCAGCTGACATTGCGTAGCCGCGTGGGCCTGAAGTGAAGCGCCCAACGACGCTGCCAGACCAATGAACGAGAAGCGCGTGTGTCGCAGCCTCATGCTCATTTGACCAGCGCCGTGACCGCAACCACCGTCGCCCGCGCCAGCTCCCCATTCGTCCCTGACACTTCATACGCGTACGGTGTGCTGAAGACCTGACCATCGGGCTTGTGGATTACCGCCCGGATGATCGCCGTCTGCACGGCGGCGCTCGTGAACTGGACCCACACTCGCCAGACGTAATTCCGCGGCGAGACCAGCGCCTCGCTCCTGGGGCCGGGATGCACGATCTTGTCGTCCCACACCTGCTCCTCACCATTTTCCAGCACGAGACGCGCGCTGCCCACGAACGAGCCTTCAGGGGTGCCATCCGCCTCAACAATGGATAACTGCAGGCGCGAGCCATCAGGAATTCGACTCCGCAAGTAGAGAGCGCTCATGCTGACCTTTCTTATTTTTATCGAGCCGCGTGTCCTTTTATAAAAGCAGGGGCCATGGAAAAACGCCAGCTCTTTTTGCCGATGCGCTGCGCAAACCAACAGTCCGGCGCGGGCTTCTGAGGTATAAAGTCACGGTGTCCGTAGCAATGAAGGAAAGTGGAAATGGGAATTCGATCTGGCGCCGCCTGCCTCGCACTCCTCTGCTCGCATGTCGCCCTGGGCGGAGCGCGATCCGCAGACGTCACACGGTTCTCGCAACAGAACTTTGCGGAATTCCTCGAGCTGCTGAGTATTCCCAATATTCCGGCCGAGCCGCGCGATATGCAGCGGAACGCCGCGTTCCTCGAAAAGTCCTTCCAGAAACGGGGCTTCACGACGCAGCTGCTCGACAACGCTGCCGGCCGCCCCGTCGTATTCGCGCAGCTCGCCACTGCGTCGGCCCGCGCGAAAACCGTGCTGTTCTATATTCATTTCGACGGCCAGCCGGTGCTGCCGGCCGAGTGGTCACAGCGCAGCCCGTTCGAGCCTGTCGTGAGGGAACGCGACGGCCAGGGAAAATGGAACGACGTCAGCCGCGAGAAACTGCTCGCCCAGCCACTGGATCCTGAGTTGCGCGTATTCGCGCGCGCGGCGTCCGACGACAAGGCACCGATCATGATGTTGCTGACGGCGATCGATGTTCTGAAATCGCGAGGCGCGAAGCCTGCGATCAATATCAAGGTGCTGCTGGATTCTGAGGAAGAAATCGGCTCACCGAATCTCGGCGCCACGGTGAGCGCCAACCAGTCCCTGTTCAAGGCCGATGCGCTCATCGTGCTCGACGGCCCGGTGCACGCCTCCGGGAAGCCCACGCTTACCTTCGGGAATCGCGGCGTCACCCAGGTGACGCTGACCGTGTTCGGCCCGAAGTCACCGCTGCACAGTGGGCACTTCGGCAACTATGTACCGAATCCGGCCATGCGGCTCGCCACGCTGCTCGCGTCCATGAAAGACGAGAATGGGCGTGTGTTGATTCCGGGTTATTACGACGGTGTCGAGCTGACTGCCACGGATCGCGAGGTGCTTGCGAAGACGGGCGATGACGAAGCCGCGCTCCGTACGCGCGTCGGCATCGCCAGGGCCGAACAGGTGGGAGGGAATTATCAGGAGGCGCTTCAGTATCCATCGTTGAACGTACGCGGCATGGCCGCCGCGGCGGTGGGCGAGAAAGCCGCCAACATCGTCCCCAGCGAGGCCATCGCCGAGCTGGATCTGCGCACCACGCCTGAAGCCGATGGGCGTCGCCTGTTCGATCTTCTGCGGAAACATGTGGAGCGACAGGGATATTTTCTCGTCGACTCCGCTCCCACCGATGGCGAGCGCGTGAGCCATGAGAAACTGGCGAGTCTGCGCATCGGCGCGGTACAGGCCGCGCAACGCATGCCGATGGATGCGCCGGTCGGGCGATGGGCTTTCGACGCGCTCACCTCGGCTAACGGACCTGATCCGGGCACGGAGCCCGTACGCATCAGAATGATGGGCGGAACTGTGCCGACGGATGTTCTGGTGGACGCCTTGCGCCTGCCCTTCCTGATGATCCCGACGGTGAATGCCGATAATAATCAGCATGCGCACAATGAGAATCTGCGCATCGGCAACTTCATCACCGGCACTGAGACGATCTACAGCCTGCTGCTGACGCCTTATCCGCGATAAGAGCTAGTTCGGCGGTGAAGTCGCAGGTGGGGTAGCTGACGGCGGAGTGCTGGCAGGTACAGCGGGTGCCTGCGTAGCCGGTGCAATCGGCGCCACGACAGGCGCCCTCACCGGCGCCGGGATGGGCAGTTTCGGCGCCAGCTCCGCCGCCGCGGCGGGTCCTAACAAATAAGTATCCAGCACCCGGCGCGCAATCGGCGCCGCGGCGCTCGCACCGAATCCACCGTTCTCCACGAGCACCGCCACGGCAATACGCGGATTATCAGCCGGCGCAAAGGCAATGAACCACGAGTGATCCCGTAACCGCTCCTGCACCGTCTTCGCGTCATAGCGCGCGTTCTGCGCAACAGTGAACACCTGCGCCGTACCCGTCTTGCCCGCCAGCGTATAAGGCGCCGTTCTGCTGACCGCCGCCGCCGTACCCCGCGTGGTCGCGCCGATCATGCCGTTCACGACAATCAGCCACTCCTCCGCCGTGGAGAGCTTGATATCCGGCTCAGGCTCCGGCGTGAACGTGCGCACCGCACCCGTCCTCGCATCCCGCACGCCGGTGACCAGCCGCGGCTTGAACACCTTGCCGCGCGAAGCAATCACCGACGTAATGTGCGCGAGCTGCAACGGCGTGACGAGCATATAGCCCTGGCCGATGCCGAAGTTCACCGTCTCGCCGGGAAACCACACCTGATCCTGCGGACGCGAAAACGCCTTTCGCTTCCACTCCCGCGACGGCAGCAGTCCCGGCTTCTCGCCACTGATATCGATGCCCGTGTTCTGCCCGAAGCCGAACGGCTTCAGGAACTCGGCGATCCGGTCCACGCCGATCACAGTGGCCAGCTGATAAAAATAAACGTCGCAGGACTTCGCGATCGCATCTTCCAGATTCACATTGCCGTGACGCCCCGAGCGGCCCTCACGAAACTGATGCGAGCTGCGCGGCAGGCGAAACACGCCGCCACAGAATTCATACTTGCCCGGATCGACGAGGTGATACGCCAGCCCGGCCAGCGCAATGACCGGCTTCACCGTCGAGCCCGGCGGATACATGCCACGCAGCGCGCGGTTCAGCAGCGGCCGATCCATATTGTTCTGAAGCGAATCGTATTCGGCGTACGTGAGCCCGCGACCGAACAGGTTAGGATCGAACCCCGGCCGACTCACGAGCGTGATGACATCACCGTTACGCGGATCGATCGCCACCACCGCGCCACGCCGATCACCCAGACCTTCCTCGGCGATACGCTGCACATCGAAATCCAGCGACAGCATGAGGTCATCGCCCGACAGCGGCGCCTCAGTCCGCAGATTGGGTACGAACGCGCCCTGACGCTGTACGGAGCGCCCCTGAGCATTCACCAGAATCTCGCGGAAGCCATTCACGCCATGCAGCTCGCGCTCGTAAGCGCTCTCCACACCGAGCTTGCCGATGAGCGTCGTGCCCGAATAGGCGCCGCGATCGATGCGCTGAAGATCCGTCTCGCTGATGGCGGCAACGTACCCCAGCGCATGCACAGCAAGCTCGGTGTGGGGATAGCGCCGCGTCTGCCGCGTCTTGATATCCACGCCCGGAAATTCGAAGCGGCGCACGGAGAACTTGGCGACGTCCTCTTCCGACATGCGCAGGCGCAACGGCACGCTTTCGAAGGAACGCCGTGACTTCACCATTCGCCGTAACGAAGGCAGATCGTCCGGCGCGAGCAGCCCGAGCTCCACCAGCCCTTTGAGAGACTTCTCGAGGTCCGGCACTTCCTCGGGCACGAGCTCGAGCTGGAAGGCCGGCTGATTGTCGGCCAGCACGAGGCCCTTGCGATCGAGGATCAGCCCGCGCGTCGCCGGAATGGGCTCCATGCGGACGCGATTACCCTGCGACAGCTCCGCGTAATAGTCGTAGCGCTGCACCTGGAGAACGAACAGCCGCCCGACGAGCAGCAGGATGAGCGCAGCGATGACGGCGCCGGCAATGACGGCGCGTTGGTCGAAGATGCGTTGCTCGCCCCAGTGGTCCTTGATCCGTACGCCGCGAACCATGGTCTAACGCTTTGTCCCGCCAACGCTGTCTGCCGTGAAAGTACGGCCCGGGGAATATACCAACGTTGCTGCCCGGGCATCAGCTGCCGTAACGTCAACTCTTTCACACTGGCTCGAACCCGATGCGAACCCTTGCGCGGCTGGCCCTCGATCTGCAGTCGTTTCACACCACGAGCCGGGCGCTGGTCGAAGACTGCCTCGCCCGTATCACCGCTCCAGCGGGTGAAGGCAGTCTCACTTTCCTGCGGGTTTACGCGGACACGGCCCTCGCCGCCGCGGACTTTCACGACCGCATGCGTCGTCTCGGCGCGCCCGTGTCGCCCTACGCCGGCATCCCCATGTCGATCAAAGACCTCTTTGACGTAGCAGGCGAAGTGACGACGGCCGGATCTGTCGTCCTGCGCGATTCGCCCCCTGCCGAGCGCGATGCGATTGCGGTCGCGCGGCTGAAGGCGGCAGGCTTCATCCCGATCGGCCGCACCAACATGACGGAGCTCGCGTTCTCAGGGCTCGGCATCAATCCTCATTACCGCACGCCTTTGAACATCTGGGATCGCGAAACCGCGCGCATCCCCGGCGGCTCTTCATCAGGCGCCGCGGTCTCCATCACCGATGGCATGGCATACGCTGCGCTGGGCACAGACACTGGCGGCTCCTGCCGCATTCCGGCAGCACTGTGCGGAATCGTGGGCTTCAAGCCCACCGCGCATCGCGTCCCGCTGACGGGCACCGTGCCTCTCTCCACTTCGCTCGACTCCATCGGGCCGCTGGCCAACTCGGTATCGTGTTGCGCGATCCTCGACGCGTTGCTGAGCGGCTCGACAGGCTCCCCGGCCTTGCAACCTGCAAACCTTCACGGCCTGCGACTCGCGGTGCCCGAATGTTTGGTGTTCGACGACATCGAACCTCACGTCGCCCAGACATTCTCAGCGGCCCTCTCGAAGCTCTCTCACGCCGGCGTACAGATCACTGAGATTCCGTTGCGGGAGTTGCTGGAGCTGCCAAACATCAATCGCAAAGGCGGACTTTCCGCCGCCGAAGCCTATGCGTATCACCGGCAACGGCTGGAGACGAAATCGGCGCAGTACGATCCTCGCGTGCTCAGCCGGATCGTTCGCGGACGTGAACAGGATGCAGCGGACTACATCGAGCTGCTCCACGCACGCTCCAGCTGGCAGCGCCGAGTCTCGGCGCTTCTGCAGCCCTATGACGCGTTAGTGATGCCGACCACGCCCATCGTCGCGCCGAAGCTCTCCGACTTCACGTCGGATGAAACTTACACACGGCTCAACACACTGGTTCTGCGCAATCCGTCGATCATCAACTTCCTCGACGGCTGTGCGATCTCGATTCCGTGTCATCGTGATGGCGAAGCGCCTGTCGGCCTCACCCTCGCCGGCCTGGGCGATACGGACCGCAATGTTCTGAGCATTGCGGCCGCTGTCGAAGCCTTACCGCTACGCGAAAGTTAACTGCGACATTCGAAGTTCTCAGCGCGCTCGCCGCTGCCTTTGCCCTTGTAGTGCGGGTACTGCGGATAAGGACACAGCGGCCGGCTTCGCTGCGGAAACGCTTTGCCGGTGGCGATGATTGAAGCCGGAGCAACGTCTTTCTCCACCCAGTTGACGACGGCGTCCACCATATCGAAGCGATCGAGCGTCGCCGCGCCACCGGCACAATGTCCCATGCCGGGGACGAGAAACAAGCGACTCCAGGATCTGACTTTCTCCGCGCCGCCGTTCGTGTCAGCAAGACGCTCGTAGTACTGCACGGTGTCGAGCGCGGAGAACCACGGATCGCTCGCGCCGTGATAGAAAATGAGCTTGCCGCCGCGGTCAGAGAAGGTGTTGAGATCCGTCCACATGTCGCTGTCGCCCAGGCGTGAGACGGCTGTGTCGGCCATGAGCGCTTCCTGATCGATGTTCATCGTTGTCGAGGCGCTGGGCGGTCCGACCGGACCTGCTGCTGCCAGCAGCAGCCCAGGAATTCCACTGGTGCTGGCCGAAGCCGCGATGCCGGTGTCATAGGGAAAGCCGGGATATACAGCGCGGCCTGCAGAATTCCTCGGCCCCGCGAAACCCGCCTTGATCGCCTCCGCCTGGTCAGCCCGCAGGCACGCAGCAGTCTTCTCTCCATTGCAAACGAGCGCCGCGGGATCGAAACGACATGCCTGCGTGTTGAACACCATGCCGTCGACCGCGCCATCATGCGCGTCGCAGGCTTTGAGCAATCCGTCCACAACAAGCTTCCGATCGCTGTCGGAGAGCGCCTGAGAACCCACCGACGCACCTGAGGCATCCTTCGGCGCAATGGCGTTGAGCTGGGTGGCCACATAACGATCGGCGAGATTCGAATAGCTCGTCCGCATCGCGGGCGCGCCAGCGACGATGCCATCAAAATAAGTCGGATAGCGCTGCGACATCAGCATCGCTTCGCGCCCGCCCGTGGAGCAGCCGACATAATAAGAATGCTCAGGCTGCCTGCCGTAGTGCTGCTCGATGATCTGCTTCGCCGCGAGAGTCACCTTGCCGATCGCCTGATAGAGAAAATCGAGCGTGGCCTGTTGATCTTCAAAGAAGCTCGCGTCAAACACGGCACCCTGATGGCCGCTGTCCGTGCTGACGACCGCGAACCCGCGAGCCAGTGCCGGTTCGCCAACGATTGCATCCAGGCCCAGCGGCGGCGACACACTGCCATTCAGGCCGCCCCCGCCCTGAAATAGAAACCGCCCGTTCCACTGCACGGGCAACGCGATGGAGAAGCCGATCGCATAGGGCTTGCTGTGACGCCCGACCCGTCGGTCGATGGTGCCATCCAGCCGACAATATTCAGGAACGGTCGCATCGAACGCAGGCTTGAATGGCAGAGCGGGCACTTTACCGGCGGGCACGACCTCCGCATTGTCGATGATCAACGCCACACCCGGAATTTTCAGTTGCGTCAACGCGAGGCATTGCTCAGCGGTCGCAGCGCGCCCGGTTGAATTCACACTCAACAACACAGCGAGCGCAATCCATTTCATCCCTCTCATCATCATGACGCCCCCTCAACTACTGTTCGATGATCGGCCGTGCGGCCGGCCGCTCAGCTTGTTGTGCTGACATTACCGCATTGCGTTTACACAGATCTCTCCTATGAGGGAGCTATTCGACCGCCAGCGTCGCTATGCTGCTGGTGTGAATACAAGTGCGCCCACGACTGCATATCGCGCCCAGCGTCCGCTCCATCTCCTGCTTGCCACCGCGAACTTCGCAGTGGGCATGGGTGCTTTCGTCGTGGTGGGCGTGCTGTCGCAGATCGCGGTCGAGTATCAGGTCACTCAGGCCGATGCGGGCTGGCTCATAACAATTTTCGCCATCGTGTACGCCATTGCGTCGCCGGTTCTCGTGTCCACCACCGGCCGCGTCGATCGCGTTCGAGTGCTCTGCGCCGGCTTGCTATTCCTCGGAGGTGGCGCCCTCGCGGGAGCGCTCGCGCCCGATTACGCCGTGTTGTTAGCAAGCAGAGCAGTCATGGCGATTGGCGCTGGAATCATTACTCCTGTCGCGGCAGCTATCGGCGTCGCGACGACCGAGCCCGATCATCGCGGCCGCGCATTGGCGACGATCTTTGGCGGACTCACGTTGGCGCAGGCGTTGGGTGTTCCCGCGGGCGCCTGGATCGGCAATGCCTTCGGCTGGCGATTTGCCTTCGGCATCGTGGCCACGCTGTCGCTGGCCGCTGCAATCCTGATCAATTACCGCGCGCTGCGTGGCTTACGCGTGGAGCCCGTTTCTCTGGCGACGCTCGCGAAAGTGCTGACGTTGCCGCGGCTCGTCGTCGCCGTGTCGTTCACTGCGTTCTTCATGGCCGGCGTATTCGTGCTCTACACCTACCTCACACCGTTCTTGCAAGAGCGTGAAGCGCTCGGCCGCACCGGCATCAGCGCGATGTTGCTCGTGTTTGGTATCGGCGCCATCCTCGGAAATGCACTTGGCGGCTTTCTTACAGATCGCATCGGATCGATGCGCACACTGAGCCTGCTATGTCTGGTGCAGCTCGCGATCATGCCGCTCATCACTCTGGCGATCATGCCGGTGGTCGTGATGGGGATTGCAGTCGGTGTGTGGAGCGTCTTTGCGTGGTCCTTTCACGTTCCACAACAGGCACGGCTCGCAGCGCTCGATCCCCATCGCGCACCCGTTTTGTTAGCTCTGCACTCCGCGGGCGTTTATGTAGGCGCGTCGATCGGGTCAGCAATCGGCGGACAGGCGATCCGTCACGTGGGCCTCAGCGCGCTGGGGCCGGCAGGCGCGAGCATCATCGTCGTCGCGCTATTGGCTCTGGCATTCGCAGGCACGAGAGCAGGTGGGTACCAGGCGCAGCAGGAACCTTCAATTTCCCCACGCTGACGTCGCAGATACTGGCGGCATAGTTGACCTGGTCAACATCCGTGTTGCTGCTGGCGTGCCGTCACGAGCCCGTTGGCAGCACCGGCCGCAAGGATGCAGTGGCCCGCGTTGGAAAGTGGACTTCCTCGCGGGCCATCGCCGGACCTGAAAGCAGATCAGCTCGCGGCAGGCGCCGTAATACGCTCCACACCGCCCATGTAAGACGCCAGCACCGGCGGCACCGTCACCGAGCCATCCTCATTCTGATAATTCTCGAGGATGGCAACGAGCGTGCGACCCACCGCAAGGCCCGACCCGTTCAGCGTGTGCACCGGCTCCGGCTTGCCCGTCTCCGGATTACGCCAACGCGCCTGCATGCGCCGCGCCTGATACGCCTCGAAGTTGCTGCACGAGGAAATCTCGCGGTACGTGTTCTGCCCCGGCAGCCACACCTCGAGATCATAAGTTTTCGCGCTGCCATGGCCGATGTCGCCCGCGCAAAGCGCCATGCGGCGATAAGGCAGGCCAAGCTTCTCGAGCACGGCTTCAGCGTGCGACGTCAGCGCTTCGTGCGCGGTGTAAGAATCAGCGGGACGCACGATCTGCACGACCTCGACCTTGTCGAACTGATGCTGACGGATCATGCCGCGCGTGTCTTTGCCCGCGGCGCCCGCTTCCGAACGAAAGCACGGTGTGTGACTGACGAATTTGAGCGGTAACTGCTCCGCCGCGATGATCTGCTCACGCACGAGATTCGTTACCGGCACTTCCGCCGTCGGGATGAGATAAAACCCACCCGCCACGGCAAACAGATCCTGCTCGAACTTCGGCAGCTGGCCCGTACCCAGCAGGGCCTGATTCTGCACGAGATACGGCACATACACCTCGGTGTAGCCGTGCTCGCCCGTATGCAGATCGACCATGAACTGCGAGAGCGCGCGATGCAGGCGCGCGATGGATCCACGCATCACGCTGAAACGAGCGCCCGAAATGCGGCTCGCGGCCTCGAAGTCGATGCCCTGCAGCGTCTCGCCAAGCTCCACATGATCGCGAGGCTTGAAGCCGAGCTCGCGGGGCGTGCCCCAGCGCTTCACTTCGACGTTCGCGGTTTCATCCGCGCCATCCGGCACGGACTCATGCAGCAGATTGGGCAGGCCGAGTGACCACTCTTCCAACTCCGTCTGCACGGCGTTGAGCTGAGATTCAGCCGCTGCGAGATCCGCAGTCAACTTCTCGCCGCCCACGAGCAGCGGCGTGATGTCTTCGCCGCGTCCCTTCGCCATGCCGACTTTTTTGGCGTTGGCATTGCGCTCGGCGCGCAGCCGATCCGACTCGATCTGCCATTGTTTGCGCTTCTCTTCGGAAGCCTGCAGCGTCGCCACGTCCAGCTTGAAACCGCGGCGGGCGAGATTGCGCGCAACGCCTTCAGGGTCCGCGCGCAGAATTTTCTGATCGATCACGTTTGCCTTCCCAACAACACTCCGAGCCCGGTGCCCAGGAGACTCAACAACACGCTCGACACGACGTAGAGCGACGCTTTCCAATACTGGTCCTGCATCATCAGGTTCACGGTATCCAGCGAGAACGCCGAAAAGGTAGTGAACCCTCCCAGCACGCCCACGATGAGAAAGGCGCGCAGCTCGGGAGCGACACCGGTCCGCTCGATGAACCAGACATACAACATGCCGACGATGAAACTCCCCAGCACGTTGACCAACAGTGTACCGGTTGGAAACGTCAGCGGCGCGATGCGCGACACCGCGGAAACCATCATGAAGCGCAGCACGCTGCCGAAGGCGCCGCCAATCGCAACCGCCAATGTGAGTTTCAAGTCGAACCTCCTCCGGAAGACGAGCCACCGCCCCGGGGCGCTTTCGAGCGCAGACGGGCGAGCGCTTCGCCGATCTTGATCTCGAGGCCGCGAGGCACCGGGCGGTAGTATCGCCGATCCGGCATTTCGTCCGGGAGATAGCGCTCGCCGGCAACGAAGGCATCGGGCTCATCATGCGCATACCGATAGCCCTGGCCGTGGCCCAGTTCTTTCATCAGCTTCGTGGGCGCGTTACGGAACCGAGCCGGCACATCGAGCGTGCCGTATCTTTCGACATCCTCACGAGCTTCCGCCACCGCCGTGTACACCGCGTTGCTCTTTGCAGCGACCGCGAGATAGCAGATGGCATTGGCGATCGCCAACTCCCCTTCGGGACTGCCGAGCCGTTCATAAGCATCCCAGGCGTCGAGCGTCATGCTGAATGCGCGGGGATCGGCGAGCCCGACATCCTCGACGGCCATTCGAACCATGCGCCTGGCGATGTAGAGCGGATCACAGCCGCCATCGAGCATGCGGCAGAGCCAATACAGGGCCGCGTCAGGATCAGTCCCGCGCACCGCCTTGTGAAGCGCCGAGATCTGGTCGTAAAACTGATCGCCGCCCTTGTCGAAGCGGCGTCGCGTGCCAGTCGCCACTTCGCGGGCAATGGCTTCGGTGATCGTGTGAGTGGGATTATCCGCGGCGTCCGTCAGGCTCGCGGCCAGCTCCAGCATATTGAGCGCGCGTCGCGCGTCGCCGTCCGCGGCCTGCGCGATGAGTTCCAGCGCATCAGGCTCGGCCAGGATGTGCTGCTCGCCCAGCCCCCTCTCCTCGTCCGTCAACGCGGTGCGCAGCATGATGGTCAGATCCGCGACCGACAGAGACTTCAACACGTACACGCGCGCACGTGACAACAAGGCGCTGACGACTTCGAACGAAGGATTCTCAGTCGTGGCGCCGATGAAAATCAGCGTGCCGTCTTCGAGGAACGGCAGGAATGTATCCTGTTGGGACTTGTTGAACCGATGTACCTCGTCGAGGAACAGCACGGTCGGCTTGCCCGTGAGCGCACGCGATTCACGCGCCCGGGCCACCGCTTCACGAATATCCTTAACTCCCGCCATCACCGCGGAGAGCGCGAGAAACTCCGCATCGGCCCGCTGCGTGATCAGACGCGCGAGCGTTGTTTTTCCGACGCCGGGAGGTCCCCACAGGATCAGCGAGTGCAGCTGCCCTACTTCGAGCGCACGACGTAACGGCTTGCCGGGCGCCAGGACATGCTGCTGCCCCACCACCTCGTCGAGCGAGCGCGGACGCATGCGATCCGCCAGAGGCCTGAAAGCATCACGCGATCCGGTGTTGGAAGCAGCCACCACGATCTCAGGCGCGTGCGAGGCGCAAGCGACGCTCCACACGCACCATCCATAGCTCGAAGCGCGTATACGCCAGAACGAGTGCGACAGCGATGCCCGACGCATTGGCGATCACATCGTGATAATCCGCCTGACGTCCGAGCGCCATCGCGCCCTGTGCGACTTCGATGAATATGCTGATGGAGAGCAACGAAAACGCAATCATGGGATAGCGCCGGCGGTCGGTGATACCCGCGAACCAGAACATCGCGGCCCAGTACGCGGCGAAGTGCTGCACCTTGTCTGAAGTCAGATGCGTGGCGCTGGGCGGATTCGGCGTCAGGCTGAAATAAATGATGATGCCAATCAGCACGCACCCGCTGATCCACCATACACGCGAAAACCGCAGCGGCGGTCTGGACGACTCGAACGACTGCGCCATCAGCGAGGTTTCCCGATTACGTCGGCGCCCTTCGGCGGTGTGAAGCTGACTTCTTCATTACCCACGCGCCCATTGCGCTCGATGCGGTCGAACGTGACGGTGGCGGTCTGGCCGAGCTTGTCGTCGAGAATCATGCGCTTGAGAGCGCCCTTCGCGAAGCCGAGCAGCGCGCGGCGAAAATCCGCCTCACCTTTCCTGGGCTCGACCAACACCCAGTCGAGTCCATCACGCTGCCCGCCCGGCGATAGAACAAAGTTCTCACGCACATCGCCCACACCCGAAAGCAACGTGGCGGGCGTCGCGGACAGCGCCGCATCGGCTGGCTTCACCGTCACCTGCTCGAGATCGCGATCGAAGAACCAGACGTTGCGACCATCCGCCACCATGAGCTGACCCGCGCCTGTGCCTGCCGCCTGCACTTCCCATCGGAACTTGCCGGGACGGGACACCACGAGCTGGCCGCTCGACTTGTCGATCTCACGTCCGCGCGCATCCACCACGCTCTGCGTGAATGTGGCGCGCATCGTTTTGAGATCTGCAAGGTACGCATCGAGAGGCGTATTGCCGGCCACTGTTGCCGCCATGCCGAGCGGCGCCGCCATGGCAAACATTACTGACACTGCAGCGAGCGCCCGACGAGCGCCCGCGAAATAACTCCACATAATTAAGATCAATCCTCTGGACGGGCGGGCACGAGCACTTCGCGGGAACCATTGGCCTGCAGCTGACCGACGATGCCGGCGGCTTCCATGGCCTCCAGCAGGCGCGCGGCCCGGTTGTAGCCGATCTTCAACCGGCGCTGTACATAAGAAATGGACGGCTTGCGCTCCTGCGTCACGATCTTCACGGCTTCATCGTACAGCGCATCCTGTTCGGGATCGGCGACAGCACCGCCCTCGCCCTCTTCGCCAGCCAAGCCGGGAATGGGCATCGAAGGTCCAGACAACACTTCCTCGATGTAGTTCGGCGGTGTAGCTGTTTTCAACGCGTTCACTACGCGATGTACTTCCTGGTCGGAAACATATGCGCCATGGCACCGCGTCGGCATGGAAGTGCCGGACGGGAGGTACAACATGTCGCCATGCCCCAGCAGCGTCTCGGCGCCCATCTGATCGAGAATGGTGCGCGAGTCCACCTTCGCGGAAACCTGGAACGCGATACGGCACGGAATATTGGCTTTGATGAGACCGGTGATGACGTCCACCGAAGGCCTTTGCGTGGCGAGAATAAGATGGATGCCGGACGCGCGCGCCTTCTGCGCGAGCCGCGCGATGAGCTCTTCCACTTTCTTGCCGACGATCATCATGAGATCGGCGAGCTCGTCGATGATGACAACGATGTAAGGCAGCGCCGTCAGATTCGGGATCTGCGACTGATCGAAAGTCGGATCGTTCGACGCCCGCAGAATCATCACCGGATCGCGGATCGGCTTGCCTTCGTCGTTCGCGTCTTTCACCTTGCGGTTGAAGCCGGCGATGTTACGAACGCCAAGCGCAGCCATGAGCTGATAGCGACGCTCCATCTCCGCGACACACCAGCGCAAGGCGTTGGCGGCCTGCTTCATGTCCGTCACGACGGGTGCCAACAGATGCGGAATGCCTTCGTAGACCGAAAGCTCCAGCATCTTGGGATCGATCATGATCAGCCGCGTGTGCTCGGCCGTCGTCTTGTAAAGCAGCGACAGCACCATTGCGTTGATGCCGACGGATTTACCGGAGCCCGTCGTACCTGCGATCAGCAGGTGAGGCATGCGCGCGAGATCCGCGACCATGGGATGACCGCCGATATCCTTGCCCAGCGCGAGCGCCAGCGGCGAATTCATTTCGTCGTAAGCCTTGGACCGGATGATCTCGCCGAGCGTGACGATCTCGCGCTTCTCGTTGGCGATCTCGAGGCCCATGACGTTCTTGCCGGGAATGACCTCGACCACGCGCACGCTCAGCACCGACAGGGCGCGCGCCAGATCCTTCGCGAGACTCGTGATCTGACTCGCCTTTACACCCGGCGCAGGACGCAGCTCGAAGCGCGTCACGACAGGCCCTGGCTGCACCGCCACGACTTCCACTTCGATACCGAAATCCCGCAACTTCATTTCGACGAGGCGCGACAACGCCTCGAGCGCTTCAGAAGAGTAAGCCGGCTCATGCGGCGGCGGATCGTCCAGCAAACTCAGCGGCGGCAACTCCCCCGACGCCGGCGGATCGAACAGCGGCACCTGCCGCTCTTTTTCCACGCGCTCACTCTTCTCCACGACAGGCGCCGGAGCTTCGATGCGCGGCGGCACACGAGTCGCCGACTTCTTCTTTTCGACGCGCGCCGTTTCCTTACGAGCCTCGCGGCGTTCGCGTCCCTCGGCAGCATCGCGCGCTGTAAACCAACGCGTGCGGAGCCAGCCAATGCCGCCCCATGCATAACCGCCGATACGATCCATGATCGTGAGCCACGACACGCCGAAGGCGAGCGACAGACCGGCCATCCACGCAGCGATCATCAGCAGCGTCGCGCCGAGAAAATCCAATCCTGAGGCAAGGCCGCCGCCCACGAGGCCACCAACAACACCGCCAGCGGTCTGACGCAGCGGGGCCGCATCCCAATGCAGCGTGGCGAGACCACAGCTTGTCACCAACACCAGCAAAAACCCGCAAACGCGAACCGCGGTGTTGGCGCGCGAGCCCTCCTCACCGTTCTGCGACGAGCGGAACAACGCCCAGCACGCGACGCCGATCATCACCGGGAAGAGAAACGCGGGCCGACCGAAGAGAAAGAACAACACGTCAGCGATCCACGCGCCGACGGGGCCGATGCGATTGCGCACGACCGTGGATTCACCCGTGAAGGAAAACCCCGGATCCTCGGCGTGATATGTCGCGAGCGCCGTGAACAGCACGAGCGCGATGACGCTCATCGCAATGAGGGTGCTTTCCTTCAGCCCGCGCGCCACCGCCGCGGTGAAACGCAATGAGGGACTACCTTGCACGGAAGACTTGGCCAATTCCTGCGATCTCGCTGATAAAAATGTCGTAGGGACTTGATTCTAGAGGGGCAATACCTTGCCCGCCAGCGGCGTCAGGCGGGCATTATAAGCCGGTCCTGCAGCGCGCCCTGCCTGAACGGGCTGCAAGCCCAGGCAAAGGTCCTTGGTAATATGCGGTGACACCCCATGTCCATGACTCTCAGGTAACCGACAGATCCGCCATGACGAATCCCCGGCACAGCCGCCTCATCATTCTGGGCTCCGGTCCGGCAGGCTACAGCGCCGCCGTGTACGCGGCCCGCGCCAATCGCAATCCGCTGCTCATTACGGGCGTCGAGGAAGGCGGCCAGCTCATGACCACGACCGAAGTGGACAACTGGCCGGGCGACGTCGAAGGCCTCCAGGGCCCCGCCCTCATGGCCCGCATGCGCCGCCACGCCGAACGCTTCTCGACGCAGATCGTGAACGATCACATTCACACCGTCGATCTGTCGCAACGGCCGTTGCTGCTCGAGGGTGATTCCGGTCGCTACACCGCGGACGCGCTCATTATCGCTACGGGCGCCACCGCCAAGTATCTCGGCCTGCCGTCTGAAGAAACATTCCGCGGCAAAGGCGTCTCCGCCTGCGCAACCTGTGACGGATTTTTCTTCCGCAATCATCGCGTGGCTGTCGTCGGTGGGGGCAACACTGCCGTCGAGGAGGCACTGTATCTCTCGCATATCGCGAAGCACGTCACGCTGATCCATCGTCGCGACCAGCTGCGCGCCGAGCGCATCATGCAGGACCGGCTGTTCGAGCGCGTCAACGAAGGCAAGATGAGTGTGATGTGGCATCACGCCGTGGACGAGATCATTGGCGACAACACTGGCGTCACGGGCGTTCGTGTGCGATCGGTGAAGAACCAGGTGCCGCATCATCTCGATGTGACCGGTGTGTTCATCGCCATCGGCCACACACCGAACACCGGCATCTTCAAGGGCCAGCTCGAAATGCACGATGGCGGCTATCTCTGGGTCAAGAGCGGCACGGAAGGCGATGCGACGGCGACGTCGGTCCCCGGCGTATTTGCTGCGGGCGACGTTGCCGACCACGTGTATCGGCAGGCGATCACCTCCGCTGGCTCCGGCTGCATGGCTGCGCTCGATGCCGACAAATATCTGGAGCGCCTCGACGCTCACCAAGCCTGACGGGATGCGCATCGGCGTCCACAAGTCCATCGACGAGATCGACTCGCGAGACTGGAACGCGCTGGCCGGGACGCAGATTCCCTTTCTGCGTCACGAATTCCTCGCGGCCCTGGAGCATACGGGCTGCGTCGGACCCGGCACGGGCTGGTCCGGCAGCTACATTACGCTGACGGACGACAAGGGGCTGGCCGCCGCGGCTCCGGCATTCGGCAAATCTCATTCGTACGGCGAGTTCGTCTTCGATTTTTCGTGGGCGCAGGCCTACATGCGACTCGGGCACGCGTATTACCCGAAGCTCACCGTCGGTGTGCCATTCACACCGGCGACAGGGCCTCGACTGCTCGTGCGGCGAGATCTCGACAGCGCCGCCGTCGCGAGCAAACTGCTTGCGGCCATCGAGCAGCACGCGAAAGACAAACGGATGTCATCCGTGCATGCCCTCTTCCTCGATGAGCTCGCGCGCGACACCGCGGCCAAGGCCGGATGGCTGCTCCGGCGCGATTGTCAGTTCCATTGGCAAAATCACGGTTACGCCAGTTACGAGAGCTATCTCGAGACGTTCACCGCCGACAAGCGCAAGAAAGCCAAGCGGGAGCGGCGACGCGTGGCCGAAAGTGGCATCACGTTCGAAACGCGGCTCGGCGCGGATTTCGACGCGCCGCTGCTGGATCGCATCTACGCGTTTCATCGCGAGACTTTCCTGAGACACGGACATGAGCCGTATCTGACACGTGCGTTCTTTACCGAAATCGCGCGCACACTGGGCGAGGCATTCATGGTGAAGATCGCGATGTTCGCCGGCGAGCCGGTGGCGGCAGCGATCTTCTTCTGGTGCTCCGAAGCGCTGTATGGCCGCTACTGGGGCAGCGCTGCCGAGTTTCATAGCCTGCATTTCGAGACCTGCTATCACCAGGGCATCGAGTTCTGTATCGAGCGCGGCATCCAGCGCTTCGAGCCCGGCACCCAAGGCGAGCACAAGGTCAGCCGGGGCTTCGAGCCTTCGCTGACGTGGTCGGCCCACTTCATTGCGGACGCGCGCTTTCGCGACGCCATCGAGGAATATCTGGAGCGGGAAGGCGAAGCCATCGACGCCTACGCGGAAGAGGTGCAAACGCATGTGCCCTATCGCGAGCGTCGTGATCCGTGAAAACCATTACCTGGCTCTCGCCGCAGGACGCGCCCGATCGCTTTCCCCCACTGGAACAGGCGCTGGATGACCCCGCCGGGCTGCTCGCTGCAGGCGGCGATCTGTCACCCGCGCGACTGCTCGCGGCCTATCAACGCGGCATTTTCCCCTGGTACTCACCCGGTCAGCCGGTACTGTGGTGGTCGCCCGACCCCCGCACGGTGCTGTTCCCGGAAGAATTTCGATGCGCCCGCAGCCTCGCCAAAACGATCCGCAACGGGGGATTCGTCACCGCGGTCGATCAGGATTTCAGGGCGACCATCGCGGGGTGCGCGGCACCACGTCCCCATGCATCAGGCACCTGGATCACCGAGGAGATGCTTGCCGCTTATGTGGATCTGCATCGCCGTGGCTATGCCCACAGCATCGAGACCTATCGCGGCGGACGGCTGGTGGGCGGACTCTACGGCGTGCGGCTTGGAGGCGTGTTTTTCGGGGAATCCATGTTCAGCCGGGAGCGGGATGCGTCCAAGGTCGCGCTCGCGCACCTCGTGCAGCTCTGCTCAGAATCCGGCATTCGGGTGATCGACTGCCAGCTGGCCTCGCGCCACCTCGAGAGCCTCGGCAGCCGCACCATTCCCCGAACCCGCTTCCTGAGCCTGCTCCGCACGTCTATTTCGCTCGAGGCGGTGCCTTTCGGCCGGCACGCCGGAGATCGCGGCCTGCCCTGACCATCGCGCAAATTGCATTGCCGGCGGCGTTTATGCATGATTCGCGCCCCTCATGGCAGAAGGCCAGTATGTCCAAAGAAGACGCAATCCAGATGGAAGGCGAAGTCGTCGAGACTTTGCCCAACACCACGTTCCGCGTGAAGCTGAAGAACGGCCATCTCGTGAACGCGCACATCTCCGGCAAGATGCGCAAGAACTACATCCGCATCCTCACCGGTGACGCCGTCACGGTCGAGATGACTCCTTACGATCTCAGCAAGGCCCGCATCATCTACCGCGGCCGCTAAGTCTTGCGGCTGCGCCGCTCACACACGGTTTCATAGGCGAGCGCCGCAGCGCCGCCGAACGGCGTGTTTATATCTACTGTTGGTGCGGGATGCCTGAGCCGTTGCGGACGCTATTGCGCGCAACATGCCAATTCGCCCTGTTGCGGTGAATTCGCCGGGCATTGCACCCTCCACAAACAAAACCGCCGCCGAATGACTTCGGCGGCGGCAACTTCGAAAGACACCCGTCGTCGGGTGTTAGACAGTGAGCTCCGGCTGCGACGCAGGCGTGCAGTCCATGACGAGCTTGCTGCCATCGGGTGACACGGAGACCTTTACCTGCCCTCCCGCGGCGAGCTTGCCGAACAGCAGCTCCTCCGCCAGCGGACGCTTGATGTACTCCTGAATCACCCGGGCCATGGGTCGAGCGCCCATCCTGGGGTCGTATCCTTTCTGTGCGACCCAGCTGCGAGCGGCATCGTCGAGCAGCAACGTGACACCCTTCTGCTCCAACTGCATCTCGACTTCGACGATGAGCTTCTCGACCACACGTTCGATCGTGAGGCCATCCAGCGCGGCGAACTGAATGATCGCGTCCAGCCGATTGCGGAACTCCGGCGTGAAGAGGCGACGAATCGCTTCCATGCCATCGCTCGTATTGTCGGAGGGGACGAAACCCACCGCGGGACGGTTCATTTCCTGCGCGCCCGCATTGGTCGTCATCACGATGATGACGTGGCGGAAGTCCGCCTTGCGGCCGTTGTTATCGGTGAGCGTGCCGTGGTCCATCACCTGCAGCAGCAGGTTGAACACATCCGGATGCGCCTTCTCGATTTCATCGAGCAGCAGCACGCAATGAGGATGCTTCGCGATGGCTTCCGTCAGCAGGCCACCCTGATCGAACCCCACGTATCCGGGCGGCGCGCCGATGAGACGCGAGACCGTATGCCGCTCCATGTACTCGGACATGTCGAACCGCACGAACTCGATGCCCATGGCAATCGCGAGCTGACGTGTGACCTCCGTCTTGCCGACGCCTGTGGGACCGGCAAACAGGAAGCTGCCGACCGGCTTTCGCTGATCGCCGAGACCGGAGCGTGCCATCTTGATGGACGCCGCCAGCGCTTCGATCGCCTTGTCCTGCCCGTAGATCACGAGCTTGAGATTGCGCTCGAGGTTGCGCAGCACTTCGCGATCGGACTGCGACACGCTCTTGGCCGGAATGCGCGCCATGCGAGCGACCACGTCTTCGATGTGCTTGACCTCCACGGTCGACTCTCGCTCGCCGATGGGCTTCAGGCGCAGACGCGCGCCCGCTTCATCCACCACATCGATGGCCTTGTCAGGCATGTGACGCTCGTTGATGTGACGGGCAGCCAGCTCGGCCGCTGCGCGCACCGCGTCATCCGCATAAGCCACGCCATGATGCTCTTCGAAGCGCGACTTCAGACCCATGAGGATCTCGATGGTCTCGCTGACACTCGGCTCTGCAACATCGATTTTCTGAAAGCGACGCGCCAGCGCGTGATCTTTTTCGAAGATGCCGCGGTATTCCTGATACGTCGTCGAGCCGATGCAGCGGATTTCGCCGTTGGTGAGTACGGGCTTGATGAGATTGGAGGCATCCATGACGCCGCCAGACGCAGCGCCCGCGCCAATGACCGTGTGAATCTCGTCAATGAACAGAATGGCACCCGGCTGTTTCTTCAGCTCGGTGATGACACCCTTCAGGCGTTTCTCGAAATCGCCGCGATACTTCGTGCCCGCGATCAGCGCGCCCATGTCGAGTGCGTAGATCGTGCAGTCCGAGAGCACCTCGGGCACCTTGCCTTCGACGATGAGACGAGCGAGACCTTCAGCGATGGCGGTTTTGCCGACACCGGCCTCGCCAACGTACAACGGATTGTTCTTGCGGCGACGGCACAGGATCTCGATGGTGCGCTCGACTTCGAGCTTGCGACCGATCAGCGGATCGATGCGGCCTTCCTGCGCGGCGCGGTTGAGGTTGGTGGCGTACTTCTCGAGCGCGCTGCCGCCCTCGGCGTCCCGCTCGCCTTCCGCCGTCGTCTCTTCCTTGTCGGATTTCTCTTCGGCCACTTTTGACATCCCGTGTGAGATGTAATTGACGACATCGAGCCGCGTGACGTGCTGACGATTCAGCAGGTACACCGCATGGCTCTGCTTTTCGCTGAAGATGGCGACCAGGACGTTGGCCACGCCAACTTCCTTCTTGCCACTCGACTGTACGTGAAACACAGCTCGCTGCAACACGCGCTGAAAGCCGAGCGTGGGCTGCACCTCGCGTTCCTCGCCGTCGTCGAGACGGGGCGTGGACTGCTCGATGTGTTCCTTCAGTTCCTGTTTGAGTTTCGCGAGATCTGCACCGCACGCGCGGAGCACTTCACGAACCTTGGGGGTATCGAGGATCGCGAGCAGCAGATGCTCTACGGTCAGATACTCATGTCGCGCCTCGCGTGCCTGGTGAAAGGCATCGTTGAGGCAATATTCCAGTTCGTTGGACAGCACTTTCTACGAACCTCTCGAAGTGTCAGGCTTCTTCCAATGTGCACATCAGCGGATGCTGATTATCGCGGGCGTAGGTCGTGACTTGCGCCACCTTCGTTTCCGCGATCTCGTACGTGAAGACACCGCATATGCCCTTACCCTTGGTATGGACCTCCAGCATGATGCGCGTCGCCGCTTGCCGATCGAGCGAGAAAAATCTTTCCAGGACGTCGACTACGAACTCCATCGGGGTGAAGTCGTCGTTCAACAATACCACCTGATAAAGCGGCGGCTGTTTGACCTCGGGCTGAGATTCCTCGACGACGACGCCACTGTCTGGGCGATGGGGCTGCGGATCGGGCATGACGTCTTTATAGGGGTCGCCAAAGAGCAACACAAGCCTGTGATGATGTGTGACAGTTTAACTTGAATAAACAATTGCTTGAGAGCGCGCGCAACCGCCCCGTATGATGCGCCGGCCGCATTGGGGCACACACACGGTCGCCCGTGCATCCGAAACTGTTTGCGGGCTCGCAAGGACTTTCTCATCCCATGAATGCCGCCACCTGGATCGAAGGTATTCCCGCCCCGGGTAAATGGCGCGAGATACTGGTATCGCATGGACCGCGGATCGCAACATGGACTCTCGTTCTGGCGTTATCGGTTCAGGCAGCGGTGATCGTGACCGATCTCGCCGGCTCGAGCCAGGAACCCGACGTTCCCGCCGCTCCAGCGGGCGCCATCGCGCCTCCGGCCAACCGTTCCGTGAATGTCGCGGCCATCACCAATGCTCATCTCTTCGGCAATGCCGAGCCGGAGCCTGTCGCGGCGACCGGGGCCGACGCACCTCAAACCAGCGCTCCGCTCGTCCTGACCGGCATCATCGCCGCCGACAATCCCAAGAACGGTTTCGCTATCGTGGGCGAAAGCGCGACCTCGGCCAAGGTGTACGCAGTCGGCGACAACTTGCCTGGCGGAGTGCGTCTGCACGAGGTGTTGGGAGATCGCATCCTCATCGAGCGCAACGGTCAGATCGAATCTCTCGCACTGCCGCGCCAGATGTTGGCAACCGCCGGTCCCGCAGCGCCACTCGCTACTGCGCCACTCATCGGCAGCGGCGGCGGTGGAGAAGTTGTCGACCGCATGCGACGCGTAATCGCCGATGAGCCGGGTCTCATATCTGACATCATGCGCCCGCAACCTGTGTTCGCTCAGGGCAAACAGCGCGGTTACCGCGTCTATCCGGGTCGCAATCGTCAGGCGTTTGGCCGCCTCGGCCTGCGTCCCGGGGATCTGGTTGTCGCCATTAACGGGACACCTCTCGACGATCCGGCACGCGGTCAGGAAGTCTTTCGCACGATAGGTTCCTCGAGTGAGGCGCACGTCACGGTCATGCGCAACGGACGGCAGCAGGATTTGACATTGAACATGGCGCAGATGGCCCAGGAGGCCGAGCAGCTTGTCGGCACGGAAGGGATTACACCCGTCGACCAGTCGCAACCCGTGCCGCAGCCCAGCGAGCCGGAAGGCGGCGAGCAATAGATTCCCGGGGGAATGTGGATGACAGTTTTGGGATTACTGCAGCGACTCAGCGGCATGCCCGCGCGCATCGTCAAGATCAGCGCGCTCGCTGTGCTTGCCGTGGTGTCGCTCGCCACTGCTCAACAGGGCGGGCAGCGCATCACGCCGAATTTCAAGGACGCGGACATCACGCAGATTGCCGAAGCGGTGAGCAGCGCGACCGGCAAGAACTTCATCATCGATCCGCGGGTGCGTGCGCAGGTCACGATGCTGTCGTCCACACCCATGTCGCCGGAAGCGTTTTATCAGACGTTTCTATCGATTCTTCAGGTGCATGGCTTCGTCGCCCTGCCCGCCGGCAACGTCATCAAGATCATGCCTGACGCCAACGCGCGTCAGTTTCCCGCGAACGATCTGCCCGATCACATCAGCTCCACGTCCGACGAAATCGTCACCCAGGTCATCGCGGTGAAGAGCGTGAGCGCCGCGCAGCTCGTGCCGATCCTGCGGCCCCTGATTCCGCAGTATGGTCATCTCGCCGCGTATCCCGCATCTAATATTCTGATCGTGTCGGACCGCGCGTCCAACGTGAACCGCATCATCCGAATCATTCGCCGCATCGATCAGGAAGGCGACGCGGAAGTCGAAATCGTCTCGCTGCAAAATGCGTCCGCCGCGGAAATCGTTCGCGTCGTGACGTCGCTGAACCAGCAACAGCAAGGCGCTGAAGGCACGGCGAACCCGCTGAAGCTCGTGGCGGACGAGCGTTCCAACAGCGTGTTGATCAGCGGCGACCAGTCGCAGCGTCTGCGCATCAGAACTTTGATCGCTCATCTCGATACGCCGCTCGAAAGTGGCGGCGATACTCAGGTTCGCTATCTGCGTTATGCGGACGCCGAGAAAATCGCCGGCAAGCTCAAAGAGCAGGTCACGGGTGTTGCTCAAGGCCAGCCGCAGGCGGCCGGCGGAGCAACGCCACAGGCCCAGGCCGAGAAAGGCACGACGATCTGGGCCGATCCGGAAACCAACTCGCTCATCATGACCGCGCCACCAAAAGTGATGCGCTCGTTGATGACGATCGTGGACAAGCTCGACATCCGCCGCATGCAGGTGCTGGTGGAAGCGATCATCGTCGAGGTGCAGGCGGACAAGTCCGCGGAGCTCGGTGTGAACTGGGCCGTGTTCGACGATTCCGATGACTCCCGGATTCCGCTCGCCGGATTTCTGAGCCCGGTCGGTGGCGTCAATCTCATCGATCTGGCGGGCGCGGTGGACTCAGGCGTTCCCCCGGCTGGCATCAGAGACGGAACCACGGTCGGCATCGGGCGCATCGGCGGCTCAGGTGTGAACTTCGGCGCCATGTTGCGAGCCATCCGCAGCGACGCCAACACCAACATCATCTCCACGCCGTCCACAGTGACGATGGATAATCAGGAAGCGGAGCTGAAAGTCGCGCAGGAAGTGCCGTTCGTCACGGGCCAGTACAGCAGCCAGAACAGCGGCGGCGACGGCAATGGCAACGTCAATCCGTTCCAGACCATTCAGCGCGAGGAAGTCGGCACCATTCTGAAGGTCACTCCCAAGATCAACCTGGGAGATTCGGTGATGCTGAAAATCGAGCTGGAAAGCTCGAGTCTTGCCGCGGCGGTCACTGGCGCGGCCGATCTCGTCACCAACAAGCGCACCATCACGACCAACGTGCTCATCGAAGACGGCGGCATCGTGGTGCTGGGCGGCCTGATCTCGGATCGCTCGGTACAAGGCGAAGCGCGCGTACCGTTCCTCGGCCGCATTCCGATCATTGGTCTCGCGTTCAAGACCCGCAACGGCGAAGCCAACAAAACCAACCTGATGGTTTTCATTCGGCCGAAGATCCTGCGCGACGGTGTGGATACGGCGATCGAAACCAACTCGAAGTACAACTACATCCGCGAGGAGCAGCGCAAGGCGAAGATTCGCGAGCTGCTGCCAATTCTGCCGGGCGTCAAACAGCCGCTGCTGCCGGAAGCCCAGCCGATTCCGCCGCGCGATCCCGCTCCAGATCCGACCTCGACGGAGAAGAGTCAGGAGCAATCGAACAACAACGCACAGTCCGGCGGCGCTGCGCCGAAAGTGGTTCCCGCGCAGCCGCCCGGAACTCGCGCGCAGCAATCACCACGCACGATTCGTCCTGGCACTCCGCAGCCCGCGCCAGACGCGCAGGCCACGCCTGCTCCCGCTCCGGAGGGTGACGCTGCGTGAACGTGGAAGCCGCTACGGTGAAGGATCCTGTAGCAGAGCGGCGCCTGTCGTTCGCATTTGCTAAACGTCATGGCGTGCTCGTCAAACGTCTGGTGGATGGCGCAGCCGAATGTGCATGCCGCGCCAACATCTCTCCTCTCGCCCTGGCGGAGCTGCGTCGCTTTCTACGCCTGCCCGTCAAACTCGAGCGCGTCGACGATACGGTGTTCGACGATCTGCTGCGCCGAACTTACGAAGGTGGCAACAGCGCCATGCAGGCGATGGAAGGCGTGGATGACACCACCGACCTCGCCCACCTCGCTCTCGATCTCCCCGAGCAGGCGGACCTGCTCGAGAGCGAAGACGACGCGCCGATCATCCGTCTCATCAACGCGGTGCTGACGCAGGCGGTCAAGGAAAACGCGTCAGATATTCACATCGAGCCGTTCGAGAATCGGCTCGTCATCCGTTTCCGCGTGGACGGCGTGATGCGCGAAGTGCTGACATCGAAGCGCGCGGTCGCGCCGCTCGTCGTCTCGCGCGTGAAGGTCATGTCCAAACTCGACATCGCCGAGAAGCGTCTGCCGCAGGACGGCCGCATCAGCTTGCGTATCGCGGGTCGCGCGGTCGACGTTCGCGTCTCCACCATTCCGTCGGGCCACGGCGAGCGCGTGGTGCTGCGTCTTCTCGACAAACAGGCGGGTCGCCTCGACCTGACCTCTCTGGGCATGGAGTCGGGCACCGAGAAGATCATCGACGAGATGATCCACAAGCCGCACGGCATCATCCTCGTCACGGGGCCAACCGGTTCCGGCAAGACGACTTCGTTGTACGCCGGGCTCGAGCGGCTCAACGACAACACTCGCAACATCATGACCGTCGAGGATCCGATCGAGTATTACATCGACGGCATCGGCCAGACGCAGGTCAACACCAAGGTCGAAATGACTTTTGCCCGCGGCCTGCGCGCCATCCTGCGTCAGGACCCCGACGTCGTGATGGTCGGCGAAATTCGTGACCTCGAGACGGCGCAGATCGCCGTGCAGGCGAGTCTCACGGGCCACCTCGTGCTCTCCACGCTCCATACCAACACTGCTGTCGGCGCGATGACACGTCTGCGCGATATGGGCATCGAGCCGTTCCTGCTCTCGTCGAGTTTGATCGGCGTCATTGCCCAACGTCTGGTCCGCGTGCTGAATCCGGAGAGCAAGCAGCCGTTCACCGCTGGAGAATACGAACGCCGCCTGCTCAACCTGCGCGAGACCGATCCCTCGCCTGTCCTGTATCGCCCCGGGCGCGATGCGGGCGGCGGCTATCGAGGTCGCACGGGCATTTATGAAGTCGTCGTCGTGGACGACGCCATGCGCACGATGATTCACGACGGCGCCTCCGAACAGGATCTGGAACGCCAGGCCCGGAGCGTCACGCCTTCCATTCGCGACGACGGGCGGGCGAAAGTGATTCACGGCGAAACGACGATCGAAGAAGTCCTGCGCGTCACGCGCGAGGACTGACGGAGCCAGCGCATGGGGGCTTTCGAATACACCGCGCTCGATAGCGGCGGCCGCGAACGCAAAGGCCTGCTCGAAGGCGATACCGCGCGCCAGGTTCGCCAGCTGCTGCGAGAAAAGCAGTTAATGCCGGTGACCGTCACCGAGGTCGCGCAGAAAGAAGCCAAGCGACAGAAGTCGATCTCCTTCGTTCGCCGCGTATCCGCCGCAGACCTTTCACTGTTCACCAGACAGCTGGCTACGTTGGTGCGCGCCGGGTTACCGCTCGAAGAATCCCTGCTGGCGGTCTCGCAGCAGACGGACAAGCCGCGCATCCAGAGCATCATCCTCGGCGTGCGCTCGCGCGTGATGGAAGGTCATACGCTCGCCAGCGGCTTCGGAGATTTTCCGCAGGTGTTTCCGGAGATCTATCGCGCCACGGTGTCGGCGGGCGAACAGTCCGGCCATCTCGATCATGTGCTCGAACGCCTTGCGGATTACACCGAAGGTCGTGAGGTGATGCGGCAGAAGATCATGGGCGCGATGTTGTATCCCATCGTCCTGTCGATCATGTGCTTCGGCATCGTGTCCGGCCTGCTCGTCTATGTGGTGCCCAAAGTCGTCTCAGTGTTCGAGACACAGAAAGCCAAATTGCCGTTCATCACGCAGGCGCTGATCGGCACCAGCGACTTTCTGCGCGACTACGGCATTTATCTCCTCGTCGCGGCCGTAGTTGCATTCATTCTGTTCAAGCGCTGGCTGCGTAATCCTGACGCAAAACGGAAATATCATCGCGTACAACTCAGCTTGCCGCTCCTCGGCAAGCTGACTCGCGGTTTCAACACGGCGCGCTTCACGCGCACGTTCAGTATTTTGTCGGGCAGCTCTGTTCCCGTGCTCGATGCCTTGCGCATTTCGGGCGAGGTCGTGACCAACTTGCCCATGCGTGATGCCGTGCTCGACGCCGCGCAACGCGTGCGTGAAGGCGCGCCCATCGGACGCTCTCTCGGCGCGAGCAAATTGTTTCCACCGATGACCATCCATCTCATCTCGAGCGGTGAGTCGAGCGGCGAGCTCGAAGACATGCTCGAACGCGCGGCGATCAGCCAGGAACGGGAGCTGGATGGTTTGCTTACGGCACTCGTCGGCCTCCTCGGCCCGATGCTCATCGTGCTCATGGGCATGTTCGTCATGGGCATCGTTTTTGCAATGCTGTTGCCGATCTTCCAGATGAATCAGCTCATCCAGTAGTCGAGCCGTTGCATGCGCGACGAAACCGAATTAGCTTTCGCTCCTCGAATCCGTGAAACCCGTGAACTAACCCGACAGGGTATTTCGCATGAGCGAGAAGCCCGAATCAGACGAGTTTGAAGACGAAGAAGTCGCCGAGCCTGCGGGCGAGGTGGAAGACGTCGATCTCGACCAGGTCAACAAAGAGCTGGACCTCGCGAAGAAGCGCGGCCAGAAGTTGGGCGACCCGGCGTGGCGCCGTCTCGAGCGGCTGCTCGAAGACAAGCGCACCGCCGAGCTGACGCGAGATTTCGACGACTACGACATCGGCGATGGCGAGCCCCGCAAGAAAAGCCGCGGCTCATCGCTGCAATGACTTCGCGTTGCCTCGCGCTGGCCGCGCGTCAATGAAAGTCGCGCGAGCGGGTCGCAAGCTCGCCCAATAACCTCGACCGGTCGATGAGGCGTCGTGCAATCACATGCACGATGCCTTTTTCCCGTTGCAGCTCGCCATGCACTTCCAGCAATCGCGATTCGAGCAGCGGCCGGCGCTGCTGCTCACCGATGCTCTCCCACACGAGCAGGTTCACCTGCCCTGTTTCATCCTCGATTGTCACGAAAGTGACACCACTTGCGCTTTGGGGCCGCTGACGCATCAACACGATGCCGGCCGTACGAATGATTCCGCCGGGCTCCGCGGTTTGCAGCTCCGCCGCGGTGATCAATTGCTCTTTCTGTAAACGTTCGCGCAGGAGCGCCAGCGGATGCCGGCCGAGCGTGAGCCCCACGGAATGGTAGTCCGCGACGATGCCCTGCCCCTCGGTGGGCGCCGGCAACAGCGGATGGCCTTCCTCGAGGCGACTGCTTCGCGTGCTCCGGGGCGCGAGCGGCAATGACTTCTCGACACCCGCCACTTCCCAGAAAGCCAAATGCCTGTTGCCGCTCAGGCCCGCGAATGCATCGGCGGCAGCCAGCGCTTCGAGGTCACCGCGATCGAGCGAGGCGCGCTCCATGAGATCCTGCACGCTCGCGAAGAGCTGCTCGCCGCGCGCCGCGACGAGACGCTCAGCGCCCGCCTTGGACAAGGACTTCACGAGGCATAATCCAAGACGCAACGCCGGCTGCTTGCCCTCCGTGCGTTCCAGCGTGCATTCGTAAGAGCTGGCGTTGACGTCGACAGGCCTGACTTCGACCTCATGGTTGCGTGCATCCCGCACCAGCTGCGCCGGCGCATAGAAGCCCATCGGCTGGCTGTTGAGCAGCGCGCAGGCAAAGGCAGCCGGCTCATGATGTTTGATCCACGAGGAGTCATACACGAGCAGCGCGAAGCTCGCCGCGTGCGACTCCGGAAAGCCGTACTCGCCGAAGCCCAGCATCTGTTTGAAGATGCGCTGGGCAAACTCTTCGTCGTAATTGCGCTCGCGCATGCCGCTCAGAAGTTTGTCGCGAAACTTCTCGAGGCCGCCGCGACGCTTCCATGCCGCCATCGCGCGACGCAAGGCATCAGATTCGTCATACGTGAAGCCGGCCGCCACGATGGCGAGCTGCATCACCTGCTCCTGGAAGATGGGCACGCCCAGCGTGCGTTCCAGCACCTTTTTGACATCATCGTTCGGATAGCTGACCGGCTCCGTGCCCTCGCGCCTGCGCAGATAAGGATGCACCATGTCGCCCTGGATCGGCCCCGGACGCACGATCGCCACTTCCACGATGAGATCGTAGAACTCCTTCGGCTTCAGCCGCGGCAGCATCGCCATCTGCGCGCGCGATTCGATCTGGAACACGCCGACCGTGTCGGCGCGCTGGATCATCTCGTAAACCTCCGGACGTTCCGGGGGCAGGCCGCCGAAATGCCATTGCGTGCCGCGATACGCATTGATGAGATCGAGCGCCTTGCGGATCGCGGTGAGCATGCCCAGCGCCAGCAGATCCACCTTGAGCAGGCCGAGGTCGTTGAGATCGTCCTTGTCCCATTGCACGACCGTGCGGTTCGCCATCGTGGCGTTCTCGATGGGCACGAGTTCCTCCAGCAACCCTTCTGAAATGACGAAGCCACCGACGTGCTGCGACAGATGGCGCGGAAAATCGATCAGCTGCTTCGCCAATATCAGGATGCGCTGGATCACGACGTTGTGCGGGTCGTATCCCGCTTCGCGCACGCGCGCGTCGGTGATCTCCTCGCCATCCCACCATTGCATGGCGCCGGCGAGGCGCTGGATCTGCAGAGGATCGAGTCCGAACGCCTTGCCGAGATCACGCAAGGCGCTGCGCGGCCGATAGCGAATGACGGTGGCCGCAAGCGCCGCGCGCTCCCGTCCGTATTTTCTGTAGACGTACTGGATGACTTCCTCACGCCGCTCATGCTCGAAGTCGATATCGATGTCGGGCGGCTCGCGCCGCTCACGCGAAAGAAAGCGTTCGAACAGCAGGCCCGCGCCGCGCTCCGGGTCCACCGAAGTCACGTAAAGGCAATAACACACCAGAGAATTCGCCGCCGAGCCCCGGCCCTGACAGAGAATGCCGAGGCGGCGCGCTTCCTTCACGATGTCCTGCACGGTGAGAAAATAAGGTTCGTATTGCAGCTCATGGATGATCTTGAGCTCGCGCTCGATCGTGCTGCGATGCTCGGCCGGAATGCCGCGAGGCCAGCGCTCGCGCGCGCCCTCTTCCACGAGCGTGCGCAGATAAGTTTCCGGAGTCGTGCCTTGCGGCACGAGCTCATGCGGATATTCATACTTGAGCTCGCCGAGCGAGAACGTGCAACGCTGTGCGATGACCAGCGTTTCAGCCAGCAACTCGCGCGGATAGAACTTCGCAAGCCGCACCCGCTCCCGCAGGTGACGCTCACCATTCGCATAGAGACGCGAGCCCGCCTCGGCAAGCGGCACGTTGAGACGGATGGCCGTCATCGCATCCTGCAGCGGCTGACTTTTGCGCGAATGCATGTGGACATCGCCACTGGCCACGAGCGGCAGAGCCAGCTCGCGGCCCAGGCAAGTCAGCGTTTCGAGACGTTTGCGATCGGCACCCTGACGCAGCAGCTCCACCGCGATCCAGACATCACCTGGGAAGTGCGTTTTGAGCCATGCGCCCTGCTCCGCCTCAGCAGGCTCTCCCGGCAACCAGAGGAGCAGGCATTGCCCGAGAAGGCTTGCGACATCGGCGCGCTCGAGCGTGTACGTGCCTTTCTCTGCCGCGCGCCGGCCGCGAGTGATGAGGCGCGAGAGCTTGCCGTATCCCTGCCGATTGGTGGCGAGCGCCACGAATCGCAGGCCGCAGGTGAGCCGGAATTCCGAGCCGATAATCAGCTGGATGACGGGACGATCGTCTTCCACCGGCTTGCGATTATAAAGATGCGCCCGGGGCGCGCCGGCGACCGAGCACTCGTCAGTGATCGCAAGCGCGCGATAACCGAGCCTTGCGGCCCGGTCAACGAGATGTTCGGGGTGCGAAGCGCCGCGGAGAAAAGTAAAGTTGCTAAGGCAATGCAACTCGGCATAGTCGGGCGCCTGATCCATGGGGCCGCGGCTCATGATGGCTCATGCACGGGTGGACATTTCCGGTTTGATGGGCACTCCACCCACGGCAGCGCGCTCCATCGCGCCTATGCCGGCCGGCAACGTCCGCGAGTGTTTAACCGCGGCCCCATGGATCAGGCGCTCATCGCGCGCTTCCGCCTGCGCCGTCATCCGAATAATCCTTGTAGAAACCAGCCGTGCGGCGAGCTGCGCTCGCGATACACCCAGAGCTTTACGCCGCTGCTGTCCACAGCGGTGTAGTAGTCGCGTTTGATTCCGACGCTGTCCCACCAACCCGTTTCGATACGCTCCGGCTCGCTGATGAGACGCAAGGAACCCCCGCGCAACGGCAGGCCACCGCAGGTTTCCAAGGGCTCAGGTTTGGGCAACAGCCACAACGGACGGCGGAACGGCGGGCACGGCATCTCCGCATGCAACGGGCTCGTACGCTCCGCGACAACAACAGGCTCTGCTGTGCGCCAGGCTGTTTCGGGACGATGTCCACCGCTGAGTTGCAACCCATACACCGCTTGCGGACCGAGGCGTGCGCGCAGGCGCTCGATGAATTCAGGCGCGCGAGGATCCGTTCCACCGCCCTGCTCTCCCGCCTGCCACAAGGAGCTGGAAGACAGCGAGCGCGCGAGCAACGGCCCCGAACGTAATTCGCAACTGCGTACGGGCTCCGGCAACGCAATTGACGCCAGCCGCTCACCTAACAACTCGCCAATACGCTTTGCATCTGCCGCGGGAGCCGCGAGACGCAACGTGCAGCGTGTTGGAGGAGACTGCCGATGCTTGAGCAGGCAATCGATCTGCATGACGCCGCACTGACGCGCCAGCAGAAACCGGCCCATCTCCTCCAGCACCGGCCCCAGCGCCTCGAGAATGGAGGCGTGATAGACGAGCTCATAAGAGAAATCGAAACGCTTTCTGAAACGCTCGGGGGTTCTGAAAGGATCGCGAAGATCGGCCTGCCTGCCGGTGAGACGATCTAATGTTGCCAACTGCGCCACGCCGAATCGACGTGCGAAACCCACACGCGGCAACCGCAGCGCCTGACCGATGGTGCGAACGCCAATGCGCGCCAGACGTGCGAGCACGTCCCCCTGCCAGCGCAACGTGCCCAAAGGCAGCGACGCCACATGACCGACGAGTTGGGTGGGATCAGTGACCATGCATGGCCGGCCCGCACGCGCACTGGCCAATGCTGCCAGCGGCGTGGGGGCCAACGCCAACACCGCGCTCACGCCGAGGGCGCGATATTCATCCTCGAGTATGCGATGCAGCCCTCTGGCACCGTCGAAAAGATGCAGGCTGCCCTTCACTTCGAGCAACAGACCATCGGGCGGCACAAGACTGACGCGCGGCGTGAAAGCTTGCGCGCGAGCAGCGATGCGTTCCAACAACTCACGCTCACGACGCGCATCTCGAGGCACGGCCTGCAGAGTGGGTGCCAACACCATGGCGGAGGCCATCGTCATGCCGGGACGCACGCCCTCGTTCCACGCCGCCTCACTGACATCGACAACATGTTGGGAGCGGGAATGCAGCTCGACCATCGCCACGAGCTGCGATGTCCCCCGACACTCTGCGGCTTCGAAAGGCAGATGCGGCAGATGAACGGCGATCCAGAGCTCCGCGGCCTCCGGACTGGCGACCGGAACCGCCTCGTCAGTTGGCCAGAGGGCAAGACTCTGTTGCGAAGACTCGCGGGACTGCGGCGATTCCTGCGAGGCAGGTGTTTGCCGGGCACGCCCCTGTTGGGGTCGGACCAGCGCAACCAGACGGGCTGCTTTGCGGATGACTCGGGGCCACATGGTGCGCGCTCAACTGCCTGCCATCGGCCACGCGAGCTCGATCGAGCCTCGCAGACCGCCCCGACTCTTGAAGAGAGTGACGCGCGCGCCCTGCGCGGCAGGCTCGAGCAGCAGACGCAAGGCGGCATTCGAAGATTCGCGTGCCGCGCGCCGGCCTCGAAACAACACACCCAATGCACGGCCCCGCTCGGCCGCAAGCTGCAATCTGCGGATGTCGTGAGCGTAAGGATGCTTGACCCATCCCAACACGACATCGCATGAGCCCGAGCCCAACGCCTGCTCGAATGCCCAGAGAGAAGCTTCCGTACGAATGACGAGCACGCGCTCGAGCGTGATGCCGTGAGAGGCGAGCGCGGGTGCATAAGGCTCGAAAGGTGGACTGACCCACGCGCACCAGCGCGCGCCGACCTTGCGAGTGAGCGCCGCAAGCGCCGGCAACATCACGTAGAGCTCACCAACCCCTACGCGTGAGACGAGAATTTCAGTCAGTCCCGCGCGAGGCCAGCCCTTGCCGGGCAATCTTGCATCGAGGTCGGCAAAACCCGTGGACACCGTTTCAACAGGCGCCGCGCTGTTTCCCCGCCAGACCGCGGGATGCGCCAACACTTCAGCGAGGGCAGAAACCCCTTGCCGTGACTCGGCCTCCTGTGAATCGGGTGACGACATGCGGGCAGCTCATGCAGATGAAGTAACGCTACTGCGCCAACATGCGTCGGGGGCTCATTACATGAAGCCCTGCGCACGACCCCGGCGTAACACGCCGACCACCACGCCCTCGATGAGCAACGGCTCTTCTTTCAGATCGACCTTGATGGGCTCGAAATCTGAGTTTTCGGGCATGAGCCACACGACCGAGCCTTCCTGCCGATAGCGCTTGACGGTGACCTCGTTCTCGAGCCGCGCCACGACGATCTGCCGGCTGCGCACTTCAGACGTGCGATGCACGGCCACCAGGTCGCCATCGAGAATGCCGGCGTCTTTCATGCTCATGCCGGTGACCTTCAGCAGGTAATGCGGCTTGGGCTGGAAAATCGAGGGATCGATCTGCAGACGTTCTTCGATATGCTCCTCGGCCAGGATGGGCCGACCGGCCGCGACACGCCCGATGAGGGGCAACCCAATCTGCTCACGGATGGTGTCTTTCAATTGAATGCCACGCGATGTGCCGGGAACGAGCTGGATGACGCCCTTGCGCGCCAGCGCCCGCAGATGCTCCTCAGCGGCGTTGGCCGAGCGGAACCCCAGTTCCCGGGAGATTTCCTGCCGGGTGGGCGGCATGCCGGTCTCCCCGATGAAACGCTGAATGAGCCGCAGGATCTGCGTCTGGCGGGGCGTCAGGTCGGACATCGTGGCACCTGTTCGTTTATACAGTACCTGTGATTATATCCAGATCAGCTGCCGCGACAAGCCACTTCGATGCGGTAATCATCGGCGGCGGCCACAACGGCCTCACCTGCGCCTGCTATCTCGCCCGCCGCGGGCTGAAAGTCGCGATTCTGGAGCGGCGTCATGTCGTGGGCGGTGCGGCAGTCACCGAGGAATTCCATCCCGGGTTCCGTAATTCGACGGCGAGCTACACGGTGAGCCTGCTGCATCCGCAGGTGATCAAAGACCTGCGCCTCGCGGAACATGGACTGCGCATTCTCGAGCGCCCGATACAGAACTTCCTGCCGCTGCCTGACGGCAACTCGCTCTGCATGGGCCCCACACTCGAAGCCACGCTGGCTGAAGTCTCGCGTCACTCGAAAGCAGATGCGCGGCGCATGCCGGATTACTACGCGATGCTCGATCGCGTCGTCGCCCATCTGCGCGGACTGTTGTTGAAGACGCCCCCCACCAACCTGCATCGACTGCGCGATATCTGGAACGCGGTCGGCTTCGGGCTCGATCTGCGGCGCCTGCCATTGCAAACACAACGCGAAGTGCATGAGCTCTTCACACGCAGCGCGGCCGAAGTGCTCGACGCATGGTTCGAGAGCGACGCACTCAAAGCCGTGCTCGGCTTCGACGCTGTCGTAGGCGCTTATCAGAGCCCGTATACGCCGGGCAGCGCATACGTACTGCTTCATCACGCGTTTGGTGAAGTCAACGGCAAGAGCGGCGTCTGGGGACATGCCGCAGGTGGCATGGGTGCGATCACTCAAGCGATGGCAAACGAAGCGCGACGTCTCGGCGTGCAGATTGAAACCGCGGCGCCCGTCGCACGCGTGATTCTCGATGATGCAGAGCGCGGCACCGCGGAGGGTGCGCCCACTCATCGCGCCATTGGCGCGGAGCTCATCGACGGCCGCGAGTTCAGAGCGCCGGTCGTCGTGGCGAACGTCAATCCAAAGTTATTGCTGTTGCAGCTGATCGCGCCCGAAGCCTTGCCCGCCGACTTGCGCGCGCGCATGGAGCGCTATCGATGCGAGTCCGCAACGTTCCGCATGAATGTGGCGCTGAGCGAGTTGCCGCGGTTTACCGCGCGTCCGCAGACAGGCGCGCATCTTTCGTCGGGCATCATCATCGCGCCCTCTCTCGACTATATGGATCGCGCTTACACCGATGCGCGGGCAACGGGCTGGTCACGCAAACCGATCATCGAGATGTTGATTCCGAGCACGCTCGACGATTCGCTCGCGCCTGCGGGCGCGCACGTCGCGAGCCTTTTTTGCCAGCACTTCGCCTGGCAATTGCCCGATGGTCGCAGCTGGCACGAGGCTCGGGACGTCGCTGCCGATGCCATCATCGACGCCGTCAACGAATACGCTCCGAACTTCAAATGCAGCGTCATCGGCAGACTTGCCCTGTCGCCCCTCGATCTCGAAGAGCGCTTTGGTCTCATCGGCGGCGACATCTTCCATGGTGCGCTGGGCCTCGACCAACTCTGGGCCGCGCGTCCTGTGCTCGGGCACGGCGATCACCGCATGCCGATCGCGGGACTGTATCTGTGCGGCTCCGGCGCGCATCCCGGTGGCGGTGTCACGGGTCTGCCGGGACACAATGCGGCCAGAGAAATCCTTCGCGATCGTCGCTAAGCATTTCAAGTTAGCCTTTCGTGCTATGCGCAACCCTTGCATCGCACTTTTCGCGATGCGTATGTGAGGAATTATTGCAAGAGAAAATGCGCGAAAGTGCATGTCTTACACACGACGTCCGTGCGCACACAAATGTCGCGCTCAACCGACATCAAGATGCTGATTTCAGTTGCAATCCATTGATAAATTTGGTGCAGTTGCGCGCTGCTGACGGCATGGAGATAGTTCATGCTCGACGCACCTGTTTCAGGGACACTCCCGAACCAACAACCCAGAAGGGGACGTTTATGAAGAGCGCGATCGTTGTGAAACTGGCTGCCATGGCAGCTGTCGTTGGACTTGCTGGCTGCACGGACCTCAAGCCGCTGCAGGCCGAAGTGGCTGATCTCAAGACTCAGGTGAGCAGCCTGAAGTCCGAAGTGGCCTCTGCCCGTTCGACGGCCGATCAGGCCAACAGCGCGGCACAGGCGGCCAGCCAGGCGGCGAGCGGTGCGCAGAGCACGGCGAACCAGGCTCTGGCTGCGGCACAGGGCGCGCAGGCGGCCAGTGACGCGACGAACGAGAAGATCGACCGGATGTTCCGTCGCTCGATCTCGAAGTAATAGCCGCCGTAGCAATACGGCACGCTGTTGAAAAACGCCGCGGTAATACGCGGCGTTTTTTTTGTCAGAAGCGGACCAGCGCAGATCCCCAGGTAAAGCCGCCGCCGAATGCTTCGAGCAGCAGCAGGTCGCCCCGCTTGATGCGACCGTCGCGAATGCCAGCGTCGAGCGCGAGAGGCACCGAGGCCGCCGACGTGTTGCCATGATCCTGGACAGTGCAGATCACCTTATCCATCGGCAGATCGATCTTGCGCGAGATCGCCTGAATGATGCGGATGTTGGCCTGGTGCGGCACCAGCCAGTCGAGCTGGGATTTCTCCACGCCATTCGCCGCGAGTGTTTCTTCCACCGCTTTGCCGAGCGACGTCACCGCGCTCTTGAAGACTTCATTACCGACCATCGTGATGGCGTCTTTCCCTTCACGCGAAAGTCCTCGCGTCGACACGCCACCCGGGCAATACAACATATCTTTGTAAGCGCCATCGGCGTGCAGATGCGTGGAGAGAATGCCGGCATCTGCGGATGGCTGCAGAACGACCGCACCCGCGCCATCTGCAAAAAGAACCGCGGTACCGCGATCGCTCCAGTCCACAATGCGAGACAAAGTTTCCGCACCCACGACGAGCGCGCACTTCGCCTCGCCTGATTTCACGAACTTATCCGCGATCGACAGGGCGTACATAAAACCGCTGCACGCCGTCTCGAGGCTGAAGGCAGGTCCCCCGCGCGCGCCGAGCCTGCCTTGCAAAATCACGCCGCAGTTCGGAAAGATGAGATCGGGCGTCGTCGTGCCAAAGGCAATGAAGTCAACTTCATCAGGACGGAGACCGGCAGCGTCCAGGGCACGGCGCGCCGCATGCTCAGCGAGATCGACCGTCGTCTGACCTTCCGCCGCGATATGCCTGCGCTCGATGCCGGTGCGATCCCGGATCCACTCGTCAGTGGTCTCCACCATCTTCTCGAGATCAAAATTCGTGAGCACCTTTTCCGGCAGATAGCCGCCGGTGCCGGCAATGCGCGAGTACATGGAGAACCTCTGAACGAATCCTAAGCATTGAGCGCGCGGGCAATGTGCCCGGTGAGGTCGCGGCGGGCGGCCAGCGCCGCCAGGGCGATGGCCCGCGAAAAAGCAATCTTATCCGCCCGACCGTGGCTTTTTACCACTATACCGTCGAGGCCGACCATGCATGCGCCGTTATAGCGACGCGGGTCAAGATCCGCTCCGACACGTCTCAGTACAGGACTCGCCAACACGCCTCCCAGCCTGCTCAACAGCGAGGAGCCGAATTCGCGCCGCAGACGATCTCCGATGAGATCGGCCGCGCCTTCCATCGTTTTCAATGCGATATTGCCGGTAAAGCCATCGGTGACCACGACGTCGACATCACCGGTGAAAATGTCGTCGCCTTCCACGAAGCCAACATAGTTGAGATCACTTGCGGACAACAGCGCATGCGCGCTCTGGACGACATAGTGACCTTTGGTCGCTTCCTTACCGATGTTGAGCAGGCCCACACGTGGCGTCTCGATGCCGTGCACGGCACGGGCGACGGTCATCCCCATGAGCGCGAACTGCTGAAGTTGCGACGCTGTCGCCGCGATGTTTGCTCCGAGGTCCAGCATGAGCGTGTGACCCCGCTTCGAGGGAATGGGCGAGATGATCGCCGCCCTCTCCACCTGGCCCACGGTCTTCAGGACGAAGTGCGCCATGCTCGTGAGTGCGCCAGTGTTACCGGCGCTCACGCACGCAGCCGCGCGATCCTCTTTGACGAGGTCCACGGCAACACGCATGGAAGAGTTCTTCTTGCGGCGGATCGCTTCGCGCGGCGGCTCGTCCATCGCGACGATCTGCGATGCAGGAACCACTTCGATCCGTTGACGCAGCGATGCGGAGACCCGCTCGAGAGCAAACTCGATCAGCGCGGACTGCCCGACGAGCAGTGCGCGCAGATCGACATCGTTCTGCAAGGCGCGAAGCGCACCCGTGATGTATTCCCGCGGCTCGTGATCGCCGCTCATCACATCGATTGCGATGGGCAGCACGCGGGAACGCTGACAGGAGCGCGGGTTGCGCAGCCTGTCGCGCGCTGACCTATTCCTGTTCTTCGACTTCGGCGGCCTTCTCGATCACGCGCTTGCCACGATAGAAACCATCGGGCGTGATCGTGTGGCGCAGGTGCGTTTCACCTGACTGGGGATCGATGGACAGCGCGGGCTTCGCGAGGCCATCGTGCGAACGGTGCATGCCGCGCTTCGACGGGGTCTTGCGGCTTTTTTGGACGGGCATGGATCAAACTCCTCGCGGGCGATGCGTGCTTCTAGCAATCTGATTAACTATCGCGCTTGAACAGCTCGCCCAGCCGCTCAAACGGTTTCTGTGTAGTGGGTGCGTCCGGACTCGCCTCGACAACCGCCTGCGCGGCTGACGCCCCCGGGTCGCATTCGCTCGCGTCTGCGTGCAAAGGCACGATCGGCAGCGTCAACAACAACTCCTCCTCAACGAGGTCGCGGATGCTGATGCGCTCACCCGGCGCGTGCATCGGTTCCAGGTGCTCCGGCACCCGATCGGAATCGGCTTCTGTCGTGACGAGCGCGACCCGGGCCATCGTGTCGATGCGCCAGGGCATGGGTTGCATGCACCGCTGACACACCATCACGATCGAGCCGTGGGCTGCGATCTCCGCCACTGCGAAACCAGACTCACGCGAGAACTGGATACGACCGCTCACCACGCCGACATCCGACGCTAATTGCGGATGTAACCGTGTGAACTCCGTTACCGGAATCTCGAAATCGATGTCTGCCCGGGTGTCTGCCAACCGGTCGATTTCACGCACTTTCGACCAGGCTGCCGACATGGGCCGCGTATGATAGGTATCGACCCCTCTCAAGTCAAAAGCGTTTGCGCGCCCTAAGCCGTTGTTTCTCGTAGCCGAATTGTCAAACCATGCCGCCACTGATCCTTGCCTCGACTTCCCGCTACCGCCGCCAGCTCCTGGAACGGCTCGGCCTGCCCTTTGAAGTCATCCGGCCGGACGTCGCAGAGGACGCGATTCCGGGCGAATCCCCGGTGGATCGCGCCAGCCGTTTATCAATAACGAAGGCGCTTGCGGTAGCGCGCCAGCGTCCGGAAGCCATTGTGATCGGCAGCGATCAGGTCGCAGCCTCGGCCTCCGGAGTGCTGGATAAGCCCGGGAACGCAGCGACCTGCCGAGCACAGCTGCGCGCGCTGAGCGGCACCACGGCGCACTTCTATACAGGGTGCGCGGTGGTCGGCCTCGCGGAGCGCATCGACTATGCGCACATCGACTCGACCGCCGTGGTGTTCCGCAAGCTGTCCGCTGATGAGATCGAGCGCTACGTAGATCTCGAACAGCCATTCGACTGCGCGGGCGGGTTCAAGGTCGAGGCGCTGGGAATCACCCTGTTCGAGCGCGTGGAGAATGTGGATCCCACGGCGTTGATCGGCCTGCCGCTGATCTGGGTGGCGTCGGCGCTCAGGCGCGCCGGCTACCCGCTGCCGTAGTGTCAGCGCCGCCGGCGACTCGGCTTTTCGCGTTTCGAGCCTAATACGTCGATGATGTTTGCCAGCGCGGGCGGCAGCGGCGAGTTGACGCTGAATTCCCCGCCCTGCGGCCAATCGAAGCTCACGCTGTGCGCGTGCAGGAACATGCGATCGAGGCCAAGCTCCTTCATCTCTTCGTTGAACGCCTCATCGCCATATTTCTTGTCGCCCGCCACCGGATGCCCGGCATGCGCGGCGTGCACGCGAATCTGGTGAGTACGACCGGTCTCGAGCATCACCTCCACCAGGGTCGCCCGCTTGCCAAAGAACTGCACCGGACGGAATTCGCTGACGGACGGCTTGCCCGAAGCATCTGCCTTGACCGTGCGCTCGCCGCCAACGCGAGTGTCTGTTCGCAATGGCACGTCGATACGTTTCTTGCCCAGTTGCCAGCTGCCTCGCAGCAAGGCGAGATAACGCTTCTCGAAGCCCGTCTCGCGCAGCAGCTCGTGTAACACCCGCAGGACGCTCGATTTTTTGGAGATGAGCAGGCAGCCGCTCGTATCACGGTCGAGGCGGTGAACAAGCTCCAGCGTCTCATCCGGCCGCAACGCTCGCAGAATCTCGATGACGCCAACGCTCACGCCGCTGCCACCGTGCACGGCAATGCCGGCCGGCTTGTCGATCACGATGACCCGCTCATCCTCGAAAATGATCGCTGCGCGAATCTGCTCCAGCAGGTAAGCCGGCACCTTCGAAACCCCCGGAACCGGGGGCGGAGCGAGCTTGACGGGTGGCACGCGAACCTTGTCGTGCTCCTGCAGCCGCAGCTCCGGAGAGGCCCGCTTGCCGTTGACGCGCACCTCGCCTTTGCGAACGATGCGGTACACGCGACTCCGCGGGACGTCGCTCAAAAGCCTTGAAAGGAAGTTATCCAGGCGCTGCCCGGCCGCTTCCGCGTCCACCTCAATGTGCCGGACGCCCTCGCGTGCAGCGTCTGCTTGTTGCTCCGACACATCGACCTCGACGTAAGATATTGTTTCTACAGCGGTCTCGCGCTTATACTCCGCCACCCGTCCAATTGGGACGGCCAACGGTATGGCGGCACAGCCGCCGCATGTTAGTTGGTCCTCGACATCGGGGCCATCGCGTTAGGGCCGACAGAATCGCAGCGCCAGCTGAAGTCTTCTCGAAGTGAGACCGCAAGGCGCGCCGTCGGTTGAGTACCGAAGATTTTTATTGCGCCGCCCCTCATGGGGCGGGCTTCACGTGAACAACGAGATCAGAACGATTTCAGTCGTCGTCACAAATCTTCGCTGCCATGGGGCCGGTGCAGAACCGCCCGTGTGGCCTCCCGCCGCCCAGTTGTTGTCGGCCCCTCACTCCAAAGTAGGGGCACATGAAAAGAATGCTCGTCAATGCGACTCAGCAGGAAGAGTTGCGAGTCGCTCTGGTAGACGGACAGAAACTCTATGACCTGAGTATCGATCTACCTTCCCGCGAACAGAAGAAGGCCAACGTATACAAAGGCCGCATCTCTCGCGTCGAACCGTCGCTCGAAGCCTGTTTCGTCGACTATGGCGCTCAACGCCATGGTTTCCTGCCGCTCAAGGAAGTCTCCAAGGAATTTTTCCGCCAGCAGCCGCAAGGCGGTCGCCTGAACATTCGTGAGCTGCTCACGGAAGGTCAGGAAGTCGTCGTGCAGGTGGAGAAAGAAGAGCGCGGCAACAAGGGCGCGGCCCTCACCACGTTCATCAGTCTCGCAGGCCGCTTCCTGGTCCTGATGCCGAACAACCCGCGTGCGGGCGGGGTCTCCCGTCGCATCGAAGGGGAAGATCGGGATCAGATGCGCGAGGTGATGAGCCAGCTGCAGATTCCCGACGGCATGGGCGCCATCATCCGCACCGCTGGTGTCGGTCGCTCGGCCGAAGAGCTGCAGTGGGATCTGGACAACCTGCGCACGCAGTGGGATCAGATCGCCGGCGCGGTGAAAGATCGGCCCTCGCCTTTCCTCGTGTATCGCGAAAGCGATGCTGTCACGCGCGCCATGCGCGACTACCTCTCCGACGATGTCGGCGAGGTACTGGTGGACGATCCGGCTGCGTTCCAGAAAGCTCAGGAATACATGCAGCGGTTCATGCCGACGGATGTACAGCGTCGCCTGAAGCTGTATGCCGACGACATCCCGCTGTTCACGCGCTTCCAGATCGAGAGCCAGATCGAGTCGGCGTACAGTCACAAGGTGCAGCTGCCGTCCGGCGGCAGCATCGTCATCGACTACACCGAGGCGCTGGTCTCCATCGATATCAACTCGGCGCGCGCCACTCGTGGCAGCGACATCGAGGCCACGGCACTCAACACCAACCTCGAAGCGGCTGACGAAATCTCGCGCCAGCTGCGCATCCGTGACCTGGGCGGACTGATCGTCATCGACTTCATCGACATGGAGTCGTCGAAGAATCAGCGCGAAGTTGAGGATCGCCTGCGCGACGCTGTGAAAATGGACCGCGCGCGCATTCAGATCGGTCGCCTGTCGCGGTTCGGCCTGCTGGAGATGTCACGTCAGCGCCTGCGTCCGTCGCTGGGCGAGTCGAGCCACATCGTATGTCCGCGGTGCGTGGGCATCGGCAGTATCCGGAGCATCGAGTCGATGACGCTGGCTGTTCTGCGCCTGATCACTGAAGAGCTTCGCAAGGACCGCACGTCGCGTGTCATTGCGCAGGTGCCGGTGGACGTCGCGACGTATCTCATCAACGAGAAGCGCGAATGGCTGCGTACGCTCGAAGACAAGAGTGAAGCCGATCTCATCATCGTGCCGAATGCGAATATCCAGACACCTGAATATTCGATCCGCCGCGTACGGGATGACGAAGCCGAGCTGCCCGAGAACAAGCAGCTCAGCTATCTCATGCCGACGGCGCCAGAAGTAGCTGAGCCGGCCGGTGCTCGCGAGAAGAAGCCTGCTATCGAGGCGGCCGCGGTGGCAACACTGTTGCCTTCGACAGCGGCGCCGATCATCGCGGCTCCGACGCCTGTTGCAACACCAGCTCCGCAGCCGGAGCCGGAACCGCAGCCAGTAGGCGTGTGGGATCGCGTGAAGCGTTGGTTTGCGCCTGAGGCGCCCCGCCCTGTTGTCACAGCTGCGCCGGAAGCGCTTCCCGCTGCTCCTGCGCGCGCGGAACGTTCGTCAGGCGGTGGTGGTGGCAATCGCGGCGGCGAGCGTAACGATCGCGGCGGTGATCGCGGACGCGGTCGAGGCCGCAGCGATGGCCGTCGTGGTGAACATCAGCGTCCGCCGCGCCAGGCGGATGGGCGACGTGATGAAGCTACCGGGAACGCGGGTGGCAGCGGAGGCGGCGGTGGTCGCGGTCGCGGTGCTGGCCGTGGAGATGCAGAGCATTCGGGCCCGAGCGGTCCGCGAAGCGAGACAAGCAGCCCACGCGGCGAGCGTTCGGACCGTGGAAACCGCGGTGGCGGTGAACGCAGCGGCGGTGAGTTTGCGGACAACAACGCTGGTCAACGCGGCGAGCGGAATTCTGTTGGCGACACCAATGAGGCAGCCGGCGCTCGCAATGAGCAAGGCAGCGGCCGCGGCAATCGCGGCGACAACCGCTCGCGAGATCGGTCACGTGGTGGCGGCGATCGCAATCGCGAACGTGCACCGGCAGCGCGTCCTGAGGATGCTGTTGCCAGCGCTCAGGTCGCGGGGCAAGTCCCACCGGTTGACGCAACATTAGAAGGCGCTCCCTCGCCGTTGCCGGAAGGACAACAGTCGGATCGTGGTGAGCGAACCGGACGCGGCCGGCGCGGACGTCGTCGCGGTCGTCGTGGCGGCGGTAGCGGAGCGCGTGATGGCGCGCCAATGTCTGATGCGTCGGGCAATGTCGACGGACAGTTGTCGTTCGGTGATGCGCAGGGTTCTGACACTGAATATTCGAACGGAAATCGGGACAGCGCGCCGCGCTTCGAGCCTCGTACCGAACAGCGGTTCGAATCGCAGCCGCGTGAGCAGCAGGGTTCGCAGTCGGGCTTTGGTGGCGAGCAGCGAGCGAGCTTTGAGAGCGACGCGCGGAGTGAGTCGCGATTCGAAAGGCAGGCGGACTCGCAGTCCGGATCGCGTTCCGAGTCACGAGGCGGATCTCGCGGACAGGGCAGCCAGAACAATGCGGATGCGCCGCGATCTGAGCAGCCTGCTGAGCCATTCGGCGAAGCGCGTTCGTATCAGCAGCGTTCGGAAGCGCGGAGGGAGACTAATCAGGAGTATTCGGCGCGACGGCCGGAGCGTTCTGATGCGTCATCGGAAACATCGTCGGAAGGGCGTCCTCCTCGTCGTGAGCAGAATGCACCGTCAGCATTGAGCGGTGGATATGACGAGCCACGCGGCGGACAGAACAGGCCGTATGTGAGTTGGTCGTCAGCACCCGCGCCAGTGCAAACGCCTCCGCCTGCGGAGACGCGTACGTCAGCGCCTGCGTTCAGCCCTGCACCTGCATCGACGCCGGCATCGGCTGCTGATCGCGGGTTCGCTGCTGAATCAGCGTCTGCGCCTGCGGAGACACGTTCGTCAGCGCCTGCGTTCAGCCCTGCACCTGCATCAACGCCGGCATCGGCTACCGGACGCGGGTTCGCTGCTGAATCAGCGTCTGCGCCTGCGGAGACACGTTCGTCAGCGCCCGCGTTCAGCCCTGCACCTGCATCGACGCCGGCATCGGCTGCTGATCGCGGGTTCGCTGCTGAATCAGCGTCTGCGCCTGCGGAGACACGTTCCTCAGCACCTGCGTTCGGCGCCGCGCCTGCATCGACGCCGAACACGGCGGCTGATCGTGGGTTCGCTGCTGAATCAGCCTCTGCGCCTGCGGAGACACGTTCGTCGCCGTCGGCGTCTAGTGACCGAGGGTTCGCGTCGGAGTCAGCGCCGACATTTACGCGTTCGACACCAACGTGGACGCAACCACCGGCATCGACGACGTCAACCGAGCGAAGTCACACGCAGGATCACACGACGGCGCCCGCCCAGACATCATCTGAGCGACGCTCCTCGCCTGCCGGGACGACGACTTCAGAGCAATCCTCTGCTCCGACATCGACGTGGACAGCGCCTGCGTCTTCTCAGCAAGTGACATCGCCTGCTGAGACGACAACGCAATCCCCTGAGGCTGCCCCGACACCAGCGTTATTCGAGCGGGAATTTGCGCCTGCCCGGACAGCGCCGTCGACGCCTGCCGTACCAGCGCCAATACAAACGCCAGCGTCAGCGCAGGCTCCTACGCCTGCACCCGCGGATCGACCTGAGAAAGATCCTTCCAACGACTGACGCCGCCTGCCAGGCAGCGTAGATCACGAATCGGCCGGGCTCATCACCCGGCCGATTTCGTTTCGCCCAATGCTCCGCCTCAGGCGGCGCGCGATTGCGTACGCAGATACTTGAGCAGCTCGCGCGACGCATCCTCGACGAGATCGAGCACGTGCTCGAACCCCACCGGCCCACCGTAATAAGGATCCGGCACTTCCGTCACCTCAGCGTCGGACCCGAATTCCAGAAACAGGCGGACCCGCTCGCGCGCCGCCGGAGGCGCCCGATGATGCAACGCTTCAAAGTTGCTTTGATCCATGGCGAGAATCAGATCGAAACGATTGAAGTCTTCCGGCGCCACGATGCGGGCACGAAGCGGTGACATGTCATATCCCCTGCGTTTCGCGGCCTCCTGCGAGCGCGGATCTGGCGGTTCGTCAATGTGATATCCCGCGGTGCCGGCCGATTCCACCTCGATGGAAAGATCAGGCGCTTCGCTGGCGGCCAGTTTTCTGAAAACCGCCTCAGCCGTGGGCGAGCGGCAGATATTCCCCAGGCACACGAACAGGACGCGAAATTTTCTCTGTGCGGACACGGTGAGCGCCTCAGCGGCTATCCAGAGCAATCGCTACGTTATCAAGGCCGTGAGGCGGAATGCAAACGTTGCGGAAGAACGTTACCAACGCGCGCAAGAACAGACGTCGCGGCACGCTGTGGAAAACGACGTCCGTATCACGCTGCGCGCTAACACGTCATCTAACACCAGCGAACCCCTGCATCACACTCGATGCATTTAGGGTGAATCGCAGCACTATTTGCTATGGAGCGCGGTCGGCAAAAGACAGAGAATTCCGTCACGACACGATAACGCCAGGCACGGCATCAAAATCCCAAAGGAGAGTGTTGTGAGCCTGCAGACAGCGACAGATACTGGGCTTCGAAAGCCGATCCATCGTGCGCCAGCGAGTGAGGTGAGAAGCAACATGGCAGAACAACCTGACAGCATCGATTCGAACCTGAAGACAGATGTTGCCTTGCTGAAGGCAGACGTCACCGTTCTCAAAACAGATGTCTCCGTACTGAAGACCGATGTCAGCGTTCTGAAAGCGGATGTCTCCGTACTGAAGACGGACGTCAGCGTCCTGAAAACAGACGTCTCCGTACTGAAGACCGACGTTGGCCTTCTGAAGACAGACGTCTCCGTACTGAAGGCCGACGTCGGCCTCCTGAAAACGGATGTCTCCGTACTGAAGGCCGACGTGAGCCTCCTGAAAACAGATGTCTCCGTACTGAAGGCCGACGTCAATATCCTGAAAACAGATGTTTCCGTGCTCAAGACCGACGTTACCGTTCTTAAAACAGATGTGGCCATCATGAAAATCGACATCGCGTACCTGAGGCGCGACTTCGGCGAGATGAAGCTCGACATCCGCGACCTCGCCGCCCGGCAGGACACCCACTTCCGGCTGCTCTTCGGCGCAATCATCACGCTTGCTATATTGTTGAGCACTGCCATGGCTACCGGGTTCATGCACATCGTCACCATGATCAAAGCACTCTGATGCATAAGCTGTCCGCCGTACGGCCCGGAGATCGCGTCGCCGTCATCGCGCCCGCCAGCCCTTTCGACCGTGAATCATTCGAGGTCGGGCTGAGCGCCATCGCCACGCGCTACGAGGTGTCCTACGATCCCACACTCTTCGACCGCCATCGTTATCTCGCAGGGAGCGACGAACGCCGCCTCGCAGAACTCAACAGCGCACTCGCAGACCCAGCCATCAAGGCGGTCTTCTGCGCGCGCGGCGGTTACGGCGCAATGCGCCTGCTGCCGCGCCTGGCATCGCCGCCCGCGCCGTTGAAGCCGCTCATCGGGTTCTCAGATATCACGGCGATCCACCTGTGGCTGCAGCAGCAGGGCTATATGAGCGTTCATGCTCCGGTCATTACACAATTCGGCAAGCAGTCCGCCGAAGTGCAGCAGCGCCTGTTCACGACGCTGGAATCCTCAGATCCCCCGCCCCCTTTGCAAGGCGACGCCACATTCGTCCCCGGCATCGCGGTAGGTCCCCTCCTCGGCGGCAATCTGTCTGTGCTCACACGGCTGTTAGGCACGCCTTATCTGCCCTCATTCGAGGGCGCGGTACTGCTGTTGGAAGATGTCGCCGAACGCCCCTATCGCGTCGATCGCATGTGGACGCATCTCGAGCTTGCCGGCGTGCTACGCCAGATCCGTGGCATCGTGTTAGGAGAGTTTGCTTCCTGCGAAGAGCGCAATGCGTCCTTCACCAGCGCAGACATTCTGCGGGAGCTGGCCGCGGCAGCGGGAATTCCCTGCGCGGCAGGCTTTCAGATCGGTCATGGAGAAATCAATCAGGCGGTGCCGCTCGGTGTCCGTGTAGAGCTGAACGCGGATACACAAACACTCACGTTCCTGCAGTCAGCCGTCACCGCGTGCTGATCACTGCGGGCTGGGAAACTCTTTCCGCAGCCAGTTGCGAAACGCCGCGGAATTTCCCGACGGCGTAGACCCTGCCCGCCAGGCCACGTAGTAGCCATACGGGTCGGTTGTCTCGATATCGAACAACCGGACGAGCTCGCCGCGTCGAAGGGCATCGCGCGCAAACAGTCCACGCGCCAGGGCAACGCCCTGGCCGCTCGCTGCCGCCTCCATCAACATGGAGGAATCTGACAACATGATGCCGCCCACCGGTTCGGGAATCTTAAGATTGGCCGCGCGCAACCACGGCGTCCACGGCTGCCACGCGTGTCTCAACAATGTGCAGCGGGCGAGATCCTCAGGCTGCGACAGAGCGTGCTTATCGAGATAAGACGGCGCGCACACGGGAAACATGATTTCCCCCGCCAGCCGCTCGGCCACCACGTTAGGCCACGCGCCCGCGCCATAGCGGATCGCGATGTCGATACCGGGCGCGAGAAAGTCATCAACATCGGCAGTAGAGCGAATCTCGACATCCATCTTGGGTGCGGTCTCGAGGAACTCACCTAACCGGCAAATCAGCCAGCGCGATGCGAGCGCCGGATGCACTCCCACGACGAGACGGCCTATTCCTGCCTTCTTTCTTTCGGGCAGCGCCTGCTGGAGCATTTTAAGTGCCTGCCGCACCTGAGCCAGCAGCGCGACCGCTTCGCGGGTCGGCGCCATACCACGACCGACACGCTTGAACAGGCGGACCGACAAGCGGTCTTCGAGCTCGCGGATGCGGTGACTGATGGCCCCGTGGGTGAGGCTCAACTCCTTGGCCGCCCCGGAATAACTGCCATGGCGGGCGGCGGCCTCGAAGGCCTGGAGGGTCTGCATTGATGGAATCCGTTCCATGCCCCGATTGTGAGGGAAAGTCACAGCAGCGAACAAATGATTTCGATTGTCGTACGGTCACGCCCCCGTACGATCGCCGCAGCAGGGAAGCGAGAACACGTGAACGACTTTCACATCTCCGCGACGAGAAGCTCACCAGCACCGGCCGAAGGTCCCGGATACTCACTCCGTTACGGGTGGTACGCCGTGATTTTGCTGACCGCGACGCAGGTGGTCTCCTATATCGACCGCTTCCTCCCCAGCCTGCTGATGGAAGCCATCAAGAAAGACCTCGCCCTTACCGACTTTCAGATCGGCCTGCTCATCGGGCCGGCCTTCGGGGTTTTCTACGTCATTGTCGGCCTGCCCATCGGCTGGCTCGCCGATCGCTTCAGCCGCCGGACCATTCTCGCCACGGGCATTGCCATCTGGTGTTCGATGACCGCCGCGGCCGGCTTCGCCAAGAGTTTCTTGCCATTATTTGCGACCCGCATGGGAGTGGGCCTCGGCGAAGCAGCCGTCGCGCCCTGCGCATTGTCCTTGATCAGCGACCACTTCCCGCGCACCCGCCGCGCCCGGGCCATCAGTGTTTTCATGGCCGGCACGTTCATCGGCGCCGGCTCGGCTTATCTGTTCGGCGGTCCCATCGCCCATGAGATCGCGGAGATCGAGCTCATCCAGGTACCCCTCTTCGGTGACCTGAAGCCCTGGCAGGCCACCTTTCTCATCGTCGGACTGCCAGGACTCCTCCTCTCCGGTCTTATGTTCACCATCCGCGAACCGACGCGTAAGGATCGCGTGGCCGGGGTGCATGAGGACGAGAAAGGTCGCACCACCCTCCTCGACGCCCTGCGCTTCATCGCGCCCCGCTGGCGCGCGTTTGGCACGCTGTTCGCGGGCTCCGCATGTTGTGTCACGTTAGGTGCATTGAGCCTTTGGAACGTCGCGCTGTTTGGTCGCACGTGGAACTGGACTGTGCGGGACGTGGGCATCACCACAGGCCTGCTGTTCTTCATCTGCGGCTCGCTCGGCACGCTGATGGGAATGTGGCTCACACAGCACTGGATCAAACAGCAGCTGCAGGACGCGACGATGCGCGCGCTGCTCACGGGCCTGATCATTGCCGTGACGGGCTTTGCCATCTATCCCATCGTCCCCACGGCCCAAATGGCCGTCGCCGCGCTGTTCGTAGCCTTCATCGGCCAGGCCATCGCAACCGCGGCCGGACCGGCCTCCCTCACCATGATCGCGCCGGGTCAGATCCGCTCACAGTCGACCGCCATCTACTATTTCGTCATCAGCATTTCAGGCCAGCTCCTCGGCCCGCCGCCGGTGGGCTGGATGACCGATCTCTTCGGCGATCCCACGATGCTCCGCTACGCGATGAGTATCGAGGCGCTGGTGGTCGGCATTCCCGCAATGGTGCTGGTCACACTCGGGCTCGCGAGTTACCGCCGTCAGGCGACGGAGCTCGAGGCGCAGCTCGTCGAACAACAACAACTTCGTGAGGCGGTGGCGCATGCCTGACGGCGCACGTCTTGCAAAACGACTCGGAGCGATCCGCGCTGTGACCTACACAGTGCCGGATCTCCACGTCATCGAAAAACATTATCCGGAATATCTCGGCTATCGGGTTGTCGAGCGCGGCCGGATTCCTCAGGAAGTGGCGCTCGCCTGGGGTGCGCCAGCCGTCGCCGGGCGGGACTACACGACGCTGCAGCCCGCGAGCGGCGAGTCTGTCTATCTGCGTTTCGTTCAAAGTGACACTGCGGGGCAGTGGCGCGCGCTGACGACACACGGCTGGAACGCAACTGAAATCGCCGTGCAGGATGTCGACGCGCTCGCCGCACGTTTCGCAAACTCGCCGTTCCGCATTCTCAACGGCCCCAAGCCCTTGCAACGCTTCCCGATGATCCGCGCGATGCAGGTGCTGGGCCCTGCCGGCGAATGTTTGTATCTCACGCAGATCGGTGCCGGCACGGGCATGAAACTCGTGACCGCGGAGTCGTTCGTCGGCCGTGCTTACATTGTTGTCGTAGGTGGCCCCAGTTTGTCACTGTTGCATTCCACCTACGCGGGCTTTGGCAACATCACGAGCCCGCCCGCGCACACGCGCAAGATCGCCGTGTCATGGGCAAATGGGCAACCTCTGGATACGGAGCACGCGCATCGTCTCGTGAAGCTCACAGCAGGGACGATGCTGGAGCTCGACGAGTATCCGCCTGTCACCACGCCGCGCGAGGTGCCCGAGGGTGAGCTGCCGCCCGGCATGGCGATTGTCAGTTTCGAATATCAGAGCATCGCGAACTGTTCTCAGGCCGGCCCCGTCGCCCGCGCACTGCTGCCAGCGGGCGGCAGCGCCGCCACGTTGCGAGGCGCGGCCGGTGAAATCATCGAGCTGCTCGAAATCAATCAGGGAAGTTGATTCATGTGTATTCATCACGGAGGAATTCAATGCGCTTTATCGCACTCATGATCGCAGGTGTCGCCATGTCTCTCGGCAACACGGCTCGCGCGCAAACCGCGCCGCAGTCCACTGCGGCTGATCGGGATGCGGGTTATCTGAACGAAGTGGTCGTCACTGCGCAGCGGCGTGAGCAGTCTCTGCAGGACGTGCCTATCGCGGTAACGGCGCTGGACGCCGCGGCGATCGAGCGCAAACAGATTCGCGACACGCTGGACGTCATCTATCACATCCCCAATCTGATCGGGAACAACAACGTCGGCCTGGGAACGTCCAACACATACTTCATTCGCGGCGTGGGCAACACAGAGTCGATCGCAACTCAGGATGCGCCCGTCGCCACCTATGTCGACGAGGTGTACATCTCGCGCCAGAACGCCAACAACTTCGGCCTGTTCGATGTCGAGCGCATCGAAGTGTTGCGCGGTCCGCAAGGCACGCTGTTCGGCCGCAATACGACCGGCGGCGCCATCAACATCATCATGAGCAAGCCGTCGCCCGAGTTTGGCGGTTACTTCGAGGGCGCGGGCGGCAGCTATGGCCTCAGCGAGTTTCGCGGCTCGGTGGATGTTCCTGTCACGGAACAACTGCTCACCAAACTCTCGGGCTTCAAAGTGAAGGACGACGGCTATGCGCGGCAGCTGCTCACCGGTCGCGATCTCAACGGCCGCGATAGTTTCGGCATACGCGGCGCGACTCGCTGGCTCGCCACCGACAGCCTCACGCTGGACCTGACAGCGGAGCTGCAGAACGACCGCAACGCGAATCTCATCAACCTCGTCGATCCCGTCACGGGCGACCGCATCGTGCCGACCGGCATCACCAAGGATGCGCTGGCCGGATTCTTCACCGGCGAGAAGCGCTTCAACGAGCCCGGCAACGAGGTGCGTACCAACGCCTACTCCGCCAAGCTGGAATGGGATCTGGGCGCGGTGACCCTCGCCTCCATCACGGGCTACCGCGACACGCTGCAGCGCTACTACATCGACTCGGTCTCCATCGCGCCGAATCCGGTTGCTACCGGTGTGTCGCCCATCGTGAACATCGGTACGCACCGCCAGTGGACTCAGGAGATCAAGGCAGCAGGACTTACCGCTGGCGATCGTCTCAACTATGTCTTCGGTCTGTTTTATCTCGACGAAGACAACAACACCGACCTGGGTACGGGAACGAGGTCTGCAGCGGGCGTTTTTACCGTGACCGGCGATCGCACCATCGTCAACACGCTCTCCTCGGCGGCCGCCTACGCTCAAGCGGACTATCGCTTCGCGGACGCCTTCACGGCGACGCTCGGCCTGCGCTACACGGACGAAACCAAGAAGCTCAGCGTGTTCACGAACCCCGGCGGCCGCGGCCCCGTGTTCTCGAATGCGCTGATCGCGGCGTCAGGCATTCCTCTCGAGCTCAAAGATCATTTCCTCACTCCACGGGTGGCGTTGTCTTATGAATACTCATCCGAACTCATGTTCTACGTCTCCGCAACGCGCGGTGCGAAATCCGGCGGCTGGAATGGGCGAGCGCTGGCGAACAATCTGTTCCTGCCGTTCTCGGCCGAGAAAGTGTGGTCTGAAGAACTCGGCGTACGAGCAGAGCTGTTCGATCGAAGGCTGCGTCTGAACGCGACAGCGTTCTATGCTGACACCGACGATGTGCAGATCGCCGCGGCGTACACAGACGCCACGGGTCAGCGCATCTTCACCACCACCAACCCTGCGGACCTGCGCAACTACGGTGGCGAGATCGAAGCCGCGTGGAATCCCATTCCGGCGCTGACCCTCGAAGCCTCGGTGGGCATTCAGAATGCCGAATACACCAACATCTCGGCGGCTGTCGAAAGTCAGCAGAGCTCATGCCGGGCGGCGCTTGCGGCTAACAACGCCGCGGGCATCACAGCAGCCTGCAACCGTGGCTTCGTCGACTTCGCAGGCCGCATTGCTACGCCGGTTCGCGCGCCTGATCTTTCCGCTGTCACGGCGGTGAGTTACGAGCTCACGCTGCCGCAGCTGAGCATTCGCCCGACCGTGAACGTGACTTACAACGACGGTTACGCCATCGGCAACGCGGGCAACCCCGACAGCACCGACGGCGCGTGGACCGGCAGCCAGGTGTTGTTGAACGCGGGCGTGTCGTTCCGGCCGACAGCGCTTCCGGAGCTGTCGCTCACCGTCGATTGCGACAACTGCGCCGACCGCGATTACAACGTGTCGTTCCTGTCGGCGACATCCATTTACATGAACGCGCCGCGGACCTGGTCCGCGCGCCTCAAATACAAGTTCTGATTTACCCCTGCACGACTCACTGACATCGCAAGATAAGGAAAACCTATGTTAATCCTCACCCGACGCCTACGTGAAAACATACGCATCGGCGAGCAGATCACGATCACCGTCCTGGGCATCAAAGGAAACCAGGTGCGGATCGGCGTCGAAGCGCCGCGTGACGTCGCCGTGGATCGCGAAGAGCTGTGGTTACGCAAACAGCGGGAGACGACGGACGAAGTCGTTTCGATCCGCGACGAGCTCACCGCGGACAGCGACTGATCCGCCTCGTGTGCCGTCACCGGGAGCGGCCGCCCAGGGGCCGCCCGATCCGGTCAGGATGCGGCCGGTGATGGAGGCGTGCGCAGACTCGCGAGGACGCGCTCGAGGTCCTCACGGGTATTGACGTCCGCGCCGGGTCGCTCCGCGCAGTTCGCAACGCGGATGGCGAGCCCGTTTTCCAGCGCACGCAGCTGTTCGAGTTTTTCGATGCCTTCGAGCGGAGTCGAGTCGAGCGATGCCCAGCGGGCCAGCGCCCAGACTCGATAGGAGTAGATGCCGATGTGCCGGCGCGCGGTGTTGTAGCTGCGCTGACTCGCAGCCCCACCAGGCGCGCCGTCGCGATCCCAGGGAATCGGTGCGCGGCTGAAATACAGCGCGCGCCCGCTGCCGTCCGTCACCACTTTCACGCAGTTGGGATCGAGGAATTCCTCGAGCGAGTGGATCGGCGCGGCCAGAGTGGCAAGGCCCGCGGTAGCGTCCGCGTGTAACGCAGCGGCTACCTGATCAATCAGCGCAGGCGGCATCAAGGGCTCGTCGCCCTGCACGTTCACTACGACATCGTCGCCGGGCCAGCCCTGCTTGCGCGCGATCTCGGCAATGCGATCGGTCCCGGATGCATGAGTGACGGCTGTCATGATCGCAGTGGCGCCGAAGCGCGCGGCGGTCTCGATGACGCGCTCATCGTCCGTGGCAATGATGACTTCGCTCGCACCTGAGGCGCTGGCGCGTTCGTACACCCACTGGACCATTGGTTTGCCCGCGATGTCGAGGAGCGCCTTGCCGGGCAGTCGCGTCGAGCCATAACGCGCGGGAATGACGACTCTGAAACGGTTGGCCATCGTGTCTCTAACGATCGAGAAGCTTGTCGTCCGCCGCGAGCTGCTTGGCCTCGTCTTCGAGCATCACGGGCACGTCGTCGCGGATGGGATAGGCGAGCCGGTCGAGACGGCACACCAGCACCTGCGCACTGCGCTCGTACTTGAGCGGACCCTTGCAGATCGGACAGGCGAGGATATCGAGCAGGCGGGAATCCATCATGCATTCAACCTTGAGCGCCCGAGTGACCAGCGATCTTCCTCACGACGTGCTCGAGCAGCTCACGTGCGTGGCTCTCGCTGAAGCGCGCCGTCACGGGCACGTACCACAGGCGGGAGTCGTCGAAGGCGCGGCATTTTACGGCATCTTTCTCGGTCATGAGCACGGGAAGCGCGTCACCGAAGTCGAGATCCGCGGCGGTGAAGGGATGATGATCGGGGAATGGATGCTCGACGACCTGGATGCCGCGGGACACCAGACCCTGGAAAAAGCGCGCCGGATTACCAATGCCGGCCACGGCGTGGACGCGCTTCCCCACAAAACTCTCGAGCGGCCGGGGCGGCTCCCGATCTGCGACATGGCGCGCGTCGATCGACTCCAGCGTCATCTGAACGATGGATATCGCTGCCGCATCCCGCAGCGCGCGTGCGATGACAACGGCATTCTTGGCATCCACGCTGGGTAACGCGCCGTTGATCACGAGTGCATCGACGCTCTGCAAGCGTGCCACGGGCTCTCTCAGCGGTCCGGCGGGTAACAGATGTCCGTTGCCGAAGCCTCGCTGGCCGTCCATCACCACGAGCTCGCAGTCGCGTCCCAGGCGGACGTGTTGCAACCCATCGTCGCTGAGGATCACATCGACCCCCTTCGCAATGAGCGCCTTTGCCGCTGCAACGCGATCCGCACCCACGACAGTGAGACAGCCCGTTCGCGCCTGCAGCAGCACGGGCTCGTCGCCGACGTCTCGCCATGACGAATCAGTATTTACAAATCGAGGGGTTCGCTCGGAGCGCCCATAGCCGCGCGACGCAATGCCGACGGTCAGTCCGCGAGCGGTGAGCTCAGTGGCAAGCCACGCGACGAGCGGCGTCTTGCCGGCGCCGCCGACAGTGAGATTGCCAACGATGATGACGGGCTTGTTGACCGAGCGAACACGCAGCCACCCGTGAAGATAAGCAAGCCAGCGCAGACGGATCACCGCGCCATAGATTCGCGCGAGCGGCTGCAGAATCCACGACCCGGTGCGGTCGCCGTACCAGACTTCGTTGAGCTCCCGCTCTTTCATTCATGCACTGAACTGCAGGCGATGCAGTTGCGCGTACAGGCCGCCGTGCGCCAGCAGCTCAGCGTGCGTGCCGGTTTCGACGATGCGACCGTCATCCATGACGACGATGCGATCCGCCTGCTCAACGGTGGAGAGACGATGCGCAATCACGAGCGTGGTGCGATTACGCACGAGCTGCGTCAGCGCCGCCTGAATGCGTCGCTCGGATTCGGAATCCAGCGCGGACGTGGCTTCGTCGAGGATGAGCACCGGTGAATCTTTCAGCAACGCACGCGCAATGGCAATGCGCTGGCGCTGTCCGCCTGACAAGAGCGCGCCACGATCACCCACGACGGTATCGAGCCCGGCCGGAAGCTCGTCGGCAAACTCCATGACGTAGGCGGCGCGAGCGGCCTCTTCCACCGCTTCCGGCGTGGCGCCCGCCATGCTGAAAGCGATGTTGTTACGAATACTGTCATTGAAGAGCATGACGTCCTGGCTGACGAGGCTCACCTGCCGGCGCAGATCCGCGAGGCTGTATTCCTGGACATTGACGCCGTCGAGCAGCACTTCGCCCTGCTGCGGATCATAGAAACGCGGCAGCAGTCCGACGAGCGTGGTCTTGCCACTGCCTGACTTCCCCACGAACGCCACAGTAGTGCCCGCTGGCACTACGACATTGATGTCGTTCAGCACCGCGCCTTTGTCTTCGGAATACACGAAGCCGACGTTGCGATATTCGACATCGCCTTTCGCGCGCTCGAGCGAGCGTGTGCCGCCATCCTTTTCATAAGGCTGATCGAGCACTTCGAACACGGTGGCGCCCGCGGCAATGCCCTGCTGTAACGGCCCGAATGAATTCACGATCTGGCGCAGCGGCTGGGTCAGCAGCATGAGCGTCGTGAGGAACGACATGAAGTCGCCCACCTTCATCTCGCCCGCCTGCACGTGACGGATCGCAAGAAACATCACGCATGACAGCGCGAGACCCGCGATGAACTGCACGATGGGATTGCTCGCCGCCTTGGTGCCGATGAGCCGCATGTTGGTATGACGGTTGCGCTCATTGACGGTATCGAACGCGCGCTTCTCGTAATCCTGCGCGTTGAAGACTTTCACGACGCGGTGGCCGTCGAGCGCTTCCTTGGCGACGCGCGTGATGTCGCCCATCGAGTTCTGGATGCGCGCGCTATAACGGCGAAACAGCTTGTTGATGCGGCCGATCAGCCAGGCGACCAGCGGCGCGACCGCGAAGGCGAAGGCGGCCAGCTCCCAGTTCAGATAAAAGAGCCACACGAGCAGGCCGACGAAGGACAGCGTGTCGCGGATCAGTACGGTGATCGAGTTGGTCGCCGCTTCCGCCACGAGCTCGATGTTGTAGGTGAGCCGCGAGAGCATCTGCGCGGAAGACGCTTTGTCGTAATACGCCGTGGGCAAGCGCAGGTAGTGCGCAAACAGCTCGCCGCGCATCGCCTTGATGACCTGGCGCCCGACCCAGCCTGGAAAATAATTGGAGACGTAATCGCCCAGGCCGCGCAGGAAGAAGATCACCGCGATGGCGAGCGGCACGAACCAGACAATGCGCGGATCGCGATCGACGAACGTATCGTTGAGGAATTCGCGGATGAACCAGGCCCATGCCATGTTCGTGCTGGCGAACAGCGCCATGCCGAACACGCCGACGAGAAACATCTTCCAGTGAGGTTTCGCGTACGTCAGCAGCCGCTTGTAGATCGCGACCGCATCTTCGGGAGGCAGCGGGCCCTTGGCGGGCGCGTCGGTCACGGCCTGCCCGCCGCGTTTTCCTTCACGGTGGCGATATTGATCTCGGCGAAGCCGAGACGGCCGAGCACATCCATTGCAGTGATCACGGCCTGATGGGTGGCCCGGCCATCGGCGCGCAAGGTCACTCGCACGGTGCGGTCGGAGCCTGTTTCCTTGATGAGCGCGGCGCGCAGCGTGTCGGCGCTGGAGTTAATGAGATCTTTCCCGTTGATGGCGTAGCTCCCCTGTTGAGTCACGGAGAGTACCAGCGGTTCAGCGCGTTGCTGGCCTGATGGCACGCCATTCGCTTCTGGCAGGCGCACACGCACGCGCCCCTCATCGACGAACTGCGCCGACAACATGAAGAACACCACGAGCATGAGCACGACGTCGATGAGCGAGATCAGATTGATCTCGGGCTCCTCCCGCCGGCGCGGCTTCAGGTTCATCGCTTCGACGCAACCTCGACCGCATCGGAGAGGCGGATCGCGTCCTTCTCCATCTCGACCACGATACGGTCGACCTTGCCGCGCAGATAGCGATAGCTGATCAGCGACGGGATGGCGACGCACAGGCCGGCGGCGGTCGTGATCAACGCTTCGGCGATGCCACCGGACAGCGCGCGGGGATCGCCCATGCCGCCCTCCTGGATCGCATTGAACGCCTTGATGATGCCGGTCACGGTACCAAGCAGCCCCAGCAGCGGCGAGATGCCGGCGATGGTGCCGAGCGTGTTGAGAAAGCGCTCGAGGTCATGGACGACGTGACGCCCGGCGTCCTCGAGTCGTTCCATCATGATCTCGCGCGATCGGTGGCGGTTGGCGAGGCCGGCGGCCAGCACCTTGCCGAGCGGTGAATTCTGCTCGAGCGCGGTGATGACTTTGTCGGTGATCTGGTGATTCTCGACCATCTGCCAGACTTTCTGGGTCAGCTCGCTGGGGAGAACGCGCCGGTCCTGCAATGTCCACAGCCGCTCCAGGACGATAGCCGCGGTAGCAATGGAGCACAGGATGATCGGCCACATGAACGGGCCACCTGCCCGCACGATTTCCCACATTCCGTTGACCTCGAGACCGGTAAGTGGGGCCGAATCATACCGGAGGGAATCGACAGCAACTATGGAGATAGTTCAGGGTTTTCAATGTGCGTCCTGCCCGGCGGCAATTGAGTAGCGGCCCGGCGACAGCACCGAAGGCGGCGGATACCGCCATATAGCGCCCTCACTACGCGCTCCACGCGGCGTGTTCGCGACGTCGGTGGAATCGTCGAGCACGAACTCGATGGCGCCATGATCGGACGTCGTTTGCGAGGTGACCTTCCAGCGGGCGGCCAGGGATGTCATCTCTTCGGGCCAGGCTTCTGCGTCGACCACTTCATGCACGGGCATCGCTGCGATGAGCGCGGTGACTCCCGCGGCGCTGTACGCGTCGTGACGGGTCAACACCAACATGTCCACTTCGTGAACACCCTGGCTGCGGAGAAAAGGAATGAGCACGCGCTCCGCGGCGCGGCCTTCGGTGCCAAAGCCATCGCCCGTGTCATACACAACGGTACGGCCGGCGCTGCGTACGACGACCGAGCTGCTTTCGCCACTATCCAGAAAAGTGACGATGGAGCCGCCACGGGGCGGCAGGTGCCGCCCGCTGTATGCCAATGGAATGAGCCACAACACGACTGCGATGCGAACACGCAGCGGCCATGCCATCAGGCAGATGATTATTCCTGCGGATGCAGCGGCGTACCACCATACGGGCGGTGTCACATATAAGACTGCGAGTGCATTGTCCGCTGCACGCGCAAGCCACGGCCAGCTCAGGTTGTGGATGTATTCGGCTGCTTTCAGCAACGCGTTGGATACGCTCTCGCCTATCGGCATGAAGATCACTGCCAGCAGGATCAGCGGCACCAGAATCCAGCTGATGACGGGGATGGCCAGGGCATTCACCAGCGGCCCGGCGATTGAGATGCTGCCGAAGCTGGCGAGGGTCATCGGTATCAGACCAACGGAGACTGCGGCTTGAACAGCCACAGCTTCATGCAACGGCGTACGCGGTGACGGCCGGGTGGATGTGACGAAGATGATCGTTGCCATCGCGCCGAACGACAGCCAGAACCCTGCGGACAGAACCGCGAAGGGATCCAGCGCAAGAATCAACACCAGCGCAACGGCCAGCGACGCAGTGGGTGCTGACACGCGCGCAATGGAGCGGGCCCACAACCACGCACCCAACATGATCAGCGTTCGCTGCGTGGGAACGGAGAATCCTGCCAACACTGAATAGGCAGTGGCGGCTGCAAAGCCCAGCACCGAAGCGAACCCTTCACGCGGCCATGGGACGACTTTCCAGCATCCCATGGTCCAAAGGCGACGCGAGAGTGTCAGCGCAACAAGCGCAAACATGGTGACGTGCAGGCCGGATATCGCAATGAGGTGTGTCGTGCCTGTGACGTTGAAGACACGCCACTGCTCGTGAGATAGGGAGCCGGTAACGCCGACGGCCAGCGCGGTGATGAGGGCAACCGCGTCTCTGTCGATGACGCGCTCTTCGATACGTTGGGCGATGCGTTCGCGAAGCGCTGTGAGCGGATGATGGCCGGAGTCCATCTTCATGTTGAGCTGTGATGGAACGACCACGCCTGATGCGTGGATGCGATCGTGAAAGTAGTGACGCTCCATATCAACGGCGCCTGGATTCAGGCGTGCGCGGGGCGGCTGTAGAGAGAGCATCAGCTGCCAACGCTCACCGGCCTTGGGAGTTACCACGCTTTCACGCGCGATGATGCGGGCGTGAAATGTTTTGCTCGAGGCCAGGCGCAGGGGGGCGATGACATTCACTTGCGCGTCGAAGAGCCAATCCACGCCGCTGCGTTCTGGAATGCCATCGACGATGATTTCCGCGCGAACGCGGTGATCAGCAAGTTCTTCGGGCCAGCGATCGCGCAGCACGCTGCAGGCCTGTATCCATGCCAGCGCAAACCCTGCCCCGGCCCATGCCGTGATGACGGCTAACCCCGCGCAGTGATTCCACGCTACCCCGTTGCACGGCGGCACCAGCAGCGCATAACGCGGTGGGCGTGCCCGCGCCAGTGCGCGGCAGGCCATGGCAACGCTCGCTGCCAGCAGCGCGAGCATTACGCCGCCAACAGTGCCCACCCCTGGCAGCGAGGGAAGCGCGAGCAATGTCGCAATTCCTGCGAGGAAGCTGATCGCCTGCCGGGTCATGGCGCAACGTCAGCGGTACACCGACGAATATGTCTATAGAATCCCGTCCCCGCATGCCGCGTCGAATCATCAAGAAGATTACCCCCCGGCCCGAAACCATTCGGAACCGGTGGTATCTGCGCGTGTTCGGCGCGCGGGCATGGCACCCCGGCCTGTGGTCCCTGCAGCGACGCACCGTCACCGCCGCGTTCGGCGCAGGACTCGCCATCTGCTTCGTGCCCTTGCCTGTCCATCTGCTACTGGCCGGACTCGTCGCAATCATCTGGCGGCTGAACCTGCCGACCATTCTGGCGACGGTACTCCTCGTCAATCCGTTTACGGTGGTGCCTGTGTACTACATGGCCTACCGCACGGGCTCAGCCGTGCTCGGCACCGCGCCGCAACCCTTCCATTTCCAGCTGAACTGGCAATGGCTGCAGTACGGACTGGGCCCCATGTGGAAACCTTTCCTGGTGGGATGCGTGGTGTGCGCCGTGCTCGCAGGCTTCACCGGCTGGATCTCGCTCGAAGGTCTGTGGCGCTGGAGCGTGACCAGCAAATATCGGTCACGCCGCGATGGCGGCCCTTCTGCCTGAGCACCACTCGACACTGCGCTCGCTGTCAGCGCGAGATTCGCACCCACGCCGAGCGAGGCGCCGGCCCGAGGCGAACAGCGGCGCGCGATCGCCCGCCATCGCTTCGTATCTGAAGTCAGGTCCCTGGCAAGCTGCGAGCTCGGCTTTGACCTTGCTCACCATGAAATAATCCGCCGCGCGGCTGGGAAACAGCGCCGGCTTGATTAGCGCGGCCGAATCAGCTCGCGGGCAACACGGCCGCGGCGAGCGCTGCGCGATCCGGCTCACTCAACACTCCCCGCTCGATCTGCAGGATGCGATCCATACGGCTCGCCAATTTAAGATCGTGCGTGACGACCACGAGGCTCGTACCGAGATCGCGATTCAACTCGAGCATCAGCGCAAACACCTGCTCAGCATTGGCGCCATCGAGATTGCCCGTAGGCTCATCCGCTAACACGAGCTTCGGCTGCGTCACCAAAGCACGCGCCACCGCCGCACGCTGACGCTCGCCTCCCGACAGCTGGTGCGGCCGATGATCCAGCCGCGCCCCCAAACCAACACGGTTCAACATCTCACGGGCAGCCGCCCTCGCCTCGGCAACCGTCGCCCGACGAACGAGCAACGGCATCGCAACGTTCTCCAGCGCCGAAAACTCCGGCAACAGATGATGAAACTGATACACGAATCCCAGCGTGCGATTGCGATGCGCGCCGCGCTCGCTCTCACTCAGCTCGTGAATGTCGCGCCCGTCCACCAGCACATGGCCGCGCGTAGGACGATCCAGCCCGCCCAGGATCTGCAACAGCGTCGTCTTGCCGGAGCCCGAAGCGCCCACGATCGCCACACGCTCGCCCTTGCCGATGGCAACCGTCACGCCCTGCAGGACATCGAGCGTCACCGGCCCCTGCTTGAAACTCTTGTGAACGTCGCGTGTTTCGAGAACGGTATCAGTCATGTCGCAGAGCCTCGGCAGGCGCGGTGCGCGACGCGCGCCACGCGGGATAGATCGTCGCCAGCGCGCAAAGCAGGAACGCGACGAGACACACTCTCAGCACATCATCCAGCTCGACATACGCGGGCAGATCGCTCATCGAATACACGCTCGCGTCGAGGAACTTCATGCCGAGCATGCGTTCGAGCGCGCGCACGATATCTTCGACGTTGTAAGACACGAGCCAGCCCAGCACAGCGCCCATCACCGTGCCCGCGAGCCCGATCATCACGCCCTGGATGGCGAACACCGTCAGCACGTTCGAGGGCCCGGCGCCGATCGTGCGCAGGATGGCGATATCGGTCTGTTTCTCTTTCACGATCATCACCAGCGTGGCGATGATATTAAAAGCCGCCACCGCCACGATCATCATCAGAATCACGAACATGATGGACTTTGTGATCTGGATGGAGCGGAAGAAGTTGGCGTGCTCGCGCGTCCAGTCGCTCACGAAGTAGCCGCCACCCAGCGCAACGGCAAGATCACGCACGGTGGTGGGTGCTTTCATCGCGTCCTGCAGGGCGAGGCGAATGCCGGTGGCGCGATCCCCGAGACGATACAACTTCGCCGCGTCGTCCATGTTGACGAGGGCGAGACCGCGATCGAACTCATACATTCCCGAATCAAACACGCCGCTCACAGCAAAGCGACGCATACGGGGAACGACCCCGTTAGGTGTTGCCGTGCCTTCCGGCGCTATGAGCACGACACTGTCGCCGACTTTCGCCTGTAGCTCCGTCGCGAGCGCGCTCCCCAACACGATGCGATAAGTACCCGGCTGCAGATCGTCGATGCTGCCCTGGGTGATGCGCTGGGCAAGCCCTGTAGCCTCACGCTCTTCATCAGGCAACACACCGCGCACCAGCGCGCCGGTGACACGCTTGCCATGCGCAAACATCGCCTGCGCTTCGATATAAGGAACGGCGGCAACGACGCCCGGCTGGCGTAAAGCGGCGGTCTGTACGTTGGACCAGTCCGGGATCGACCCCTCGAGCCCCATCAGCGTGGCGTGAGAGGTCACGGCGAGAATGCGCGTGCGCAGTTCCTTCTCGAAACCGTTCATCACGGACAGCACGACGATCAGCGTCGCGACACCCAGCATCAAGCCAATGACCGACATGAACGCCACGAACGAAACAAACCCGCGCCGATGTGCGGACCGCAGATAACGCGTACCGATGAGCCACTCGTAAGCGCTACTCATATCGGAGCGCCTCCGCTGGCGCGACTCGCGAAGCGCGCCACGCCGGATACACCGTGGCGGCCGCTGTCAGCAACAGCGCCGCGCCGGCGATCCAGATGACATTGTCCCAATGCAGCTCCGACGGCATCGTCGTGATGTAGTAGACATCGGCGTCCCACACTTGGAACCCCAATGTCCGCTCGAGCCACGCGAGAATCTCGCCGACATTCTTTGCAAGCAGAACGCCGAAAATAACGCCGAGGCTGACCCCGAACCAGCCGATGAACAGACCCTGAGTGATGAACACGCCCATCACTCTTGCCGGGGAAGCGCCGAAGGTGCGCAGGATGGCGATATCCGTTCGCTTGTCCGTCACCACCATCACGAGCATGGAGACGAGATTGAACGCGGCCACCGCAACGATGAGCAGCAGGATGAGCGCCATCATCGTCTTCTCGATACGGATGGCGCGGAAATAATTCGCGTGGTCCTGCGTCCAGTCCACCACCTGAAAGCGGGCGGGCAAGGCGCTCGCAACAGCCTGAGCCAATACAGGCGCGGCCAGCGGATCACTGAATCGCACACGCAACCCTTCACCGCTCTGCGTATCGGTATCCAGCGAGCGCACATCGGAAATATTCGCCAGCATCAGCGTGCCGTCGTGATCGGTCATGCCGACTTCGAAAATGCCCGCCACTTTCAGTTCGCGCAGCTTGGGAGCCGGCGCGCCGTCATCCGTCACGCTGGGGATGAGCAACGTCACGCTGTCTCCCGTAATGACGGCAAGCCGCTGCGCCACCACTTCACCGATGATCACGCGATCCGTACCGGCTTCGAGATCCGCGAGGCGTCCCTCAACGATGGACTTGCCGATGTCGGTGACAGTGCCTTCCACCGCAGGGTCCATGCCGCGAAGAGTCACCGGCAACATCTCAGGTGTTCGCAACGCCAACACCTGCAGTTCCGCGTACGGCGCAACAGCCTCAACACCGGTCACACCGAGAATAGCCTTGCGCGCGGCGTCCCATTCTGCGGGCGAAGGCGGCGAGGTGTGAGGCTCATCCGCCTTCGCTACCACGCGTGCATGCGCGCTCAGCGATAACAGGCGATCGCGCAGCTCCGACTCGAAACCATTCATCACCGACAGGATGGTGATGAGCGCCACCACGCCAACACAGACGCCAGCGAGCGACACCCAGGTGATGAACGACACGAAGAACTTATGGCTGCGCGCGCGGACGTAACGCAGACCGACGAACAGTGAGAGTGGGTGGAACATGAAGCCGGCGATTAAATCATAAATCGCTGTCCGCCCCGTCCAATACCAGACATTCGTCACAGTTCGGCGAGCCGCACGCGGCCCGCGCGGCGGTGGGAGGAGATCCCGGTGATATAGTCCGACGCGCTTGTAAGGGAGCATTTTCCATGCAGATGCGCATCCTCATTGCCGTTCTTGCAGCCTGCGCCGCCTCATCGGCCGCCGTGGCCGAAACGCTTGTCGTAGACGACCAGGTGCAGGTCCGCCAGCCCACGGTCGATACGCCGCGCCGGGGCAGCACCATGACCGCCGTCGAAGCGAAGTTCGGGACGCCGGCGTCCCGTCGCGACGCCGTCGGCCAGCCGCCGATCACCCGTTGGGATTACAACGGCTTCTCGGTGTTCTTCGAGCACGATCGCGTCATTCATTCGGTCGCCACGGGCGCCTGAGCGCCCGCAAAGCGATGTCGGCCGGGGTGTCGCCCCGGGCAGGCGGGTTGTAATGCGCCCACGGATGGGTAAGCTGCCGCGTCTTCAAGCGACGGCCGGCCGATCCGGAACCGATGTCTGCACTGCTGAAACCGCCGGTTCCCGGTGGCGATACCCGACAACTTCGCTGGCGCCAGCTGTATGGCAGCGCCGCTGCGCTCGCGCTTGCGGAAGCCACGCGTGCGGACGATCGCCTGTTTGTCGTCATTGCCGACGGGGCCCGCGAGCTCGAGCGGCTGTCCGCCGAGCTGCGCTTCTATGCCGGTGAAAAGCTCAACATCCTGACCCTGCCGGACTGGGAAGTCCTGCCCTACGACCTGTTCTCGCCGCATCCCGATATCACCTCGGATCGCCTGCGCACCCTCTTCGAGCTGCCCCGCACCAAGCGCGGTGTGCTGATCGTCGCGGCGGACACGCTCGTCCAGCGCCTGCCGCCCAAGGGATACGTGCAGGGACGCGCGTTCGATCTCAGCGTCGGCGAGAAGATGGAGCTGGAGTCTTTCCGCGCGCGGCTGATCGAATCCGGCTATGCCAGCGTGAGCCAGGTAGCGAGTCCCGGCGAGTTCGCTGTACGCGGCTCGCTGCTGGATGTATTCCCGATGGGCTCGGCCGAGCCGCTGCGTATCGACCTCTTTGACGACGAGATCGAAGCCATCCGTCGCTTCGATCCGGAGACGCAGCGTTCGCTGGACGCGCTCGACAAGGTGCGACTGCTGCCCGCGCGTGAAGTGCCGCTCGATGCGGAGTCCGTGAAGAGTTTCAGGCGGCGCTTCCGCGGACGCTTCGAAGGCGATCCGACGCAGTCCTCGATTTATCGCGGGGTGAGTGACGGCATTGCGCCGCCCGGCATCGAGTTTTATGTGCCGCTGTTTTTCGAAGACACCGCCACGCTGTTCGATTATCTGCCGCCGCACGCGATCATCGTGCACGACGCCGCGCTGCCGGGCGCGCTCGACAAGGCGTGGGAAGATATCGAGCGTCGGTATGAGGATCGGCGTCACGACATCGAGCGGCCGATCCTGCCGCCGCACGAGCTTTTCCTGGATCCACGCGAGCTCGCGGAACGCCTCGCGCCGCTGGCGGTGATCACGTTCGATTCCTTCAAGGCGGACCTCGAAGCGCCTGCTGCCAACACGCGTGCGATCCGTAATTTTCCGACGACCGCGCCTCGCGAGCTGCGCCTCGATCTGCGGGCGGATGAGCCGCTCGCTCTGTTCGACGCGTTCCTGCGGCAGTTCAATGGTCGCGTGCTGATCGCAGCGGATTCGCCGGGTCGCCGCGAAGTGCTGCAGGAAATGCTTCGCGACAGCGGACATCACGCCGCCGCCGTCCCGACGTGGGAAGCGTTTGCCTCCGGTGATGCTGCTCTCGCGCTCACCGTCGCTCCTGATATTCAGGGACTGACGCTGACCGATCCGGCGATCGCCGTTATTTCTGAGTCGCAGTTGTTTGGTGCGCAACGTGCTCGGCAGGAACGCCGGCGCAAGCGCGCGGCGGCGGATCCCGAAGCCATTCTTCGCGACCTGCAGGATCTCAATCCCGGCGCGCCGGTCGTTCATGAGGAATACGGCGTCGGCCGTTACGTCGGCCTGCAGGTGATGGAAGTCGCCGGCCAGAGCGGCGAGTTCCTCGTGCTCGAATATATGGATGGCGATCGTGTGTACGTGCCGGTGCAGTCGCTGCATCTGGTATCGCGTTACACGGGCGCCGCGCCAGAAAGCGCACCGCTTCATAAGTTAGGAACGGATCAGTGGGCCAAGGCGCGCAAGCGCGCGGCCGAGCAGATTCGCGACGTGGCGGCCGAGTTGCTGGATCTCTATGCACGGCGGCGCGCGCAGAAGGGATTGCAGCTGCCCGTTTCCGAGCACGACTATCGCTCGTTCGCCGAAGCGTTCCCGTTCGAAGAGACGGTGGATCAGGCCGAAGCCATCCGCAAGGTGATGGAAGATCTCGAGAGCTCCCGCCCGATGGATCGCATCGTCTGCGGCGACGTGGGCTTTGGCAAAACCGAAGTGGCGATGCGCGCGGCGTTCATCGCCGTGCAGGCGGGCAAGCAGGCCGCCGTGTTGGTGCCCACCACCCTCCTCGCCCAGCAACATACGGCCAACTTCCGCGACCGCTTCGCGGACTGGCCCGTGCGCATCGAGAGCCTGTCGCGCTTCGGTACGAGCAAAGATACGCAGTCGACGCTGGAAGGCATCGAGGCGGGCAAGGTCGATATCGTCGTTGCCACGCACCGCCTGCTGCATGCGCAGGTGCGCTTCAAGGATCTCGGCCTCATCATCATCGACGAAGAGCATCGCTTCGGCGTGCGTGACAAGGAGCGTCTGCAAGCGCTGCGCTCCGAAGTGCATGTGCTCACCATGACGGCGACGCCGATTCCGCGCACGCTCAACATGGCGCTCGGCGGCGTGAGAGATCTTTCTCTCATTACCACCCCGCCGTCGGCGCGTCTTGCGATCAAGACATTCGTCAGCGAGTGGCACGGCCCCACGTTGCGTGAAGCGGCGCTGCGCGAGCTGCGTCGTGGCGGACAGATTTACTTCGTGCACAACGAAGTGAAGAGCATCGAGAAGATCGCGGCCGAAGTGCAGGCGCTGGTGCCTGAAGCGAACGTGCGCATCGGTCATGGCCAGATGCGCGAGCGCGATCTCGAACAGCTGATGGTCGACTTCTATCATCGCCGGTTCAACGTGCTGGTGTGCACGACGATCATCGAAAGCGGTATCGACGTTCCCACCGCCAACACCATCATGATCAATCGCGCGGATCGTTTCGGCCTTGCGCAGCTGCATCAGTTGCGGGGTCGCGTGGGTCGATCGCATCACCGTGCGTATGCGTATCTGATTACTCCGCCGCGCGGCGCGTTGACACCCGATGCGGTGAAGCGGCTCGAAGCCATCGAGTCGATGGAAGACCTCGGCGCGGGCTTCGTGCTGGCGACTCACGATCTCGAGATCCGCGGCGCGGGTGAGCTGTTGGGCGAATCCCAGAGCGGCCAGATGACCGAGATTGGCCTCGCGCTGTATCTCGATCTGCTCGAGGAAGCGGTGAAGGCGCTGCGTGAGGGTCGCGAGCCCATGCTCGACAAACCGCTCGCGGCGGCGACAGAAGTGGAGCTGCGGCTGCCGGCTTTCATTCCCGAGGATTACATCGCCGACGTGCACGTGCGGCTGGGTTTATACAAGCGTGTGGCGGCTGCCCACAGCTCCGAGGCGCTGGACGAGCTCGCTGCGGAGATTTACGACCGTTTCGGCCCGCCGCCGCCGGTCGCACAACACTTGCTACGTCTGGCTCGTCTCAAGCTGCTGGCGCGACAGCTGGGTGTGCGCCGGCTCGATCTCGGTCCGCAGGGCGGCACGGTGATGTTCGAGGACAAGAACAGCATCGACCCGGCGACCGTGGTACGTCTGATTCAGAAGCAGCCGAAGGAGTATCGGCTGGAAGGCCCGTTGAAGCTGCGGATCTCGTGGCCGCTGCCGAAGGAAGAGATGCGTTTCGAGTTTGCGTCGGACCTGCTCAAGCGATTGAGCGGCAACAAAACCAAGTGAGGCTCCCATGCCAGGACGGAGACAGGCGATGAAACTCAGGATGTGGGTATTGATGATGCTCGCGATGGTGGGCGCCGCGTTACCCGCTTCGTCCCAGCAGACCGTGCCCGGGACCACGCCTGCTCCGGCCGCTGCGGCAGCGAGTGGAACTTACAACATCGAGATCATCGTGTTCCGTGCGTCGTCGGCGCAGGGAGGAGCCGAGAACTGGAGCGCCGAGCGCGGCTTCGGCAGTGGCGACGAAACTGGTGCGGGCGGGAATCAGACCGCGCGATTCGTGGGCTCGCTGCCGGCTTCACAACTACAGTTGGTCAGTCTGGCCGGCAAGATGAAGTCGAGTGGCGTGTATGTGCCGGTGGCGCATGTGGGCTGGTCCCAGACTGCGAGCGCCTGGGGCAGAGGCGTTGGGTTACCCGTTTCTCAGCTCGGCATCGATGTGCCGGGACTGACGGGCACCGTGACGTTGCAGCGTGGGCAGTATCTGCATGTCGGGCTCAATCTGAGTTATTCGATGTCGAATCCGCCGAGTGGCCTGGGCGCCGCGCCCGGCACGACATTCACGATCAATGAAAGCCGGCGGGTGAAATTTTATGAACGGAATTATTACGATCACCCGGCGTTTGGAGCGATCGTGTTGATTACGCCGGCGCAGGGCCGGCCGCCAGGACGCTAGGCTCTGATTTCTCGTCCCGGGGTTCTCCAAGGGGGCGGGCCCCCTTGGATAAAAGCTAAGAAAAGTCCCCGGCTTCAGCGGACGCGATACCGTTCTTACCCTGCTTCTTCGCGCGGTCGAGCGCGGTACGACACGCTTTCAACAGTGAATCCAGCGTGAGTTCGCGCGGCGGGACGAGGCTCGCAACGCCCGCACTCATCGTCACGTACCGGGAGGCACCCGCCCGCGGATGATGAATCAGCAGATCCCGCACGCGTTGCGAAACAACACCTGCGTACTGACAAGCGCGTTCAGCCGCCTCGCCCTGTGTCAGGACAGCGAATGTGCCGCCATCCCATCGCCCCACCAGATCGCCGCCGCGTCGATACGACGCTTCGATCACTCTGGATACGCGACGAATAACACCGTCCCCACCTGCCCGGTCGAATGTCTCGTTATAAGTTCCGAGAAAGTCGATATCGAACAGGACGAGCCCGATCTCATGGGAGTCGCGCTGGGCGAGCAGCCAGTCGCGGCGTAACAACTCTTCGAAGTATGGACGTGAGTGCAGGCCGGTGAGCCGGTCTTCCCGCATCCACTGGGGCAGGCCCTGCTCGCTCTTCTCTGCTGACTTCAGGCGCTCGCTCGCGTCCCGGTGATAGCCGATGAAGTGCGTGACGCGGCTCGACTCGTCGCGAATCGGCTGGATGACGACTTCGTTCCAGAACAACGAGCCGTCAGGCCGGTAGTTGCGGATCAACGTGCGGCAAGGTTGCCCGCGGACGATGGCGTCACGCATGCGCACGCGCGCGTCCTGCTCGCGATCGTTTCCCTGCAGCGTTCTAAGATTGGTGCCGATGAGCGCCGAGACCGGATAACCGCACATCTGAGAAAACGCCGCGTTCGCGTACACCACCGGATATTCGGGCGGTTTCGATTCGCAGATGACGATGCCTTCGGGAGAGCCGTCGAGCACCGAGCGCCAGCTGTCGCCGGACCAATTGATCATGCCTGCCCCGCTTCCAGCTTCAGCGCCGGGGGCGCTGCGCAACGTGCGAGATACTCCTGTCCATTGCGCCATTCGCTGGACGCATGCAGTTGTTCTCTTGTAAGTCCATCCCGTCCCCGCATGCGCACGAGGCGCATCTGGGACGCGGGTTCCGGGTCGATCTTCAGACCATCGAGTAGCTTGATGACCGCCGCCCGGTCATTGCAGATCGGCAGCATGTCGCACCCTGCGGCCAGCGCGCGCTCGGCGCGCCAGATGATGTCGCCTGCCGCAGCAGCGCCGCCCATGGAAAGATCATCCGTAAATACAGCGCCCTGAAAGCGCAGGTCGCCGCGTAACACGCCGCGGATCCAGCGCGACGAAAGGCTTACTGGCACATCGTCGACGGCAGGAAATAAAACGTGCGCCGCCATCACCGCGGGCAGTCCGTTATCGATGAGGCGGCGGTATGGCCGCAGATCTTCTTCGATGTCCACGAGCTCGCGGCGGTCGACGGGTAATGAAAGATGGGAGTCCGCGACGACCGCGCCGTGCCCGGGAAAATGCTTGGCGGTGGCGGCCATGCCCGCGTCCTTCATGCCGTGCATGTAAGCAATGGCGAGCTGCGAGACGGCGTCGGTGCGTGCATGGAAGGCGCGATCGCCGATGACCTCGCTCAGTCCGAAGTCGAGGTCGACGTCGGGTGCGAAGGAGAGATCGACGCCGTGGGAACGCAGCTCGGCGGCCATGAGCCAGCCCATGCGGCGTGCGAGCTCGAGGCCGGCTTTCGCGTCCATATCGAATTCGTGGCCGATGCGACGCGCCGGCGGCAGCACTGAAAAATGTTTCCGGAAGCGCTGGACGCGTCCGCCTTCGTGGTCCACGCCGACCAGCAGGGGTGGGCTGCGGACCGCGTGGATATCCGCAACGAGCCGTGTGAGTTGATCCGGGTCGGCGTAGTTGCGGGTGAACAGGATCACGCCGCCCACGAGCGGATGTCGCAGCATCTCGCGCTCGTCGGCGCCCATGTCGGGGCCCTGCAGATCGACCATCAGAGGTCCCAGCGTCATGGGCTCGTTGCCTCAGTCCTCACGTCGGTTCGAGCACTGCCAGGGACTCGACGTGTGTCGTGTGGGGAAACATGTCGAGCGCGCCCGCGGCTTTGAGAGCGAAGCCGTGTTCGTGCACGAGAATCCCGATGTCCCTGGCCAGACTGCCCGGATGGCATGAAATATATATCAACCGTTGCGGCCTGATGTGTGCCACGTACGACAACATTTCACGAGCGCCGACCCGTGGGGGGTCCAACAGCACGTGGGTATAGCGTTGTTGCAGCCAGGTCGCGCCGGGGTTCAGGGGCTTTGAAAGGTCGGCGACATGGAATTCGGCGTTCTGGATTCCGTTGCGGCGGGCGTTGGCGCGTGCGCGTTCGATGAGCGCGTGGTCGCCCTCGACCCCCACGACCTTCCCGGCGACGCGGGCGAGTGCCAGGGAAAAGTTGCCCATGCCGCAATACAGATCGAGGACGACCGACTCCGGTGTGAGCCCGAGCATTTCGACGGCGCGACTGACCAGTGCATCGTTTATCGAGGCGTTGATCTGGATGAAATCGGTCGGGAGAAATTCGAGCGTCAGGTCGAATGCCGGCAGTCGATAGTGAAGTGGCGCGTCTCCAGCCGCAGCGTTGTCACCTCGCGATGTGATGGGCGTCGCTGTTATATCCCCGGTAGTCGGAATCGGCGGCGCGGCGAGTCGGTGCACCGAGTCGAGGCCGGCGGGCTGTAAGTACACGCGCACGCCGTGAGCCTGCTCGAACTGTTGGAATATGGCGATGTCCGCTGGGGAAGGCGTCGCCAGAACGCGAAACACCAGTGCGACGGCGTTATCCGCTACCGCGACCTCAACCTGCGGCACGCGATCCCGGATGCTCAACTGCATGAGCATGTCGGCAAGAGGTTTAACAAGCGCATCCGCAGGAGGCGCAAGCACCTCGCAGCGAATCACTTCGGCAACATACGGGGCCAGTCTCTCTCGAAACCCGACAACGACGCGCCCTTTCTTGGCAACGTACTTCGCCCCGAGGCGAGCGCGGCGTCGGTAACCCCACACCGGCCCCCGCATGGGTGGCAGCCAGCTTTCGGCTTTTACCTGGCCGATGCGTTCGATGTTGTCGCGAATCTCGGTCTGTTTGGCATCGAGTTGCGCGTGTGGATCGAAGTGTTGGAGCGCGCATCCCCCACAAACACCGAAGTGCAGGCACTTGGGCACAACGCGCTCGGGCGCCGCTTCCAACACATCAACCAGCAACGCGTCATCGTGCTGCTTATGTTTCTTGGTGCGCCGAAAGCGCACTCTCTCCCCAGGCAGGGCCCCGGGCACAAACGCGGTCTTCCCTTCCCTCACAACGCCTTCGCCGTCGTGCGTCAGCGCAGCGATGGTGGCCACCTCAAACACTTCCGCGTTCAAGCGAGTGCTTCCCATGCGCCAAGAAACTCGGCGAAGTGAGGTTGATCCTCACGTCCAGCCCGCAAAAGAGTCTTCACGCGTTCCACTTCTTCCGCGTAGCGTTCGCGTGTATATCGCGCCCGCATGAGCTCGAACCTCAGATAGACGAGGTAGGTATTGAGAACGTCGGTTTCGCAGTAGCGGCGGATGCCGACCAGATCTCCGGCGAGGTATGAGCCCCACACCTGCGCCCCGGAGTATCCGAGTTTTCCGGGCAGTCCTAACAGGCTGGCCGTGTTGGCAAGGGACGCGCGCGCGCGATTCTGAAAACCTGAGAGGACATCCATGAGATCGATGTGTCGCCAGTGGAAGCGAGAGAGGTAGTTGTTGTAGCGAAAGGCGGTGTCTTCGTCCCCCGTTTCCCAGTAGCGGGGAGCCTGTACACCGGCCTTGAGAGCGCGGTAATGCATCACGGGCAGATCGAATCCCGCGCCGTTCCATGAGATGAGGCAGGGAGAGAACTTGTCGATGCCGTCGTAGAAGCGTTCGATGAGCTCGCTTTCCGGTGCGTCGAGTTCGCCGAGGCTCCATACTTTGAGCCCATCGCGGCTGCGTAACACGCAGGAGATGGCCACGATGCGATGTTGTTCGTGTGGCAGAAATTCTGATCCCGAGCGTTGTCGTTGCAACGTAAACATTGCTTTTGCGACATCTGCGTCGGGCAGGCCGTCGAGATTAAAGAGTTTTCGACCGTACTCCACGTCGGGGACGGTTTCGATATCGAACACGAGGGCGTTCACGGATGGTCTCTTGGTGTCAGGGCATCACGAGCGTTGCGGGTGTGGGAGGCTTGCGATTCTCGAGCTGCTCGCGACTCGCTCACCCGCGGGCCTCCAGCATGAGCCTCTTCATCTCCGACACCGCAACGCCCAATCCATCAAACACAGCTCGCGAGATGATTGCGTGGCCGATGTTGAGTTCAACGATTTCCGGGATCGCCGCCACCGGCTGAACATTATGATAGTTGAGCCCATGTCCGGCATGAACGATCAGTCCGCGTCGTGACGCCAGCTGAGCTCCTGTGCGCAGCCGATCCAGCTCAGTAGCCTGGGCCGCTCCCACAGACTCCGCGTAAGTCCCCGTATGAAGTTCAACGACAGGGGCGCCTACCTGCGCAGCCGCTTCAATCTGCTCCGCATCCGGATCAATGAATAGCGACACCCGAATCCCTTGTGACAGGAGCATCGCGATCGCTTGTTTCAATCGCTGGGTTTGCCCGGCAACATCGAGCCCGCCTTCCGTAGTGATTTCCTGCCGTTTCTCAGGCACCAGGCAACAATCCGCAGGTCTCACAGTCCGCGCGATCTCCAGCATCTCATCCGTAACAGCCATTTCCAGGTTCATGCGGGTTTTGAGGAGATCCCTCGCCGCCCGAACATCCTGAAGCTGGATGTGGCGTCGATCCTCGCGCAGATGCAAAGTGATGTTGTCCGCCCCTGCCATCTCCGCAGCGAGGGCAGCATGCACAGGATCCGGATATCTCGCCCGCCGCGCCTGCCGCAGCGTCGCAACGTGATCGATGTTGATACCCAAGGCAATAAACCTGCTCATCATGATCGAGACTCCCGGCGAACAACCGCTCGCGCGACGGCGCGTGTGCTCAGTTCCCGCCCTTCCAGACAATCCGTTAACGCAATTTTCAGCAGTCGCCGCGCGTCTTCCAGTTTGCGTGGCGTATCGAGCTGCTCCTCGGCGAGGCCCACAACGGAGCTTCCCGCCAACACCCCGGGCATCCCCGGCTTCGCAGGAAACAGCCCCTGCGCCGGCCGAAACACGTAGAACCCCGCGGCCTCGACCGCATCTCCCGACTCGGCATCGAAGCCGAGATCCAATCCATACCCTAACGCCTCGAGCAGCCGTTTCTCAAACACGCGTAAAACAGGCTCGAGCGTGGAAGCCCCGGGCGCCGACACCCGTTTCAGAGCTTCCACCGCATCGTGATAAGCATCGAACAAAGGAGGCAAAGGATCCTGCCGGGTAGTGAGTTTCATCAGCAGTTCATTGAGATAAAACGCTGACATGAGGCACGCCGACGGCACGCCCATGACCAGATCGCCCTCCGCCGCTTCAGCGCCAGTCAGCTGCGCCGCCTCCCCTCTTCCGCTCCAGGAAAACAAAAGAAGCTGAAACGGCTGCAACACAGACGCCAGCCGCGCCTTCGGCCCGCGCACGCCGCGCGCGAACAGCGTAAGCCGCCCAAACTCGCGGGTATAAGTTTCCAGGATGCGACTCGTGTCGCGATAGGGCCGGTGGTGAAGGATGTAGCCAGCCGCGAGCGGAGTGCGCCGGGCGCTACGCGTCATTCCAGCCCCAGATGTTTGAGAGCCCGGGCGTTATCGGCCCAGTCCTCGCGCACCTTCACCCACAGTGCAAGATGCACGCGACGGTTGAGCAGTGTGTTGAGCTCGAGCCGCGCCGAGCGCCCCACGCGCTTGAGACGCTCGCCGTTCGCTCCGATGACGATAGGCTTCTGCCCTTCGCGATCGACCCAGATGGACGCATCGACGACCAGCTGGCCTTCTTTCTCTTCCATCTGCTCCACCTCGACGGCGATGCCGTAAGGCACTTCCTGATTGAGCTCGAGCGTCAGTTTCTCGCGGATCGTCTCGGAGATGCGAAACTCGATACCGCGATCTGTAAGATCTTCAGTCGAGTACATGGGCTCGCCCACAGGCAGATGCTTCGCGATGGTCTCGCGTAGCGCGTCCACATAATCGTTCTTCAACGCCGACACCGGCACCATCTCGGCGAAATCGAACTTGGCGCCGATATCCTGCAGATACGGCAGCAGCCGCTCACGCGGCCAGGCCTTGTCGACCTTATTGACGACGACGATCGCCGGCCGCTGCGAATGGCGGATGCGCTCGAGCGCATGCTCGTCCTCATCCGTCCAGCGTAGAGCTTCGACAACCAACACGCACAGATCAGCGTCATTGAGAGCGGAAGCTGCCGTGCGATTCATGGCGCGATTCAACGCACGTGATTCGCTGTGATGCAGGCCCGGCGTATCCACAAAAGCAATCTGCGCATTGGGCAGATGGCACAAGCCCAGGATGCGATGGCGCGTCGTCTGCGGACGCGGCGTCACGATGCTGAGTTTCTTGCCGACGAGCGCATTGAGCAGTGTGGACTTGCCCACATTCGGGCGTCCGACGAGCGCGGCGAATCCGCAGCGGAATTCAGTTGGGATGGAGTCAGTCATGTTCATTCTTCGTCGCGTCGATGAGCGCCAGCATGCGCTCGGCGGCTTCCTGTTCCGCCCGTCGTCTGCTCGAGCCACTACCCTGCGCGGCAAGGTTCAGGGGCTTCACATCGCACGTCACATGGAAAAGCTGGGAGTGGGCTTCGCCTTCGACCCGGTCTACCGTATAGCGCGGCAGCGCCAGGCTGATGGCCTGAAGATATTCCTGCAGGCGCGTTTTCGCATCTTTGAGCTCGGCCGCTGCAGGCAGCGCGGCGACCAGCGGATGAAACAGCTCCGCGACCAGGGCCCGCGCCGCTTCGAGACCGCCATCGAGATAGAGCGCGCCGACCACGGCCTCGAGCGCGTCCGCCAGAATCGACTTGCGGCGAAAGCCGCCCGTCTTCAGCTCGCCGGAACCGAGCTGCAGGATGTCGCCCAACCCGAGCCCCGCAGCCACTTCGGCAAGCGGCTCACCGCTCACGATACGGGCGCGCAGGCGGCTGAGATCGCCTTCGGTCGCTTCGGGAAAACTGCGAAACAGATGCTCGGCAACCAGCAGATTGAGTACGGCGTCGCCGAGAAATTCCAGCCGTTCGTTATTGGATCCGGATGCGCTGCGGTGCGTGAGCGCCGCGGCGAACAAAGCGGGATCCCGCGGGCTGTACTGCAGTTTCGCCCGCACCCACGCGAGGGGCCAGTCAGGGCTCGTCATCGCATGAGCACGGCCCGCCTCACTGGACTGGTACCGTCTTGTCGAAGGACACCAGGAGAGACAGGTTGTAGAAGAGCGGGGCCTGATCGTCGTAAATCGCCTGCAGGGTCCATTCGTCATCGACCCGGCGGATGCCGATATCCTTCACATCGGGGAAATTGATCGCCTCGATGTCGAAGCGACGCTCGATGGCAAGGCGCAAGCTTCCCGGAGACACGGCGCTGCCGCCTCCCGCCTCTTCCGCGATCTGCTCCAGGGAGCGTGCCACCTTCGCATAGTTCATATAAATGGGAGCGAGCCGGATGCCGGCATAAATCACGATAGCGAGCGGCGTCAGCAGAAACAGCCAGCCGATCATCGTGATGCCACGTTGTTGTTGCCGAGACATTGACCCAAACCTCCCTAATCGCCCGCTAGTGCATCATTCGATGCGTTTACCGATGCGGCTCCAGGCGGGACCGCCGGAACGCTGCAGATCCCAATTGAACCAGATTCTTGTTGCTTTGCCGACAAGGTTGTTCTCGGGAACATAACCCCATTCGCGACTGTCCGCGCTGTTATCACGGTTATCGCCGATCATAAGGTAGTGGCCGGCGGGCACGTCGAAGACGCGATCTTCCTGCTGATAAACGCCGAGCATCTGCTGATCGCCACAGAAATAGCCCCGCACCTCGCTGCGCTTGCACCCGACCGGTGGCTCCGGCGTGGAGTCGAGCCTGCCCGCCGGACAGGACATGGCGTGATGCGTGTGCTCGCCAAGCTGTTCCTGAGCAAGCTGCAGGTTCACATAACACCCGTCGTTATAGACGCTGACCACTTCGAAAGGCGCGGGCTCGCCATTGACGATGAGCCGGTCGTTCACGACCTCGATGTGATCCCCGGGCAGCCCGACCAGGCGCTTGATGTAGTTGATCGTCGGGTCCGGCGGATAGCGGAACACCACGACGTCGCCGCGCTTCGGCTCGCCCGTATGCAGGATCTTAGTATTCAGAACCGGCATGCGCAGGCCGTAGGAAAACTTGCTGACGATGATGAAGTCGCCATCGAGCAAGGTCGGCATCATGGAATCGGACGGGATGCGGAACGGCTCGAACACGAACGAACGCAGTACCAGCACGATCAGCGCGACGGGAAAGAAGCTGCGCGCATAATCGACAGTGCCGGGCTCAGACAGGGTCTGCGGATCCTTGCCGGCGCGTTTCGCCGCCGAGGCACGCAGACGGCGCAGGAGAAACGCATCCAGCGCCCACACCACGCCCGTGACCACCGTGATGCTGAACAATACGAGGCTGAAATCGAGCCGCTCGGCGAGCAGCAGTCGCAGCACCGAAGCGCCGATGAAGATGGGCAGCGCGTGATACAGCACCGACATGAACACGGGATCTCTGGCCGGATTCGGTGACGCCCGCACCTCGCGCCGGGGACGCAGGAACAGGTCGTCCACTACGCAGATGACAGTCGCCGGCAGCGCGAGCCAGCTCAGGATCACGATGATCTGCATCAACATCAGGACTTCCGTCCGATCTGCAATACGGCGAGGAACGCTTCCTGAGGAATTTCGACCGAGCCCACCTGCTTCATGCGCTTCTTACCTTCTTTCTGTTTCTCGAGCAGTTTGCGCTTGCGCGAAAGGTCACCGCCATAACACTTGGCGAGCACGTTCTTGCGCAAGGCTTTCACCGTCGCGCGCGCGATGATCGCGCTGCCGATGGCCGCCTGCACCGCGACTTCGAACATCTGCCTGGGAATCAGCTCGTGCATCTTCTCCACGAGCTCGCGCCCGCGCGGATACGCATCGTCGCGATGAACGATGAGCGACAGGGCATCCACGCGGTCGCCGTTGATCAGTACGTCGAGCTTCACGAGCGGGGCTGGCGTGAAGTGGCTGAATTCATAGTCGAACGACGCATAGCCGCGGCTCACCGACTTCAGCCGGTCGAAGAAGTCGAGCACCACTTCCGCGAGCGGCATCTCATACTGCAGTGACACCTGCGTGCCGAGGAACAGCATCTTCTTCTGCGCGCCGCGCTTGTCGTTACACAGCTTCAACACCGAGCCCACGTGATCCGGCGGCACCAGGATGTTGGCGATGATGATCGGCTCCCGCAGCTCTGATATCTCATTGAGCGGTGGCAGCTTCGCGGGACTGTCGACGTAGATCGTCGTGCCGTCCGTCTTCGCGACTTCATAAATTACGGTGGGCGCGCTCGTGATGAGGTCGAGCTCATATTCGCGCTCGAGCCGCTCCTGCACGATGTCCATATGGAGCAGGCCGAGAAAGCCGCAGCGGAAACCAAAGCCCAGAGCGCCGGACACTTCCGGCTCGAAATGCAGCGCGGAGTCGTTCAACTTCAGTTTCTGGAGCGCGTCGCGAAACTTCTCATAGTCGTCGGTGCTGACCGGAAACACGCCTGCGAATACACGCGGCTGAATGGTCTTGAAACCCGGCAGCGCGGCGGCGCTGGGACGATTCTCGAGCGTGATGGTGTCGCCCACGGGCGCGCCGTCGATTTCCTTGATGCCGGCAACGACGAAACCCACGTCGCCCGTGAAGAGCTGACGCACGCCCACGGACTTCGGCGTAAAGCGACCGAGCTTGTCCGCGGTATGACTGCGGCCCGTGGACATGACGCGGAACTTGTCATTCACCTTGAGCGAGCCGTTCATCACACGCACGAGCGACACCACACCGACATAATTATCGAACCAGGAGTCGATGATGAGCGCCTGCAAGGGCGCGTCCGGATCGCCCTTCGGCGGCGGGATGCGCTTCACCAGCATCTCGAGGAGCTCTTTCACGTTCTCGCCCGTCTTGGCGCTGACGCCGAGCGCGTCGGTCGCCTCGATGCCGATGATTTCCTCGATCTCCTTGATCACGCGATCCGGGTCGGCCGACGGCAGGTCGATCTTGTTGATGACCGGCAGTACTTCGAGGCCCTGCTCGAGCGCCGTGTAACAGTTGGCGACGCTCTGCGCTTCCACGCCCTGTGAGGCGTCGACCACGAGCAGCGCACCTTCGCAGGCCATGAGCGAACGCGAGACTTCATAGGAGAAGTCCACGTGTCCCGGCGTGTCGATCATGTTGAGCTGATAGGTCTCGCCATCGTCCGACTTGTAATAGAGCGTGACGCTCTGCGCCTTGATGGTGATGCCGCGTTCGCGCTCGAGATCCATGGAGTCGAGGACCTGCTCCTGCATCTCGCGAGCTTCCAGCCCGCCACAGACCTGAATGAAGCGATCGGCCAGCGTGGACTTGCCGTGATCGACATGAGCGATGATACTGAAGTTTCGTAAGTACTTGATTCTAGTCGAAGAATTATCCACTGTCATCACTTCAACTTCGAGGTTCTGTACAGGATTCTGTACACAAACCGCAATGTGCCCCTTTGGTCTTTCATGGCCTACTCGCTGCGTAACACGCCCGTGGCCACGGGCCGGGAGCATCCAACTCAACGCACTGGAACCGGGAATAATACAGCACGCGCGGGTGCCGACGGCGGACTGCCTGAGCTCCAGCGTGCCAACGAGCCGGTTGTTTTTGAAGCGAGGCGCTGAAACCCCTTTCCCCTTCACGCCCCGACTGCAGTGAGTCACGACCGAAACCGGTCAGTACCGACTTTCGGCTGCACGCCGACGACGTCGACTCAACCACTGTGTTCGAGTATTCCATCATAGCAAACCCATCAGGCGGCTGAGGATCGCCCAGATCAAGGTCAACGGGCCAAACGAGCACCTACTCGCCGCCGTTTGGTGTCAACTGGACACCGTGTATGCTGGAAGTCAGCGTCGACGATTCATTTTGAAACGCATTACGGGGCCGCTCGCGCTGCTGAAGCCTCGCCAGCTATTCCTCCACAGAGACGAGCGAACTGCAACACGCTGAAGGGTACCGAGCACGAGCGGCGGCGCGAGCTCGATCAAGTGCGTAAAGAATTCGTCGGGGTGCGGAACTCCAATGGCGAAGGGCAATCGCCGCGGCGGGCGATCCTTGATGTTTAAGTGACGATGCCATCAGCGCGACGCGGATCGCCACCGCTAACACCTGACGATCACCCGGGCGATGGATGATATCCTCGAAGCTATCGATCAGGGGACCGCGGAATCGGCGTTCATCAGATCGCGCGTGCGCTCGAATTAAGCACGAGGGAGGGGTTTGGGGGATTCTCCAGCTAAGCGCGAATCCATTCTTCTGAATCGCATGCATCAGCTACGGAATATCTGCCCGATATTCGCTAGGCGAGCCAAGGCGAGTATCGACAAGGCTTGTTGGCTACCGGGCACTCACAACTGTCTTCTAAGCACCAATTCTCCGAGCCCTATTTCCGCGTCCCGAGAGCTAACCACTAGCCATCAAACTCAGCTAAGATATCCCTTAAGAATCAATAATAAGTCCTGCGCCACGGTCAATTAGGTTGCAGGGGTCCGTTCAGCCGAATCGCTGGGACGATCGCAACGAATGGCAATAGGCACTGGCGCACCAACCAAGGTACCAAGCGCCATCGAGGACCGAGTCGTCGCACTCGGGCCTAAGCTCCCCGCCATGCCGGAACGTCTGCTTCTCGCCCACGCCCGCGGCCAAGTGCTCTTCATCGCCGGCGCCGGCGTGTCCAAAGCGGCGGAACTGCCCGACTTTCGCGCTCTTGTAGTCGACGTATATCAAACTCTGGATCCAGCTGTTCACGCGGTCATCAAGGACATACCCTGGTCCGCCAGCAATCAGTGGAAGACCGATCTCTCGACACTCACGAACCAGCAAGCGGCTGAAGTGCGCCGGTTCATCCTTCGGGACTACGATGTGGTTCTCGGCATGCTGGAACGCCGCATTGACGATCGTGCGAGCACAGCGAGCCGCATGCGCAAGACCATTGCCGACCGGCTGAGGAAAGTGTCATCGAAACCCGCGCCGATCCATCGCGCCCTAATGCGTCTTGCGGATCGAGGAGGTGCATCGACAATCGTGACGACTAACTTCGAATTTCTGCTCGAAGACGCTGTACCCAAACGGGTGCGCCCCGCGGTGCAGTCTTATGCATTGGGCGGAATCCCTCGGCCAGGCAAGAGCATTGAATTCGCCGGCGTGCTTCACATTCACGGCGCGCTTGATAGGAACAGCACGCGCGCATCCGACCTGATCGTCTCCGATCATGATTTCGGCGAGTTCTACTTGCGACGCCGAATAGTTCCGGATTTCATCTATGACGCTGCACGCCTCTACCATCTCGTTTTGATTGGATACAGTGCGAATGACCCGCCAATGCGGTACCTGCTGAACGCAGTTGCCGCCGACGGAAAGCGCTTCGATGACGTGAAGGAACGCTTCACGTTGATAGGCGGCGGCTCTACGCCCGACCCGATTGAACTCGAAGACTGGCGCGGACGCGGAATTACTCCTATTCACTACAACAGCGCTGGAGGGCATATTGCTCTGCTCCACGCGCTGGAACGATGGGCGGATCTCTCGACGATCAACGGGAAGCCACGCCTGGTTGATCAGGAAATCCGACGCATCACCCGAACAACAAGAAACGGCGCGACCACTTCTGACCGCGACCTCTTCGATCATCTCATTCGACGTGCGGATTCCAGTGAGCGAACCCGACTCATGGGAGTGGCCTCCAAGCATGGCGCTGATCTCAGTTGGCTGGACGCCGCGATCCGCGTTAATCAGGAAGGGGGCTTGGTCGGAAAATGATCCCTTATCGGCAGCTCCGGCTTGATGAGGCCGGTCAGAGGGTCTTCCAGTCGACCCTTGCATTTCTATACGGCCGTCTGTCCGAGCCAGGAAGTGTGCAATGGGCGGTTCGCCTCAAGGATCAAGATCTCGCCCAACGGAAGGCGGTGCTAAACCTGTTAGACCAAGTGGAAGGGAGGAAGCTCGCCGAACCATGGAGCACCACCTGGCGGCTGATTGAGGAGAATTGGAACACGACGACGGTTGAGGAGAATATCTCCATGGACGCCTACGGGCTGAAGCGCCGACTGAAGGCTGGCGATCGCTCGGGAGCGGTAGTAGAGAAGATCGTCGCCACGGTTGCTCCTGGCTTGAAAGTCATTCCGTTCTCCGACCGGCATCATCTTTATCGTCCCCGCCCGACCCGAATCCGGACCTTCCGTGACTTGTTCTCCGTCCGTATTGCGAGTGGGCGAGGAATAGATGCGGGGGCACTAGGACTCGAGAACATATCCGAGACGCCCTTTCTCATAGCGTTGGCAATCGGGCTGGAGTCGGCTGTCGAGAAGGGGCTCGATATAGTGCGACGAATGGGATGGGTAGGTGGCTCGCGCGTCTGGCTACAAAGACAACTGCACCGGGTATACGTTGTCCGAGCCAATGACCGTGCACCGGGTACTAATGAACCTGACCAGTTCCACTCCGGTCTTGCGCCTTCCGTCAAACTCCTTCACGCGACGGTCGAACGGCTTGGCGCGCTGGATCCATCCACTGTCGCTTCTTTCCTGCAGCGCTGGGAGACACGCGATTCGCCTGTCCACGTTCGTCTCTGGGCAGCGATAGCACGAGATCCAACCCTCGTGCCCATCGGGGACGTGGCGCAATTCCTCCTGTCTCTTGACGGCAAGCTACTCTGGAATGTGCAGAACTATCCCGAGATTGCCGAACTTCGCGCCCGCAGATTTGCGGAACTTGATCCCGCGACGCAAGCGCGTCTGCTTGCGCAAATTCAGCGCGGGCCAGCACGAAGTTACTGGCGAAAAGATCTAACGGCCGAGCAGGTGACCCAAGGAAAACTGTACTGGATCGCCCTTGAGCTGCGACGGCTTGAAGCTGCAGGTTTTCAATTGCCGGAGAGGCAACTTGCATGGTTGAACGCGCATACCAACGAGGGTCCTCCGTTACCTATGCGGCTCGACGAGGGATTCCCAAGCACTCCAAGCGCCGCCCGATTGATCGGGGCGAGGGAAGAGGCCCGCTACGATGACTTGGTTGGTGTGGAACGACTTGCCGCATTGGAGGCAGCGCTTGGATCGGCCCGATCTTCGTGGACCGATGATCCCGCTGAGGCAGCAAGCGGATGGGTCCGAGAACAGGGCCACGCGCTGCTGATACTTGCTGACCTGGAAGCGTCGCCTAACGGTGGAGCGTCCTATCCAAAGGTTTGGGATCGCTTCGGATGGTCACACGCCGCCCGCGATGAAATTGACCAGAATGCGGCAAACCAAGCGGCCGAGGCGGATAGAGTTCTGGCACTGCTGATTGCCCTGCCGGATGCCACTCTTCGTGAAGCAATCGAGGGCTTGGCGCATTGGGCGTTCTCCTGGAGTCCCTACCTTGCTACCAGTGCAAACACTCTATCCGTATGGCTGCGGCTTTGGCCGCTAGGCGTGGAGGCCACCAACGCCAAGGCTACACCGCAAGGGGGTGCCGAACTCGATTCGGTGGTCCGCGCAACTCCCACCTCCCGTTCCTTGGACCTAGACACCCTGAATACTGCTGCCGGGAAACTGATCGAGGTCTTCGTGCGCTCATGTCCGTCGCTCGAGGATAATCCCGTGCCCTTTGCGGACGGACCCTGCCGGACAATGCGGGATGTAATCCTCGCCGCTGGTGGAGCTGCGGGCTTGATTTCCCGCTACCGCCTGATCGAGTCGATCGACTACTTCTTGCGCGCTGATCGGGCGTGGACTCAACAGGAACTCTTGGAGCCTCTGCAGGAAGAGTCCGTCGAAGCACTCCAACTGTGGCAGGCCCTCGCTCGCCGCATCCATTCCCGTGAGGTGCTCGCAAGCATCGGCAATAGCATGGCTGAGCGGGCCTACGACCGACGGCTTGAACGCGATACGCGACAGGTATTGATCGCCAATCTCGTCATAGAAGGGCTGTATTCAATTAAGGAACAGCGCGACCCCGAAGTTGCGAGACCACGTATTACGCAGACCTTGCGTGCAGTGGATGATGAGATCCGTGCTCACGCCGCAGACACCGTTCGCCGCTTCGTATCCGAGTTGTCCTCAGAAAATGGGGCGGAGCATTTGGTGCGAAACATTGTGGTTCCGTTCATGGAGACGATCTGGCCTCAGGAAAGCTCATTGACTACCCCTGGGGTCGCCCGCGCCTTCGCACAACTTCCAGCGGCCGCCGGCCGTGCGTTCTCAGACGCCGTAATCGCCATCGAGCGATTTCTCGTACCGTTCGACTGCTGGTCCCTGCTCGACTACGGCTTGTTTGGCGACGAAGAAAACGGGCCGCGCTTGGCCCTCATCGACTCACCAGAGAAAGCGCATGCCCTTCTCAAACTATTGGCGCTAACCATCGGGGGAAGCGACGGCGCGGTGATTCCACAAGACCTGTCGGACGCCTTGAAGCAGATTCGCTCCGTTACGCCCGCACTCGCAGCAACGCCGGATTTTCGGCGGCTCGCGACAGCCGCTCGACGGACCTAAGACCTCAGCCACTATTGCCTTCCAGCCCGAGAACATCTGACTCTCATCGCAGCTGACGGCATTTTTTGCGTCGCAGCGAAGGCAATGGCCTGTCGGTCACAACAATCCAGGCTGAACGCAACACGCACGCGCTCCCCGTTGTCGCAGCGGAGTATTTAGGCTTGGTGGCCAGACGTCTCCTTGGCTGGTGAATGCAAGTGACCTCGCAGAGCTGATCGACAAAGCGCGTGAGCGTGCCACTTGTCAAACACACGCGTCACTTAGGCATAAAGAGAAAAACTCTCTCTGAACACTCGACATAAGCAGCCCCCCCCTGGCGATCGCATGCGAGCAGTCCGTGACCCGGCACGTGGCCGTGGGGGTGTTCCCGAGAGTGTCAACGCTCGGCGGTCGGCGTTGGTACGTCGACTTGATAAGACTGCAGTACGCGGCAACTCATCGTGCGAGCCATGCAATGCTCGTGACCGGCGCGGACGCACCATTGGTCCCATCCGTGCGCGGCCCTTTGACCTTGCAGGTCTCATGTGCTCGGACTGCAAGTGCTTTCGGTCAATGAAGAGGGTGTTGCACACTTTTTTGCTTGTATCGGGCAGCTGTAGTCATTGTCAACAGCGTGAACATCTCCTTGTCAGTGGTCCGGATCAACGACGGTGGACGCATCGGTGAAACTCTGAGCCGGGGACTGATCCTTTTTTCAACAACGACGAACCGCTGAAGTACAAGACCGTCAACGCCCGCATCGAGACGTTCGAACAGCCCCCAGCTATCGGGGGCCGAGGAAGCGAGGGCAGCGCTGCCTTCAAGTGGCAAGCGGGATTTACGAATGGCATCTGGAGACTAACGGAGAGAAGTACCCGTACTTCATCCATCTCCACGACCAGGAGCAGTTCGCACCGGCGGGATTGTGGGACCGCTCGTCGAAAGCGGACGGCACGACAGTTGAGTCGGTCGCGCGCATAACGACGCCGCCAACGAGCTGACGTATGACGTCCATAATACGGGAAGCAATCCCCACCGAATGCCATGCGATTCTGAGCATGGAAGATCATGAAGTCGGGCTTAACGGCTCAATTGAGGAGGCCGGTGCTGTTCTAAAGCCGTACCCATCCGACTTGATGGCTGCCTACGCGTCTCACGCCGGGTGAACTCTCCGAAGAAAAACGGTCCCCAACTGGTCGAGCCGCTGCGTGAACTTCCGGCGGTAAGCGACCTCAAGAAAATAAGTCAGCAGGAACGGGATGACGACCCGCAGCGAAAACTGCTATAGCTTCACGACATGATGATGGAGGGACCATCAACCGATGGCGAGCGGGCTTCCAGGTAACTCTCGAGGGCAAGACGCGCCTTTTGCCAGCCAGAGACGCGGCCTGCACCTACAGCTCCACACACTAAAATCGCGCCCCATAATTGTTCGGTGACGCCCTCTTCTCGCGGCTCGTAATCATACACGTCGAGAAACGCCTCAATCCGCCGGTCGATAAACTTTCCATAGGTCTCCTCGATGATCACAACTTTTACGGCCTGAGGCAGCTTCATGAACTGAAGAACCGAATCCCAAACGCAGCTCCACGCATAGAGCGTACTTAAGCGCCAGGAATCTTTGCTCTCCACTGCTCCCGCGATCGACAACTTGTTGAACCGAACCTGTGCCGCGCAGGGACTGTCCGCCAGTGCCACTTCGCGCAACGCGGATTTCAGTGACGGATGCGCCTCTGCGATCATCCGATTGACAGCGAGGTGCAGCAGCGGCCGGTCAAACGTGTTCACGAAAGCCGGACCCAGCTTCACACGCGGGTCGCAGAATATTAGCTCGATACGTCGTACCCCCCACGTTTGTAGATCGCTTGCGGCACGCATTGAGAAAGCCATGGAGGATTCAGTTTCGCCCCAAAACCAAAATCCGAGTGGGTCTCGGCACCCAGCAATATCCACCCCGATTGCTAGCACGCCGCAGCTAGATCTGCTGCAGAAAGAGCTGCCGCAGCATAAACTGATAGTCTCAAAGAATACGCAGGCGTACATCGCCTTCAAGGGCCTATTCCGGCCGCCGAGAGCCCCCAATCCCCGATTGCCCATCAACTTACAAATAATGCGATTGATCGCTTCTCTATCAAAGACAAAATCGTCGCTAAGCAAGAATTGATTGGCCTGCCGCACCAGTGTCGCGGCGTTCTCGTCTCGCCCAGGTTTTGCGGCTTTGAGGACAGCCTGCAACCTATGCTGAAACCGTGCGGTCAAGACATCGAAGTGCCAAGTCCAACCGCGCCAGACAGAGAGTGGATTCGGGCGCCAGGGCTGAAGCCGCGACAACCCCGCAAGTGCCTGAACGTCGGCTTCCGCTTCGCCTTCCATATGGTCGATATCTTTGTTATCGAATCGCGAAACTTCACGGTAAATCCAGTCTTTGAGTCGATACCCCTGATGAATCGATCCATCCGGCGCACGCAATGAGTAGTAGTCTCGGCCTCGCCAATTCAGCGCGTCCCACCTTGGGTTCACCGCCCTCCCATCGCCGACCAAGTGGCCCTCTTCGCTTATCTCCGCGTGAAGATCCGGCCATGATGCCCGTTCAATACAGCCGCGTGCCTCACACTTACGCAGTTCTAATATCCCCGTGGAGGTCACACTCACTACGAGCATTGGGAGCTCACAGTGCGCCAGACAGAAGCCCCGGCAGATGAGATCTTTGACTTCGTTGCGAAGTCGCGGATTCTTCAGTGGCCTGAAATCACCCATGGCGTAAAGGGCGGCGCTCGTAATGGGCTGTGTCTGTGAGACGAGCACCTGGAGAATTCGCAGTCCGATCAACGACGGAAAGTACCTGCGATTAGGATGCGTTGGACCATGTTCGAACTTGTATCTCTCGATGCCTGAGACGTCCGGATCGGTTTCGACAATGTTTTGGCCTTCCGGCTCTGTCATTTTCGAGAGCATTGAATCTCCGTTGATCAGACACATTTGGAAAGAAGGTCAAGCGGAATGATAGGGCCAGCGGCTGTCTGTGCTTTCTGCAAGCGCCATAACGCATGGTCAACCCAAGTCGAAGTCAACATGCGGTCGGAAAGTTAGCCAGCGCCGTTTCAATGAGAGTTTTAGCGCATTGCGGGTGCGCTCCGGTGCGAGTGAATTGGATGCTCATCACTGATAGATCTACTGCTGCTAGGACCGCTAGCAGTTGCTCCTCGCGTGATCGAGTCTCATTTATTGCGCGCATGATGTGCCCTGTGCAGTCGAGTATGCGCGGCCGTTGAAAGTCGGTCCATATACGCTCATGGCCGAGCGGCCGCAAAAGATCCGACGCTGATCCGCCAAAGAGAAGACTCTCTTGGACGCGGTAGAGATAGATCTCACGCCACGACTTGGGCACAAGCCCGCTCGTGATGAGCTCCGGCCGACTCGCGTGGAGAATAAAGCTCAGGGTGACCTCGACGGAATGATAAGCGCGGAGTGGTCGGGCGAGTTCTAACGTGAGCGCACTACGAGCTCCCCCGATACCCACTTCGTCCGCCGCCGTCGAAACGAAGTGATGGAGGTCGAACCCCGTATCTTCATACTGCCGGGTCCCTATCGGAGCTCCGTTCGTCTCGTCGGCGGCTGTTTTTAAATTTAGGTGCATCCTTGATTGCCCTTCTATTGACCTGATGCTGAGTCGCGCGAGTAAACGGCGGTGGGTAACATAGTCCCATCTCGCCAGATCGCTTGTCGGCACCGACTGCGGCGCTGGGGAGAGACAACACCTCTCCGCTTAGCCATAGAGCTAGTCAATCGCCTCAGCTGCTGACGCTCGCAATCCGCCTAGTTCCCTCTCGGCTTTCGCTTCTGTAGTATACATGCTACTATTTTGCATCGGGTCAGACTAGCGGTCGCAGCTAGATTTATATGGACGTTAGCGTTACGGAGGACCGATGGATCACCGAGTACACCTGGATATTGCGGAGAATGTCAGGTGGGGCCACCGGCTAATTACGCTGTGGCTTCAAACCGTCAGCCTTGAAGGCGACGATTCCATGCCTACCACACGTCGACCAATTCAGCAGGTGTTCGGTTCGAACGTACGTCGTCTGCGCGAAGCAAAGACGTGGTCGGTTCGCGAACTGGCTAAGCGCACTGGGTTCGATGTGAGCTTTGTCGAGGCCACCGAAGCAGGAAACATCGACGTAGCAGATTGGCAAATCACTATCTTCGCCACCGAGTTGGAAGTCGACGTCACAACTCTGCTCGACCGACGGCGCGGAAATACCTGACCACGATCCATATGTACATGGAAGTGCTGCGTTGAAAAGGAGTGTCTCGGTGCACCTTCAATTGTTGACTTCACTTTGGCGCGACCGAGCCCTTTACCGCTTCTTAAAAAGCTCCTCCTCGCTACATCCGAGGGACAACGCGATCCTCTCGATGGTAGCGAGCGTCACATTGTGCAGTCCCGCCTCGATTTGGGTGATAGTCACGCGCGAAAACTTGCATTCGTTTGCGAGCGCTTCCTGCGTCCAACCCTTCGCTGACCTATATTCCCGAATATTCGTACCCAAGCGCTCACGCAGCTTCCTGCTAGCTTTAATTACAACTCGTTTCTTCTTTGATCCCATACGTGGATTACCTTCCACCGACCGAAGACGGCACTAACTCGGCCGAAGTATTCCCACGATAGGAAATGGGATTTCGGCAAGCACTAACACAATAAAAGACACTGTCAACAACGCAGTCATAGAGGATCGCGGGATGCGCGCACAAATGCAGTTTCATGATGGTCTGCTTCAGTATCTTCGGCGGATGACAGGGCAGCCTCAAGTGGCTTCGCAAATTGGCGGACAGGTTTATCTCGAACTCTCCAGCTTCGCGCCCAGCGGAGCAATCTCCCTCGCTCCTCGGCGTTTGACGACGAGACAAAGCTTTCCTTTGCACCGGTTCGCAAGGGACACGCAAAGATGCGTTGCCGGCGCGCTTACGGCGAAAGAGCGAACTAAGCCCTTAATCTCTTTTGTCAAGGATTCAGTCTACGCGGCCATGCAACGCCGCTGGGCTTATCCGGAACAACACACATTACTGTTAACTCGACGTAGCAATTCATGCATTCCGCGGCTCCCTATCAGCCTACTGTTGCATACTCGCTATTGTGCGTTGCGATTTTACTGTTTTCCCGCACTTTTGTCTCGGTTTGGGACAATGGCTCCGTCCGTCCAACAGGTTTCTGCCAATCGACGGAGCCTTCAGCCACCTGCTCAAACCATGACACACGAAGGGCGAACTGCAAGGCGGCGCTGGTACTTGGCGGCCCCAATTAGCGCTGGCGTAACGATTAACTATTATCTGTGTTCGGGCAATTTGCCGTTCCAGTGTACGGTGCCTGTTCGCACTCGGCGGGCAGTCCGCCCATATGCGCGAGCGCTTCAACGCGTCGGATCTGGAGCCGTACGCACCTCCGGGGTCCATGGAATCATGCATGGTAAGTCTACCGCGCTGCGCAGTCCTTGTCTCCGACGTCAAGCCGGCCGTCCTTCCCCCGCAAACGACAATTCTGCATGCCGCTGCAACATTGGTCCAAACAGCGCCCACGACAGACTTCGCGATAAAAGCTGTTCATCCACAGACACACCACGCAGCTCGTCGGCGGCGATGAAGCCCTGGGGTAGCCTCACTATTAAGGCCTTACCGCTTCGAGTCGTACGGATGCATAGCTTTCCTGAATGGAGCCGGCCGCCCTATTTGATTACATGAAGTCGCTGACGCCATCGGTACGGCGTCACCAACTGTAGGACAAAGCGATTCGTTCACGAAACCACGAGCCGCGGACCAACTTCGCCGCCGGGGAATATCACAGGACGCTGTTACGTGTTCAACACCGCAAAGGCCCGCCTGCAATCGTTATCGATAAAGGCGTCATCAGTTAGGACTTGCATCGTCTTTTCGCTGCACCTAGCGCATTCAGCGGCCCCGTTAATAGAACGCAGCTGGTCGTCACGCTTTCGCACTTTCGGAAGGCTCAAGGCTCTCGCAAGACTTCGTAGCTATTTGCAAGAACTTCCCCCGACGCATCTCGACGCATACGAGACCTATCGTCGCATGAGCTCACAGGAAAGATGCGCCTTGGCGGCCTGCCCGACATCCCATCAATTCAGGCTTACTTGCGATGTAATTAAGTATTGCAAACTTCGCCGCGGTGGCCACTCTCGCAAGAGAGCTGCGGCCGCATGCCAAAGTTTGCGGTAGCCACACGACCAAAGCACGCTACGCAAAGACTATAGGTATCCCAACTGGTCGCGTCGCACTCACTTCACTAGACGCCCCCGAAGTAATCGCCCCGAGATTCGGCTATCTCGCATGACTCGGGACGGCCGCTCGCAATTTCTCATGGCAACCAAAACAACGTACGCTGACTTCAGCCATATTCGATGTGACCTCTCGCCGATGTCTCCACATCGACTCACGGCAAGGATGGATACGCTTCCTGTGGCCTAGGATCGCCCACATTAGCTCGACAAACCACATTGAGCGGATACCAATTCGATCATGAATAATAATAGGTTGTGTAAACACATATTTGGTAGGTCGCACGATGACCCACTTGACGACGCGCTTACTTACACAGCTGGATTGCTACACGGTGCATATATTAGTAGAGCTCCTCCGTCGACACATGCTTCAAACCACCGGCCCAGAATAATACTTGCCATCGATCTTGAAATCGGATTGCTATCATGAGTGGCATAACCTCACGCACCTCAACCTGCCCGACGTTAACAATTACTTGTATTGCACCAGGGGGAGTGCAACTAACGTGCAAGTTCGCGGGCTCTCCCTGAGCAACCTTAATATGCGCAGCTATACATTGGCCGGGTTCGGGTAATGCTTGCAGCCTGCCCACGCGAACGTATTCCTTTGGAATTAAGCAAAGGATTCCAATAAGTAAGGTAACCACTAAGGCGATCGCGAGGCCACACTTATGGAGTCGTTTCATTCAGTTACCTGTGCAGCGGTGTCGTACAGGCGTCAGCACACCGAACCCTCGCAGCTAAAACTTCCACCACGCGAAAAATGGAATGGCACCTCTCAAGTTTGGCGGATTAGCACGCCATTTCGTCCTGTGTCAGAAACAATGGGCACACGTATATGTCGAAGGATCCCCTGCGCGGCCATTCCGTGAACGTGATGCTGCTCGTTCTGATCTACGCAGCGAGAGCGCCGGAAGAAACGACACAATTACCACCGTAGGGTCGCGCCCAGACGCACTTGACGTTGGTATTGATCTGCATTCTCCTCGTCGTAACCGCTCGCGGAGTTGTTCAGAAACGGCGGCCGAGTGTTTGCCACGTTCTCCACGTGCACTGCCAATCGTACGACAGGCATGTCATAGGCGACATACGCGTCTAAGGTCGTCCATGCAGCCACCGCACGCTGCGGATTGCTCGCTGTATCACGGTAAGCGCCAGCATGCTTCACTGCGAGAGCGGTTTCGAGGGGGCCGCGCTTCCACCGAAACATGCTCCGAAGCTGCAAAGCAAGCGGGTGATTTTGCATATCCTTCACATCAACCGCCCTGCTTTTTGCGTTCTCTTGCAGAGAAAATTCGGCAAGGGCGGTGGCGTTCAATTCAATGCCCCAGTCACCCAGCCTCGATGTGTTTTCCCATTGTGCGGCGACGTCTACGCCACGCGTTTGCACACGCGCAAGGTTAGACAGTCTCAGGTCCACGATGGCCGAAGCGCTTGCGCAACCTTCATACTTTCCCAAGAACCGCGTTCCTGAGCACACAACTGAAAGCTGCTCGACTGTAGGATGACGTATGATGGCTTGAGAAAATGCGGGATTGCTTAGCATATTTATCGCGAACCCGGGGGCCTCAAGACGATCGCGAATAACGCTTTCGAAGTACGTTACGTTGAGTGTCGATTCGCCGTACCCGCCAATTCGCAGCTTGCCACCTGCGGTCCACGTGGAGGATGACTCGCCTCTTAACTGCGGATCATTTCCGCTTAAGAGTATCGATGGAACTAGCGCTTTCCCTCGGACATCTTCAAGCAAGGACAACCGAGCCACATTAAAGCGCTCGACGAGATCCGCGAGATGCGGTGGTCGATAAGCACGGGACCAAGTAGCGTCCAGTATTAGTACAGGACTCACAGCAAACCTGAAGCCCGCGCGTGGCAGAAGGTGACTAATGACGCCAGAGATAAGTTCCTGGCGGGCGCCAATCTGCAGCTCCAGCGCCTGGCCTTCCGGTGCATCACGCGCTGCGAAAAATGGTAGGGAAACTTCCCCATAGAATGCGGTCACCGCCCGACCTAAATCATAGAATTGATGCTCGTTACCCAGCAAAGCGGTGTCGGTTCTGAGAGACTGCCTTCGCCTCGTGATTCCCAGCAGCGCATGCGCTGGGTGCGGTGTCCGGAGGCGTATGGGGCCGGCCGCCGTGAGATCGAACGAAGCCAACTTAGAGGCTGAATCGTACCAAGCACTCGCACGTATGAGGTCGAATGCGCGTGCTTGAGGGTCTATCGATTGCGCGTCAAGTCGGCGTGCCTGCTCTTGCCCATACGCACCCGACAGCTCCAACTCCCAGTTGAAAGGCACGGATCTACGAATGCCCAGCGCAAGATTCGTGCATGCAACGGTAGTGTCTGATGCGCCGAATCCGAGGTCCGGCGGAACATCATAGAAAGCGGTAAGCGGATCGCCCTTGCCGGACAAGTCAAACCTAATAGCATTGGATGGTTGCACTTCCAAAGTGGCCGGGATGCTCCCCGGCCTTCCTTTTAAGTCCTGCCGGGTAAAGACAATGTTGCTCGTAAGCTCGTTGCCGCTAGCGCTGACATGCGAAAAATTGCTCATCAGGCTGATACGGTCGCGCGCGAACAATAAATCAGTGTCGGCATCTCGATCGCGAGAATTCCGGGTGCTAGTGGCCAAGTCGCGCTTACTTGTTGGCAGCGAACTGCGTCTGCTGACATCTGCGGCTAATGTGAGATTAGTTGAGTCGCTCGACATTCCCCAAAGCTGACTTACATGGCGGTGCCGAAGTACGCTGCCGGTCGCGCTCGCTGAGCTGAGCGCAGTCTCCAGGCCGCTCACATTGTTGCGCAAAGTGATGTTGACAGCGCCTCCCATTACATCCGAGCCATATCGTAGAGGGACGGCGTCCGCAAAGATCTCAATCCGCTCAACAAACGCAATCGGCAGCGACGCAAGATCGAAAAAGAACGCGTCTGCGCCACTCGCTGCCCACCGTTGACCGTTGACGAGGACCCTGGTGCCCGAAGCGCCAAGGCCTCGCAGATTCAAGGCGGTGCCACGGGTCGGATTGCGTCCCGCCTCGCGTCCGATGAAGCGTGTATCTTCTGTGGCGCCGCCGCCGAAGTTTTGGGGCACGGTATGCAATAGGAATTGCTCAAGGGTTGCGGCGCTACTGCGTTCGATGTCTTCCCGATTGAACGAAACGATGCCGGAACGCTGCGAGAACTGGTCTGCCTTCCGTCGTCGTCCTCGTACCGTGACTTCCGAGACAACGACCGCTGACCTGCGCTTATGAGCTTTCCCTACCGCAGACAGAGCTTCCGGAGGACCGGTCCGCAGTGTCATCTTTGAAGGCTGTGAGATCTTCATCAGCTTTCGGGAGCTTATTGCCATCGTTACTGCGTTAAAGAACTCGACTTCATAGCTCTTGCCCGCCAGTAACGCCTGCATCGCGTCGATCGCGCGCATCGCCCCTTCAACAGCTGGAGTGGCGGTAGTTCGGAACAGCTCAAAGTCGAACAAGAGTTGGAGATCTGCCTGATCGCCAAACACATTGAGTGTTTTAATGGCGTTTCCCGCCGGGATCTTGAACTGCGATATGCGCGTGAATGGTTCGGGAATCTCGCCTCGTATGAGTACCGCTGGATCCTGCACCTGAGCGTAAAGCGTATCTTCTGCAAGACACGACGCGACAACTAACAGGCCAAGTAAAGTAAACCGTCGATACAAGCGCGTACGGCACATAACGATCAAACTCGCAGCCAGATTCTAAACCGGTGTTCGCGGGCAGAACGAACGGGGCAATAGCGCGCGGTGGACGCTAGACGCCTTCTGCTTGAGCCCGATTTCTCTGCGTTGAATGTTTACGCAATGGATACGGCCGGTCATTTCGCATCCGTGAGTTTAGTGGCGAAGTGCGTCACTGCTTGCCTCCAGAGTCTACGGGCTCTGCCTGGCACACTTGCGATATTCACTCGACGTGGCACGTTAATTACAGAAGCTCCGATGCGCCGGGTGACTATCAAAGGTTCACGCTTTTCCTCGGCCTCCAGTGCGCAAAATGCGCACTCCATCATGTGAAATTCAAAATAGGCTGTGCCGTCAAGCGTCAGACTTCGCCGCACGTACGGACCCACAAGTGATCCAAATGGACAAAGATAAGCTGCGATTCCCATGGGCGCGTCGGGCGATGCCGCGGCATTACACGCACCTCCGCTCGCCTGCACTCTTACGGACTTTCGTGGATCGTAAGTCACAGTCGCGGCTTTTGAGCCGATTCCGGCGTGTTGGAACTCGGAGCGCGGTCCACTCGGGGTGACGTCACCTGACGGTCTCGTAAATCTCGGTAATGCAGCGTGATGCCGACCGGGCTCTGTTTGACTTCGATGGGTCCATAAAGAGACAGGGCACGAGCAACCGATGACTCGTTCGAGACATCGATCTCCCCGAAGATCTTTTCCTTAAACAGCCTGGGGTCGTCTACAGTTATGGGAACACTCGTGTATCTCGAAAGCTCACGAGCCAACTCTGGCAACGGTACTCCTTCCGCCACCACCAAATGGCGAAGCCAGGGGGGCGTGTAGCCAGCTGCGATCGTCGTCACGACAGCGGTCTGGTCCACGCGATCAAATATCAACGTCTCCGCTCGATGGACCCTTTTTTCCACGGTCCCAGTAGCTGTCGACCGGTAGCGAAAAATAACCTGACCTTCTATGACAGAAAGGACGATGCGCTCTGCATCTGATCTGACATTAAACGACGTGCCGACAACCACGATCTCCGCGCCGCTGAGCTGTAAACGAAAAGGGCGTCTTGCATCATGCGCAATCTTGAAAAATGCCTCCCCTTGCAACGTGGCCCATCGGGCACCGACGCCCCAACCCCTTCGCCACGTGACCTTAGTCTGAGTGTTGAGCTGAACTTGACTGCCGTCACTCAGCGCCACCGCGCGTGTCTTTCCCGTCGCTGTCTCGTAGCTACGTGGTGAATTGTAAATCGCGCTAATAAGGAGCGTCGCTATCACAACAACCGCGGCTGCGCCTGCGACGTATCTGTATATCGAGAAGGCGGCACCGCGCACGGAAGCGAACGCCTCGCGCGGCACTTCACTCAGAGCGTCCATCAAAGCAAAGTGCTCGAGTAACGCGCGCTCATTCTCCGGCGTTTGCCTCCAGCGTGTCAGCTCCTGACATTGCTCGTCGGTGAGATCCGTGGTTACATCGTGTAGTCGAATGGCCCACACTGACGCCTCCTCCCAGGCCTTTGACCGCCCGCGGTCAGTCATTGTCCTGCTGCTCCCTGCTCACAGCGTCCATAAGACTAGAAGGCAACCGTTCCCGAATTTCTTTGAATGCCCGTGCGATACGGTGTTCGACTGCTTTCGCAGACATTCGCACTTTTACGGCGATATCTGTAGCGGTCAGATCATCGACAAACCGATACATGAGAATCGCCTGCGTAACAGGTTCGAGAAACGTGACCACTTGAAGGACGCGCTCGACGAGTTGCGCGGTATGCGCCGAACCATCTGGTGACTGAACACCGTCGACGCTTTCCTCAAGCAATTGCATATCGGCCAGGCTGGCCATGGGATGAAATCCCCGATATCGAAGGAAGTTCTTTGCCTGTCGAACTGCAACCGTCATAAGCCAAGCTTCGGGCGCACGGGGGGCAACCTGTTCCATTTGCAGCTTCAGGAATGCGTGTTGAACTATGTCGCTTGCTGTGTCTACGTCGCCCGAACTGCCGAGCACCGCCGTCACTCTCCGGACCAGTCGCCCGTAGTGCGAAGTAACCAGCGACTCAATCAATGCACTCGAGACGGAACGCTCCGAAATAGACATCAGCTCAATCCACTGCCCCTACCACTAAGACACATGAGACCAGACTTTCCCCCCGGAAATGTCTGACACAATTAGGGACAACTATGCCGGTTAGCAGTGGCTCATCGGACGAGCGTCATTCCGCAGCGAGCGAGCCCTTACGCAAGGTCCCGGAAGCGTCGACGAAGGCAGTCTTTCCCCCTACCAGATTTTGGAGATTGTTATAGATATTTGGCGACCATAAGGGTCAGCGTTTCCGGCATCGTAGCCAGATTCGCGATCTAAGAATGGCGGATCTGAGTCCATTATGTTCGATATATTCAGGACTCCACTGATACCATCGGGCCGCGCCTCCTCGTACCGGAACTGAAGATCAACGGTCAAAAGGTCCCGGACGGCAGCGGCACCTGCCTGGCGCGATTCCACATACGCCCCGGCGTAGTTAAGGCGCAGACCTGTACCAAAAGTGCCCGCGTCGGCTGACTGTATGTCCCAATCCACAGTACCACGAGCCCTGAGTCGCAGCGGATTGTAAGCTGTATCTAGGATATTAACCGCAGGAGCACCGGGGACGATTCGCTGGGATGTCTCTAGCAGATAATTTGAGAGCACCTCACCTTTTATGACTCCGAGTCTCGAGCTCCATTTTCCATTGAATTTTACGTCTAGGCCGCGAATACGTGTCGACGCCAAGTTTCTTCGGCGTAAGTCGACTATTGCGGCGATCGGCGCAGAAATGCACGCCGCCGGATCTCCTAGGAAGTCCATTCGACTGCATATTGCGTGAATCTTTTCCGCGGTCGGATTTCTATCAACCACGAACCCCAGGAGATCCTCGTGTAGAAGCACATCAAAGGGCGACCCCACAGTCGGCACTACAATTCTTCCGCTGTAATCTAGAACGAAATAGCTCAAGGACATGGCCAACTCCGGCGACAATACCGTGTCGGCGCCGACGGTGTAGCTGCGGCCCATCTCTTCGCGTAGTTCTGCCGCTGCACCCTGTCTGGCAAGAACCAACGAACTCCCGCCCTCCGAGCGAGGATCAACAAGGGTTACCAAGCCACTGGCATTTCCGGACAGATCGCGTAGCTCCAGGAGCGTCGGTGCGCGGAAGCTGGTACCCCAACTCGCACGGACGCGAGTGAATGAGGAGGCATTCCACCCCAAGATCAGCGACGGATTCAGGGTGCTTCCGACGTCCGAATAGCTGTCGTAGCGACTAATCAACGCCACTTCGATCAAGCTCTTATCGGGAGCTCGGTCGTTGTGAAACAAGGACGCCCGAAGTTCCGCGAAGAGCGATTCGACAGATCGCTTGTATGACGGTTCATTTGGAGTCGTACCTGGCGTGATCCCTTCCCGCCTAAGCTCTGCTCCGAAAGCCAGGCGACTCGAATCATCAACAACTGGCCCTTCGGCTACGTATCTGGCCGAATCCAGCGTAGTCATGGACCCCTCGCGTTGATCGCTTCTGATTCGCTCGAGCGTATGGCGAGATGTGCTGAATCCTGTGCCAAATGCGTTGAAGGCTTCGCTATCCGTCCTCCACAAGGCATCTTGTAACGCGGATGGACTCGGCGTGTTTAGTCCATGCCACCGCATGCGTTCTCGACCTCCATTGAGAGACAGTGTCGATAGCCACCCCTCGCCCATCTGATAGTCCATGTCGACATAGCCGCTTGCACTGATCGTTTCGCCGCGCCCTTCGATCGGCCCCAGATCGTTTAAGAAGTTATAAGCGAGGAGGATGTCACTGCCAAAACTATTGAATGGGTTGGCGGCCGGCACGTACAGCAACGCCTCGAACGCCTGTCGAGTTTGCGACGTCTTGCGTGAACTCACACGGATATTACCGGTGAGAGCAACAGTTTCACCGATGGCGGCATGTATTCGACCGTAGGCAGAATGCATAACACGATCAGGAAGAAGATCTACGACCGCCATCTGGTTTTGCCGATGAATGGGCTTATCGAATACGGCGTCTGTTGTCCCCGCACCCTTTTCGTCGAGCGTGATTCCTTCAACCGGCAGGTAGGTTTGACTTGATACAATGTTTCCCGGAACTGTATAGATTGAACGCCAGTCGGCGCCGCCGAGGGCGCGCTTGTCTGCATTCCCCGCGAAAGCTCGCCGAGCCGCGGGAAGTGCCTCTCGCTGAGAGAATTCGTAACCCCCAAGCCAGGAAATGGCTCCTTCGTCGTCACCAGCGATGTGTGCGACGACGCGTTCGCCGACGCCTCCAACACCAGTCCCAATTCGAAACTGAGAAATCTGCCCATTTAGCACCTTGCGCGTTTTAATATTAACGACACCTGCCACTGCATCAGACCCATACGCTGCGGAAGCGCTGTCAGGAAGGACTTCTATATCGTCGACGAAGCTCAGCGGCACGTTCGCAACATCCACAAACGCGCCTTGCGAACCCGAGGCTGGAAGCCTACGACCGTCAACGAGCAACAGTGTGGCGTTAGAACTGAGCCCGCGAAGCCCGATGCCGGCTCCGAGGTTCCAGTTTCCCTGCGCCGTCGAGTCCTCCGCAGGTGCTGTGCCGGCTGCCACTGGCAGCATCGCTAGGGCATCGCGGACGGATGCGAAGCCTGATCGGGAGAGTTGGTCCTGAGAGATCTCGAGAATCGGCAGGGCAAGGCCCGATCCACTTCTCATCAAAGTGCCCGTGACGACCACCTCGGCGGGATGCGCTTCCTCCGTCCGATATTGTGCGTGGACCTCCGCGCTCACACTGCTTGAGCCTACCTGCCGTTCGTCTCCAGACACATGTCTTGGCCCAACAATCAGATTTCCCGAAACTAGAGTGAAACCCAATGGCGTCCCCTCCAGTAAATTTCGTAAAGCCTCATCCCATTCAAAGCGTCCCTGCAATCCCCGTATCTGGGTCCCCTCTGCCATTGATTGTGCCCACGAAAGCCGGGCACCCGACTGGGCGGCGAACGCCACGAGTGCGGAGTGCAAGTCTCCCGGGAGAATCGAATATTCACGGGGCTCAGCACAGGCGTGTGGGCATAAACAGACTATAGACAGCAGAAAGAGCGCCTGCACAGCAGCGGACCCTTCGAGTCTCTTGCGGTGACCTGGCGCAGAGCGACCAGATGCGGTAAGCAAAGCTTGCTTGGAAATCATCCCTGATCGACAGAACAATATGAGGCGTAAATTATTTTTAGCGGCGTATCGACACGGCAGCTGCCCTGAGATGCGAGGTTTAGCTCAAAGCTAAGCGATCTAATAACGATATTACGCCCGTCGTATACGTGACGTGAAAGCACCCGACAAGCGTGCCCTCAAGAAACTATATAGCGACTTCTTTTGCTCCAGAAATGCTACCACTGTCACGGGAACACTTTCAGGATGTGCCGATGCACATTCGCTAAATTGCAGTGCATCACTCTCGCATGTGCCGCAGATTTGGCGTGTCCCGAATACGGCGAAAATATTCTTCGCATTGGACACCTCGACGGCTTGACCTCGAGACACTCTAGGTGTTGTATCCATAGCTGAGCGTTTATTTGGAGGCCTTATTATGGGAACGAATGCTGACGATTCTTTCGATCCGAACGGGACGCTTATGGTCGACTTGGGAAATGCCGTTGTTGTAACCCGCGACGGCGTAGTTGGCTTCTTTGCGGACCCGCTAGGAGGCAAGAGACCTTCTGCTTACGTGGATGACGAAAGCTGAGTGTATCAATCGCTACGCTGCGATTCGAGCGCAGCGATTGCGTACACATATCAGTCGCTGAGTAAGAGTTGCCCTCCGCAAACGGAAAGCCAGCATTCGCAGGCTACGTAGGCGTGAATATCTGTCGGATTCCACGAGATACTCTGGTCCTTATCAAAGAAGCGCTCAAGGGCCGATCTATTTAACACCCCTTCCTGAGCTAGCTGTCCGTCGAGAAGTAACTCTCTTACAAATGGCAGATTCCTCGCTAAAATGGCAGACGAGTGCTCTTCAACGCCCCCCTTTGCTGAGCGTCGTACGATCGCGTCCGGCATCTCGTGCTCAAACCCTCGTCTGATCATTATTCGATCCCAGCCATGGTCTACAAGACGATGCGTCGGGATCCCGAGTACACACTCCATTATCGGCTGCGAATACAGTGGCGTTATCGTCAACGGATGATCACGTCCCGCTAGCGAGTTGTACGGCTGCGGATGAAATCTAAGTTCGTAAGCGTGTCTATACTTCCCTTCGGACAAATGACGCCACAGCTCTGGAGCGAACTCCATGTCGTCGTTGCAAGGGTAGCTCTCAACGTCCTTAACGACGTCCTCATGCAGCAGGGAACTATTGCCGCCTGTCCACGGTTGAGTGTAGACCGGGCGTTTTAATCTGCGGTCCTTGACCGCCCGCCAGACAACTTGCCACAACGTTGATCGAGTCGCTCTAGCGGTATGCCAAGCAATCCGAAAAAACTCCTTTGAGAATCCTTGTCTGCGCGCGAAGTCCTGCGCCGCCATCCCGTAGTTCATTCCAAATAACTGATCACCGCCTGCGCCTGTCGTAATTACCTGACAACCGTGCGCAGCCGCGGCTTGCGGCTCGATTAGCCGTCCGGTCAAAGAATACAGGTAGTCAAGCGGTGATTCCGTTGGTCGCATCGACAACAGAGTGTCTAGTCGGAGGCGGTCGTCTCGCAGCACCTCATCTAAACCACAACCAACACTGCTCGCCATAATGCGCGCGTACGAGCGCTCATCTGTATCAGACCCCTTTGAGTAGTAGGTAAGCGTGCAGATTGTTTCGGCTGCTCGATGCATTCTCAGACATGCGAGCACAAGCGACGAATCAAGACCGCCAGACAACATATGAAGCAGCTTTGGTAGAGAATTTGCCCAAGCGCCGACACACGACGTAACAACGCTCCTAAGAGCGGCCTCAGCCTTATCTGGCGGCGCTCGAAACTCGTCGCTGGCAAATTGCAGCACGCTCCACACTTTGTCTGTGGTTACTGCAAGTTCACTTAGAGTTAGCCTTTCTCCGGGCAAGATCTCAGAGACATTCAGAATGCCTGTACTTCGAGTGTGAGTCCGGCCCAGCACGCATCGCTGGCGAATAAAGCTCCAATTGAAACGCGCACCACGCAAAGCTGAATCAAGACTGCACACATCTTCTAGGTGTGAGAACAATAGATGTATCTTTCCGGCGCGCTGATAGCAACAGCCAACTGCGCCGCTGGGATCGCGCAGGATGCGCACACAGTTTTGATCCCGCCATATTGCCACATAGTTACCCCAATACCCTTTGATGAGGTTGGACCCGCCGGAGGCAACCAGCGAATCGGAGGCATCTTCAGACCAGGAAGCCGGGACGCCGGACTGACCATCAGAGCAAGCGGATAAGAAGAGTTGACCGAGAATGACGCCACGCCCAGAAATCGGAATTATCCGGTCTGACACAGTTCCGCTCGCCCGCAATACTCTCAGGTTCCGTCCGAGATATACGCAGTTTAGCTTCTTGCTCGCTGAGATTTCATCACTCAGTGCGACGCCGACGTGTTCTGTGGTCTTGTCAAAATGAGACCACGCGACCGCGACAAAACGAGTCATACGGCTATCTGTGCCTCCAACGTCGTCAGAGCTTTGGCTTTCCAGCCGGCCGGCGGTTACATCGCCATTACAGGCGTAAATCGTCTAACAAATTCAGGGGAGTCATTCCAGACTTCAAGTTCGCTTTGCAGCCAACAGTGAGCCTTGAACGGACTTGATGTGACACCGAAAACCAGTCGTGCGTCATATATTCCCCGTAGGAAGAGAAATTCCAGTAAGGAGAGCGACTCGGTCAGACATTTGCGCCTGCTAGATATGAACAACGGCCTAAGAAAAGACCACTCCTCCAGACAGCGCTCTATATCTAGCCTTGAATGCGTCACAACCTCCCGGCGCGCTGCCCTTGCTCGAAGACCGGTGATGCGCTCTTGCACCAACCACAACGACTCGTTCTTAAGAGTCTTACGCGCAAGGCAGCACGCTAATGCCGCGTGCCATAGCCCTGACGCTGATGTCCAAGGGTCGACGTCAAGCGCTGGCGTATAAAATCTCAGCGTCGGCAGCTGCAGCGCGCAGGGAAATGCGGGGCGCCCCCTCTTCTCGTCGTTAGTCAGCATGCCGGTTGACAGCATGACACTGAGGCACGCTCTTGAGTGATCGAGGGCGCAAACTACAGCATCTACGCTCTGTTCCGGCCATCCCTCGATGAAGCGGGAAAGTGCTGTCGCAGTTGCCGGAACTCCACAATAGCGGCCACGTCGTGTGTCCAGCAATACAATCCGGTCTCCTGCCAAACAACAATGGACATGCCAACAAAGAAGCAGCTTCTTTGCGTCGCCGACAGCTTTGGTCCCTGCATGAGCTGACATGATTGCGCTACGGTGGACGTACTTGCCACTAAATCTTTCTAAACCACGAATTCGGCGAGCAGGTCACATTATATCCAAAGGCGTCTGTATATTTCGTATCAACAAGCAGTGAAAGCTCGTTCGTCAGCTCCACCCATTCCGCGATCATCCCAGCGGTCGGCTTTAGCATTATGTCCTCAACCACGACGTAGTCACCGGACTTTAGGTACTCGCCTAAGAACCGCAGCAACTGCTCGACGTTTGCGTGCGCGTCGTCAACCACTAACCACGGGTGTGGAAGCCGGGTAAACAAAGATCGGTCCAGGGTGTCGAGAGCACGAAGGTCCGCTTCGTGGAAGTGCAGCCGCGGGTGTGTAGCGGTCGGATGGACACACTTGATGAAATACTCAAAGGAATGGACTTCACCGGGTATGCCCTGGGACTCGATCTGGTCGGCGAACCAAAGCGCGCCGCCACCTTGAAAGCTTCCGAACTCAATGACAGTGATTGGCTGTAGCTCCCAGAGAAGGCTGCTATACAGCACTAAGTCGCACGGCGGCTTTAGGTGTGCAAGGCCCTTGTACGTTGAGCTCGCCCCCATTCGCTGCATCCCCTGTAATGAGGGATCGGCGCCTGTAGTCCATGCATTACGCTGCATGGCGAAATCCCGCTCGCCGAGGGCCTGAAAGCGATTTTGCGGATCTCTCCCCACAAACGGGAACCGAGACCACATCTCAACCACTCCGATGTGAAAATTTTCATCGATCTTGTTGAGTGAAGACCCTTCGCACAACGCAGGATAACTTTCTTTCAATGTACGGATGTACTCGTGTCCATAAAATAGACGATCATTTTGCACGGATGTCCTCCTCTTAGACGCTCCCGGTGCGGTTAACTGCTTGATTACGGCCGTCACCAAAAGAATGCAGCGCGTAGTCCGTCTTGGCCGCCAATGACCAGAGTTCCCCCAGCGTGGCATCGCTACCCACCGCTACAAGCTGTAGCACCGATTGATATGTATCCAAAAATTGTTCCATCCACGATGGCTGGAATTGCAGTTCGATGTCGCGCATACGTCCAATGAGACGATGATCGGCTGTCTCGTGTAGCCTGAGGGCGAGTTCGGGGCGCTCCAGACCTCCGCTGCAATCTGCAAGCTCGAATCGCGCCCCTCCCGCTTCATAAGCCTGCGGCCCCGACCCAAAGTTGAACTCGATCTGGATTGCTCCAAGACCCGCTCCACCGTTGGCGGACAACATGCGTTCTCTTAGAGTTTGGTAAGGCAACGGAGGGGACTTGGCGGCGGAGATGACTCGCTCGTGCGCAGCCCGGAGCAATTCTTTGAAAGAAGACGTTAGATCAATCTCCGTTGAGACAATTCTCCATTCTGCGAATGGACCAACTATCTCCCTGGCCCGCCAGTGTTGACGGCCGGAGAGCAGAGTTCCCACACCAACGACCTCCGACCCACTAAGCCTCGACAGAACCAGCGAGAACGCGGATAGCAGCACGGAATACAGCGATGTACCTGTTGAAAGCGCTAAGCGCTTGATAAGGGGAAGAATGGGCCTCGCCAGCTCAAAGTCGAATATGTCTTCGAATGGCTCGACATTTATTCTCCTCGGCTCGCCCGCCCCCTTGAAGTTCAACCAAGGGAAACCGAACAGCGCAGCTTGAGGATCTGACGAGCCTGAAGCTATTTGCCCCTGTGCACGGCTTTCCTCACCGATAACGTAATCCGCAAAGTGAACGGCGACATCAGGCAGCGGGATTGGCTGGCAGGAAGTGACAGCGCCGTAGATCACGGCGAGCTCTCGTGTAAGTAAGTTCAACGACCATTCGTCGACCGCCAACGGATTGGCTTTTAATAACAGAACGTGGGAATCGTCCCTCAATCGGAGCAGACGCGCCTTTAAGTTCAGTGACAGGGCTCCATCGCGGACCATATACCTTGCCTGCTGCATCTCCTCTGCCAGTGCCTTAGAACACTCCGCTGAGCCGAGAACGCTTAGGTCGGACAGTTCTAATTGGATCTGTTGTTGTTCGGACTGAACGAGCTCTACGCCTTTCCCGCCGCTCTCGCACACGACGTAGCGCAGCACATCATGACGATGCGCGAGACCGTGTAGCGCCTGCGCGAGCGTGTCCACGCTGAGGACGCCGTCGATTTGGATAACACCGAGCGCATTTCCCAATCGCGTCAGCTGCTGCTGCCACCGCCATATCGCCATCTGTAGAGCCGACAGCGCCGCCTTGCCAGGGAGCGCCTGAAACGCGATCGACGCGACTGATTTCCTCCCGGCATCGCCAAGGTTCGCGTCGACATAACCGGCAATGGATCGAATTGTCTGCAGATCCAACACGATCCGAAGGGGCAGCCGAAGACCAAACGTCTGCTCGATGTCTGACGTTAAACGAGTTGCGAGAAGAGAATGACCACCAGCGTCCGTAAATTCTTCGTCGATGTCTTGGCACTGTCGCTCCAGAAGATCACTCCAGATCTTCGCGAGTACTTTCTCAGTGTCGGTAATAGGTAGTGCCCCCGTCGGAGACTCGTGAACAAAAGACCCCAATGCAGGTAAAGCACGTCGATCGAGTTTGCCGCTAGCGGTCAAAGGCAAGGCCTCGATGATCGTCCATCGGGCGGGGACCATGTAACGCGGCAATGACCGCTTGAGATGACCTTTGAGAGCGGTCAGGTCCACGGTAACGTCTCGGGGCACTATATAGGCCGTCAGCTGCGGCGACGACGCGTCACTCAGAATCACCGCCGCGTCACACACTGAATCGTGCTCGCGCAGTTGCATCTCAATCTCTGCCAGCTCGACACGTATTCCCCGTATCTTCACCTGCGTGCCCTTACGTCCGCTGAAATGCAGAACGCCATCAGCGTCGAGCCAGCCGAGATCGCCAGTGCGAAAGAGCCGCGAGTTTTTTCGGAACGGACTGCTGATGAAGCGCTCGCGCGTAAGTTCCGGCTGATTCAGGTAGCAACGCGCGAGCCCACTGCCGCCGACGCAAATCTCTCCTAGCGCACCAATGGGTACAGGTGAAAGACGTCCATCGACTACATAGACCTCCGTGTTCGGAAGTGGTCGGCCGATCGGGACAATGTCAGCGTGCTCGGGTTCCAGACTAATGGCCGTCGCGTCGGCCGTAACCTCCGTTGACCCATACCAGTTCAGGAAGCGGCACGCAGGAAGCAGCCGTTGAAGCCTTGAAAACAAATCACCCGTCAGCGTCTCGCCGCTCAAGGACCAAGTCCTAAGGCGCTGCAAGCTGTGTAAAGCCACCGGAATCGCGGCAATCGCTCGAGCAAGTGATGGAACCGTGAGCAACCTTGTTACGCCAGCTCGCTCCACAAGTGAAATTAGAGCAGACGGATCGAGGGTCGCGCTTTCCGGCGCAACCACTAAAGTATGCCCGGTAGTCAAGGGATCGAATACTTCAACTATCGCATCAACGAAACCGAAAGCCGTCTTGTGTATGCAGACGTCTCCCTCGCTTAGCGGCAGCAGTTCTCGTTGCGCGAGCAATCTATTCACGACTGCAGAGTGCGTTAGCCCTACCGCTTTGGGCATTCCCGTCGAGGCGGATGTGTAGATTATGAATGCCAGATTGTCTGGCGACGCCGAAACCTCGATCGGGTCCACGGACGGACCAGCAGTTGCCCAGTCTGACTCGCATATACACCGGAGTCGTGATGTAACGCTTGATGGCAACCTGTTGAGCAGATCACGCTCGGTGAGTAGGAGCACCACCGGGACTTCGCTCACCATGTATGCCAATCGATCTTCCGGAAGGCCGATATCTAATGGCAAACAGGCCCCACCCGCTTTCAATACCGCCACTGTGGCAATTACGCGATTTATCGAAGGTGGCAAGCAGATGGCAACGACGGATTCAGGTGCGACACCCTCTGCTTGGAGAAGCCGCGCGAGTCGATCGCTCTCCCAATCAAGCTCTGCATAACTCAACGACCTGCCGGCGTACCAAAGACAAGTTGCATCCGGAGTTTTAGCCATCTGCTCAGCGACTAATGTGTCTACACGAGCGTCAGGTGGCCGGGGCTGAGGCGCAGGATTCCACATATCTTGCAACTGCGATCTCTCGGACGAAGGCAACACGTCTATCGCAGCGAGATCCGAGTCCGGTGCTGCTGACAGTGCAGTCGCTATCTGCCGCAAGGCTTCGTCAACGTAAGCGCAAAGTCTCCCAGCGTATATGCCACGCGCTACCTGCACCGTGACTAGGAAGTCTTCACCGAGGTCATCGATGTTGAATGTAACTGGATAGTTGGTTGCTTCTGAGACATGTAGTACCTCGGGCTCTGGGACGGTGCTCACGTCGTTGGGCACGCTGTAGTCTAGCCGGCTATGTCGATAATTCAGCAAGCAGGTGAATAAAGGAGTGCCGCTTGGAACGGACGCCAGTCGCTGCACGTCACTGAGCGGAACCTGCTCGTGAGCAACAAGATCCGCAAGCAGTTGCTGGATTCGTGCCACACCCTCGCGGACGCTGCAGTCTCCGGTTTCGATTCGTAGCGGCAACGTATTGAGAGTTAGCCCCAGCGGATCCCCTGATTCAATGGCATCCATGCGACCGAGCAACACCGTCCCGAAGGCGACATCAGCTTTTCCCGATGTTCGAGCAATTACGCGTGCCACAGCAAGATGCATCAGACATGCAGGACTCACCGAAAAAGCGCGGGCGAGCTCACGCAGTTTCGAGGAAAGCTCCTGGCCTAGCGGTCTTCTCACTTCGTCAATCGATCTACCATCACCTTGAACGCTCAATATACCGTAAGGAGCACTAGGCTCTTCAAAGCCAACTAACATCCGACGAAAGAACGGCTCGTGGTTCGCGAGCCGGACGCGGACCCGAGCGCGATGCACGAATCTGCGGAATGGGGTTGACGTGGGCAACTCTCTTGCCCCTGCTAGAAAGCGTTTTACCTCGCTGAAGATACGCTCGATCGTTGAATGATCGCAGATTAGATGATGGTAGGAGATCGACAGCAACTCCAAATTATTTGCCTTGTCCGATGCTATGACTGCCCGCATTAACGGAGCGTTGTGCATTTCGAAGGGCGCCCTTTGTGAATCTACCTCGGCGCGCAAGACTTCCAAGGCCCCCACCCCACGCGACTCCATTTCCGAGGGGGGTACGTGCCGAATCGGCATTGTTGCTGCTCGAAGAACTACCTGGACGGGCTCATCCAAGCCCTCCCAATGGAATGCGGTCCGAAGAATATCGTGGCGATCTATAACCTTTTGCCAAGCATCGAGGAACTCGTCGACGCGATCGCGGCTTGAAAAGCGGAGAATAGCGCTTAATACGTACGGATCTGTGTCCGCGTGCAACTGGTGATGAAATAGAATCCCTCGCTGGAGAGGGCCTAGAGGGTATATGTCCTGAATGTTCTGGGTGCCCCCTGGGCTCTTTTCGACGATCCGATCAATCGCGGCTTGCCCGAGATCAATGAGCGTCAAAAGATCAGGGGTGATCCGCGTGCAATCGGCAGAAATCCTGTTTGGAGGCACATCCACATTCAAATGCGATACAGGAGTCAGGCGCACGGCCAGGCTCGCCAGGGAGTGAGCTGAAAAGATCGTTCGCGCATCAACATGGTATCCCTGTCGACGCAACATCTCGATCATCTGAACAATCAGCAGAGAATGGCCGCCGAGTGCGTAGAAATTATCGTTAAGTCCAATTTCAGGGGCACCCAGTAGCTCAGCCCATATCTTTGCGACCGCACATTCGGCAGGCGTCTCGGGGGCCAAGAACTGTTGTTGACTGTAGGCGCCTTCTTCAGGGGCCGGGAGTACCCGACGATTTAGCTTTCCACTGGCGGTGAGTGGTAAAGCCGCGAGCTGAACAAAGGCCGTCGGGACCATCACCTCAGGAAGCCGCAATAAGAGGTGCTGTCGCAGACTGTCCGCATTCACGGCAGGCTCAACACCTACGAAGTACGCGATCAGAGCCTGTTCGCCGCCCCGCGCTTCCCCCAGGACCACAGCGACGTCGCGAATACCATTCGCGTTTCTCAGCTCAGCCTCGACTTCGCCAACCTCGATGCGTACGCCACGGAGTTTTACCTGGCCATCTTTGCGGCCTAGAAATTCAATCGCACCATCAGGCCGCCAGCTCCCGAGATCGCCCGTATCGTACAACTTCGCGCCCTGCGCCCCAGAGAATTGATCCTCTATGAACCGCAGCTTTGTTAACTCAACGCGATTCCAGTACCCCCGCCCAACCGCCACGCCCCCAATGTATATGCGTCCGACCGCCCCTTGCGGCACTGGATTGAGCCACTCATCCAGAATGTACATCGTGACGTTTGAGATCGGACGCCCTATTGGCACGCGCGCCAGCTCACGACCGGAACACTGCCACGACGTTACGTCGACTGCGGCTTCAGTTGGCCCGTAAAGGTTGTCAACGCGGGCCATTGGCAGCAGATTCAAGAGTTTGTGAACCAGGTGCGGCGAAAGAACCTCTCCGCTACAAATTATCTGCTTCAAGCTCGAGCACGTACCCACCGACGAATCCGCGAGAAAGCTCTGAAGCATCGACGGGACGAAATGCGCGATCGTAACGCGCTCCTTTCGAATCAGCTCGGCCAGATACTGGGGATCGCGATGACCATCCGGCCGTGCAACGACAAGTCGCGCACCTACGATGAGGGGCAGGAATAGCTCCCAAACCGATACGTCAAAAGTGACGGGCGTCTTCAGTAGCACGTGATCTGCAGCGCCGATGCGGTAATGGGCTTGCATCCACCATAGCCGGTTCACAACTGCGCGATGCTCGTTCATCGCTCCTTTCGGTTGCCCGGTCGACCCTGACGTGTAAATGACGTATGCGAGATGATGAGACGTCAGCTGGAGTTGGTTGCGTGAGAGATTGGTGGAAGCGCAGACGTTCAGTCGATCTCCGTCGTCGACGCTCAGAAAAAGTTGATGCCACTGGGCGAGGCGGTGGACATGAACGCTGTTAGTCAGAATGACACCCGGCGAGATGTCCTTTATCAGTTCCCCCAGTCTGCTGTCCGGTGCTCCGAGATCCAAAGGAACATAAGCTCCTCCGGACTTGAGAATTCCAAGCAGTGCCGCGACCATCGCCGCACTTCGCTCGAGAAGTACGATGACGGGTTGGTCTGGCTTTACCCCCAGACTTACTAGCGCATGAGCGAGACGGTTAGCTTGTTCGTTGAGCTGCGTGTACGTTAAGTCGACGTCCCCGAAGCGTAGGGCGACCGCATCGGGTGTGCGAGCGACTTGGTCCTCGATGAGCTCGTGCAAGCATCTATCCGCGGGAAATGCCGCGGCGGTCAAGTTTCTCTGTAGGACAACTTCCTCCCAGTCCCGCCGCGACAGCACGCCTAAACTGCCGAACGCGCGCCGGGGCTCGTGTTCTAACGCGGTGACCAGGTTCTCGAGAGCGGTGGCTAGGTACTCGCAGAGTCGAGCTGGTTCGCCTGGAGGAAGCGATTGGAGCGTGACAGCATAGTCCTCGCCCAGATCGTCGACGTTGCAGGTGAGCGCATAACTTGTACGGTCCTCGACGTGACATACACTGACTCCAGTCCATAGTTCGTTGTGGCTTCTTTCCTTCGGAATCTGACGCTGCTGGCTGTGCCGATAGTTCATTAAGGCCGTGAACAAGGGAGCTGGTGCGGGGACCTCAGATGCTCTTTGCACCGTCGCAAGTGGCGCATGTTCATGTTGCATCAGTTCTGCCAATTGTGAGTGGGTGTCGCGTACAGCGGCAACTACAGATCGCTGATCGACGCGAAGTCGTACTGGCAGAGTATTAATGAACAAGCCAAGCGTTCGGTGGGCATCGTGCCCGGCACTCATCCTGCCAATGACGACGGTTCCAAATACGACGTCAGTGCGTGCCGATGTACTTGCGACCAATCTGCCAAATGCAATGTGAAAGATTGTCGCAGCACTGACGTTCAGCTCACGTGCTGCTCGCCTCAGACGAGCGCTGAGATCTCGTGGTAGGCTGAGGTGAGCGGATACGGCCCGAACGCCGTCGCTGTGCGCATCGACGATGCCGAATGGGGCAGTGGTTTCGTCAACTCCGCTGAGCAATTGGCGAAAGTATTCGTCGTGTGCCGCAGAATGCATGCCATCTCTAGCATGCGCTACGAAACTTTTGAACGGGACCGGTATGGGTAGGCTTGACTGATCGCCATGTAGATATTTATGAACCTCGCCAAGTACATGTTCGAGCGTCGTGTGATCACAGATCAAATGGTGCAAGCTCAGCGATAGATAGCAGGACTCGTCGCCGCACACTGCTCCCACGACGGTGCGAATGAGTGGCGCGTGACCTAGATCTAGGCGATCTTGTCTCGGATTGAAAACACGATGGAGTTGCGCTAGCACCTCAGCCATGTCGCCGCTAACGGTGCACTCGCTCAGGTCCAGGTTCGCATGTCGCCAAACTACCTGAATAGGCCTCGTCAACTTGGCCGAGTGAAAGGACGAACGGAGAATATCGTGACGATCTACGACGAATTGAAGCGCTCTAAGGAAGTCGTCCACTTGTCCTCTCGTCGCAAATCGAAGGACGAAATTGAGTGTGTACGCATCTCCACGTTCCGCGAGCATGTGCTCAAAGAAAATCCCCTCTTGAAGCGGTGCCAAGGGATAGATATCCGCAATGTTTGCCGCGCCTCCTACGATGTTCGAACAGAGATCATCGATCTCTTCCTGTGTCAGAGTCCCCAGTGTCAGCATTTCGGGAGTGATGGCGACGCATCCCAACGGGAACGCAGTAGTGGACTGCTCTCCCGCGCTCTCCTCCCGGGCCAACGTGTGTGCCATTGCCCGCAAAGTGCCTGCGGCAAAAACGTCACGCGCGTGTGCTCGCAAGCCGATTCGACGCAGCCTTTCGATCAGCTGAACTATTAGCAGGGAGTGGCCGCCGAGCGCGAAGAAATTATCATTGCGCCCCACCCGTTCGACACCTAGAAGGTCTTGCCACACCGTCGCCAGGTAATGCTCGATGTCCCCATCTGGAGCTTGATATGTTTTCCGATCGTAGGCCTCAAAATCAGGCTCGGGCAACGCCCTCTTGTTCAGCTTTCCGCTTGCGGTCAAGGGGAGGGTCTCGAGCCAAACCACCGCTGAGGGGACCATATACTCCGGCAGCAGTCCCTGTAGATACTCGCGCAGTTCCGCGGCAGACGGTCGCTCAGGACCTCTACTAAGGAAGTAAGAGACCAGCACCGATTTACCCGGTGTGTCCTCCCGCATCATCGTTGTCGCCTTTTCAACGCGAGCGTGTGTCTCCAGAGCAACGTCAATCTCGCTCAGCTCGATGCGAAATCCTCGATGTTTGATTTGGGAGTCATTGCGCCCCAGAAACTCTATCGCTCCCTCGTCAGTCCAACGCCCGAGGTCACCCGTGCGGTACATCGCCGCATCATCGCGGTCGGTGAATGGGTCTTTCAGGAAGCGCCCGGCGGTAAGCGAGGGGCTGTTGAGATACCCTGTGGCGATACAATCGCCGCCGATATAGATCTCGCCGACAACACCTTTAGGGACGGGCTGATGGCGTTTGTCGAGAATGTAGATCCGGCAGTGGGGAAGCGGCTTACCGATGGATGGCAGCGCCGGCCAGGTCTCTGGGGCACCTTGTAGCGTGAGCGATGTAACAACATGGGTTTCAGTCGGTCCGTAATGGTTGTGTAGCCGGCATTGGGGATGCAACTGGAAGAATTGAATAATCGGCGCGTCGATTCGCAGTTGCTCGCCTGCCACGATGACGTGCCGTAGTGTTGGAGCAAGGAAATGGCGCTCCGTCATCAATCGCGTAAACTGCTGTAGCGCGACGAACGGCAAGAAGACGCGATCGACGCAATTCGATTGGATCACGGCCCCGAGTGCTGCCGGGTCCATTCGCGTGGCATTGTCGATCAATACCAACGTACCGCCGACACACAGGGTGGTAAATATCTCCTGGAAGCTCACGTCAAAGCCAATCGGCGCAAACTGCAGAACCCGCGGAGCGGGCTCATTAGCAAAAGTCTGCCGGTGCCACTCGATCAAACGAACCAGGGGACCATGTGGCATCGTTACGCCCTTTGGAACGCCGGTGCTTCCCGAAGTAAACAGCACGTATGCGCTGGTGGCTGGACTCAGGTGCGGTCGCCTTCTGAGAAACAGGTGCGTGAGCGCAAGAGTTGAGCTCGATTCAATATTTCCCCGGTCATCGAGCCACAGGCGAACGGTTCGCGGAGCGATCTCGCGAACAATTCGGTCCATCGACGAAGTCGCCAAAAGGGCATTTGGTGACACCTCCTCTATCATCCTCTTCAACCGATCTACGGGGAATGACAGATCTAATGGAACGTAAGCAGCCCCGGCCTTCAATGTCGCGATTACCGCAACGATCAGCGCTGGTGTGCGATCAAGAAATAATGTCACCAAGGCGCCCGGACCAATGCCAGCCGAACGCAAGTGAGCCGCTAACCTGTCCGACAGCACATTCAGTTGCGCATACGTAAGCTCGCCGTCGCGACACGAAAGCGCCACTCGATCCGGCGTCTCAAGTACCTGAGTCTCAAACAACTCATGTACACACACGTCTACTAACTGCTCACAGCCAGTGGACACCGGCTCGAGCACAAAATCGTGCTCCGACAAGTGTCTGAGAGAGTGCAGTGGCGCCAATGGGTCGGTTTGAAGCGCGCAAACAATCTGCTCAAGCGCCACCTCCAGATAACCGCACAAGCGGTCTGGATCCAAGCTCTCTATGACCTGGACAGTTAGTTGAAATTCCTCCCCCAGGTCGTCCACGCTGACGGTGATCGGGTAGTTCGTGCCATCTTCGCCATGTAGAACTTCCATTCCGTCCCAGGCATTCGACGCCAGTAAGAAAGCTTCGGTGCTTGCCTCGCTGTGACGGTAATTCAGCAACGTCGTAAACAGCGGCAGGGGCGGCAGGACGTCACTCGCGCGCTGAGCTAGCGCCAGCGCGGCGTGTTCGTGATGAAGAAGCTCTGCGAGAGTTCTGTGTGTCTTTCGTATTCCATCGACTACAGCGTCATTTCCGACGTCGATACGTATCGGAAGTGTATTGATGAACAGGCCAAGCGCGCGATCCGCGCCCACGCCACTGTGCGCCCGACCGAACAGGACCGTCCCGAAAACAACATCTTCACGTCCGCAGGTTAACGCCAGGACTTGCGCCCAGGCGAGGTGCATAAAGCTGGCAGGGCTTACATTCAAAGCACGTGCCGATTCGCGCAAGCGTCGAGCAAGCGCTGAGGCCAAAGTTCGGCGGATTCCGCGCACCTTGCTTCCGTCATGATGCACCTCCAGGATCCCATAGGGCGCAGTGGGTCCGTCCACACCGTTGAGCGCTTCCTTGAAGTACAGTTCATGGGCGGCGACCGAGACTCCGAACTTGGCAAACGCGACAAAATCCCTGAAAGGGAGCGGATCGGGCAGCTGATTGGCTACACCTAACACGTGTGCCTGAACCTCCACCAGAATGCGCTTGAGAGTCGTTTGATCATCGATCAAATGGTGGTTGAACAGGCTTAATAGGTATCGACCCGAATGTGGATCCTGCGTCGTTAGGGCATACATCACGGGCGCCCGGCGAATATCAAGTCGAAAGCGTCGAGGATCGACATGTGCTCTCAGCTGATCCAAGGCAGCGCCTTGTTCTGCGCGCAGCTCGATATTCTCGACTTTAAGGCGCGCCCTACGCCAAACAACCTGCACGGGCTCGAAGATCCTTTCCCACACAAATGCAGTCCGAAGGATGTCGTGGCGATCAATAACGGCTTGCAACCCCTCGAGGAAGCGCTGTCGACGATCTTGGGTGTCAAAACTCAGCGTAAAATGTAGCAGGTACGGATCACCCTCTTCGTTCATCAGATGATGGAAGAGGATGCCCTCTTGAAGAGGCGCGAGCGGGTAAATGTCTTGTACATTCTCTGCCCCCCCCTCAACGGTCGCGCATATTGTCTGGATGTCCGCTTCTGAAAGTGACGCGAGAGGCACCATCTCCGGCGCTATATGACAGGCCCCCGCTGGGATCATATTCCGCGGGGTGCGATAGGCGCTTTCCTGGCGTTCGATAATGCACGCGGCAAGCTCTTTGAGGGTTGGCGCCAAGAAGACGCTGCGTACCTCTGCATGCAAGCCTTGCTGGTGCAACCGATCGATGAGCTGTACCGTTAGAAGGGAATGGCCGCCCAACGAGAAAAAATTGTCTTGGCGCCCAACGCGCTCCGCTCCGAGCAGGGCACACCAAGCGGCAGCGATCAGATTCTCCTTAGCCCCGACAGGCGCTTCAAACTCTGCGCGCGCGAAGGCTGATTCCTGCGGGAGCGGTAGATCCCTGGTGTCGAGTTTGCCGTTGATGGTCAGCGGCCACGCTTCAAGCTCCACAAACGCCGCAGGAATCATGTGCTCCGGGATTCGCGAGGCGAGAAAATCACGCAAGCTGAGGGCTGCGGCGGAATTGCCTTGCTGCAGGGGAATGATGTACGCGACGAGAGACTTACTGCTCCCGATCTCACGGAGCATCACGCGTACGTCTTTGATCAAAGGATGGGTAGCAAGCTGCGCCTCGATTTCTCCGAGTTCGATCCGAAATCCGCGAAGTTTGATCTGAGTATCATTGCGCCCTACGTACTCGAGCTCGCCGGGCCCTATCCAACGGACGAGGTCTCCGGTTCGATAGAGGCGATCATTGCTCGCAAATGGATTCTCTAGAAAGCGCTTGGAGGTCAATTCCTTCCGGTTGAGGTATCCGCGTGCCACTCCGGCTCCGCCCACATATAGCTCACCATCCACACCGACCGGCACCGGCGTCATGCGATGATCAAGCACATATAAGGAAAGATCGGGTATCCGAATGCCTATTGGGCTGCGGGCGCCCCTGATGCAATCCTGCTGTGTAATAGGACGGTAGGTGACATGGACGGTGGTCTCCGTGATCCCGTACATGTTGACCAGCTGTGTTCGACTGTTCTTCTCGCACTCAAACCACGGCGCTAGTAGTGACGGCTCCAGCGCCTCTCCTCCGAACACGACCAACCGCAGCTGGTGAGGAACCTCTGCGATCTTTGTCGCGGAAATCAGTTGGATAAACGCCGTGGGAGTCTGACTGAGCACAGTCACGCCTTCGGTACAGATGAGTGCCGATAATTGCTCCGGCGCTCGAGTGACCGGCAGCGGCACGATCACTAGACGGCCGCCGAACAGGAGGGCTCCCCATATCTCCCACACTGAGAAATCAAACGCGAAGCTATGACATTGTGTCCAGACGTCATTCTCACCGAAGCCGAACCAAGCGTCAGTAGCTGCGAAAAGCCGTGCAACGTTTCGGTGTTCTACCAGGACGCCCTTCGGCTGCCCTGTAGATCCTGACGTGTAGATCACGTAGCAGAGGTTTTCCTCACTAATCCCGACTTCATCAAAGCCCGGATTGGTATCGCGCTCAAGCGCCCATTTGGAATGCTCTTCGACAAAGATTGTCTGCACATTGAGGTCTACCGCTGCCAACAAGCCCGCAGTATGTGAAGTGATGAGGACTGTGGGCTGCGAGTCCTGCAGCACGAACGCAAGTCGCTCGGGCGGTGTAGCCGGATCCACGGGCACATAGGCACCCCCGGCTTTAAGGGTAGCGACGAGCGCAACAATCATGTCAACGCCGCGTTCGACGCAAACTGCGACCAAGGCATCCGGCTTGACACCCATAGATCGAAGGCGCCACGCGAGCTGATTGGCCCGGCGATTCAGATCCGCGTATGTGACGTGTTGGCCTTGAAATGAGATCGCAGTCCGATCTGGATATCTCGAAACTACCTCTTCAAACTTCTGGTGAACACATTCCAGCCTCTCGAAATGGATTAGCGGCTCATTCCAATGTCGAACAATCCTTAGACGCTCGTCTGCGCTGAGAAGCGCCAGCTGCCAGATATTCTGGTCCGCGTCTACGGTCATTGCACGCAACACTCCCTCCCAACAGTCAAGGTGTTGCCTGATCGTTGACTCATCAAAAAGGGCGGTCGCATAGGTAAGGCTTCCGCAGATCTGTCCACCCACGTGCTGCAGCGATAAAGAAAGGTCGAACTGCGAGGTCACGCACGGGACGTCGATAGTGCTCACGGCAAGGCCCGGGAGCACTAGTTCTGCTTTTGGAAGGTTCTGCCAAGCAAACAGCACCTGAAATATGGGGCTTCGGGCGAGACTTCGGTCCGGCGAGACCACCTCAACTACCCGTTCAAACGGCACGGCCTGGTGATGCTGCGCCTCCAAAACCACCGACTTCACAAGAGTCAGTAGTGCGGTGACGCTCATGTGCGTCTCGCATCGTATGCGCAATGGCAGGGAGTTGATCAGGAAGCCGATCATGTCTTCGGTTTCGATTCGCCGCCGACTCGCGGTTGGCGAACCGATTACAATGTCTGTTTCGCCTGACAAGCGGGCGAGTAGCATTGCCCAACTGGCCAACACTGCCATGTATAGAGTTATCCCCTGGGCCTTACTCAGGGATACTAGCGCTTGGGTAATCTCAGTCCCGAGACACACCGGAACGCTTGAACCACTGTAGCTCTGAGCCATTGGACGTAGACGGTCGGTTGGAAGGGACAACCATGGTGGCGCTCCCGTCAGCTGCTGCACCCAATACGACAACTGCTCTTGCTGGCGCTCCTCATTGAACCAACGCCGTTGCCACGCTGCGAAGTCTGCGTACTGAATTGGGAGCGGCGGCAGTGGATCCGGCTGCGCTGCGGACGCCGCCTCATACTGGACGCCCAACTCACGCATGAAGATACCCATTGACCATCCATCGGAGACAATGTGATGAATCGTCACAAGGAGCGCATATGTACATTCGTCCAGACGAAGTAGACGCGCTCGCATTAACGGTCCCGCCTCGAGGTCAAATGGCTTCTTGAACTCTTCCAGAGCACGCTCGACTATTGTGTTGCCTCCTCCAGAGTATTCCTCATAAGCGAGTCCGAAGTCCGAGCCGTTCGAGACAATCACCTGCTGCACGGTGGATGCGGATCTAACAAAGCCAGTGCGCAACGTTTCGTGTCTCACCAAAATTCGGCGCAAAGCTTCCTCTAACGCTCTACGGTTGAGTGCCCCCTTCAGCAGAATTGCTAACGGAATGTGGTAGGCAGCACCCGCTTCGGCATCGAGTTGAGCGATAAACCACAACCGTTGTTGGGCAAATGAGGCTGGCATTGCCCCACACCGATCCACGATTTCAATGTCTTGTTGTTCAGAGATCTCGCGTTCGGCGATGAGGGCACTCACACGCTCGGCAAGCGCTACAAGTGTCGGATACGCGAATAGATCGGCGTACGGCAGCTCCACTGCCCAACGCAGCCGGATTTGCTCACCAATCCGAACGGCAAGGAGCGAGTCCCCGCCGAGATGAAAGAAATCATCGGTACGAAGTAGCCTGTTGACACTGAGCGCCTCCCGCCAAAGAGTCGCGAGTTCGGATTCTATTCCGATTGTTGGTCCCGCTGATTCGAAGGAGCATCCGGCCCCGTGGTCAGGCAGCGGCAGCGCCGAACGGTCGACTTTTCCCGAAGCGCCACGAGGCAGCGTAGCCAGTACCACGAATGCGCTGGGAATCATGTAGTCGGGCAGCTGATGGCGGAGCTCCTCTCGGAGTGTCCCAGTGTCTATCTGGTTTCGATTGTCGGTACCGACGTATGCCACAAGCCGCTTCTCACCTGGCGTTTCCTCCAGGAGGACCACATGCGACTCGGTAACCGAAGGAATCTGGCAAAGTGCACTCTCTACTTCGCCGAGTTCGACGCGGAATCCGCGAACCTTGACCTGATTATCTGCGCGGCCGAGATATTCAAGTGTTCCATCCGACAGCCACCGGACAAGGTCGCCGGTGCGATACACGTAGTTGTTCACGCCTTCTAGTTGCAGGCGTAAAAACTTGGTTTCGGTAAGCGCTGGATCATTGAGATAGCCCCGCGCAAGCCCCCCACCAGCGATATACAGTTCGCCAGTCACGCCGATTGGCACAATCTGTCCTTCGGGCGACAAAACGTATGTGCATACATTCGGGAGGGGACGGCCGATGCATCGCGGCCGACTATCTGCCCTGAGCGAATGCATTGTCGCTGTGACAGTTGTCTCTGATGGTCCATATTGGTTCACGAGCCGCGGCCGGCGCTTCAGTCGAAACCAACGTGCGAGAGATTCTGCCTGGATCGCCTCGCCGCCAATGACTAACAGGCGGATGCATTCGGGCAGCGTGTCGTGCAAGTGGATTAGCTGTTGCCAGAACGATGCGGGTAGATGTGCGACTGTGATGCCCGTCCGCTGGCATCTGTCCCAGAACCCCGACGCCGAACTGAGCCAATCGCGTGAACGGAACACCAAACTTGCGCCACCGAGGAGCGCGGTGAAAACCTCCTGTATCGCAACGTCGAAGGACGGTGAGACAAACTGCAAGACCCGGTCATCCGCCCGCAAATCATAGTCACGCTTCAGGGCCTGTAGGAGGTTACCGATGTGGCGGTGTTCTACGCACACGCCTTTCGGAATGCCGGTCGACCCAGATGTGAAGACGGTATACGCAAGGCTCGAAGATTGCGGCTTGCCGGCTGTGTTTAATGCGGTACCGAGGCTGTCCGGAACGTGCCCTAACGCAACCACCTGAGCCCCGTACGAGGCATATCTGTTCCCCGAGCCGTCTGCGGCCACGACCACCGCCCTCGGACAACATTGTGCAAACACATTTGCAATGCGTGCATCCGGCAGCTCAGGATCGATTGCTACGAAAGCCGCGCCGGCTTTCAAGACGCCAAGCCAAGCGACCACCATTGCAGGACCCTGCTCGACACAGACCGCGACGTGAGAGTCTGATCCGACTCCTTCAATGGCACGCAGAACCTGTGCAAGGCTGTCTGCGCGCCGACTCAATGCGCTGTAAGATACCGCCTCTTCTGCCCTATGCAGAGCGATGGCGTCGGGACTCAATCGACACTGCGCTTCAACCAAGTCATGAAGGAGCATCGCGGGGCTTTCCATGCTGTCGCCGCGCGATGCCGCGTTCAAGAATTGCCGCTCTGCCGGCGTTAGAGTGCTCAGGCTTGCGATTGAGGTCGAGCTGTCCCGTGAAACAGAGTCTGCCAGTGTAAAAAAATGACCCAAGAGTCGATCAATATTCTCGGCAGGGATACGATCGTCGAATTTGATGTTGACGTCAAAGGTTGTCGCCTTCTCAATCACCTCGAGTAAGAGCTCGTGTTCTGTGTCCTGGTGAACGTAAGTGACCGGCTCGACAGAAATCTCGGTGGCCACGGATTCAACGCCAACACCCACGGTCATTAATTGAGCATTCTGAAAGCCGTAGGCAACTTGCAGGGGTGATTGCCGCCTTGTCGATTGCTGTATCTGCTTGTCTCGCACCATCCGTGTGTACGGATATGCGGCGTGATCAAGGGCATCCGCAAGCGCTATTTGCACGTCCAGCAAGTACTGCTCTACGGTTCGCGCCGGGTCGACACGGGTCCGAATCGGCAGCATGTTGACGTAACATCCGATGAGCCCGTCGAATCGGGCCTCCGGGCGATGCATTGAAGGCATTCCGACATGAAGGCGCTTCTCGCCGCTGTACTTATACAAGAGTATTTTGAAGATACTCAGAAAAACTGCTGCGGAACTGACGCCGCATCTGCGGGCGAGCTCCCGTATTGCCTTAGTCAGCATCTCTGGCACTGTCCTCACTACCGTCTGACATGCCCGCCGTGCAGACTCACCGCGGAATTCTTGATCCCACGGCAAACGCAGGTCATTTAAGTCCTCCGCGAGCGCATTGAGCCAGAACTGTCGATCGCGCGCGCACTGCTCACTTTCGAGGTAGTTCCGCTCCCAGTCGATAAAGTCTCGATATAATTTCGTCTGAGGACTTGGTTGTGAAAGACTCCCACACAACGCGCTGGAATACGCGCTTAGCAACTTATTCAACAAGAGTGGAGCCGAGCGTCCATCGATCACGATGTGATGGAGGTTCAACAGCAAGATGTGCTCGTTGACCGAAACCGTGAAGACGCCGCATCGGAACCCCGGTGAGTCTCCTAGCACGAACGGCCGTTTGGCATATTTCTCGACATGCAGTACAACCTGCTCGCTCGTCATTTTGGACACGTCTTCCCAGTGAACTGGGACTGCATCCGCTGGCAGCTGCTCAAAACTTACCGCACCGTCTGCGTCCACCACACGGCTTGCAAGAACAGGAAATTCGGTGGCTACGTGGTGGCACGCTGCGCGAAACGCCAGAATGTTGAGCGGTTGACGGAGTCGAAAGCACCACGGCACGTTGTAGGCCGCACTTGCCGAATCGAGCTTGTGAATTAGCCAGAGGCCCCTCTGTCCCTCCGACAGCAGAATACGTCTGCTGATTAGTTTCAGTGAGTGAAGCTCTTCCAGTGCAGCGCCTGCGGATAGCTCACCACGCTTGTGCCGGGCGATGATGTCCTGTGATCGGTCATCTGCGACGTTCATCGCGCACCTCCTTGGCTAAGTAGCGCCTGCGCATCATCGAAGTTCAATGTATCCGCATTGAATCGGTTTAGGATATCCACGCTAACGCTCTCGGCCCCTGGGCGGAGACTTGATCCGATATCCGTTGGCAGTGACGTCGGTGCGGGCTGTTCGCCCGCAGCATGGAGATCGCGCACTCGACGTTGCACGAGTTCGCTCAGCGCGGCGATCGTTCTATGCTCCAAGACATCCCGGTTGCTGACCTTGATGCCAAAGTGATCTCCGAGCCATCTAACGAGCATGACGCTCAGGATCGAGTCCATCCCATAGTTATGCAGGCTCTCCGTGGCGACCAACTTCTCGCGCTCAATCTTTAATGCTTTACTGACAAATCCTGCGATCACTTCATCTGGATCACTCTCGGCAGATTTCCCCGCCAACGCTAAGGCAACTTGAACGGCTTTGGACTGTAGGGGCCGCCCAATCCAATGCCGTTCGCGCGAGAACGGATAGGTCGGGAGCGATATGCGCATCGCTGACTGTGTCCCCTCGAAGAGACGCTGAAATTGAATCTTGCGTCCGCGGGCGTACAGATCGGCCAATGCGTTCAAGTTTCTGGTCATGACCGCATGAGCCGCTCCGCGCGAGCATGTTGCTAACGTCTCATTTATGAAGTCGTCGATCCCGCTCGTTTCCGCTCCATTAGAGGCACTGGCGCAGCCAGTAAAGACATTTCGGACCTCGGCACCGGACAGCCAACTCCGAAGACTGTCAAGCATATCCTGCCGTTGCGTGATCACACACGCGAACCGATGTTCGTGATGCCGCCGCCCTGTCAGAAGCGTAAAGCTGACATCTCCGCACGTCAGCGAAGGGTGGGCTTCCAAGTGTTCTAACAGGCGGACGCCCTGCTCTCGCAACTGCTCAGCAGACCTCGCAGATAAGGCGATGAGGTAAGCGGACACACTACTTGATCTCATTTGCGTTGATGGTGCTTCTTGAATCACCAGATGCGCATTCGTTCCGCTGATGCCCATGGAGCTAAGGGCGGCTAGGCGAGGCTTGCTGTCAGTGCCCTCCCACGAACGAAGAGACGTGTTTATGTAGAAGGGGCTTCCCTCCAGATCTATGTGCGGGTTCGGACGCTCAAAGTTCGCCGCAGGCGGAATTAGTCGATGCCTCAGGCTCAGTACCACCTTGCTCAGGCCGGCAATTCCCGATGCGGCCGTTGCATGGCCTATGTTCGCTTTGATGCTTCCTAACGCGCAGAACCCCCTTTTCGCGGTGTCGTGGCGGAACGCCCGTTGTAATCCCTCGAACTCGACCGGGTCTCCTAGCTCTGTGCCCGTGCCGTGCGCCTCAACCATCTGTATGTCGCCCGAATCTAATTCAAACCGAGCGTAGACATCTCGCTGAAGCGCTGCCTGGGAAACGGCGCTCGGTGCAGTGGGTCCGTTCGTTGCACCGTCTTGATTAATGCCGGAACCTCTGATGACTGCATGGATATGGTCACCGTCTCTTAGAGCATCAGAAAGCCGTTTGAGCACAGCGGCGCCGACACCTTCGCCCGCTACGAAGCCATTGGCGCGACGATCAAACGAATAGCAGTGCCCAGTGGGAGAAAGCATCCCAGCCTCGGCGCCCGCTGTAATCAAGCCAGGCGTACAGCGAATTGACACCCCTCCTACAAGCGCCATATCCGTCTCGCCTAACCACAGACCCTGGCAGCCCAAGTGAATTGCTACAGCGGAACTCGAGCATGCTGTGTCGGCTGTGACGGCCGGTCCCTTGAGATTCAGAAAATAGGCTATTCGTGATGACACCGTCGAAGCAGTGTTGCCCAGCATCGCGTGGTGAGCGCCATCAACCGGCTCAACGGACACGTAATCGCTACCGTTCACCCCGACATACACTCCACACCGGAGTCCATCGACGCCAGATCCAACATACCCGGCGTCCTCCATCGCCTTCCATGCTTCCTCCAGAAACAAGCGCTGCTGGGGATCCATAGTCTGGGCTTCGGCCGGAGAAATGCGGAAGAATAGTGAGTCGAAGCAATCTATGTCCCGAAGGTATCCACCGCGCAGCGAAGTCGTCTGGTGAGTTTCGCGCTCCAGCTCACCCCAGCGACTTGGCTCCGATACCAGTTCAGCGCCCTTACACAAGTGCTCCCACAACTCATCCAAAGAATCTGAGCCAGGATATCGACCAGCGATACCAATGATGGCGATCGGCTCAAGCACAGCGCGGCCACGGGCAGACGGCGTGGGGTTTTGCCGTCCACCGGATAATTCGACCTTGCTACTCCGGCCTACCGGGGGATCGACTCCTAGCGCTTCTTCTATATGCCGGGTGAGTCCCCGCACGCTTCGGTGATCAAACAAACTCGTACTGGTCAGCCGAAGGTTGAGTCGAGCGTTGATTGCGTCGATGACAGACACGCCCATTATCGAATCAAGGCCGCAATCGACGAAGGCCTCGTCCGGGTCGATTTGGCTGGGATTCACTTGCAGAACACGACTGAGCTCATCGAGGACTGTCTTCTCCATGCTTTGCGCGTGCGCGCCAGCAACAGCAGCGGTTACGCCTCTATCGACGTGGACAGTGGTATTGGAGGACTTCGTGCTCTTCGTCGGTGAGCCCGCGCTGATTACAAGTCCGTCGCTCTCAGCAACGATTATCTCCTGCGCAAGCGACGCGGCTGCCTTTGTGGGAAACATCACTCGGCGGAAACCAGTAGCCTCGAGGCAGTGCTTCCAGCGGTCTGCAGTAAGTATCGGTGAACCAGGGACTCGAAGGCCTGGATCCTCGAAATCCCACCACTGCCTCAACAGGCCAAATGTTAGATGGGCGAATAGTGTGGGTGCGATGACCTCGTTGAGAAGGAGAATGCCATTACCACGCAATGTGGCCTTCACCCGAGTGAGGGTCTCGGGGATGCGTCGCGTGGCGTGAAGGACATTGGCCGCGATGACGATATCGAAGGCTCCCGTTTCGATATCCTGAGAATCAGGATCGCGCTCAACATCGAAGCACCGATACGTGAGGAATGGCCCGAAATGCCCGTACTCGCTCTCACCGTGTCTCAAGAAGCTCAGCGATAGATCGGTGTAACAATATTCCGCGATCGCATGTGACACCTGATCGAGCGATCGAAGCACTCTAGCGGTGGTACCGCCTGTACCGGCCCCTATCTCCAGTATCCGTAAACGAGCCTTTGGATCTGCGCGAAGCCTCTCGACAACGTAGGCCCTTAGAACGGTGGCGAGCTGATCTTGGAAATAGTCGGCAACGGGCGAGTTTTTGTAGATAGGCTCAACCAGCGTCATAGAGGACCCTGGAAACATGACTTCGGTCGCAGTTTCCTGACCACTTAAAATTCGTGGCAATGCGTTGAGCGTGTGACTGACGAGGTCTGCTAGTGCCCTCAACTGAACATTGCTCGAGAATGCTGGCAGCTTTTCCTTCCAGTCCGAAGTGGCATTCAGAAGCGCCCTTTGCCCGCCCTCGGTGAGGGTGAAATGACCTTCCGCTTCCGTTACCCACTCTCGCCGAGCCAATATGTTAAGGCTTTCCAACAGCCAAGCTCTGTACAGAGCCGGCATTCCGAAGCCCTTGGCGAAATCATCGAGCGATCGTGCACGACTGAATAGCCCGCATGTGCTGAGCACCTCCGCCAATCGCGCCGCCAACAGAGATTCGAAGTCTGTCGGAATGAGGCTCGCTGCGATACCAAGCACAGACGAAGTCTCGCCGTCAGGCGCGCAGCTAGGAAGAACCGTGATCAATGATGGAATTGATGCCGCATGTCGAACAACGTAAGCATCGTTCAAAGGCAGGCAGCGGAGTGCCCTCGGGTCTCGTGCCTTCAGCGCAATAATTCGTGCACACGGCCCGGACAGTGCTGCCTCAATGAACGACATTCCTTCCGTCGGTTCTATGGATCCCAGTCCGGCCTGCGCGATCCAATTTCGTAACGCGCCCGAGCGGCCAGCGAATCCGATCGAAGCCCAGTAGCTCCAATTTATGACCTTAACGGGATACTCTGACGATAGCGCCCAAAGCTGCGCTAGCGCATCTTGATAAGCACAGCCGGCTGCGTAGTTGGCCTGTCGCGCGCTACGCTCAAACGACTCGATAGATCCGAAGAATAAGACGAAGTCAAGGCGCAGCGTTTTACAGATCGACCGGAGATTCCATGCGATCGCGGCTTTGGCGCTAAACCCAGAGAGGAACTGGGCTTCGGTCATGTGGGCGACATCACTTCCACACATGTTGACCGCTGAGTGAATCACGCCATGGATGGCGCCGTATCGAGCAATCGTCTGATCGATCGCTTGTGCTAGCGCGCTACGGTCACAGGCGTCCACCTGCATGTATTCGGGGCGGCGACTCTGAGTTCCCACTGAGCGAAGTTTTGCTTCTAGGTCAACGTCGAGCGCTCGCCGGCCAAGCCAGATGACATGAGCGTCGTACTGGCTTACGAGATATTGGCTAAGCACCTCACCGACAGAACTCGCTCCGCCGATAAGGACGTAGACACCTCCGGTCCGGAATCGGCGCGGTTGATCGCGCGCCACGTTCTCGGGCGCCACGAGTTGCAGGGATTCCTCCCGGAACCATCCGTCGCGATAAAACCAAGCTATCCCGTCGGGATCGGCTGGGAGAATGCACGCCTGAAGCTCGTCATCCTCGTGACGTGGACGAAAGTCCGCTAGTCGAATACGCCAAGCCGGCTGCTCCTTGGCGGTACATCCGATGAGCCCATGAAGCGCTGCGTGCTCGGTGTCAATCAGGTCACCCGGGGACACCGACTGCGCGCTGCGAGTAATCACGGTCAGCGCCAGCTCACGTCTGTCAAAGCCACTGCACGCCAGCGCCTTCATGAATCGGAAGCCCTGACGAACCACAGTACCAGCCTCGCCTGAGCCGCCGGCACGGTCGCCGGCTGTGGGGGGACACCACACGATGTGTTCGATCGGCGCCATTGCCCTAATCTTTGCGCACAGGTCCTCGAGACCGACGTCATCATCCACGATCAACGCGCGCGCCCCTGGATAACGCCGCATCCACACTTGGAATTGCGCGGGATTGTTGGCGGCCACCACTACATTGGCTATAGGAGCGATCTGAGCGGCGTTTGGCGCCTCAGTAACGCGCTTGAAGTGAGGAATTAGGGCGAAGAGTTCGCCGTCATCGCAGAAGGCCGTTTTATAGTCGTTAGACGCACACTCTGGTGGGCCACGTTGTGATCCCCTATCGATCGACACCCAGTATTTCTCCCGGGCGAACGGATAGGACGGTACAGACGTCCGCCCGTAACGACCAGGTGGGAAGATCTCAATGAAGGGAATTTTGTATCCCTGCACGTGCCACTCAGCAATCGTCAACAGTCGCTCGCGGCGCTCAACCGGCGGTAATTCGAGATCCCGACATTCGGCAAACACTCGGCCCGATGTCGGCGGCAGCTGCCAATGTTCCGAAATGGCTTGCTCAGTCAGCTTCGCGGTGTACAACCCTCGGGCCGGCTTCGCCTCCAACCAGCTGCGAATGACACGAAGAAGCTCTTGCTTGTTCTCCGCCACGCACGCTAGGCGATGGCTGAAGTGCTCACGTCCTACCGCCAGTGTGAAACTGACATCGCCACAGAAAAAAGACGTTCTCTCGCCAAATTCAACGAGCCTTGCTGCGAGTGTCCGCAGTTGGGTATCGGTCCGTGCTGAGAGAACGAACAGATGAGGGTGATCGTCCACGTCGGCAACAGGTTTATCAGGAGCCTGCTCGATAACTAGATGTGCGTTGGTTCCCGTGAAACCAAACGAACTCACACAGCCGCGGCGCCGATCTCCCGCAGGAGCAGTCCACTCATGCAGTGTGCTTGGGACATAGAATGGGCTACCGCTCAGCGGTGAGCGAGGATTGTCCCGCTCAAAATTGCGAGATGGTGGAATCTGAGAGTGCGTTAACCCCATGAGGAGCTTAATTGCCCCGGCGACACCGGCGGCAGCCGTTGAATGACCAATGTTCGCCTTTACGGCCCCTAGAGCACAGCTGCCGGGGACGGCACCGGCAGACACGAAAGTGTTTATCAGCGCGCTGATCTCAATAGGATCACCAAGCGCTGTACCCGTCCCGTGAGCTTCAACGACTTGAATCGAGCTCGTGCGGATACCAAAACGATCGTGCGTGTCCCGCAACAGTCTCTCTTGCGCCTCGGCATTTGGCGCAGTCAGACCATTTGTTGCGCCGTCCTGATTCAGGCCGCTGGCAACTATGACTCCGTAGATTTGGTCCCGATCAGCCTGCGCATCAGCAAGTCGCTTGAGGATCAGAATGCCAACGCCTTCACCTGCCACGAAGCCATTGGCCCGATGATCGAACGGATGACAACAGCCGGTCGGGGACAACATACCGGCACGGCTGGCAGCAAGAAGAAATGCCGGTGTGGACTGGACGTACACTCCCCCCGCGATTGCTAGATTGATTTCTCCGGTCCGCAATGCTTGGCAAGCCGTATGAATCGCCGCCAATGAGCTGGAGCATGCGGTATCGATTGCCAGTGCCGGTCCCTGAAGATTCAGGCGATACGACATCCTTGCAGGCATCGCAGAGACTGCGACTCCCCACATGGCTTGTGCCGGCAGCGCGCCCTCAAAGAGGTCGTGATAGTCCCCGCCGTTCTGACCTATGTATACCCCACACTGTGCGCCGTCGAGGCTCTGACCAACATAGCCGGCGTCCTCCAGTGCCGCATACGTCTGCTCCAACAGCAGCCGCTGCTGGGGATCCATGAATTTTGCCTCAGCCCCCGTGATTCCAAAGAAACGAGCGTCGAACTGATCAATGTTATCTAGGAAACCGCCCATCCGGCACTTAATGGTGTCTCTCTCGCGTGTGCTCAGATCCCACCTGTCGATGGGACGAGTAAGATCATGTCCCGCCGCTAAATGCGCCCAGAAAGATTCCTTGTCCGGTGCCGATGCGTAGCGGGCGCTGATCCCAACGACAGCTATTGCGTCGCCCTGAGCAACCCGGGGAGATTCGGTGGACGTCTCGCGGCCAGTGAGCACATCGTCGGAAGCCGGGGCGCGCGAAGAAATAGATAGTCTCAGGCAAACACCAGATGCGCTGCCTGCAATTTTCTGCGCGAGTTTTCGAGCCGAGCTGCAGTCGTACAGGTCTGTCGCTCGAATGTCGGTGCCGAGCGCATTATTGATGGCGCAAGCCAGGTGGTTTGCTGATATCGAATCTACGCCATAGTCTGCAAACGCACGGTCCGCCTCGAGCTCCGCATGGTCTACCTTGATCACCTCGCAGAGCTTGTCTTCGATGGTACGGAGCGCGTAACCGTAGCGCTCTGCTTCGTCTATCGGTAACTCAGTAGCAGTTGCTTCGGCCGTCTCGCAACCCGAAGCACGCTCTGCATCTCCGCCAACAAGTTTGAGCAAACCAATCTGATTGCTCGGCTCGACCAGCAGCCACTCTATTGCTTCCATCGCCTCCTCAGGTTCAATCGAACCCACGCCGTTTCGGGCCATCCGTCGACGGTAGAAATCCGACGCAACGACCCCAACGCTGCCCCAGAACCCGAAGTTGATCACTTTTATCGGCCAGGGCGCCTTCTGCCGCAATTGTCGTGCGTACGCATCGACAAACAGGCAGCCCGCGGCGTAATTGCCCTGCCCCGCCGCCTTTTCCACGGACTGTAAGGACGAAAGGCAGAGCACGAAGTCGAGCGAACGAGATAAGAACACCCGCGCAATGCTGACACTGACGTCGATCTTCGCGCGTAACGCTCGAAGGAGGCCCGCTTCCTCCATTGACGCGAGGCTCTTATCGCATAGGTCGACTGCCGCATGCACAACGCCATGAATTGTACCAAAGCGCTGTACGCTGGCTCTAACGGCCTCCTCGAGTTCGTCATCGTTAGAAGCGTCGGCGGCTATGTAAACAGGCGCAAGCCCCGCAAGTGAAAGCCGCGTGATCTTATCTTTGATCACGTCGTCAATCGCCCTTCGACCGATCCAGACAACTTGGGCCCCGTGCTGACGGATTAAGTATTCACTGAAAGCGGCGCCGATTCCGCCCGCGCCACCAATTACCACATACACGCCGTCCCGGCGAAATGCTGTTGATGACATCGTCTTGATCGGCAGCTGCCGTTGTTGCTGCCGATACCATGCGCCGCTTCGATATGCGAGTGCGTCGCCACGAGAATCTGCGGGTATAGCAAGCACACTTGGAGGCAGGCCCACCTTGATGGGGAGATCAAGTAGACGTATGCGCCATTGTTGTTGCTCCTTGGCAAGGGCGCCGATCACCCCGGTTGCAGCAGCCTGCGAGGCACTGATTTCATCACCGTCGTTCACGGCTTGACCGCCGCGCGTCACAAATGTGATTCCAAGACGCCTTTCGCTACAGCTCGCGATCAGTGCTTTCACCAGATTGAACGCAAAGCGGGTAGGAGCATACTGCGGCCCGACTTTCAGTAGGCTTTCGGCTCCCACTTCTGGAGGCGTAGCCATCCAAAACACGTGATCGATCGGTCCACAGACAGAAAGTGCTCTAGCAATATCTTCCGCTGACTCAGACTCGCTCACTGAACACACAATTGCCATTGGATACTGTTCGAGCAAGCATTCGACTGTTTCGCCAAAGCCACCGACTATAACGACTCGTTCGTCAACATGAGGCCACTTGTTATTTGCGGTAACTTCCTCTAACACCCAGATTGACTGCAATATCCTCAGAGTATGATCAGAACGTAACTCCAACACTTCCGCGACCGGTACTGCCGGTGGGGCAGTGGAAATACTATGAGATGTTTCAATTCGGTCCGGAGCCCAGAAGCGTTTGCCACGAAACGGATAGCCCGGGAGCGATAGGGTTCTGGGTCGCGTCCCTACATGGATCTCTTCCCACGGGATTTCCAATCCATTCACCCATAGCGTCAGTACATCTAGAAACTGGCGCTTAGCGAGTAAGCCGCCTACGATTTCGGCTGTGTTATCGCGAAGTGCAGAAAGCGCACTCCGATGTGCGCTTGCCTGTCCCTGCACCACCCTCTCGCTCGGGTTCTCTGTTGAGAGGTAGTGGTCCAGTGTGCTCGTCAAATCAGCAAGAGTGCGCGCGCAGAAAGCTAGGCGGTAGTCGAATGCCTCACGTCCAATCTGCAGCGTGAACGCAATCCCCGAAAGCTCATCATCAGTAAGCGCGCAGCGAGTGAGATGTTGTAGCAGACGGCCGACTTGCCGCCGAAGTTCTTCAGCCGATCTTGCTGATATTACGATGAGCGCCGGGGTCTGCCATGCAGACCGCACCTGGCTGGAATAGCGGTACTCTTCAAGAATGGCATGTGCGTTCGCGCCGGCCGCCCCGAAGGACGATATGCCGGCAATCCGCGGAAACTCCAATTGCTGTCCGTCGACCTCGAGTTGCGGTCGTGTCCAGTCGTCGAGGCTCTGTTGAAGATGGAACGGAGAGGAAGCAAAATCTATGTCCGGATTCGGCGTCTGCGCATTGACACTAGGGACGAGCTTGCCGAACTGAAGCTGTAGGATGACTTTCGTAAGCCCGGCGATTCCTGCCGCAGCCTCGGCGTGTCCCATCGAGGCCTTGATCGAACCAATGGAACAGAATGATTTCTCTTGAGTATCAACACGAAATGCATTCGTGAGCGCTGCGATCTCTATCGGGTCGCCTAAGACTGTCCCCGTACCGTGAGCTTCTAGATAACTCACCGTACGCGCGGATATTTGTGCCCTTGTCAATGCCGTCCGCACCAACTCAGTCTGTATGCTGGGATTCGGCTTGGTGTAGCCGTTTGTTTTTCCCCCGTGATTAATCGCTGTACCGCGAATGACAGCGTATATGTGATCGCCGTCGGCTTCTGCACGTTCAAGGGACTTCAGGATCACAGCGCCTACTCCTTCACCCGGAACCATGCCGTTAGCACCAGCGCCAAAGCTACGGCATATTCCGTCAGCGGAGAGCAGCCCCATACGCGACAGCGAGACGTAGTTGGATGGGTGCGTATAAAGGTTGACACCGCCGGCGATCGCCATCTCGCAGTCGCCACGGTAGATGTGCTCGCAGGCCTCGTGAATCGCGGTGAGCGATGAGGAGCACATGGTATCGATGGGCATACTCGGACCGCAAAGATCGAGCACATAGGACACTCGATTCGCAACGGAACTGAACGACGTGATGGGCCTCAACGCATCTTTGGACTTCCAGAGAGCGGGGCCATACAACTCGTACCCGGTCCGGGTTATGCCGACAAAGACACCTACTCTTCCCTTGTGCGTACGAGACAGGCGATCGCGCGTGTAGGCCGCATCTTCCAGCGCATGCCATGCGACCTCCAAGAACAACCGCTCCTGCGGGTCCATACAGAACGCTTCTTGTGGCGTGATGCCGAAAAAAGCAGGATCGAAGTCAGCAAAGTCTTCAATGAAGGCTCCCCATTTGCCATAGCTTTGACCCCGCGCCTGGGCTTCGCCGACGTTTGGGTTGAAGAACCCTTCTATGGACCAGCGTTGGGGTGGCACTTCAGTCACGCAATTACGGCCTTCGCACAAGTTGGCCCAAAACTGGTCGAGGTCTCTGGAATTGGGGTAGCGGCCGCTCAGGCCGATGATGGCAATTGACTCGCAAGCCGAGCTCGCGCCCGGCTCCATATCCGGAGCGGACGTGGCGGACGACATAGCGCTGACTCTGCTCTCTATCGTTTTCGCTGAATTTTCCTCTTGGAGCCAGCGGAAACAATGTTCTGGTTGCTCTGCGATCAAGTAGCCGCGAATTTCTCGTAAAGTACGAAAATCCCAGAACAGTGTGCTCGAAAGCCCCGGGAAATGGGGGGACAGCCGCTTGCTAATGTCTGCGATCATGAGTGAATCAACGCCTAGACTCTCAAAGGTCGCGTCCTCACTACACCGACCCAATGGGTGACCGGAAGCCGCTGATAAAGCGCCTCGAAGTCGCTCCATCACGCGCCGCCCCACATCGCTCTGTGGCAGTAAGTTGCGATGCTCGGCACCAGAAGCCGGCCCGCGCGAACATTCAAGCTGGGGCGATGAAAGACTGTTGGGACTGACTTTCTCAAGGCCCTTCAATACTAAAACTTGCGGCTTACTCGTTGCGTAAGCCTGTGCGAGCGAAGAGAAGATCTCTCCTAACGTCAGCGCACCAAGGCCGGCACTCGCGTATCGCTCCCGGGCGTCGTCACTGAGCCGCAACCCACCATTCTCAACGAGTGGCCAGTTCACGGCGAGCGTGCGCCCATGTCTGCGTCCTCGCACGGCCGCAGCGCTCCGCCACTCAGCAAAGCGGTCCATCCATGCATTGGCCATCGCATAGTCCGATTGACCTCTATTGCCCAGCACCCCAGCGACGGAGGAATATAGGATGAAGAAATCCAAGGGAATGTCGGCAGTCGCCCTGTCTAAGACCAGAGTGCCATTCACCTTAGGTGAAAACACCTGGGTCAGTTGGTCGTCAGTCTTATGGATGATGCGTACATCCCTTGCAACTCCTGCTAAATGAAAGATGCCGTGCAGTTGACGATGATCGCGGATGACACCTTGTATGAGTCTGAAGACAGCAGACGAATCGCTCACGTCGGCCTGGTGGTACTCGACGGTTATCCCCAAAGGATACTGTTGCAGCCTCGGCACGAAACTCGACCGACCGACGAGTATCAACGTAGCGTTTGGCACACGCGCTGCTATCTCCGAGACCAGTTGTTGACCCAGTGCCCCAGCTCCGCCGGTGACTAGATAGACTCCATTTTTCCGCCACGGGAAGGTGCCGCCCACTGTGTTAGTGATATCTATAGGTACTAATGAGGAGGTATAGCATTGCACCTCGGGCCGCTTGATCTCGATCTCGTTCGGATTCCTAGCGCACTCCCATACTCCTGAGATCAAGTCTCTCGTGCTCGCAAGTGCGGGAACCCCTAAGATCTGGCCGCGAAAGCGTGCACTCTCATGGGTCGCTGTTCGTAGTAAGCCGCTCATCGCCCACAGCAGGTCGTCGAAGCAGAGATCATTATTTGTAAGATTTGCAGATGGAATAATAACGCAGAGTGAGCCTTCTGCATTCGAGCGCAGGATGCACTGCACCTCATGGTTCAAGCATTTTGCATAGTCAAGGAACCGCGCGGCCGGGTCACTGTTCGCGCTCGCGAATGTGGCGAACCTTGCGGCGGGCCAGACAGTGGATAGCTCTCCCACACAATGTTCAAAGATTGAGTCCAAAAGAACGACGCTCGGACCCGCAGGCTCACGCTCGCCGTAGGTGAATTCCAAAGCTCGCCATTCACGACACCACAACGTAACCCTCTCGGCTTTTTCCCTTACCGGCTCACATGGTGTGACGAGCACAGATGCTATTCCAGCCTCAGGTTCACCGAACTTTTGCTCTGTTACCCAATATCGCTCGCGCTCGAACGGATAAGTGGGAAGCGAAATGCGGTTGAAGAGAAGGCCGTCAAAGAGCGGTCCAAAGTCGACCATGAGACCCTGGCGGAAGTGAGTTACCGCATCGGCCTCCGCGGCCGAGCACGAACCGAGATATCCCTGCAACTCATCTCGCTCTTCGCCGTTCAGCGACGCGCTCAACCTTGCGATGAGATCCTGCTTCGTTCTCACCACACAAATCCAACGAGCCGAGAGTTGCTTGCGACCGGTAAGGAGCGTGAGGCTGATGCTGCCGATCTCCAGATGAGGCTGTTCGGTCAAATGGATGAGTAGCGCAGACTGTTGCTTTCGAAGCTGTTCTGGTGTGCGCGCCGATAGCGCAATGATGTAAGAGACATTCGCGGGTGGATTGTTCTCCGGCCGCGGTGCCTCCTGAACCAGCATGTGAACGTTAGTGCCGCTCATTCCAAAAGAGCTGACTGCGGCCATGCGTGGTTTGCCAACGTGCGCAGGCCATTCGCGAAGCGTTGTTGGTACGGCGAACGGACTCGATTCCATGCTGAAGTGGGGGTTGGGTGTAGAGAAATGCAACGATGGAGGGATCTGCTGATGGACGAGCGACAAGGCAACTTTGATCAGTCCTGCCACACCCGACGCCGCAGTGGTGTGTCCGATGTTGGTCTTGATTGACCCCAACGCACAGCGATTTTGTCGATGATTGTCGCCTCCAAAGACTTCTGCGAGGGCCTTGAGTTCGATAGGATCTCCCAGCTGCGTACCAGTGCCGTGCGCCTCGATCATCTGAATGTCGCTGGGGCTGACTTCCGAGCGCGCGTATACTTCCCGTTCTAAGCGCACTTGAGAAAGTGCGCTTGGCGCCGTGATTCCATTCGTGGTGCCGTCCTGATTCATTCCACTGCCGCGGATGACCGCGTAAATGTGATCGCGCTCTGCAATCGCATCCGACAACCTTCTCAGCAAGACGGCACCTGCGCCTTCACCAGGTACGAAGCCATTTGCACGAGCATCGAATGCGTGACACCTTCCTGTACGGGATAACATTCCTGCGCGTTGGGCGGCGACGTAAAACCCGGGCGTGGACTGAACGAACACACCTCCGGCGAGAGCTATACTCACCTCCCTATTCCGAAGTGCCTGGCACGCAACATGGATGGCAGACAACGAACTCGAGCAGGCTGAGTCGATCGCAAACGCGGGTCCGTCGAGGTTTAGGAAGTACGCAATGCGAGCCGCCACCACTGATGCGGCATTACCCCACATCGCGTGCGCTGGGGCGCCTGACGGTAGTAACTTGTCGTAGTCGCTTCCGTTGTAGCCCACATATACTCCGCACTTCTGGCCGCGCATTGCCGTGCCGGCATATCCCGCGTCCTCAATAGCGTGCCAAGCAATCTCGAGATAGATCCGTTGGTGCGGATCCATGAACAGCGCTTCCTTGGGCGAAATGTTAAAAAAGGCAGCGTCGAACTGGTCGATACACTCTAAGAGTCCGCCCCGTCGACAGTAGCCCTCGGGATGGTCCTTTTCGAGTACCGAAGTCAGGTCCCAACGATTGACCTCGCGAGTTAGGTCTTGGCCTTGCACGAGGGCACGCCACAGTGCCTGCAGATCCGCCGCCGCCGCGAAACGCCCACTCATTCCAATGATTGCTATAGCTTCCTGACCATAAGCGCTGGCCTGACTCGTCGCCACTGGGAGCCGACGATCCGACAACGAGTCGACTTTTTGGTCTTCCTTTACACATCGATCGCTCGCAGGGGCCGGTTCAGCTCGAAGTGATTCGTCTAAGCGACCTCGTACTACGAGCAGGTACGTCTTCAATACATGAGCGACCAATACTTGCAGGGTACTAAAGTCAAAGAGGCTGGTGCTGGTCAGAGAGGTGTTTAGTCTGCGGTTGATCTCATCAACGGCTCGCATTCCTGTGATCGAATCCAGACCGAGGTCAGCGAATGGAATCGAGGGTGAAATCTTTGCTGATTCGATCTCGAGAGAAGCGGCCATCACCTCGAGGATATTCGTCTCAATAAATGTCCACAGTTCGCCGCCCTGTTCTTCTGGCTTCAATTCCAAAGCCGTCGACGCTACGCGTCGGACGGCAACTCGCTCATCCCTGGTGGCGGTTATCATCTGCAGCCCCTGTGAATGGTTGGTTTCTAAAGGAAAGCGAATATGAGCGAAGCCATGGTCCGTCAGAAGTTCACGCCACGTTGTAGGAGAGATTGCTGGCGTCCCGCTCAGTCGCAAATGAGGATCGCGATGGCGCCACCATCCCTCGAGCAGGCCGAACGTGACGTGAGCCGCGATGGACGGACGGCTAATCTCGCCTAGTAAAAGCAATCCGTGCGGGCTGAGGAGTGCTCGCACGTTACCCAGCGTCTGCCGAATATCCGTCGTAGCGTGAAGCGCGTTCACCGAAATAACTATGTCAAACGTCCCGAGAGACGGGTCCTGAGACGGCGGCATCTCGATGTTCAAGATGCTCGTCTTAAGAAAGTCCGCGTCACTAAAACTTCGTCGCCCGTGCCGGAGAAACACGTGAGAGATGTCTGTGTACCGATACTCTCCGACGACCGCACCCGCCCGGCGTAGCGCCTCTAGAACAACAGCAGTTGTTCCGCCCGTTCCAGCGCCGATCTCAAGAATTCGCACATCTGCGCTGTCGCTTTTTGCTTTACGAGCCCGAACGGACTCGACGAGTAAGGCCGCGAGGGTCTCGTTGCAAAGCCGGGCAGTTGAGGCGGTGCGGTAAATCGCCTCTACCGCATCCGTTGATCCGCCGGGGAAGAGAACCTCCTTTGCCTGACACCTGCCGGTTAAAATGTTTGGCAACTCACGCAACACGGCGCCTACTACGTCTGCTTGAACAGTCACGCTCCGATCTCGCTGCCATCGGCTGAGGTTTGACATCCAACGATCCCAGCACTGCTGCGCGGAATGTGTCCCAGTCCTTGATTCGCAATCGCTTGTGTACTGAACTCCCTGTTCGCTTAGCCACTGGCGGGTGCTGACCAGCCAGCGCGCGATGTACGTTGGCAGTTGATAACGTTGAACCCAGGCGTCCGCTTCTGCCTCGTCGTTGAGTGCCGGCGGGGGAATACCAGCCTCTCGCAGCTGGATCGCTAGCAAATATGCAGTTTCGCTGTTGAGATCGGCTTGTAGATCGACGTCATGCCCGTCGTGAACCGTAGGGGGAGAGGTTCGCGCTCTTGTTTGCGGAAGAACATCTGCGCGCTCTGCCCTGAATAGTACGACTTGCACCAAATCGTGACTTAGTGCTCTCTCAACTCCGTTCATGCAGTCCTGCAGGGTCAGCGCGGCATGGCCGTTATCAGAGATCCACTTGGCATAGCTGTCTGAGAAGTTTGTCAGAGGCCAATACCCCCAGTTGATGACCCGTACGGGGCAAGTCAGCACGCGTGAGCGGCCTAGCGCGTAAGCATCAAGGTAGGCACTTCCTGCAGCATAGGCACTCTGCCGCGGAGACCTCACGAACGACTCGATAGACGAGCAAATGAGTATGAAGTCGAGCTCCTGCTCCTTGCTGAATACGTCGGTGAGGGACCTGACAACCGATGCTTTCGAATTGAACGTGGCAAGGAAGCGCTCCTCACTCAAGTGAGCGAAATCGCTACCGCCCATTTCAACGCTAGCCTGTATGACTCCCTGAATGCGAGAAAACTGAGCTTTCAGTTTCTCCACCGCACAGCCTAAAGCGACCGCATCGGTCGCATCGACGCATACATAGCTGGGCGCTAGATGCCCTCGCGTTGCGCGTTCTATTCTGTTCTGAACCTGAAGATCATCTGAGCTTCTCCGACCCAACCAGACGACTTGCGCAGCGTACTTTTCAATCAGGTAGGCCGTGATCTGCTCACCAACATTGCCACCTCCTCCGATAATCAAGTACACGCCGCGTTGCTTGAAGCCACAATTCGCTTCATCGGAAACCTGGGGCTCATTGAGCTCACAGGGGACCAAGCGTTGCTCAAATACTTGTCGGCTTCGGCAACGATAGGGTGCACTTGGTCCGCGCAGGATCGTCGTCAGATCCGTGGGATGCGGCAACTCCGCGAGGCTTGGTACGTTGATGACGTGCACCCTGCAGTCTGAGTGTTCATTGGCGAAGCATCCCACTATGGCTTCGATCGCTGCGTTCTGTGGATGAATGCTCTCGGGACCTCGTTCGCCGCCAATGGTGAAAAAGGTAATCGCGGAAGGCCTCCTCTGTGCAGATAAATACTTGAGAACACGCAGGCATGTCATTAGCACTGTCAAGTCATCTGAGAGGTCGAAGCGCGGCGCTGGCAACACCCAAAGCAAGTGGTCCACATCCGACCAAATTCGGCCATTCAAAGCGGTGAGTTCGTCGCCCGGAGACTCGTGAAATTCGATGGACTGAAAGCAACGGCGGAGCGCGAGGTAAGCAGAGTCTGAAATCCCGAAAAAAACGGCGTGCCCCTCGGAGTGCCCCACATCGCCTGAGGGGGGATGGATTGACACCCATTGTTCAACCATCGTGTGAACTGGTGCCTGCACTGCCACTTCGCTAGCGGAATTGAGTGCGTGGCAATGCTGACGCTTACTCAGCGTGTACCAGTAGCACTCCCGCGCAAATGGATACGTGGGAAGCGAGATGCGCTTCGGCCTCATATGGCAGTACAGCGAAATCCAATCGACCGGTGCACCGCGTGACCAGGCAGCAATTACGCTGGCGAGGTCTCGATTCTCGGGATGCCACACAGGCTCCGGGTCGGAATGGAGCGGTTCGGAAGCTAGGCTTGAGCGGGTGATCCTGTCAGTTGGTCGCCGGCTCAGGGCCAGCGCCAGTAACTCTTTGAGGTGGTCAAAGCTGTCGGCGAGAAAAGCGAGACGTTCTGACATCGGTTCACGGCCGACTTGAAGCGTGAAAGCAAGGTCTGCCAATGCACCTTCTGCAACATCTTTGCCATTGATCCAGGCAAGCAGATCAGCTACTCGCTCTTCCAATGCTTCTTGGGTGCGGGCTGACAAAACGATCACCACGGGAGACTGATGGGGAGTGAGCGGAGTGCCAGCGGCCTCGCGGAACTCCTCGAGTATCAAATGCGCATTGGCGCCCCCGGCACCAAACGCGCTGATGCCAGCAGTGCGTGGGTACACACGACCTTTGAAACGCGGACGTTCCCATTCCTCGAGACGGTGCTGCAAGCGAAATGGTGTTGCTGCCCAATCTACATGCGAGTTGGGTTGCTTGGAATGCAAGCTTGGTACGAGCAATCCATGGCCCATTTGGAGCAGGACCTTGGTAACTCCAGCTATTCCAGCCGCGGCCTCCGCATGGCCGATGTTGCTTTTTACCGAGCCGAGCGCGCAGAACTGACGCTCTTGCGTGAATCGGGACAGGGCCTTCGTGAGGCCTGCGACTTCGACGGGATCGCCGAGCTTCGTGCCAGTGCCATGTCCTTCGATATAGGAAATCGCCCGCGCCGGCACTTTCGCAATTGAAAGTGCACGCGTAACAACCTCTGCCTGAGCGCTCGGGTTCGGCACCGTAATCGCGCCTACTCGGCCACCGTGATTGATCGCTCCGCCCTTGATCACGCCATAAATATGATCGCTGTCGCGTAGAGCGGCTGCCAGCGGCTTGAGCACCAGACATCCGACGCCTTCTGCAGGCACGTAGCCGTCCGCGTCTTCTCCAAAACTACGGCATCGTCCCGATACGGATGCAAATCGACCTTGAGATAACAGCTGAAACTTATGGGGGTGCAGCGATAGGTTTACGGCGCCAGCGAGTGCAACCCTGCAGTCCCCGTCGATTAGGCTTCGACAGGCCAGATGAATTGCGGTCAGAGAAGAGGAACACATCGTGTCCACGGCGACGCTAGGACCATGAAAATCGAGGCTGTGAGAGACACGATTAGCGATAGACGCAATGCTAGCCCCAAGGGCAAGCGGGAGAGCACTGCTCTCTAGGCCGAATAGCTGAAACTCTGTGTACATAGCTGCGGCGAAAACGCCCACGTCCGCAGTTGTGTCAGAGCTACGAAGCGCCACCGGCGTGTAGCCGGCATCTTCGATCGCAGCGTACGCGCTTTGGAGGAATAGGCGTTCTTGGGGGTCGATGACATGAGCATCACCTGGGGCGATGCCGAAAAAAAGCGGATCGAACTCGTCTACTCCGGGAATGAAGCCCCCGAATTGTAGATACGATTTTCCCGGCTGGCCCGCAACACCGTCGCCATACCTCCTGTGATTCCACCTATCTTCTGGAACTGGTGTTACTGAGTCACGGCCATCGCGTAGATTCTTCCAGAACTCTTCTGCATTACGCGCCTGCGGATATCGACCAGAAATTCCAATGATGGCAATGTCCCATGGGCCTTGAACCGAGGATTCACCGCCGACGTGCTCTTCAAACCGCGCACTCGGCCCGACATTATCCGGCGAGTCCGTACCAATGCCGGAGCGAGTTGACGTTAAGCTGATTGAGCTGGAATGCTCTGATACCAGGAAGCGTGCAATCGCAGCCACGGTCGTCTGTTCAAATACGAACGTGGCAGGAAGCGGCCCTGTCAGTGGCTCAAGCGCGCGCGCGACGTGCACGGCTTTGATTGAGTCCATTCCATAAAAGTCAAAAGTCTTTTCTGAATCGATTTGCTCGGGGGCAAACCCGAGTGCGCGTCCGATCGCCTTTCGAGCAATACCCAGCGCGAGTTCATACAACACCGGGCTTTCAGCGCGGGCTGCTTCAACGGAGACTTTTGTTCCGTGATGCCGTTGGAATCGCTGACCTTCACAGCGCTCCGTGCTGTTTGTATCACCGTGAATCACGATCGCGTGCGGGACGTCCGCATGCCATGCGCTGTGCAGTGCCGAAAGCGCGTCAATTGTTGGGAGCGGCCGTAATCCGTTCTCACGCATCGCTGCCAAGGCGTCCGCACCGGGTTGCATTCCACCTCCTTCCCAGTGTGGCCAACTGATCGCCAGAGTCCTACCAGTTCGCTGGCCTACGGATACCTGCTTATTTCGCTGTTCGGCGAAACAGTCGAGCCACGCGTTGGCGTAGGCGTAGTCCGACTGCCCAACTGCCCCGTAAACACCCGAGAGAGACGAGAATGTCAGGAAATGGTCAAGACTCAATGAGGCGGTTGCAAGATCTAGATTAATTCCCCCCTGTATTTTCGGCGCTAACACCGACTCAACATCAACTAACGACTTTCGCGCGATCAGACCATCGCGCAGGACACCTGCGCAATGTACTACCCCATCAATTTTTCCGAATTCGCGGACCAAATCGGAAACCAAGTTCTGCACGGAATCCGCGTTGGCCACATCCACTGCTCGATAACTAACGATGGCGTCACCTCCGCGAAGATTTGCGAAACTAAATGCGATCTTGTCGCACGCGGTGCGGCCTACCAAAATAACGCGAGCGTCATGTGTCGTGCCAACAATGTCTTGCGCGATCAAGCGCCCAATGCCGCCAGCGCCACCTGTAATCAGATAAACTCCACCATGCTTCCAGAGTGAGAGCGTAAGTGGGGCCCGAGTTACCTCCTCATAACTGCCGACGAGCCGGCGCCCGTTGGCGTATCTAATTTCCGTCGAACCACTGAGACGCGCTTCGTGAAGAATCCAGTCGCTTAGAACGGGACCGTCGACATGCGCGGTGCGAATGATCTGCACGCGCAGAGTGGGATACTCAGCTCTCGCAGTCTTGAGTAGGCCTGATATCGCGCCTAAGAGCGCCGACTCGCCATCGTCAGACACGACGAGCTGAATGATCGCTGGCCGGATCGAATTACGGGATATAAGGCGTCTGATACTTGCGTATGCCTGCTCAGCCGCATACACAGCCTGCCTATACGACCCAGCGCTGCTGGGCAGCACCTCAAGCACGGAGGCCTGTAGCCGCTCGCGTACAGCGGTGGCATCACTACAAGCCGGATCCAGGAGTACGAGGTGCTCCGAGTTCCCATCTTGCGCGGCCATCGGCGTCACTGAGGTGGGTACACTGTCGATCCAACGACGCTTCAAGACCTGAGTACGAACCGCACCATCCTTAAGACGGCGCGTACTGAGGCCGACGATCTCCACCGCGATGTTCCCAGTGGGATCGCACACCTGAATGTCGTACTTGACGCCTGCGATTCCGCTGCGAGGCTGTATCAGCGCAAACACTTTAGTCTGCAGCGTCCGTCTGACACGAATCTCGTCGGCGGCGAATGGCGGGCCTACCGGTTGCCATCGCGACACGGAAGACAGCAGTGCGAATGCCGCAACTGCTTGGAAGGCTGCGTCCAGAAGGCTCGGATGAACGAGGAAGGCGCCAGCGGTGTCTCTCACAACCTCCGGCAGCTCAATCTGCGCAAGAAGAAAGGGGGTGTCACCCGACAGACCACCTTTAACTTCCAAGATACTGCGAAAAGCGGCACTGTACTGTACGCCGAGCGATTGCAGGTTTTCATAACACTGACTAACGTCAAACATGTGAGCGCAGGCGTGCTGGAATAACTCAAGATCGACCCGCGGTGGCACGATTTGAAGGTCTTTCGGCAGCAGCGCCACGCTGAAGGCTGAATGCGCGCTCGTGGCTGCATCGTCATCAATACCTATCTCACAACGATACTCGTCGCTACCCATAGCGCGATATCGAACGTACACAGCCACTGGTAAGTGGCCGACCGCTACAGCACGTAGCCACGATACGTTTCGCAGAAGGACTGGAAGTAAGTCGGGAAATGTCAGCCCGTCAGGGCCATAAGTCCCGTGGCGACGGTCCTTGATCAGTCCTGCTACTGCTAGCTCCACATGCATCGCAGCGGGCAGCGTCTTCTCACCTTCCACGACATGGCCTGAAAGATAGAACTCTGCTCCGCTTAGAATTGTCGTGTACGAGGTCGGAGAAACTTTCCTGACGGCCTCCTCAAGATCCTTGCCCGAGTCCGCGAGCCCGCCACTAGAAATACAGCTCGTCGCCAAACGATAAACTTCGCGCGCGAAAGGATAGGTGGGCAGTGAAACGCGGCGGGGACGAGTGACATATAGCTCCCGCCAATCGATATCGACGCCCGTTACCCAGAGACTCAGCGCACGATGCGCGTTACCTTCATTGATCCAACGGCCGACTACCTGGATGAAGTCACGATCTAAACCAGCGGCATACGGCCGTGGTTTGAAATTAGACGCATCGCCAAAATGGAGGCAGTTGCTGACATCACCGCGCAGCCAAGCGCTAATTGATCCACGAAGCTCATCAGCTGTCTTGGCCTCAATCGCGAGCCGATATTCCTTAGGCTCGCGTCCCACTTGCAAAGTGAACGCAATGCATGACATTAACTCAGCATTGACATCGGACCTATTCAATCGGTCGAGCAACAACTCTGCGATCTTCCTCAACGCACGCATGTCACGACCAGACAATAGGAACAGCATCGAAACGGACGTGGCCTCGATCTGAGAGTCGCTGTCGTCGTGCGCCTCCTCCACAATAACGTGCGCATTACTGCCTCCGGCCCCGAAAGATGAAACTCCGGCTATTCTTGGATAGCGGTGCTCCTTTCCTTCGGAATAAAATAACGATCCGTGCCAGTCCGCTGCCGTTCGCTGCAGTCGAAATGGAGTTTCGCTGAAATTAATTTCCGGGTTGACTGTCTCAGCGTGGAGCGATGGAACCAGCGTGCGATGGCGCAATTGCAGCAGCACCTTCGCAACGCCGGTGAGACCCGCTGCCGACTCTCCGTGCCCCAGGTTCGACTTGACCGATCCTAATGCGCACCACTGCCGATCGGAGGTCTGCTCGCGAAAGGCGCGAGTTAGGCCCTCAATCTCAATGGGATCTCCTAAAGGCGTGCCGGTACCATGCGCCTCCAGATAGGTTATTGCGCGCGCTGGCATCCCGGCTCGCCTGAGCGACTCAGAGATGACCTCGCTTTGAGCCCTAGGGTTTGGAACGGTATAGCCACTGGTCCTACCCCCTGCATTCACAGCCGTTGCGCGAACGACGCCGTAAATATGGTCTCCGTCAGCACGTGCTTTCTCGAGCGGCTTCACGAGCAAGGCAACAATGCCCTCGCCGTCAACGAAACCGTCTGCCTCGCTACCAAACGACTTGCAACGGTCGCCACTTGATAACACCCCAAACTCGCAGAGCGTCATTAACTGCTGCGATTCCAGAATGAGATTTGTGCCCCCGACGAGAGCGCAGTCACAATCGCCACTTTGTAGCGCGTTCACGGCCAAGTGCAGCGCCGTTAACGACGATGAGCACGCCGTGTCGACCGCCATGCTCGGGCCAGTGAAGTTCAGGAGGTAAGAGACACGGTTAGGAATCGACCAGTATGTTGGTTGTTTCCCATACAGACTGTTCATCACACCGACATAAACGCCGACTCGAGCGCCGAGACTGCTCGGCGTATATCCTGCGTCCTCGATGCACGCATATGCTTCCTGAAGAAATAGCCGCTCCTGGGGATCCATACGCACGGCATCGATTGGCGCGAGTCGAAAGAACGTGGGATCAAATGCGTACACGTCGTCCAAAAGTCCGGCAAAGCGAGTGTAGACAGCTCCCGTCGCCGTACGTGTTTCACTATAGTGTTCACGCCAGTTCCAACGGTCAGGTGGGATCTCCTGGATACAGGTTCGTCCCGCACGCAGGCACTCCCACAGCTGGTCTATTCCGTCCGCCTTTGGCCACCGTCCGGACAGACCAATTATTGCGATGGATTTGACCTGGACGTCTTGCTGCCTTTCCGCAGAGGAGTCCGACACGACCAGTGCACTGCTATCTCGGAGAACTGGAGCTTGTGTAACGCCTTCTGCCGGTAATTTGTGATCCTCTACGTCCGCCGCCACAAGCCTGTCGAGCTCGTCGGTGTGACGGAGGCAAATGTGCTCAGCGAGCGCAGCCACTGTTTGATGTTCAAAGAATATCGTCGAACGCGCTGTTGGGATTATTTTCCTCAGCTCTTTAGCAAGTGAGCTGATCATCAACGAGTCAACTCCGTACCGATGTAACGGCTCATCGGCGCCAATTTCCTCGGCAGGCATCTTGAGTACTTCGCTAATCAGGTCCCTGACTCGCCGAACGGCAATGCCATGCATTGCGATATCAATCACTGCCGATGAACGTGCTGAGTTAGGCTGCACATCCATCGGCATCGATGTCTGTTTCTGTACCTCACGGTTCGCGCACTCCGTCGCTGGAGACGGTTGATCACACACAGACGTTCGAATACATCCGTCGCTTTCGGCGACTATCAGCACTTGTCGACCTCGCGTGATCTGATCCGCACTATCGGCAATCACTCTCAGACCTTGCTGGTCGAGCGTGGTCGTCCAGCGCTTTGCGCTGAGTAACGGACCTCCGTTAGCTCGGAGCCAAGGGTCTCGAAAAAGCCACCAACCATCGAGAAGTCCAAATGTCAGGTGAGTGAAGAGGTCATTCTCGACAATCTCATTGAGAATAAGCACACCATTGCACTTGAGAAGAGCTTTTACGTTCTGCAACGTCTTGACAATATCCGAAGTCGCGTGGAGCACATTTGTCGCGATAACACAGTCATATGCCCCGAGCTCGAAGCCCTGTTCCTGAATTGGATCTTCAAGATCAAGCGTCTCGAAGGAGAGCGTCGGATACTTCGATCGCAGCTCACGGCGGGCCGCATGAATCATTGAGGCAGACACGTCCGTGAAGACGTACTCCACCGTCGTCGATGTAAAACGCGCAACTCGTGCCAGCACATGATGTGTTGTGCTGGCCGTCCCCGCACCCACCTCGATGATGCGGAACTTGTGTTGTGGCGGGTGATCCTCTGGGACCAGTGCCTCTACGACACGAGCCACTGCCCCGTTGAATATCTCTGCATGTGCGTGCTTGCCATAGATGGCCGCGACCGCAGCCGTAGAGCCACCCGGAAACAGAACGTCCGTTGCGAGACGCTTTCCTACCAGCACGTCTGACAAGGCCGGCAGGGTCATTGACAACAGCGTGCGCCGCGCCTCAATTTGCGGGTCGTGCTCGCATGCTTCTATATTGTGGGACCACTGCGTCAAGCCGTCGCTTGGCGATCCGGGTGGCGTGACAACGCTATACCGGCCCTGCTCGCTGGCTATCAGTCCATACTGGGCCAACTGCGCCAACGCTGAATCCGTCCATCTGATGAAGCCTGGCCTGATGTCTAGCTGCTCGATAAGATCAGCCGAAGTGAACGACCTCCCAACGCTCATTCCCATACGGATCAGAATATTCAACAGGGCTTTGGCAGCGAGCGCGTCAAGTTCGGAAATTCGCGGCGACTCAAGTGCGGCAATAACCGCTGCGTTCGGGGAGATTGCGGCGAGCTTCTGTCGCTCAAGTCGGACACCTGACACCGCCTTCGCGACTACGACACGCTCATTCGTGCAGATCGACAATCGTTCCTTGATCGCGTCACCAGACGATTCGAGATAGGCAAGTTGCTCTAGCGGGTTGGCGAGTAGCGCCTCTATAGCATTCATTGCCCCGTCCGAGCGGATCGAATCGAATCCCAAGTCCGCGAGGCGCCGACGATACTTCTTGTTAGCGACCGCTCCAATCGAGCCCCAGTAGCCCCAGTTGATCGTGCGCACCGGAAACGTAACGCGCCCGGCCAAAGCTCGAGCGAACTCGTCTTCAAAACACGATGCCGCTGCGTAGTTGCATTGACCCGGGAGAGTTGCCGCGCTTTGCACTCCCGAGAAGAACAGCATGAAGTCGAGGTGGTCGCGTCCGAAGACCTCTGCCATACGCCGACAAACGTCTGCCTTGGCAGAAAATGCGTCCTGGAAGCGAGCTTCAGTCATCGTTCGCGCAGTCGCATCAGCAAGCACGAGCGCAGAGTGAATGACCCCATGAACACAGCCGAACTCCCGCGACACCTCAGCTTTGACAAGTTCGAGGGCACTGGCGTCGCGCGCGTCAGCGCGAAAGTATCGTGGGGCCTCACCATACCGCGACAGCCTATCGAGTTTCGCCTGGAGCTCAGAATCGAGCGGTCGCCGACCAATCCAGACAACCCTTGCGCTGTAAGTACGTATTAGATACTCGGTATAGGTTTCACCAATACCGCCCGAGCCACCGATGACCACATACACTCCCCTGACTCGGTGCAGACTCGGGAGATCAGCGTTGGCAACAAACGGAATCCACAATCGTTGATGCCATACCCCTCCCTTGTAGAGTTGCTCCCGCGGTCTCGTCGCTGCTGGGTCATCGCGCAGTACGTCCCTTATGGGCCATGCACCTCCCCCGGACATGTCTAGCCGCCGTATGAACCAATCCGGATTCTCGTTTGAGACCGATCCAAACACACCGTGGAGGGCGGCTTGATCTGGGTTTCCGGAACCTTGCGCGCCGAGCGAGTAAGCGTCGTCCGTGAGGACTGAGATAAAAAGCCGCCTGTCAGCGTACCCGCAGTCGATTAGTGCTTTTATCAAACGAAATCCAGCCAGGGCTGGCGTAATATCGCGCGCCACTCCCAAGTGCGATGTCTGCGAGGGGGCCAGCCAAAGCAGATGTGCGATAGCACTTCTTGCGCTCAGCGCCTTCATGAAATCCTGAACCGACGCGGTACTCGGGAGAATCTCGACCTCTTCTGCAGGTACTTCACTTTGAAATGCTCGAAGCGCAGGGTGTGTCGGGTCCGAAAGAATTAGCCGCCGCGTCGGCTCGGTATGCGGCACGCTCGGCTCTGCACGCGGTACCTCTCCTGTTGGCATCCACACAGGCGCCAGTAGCATCGGGCAAGACGGTGCATCTGCCTGATGCGTCCGCGCCATCTCACCTTCAATCCCTCGCTCGAACGTATGGGACTGAGACGCAGGCAAACCACCTACTCGAAATGCGACCTCAAGAATTCTCAGACGGACACGTCCGTCGTCATCACATACATCGATGTCCACCGTAGGAGTGGCGTCGTCTGCGAAATCCTGGCGAGACCGTCGCACGTATACCCATGCCGCGCCGTCGTAAAAGTCTCCATAGCTCTCGAGCTGCGAAAGCGAATACGGCATGTAAGTGGGTATCGATTCCGGAAGAGTTGCGTCATGCGGCAACAGCAAGCCGATGAGTGTTTGCAGCGCTGAGTCCACCATGGCGGGATGCAGCAACATCGCGCGGTCATCTCTCGTCACAGTCCGGTCGTACTCCAATCTACCAATCGTCGAAAGTGCGTCATCGGCGGTACGACAGAGGTGGAGACGAGAAACTCGTCGGAAACTCGCTCCGTAGCTCAGCCCTGATGCAGAAAAAATTTGATAACAGCGGCTGCCCGCAACCTCCCGCACGCTGGCACTTCGTAAAGCTCTCAAATCAATGATGTAAGGCGGCGCCTCGTCACCAAAAACCCGTATGAGTGCCGTGCAGTGGACTACCTCAACAGTGCGCGGCCGATTCGAAGGGCTTGTGTAGATCGTGACTTCAGCTTCTTCAGGCGTCTTCCAGTGAAGGGAGGTGTAGACTGCGACAGCCTCGCGCTCAACTATCAGTGGCAGCGACCAGAATATTTGACTAATTTGAATACGTGCTGCGGGTCGATTGCCTGACGTAGATAGGACGGCTGCCGCCCGTGCCATTTCGAGATACACCGAGCCCGGAAGGACATTTCGCCCCCCCACGATGTGTTCCCTTAGAAAAAGCTCCTCACCGCTAAACAGCGAGGAGAACAGCGCGCCGGACACACTTTCCTCTCGTGTGTGAACCAATGGATGAAGAAGCGAAGCGCGCATGAAGAACGCGCAATTTGGAACCCAATGCTTTCTGCGCGAAAAAACATACGTCGGGAGACCCACACGCCTTGCCTGTGCCGTTAGGAAGAGCGCCCCAAATTCCGGCGCCTCTCCGGCGAGATACGATCGCGCCATTGTCCTCAGGCGTTCGGTGACACCAGGTGCTGCGTCGGCCGATGCAAGGTAGCCCCCGATCAGCTCGTCGCAACTCTTAGCGTCGGCAGCTGCGTCGCGTAGCTGGTGAATGAGCTGCGCTCGCGACGACGCGATACAGGCGAACCGCTTTGAAAAATGGCGCCTACCGGTAAGCAATGTATAGCTAACGTCCAGAAGACGCAGATCCGACAATGCTTCGAGATGCGACGCAAGCCGTATGATCTGTTGCCTCAGTTGAGGCTCACTAGCAGACGAAAGCACGAAAAGCCGAGGTTCCTCTCGCTTCGCGTCAGAAATCGCTTCGTCTGCTTCCTCAAGTAGGACATGACAATTTGTTCCACTGAATCCGAAGGAACTGACGGCCGCCCGTCGTGGAAGACCGTCGGGCGCTTCCCATGGTATCGAGGTAGTCGGCACGAAGAACGGACTCTCAGCTAGATTGATAAGCCTGTTTGCCGTGTTGAAATGCAGTGATTGCACAATCCTACGGTGCTGTAAGCACAACAGCGCCTTAAGGAGGCCGGCCACTCCAGCCACAGCAGTGGTGTGTCCGATGTTGGTCTTGATAGACCCGAGCGCGCAGAAGTTCCGGCGTTTCGTATCCACTCGGAACGCCTTGCTGAGCGCCCCAAACTCGATAGGGTCGCCAAGCTTCGTGCCCGTCCCGTGCGCCTCAACCATTTGAATGGTGTCGGCACTAATGCAGACCTTGTCATAGACTCCACGTAACAGCTTTTCCTGGGCAGATTCGCTCGGAGCAGTGATGCCGTTGGATGCTCCGTCTTGATTGACTCCAGACGCCCGAATCACGCCATAGATGCGATCTCCCGCGGCACGAGCATCCCGCAGGCGTTTCAGCACAACACACGCAGCGCCCTCTCCTGGCACGAACCCGTCAGCTGTGTCTGAAAACGTCGCACAGCGACCAGTCGGCGACAGCATCGACGCCCGATTTGCGGCCTGATAGAACCTCGGGGTTGTCGCGATGAACACGCCCCCCGCCAGCGCGACGTCACTCTCCCCGTCACGCAACGATCCGCATCCGAGATGAACCGCAACCAACGAGCTCGAGCACGCCGTGTCGATCGTAACCGCCGCCCCCTGCAGATTCAGAAAGTACGGGAGTCGCGCCGAAATAATAGACGGTGAATTGCCCCACATTGCCTGGGCGGGGGGTTCCATCGGCGAGCTATCGATGACCGTCTGATAATCGGATGCGTTACAACCAACAAATACGGAGCACTTTTTCGCCCGTAAGTCTTCGCCAGCGAGCCCGGAATGCTCAATTGCCTTCCATGCTTCCTCCAGAAACACACGGTGTTGCGGATCCATATAGTCCGCCTCGGCACCCGTGATGTTGAAGAACTGAGCGTCGAATGCATCAATGTCAGGAAGTAGTGCGCCGTGATAACAGTTTGACGCTTTCTCGCTTTTGTAGACTTCGGATAAGTTCCAACGGGTTACCGGAGATACGGTCGTCTGGCCGTTGACGAGTAGCGTCCACAGTTCCTCAGGCGACTCGGCCCCGGCAAATCGGCAGCTGAAGCCGACTATTGCAATGTCGTACCCCTCATCGAGGCCCGCGTGATGCTTAGGCATTTCAATCGCCGCAGCGTCCTCGCTCTTTTTAGTTGGTAGGAGCGTCTGCACATGGGTAACGAAAGCATTTAGCGAGGTGTGTGTATACGTCGCCGTCAGAGACACCTCAATGGCTAGCCTCTCGTTAATTGAATGAATGAATCGCCCGCCAAGTATCGAATCAAGACCCAGGTCGGCAAACGCGCACCGCAGATCCAATTCCTGCGGATCCGTTTTTAATAGAGCCGCCAACTCGTGAGTGATAATTGAAGCGAGATCGCCCGACTGGGCACCGCTGAATGGCTCGATTGTCGGAGGGCGCTCGGTCAAAGTCATCTCAGCTAGGGTTTCTAACTCTCGGATCAATCCATCGCTTCGCGCAGCGAGTACCGTTTGGTTAAGCGGAGGTATATGCGGCCCGTGATTGACGATTGTCTTAATGCCCTCATCGTCGAGCACTCGCACCCACTGATCCGGCGTGAGCAGCGGGCATCCGGAGATGCGCAAATTGTGGTCGTCAAAGCGCCACCAACCCTCTAAAAGTCCGAAGGTGACGTGCATGAACGCGCTATTCTCCGAAAGCTCGTTGAGAACAAGCAAACCGTCACGCACTAAGAGGCGCTTCACGTTCCGAAGGGTGCTCCGAATACTCGACGTAGCGTGCAGGACGTTTGTGGCGACAATCAGGTCGTAAGGCTTCTCTTCGTTTGGAAGCGAAGGGCGTTCGATGTCGAGGCGTCGAAAAACAAGAAATGGGTAGCTCTGAGACCAACGCCTTTCAGCATCAGCCAGAAAAGCCCTAGAGACGTCTGTAAAGCTGTACTCGCTAATGCAATCACGGTATTTTTCGATCGCAGCGAGGATCTCCTGTGTAGTCCCGCCCGTGCCGGCACCGATTTCGAGGAGTCGAAATCGGGCGCCGGGGTCGCCGCGCAGCCGTTCGGATAGCTCGCATTCCACCAGCTTCGCGACTACCGAATTGAAGTGATTGGCCACAGGATTGTTCGCATAGACCTTTGCGACCATCTCACTGGATCCGTGTGGGAAAAGTGCCTGCGTAGGACTGATTTCTCCTTTGAGTATTGGCCGAACAGAGCTCAACGCGAGATCAGCCAGATCAACGCGTTCTTTCAGGCCTGGAAAAGTGAAGAAATATTGCTTTTGGTAATCCCATCGCTCCCTTACCTGCCGGTCCTCAGTTGCGAACTGTGTGAGGTGTGCCCCGTCTGCTGATCGCGCAATACATCCACACTGCAGGAGCTGCGAAATACTCTCTGTAACCCAAGGGAGATGGCTGCCGCTACAGGTCAACGTTTCTGCCAATGAATCCGGGATAGCTGGCCAAGCTCCCAACACACCGACGGATCGAAGTTCACCGCTGAGCCGCTCAAGAATGCAATGATCAAAACTTTGCCAGGCCGCAATCTCGTCAGCGGATATTTCCTTCGGAAGGACGGTCGACGCTGCTTCTGACAGCACTCCCGCAGACGGTGGAGGCGTGGAATGGGCTAGGGCAAGCCTCGCGCATTTTTTTAGGTCTACAAAATCACGGGCACTGCCTCGGTTTAGTAGAGCAACGTACGCAATCTGCGATAGCGGCGATGAAAGTAGCCAGTCCAGCGCAACCCATCCGCCCGTCGGGTCGATAGCTCCGATCCCTTCCCTGGCCATGTGCTCCCGGTTGAGATGAGAGGACACTGTGCCACGATTCCCCCAGTAGCCCCAGTTGACCACTTTGACAGGCACACGACTGGAAGAAGAGATTGACCTCGCAAAGGCGTCCTGGAAGCAGGATCCCGCCGCGTAATTTGCTTGCCCGGCCGCTTTGAGGGTCGATTGAAACGACGAGAAGCAAAGAATGAAATCTTTCGCCTGAGGCTCAAACGTGCTCACTAGGTTTACGGTCCCGTCGATCTTCGCAAGCAGGGTCGTGCACAGCTGCTCGGCCGTCATCAGCGCAATGGTCTTGTCTGCAAGGACCAATGCCGAGTGCACTACGCCGTGAATGGCGCCGAAGCGAGACTGCACTTCTAAGCAGATTTGAAGTAAGGATCCGGCATCAGCAACATCACCCCGGAAGTAGGCAGGCATCGGCCCAAACTGCGCGAGCCGCGCAGCCTTTGCGCTGATTGAGCGGTCGAATGGCCTCCTTCCGATCCAGATAACCTGTGCACCATAATTTTTGATCACGAATTCGGACCAACTTTCGCCGAGGCCCCCCGCCCCACCAACCACGATGTAAACTCCGCCACGACGATATCGAGTTACCGGTGGTACGTTTCGTTCTATCGGCAGCAGACGCAGCTGATAAGTTACGGTTGATCGGATCGCGATTGGATTGCCGCAAGACTCGACAGGCAGACTGACAATCAGGTTCCAGTCAATTCGCTCCTCAGGATCTACGTCGACCAGTCGAATCTTCCAATTGAGCTGTTCCTTGGAGAAGGCGCCCATTAGTCCGAGGACGCCTGCATGGGCGCCATCTGGCCTTGAACGACCACCCACAGCGCATCCGTTTCTGGTAATGATTGTTAGCCCGATACGTCGACCGCCAAGCTGCAATTCCAACAAGGCCTTGAGCAGACCAAACGCCTGATTGATTGCATCCTTCGCTCGAGCAGCGTGATCACAGTCCGTCAGCGCAGCGGGAAGAAGCCACAACACCTGATTTATATCGTATGTATCGGACCGTGAAACGCCTTCAATCGAGGTGAGGATGCGACTGCGCTCGAACCGATTCGCAATCTCCCGCAATTCATCATCCGCCTCATCGCAGATCACCAGCACCCGCTCGTCGCGCGGCGGCACTGGTGCTAATGGGTTGAGAGTTAGGGCCTCCCAATGCGGAAGAAGAAGCATTTCCTCCTGGATCGCGCTCGTGCTGTTCGCTGCGGTCCGGGCCGGGGTGTGATCGGCGTCCACTTGGCGTGGCGAATCGACGAACCAGTGTCGTTTCCGTTCGAAGGCGTAACCCGGAATCGCGAAGGTCGCGGGATCCAATGGGCGAGCGGTGCCCGGCTCGAAGAAGTCCTCCCATTGTACGGAGCCGCCGTGCGCCCAACTTTCTAGGCTAGCATGCAGATGCTGTTTGCCTTGTCGTGAGGCGGACCGTTTAAGGACATCGAGCTCTGGAACACCCTTCAAGAACTCGTCCAGGCACGAGCGAAGATCGCTGGCCGAAGCGGCCCAACATGCAAATCGACTTTCGAATTCTGCCCGGCACGAACACAGCGTGAAAGCGAGCCCCCCCAATTCGTCACGATTGGGTTCCGAAGAGGTTAGAAAGTCACGGAGTCGTTCGACATAGAGCCGAAGACTCGCTGGCGACTTTCCGGAAATCGGAAACGGGAACCTTACATCCGGCCGTGCCTGGAGTACGTTACAGGCCGCGTCTACCTCCTCTAAAACAACATGGGCATACGCACCACCAAATCCGAACGAGCTCACACCAGCGCATCGTCTGAGCTGGCTACCATCGCGGAGTGGTTGTGGCCATGGAGCCGTCTCTCTTGGGATAAAAAATGGTGACTGTTCAAGGCTTATGTACTGGTTCGTAGCGTTGAGTTGATGAGCCGGGATCGTGCGAAACCGAAGCGCTAGCGCTGCCTTGATAAGACCCGCAATTCCCGCCGCAGCTTCAGAGTGGCCAATTAATGGCTTGACCGAGCCCAATGCGCAGTACGGGCTCGGTGTTTTCGGAAGATGGAGCCTTTCGCGCAGCCTCTTGAAAGCGATGGTAAGAGCAGATACTTCTGCGGGATCACCCAAGCGCGTACCAGTTCCATGCGCTTCTATGTACCCTATTGCATCTGGTGACACCGCTGCATTGATATGCACACTTTCAACGAGCGCGGCTTGCTGATTCAGGTTGGGGACGGTAAGTCCAGAGGCACGGCCGCCATGACACGTCCCACTCCCCTTGATCGTTGCGTAGACGTAATTGCCAGCTTCTGTTGCTAGCACAAGCGGCTTGAGCAGCACCGCCGCGACGCACTCCCCTCGCCCGTAGCCATCCGCGGCTTCATCAAACGTTTTGCACACACCATTCGGCGAAAGCATTCTTCCGCTTCCAAATGAAGCGAAGCGCTTCTCACTCCAGCAGATATTTACCCCTGCCACAATTGCCTGCCGACACTCGCCACGCTTTAGCGCCTCCACCGCAAGGTGAATTGCCATCAACGAGCTTGAGCATGAGGTGTCGACTGTGAGACTCGGCCCTCGCAAATCAAGACAGTATGAGACTCGGTTCGCCAAGATTGACGCGAAATTGCCTGTAGTTACGTACAAATCCGGCACACCGCCACTCTGGTCAATCATTTCTGAATAGTCGTAGTTGCAAGCGCCCACAAACACACCAGTGTCGGTGCCCGCCAAACTCTTCGGATTAACTCGTGCGTCTTCGAGCGTGTGCCACACTACCTCTAATAGCATGCGTTGCTGCGGATCCATCAGCTCCGCTTCCCGTGGAGAAATTTGGAAGAAGGCCGCGTCGAATCGGTCGACGTCACTTAAGAACCCGCCGCGAATGGTCGCCGGCTGAATAGATTTCCACCCACCATGACGGTCGGCAGGAAGCGGAGAAATGCCGCTGACTCCCCCTCGAATGTTCTTCCAGAATTCAAGAGCGGTACTCGCTCCGGGAAATCGCCCATTGATCCCTACAATTGCAATGTCCGTGGCAAGTCCGGCGTGTGTCGCTGAGCCATTCATCTCTGCTTCCTTTGCATACTGGTCCGCGAATCAACCTTCCTGCTGAAAATCATGTCGCGTATGGGGAACGACCGAGATGACGTGCAGTACTGCTGATGCAGAAGCACCGTCGACAACAGAAACATGAATGCCTGATTCTCCGAGGGCGTCAACGCGCCAATCGGCTTGGTACGTACCTTTTTCGCCAACGCAAGCGCGTACGAAGTGTCGAGAATCTCTATCTTCTCGAGCTCATGTTGGGAATACACAAGCTCCAGATACTCCGGGTTTCCGCGTAGAAATGTCGCGGCGTCAGGTGCTCGAAAAGGGCGCTTCGGCCGACGGATAACACTTGGAGGAAGCTGCCGCTCAAACGCTCGCTTCAGGATGAACTTCTCGTTGTAGCCGCTATCGAAGCGGAGATTTACCGCTCTACCTAGACGTACGACTGCCGGGTCCAAGAAAGGACATCGATTTTCGACGCCATGAGCTGCAGCCATTCGATCGCCCTGAGTCGAAAGCAGATACCCACAGAGCAGCGTTTGGAATTCGATCCATTGAGCCTTTTCAACGACCGACATCGCATCGAACTCCGTTCGATTGGCGGCTACTACTGCGCGAAGTGTCGCGAGGTCATCATATCGATCCTTCAGCAATCGCACCGATCCGACCGATAGTCGGTGACGTAATTGATGTGAGAACAAGTCCTTTTCAGAACTTTGGGCCGAGCGCGCAAAGTAGTCATGCAGCGCCGCCGTGTGATCGAAACCACGCAAGAAAGGATATAGGCTGCTGAGCCTAACGGCCCGCTCGGTCTCACTCAGCTCGCTCCACATAGATCGAAGCAACGTCTCCTTGAATAGGTCATATCCAAGAAAGACCTCATCGGCCCCCTCTCCGGTCAGCACAACCTTTATTCCATGGTCCCGAACTACCGCTGATAACAAGTACATCGGGACCGCGGCGGAGCGGAATATAGGAACCTCCGCATGCCATACCGCCAGCGGGAAGTTCTGCGTTATGTCGCTGTCGCGGACAGTAATGCTTGTGTGAGCAACGCCTATCGCGTTAACGACATCATACTGCTCTGGTGACTCGTCATACTCTTGGTCCTCGAAACTTACGGAGAAACATCGGACGGGCTCAGTTCCAAGCTCCTTGACCAACTGCGCGACGATCGCAGAGTCCAGTCCTCCGCTCAGGTAGACCCCATATGAAACCTCGCTCGCCAATCGCAGTTTTACGCTCTCCGTTAACGTTTCGCGCAAGCTTGACGCCGCGTCTTCCTCCGTAAGTAACACGGCGCCAGCAACTGATTCATCCCCGACATAAGAAACTGGAGTGCCCACTGCTTCGCCAATCTCCAGTGTCGTACCTGCCGGAAGCTGAAATATGCCTTTGAACGTATGCTCGTGCTCGACCGGGGTCCAGTTGCGATAAATGCTGGCAAGATGCGCGGGCTCGAACTTCAATGGCGCGTCTCCGAACCCAATGAAAGACTTGGCCTCTGAAGCGAAAGCAAAGTGCTTTGGGCCTTTAAGAAAATACAGAGGTCGCTTACCAAATCGATCGCGTGCAAGTACCAGTCTTTCGGCGAGGCGGTCATAGATCGCAACTGCAAATGGGCCATTGAAACGCTGGAATGCGCGGCTGCCCCACGCCAGCCAAGCGTACAGCGTCACCTCCGTGTCTGATTGCGTCTCAAATCTAAAACCAAGTGACTCAAGCTCAAGGCGTATTGCCCGGTGGTTATAAACTTCGCCATTGAAGACGATCCAATACCGCTGAGTGCTGTCACTGATTGGCTGAGTGCCACTTGAGAGGTCGACAATTCTTAGCCGCACCGCTCCCAACGCTGCGCGATCGTCGATGAAATATCCTGCCTCATCCGGCCCCCTATAGCTTATTGCTGCGAGCATTGTGTGCAGACGATGGAGTCGCCGATCGGGCGCCAATGTGTCGCCCAGAAAGCCGGCTATTCCGCACACTTGAAAATCTCCGGGCACGAACTTGAGGCGGCTATTGAATGATGAAGCGTCGTTCGGTGAAATGGAGAAAAGGTCGATGCACGGTCTATGAAGAACCCGAACTGCGTTAGCATGGTTCCAAATCCGAGCTCAACAAACCGTTTGCATCCAGCATCTACAATCTTTCTCACGCCAGTGTTCCAAAGAACCGGATTGGTCAGATGTAGTCCGAGCTGACGCCGTAAGCGCCCGGGGTCACTCGGGAGCCAGTCGCCAGTTACGTTATCAACGACCGGGATCCTGGGCGCGCCAAGGGATTCGCCCTCCAGCATTTCCTCGAAGACCGCCTTTGCGCCTTCCATAAGCGGGCAATGCCATGCCCCACTTACCGCGACTCGACTCACCTTTCTTGGATGAAGCTCGTCGATGCGGACCGTTGCCACCTCAATGGATCGTATGCGGCCCGCAATCGTGTAATGTGCCGCGCTGTTGTGGTTACTCAGAAAGATTTGATGCCCTTCGCTCCTGAGTTGCTCCAACCACAACTCGAGGCGGTCACTGGCAACGCCTATCACCGAAAGCATCCCCCCTGGCTCCGTAGTGGCGCACCGGTCCATCGCTTCGGCGCGACGCGCAACGATCCGTACGAGCGTTTCAAAATCCAACATCTCTGCGGCGTACATTGCCGCCCACTGACCCACGCTGTACCCTGCGACGAAAGCTGCCCGGCATTGCTCCTTTGCTACGAAGGCATCCAGCGCCAGCGAGCTCACCAACACCGTGAGAAGCGACGCTTCCCTATTTCGTATCAAATCATCCGCGGTAAAATTATTGATAACATCATGGACAGGGCGGCCCAACAGTTCGCCGACTACGCTACAGCGATGCTGAAACTGCGGAAGGTCTTCGAATCCAGCCAGCATGCCCGGCCCCTGCACGCCCTGCCCCGGGAACAGAAATGCAAGTGATGTAGATGTAGTCATCTCGTTCATCCTTCAACGACCCATGTCGTCAGCCCGGTTCCCCGCTGGATCCAGGTTCAACGCCTTGAGCTGCGTATCCAGCGCCGGCAATGACGGCACATGCAACACGCGACCCAACGCCTCCTCCCTGGTGAGCGCGCCGATGCGAACCTGTTCCGACAATTCGAAGGCATATGGATGAAATCCATGCTTGCGGTAATGAAGCGCAATGCCCAAATCATTTAGCTGACAATTGCTCGAGTTCGCGCCCGTATCTTTGGTCGCTATCCAGCCTATTTCGCTTATCGCTCGAATGATCTCGCGCTCTGTGCAGGAGAACGTCAGCATTGGATTTATAATTGACACTTTTTGGTTTTGGCGCGCTCCCGAGCTTTGAATAGCGAAGTAACGAGCCGCTCCCTTTCCGAGCGCGCGTGTCATTCTTCCGAGCTGCGCATCGCGTGCAAGATTCGGCAGGCGGTTGTCGAATGTTATGAGTGCCGCGTCCGCCGGAACCTGCCCGCCCAGGTAGCCTCCAGCGATCAGTGGCGCTTCATGCTGTAGCGCCGTCTGAAGCATGTGAGCATTTATAAGACCAATGCAGGAATTACAGATCGCGCTTGCACGCCGCATCGCGCCAGGCGGGTGCAATGATGGATCTGTGGCGCTTGTTACGTAGAGCCGGCGCATGAAGTCGAATGCGGGGGTAAAGAAGCTAAAGTCCACACCTAAGTGGCGGGTCACGGTCTTGCAGTTTTCGACAGCTTGTGGCGAGACAAAGCCGTTATCGATTGTTACGGCCAAACATCGTAGTCGATAGGTTCTGACCAGTTTCATCAGAACGTAGCTCGAATCCTTTCCTCCACTGTATGCAACAACGCACTCATACGTACCGCGTCCGCGGCACTCCTCGATCGCGGCTTCCATGCGTAACGTAAGCTCCTGTTTCTTGAGCGCAACTACAGTCGTGTCGCTGTAGGACTCACAAAAGTTACATACGCCGTCTCTAAATTCGATTCCGGGAAACGAAACTGGCAGTACGCAGCGAGAGCAGATTTCCGTGTTCACAAGGTCGCCTCCTGCTTCGCCTCGATAAACTTACATATGCCGTTGACTGAAACCGCCATTGCTCCAAGGATCTCTGCCACTTCGAAATGCACGCAAAGTTGCCGTTCGAGATACACGATTAGCTCCATATAACCGAATGAGTCCAACAGCCCTTCGCGAAACAGGTCTGTATCGTCATCGATATCGCCCACAAAGTTGATTAGGTGATGATCCGTGAGGTAGCGCCGTATGATCTCTCGCATCTCTTCAACCCCTCCATTGCGACTTTCCTGCTGAACCGTGATGGCGTTCGGCGGCGCTCTTCTGCTACGCCGCCCTACGGGCTCGGCTTTGCATGCTCGTTCTTAGCCATCCTTCAGCAACGATTGCACGGAGAAGGGGCTGAAGCTCCGTTCCACGCATCCGCTGCGTGCTGCCCAAAGCCGCTTCAAGGGCTGCTCGCTCGATCAGACCTTCGTGCGCGAGTGTTCCATCGAGAAGGAACTCCCGAATGAAATTCAAGTTTTCTTCGACTAGCTTTATAAAATAACCACTCACCGCGCCCTTCGACGTTCGATCCACAATCGAGGGCGGCAGCAACGCGCGAAAGGCATTGCGCGCCAACGCCCTTTCCCGCCCCCCGTCGGTCAGCGTATAAGTGGGGATCTGCAATACGGTCTCTAGCACTGGCTGCGAGATGAGAGGATGAACCACGTCTGCGTACGTACATCCGATTGAGTAGAAGTGCTGTGCAGTGACCAAATCGAAGATCTGAAGTCGCTTGCTGGGCGGCAAGTTTTTTGCTTCAACTACCCAAGGGTGAGCCACATAGCTCTCATCGAGCCGCTCTGCGGGCAGGTCGAAGAACGATGCAGGCTGAAATAACTCGTAGGGATCAAACTTTCGACGAAGCAAAATATAGTGCGCACATTCGCCGATCACAGACCAAAGAGATCGTTTAGAGAGATGGGCTGCCTCCAGCAGGATACGCAGTAGATCTCGGCCGAGTGCGTGGTTCCCTACGTATTCAGCTGGAGCTAATGCAGTTCGTCGGCGGTGAAAGACATTGTCACCGCCTCGACCTGTAAAAATTGCTGACGCCGCACGAGCACGAGTCAGCCGTTCGCGATACGCTTCAGATTCTGCCGTCAGCGCCGCATGTACAGGCGACGGGCATATCTCGACGCTAAGCATTTCATCGAGGCGCGTAGTTCGGCATTCAAATGGCGCCTCAACAAGCTCACAATCAGCACGCGACGCCGCCAGTCGTGCGAACTCTCGTTCATCACCCTCGCGCGCAGTGGTAAAGAAGTTCAGGGCTACCAAATCGGGTTTAGAAGCCGCCTCGCGCAAGCATCCGAGCACGATACTGGAATCTAGCCCTCCTGACAGTTCCACCACTATCCGCTTGTAACAAGAACTCCAACTGTTAACACTGTCTGATACTGAATCGCGCAGCCTGGCTGCAGCCCCAAGCCGGTCTTCGGACGAATGGCGTTGGCACAAATCAGCCGGTATCCAGAAGAAGCGGCGGGCGTAGCTCGGGAAGCGCAGAGACACGCATTCACCTGCGCGGACACCCGAAATTTCGGTGAAGCCCGTGTCGCTATGCGCTAGGCCTGGGAAGCGAAGAAAGGCCTCCATATAGCGCCAGTTGATGCTCAAAGGCGCTTGATACAGCCGTTGAAAGTCGGACATGTGGGAAAAGATCGTCACCAGATTGCCTTGCTGGTGAAAAAAGCACGGCATGGTGCCCGTAGGATCTCGAAATACGTGGGCCGCTGGGGCCGAGGCTACCAGCCCAACGTATCTTCCCCAGTAGGAGCTGCTGAAATCCTTGAGTGAGCGGTGCGTAGCCTCCGCCGAGCTCCAATCGCTCGACGTGTCGCAGTAGACGGATGAAAGGGATGAACCGCGGCTGCGAAACACCCTGCCGAGAATGACTCCCTTTCCGTCTTTCAATGCATAGCGTTCCCAGGTTCCCGGCTCATTGCCGTAATCAAAGACTGTTATGCCGGGCCCTTGGTGAGCCAAGCTCCACGCCGAGTCGGGCGATCGCAGATCGGACATTCGGACGTGCGCGTTAACAGCGGCGCTCATATCCGTCGACGGCCACATGTAGGCGATAAAGCGATACATCGTCTGATGACCCTCCTCGACCTCGGCGGCAGCGGACTTTCCTCGCTGCTTTCGCCCCTACGTGAACTCAGTTAGACATTCCTCGCCGAAAGGGACGCGCAGCTCGCGCTGCGCGTCCTTCCCTGCGAATCGATTGACGACGTCGTCAGTCGACTGGCAGCACGCTCGGGTCGCTTACTCGTCGCGACCGTCAGCTGTCTGCGTGGCGCACTCCAATGAGTTTGGAGAAACGAGCCCCTTCGTCTCCGTGGACGCAGCTCCGAGATCCAACACGACGTCTTTTGCTTCGTTCATAGCTTGGTACCTCTGAAAGGAAGTTTGGAACCGCCGGCAAGACGCCGGCCGCAGGAGATTAGAAGGTGGCCGAGACCCGTGTCAATCAACCTTCCAGTAGACCACCATTTCAGAGTAATGATTTTTATCCGTCTACGATTCCTGCGATTCTTTGGTTTTTCCTAGTGTTTTGCGCTACCGAATCATCTTTATTCGTTTTGCGAAACGGACTAATCTTCCTATCCATATGATCGCCAACTGCCACTCAACCTACCGTTGCGCTGCAACCTACCACAGATAAATGGGACTTAACTTTGCAACCGCGGAGATTGGTTCGCAGCCCCAGCAACTGCTCGAGCAAGGAATCTCATGAGGATCACTGGACGCTGTCTTCTGCTGATTACGTTTAACCTACTGGCCATCAATACGGCCCCTGCCCGGCCGCCGACGAAAATAGCTGCGCCCGTGCCGCTTGAATTGGCGACAAAAACCGCGCGCCTTTCCGAGCTCGCGCCGCCTGCAATCACCGCCAATGGCCGGCGGGTGGCATTCGTCACAAGTCACGAAACGGTCGCTGACGGGCTCGGCTCGTTCTCAACGTCCGGAGTGCCGCAAATAGGTGGCAGACGATCGCGGGTCGCGGTAGTGGACACCCGCTCGGGCGAAGTCACGTACCTAGGCGCCGAGAATTCTTGGAGTTTTGGCCCCAGCTGGTCCGCCGATGGCCAACGCCTTGCGTTTTATTCAGACGAGGGAGGCGTCCTGCGCGTATGGGTCTGGCAGGTAGGTCCGCATGAGGCGCAGCCCATAGCCGGGCTCGTTGCGCGCCCCATGGGGCGCGCGGAAAGCCCAGTCTGGTTGCCTGACGGCGGCGGGATAGTTGTCCGAACGTTAAATGACCGATTCACGCTGTCCACGGCTAATCAACAGTTTCGCGCAGCGGTAGTGAAGCCGTTCGTTCCACCAGTTCCTTTCGAACGCGCTGCGCCAGGACAGCCCTCGGTATTCGTTTACAGCAGCAGTTCGGGTGCAAATGATGAAAGGATGACCGAGCCGGCCGCTCCGATGGAACCACGGTTTGACGCGACATCTGACTTGAGCCTGTATGATTTTGCAACCGGCAAGTCAACGGCGATTGTCAAAGGCAAACCAGTGCGATGGTACGCACTGTCACCTGATGGGAATACCGTCGCGGCTCTTGAGTCGACAGGTTCTCCACAGGACAGCTCAGCGAAATTTCACGAGGAGCTGACAACATACGATCTTAAGTCTGCGACCACCCAGCGCTTTCCGAACCATCGCAGTCTCCTTCAGTGCGGATGGTCTGTGGACGGCCGTGCAATAGCCTGCCTGACCCAACATCTTCAAGATCAGAGACGGCTATCGGCGCTGTCGCTGGATACCCGGCGGTGGTTATACCCGGCAGACCAGCTTTCTCTACCCGAATCGCGAAACGACACATTCCAGTGGGGCAAAGATGGCAATGAATTGTTTTTGCTAGCGGAGAGTTCAGACGGCTCAAACCCCAAAGGCGCACCAGCAGTGTGGCGCATCTCCATTCGCGAAGGCGGCATGCATACGCTGCGTTCGATCCCAGACCGCCAAATCCTAGGGTTTGTAAAGCGAGATAGCCCAAGACTACAGGCAAAGCACTCTTCGTCGCTCTTTCACCTTCTGGTTCGACCTCGAGAGGAGCGCTCGACTTCTTTAACTGAAGTCGTCGAGGTGAATCAGCTCTCGGGCGATCTGCGTACTCTGCTCTCCACGCATGAAAATCCGAATGCCGCCATCTCAGGCGACGGATCAATGATCGTCTTCACAGACAGTAACATACAGTCGCCTGCCGAACTCTGGCTATACAACAGTCATAAGCGACGACGCAGTCAACTCACAGCAATTAATTCCGAATGGAGTCGTTACCAACCCGCGACCAGTCGCACGTTGGCCTATCTGGATGACGAAGGACGCCAGCTGCATAGCACGCTACTACTTCCGCCAAGCTACCGTCACGATCAACGACCACCGCTAATTGTGTCTGTTTACGGCACCAAGAACGATGCAGAGCTGGGCCTGCGATTCGGGCCGCCCGACGGCTCCACCTACAACTACCTGCAGCTTCTGACGACGCGTGGGTACGCCGTACTGCTGCCTGAGACACCGCTTCGGGAAGGCTCACAATTCAAGGATGCGCTACAGAGCGTCATTCCGGCTATTAACGCCGTTATCGAAGAAGGATTAGCGAACCCCGATCAGCTCAGCATAATGGGGACTGGACCAGGGGCATATATCGCCCTTGCGGTTGCTTCCCAAACGGCCCGATTCAAAGCAGTAGCAATAAGCAGCTTCAGCACTTCGCCTGATTTGTTTGCTGCCTACCTATTTGCGGACCCGCTCTCTGGCGACGCTCGCGCGTATGACCGGGAGCCTTACAATTTAGTAATTGGATCGAACCCTTGGGAACAACGAGAAAAGTACCTCGAGAACTCCCTCGCCGTTCACCTCGATAAGTTGACATGCCCCGTTCTCATTGGACAGGGCTCACAGGACGGCGTCTTCTTCTCGAATGTACTGTACGGCGCCCTTAAGCGTCTAAATAAGCCGGCTGAATATCGAATCTACGAGAACGAAACGAAAGTGTTCATGCGGTCGCAAAACATTCTCGATTTGTGGCAGCGTCGCCTCGAATTCTATGACGAGCATATGGGCGTGCGACGAGAACAATTTGATTCCACTCCCGCTGCACGACTCCACTAACTGCGGAGCGCGATCGCGAACAAAGGTACCGCTTCGTGACAATCTGCAACAGCGCTCTGACTAAGAGTGCAATAACTGGAAACACTGACCATGAGCACAGTGCCTCGGATTATCCTCATCACAGTATTAGTTTTCTGCGCTCTCAACGTGCGTGCGGAACAATCGCGCCTCCTAGAGCCGCTACCACTCGACCTGGTCTCTGGTGGGATGAACGAGATCGACTGGTATAGCGGACCGCGTTTCTCACCGGATGGACAATGGCTCGTCTACGTAGAGCGCTCGGGAGAAGCCGAACCTATGGACCTACAAAACGCCTACTCTAAGACAGGGGTTCCCGGCGCATATGGAGCCCCTACTCATGTGATGGTCATGAACCACGCTACGCGTGCAACTATACGGCTGGGTGGATTGAACTCCTGGAGTTGGGGCGCCAAGTGGTCACCCGACGGGAGACACCTCGCGTTTTTCTCCGACGAAGGGGGGAGCACGCGGCTCTGGCTTTGGTCGGTGGGAAGCCGGACTGCAAAACCGCTAGGTAACCTTATCGTCCGACCAACTGAACGGATGGAAACTCCAGAGTGGAGTCCAGACAGCCGTCACCTATTGCTCAAGGTGCTCCCGAAGGGCACTACTCTCGAGACGCAAAATGCTCTCTCAGATCAGCCCCTACCCAGCCCAGTTCAACCCGAAATACCGTTTAAGCCCGTGGCCGAAGATCAACCGTCCGTGTATGTGTTGCGCACGGGAGATGCTGAGCATCCGCCCCCGCGTCGTCGCTATTACAAAGCCAATTCCCAAAGCGCGGCCTGCGATCTGGTGATTATCGATCTACATGGAGGAATTCTCACGACGATCGCAAGCTCAGAGCAGGTACGCTGGGCTGAATACGCGTCGAGCGGGCAATTCGTAGCTTACAGCCGCTATCGCGACACCGATGACGCCGAGGGCTTCGGCAAACAGGACGTAATGGTCTATGACCTAAATTCAAAGGCCATCCGGAGTTTGGCTACAGAACTCCCGCTCTATCCCAGTAACTGTGTATGGTCGCCCGACTCAACGAACATCGCGTGCGTTACTATAAGATTTGCCGGATCCAGTTTTACTGCATACACGAATCAGCTCCTCGTATTCGAGGTGCGCACAGGGAGATCACAGACACTGGCCGAAAACGTCCAGATGTTCGGGGGATACACCGGCGGAGTGCTGTGGAACCAAACCTCCTCCGAACTCCTCCTAGTGGGGACCGACGAGCCTCCCAACCCTTCTATAACTTGGTGGTACAACAAGCGAGACCGGATATGGCGCGCCCCCTTGGGGACCCGAATCGCCGAAGTCGCCTTTGACATCCCGGGAAAGCAGATCATCAACATTATCAGCGATGGTGTGTCCCCATGGCGTTTACGTGGACAGGAAGACCGAACCTGGTTCTTCGCGCGACAACTCGGCACTCAACAAGGTCGCGTGAGCGACACCATACTCTACAGCGCCGACCTTAGCTCCGGCGCCGCAAAATCCCACTTCCACGCAAACACTTCCGCGTGGTCTGCCGTAAGTGCAGACAGTCGAAGCGGCAGCGTCGCCTACGTTGCTACGACGCTGCAATCCCCTGTGGAAGTTTGGGCGCGCAACGTATTGACAGGAAAAACGACGCAACTTACACACTTAAATCCGCGCTGGGATCGTTATGCGCTTGGCGTAGGAACGACCTTGCACTATCAAGATTTGGACGGGCGCCCTCTACGCGCTGGGCTACTTCTTCCACCTGGTTATCGTCGTGACCGCAAGCTCCCTCTCGTTGTGTTCACATTCGGATATGCAAACGATAGTTCTAACATCAACTCCTTTGGCATATTCGGAAGCGCATCCTCTTACAATATGCATGTCTGGTCCACGTATGGCTATGCAGTGCTTCATCCTGACATGCCCCTGAGGACCGGAACTCAGCTGAAGGACGTTCTTCACACCGTAATGCCCGCAGTCAATGCCGCTATTGACCAAGGGTATGTTGATTCGGAACGCATGGGAGTGGTGGGTTACAGTATAGGTTCATACACAGCGTTGGCCCTCGCCCTGCAGACCGAGCGCTTCAAGGCTGTGACCACTGGCGGTATCACCGTAACTCCAGACTTGTACAGCTCCTATCTCTTTGCAGATCCGCTTTCCGGAAACCCAAATTCCTATGATGACTCTTCTTATGGGTTGGCGATGAAGGCCAATCCCTGGGAACACCCCGAGCGCTTCTATGACAACTCCCTATCAGTCCACTTCAACAAGCTCAAGACTCCGCTCTTGATGGCACAAGGCACTGGGGACGGGCTGTTCGTCTCACACGTCATATTCGGGGGACTAAAGCGGCTTCGAAAGGATGTCGAGTACCGCGTCTATGAGCACGAGGATCACTCAGTCTCTCGCGCACCTAATGCGATCGACCTTTGGCGACGGCGTTTGCAATTCTTCGACGAGAAACTAGACATCACCAGAACTCCTAACGGTCAAATTGTGTTTGAAAACGGCCGCCCTAAGGCGACTCGTTGACACCGTATGCAAACCAAAGCGGTGACGCATCCCATGCGTCACCGCCGAAAATACAATCGACTTCTACTTTACGACGATTCGGTTCGCCTCATCGACAAGGATTATCTTTGGACGGTAATCACGGAGTGCCTCTGGTGAGTAGTCGCCATAGGTGGCAATTATAAGGAGATCACCAACCATTGCCTTACGGGCAGCTGCCCCGTTCAGGGAAATTGTTCCAGAGCCGGCCGGCGCTGCGATGATGTAGGTCGAGAATCTCTCGCCATTATTGATGTTGTAGAGATCGATGTGCTGAAACTCCCGCATTCCAGCGGCGCTGAGCAGATTCATGTCGATTCCGCACGATCCTTCGTAGTGAAGGTCGGCTTCTGTAACGACCACACGATGCAACTTTGCGTGAAGCATTTTGATTCTCATGATGAGCCTTCCTGTTCTGTAGTCTTAATGGCCGATCAACGGTCAGTAGGTTGTATGATTATGCCAATGAACCGCGCCGGCGGTAACGACATCCTCAAAACATTCAACTTTTTGAGAGTGGTGAGCGACTCCGCAACTCGACGACGGGTGTTCGCGACGCTAACTGTCGTCGCTGCCGGATCCGCTGTCGGCGTCACGGCCCCCTGGCTATTTAAGCTGCTTGTCGACGGTCTTGGTCAGACGAAACCGCAGCATGATTCATACATCTTTCTGATTGCCGCACTGTACGCTGGCGCTCAGTATGGTGAGAAGGTGTTGGTAGGACTGCGCTCATACTACTTTGACACCGGAGCGCAACGATTGAAGCGACTCATCAATGAAGTGGTATTCGACCACTTATTGCGTTTACCAGTTTCATATCACATTCAGCGCCAGGTGGGCGCGGTAGTCGAAGCCCTAAACCAGGGCCTGGGTGGCATCCAAAGTATTTTGCAGCACGCACTTGTAACGCTCCTTCCCGTAGTACTGGAGTTCACCAGCGTTGTAGTCATTTTGATTTGTACGGGGCACGGTGCGTTTCTGCTGATACTCCTGCCAGCTGGCGCGCTCTATGCCTACGCGTTCTGGGACGCAATCGTAAAAATGTCAGCTTCTTCGCGTGACTCCGTGGAGACGAATCTAAAGTCTCAAGGCGCATTAGCTGACGGGCTGACGAATTTTGAGACTGTCAAATTTCTGCAGGCGGAGGGTCCCGTTCTAGCTCGATACGGCGAGACCTTGATCGCTCGAGAGCGGGCGTGGTGCGGCCTTTCCGCCTTGCGACGTAGGAATGTCGTCGTCATCGCTGGCGTCTTTGCTCTTACCGTCGCCCTAACGGTATTCAACGCTGCGCACGAGGTCTTGACGGGTGGGATGACGGTAGGCGATTTCGTCCTAATACTCAGTTACACGATGCGGCTTATGCTTCCGCTGGAGGCCATTGGGGTGGCTGTTCGCGATTGCGTGCAGGGTCTTCTATTAACTCGCACTATGCTTAGCATCCTCGAAGATCCCCCGGAAGCGGTTCAGCTGCAGCGGGTGTTTCCGGCAGCCGCCCAGAGTTGCAAGGGCGAGATAACCTTCGATAATGTCAGTTTCAGCTACGACGGACACAGGCCTGTTCTAAAGCACATAAGCTTCACACTCGCCTCCGGACGCGTCACCGCAATAGTTGGCGAGAGTGGTTCAGGCAAGTCCTCCCTCTCTCGTTTGTTGTTTCGACTGTACGAGCCCACCTCAGGGCGAATTCTCGTCGACGGAAAGCCAATTGCTGATATGCCGCTATATCTTGTGCGTGGCTGGTTCGCGTACATATCCCAGGACGTCGTTCTATTCAACGACTCTATTGCGTACAACATTGCACTCGCGAATCCGAGCGCTACGGCCGCAGACATACGCGAAGCCGCAGTGACGGCGCATCTGCAAGACTTCATTGAATCCTTGCCAAATCAGTACGAAACAATGGTCGGGCAGCGCGGGCTTAAGTTGTCTGGCGGCGAGCGCCAGCGCATCGGAATCGCACGCGCCGCGCTGACGAAGCGTCGGATATTTATATGCGATGAGCCGACATCGTCACTCGATAGCAATACAGAGACCGAGGTGATGCGAAACCTGCTACACGCCGCGCAGGGTCATACGACAGTAATTATCGCGCACCGCTTGTCAACCATCGCTCACGCGGATGAGATCTTGGTCATGGCCCAAGGTCAGTTGGTCGAGCGAGGCACGCACGAGACGCTGGTTCAGCGCAAAGGGCGATACGCAGCCATGTGGCGAGCTCAAACCGAATCTGATGCTTCGCAGCTGGCGGTACTCAGAACGCAGAGGAGTTGACAATGTTAGCTTTTGTTTTCCCCGGTCAAGGCTCTCAATATCCTGGTATGGGCGCTGAATTGTTCGACGACGTGATTGAGTTCAGGGCTCTTGAACGCACAATCGACAAGATCGCCGGCTTCTCTGTACGCGCCACATGTCTAAACGCATCGGTCGGCGAGCTGCGAGACACTCGCCTGACCCAGCCATGTATGTACGTGGTCAATGCTCTCCACTACTTCACTGCCATAGCGGAAGGCTCATCGCCACAGTGTTTCGCTGGTCACAGCTTGGGCGAATATAATGCGCTAATGGCAGCGGGTGCTATCGACTTCTTCAGCGGGCTGCGGCTCGTAAAGATACGAGGCGAGTTGATGTCGCAGATTCGTGCTGGCGGGATGGCTGCGATCTCCGGAATTCCGTCCGAGGAAGTTCCCAGCCTTATTGAGAAGGCCGGTCCTATGTCTCTGGATATCGCGCTCTACAATGCTCCGTCGCAGACTGTGATATCCGGTCCGCACCTTGAACTCGTGAAACTGGAGCCTATTGTTCGCGCTCATGGGGGAACGTTCGCGGAGCTGAGCGTTAGCGGGCCCTTTCATTCGCGCTTGATGAGATCAGCGCGACAACAATTCGAAAAGACGCTTGAGGGTGTCACCTTCTCGTCATGCCACTTACCTGTGTTCTCCAATGTCACAAGTACTCCCTATCCCACGAACGACGCCGTCGAGATGCGGCGGCTCTTGGCCGCACAGCTAACAGACTCGGTCCGTTGGACTGAAACGATCGACAGAATGTTGGACGCGGGCACAACGGAGTTCAAGGAAATTGGGCCTAAGGCCGTTCTAACTGCGCTCATTGGCCAAATTAAACACTGTCGAGGAATCACAGGTGCGTGACTCGTCTGAGTGCGTTAGATCGGAAACGGAAGATGCCATGAAGTTGCCGCTTGTCTTCATGTGCTCAGGTCAAGGGTCCCATTACTATCAAATGGGTCGAGAGCTATATGAAAGTAACGTGACTTTTCGAGAGTGTATGCAGCATCTGGATTCACTGTCAGTGCAGCTTTCGGGAGAATCAATTATCACGGAACTCTACAATGACTCCAGGGCGCGTTCCGATACCTTCCTCGAGATCCTCCATACGCACCCCGCAATTTACATGGTCCAATGCGCTCTGGATGCCGCCCTCCGTGAGAAAGGCGTCATCGCTAGTTATATCCTGGGTGCAAGTTTGGGAAGCTACGTTGCCGCTGCCTGCGCAGGGTGTCTGACAGTCGATGACGGTCTTAGACTAGTATTGGGTCAGGCAAAGATCATCAAGCAGTACGGTCGGGCCGGAGCAATGATTGCGGTGCTTGCCTCACCAACAGTGTATGACGATTTCCCCGAACTGAATGAACTCTGTGACATTGCAGCCCTGAATTTCGATACGCATTTTGTGGTGTCTGCTCCAGGTCACTCCGTGCGTGCTGTCTTAGACTTTTTGCGTCGTAGAGCAATCGACTTCCACGAAATCGCGGTTGGATATCCGTTTCACTCTCGCTGGCTCAACCGCGCAGCACCTCTTCTACGAGCTCAACTCGGTCAAGTGCATTTTTCGTCGCCGTGCAAGCCGCTGGTGTGCTGCGCCACTGCCACAGTGTTAACTCATATCGACGCCGATTTTCTGTGGGACGCAGGGAATAAACCGATACGCTTTGCTCAAACTATCCGCGCATTGGAGAATGCCGGCAGATTTCGGTACATCGATTTGGGTCCGTCCGGTACGCTGGCTACCTTTGCTAAATACGCCTTGCCTGATAGGGCACGAGGCCGCATTCACAGCCTGATGTCTCCTTTCGGATGCAGCTCCACTCAACTGGACCGATTAATATTGAAGGCTTCCACGTGGACATGAATATCAACGTCAAGCAGTCGGCTGCGATTTCTTCGTCGATCCAAGACTATTTTTGATCTTGCGGGCTATTGGTTCGATTTTTTCGCGCCAAGCAGTGCCAACCCATCGTATCAATGATCGCGCGACGTTTTGGCCCGTCCACCGCCTATGGAAAAACGTCTCAAAGAACATATCTTGGATGGCGTCAGTCCTATCGGTAACCACCCACCAATCCCCTGGGACTGTGTAGTCGGACTTATTCAGAGTCAATTTGTCGACCGGATTTCGCCAACTCATCCATTGCTTTAGGTAAATGGTATCCTTGGTTTTCTGGCCCATAAGGTGCAGATATGATTCTACGCTTTCGCGTGTCATCTCCTGAAGCGAGCAGATAGACACGAACGTGTCGACGCAGTTATCAGGGATTGTTGTCAGCTGGTTTGGCATGAAGAAGCAGATGTCGGCGCGCTCTATTTCGGCACGAACATCCTCGTAGCGAGTGAACGGCCGAAACTCGAAGATGCGACACTCCGGAAGGACGCGAGACAAGTACCATTGCGCTAGATGCAACGCCGGAGGGATATCAAATATCCAGTATTGGCAGGGTATCGATTTAGCAAATACGTAAGCCAGGCGACCGTAGCCGGCACCTAGTTCTGCGATGCGCAATACCGTTCCCTCTGGGCTGCGAATGTGCCCCATGATGGCGGTGAACTCGCGAGCGGAGTTCGCGAGGTCCTGAGAAATCAGCTTTCCTCCAAGCGTCACGGGTATCGGCTGTCCTAGCGCTGGCTCTGAGAGCCTTTCTAAAACACGATAGGGATCGTTCTGAGATGCGAAGTGCCAGAGTAGGCCCACGAAGAAGGCGTAGAGGGCAGCCTGCTCAGGTGTCACAAGAGGCGCCGGATCAAGGATATGTCGGGCACGATCGTATGGCTCAAGTCGAGCCTGAAGGGGCAACATTCCCGGTGATCGACTGAAGAATTGGAGAAGATTTGAGATCTGATTATCGCCTAGGTCTCGAGGAATCCAGTTGAAGTAGGACTGGTTTATTGTGCATTTGAAGGAATCGATGCCCGATTCGATTTGCTTTTGATGCTCCTCGACCAACCATTGCCACAATTTCGATGGCGCGAACTCGGGTCTGGCGCGGTTCATCTCGCCGAGCATCACCTCTAGAGAGGCCTTTTCAGATGGGTTCATGGTGATATTCCACAACTCAACTCATGTGTCAGTTTACCTTGGGCTGCGTCTTCTGGTAGGTTATTGGTGGGTTGTCCCGAGGTTTTGGTAGGTTATTCGGATAGTCAAGGATGCGCTGAATTCTCATCTTCGGAGGCTAGGCTGTATCGTGTGCAGCTATCACCGCTATGCGTGGCATTGACTCTGTGTGGGTGCTGAACTTGGACCGTAGGCCGGACCGCTGGGACGCGTTTCGCGCGCGAGCACCGGGAGGTCTCATGCCGGAGCTGAAACGTGTGCCCGCCGTTGACGGCCTGGCACTTGACCCTAAGCATCCAAACCTCTCATTGTTCTCCGGCAACGACTTTGGATATCGCTGCGGCGTCATTGGCTGCGCGTTAAGCCACTATCGCCTTTGGCGACTGACTGCAGACGAATGTAGCAGTCAGAGTGTGAGCGCCGTGTTCGAGGATGACGCCTGGTTCTCGGCACGATTCCAGGATCTTTGGGACACGGTAATGTCCTCGCGCCTGCCGGAAGATTTTGACCTTGTTTATCTGGGTGGTCTTTTGGGCCCGCAGACCTGGCACGAACTGGAGTCAGTCGCTAGAGATACGGGTGGCCATATCGAGATCCCTCCGTCCGTCTACTGCGCATCACAGATCAGCGAGTCATTTGCCATTCCCTCAAAGGTACAGTTTTGCACCTACTCTTACATTTTAAGCGGTCGAGGAGCCAAGAAACTCTGCGATCTCGTCACCCGCGACGGAATTAAGAAGGCCATCGATTGGTTCTTAATCGACCGCTGGCCTGAGCTGCGTGTATACGTAACGACACCCATACTGTGCTGGTCAGTGTCGCAAGAGGGTTCAGATATTTTTGGTCGAATGGAGACGGTTACCGTTGCCTTAGAGGGGGCGACTGAATGCTGAGCAAGTTGCAAATTCATCAGTTTTTTCAAGACGGATACATTGGCCCTTTCGATCTGCCTCAGGATTTTCTGCAGCCCTATACTGAGAAGCGCTTCAAAGAGAGCGTCTTCGCGTACTTTCGCGCCCGCTCCGAATGCGGTGATACTGCGTTCTCCGACTCACTGCGCAACCAACATCGGTACTCCAAAAGCCTGTGTGCTCTCGCGAGTGAACCAGGATTGTTATCACGTGTAACGTCAATACTCGGGCCTGATTTGCTCCTGTGGCTCGGTCACATTGCGCCGCGCCTTCCCGGAGATCGAGGTCAAGCCTTTCACGTTGATTCCGACAATCGCAACGTGCGCGGCCTCCATGTGACCGCAGCACTGTCTCCGAATACGGCCTCGAATGGGTGTTTGCAGGTCATCCCAGGCTCACACTTATTCCGTGCGAGTTTATGCGCAGCGTCCACTAGAGGACTTGTCGATCTCTGGGATCAGGCGTCCGTTATGAAGTATGCTGATTTGGTTGCTCCATGGAGCGCGCCGCACCAGCTCGTGCCGATGACGCTAGAGGTAGGACAGTATTTCTTGATGTCCGAAGGGACTTGGCATTTTGTTGGCCCGAATGACAGCCGTTCGTTCCGCTTGAATCTGGTATCGCGTTACGCGCGCCCAGATATCGTGTGTAGAGACTACGGTTTTAGCGATTCGGAAATCCATTCTGGCCCGACACTTCCCTGCGTTCTTGTTGCAGGAAGTGACCAATTTTTGCTGAATAACCTGGTCTCGACGCCCACGGACGACATTTTTCGCCTGCCGAACCCATCGAGCGCCTGACCGATTCTGTCTTCGTTCTATGCAAGACTTCGCAAAGAGGACCAAAACGCAATCCCTCGGTTGGCTATACCGCCTTCAACGCGGACTGCGTTCCGGCGAGGGAGTTCAACTCCAAGTTTGGATGCGTGAAGCGCAGAGCAATCGAGACTGCATACTCCAGGATGCGAGACTTTGGTATGACGCAGATATCATTGCTGTTCTCGAGACGCTCAGTCCGTCCGGCACTGTCCGGGCTAAAGCGCGCTCCCAACCTCCGCGCGCGTTATACAAAAAAGGACTGTTTTACTTTGTAGCTGTCTTAGGAATGGTGGCTATCCTCGCAGTGGGCGGCTGGGTGAATCTGCCTTGGGCGGATGCACAATCATCACAGACTCGGGCAACGCTTACTCAAAAGATCTATGAGACGCCGGTCGAGCATGGCAGCAGAATCGATCTGCCCGACGGGAGCCATGTGCAGCTCGGACCCAAAAGCCGATTGGTCGTTGCCTATTGGCACCGCTCGCGTGATCTAAGCTTGGACTTTGGAGAAGCACGGTTCGATACAGTCGAAGACTCAGTACGCCCTGTAAAAATTCGAGCGGGACAGACCTTTTATCAGACGAACGGCGGAAATTTTCACATCAGCCTGAAAGGCCAAACTACCCCGCAGGTGAATATCTCGCGCGGAACTCTTATGGAATTGGGTCCTAGCGGGCTCCCCGTCCCGAAGCGACACTAGGGTGTATAAGTCGCGATGGCTTGCGGGCTGCTTTCTTTAAAAGCCCTTGGGCCATCGGGATGCGCCTTGATGATGACGCAGTCGAGACTGACTGATTCGAGGTTGATATGCAGCACGATACAGCACGCCCGACGTCGCCCAACGATTCATCCGCGTGTAAATCGCATGGCAATTGCTAAGCGTTTCGGAAAGACACGCCTTAACAGCCGTTTCCCGTCAGAAGCGTCGCATTGATCGCGGCAATGTCCTGCGCTGTGCGTTTATGACGCAAGCATATCAAATCGCCTTCAAGCGCCCTGGTTAAACAATCCTTCGGATTCTGTTTGACGATGGCGATAATGGTGACAGAACCTAAGGCGTTTAGCGCATTTGGAAGTGTTTTAGATGGCTTGAGAGACGCAATGCTAGGGCAACAAGTGTAAGCGTCGGATGAGCGGCTCCTGAAGTTGGAAAAACGCTGGCGCCGGCGACCCACAAGTTAGATAGCCCATGAACCCTACAATCTTTATCAACCACCCCATATTTCGGACTTCGATGCATCCGGGTAGTTCCTATGTGATGGAACCCTGCCGCGGTAATGGCGCTGTCCCACTCTGCGCCGGGCTTCGGCAATCCATCTGCCAACACTAGGCGGCCGATCTGCGCACGCACCATTGCCTCACCCAGGAGCTCGCAAAGTCTGCGTATGGTTCTGGGCTCAAGGTCACTGATCTGCCAATTTAAACACGCGCGCGGTATTCCAAAAACGTCACGCTCGGCACTTAGCAGGACGCGAGACTCGGGATTTGGAGCCTGTTCGCACTGGCAATTAACTTGAGACAGGGCTGTTAGTGGAGGATGAACCGGCAGTCGTCCTTCTTGATACGCCCGCTCGGCCGCGTGCCAGATTGAGAGGAAGGTCCGAGATGTGGGCTTAGCGAGAAACCAGGACGTGGGGCTCGTCCCCCCATCACTGGGACTCAATTCAATGGCGCAGTTTAGCAGCTGCTCATCTCGCTGAATGCTCTCTGTCGCTATTAGCATTCGTCGCGTTCTCGTACGCCTAAACTCGTGCCAGTAATGCCTGAGTGATCGCGGGCTCTCGAAATGTAAATGCCCCGCGCCGATAATCGACGGATGCTCCATGAAGTAGCGACCCACCTGGTCGTTCTCATTGCCAATACCAGCAGGACATTGCGTGTTCGATGCGAGGAGTAAACGCGCATTCTCGATAGCTCCACACCCGAGTACATAATGTCGGGCCCGAACTGTGTGCTCAAGGCCATTAGGCATAGATATACACACGTGCGCTACACACGAACGTGATTCATTCAGGACAATTTCACGGACCTTTGCGCTCGTCAAAAGCTTAAGCTTCTGTGACCTCTCGAAACGCTTTTGATACATGGGTCCGAGACGAGATGGAGGGCTGTATCGATATAACTTGGTCGCGATGTTGTCGTCGTTAACTGGAATCGTTTCAGCACTCTGAGCCTCATTTTCAGGATTACCCAGTTCCAACAGCCCTTCCGCAACTTCATAGAATCGCTCAAGATCAGATATATCTATGGGCCATCCACTGTGTGGTACCCAACTCCGCGCCATAAAGTCAATAGGGTCAAAGCGTGCGCAGAGACCGCCCCAAATGTTGGTGGTGCCGCCGAAGTAATGAAGCCTGTTTGCGTCTAACGGCAGGTATTGCCGGCCCACCACTTCTGCTCTAAATGACTCTTGAAGCCTATCGTCCAGCTCAAACTGGCCAGCTTCTATCAAGAGAGCGTCATGCGTTGTGTCCAGCCATTGCGTAGCGATCGCGATGCCCGCCGCACCAGCACCCACAATGCAGAGATCGGCCTCGAATAATGTCGGGCCAGTCAAGTCGCTCGCATCGATGTGCATCTCTAGACCCTAATCAGACGTCAGAAGCACTGATGCGTCATCCTATTTACGCATCGTCATGCTGATATAACGGAAAGAGAACCAGAAGGCCTCCCTAGCCGTAACGTTATATTATCGTCGTCACGTTTGGCTGCGTACCTTTCCAATCACTACTGCAGCGTTGAAAATCCTTTCAACATTCAGCGTACTGATCTTAGACAACACCGCAGCCTACCTCGTACATTATGAAGACACATGGCGTACCACGGAATTCTGTTAGTCATCCAATCATGGACCTTTGAAAGCGCATGAATACGTGCGCGGGGAAACGCGCAGGTCGCGGCCTCTATTTACTGTGAGCCGGCAGGTCGTGTAAGTGGATCGTACGCTTTTGGTCAGCTGTTTCCACTGTCGAGTCGGACAAGAACGCTTGTGATTCAGCAGTGTCTTCTACGATGTAATGACGGTAAGCCTCAGGGACGAAAGATGAGTCGCTGGCTTCTCGAATGGCGAGCCGAATCTGCTCCTCGAGAATCTCAGCCCGGACTGGTGGGAGGTAGGATGCCAGAGTCTGCCGGAGAGCGTCCGCGCCGCGGATCCTGCCCGACTGTTGTAAGCGGTAGGCTCTCGACACAAGTGCTTCAGCAGCACTCTGAATCAGGCGCTCGGGGAATTTTTGCTCCATCTCCTGTAGCTCGTCAGACGTAACCTCTAGTTTAAAGCGCCTTGAGAGCAGCTGTACCAGCATCCGACTCTCATGTCGGGTGGACACCGGCAGCAGAGGCACTCTCATATCAATTCGGCCAGGACGCTTCAAATCGACTTCTATTAAATCTGGACGAGACGAGGCAAGCACCCACAGAACCTTACCCCTATTGTCCGTGTTAGACATTTCCTGGGCGAGCATCGAGTAGATTCTTCCTGAGAGACCGCCGTCGCCCGGCCCAGACTCACGCCGGCCTAGAGTCTGGTCGGCCTCATCCACAAACACGACGCAACGACCAATTGCACGAATCAATCGTAATATTTTCTCCAAATTTCCTTCGCTCGAACCGATCCACATATCGCGAAAGTTCCGCAGCTTCAGCACCGGAACACCGGCCTCGCCGGCGAAGCACATCATCAGAAAGGTTTTTCCAACGCCCACCGGACCGCACACGAGGTAGCCCATCGGCATCGCCATCAAGTCATTCGATCTCCAGAGAGCAATATCCTGACGCAATGACGCCTTCAGCATTTCCTGCCCATAGTAATCATCCAAGGTTGCGGTAGTTTCGATGAACTCGACGAGTCCAGGTGCATCCCGCTCAACAATCTCTTTTTTAAGGGCCGAGAAATCTGTCGACTGCAGAATCTCCCCTCTCTGCGCGCGCGCCTTCGTCAGTTGATAAAGCGTATTGATCGAAACGCCAGCCATTGCTGAGGCAACCAGATCGAGGTCACTATTGTCGGGAAAGGCCGCGGGAAACTCTCTTCGCATTATCGCAACAGCCTGCCTTATGACCTTGGAGCTAGGTAGCGGGACCTTAACGTGAGTGCACAGGGACCCGAACGCAATCTGTGGCTCGAGATCGTTCAGGTTGTCGGATATCAGGAACGTAGCAAAAATAGATCGGCTCCCGAACGTAGCCACACCGAGATCCTGAATTAGGCTTGTGAGACCGCCGTGCTCAAACCCTTTTCCGCCCGCAGAAACCAGCCGATCGGCGCCGCGGACCAGGATGGCTACGTGGTGACGAACGTCCCCAACCTCTGCTGAGTTCGACCGCCACCGGCGGTATCGACACAAATAGCGGAAGGCATCAAGCGGCTCACGCGGCAGCTCTTTATGCGCCGAAGGAATCCACGCAGTCACCAGCTCATGACCTCGGTCGATTCTCAACCCGTTACCTAAATCGTATTCAAAAACGATATCAAAGGGCCGGAGCAGGTCATCCTTGATGAACTCCTCGATACGCACAAACGAGCCCTCGAATGGTATGGAATCCTGAATATTTCCATACAAAACGAACTGCCCGGACGCACCGCCCTTAAGAGCCTTCCGCAAATCTACCGCCCACTCAGGGATCCCATGTTCAGATGCTTCGACCTTCATCGGCAATTCAGCCTCCGTTACCCCCCCAGCCGCTAAGACGCGCCAAGGGGACTTAGACAAACCCTGCCAACACTCTAAAGTCTATACTCACCCGAGACGGCGCATCTTGAGGGCAGGTGTGATCGTCGAACGCCGTGTGCGGAACCCGATTTGCCCTGGACGAGTCGGAGTCGAAGCCTTTGAAAAGGACGATCTCGGCGGTCGACATCATCGGAAAGTAGTACCAAACCTGCCGCGGATTATGGCGATAGGTGGTTGCCTCAAAAACACCAGATGGCATGCCTGGATAGTCTTGGATCGCATCTGTGGAGACTTGGTCCTCCGGATCCGCAGTCCTTGAATCACAGAGCGCGAGGCTGGAGTCCTGCGGGCCGTTGGTTAGAGGGCGCCACACATTGTAGACAGCTACGCGCTTACACAATGCCCGCTGCTTTCCCATAATGGTGCCAGCCCACTGCTCTGCGGAAAGATCAGTAAAATCTGAATGAACAAACCGTGCGGGTCGATGAGCTGCGGAACGGACTTCCTGCGCTGATCGCTCACTCACACGCACGGCTCCAACGGGCGTAGCGAATGCAAATCGAGCGCCCGTCAGGAGTATGACAATTTGTTCCGCGGCGGATGAGTATGCCTTCATCGCTCTCTTGCAGGCCTCCCAATCGGTACCGACTGGATCGATCTGTTGAGCCTCTGAAGCGAACCAGTCCGTTTCCACCGGCGGTGCTCGAGTCAGTGTGAAGCCCTCCACGTCTAAATCTGAACTGATCGACCGGCCATTTAGAATTCTGACACGGTTGCGCTGCAGCCGCATGCGATCGCGCGCCCGATCATGGACATGAAATGCCGGTCTCGGCTGCGAGACAGCCAGAAAGTTCAGGTCACCCCAATTTCCCGACTCCATGATGTTTTACCCTCGTCTTCGTCCTGAACACAGTGCCAACGAACCTGGACCTGTGACGCATGCAATTGTCTTTCTAACGCCGCCACCGGATATGGCGCCTGGCCGGTTGGTGCTTGTACACTTTGGTAGGTTGATATCCCCTACTACCAATCCTAACAAAGGTGCGGTGGCTCCACCTATCTGACAACGCGAAACCTAGCATGCGAATCGTTATTTTCGCTGGACAATGTTTGCCGATTGACGGCTCGACTGTCGATGAGCGCCCGTTGGGGGGAACAGAAACAGCCGTGATCCGCCTAAGCGCTGCATTGCAGGACTTAGGAATGGATGTGACAGTGCTCACTGCACTCAACGAGCCCAAGTCGCAGTCGCCGAGATATCTTTCCTTCTCCGAAGGAAGGAAGCTCGACCACTGTGACGTGCTGATCGCTGTTCGCACTTGGCAATCCCTGCTTTCTCCCATCAGAGCTCGGCTAAAGCTTTTCTGGACAGGCGATTCATATGACGCGCTTCCCACCTTAGGAATTGGCGACCCACGGGTAAGTGCATTGATCGACTGCCTGTTATGTGTCAGCACTTGGCAGGCACAGACGCTCTCAAATGCTGCCGGATGGCCTTCGTACAAAACTTGGGTGCTCGGGAACGGAGTATACCTTCCCTACTTTCATAAGAAACAAGTTGAGCGTCGTCGCACGCGACTGATCTATAGCTCCACGCCGCAAAGAGGCTTGGCTCACGTTCCTCGCTTGTATGGCCTCGTGAAAGCCCTTGTTCCTGATGCGGAACTTCAGATCTATTCGGGGTATGGCGTCTACTCCAACGGCGGAACGTTTGACTCGGCACGCGAGTCCGAATGGCATGATCTCCGCAAACAGCTTGAACAGCTGCCTGACTGCGAAGTGCATGACAATGTGCAACAGGAAGCGCTGTCGTGCGCATTTATGCAAAGCTCGGTGTTGTTCTATCCATGTTCCTTCGAAGAGACGAGTTGCATCACCGCCATGGAGGCTCAAGCTGCTGGCTGTGCGATAGTGACGACTCGACTGGCGGCCTTGACTGAAACAGTAAAGAACTCTGGCTTACTGATAGAGGGTATGCCAGGTGATCCCCACTATGACAATGCCTTCGTTCAGGCAACGTGTCGGCTCTTACGCGACGATCCCAGTTTCCTTGAATGTAGCGCCAATGGGATCGAAAGAGCGAGACTCGAGTTCGATTGGGAAGCTATCGCCCGAAGGTTTGTGTCGTACCTCGAGCAAACTATTAGATTGCCATAGGCCGACCCTCGCATGATGCGTGTACTTCTCGTTACACTCGGCAGCTTCGGCGACCTTCTGCCCTTTCTTGCCGTCGCCAAAGGATTGCAGGAGCGCGGGCATCAGGTTGCCATCGGCACAAACAGCGAATATGAAAATCATGTGCGTCGCCGTGGGTACGATTTTTACGCAATCAGTAACAGCTCCACGCATGCACCCGCAGTTGACGATGCCCGATTTTGGTCGTTAGACGACGCGTGGGCGCTGGTTTGGCATCACATTCTAGCACCGGCAATAAAGCCCACCTACGAGTGGATACTGAGACAGCCGCAACATACCAATTGTGTTGTCGTAGCCTCTTGGATGGCGCTCGGCGCGAGACTCGCCAACGAGAAGTTAAAGGTCCCTCTGTGTACCGTGTATCTTGCACCATATCCACTAGAGAAGCGTCCTCCTGATAGCCCGGTGGCCTCAGCGGGCGCGCTCCTCGATGATCAGTTGGTTCAGCCAAAGCTAAACGAGGCACGAGCCGAATTGGGGTTAGCGCCTTTGCAGGAGGGCTGTAATTCGTGGCTTCACTCGGCTGACCTACAACTCGGGCTGTATCCAGACTGGTTCGAACATCGCGCGACGCACGCGCAGTCGAAGCTCACAACAGTGGGCTTCCCGCTTTTCTCCGGCGCAGTGATGCCGACCCCCTATCCGGCCCTCAGAGAATTTCTATCTTTAGACGTCCCATACATCGTCTTCACTTTCGGCACCGGGATGCGACACGCTCAGCGCCTTTTCGAAGAGTCGATACGCGCCTGCGCCATCCTGAACGCTCGCGCTATTCTTCTCACGCCACACCGCTCGCAGATACCAGGCAAGCTACCGGTTTCAGCCCTACACCTCGACTATGTGCCCCTGAACATAGTCCTGAGACGGGCTGCTGTCATCGTTCATCATGGCGGCATAGGTACCTGTGCGGAAGGAATAAAGGCGGCTGTGCCGCAGGTTGTGGTCCCTATGGCGTTCGACCAGTTTAGCAACGCGGCTCACATTGAAGAGCTCGGGCTTGGTCGGACGATTCCATTAACTCAATACAATCCGACAATAGTTTCTGAAGTGCTACAAGAGGTCGGTACCTCGGAGAATCTCAAGCGACGTTGTACATCCTATGCAAGACAGTTGAATGAAGTTGCAGCGATCAAACTCGCATGCGACGCGATTGAGTCATTGGGCCGCAAGTTCTAAACAGAAAATATGGGGGTATAACGAGAGACATGATCAACAGTATCGTTAAGCACGATTGATTCGTGCTGGATCCAGCAATGGGCGCCCCAGGGATCAGTGCGCACGCCGATAACGCATGTGGCGGGTATGCCATGTGATGCGAGGAGGCTTGCCACAGTGAATGACTCCAATACGCATTCATTATGAGATGAAAGGAGTATCGGCCGGATTCTTTGGTAGTTGCTGAGAACTTGGCCTGCATGCTCGCCAGCGAATGCTTGGACCGTCGTTGTCAGGTGCGCCTTGTTTGCTTGTGCTCTGCCGATCAACGCAAGCAGCTTCTTGCGCTTCAATAAATATCTCGCTGCAATGAAATTTGGCAGTACCGCGCACAACGTGCCTATGCCTGCCTCGCCCAACTCAGGGGTTCCTGTGATGGAACCTGTTGCCACGGGAACATCTACCTGGGCTGAATCCCCGCCCGCAGACGCTCCCTCGACGAGCAAGCCCTTCTTGAACAGCGCCTGCGCGATTCCCATCCCCTTCGTTGACGATGTTTCTTGGAGGGCATCGCCAACAGGCCATCCCCGAACCAGGCCAGAGAGGCAGGAGGCATCCTCAACCGTAATACCCGAATAGCGATCGTGCTCGAGGTTCAGAAATATGATCTTGCTCCCGCTCTGGCACCAGAACGTCGACGGTGAAAGCGCGAACAAATAGGTGGTCATCGCATTGGACCTCGGATGCCGTTAGTTTCGTGTTCGAAGAGGCGAAAGCAGACTATCGAGAAACATTAGGCTTGCCTTATCCGGCAGTTCCCCCAACACGGCAGACTCGGTGAAGTGCATTACCGGTTCGAGCTGCTCATGGTATGACGGCCACGCGGTAAGCCCGATGTCGTTTGGGTCACCGGACTTGGCAAAATTAGTCCAGTACAGTGCTATCAGATTGGCGAGTTGCCTATCTCCTGTGGTCCAGTTCCACGGGGCATAGGCATCCAACCGGTCAAAGACATAAGGAATTTCACCTCCATGGATCGCGCGAATGCCTTGCCGGTAACTGCTGGAGGGATATGCGGGAGGGCTGTGATCAAAATAGTATACGAACGTGGGTTGTCGCGCTCTCGCATGCAGCCGCGCCCACGTCCAAACCTCAAGGCCAAAGCTCGAATCACGAATGAAACGGCGCTGAGACTGCTCCGCCTGGATATCCGTGGATGCCGGATAAAGACTTAGGAATTCGGGCGCCCTGGGTCCCAACTGGCGGCGTGCGTTTGCCGTGAAAACCTCGGCACTTGGTGCGTCGTGGAGGAAAGTTACTCCTTCATCACTGTTATATCCAATCAGGAGCGGAATTTTCGCCTGCTTTTGCTTGCTGAACACGGCATAAGGGCTTTCAGTCAGCAGTGTGCCGTCGATTGTGGGCTGCCAACTCTGCCCATCAAGTAAGGTCGCGGCCTCGCGTGGCCTCAGTTCGGCAACCGACTTCACGCCCTGATTATCCAAATAGGTGCCCCCTTTTCGGCGAGCAGCCATCGATGAAGAAAGTCCGTAGGGTGTATCCATTGGGCCGAAGAACGCGCCACTTTGGCCTATCGCTCGATGAAACAAGCCTCTGGCTTTAGGAACCGCCATGAGCACACTGATGGCCTGTGAGCCGGCCGACTGCCCGAACAGCGTGACGCGATGACGATCTCCGCCAAAATTACTAATGTTTTCTTGTATCCACTCAAGGGCAGCAATCATGTCAAGCAATCCATAATTGCCACAACCGACTTGCCCCGTTTCTCCGCAGAGTTCATCAGTCGCAAGGAAGCCCAGGACGCCGAGACGGTATCCTAGCGTTACGACGATTACCCCACGTCGGGCAAGAGAGTCGCCCCAGAACGGTGGTTGCGTCGCCGAGCCGATTACAAAACTTCCACCGTGAAGCCACACCATTACGGGCAGGCGCGTCTTGTCGCCTTTCGGCGCCCACACGTTGAGGAACAGGCAGTTTTCGCTTCCGCTGACGCGGCTTTCCTCATAGTCCCACTGAACGCATCCATCTCTAAACTTCGTCGCATGAATTGCGGCCTTCCACGGCGCGGATGGTCTAGGCGGCTTCCATCTCGACGGGCCGACAGGTGGGCTCGCATACGGAATTCCTTTGAACGAAACAATGCCAGCCACTTCGCTACCATGAACCTCCCCTGCGGATGTGAGGACCCGTAAGGCGGCGGAGACGGCGGGCGCACTGACCAGCCACGCGCCGAGGAGGCAACCCGCAAGCCTCAGTGTCATTGTCTTCATCTAAAACAGCGTCTCAGCTGACAGCGAACCGACGGCATAGCGAAGATAGGCACGACGCACGCTCATGTTGTATTTTGCATCGACCACAGCGCTCTGTGCCTCCACCCACGCCGCCTGGGCCTGCGCGAGCTCAACTAGCGTAGATGCACCTGCTTCATACTTCACATCCTGGGCTTCGACAGCCATCGACGCCGCGCGCTGCTGCAGCTCAACCGCTTGCAACTGTGCTGCTGCGCTTCGCAGCTCTTGAATTGCCGTTCGCACTTCTAACTCGACCTCACGGCGAGTGTTCTCAAGCTCGATGCGAGCCCGCTGCGCTTGAAGCGCCGATCGCAATGACGCGCTGTGTGCAGCGCCTCGATCGAATATGGGAACCGACATCGTTATACCCACAGAACCCGTCCTGTTGAGATTTAGCTGCTCAGACTGAGTGAGCGCTGGGACGCTGGTAAAGCCGCTGCCGTAAGACGAGTCGAGAGCAAGCGTCGGCCAGTACGCCGCCTTTGCCACCCTTACGTTGGCAAGAGCCGCTGTCACCCTCGCCTCCTGGGCGAGAAGGTCCTTCCGCGTTGCCAGCGCGGCTGCTGCTAGCACTTCGAATGGTTCTGACAAATCTACACTGGATGTCGGCTCACCCACGTCAACAAATTCATACTGCTCTCTTGGATCCAGGTTTAGCGCGCGGATCAGCTCCACGACCGCCGACTCGGATGAACGCATTGAGTCAACAACAGCAACGTTTGCCTTCGCAAGCGCGGCCTCCTGCGAATACAAGTCAGCTGTGGTACGCGTTCCCCCCTCAACATACACCTTGACCTGGTCCAGAAGCTTTGACTGCGCCAGTTGGTTCTCCCTCATCACCCTCAACTGCTCGCGCTCTTGCAACAGCCCGAGGTAATTAGTCAGCACGACGAGTACAAGCCTTTCTCTCGAGCGTGCGAAGCGCGCAGCCTCTGCATCGCGGCTTGAACGGGCCGCACGCAGCACCGACACATCGCGAAAGCCGTTGAACAGCGAGATCGAGGACCCTGCGGATAAGAAAACCGAGTCCGTCGACTGATCGACAATGCGGCCATCGATGTCCGAGAAGAACCGCCCGTAGTATCTCTGGGCGGAGGCGCTTAAACGGAGGTCCGGCAAGAATTGCTGAACTGCTTCTCTGACTCCAATCTCAGCATTGGCTATTTCGTTCTTACCTACCTCAATCACGTAACTTCGCTGGAGCGCAGTATCAATGGCGTTCCTAAGTGTAAAAAGCTGACTCGCGTCACCGGAGCGGGGAATTGCCGTAGCTGCCAGGAAAAGAGCCGACATCCACACGCCCCGACAGATACGCGGCCTAGCGTCAACGGCGACGTTAGATGAGTCTAAGCAATACGACGTATCCATTTGTCACTCGTATCTCAAGGCGTTCATAGGCGCCGAAGTTGCGACCTTCAGCGTATGACCTATAACTGTCAGCCAAGCAATTGCGAGAGTAGCTCCGCCCACAAGCATGAATATTGCCGGAGTTAGTGGAATGCGATACGCAAATCCCTCGAGCCATCGTTGCAAGAAGTAATATGCGAAGGGCCACGCAATAATGTTTGCAGCAATAATAGGACGGCTGAACTCCCAGATTAGCATTCGCACTATATCCGTGCTGGCTGCCCCTACCGCTTTTCGCACGCCAATCTCTTTGGTTCTCCTCTCAGTGGTATAAGCGGAAAGCCCAAACATACCTAGCCCGCCAACGGTCAACGCAATACCGGCGGCAATGCCAAGCAGCGTTCCCATTTTGGTGATTTCTCGGTAAAGCAACTGTGTGTGCTGCTCAAAGAAAAAGAGATCCATCGGCTTCTGTTCACCGGCCCGCTGCCATACTTCGCGAATCTTGCTCAGCGTTTCGGGGATAGAGCCCCCGCGCAGTCTCATCATTAACAGTTTGTGCTGAGACGGATCGATGTAGAAGCACACCGGTTGAATAGGCTCCGTGATGCTCCCAATTGGAAAGTCTGGAATGACTCCGACAATCTCCGAAGACACAATTCCTATCGGCCCTGCGGGATCACCTGCCGGCAGCGGTCTAACCTGGTTGAGCGTACGGCCAATTGCCGCACCTGCCGAGGGGATCTTCAACTGGCGCCTGAGCTCCTCATTGATCACGACAGTCGACCCACGGGGAGTTGAGTCCGTAGAGGGGTTCTGTCCCGTTGTCGACAGTGAGGACGGCGCCGTTGAGTCTTCGGAGTTCGTTAACGGTCCTTCCCCCCTGACATCGTCCTCAGACTTGTCACCTTTAGATGCCTCGGCAGAAGTTACCTCTGCGGGCTCGACCGAATCGGTTGCATACTTCCGGTTGAACAATCGGCCGGCCACGGGTCGTAGTCCGAACAGCTCAAAGAAGCCGAAATCTGTCATCGCCAATTGGAAGCGTACGCCCTCACCCCCAGGCTGGAGCGCGCCACCGGAGGGGGCCGTCAGCTCCAATGGCGCCCCGCTAGAACAAGCGACCGAGACAACACCCCGGAGCGCCTGAATCTCTCGTTTCAACGCCACTCCGCACGTAGTTCGAAGCAAGACCACCTGATCTGTGTTAAGCCTCAGCCCCTCGTTCATCGCGAAAAATGTTTGCCGATAGATGATAAGCGCCGCCAACACGAGTCCTACCAGGACAGCGAACTGGACAATCACAAGCGACTGGCGAATCAGAATAGATCCGCCACTTGTTACCGTCCTAGCCTTGAGCACCGTAATGGGCCGAAAGCTCGCCAGCACGAACGCGGGATACATCCCTGCACAAATTGCCGTCAGAATGGCGGCCACCAGCATTCCCGCGCCTAGCCACGGAGTGCTCAGATAAGGAAAGACAATGGTTCGATCTAAAAAGGCATTAGCAAACGGCAGGATGATCTCAACTATAGCCACCGCTAATATTAACGCGAGAATCGCGTACACCATCGACTCGCCGAGAAACTGTACGACTAGATCACCACGCGTGGCTCCAACGGCCTTACGGATACCGACTTCAACCGCGCGCCGCGCCGCACGCGACGTCATTAAGTTGATGAAGTTCAGACAAGTCATCAGCAGGATGAGCGCGCCGATTATTCCCAGCCCCAACAACGTGCTTTGATCGGGCTCCGGGTCAAAGATGCCGGTGCCAGAGGCGCGGTGCAGATGCACGTCTACTATAGGCAGCATGTGGATGTGATAATCGATATGCGCGCGAAACCCCTCGACACCGCCTACGGATACCTCAAGCGACTCCCGACGATGTACAGCGCCATCCATCATCTCCGATGTGGGAACCTTAGAACCTGAGCGCAGCCTGACGTAAGTCGGCACGTCAGCCGACTGCAGGTTGGCGATCGGGTTCGTCACGGCTCCAACTATCGACAGCTTCAGATGAGTTGCGCTTGGCAGGTCTTCGATGACTGCGGCAACAGTGACCAGCTGCTTTCGTGCCAGTTGAAGTGATTCACCGACCACGTTTTCACGGCCAAAATATCTCAGGGCGGCCTGCCGTGTTAGAACAATTGAATCTGGCTTCGAGAGCGCGCTCTGCAGATCACCTGCCAGGGCCGTGACATTGAAGATTTGAAAGAAGGCCGGGTCTGCCCACGATACGACATCCTCCCATTCCCTGTCTGCACGTCGCACTCCGAGTTTTTCGGGAAGCAATCTAGAAGCCGACTCAACCGCCGGAAACTCCAATGGTAGCCACTGCGCTACGCCCGGTAGCACGCCCTTGCCTTCCTGCGGCGCAGGATCGCTCGGGAATTTATGCGTAGAGTAGAGCCGGTATATCTGATCTCTATTCGGGACGAAACGCTCGTAGCTGCGCTCATCATGAATGTATAGCGTGACCCATATCGCCGTTGCAAAGCCAACCGCCAGGCATGCAATAACGACGAATGAGTGAATGCGATTGCGCAGGAGATTGCGAAACGCAGCGGCAATATAGCTCTCGAACATGAGTTGCCTGTCTTCTTAAGCGACGAATTGGGCCTGACTAACCAGTCTTCCATCTAGAAGGCGAATCTGTCGCTTGGCGAGCTCTGCATGCAATAGCGAATGAGTCACCATTACAACGGTCGTTCCATTGCTATTGATCTGGGTGAGGAGCTTCATCACCTCAATTCCGTTTTCTGTATCCAGGTTCCCCGTTGGCTCATCCGCCATAATGAGCCGAGGCTCAGCCACCAACGCCCGGGCAACCGCCACCCTCTGCTGTTGGCCTCCGGACAGTTGTTGAGGGAAATGCTTGGCGCGATGGGTGAGATTGACCCGTGCCAAGACCTCGTGAACACGATCGAGACGCTGGCGCCGGCTCATTCTCGTGTATGTGAGAGGAACTTCTACATTCTGAGACACAGTTAGGTCGTCGATGAGGTTGAAACCTTGAAAAATGAAACCGACGCCCGATTTCCGAAGCTTCGTTAGTTGCGCGCCGGAACAGCGCGTAACGTCAGTGCCAAAGAACCTATAGGTACCACTCGACGGAGCGTCCAACAATCCAAGTATTCCTAGTAAAGTGGATTTACCACAACCTGAAGGTCCCATGATCGACACGAATTCACCATCCGAGATCTCGAATGAAACGTTGCTTAAAGCATGTGTTTCGATGTCATCGGTCTGGTAAATCTTGCTGAGATTTTCCACTTGCAGCATCTGTCACTCCAGCGAATTCTAATTCTTGAGAACGATCCGTTGTATGTTGTCGTACCCTGTGTAATCGGAAATCACTACGCGCTCGTTAGGCAATAATCCGCTGAGCACTTCCAATTGTTTAGCATTTTGCCGCCCGATTTTGATTGTCCGGCGGATCGCCGTTTCGCCGTCAGGACTGAGAACGAAGATCCAATTCCCCCCAGTTTTGTCGAAGAATGGCCCATTGGGAATCCAAAGTGCCGGCTGGTCGTCACTGAGCTGAAGGGTCCCTTGCAGGGCCTGTCCCGCGAGCAAGCCACGTGGCGGCGACTCGTCGAAAGTCACAAAGACCTTGAACATGCCCTTATCAACCTTTGCTTGCACACGTTGTACTGTCATCGGAATGGCCGTCCCGAACGAGTCGATCGTGACCTTTTGACCGACTGCTACGCGAGACAAATAAAACTCATCTACATCGGCGGCGAGACGAAACCCAGTGTCGAGTGCAAGAACGGCAAGCCTCTGACCACGCAGCATAGTTTGTCCGATCTGTGCATCGAAATCAGTTACGCGCCCCGCCGCTGGCGCTCGAACGGTGAGGCTATGAAGCCTTTGCCGCGTGGTAATCAGATCACGCTCCAGCTTCTTGATCGTGTCATGGAGCTGGGGCTCACGGTCCTTCCGATATGCGATCTGGATCCGATTTTGCTCGATAACGGTAGGATGAATAGTCATAAGATAGCTGAGCTCGTCCAGGACGACGTCGCGGGCTTCGACTGTAGTGACGCCTCTGGCAAAGAAAAACTTCTGACGTTCCGCCTGCTTTGTCAGTTTCTTGATCTGGTATTCAACCTCGGCCAGACGGGCCTTAGCGGCAAGTTGTGAATCCTTCAGCGATATCTCGGTCGTGCGTAGCCCGTTGATTTGCTCAATCACACTCGTTTCATTACGAATGACTTCACTCTCCAGCGACGTGTTACTGAACCTCATCAGTTGTTTACCCTCGTCAACCTGATCACCCGAGTTGACGAATATCTCTTCCACGCGCCCCCCCTCTTGGGCGTCAAGATAGATCACGTCTTTGGGGACAACTTTTCCTCGAACGGCTAATGAGTCGTGAAAAATCCCATGTGTTGCCGGAGCGACAGTCAGATGACGCTCATCAACCCGCAGCGTTCTTTCTCGCGGCGCCAGGACAAGGGCTACTCCGATTCCGAGCACGACGAGTGCACCTGCGGCAGCGCTCCATACCCATCGTCGCTCCCACCAAGGGCGTTCTTTTACGCGATCCATTGTGTTCATGGTATGTGGTGGTGCACGCCCTATGCCAACGTCCGATTCCTTTGCAATCAATAGGTTACAAGGCGTTTGATCATTTCGTTGTACGCCAGCGGACAGTGGGTGTACGCTGGCGTACATGCGCCAAACCCAAAATTTGTCGGTCGTCGCGGTCGTCGACGATGATCTGGACATAGGGGAATCTGCACGCGTAGCTCTTGCCGACGACTTTGACGTCATCGTGCTGGAGTCGCCGCAAGCCCTCTATGCGGAAATTAAGAGGCGCACGATAGACGTCGTTCTTCTCGATATGAATTTTTCTCCGAATGCGTACGATGGACGCGAAGGCCTCAGCGCGCTTCGCGATATTCGACGCTTCGACCCGACAATCTCAGTAATTTGCTTTACGGCATACAGCGAGGTTCAGCTGGCGGTTACCGCCTTAAAGCAGGGGGCCGTAGACTTCCTAGAGAAGCCTTGGAAGCAGAATCAGCGCCTCTTATCTAGCGTATCAGTGGGCGTCAATATGGCCCATCAAGTACGAAAAAGCTCTCGGCTCCAGTTGCTCAACGAGGAGCTCTCCGCCGTGCTTAGCCCCACTAGCCCGGAGATCATCGGAAGCTCACCGGGGCTACGAAAAGCTTTCGAGATTCTCACGCTTGCAGCACCAACTAGTGCCAACATCCTCATCCTAGGGGAGACGGGTGTCGGCAAGGAGTTGTTTGCGCGTGAACTGCATAAGCGCTCAGACCGCCGCGACAAGCCGTTTATTGCAATCGATGTTGGCAGCATTCCGAAGGAGCTCTTTGAGAGTGAGCTTTTTGGACATAAGCGAGGAGCATTCACAGGTGCATCAACTGATCGACTCGGACGTGTCCAGGCGGCTGCCGGCGGAACATTATTCTTAGATGAGATCGGCAACCTTCCACTCGACTTGCAATCAAAGTTGCTGCGTGTCTTGGCGGAGCGGGAGATCATTCCATTAGGGGCTGTGAAGCCCATTCCGGTCGACATACGCGTAGTTTGTGCCACTAACCGCTCGATACAGCAGCTTCTCGTCGTAGATGGATTTCGTACCGATCTTCTTTTTCGCATAAAAACTATCGAAGTGATTCTGCCGCCTCTCCGTGATCGCAAAGAAGACATCGCGACAATAGCCGAACACTTTCTCGCCTATTTCGCACGCAAACATAAAAAGAGTCCGAAGCGGCTGTCATCTGACGCACGGGCTCGGCTAGAGGCTTACACGTGGCCGGGCAACATTCGAGAACTTAAGCATGCAATCGAACGTGTTGTTGTTCTGTCGTCGCGTGAGGTATTGGGCGCACACGACTTTTCCTTCGATTACGATGCAGGCCCTTCGTCGACTCCTGATGATGGATCTCTCAAGCAAGCCGAGAGACGCACGATCGCCGACGCCCTTGAGTGCTCCGGCGGGAACGTTTCCAGAGCGGCAGCAAGACTCGGAATTACTCGGCAAATGCTATACCGGCGCATGCGGGCCTACGGCCTGACATGAGAACCAATTACTTTGCCGTTGGTATTGCTATTCGAACCTTCCTGTTCGGCGCACTATTCGTAGGCTCACTAGCAGCGTTGTTCGAATATGGCCTTTACGGTGTGGCAGCGACACTGGTGCTTTTCGGAGCGGCTGTTCTCGTCGATTTATCACACTACATCCGACGAACGGACCGGCTCTTGGAAGCGATTATTGACGATCTGATCGCAAATCAATTTACGTCAGAGGATCGGATCAAGTTCGCGCAAGGGCCTCGCGGTCTTCGCGAGACGATCGGCTGCGTCGCCGACGCGCTCAAGCGCTTTCGCGCGGAAAAGCAAAAGCAGATCGATAAGCTACAAACCCTCTTAGACACTGTGCCTGTCGCGATTGCTCTGGTGCGTGACGACACAATAGTCACGCCGGCCAATCTGGCAGCTAGGTCGCTTATCGGGCCACGCTGCTATCTCGATGATTTGGCCGGCGAGAGACTGCTACACGAGCTGACGCCCGGCGAGCAACGTGTGGTGCGGCTGAAAAATGGCCAAAGGCAGCTAGTGGTAGCGGCTTTGTTTTCAACGCAGGATGACTCGCTTACCGTTTTGACGTTTGCGGCTATCGGTAGCGAGCTTGATGCGGCTGAGTCGAGAGCTTGGCGCGAGCTCGTGCGCGTGCTCTCTCATGAAATGCTGAACTCTCTTACACCAATTACGTCACTTACGGACAGTCTGAAGAAGGTGCTGACATCAGTCGAAACAACTGAAGGCATTTTTCTCACACCGGTCCAAGTAGGCAGCGCGCTGAAGGCTATCGAGACGATAGCGCGGCGCAGTCTCGGGTTGACTTATTTTGTGGAGAGGTATCGCCAAGTAGCTCGCGAGCCTCACGTCAGCCTGGTATCGGTGAACATAGATACGCTGCTCGAGCACGTCAGTGAGCTGCTAGGGCCAATGCTCAAGGGACAGAAAATCGCTTACCGCGCTACCACCGAACCCCCTGGACTGGCGGTTATGGCGGACGCAGAACTGCTAATGCAGGCGCTTATAAACCTCATACACAATGCAATTGATGCCGTAAGAGAAGTTCCCGACCCACAAATCGAGGTGATTTGCACCAGTCGCAGCCCCTATGCTGCGATTGAGGTTCGAGACAACGGATGTGGCATCACAACTGACTTGGACAAGATATTTGTGCCCTATTTTACGACTAAGAAAGCAAAAGGCTCCGGTATTGGACTAACGCTCACGCGTCAAATCATGCAGGCGCACGGGGGAACAGTTGAAGTGCGCGCCTTACTACCCCGTGGATCGGCGTTCACGCTTCTTGCGCCAACTACGTTTGTTATGTGAGAAGCGGAGCCGTCTTCAGCCAATTTTCCATGTAATGAGGCATCCTTCTTTGGTGCATCGCTATTTCTTCCGAGAGTGGCTATCATTCGCCGGAGTACACTTTAATGCCTTCTCGGGTAACAGCCTGAGTTATGGCGGACCTCATGAAACCATCTGGATCAAACATCGACACCACGGGCGTCAGAGCGAAAGCCGAGGAAATAAGGCGCACTGCTGCGGCAGTTCAGTCGGAGGTAGATGCTTGCATTCGGATGCTGCTACCTATGGCGTCTGAGAGTCTTCGAAGCGAGTTCGGACTTGGATCTCAACATCGTCAAACTGTGAGTGAGAAATCGCACGCCTCACGCACAGGCACGAGTAAGCGGCGACGATACTCTGCTGAAATGAAAAAGCAGGTGCAAGAGGCACTGCGGAAGGGCATTACGATGCAGCAAATTTCCGACACATTCGGCCCCTCAGTCTTCACAGTGAAAACATGGAAGTACGAAGCCGGTTTGGTTAAGCAGCGAAGAAAAAGGTAGCCGCGACGGCTTTCACACGCGGTACCGTCGCCCCTCCCACCACTCCATCATCGCCTTGACGTTTTACCGAATCTTCGGTCCCTCTTTAACTTTTTCGGGCGGTGAGACGCTTTTTTTCCGCGAGCGGCGGGCCGCTCGGGCTCAAGTGGCGAATTTTTGAGTTGCCCGCCCCAATCGCGTTTCGCGTTCTCGTACTCTCTCGCAAGTGTTGTAGCTTTTTCCCTCAGGGTGTGAGCAAGCATCAGCATTCCGGCCAATTTTTGCTCTATTCGCGCAAAGCGCTTCATTAGAGTTCTTGGAGACCGCTGCATTCCTTTCACCGGCAATCCGCCTTCTATTTTTGCGACCTAGTGGTTTATAGCCCGACGACGCCTTTCTTCAATGGCGTCGCTCTTGCTTTCTGACGTCGGGCTCGCCTACCTCTGCATCCGATTAGTTACGACCTCCCGACTCGCAGTAAGTAGACACGGGACCCACATGAATCCCCCCGCGTATCTATAACCCACGTCCGCGGCTCGGAGATTGGATACAACCTGGAATCTTCGTCGTACTTCAGAGGAATGGGCATGAAGCTGGTCCCGGCCCGTCTACGAAAGCAACGGCTGCAATTATCACGCGCCGACAAATGGACCTGGATAGCCTTTAGGCGACATCCGGCTGAATTCGTCATCTACCTGCGCGTAAGCCAACAAATTGATGCGGACGGATCCGTAATCCCACACAGGATCAATTTCTCAAAGAAGCTAACCAAATCATTTGGTAGCATGTATACTACTCGCCAATAATCAGGATGGACGATTCGCTTGACTGCATTGAGTGTCAGCGCTCTCCCGAAAGGGTCTCTCCGCAGCTTCGTTGAACGGGGCCTGCATGCAGAAGCAGAGGTTCGGGCGGTGTTTCTGCGTGAAGGCTTGGACGAGCGATGCGCAGAGAATCTTGTGCTTCGCACCTACGGCCTATTCATTCACGAATCCTTTGATCCGAGATGCCAACTTAATGACAGCCACCATATGGTGGTTTCGGCTGCAATGAGGATACTGACAGAGCATCAGAACCGCGGAGCTACAATAGGTTGTATCTTTGACAATCCTTCGCCCTCCATTTGTTTCAACGAGCGTCGGCATCACGTCGATGTATTGCTAGACGCGGTAAACGCGATGCCGGACGATGTTAGATCCGTCTTTAATCTTTCCAAGATCCACCGCCTTTCAGAAAATGAGATTCAGAAGCGATTGCAACTAACGCCTTCGCAGGTTGAGCACTCACTAGCGGAGTCTTCGCGCGTGATCGCACTGACTCTTTACAGAGCACACTTTCCCTCATCGAGCGACAATACCGTGTATCCAGGCTGCCTTAAGCAATTCCTGCGCTTTCTGTTTTTACTGGACTAAGAAACAGAATTTAAACAGTCTTTCTCACCCTACAGACGTCGAATACCTTGGAAAGGCGCGCTGTCCGGAGCGTTCGCTTCGGCACAAGGCCGGTTTCAAATACTATTTACGAGTCCGCCAGACTAAACAGCACATGGGCTCGTGGTCACATGGGCATAGTTACGTATCAGACGGGATAACTGCCTGGACTGAGTTGGTCTACTACGCCGGCAAATATGGCACTCCTCGGCGGGACCAGAGCGGGCTCAGTGGTAAGGGTGAGGCGGGCCTTCGTGCAGAGGTTACGCCGTGGTCCCACGCTCCGGCTCGACCACGAACGAGATCTCTGTCGAGATAGCCCCGCAGAGCGCGTGCTTCGTGGGGACAGGCAAGAGGTGTCGAATATTACGATGCCGAGCAGGAGCCCGCACTTCTCGCAACTTTTTTTGTCAGAAATTATGGCATGGTCCGCCCCGCCCTTGGGGGTGATCGATAATGGCGGCTCCTGTAGCCACCCCTTAGCGAGGCAGATCATCATGCAGATTGGAGTTGCCCCTATGAAACCGTACAGACCTTTGAATCAAGTTGTTCCTGCCTGAACTGCTGTGGCGAACGATACTTCAAGGCGCTATGCGGATGCACGAGGTTCTAATCGGCGAACCAAGCGGGCAACTGCTCCAGTACGGCAGCGGCGCTAGGTCGTGGATTAACGGCAACATAGTCGCGCTTGAAGGTCTTTACGAACGATTCGGCCATACCATTGCTTTGAGGCGAGCGGTACGGCGTTCGTCGAGGAATGAGGCCGATATCGCGAGCGAACTCGCACGTCTCGCGAGCAATGTAGCCCGAGCCGTTGTCGCTCAGCCACTCGGCGGGCGATGGCAACACGGACACCTCGCCGAGACGTTGTACGAGTGCCTGGACCATCACGTCGCGAACCAACTCCCCGCTGATGCCTGCAGTGCTCGCAGCGAAGGCAATGGCCTGTCGGTCACAACAATCCAGGCTGAAGCGCTCCCCGTTGTCGCAGCGGATCTCAAAGCCGTCCGAACAATAGCGTTGATCACTTCGCGCTACGGCGACGGTGCCTTCGTGAGCGGCTGCGAATGAGGGTGACCCTGTATGTCGCTGTAGCAACAGCTTCTGCGCCTTGGCGAGCCGATATACTCGTTTGGCGTTCACGGCACTTTGCCCACTGGCCGCTCTGCGCTTACGCAATAACGCCCATAACCTGCGATATCCGTATGTCGGTCGCTCAGTGGCAAGCTCTCGCAGTTGCTCGAGGAGCTGCGGATCGTGCAGAGCCGGACGGCCGCGCCAACCGCGCGAATCCGCGGATCGTGAGCGACGCTGAGCGACGTTCGAGCGAGACACCCCAAGCACCCGACACACCGTCGCCACGCCATGCCGCTCACCGTTGATCACGAGGAGCGCAAGAGCAACTTTTTTGCGCGGCCCACCTCCACGGCCTCACGCAAAATCTCACACTCCTGGGTCTTCTTGCCGAGCAGCCGCTGCAACTCTCGAACCTGATGCTCGAGCGCCCGCACCTGCGAGGCGGGAACGACCGCTTCATCAGCATGAACGGCACTGAGCGATCCGTCCTGCGCAAGTCTGCGCCAGCGAAACAACAGACTCGGGGCGACCCCGTGACGACGGGCCACCAGAGACACGTTCATTCCCGGCTGCATCGTCTCCTCGACCAGGCGCTGCTTCTCGTTCGCAGTAAAGCGCCGACGACGCTGCACACTCAAGATCTCTACCTCGCCACTAGGCGTAACACTACCTCTGGACATGGATCGTACTCCTTCCTCTCGTGGATACGATCTGTCCGGTTATTTAGGGGGCTGCTCCACAGATTGCGACGCTCGGTATCGACATTGGCAAGACGTGGTTCCATGTCGTGGGTCTGGATGCGACCGGCAAGACGGTGATCTGCGAGAAACTAAACCGACAGAGGCTCATGCGATTCATCGCCATCTGTCAGCGTTGTTTGATTGGCATGGAAGCGTGCGCAGGCGCGCAGCACCTGGCGCGTCGATTTATCGATGCCGGTCACGACGTCCGACTCATCGCACCGCGCTTCGTGAAGGCATATCTGAAGTCGAACAAAAACGACTTCAATGATGCCGCAGCCATCGCGGAAGCAGTTCAGCGGCCAACGATGCGTTTTGTTGCCGTTCGCTCGATCGAACAAGCTGATCTGCAGGCGATCCATCGTGTGCGAGATCAACTGGTTCGTGAGCGACCGCAGTCATCAACCAGATTCGTGCGTTTCTCCTTGAGTACGGATTGGCGGTGGCGACTGGGCGCAATAGGTTGCTGAGCCAATTGCCTGCGATACTTGAGGACGCGAAAACGCGGTGTCGCATGTCATGCGTGCGCTGCTGAGACAGTTACAAACTCGCTTGCGACGGATCCAGGACGAGATCGATGACACCACCGCGCAGATCGAGAGGATTGCCGCATCGGACGCACAATGCCAAAGGCTGCATGCAATCCCGGGCGTGGGACCACTCGTAGCAACCGCGCTCATCTCGGCGGTTGGCAACGGTGCACAGTTCCACTGTTCGCGCGATTTAGCCGCTTGGATCGGGCTGGTTCCGAGGCAGTACTCCACAGGCGGCCGCTCGAGGCTGCTGGGAATGAGCAAGCGAGGCAATCACTATCTGCGTCGACTCCTGATTCATGGAGCACGATCAATAATGCAGCATGTTGATCGCAGCGCTCATTACTTCGGCAAGTGGTTGACCCAGCTGCAGCAACGCGTTCACCACAACGTCGCTGCTGTCAGTTTGGCGAACAAGCTTGCCCGCATTACCTGGGCTGTGCTGCGACGTGAGGAGCCGTATCGCGTCGTGTCGGCATAGCAGCGCAAGGCGGCGCGCCAGGAACAGAGTTTCTTCCCACCGAGTTCTGCGAGGCCACTAAAGCGAACTGGGGAAACAGTCTATCTGGCACACGCCCGAAGCCTTGAAACACAAACGGCCGTTATAGGCCGGAGAAATTATCAGGCGGGTGGTGCACGCGGATCCCATGAGGCCAGGAGCACTGAGCTCCAATCCTAAGCCACCGATATATCCCGGCCTCGAACACAGACCATTTGACACGGCCCTGTCACACTATGCCTCGGGCAAGCCTCATCCAACCCGCGCGTAGGACTACTATCACAGGACAATATGGCCGCAAGCCAGAACTGCGATTATCTAGCTTGATGCAGCTGGGACTCGCCAAGGGCGCGGTGCACACGATATGCAGTATGCACGTGGCGGCCCGTCCACATGCGGCAGCTCCGCTTGGCATGCACGGCAGAATGTCCTTTCGTACAACCTACAAGCACTGCACATCGGCTGCTCGGCCAAGACCAAATGCGCTTCTCGACACTCCGTACACAGTCGCATCTGCGCGTCTCCGTCATCGTACAATTCGATCATCTGGGCCAACATGTTTACATCCATTATATGAGCACGAGGCATAACGTTGCAGTATGCCTCGTATGAAACCTTCAGCTTCATTGCCGCAGTTGCCCGAGCAGGCTGCAGGCCGTATGCGCACAAGCCAACGGCTGCATGAATACTACGGTTAGGCTCTTCTGCAATCCAACGATGGGGATCACGCTCTCGTCGAGCAATCGCGCCTCCATTCCGCTGAACCACCCGCCGGACCCATCGCGGTCCAAAGCCGGTGAGCTCCCCAATGAGAGCAGCGCCTGCTCCCAACTTCGCGAGATCCACGGCAACCAGTATCTCCGATGCCGTTTCCCTATCAACCGCTCGTTGTAACATGTGGCCTCCAATGCACGACTTACTAAAGCCAATCCGTCACGATCGTCTGCATAGCCGGGAGATAGCTGATTTCGTGTTGGCGCTTCTCCGTGCGGCACCGATTCCCGATCAGAATTCTCTCCCATACCGCAAGCCGGTTACCTGCCCTCACAACCAACAAGCTGCGATATTTAGTACTCAATGGAAGCAGATTTCTCGTTGGCATCTCACATAGAGTCTTCGCGGCCCGCCTTGGCAGACCAAACAGCAACTGTGTTTCAGTTAGGCCATGCATAGCCCAGGTCCGGGCTAGAATCAAAGTTCGAAAGGCCAGATCGTGTAATGGCATTCGATAGTCTGCCCCCGTCGGCGATCTGATATCCGCGCAAGAATGTTGGAGAATCGACTCAGCAAAAGAAGAGAAAGTAAGCAACAAAACGCCACACCTAGTAGCGGTTCGAACTGCTTCCACGTCGGCCGTAACAATCCTCTGTGCGACTGCGTCGCTCGCATGGAGATCTCGTAGCATGGCCCGACCCGTGGATCCTTCTCCAGCAATTAACATGAATGATTCATTCAGCAGCACAATGTCGTCGCTGAGTGCACGCATGGCTAACTACCTGATGTCCGAGCGCGGAATATCGCAGAAGCCACGCACGGGCGATTGTTTCAGCACAACTTCAATCGCCTCGGTTAACGCCCCTTTTACAGATGAGAGGATCTGGGGCTGTGAAGCGACAATTCGGCTCGCAAAGCCAGACGCACTCGCGACGGGTTTGGTGCGCTTCAATTCCCGAGCGACCTGCTGCGCTTCTCCCGTCATTATCGAATTCTGCAGTCCGACCGAGCGAGATCGTGGTGACGTATCACAATCGACGGCACGACGATGTAAAGTCTGGGCGCAGCAAACGCCTATTGCCGCAAATAATGAACCAAAAACCGACGTAAAGGACGGAGCTGCCGGTGCCAGTCTTTGGAAATTGGCAGCCGACTCGGATGACAGCGATCGGCTTTGCCAAGCGAGCAATACTGGCCAACTATGGACATTCGATACGAATGATCTTGGCATCGCAACTTCCTGTTACGTTCCCGTACAGCCAATTCGAGCACAATGAGAAGCCATTGTGGGCGCGTGCGTTTTTTCCTCCACACCCGCGCCCTAGTAGTAGCACGAGGTGAAATCGCCGTAAATGCCTGATCATGGGCTTTCGAAGCACTCGTAGAAGGCAACAACATCCGCAGAGCGTGAAACACCAGAATTTCTACTTTGGTCGGCTGTAAGACAACTCGTAGACACACGATTTGCCGGTAACTCTGTATTAGTCCAATGCCAGTTGCGTGTAGTTTTTCCTCCACGATAGAATGGCCGCCGAATTACTCCGACCGGCGGGCTAGCATGTAGCTATGCCATACATAATATGGTCGAAGGAGCAAACCTTTGGTTGCTGGCAACACCACGGAATGATGTCGACCTTGAGCGAAAAGAATGCCAATAAGTCGGTCGTCTTACGTGTGATTACGCCGGTCATGCGCAACTTGGCGCTGTTGCTCCTCAAATCTGGAATCAATCCCGCCGACTTCGCCCAAATTGTCAGGCAGGCTTTCGTGTGGGCTGCTCAGCAGGTGCTAAGAGAAACAGATCCTATAGCTAGTACCAACAAGTCGCGCATAGCTACGATGACCGGATATACCCGTGAGGTGGTGACTGAAATACTAGCCGCACCTTCACAGCTGAAGGCTCGGAGCACCGGTCGACAGCGCTCTGAACAGGTACTAATGGCATGGTTTCGTGATCCCCGATTCACGGGCTCAACCGGATCACCGCGCGCGCTCTCTTTGTATGGAAAAAAGAACTCGTTTGAAGCACTTGTTCGTCTAGTGGGCGGCGATCTCCGCGTTAAGGGAATTGCCGAGGATCTCGTGCGAACAGGCGCTGCGGTATGGACCAGCCAAGGAATGATTAAAGCCGTTCGCCGTACGTACGTCATCCCAAAATGGGGGGAAGACTCGATTGAGGCGTTCGGGGAACAGATTGCCGAGCACACCCATACACTGCTCCATAACCTCAATGCCACCGATACGCCGTGCCCAGTGCATCGCCTGACGAACCCATCTATAAGGCCGAACCTCGCTAGAATCGCCAAGGGCAATGTTGCCAGAGTGATCGAAATCTTCGCCGAGGTGCTGGATCGCACACTCAACGATCCCAAATACTCCGTAGAGCCCTCGACTCACGACTCTCCAGCATCAAAACTTTCCGTAACCATATACGTCTCCGAGGCCGGCCCCTTTGTCGACAGCGGTGCTATGCCGATTGACGACAGCTCATCCGACTAGAAGCTGTCCGCAAATTGATTCAGTTAGGAACAAGGAAAGTACCAAACTATGCAAATTCCACCGGAAGGAAATCACGTTCCGCTGCGCTTTAGAGAGGGATCGCGAGGACGTGAGATATGAGCCGACGTACCGCCCGAGAGTGCGCGCAGGAGTTAGGAGAATTCAAACCCTCTTCGGACGCTTTTCTTGAGGAACTGATGTCGAATCTGAGCCTACTGCTGTACAACAGCGGACATTCAATCGCACATCTGGAACGATCGTGGACCACAGCAGTACGTAAGCTGCGCCCTTCGAAACAAGGCAACCGCGCTCAACAACTCGAGGTCGACATCGAGTGCGTCGTGGTGCTTCCTCAGATCTTGTCGCTTTGGCACAGCCCCCCCTACGTTGATTGCAATAATAAACCATTGGATTTGCCTCTCGCAGAAGGAATTCACTCGGTCGCAACTCTGCTGACTCAGGCGGGCTCGACCTTCAGCCCGCGCTTTCTTGTAAACACACTGCAAAGATTTGGGGTGGTAAAGCGCCAGGGCAGGCGATTCCGAGTATTAGCCAGAAACATGCCCTTCCAAAAAAACCGTCGGATGGCCAGCGTATATGGAACATTGGTATTTGCTGCATTCCTGAGGACCTTAGCCAACAACATCAGCAATCGGCGTATGAACGGCCGACAGATAGAATTGACCTCTATCAACCCACGCTTTCCCAGCAACCTAATTATGAAGTTTAGCAAGGAGTTTCGAAAGTTGGCGGAGGCAGTATTATGGGAGCACGATCAGCGCTCGCATGTTTGGAGCGAACTCGCTAGTGCGAATACACCCCGATCCGACTCAGGTCTCGGGATTTACCTCATCACCGATCTCACGGGCCATCTTCGCGCCAGTTCGATAAAGCCTCGATCCAAGCGGCCTAATGTCAAGGTAATCACTAGCTCTTAGTTGCAAGGTTCCGCCCAACAATCACCGCGGACGGTCGCATGAGCGCATTCGGGGTGCCAGAGGTTGCAGTTAAGGTGGTCTGCGTGAAGTTGAATTTAATCGGTTCGAATCCTCGTGCTCAGTGATAGAGATACGACCAAGACCAACGCCCTAGTCAAGAAGAAAAAACACGCAAAGTGTAAGATTCGCTTGTCATAAACCGCCGCCAGGCTTGATGATACTGCGAAGGGAATCACGGAATGGACGCAGTGAATGTGGATGGGCTGAATACCCGTCACGCCGCTTTCAGCGGTGTGTTGCGCCGTGTCTTTGTACCCCTTGCACGGATACTCATCCGACAAGGCCTGCAGTGGCGCGCTGTCAGCGAACAGCTGAAAGCGTCATTCTTGACAGCGACGTGCGAAGTCCTCGCCGAGAAAGGTCTTCCCCTGACTGAGGCACGCATCACTATTACGAGTGGCTTAAGTAGGCTTGAGTGTCATGCAGGAGCGTTGCGTGCACATGCGTTTGTCGAGTCACGCGAGGCAATTAAGCATGACGAACTCGCTCGTCTACTCTCCATGTGGCATCTAGACTCAGAATTCACATTAGATTTCCTTGGTACACCCCGAGAGCTGACATTGGCGCCAGGCAGGGGCGGATGGGACAGCTTGGCGACGAAGGCAGCGCCGACGCAGTCGCCTAATGATGTCCTGCTGGAACTCGCAACATTAGGGGCGGTTAGGATTGATGAAGAGCGAAACGTCGTAGTAGTTGTCAGCCGCGCCTATCTTCCGGAACCATATGACAAAGCGAGTATTGAGAGGCTCGGCAGGATGCTGCGGAACTACGTCGAGACCCTAGACACGAATTTTAAGAAGCCGGCCCGGGGAAGGGGACGCTTTGAACGCCACGCTCTCGCTGATCACCCACTTTCGCCCGAAGACGAACGCTCATTCAATGAGTACATTAGAGCGCGCGGCCAGAAGTTCTTGGAAGAATGCGATCGCTGGATTGCTACTCGAAAGCCAGACATGGAGAACGGTCGACGGCAAGGGGTCTGCCTCTTTCACTATGTCGACGAGGAAATAGGCACCATGCATCTAAGCAGTTCTCAACATCAGGTAGATGGCTCGGATTTCGATAAGCAGACGAAAGAGTGAATCGAACGGCATCAGAACGACGGCGGTTGGAATCAGAACAATGCATCTCTCACCATTCAAATACGTGCGTGGCCTGACGGTCATCCTTCTATGTTCATCAAGCCTGATTTTCGCTCAAATTATAGAAGCGGGAATCGGAGGCAGCGACTGCGCTCGGATTGTACTGCCGGCCGCCGATGAGGCGCCGACAGTGCGTGGCCCGATTGAATCATTTGATCCTATAACGAATACCCTGCTGTCACTTGGACAAAATATCAGGCTCTCGTCGAACACCATCTTTGTCGATCAAGGAATGACGATCTCAACTTCCAATGCGAAGCTACGAATGGCTAACGGGCATGGAGAGATCGTCGAGGTTTACGGGTCTCTTTCACCTGACGGATCGCTAACCGCCAAAACACTTGTTCTAACCAATAAAGCATTGGTCCATGGCAGTTCAGTGGTCCGCTTGCAGGGCAAAATCACGAAACTTGACGCCGATCTCGCGCGGTTAAGCGTTGGTTCTCTTCAGGCAGACTTCACGCAATCGCTGTATGATGGGATCCCATTAGGCATGCGCGTCGGTAGCCTCATCGAACTCACAGGCACGCTTGACGCCACAGCTATGCTTTTCGCAGACCTCGTCGTGGTCTCGGGGACCACGCTGCTGTTCATACATCCTACAGCGTCGATTGATATCGCACGCAATCTCACGTCGACTAACGGCATTGGAGGCGGCGACAAGGCCATCAGAGGAATAAGTGGATCAGACTGATAATGGCGAGGCGACGCAGGAGGCGAGCCAGCCAAATATCTCGGCGACATAAGTCTTGGATCTAGCGTATATTTATGCCGAGTATACACATGGTCGTGGCTTTCGGTTGAGGCCCGTAATGCCTCACTCGTGTTTGTTATTGATCTCCAGCTTAAGTCGCCGCGGCTTGATGCGCCCAGGCAAGCAGCACCTGACTAACTTTGCCGACTAGCTGAACGTTAATTCATTTCCAGCAGTCCAAGGAGACGCAGTTCAGCCGCCCTCTCCTGAATAAGCAGTCCTTTAATATAGTCACACCGCAACTTATTGAGATAAGCATGCACCTCGGACAAATGGGCATTGCACTCTTCTCCCGTTGATCGAAGTTCATCCGAGTACATACGAAACTGAATCCGGTAAAACTCAAATATCGAGTCTTCTTCGCTCCACTGAAATCCAATTTCATTTAGCTGTTCAATTTTTTTTTGGCACAACTTCGCTTGACTAAGATGCACGCGCTGCCGCCTCACCCAGGCCGAGAGGTCTCGGTCCACCTTAACGGCAGCGAAGTACTGATGGAAATGGAGAGCACGAAAGCGCTTTACCCTATCCAGCATCTGCAGCCATGTGCTCTCAAGCGGCTCCCAGTCGATGCCAAGAATATTTAACCTACTCTCTCGCTCCTTACTCAGCGAGCCTGCGCTACGTGCCCGACGCTGTGCCCGCAGCCATAGATGAAGGCGCACACCACTCTCTATATGCAGTTTCGAGACACCGTTTATTGAACCATGGCGTCGCGCATAAGCGCACGACGCCAAATAACCCCTTTCCCAGCATTCACTACGATCCCACCGAATTCCAAGACGATCCAAGAGACCGATCTGACGGTGCGTGAGCTCGCCAAGACGCTTTGCAGATCGCTGCTGATTCAACCAAGAATTAAGGTTGGTGCCCCGCCACCAATATTCCTTTGGAATACCGTTAATGCTTCCATGTCTGCGCCAGTAGGCTTTCGCATTCAAGAAGTCAGCACGCCATAAACTTATCCGGCTCAGGCGGTTTGACGTCGGCAACAAGTCGTTCGCTATACCGGCCGCTGCAAACTGTGCTGCACGTTGAGGTGGGAGACGGCCCGCGCGCGCTAGACGGTGCTGAACCCTAACATACTCGACGAACACCGCGCTTTTATCACCTCCGAAGGCGACTCGCATCGTCGGACTGTTAGACGTGTTTATCCGCTGCTGAAGCACGAATTTATCGAACCGGGCCTCGGTGTATGACCACGGGAATCCCAAGGCTGACAGAGTATTCATAAACCTACTAGGCCGCAATCCCGCGGCTCGTCGTCGACGTAATTGACGAATCCAACCGCGAAGATCGGCGAACTCCTTATTGCGGGGAACGACGAAATGACCGTTTGCAATGTGAAAGGTTTTCAACATAGCGAGCAGCGAGCATTGACGCTCCTCTCGCGGATGCCAAGCAATTCCTAACTCTTCCAATTCGCGAACGCGCTCCTCCGCTAGTTTCGATTTGCTCCTCAACAAACGCTGCTCTTGAACCCAGGAATGCAAGTCGAAGTCGTCCTGCATATGCCCCTCCGGCACAACCAAATGGCCGTTTTCTTTATTGAAAGACATCGCTGCGATAATTCCGTGAGACCATCCTGATTTTGTGATTGCCGTCGGTATTGATCGCACGGAGATGTCACGTCGCAGTGCGTCGAGGAGTTCGGATGAAGCCAGCACCCGCAACGTCGGTTTACGCCGGCCGACCGCCACTTGGTTTCCAGTTTTGGGAAATTGACGAGCGAACTGCGATATGTTTTCAGCAAGATCTTCGTCTGTCTCGAGCAGCAGCTTAAGAACATTGTAGGTGGATTCGAGATCGCTTCCTTTTAACGAGGTAACAATCGATGGAGCGCGACTATCGATGAAAAGCGGCAATAGCATATAACCGAGGCTTTTCCCCGGTGCTCGCCGCAGAGCCCTTCCGGCTGCTTGTGTAAGATCTTGTGGACTTTCCTTTCGATGCATGAGCCCAATCATGTCGACCTCCCGTATGTCGACTCCCTCTGTGAGACATCTAGCGTTAGTAAGGATCGCCGGCCCCGCTGTGGAGCACATCTGCTGGATAACAGCATTTCTCCTGTCCGTCGGAATCTTTCCGTTTACATGAAAAGCAGATACCCCGGCCGAAGAGAATATCGCTAAGCAATCATTGGCGAAATCCAATGCCTCATCGACACGTTGATGAAATGTAATAAGACGGTGAGCTTTCGTCTCCTCCATGGCACGCAAAGAGGCGATCTGACGCGCGATTATTTCTACCGGCGCCATAGACTGTGGTAGCGCCAAGTGCGACGCCTGCTGCATAGCTCGGCGGACCATCTCCTCGGTGACACATGAAACAACGATCTGATAGTCACATATTATCTTCCGCGCAATAGCGTCTTTCGTTGAGAGCCGAAATACCACTGGTCCATAAAACACTTCATTGTCCATTGAGTAGAGTTCGTCAGCCGAAGCGACACGACTGCCGCGCCGGATCGGTGCAATAAGACGCCTGGTAGCAGTGTAAAATACGCGATGATCCGCAGGGATATAGTTATCGCTAAGCGCAAGTGCAAATGCCCGATGTTTCGATCCGACCGTTCGATGTGCTTCATCAAATATGATGAGACCAAATATTCTCCTCAACTTGAGAGCCTGATAAAGGATCGGTAGCGAATGATACGTGCAATACACGAGCGAGCGGCGACCAAGTGACGCGATTATTTGGTGTAACTGATCTACGTTTGTTGTTACCGGCACCCCGAGCTCGCTTTCGGTTATTGTCGGCTCGTCGTACCTCACGACTTTCGGATCGGAGCATACGCATACGACGTTTCGCGCGTTGCAAAGACCATCTCGTTGCGCTTCTTTGAGAGACTGGTGAATCAGCAATAGCGATGGTTCAACGATCAGGACATGATCGTAATCCGCCGCTAACCTTAGCTGCATGAGGGTTTTTCCCGTACCGCAGGCACTATTGACTGTGGCTCGCGGAAAGATACGCAATGCGCGCCGCGTTGCGTGGTTTGCCTCTGCTTGATGGGACCACATCTCAAGCGGTCCGTCGGGGTCCGAGCCTGGTTCGAGCTTAGCCATCAGATGCATCCCTTCTCCACCGACCTCGCTGTCGGTCCCTAATACGGCGTCCCAGCCACGCTACAAGCTCCTATGCTTCTCGCGTTTTTACCTAACTGCAAATGGCCTAGTTGATTTTCACATCCCTGCTATAGGTAACGTCAAGGGCATTTGTGGCCCATGATTTAACTCGTGGTGAGATAAGCCGCTTTGATACTTGGTGATAAAGCGGAATGATTGCATACGACGACAATAGGAGGCTCTCCGCTTGCGCTAGCGCTGTCTCGCGAGCGTCGGAAGTTTTCGCGGTCCTCCCCAAGTGTAAAAGGCGATCGTATTCCTTGCTTGCGAAGCGTGACTGGTTGTTGGCGCCAGCACTAGCAAACACTTCAAGGAACGCTAGTGGACTGTTGTAATCTGCAGTCCAGCTTGATCTGAAGACCTGCGTCTTTCCCTCCGCAACATCTTGAAGCAGACTTTTAAAGTCGCTTTTTCTGAGCAACGTCTCTACACCAAGGCATTCTTTCCACATCGCCGCAACCGCAATTGCAATCGTCTCGTGCATTCCCCCCGCATTGTATGAGAGAGACACACTCAGTGGCTTGGAGGAGGAGAAACCGGCAACGGAGAAGCGGCGTTTTGCTTCAGGATTACACATAACAGGCGAGTTTGTATTGTCAATACCTAAGAATGAAGCGGCAACGTGCCCGGCTGTTGTCGGAGGCACCAACGTATTCGCGGGCGATTCAATGGCGCCGAGTACGGCAACCAACCGGCGCCTATCAATCGCCATCGATAGGGCGGCACGCAGATTTACGTTACTTGCCAGAGGAGGCATTTGGAGATTGAAGCCGTAAAAATACGTCGCCGCGCGAGGAGCAATGTTCAGACCGGACGCCGGGTCCGTACGTAAATCTGCAATCAACTGACGAGGGATGTCGCTCGTGACATCCAAGGTGCCAGCGCGAAAGAGCTTGTACTGAGTATCAGACGCAGCAATGAATGCGTAGCGGACGCCCTCCAGCTGCACTTTGTTGGCATCCCTGTAGAAAGCATTTTTTCGGATCATCACATGGGAGCCGGCAATGTATTCCTGAACTCGAAACGCTCCGCTACCTGAGAATTCTGGGCTTCCGGTCGTACCATCCCGATATGGGCACGCGGCGGGGTGAGCAAGCCACGATAGAAATTCTGGCGCAGGATGTTCAAGTCTAGCAACGACGACCGTTTCGCCGTCGGTAACTATCCCTAACTTGTCTGGAGTCATTTTGCTAGTCAGCACCGCCGTCCCATTTCTTAGGAGCGCGGTAAGGGCGGCGTATGGTGCTGCAACGTCGGGAGTTGCGAGTCGGCGCAGACCCGCGACAAAATTTCGCGCTAAAATGGGCTGGCCGTCGGACCATCGCAACCGCGCTCTCAGCGTGAACCTGTATTCAAGTCCATCCGGTGATATTTCCCAAGCGAGCGCCGCACCTGGAACGGGAAGTGCGTTTCTGTCCAGAACTACGAGGCCTTCGCACACATCCCGAAGGACAGTATGAGCCTCCACCGATTGAGCAAGTTGCGGATCTAGCGAATCTGGCTCTGCACTCAGTGCTCGGCGAAGCACTAGGGAAGGCGATCCACTTGGCGTAGTAGCAGCTGAATTATCTTGCCCACATCCTGCTGCCACGACGCTGGAGCAAACAATGAGATAGCGGAAGAAGTTCCCAGAAGACCACATAGGCATCCATTGCCGATATATCCACATGCGCCTGATTCCCTGCGCCGCGCGCCAACTTAGAACCCCGCTATTTTGGCATGAAAACTAGGTATCTTGACAGCTACCAGCGTCGTTGAAATTACGAGCGTGTGAACATTCCGCGCCCCCCTATGGATCAACTGTAGTTCGCCGCTTGTAAGAAGTTCAGTCCCTACAGATGGGCGAACGTCGCAAGGCTGGGGTTCGCTTTGCGTAGCGCAAACCGCAAAAGACACCCACCTCACACAAGCCGCGAAGGCTCGCCGCGGCGGTATCATTACCACCTGTTCCGTCGTACAACACCGCCACGGAGACGCGGGTCGTTTCCGTATTTAGGAATCGGCGGCATCGGCAGCGTGCGCCGGCATTACGTGGACGGATCCCATGCTTCTAGTGCGAGCACCGTTGCAGGTGCGTTATTTTGCAAGAGTGGACCGCGTGTAATCATTGACGCGGTAACGCTTGATGACCACCGACCCGGCTGGTTTTCTTCGTAATGCCTTTGAGCATTTCGACTGCCACTCCCCAGTATGGGAGTCTGAGCTGATGGATCGGGCGACCGACTCATCCTCGCGAGCCGCCACTCGCGATTCGGGCAACCCAGCGCCCATGTTCGGGATTGGCACCCTACGGCTGAGCGGTCTGCGACGGCAGTATCCGCCTTGGGTTTGATTCAGCTCACTGCACCCGGCTGAATTACCTCGGTCAGACGACACCAACATGGTTTCGTCGGGCGTACTCCTTTGCGGGAGGCGTCTTCTGCCCAGTTGCAACAAGGATCACCATCCCGGGGAGATCCCGTGTCGCCTGGTCGGAAGAGGCCTTCTGTGAGTTTGATTGCTTCTAACGCTTCATAAAGCCGCCCATCGCTTATCATTGTTGGCAGGTTCTTAGCAATGACCGGCATACAGCCGATACCTGGAGCTTTCCCGTCGCGTCATCGATGCGAAAGCCTTGGTCGCTGACCACCCTTCAGCCTGACGCGTCCTCGAGCGAATGAAGTTCTTCGCCATGGTGAATCTTAGCCGCCGTGGCGCGTACTCTATGGAGAACCTTGATCATGAACGAAGTTGCTGAAACTTGCGCGTCGTCTAGCCCGACGCTGCAGCCGAATGTCAGCTCGCGTACAAAGCGATCTGGCTCGCGCGGAGTTTCCCTCATGAGGGCCGCGAACCATGCGCCTCCTCCGTTCCGCGACCGTCACACCTTTAAACACGGTTGCATCGAGATTCGGTGCGTGCTTGACGCACACGGTTCGCTGCAGCGCTCGGTCGTGGTAACTGATGAACGGGCGCGCCGGCTATTAGGCCAACCGCGCTCGCGCCCTATAGCCTCGCTGCAGGCGGATCAGACCAACTACTGTCTGCGGACGAGCGAATTGTGGGCCCTCGCGGAAGAAGAAGCCTGGGAGCTTCTAGCCCGAATCCAGTCGGAGCTTGATGCAAAAACCGCTATCGCACTGGGACACTCGGAGGCATTATCGATGACGACCTCGCCCGCCCGTTCATCAGGTAAGGACATCCAAGCCGTTAACCACACGGGTGAAGCTCGTGGGGTGCTGCTGAACGCGGGGCCGCACGGTAACTCTGTATTCGCAATAGACCTTTACGACGTTCAAACGCGAACGCTGCGGCGGATCGAAGGAATCGACCTGGCCCGCGCGATCGAAGAAGCAGCGGTCGATATCTTTGACACCGTGAGGATCGTACCGCGGGGTCGACATGACGTTGCTATCTCAGAGCGAAGTACCGACTCGCGCGGCACCCGCAGTCGATCGTTCCGGCGCAGTCGCGATCTTTACGATGTATTTCGTTGCGATCCGATACTACCCGCCGCTCGTCACTCGGACGCGGCGGCTCCCCGCTTCGCTTTACGCGCGGTGGGAAAACTTTGACATGGCCATTGGTACCGTGTTGCCAACGGCTGGAGAACAATCATGAGAAAAGACACTGTCCTTATCCCGAACGACGGTGGCCCGCCGTCTGTATATCGGCGACTCGCCGCGCGCGTCCCGGAATTCCTGGAGCAGTACTCGCCGTCGGCCGGATACGGAGTCGACACTGAGTTCACAGATCTCCTGTCCCTGCGCCCCGGAATGATGGAGCTCCTCGCCCGCGCCGTTTCGAGCAACACAGCGCTGCGCGACTTGGGAATTCCGCATCTCGAATTTACGCTCGGCGCCGTTGTCTGCAGGGCTAAGCTCCTCGACAGCGCCGGACGGGCGATTCAGGTGGGTACTGCCTGCGAGGTGGTACAGGGCAACTATGATATGGAGATCCTTGAGTCGAGCGCCCGTCAGCGGTTGCTGGCGGCTGTTGGCTTCGGCGGTGAGATCCTCAGCCAGGACGAAGAGCATCACTGGTCGCGTCATGGCACGACGGTACAGCCGACCCTGAGCGGTGGCGCTGCGAACTCAGACAACGTCGAGGCGATGGCCGCTTCAAAAGAGCAGTCGAGCGCCACATTGCGTCAACGCAAAATGTACGCAAGACCCGATGATGCGGGCCCAATTGCAGAATCGGCCGCCACCCCGGCGCTGTCAGACGTGAAGCCCGCATTGCAGGCAACACTGAAGGCCGCCGCGCGACGTGCTGGAGTAACCGTCCCTGCCGTTCAGAACGACGAGGAAGCGCAGCGGGAATTGAAGCGCCTCGGTGCTTTAGGACAAGCACGCTTTCGCGCGGACGAGCACCCTACAGCAACGTAGGGCAGTCGGATGATCCCGTTGCTGTCGCTTCAGTCCTTGCCGACGAGCGGCACACTTCCGCCGACGGCACTGGCCGACCGTTTACGTCGAGGCTTCGGCTATCGGCGATCCCACTTCTTCGAGGGAACCCTAGCGTATGACGCAACAGCGACTAGCGCGCGTTGCCAGCGAATCGTCGCGTACGCATGCGATGCACAACTCCGCCCGCATCTTGCGTGAAGCGGCGGCATATCAAGGCAAACGTTCAATCGTGCTTCGCACGACACTTTCGGTGGTGGCGCTCAATCGGCGTGTAGAGATATGGAGTCTAATAGACGGCGAGCAAATGCTGCTCTTGATCACAGACAATCTCTATCGTTACTGGACTGCCATCGATTCGCCATTACACGCCGCCAAGGAACAGGCATGTGACTGGCTGACCGAAGAATCCACCGCACGCCGACCGCGCTGAAATCCGAATCTCTTGACCAAACGGACACACTGCATCGAAAAGCGATGCAGGTGCTCACAATCCTTATGCTTACTTATGGGAGGCCACCATGTGGCGCATCTCGCTCAATTCTTCGCAACTGGCGATGGGAGAATCCTGTCGCTACCAACACTTTCTGACGTATCGCCGTGGCATTCGACCGCTCGCGACTGCCGCTAACCTCGCATTCGGCGATGCCGTCGACGAAGCCGTAAGAGCGTTCCTTCTTGCGACGGCAAGTGGTGCATCAGTTCCCGATCCCGTCGCTACGTTTCTGCAGCGCTGGGATTCTCTGCAGATTGCAGGACCCTTGCGTTTCGCGGCAACTCACACACCGAAGATGTTCCGGAAGATGGGCACCGATCTGATGGCCGCGCTGCCTGCAGCTTGGCGATCTACCGGTTTGACGATCGCAGTCGATGCGAGCGACGCTCCGCTCGTAAACGTTGCGCTCAGCATGGAACTCGGCGCGCGAGGCGATCTATCAGTTGAATGGCGCGGCTTAATCGACTTTATGGCGTTTACCGATGAGGGCCACCTCGCCGTGCTCGACATCAAGACTGCCACATCCGGACACACAACGCTCTTCACTCGACGAGCTGACCAGCTCACGAGTTATCAGTTGCTGATCGGCGCGCACCAGGGCCGATTGGGCTTACCGCCGCTCAGGCGATTGGGCTTCTGGGACCTGCTGAAGCGCAGAGCACGCGCTTCTATCCTCGCGCCATTACTCGTTGTCCCACGGTCTGCGCCTGAGTTAGAAGAGTTTGTCGATAAGATCTTCTGGTTCGCAGAGGACATTCAACGACGTCGTTTTCCTCGCGCCTCACGCATGCAATTTAATTCGCCGTGTGCAATGTGCGACTTGGCGGCGCTCTGTGTGGATGGCGACAAAGACGGCTTGCACGTGCCGGCGGTGGCACAGATCGACGCTGATGTTCCGCAGGTTCGCGTAGAGCTCTCTCGCGGAGCTCCTCGAGCGCTGAGTTCATCACCATGACGGTCTCGCGAGCACTTTCACGCGGGTCGCAAACCAGCCTCTTCGATGCTCAAGGAATGGCTGAGCCGCTCACGCGCAAGGCTCGGCTCTCGAAGAGGCTGCGTGCTCAGAAGCAGCGCGACCGCGAGATCCGCGTTGAAGACAAACAACTGCGACACCTGCGGCTGTGGCCGCAGATTAAGGAGCCCTGGCCCGACCATGCGCTCCTTGCGCTGCTGGAAGACATCCTGTTCGAACGCCTGGCGATCCTCAGGGACCGCCGCGCGTCCTCTCAAACGTATCGCGCCGTCATCGACTGGATTGCCCGACCGCTGTGCGAACCCGCACTGCAGGCTCGAGAACCACTTGGTTTCGGCGCGTGCTGTCTGGCCGCCCAGGTCGACGCACAGATTCTGCAGCAAATACTCCTGCGCCAATTCGCTCCTGAGCGTCTCGCGCCATAGAACTCTTCTTGGACAAAGCTCACGGGTCTGCACCCGTTCAGCGCGTCGTTACTTGAGAACTGACTAAGGACAAGCACATGTCTCAACCACTACAGCTGCAACCGCAGCGCCGGACGCTCTTCGAGGCGTTCGGCCATTCCTTTCCCAAAAACATCACGGTCGAGGGATGGAAGCACTGCGACCACCCGCTCGTTCCGAAAGCCCTGCCACACTGGACATGGGAACGAGAACTATTGTTTGAACTCGTGGCCTGGTGGGTCAATGGGCAGACCCAGCCGTTACTGGTCCGCGGGCCGACGGGCTGCGGAAAATCCTCGAGCATTCGCCAATTCTGTGCGGCGCTCGGAATTCCGCTCTACGCCCCGCCGATAACAGATGAACTCGAGTTCGCCGACCTAGTGGTCACGACGCAGCTCACCGGCGGCAACACGATACCAACGTACGCCCATCTGCCACTCGCGATGGGCGCGGAAGGGGCGCCAGGCATCTTTCTCGCCGACGATATGGATCGCGCACGTCCAGCCGTTCTCATGGCGATGAAAGGCATCTGGGAGAATTTCGGCTTACAAGTCGATGCCTATGGCATCCAGTCGATCGCCGCTCACCCGAGTTTCCGTTTTGCTGGAACGGCCAATACATCATTGCGCGGCGACCCGATGCACCTCTACTCCACGGCAAAGACCCAGGACTTCGCTGTCGTGGATTGCTTCCGCGTTGTCAGAGCCGGCTATCTTTCGGCGGAAGCCGAGACCGACGCGGTAGCGCGAGCCGTTCCGGACCTGCCGTCCGAACTCATCAGGATGATGGTTTCGGCGGCTAATGCGGTAAGGGCGGCGTTCATGGGTGTGAACAGTGCGTGCACGGCACTGCCTGTCACGATGAGCACTCGGACGCTCCTGCGCTGGGCCACCATGACAGTGGAACGTTCCGGCGCGGCGAGCGATAGTGTGACGCCGGTGTTGCATGCTCTTCAGGTAGCATTCCTCAATTCACTGGACGACTTGGCGCCAGAAGTTAGACAGGCGACGGAAGCTTTGATCCACGGCAAGCTCCCCGCGATAGAGCAGCCGGCGGACGCGGCATGAGCGACGACCGGGAGGTCTACAAGCGATATCGCCTCGTGACTCCCCAGGGCGACAAGGAATGGGCGATCGCAACGAGCGACGCCCAGGGCATTCTGATTCGCGCCGGCGAAGCGGGTGGACCGGTGCGCCTTGAAAGCATCCGCGTACCGGATGCAAAACGGGACATGTATGAGCGAATCGCTGGGCAGCGGGCCAAGGGCTTCGTGTACGTCGGGCGGGCTAAGATCAACCGGGGACGCTTTCAACCGGTTCCCGAGGCCGAGCCCATAACCTATTGGCGAATGCGTGAACATGTGAGTAGGGAAGCTCTTCACCCCGTGCTGCGCGAGGCATATCGGCGACTCGTCGATGGCGGCCTGCAGAATGAGGTAGCGTTCGATGAGGCACATTGCGTGCTCGTCATACGTTCATCGATAAATGCGGCGTGGGAGATCGGCTTCTCCGTCGCCGGTGGCTTCGGCCAGTTGAAATGCGCGGCCGGACTAATCAGCGACGAGTTACAAGGCGTCTTGCCGCTTCTCATTATGGTGTTCTTGCAGAGTCATTTTCCGCAGCTCACCTTGATCAGAAATGATCAACCGGTATTTGCGTCGCTTAGCGCAACCTGCCCAATTGTTGGCGGCGAACGATTCTCAGCGCAGGACGTCGAGAAATACGGTTCGCTCCTGGGATTGTGCTTCCCCCTGAACAGGTGGCGCTCAATCGCGCAGATGGCGGGGCCGAAGAATCTCTGGTTTTAACTTCCGGTCCGGGCTAAGCCCGGACCCTTTTGACGTGCGCTTCGAGCCTGCGGTCCATAACACCGTTAGGATGGCCGTCCTCAATCGAGAGTTGATTCAACTCTCGATTGAGGATTGTCGCCGCATGCCCAGCATGCTCTGACCTGGGATCCATCAGGAACGCCCAGCTGAAACACGATGCGGCTCCCGCATCGATCGAACTCGTCGCTGCACGTGACTCGCGCAGCATCACTTGCATTCAAGGACCTCACCATGACCAACCAACATGTGTTGGATGCCACTGTCTGTATCAAACTGGATATTTCGCTTTGGGGCGGATCCCGGCGCCTGAAACCCGAAGACTTGAGCCGGGATGCCACCCGCCTGCTGCCTGATAGCGAGCTTGCCTCGCTCGGTACCCTAAAATTGATTCGCTCTGAGCGTTTGACGACGATCGCTCGAATCAAGCGTCGCGCCGATTTGGAATGCCGGCGCATCTGCGTACGCTTCCTGAACGGCTACGCGACAGATGCGCAGAACACTGCGGCCCTAGCGGCACAACTCGACAGCTTCCGCGAAAACTTTGATCTCGCGGTCCGCGATTTTTTGGACCATTACAATGAGGAAATCGAGGCGTGGATCGATTCACATCCATCGTGGGAATATGCACTGCGCAACGGCTTGCCGAGACAGGCCGACCTTGCGAATCGGTTCCGATTCAACGTTTGTCTTTACCAACTTCGTCCTGCAGACACGGACCCTAACAGCGCGGCAGGTCGCGGACTCGCCGCAGCGGCAGTGGCTCTTTCTCAGGATCTTTTCGGAGAGATCGCGACCGCCGCGCGTGTCGCGCTCAAACAATCGTACATCGGGTCGGACGCGGTGACACGCAAAGCCCTTCGGCCTATCCACAACATCTGGAAAAAGCTGAATGCCCTACGCTACCTAGATGCGCGTTGCGTTCCCATTATGGATCGTATCGCAGATGTACTCGGGACAATTCCAATGAAAGGCGCCATCACCGGTGTACACCTTTCGGCGCTCGTAGGTCTTCTTCACGTCTTGGCCGACCCGGAGGCAATGAAAGCGCACGGCAGCGGCGTGTTCAGCACTCGAAAGCTCGCCGCCAACGGAATTATGCCCCTCGACAACGTCCAGGTCGACGATGGTCAAGCAGTAGCGGCCCCTAACGGTGAACCTTCCCCGTCGCTCACCGAACTGCACAAGCCGCATGGACACCCGTCCATTGCGCCTCGCTCACTTTGGTTCTCGTAAAAGGAGATCATCATGCTCGTCCCGACCCGAGAATCGATGACGGAAGACATCGTACAGTGGCTCAAGAAATGGTCGCTGCACGATGTTCAAGCCATACAACGCGCGCAACCGATCATCGCCAGCGGCATCTCTCAGAAGGCAGGCGTGCGCGTCGTGTTCGGTGGAACGCGCGCGTACACCGATGGAATGACGATCTATCAACCTCTGCCCGCTGATGACAACCCGGCTTACGGCGTGCTCGTCATGGGACGCACAGCGCACGAGGCTGCGCATATTCTGGATTCTCAGCCGATCATGCGGCTGTACTCAGCGGCAGGCGACCAGGACCGCTTGTCCAATTTCCGGGGCACTCCGGTCCCAGTAGTAACTCCGACCCATCTCGCATTGACGAAGCTGTTCGAAGAGATTCGAATCGAAGATAATGTCGGGCAGAAACTATTTCCGGGTTACGGGCCACTATTCCGCGAGACAATTGCCGAACTCGTGCGCATGAAGGAATTCGCAGAGCCCAATGATAAGTCTACACCGGCTGCCATCTTTCAGATGTATGTGCTCTATCAGATGCGCGCGACGTTTCTTAACCAAGAGGGGCTAGCGCCGTACGCGGATGCCGCCCTGGGGCGCTTCCAGAGAATGTTCTCACCATCGGCGTTGGTTCGAACCGACGCGGTGCTTGCACAGGCTCCGATGATGAAGACGACGCAAGACGCTGCCGACATTGCAATTCAACTTCTCTCGCTACTTGAAAACGAGTCGGCCGAAGAAAGCGCGACTTCCGACGATGAGAGAGCAGACCTTTCCGACGACATGGATATGCCTGACCCATCGACACATGCCTGCGCGAATGATGCCAGCGCGTCAGGGAAAGGCCCTACGGTCGAAGCGAATAGCGGCTCGAGGACAATCCCAGCAGCTGATGAGCGCCCCTTAGCCCTTCATTCTGCGGCGTCGGAACAGACCTCGATCGAGGCTGTTGGTATGCAAGTCAAACATCGTCAAAACGCGGCTCAAGTGCTGGATGCGGCTGAGATCGACTTCCTCCCGCATGTAGGTGACATGCTGGCTTCGGCACTCCATGACATGGCCGAAGCAGACTTAAAATCATACGGCGGAAATCAGTATGCGCAGGAGCCCTTGAGTCAGCTGGCCATTGATCCGTCGACAGTTCTGAGCTCAGTGCGTTCACTTACGATGGCGTTAAATGCGCGCTTGCGAGGGGCCTTTCAAGTCGAAAAAACGCTTCGACGTGGAAACAAAACCTTCGGTACGCGGCTCGACCGACGACGGTTAGCCCTTACCGTAAAGCCTAATGCGGCAGTCTTTAGCACTCACCGACGCTATGTCGTGACCGACGTCGTCATTGAACTGCTCACCGATCGGTCCACCTCAATGCGCGGAGAGCAATTGACCATTGCGCTACAGAGTACCTTGGCGCTGCAGGAGTCTCTCCAGGGCATGGCCGGTGTCTCCGTTCGTTCGAGCGTGTTCCCCGGCTACGGACAGGCACGTGAGACGTTGATCGATTACAACGAGGCAGTGCGTTCCCATGCAAACCGTATACGAGCCGTAATCGCATCGGGTGGTACACCGCTGCTCGAAGCACTGTTCAACACCGTGAGCACATTGGTCGTCCGGCCAGAAGCGCGCAAGATCGTGCTGGTGCTCACTGATGGACTGCCGCCGAGCTCCGAATTTGAGCGATGCCGGGCATTGATCGCAAGCTGCTGGAAAGGAGGAGTAGAAGTGTACGGTGTAGGAGTGAGAGTCGACGGTATGTCAGAGATTTTCCCAATCTACTGTAATGTCACCGACCTATCGACGTTGCCGAGCAAGCTCTTCGCGATGCTCGAGCGCGTTTTTAAATGGCAGACCGCTTGAACTTGACCCGGCGACCGCACGCCGGGTTCTTTTAGCGCGCCACCTCCATCAATTAAAGTGATCTCGTCGCCGCATGTTTCGCAGGCTCGCGGGTGAGATCACGCAGCATTCGTCTGATTTGCTACGGTATGCGTGCAGGATGCGAACAGACCTCATGAATATGCAACCCGATTACATCGAGTTTCCCGGCCTCGGTCGCTACAGTCGAACGTGGCTTCAAGAACACCAGGAACAAGCGCAGAAACTTCTCACTGCGTGCCACGGCCACAATCCATTGTGCTTGTGCCGAGACCCACCGCTTCCGCTGTATATCTCGCAGAGAACGAAGTTATGCCTGGCGCGATTACCCAACACCGGCCCTCGGCACGCACCTGGTTGTCCGTCTTATGAAACCCCGCCCAGCGACTGCGGCCGAGGGTTGTATTCCACGGAGGCGTTGGAGGAAAGCGGAAATGGACAGATTCGGATCCGGCTCGATGCTCCATTGCAGATCCGTCCAACTCCGGTAGTCGCCTCTGGACAAACCGCAGCGTCGTCGAATGTAACGCACGAATTGCGGGATCGCATGCAATTGAAGGGGCTTCTTCACCTGCTCTGGGAGCGCAGCGAACTGGCCCGTTGGCATCCGGCCATGCTGCAACGGAGACGATACAGGCAGCTATACAAATTTGTGCTGAATGCCGCTCGCGACATCCACGCCCGAGGCAACACACTCGCCGATTTCTTATGCATACCGGAGCCGTATGACCCTGCCGACTCGCTGGGACTCGAGCAAAGACGTCAACGAATGCTCAAGGATCGCAGTCGCACAGCTAACGGGACGCCGCTGAGAATCCTTCTCCTCGGGCAAATCCGTGAAGTTCGTTGCTCCGAGGACACCTCAATGGGAATCATACTATCGCACTGGCCGCCAACCTTATTAATTCGCATGACCCGTGAACAACTAACGCGGCTTCGGCAAACCACCGAATTTGCCTGGGTAGACTGGCCATGTCTCGTCGCCGAATTACGTTTGATCGTGCTACTGCTCATGCAGCGATCGCACCAAGGCCATTGGGAAGTTCGCGATCTTGTGAGCATGGTGACGACTACCGAGTATGTTCCCGTTCACTCCTTCGAAGAGGCGGTTGTTGCACGTGAATTGATTCGCTCCGGACGGCAGTTCAACAAGCCGTTACCGTACGATGGCTCGCCGGGCCGTATACCGAACTTTCTGCTCTGCGAAGGCACGACGTCTTTACCGCTGGAGATCCTTACCCGGGCAGATAAAGAACTCGGCGCGCGGAAGGCGCGCATCGCTAGCTATCAAGATGACCGTCGCGAGTGTTGGATTTGGGATACCGAAGCGTCCGCGACGCCGCCGCCCCTAGCGCGTACGGCAGGCTGACGCCGACCGCGGATGGCTCGATCCGCCTGTTACTCATATTGGAAAACGCGCGCTGCTCAGAAGCGTAGCTATCGTCATCACTATTTGGATTCGAAAGCGGCCCGCCGCCGCAAGCGAGGGTGAATTGTTATTGCCCTTACTTCAACATGGCGCCGGTAATGTACCGACGCTTCAGTAAAGAGAAAGGAAAGAAATGAACATGCGTACTGCACTACAAAGTTTGAAAGCACCTCAACTTGAGTTCGCTCACGTAGAACGCTTACTCAGCGATATGTCGTGCAATGACCACATTGACATGGCAACCGATGACGACAATTTGACGGCAGACTCATCCATGCCTGTTGCCAGCGCGGCGACAACAGCGTGCGGTTTAGCTACCACCACTGTGACGGCCGCCTCGGATACAGCCGATGGTCTCAGCTACAAATCTCCGTTCCATCGTATGGCGATCGGAAACGCGCCTGGCGAGGACGAGGACGAAGACATTGAGGAAGAGGAAGAGGAAGAGGAGGAAGAGGAAGAGGATGCGGATGAGGATAGCGTCGTCGAGGATTGACGCATGGCCCGTGCTCCTTCATCGACCGTCGCGGCACAACGATTCAATAGAGTCGGCGTGACCAAGGCGGGTAATCCTCGCAAAGCCTCTGTGAATCCAGAATTGCTGCCCGCGAACCTACACGGTTCGCGGGCAGCTTCATTCGCATTGTTCAAAGATCGTTCGTTCGCGATACACTTACAACAAAAGGTTGGCTAACGTCGCCGAACTAAGAGATCCGCGGAGAAACGGATTCGTTCAGAGCTACCACGCCAGCCATTTAGCCGGAACTGACGGCGGTCCCGGACCCAACGCGCGAGCCCCCGTACTACTCCATCACGCACTGTTTGCGAGATTGCGCTTAGTACAGCGACCGCCCAGCCTCCGATCAACACCATGCAGTCATCGGACTGCCGCGCCCCGCCGATCCAAAGCAGCGTGGCCAAAGCGAGAAGAATGCTTCCGATCAAGCGGAGACGCCCATTTCTGTTTCTTAGTAACACCGCAATCGACCCGATGAAGACGCCAACCCAACTCCATGTCTCGTTCATAGTAGTGCTCCGACGTTGATCGGTGCTTGCAACGGAGCCGGGAGCACGCACTCCACTGGATGGAACGCGAATTCCAACATTCCAAGGTCAAGGCGTATCAGTGAAATTCCGGGCTGGATAACGCGCTCATGCAGCGCGGAAGCCGCCGTAGTCGCAGCCTCCGAGCTTGTGTACGGCCCATGAGTGACAAGCCCGCCCTCACCTTTCGATGCACATTCAACAAGGTAATACTGAGTCCTGCGCTGGCATTCTCGCTGCACAGCCTTAGCCACGTACGGGTGACACATGAAGGCCTCGAAGTCGAACGTGGTAGCGCGGTCGTCCCTGTGTAGGACGGTGAGCTCTGGAAGCTCGAGATCGCGACGCCGAAGATCGAGGAAGCAGAATAAAACTGCGTAGCGAAGGTCCGAGCTGGCCGGGACCTCGCGCTCCAGAATCATTTGGACTTTCATCGCGCTCCCGCTCGATTTTTCTTGGTGCTCAGCTGCGTATGGGAGAGCCAATCAGGTTTCGCCTCTCCATTCGCCTTCAAGAACTTGTCCTGTTCCTGATCATTGAGGCGAGTTGCGCTAATTAGCTGTCTCAAACATTCTATTCTGCGCGAATCCAGCGCTCGGAAATGGCGATAGGGTGTGTGCTTTCCATAGATTGAAAATATCAGCGCGCACGCGCCAACACTGTTTCGTTTGTTCGTCAATGAAATCTCCAGCGCCGATGAATGCGGCGAGCCCGCGCACATCTACAGCGTGAGGTGAATGATGAAGAGCCTATATCGAGGGTCTGCCAACGTTCCTCGCGAACAGCATGTGTGCGGTCGAACTTGCTGTTCGATCGCGTCGACGACGCAGCCTCGCTAGACATCGCCGTTTAATGAGCCGATGGTGGGTAACAGCAGGGCCGAGGCATGGGGCCGCGGGAAGGCATCAGGCCCATGTAGCAACAGTGCCTCATCCCAATCTGTCTTTCGCCCATCTGGGCGCGCAGGCGGCAGGATGAGTTGCGCCTCTCGACCTTCGGTACGCAAACGGGCGACAAGTTTTACCGCGGCCTGGTAACCGGGCTCCTTGTATGAGTTCCCGTTAACTCGAGGTGGATCGAGGTCGGCCCATACGAACACGCGGCGAACAAAATGCGGGACAATGACCTGAGCCAGCAGGCCTGCTGAGGGTCCGATCCACACAGCCATACCCGTAACCCCAGCGATAGCCCAGCCTTTTTCGATCGCCTCCGTGATCGCCAGTGTGGTTTTCGCACTCTGCAGGCGAATAGCGGCCCCGCGGATGTTTCCTTCACGGCAGACCAGCAGCTTTCTGGGCTGATCGACGGGCGCCTTGGCGCCCTTCTCCGTTAGGTAAGTGCGGTGAAGACCGATCAACTCGCCAGTGGGCGATTGGACCGGAGCAAGCATGGCCGGAAACTCCCCTACACGCTGCATCGTTGCAAAATCGAAGTAGGTAAGTCGCCGATGGAAGAAGATCCTTGGGTCTCTAACCTTCAACGCATACAGACCGCGGGCAACCAGATAATGGCGCAGCGGCCCGGCATCCGGATGTTCGAGCGCGACGGACTCCTTTAACATCTGCCGCAGCCGCTCAATCGGCGGACCGCTGTTAGTTTTTGGAGAGAACGGCGCAGGCTTCAATTCAGGTGTTTGCAGACTCGTACGCATCGGACGATCAGCGCTCGCGTAGTTGCCATCGAGTGCTGCCTCAACTTTTAGGGCCAGCTCATGCCAGCTCCAATGTGGATGAAGCCACTTCAGAACAGCGAAGCCATTACCGAACGTGCCGCAGGTGTTACATACCGCCCCGCCCGTCTCCTCAAATGTTGGAAATATTCGGAACGCATCCCCGTGCTTGCCACCATGGACGGGACATACAACGTGTCTTTTGCACCCGACCTGAATCGCACAGTGCATTTCCTGGTGTGACGTCAGCTGCAACATGACTTCGGACCAGCGCCCAGCACAGCGCACCGCGAGCTCTCGAAAACTCATACAATTTCTCCACAGTATTTGGTAGGCCCGAGTGATCCACACATGCCTTGGCATGGCCAATCACGCGCGCGCCTATTAACGCCGGATACCGGCAATGACAGGCTGACATTGCAGTCAGCGGCGGCGGCATACACGTAGGCATGCTCGCAGGGTGTTCTTAAGTGCGAGGACACGGCCGACCTATCGACCATCTAATCAAGCTGTACTCGAAGCCCACGCATGCAAGCAGGCGGGACGGCGTCACCCGTCCAAAGCGCGAGCATGCCTCAGCTGTTCGCGGCTATCGTCGATGGCGGCAGGCCCATCGAGCACGCGAGCATTATCGCGAGACGCTTAGAAAGCCGTCAGCGTTCGACCTTCCCCTCGCGCTGCGCAAATGCGTGGCAGAGGCTCATTGAAGCTAACAAGGAAGGAATTTATGAGCAAAGGCAAATCATCGTCCTCGCGACGCCCCCTGCTTTCATGGACACTCTTTGTTTCTCTCGGCATCACAATGAGCGCAATCGTAGCCGTTGCCGACGCCCGTCGACGTAATGATGATTCAACATCTGCGCAGCTGCCGGCCGGAGGCAATCCGAAAGCAGTCGCTGCGACTATTCAAGGTCGCATCATTACGGTCGACGATGTTGATCAGGCCGGTGGGCAGCCTATTACGGAGGCACTGGACAAGCTTTACGAGACTCGAATCGCTGCACTGTGGGAGCTCGTCAGCAAGGACGTATTGGCTCGAGAAGCAGTTCTTCGGCGCGTAGATGTCGCGATACTCCTCAAGCGAGAGGTGGATGATAAGGTCAGCGCCGTGCCGACAAACCAGATCGACGCTCTGCTCTTGGAAGGTTCTCCTGACCGACTCACCGACCCGCGCCGCCGACGCGAAGCTGAACAATTTCTTCTCGCGCGCCAGCGCGCCCAACGGCACCGCGCATACGTGAATGGACTGATCGAACGCTATGGGGTCAAAGTTAACTTTCTTCCACCTCCACCTGCTCCGCCGGAAGTCATACGTGGGCCTGAACGACCCATCATTGGCGCGCCCGACGCGCCAGTGAAACTCGTCGTTTGGTCCGATTATCTCTGTCCGTACTGCGCGCATTTGCAGACCACGCTTGGACAGCTTCACGAGCGGTTCCCCAAAGACCTCGCCATCATCTACCGCTCATTCCCCGTGCATGTCGATGCTGGCTTGCTCGCCGAATCAAGCCTATGCGCCGATGAGCAGGATCGATTCATCACGATTCACCCAATGCTGTTTCAGAGTACATCGCTTGGAATGGATGGAGTGACTCACCTTGCGACGCAGACCGATCTCGACTTGACGAAGTTCAACGACTGTCTGACCTCGCACCGGATGCGAAGCAGACTCGATGCCGATGTCGCTGAAGCGCAGCGGCTGAAAGTCCAAGGGACGCCGACGCTATTTCTGCAGGGAGTGCGGATACGGGGCGCTCAGAGTTTCGAGCAGCTAAGCAGCCGAATCGACGCCGCGTTGAAAAATCGTCTTTCTCCCGTTTCAACGACACGCTGAAGAGTCGCGACAGGTGCCGATCCGTATATCTCCCGTACGAACGCATACAGTGTAGTCATCCTGACAAGAGTTCAGTGTGACCATGTCTCTGATCGAAACCAGCGAGGCGCGGGCTTGCCTGCACGGAACCATCGAGCGACGCGTACGTCGGACTGGACGCCGCAATGAGGTCGATTGCATTCTCACTGCGGAAGGCGAAGTACGTCATCGTGTAATTGGACCGGACAGCCTGCTCATCGCGGGCCGCAGCGTTTGGCTTACGGGTGTTTGGGCGCACTCGGACGATGAAACGCCGGTCTTCCATGCAGCGAGTTTGGCGCATCCAACGGTTGCGACGGTGGCCGAAGATTATCTCGCCACCCGGCTACCTCGCCTTACCGATGGCGCCTGCGGCACACTGTCGAGTCGAGCTGGCGAGCAGACGTGCGACGTGTCGATGAATCTATCCTCGAGACCGCACGTCCAGGAGGGTGTGGCTAAAGATTTGCGTGATGAGCAGTGCGCGGCAGCGATACGCGCAACGCAGAGCCTCCATTCCTCGGAACTCTCGCGAAAGCAAGCAGCACCCGTGGTCGAAACGTACGGCTCAGACGGCGTCCGTATCGTTCGCGCGGATCCCTCCCATCTAGCGCGGAGGCCCCCCGGATTCGGACTCAAGACCGCCGACCGAGTCGCCGCACAAGTGGGCCTAGATCACGCGAATTCACGCCGAATCGATGCCGCCATCAAAGTTCTCCTCAATCAGCGCCTGCGCGCTGGGCATTGCGGGGTTGACCGTGACTGGATCATCGAAAATGGTGCGCGACTTCAAGCGCTGCCAGCCAAAATAATCGCGGAGAGAGTTTCATGGCTCTGCGCGCGAGGTTTCTTGCGCGAGCACGAAGGTCGTGGCGGTCACCATCTTTTTTTGCCGCATCTTCATCAGGCAGAGACTCGCATCGCTCTAAAGATGCGGCGTCTTGCCGGTGCGATTCCACCGTGGGGACGTATCAGCACACAAGATATCTTGGCCGCGGCCGACGAGTTGCATTTGACGCTCACTACCGAGCAGCTACCGGCAATCGAGGGTGTCATGGCTCACGCGGTTTCAATACTGACGGGCGGACCGGGCTGCGGGAAGACGACGTGCGCGCGGGTACTCTCTCACCTCATCGACAGCCGCATTTCGTGCTTCAGCCAGAACACTCCGACCCATAGCGCTGGGCGTCGGTTGCAGGAGGCAACCGGCAAACCAACAAGCACGCTGCATAACCTTCTGAAAGGTGCGCCGGGCCGAGAGCGATTCGGACACCACGCGGACAATCGCCTCGCGGAGGCAGCAGTCCTCGTTGATGAAGTGTCAATGGTCGACGTTTTTCTTATGGACGCTCTGCTGGATGCGCTGTCCGATGAAGCAGGCCTTATCCTTCTCGGGGATCCCCAGCAGCTGCCAAGCGTCGGACCCGGCGATGTACTGCGTGACCTCATCGATAGCGGCGTGGTGCCCACATTCCAACTCAAGCAGTCGCGTCGGCATGTTGATGCACCAGCCATCGCCGAAGCCGCGGCGGCCGTTCTGAGCGGGGCAATGCCGACGATGAGCGCCCGCGGGAAAGCCGGATATCACTTCATTCCAATGAATGACCGAGAGTCTACGCTTGTGCGAATCGCGGACCTTGTTTCTCGTGAACTACCGATGCGCTTCGGGTTCGACCCCCAATGCGACATTCAGGTGCTTTCGCCGATGCATCGCGGCGTTCTAGGGTGTCAGTCGATCAATCGCACAATACAGCGGCGACTGAATCCGGGCGCAGCCAATTCAAACGAAGATGAGCTTCAAAGTTTCCATCCGGGAGATCGCGTCATCCAGTGTGAAACGGATAAAGAGAACGATCTGTGCAAGGGTGATATCGGCCGCGTCAGTACTGTGTCGCAAGGCGAGACCGTCGTAAAGTTCTCCGATCGAGTTGTGCGATATCCAGATCACAGGCTGACACAACTTGCATTGGGGTACGCAACGACCGTGCATCGCGCCCAAGGGAACGAGTTTCGTGCGGTAGTGGTGGTCCTCGCGCCGGAGCATGCCTTGCTTCTCAACCAGCGTACTCTCAACACCGCGATCACCCGTGCGCGCGAGGTTGTCGTTGTTGTCGGTGCTCGACGAGCGCTAGAGCGCGCGCTGGAGCACAGGCCGGCAGAGCGACGGCAGACAGGCCTTGCCGACCGATTGCGGTCCGTGCAGTGAAAACGCTCACATTGGGCACAGGAGCCCAATGCCGGTGCAATCACACGCGCGCGTTCCAGCGTCGCGTGGAAAGTAGGCCTGACAAGCCGTGCGTCCTATTCTTGTTCCGCACCCTGAGCGACCCGACACGCCGGATCACTGGCAGGACATTGGAGGTCCCCCTATCCCATCGCAGCAACGGCCAGCTCACCGCGCAAAGCGCTCAGGGTGCATCTCGGGGTGTACAACGAACTTTCCGCTCGCCCAATCAGCGCACGCGACGCGGCCTCCACATCCAGACAGATCCGCCGAAATGCTGCTTTCGGCATGGCGTCGATAGGGGTACGATCCGCGTCAACCAATGCGGTCAACTCACGGAACTAAGACATTTCTAGCGGGTGCGTATGAAGTTAGACACTGAAACTATCGGCCGATACGTCATTGGAACGCCACCGTCAGCAATTCACCTTGTTGTAGTCGCCTCACTCTGGACGGCGTACTGGACGATCACCTTCTGCTTCGACGGGTGGTCTGAACCAGCGTTTCATTTAAATTGGACCTCGGGTTTTCCGCGCATTTACTACTGGTTCACCGTGTTCGCTTCTGTTTGGGTCCTATCGTGGACCAGCCTGACGTCAGCGATTCCATTTCTCATCACGGCCGTCACTGCGCTCATCCTTGGATGCGCAGGCCTACACGTAGGCGCGGCATTCACTGCAATAGCGGCGATAGCAAGCTTTGTCATCTGCTTGCCCCGTTTTCGGTTCGAGAATCGCAATGGGGCGGCGGTGATGCATCCGCCCCACCCTACGCGACGCGCTCGTTAGCATAAGTAGCCGGGTACAAAGCCTGCGGTCGGCACGATGGGAGCGCCTCAGCGGCAAGTTCATGCCGAACGGCGACTTGCGACCACTGCCTCGAAGCCCGTTCCACAGTGAGGCCCACGCTCAACAGCCCGACGCATACAGCCTCGGTCTGAATGCTAACTGTTGGCAATCGAAACTTGCGCGGACGACGCGTTCATCACCGTTGCTGAGGTCAATTTACGCAACGCCGCTCGACGCACTCCGGCAAGGTGTTGGCAAGCGACCGAATCCGTCAGTCGCGGCGCACGAGCGGCATTCGCTCATCCGTGATCTGCTGCCCCGAACCTGCGTACCCCGCGACATTCCGTTTTCACCGATATAGACGTGGAAGAGCCGGAGCGACGCAAGGTCACGATCTAACGACGACCGAGCGCGGACGCCATAAACGCACCGTCCCGCCGCCTCCTCGCGCGGAAGGTGTTCCCCAGTACGCCAAGCGACGCGTCAGTCGGTCTCGATGACACAGCAGTCGAGGCGAGTTAAGTCACAATCACTTCACGTCGAAAATTATCGACACCGAAACCAACAGAGGAAGTCGCATGAGTTCAACCTTGTTTTCAACGCTCGCAAGACTATTGCGGTCTGGAGAGCACCTGCGCTTCGATCTTTACCGCGAGAACGACATGTTGACCGCCACGATCACACCCATTGTGAGGTCACCCGACAAGGAATCGGATGATATCGACGCGGCGCGCGCTGCGCTCTGTACGGCATTACGCATGCGCGGAACACCGGCGGCGATGGATTCGACGTTTGACGAGCGCATTAGAGGCTACGCGGAAGTGCGAGCACCCCTGCTGGACGGCTACCAGGAACTGCTGGAGGCTCATCGTGCGGCTTCACTTGCAGTAACCGCCGCCGCTGCAAAAAAGCGCGCAACTAGCACGCGACGCGGCATCCGTATGCCGCAGACCTCGACCGCCACCGCAGGCGCTGTCAACGCGCCCACTGCGCAGACCAACGCCCTCGCGTCGAGCGTCAGCAATAACGCGCCAATCGCCGTTGAGTCACTCACGATTGATTTATTTGGAGAACCCTGATGATGAACGAGTCACAAGCCGCACCCGCCAACCAGTGTGAAATCTCACTTCCGCGTCGCCGTTTCCGCATGGGGAGCGTGGACCTTATCGACGTCGCACCAGACCTGCCACCCGAAGAAGCGCTGCTTAAATACTTACCGAACTATCCTCATCTGCGCAGCGCCACACTCGGCGAGCCCTTCCTCGAGGCTGAGCACCAAATTTTCCGCGTGGAAAAGCCCCCAGTCGCAACTAAGGGATAAATGTCATGACGATAGACGTGGACACGGTACTCAAGAAATGGACCCGCATGGAGCGGTACCAGTTGCCGCACGAGGAGGCAGATCCAACGCAGCATCAGGAACGTTCGCATGGGCGCGTGACTCACGCGCTGCTGGAAATCTCACAGGCACGGCAGACCGACGCGGCGGAAAACCCCTTTCATGCATTCCCGTGCGCTGTTTGGTTGGCTCCCCCATGAATTGCTTGACGGTCCCCTACTTCGAACCTTCAAGTTGCATGAATGCTTTGGACACGCATGCGGAACTTGGACTGAGCGGCTCTCTCCACGATAGGCGGTGCTGCGCGATCGTTGCGCGACATTTTCTGAACCTTGAGTTCATGTCTCGCGAATCACTCAAACTCTCGATGGAAAGCCGGACGCCTTTCTCGCGTCTACGCGAATGGGAAAATCAGGGTATCCATAATCTCCTGACGCATGTTGAGGCCCACGCGGCGCAGGTCAGCAACTTCACGGACGCCAGTGACCCACCGTGCATTTCGCTAAATCTCATCCGGCGCAGCCCGACTGGCTACGACGACGTCGGCCCGCTGCTCGGCCTTCAGATCGAGGAACCTTGGATCATCGAGCTCCACTCGCTGCGTACGATGGGTATCGAGCTATCACGGATGGTCTGCCGAGCAATTTGCTTGATTGAGCGTTGTTTTGCCCGGTGCATGACACCCGATGATGCTTGGACGTGGCACCGAAGCTTTCAGGATGACTGTATCCGAGACGAGTACGAGACGCTGCGACGCGTTGGCGGATGGCGCGATCTCGACTCGACACTCAAAGAAGTGGAAGCAATGCACTCGCACAGTTGCTCTGGCTATTTCTCCGACGAAAAGACAATGCTGCGTCGGCAGCTCATTGAGCAACACATAAGCGAATATTGTAAGCCGGGCTGGATTGTGAGTTTGAAAGCTGGAGCAACGCTGGCCCAAACGCGTCGCCTCGCGAGCGCCGCACAGTCATTTCTAACACGCAATGGGAGCCATCCGTGGTTGTCATATGTGACAGATGTGTGCCGCGCGGTTACCGAAAATTATACAAGCGACGACGACATTGAACGAGAGTGGCGGACGCGGGAGTCAACCGTATTGGATCACACAGACGGGTACGCCCCCTTATTCACCGGCATCATCGTTTACACAGGTACATCAACAGAACGCATCAGTATCGAGAACCTCGTGGACGACCAACGCAACTGCGGCGAGTGGCCCGCTGAATTTATCGAGCTGGACGGTACACAGAGCCATGACTGGCTGCTTCATCTGAAGCAGATCGCAGTCGGCGCGGCGTTCCTCCGACGCGCGCAAGCTATTGACCGCTCGCAAAATCATCCAAGGAACAACAGATACCATGACAATATTTGAATTTTCTGCCGACTTATCGAACGCGCCGAAGTACAGAACGGTGCACGCGCTGCTGATCCATATATTGCATGGTCGTGTCGGCACGTCTAACACTTCGGTCGTAACTGCGCATCGCGTATTCGAGGGTGAGCGGTGCTCACAAATCGGAGCTGGACGCTTACTCTCACCCAACGAGCAACAGACGCTGGTATCTGCGCTCGATTGCGATACGCAACCTGACACGTTCTTCATTGACCCCGAGCTACTCTGGCATGGGCGCCGTTGTCTCGGGTGGGTTGCAATGCGCCGTCGTCGCCTCATGTGGTATCGAAGCGGAACGAGAACCGAACGATGGTGCGTCCCCTGGCCGTCCATCGTTATGAATGTCGTCGGCCGCTCACTGTTCGTCGGCGCATTAAATAATGACGAACGTCCGAGACTGGACACTCCAGTGTTTCACGCACCGCTCATGAATGTTTCCTCACGCGGATCGCTGTGCGCAGGCACTGCATCGATGCCGCTCGGGTGCACACAGGCGGATCGTCCCGCCTATGAGAATATTCTCTACGACACGGCGTTCAGTCATGTCACTCACGCCAACACCCTCACTCTTCCCGAGCGTTTGGAGGTGGATACGGTTGCGCATGCGCGCTTCTGGCGATCCTTGCATCGCGCCCGCGCCGACACGTTTCCTATTGAGGCACTCGTGCCTATGAATCTGACACTTTCACAATGGATGAATCAAACAGGAGCTTTAACATGAAGATGGACGTCGCCAAGCTGTACAAATATCTTAACGCTGACCTACGGGACGCAATTCTGTTATCGGCCAATCCGATGTTGATGGCTCCGCGCTATGCGGAACTGCCGCCGCTTGCGTTGGGCGCCAGACGCTATATTGCCGCCGCCGACGGAATTTATATTCAATGCCGAACTGCTGTCATCACGGCGACCCTATGTTTTGTGCGCACGCCGGCATTGCCCTACGGACCTGTGACTGAAAGCCTCGCCCTTACCTACGGCCGCATCCCGAATACCCTGCTTGATGCCGCCAAGTCACTGGCGGTAGAAAGGTGCCCTTTGGAATGGGCGGGACGCATTGAATGGGATGCCAAAGCCGAGAAGTATGCACTGCGCGTGACCCGTATCGTTGAAGCCTCTACGCACCACATTCGTTCCGAAGCGGCGGGATATGACGATCAATATTCTGTCGCGGACATTCACAGCCATGGTCTGCTGGGGGCGTTCTTCTCACCGGTTGACGACGTGTCTGATCGTGAGAATGCGGGCGTGTATTTCGCAAGCGTGTTCGGTAGTTGCCAGACGGTTGAAGCGATCCAGGTACGCACTCGCTTGGTTATTGATGGACATTTTTTTCCACTGCAACGAACACCTTGGGAAGAGACGCATACGACGCGACGCAACTGCGCTGCATAATGACAAGAAGGTGCCGATACTGCACTTTCGTCGATTATGAGAGACTTTCACCATCGGTTGTCGACAGGTGCTTTCATGATCCACAAGTTCTACGCGCCGCCCGAATTCATCGAGCGTCGCATTCAAGTAGAGATGCTCGGTGCCGGTGGCACCGGCGGCGAAGTGCTCGATGCCTTCGCGCGGCTTCACATAGCGCTATGTGCGCTCGGTCATCCGGGCGGGGTGCGTCTTCGCCTCTGGGACGGCGATACTGTTTCAGCAGCTAACATCGGCCGCCAGAGATTCGGCCCGTCAGATATCGGGCGATCCAAGTCGATCATGCTTATCCAGCGGTACAACATGTTCTTCGGGTTTGACTGGGAAGCCATTCCTCACCATTGGACAGCGGAGCACGCGGACGCGGACACGAGCGCCGATCTTATAGTGAGCTGCGTTGATCGAGCAGCGGTTCGGGTGGAGGTAGCACGATACGCGAAGCATTTCGATCACACCTTGTGGGCGGATTTTGGTAATGGCGCCTCCACCGGACAGTTCATCCTGGGTCACATTTCCAAGGGCGAATCAGCCACACTGCGACTTCCTAACGTGTTTGATTTGCATCCTGAGTTAGTGACCTTGGATGACTCGCAGGAACCGAGCTGCTCTCTCGCACAGGCGCTCCGAAGCCAAGATTTGTTTGTAAACCGAATGCTCGCCGATGCTGGGATGGCCATCGTTTGGAATTTGCTCCGCGGGTCAATCGAGGCACACGGTTGCCTTATTGACGTACGGAACGGATATGTCACACCTCTTCATATCGATCCAACGGTATGGCAGTCCTACGGCTACTTAAATCCACCTCACGCGAGCGTGTCACCATCTCAGTGATTGAGCGCGTCTAGGCGCTGCACCCACGCAGCATTCTCCTGAAGAGAAGGGGCATCGCTGCCCCTTCCGCTCCTGTTAGCTCACGCCGCGACCGTGTTGCAATGGAGCATCCGCGTCGCGTAGGCGCGCAGCTCCTGCACCAATCGCTCCGCGTCTTCATCCTCAATCTCACACGCATCGAGCATCTTTAGTGCGAAGCTCGGATCGGCACTCACGAGCGCGTAGAGCCGCTTACCTGCCCACTCACCACGCGAGGCTTCTTCATGAGCCTCATCATCATCCCAAAAGGACGTCGCACGGTAGCGGGTCACCGCTGTTTTGACAGTCATAACACCTCCGCCAAGAAACGAAACGGCGCGTATTTGGACACTCCAATGTCATCGAGCCATCTCGCAATGTCACTTCACCGCCAAGCAATCCAGGCGGTACCACAGGCCGATTCGATGGTCGGCAACCATACTTCATCGTCACATCGCGACGGGAGAGTGATTCGATCCTAGTGACAGCAATGTGATGTCTTGCTACGGCCGACGGCCTCGAAGGTGTGCAATGGCGAAGCGCGCCTGAACGTCCGCAGTTGGCTTTCGAGAAGTGCCCGCTATGACGCAACGTGGCTGAAGCTCAAAGGGCTTCTGCACAGCGTGTCAATAGCGTTACCAAAGGAGCCGGCGAGATTTGCAGATCAATTACGACGGGGCTATCTCAGCGCGACGTTCGCTGGACAGGTGCCTCGGAGCGTTGCAAAGGGTCTTCAATTGGAGACGGATCTAATGTTTGAAGCACTCCAGCATCGAATCCCTGATAGGAATCAGCTGCAAAGTCGCTGTTGGCAGCGGGTAGAAAATAAAGCATATCGCCGTGGCAGCAATTCGGATGCAAGATCGGAGACCACAATTCGGATTGGTTCCTTGCCGAGTCGGTCTCGCCGCTCGATAGCGTAGCGACCTGTGGACACAAAACGTCGATCGAGCGCATGGTGCGGCCGTTCGATCCGATACGCGCCACCTGAAAGGAGATGCCGCGCAGACTGATGGAGGAACCTGGTGTAGCCTTTCGGATCGTGATGATGATCTCCCGAGCACGTAGAAGATGCCGCTGCAAATCCAGTAGCCGAGCGAGAGCCACACGTTCTACATCATTCTCAAGCGGAACGAGCAGCCGTTTCGAATAGAGCGGCACCGCGGCCATCGCCCGTATCGGCACCGCACATCCGTTGGACTCGCATCCCATCTCGCATAACACAGCAAAGGGTCCCTTTGCATTTTGCGCGAGAGGCAATTGCGCAATGGTCTGTGTTTCCCAGCCCACCAGAGGCGCCGGGAGAGGCTTGTCGGGCGGCGCGAGTGCTGGGCGCAGATGGTCAGGCGTGAGCCCCGACACGACGCAGAAATAGAATGCTGCTTGATTCCCCCTCGAACGGACGCCATGTAGAAGCTGGCGACGGATGAGCTCAGGCAATCCATCAGGATGGGAGCGGGAATGCTCATACAACTGCTGACCGCGCGGCCATTCGAGACTTCGCGATACATCTCGAAGACTCTCGTATTGGGAGTGCACGAGACTCTTTAGATCATACGGATACACGACATGCAAACGAGCGGAGTCCATCCACCGCAACAGCAACTCCAACAGAGGCGGATGGGGTACCTCATCGTCAGCGCTTCGATGGGCAAACACGCAACTGACTTCGTGGGCCGTCCGGTCGGTCATCGGGCTCAGCACCAGTCCTGACAGTGCCCGTCGGACATACACGGTAGGGGGAACGGCAATGTCACCGCGACAACCGCAGCAGATCCAATATCTCGACTGCCAACAATGGCGGAGCAGTGCGTCGATCGTTGCCGACCGCTTTCCTTCAACGTGGTACGCACGTAGCGCTTGGCTTTCGATTTCCGTCAAGGGTGCAATTATTCGTAAGGGCGTACCAGGTTTGTGCGCGAGGATGAGACGCAATCCTGGATAGCGGCTCTGCTGTACGTTCATGAACAACCTGCTACGAAGCGCGCGCACGCTGGTGCGCCCCTTTGTCCGCCGCGAGAGCAACAGAGGCCGCGTCTTCCTGCGCTAGCGCCTCCTCGGTATAGCCAGGTTCTTCATGCGACGGCACGTCCAGGTCGTCATCGGCACGCGATGCTTGACCTGTTGCATCGGCGGCAGTAATCACGCGAACGCCCTGTTCTGCGTCAAAAACCGATGAATCAACCGTCGGCGAGTCGGTACCGGTAATATCATCTTTGAGTATCTGCATAGCAGCCGGTGCGATGCGCCCATTCGGCTGCCGGGCCAGAGTGACCCGGGTGCGATTTGCAAGCTCCCGAAGGCGGTTGGCAACCTTAAGTAGTCTTTGTTGCCAAGCCTGACTGCGCTGCACATGCACCGGTGTTTCGATGATCCCGTGTAGCCACAGCGCGTCGTATCGCACGAGCAGCTCATCCATTTGCTCGATCAATAGAAGGTACTGCCGCGCACGTGGAGTGGAGAACCGCGCTTGTTCGCGTAGCGCCAGGGGATAGTCCGCGTATTCGTCGAGTTTGACAGAGTCAATAAGAACTTCGGTTCTCTCCAGATCGGCCTTCAGATCGCGTGTAACGTGCTCGAATGCCTCGCTGATGATCGCCTCGATCGCGCGGGCCGCATCATCGTGGCCCATGACGCGCGTTCTAACCGTCAGAACATACAAATCAGCCCGCAATCGATCGAACGCCCTGCGGTAGACACGCTGACCCTTGTCGGTGCGAAGCTCGATCGAGCGCTTCATGACCGGCGTTGCATGCACTATGCCTTGGACGCCTCGAGGAAGTGCACGCTCCAATCGTCCCGAGCCCTCTGGCCCCATCCCGGGTGCGGCACCGCCTGCGTCCGCAACGCCGGTAGACGATTCCGAAATAGATCGTCCCACTGCCGCATCCATCGGCGATTCAAGCGTGTTTGTCACCGTGGTCATTTCATGCGTAACCAAGCCGGGATTCTCATGATGTAGAGCTGTCATGGTTCCTTCCATTACCGCCAGGGTATGTGTTCGACGATCGACACGGGACAACACAACGAAGCGTCGCGCGCGCTCCCTTTAAAGTTGCCAATGTTTCCTCATTCCACTCGGCGCCGGGGGCGATTTACATCGAAACGACGAAGGGACGCCTCTCATGGCCTCAACCTAAGTTCACCGGTGCTGTTCCCTGCCTCCCACGCTGAGAGCGTGTTCGCGCTGAAGCAGTTCGCCACCCGCAACCCCCCATTGGGCGCCTCCGTTTGGTCTGTGAAGCCATTGCCCCCATGTCCTCTGCAAAGACAGACTTCAGATCACCTAGTCGGTCAACCATTCCCAGGGCTACCGCTTCGGCACCCCTCCAATAGTCTCCGCTCCATAATGTTGCTGCCGTGCCCTGGAGCCGAGTTCCACTGCCAGCCCGAACAGCATCGAAAAGCTGGGCGTGAATTGCTTCCATCAGGCCTGGCGCCTTGTCACGGTGCGCCGTCGTGACCGGCCGACATGGATCCAGCCGTACCTTGTTGTTTACGGCACTGACAATACGATGCTCGATACCGAATTTTTCGATAGCCCGATCGAGCCCCCAACCCTGCATGACTATGCCAATACTGCCGATCATCGTGCTCCGATTCACACAGATGTGGCTCGCAGCCACTGCGATGTAATACGTTCCCCTTATCAGATAATCTGCACCGACAACCACGAGCGGCTTTTGCGGACGATCAAGCTTCAGTGCGTGCAAGCGGTCGTGCATGAGCCCCGCCTGAACCGGTGAAGCGCCAGATAAGTTAACGGGCAGCACCACTCCCCGCCCACGCGAGTCGGCGAAGGCGTGTTTAAACCACTGCTTGATTCTGTGCGCGTTTGCCGGAGAGTCAGAGTCGATCACACCTTCGATCCTCACAAGGGCAGCACATGGGTCCTCAGGTATGTTCAAGGAGAGAAATCCATCAAAACGGATGCGGTAGAACAACACTCCACCGAGGACACTCGCTCCGAGAACAGCGGTACGCCAGTTCCGCCAAAGAGAATCGCGGCGACGGAGCCCCTTCTGAATTTCAGCTTGCAAAAGCTGCGCGCGCGTGACGCGTTCGATAACCGCGGCCAGCTCTGCAAGAGCCCGTCCCAGCAGTTTACCTGACGACCCCGGTGAGTTCAGTTCATTCACAGTTAGATAACTCGCACTTCGCCGAGATCCTGCTGCTGCTCGCGCAATGTCGCCGTTGAAATTCGGCCTGGAGAGCCTTCGGTGCCACTACGTCGCGCAGCTGAACTTCATAGCCATCAGTACCGCCAGCGGCCAGCCGAATTGTGCCGACGTTCAAAGCCATCTGCCACAGACTCTGCTCGCACTCGACCGATCGCAGATGTGCGAACATCACTCTCGGCGCTCGCCGACGCGGTCGTCCGTTCGCGAAGAACCATTCCTCCTGCTGAACTCCGTCAAGGTCGATCCTGTAACAGCTTGAAGCGCGTGCCCAGTAAAACCGCACAAGCCCTGAGACGACAAATACGCAGCCCGTTCCGATCGCCACCGTCTCGATAGCGCCGACGGCATCTGCCGGCAGCAAAACGGCTTGTGGAAGCCAACTCGCCAAACTCGACGCTTCGCTGAGCAAGAACATGCCTGCGACAGATTGAAACAACTTCGAAACATGCGCGCGCACCGCAGGAGCAAGTGCAAAATTAGAGGGATATTGACTTGCGATCGAAGCGTCGACTCTGGCGCATTCGCTGACTTGGAGCGGACTGCCTCTGGAGGGCACACCGTCTTTAGATCCAGCGTGGGGAGGTTGGGTGACCACGGCTTGTGATACCGCGCGATCCAGCGTGGCGCATGCACGTTCACTGATAGGACGAGGGTCTCTCATGTCGGCGCTCCAGTGCGGTCGGTGAAGACAACATTATCGAGGACCGCATGTACGCATGCTCGCTGTGGACAGCCTGGAAAGCGCGCGGCGATGGATCCTTCCCAGCTTCCCCGAAGGACGGAAAAGAGGGACCTCTCTCTGAATAGAGAGGTCCCTGCCCGTCGTCTAATTGGACTGCTAGCACTCGGACCAAGAGAAGTGTATGCGCAGCTAGCACAAAGCAATGTTCGTTGATGACATCAGTATTCGCATCTCAATCGTGACCGCTCCATCGCATCTTCGATCCCCGATTGACTCGTCGGCGGTGCCGGCGCTTGCGTCGACTGCGCCGTGTACCGCGGCACTCATCAAATCGCAACTGCGCTTCCGCGAGCCGGATGTAGGCCGCGTCTCCTAACCTAGAAGACGGCAATGGGGCGGATGAATTAGCGAAAAGTTGTGCGAGGGGCAACTCGCGCACCCATCGCTTTCCACTCCAGAAACCGCGTTCCGAAGGTGCGTGTATTACCAACCATTCCGTCGGTCGTGGAATCGTTTGGCTAGTCGACAAGCGAGTTGGTGGAGTCGGAGGCAGATATTCGCAGGCTTCAAGGTACACACCGCTTGCCGGAACGGCAAGGCGTGGAAAAATCATGATTTGCTCCTCAGGCACGATCACAGACACGAGCCGCACGGTTGCAAGTCTGTGAAGTCCCAATATTATGAGTTGACAGCGCGTGCAGAGAGCACATGCCAATAAATGATCGAGCGTCTCGACGCGCTCGATGGGTGCAAGTAGTTCCAGCAACTCGTGGATGCCACGCGCGCGGTGGGACCACGATGCGACCCGCAGGGGAACTGGCGCGGGTAACTGGGCACCCCACGGGCGCATATCGCGCGGGCTTCGATTAACGCAGCATCACGAAATCACTTGGCCATCTACCGAGAGCGAGGCCAGTGTCCTGGGTCGCCGAAGAAACATATTCACTGCGCTCGCGACGCGTTCGCTCGAGCTCGAGCAGTAGTTGCCACTCGTCATGTGTAGAGATGGCAATTTCTTCGTCTCGGAGGATAACGCCGTAACTAATTGGATCGCAGCGTTCACCGCAAATACTGTATGCAGTGAAGAACGCGTCGGAATTGCATGACGATGTGCTCCGCAAATCGGCGTCTCGGGCTCAACTGGGTTGCGACCAAGCGAATCGCATCCCCCAATCGCATGTAGCAACCGTCGGGCTCGCACGGCAAAGGAAGCGGCTGTGTCGGATCGAGGTAAACACTCGCTTCCGATGGCAACGCACGCCATTGCTGATCGTGCTTGTTCCAGTAGCCACAAAAGATGTTGTGAATCACCCAGGCTGACAAAAGATCAGCTGGAGTTGAAATCGCAAAGACGTACGGTCGCTCTTCGAGAATCCATTGCAGTCGGTCTGCTTGATCCACTGCGTCCGCTTCGGCCGCTGCGGGTGACGAGGACCGCAGATACAACAACGAGCGCTCGTGACGCACTCGATAAACAGTGACGGCGTAGCTTGTCTCATCTTTCGGATCTCGCCCGCGTGGCGCGAAGAGTTGCCGTAGACACTGGTACATCCGGCGCGTCCACCGACGGCCCTGCGGAAGCGGGTCGGACAATGCCATACACGCGAGCGTCAAAGACGCACTATCGAGATCTCTCATGGGATTTTCCTAACTTTCGTAATGGCATCGCGTGGCGAAATATGCCGATATGGCGATGCCCGAACTCGCGATCGAACCGCTCTGCGGCCGATCGAGGACTGTCGGAGAAACCGCTCCGCACGGGCTGCTGACGGGACGGCAGCTTCTATTAACTTGCTTCCGAACAATCATCTGGTTCGATGCGACCAGATCCAGCACCTTTTCCAATATCCACATCGTCAGTGCCGTCTGAAACCGCCACCAGGCAAACTGGTGGCTGTCGCGCGTCGAGGCGTGCGCGATAAATACCGCCCAAGTAAGCGGACGACACGCTCCGACGTGAATGCCCTGCAGCTTCGGAGGTCACATCCCGCGCGTGACGGTCCAACTCCTGGTCGCTATCACGCAGAGTGCCGCCTCGAGCAGGCGATGCATGTCCTGTAAGCTGCTCGTAAAGATCCTGGAGATAACCATGGCGCAGGCTGTGCGCAGTAATGCCCATAGCCGAACGCGTGAGGCCGACACGACGGCAGAGTCGATAAAATCTCCGTCGCCATCGCTCGATGGACCATCCGCGCGGGATCATTGAATCTGTGGCGGTCTGCGACAAGCTCTTGGCCCATTCCAACACCAGGAGCTGCTCCGCACTCAACACGGTGGGTAGACGGCGTGGTCGACCGCCCTTAGTCCCACGCTCGATCTTGAAGCTCGCTCCTTCGGCTGCCTGATGGGGTCGCAAAAGCCAGGCCTCAAGCACGCGCAACCCGAAGGCGGACATCAACGCAAGCTGGCAACTAAACCGTTCATCTAAGACGGCAGACCTGCGGATGAGCGTCGCGCTGTGCACGCCGATTCGCCTTTCGGAGCGATCGAACTCTGTTGCTGCCCGCCGCAGTGTCAGCGACGGATCCTCCGCGATCCACTCATCGATCACCGCTACCAGCTCATGCTTGCTACACCAACGGCAAAGTGTGCGCAAATGGCTGAAGTTGGTGCTGAGTGTGCTCGCCTTCAGTCCCCGTCTTTTCCATGCTTGCACGACGGCCCTGAGATGTCGCGCACGAAGGTTATGCAACCGACGCAACTTAAAACCGTCTTCATGCAACCCCCGCAGCGCTGCCTCAATGACCACGCGTCGCTCTCGCATCGTCTTGACGCCAACCATCCCACCACGCGTTGCGCGGCGCTGGAGATGTTCGCGATACAACGCGTTGAGATCGCGCATCAATCCATCCAAAGCGCCACGGCGCGAACGACGTCCACGTGCTCGCACGATTTCAGGTCGCATATTGCGACTCCTCATTTTTCGCGCTCACAGTGCGCCCTTGCGAGGCATCATCCGAAGGAAGCGGATTCGCTTCTCGACGACGACGCCGGCAACGCAACCTTTTAGTGCGATGCTGGATGTAGCAACCACGGCACGCCGACGGCGCGTAACTAGATGCAGCGACGCGCGGGTACCCCCGCCGAAACGAGCCACGCCGCACGCGGACCTCGCATACGGCTCCTCGGAGAGAACGCACAAGCAAACACATCCGTGCGTTTGTGCAGATAGGCACCCGCAGATCGATCACAATGTTTGTCTTCATCTTCCTACTCCTTTTGTCCGTGAAGAACACTTCCAATTATTGAACTCGCAATCCAGCGGATCGAACGCGACGCTCGGTCGAGGCGAGCATCGGAAAGTCGCGGTGCCGGTAAAGCGGCGGCAACACGTTAGGGCTGTTCTTGCAGGCGCCTGAATAGACGCCTCCGGTAGTCCCGGCATGACGGAGCATGGCAGCGCAGGCGTTACCTGCACTCAATCGCGCCCCGCGGTGACTGCGATCTTGCCGGCCAGAGCAAGCGTCACCGACACACGCCTACACCGAAAGCACGCACGCAGGGCGCGTCACTGTTGATGTCAGCCAACGACTGTTGGGCGTATACGTGGAGCGGATAAAAACGGTGTAGTGCGAGCCGATCGGCCGCACTCTCAGTGAGTTAGTTAGAAGTATCAATGGCCGAGCAAGAGATGCTGGGCCACTGAAGCGTTGTGTGGATGACTCAGTGTTCGACGAATACCCAAACCAACATGGCAGGGCGTTTCCGCACCGATGACCTAGCGTTCCTCGAAGACGCAAGGATTAGGATCGGGAAACAGACGTCGATGCTCGCGTAGTGTACGCAAGATCGAATTACAGCCCCGCGTACGTGGCGGGGACACCCAGATGGCCATCAGCCAACTGCACTAAGTTGAAGGCAATCAATGCGAGTGACCTGGAAACTATGCGTGCGTGCCAGAGCACCGTCAAGAGAAGATATGATTTGGTGATGTTGGTTTTACCATTGACTGTCGCACCGTCTCCGCCGAAAGTTAAGTACCTAATTTATCTCACTTTTAGCCGAACTCACCGGTATCGTCAGATTCACTCAGTCTGTACACGCGACGTCGCTTTGACGTACACCCCTTGCCACAAAAGCCTTGGAGGAACGCATGGCCACGCCGCTGCATACGCCGGTCCAGGGGTTTCAAATAGGGCACGATATACTGCGCTATGGCTGAACTGCACGGCCGCGCACCTCGCGCGCCGCCGTCAGGTGATTAGCGAATCGCCGAGGAAATCCTTCGCGAGCTATCAAGCATTCCTGCGGAAGAGATGGGTGTCGAGCGTAACGCCGCTGTGACGCCAATACGTCGCCATTGTCAGCGACCTCGGAGGCCCGTCCGGCAGTGCGTTCCCCTGGGCGAATCGACGTTTAATACAACCGCTCTCTATGCAGCGGGGCTTTCTTAGAGACGCGAGAGCGGTCGCACGATTACGCCGAACGCGGCAATACTCGGGGAGAACACAGATGTCTAATTATCACGTTCGAAGCGTTGATATTGGTTATGGCAACGTTAAGTTGATTGCGGATGACGAGGGAAGCCTCAAGCTTTTCCCATCCCTCGCTCCGAGAGCTGAATTGGATCGCTCGAGACTCACTCACATGCGCGAGCGGCAGACCTCGCGTGTCTGGGTCGGAAACGAATGCTTCGAGGTGGGCAGCGATACACGGCTGTTCACGGGAGAGGAACCGGTGCTTCATTCCGACTACACAGAAACTGCTGAGTACCGAGCTCTATATTTCGGCGCGCTTGATCAAATGGGCACCGCCACTATCGACCACCTCGTGACCGGCCTCCCCGTTCATTTGCATCAGGCACGGGCCGCCCGACTGAAGAACTTACTGATCGGCCACCACCAGATTCGCCCCGATAAGGCAATCGAGGTCGTGCGCGCCAGCGTCATCCCCCAGCCCCTCGGCGGGCTGATTTCGTATTGTCACTTCCAACGCGATTGGGCCGAGGCGCAGAAGCAAACCTTCCTGCTCGTTGATCCAGGCTACTTTACGTTCGACTGGCTAGTCACACGAGGGCTAGCAGAACTGCCAGGGCGTAGTGGCAGTATCGAATGCGGCGTCTCAGCTGTGCTCCGGCACATCCAAACGGAACTGAACCGCGACTTTGGCGACACGCTAACGAATTTACGGCGGTTGGATGACGGACTTCATTGCGGCCAGTTTCAGTCACGCGGCAGGACAATCGACCTGTCACAATATATGGCTCACGCACGACCAACCATCACCCGAGCGGTGCGCGCCATGCATAATCAGATTGGAAATGCACACGAAGTTGATCAAATCGTCATCGTCGGTGGCGGTGCGAGACTCTTCGCGAATGTGGTTAGGGACGCTTTCCCCCAACATCCGCTGGCAATCGTTGAAGAACCGGTGTTTGCGAACGTGCGCGGGTATCAACTCATTGGACAGCTCTTACGCAAGCGGGAGCAGGAGATGAGCAAGCCTGCTTCAGTCGGTGAGGGATGAGCACGGTCGGTCGCCCGGTGTCTGTACGAATCAACATGCGCTTCGGCGCGCGGACTGATCCCGAGTTTCTCCAAGATCTGAAGCAGCTTCCGAGCCACATGCGAAGCCAATGGGTACGGCGTTGGATCTATGAAGGTTGGCGTGCAGGACGTCTCTCCGAGACGTCGCGGGTAAAACTCGACCACAGCGCACTCGAATTGAGCACGGGAGCCACAGGAATTCAATCACACCGCTTGCCGTTTGAGAGGGCTACTGTAGTTCGATTTGACGATGAAGTGGCGGGGCTTGTGGGAACAAGCATTGTGTAGCGACGACTCGGGCTCGCTATTCTGCGGTGGCATCAATCATTGATCGAATCCTCGTGCGAGCGGTTCAATCGCCTCAGTGGCGCCGATCCGTTATCCAGTTTGCAACGGGCGCACAGGCTGTATATCTTTTAACCCAACATATGACTCCCGCCTTTCGATCCGTTACTGTTTTTCTACTGACTACAGCAGCAGTCGTGTTGAGTGCGGCCACAATTTTTATAGGTAGTGCGGTTTGTTTGTGGCTGCCGCAAGTTCGCGTGGTTGGCGTGCTTCTGATCGTCGGCGGACTCGTCTTGCTCTGGTGCATCGTTCCTTCTGGCGCGAGAGCCGGTGGCGAAAAACGCCATACTTTCGCAGCCTCCGACATTCCGCGCGACGACGCTTATGAGGCATATCGCCGCGAGATCGATGCAAGGTCCCTGCGATCACCCGAATATGACGCGGATCGTTTCTGACAAGTATGGAGAGGTGTTGTCACCTCTCCATTCTCTTCAGTACGCCGCCGACTCGAGCAGCGATTCGACGACGCTCGATAACGACCCTTCAAAGTGCCAAGGCGCTCCAATGATGCGACCACGACAGTCGAGCTGCGACACTCGAACGACCGACCGACCGTTTCGGTTCAGAGCTTGACAGCGCCAGAAGCATCCCTGACCGCCCACGACGACCGGCGCTGTCCCATCAGTGTGATCTTCGGGGCATTCCCCACAAGGCTCCGGATACACCATATCATGCGTTCGTCTTGAGACTTCAGAGAAAGCACGTTCTTCAATACGTCGCGGTTCCGATGTTGGGTCCGGCTGATCATGTAAATCGCGCGAACGTAGCGCAACTGACTTCCAGTCTCTGAAAATCGCCCGCAATCGAAGCACTACAAGTGCGAGAAAGACGAGCGATAGCATTACACGTGAAGCATCAATCAAACTAATCATGGTCGCTCCTTGCACGGGCAGGAAGCGGCCTGTGGGGCACCCTGTCCCACACTACGATGATCGTGTCGGTGTGAGCACCAACACGGCATTATCCAGTCCACTAATCGCTCAGTGAGCCGATGCAGGCACCGTCATACGGTGCACCGTTACCACCCAGTCTGGCGGTTGATAAATTGAAACATCTCTCAGATCAGCGACGCGCTATTCGTCAGTGGCGGCCCCGGCTTGCTGACGCTCTCGATAGATCATGGATGCCCGCCGAAGATATTCCGCTCGTTCCTTAGGATTAGCAGTTGCCGCCTGCTGAACGAGCGTATAGGCAGAAGAGCCCAGGACTTCTTGCGCCTGTTCCTTCAGCGCTTCGTACGATGCATCGCGTCCCAGCGCGCGCTGCACAGTGATCCCGACATCCTCCTTCAGAACGACGCTCTCCTCTGCGTACCACAACGCAGCGACCTCGGGCAGTCCAGCCTCGAGAGCTTTCTGACGCGCGGCCTCACGGTGTGCGGCGACACCTTCCTTAAAGCCTTTTGCCCATCCGTTGCCCACCGCAGAGAGGCCGGCAAGCGTCGCAGCTAGCGCATTTCCGGTCGAGTCCATCGCTTCGGTACGCGCCTTTGAGTAGGCCTGGCCCGCCTCGTTCCAAGCCCGCTTGTCGATGTCCAGCGATCCAAGCTGCCCTCCGAGGTCGAACTCCCGGATCGCACGCATCAATCCGCGCGCTTCGCTCGCTACCGCCTCGTAGTGTCCGACCTCCGCCTTGCGCGCGAACTCCGCAATCGGTTCAAGCTCAGCTGATTCGGGCCGACGCCGCGATTCATAGAATGCCTTGGCACCGTCGCGCCCGTCGGCCGCGATATCGGCGCCGTCGCGAAGACTGGCAGACACTCGAGCCGTGTGATCCTGCGGATCGATACCACCCGCGGATGATGTTTGACGATCAACCTCTTCCCTTATAGCGCCGAAGGACGGCGCAGCGTTCACCGTACTTTCCGTGCTCGAATCTTTAAGCGACATAGAGGGCGAACTGAAGTCGTGGGCGGCCAAAGACGATGCGAGTGAGAGGCGAGCTTCATGCGAGTCACTGGCCAGTCCGAGAGCGGCGAGAGTGGCCAATGCTGGATCGTGTTGCATCCATCCGTCGCGCGACCACCGTCCAGCCTGGTCTTCAATGTCCGATCTGTTCAGCCCATGCCGCGACGCGAGCTCCAACAGCTCGCCGACCCAGCCTTCAGCCGCCGCCTTCTGTCCGATGACCGTGGGCTCAAGTCTCTGCATGAGCCCAACCGAACTCTGTAACCCGCTTGCGCGTTCATGCGCATCAGACGCCGCGCGCGAGTCGCGATACGCGCGGGCCCATTGAGTCGCGTCCGTGACGCCAATCGCCTCGAAGAAACGGCTGCGCATACCGGTTGAGGAATCATGTTTGACACTTTCGGCGAGTTCCGCCATCTCATCGCTTGAGGTACTGGACATGCTCTCGATTCGATCGCTGATCGCCTTACGCTCCCCCTCGGACAGCGACTTGATATTTTGAAGTCCGCTGTCGAAGCCTACGACCTTAGCAAGCTTGAGTCCGATGGACGCATACAAGGCGTTGCGCTCGTCGGTCCCCATCTGCAAAAAGCGGCTGTCGTCGTCCACTGCGTTGCGCGCCATACGTTGGATGACCCCATCCGACCGCGAAGCCGAGCCGGTAAGCCCAGTGCTGTTCAGGTTCGCCAGAAACGTCTCGCGACCCTGCTCATGCGACACATCGAGCCCTGCGCGCAGGGATTTCGTCCATTCCTCTGAAGCACTCTGCTCTGCACGCTGCGTGGACCGCACGCTACTGTTTATATCTGACGCAAGGTTGATGCTAGGAAGCACGCTGTTGATACCTGTCAGATGAAGGCCATGCGTTGAATCGCGCGAGACCCAGGGACCTTGTGCGCCGAGTGCGCCCACTGTCGCCACTGGCGCGGACGCCATGAGGTCGGGCGCTGCGAGCTTCTCGTCGATGTGGTCCGCGCCCGCCATCCGATCGGTCATCCGCGTGTAAGCGAAGTAACTGCCGCTCAAGATCATAAGCGTGAGGAGTGGCGTTGCGCCTACCATCATGCCGCCGAACGCAATCCAGCTCGACGTCTCCGTCCAGATGCTGTCGAGGCCGGCCATCGTTAAAAGGTCCGTTCCCGAGGCGTTTAGCCGCTGCAGGTCGTGGCTCGCACTGACGCTTACATACAGGTTCACAATCGCAAGCACCGGCATCCAGCTCTGTATCCACGCCGCAAGCAAAAGATAGCGCGCGAACAGCATCATCCCCGGCGCGCCTAGCGTGAACAAGAACGCGCAGAATGGTGAAATCGCGTAGAACAAGCCCTCAAGAAACGCAATTGCCGGTCGCGCCATTTCGCCCCACAGCGATTGCTCCGCCGCCCACTGCGTTCGACGCTGCTCCATTGCTTGAACCCGCATGACGACGCCGGCCTCATTGTTCGCCTGCGCATGGAAACCAACTTCGGCAAGTTCGAGTTCGCGCTTCAGCAGGGAATTCAGCATATATACTTGGGCCGTTCGCCCCTGCCCGAACAACGTATCGATCGACGCCTGCATCGTAGCTGATGTGTTTTCAAGCCCTAGCTGTCCAGCGATATAAGTTTGCCAGGCATCGAGGAACCTTCCTCGCATAAAGGCTGCAAGCTGTCGATAAGCTTCGGTACACGTGAGAGTTTGTCCATCCTGATCCCCCGCTACGAGATACATAGTAGAGAACCAAGTGTTGGCGTTGACTTCGATCGCAGCGAGCAAGTCGGTTGCGGAGTCCAATTCCGAACGCGTTACACTGTGAACAGGGATGTCCATGGTGAGGTCGACATAGACGCAATCCATCAGATAGGCGCGCAGGCTGCGCTGGACATCGACGCCCGCGACGGCCGCACCCACCTGACCGCTGTTGGCTGCGCGGTAGTCCATATTTCGCATCGCGTTAACGACCTGCAGGGCGTCCATGTAGCCAGCCTGTGTCATACTTGGGAATGCGAAGGCAGTGCCGAAAGCATCCGCCAACGCTGTACCGATACTCGAAAGAACGCTGCCAATTGCAGCAGGCCCCAGAGGAACGTGGGCGACTGTGTTGGTTTCTCCGGTATAGATATCTTCGACCGAAACCGTCACCTTCGGATAGAAGAGAACCTCGAATAACAGCCAACCGGCAAGCACCCACTGGAGCTCGAGGCGCTGCGTGATGACCGAGCGCGCAAGGCCGAGCAACGTTCCGATGAGTAGCCCGAGCGCCATTAGCGCGCCGAACCCTGCCGGTCCGTTCTCCGCGGTGACCATCGCAAGCCCATTGAGGACCAGTAAGAGAAAGTCACTGCGGCCGATACTGACGATATCGAACATGCGTCGGCGCTCAGTACCGAGGGCGCTGCGCGGGCACGGCTGAATCCATCGGCGCTTGACGTTGCTTCGCGCGGCGATCGATGTCCTGAGAGATATTCAGGTCCTTGTACAAATCGTCAAACTCGCGGTCCTCTACGGCCATGCGGGTTTGAAACTCTGCAGCTTGTTCGGCTAGTCGCTGCTTCATCATTGCGCTCATCTGAACACCGTGCGCCGAGAAGGATTTATTGACGGTGGAGATCATCTCCAGCACGAGATGACGCGCCACCTGCGTCGTGATCTGATTGGCCACGCGCTCGGCCATCGACACCAGCGAACCTTCGTAATGTGAGACGCCTAGCAGGAGCGTGTAGACCGGATAGGGGGCCCCCTCCAGAAAACGCTGCTCTGCCTCGGTGTAGGTGTCTGCAGGATTCCGCAGCTTGTAGACAAGGCCTCCGGTGTAGCCGGGCGCAGGACCAAATAGGATCTCGCGGAGGCGCCGTTTGAGACCAGGCCATTGACGCTGCTCGGCCACCGGATCCAGACATTCAAGATAACTATCCTGGCACTTATAGATCGAAATGGCGCCGGCGTCTGATCCGTTCACGAAGTGCTCTGCAGTCAGAAGCGGCGGTAATTCCCTGAAGCAATACTCTCGTTGAGCGTCGGTGTTGGCGCACTCCGTGCCCGCCGCTCCGGCCGGACTCTTGATGACGGACCCCGTGACGCTCATCAAGATCTCTTTCAGTTCGTTGTCGCCGAACGAACCGAACCAGGAGGCAGTACGGCTTTTCTCCATCACATCCCACACGGCATTTACCGCAGTGGATTGATTCGCCACTGCATCTGCCTGAAACTCGGACACGAAGTTCTGAAGCGCCTCGAAGGCATCTTCCACGACGCCAGCTTGCACCTGCCGGTTCTGGGCGGTCTTGATACGACTTTGATGCCAATCGTCCAGTCCGGTCGAATCAACGAGTGACTTCGCCCAATAGCAGCTGTCCATAAGCTTGCCGTTCATGTCCTCTCCAAACTCATAGAGTTTCTGCATGAGCTGTGAACACGTCGGGCAGACGCCTTCGACGCCCATCAGGAAAGCGTAGTTGAGCGCATTGCTCGCGATCGCACGGGTGAACTGCTGGAGCTGCTCGCCATTTAGCAGGCTGAATGATCCGCCAATCGCATCGATACCCGAACAATCGCCGCGGATGCTCGGTGGCGTCATCGAAATCACGTTGGGTCGCACGACACGACTGCGAACAGACACTGAACCAAGGGTTACGCCACCCCGGCGCTGTGTCTCAAACACTTGCCCGGGCGTCGCATTGAAGTACGTGTCCAGCATGTCGGCAAACAGCGCCTGACTATCGGCTCGCGCATCGGCTGTGCATACGAGGCTGGATACCAGCAGCCATGCGCTAGCGAGATATGGAGTCCGCTTTGGTTGAATGGCTTGCATTGTCGTTCCTTGACAACAGGTCATCGAGGGTTGGATCGATCGTACTCAGGCGAAGAAGCTTGATCAGTTTTTCTGGATCGAGAAGTTCATCATCGGACAGTACGGCCGCCTCGATGAGGCCAGTGGCTTTCAGCGGACGCGACTCGCGTGTTGAATTGAAATCGTCGTCGGAGATCCAACCCGCCTCGTGCGCTGCCAGTACCATTCGTTGCATGAGAGCTTCGTCGGTCACTAGGCCTTCACTCAACAAAACGAACTGGTTCGGACGGCGCACGAGATACAGCGTCGGCGTAGCCGTGATCCCCAACTCCTCCGCGTGACCACGATTCGTGACGAAGCGTGCAAAGTTGCCCTCCGGTAACGGAAAACCATCGAGCGCGACCGGCAGCACCACCAGATCAAGCCGCTTGCTGAGCCGCTCTAGGACGGGCACCTGCGCTTTGCAGAACGAGCAGTCCGAGCGATAGAAGAACCAAACGCCAGCCATTTGGGCGATCGCTCGGGCGACCCGTACAATGCTTTCGCGCGCGGCGTCACTTACCACTTGTGACCCGTAGGTGGAGATCGGCCGCCGCACGTTCTGATCAAGCTGCGGATCTGACATAACTATCCTCTGCGCCATCGTTGCAAATCGTTCAGCGCTGTCGAGCGCATATCGCTGCGCATACAGATAGGCGCGCACGTTCAGCGCGGTCGGCGCTTCAATCGCACGATCTCGAAGTCGTGGCAGATTCTCTCGCAGCCATGCAGGCGAAAGAGGCGTCACGGCAGGTGCAGCGGATGCACCGTCCGGCGTTGCTTGCTCCTCATCAAGGTGCGCGGGCGGTTGTGGCAGCAGCTGATGCCAATACCAACCCTCTGCCTTACGTTCGTAATAGCCTGCGGGAGCGGCATCCCGCCACTGTGCGAGCCCAACGCTCGACTTAATTAGCGAACACAACAGCAGGCCCGCGGCTATTTTGATTCGGACCATAGCTGCTCCCTAACGTGCTCACGCGCTTCTTCGAAGTGCTCGGCGTAGTCGACTTCTGACTGGATTCTTTCCGACGCGTTTGGTGCGGCTAACCGCGATCGGCTGTTGCGCGTGACCTCATCGAGCGCATAGTCGTGATCAAAACCTGCCGCATCAACCGGGATGACGCCGTTGACAGCGAGGATCGCGTACCACTTATCGAGGTTGACCTTACTCCAATCGATCCCGGCTGCCTGACTAATCGTCAATCCCTCACAGCGCGGATCCTCCGGCGTACCATAGTCACGGTCCAACTGAGGTGTAGCGCCCTCCATCACGATCCTGGCAAGCGGCGAGTTGTAACAGCACCAGACGTCACGCGTTTCGATGCAGCCAAAAGGCGAATCGCTCTTGCAGTAAGAGCCAATGTGCGTGCAGGTGTGCATCTCACGGCGCGCGGCGAGAATGAATTCATCTTCTTCGCATGCCCAAACGATATCGATCAAAATGTTGACGATGGCGTATATCGTATAGGCCCACATAACAACCGACAGTGCGGAGCTAAACGTCTCACTCAACTGCACGATCGTCTCGCCCGCCTCGTTGACGGTCTGCGAGAAAAACATTTCGGCCACTTCTGGACCGAACGTCTCCGTAACGAACTCTGCCGTAACCTCCGTAAGCTCCTGCTTGAGTGCATCGATCGTAAAATTCTCCAGTGCATCGACGGATGCACCAGCGTAACTTTGAGCTAACGAGCTCCACGCCGACGCAAACGGCTGCATGATCGTGCGCCAGGTCTGCGTCGCATACCCGCGTACGGCGCTCCAGGCACCGGCTACATTTAGCCCCATGTTGGAGAGCGATTCACCCAGTTGCAGTTTCTTGGCTAGATCGTACGTCGCCATAGTCAGCTGCAGGTAATCGGCAAGCCCCACCCCCACTGGGGTGTCGCAGCAATTTTGATATCCGCCGAGTGCCTTCTTGCACTCCATCGCTTCCCCAGTGAAAAGACGGCAGTTGTCCGGATTTCCGTCCGTGCAATCTGTGTCCATCGCCATCCATGTCATTGCAGACACCGAAGAGGCCGCGCGAGCAAAGTCCGGATTTACTTCTCGCGGCGGGCTTACACACTCTTCACCCATGCAACGAATAGGGCCGTCGCAACTAACCTTTACCGACTTGCCTGGCGGCAGTGCGACGTCGTAACCGCAATCCCAAGTTTCCTGATAGGCGTAGCATCGCCCATCACGCCACGCAAAAGGCAGACATTGCGATGAAACGAAACCGCATTGATGAGCAGCTTCGAACGCAGCACACCCGTTTGGCTGGCTGCCATTATTTTGCGGACAGTGCCTGTTCCCGCCCGCGTCGGACCAACACTGCAGTGGTCCTGTTGCAAGCGGGCAGCTCGCCGTGAGCTCGCCGCGCCGGCAGAGAGGTGAAAATCCATTGATCGGACGCGAAAGAAAGTCGTCCTGGCACAGTAGAAAGCCATTCACAACTGCGCATTGCACCTCCATTGCAGGGCCGTCGAGGCATTGGATCGAATTTAAAGTGCATCGCCCGTCAGACACGCCGTCGAGAATCTCGCGACATTCCGGGCCAATGACCCAGTCGTCGATCTTAAAAAGCTCTTGGCGGTCATACTTCAAGCGCACGCGCGCATACCCCTCTCCGTTCCCCGAAACCGAAACGCGAATCAGAAAGTCGAGAGGGCCTGACTTCTTGAACTGCGCTGTTAGATCAGTGGCCGGCGCTTGGGTCCAATTGACGCGCTGTTCGCAGGCTCCTGGCGTCTCAGGCGGAAAGCTCTCCTCCGGTCCGTTCCAGATCCGCTGACCATTGAGCACAATCTGGATATGGTCGTCCCACCGCACTTCCTCCAGCACTGCGCTCGACAAAGCATCTGGATTGTCAATCTCCACTCGCACATGTTGTTCGAACACGGAACAGTCAGCGGACCAATAATTGTCGCCGACCTTTCCCACATAGAGATCCATACAGCCAAGCCCGCATGATTGCAGTCCACCCTCTCCGCCAACGACGCGAAGAAGCGACGCCTTGTATTGATGAGCAACAACACACCGTTCGGCAGGCGTGATGACCCGGTCACAATATCTATAATCTTCCACATGCTGAATCGAGCCGTCACCAACGGGAACTTCGACTTGGGTGCATCCATCGAAGAATGTCTCAAAAATCGGGTCATCTCCACTCAGCACTGAACGACTGCGCAGAAACGCAGGATCGCTGGAGATATCTGGGTGTGACCGGGACTTCGCACTGTCGCGTACTGTGCTGTAAGCCAGCGCATGCTGTGAGTTCTCGGTGCTGAGCCGCGCTTCGACGCCCGCCGCAAGGTTCTCCGATGCCTCATCATCACCAAACGCCTGTTGCATGGCCTCGACATCATCGTGAGCCCCTTGCTCCTGAAAAAGATCCTTTATCGCGATCTGGCCGGACCCGTTCGCGTCATCGAAATAGATTTGTTCGCCGTCGCTCACCGGACCACGAAGCAAGTCCCAGCCGAGCGCTTGACCCTCCCCAGCGCCGACGGGCGGTGAGGTCTGCGCGATCGCCCGCGATAGGGCGGCGTCGAGACCGAGAAAGCCAAGCAGTCGCAAACTGCCATGGAACGGTTGCAGGGCCGTGCTGAGGGCCAGTGCCACGCACATAATGCGCTGGCAGACGGTGCGCACCCGACATGCGCATGATCGATGTACTTTCATCATCGCACGCAACAGTCGGACCAACGCCACAACAGGTAGACGAAGTCCTCTCCTGTTGCCGGAATATTTCGCCATTCGCCCCACTGGAATGTCTGAGCACCAACGTTGTGACAGCAACCCTGCTTCCATTCATACTCATCAACAGCTGATTGCCCTGTTCCACCCGACGTCCCTGGTGCAGGTTTTCGCCTGGCGTTGTCAGCCTCCGGCACCGGGAACAACATCGACATCCGATATTGACTCTTTGGCAACATCGGATAGATCGTTCCACCGCAAAGGGATTCGTTGCCGACTGTGCGCCACGCCAAGCCACGTCGATGTAATGCAGCGAGGGATCGCGCAGCCAACAGGCTCGACACGCGCGGCGGACTACCTCCGGACGGAACGTGGCCCGTGTGCGGGTACAAATTTCCCCAGCAGCCGGCACACCACCACAATGAATCGGCAGCTGTAGAGAAGGTAGACGCGGCGCAATCACCTGGACAGGCAGCTTGCAGCAGCGGGTTGCTCGCGATTACCACCTCGGGCTGCGTAAAGATGGCGAGTTCATCCTCTGCCCATGTTGGATCAAGCTCCGATACATAGAGCAAGTCGAGGTCTGTATATCCACCAGCGTTGCAATCCGGACTAAGCAGAAACTCCAGCATCTCGTACAATGGGAACGAAAAAAAATGATAGTTGTAGAACTGATCATCGCTAGAGCTCCCGCTGCTTCCATCCTTCATCCCTGCGAGCTGAAATGAATCCCGAATTCGACTTCCGCCGAGCGTGGGCGAGCAATATGGCTGGCGAATGATCTCGATAAGCGAGACGGGGGCCCACAAACCCAGGACAAATCCGACATCGGGCACACCTCCATTGCCCTCGCAATAGCAGGCGGACTTGTCACTAGCCCCTTCAGGTGTCGAGCCTTCTCCGAGTTGAACCGTTCCCATGATGCGCATCGGGAACAGGCAGCTCCAACAGATGTTGGTGACCAACGCGCTCCCCCACAAATGCCCGTTAGGACACATCATCTGCGCAGGCGTCGTGATCTCAATCTGCGTAGCAGTCTGAGTGTGCGCAGGCCCAGCCGTGATTGTTGCGACCAGCAAGAGCGCGCATATGTGCCATAAGCGTTGTTTCATTTGGCCGAATTCCCGACTTCATATTCATGGACGGCCAACCGCATGTCCTCGCGCTCGACCGTGGCTGGGATCGCTGTCAGCCGCAAACGCTCGACGAGCGCAGGCGGTAGGACATACACCACACCCTGTAGAATTTTTTCCAGATCTGAGATGTGAGTCCAGCCGCGCACCGGATCAATGCGAGTCGTCAGCAGCACGAGCGGCCGGCCAGCGCTTGTCAGCGAGAGTGAAAGCTCTACCGCTTTGGCGACCTGTCTCCGATCCGTGCCGTCAAATACGACCAGAGTTTTTCGAAGTGGGACCCATGCCAGAGGATTGAAGCGGGTTCCGGCACGCAAGAGCACGTGGCCCTCGAGATCCGATATGTCATCGGTCAGCTCAATTGTGGGATCCACCAAAAAGCGGCGCTCAGTGCGGGCGGCTGGTAACTGTGCGAAGTCGTGGGGTCGGCTCCAAAACTTTTGCAAGGCATTGTCACGGTGCTTCGACCAATCGATTGCCGCCATCCGCTGTTGCAGCTCAACGATTAGGTCCGGTTCTGCGATCGGGTATGTCTCACCGCGCAGCCCGAAATCATTTCCGCCGTCCGCGCGCACGTTATCTTGGCGACGCAGCCAGTCGGTCGTCACCGCCCCACGAACGCGAGAGTATTGACCGCCGGGCGTTTTCATCACAAATGTCGGCACTGTCGTAACTGCGAACTTTTCAAATAATGTGGGATCGATGATGACGGACGGTGCAAGTTCCCCCTTTGGCGAGAGAGCGTGTAACGCTCGAAGCGTCGCAGGGATTGAACTGGTCTTAGGCACCCCGCGTAAAACCAAGGTGACGCTTGGTTCCTGGGACTGCACGAGAAGCGCGCGAAGTGTCGCCTCCGGCACCGACAGAGACGCGAAGATAAAGATTCGACCACTCGCAATGCGATCACCCGCAGCGTAATCACTGAAGCTCTCACCCGCGCGTACGGCAATATCATTGGCAGCGGAGCGCTGATCCGATGTTTGACCCCTAAGGATCCAATCGGGCATCTTATCAATCTGAGCCGACTCGAGAATCGCACGCGAGCGCTCGATCCATATGCGGTCAGCGCTCACAGAGATCGCTGTCTTGTCGGCCGATCGCGCGACCGAGGCGCTACCACAAAGCAACAGCACGGCCCAATATCTGTTCATACTCGATGTATCCCCAATAGCGCGAGTCAAAACTTCGTGAGTTGTTACCCCACGCCCAGTAGTGCCCAGGCGGAACAATCTCATCCCGCCAAAGGTCGGTCGCCCTAACCCCGAGAGCTGCAAGTCGTTGCCCGGAGCGCGTATGCACGAGAGTTCCTCGCCACACGCCGTTCACCCACAAACCTCGTTCGTCCACACGCACGTGATCACCGGGGATTCCGATGACTTGCTTGATGGCGACCACTCCCGGTTGACTCTGACCATGCGTTCCGACAAGCCACTGACGTTTTAACGTCGATGCGTCGAAGAACGGGGCAAGCTGCGGCGCCGTGAACGCAACGAGATCGTCACGTTTGGGTGACCACTTATGCAGACTTACCAAGAACACGGAGTGCGGCAGACAACCTTCGCCACGGATGCCATCGAACACGAGTCGACATTGAGTGCTGAAGAAACAGAGCGGTATGCCAACTAGCAAGAAGGCTAATAGTGCGCGTGATACGCCAAGCAGCCACCAGTGCCGACTTCTAGTGAACATGTCTGAGGGAAATTTAAAGGGCAGTCGCATTGGGCTTAACTCCTAGTGGCCCCGGCGCCGTCTGACCTGCTGTTCGTCGCGGATGATGTCTGCGATTGCATCCTCCAACGTCATTCCAGCAGTCATCCGCTCGGCAATCGCGAACCGCTCGTGCGGGTCGGTGGAGTAGAGAAGCTGCGAGAATCGATCAACCGTGAAGCGTGCGATGCCTGACCCGTGGCGGGTGTAAACAAAGATCTCGCTGTAGAGTCCTTTTTCGGTCCGTACTGACTTCAACACGTCCGCAGCGCCGGCGCCGACGGAAAGGCGGCCGGACTTAATGAGCCAGTCGATCGACTCAGGGGTTTGCCCTAGAAGGAACTTGTGTGCCGCGTTCTCCCAGATCGCACCTCCAGGCTCGGTCCGATACAGGTCGTTGACTGATTGTAAGATCACCAACGCCGCCGCCTGATACTTTCGGAATCGCCTAAAGCCGCGCTCTATGAAGATGCCCTCGCTTCCTTCGCTAATTAGATCGAACGCTTCCTCAATAATCAGGATTTTCGGCCGTCCGTCCTGCGTCAGATACATCGCTCGCGCGATTGCTGCCATAAGCTGCACCAACACCACTTTCATTAGGTGCCGACGACTTTTGATCTCTTCGAGCTCAAGTACTGTGAACGGGCTATTGAAGTTGACCGTAGATGTCTTGTTGAACCACTTGCCGTACTCACCCCGCGAGGTAAAGGCAAACAGCTGCGTACCGAGATCGTTGACGCGCGAATCGAGCTTGCCATCGCCGTCGCGAAACTTTGAAAGCGACTCCGCCAGTAAATCGATCGTCAATGCTTTGCCATGCTGATCCCATTTCGTGCGTACGACACTGCGTAAGGCAGACTCCTGAAATTCAGTAATCTCGCCTCGGGGGGAGGCCATGGCAACAAGCGTCGCCATAAGAAAATCACCTTGCTCTTCGAAGTCCTCAATTCCAGAGAATGGGTTCAAACTCAGCTCGCTATCAGCGGTAAATTCCAGGTGCTCCCCGCCATGAACTTTGCAAAGATTCTTGAAACTGCGGCCTATCTCAATGACGAAGACGTCGGCACCCATACTCAGGTACGACTGCACGAGGTAGTTACAGAAAAAGCTCTTGCCACTTCCGCTTTCCGCGGCAATCACCCCGTTGTAATTCGTTGGCGAGTCGAAGAGATCCAGTCCCATTAGCTGGCCGTTGCGACTCATCATCGTCATAACCGGAGTGCCCGTTCCCTTCCAGTCGCCTACCACCGGCATCAGCTGAGTTGCGTGCCGGGTCGCCATCGTTCGAAAGCGCATCAGGTTACGCGCCGCACTGGGATCAGCATTCCCTGGCAGAGCCATTAGAAAAACCGGCAAGCTGATGTAACGATCCTCCTGCAGCCGATAACCCAGTTCGCGCATGTAGGTCATGAGATTGGTGACAGCCGCCTCGCTTTCCTCATCGCTGTCTGAGAAAAGGCTCCAAGACAGGTACGCCCTCACCACGCGATCACCGTCTTCGAGCGCCTGAAATAGCGTGTCGTAGTCCTCCTTCTGTCGCGCAAGTCGGGGCAGATATCGAGCAAGCGGCCCCATGCTTTGCCACGTCGCCGCGTTCTTGCGCGTTGTCATCGTTGTGCGCGCGCTCTCGGCCTCGGGAAACAACACATGAAGCGTGATGAGTACACTTTCACGGACACCACGAGTGCCTGTTTTGACGTCCCCTAGAAACTGAGCGGCCTGCACCAGATGCGCGTATTCAGGTAACCGCTTTACGCAAAGCGTTCGAACTCGCTTCCTTCCCAGCCAGATTCCCCCCTCATCGACCTTGACAGTCGTTTCCGCATCAAAGGCCTGGTCGCGAATCAGACGTGAATCGTCATACAAACGCGCCTGACTTCGCCAAGAGGCGTTGGAGTCCCAGTTAAGCAGTGCACCGAGGACCCGCAGATAGCGCTCTGGATCCAATGTGAGCGGGGCCATGCCGACCGTGCGCAGAATTTGCTCGCACCCGGTGCGAAGCCGACCCAGGAGGTCGCACTCGCTTTCATTGGGTGCATCTCCCGCGAAAGGAACTTTCACTGACACCAACACCTGGATGTCACGAATGCGGGTCGGGGCGAGATCGCTGATCGGACACTGCGTGTGACGTCGCAAGTATTCGCCGCGGGATAACACTAGTGCGCTCGCAATCCGGCGGCCATTGCTCATTACTACCCCTGGCCGGGGCGTACGCACCTCATGCATCGCCAGCAACTGATCCTCGACGTCAGGACTCGTCCACAGGCTCACCTGCAGGATCGTGTTCGTCGGGTACGGAAGTGACAACAGCGGCTGCAACTGCTGCACGATACGCTCGTCAACTCCCAACAGTGGATAGCAGCGGATGACAAATCCCAAACATCCATCAGCATGCATTATCAACTGCGAGTCGGGGTCGTACGCCAACGCTGAGATTAAGCAGGCAGGCGATTTACGAGCCAGCAGACGTTCGTAGAGTTCGGTGATTTCCATGTCGTAAGCTCTCGGAGGAGCGTGCGTCGTCGCGATCGACTGACAGGTCGTCAATCAGAGCGCCGACGCACGCGTGTCAGATCACCGCTGTGACCACGGCGCCAATGATGGTTGGTGCAACCGTGGCCACGAGTCCGCATGCAATCGCCGGAACAGCCGCCATTATCGACTGCCGAACGACGCCCATGACAAGACCCACTACCAACAGCGCTGCAGCGATCAGACGTCCAAGGTCGCCTTGCAGCCAGTCGGTAATCGTGGTGTACGCGCCGTTAAACTCCGTGCCACCAGTACCAGCAAAAACAGATGACGGGACGGCGAACAGACATAGAGAGACAAGAACTAATCCTCGCGCGACGGGCGCGCCTTTCTTGAAGTCCATTTCGATGCTCCAGGGTCAGGCAATGGTTCGGAGGAACGTTCACTCCGGGGACGTGACTTCACGTCTTGGCCGTTGCCGACGGACCCCGCCGCTTCCACAGATTGGAGCGAGAAGAACCGCACAGGCTCGAGATTGCTGTTGTGCTCGCCCAGTACCCATCGGCGAGTTTCCAGCTCTATGAATTGATAGCCGCCGCCGTGAAGAACACCGCGCGTGTCCTCCCAGGGCGCGACCCACACGCGCATGACCTGCGCGGGTGTACGAAGTGCTGTTGGTCGGTCTGCGGAAGGCAATGTGGGAACAGCAGTTGACTTGGATGTCTGCGTCGACGTGGCGCGACGGTCACCAACGCGTCGCTCGGATTTTGTCCGTCGTGCGTTCACACCCGGCACGTCGCTATCGACCGCTGGTCGAGTACCAGCGCTGAACGTAAAGTCCATCGCTGCGCTTGCCTCATACACTTGGGAAGCGCTCATGCAGGTGACACCTGCGGGCCGCCCGGGGCAACCAAAGTTTTTTTCGCCTACGGTGCTGCACGCTGCTTGCGCAGCCGCGATCACCACGATGACTGCATTCGAGGCGAAGCCAGGCACCTTATTCATGGGATGCGACTCCGAGAATCGAATCATAGTTGTCGGGAATACCGGCGATGCCAAGCCCGTTCGGAGCAATGGTGTAAGGAAGGGTCACGATGCCCAGAAGCTGCAGTGTAACTCGCGCTTTCTCGAGCTCTCCCATTCCGCATCGATCATCCGAAGCGGGAGGCTCTGGCAACCGAGCGCCCGATAAGAAGTTCTGCGCGGCCTGCGGATTACAAATTAGCGCTCGAGTGGTGGCTGCACGCGATGGCTGAGCAGGAACGAATATCAGGTCTACGCGCTTGGCTTGAGCAATCTCCCGCAGACGCGGAATAAGTTTTTGGGTCTCCGGCGAGGCCGGATCGAGAAAAACGGTGATTGGGTCGTCTGCGGGCGGCCCCACGCTGACGCCACCGAGTGCTTTCGCTTTGATCCCCATGCGCCCCAAGGGAATGCGCTCGCTCGCGGAAAGGTCTGCGATTGACTTCACTTCTAACTGGTTCCATAAATCAATCAGCTTCAGATTCGTCGCGGCGTAGTGCCCATTGACCGATACCAACATCACACGATCTTGCGCCTGTACGAGATACCAAGCGTCGGCCGAAATCCGGCGCATCGACTCAATACCCTGGAGAAGCTCTTTCGAACCAAGACTGTGTTCAGCGGCCTGCAACGCCATGGGGAGCACCGCACATGCCATGACAGTCAATGTGTATGCGCAGTGGTTCATGCCTGCCCCTTCAGTTCCAGAGTCACACCCTTCAACAGCACACCCTCAATTTGTCGGGCCGCATCCACTTCGACAAACGGGATGATCTCGTCCGCCATCTTTACAAAGTAGTCGGAAAGACTGCGCATCGCGCCTCCGAAACCTGCATAGGTCGCCGCCTCAGCAGCTTCCGCGGTGTCCGGCGCCTGAAATTCGGTGCGACTACTCGGCGTGGTATTGAGGCCCGCTAGTGCCACGGGCCTAAAGATTTGGGAAAGCGCCTGCGCGAACGACGCGAAGGCCGCCTTGGCAATCAAGGCACCGTTGCGCGCGACGAGGCGGCCGCGTATGCCAGCCTTGCCATCGTCGCCCAACGCCCATGCATCGAGCTGGGCTTCAATTACCCCGCCATCGTAACGAATGCACGCAAGGCGCTCAGCCCGCATGAGTGCCCTTTCCGTCGAGAGTTCGCCAGTGGCGCCCCACAACACCACACACTCTCGAATGTCGGCACGGAAGCGATTCGGAAGGATCGCGTCGTGCTTCACCAACATAAGCGCCGGCGTCGGATCTCTGCGCGCTTGCAGGCCCGTTGGCACGTCAACGCCCGTCAGCAGAACCCCGCGAATAATGCTACCGGCAGGGAGATACACCGCATCTTTCACTTGGGGAACCTCGACGACTTTGCTCGTGGGCGGACTGCCGCCGAACACACGAACCTTTATTGGCTCGACGGGTTCGCTACGCGCTCCCGTTGATGCCCCCCGAGTCCCACGAGCCGGGTCATCCAGCGGGCGAGGCTGCTCCTCCGCTAGCTGAGCGGAAGTATTAGCTCTGTCGGACGCTGCGGCGCCCGTTACACGGTTAGAGACGTCCGGCTGCTTACGAACGACATCAGCGAATGCGGGAGTGATCCGCTGATCAGTCGGCTCCTTCGCCGCAAGCAACGATCGGTTTATGCTCGAGATCTGCTCGGCCAACTGGCTTAGTTCCTCCTTGGTACTTGACTGCTGTTGCAGCCGAATGAGCGCATCTTGAAGTTCGCGCTGACGGCGATGTGAATCGCGCAGCTCCGCGCCAACCGCCTCAAGTCCCAATGTCCGGGTGTCACTGCCGGTAAGGAGGTTCACATCGGCCCGCGCTTCCGGTACGTGCCGAGCCTGGCGATCAGGTCCTGCATGCAGGAACGAATACAACAATCCCAACAGCACTGTAAGCGTGCCAACACCCACGACGGCCTTGCGCCGATCCGGCGTCAACGATATCCACCATGTCTGCAACTTGTTCATGAGCTCCTTGCCCGGCTGTCTGGATCAATTTACGAGTGATGGTCGTCGAGTTCGTATCAATGAATTGCGCGCCGTTGCGTCTGACGTCACGACATACAACTCGGTCGCGGCGCCCGGCTCTAGACGCGACACAGGCCAGGGAGCCACAAGCGCAACACCTGGAACGTCACATCCGGCATGTCCCGTGAGTTCGACGCTCGCCGTTCCGGAGTTAGTCGCCCGCAGGATGTAGACTGAGAGATGGGCACCCATAAGGCGTTGGCCAGTGCTGAACTGCACAGGCGCAAAGTCGCACGGCAAGGCGTCGGGCTCCTCGCTCAATGTGTAGCCATCAGGGACCTCACCTCTAGCAACGCGCGAGACGATATCCAGCAAACGCTCTTCATAGGGTGCCGCCTGCTCCCAACGCTGTGCCCGAGAGCGATCGCTGGCGCTTGACCTCGTGCTTACACCGTCCGACCATTGCAGCGAGATTGAGCGCGGCGGGATCTGAGCGGGGATAAGCGTCAAGGACACGCTACGTGGATCTGACGCATCTTCGGCTAAGATATGAATGCCAACCGGTTGTGAAGAAGACGTTGCAACAAAAATTGCTTGCCCTTCTCTTTGAACCTCAACGGCATTGACCGTCAGCACTTTCGGTGCATCGAATGGAGTTACGATACGATTGAGATAACCCTTCGCGATCCTGACGATCTCCGTCGTACCGTCTTCAACCTGGAGAATGGTCGCCTCGGCCTCTTTTTCTGACTGGGAGCCAGCCGACCGCATTGCCGCTGGCGGCTCAGGCTCGGCAACGGCACTAACTGCCGCTCGTGCCTCTGACGGTGTCATTGACGGCAGCTCCACACCGCCCACTTCTTCAATAGGTAATCCTTGGCCCGCGATTGCCGAGACTGCGATGAGAAAACTGGCTGCGAGAACTGCCAAGTGTGCAAGGCTCATGGGCGTGCTCCGTTGTCGCGCCCTTCTGCCTTGGCTTTCAATGCGGCGGCGCTGTTTTCTGTTAGGGGCATTCCCGCATACGGCGTAAACTCGGTGATCCATGGTCGACCAAAGCGAATTTCAATTTGCATCTGGAAAGTACGAATCGACTTGATAGGGTCGCCGCTGACACCTTGCGACTGAAAGCTTCCGGTCACAAAGACTCGTCCTGTGTTGGGGTCATCGAGAATCTGTCGCGGCTCGAACGAAACGGTCAGCGAATCGCGTTTGATATCGGCGATCTGCGCTGCCAGACTCTCCGACATCTTGCGGTACGCTGTTGGCGCCAACAGATCTCCGAGACTTCGTAAAACCAGATCAGCGTTGCCCGGCGTCACATTGCCTGCAAGCAAGGAAACGGATAACGCCCAGGCCTTTTTGTAACTAGGCGAGGCATACGAAGCGGAAACTGCCGCACGCTCCTCGAGCAACGGTGGAACCAACACGATCGTCTCGCTGCTTTGCCACCAACCGATGACGGCGATGAGCGCGGACAGACCCAGTATCGGCGTCAACAATGCACGAGAGGATGCCTCATGTGCCGCCTTAATTACCTTTTGTCGCAAAGAGCTAAGTAGCATGTTCCGGTTTCCTTCCTAGCCCACGAACTCACGGATGAAGGCATTCGGCATGACGTAGGATTTACTCCCTGCCAATCCATACCAATAAGCGCTATGAAGCAGAAACCCGTCGGGCTTGCCCTCTTTGATCTTACGCGCCAATTTCGTGATGATCAGCGCGAGCAACAGGCAGATGAGCTTCTGGTTGATCAAGATACCTACGACGAAGATCGAAAGTCCCGGTAGCAACTCGTCGGCGGACCAGAACAGGATGTACATCTGGTCATCACAGTTGCGCGGCATTCTGATGGCTTGCACAGCGATCAACTCCCTGTTGATGTGGCAGTGATTAGAACGTGCCATGAAGTACGACACCTACAACCGCGAGCGGCTTTAGAGGCCGCTCCACGCGACAGCTCATACCGTCTTTTTCTCGGGAATGGCGCGGCTGCGTGGCGCGGCCGTGGATAACGCTGTGCGCATGTTATAATTCATGCTGAGCGTGAGCTGCCGTTAGCCACGTAGCAAACGCGATCACGCCAATACCAACTGGAATGCAGTATGCTCCAACATGCAATGGCGCAAACACATAGAAACACGGCGCAAACGTGAGTATCAAAAGCACCCGTCTCGCAAGCGTGTACTGATCATTGCTCGACAGTCGATACTCGCAACGACGTACCTGGCGCTCAACGGAACCGTCAATGAGCGCAACTGATGAGAGCAACGCCGCCAAAGGCCACCAAATCAACATGATCTGGCTTCGGTAGATTGCTTGCCAGGCTACGATCCAGAACGCGTCGATTCGGTGCCGCAGCCATCGGAATGCCCATGGTGCTAAATTCAGTTGCCCACGAGAGTTGTCCCCGGGTTGGGGCAGCAATCGCGAGTAGCTCGTCTCGACGGCGCCGGACCTGATGAACAAGGATGTAAAGACTTGATTGGAACGGCGAACAAGTAGCTCGTCAGTCTGCCAACCCATTACAGCGGCGACTGCCCGCCGCTCCGCATCGATCCGGTGCCGGCCGCCGTCTGCGTCAACGAAGATAATGACGAATGCAAGCTCCAACAGAAACACGAGAGAGACGATCAGGACGCGCAGCATGCGCATGGCCATCGAGTTGCAATGAAATGTCGAAGCAGACGCGATAGGTGTGTTGCATCGCGCGCGCTCACGTCAAACCAGAACGGATTAGCGGGATTCTTCCCTTCAGAAGCGCGCCACCCGAGAAGGACGCAAAGTATTGGAGATCCGGTATGCGCGCCAACGAATCCAATGACACAATTTCAGCCTCCGTTTCGGTGCTGCGTATGCCATAGGACGTGCCATAGCGCAGAGGAGATCCGTCGACGACGGTATTGACGCCCTGCGACTGTTGAAGGCCGCTGATCATCGTCGTGCCGAAGCTCTCAACGATGTACTTGCCCGTCACTGAGTCGCGCGTTCGCCCGGCGATGAGCGAGTTCGCATTGCCCAACACCTGTCGTGCTTTGGCCTCCGAACCTAGCTTGACGACGAAGTCCGGAACCGTCTGGCTGAAGAAGATCGCACCGAATCCGGCTCCGCGCCCTTTGTTTAGAAGCTGAATGGCAGGAGAGTTCATCGCCTCGTTGGACTCATCCACGAACAGGTTGACGCGTGGGGTATTGATACCCGCATTAAAGCGCCAACCCGCATACGCACTGAGATCTGAGATGATGATGGACGCGATGGCAAAGGCGACTACCGAATCTGACAATGCATCCAAGCCTATATATACAACAGAAGCGGAGTCGGCGATCGATGCGCCCGTGAGGATCGGACGCAAGTCCGACGCGTCGTCACGATCCGGTGAAAGTAATCCCGCAAGATCCCCAGCGGTGAGCATCGTCAGGATTGGGATGAGCGACGCCAGCATTTTCTGCGCATGCTCCCGATTGTGTAAGAACATACTGATGAGTCCATCGATCGCCCCTTCTGCCGTCTTGCCCGCACTATGTTTCTGATATAGCTGGACCATGGCGACCAACTCAGGGGATGTCGCGGGACTCAGTCGACCACGGGTTGCCGATCGAAACAATGGGCGAATCTCTTCTCTCCAATCCACACCGATACGTTCTAAGTACCCTACAAGAGTGTTATGCAGCAGCTGGTCCACACCACCTTCAACGTACCGGCGAATGATTCGAAGTGTGGGGCGTTCACCATGGGTGGCAACGCATCCCTCTGCAACCAAATGCAGGATTCTCCACGCGAAGGCTGCGAACGGATCGTTCGCCGATTCGCCGGCCATCAAAGCGGCGATCCGGCTCGCGATCTCCGTCGTTCGTGTCCACGTCGATAAGGTATCGATCCGTACGCTTTGTTGCGGAAAGGCCGGATGAAAGTATGCGAAGTCGTCCGCCCTCCCGGCCGCCGCACATTCGGTCCGCATGAGATTTAGCAAATCCCGGTCGCCTTTCGGATCGATGACTACCACGCATTCGCGCGGTTCTCGACGGATCGCTTGCGAAGCAAGAAGCGCGAGCAACTTTGTTTTGAGTGTTCCGGTCGTTGCCGCAACAAAAACGTGGCCTTCGAGATCACTCAGCGGTACGAAGATGTCACGTTCGTGCAGCTCGACACCATGAAGCAGCGGGTTGCCACGCCCTACAGCCGGTGTAACGCCGCGCAGTCTTCGCCACAATGCAATGCCCGGAACGCGTAATGACGCAAGATCGGCGAGCGCAAGATCCCGAAGGCGCTGCGTGTGATGACCTGTCCACTCAAAGCCCCACCCGAGCCACACATGATTTGGCTTCGTGAGCACTTTCCGATGTAGCTCATCACTTGAGATCCATTCAACACGCCTGTGCTCGAGCGAGAGTCGGCGCTGTAAGATGTTGAACGCCTGCCGCGTCCGGATCACAGCGGCGCAAAGCGCGTAGGCCGAAGCGACGATAAGCGCCGGTCGCGGCATTGCAGTTACAACAAGCAACGATAGGAGAATGCTCAGGGCCGCGAACCACGCAAACGCTGCATAACCTTCGTATGCCGTCCGCCAAAGAAAATCCCTGCGCAGAATCACGCTCGATCCCCCGGCTCCTGAAGAAGTTGGCGCGAGAGGCTGGTACTGAGCTGCACATAGTTGGCCGGCAGAGTGTACTCGCCGGCCTTGCGCGCGCGGATTACGCGCGTGGGATTATCTGGATCAGCGGCAAGCAGCCCAAGACGCTCGCACTCGCGAACAAAGTGTGCTGCCTCAAGTCCTAACTCACCAGCCGGCTCGGGATAGCCGACGACAAGTCCGTCTCGCGTGTTAATCACCCCTGGAAAAGCAATCTGAGTACGTAGCAGCTCTCCCAAGTTAGCCAGCGCGACACCGACTTCGCCGTAGCGTCGCAGCCGACGATTCAATTCCACAGGTCGGGCTGTTGTGACAGGGGAGACGATGCGTGGCGCCTCGACAGGCGAGACCGAAGGCGTCGGCGCGGATGTCACAACTGTGCAATCGCCGCATCCATCCGCCGCAGTATCGACTTCGTTTGATGAGTTCTCTGACGTCCCAACCGGTGGCGCGCCGGTAATATACAGCTCCATCGGTCTTTGTTCCGGTTTGGCGACTGGCTGCGATGTGTGCAGGGGCTTCGCGTCCACGAGCGGCCGCAGAGTCTGTGTTAGAGCCTGACTTTCGCTGGAGCTGAGTGAATCTGATTGCGTCATAAGTTCGACACGCACCAGGTTGACACCCGTAAAGTCTCTCCCGATGCATGCGGGGTCGAGAAGCCTGACTACCTCGATCGCTAGCCGCGGCGCGCCGTCGATGATCGGAATGATTCGAAATAGCCCGTCTCCTCGATCGGAATTGGCGCAGAGAATTCCTCGCTCGACAAGTAACCGTCTGAGAACGCCGGAATCACCAGGAAGTTGGTCGAGGCCTTCTGCGCGCCACAGCTGCAAGATGTCCGCAACCGCCGGCGCCCATGAAATAAACAATCCCTGGTCGGAGAGCCATAATCGGCCACCAACCTCATTGATCGCCCACTTCTTGCAAGCGAGCGCTCTCAAGGTCGCGAGGAGCCGTGCTTCGACAGGCATGGATGGTCGCGCCGCTTCGAAGCTCACTGCACATCGCTTCAGATCCTCATCGACAGCAGCTTGGTAGGACGCCTCCATAACCTCTCCGATGCGTTGCGAACGGCTTCGCATCACTAATTGCAGGACGAGTGAAGGCAGCTCAGAATCAACTTCGTATAGGTAACCCAACATAGTTGAACTCACGAGATGCGAGGCGATCCACAAGGAACACTCCTGGCTTGCACGAACATCCGTTTGAACACGCCAGGAGATCGAAAGTGCGCCACCGCCCTCGCGTTTGAACCAAGTCCAGAGCGGTTCGGAGAGAGCGGCCCATTCGTGCGAACTTTGCAGGTTCCTCACTGAAACGAGCGTGGCACAACGACCAATGGGCATTAGCAAGGCTCCCAGAAAAGCGGCGTATCTCCACGCCCGATCGCGCTCGCGATTGCGGACATCGGTAGGCCGCCGAGGCGCGAGGAATTTCCCGTCGGTACGCCGATAGGCAAGCATGCTTGCTTCGACCGCTAGGCGTAGCAGTCCTCCTCTCTCGGTGTGACTTTCTGCACGAGAGGCGGGCAGCGCATATACATACTCCGCGACGCTTCGCAACGCCGCCCCCATGAGCACGTCGAAACGTTCTTTCGAATAGCCGCTTTCCATCCGCAGAGAGGTGATGGGAACCTGGAGCGCCAGAAGCAGTTGCTCCGGGGTTTCTGCTGGGTGTTCACCACAATCGGCCTGTACTCGCGGCAACCCGGCACTCGGATAAGACCCGCGCATCCATGTCGGCCAGCCCACACGTTCTCTCCTAGTTACGTCAGTGCCGAATCGTAGTGATGGCGGCGTACATCTCGAAGCGTCCCCGCGTACCTGTGAGGCTCACGCGATTGAAGAGAAAGCCGAGGCCGCTGCGTTCGCGCGAACTGCGAGCGTCGCGCGCTCGACTTCTCTCGCAGCCGTCTGCACTTAATCAGAGCATCGCGCGCGGCCTGAGCTATCGTCAAAGCCGCGGTGGTCAATCGCACAGCAAACACGTTCGCCCGCAAACTTGGGGCAGATCCATGTGATACCGCTTGCCGGGTGCAAAGTGCGCCGACGCGACGAACTTCCACGCGCCGACTTGGGCGGGCTCGTCCGCGCCCCGAATTTTCCAGGGTGGCCTCTGAGAACCCTCACTCAACATCATAATGGCGTCACTGAGAGCGCGCAATTTCGCCGTCCTTCCGCGTGAGCCCGCCGTTTCCAGAAAGTTTTGGCGAGTCGTTCGTTACAGCACGCTCAACACGCAGCTGTTCCGATATCGCCAATACAGACTTCGCATAGCGTGCGCCGCGGTCGGCTTGGGCACTGTGGTATAGCGCCAAGGCGCGGGAGAGATTCTGTTCGTTGCTGTTGAGAAGTTCGCGCAGAATCTGCGCCGCCGTGTCGATATTCCGCTCCGGGAGCAACAGTTGCGCCGGGTCCGGCAACCGATACCCATTCCAGCGCCAATTTATCTGCATGATACCTATGTCGATGTTACGAACGTCGGATGCGAGAAGATTGCGCAGCGCTCGCAACGCGTCCGGGTAAGATTCAAAAAACATCGCGCCTTCGACAGGGGTCTGCAGGGTCCAAGGCCAGGCGCGGTAATTGCCATCCGGCCGTCGGCGTCGAGACTCCTGGAGCGCGACAGAGCGCAGGACATGCGGATCGATCTGATAGCGAGCGGCCGTGATCTCCCATACCGAGGGCACATTGGCGCGCGGCATAGAACTCGCAGCCTCGCTAACACCTGCCGTGGCCGTCAGTAGACGAAACAAGACAAGAATGACGAGCCGACGACCAAACAATGCCTGCGTTGAGAGGATCGCGGTCCCGAATGAACTCCATGGCGAAAGGTTGACCACCACACAATTCCTTGTAATTTGTGCGACGACCGTGTCGCTACATCGTGACAACCGACACTCTCCACTCTCGCGGCAAGCGCCGCCTGCTTTATGGAGACACGACAGTTGTAGCGCACAGGATAAACGTATGCGTACGCGCGTGGCGGCTCTCAAGGCCCACCAGACCTAGGGGTTAGAGCAATCATAGTCCTTCACGTACCAGTGACGACTGCGATATCGGAAGTCACAAAGGGAAAGACTACTCAGTCGGAGAGCAATCGCGTGCTTGAAGACGCGCACTCTGTGATGGTTACGTCTGACGGAGCACCGCTGCTATAGATGGAGAACGCACGCCACAAGCGATTCGATGATTGAGCAATCTTTAACCCAAATCTTCCATTCGCTCCGCAAACGATCCGGAAGCTAGAGAGTTGACTAATACGCGCTCATCCGCACGCGTACGAACCCTCCAAAGGGTGGTGCGTACGCTGCTCCTGCTCTTCCTGACAGTCAGAGCACCCCCGTGAATTTCACAGAATAACGCTCAAAATTTACGCGCGTGCTGCGTAAAGATGTCGCTCGCGGGCGAGCACAAGAACTCAAATGTTGCCGGGGAACTTCGAAGGACGTCGACGATGGGGACATCGTGCAGACACCGCGAGTAAAACGTGGTTATACGATGCCCGTCGCCCCTGCCGATAGGTTGGCGAAACAGCCGTGCTGCCTATCGCAGGCAAAGCGACATTGTCGCGACCATCAGCGTGATGCAGCGCTGTTGTTCGGCCAACGAGAGCGTCCTTTTCTTTCTAACGCGTTTTCTTGGCCCCTGCAGACCCGTTGGTGCTGTAAACGGGAGTGTCCGCACTCGGCGCAATCGAGTGTGCTGTAGTCATTGACTGTCTGAAGACCCCGTCACTATTGCACTCGTTCGATTTCGGAGTCGCTAGCGTGTGACACGTGATCTGTGGTCGCCAGCCACACGAAGTGAATAGCCCCGCAGACTGTAGCGAAACGCGGGCGGGAAGCCTCACTCCCCGCCAGCATCAACGCCACGGCCTGATTGATACGCTTTCGTATCAGCCGGAATTCTTACCCTACGGATTCATCCGACCCTACGCGGATCGGTGCGTCCCGTACCCTATTAGGAGATCTCAAATGACGCATCCCTATTATCATGCTCAGTCCTCGGCACGCACATTCGGGGGCGTCCCGGAGGACTATCTTGCCGTCCACAACTGGTTTGACGCTACCAAGGAGGCATTTGCTGATTTTCGGCACCGCGCCCTACGCCATCACGCAGAGGGCATCTTCGAAGCGGAGCGAATCTTTGGCACGACGATCCAAAACAGCGCTGGCAAACCTGTTCCTGTGCGTTACATTGGCGAGCAGCATGTTCAGGAAGACTGTGGCGGCCGCATTCCCTCCTTGTACGAATGGCTGAGTAAAATCCAGCCCGAGCCGTGGATGGCGCGCGGTACTCGTGTCGGTCAGCGCAACCGTGCGGAGGCCCCATGAGCTCAGCGCAGATATGCGCGAGACTTTCGACATTACCTCGGAAAGTCGCGCTACCACTTACAGAGCTTCTAGCAGCAGGCCAGCTTGATGAAGACGTTGTCCAGCATGTGCTGGATGCGACGGACCTCGCCGGCTCTCCGGGCAAAGCACTGGGCTTCCTCGCCGGATATCTGTACTTGCAAGGCCACGGTGTACCGATGAAGGACACCATCCGGATGGCGCGCGAGCAGCAGCGCCGACTTAGGCTCGAATGGAGTGCGCGCCGCTGGCAGGAGGAACACGACCGACTCTCTCGCTCGGAAACGCTCCGGCGATTGCGCGAATTGAATGTGCATTACTCTCTTACCGTCTTCGACAATCTCCTGCCGGCGCGGTTTGAGGGATATCTGATACGGTCGAGCCGGCGGCTGGGCATGGAGGGCCTGCGGCAGCGACATTGTGTTGCGAGCTACCATGCACAGATCGTCGCTGGGTACTGCGCCATTGCGAGCGTGCTTCTCGATCGTAAGCGCTGGACGGTCCAATTAACACAAACAGACGATGCGAATGTGCCGCTACGCATCGTCCAAATCCGTACTCGCTTCAATGTAATGCCTTCGCTGGAGGAGCAAAAGGCGATACACAGCGCGCTCGGTATCGCGTTCGAATCCGGTGATGTGTCGGCGTGCCTCGGCGACAACATCCACACGCCTTGTCAGCGTTCGTACATGGACAACTTACGTCGAATTCTCCCGGTGCTACGCAATCACGGCATAACCGACGTCCGCGTCTCGTTCGACGGCAGTGGCGATAGTGGCTTAATCGAGGAGGTGCGATTCAACGGAGCCGAAATCGACGCGAGGTCATTAAGCGTGGACATCGGCCTCATATATCGAGCCTTAGAGGAGGGCACGTGGGTTACGCGTCGGGCGGTTGAGCGTCAAACACTACTCCAAGCCATAGAAACACTGACGGATGATTACCTCGAAGAAACCGGCGTCAATTGGTACGACAATGACGGCGGCTTCGGCGAGCTCAGAATCGACACCGAGCGTGGGACAGTTGATTTAGAGATCAAAGTGCGCTTCACCGAAACATCCATCGAATACTCTCGCATTTGCGATATTCAAACTGGCGAAGAACTGGGGTGACGCCGGGATGCATGGGCGCCTTCGGGAGCCTTCATGCCAGTCTTTGCTCTAGATCGCGGCAATTGCGGGGATCGGCCGATGTCGGTGCTCCGCGGGCATAGCCCAAGTGAAAACCGATGCGGACCTCTAGCTCCAAGGACATGCCTCCCAGAGGAACCCGCAGGGCCGGCTGGATAAAAATAACCAATGTATTGCACCTCACACTCACGCAGGCCTTTGAGGCCTGCGTGAGCGCTTTAACTCACACGATCCCTTTGTAGTCTCGCATGAGATCCGCTCGTCACACCTGTGACGAGAAAAATGGCTGCCGACCACAATACATCCGGTCTGCGTTCCCGTAGTGCTGGGCACTTCGGGCGGTGGCAACCCAAAGTGGGGCGCCCCGTGTACGCCCTCATCAGGCGCCCTCGTTCCCACGAACGTGGGCCAACCGAAATTGTTAATGCAACTAATTCCCCAAACGGGACTACGAGTCCCCATTGGGACACTCAGTCTCGCTTCGGGGCAACAAGAGGTGACCCCATGAAGACGACGACCTCGGTGCCCGGCGTGACTGCGCCGTCACAATTTCTGAAGACCATCAAAGCAGTCAGCCCGCGACATCGTGCATTTGAGAATTTCTGCAATTTCGTCGAGGCCGCGTATTGCAGTTACGCCAAGCCGATGGCTCGCAGCGAAAGAGACGCGGGCGCACTCGAAAAACGCTACATGAACGTTGTCGCTCACTACCGGGACGAGCCGTTAGCGATGCATCGGATGAGTGAAGCATTGGCCGAGCTTTTCCTGTGCGTTCCAAGCCACCACGGTGACTTCCTCGGGGAAACCTACATGCTTGGCGACTTCAACAACAAGCACCTGGATCAGTTCTTCACGCCGTATGAGATATGCAAGCTACAGGCGGCGATGACCATCGGTTCAGGAAATGACCTTGAGAGGATAGTCGCCGAACGAGGTTACGTACGAATATTAGACCCGGCGTGCGGGTCAGGCGGTCAAATCATTGCAGCGGCGGATTACATCCGATCGCGCGGCTTAGATCCGCATCGGAACATGTTTGCCACTCTAATCGATATCGACCCCTTATGTATGGCGATGAGCTTCTTGCAAATGACGTTTCTCGACATCCCCGCCGTCGTACTGCTGGGAAACAGCATCAAGCAAGAATATCGCGAGATCGCATATACCGCCGCTGGATTGAAGGTGTTGTCTAACGAGCCCGTACCCACCGCCGAGACAGAGACCAGCGCGACCAACGGCGTAGTGCTACGAGAACCGAAAGCAACAATTGTCGAAGCTCCACGCTCCACGGCTAAGGAAGAACGGCCAGCTACGGCTCGTGTGCGCGAGCCTGCACCAGTCTTCGAGCAACAAAGTCTGTTCTGATGCCATGTTGATTTAACCGTGCAGCAAATGAATCGACCAAACAGTACTTGCCTCCGCCAACGTTAGGGCCTTAGGGCTCAGTGAGCCGACGTATGAGGCAATTCATCCAACAGCGACTTGTTTCTACCTGCGGTCGCTTCTCGTTTACCCTTGAAGGAGTTAAACAACATGACCACACAAGAGGTCATCGAGTATTTGTCATCGCAGCCCCTCATAAAGGCGCTGTGGTGGTTCATCGAGAACGCAAGCAATGAGCACCCGTGGCGCAATGATGCGTTCATCCATCTGCGTGAGCGCGTTCGTTCGCAGGCGTCGCCCGCCGCGGACAAGCGATCAAACCGTGACAAGCGGATCAAACAATCGGCACAAAGGATTCTCCTGAGCGTGATGACAATGCCTATTGAGGCATATGGGATAATAGTCGGGAAACTTCCTCAGGGTCAGCCGCTAACCGTCGTGTATCAATCCAGTCCGGCACCAGTACGCACGACGGCGCAGTCGTTGGACGATGCCCTGCGCGTATGCCTTACGCTCGTTCGAAGCCACGGGCTTGACGCTTGGGAACAGACCACCGTCGAGAGCGCCGCCGGAGAGCACCGCCCGTACGAGATATGGGGGACGGCTGTATCATACGTCGCTCTACATTTGTGGCGTAAGGGCGACCCGCGAACTATTGCGCGTCTCAATCGCATCTGTACTGAAGTTGCGCAACAATTCGCCTTGGACCCGGTGGATACCGCGATATTAAAAGCCGACGTACTGGTTCGCGTACGCTGGTGGGAGATGGATCATCCCGAGGACGCCAGTGATGCCGCGGCGTGCGCGAAGGCACTACGTCACCTTCAGTAACTCTGAGGCGGGTAACATTTGTGGGCACCTGAGAAGACTATAGTTCTCTCAGGTGCCAGATCTTCCGCAAGCCTGTAATCGCGTTAATAACAGTTGTGGGCGTACTGAGAGCCCTTCTATTCCTTTTTCTGACAGCACTGAAGGGCGGGACATCCTGCGCACGCGGGATACAAATTAGTGCGATCTATAATCCAAATAATGCGCCGTGAATTCGCTCGCGGCGACGCGCGAGCGAAACAATGAGCGGTGGTCTTTGCTTCATCATCGTAAGCTTCCCCGTCAAGCACACAATTGGTAGCGAGACTCTCCGTTTTTTGGTTGCCTGGGCATGAAGGTCAGAGGCGGCACGCATCCCAGGCTGTCATGGGCGCTCCTCGTTATATTCGCGTAGCCAAGTGTTTGTAATCTCGCGCACCTGGGTCAGTGAGTCGAACAGATAGGCATCCAACACCTCGGTCCGATAGGTTCTGTTGAAGCGCTCGATGAAGGAGTTCTGGTCAGGCGTGCCAGGCTCGATGAACCACAGCTCGATCTGATGGCTCTGGCACCATTCACAGAAGGCGATCGAGGTGTACTCGGCGCCATTGTCCAGCCGCAACGCCTTCGGCTTGCCGTGCATCTCGAGCAGTTGTTCGAGCACGCGGATGACACGAAGGCTCGGGATCGATGGCGCCACTTCAATGGCCAGCGCCTCGCGGTTTCCTTCATCTCTCACGTTGAGTATTCTGAACCATTTTCCCCCATACAGCGCGTCGGCCATGAAGTCGATCGCCCACACTTGGTTCAGGGCCTGAGGCAAGACCCACGGACGTCTGACACGCAAGGGCAGACGTCGCTTCGTTCGACGCGGCAAATTCAGTTTCATCGAGCAATACACGCGATGTAGGCGCTTATGGTTGATGCAATGGCCGTCCAGCCGCAGACGGTCATGCAGCTTCCAAAAACCCCACCGCGGCTTGCGGGCAACCAACTCGTTCAGTACTTCAATCACTTCCCGATCGCGCTCCATGCTCGATACGGGCTGTCGATACCATGCCGTCCGCGAGAGCTTCACCACGCCGCAGGCCTGCGTAATCGATAGCCCGTGCTCCCTCACGAGAATCTGCGCAACCTGCCGCTTCGCGGACGGCCCTACAGTTTTCGGGTTAGAACATCCTTGATGGCTGTGTTCTTGAGCGCCAAGTCCGCATACATGCGTTTGAGCTTGGCGTTCTGCGCCTCCAGCTCCTTCATCCGCCTGAGCTCGGAGCTGTTGACGCCACCGTACTTGGCGCCAGTTGAAATAGGTCGGGCGGCTGATCCCATGCTTCCTGATCAGGTCGCTGATCGGAACGCCTGCCTCGCCTTCCTTCAGAATCTCAACGATCTGTGTCTCGCTGAATCTCGACTTCTTCATCTCGTCTCCTCCCAAGAGGAGAGTCTACTATTCACCGTGTCCGTGCAGGGGGAGCTTACGTCATCTACGCCACGGCGCCAGGGCACGCCGACTTCTCTAATGAAGCGACGCCTCACACGTGACCGCCAAACTGCATCACATAAGTGCAATAGATACGCGGCGCCGATGCGGTACTAACGCGCATGCGGAGGGCTCTCAAAGACCGTCCCGGTCATAAGCCAACATAAACTATAAAATATGATGAACACTACTGCGCACCCCACTCGTGCCTGAACCCTCCGCCGTCAGGACAACGACGTCATGATGGCTTCGTAAGATACCGCTATCTCAATAAGCAGACTCGCAGCCCAGAGACCCGAGTTATCCGGCCTGGCTATGCAGACTTTTTGAATAGCTCCGCACCCCGCGATGGTTACGCCCGTCCCATCGGGGATCTGCAAATTATCTATCGGCCGGAAAGGTCGGTGTCCGCACCCCCGAGCGGCATCCGCTTAAAGCAGTCTGCTATTTTTTTTGCTCGTAGAAATTCTCGCCCCCCCCCTGCTACATCACGGATACTTTATTTATGGCAACCAATTACGAATCTACCAAGGACCTCTGTGCTCGATTTCGCTGTTCAAGTCGAACGCTATTTAGGCGAATGAAGCGAGAGATCAATCCTTTTCCCGATCCGAGTATTCAGCAGCACGGCAGTATGAACCTCTGGGACACGGCACACGTATCGGCTTGGGAACAGCGTGAGCACCTTCGCACGTCGATTGCTCGACAGGGGAAGGCAGCGCGAGAAGACGAGAAGCACGGTGACGCAAGCTCGCCAAGCGATTAGCGCTTTCCGGCCGCTGCATCCGCTGCTCAAACAACTGCAAAACGAAAATATCTCGGCTTCAATTAACGCCACTCTCACACGGGACAGGAGCTTGTAGTTTGCGCCGCGGCCTAACGAACCGGCCTAGTTCGGTCAAATGCTCACGTGAAACAGATCGCGGGCAAAACGTTGTGAGATCGGGCCACTGTCGATAGCCGAGTAGGTCGTCTGTTCCGATGAGACTCATTATGCGCTGGCACCACGCGCTGTAAGCGCTCGCCTGCTCTGCAAGGTAATCGTGTAGGTCATAAATTCCCCAGGTTCCAGGCAGCGCATGACCCAACATGATTTCGCCGATGTGTGGCTGTGTGATGGTCGACCAATTCGTCCGCGCAGTCTTGCGAAGGGCCTTTAGAGACCAGTGGTCCATCTTGTACCCTTCATGCTTCCGTAGCCATAAAGTAAGATTTATTGACCAACACAAGTGTGTCTGAGATGACCTCATTTTTGTGCCCCTTCCATATGCAGGGAACAGAAGCTCACTTTCTGGCGGGCTCCAAGCCAACGCTTCTCGGAACAACGGCTCGATCTCCGGAGTGATAGGTCGCAGAATCGCCTCATTTGTTTTCTGACCAGTTTTGTGATTTTCGGGCGGAACTGTCCAGATCTTATTTAGGAGATCGACGTGTACCTTCTTCGCTTTACGTAGCTCCGTGTGACGGCTTCCGTATATGGCACATAGCTTTATATACAGCTTGTTCCGCGGACGCACATGTGATCTGTCAACGGCATTCCAGACGCGAACAAACTCGTCATCGTTCAACGCGCGCTTTGCTCTCTTCTTCAGAATAAGCAGATCCGACTTCGCAGTAATGTCCGCGAGCGGATTGTAGTCAAGGCGTTTTCGCCTAACCGCCCACCTCAACATCTGCTTAGCATTGGTAAGGATGCGGTCGGCTATGCTCGGCACCCTAACGACAAGCTCTTCTAAGAGTTCGAGCCAATGATGCAGTGTCACCTCTTTCGACGGAAACGTTCCGTAACGAGGAAGAACGTGAATCTCGAAAGAGCGCCGGATCTCTGCGTGAGCCGGCTTTTGCTTGACAGCGACCTTGGCGTAGAAGTCATAGAACAGCCCGCTCAGCGTATCCGCGTCAGCGTGCCGAACCGCGTCCTTTTGCAGCTGGAGGACGACGCGTGGATCTCGCCCCTCCTCTTCCAATAGTTTTCGCAGCCGCTCGTTCTTCGCACGAGCTTCAGCAAGTGTCGTCTTCGGATAAACGCCCAAGCTGCATCGGGCCAGCTTTCCGCTGAGCCGGAACCGCATCTGAAAGACTATTTTCCCTTTGCAGGAGAGGCGGACACTAAGCCCATCGCGGTCAGCAAATTCCTCGGGTTCATTCCGAACCTTGCGGTGTTGTCCTTTTAGCCATGTATCGGTAAGCACAGCAGCCTCCGCGATGCATCCGCAGTTCGTTCGATCGACTTATTTCGTTGAAGCGGAACCGCTACGCGTCGGAAGAACGAAGGCTAGATCGACCTATCGTGACAGGTCGTTGCTCTGGAAGGCCTGGGAAGGTCGTAAGCAGGAGGCGAAGAGAATTCTGTACACAATCTGTACACAAAATCGGCGTCTGAGGGTGTCTCAAGGCGTCGTAAGTTGACGATACAGAAGCAGCGCAAACGCTAGCAATTAAGGGCTTTTCGCAGAAAAGTGTCGCAGCTTGGTAGGTCATCGATGACATCCCGATCATCGACGTGAGCGATAATCGAAAAATTACGTATGAGCCGCATGAATCCGAGCCTGCGCCGCGCCCGATTTTGCGGCGGGCGGCATTATAGAGGCGTCGTCCGACGTCTTAGGGACTTTCTGGACGGGCAAGTCGGGCGCTACCCCGGAGCAGCCGGGTGACCTCCTCCACATCGAGCCGGTGCCGGCAGACCACGGATCCATCCAGAAGGAGGACTGGAACGTGGAGCCCGTGACGACGGAGCAGCTCCCCGTCACTGTCCACGTCCACCACATCGATGGGGGGGAGCGGCAGGCTGTGCCCGAGCAGGGCGAGGTCCGCGAGCATCTCGTCGCAGAGCTCGCACTCGTGCCGGCTGATGACCGTCAGTCGCGTGGACTCAGGACTCAAGGCAAGGCAGAGATCAGGCCCGTCAGCGAGGCGACAACGCCGGCGCGCTCACCGCGGGCGAGCTGTTGCTCGAGGATGACGTGCCGCGCGCCTTCACCGAATTCGCGATGAACTTGACGGTGGCGGGAGGCACCTCTCCTACCGCGGTGACCTTGTGACCATCAATCACCGTAGAGAACGCCGATGACGAGCCAACGCTGGCCGTACCGGCTGCGGGATCCTGCTGGGCCTCTTCCGGCGGCCGCGGCTTGGATGAGCGGCTCTCGACGAAGACCGACACGGACGCCAAGCCGTCCGTAAAGACGAGGTGCGCGACCGGATCACGCGACCCAGGCATCACCTGGCTCGAGCGGCCGCTCATGCGGAACCCGGGAGGCAACGAGAGCGCGCTCCACCCTGCCGAGGCAATGGCAGATTGGCGGCCGGGCCCGGTCTCATTCCGCAGCCACTGAAAACCTTCAGTCGATACCTCAGGCTTGAATGCATCGTCCGGGATGCGCTCGGACAAAGTCAGACTCGAAAACACGATCTGCTCGATGACCCGACCCTGACCGTCGCACAGCTGGGTCTTCAGCGGCATGGCCGTGCTTTCGTCGATCCACAGACGATAGCCGTAACGGTATTCGTCCTTGGGCGCCACAGCGATCACGCGCGTATCGCGGCGGTTGAAGCGCGTGCGCTTCAGCTCTTCGATCTTATAAAAGCCGGTGGTATTGGAGTCGAAGGTGGGAAAGCTGCCGAGCAGCGGACCCTGTTCCTGCTCCTGACGCTTCTCGACCAGCACCGTGCGGCGGTCGGGCAAATAGCACGCAAGCTCAGTGCCCGTGCGGATGAATTCGCGCCCCGAGCCATCCAGAGAAACGAGGCGCTCACGCACTTCGGTGCCCTGCACGCGATGGATGATTCGCAGCATCTCGACCTTGCCGCCCTGCCAGTGCGAGAACGTGCCGTCGTAATTGCGGGTGGTCAGCGCGGTGTTCATGCGCTCGAGGAGCTCACGCGGCTCATCGGCTGCCATAGCCACACTGGTCATCGCCAGTGCGCAAGCGATCCAGCTCAACCGCTCACTACTGCGCTTTCTGAACATCGGACTTGGACGCCTCGATCGAACTGTCGGACGGTGACCCTGAAGCAGACTCATCGGGCTCATTCACAGTTCCCGATTCGCTGGCCATCAGCGCCGAAAGAAGGTTACGGCGGGTGAAGGGAGCTGACACTTCGCTATGCGCCACGACGTAATTGGCGAGCTCGGCCGTCGGCATGAAGCCTGGCGGCTCAGTGTTCACGGGCGTGACATAGCTCTCAGGAGAATTGACGGGGGTGGTGGCGGTGTTGTCCACCAGTACGAGCGGCGCGGGAGTCGAGGTCTCAGCGACCGCAACCTCAGGTGCCTGACCTCGCAACCACAACAGCGAAAGCGCGGCGACGCCTGCGGCGACACCCACACCTGCCACAGGTTGCCACCAGCGAATACCGCCGACGGCTGCTGCGCGACGTGATGGCGCGGGCACCGCAGCCAGTGGCGCGTCGTGCTCTATGGCAGCGCGCACGCGGCTGCTTAGATTCACCGACAGGGATACGTTGCGCTCGGCCCGGATCGCGGAACCGATGACGGCATATCGACCCCAGCGGGCCTTGAGCAACTCGTCCCGCGAGAGACGACGCGCCAGCAGCTCGCACTCCGCGGCCGGGAGCTCGTCGTCATACATCGCTGACAACTGACTATCCAATTCCTCGTTCATCCCAACTCCTCGGTACGACCCAGCCCGCTCTCGAAAACCTCGCGGAGGCGGCGGTCAATCGCTTCTCGGGCTCTGAAGATGCGCGAGCGAACAGTACCGACCGGGCATTCCATGGCCTCGGCGATCTCTTCATAACTCAAGCCCTCGAGCTCGCGCAGCACGATGGCGGTTCTGAGATCTTCCGGCAGCGCTTCGATCGCGGAGTTCACCGTCTGGCGAATTTCCTCCGTGAGCACCAGCCCCTCCGGTGTTTCGGCGTCTTTCATACGACTCTGCACGTCGTACGACTCATCGGGATTCTGCAGGTCCAGGTCATAGTCAATCGGACTGCGGTCACGAGATACCACTGCGTTCTTCGCCGTATTGATCGCGATTCGATAAAGCCAGGTGTAGAACGCGCTATCCCCCCGGAACTGGGGCAAGGCGCGGTAGGCCTTGATAAAGGCCTCCTGGGCAATGTCTTCGGCCTCAGCCGGGTTGCGAACGTATCGCATGACCAGCTTGACCACTTTGTGCTGGTACTTGAGCACCAGCGCATCGAACGCCCCTTTGTCACCGCTTTGAACACGTCGAACCAGGCTTAAATCGGTCACGTCGGCGCTCATGCGCCTCCTCTACTCCCGTATAGAAGGCCGCCACGCCGCGACCTGAATAGACTATGAACGCTTTTGAAAGTTCATAGCCCTCTGAAAGATGTGACGAGTCTAACAGTTGTACCCCCCTGAACGGTGGGTGCTTGTGCGCTCGAGGTGCAGTCGCCCCTTCAATGCCCTGAAACAGTGGGGCGATGTCACCCGCGCATCGATGAGCGACCAGCGCCGTCCGCCCGGCGTTGACCAGATGAGCAACAGTAAGGACCCGAAGGACGCACTGGCAGGTGACAACTTTCCAATATGACGGACACCGGATCGTTCGAGGAGTCGCCACTCTCCCCGCCACGTCTGCGTCACCTCGGGCGCGACGGCCTGCACGATTGACCGCGCCTCCGCGAGGAAAATGATCTCGCGTAACGGCCGCCACACGAGCCCGACGGTGCTCAGGATAACGAGGAGGCGCCATATAAAATGAGGCTGCGGCACACCGAGCGACAGGGCGAGCATGCCGGCGAACAGCGCGCCTGCGATTATGCGCACGCGCCGTGACGGCGCGAGATCAATAACTATCGGCGGCGACGAGCCGGATGAGCGCAGCGAGATTGGCATCCGTGGGAATGACATGACCCAGCAGATAATCGACGATCTCAGGATCCGGCAACTCCAGCAGCTGCGCGAACGCGTGCTTTTGCGCCTCGGTCGCTGAAGGATAGCGTTCGCGCGCATAGCGCTCGAGCAACACGTCCAGTTCCTTCATGCCGCGACGGCAGCGCCACATGAGGCGCCCCGTCGGGATGCTGCCGCTCGCTTGCATGGCGGCGATCGATCTAGTGCTGCCGCTCGACGAGCAGCTTCTTGATTTCCGCGATCGCCTTGGCCGGGTTCAGATCTTTCGGACACACGTCCGTACATTGCATGATCGTGTGGCAGCGATAGAGCCGGAACGGATCCTCGAGTTGATCGAGGCGCTCGCCCGTCGCTTCATCCCGGCTGTCGACGATCCAGCGATGCGCCGCCAGCAGCGCCGCGGGGCCGAGGAAGCGTTCGCTGTTCCACCAGTAGCTCGGACAAGCCGTGGAGCAGCACGCGCAGAGAATGCATCCCGACGGCCGGTCGATCTTTTCCTGATCTTCCTTGGATTGCAGGCGCTCGCTGTCCGGCGGCGCAGGCGTGCGGGTCTGCAGCCATGGCTTCACGGACGCGTACTGCGCGTAGAACGTGGTGAGATCGGGCACGAGATCTTTCACCACCGCCATGTGCGGCAGCGGATAGATCTTCACCTGGCGCCCGAGATCTTCGATCGCGGTGGTGCACGCGAGGCGGTTCACCCCGTTGATGTTCATGGCGCACGAGCCGCAGATGCCTTCACGACACGAGCGGCGGAACGTCACCGATGAATCGACGTTGCCTTTGATCTGGATCAGGGCGTCGAGCACCATGGGCCCGCAGCTCTTCACGTCGAGCTCGAAGATATCCACGCGCGGGTTCTCGCCCGAATCCGGGTTGAACCGGTAGATGCGGAACTCGCGCACGTCGCGCCCGCCGGCGGGCGCCTTGTAATGCTTGCCCTTGCCGATGCGGGAGTTGGGAGGAAGTCGGAACTCAGCCATCTTCTGCCTTACTCAGTACGTTCTAGCTTTGGGGGGAACCGGCGCGACGTCGTCCGTCAGCGTGTTCAGATGCACCGGGCGATAGTCGAAACGCACCTGCCCCGGACCATCCACCCACGCCAGCGAATGTTTGAGCCACTGCTCGTCATCGCGATTCGGGAAGTCTTCACGTGCATGGCCACCGCGACTCTCCTGGCGGTTTTCCGCCGAGTGAATCGTGGCCGTTGCCTGCAACAGAAGATTTTCGAGCTCGAGTGTCTCGATGAGATCGGTATTCCAGATCAGCGAGCGGTCGAGCACACGAACATCTTTCAATGTTTCGAACGTGCGCGCGAGTTTCTCCTTGCCCTCGCGCATCGTCTGGCCTGTGCGGAACACAGCAGCGTCAACCTGCATGGTCTTCTGCATATCCAGGCGGATGTCGGCCGTGGGGCGCGAGCCATTCGCATGCCGGAACTTATCCAGGCGCGCGACCGCTTCATCACCCGAATCTTTCGCGAACGGCTTGTGCGATGTGCCGGGTTTCACGAGCTCCGCACAACGACGCGCCGCTTCGCGGCCGAACACCACGAGATCGAGCAGCGAGTTGGAGCCGAGGCGGTTGGCACCATGCACCGATACGCACGCCGCTTCGCCAACAGCCATTAAACCCGGCACCACCGCGTCAGGGTCACCCGCTTTCGGGCTCACCACTTCACCGTGATAGTTACAGGGAATACCGCCCATGTTGTAGTGAACCGTGGGCAGCACAGGAATCGGCTCCTTCGTGACATCCACGCCGGAGAAGATGCGGGCTGTTTCGGCGATACCTGGCAGGCGCTCGTGAATGACGTCGCCGCCGAGATGCTCGAGATGCAGGTGGATGTGATCCTTGTGATCACCCACGCCCCGCTTCTCGCGGATCTCGATGGTCATCGCGCGGCTGACGACATCGCGTGACGCGAGATCTTTCGCGTTGGGCGCGTAGCGCTCCATGAAGCGGTCGCCGGCGGAGTTGGTGAGATAGCCACCTTCGCCACGCGCGCCTTCCGTGATGAGACATCCCGAACCGTAGATGCCAGTGGGATGGAACTGCACGAACTCCATGTCCTGCAACGGCAGGCCGGCGCGTAACACCATGCCGCCGCCATCGCCCGTGCAGGAGTGCGCAGACGTGCAGGAAAAATAAGCACGGCCATAACCGCCGGTGGCGAGAATGGTCTGATGCGCGCGGAACCGATGCAGCGTGCCGTCCATCATGTCGATGGCGATGACGCCGCGGCACACGCCGTTCTCCATGATGAGATCGAGCGTGAAATATTCTATGAAGAACGTCGCGGCGTGCCGGATCGACTGCTGATACAGCGTGTGCAACATGGCGTGCCCGGTGCGGTCCGCCGCTGCACAGGTGCGCTGCGCGATGCCTTTGCCGTAATTCGTCGTCATGCCACCGAACGGGCGCTGATAGATGCGGCCCTGCTCGGTACGCGAGAACGGCATGCCGTAGTGCTCGAGCTCGATGACGGCGGCCGGCGCTTCCTTGCACATGAACTCGATGGCGTCCTGGTCGCCCAGCCAGTCCGACCCTTTGACGGTGTCGTACATGTGCCAGCGCCAGTCGTCCTCGCCCATGTTGCCGAGCGCCGCGCTGATGCCGCCTTGCGCGGCGACAGTATGGCTGCGCGTAGGAAAGAGCTTGGTGAGACACGCAGTGGTGAGACCCGCTTCCGCGAGACCGAGCGTCGCACGCAAGCCCGCCCCACCCGCGCCAACGACCACGACGTCGTACGTGTGATCTACAAATTGATACTCGCTCATTCAACACCTCCGACAACGTTGCCGAAGGCGACTTTCAGGATGGCGAACACCGCAGCGGACGCGATCAGCACGTGAGCAAAAGAAATCAGGACCAGCGTGAGCGTCTTCAATCCGCCATGCACGTAGTCCTCGACGATGACCTGCAGGCCGAGCTTCGAGTGCCACGTGGAAATGAGCACGAAGAGCGCGAGCAGCACCGCCGTCCAGCCTTGATGCAGCCAGGCAATGAGCGTGTCGAAGTCGAGTGTCGGCAGCGCGAGCAGCGACACGAGGAACCAGATCGAAAGCGGCACGAGCGCAACGGATGTGAGCCGCTGCACCCACCAATGGTGCACGCCCTCTTTCGCCGAGCCGTGGCCGAGCACGCGGCCGAGAGGACTCCGCAGACTCATGGTGTTACTGCTCTCCCGAAAAACATGAAGTACGCGAGGACCACGACGAGCACCGCCGTGACCACGCCAATGAGATACGCGCTCTTGCGCGACTGCTCGCGCTCGAGGCCGCGACCGGTATCCCAGGTGAGATGCCGCAGTCCTGCAACGAGGTGATAGACGAAGGCGACCAGCCACAGGAAATAGAGGACCTTCATGAGGTCGTGCGACAGGAACGCCGACGCCTTCGCGTAGGCATCGCGGCCGTTGGCGAGCGCCATGAGCCAGTACGCGACGAGGATCAGTCCCACCGACAGGCCGACGCCCGTGAAGCGGTTCAGAATGGATGACGTCATGGTGTACTTGAATTTGTACACCGACAGATGGGGCGATAAAGGTCGTTGGCGCATGCGTGCTCCCGCAGCGGATGCGCCGTCGCGCGTCTCCGCCGCTCGCGGTTCGCTATCGTCTGAGCGGGTCTGTAAAACGGGTTGTCAGGAAATCCTTAGAAGTCGATGCAGCGGCCCTTTTTCTCCCAGTCGCCGAACCTCGTGGGCTCAGGCCCCGACGGGCCGTCTATCTCACGCTGCGGTACGCTCGATCCTGAAGCGGGCTCGAAATTCGAGACACCGCCCCCATCTCCGGCACCCGATGGTGCGGACACGGCAGTGCGGGCAGGTTGAGCGGAAGATGAGTCTTCCGAAGGGAACTCGGCGGCATTCTGCATACGCGGCAAGTCTGCCAGAATTACCGCTGGGTGACCATCCGAAAACCGTGCAAAAACAAAGCGCAAGGTTATGAACAGAGCTATGGGGATGGGTGTGCTGGAAGATTATGGTGTCATCCGCGCACAAGGCGCGGACGCCGCGCGCTTTCTGCAAGGGCAGCTGTCGAACGATATCACCCGGGTACGTTCCGGCGGCTGGACCCTGGCTGGCCTGCATAATCCGCAGGGGCGCACGGTCGCCCTGCTGAGGCTCACCCTCCAGTCGGCGGACAATATTCTGGCCATCCTCCCGCGTGAGCTGGCTGCGAACGTCACGACGCGGCTCGCCCGCTTTGTCCTGCGAGCGAAAGTTAAGATCACGAATGAGAGCGACGCCTGGCGCGTCGTGGGATTGACCCGTCTCGCAGCGGAGCAGCTGCCGCCTTCGGCCGTTCACGGTGCATGGGGTGACGGGGAGAGAACCGTTGCGTTAGTCCCGCGCGATGAAGCGGACCTCGCGCCCATCGATCGTGAAGCCTGGCGGCTGCAGGATATTCAGCAGGGCATCGCCCAGGTGTATGCGGCAACGTCGGAAGCGTTCGTCGCGCAGATGCTGAATCTCGATACGCTGGGCGGAATCTCTTTCGAGAAAGGCTGTTATACGGGGCAGGAGGTCATTGCCCGTGCGCACTATCGCGGCAAGGTGAAACGTCGCATGCAACGGTTTCGGTCGGCGTCGCCTGCCTCGCTCCATGCAGGGGATGCGGGCGTGTTGAACGATGGCCGCTCGTTCAAGGTGATCGATGCGGTTTCGCTCGAAGACGGCCGCAGTGAATTTCTGGCTGTAGCGCCGCTGGTCGCCGGTGTTCGGGATGAAGACTCAGCCGCGGCGACTGACGCGCCAACACCGTTGCCCGCCGAACAGTTGCCGCTACCTTATTCTTTAGAAGCGGGCTGACGCTCGCGCGCCGGGTACGCCCCTCAAAGATCAACCAACTCCACATCGGCCGCGTCGACGCGTCGACCGAGGAATTTGCTGCCCACTCGCGCGAAACGCTCGGCGCTATCTGTAGCGAGAAAGCGAACGCTGCCCTCGCCCGTCGAACGCAGCAATCCTGCGGCTTCCAGCTGAGCGCGCGCACTCGTAGCAGTGGTTAGCGCAGAGTCCACGACGTGGACATCGGGGCCAACCACTTTGCGCACAGCATCGGCAAGCATCGGAAAGTGAGTGCAGCCCAGAACCAGCGTATCGGGCGCGCCATTCGGCTGCGAAGCGCTGAACAACGGATCGAGATAGTGATGCGCCACGCCTTCGGCGATAGGCCCCTCACACACACCCTCTTCCGCCAGCGCGACAAACAGCTGCGCCGGCGCCGCGCTGACATGAAAATCAGGACGACGCCGCAGGATCGCTTCCTGATAAGCCCCGCCGCGAACCGTGCCTTCCGTTGCGATGACGGCAATGTGCCCGCTGCCCGATGCAGCGCACGCGGCTTCGGCTCCCGGCTCGATCACGCCGATCACCGGAATCTCCTCCATGCGCTCCCGGATGACAGGCAAGCCCACGGACGACGCCGTGTTACACGCGATGACCAGACATTTCACTCCGTATTCGGCCAGGGCCTCAGCCGCCTGTAACGAATAACGGGCCACCGTCTCAGGACTCTTCGTGCCATAAGGCAGCCGCGCGGTATCGCCGAGATACACGAAGTTCTCATGCGGTAGCGCTACGAGCAGCGCTCTCAAAACCGTCAGGCCACCGACACCCGAGTCGAAGACGCCGATAGGCGCGTCGCTCAATCCGCCTCCGTCCGTAAATGCGGAAACAGGATCACGTCGCGGATGGACGGCGAGTCCGTCAGAAACATCGTCAGCCGATCGATGCCAACACCCAGCCCGGCGGTAGGCGGCATGCCGTATTCCAGCGCGCGAATGTAGTCCGCGTCGTAACGCATGGCTTCCTCGTCACCGCCTGCGGCACGTTCCACCTGAGCGCGGAACCGCGATGCCTGATCTTCAGGATCGTTCAGCTCGGAGAAACCATTGGCAAGCTCTCGCCCGGCCGCGAAGAACTCAAAGCGATCCGTGATGAACGGGTCCGCATCGTTGGCGCGCGACAGCGGCGACACTTCGGCGGGATAAGCGTAGATGAACGTCGGCTGCATCAGGTTGGCTTCGACGGTCTTCTCGAAGATCTCGATGAGCAGCTTTCCCGGACCATCCTGAGCTTTCACCGGAATGCCGAGGCGCGCACACGTGGATCTCAGATACGCATCATCGCGCAGTCGGGACTTATCGAGGTCCGGGCTGTATTTCAACACCGCCTCTTCCACCGTGATGCGCTCGAACGGCGCGGCGAGATCGTACGTCGCACCCTGATACGTTACCTGCAGCGAACCGCACACGGCTTCGGCAAGCCCACGGAGGGCCTTCTCGATCCAGTCCATCAGATCGCGATAGTCCGCGTACGCGAGGTACAGCTCGAGCATCGTGAACTCGGGGTTGTGCCGCGTGGACAGCCCTTCGTTGCGGAAGTTGCGGTTGATTTCATACACGCGCTCGAAGCCGCCCACGACCAGCCGCTTCAGATACAGCTCGGGCGCGATGCGCAGATACATATCGCGATCGAGCGCGTTGTGATGCGTAATGAATGGCTTCGCCGCCGCGCCACCCGCGATCACCTGCATCATGGGTGTTTCGACTTCGACGAAATCCAGCGCATCGAGGAAGTCCCGCAGAAAGCGGACGATGCGCGTGCGCTTGCGAAACACCTCACGACTTTCTTCGTTGACGATGAGATCGACGTAGCGCTGGCGGTAACGTGTTTCCGTATCCGCAAGGCCGTGCCACTTGTCGGGCAGCGGCCGCAGCGACTTCACCAGCAGATGCAGCTTCTCCACGCGTACGGAGAGCTCGCCTGCTTTCGTCCGGAACAACACGCCTTCCGCACCGAGGATGTCGCCGACATCCCAGGTCTTGAACGCATCATAGGTTTCGCCGAGCACATCCTTCTGCAGGAACACCTGGATCTGCCCCGTGCGATCGACGAGCTTGGCAAAGCTCGCCTTGCCCATCACCCGCTTGAACAACATGCGCCCGCCGACGCGCACCCGCACGGTGTTGGTTTCGAACCATTCCGTCGGCTGCTCGCCGTAACCCGCATGCAGCTGCGCCGCGAGCGCATCGCGCCGGTAATCGTTGGGGAACGCGATGCCCTTCGTGCGCAGCTCGTTGAGCTTCACACGCCGTTCGGCAATCAACTTGTTGTCGTCCACCGGCGCGGCTTCGGCGGGTGGCGTGGGATCGACCGGGGAAGCTGTCATGCCTTCTCTCTTACAGGCCCGCCTTCAGCGAGGCCTCCATGAATTGATCCAGCTCGCCGTCGAGCACCGCTGCGGTGTTGCCGACTTCGATGTTGGTGCGCAGATCCTTGATGCGGGACTGGTCCAGCACGTAGGAGCGGATCTGATTACCCCAGCTGACGTCCGACTTCGAATCTTCCAGCACTTTCGCCGCCGCGTTGCGCTTGTTGACTTCGAGCTCATAGAGCTTCGCCTTCAACATCTTCATCGCGGTGGAGCGGTTCTTGTGCTGGCTGCGCTCGTTCTGACACGCAGCCACGATGCCCGTGGGGATGTGCGTGATGCGCACGGCCGACTCGGTCTTGTTGACGTGCTGGCCGCCCGCGCCGCTCGAGCGATACACATCGGTCTTGAGGTCGGCGGGGTTGATGTCGATCTCGATGTCGTCGTCCACTTCGGGCGATACGAACACCGAAGCAAACGACGTGTGGCGGCGATTGCCTGAATCGAACGGTGACTTGCGCACGAGGCGATGTACGCCCGTTTCCGTTCGCAGCCAGCCGTAGGCGTAATCGCCTTTGAACTCGACGGTCGCGCTCTTGAAGCCCGCGACTTCACCGGCGTTCGAGTCGATGACCTCGCAGGTGAAGCCCTTTGCCGCACCCCAGCGCAGATACATGCGCAGCAGCATCTGCGCCCAGTCCTGCGCTTCGGTGCCGCCCGCGCCCGCCTGGATGTCGAGAAAGGCGTTATGGGAATCCATCTTGCCGCCGAACATGCGCTTGAGCTCGAGCGTGCGCACGCGCTGCTCCAGGCGTTGTGCGTCAGCGTCGATTTCGTTGGCGGCGGATTCGTCGTTCTCGGATTCGGCGAGCTCCAGGAGCTCGGTGGCGTCGTTGATGCCCGTGATCGTGCGGTCGATGCTCTCGATGTCCGCCGTCAGGCGCGCGCGTTCTTTGCCGAGCTCCTGCGCTCGTGCGGGATCGGACCACACAGCAGGCTCTTCGAGCTCCAGGCTGACTTCCTCGAGACGTTCTTTCTTGACGTCGTACTCAAAGAAACCCCCGTAACGAGCTCATGCGCTCGGCGAGATCTTTGAGCTGCCGCTTGAGCAGGTTGATTTCCATTGTGATCGGTGTCTGTCGAAGCCGGTAAACGGGCCGGACATGCTAAACGTCGCGACCCCTGATTTCCACCGGCGTGGTACCGACGCTAGCCTGCCGCTTCGGCCGGCAACACGTGATCCACGAGCAGCTGCAGGCGGCGCTCGCCCTGGTATTCGTTCACGTCCAGGCGATAAACGAGCCGGGCCGAGCCCTCCGGCGGCACGAAGCTCTCGGCTTCGTCGATGAAATTGAACGCGATGGCGTCGAACGTGCGGCCGGTGCGCGGCACTTCAACCCACATTTTCAGATGACGCGTCCCGACGACACGCGTATTGCGGATGGTGAAGAGCCCATCGAAGGATGGCTCAGGAAAGGCCTGACCCCACGGTCCGGCATTACGTAACGCACCCGCCGTGTCGAGGGCGATCTCCTGCACGGTGAGCTCGCCGTCGGTTTCGATGCAGTCGGCGCCGCGAGCCGGATCTGACAAACGCGTCACTTCTTCATCGAAGGCACGCGCGAAGCGATCGAGCTTGTCGCGCTCGAGCGTGAGGCCGGCAGCCATCGCGTGCCCACCGAACTTGCTGATGAGATCCGGATGACGGGCCGCGATGGCATCGAGCACATCGCGAATGTGTATGCCGGTGACGGAGCGCGCCGATCCACGCAGCGTGCCCTCGCCGCCCAGGGCAAAAGCGATGACAGGACGGCGCACACGATCTTTCACCCGACTGGCAACGAGCCCCACGACACCCTGATGCCAGCTCTCGTCAAACAGGCACACGCCCTGACGGTGAACGGCGTTAGGACCTTGCGGATCGCGCAACCGGCGCACCGCCGCCAGCGCATCGATCTGCATGCGCGCTTCGATCGTGCGGCGTTCCTGGTTCAGCTCATCCAGTCGCGCAGCGAGTGCAGTCGCGGTCGCTGGATCATCGGCCAGCAAACATTTGATGCCGACCGTCATGTCATCGATACGGCCCGCCGCGTTGAGGCGCGGAGCCACGGCAAACGCGAGATCTGATGCGGCGAGATCACCCCCCACCCGCTTCGCCACTTCCAACAAAGCGCGGATGCCAGGCACGCACCGACCGGCGCGAATCCGCCGCATGCCTTGCGTGACGAGCACGCGATTGTTGATATCCAGCGGCACGACATCCGCTACCGTGCCCAGCGCGACCAGATCTAATAATTCAGCAACGCCCGGCGCGTTGGCGGGCAACGTGCCCTCTTCGGTCAGGCGCTTTTGCAGGGCGGCCATCACGTAGAACGCAACGCCCACCCCCGCAAGCGCACGACTCGCAAACCGGCTGCCAGGGAGATTGGGGTTCACGACCACGTTGGCGATCGGCAGCTCGGCGCCGGCGAGATGATGATCGGTGATCAGAACATCCAGTCCCGCCGCACGGGCGGCCGCAACACCGGCAACACTGGAAATGCCGTTGTCTACCGTCACGATCAGCGTCGGACTGCGACTCGCCGCGTGCGCGACGATCTCCGGCGTGAGGCCATAGCCAAACTCGAACCGGTTGGGGACCAGGAAATCAACGGACGCGAATCCGAAACCGTTCAGCGCACGCACCATCAGCGCGGTGCTCGTCGCGCCGTCCGCGTCGAAATCTCCGACGACCAGGATGCGTCCCGCGTGACGATGTTTCAGCAGCAAGGTCACTGCATCCGTCACGCCTTCGAGCGTGCCGATAGGCAGCAGGCGATCGAGCGCGCTATTGAGCTCAGATGCCGCGCGTACACCGCGACCGGAATACACGCGATGAAGCACGGGATGAAGATCTCCAAGCGCGCCGGCTTCGCAAGTCAACGCGCGACGGATGATACGCAGGCTCATTGCAGACCCGACACACCGGGTTTGCGCGGGCGCCAGAGCTTCCAGTGATCCCGCGGCTGCAACAGCAGCTGCCTGTCGTTGGCGATGATGGAAACTCGCTGCACGTTGCCAGCAGCCAGGGCCTGCACGGCAGGCGCGAGATAACGGCTGTCGATATCGATGAGGACGTCGTCGAGAGTCCAGGCCGCGTTGGCGTTGAGCAGATCGGTTGTCCTGATCAGGAAGACCATGCTGGAAGCGGCGTCGGCGGTTGGGTAGATCACTTGGGGCGCGAGAATGTCAGGGAGTGGCTGTGGCGTATAGCCCTGCCGGCGATTCAGCGCGTCGATGAGCCAGTCATGGCCGAGGACCAAGGTCTTCTCGAGCGAGGATATGTGCGATGCGTTAACGGTCGCCGGCTCGCGGCCATCCCAGAACCAGAGTCCGCTGATGGGCGGTGCGCGGCGCTGCTGTCTCTCGCGGTTGAGCGGATGATCATGCAGCCACATTTCGATTTCGGACCCGAGACGACGCAGCGCTCCGCCGCCCTCACCGCCCGGCAACGCAACTGAGAAATCTGTGCCGACACAGCGCGCGGGATTCACCGTGACCGCATCGACTGGCGTCGCGCTGGTCACTAACAATTCACCGGAGTCGAGTGGTTGCACTCGATAAGGTGAGTCGGCAAACGTGGCGTTGAAATCCGCGGCCAGTCGCACAAGCTCCGTGGCGCTGAGAAGCAGAATGCCGCGGCGATCGAGATGCAGGGTGCTGAGGCTTGCGAGCCAGTGCACCGGCTGCGCGACCCATGCAGAAGTCGTTCCGCGGCTCCCCGTCAGAAGCGGGTTCGCCCCGGCAATCTTACTCAGCTCAGCGACTGCATCCGCGGGCGTGGCGCGCAGCGCGTCGCTGAATCCCATTCGGCGGGCGAGCCACGTGCGCCAGCCTTCGCCGAGCAGCGTCGCCTCGCCGAAGCGCGACACACGCTCGAGCGCGGGCACATCGATCTCGCGCTCCGGCTTTGCTTCCGTCGCGGCAGACCAATACAAGTCGGAGAGGACGATGACGAGGTCACGCACAGCCGGGTATCGTACCCGCATATGAAGTTCACCCTCGACGCCAATTCACGGGTCAACCTGATTCGCAGCTACGGCGAAGGCGAGCTGCGCGTTGGCGATGACATCCTCCACACGAGCTGCATCGTCACAGCAGACACGCTCATTAAAGAATGGCCGCCGCAAACGCTGGATGAGTTGCAGCCCGAATACTTACAAACGATTTTTGATGTGCAGCCCGAAGTCGTCGTGCTCGGCACAGGCGCGACTCAGCGCTTTCCCTCAGCGCAGATCACGGCGATGTTCGGCGAGCGGCGGATCGGACTGGAAGTGATGACGCTGGGTGCGGCGTGCCGCACATTCAACATCCTGGTGCAGGAAGACCGTCGCGTGGCGGCGGTGTTGTTCCTCAGGTGAGGCGGGATCAGGACATCCGACAGAAGACACAGGGGAAGAGAGCTTTCAGTCAAACCTAACGCAATCATTCGTAGCTGACAGACTCGAACGACTGCAGATCTTTTGTTGTTCTTTCCGCATTATTCTTGCTTTTTTCAACGCTCCCTTCGCCCTGTGTCTTCTGCGGGAAATCCTTTTTACCCCACGCCTGTCTGGAAACGGCGACAGAGTTAAACAGCTCTGCACGCACTGCGCAAGTAATTTCTAGCATTGCGCTCGAGCATATAACAAACAACGAGTTAGGACGCCTACCTCGCCAAGATCGTCAAGTCGTGCCGCCAAGCAGCGGCACGAACGCGACCGGACCCAGCGACTGTTTTTCGATGCGCTGCTCGCGGCGCGTAAATCTGATGAGCTGCTGCTCGCCTTCCGGCCCGATCGGCACGATCAGACGTCCCCCGACTTTGAGTTGCTGGAGCAACGCCTCCGGCACAGTGAGCGGCGCGGCTGCGACGAGAATGCCATCGAAGGGCGCGTGTCCCTTCCATCCCAGAATGCCGTCGCCATAGCGGAAACGAACATTGCGCACGCCCAGATCTTTCAGACGAACTTTCGCGCGCGTGATCAGCGGCTCGACGCGCTCGATCGAATAGAGTTTGTCCACGAGCGGCGCAAGCACGGCGGTCTGATAACCGCAGCCCGTCCCCACTTCCAACACGTTGAAGAGCGGACCGCCCTCGAGCAGCGCCTCCGTCATGCGCGCCACGATGTAAGGCTGCGAGATCGTCTGGCCAAAGCCGATGGGAAGCGCAGTGTCTTCATACGCGCGGCTCGCCAGCGCTTCGTCCACGAAGATATGTCGCGGGAGATTTCTAATGCGGTCGAGCACGGCAAGATTCGTGATGCCCTGATCGCGCAGGCGCTGCACCAGACGATCGCGCGTGCGCGCCGACGTCATGCCAATGCCAATGAAGCGCGGATCACTCACTGGATGCCCTCCAGCCAACTCTCCACGACGGGAAGCGCCGCATGGCGCGTCAGATCAATCTGCAAAGGCGTCACCGAAACAAAGCCGTGAGTCACGGCATGAAAATCTGTACCTGGGCCTGCGTCCGCCTGCGCGCCCGAGGAGCCGATCCAGTACACCGGACGGCCACGCGGATCCGCCGCCTTGATGATCGGCTGCGAGCGATGCCGAAAGCCGAGGCGCGTCGTTTTGAATCCCTTCAACTGTTCGAACGGCACATCCGGCACATTGACGTTGAGGATCAGCGCGCGCTGCTCCAACGGCTTGCGCATGAGGTGCTCGACAAGCATGCGCGCCACGCGCGCGGCCGTCGTGAAATTTCGGGCGCTTTCGGGTTGCATGACCAGGGAAATGGCGATGGTGGGCAGCCCGAGAAAGCGCCCTTCGATCGCGGCGGCGACCGTGCCGGAATACAGCACATCGTCACCCAGGTTCGGCCCATCATTGACGCCGGAAACGACCATGTCGTATTCGTAGTCGAACAGTCCGGAGACCGCGAGATAGACACAATCCGTTGGCGTGCCCACCACGTAATACGTGCCGGGCTCCGCCTCGAAAGCACGCAGGGGAACATCGAGCGTCAGCGAATTGCTGGCCCCGCTGCGATTGCGGTCGGGCGCGACCACGGTGACCTCGGCGATCTCGGCCAGCGCTTCTTTCAGGCGCAGGATGCCGTCCGCGCGGTAACCATCGTCATTGCTGACCAGGATCTTCACGAAAGGGGCTTGGAGCTGTACGGTTTCAAGGCGGGCGAGAGTGTACCTATTGGGACGGCCCGGGTGGAGGTCACGTGAAGCGACCGCAGCTCGATCCGGAATCGATTGCCCTGTTTCGCGAAGCCATGCGGGATGTGACGCCGCTCGGCCGCGCGCCAACCGTTCCTGAGAAACGCCGTCTCTTCCGCCGCCCCAAGGTCGCTCGCGGCCGGGTCATCGAATACAGTCCCGCCGAAGTTGCCGTGGACCCTGTCGGTCAGGGCGACGCACTGTCGTATCGCCGGGATGGGGTACAGGACAGCGTGATGCGCCGGCTGCGACGCGGCCAGCAATACGTCGAAGCCGAGCTCGACCTGCATGGACTGACCGCGCTCGCCGCTGAGGAGTCGCTGCGGCAGTTCCTCTCGGAAGCCCTCGTGCATCGCCTGCGCTGTATCCGGGTCATTCATGGGAAAGGCCTGGGCTCGCCGAATCCGTGGCCTGTGCTGAAGAACACGGTTAACTCGTTCCTGCGACGAACGCCGGCGGTGATTGCTTATGTGTCCGCTCGACCTGAGGACGGAGGCACAGGTGCGGTGGTTGTGCTGTTGACGGCCGGTCGCCCGAAGAACCTCTGACGCGGCTTCACTTCTTCACGAACAGCGATCGCATGGTGTTCTGGGTCTCCTCGCTGAGCCAGTTGTCCGCGGCCTGCTGATAGAACGCTTCGTCCAGCGTATCGAAGAGGCTCCCCAGATCTGCCCGCGTCAGATCGCGGGTTTGTTTGAATACTTTGGAGGGCAGCTTGAGGAGCTCAGCGGCGTAGGCATGCGCGCGCGGGATGACGTCGGCCTGCGGCTGCAGCTCGTCAACGAGGTTGTATGTCTTCGCAGTCTCAGGATCTAACAGCGCGCCGCGTGTCATCAGCTCGCCCGCACGATAGTGACCGACCAGACGCGCGTAACCCGAGAGAATCAGCCTGCCAGGAAAGAGCCCCACGCTGACTTCGTTCAGACCGATCTTGAACGGACCCGTGGCCATCACGCGATAGTCGCCGAACATCACGAGCACCGCGCCTCCCGCCGGGCAGTGGCCGGTAATGGCAGAGACCACCGGAATCGGCGAGCGCGCGATCCTCTCCATCAGCCCGAAGAAGGCACGCCAGAAATCCCGGATGCCGGACGCGTCGAGTTTGAGCAAGGCACGCACGTCGAGGCCCGCGGAAAACATGTTGGGAGCGCCGGAAAGCACGATCGCGCCAGCGTCGGCAGCGACGGCTTCGTCGAGCGCCTTCGCGAGGGCCGCGACCAGCGTGGGGTCGAGCGCATTGACGGGCGGACGGTTGATCCGCAGCTCCCGAACGTTCGCGTTATCAACGATCTCGAGCATGGGTTTCCCCTTCTTCCTGCAGTTCGGCGTCGACGATTTCCTTCAGGACAGTCGTTGCGAAGCTGCCCCGAGTCAAGCGAAAACGGATGACGAGGTCAGTCGCGTTTTCGCGCTCCCAGGAGAGATCGCGCACCGCGAGGCGCAGGCTGCGACGTTCCTGTCGCATGCCTGCTTCGACGGTGAGCGCGCAGGGCCGCGCGTATCCTGCGGCGACCCGAGCTTCCAGATCGTTGATGCGACCGCCCGAAGCGAGTTCGCCGCTCCCCCACATGGGGCCGGTGGGATGCACGTCGAGACGCGCCAGTCGCTCGGTCATGCTCTCGTCCAGCGCTTCGACGGCAAAGATGCTGCCCTTCCCGTCCAGGTTGGCGACGTCGCCCGGTTCCAACTTATTCCATGTCTGTTCGCGCACGCGTTCGGCGAGCACGGCGTTGAAGATCACGCTGCGCGCGGCGGAGAGAATGAACGGACGTTCTTTCGGCTGCAGCGAGCGCAGGTCAGCGTCGATGCGGCCGAGATTGGCGCCGCCTCGGCCGAACCGTTGAGCGCCGAAGTAGTTCGGCACGCCGTGATCGCGGATCTGATTCAGCCGCGCAGTGAGTTGCGCGTCGTCACCCTCAGCGTCACGAATGCGGATGGAGAAGATGTTGGCGGCCAGCGCGCCGCGCGGCAGCTTGCGCGTGTGAGCGTGCGCTTCGAGGATTTCGAAATCCTGGCCGGTCATGCCGGTGAGTGATTCGCGGGATACCGCAGACGCGGGCAGCGAGAACCACTGCGTGGTCAGCGCACGCCGATCTTTGAGGCCAGCGAAACCGACATCGAATGGCTTGCACTGAACGATGCGTGCGAGCTCGCGCGCCACCCATTCTGTGTTGGCGTTTCGTTTGCGCACGCGTACGAGGACGTGTTGGCCTGCGCCCGCCGGATCGAAGCCGAGATCCTCCTCGACGACGAAGTCTTCCGGCTCCGCGCGCAGGCGGCCTTTGAGAACGGGTGCGTCGAACGCGCGCGTGGGGTGGAGCGCGCTTTGGGTCCACAACGGATCGGTCATTGTGTGTCGACTAACAGTACGACAGCGTGGGCGGCCAACCCCTCGGCGCGTCCCAGAAAGCCGAGCTTTTCCGTGGTGGTCGCCTTGATGTTGACATCGCGCGAGGTGACTTCGAGCATTTCGGCAAGCGCGGTGCGTATCTCGTCGCGATGGCGGGAGACTTTCGGCGCCTCGGCCATCACCGTGATATCGGCGTTGCCCACGCGCAGGTGAAGAGGTTTGAGCATGTCGAGGACGGCACGGACGAATTGACGGCTGTCGGCACCGCGCCAGCGCGGATCGTCATTGCGAAAGTGCTGGCCGATGTCGCCCAACGCGGCGGCGCCTAACAAAGCGTCACACAGGGCATGCAGCACGACGTCGCCATCTGAATGCGCGACGACGCCGCGCGAATAAGGAACGCGGATGCCTCCCAGCATCACGTGGTCACCGGGACCGAATGCGTGAACGTCGAATCCGGAGCCAATCCGCATGCTTGTTTATTCCTTCCGGGCGGCGAGGATGGCCTCGGCGAGCACGAGGTCGTCGCGCGAGGTGATCTTGATGTTGGATGCGGCGCCGGCAACGAGCACCGGCCGCTCGCCGAGCCACTCGATGGCCTGCGCTTCGTCGGTAGGTTGCCTGTGGGCGGCGGACGCCTGATGAAGCGCTTCGCGCAGCCGGCCGAAACGAAACATTTGCGGAGTGAGCGCGCGCCATAACCCTGCCCGCTCCACAGTGTGATCGACGATGGGCGGCGCGTTGGCCGAATCAACACTGTGAGCGCGCTTCAGCGTATCGGCGAGTGGGGTGGCGAGCAGGCCGCCAACGGGATGATCGGCCAACGTCTCAACGAGGCGATTCAGATCATGTGAGGTGAGGCACGGACGCGCGGCATCATGAACCAACACCCAATCCCCCAACGTCGCCCGAGAACTCAGGATATTCAGCGCATTGGAGACCGTCTGACAACGCTCAGCGCCACCCATGACCACCACGATGGGTGGCAAGGTATCGGCAATATTTCGCCAGTGGCGATCTTCATGCGACAGCGCCAGCAGAATGCCGGCGCAACGACTGTCGGCGAGAAAAGGCGCCAGCGCCCACTCGATCACCGTGCGACCGGCGAGCGGCGCGTACTGCTTGGGGATGGACTCGCCGAAACGGCGGCCGGCACCCGCGGCCGGCATGACGAGCCAATACTTCATGAGCCTGCCTCAGGGGGCGGCGGCGGTTCGGGTGCGCGAAGCCTCGCCGGGACCCGCCTGACGAGCCGGCACGACCTGATAAAACGTTTCATTGGAGGCGATCATACCGAGGTCGCTGCGGGCCCGTTCCTCGAGCGCGGCAGTGCCTTTCTTGAGATCGCGCACCTCGGCGGCAAGCTGCAGGTTACGCTCGCCGAGTTCGCTGTTGTCCGCAGCCTGTTTTTCCACGGCCGCCTGCAGGCGTGACAACTCTCGCACACCGTCATTGGAAAGCCATACGCGGTACTGGAGCAGCACCACGACAACCACCAACACACCGGCAAGCCATTTCATAAGCAGGAGCCTAACACAAGGCTTGGATTGCTCTAAGCCGCCCGGCGATTGAGGGCTTCCCCGCTTAAGCCACCTTCACCGGAAACGCATTCCGCCCGGCGTATCTGACCTTGCCGCCCAGCGCAGCTTCGATTCTCAGCAGCTGGTTGTACTTGGCAATACGATCCGAGCGGGACATCGAGCCCGTCTTGATCTGCGTGGCGGCGGTGGCGACGGCGATATCGGCGATCGTGCTGTCTTCGGTCTCACCAGACCGATGCGACACCACCGAGGCGTACCGGGCTTTATCCGCCATCTCGATGGCGGCCAGGGTCTCCGTCAGCGTGCCGATCTGGTTCGGCTTGATGAGGATCGCGTTGGCGATGCCCTTGTCGATGCCCTCTTGCAGAATCTTCGTGTTGGTGACGAAGAGATCGTCGCCCACCAGCTGAATCTTCTTGCCGAGAACGCGCGTGAGCTCCGCCCAGCCGTCCCAGTCGCCCTCGCTCATGCCGTCTTCGATCGTGAGAATCGGATAACGACCCGCAAGATCTGCCAGGTACTGGGCAAATTCATGCGACGAGAAGGAGCGCTTCTCCGCCTCCAGCTCATACTTGCCGTTCTTGAAAAACTCGGACGACGCCACGTCGAGGCCGAGATACACATCCTTGCCGGCCTGATAGCCCGCCTTCGCGATGGCCTGAAGAATCAGCTCCAGCGCCGCCGCGTTCGACTCGAGGTCTGGCGCGAAGCCGCCCTCGTCGCCCACGGCAGTGGAAAGCCCGCGCTCATTCAGCAACTTCTTCAGCGTGTGGAAAATCTCCGCGCCCGCGCGCAGCGCCTCACTGAAACTGGGCGCACCCACCGGCAGAATCATGAACTCCTGGATATCCAGGCTGTTGTTGGCGTGCGCGCCCCCGTTGATGATGTTCATCATCGGCACGGGCATCACCGGCTCACGCCCTTTCGCGAGGTACTGATACAGGCCCTGCTTCGAATCGATGGCCGCGGCATGCGCATTGGCAAGCGAGACGGCCAGCAGCGCGTTGGCGCCCAGCCGACCTTTCGTCTCCGTGCCGTCGAGCGCGATCATCTTGTCGTCGAGCGCTTTCTGATCTGACGCGTCCTGACCGACCAGCGCCTGCTTCAGCACCGTGTTGATATGTTTGACGGCATTGAGCACGCCCTTGCCGAGATAGCGGCCCTTGTCACCATCCCGCAGTTCAACCGCTTCGCGAGTACCCGTAGACGCACCCGACGGAACCGCCGCGCGGCCCAGCGCGCCGGACTCGAGGACCACATCGGCCTCGACGGTGGGGTTGCCCCGCGAATCAATAATCTCGCGGCCACGGATATCAGCGATGCGGGTCATAACAACGATTCCTCGAAAGGTTTTTTCTTCACGGCACGGTCCAGCTCAACGAGAGTCTCGAGCAACGGTTCCATGCGGTCGAGCGGCCACGCGTTCGGACCATCCGACAAGGCCTTCGCCGGATCAGGATGAGTTTCCATAAAGAGTCCGGCGATGCCGGCTGCCACCGCGGCACGCGCCAGCACGGGGACGAATTCGCGCTGTCCGCCCGACGCATCGCCCTTGCCTCCCGGTAACTGCACGGAATGGGTGGCGTCGAACACAACAGGACATCCGGTCTCACGCATCACTGACAGCGAGCGCATGTCAGACACCAGATTGTTGTAGCCGAACGTGAAACCCCGTTCGCACACCATGATGCCTTCATTGCCCGTGGAGCGCGCCTTGTCGACGACATTCTTCATTTCCCACGGCGACAGGAACTGGCCCTTCTTGATGTTGACGGGCTTGCCCTGACTCGAGACGTTCAGAATGAAGTTGGTTTGCCGGCAGAGAAACGCCGGCGTCTGCAACACATCAACGACTGATGCGACTTCCGCCATCGGCGTGTCTTCATGCACGTCGGTCAGCACGGGAACATTCAGCTTCGCGCGCACGTCCGCCAGAATCTTGAGGCCGCCCTCGATGCCCGGACCGCGATAGCTCTTCGCGGACGAGCGATTCGCCTTGTCGAACGACGCCTTGAAAATGAACGGTACGCCGAGCCGCGTGGTCAGCTCTTTCAGCCGACCGGCCACGTCCTGAACGAGGGTGGCGCTTTCAATGACGCACGGACCCGCGATGAGAAAGAATGGCCGGTCGATGCCGACCTCGATACCTATCAGCTTCATGCTGCGCCAACCGCCTGCTGCGGCAACTGGGTGGCGCGGAACGTGCGAGCCGCGCGGACGAAGCCCGTGAACAGCGAATGCCCGTCACGCGGATTGGACGTGAATTCCGGATGGAACTGCGTCGCCACGAACCAGGGATGACTCGGCATCTCGATGATCTCCACCAGTCCGTCGGCAGAGAATCCCGAAAACTTCAGGCCGGCCTGGCGGAAGCGGTCCAGATAATTATTGTTGAATTCATAGCGATGGCGATGACGCTCGAAGATCGAATCCTTGCCAAACACCTCGCGGGCCTGGGTGCCCGGGGAGAGATGCACTTCCTGTGAGCCGAGCCGCATGGTGCCTCCTTTGCTCGTGTTCTCGTCGCGCTGCTGCGCGCCGCGTTCTGCATCCTGCCATTCCGTGATCAGCGCGATGACGGGATGCGGGGTCGCCCGATTGAACTCGGTGCTGTTCGCATCCTGCAGGCCGAGTACGTGCCGGCCGTATTCGATGATCGCGATCTGCATGCCGAGACAGATGCCGAGATACGGAATGCGATTCTCGCGCGCATAGCGCACGGCCGCGATCTTGCCCTCGATGCCGCGCTCGCCGAAGCCGCCGGGCACGAGGATCGCGTCCATGCCCTTCAGGCAGTGCGTGCCGAGCTGCTCGATATCCGTCGACTCGATGTAGTGGATGTTGACGCGCGTGCGCGACTTCAAGCCACCATGGGTCAGCGCCTCGTTCAGCGAAATATAAGAATCGCGCACCTGCACGTACTTGCCGACCATGGCGATGTCGACCTGGCCGTCGGGGTTCGCTTTCGCGGCGACGACGTGACGCCACTCCGTCAGATCGGTGCTGGGCACCTCGAGACGCAGTTTCTCGACCACGATGTCGTCGAGCCCCTGTTCGTGCAACAGCATCGGGATCTTATAAATATCGTCCGCATCGACAGCCGAGAACACGGCACGCTCTTCCACGTTGGTGAACAGCGCGATCTTGCGACGATGCTCATCCGGCAACGGATGGCGCGTACGGCACAAGAGAATGTCAGGCTGGATGCCGATGCCGCGCAACTCCTTGACAGAGTGCTGCGTCGGCTTCGTCTTGATCTCATGCGAGCCGCCGACGACCGGCACCAGCGTGAGATGCATGAAGACGCAGTTGTTGCGACCGAGCTCCACGCCGAGCTGGCGAATCGCTTCGAGGAACGGCAGCGATTCGATATCGCCGACCGTGCCGCCGATCTCGACCATGCAGACATCCGAATCGGCGGCGCCGAGGTGGATGCTGCGCTTGATCTCATCGGTGATGTGCGGAATGACCTGCACGGTCGCACCGAGATAATCACCGCGACGTTCTTTCGCGATGACCCGCTCGTAAATGCGGCCTGTGGTGAAGTTGCTGTGCCGCCCGGTCGTCGTGCGCACGAAGCGCTCGTAGTGACCGAGGTCGAGATCAGCTTCGGTGCCGTCGTTGGTGACGAACACTTCACCATGCTGGAAGGGACTCATGGTGCCCGGATCCACATTGATATACGGATCGAGCTTGACCATGGCGACCTTGAGTCCGCGGGACTCGAGGATCGCGCCGAGCGATGCGGCGGCAATGCCTTTCCCCAAAGAGGAAACGACGCCGCCAGTGACGAATACAAATCGGGACATGAGGGATTTCCGTCGAGAGACGCACGCAAGAAGCTGCATGTGCGACGGGCGGGCAGGTTAGCAAATCGACGCTAACGCCGCCAGCAAAGTCGTGCTCGATGTTGGGAAGAAACCGTCGCCTGGATACTGGCGTCGAGCCACTCCTCGCCCGCCGCAAGCAACTTGTCTTCGTGAAAAACCAAAGGAATGCAGGATCTTACAGCGACCGGGAGGCGCGATTCCTGCAACAGGAACTTGAGCGTGCGCGTCGGGCCGCCGCGACGGGGACGCAGTCGCTCGCCGCCCCGTCGGGCGCGAATGCGGAGGGTCGCGGGCAGAAGGTCCAGGTCGAGCGGCCCGTCGGGTGCACGAACCAGCTCGAGGTGGCCCGCGTCACCGCTGAGACGATGCAAAGACTCCGTCTGCCAGCACCACGAAGTAAACACGGCCGACGAAGTATCGCTCGGCGCCGCGCGAGCCTTCGCCGGCTCGAGGAACAACACGTCGCGCGAGCGCTGCACCCGCATGCCGTTCCAATCCACGAAGGGATGCGAGTCGACGCGTGCATCGAGCAACGCATTGGCCATTTCGTTGAGGCGCTTCGTGTCGGGCGCACGAGCGCCGGATCGGGTGATCCAGAAACGCAGCGCGTTACGGCGGCGATCGATATTCAATGCGCGTAATGCTTTCGCCGACAGGCCAGCACCATCCGCAGCGCGCTCGACATCCTTGCGCGCGATCGCGTCGAGGAGACGCTGCGCTTCGGCCGCATGACGGGCACTGCGACTGACCGCATGTGCCGCACCCGGCCATCGCGCGCGAATCAAGGGCAGCACCTGATGGCGCAGATAATTGCGATCGAAACGGGGGTCCGTGTTGGTATCGTCGTCGACCCACGTCAGCTCCCGGGTTCGCGCCCAGCTTTCCAGTTCGTCACGCGAGCGCGATAACAGCGGCCTCACATGCAGGCCGCCGGCGAAGGCCGTGACTTCAGGCATTGCCGCGAGGCCCGCGAGGCCTGCTCCGCGCAAGAGTTGCAGAAAAACCGTTTCCAGCTGGTCGTCTTCGTGATGCGCGGTGAGCAACACTTCACCGGCGTCGAGATTGTGGGCAAGCAGGTCGTAACGCGCGACGCGCGCGGCGGCTTCAAGTGAAACGCCACCGCTCAGATCGATCTTCGCCGACAGCACGGTGAGCGGCACGCCAAGGCGCTTCGCGACGCGACGGCAATGGGCAGCCCACTTCGGTGCGTTGGGATGCAGGCCATGATTGATGTGAACCGCACGCACGCGTTTATAAGAAGTTGCCGCGACGAGCGCCGCGAGCAGCACCACGGAATCGAGGCCGCCGCTCAGCGCGACACAGTAACTCGCAGCGGCGCCAGACGCCCGGGCAGTGAGAGCGCCGCGGCGAACCTCGGCGGCAAACTCAGCATGCAGAGAGTTTTGTTGGGGGACGTCACCGGCCACCGGCAGCGCGGCAAGTCGCGCTGCCAACCAGTCCGGGGAGAATTTTTCAGATCGCGCCGACACACTCGCGGCGCACGCCTACTCCGAGGTCTCGGAATAAACGCCGAACGATCCGATCTTCGCCGCGCGCTGCGCACGCAGCACGTCGCGAGGCAGGGCCTCGAGCTCATCCAGATGTCGCAGGATGGCGGCTTTGAGGCTCACCGACACCGCGGCCGCATCCCGATGCGCGCCGCCCAGCGGCTCTTCGATCACTTCATCCACCAGACCGAGTTTCTGCAGACGCTCGGCGGTAAGACCCAGCGCTTCGGCGGCCAGCTCTTTCTTGTCAGAACTCTTCCACAGAATGGACGCGCAGCCTTCCGGCGAGATCACCGAATACACACTGTACTGGAGCATCAGCAGGCGATCGCACACGCCAATACCGAGCGCGCCACCGGACCCGCCCTCGCCCGTCACGACGGAAATGATCGGCACGCTGAGGACAGACATCTCGAACAGGTTGCGGGCAATCGCCTCGCTCTGGCCGCGCTCTTCGGCGCCCACGCCGGGATAAGCACCCTGCGTGTCGATAAACGTGACGAGCGGCAGCCCGAAGCGCTCCGCCTGGCGCATGAGGCGCAGGGCCTTGCGATAGCCCTCCGGCTTCGGCATGCCGTAATTCCGACGCACGCGCTCTTTGGTGTCCCGACCCTTCTGATGACCGATGACCATGATCGGCCGGTCTTCGATGCGCGCGAGGCCCCCGACGATCGCGAGGTCGTCCGAGAACATGCGATCGCCATGCATCTCGTGAAATTCACTGCAGATGGTGTTGACGTAATCCAGCGTGTACGGCCGATACGGATGCCGCGCGAGCTGCGTGATCTGCCACGGCGTCAGGTTCGAGAAGATGCTCGTCGTGAGCTGCCGGCTCTTCGCCTGCAGACGACTGATCTCGTCCTGAATATTCACCTCGGAATCGGAGGTGACGTGCTTGAGCTCCTCGATCTTGGCTTCGAGCTCTGCGATGGGCTGTTCGAAATCGAGGAAGGCTACGGCCATTCAGTACTACCGGGTCCAACGATGCTGCGCGAGGTTACGGGCGCGGCCCGCTGTCTGCAAGGCTCGGAAGCGGACCGGCTGTCCGGACGGGCCTGGGCGCTCCCGCATCAGAGCCGCGATACGCCGCCTGCCCCGTCGAATGCGACCCGCCGCCCGCTCCGTAAAGCACCTGCAGCCCGTCCCGCCCGACGATGCCCTCGAGCTGCTCGATGAGCTCGCGGGCGGGCCGCACGTTCCATTCGGCGCCCAGTTCCAGCAGGCCGGCCGCGCCGGAACCCTGATAACGGACGGTGATCGTGCAGTTGCCGGGCCGCCAGGGCGCCAGGATTTCCGCCAGCCGCCCGAACTGCGCCGCACCCGATCCATTCGCCGGCCACTTGAGCAGCAGCCGTCGCGCGAGCTGCTCGCGAACCTTGTCCAGCTCCGTGATCTTCTGGGCGGAAAGCCGCCACGCGTCGCTGAACTCATCGAAACGCAGCCGGCCTTCGATCTGCACCAGCGCGTCTTTCGCGATGAGATCGCGGTGCCGCTGAAACACCTCATCGAACAGGGTGACCTCCATGCGGCCGGTGCGATCGTCGACATTCAGGACGACACGCTGGCCGCGCTTCTTCACTTCATCGATGAGGCACGCGACAGTCACCATGCGCGCGGAGGCGAAGCTGCGTCCGGGACCCATGCCCGTCAGCGGCTTCTCGCTCACGAGATCGCCGATGCGATGGGTCGCGAAATGTTTGATGCCGGATTCGAAGCGCGAGATCGGGTGCCCGGTGAGATACAGGCCGAGCGTCTCGCGCTCGCCCTTGAGGCGTACGGCCTCACTCCACTCCTGCATTTCCGGCATGCGCATGGAGGGCGCGGCGCCCGGTTTATCCGCGGCCGCGAGGCCGAAGAGATCCACCTGCCCCGCCTCGCTCGCGCGGGAATTCTGATCGCCCAGCTGCATGGCGGCGGCGAGGCGATGCATGAGTGTGGCGCGGTTCGCGCCGAGCGTATCGAAGCTGCCGGAGCGGATCAGCGCTTCCAGCACCCGCCGGTTGACCTTCTGCAGATCGAGCCGGCGGCAGAGATCCTCGAGACTCGCATAAGGACCGTTCGCCTCGCGCTCGGCGATCAGCGCTTCGACCGCGCCCTGCCCGACACCCTTCACGGCGCCGAGTCCGTAGATGATCGTCCGGTCGTCGCCAACCGCGAACTCGTATCTCGAAGCGTTGACGTTCGGCGCCTTCACATCGAGGTTGAGGTCCTTGCACTCCATGATGAGCGTGACGACCTTGTCGGTGTGATCCATGTCAGCCGACAGCACGGCGGCCATGAACGCCGCCGGATAATGCGCCTTGAGATACGCCGTCTGATAAGTCAGAGCCGCATAAGCGGCCGAGTGAGACTTGTTGAAGCCGTAGCCGGCGAACTTCTCCATAAGGTCGAAAATGAACGCGGCCTGCTCGGCGCTGACGCCGCGGCTCGTCGAGCCTTCGACGAAGCCCGCGCGCTGCTTCGCCATTTCTTCCGCTTTCTTCTTGCCCATCGCGCGACGGAGCATGTCGGCGCCGCCGAGCGTGTAGCCCGCGAGCACCTGCGCGATCTGCATCACCTGCTCCTGATACAGGATGACGCCGTAAGTCGGCGCCAGCACCGGCTTCAGACTCGGATGCAGATAATCGATGGGCCCGTCGATCTCGCCATGCTTGCGGGCGATGAAGTCGTCCACCATGCCCGACTGCAACGGACCCGGCCGAAACAGCGCGACGAGCGCGATGATGTCTTCGAAGCAGTCCGGCTTCAGGCGGCGGATGAGATCTTTCATGCCGCGCGACTCGAGCTGGAAGACCGCGGTCGTCGAGCAGTCCTTGAAAAGCTGATACGTTTTCGCATCGCCCGACTGCAGGGCGTTGACGTCGAGCAGCGGCTGGCCGCGCTTCTCGCGCAGGCGATTGATGTTGATCATCGCGCGATCGATGATCGTGAGCGTGCGCAGGCCGAGGAAGTCGAACTTCACGAGGCCGGCGGCTTCGACGTCGTCCTTGTCAAACTGGGTGACCACGTTGCTGCCGGCATCGTCGCAATACAGCGGCGCGAAGTCCGTCAGTACGGAAGGCGCAATGACGACGCCACCCGCATGCATGCCGGCGTTGCGCGTCAGGCCCTCGAGCGACCGCGCGAGATCGATGAGATTCTTGATTTCCTCTTCAGTGTTGTAGAGGCGCTGCAGCTCGGGCTCTTTCTCGAGCGCGTCGTCGAGGGTGATGCCGAGCTCGAACGGAATCAGCTTCGCGATGCGATCAACGAAACCATAACTCATGCCGAGCACGCGGCCGACGTCACGCACGACAGCCTTCGCCGCCATGGTGCCGTACGTGATGATCTGCGAGACGCGCTCGCGACCATATTTGTGGCTGACGTATTCGATCACGCGATCGCGGCCTTCCATGCAGAAGTCGACGTCGAAGTCGGGCATGGAGACGCGTTCGGGATTCAGGAAGCGTTCGAACAGCAGGTCGTAATCGAGCGGGTCGAGATCCGTGATGCCGAGGCTGTACGCGACGAGCGAACCCGCGCCCGAGCCGCGCCCCGGACCCACCGGCACGCCGTTCTCGCGCGACCATCTGATGAAATCCGCCACGATGAGAAAGTAGCCGGCGAAGCCCATCTGACAAATGACGTTGAGCTCGATCTCGAGCCGTTCGCGGCGCTTCTCGATGCGCACCGGATCGGTCGTGCGCTCGAGACGTTTCGCGAGACCTCGCGCGGCCTCCTCACGAAGAAAGCCCGCCGTGTCATAGCCCGACGGCACTGGATATTCAGGGAGCCGCGCCTCACCGAGTTTGAGCACGAGACTGCAGCGCTTCGCGATCTCGACAGTGTTGGTCAGGGCCTCGGGCAAATCCGCGAACAGCTCTGCCATCTCCGCGGGCGAGCGCAGATATTGTTGCTGCGTGTAACGTCGCGGCCGGCCACGATCCGTCAGCAGCCAGCCTTCATGAATACAGACGCGCGCTTCGTGAGATTCGAAATCCTCAGGTTTGAGGAAGCGAACATCGTTGGTCGCGACGACAGGCACATTGCGTTTGCCCGCGAGGTCCACTGCCGCGGCGATATAACTCTCTTCATCGGGACGCCCGACCCGTTGCAGCTCGATGTAGAAGCGATCGCCGAACAGCGCCAGCCAGAAATCGAGCGTGCGATTGGCGTCGGCTTCCTTGCCATTACTCAGGCAGCGGCCGATATCACCTTCCGTCGCACCGGAAAGGCAGATGAGCCCATCGACGCATTCTGGCGTCAGCCAGCTGCGCTCGATCATCGGCACGCCTTTCTGCTGTCCATCGAGATACGCTCGCGTGACGAGACGGGTGATGTTGCCGTAACCCTTCTGACCCTGGCACAGAAACGTGACCCGCGACGGTGGCTGACGCTCGCCGCTTTCGCGCAGGAGCAGATCGACGCCGATGATCGGCTTGACACCCTTCGCCAGCGCCGCGCGATAGAACTTCACCATCGCGAACAGATTGTTCTGATCGTTGACAGCGACCGCCGGCATGCCCGCCTCGGCCACCGCTGCAACCAGCTCGTCGATGCGCACAACGCTATCGACGAGCGAATACTCGGTATGCAGCCGGAGATGGACGAAGCCTTGCGTCATCGGATGAAGTCTACCGCCTGCATCACCGGGCTGAACGATCGGCGATGCTGGGGCGACGGCGGTCGCACCCGCAAGGCCTCCAGATGCTGGGGTGTCCCGTAGCCCTTGTGAACCGCGAGGTGAAAGCCGGGATAGCAGGCGTCGAGGCGCTCCATCATCGCGTCCCGAAAGGTTTTCGCCAGGATCGACGCGGCGCTGATCGCCGCGACCGAGGCGTCCCCCTGGATGATCGCTTCGATCGTGCAGGTCATGCGCAGATCCGCGACGCGCGGCAGGGAATTGCCGTCGACCTGAACATGTGTCGGGCAGACCGGAAGCCGCAGCAGCGCGCGTCGCATGGCAAGGAACGTCGCGCCAAGAATATTCAGCGAGTCGATTTCCTCGCAATCGGACCATGCAACCGACCACGCCAGCGCCTTCGCGCGAATCTGCGGCGCAAGCTCGTTGCGGGCGTCGGCGGTGAGCTGCTTGGAATCGGCGAGTCCGCGGATGCGTCGGCGCGGATCGAGAATCACCGCAGCAGCGACAACCGGGCCCGCCAGCGGTCCGCGACCGGCTTCATCAACACCAGCGATACGACGCGTCACGCGCGCCCCTCACCGGGATAAACGCATTCGAGCACGGCGGCCGCCGCGCGATCCGCGCCACCGCGACGCAGCTGCTCATGAATGCGCAAGAACTCACTTTCCATTTCACCTGAATGCGCGCGATCGGTGAGCTCACGCAGCAGCGCGGCGCCCAGCGCAGCGGGTGTCACGTTCTCCTGAAAGAATTCCGGCACGAGCGGTCGGCCGGCCAGCAGATTGGGTTGCGAGAAGTACTGCACTTTGACGAGCCCGAAACGACGGAGGAGAAACGCCGTGAGTCCGCCCAATCGATAGGCGACGACCATCGGCCGCTTGCTCAGCAAAGTTTCCAGCGTCGCGGTGCCCGACGCAACGAGCACGACGTTTGCGGCGGCAAGTGCGCGCTGCGCCTGCCCGTCGAGCACTCTGATTGGCGGTGCACCGGGCGACGCGGCGATCTGTCGTTCGTACGCCTCGCGTACGCGTGGCGATGCAGTCGGTGTGACGAACTGAATTCCGGGTTCACGCGCGGCGATCCACGTCGCGGCGCCGATGAAGTCCGGACCGAGCCGCTCCACCTCCCCCATGCGACTGCCGGGCAACAGCGCAACGACCGTCGCGTCTGCGCTGATACCCAGCGAAGCGCGCGCACCCGCACGGTCGATCGTCAGCGGAATTTGATCTGCCAACGGATGACCGACGAATACCGCAGGCACGCCGTGAGCCGAGTAAAACTCCGTCTCGAACGGCAACAGGCACAGCACGAGATCGCACGCCTGGCCGATCGTCTTCACTCTGCCCTGCCGCCACGCCCAAACCTGCGGACTCACGTATTGAACTGTGCGCAAGCCTTGCTGCTTGAGACGCTGTGCGAGTCCAAGATTAAATTCAGGTGCGTCGATACCAACGAATACATCAGGACGCGCGGCTGTAAATCGCTGCACGAGTGACTTGCGCAACTTCAGCAGTCGCGGCAGATGTTGGAGAACTTCCGTCAGGCCCATGACCGCGAGCTCTTCAGCAGCCGCCCACGGCTCGCAGCCCGCCGCGATCATCTTGGGACCGGCGACGCCAAAGAATTCCGCATTGGGAATACGCGCACGCAACGCTGTAATCAGCGCTGCGCCAAGCGTGTCACCAGATGATTCACCCGCGACGATGCCAACGCGCAGCGCGCGCCCGGTGGCTGCGCTGACGTCGGCCACTCCGCTCATCGCACCAGGCTGCGGGTAGTCGTGCCGATGAAATCCACGAAAGGACGCAGCTCGGGCTGCGTGGCCGCAAGCGCCTCCAGCTGTTGCACGGCATCGGCCAGCTTGAGATCTGACCGGTACAAGACCTTGAACGCGTTGCGCAGATTGCGGATCTGCTCTGGCGTGAAGCCGCGACGCTTCAAGCCTTCCGAGTTCACCGAGTGCGGCTCGGCCGGCTGGCCCACCACCATCAGATAAGGCGGCACATCGCGCGTCACGGCCGTGTTGTTGGCGATGAATGCATGCGCGCCGATCTTGGAAAACTGATGCACGGACGCGAGCCCGCTCAGAATGACCCAGTCGCCGACCTGCACGTGGCCGCCAAGCGTCGCCACGTTGCTCATCACGATGTTGTTTCCCAACTGACAATCGTGGGCGACGTGCGTGTACGCCATGAAGAGATTGTCATTGCCGATGCGCGTGACGCCCTGATCGTGCGTCGTGCCGCGATTCATCGTGCAGAATTCGCGAAACACATTGCGGTCGCCGATCTCGAGCCGCGTCGGCTCACCCTTGTATTTCTTGTCCTGGGGCGCATCGCCGAGCGATGCGAACTGGAAGATCTTATTGTTGGCACCGATGCGTGTCGGGCCGTTGATGACCACGTGCGGCCCCACCACGGTGCCGGGCCCGATCTCGACCCCGGCGCCAATGACGGTGAAAGGGCCTACCGTGACATCACTTGCAAGTTTCGCCTGCGGCGAAACGACGGCTCGCGCGTCGATCACTTGCCAGTCTCCGGGGCCACCATCATTTCAGCGCCCGCGACTTCAGTGTCGCCGACGAAGGCGATGGTCGAGAACTTCCAGATGCCACGCATGCGGCGCTCGAGTTTCGCCGTCAGGATGAGTTGATCGCCCGGCTCGACCGGCTTGCGGAAGCGCGCCTTGTCGATGCCTACGAAATAGAACCGCGTGTTCTCATCCGGGACAACATTCGCAGTCGTGAACGCGAGATAGCCGCACGCCTGCGCCAGCGCTTCGAGAATGAGCACGCCGGGCATCACAGGGCGCCCGGGAAAATGCCCCGTAAAGAACTGCTCGTTGTACGTCACGTTCTTGATCGCGCGGATGCTCTCGCCGGAGCGGCATTCCAACACGCGGTCAACGAGGAGAAAGGGATAGCGATGTGGCAGCAGCCTGAGAACTGCATTGATGTCGTGTTCTGTAGATTCAGTCATCGTTGTCATCCGGCTTCTTCTTGAGGTCGCGGCGGCGGAAGCGCGCCACCAGTCTCCGCCACCTGGCGGCTTCCATTGCGGGGAAGGCGCCGGAGTATACCCCCGGCTTCGTAATGGAATGACTCACCATGCTCAAACCTGTAACAACGACGTCGTCGCAGATAGACAGGTGTCCCACGATGCCGACAGCGCCTGCGATCATGCAGCGCTTGCCGATAACAGTGCTGCCGGAAACGCCAACGCACGCCGCCATCGCCGTATGCGCGCCGATGCGCACGTTGTGGCCGATCTGAATCTGGTTGTCGAGCTTCACGCCCTCTTCGAGGATCGTGTCCGCGATGGCGCCCCGGTCGATCGTGGTGTTGGCGCCGATCTCACAGTCCGCACCCACGCGCACCGAGCCGACCTGCGGGACTTTCAGCCACCCGCCCCGCTCTCTGGCGAAGCCGAATCCGTCGCCGCCGATGACAGCGCCAGGTTGCACCAACACGCGCGCGTCGAGCTGCACGCCACGACATAACGTGACGCGACCAACGAGTCGCACGTCTTCACCCAGAACAACGTCCTGCTCGACGATGCACTGAGGGCCGACATACGTACGCGGACCAATGACGGCTCGCGCCCCAACGAAAGCCAGTGGGCCAATGTGAGCTGTTGGATCTACGCGTGCATCGGCCGCAACGACCGCAGACGGATGAACACCCGCTGGTGCGACAGGAAGGGGATACAACACCGCCGCGATGCGCGCATAGGTTGCGTGCGGATTCGCGGCGATGAGCACCGGCACGGGACACTCCGTCGCCGCTGCGTTATCCAGTACAACAACGCCCGCACGAGTGTCGGCAAGCTGCCTGCGATACTTGGGATCCGCGACGAAGGAAACGGCCGTTGGCCCCGCTTCCAGCAACGTGGCGACGGAGTCGACACGAATATCAGGATCGCCGCGGAGCTCGCAGCCAAACCGAACGGCGAGCTCCGCCAGCGAAACTGACATGCCCGAAGTGCTTCCGGTGACGGGTTACTTGCCTTGCGGCTTGGGCGCAGCGCCGCCTACGGGGCGGGTCTGCAACGCAGTGAGCACGGCAGCCGTGACATCGACAGTCGGCGTGGCGTAGATCACCCCGTCGGCAACGATGAGATCGAAGTTTTGCGCCTTGGCAAAGGTGCGCACTTCCTCGATGAGCGTGCGCTGGAGGCGCGACATCTCTTCGTTGCGCTTGGCATTGAAGTCGTCCTGCACTTCGCTCTGCTTGCGCTGCAGATCGCGATACGCGTCGCGCAGCTCTTTCTCGGAGCGCGTGCGCTGATCCTGCGACATGGTGGCAGCGTCTTTCTGCAACTTCTCTTCGCGAGTCTTCAGAGTCTGCTGCTGCGTCTGCAGCTCACGCTGCTTCGGCGTGAATTCGGTGCGGATCGTCTCCAGAGCCGCCTTCGCCTGCGGTGACTCCTCGACGAGCCGGCCGTAGTCGACATAACCAATCTTGATCTCAGCAGCCGCCGGCAACGCCGCGACCAACAGGACCGCCGCAAGACCCCACATCCTGGAACCGGAGATCATCGTACTGAATGCGCCCTTCACGGAATATCCACCTCGTTGTTGCTAGAAAGCCTGGCCAATGGAGAACTGGAAGCGCTCTTCCTCGTCTTCCCACCGGACCGCGTCAGCTTCGTTCGCATTGAGCGGGAAAGCATAACTGAACCGGAACAAACCCAGTGGGGCCAGCCACTGGACGGCAAGGCCGGCCGAGTGTTTCAACTCATCATAAGCGAAATCGTAGTCGACCGGCGTTGTGCCGTCCCGCCCGAGGAAGTTGACGTGCCCGGTGGAGAAGACGTTGCCGATATCGTAGAACGCCGACAGACGGGCGCTCGTCCGCCACTTGTCGGGCAGCGGCAGGATCAGCTCCGTACGGCCGACGACCTTGAGATTGCCGCCATAGGGATTGCCGAAGTTGTCCTTCGGGCCCAGCCGGCTCTCGCGATAACCGCGAACCGAGTCGGGGCCGCCGACATAGAACTGACGGAACGGCGGCAGCGCCGTCGTTTCGCCGAAATCCATGCCGTAGCCCACCTCCGCGTTGAAGGCCAGAGCGAAGCGGCCGAAGAGCGGGACATATTGCAGATATTCGTAGTTGGCCACCCAGTACTCGACCTCGCTGCCGGGCACGGTGGACGACAGCGACACCGTGTGCCGTGCGCCGCGATCCGCGAAGAGCGAGCGGTTGCGGGAATCGAAGCTCCAGCCAACGTTGAGCTCGGCGGCCTGAAACTTCGTGCCGTAGAAGGTGTAGCTCGTCTGCGTGTACTCATCGAAGCCCACACGCGTGAACGGGTCGCCGTTGTTACGCACCCAGTCGGTCGCCTGCACGGCGCTGCCCAACGCGCTCGTCAACAACTGCGCGCGCTGGAGCGAGGCGCCGAAGCGGAACGTCTGGTACTCCGTGATCGGATAGCCGAAGTCCACACCCGCCGTGATCGTCTCGGAGGAAAAATCAGATGACGCCGACACGAACTGCGTGATGTCGCGGTAGGTGAGCGAGAGCGTGCGCTGCAGACCATCCACCGTCGTATAAGGATCGGTGTGGGCCAGGCTGTACACCTTGCTGTAGCGGCCGGAGTTCAGCTCGATGGCCACGCGTTCGCCCGTGCCCATGAAGTTGGAATCGGCATAACTGCCGTTGAGGATGAAGCTCTGCGACTCGGAGTAGCCGATGCCGCCACCCAGCTGCGCCGACGGGCCCTCCTCCACTTCGAAGTTCACGTCGATGAGATCGCTGGTGCCCGTGACGGGCTCCGTCTCGAACTTCACTTCCTTCACATACGGCAGGCGCTGCACACGCTGCTTCGAGCGCTCCACCGCCACATTCGACAGCCAGCCGCCTTCGAGCTGGCGCATCTCGCGCCTCAGCACTTCGTCGTTGATCTTGTTGGCACCGATGAAGTTGATATTGCGCACATACACGCGATTGCCCGGATCGACGAAGAAAGTCAGCGAGACTTCATGCTTCGCATTGTCAGGTGTTGGCACCGGATCGACCTTGGCGAACGCGTAGCCATCGGCGCCCAGGCGATTCTGGATCAGCTCCTGCGTGGAGGTGATCATCTTGCGATTGAAAGTATCGCCCGGCTGCACCAGCAGGAATTTGCGCAACTCGGCTTCCGGCACGACGAAGTTGCCGGCCATCTTCACTTCGGAGAGTTTGAAGACCTCGCCTTCATCCAGGTTCACCGTGATGAAGATGTCGTCTTTCTCAGGCGCGATGGCGACCTGAGTGGAGTCGATCTGAAAATTCGCGTAACCGCGGTCCATGTAGAACGATCTGAGTTTCTCCAGATCGCCCTGCAGGGATTCACGCGAGTAGCGGTCGTTCTGCTTGTACCAGGAGAGCCAGTTGGGCGTCTTCAACTCGAAGTCTTCGAGCACCGCCTTGTCGCGATACTGGTCGTTGCCGACGAGATTGATCTGGCGGATCTTCGCGCGCTTGCCTTCCTTGACCTCGATCTTGATCTTTACCCGGTTGCCGGATTCTTCCTCGACGTCGGCATCGATCTGCACGCCGTACTTGCCGCGGCTGAAGTACTGATCGGTGAGGAACTGTTTGACGTCTTCGAGCACCGAGCGATCGAATGTCTTACCGGTCGCAAGGCCCACGTTGCGCAGCGACTTCTGCAGGTCCTCCGTCTTGATGTCCTTGTTGCCCGTGATCTCGAAACTCTCGATCGACGGACGCTCGAGCACCACGACCACGAGCACGTTGCCATCACGGCGCAACTGTACGTCACGGAAAAAGCCCGTCGCATACAACGCGCGGATTGCCTCGCGCAGTCGTGTGGGACTCAGCTCGTCACCAATATTCACCGGCAGGTAGTTGTACACCGTGCCTTCGGAGACACGCTGCAACCCCTCGACTTTGATGTCGCCGACGGTGAAATAGTCCCGATTGGAGTCCGCTTCCTGCGAATAAATCGCTGTTGAACAGGTCAACAGGGCAAGCGAAGCCAATGCGGCGTGACGCTTCATTCTGTGGGCCACCGATCCTGTCAGTTAAACTGGCGTGCAATGTCATTGAACAGCGCGACGCTCATCAGCAGGATGAGGAGCGCGATGCCGACCTGCTGGCCGAACACCTGAGCGCGATCCGAGAGCGGACTTCCCTTCAGCCATTCCGCGAGCTGAAAAACGATCTGCCCCCCATCGAGGATGGGAATGGGCAGCAGGTTGAGGAAACCCAGCGACAGCGAAATGAGCACGAGGAAACTTAAAAAAGGCGCGACGCCGGCGTCAGCCGACTCGCCTGCGAATTCGGCAATCGACAGCGGCCCGCTCAGATTCTTGAGCGACACGTGCCCGGTGATCATTCGCCAGAACAGGCGCGCCTGTAGCACCGTCATGTCCCACGCTTCCACGGAGGCATGACCGAAGGCAGCCACGGGCGAGAGTTCGGTATGCGCGAGCATCGACTCGGGATAAGGACCGCCCGCCCCCATGCTGACATTGATGCGGCCGACCTGCTTGCCGTCGACATCGGTCGCAACGGGAACGACCACAGCACTCTGCTCTGAGTTACCGCGGCGATAACGCACCGCGATTTCCTGGCCCGCCGCTTCGCCGATGAGCTGGGCAACATCGCTGACATTGGAAATCAGCTTGCCGCCGACCGCGACGATCTGATCTCCGGCCTTGAGGCCCGCGCGACCCGCCGGACCATCCGCGGTCACCTGCGCGAGCACGACCGGATGCCAGAACTGAAATCCGAGACCCTGGAACAGCAGCGACGGCTCGGTGAGGCGACGCCGCTCTTCCGAGCTGCTGACCGTCAGCGTCGCGTTGCGCGGGCTGCCCTCGCGGCTCTGAACTTTCAGACTCGCGCTGCCGTCACTGCTCATGGAATCCAGCAGGCCAAACACGACATCGCGCTGGCTGCGGGCAGGCTGCTCATTGATGGTCAGAATCTGATCACCGGGATGCAGGCCCGCGCGGGCCGCCACGGAGTCAGGCGTAACTGCGCCCACGACAGCGCGCACTTCGGTGACACCGCTTGCCCAGAACATTCCCCACAACACGATGATGGCGAATGCGATGTTGAACATTGGCCCCGCGAGCAGCACGGCGATGCGTTGCCATGGCGGACGGCGCGTGAAAGAACGCTCCAGATCCTCCGGCGGCACCGGGCCCTCGCGCTCGTCGAGCATCTTCACGTAGCCGCCGAGCGGAATGGCGGCGATGACGTACTCCGTGTGATCCGGTCCCCTGCCCACTTTCTTGAGCAGCGGTCGACCGAAACCGACAGAGAATCGCAGCACCTTGAAACCGAGCCGCCGCGCGACCCAGAAGTGACCGAATTCGTGCACCGTGACCAGCAGGCTCACAGCCACGATGAACCAAAGCGCGTACCAGATGATATTCATGCGTGAGCACTCCGCGTGCGGGCGCGAAGCGCCGGCAACCGTTCGAAAGCCAGACGCCGGGCTTCGGCATCTGCCGCGAGCACATCGTCGAGACCGCGAATCTCCCCGCCTTGCATGCTGGAGATCACGGCTTCAATGACCGAGGCGATCTGCGTAAAGTTCAATTGCCGCTCCAGAAAGGCCTGCACGGCCACTTCATTGGCGGCATTCAGTATTGCCGGCGCGAGGCCTCCGGCGCGGGCCGCAGCTTGCGCGAGCGCAAGACAGCGGAACCTGTTCGTATCCGGCGCACAGAACTCGAGCCGCGCCGTTCGCACGAGATCGAGGAATTCCACACCTGAGGAAATGCGCTCCGGCCAGGCCAATGCGTGCGCGATGGGCGTCCGCATGTCTGGCGATCCTAACTGCGCGAGCACCGAGCCGTCGATGTATTCGACGAGCGAGTGCACGATGCTCTGGCGATGCACGACGACTTCCACCTGCTCGGGCGGCAGTCCGAACAACAGACAGGCCTCGATCAGCTCGAGGCCTTTATTCATCAGCGTGGCGGAATCCACGGAGATTTTGCGGCCCATCACCCAGTTGGGATGCGCGCAAGCCTGTTCGGGCGTGGCCTCGGCAACGGCTTCTTCGGACCAGTCCAGGAACGGTCCGCCGGACGCTGTCAGCAGCACACGCCGCACGCCGACAGCAGGCACGCCAGGTTGTGCCTGTGCAGGCCAACACTGAAAGATCGCGTTGTGCTCGCTGTCGATAGGCAACAGCGTTGCTCCGCCTCGACGCACAGCCGCCATCAACAGCGGGCCGGCCATCACGAGAGATTCTTTGTTAGCTAGCAGCAGGCGTTTGCCCGCTTCCGCCGCGGCAAATGTCGAGCGCAGGCCCGCCGCGCCTACGATTGCGGCCATCACATAGTTAACTTCGGGCAAGGAGGCGATTTCTACGAGAGCGTTCTCACCTGCCAACACCCTGGCCGTCACGCCACTGCCTGCGAGACGCTGCATGAGTTCGCGAGCGGCGCTCTCATCCGCCATCGCAACGTAGTCGGGACGATATTGCAGCACCTGCTGGGCAAGCTTCGCTGCGTTGCGATTCGCGCCGAGCGCCACGACGCGGAACCGATCTGGATGCCGCGCGATGACATCGAGCGTGCTCTCGCCGATCGAGCCGGTCGAGCCGAGCACGGAAACGCCAATCACGGTGCGACTCCGAGAGCAATCAATCCGCAGAACAGGAGGGGCGCCGCGGCTGTCACGCTGTCGATACGATCCATCACGCCACCATGACCGGGAAACAGCTTGCCGCTGTCCTTCACACCGGCGAAGCGCTTCAACAGGCTTTCCGTGAGATCGCCCACGATGGAGAACGCGACCACGATGATGCATAACGGAAGAAAGGCGAGCACCGGAATGCTGAACCACGCGCTGCCGCCCACCGCGACAAACACGCTCAGCAACACGCCACCCAAGGCGCCTTCCCATGTCTTGCCGGGTGAAACATTAGGTGCGAGCTTGTGGCGACCGAAGCGACGGCCCGCGAAGTAAGCGCCTACATCGGCTGCCCACACAAGCACGAGCGCAAACAGAATCCACTCCGCGCCCTGCGTCATGTCGAGCCGCATGCGGATGAGCGCAGTCCACGCCGGCACGAGCGCAAGGATGCCGGCAAATGCAGCGGTCCACGGCGTAGCGCGATGAGGTGCGAAGATGATCCACGCGAGCGCGCCGATCCACCACAGCAGCGCAATGCTCAGCAGCAGCGTGCGGCCGGAGCTGCTTCCGGAAATATTCCAGGTGATCGGCAGCAACGCAGCGATCACCAACACGTACAAAATACGAATCCACGTGCCAGGGGCGCGCAGAAAAGCAGACCACTCCCATGCGCCGGCCAACACCATGAGGGTGACCGCCACAACAGTCGCCACGGGCGGCAGCAACAGAATGACGCCCACCAACACCGCGATGAGAATCACCGCGGTCGCGATGCGCTTCTTGAGCATGTCGCTGATCACTTGGACATCTGCTCGCCGGTGAGACCGAAGCGGCGCCCGCGTTTCGCGAAGGCGTCGAACGCGGCTTCCAGCTCGGCGACATCGAAGTCAGGCCAGAACTTGTCGCTGAAGTACAGCTCGGTGTACGCGAGATCCCAGATCAGGAAGTTGCTGATGCGGTGCTCGCCACTCGTGCGGATGAACAGATCGGGCTCAGGCAGACCCGCGAGTGCCGTCGCGCTCGCAAAGCGGGCCTCGTCGATCTGCTCGGGACGCAGTGCTCCGACTAAACATTGTTTAGCAAGTTCTTGAGTTGCTTGCACAATATCCCAGCGCCCCCCATAGCTTACGGCCACTTGCAGCTGCAGGCCCCTGTTGGCCGCAGTCTGCTCTTCCGCTCCCGCGATGCGCGCCTGCAAGCGCACCGAGAGAGCCTTGCGATCCCCGATGATTCGCAGACGGACGCCGTTCTGGTTCAGCTCCGCGATCTCTTTCTCGAGCGCGTCGAAGAACAGACCCATCAGCGTAACCACTTCTTCCTGCGGGCGTTTCCAGTTCTCGCTGGAGAACGCGAACACCGTCAATGCTTCGACGCCGCGCCTGGCGCATTCCTGTATGGCCATGCGCACGGGCGCGACGCCAGCCTTGTGGCCTGCCGTACGCGGCAGCCCGCGAGCCGCAGCCCAGCGGCCATTGCCATCCATCACGATCGCGACATGTCGGGGCGGGGTCATCGGCGCGCCCTCCGGCGAAACTGCATGCCGGCTCAGACTTGCATGATCTCTTTTTCTTTGGCGACGAGAAGCTGTTCGATGTCCGCCACGTGTTTATCCGTCAGCTTCTGGATCTCGACTTCGCCGCGCTTTTCTTCGTCCTGGGAAATCAGCTTTTCCTTCAGGGCATCCTTGATATCCGTCATCACGTCACGGCGCACGTTGCGCACAGCGACGCGGGCGTTCTCGCCTTCCTGACGCATGACTTTAGTCAGGTCGCGGCGGCGCTCTTCGGTGAGCGGCGGCATCGGAATACGGATCACCGCACCCGCCGTCATCGGATTCAGACCCAGATCGGACTTGTGGATCGCTTTCTCAATGGCCTGCACCATCGTCTTGTCCCACGGCGAAACGACGAGCGTGCGCCCGTCCTCGACGCTGATATTCGCAACCTGCGACAGCGGCGACTCCGTCCCGTAGAAATCCACTTTCAGATGATCGACCAGACTCGGATGCGCCCGACCCGTGCGCAGCTTCTTCAGATCGGCCTGAAAAGTCTGCACGCACTTCGCCATGCGGACCGTGGCGTCTTTCTTGATGTCATCCAGCATCGTTCACTCCTCATTCGACCGTGACGACCGTGCCGACATCCTCGCCGCGCACGATCCGGGTCAAATCCCCTGAATTGTTGAGATTGAAGACGCGCAAAGGCAAGCGGTTGTCGCGACACATGACGATCGCCGTGGCGTCCATGACGTTCAGCCGGTCGGTGAGGACGCGATCGAACGTCAGCGATTTGTAGCGGGTCGCGGCCGGATTCTTCATCGGATCGTCCGAATAAACGCCGTCGACCTTCGTGGCTTTCAGGAGGATGTCCGCCTGAATTTCGATGGCGCGCAACGACGCAGCGGTGTCCGTGGTGAAGAACGGATTGCCCGTCCCCGCGGCAAACACTACCACGCGCCCCTTTTCGAGGTGGCGCACGGCGCGGCGACGGATGTAATCCTCGCAAACCTGATTGATCCGGATCGCCGACATGACGCGCGCGTGCAGCCCGATGGCTTCGAGCGCGTCCTGTATGGCGATGGCGTTCATGACTGTGGCCAGCATGCCCATGTGATCGGCAGTCACGCGATCCATGCCAGCACGCGCGAGGCCCGCGCCACGAAAGATATTGCCGCCGCCGATGACGACCGCAATCTGCACGCCCATGCCGGCGATATCCTGAATTTCTCCCGCGATCCGTTTCAGGATCGCCGGATCGATGCCGTAATCACTCTGCCCCAGCAGCGCCTCGCCGGACAGCTTGACGAGGATGCGTGAATACTTGGCGTCGGATTGGCTGCTCATCGACCGTCACCTCTCCGCGGCGGACGGATGCGCCGCTCATATGAAGAAAACCCCGCCGGAGCGGGGTTCTCAGTTTCGCTGTGAAGCTTCAATGGCGGACAGTACCGCCGGAGCTGGCCTTGACCTGGGCCATGACCTCCCCGACGAAATCGTCCTGCTTCTTCTCGATGCCGGCGCCGACCTCGAAACGCTCGTACGCCGTGATCGTCGCCTTCGCGGCCTTCAGCAGCTTCTCGATCGTCTGGTCCGGATCCTTCACGAAAGGCTGGCCCATGAGGGTCAGCTCGCCGAGCGACTTGCGCAGCCGGCCTTCGACCATCTTCGCCACGATCTCGGGCGACTTGCCTTCGGCGGCCGCCTGCTCGCTCAGAATCTCACGCTCTTTCGCCATGACATCCGCGGGGACGTCATTGATCGACAGGAACTTCGGATTGCTCGCCGCAACGTGCATCGCCAGATCGTGCGCGAGAGCGGCATCGCCACCCTCGACCGCCACGAGCGCAGCGATGCGCGTGCCGTGAACGTAGCCACCCAGGTGGCCCGTGGCCGACAACACAACCTGACGGCGAACACCGATGTTCTCGCCAATCTTCGCGATCAGCGTACGACGACGCTCATCAACAGTGCCGCCGTTTTCCAGCGGTGTGTTGAGCAGCGCTTCCAGCGAGGCGGGACGCGTTTGCAGCGCCACGCTAACAACCTGCTGCGCGAAACCCCGGAAGTCCTGCTCGCGAGCCACAAAGTCTGTCTCGCAATTGACCTCCACCATCGCGCCTGACTTGCCGTCAGCCGATTTCTCGATGACGACAACGCCTTCGGCGGCGATGCGGGTGGCCTTCTTGTCAGCCTTCGCGAGACCCTGCTTGCGCATGAGCTCCGCGGCGGCGTCGAGATTACCCTGGGTTTCCACCAGGGCTTTCTTGCATTCCATCATCCCCGCGCCGGTGCGCTCGCGGAGCTGCTTCACTGCATCTGCGGTGATAGTCATTCCAAATCCTCCAGATCAGGGCGCGGCAACGCCTTCAGGGGCGTCGGCGCCGCCAACGACTACATCGTCGGCATCGTCCAGATCCTCATCGGCGTCATCCACAACAGCGCCGATGGGCGCCTTGATGCCAGCGACAGGGCGACGACGTGCGGGCTGCTTCTTGCCGCGAACGACCGCCGGAGCGGGACGCGGACGGCCGCCGCGCGCATTCTTCTTGCGCGGGTTGCCGGCTTCGTCGAGCTCGACGAACTCATCTTCACCCGAGGCCAGCGCCGGCACGGACGCCTTGCCTTCGAGCACGGCATCAGCGATGCCGCCCGCATACAACTGAATGGCGCGCATGGCGTCATCGTTGCCCGGCACGACGAAGTCGACACCGTCGGGCGTGCAGTTGGTATCCACCACCGCGGCGACCGGAATGCCGAGCTTCTTCGCTTCGTGAATGGCGATCTTCTCGTGGCCGACATCGATGACGAACAGGGCGTCCGGCAGGGACTCCATGTTCTTGATGCCACCGAGGCTTCTCTCGAGCTTGATCATTTCACGGCGCAGCTGGGTGGCTTCCTTCTTGCCGCGCTTGTCGAGCGCGCCGGAAACCTGCAGCTCCGTGATTTCCGCCAGTCGCTTGATCGACTGCCGGATGGTCTTGAAATTGGTGAGCATGCCACCCAGCCAACGCTGGTTCACGAAAGGCATACCGCAACGTGCGGCTTCTTTCTGCACGGCTTCACGCGCGGAGCGCTTGGTGCCGACAAAGAGAACCGTGCCGCCGTCGGAAACGAGGTTCTTTACGAAGGTCGCGGCCTCTGTGTAGAGGGGCTGCGTCTTCTCGAGGTTGATGATGTGGATCTTGTTACGTTCACCAAAGATGTACTGAGCCATCTTGGGGTTCCAGAAGCGGGTCTGGTGTCCGAAATGAACACCCGCTTCCAGCATCTGTCGCATTGACACGCCGGGCATGAAAGACTCCTGTTTGGGTTGGGCCTCCGCGTACCCCGACCAGCCATCCCGGTTCGAGGGTCGATCCGTGGATCAAACCGTGAACGAGAACACCCAGCTGCTCGGATATTGGTACGCGTGTGGGGTTGCGTTGCCAAAAAAGGCCGCGCTTTATACCATGAAGATCCCGTCCGAACAATGCCTTACGTGAGCCTCAACTCAGGCCACACTACGACTATGCACATCACCATCAAGACGCTCGAAGAGCAGCAGAAAATGCGGATCGCCTGTCGCCTTGCGGCGGAGGTCCTGGACATGATCGGCGAGCACGTCGTTCCCGGCGTGACCACCGACGAGCTCGACCGTATCTGTTACGACCATATCGTTAACAAACAACAGGCTATCCCGGCCAATGTGAACTACCGGGGGTATCCGAAGACCCTGTGTACGTCGGTGAACGACGTCGTCTGTCACGGCATTCCTAATGACAAGCGCCTCAAGAACGGCGACATCGTCAATATCGACGTCACCGTCATCAAGGAAGGCTTTCACGGCGACACGAGCCGCATGTACATCGTGGGCAAGGCCCCGCCCCACGCCCATCGCATCAGCGAGAGCTGTCACGAGGCCATGTGGCGCGGCATCGAAGTCGTGCGGCCGGGCGCCCGGCTCGGCGACATCGGCCACGCGATCCAGAAATATGCGGAAGGCGAAAACTATTCCGTCGTGCGTGAATACTGCGGTCACGGTATCGGCCGCGTGTATCACGAGGATCCGCAGGTGCTTCACTACGGCGAGCCCGGCACGGGCGAGGAGCTGCGCAGTGGCATGACCTTCACCATCGAACCGATGGTGAACGCCGGCAAGCGGCATGTCCGCCTGCTACCTGACGGCTGGACGGTCGTGACCAAAGATCATTCTCTGTCGGCACAGTGGGAGCACACGATTCTGGTCACTCACAGCGGTTACGAAGTGTTGACGATGGGGTCGCGCGGGCGACACTGAGTCGTCCACGCACTCATGGTCATGTCAGCCGGGGATCCGGACCTACTCGAAGAAAATCTTCAGCCTGTCACGGTGACGACGCCCTGGCCTCTGCTCGCGCGCATGCCGGCCCTGCTGGCGGATGCGCACGGCTCACCGCAGGCCTATCAGGAACTGCTGCGCCAGGCGCACGACGAACTCAAGAACCGCTTCCTCGCCGAAGAGCCCGTCGAAGATCTCGTTCACGCGCGCGCCAAGCTCATCGACACAGTGTTGGTGGCGGCATGGCGCTCGCAACCTGATACGGATGCCGCGCCGTGGGCGCTCGTCGCAGCGGGCGGCTATGGACGAGGCGAGCTGCACCCGTGCTCTGACATCGACCTGTTGCTGTTAGTCCCGGAACCTCTCGACGGCGAGGGACGCGGACGCGTCGAGAAACTCATCGCGTTCTTCTGGGACATCGGCCTCGAAGTCGGACACAGCGTGCGCACGGTCAGCGAATGCGTGCAGGAAAGCGCCGCCGACGTGAGCGTGATGACCACGTTGCTCGAGGCGCGGCTTCTCGCGGGCGACCCGACACTGTTCGAAGAAATGCGCACGGCGATCGGCGCGGAACATATCTGGCCCGTCAAGGAATTCTTCGAAGCAAAGGTGCGCGAGCAGGCGGAACGCCATCTCAAGGCGAACGACACGGCTTATAACCTCGAACCCAACGTGAAGACGGGCCCGGGCGGCCTGCGTGATATTCAGACGATCGCCTGGGTTGCCAAGCGGCACTTCGGCGCGGACACGCTGGATGGCCTGGCCACGCGCGGCTTTCTCTCTGTCGCTGAGCTGCGGCGTCTCAAACAGGCGCAGGCCTTTCTCTGGAAGGTGCGCTTCGGCCTGCACATTCTGACGGGACGACGTGAAGACCGGCTGCTGTTCGATCACCAGATCCGGCTCGCGAAAACCTTCGGTTATGAGGATGCGTCTTACACCCTCGCCGTCGAGCAGTTGATGCAGCGGTATTACCGCACGGTGATGGATGTCAGCCTGCTCAACGAGCTGCTGCTGCAGCTGTTTCGCGAAGCGATCCTGAGCGAAAGCGAGCCGCCGCGACCCCTGAACGCGCGCTTCCAGGTGCGCAACGGCTCCCTGGAGGCTGTGAGCGAAGACGTCTTCGCGCGCACGCCGTCGGCGTTGCTGGAGATGTTTGTGCTTCTCCAGCATAACCAGGACATCAAGGGCGTACGCGCCTCCACCATGCGCGCCGTCGCGCGCAGTCTGTGGCTCATCGACGAAGAGTTTCGTCAGAACCCGCGCCATCACCGCCTGTTTCTCGAGATCATCCGCGCGCCTGTCGGCGTCACGCACGAGCTGCGCCGGATGAACACTTATGGTGTGTTAGGACGCTACATTCCCGCGTTCGGCCGTATCGTCGGCCGAATGCAGTACGACCTGTTCCACGCATACACGGTCGACGCACATACATTGTTCGTCGTGAGCAATCTGCGCCGCCTCGCCATCTCGCGCTACAACCACGAATTGCCCGAGCTGTCGCAGATCATGCAGCAGCTGCCGAAGCCGGAGATCATCTATCTCTCGGCCTTGTTTCATGACATCGCCAAGGGCCGCGGCGGCGATCACTCCGAGCTGGGGTCAGTCGACGCCGAAGCGTTCTGCCTCGAGCAGGGACTCTCCCGCTACGACGCACGCCTCGTCGCGTGGCTCGTACGCAGCCATCTGGAACTCTCGATCACCGCGCAGAAGCAGGACATCACCGATCCGGAAGTCATCAACGACTTCGCTCACAAGGTCGGCGATGAAATCCATCTGGATTATCTGTACGTGCTGACGTCGGCCGACGTTCGCGGCACCAACCCGCGCCTGTGGAATTCCTGGAAGGCTTCGCTCTTTCACGACTTCTATCATCGCGTGAAGCGTGCGCTGCGCCGGGGGCTCGAAAGCCCCATCGATCAGGAAGAGCTGGTCCGCGAAACTCAGGAAGCTGCCAAGCGTCTGCTGGTCGGCCGCGGCATCGCCGTGGCGGACATCGAGCGCGCCTGGGCGCGTTTCTCCGCGCCCTACTTCCTGCGCTACACGCCTGAGGAAGTGGCCTGGCATACCGGGCTGCTCGCGGAGCGAGACGCGCAATCCGACGCACCGCTCGTCGCGCTCGACCCGCAAAGCGTGCGCGGCACGACCGCTGTGCTGATTTTTGCTCCGGCGCGCAGCCAGGGCTTCGCTCGTACGACGGCCGTGCTGGATCAGCTCGGTCTGACAATTGTGGACGCACGCGTCACCCCGACGGGCGACGGCTTCAGTCTCGAGCTGTATCACGTGCTCGAAGACGACGGCGCGCTCATCACCGATCCCGATCGCCAGCAGGAAATCGAGCAGGCGATCTGGGGATCGATGCAGCGCGCGGCCGATTCCAAGTTCGCCGTCTCGCGGCGCGCGCCACGACAGGCACGCATGTTCAACACGACTACGCAGATCACGCTCACTGTTGACGAGCGCAACCAGCGCTCCGTACTCGAGCTCACCGCGGGCGACAGACCCGGCCTCCTCTGCGATGTTGGCAAGGTTCTGATGGAAGAAAGTGTGAAGCTGCACGCCGCCCAGATCATGACCGTCGGCGAACGCGCCGAGGACGTTTTTTACGTGACCGATTTCCATGACAAGCCGCTCGACGAAGCGGCGACCCAGCGCCTGACTGAGCGCCTGCATCAGTCGCTCGACCGGCGCCCGCCGGCATGAATCCGCTGCTCGAGCGCCTGCAGGCCTATCCATTCGAACGACTCGCGCGGCTCAAGGAAGGCCTCGAGCCGCCCGCGAATCTCGCGCACATCTCGATGTCGATCGGCGAGCCCAAACATGCGCCGCCGCCGTTCGTGCTCGACACCTTGCGGGAGAACATTCATCGCATCGACAGCTATCCCGCCACGGCTGGCCTGCCTGAGCTGCGTGCCGCGTGCGCGAGCTGGCTGGACCGACGTTTCGGGCTGCCCCACGCCTCGATAGATGGCGGCAAGATGGTGCTGCCCGTCAACGGCACGCGTGAAGCGTTGTTTGCCTTCGTGCAGGCGGTGATCGACCCGAGTACGCAGCCGCTCGTGGTGATGCCGAATCCGTTTTATCAGATCTACGAGGGTGCGGCCCTGCTCGCCGGCGCCGAACCTTATTTTCTCGACACCAATATTCTCACTGGCTACGTGCCTGATCTCGACAACGTGCCGGAGGACGTCTGGCGGCGCTGTCAGGTGTTGTTCCTGTGTACGCCGGGCAATCCGACGGGCAAGGTGCTGTCGGTCGAATATCTCCAGCACGCGCTCGATCTCGCGGAGCGCTACGACTTCATCATCGCCTCGGATGAATGTTATTCGGAGTTGTATCTCGATGAGAACGCGCCGCCACCGAGCCTCTTGTCCGCCGCGCACGCCGCAGGCAACGACCGGTTCAAGCGCTGCGCGGTGTTTCATAGTCTGTCGAAACGATCCAGCGTGCCCGGGCTGCGCTCAGGATTCGTTGCCGGCGATGCCGAGGTGTTGAAGCGCTTTCTGCTCTATCGCACCTACCACGGCAGTGCGATGGCGGTGCCAACACAACTCGCGAGCATCGCCGCGTGGAACGACGACGCGCACGTCGCCGAGAACCGCAGGCTGTATCGCGAAAAATTCGATCGCGTGATTCCGATTCTGAATCCCGTGCTGCCGGTGGAGCGCCCGGATGGCGCCTTCTATCTGTGGCCCGATGTACGCGGAAATGATGAAGTTTTCGCACGCGAGCTGTTCAGGACGCAGCACCTCACTACGTTGCCTGGGAGCTATATCTCGCGGGCGGGTCACGGTACCAATCCGGGGCAGAACCGGTTGCGTATTTCGCTGGTGGCGAGCGTCGATCAGTGCGTCGAGGCAGCAGAACGCATCCGCGCGTTCGTTTCTTCCGTCTAGAATAGCTGCCTTCCGCGGCTGTACCGACCTGACCATGACCGATACGCAGACCCTGCAGACTCTGATCGAATCCTCTTTCGAGCGTCGTAACGACATCTCGCCCAGGAATTTCCCGCGCGAGCTCGAGACGGCGCTGGATGAAGTCCTCCATCTGCTCGACAGCGGCCAGGCGCGCGTCGCGGAAAAGAAAGACGGCCAGTGGGTCGTCAACGACTGGCTGAAGAAAGGCGTCCTGCTGTATTTCCGCACTCACGACAATGCTCTCGTCGAGGGTGGCTTTACCCGCTTCTTCGACAAGGTGCCGCTCAAGTACGCGAACGCTTCCGATGAGGAGATGCGCGCGAGCGGCACTCGTGTCGTGCCCAGCGCCATCGTGCGCAAAGGTTCGTACATCGCACCGAACGTCGTGTTGATGCCGAGTTATGTGAATCTCGGCGCCTATGTGGATTCCGGAACGATGGTCGACACATGGGCCACTGTCGGCTCCTGCGCGCAGATCGGCAAGAACGTGCATCTCTCTGGCGGCGTCGGCATTGGCGGCGTGTTGGAGCCCCTGCAGGCGAGCCCCACCATCATCGAAGACAACTGCTTCGTCGGCGCACGCTCGGAAATCGTCGAGGGCGTCGTCGTAGAAGAAGGCGCCGTGATTTCGATGGGTGTGTTCATCGGCCAGAGCACCCGCATTTACGATCGCACCACGGGCGAAATTCTGCAGGGCCGTGTGCCCGCCGGTTCCGTCGTGGTGCCGGGTTCATTGCCTTCCAAGGACGGGCGCTACAGTCTGGCGTGCGCCGTCATCGTCAAACGGGTCGACGCGCAGACGCGCTCGAAAACGTCGATCAACGAATTGCTTCGCAGCGGGGAATAGGCAATGCAGTTGTTTTCCAAACTGATGCCGCGAGAGAAGCGGTTCTTCGAGCTGTTCGATCAACACGCGGGCTATGTTTACGACGGCAGCGTCGTGCTCGCGGAGCTGCTCCATGGCTATGACGATCCCGAGCGGCGCAGCGAGCGCATCGCCCGCATCCTCGAGCTCGAGCGCAGTGCCGACAAGGTCACTCACGAAACGGTTGCCCTGCTGCACAAGACGTTCGTGACACCGCTTGATCGCGACGATATTCATCGTCTCATTTCGCGGATGGATGACGTACTGGATCTCATACAAGATACCGCCGAAGCATTACTGCTGTATGACATCCAGCATCTGACGCCGGAAGCCTGCGCTCTCGCCGATCTGCTTCGCGACTGCTGCGCCCGTATGCGGGACACGGTAAAGCTGCTCTCCTCGATGGATGACGCGGCGAAGATGCTCACGCTGTGCAACGAGATCGACACGCTCGAATCCCAGGCGGACCGCATCATGCGCGCGGCGATCTCCAAGCTGTTTCGCGAGGAAGGCGACGTGCGCCAGCTCATCAAACTGGAAACGGTTTATCAGCTCATCGAATCCGCAACCGACAAATGTGAGGACGTCGCCAACATCATCGAAGGCGTGGTGCTCGAGAACGCCTGAAGATGGATCCCACGCTGACCTTCGCCACGCTCGCGCTGCTGGTGGCCCTCGCGCTGGCGTTCGACTTTCTGAACGGCTTCCACGACGCCGCCAACTCCATCGCTACGGTTGTTTCCACGGGCGTGCTGCGGCCGTATCAGGCGGTTGTCTGGGCGGCGTTCTTCAACTTTCTGGCGGTATTCATATTCCATCTCAGCGTGGCATCCACGGTGGGCAAGGGAATCATCTCGCCTGAATATGTGGACGCGCATGTGATCTTCGGCGCGCTGATCGGCGCCATCGCCTGGAACATCATCACCTGGTACTACGGCATTCCGTCGAGCTCCTCGCATGCGCTGATCGGCGGCATGATCGGCGCTGCGATGGCGAAGGCCGGCACGACCCCACTGCTGGCGCCCGGCATTCTGAAAACAACAGCGTTCATCGTCATCTCGCCGCTCCTCGGCATGTTGCTCGGCGCGATGCTGATGATCCTCGTGTCGTGGATCTTCTTTCGCTCCTCGCCGCGCCGCGTGGATCGCTGGTTCCGTCGCCTGCAGCTCGTCTCATCCGCGCTTTATAGTCTCGGCCACGGCAGCAACGATGCGCAGAAGACCATGGGAATCATCTGGCTGATTCTCATCGCAGCGGGTGTGACGACGCCGAATCATCTGCCGGTGTGGGTGATTGTCAGCTGCTATGTCGCCATCTCGCTGGGCACGCTCTTCGGCGGCTGGCGCATCGTGAAGACGATGGGTCAGAAGATCACGAAGCTGCGGCCGGTCGGCGGCTTTGCCGCCGAGACGGGCGGCGCGATCACATTATTCCTCGCATCAACACTCGGCGTGCCGGTCTCCACCACTCACACGATTACCGGCGCCATCATCGGTGTCGGCTCAGCTCAGCGAATGTCAGCTGTGCGCTGGGGCGTGGCGGGCAACATCGTGTTGGCCTGGGTCATCACCATTCCCGCGGCCGCGCTGATTTCCGCCGCCGCGTGGTGGGCATCGAACTACCTGTTCATCTGAAATTCATCTGCAATGCCGCGCGCCTCCTCTGGCGCGCCGCTCTGCCCTCTCTATCTAACAACACCAAGCTCTGTCATTGCTCGGACAGGGTGAGCTACGTCCGTCTGTGCTTGCACCACGATGGTGAAAACGTTCCGTTGACGTCTGCACCGTCCCGGGACTTATCGCGCGTCAATTCCCCTTCTACGCACCGAATCCGCTCGAATGCTCGTCGACCGGCTGTTACGAGTACAATACAACTTACGCGTGTTGGGATGAGACGCCGGATTGTTGGCCCATCAAACATCCCAACAACTCTGGCCCGCTGGAAACAACGAGGATGTAAGCCGTGCCGCCCATCATGCCCAGTGTGTTTTTCGGACACGGCAGTCCCATGAACGCCCTGCAGACAAACGACATTACGCAGATCTGGAGCGGCCTCGCGCAGCGGCTGCCACGACCACGCGCTATACTCTGCATCTCCGCACAGTGGTGCACGCGTGGCACTGCTGTTACTGCAATGAGAGCGCCCCGCACGTTGCACGACTTCGGCGGCTTTCCCCGCGCGCTATTTCAGGTTCAGTATCCGGCGCCCGGTGATACGGAGCTCGCCAACACCATATGTGAGCTGCTCGCCCCACGAACCGTGAATCTCGATCACAGTTGGGGGCTCGACCACGGCGCGTGGGCGGTGCTGATTAAAATGTACCCAAACGCGGACATTCCTGTCGTGCAACTGAGCATGAATGTCATGCTGAGCGCACGCGAACATTTCGAGATCGGCCGCGCGCTCGCGCCGCTGCGTGAGCAGGGTGTGCTCATCATGGGCGCGGGCAATGTGGTGCATAACCTCGGACTGATGAGCGCCTATTCCGCGGTAGAACCGTACGCGTGGGCGGCACGCTTCAATGATTATGTGCGCCAGGCCGTGCTGGACGATGCACCGGAGCGGCTCATCGAGTACGAAGCACTGGGCGATGACGCGCAGCTCTCCGTCCCCTCGCCCGATCACTACTGGCCGCTGTTATATGTGATGGGCACGCGCCGCCCGCACGACGTCGTGAAGTTCGAGCTGGACTTCATCGAGCATGGCTCGCTCAGCATGCTGACCGTGTTGCTCGACCGGCCGCGAACGAACGGGCGACATCCAACGCACGAGTAGTGTCCTGCCCAAATCTGGGGCACGGAGCAGCGACCGTGATGATGCAAGAAGGTGCAGCGCGCGGATGGTTTGCGCGAGCGTGAAGCCACGCCTGCAACCAAAGTCTTCAGGGCGTGGCGATGACCGCGACGTCGTGGGAGTTGGTATCGGAACCGATGGCGCGTACGAAGCGGGCGAGGTTGCGGGCGTGATCGCCGATATGCTCGAGGGACTTCAGCACGAACGCCGCCTCGAGCATCACCGCGAAATGCCGCGGATCTTCCATGCCTCGAGTCAGTAGACGTCGCAGGCCCGCGGCGTACTCGACATCGAGATCCTTATCCCCGGCGATGACTTCCACGGCGCGGGTGACGTCGACGGCGTCCAGAGATTCGAGGGACAGATGCAGGAGTTTCAGTGCGAGCGTGCCCAGGTGACGCACGTCGCGCGAGGTGGCCGACCCCGGCCGTCCCGCGTTGCCTAACACGACGCGGGCAATCTTCTTGGCTTCATCCCCTGCCCGCTCGAGCTCGGATACACATTTCGAGAACGTGATGATGGCCCGCAGGTCGCCTGCAACGGGCTGCCGGCGCGCAATCAAGGTGAACTGTTCGGAGTCTATGCGGGCGTCGTAAGCGTTGACGGTGGGCTCGCGCTCGATGACGCGTTCAGCCGCGGCGGTATCCCATTCGGTATAAGCCTCGGTGGCCTCTCGCACCTGATCCAGCACGAGCCCGCCCATCTCCAGCACGTGAATGTGGAGTGCGCCCAGCGCGCCGTCGAAAGCCCGGCTCGTATGCCCTTCGATCATCATGCCGCCGATCCGCGATCAGCCGAAGCGACCCGTGATGTAATCCTCGGTCAGCTTGTGCGTCGGGTTGGTGAAGATACGATCTGTCTCGCCTACTTCGACGAGATCGCCGAGATGGAAATACGCCGTCCGCTGCGACACGCGCGCGGCCTGCTGCATGGAATGCGTGACGATGGCGATGGCATACGTCGCGCGCAGCTCGTCGATGAGATCTTCGATACGCGCCGTGGCAATGGGGTCGAGTGCCGAGCACGGCTCGTCCATCAGGATGACTTCCGGATTCACCGCGATGGTGCGCGCAATACACAAACGCTGCTGCTGGCCACCCGAGAGGCTGGTGCCGGGTTGATCGAGACGGTCTTTCACTTCGTCCCACAGGCCCGCGCGCTGCAGGCTGGTGTGGACGATCTCGTCGAGCTCGACACGATCCGCCGCAAGGCCATGGATGCGCGGCCCGTAGGCCACGTTCTCGAAAATGGTTTTCGGAAACGGGTTCGGCTTCTGGAACACCATGCCGACGCGGGCGCGCAGCTGCACGACGTCCTGCTTCTTCTCATGAATGTCGCGGCCGTCGAGCAGGATGGAGCCTGTCACGCGCGCATTGGGAATGGTGTCGTTCATGCGGTTCAAACACCGCAGGAAGGTGGACTTGCCGCAGCCCGACGGCCCGATCATCGCCAGCACCTGCTCGCGCGCGATGTCGATGCTGACGCCTTTGATGGCGTGCTTCTCGCCGTAATAGACGTTCACGTCATTACAGGAGAAGACCGGGTTGTCGACGGTGACCTTGCCGACGGTTTGAATCTTGCCCGGCCCGGGCAGGCTCAGCGCGGCGGATTCACGGGACGGGCGCAGGTCCGGAACGGGTTTGGCATTCACTTTCGAGGGCTCTACTACTGTGTTCATGTGTGCTCTCTTACCAGCGCCGCTCGAAGCGGTTGCGCAGGATCACGGCTGCGGCGTTCATGACGATGAGGAACCCGAGCAGGACGATGATGGCGCCGGACGTGCGTTCCAGGAACGCGCGCTCGGGACTGTCCGACCACAAATAGACCTGCACGGGCAACACGGTCGAAGGGTCGGTGAACCCCGCCGGTACATCGACGATGAACGCGACCATGCCGATCATGAGCAGCGGCGCCGTTTCGCCCAGCGCGCGCGCCATACCGATGATCGTTCCCGTCAGCATTCCGGGCATGGCCAAGGGTAATACGTGATGTGTGACAGTCTGAATCTTCGATGCGCCCATGCCGAGCGCGGCTTCGCGGATGGACGGCGGCACGCCTTTCAACGCCGCGCGTGACGCGATGATGATCGTGGGCAGCGTCAACAGCGTGAGCACGAACGCGCCCACGAGCGGCGCGGAGCGCGGCAGCCCGAAGAAGCCGATGAAGACGGCGAGACCCAACAATCCGAAGACGATCGAGGGCACCGCCGCGAGATTGTTGATGTTCACTTCGATGATGTCCGTCCAGCGATTGCGAGGCGCGAACTCTTCGAGATACACAGCCGCCGCGATACCGATGGGGAAGGACAGCGCGAGCGTCAGCGCCAATGTCAGGAACGAGCCCATCACCGCGCCCCACACGCCCGCCTGCTCTGGCTCGCGCGAGTCGCCGTTGGTGAAGAAAGTCCGGTTGAAATTGAGATCGAGCTGGCCGGTCTTCTCGAGATCATCCATCCAGGCGAGCTGCTCGTCTGAAATGGAGCGCACGTTCTCGGGCACGGAGCGCGCGATCTTGCCTTTCACGAACAGATCGACGGTGTCGCTCGCGAGCAGCCAGACTTTCTCGCGACGTCCGATCAGCGTGGGGTCTTCGAGCACGTTCTTCTGCAGATCGTACGGCGCGGCGCTGCTCGTGAGGCGCATGAGATCGCGCGTGGCCTTGCGTCCTTCCACATTCGGGAAGCGCTCCTTCATGGCTGCGCGCACGAGCGCGGCATAGTCCGCCGCCTGCAGATCAGCGGGCTTGCGTGCGCCGGCGGGGTCGATCACGGCCGGATCGTAAAACACTTCGAGCTGGATATAGGCCTGCCGGAATACCGACACGCCCTTGCCAATGATCGACGTGAAGAGAAACACCACGAAGGCCACACCTAACAGCACGGCCGTCAAGCCATACGCGCGGAAGCGCATTTCACGGCGATAGCGGCGGCGCAATCCGCGCGCGACCAGCTCGCGCGTCTGCTCGACGCTGCGCTTGCTCGACGGGTTATTCATACTGTTCCCGGTATTTCTTCACGATGTGCAGGGCGAGGATGTTCAGGATGAGCGTTACGACGAACAGCACGAGGCCGAGCGCAAACGCTGCCAGCGTCTTCGGGCTGTCGAATTCCTGATCGCCCACCAACAAGGTCACGATCTGCACGGTGACTGTCGTCACGGCCTGCAGAGGATTGGCAGTGAGATTGGCGGCAAGGCCGGCAGCCATCACGACGATCATCGTCTCGCCAATGGCGCGCGAGATGGCAAGCAACACGCCACCCACGATGCCCGGCAGCGCCGCTCTGAAAACGATCTGGCGAATCGTCTCCGACTTCGTCGCGCCCAGCGCGTAAGCGCCGTCACGCAGGGACTGCGGAACGGCCGTGATCATGTCGTCCGCCAGTGAAGAGACGAACGGGATGATCATGATGCCCATCACGAGACCCGCCGCCAGTGCGCTTTCCGACGCGACTTCCAGACCGAGCGCCTCACCCCACACACGCAGCGCGGGGCCAACCGTCAACGCAGCGAAGAAGCCGTACACCACTGTTGGCACGCCCGCGAGAATCTCGATGAGCGGCTTGGTCCAGCGGCGGAAAGCAGGCTTCGCGTACTCGGCCAGATAGATCGCCGAGAACAGACCGATGGGCACCGCCACCAACATGGCGATGCCCGAAATCATGATCGTGCCCCAGAAGAGCGGCACAGCGCCGAAAGCGCCCGACGAGCCCACCTGATCCGCGCGGATCGCCGTCTGCGGGCTCCACTGCAGACCGAACAGGAATTCCCACCACGGCACGGCGCCGAAGAAGCGGCTGGCTTCAAACACCACCGACGCGATGATGCCGACAGTCGTCAGCACGGCGATCAGCGAGCAGGCGATCAGCAGCCACTCGACGATGCGCTCAACAGAGTTTCTGGCGCGCATCTCAGGATGAATGCGGCCACGGATGATCGCGGCTCCCGCGACACCCACAATGAACACCAGCGCAGTCATCGCCATACGGCTGATGTAGCGCAGCTCAACATATTCAGCAGCGGCGGCTCGCGCAGCCTCGCTGACATTCTCTGGCGCGACATTGCCAGCGACGACGTTGCGAACGTCGTTCAACACCAGACCCAGTTGGGATGGCGGCAGATTGCGCAGGGCTCCGGGAAGGTGCTCCGTAATGAGTCCAACGAGGATGGCATCCTGAAAGGACACCCACGCGATCAGCACGATAAGCGCAGGCAACGCACACCATAACGCGGTGAGCATGCCGTAGTGATTCGGGAGGGAATGCAGGTTGCGAATGCCGCGGGACCCGCCGACAACCGCGAGCGAGCGCGATCGCCCCAACATGTAAGCGCCCAGTGACAGAGCGACCAGGAGCACTAACAGGGCGGCAGGTGTCATGCGGTTCTCATCCGGTCTCGCTCAGGTCTCGAAGAAGCCGTCACGCGGAGCACCATGTGGGACTTCGCGTGACGGCGTGCAGGCTACACGATCTGCCTTCAGAACTTGAAGTTGATGTCGAGCTGATAGCGCTTGTACTCGCGCTCCGTAGCGCCCGGCGCATCCACGAACCGGTCGTTCAGGAAGTACGTGCCGTTCAGCACCCAGCCCTTGGACGGGGCATAGCCGATCTTGAACACACTGCCCTCGGTATCGGTCACGCCGCCGCCGAAGTCGGAGTCCACGAACTGGCCGAACTGCGAGTCCTTCTCGACCATCTGGTACAGGTAGCCGAACTCCCAGCTCTGCGGGGCCGAAGCCTTGCCGAGCGTGAAGCCGCCGGCGTACGCCGTATCGAGATCGTCCGCTTCCTGGTTCTGCAGGAAATCGGCGAAGACGGTGACGGGCAACGAGCCTGCCTTGAACTCCACCTGTCCCGCCGCCTGGATAATGTTGAAGTCGTTGGCGAGGAAATCGCAACCCGCGACGCGAACCGTCGTGTTGCCCTGGGCAGAGTTTCCGAAGAACACCGGATTCACCGCCGCTGTACAGCCTGTGCCGACCGTGACGACTTTGCCTTCAACCGCACCCACATCGTAATAACTTACGAAACCCGTGAGCTTCGCGGCGCCGAGATTACCGGTCGCACCGAACTGGCCGCCCAGCAGCGTCGGGTCGGATGTCGTGGCACGCTCGCCGAGAACGTAGCCGAACGCGTTCGCGAAGAACGGTCCGTTGACGTACTTGACCGCGGCGCCTTCCGGCGTGATGTCACCATCCCAGAACAAGCTGCCGACTTTCGTCCACGGCTGCGGCGTCTTGCCGAGCTGCACGTTCAGACCTGGCAGCGCCTTCCAGTCGAAGTACGCGAGGTCGATGGCGACGCCCTTGCGATCCCAGTCGCTGCCGAGCGTCTGGTTGGTGGAACGCGGATCGCCGTTGCCACCGTTGGTTGCCAGCTGAATGGTGCCGGTGACCGTGTCTGTCATCTTCGCCGTAAGGCCGAAGCGCGCGCGGATGCGCTGACGTGTCTGGTCGTTGATGGCTTCTTCAGGATCCACATTCTCGTAGCGGTAGCGCAGATCGCCCTTCCAGGTGATCTTCGACGCCCAGTCGCTCGAGGCCGATGACGCGCGGCTCTGCGCGATCATGTCCGTGGTGCGATCCTGAGAATCCTGCGCGGCCTTCTGCTGCTTTTCGAGATCTTCGACCTTCGACTGCAATGCTTCGATCTGCGAGCGCAGCGCCGAGATATCGCTTGCGGACTGTGCGCTCGCCTGCGGAGCGGCCATGGCCAGCGCCAGGGAGACCGCACCCGCTACGGAAATCAATTGTGTCTTCATGTTGGTTTTCTTGCCTTCGTTACCGATGCGCGATCAGAGTTTCAGATTGGCGAGCGCGAGGGCGCCCGTCTTGATGCTGCCGCGCTCGGCGCTCGTGGGAGGAATGAGGCCCTTGTCGGCGAGATAACCTTCTTCGCCCAGTGCCTTGTCGCTGACATATTCAGCAACGAATTCTTTCAAGCCCGGAATCACGCCGACGTGCGCTTTCTTCACGTACACGAAGAGCGGCCGCGAGGCGGGATACTTGCCCGACGCGATCGCGTCGAACGTGGGCGCTACGCCTTCAACGAAGCTGCCCGACAGCTTGTCTTCGTTTTCTTCGAGGAAGCTGTAGCCGAAGATGCCGACCGCATTCGGATTGGCCTCGATCTTCTGCACGATGAGGTTGTCGTTCTCGCCCGCTTCCACATACGCGCCGTCTTCACGGATCGTGTGGCACACGCGCTTGAAACGGTTCTCATCGACATCCTTGAGCGCCTTGATCCAGGCGTAGGTGCCGCAGCCGCTTTCCATTACCAGCTCGGCGAACGCGTCGCGTGTGCCGGAGGTGGGCGGCGGGCCGAGCACTTCGATCTTCTGATCGGGCAGCGCGGCGTTGACCTGCTTCCAGGTCTTGTAAGGATTGGCGACAAGCGCCTGCGGGTTGGCCGGATCCGGCACCTGCTTGGCAAGGGCCAGGTAGATGTCCTTGCGGGTGATCTTGAGCGGCTGGGTCTTCTTGGCGCGCGCCAGGACGATGCCGTCGTAGCCGATCTTGATCTCGCTGATCTCCTTCACGCCGTTCTTCGCGCAGGTCTCCACCTCGGAAGACTTGATGCGGCGCGACGCATTGACGACGTCCGGATACTGGACACCGACGCCGTTACAAAAGAGCTTGATGCCGCCACCCGTGCCGGTGCTCTCGACCTTGGGGGTCTTGAACTGGCCACCGCGGCCGAACTGCTCGGCGACGGTCGTGGTGAACGGATAGACCGTCGAAGAGCCAACGGCAGTGATGTAATCCCGCGCACTCTGCGCGGAAGCGGCGCCAGACATGACGATGCCCGCTGCCGCGGCCAGAATGGGAAGAGTCTTGATCACTTGAGTACCTCCGGTTGTGACGGGCGGCACTGTATGTCTGCAATGTGACAGTCACATTTCAACGTGGCCGGAATGTTTCAAGCCGTTGATTCCCCAAATGTCGCCCGCTGCGTACAAGGGCTTGCCGTGGGGGGTCGCGCACCGTATAAACGCGCAACTTTTCGCCTCCTTCCCCAGAACGATCTAGATGTCCCCCACTCTCGAGCTGACCCAGGACCTGATGGCCCGCCGCTCCGTGACCCCCGCGGACGAGGGCTGCCAGGAATTGATGATCCGTCGCCTGCGAGCCGTGGGCTTCACGGTCGAGCAGTTGCGGTACGGTCCGGTCGATAACTTCTGGGCGAAGCACGGCAGTGGCGGTCCCGTGTTCTGCTTTGCGGGACACACCGACGTTGTACCTACCGGCCCCCTTGAAGAGTGGAAGTCCGATCCCTTCGCGCCCACGGTTCGCGATGGGGTGCTGTACGGCCGCGGCGCGGCAGACATGAAGAGCGGGCTCGCGGCGATGATCACGGCCAGCGAGGCCTTCGTCCGGGAGCGTCCGGATCACCAGGGCTCGATCGCGTTTCTCATCACGAGCGACGAGGAAGGTCCCTCGGTCGACGGCACCAAGCGGGTCGTCGAGACCTTGAAGGCGCGTGGCGAGCGCATCGATTGGTGCCTCGTCGGCGAGCCGTCGAGCGAGAAAGCCATCGGCGACACGATCAAGATCGGTCGGCGTGGTTCATTCAGCGGTCGGCTGACCGTGCACGGTGTGCAGGGTCACGTGGCATATCCGCAGCTCGCCGAGAACCCTGTGCACACTCTGGCCCCGGCCCTCGCCGAGCTCACGAGCCGCGTCTGGGATCAGGGCAATGAGCACTTCCAGCCCACCACATTCCAGGTTTCCAATCTCAATGCGGGCACTGGCGCACCGAACGTCATTCCCGGCGAGCTGAAGGCGCGTTTCAATCTTCGCTACTCACCAGTGCAGACGCTGGACGGGTTGAAGCAGACCGTCGAAGGCATTCTGAAAAAGCATGGCGTGCGCTACACGCTGGAGTGGTACATCTCCGGCGAGCCGTTCTATACCGCTGCAGGTGCTTTGGTAGATGCGGTGAGTGACGCTATCCACACCACGGCTGGCGTGCGTCCGAAACTCTCGACCGGTGGCGGCACGTCTGATGGACGCTTCATCGCACCGATGGGTGCACAGGTCGTGGAGTTGGGCGTGATCAACGCCAGCATTCACAAGGTGAACGAGAGCGTTCGCGTCGTGGATATCGATGCGCTCCACAACATGTATCTCAACACGCTGCGGAATCTGCTCGCCTAGATTGGCGCTTAGCGGCGCATCCGCATTGGCGTGATGCGGCCACGCATATTGCTACGGCGCGCGTTGACCGCCACGCCGACCACACCCAGGCCGAGCGCGCAAACCAACACCCATGCGGGCATCGAAAGCCCGATGAATGTCCAGTTGATCTCGGCGCATTCGCCGCCGCCCGTGAGCACTTTGCGGACAACTTCGAACAGTGGGGTGAACTGCAGCATCACGTCGAGCGGTGCGCCACACGATGGCACCGTACCGGGCGGCAAGCTCTGCACATACACATGGCGAGCCGCCACACCGATCGTGGCGAGTGACGTCGCACCGATGAGCCCGGCGTAAACGTACGAGCCCCACTCTTTCGGGTTATGCAATGCGGCCAGCAGGAAGGCGACGCCGATGGCGAAGATGCCTACGCGCTGGAAGATGCAGAGCGGACACGGCTCGAGGCCGAGGACATGCTGGGAATACAGCGCATAGGCCAGAAGGCCCGCGCAGGTGATGAACCCGGCAAGGTTGATGAGTCGTCGTTGGCGTAGCACGGCCGCATCGTAAGCGAGCGGCGCGGCTTTCGCACCCGTTACAGCGATATCGTCAGGTGCCGGGCTGGCCGCGGCCGGTGGGTCGTTCCTTGAGCTCACGTTCGACGTCCTCCAGTGACGTGTGCCGGACATCCTTACCGTGCACCATGTAAATGACGTATTCGCTGATGTTCTTGGCATGATCGCCAATGCGCTCGAGCGCGCGCACCACCCACATGACGTCGAGCGCGCGGCGGATCGTACGCGGATCTTCCATCATGAACGTGATGCTCTGGCGCTGGATCGACTCGTATTCCTCGTCGATGAAGCGATCGAGGCGCGCGGTGCGTAATGCCGCGTCGGCATCCATGCGGGCGAACGCATCGAGCGCGTCGTGGACCATATCAGAGACAAGCCGGCCGAGATGTTTGATCTCGCGGTACTTGTCCGCGGGCCGTTCCATCATGGCGAGGCGCAGAGCGATGTTTGCGATCTTCTCGCCCTCGTCGCCGATTCTTTCGAGATCGGTGATGGTCTTGATGATCGCGAAGATCACACGCAGATCGCCTGCCGCGGGCGCGCGAGTGGCGAGAATGCGATTGCATTCCTCGTCGATGGACCGCTCCATCTCGTTGACCTTGTGATCGTCTTCGGCCACGGCTTCGGCGAGGGTGCTGTCGCCCTCGACCAGTGCCGTGACGGCCTTCTGGATCTGTTCTTCCACGAAGCCGCCCATGTTGAGGACCTTGTTGCGGACTCGCTCGAGGTCTTCGTTGAAGCGGCGGGAGATGTGATGGCTGAGATCTGCGGTTTCCACGGATCAAACTCCGGCAGCGGCGGGCTGCGCGTGGGCAATCATAATTGAACCGGCGCTGCGCCGACCCTCGAGGGAGCATGCACGATGCGCTCTGGCGGGAAGTGACATGTGAACGTGCTTCCCACTCCGAGCTTGCTCCGTATTTCGAGCATGCCACCGTGACGTTGCAAAACATGTTTCACGATCGCGAGTCCGAGGCCTGAACCGCCGGTGGCGCGGGAGCGGCCCGGATCGACGCGATAGAACCGCTCCGTCAGACGCGGGATGTGCTCGGCCGGAATCCCCGGCCCCGTGTCGGTCACGGAGAAGTGTCCGCCTTCGGCATCCGTAGTCCAGCGCATCTCGATGGATCCGGTAGCCGGCGTATATTTCGCTGCGTTATCCACCAGATTGGAAAATGCCGAAAGGATTTCGGGTTCCGACCCCATGAGCTGATCGGTGGAGTCGATGCGCATGCGCACTTCGTGCGGCCGCGGAGATCTCGCGAGGACATCCTTACGCAACATCGAGAACAGTGGTGTGACGTCGACGGGCTCTCCATCGATCGTTTCATCCGTCTCTTCGAGGCGAGAGAGCTCGAGAAGATCACGAATGATGCCGGTCATCCTCTCCGCCTGCCGCCGCATCTCTGCAACCGGGGGTTGCAGCTCCATATCGAGCGCAGGGTCCTGATGTAAGGTTTCGAGGTAGCCCGCAATCACGGTCAGTGGCGACCGCAACTCATGTGAAGCATTCGCGACAAAATCTTTCCGCATCGCTTCAACACGAATCTGTCGTGAAACATCTCTGACCAACAGCAACTGCTGCCCCTCTCCATAAGGCACGAGCTGCAAGGCGAGATAACACTCTTCTCCCGCTGCCGATCTCATTGCAACAGGTGCGACGGACTGACCGCCGTCGAGGTAGCGGATGAATTCGGGTTGGCGGATGAGGTTATCGATGCGGAGGCCGAGATCCACGCCGCGTTTCAGATCGAGGAGTCGCCCGGCCATGCGATTGAACCACACGATTTCGCGTTGTGAATTCAGGATGACCACGCCGTCCGGCAGAGCGGCGGTAGATCTTTGTATCTGTCGCAACAACTGGATGAAGCGTTGCTTATGAAAGCGTTTGCGGCGATGAAGCCTGACAACCTGCGCGACTACATCGCCCCACACGCCTCCGAGGTCCGGTGGATCCGCGTAGCTGCGGTGACGTATCCACCAGTCGAGTCTGAACAGGTTGGCGAGTTGGATGCCGAGGTGGATGGAGAGTGCGCCGGCGATTCCGGCCCAGACGTTGCCGAGCATCCAGCCGGCGAGGAGGCCGATGGTGATGGTTGCGAGCAGTCGGGCTGCGGCGAACCAGGCGGCTTTGGGCGCGATAGTCATGCGACGTGGGTCAGGCAGATGTACGAGTACAACAGACGTGGGCGTTGGTGAGAGCCGCTGACAAAATGTTGCCGGCAGGACCGTGCCCGCCATGGAAGGCGGGCCCGGAGCCTACAGGGACGTATTTACGGCGTTCCTGCCGGTGACATTTTGTTAGCGGCTCTCACGCTACGGAGTGCTCCGGTTTGCAGGTCTACAACGTACGCGCAGAAAACCGATACCCCGACCCTCTCACGGTCTGAACAAACCTATCGTACCCAAATTCTTCCAGTGCCTTGCGCAACCGGCGGATGTGGACGTCGATGGTGCGTTCTTCGAGGTACACGTTGCCGCCCCAGACGCGGTCGAGGAGTTGGTCGCGGGTATACACGCGTTCGGGATGGGTCATGAAGAATTCGAGCATGCGGTATTCGGTTGGTCCGAGAACCACAGTGCGTTCGCCAGCGGTAACCCGATGGCTGGCCTGATCCAGAGCCAGTCCTTCGAACTCGATTTTCTCTTCGCCGACGGTGGAAGTGCTACGTCTCAATACGGCATTGATGCGGGCAAGCAGCTCGCGAGGGGAAAAGGGTTTGGTGACATAGTCATCCGCCCCGCCTTCGAGCCCGGCGACGCGGTCGCCCTCTTCCGTGCGTGCGGTCAGCATGATGATGGGCAGCTCGCGTGTTTCGCGGTCTTTCTTGAGCGCGCGCGTGAGCTCTAGGCCGCTCATATCCGGGAGCATCCAGTCGACGAGCAGGAGGTCGGGGCGGTGGTCGGCGAGTGCCGCCCGGGCGGCCCGGCAGTCTTCTGCCTCGCGGACTTCAAAGCCGGCGCGTTTCAGCCCGAACGCGATCATCTCGCGGATGGGCCGTTCGTCCTCAACGATCAAAACCTGTTTGGAGACCATGCTTTATCCCACTGTGTGGCAGGCGCATTACATTGCTCGAATGTTACGGATTGATGACTCACCCGCGGATGCTACGCAAATTGTTGATCTTGAAAGTGGTTTTTCAACCCGGGGACTTTGGCTTGGCGACGTCATTACGCAGATATGTCGGGATTGCGAGCTCCGGGGCGAGGGTGTAACCGCTTTGGAACAGAGGGATGGCGAGGCGGAGGATTTCGGTTGCCCTGGGCAGAGGGGTGCTGTCGATCGTTCCCAGTGCTGCTTTGAGGCGGTCGTTCAACTCAGGGTAGGCGGCGAAACCACGGCCGGCGCCGCTTGGAGCGGACGCGACCTGCCCTGGGGTCGGCCCGACTGCTGACGCCGAGGCCGGCATAACCCATGACGCCGGAAGCGCCACCGAGTCTGACGGCCCGACATGCTCCTCGCCCACGGCGACAGCCAGCCCATCGGGCCCACGCTCGAAGCAGGCCCAATACACTTCCCGCATTCGGGCGTCGTTACAGACCAGGACGCGTTGGGGCGTGCCTGCCGGCGCCAGCTCATGTGAACTTGGTGACCTCGCTTCAAACACCCGCTGCGCGACCGCCGCCAAATCGGACACAGGCACCACCGGCACGCCTGCCCCAAACGCCAATCCCTGAGTCACGCTCGCACACAGGCGCACACCGGTAAATCCGCCAGGCCCGCGTCCAAACGCAATGGCATCCAGCTGCTCGAGCGCAAGACCCGCCTCGGCCAACACCTCCTGCACCATCGGCAGGATGCGTTCCGCATGGCCCCGCTGCATCTCCGCTTCACGAGTAACGAGCCGGTCGCCCACCAGCAGCGCGACCGAGCAGTTCTCAGTCGCCGTATCGAGCGCGAGGATTTTCATGCCTGCTGGGCGAGCCGTGGTGCGACCACTTTGACCGGCGCATGACGGCGGATGAACCGCGTGGCCTCATCCACATCACGCGTGGCGCGCATGGCCGGCAGCGCTTTGAGGAAGGTTCGACCGTATCCCTTACCCACGATGCGTGGATCACAGATCACGACCGTGCCGTAATCCTCTTCGCTGCGGATGAGCCGCCCCACGCCCTGCTTCAACGCCAGTGCCGCCTCGGGCAACTGATAATCTCTGAACGCGTTGCCGCCCGTGGTCTGCAGATATTCGATGCGCGCCTTCACCAGCGGATCATCAGGTGACGCAAACGGCAGTTTCTCGATCACCACCAGACGCAGAGCGCCGCCTTTGACATCGACGCCTTCCCAGAAACTCGTCGTTCCCAACAGCACGGCGTTGCCGTCCTCACGAAATTCTTTCAGAAGGCGCTCGCGCGGCGCCTCGCCCTGCACGCAAATTTTGTAAGGTGGTGTATCGCCCCAGGCGCTGCGTAACAACGCCGCGCCTTGCGCCAGCGCACGATGGCTGGTGAACAACACGAACGCCCCGCCCTCGGACGCCTCGATAAGTGGCCGGGCAGTCTTGATGACCGCGGCAACATATCCCGGCGAAGAAGGCTCCGGCATTCCCTGCGGGAGATACAGCACGCTCTGGATCTCATAATTGAAAGGACTTTCAATCTTGAGAGTCGCGGTATCACCCAGCCCGAGCCGCCCGGTGAAGTGACTGAAATCGTCGCCCAGCGACAACGTCGCGGAAGCAAATATCCACGCGCACGGCCGCGACGTGATCAGCGCCAGGAACCTCGTCGAGACATCAAACGGCATCAGACTCAATACGAAGCTGCGCGCGCTGGTTTCAATTGCGCGCGTGCCATCCGCCTCATCCATGCCCGCGATTCGCTCGAGCGACGACGCCAGTTCGAGCGCCCGCGTGCCAATCTGAGCGACAGGCGCATACGTATCGAACGCTTCGAGATGCGTTCCTAATTTTTCCAGTGCGTCGGCCAGGGCCTGAACGACATTGTCGAGCGGCGCCTGCGTATCGCCCCACGAAAGGCGGCCAAGCCGCGCGGGGATACGCTCCGCGAGATTCGCCAGCGCCACTTCGACCGCATGCGCAGCTTCCACTGCTTGAGCACGCCCCGAGAGCGCCGCCAGGACCGTAGAATTCAGCTCGAGCTGCGCCGCCTTCACCACGTTATCGACGCGACGGCTGCTCACGCTCGCGCCAAAGAACTGCGCGGCGAGATCGGGAATCTGATGCGCCTCATCGAGAATCACCGCATCTGCAGAACCCAGAATGTCGCCGAAGCCGTCTTCCTTCAAAGCGAGGTCCGCGAGCAGGAGGTGATGGTTGACGATGACGACGTCCGCTTCCTGAGCTTCCCTGCGCGCGAGCGCCACGTGGCATCGTGAAAACTCGGGACAGCGATTGCCCAGACAATTATCCCGCGTCGAAGTGACCTGCCCCCAGACCGGATTCGTATCTGATAATCCGCGCACCTCGGCGAGATCCCCGGCGCGCGTCGTACGCGACCAGCGGACGATGCGCGCGAGCATGTCGCCTTCCTCCCGATCATCGATGGTGCTTTCGTAGCTGCCCTCGATGGACGCGGCGGCATGATTCAGGTGATAGCGGCACAGATAGTTCGATCGCCCCTTCAGCAGCGCGACCCGCGCCGGCCGGCCGAGGGCGGCGGACACGAGCGGCAGATCCTTGGAAAAAAGCTGATCCTGCAGGGTGCGCGTGCCCGTGGAGATGAGCACCCGCCGCCCGGACAGGAGCGCCGGCACGAGGTACGCAAAGGTTTTGCCGGTGCCGGTGCCCGCTTCGACGATCAGCGCCTCGCGGTTATACAAGGCGTTCGCGACCCGCTCGGCCATGTGGCGCTGCGACCGCCGGATGCGAAAGTCAGGCAGCGCCCGCTGCAAGGGGCCTTCCGTGCCAAAGATATCCTCCAGATCGAGCATTCAGGGTTCCGATGAGGTTCAGCGAGCGCAGGTCAACGCACAGGGCAAGCTAACGTGGCATTCCCGATGTGTCGAGGTGTCCGGCGGACCATTCCGGGTGTCCTTGAACGGTTACTCGATGCCCAGGAGGGCGAAGCGCCGACCCCTCGGTACGTAGATAAATACCGACACAGAGCCCATCTTTGTCACCGGTGTCATCTGGGGTTCCATTCATGATGGCGGGCCTATGCGGGCGATAATGGAACAAGTCAGATGATTTGCGTCTTTATTTGGGGAAAGCAGCTTGTGACGCTGGTGTGACCCTTACGCTTTCTGGCCTAATTGACGAGGCGAGACCCAGCGGCGGGAAGATGGCATCGTCCCTTTCCCGAGCGCGCGATAATCGCGCTGCGCGGGTCGATTACGAACTGGATTACGGCGTTCATCCCGCGGTGGTCCGTAGCAAAGGATCCTTACATGGCGACAGCTCCGAACCTCATGCTCCCTCTGCCGCAGATCAGCCGCGATGTGAGCGCCTGGGTAGATTCCGTACGCGCTCTGACGGGGGCTCGCGCCGTCCATTGGTGTGACGGCTCCGAAGAGGAGTTGCGGGAGCTGACCGCCGAACTCGAGCGTGCGGGCGAGCTGCTGCCGCTGAACGCCGAGCACTTTCCCAACTGCCATCTTGCCCGGTCCAATCCGAGCGACGTCGCGCGCGTCGAGCACCTGACGTTCATCTGCACGAAGTCGAAGGAAGACGCCGGTCCGAATAATCACTGGATGGACCCCAAAGACGCCCACGCGAAGATGGATGACCTCTTCCGGGGCTGCATGCGCGATCGCACGCTGTATGTGGTGCCGTATTGCATGGGCCCCATCGATTCGCCGCTGGCCCGCTGCGGTGTCGAGATCACTGACAGCCCGTATGTCGTGCTGAACATGGCGACGATGACGCGCATGGGCCGTCCGGCGCTCGAGCGCATCGCTGCGGAAGGCACCTTCGTTCGTGGCCTGCACTCCATTGGCGAGCTCGATCCCAATCGCCGTTTCATCATGCACTTCCCGGAAGAGCTGTCGATTCAGAGCTTCGGTTCGGGTTACGGCGGCAACGCCCTCCTCGGCAAGAAGTGCCACGCGCTGCGCATTGCGAGCTATCAGGCCCGTACCGAGGGCTGGCTGGCGGAGCACATGCTCATCGTCGGCCTGGAAAATCCGCAGGGAGAAATTCATTACGTCGCCGCTGCTTTCCCGTCGGCGTGCGGCAAGACGAACCTCGCGATGCTGATTCCGCCCGGCTCCATGCCCGGCTGGAAAGTGTGGACGGTCGGCGACGACATCGCCTGGCTGCATCCCGGCTCGGATGGGCGCCTGTGGGCCATCAATCCGGAAGCGGGTTACTTCGGCGTCGTGCCGGGCACGAACCCCGAAACGAATCGCAACGCTTACGACATGATTCGTCGTGACACGCTGTACACGAACGTGGCGCTCACCGCGGATAACCAGCCGTGGTGGGAAGGCCTGTCGAGCGGTACGCCCGTGACGGATTGGCAGGGTCGTCCTTATGACCCGAAGAACGGTCCCGCTGCGCATCCGAACTCACGGTTCACGGTGTCGGCGAAGCACAATCCTTCGTACTCGCCGCATGCTGAGGATGCGCGTGGCGTGCCCATCTCGGCCATCGTGTTCGGGGGTCGTCGTCGCGAAGTCGCGCCGCTCGTATACGAAGCGCGTGACTGGAAGCATGGCGTGCTGGTCGGCGCCTCGGTCGCTTCCGAGACCACTGCCGCGGCCGTGGGCCAGGTGGGCGTGGTTCGCCGTGATCCGATGGCGATGCAGCCGTTCTGCGGCTACAACTTTGGAGATTACTGGCAGCACTGGCTCAACATCGGTTCGAAGCTCACGAATCCGCCGCGTGTGTATCACGTGAACTGGTTCCGTCGTGATGCCGATGGCAAGTTCCTGTGGCCGGGCTTCGGTGACAACCTGCGCGTGCTGTCGTGGGTGTTGGATCGCGTGGCGGGCAAGGCTGAAGCGGTGGAAACGCCGATCGGTCGTCTGCCGCGTCCGGAAGATCTCAACACCAAGGGTCTGGATATCTCGACGGACGCCCTGCGTCAGCTGCTGACGGTAGATCCGACGACGTGGGCGAAAGAGACGGCGGACATCCGCTCGTATCTCGAGCAATACGGCGCACGCCTGCCGAAAGAGCTGCTGTCGCAACTGCCCAAGTTCTGAGTCTTTTCCGAGCCGCCCGGCGATTGAGGGCTTCCTGCTGTTTCGCAGGAAGCCCTCAACAATACTCGCATGTGAATTGAATCATGTGCGGAGAATCCTGATCCGGCAGTTTGCCGAGCCCGATCATCCCGTCGCCCTTCAGCTGCATGCTGTCGCGGCGCACGAAAGACTCCTCGCCGTTGATCGTCACGAAGGTGCCATTCGTGCTCTGGTCGATCAATACAAACTTGCTGCGACTCAGCTCGATGCGGGCATGCAGGCGTGAGATGAGCGTGCCCTTGATGCAGATCGTATTGTCTTCCGCACGCCCGATCGTGATGTGCGGATGCTGTTCGTCGAGATAGACATCCCGATGCTGGAACCTGAGTTTCAGTCGCATGGGGTTTACCGCCCGCGTCGACATCGCGATCGCGGGGACCATGCTGGTAACGTCATCCGACTGCCAGAGCACTTCGTACAGCGTGACCTCGCTGCCCTGCCCTTTCATGATCGCGACGTCGATCTGCCGCGCCGCAGCGCGCCAATCTGGCGAAAGCTGCTCGACCGTAGCAGCCGTCGTGATGATTTGTCCGGCCTTGGCCTGACTGGTCATACGGTTGGCGGTGTGCACGGTAGCGCCGAAGACATCCCGATTTTCCAGCACGACCGGGCCGAAGTGGCAGCCGATGCGAATCGCCACCGGTTGATCATCGACCTTGAGTTGCGGGTGGGCGGTGATCTGTTGCTGCATCTGCGCAGCCGCATTGAGGGCGGCATCCGCAGACGGGAACGTGGCCATAACCTCGTCGCCCATCGTTTTGATGACGGTGCCCTGATGCTGCTCGGTGGCGTTGCGCATGACCTCAATGCAGGTCGCGACCATGTCGCGCGCACGCAGGTCGCCCATCAGCTCATAAAGACGTGTGGAGCCCACTACATCGGCGAACAGAATCGCGAGCTCGATATCCTTGCCCATGAAGCCTAATAAATCGTGGCGGCCGGTGAGTTCGGCCTGTCAAATGTCAAACGTGCGGATGAGTATACGCGACGGCAACATTGTCGGAAGGGACGGGACAGCTTGCGGCCCCGTCTCGTGAGCTGTCGCCGTTAAGCGGCAGTTCCTGCGGAAAGCGCAATGGACCGGGATTGGAGCGCCTCGCGAAGCAGCTCCGGCCTCGCGTTCGGGTGGCGTGCGCCTTCGCTCAGAAGACGGCGGTAATCTTTTGCGCCGGGCTCACCGGCGCAGAGGCCGAGCATGTGGCGAGTAATCGAGGAGAGACGCTCTCCCCTGGCCATTTCGCGTGCGGCGTAGTGGACCATGCGCTCGATCAGATCTTCCGGGGTGGGCAGCTCCGCTGACGCGTTCGAATGCAGTGCGCGTTCGAGCTCCGCCAGAATATAAGGGCGGTGATAGGCCTCGCGTCCTAACATTACGCCGTCACACCAGGTCAGCGCTTTGCGAACTTCTTTGGGATCGCGGAAGCCGCCGTTGACGATAAGCGGCAGCCGGGGGAAAGATTTTTTAAGTTGTTCGACGACGTCGTAACGCAATGGCGGGATCTCGCGGTTCTCTTTCGGCGAGAGGCCTCCTAACACGGCCTTGCGAGCGTGCACGATGGCCACCTGGCAGCCGGCGCCTGCGACATTGCTTACAAACTCGTGGAGCGCTTCGAAGTCGGCGTCGTTGAAGCGGCCGATGCCGGCCTTGTCGCCGCCGGCTTCGATGACGCCGATACGCATTTTTACTGTTACCGGGATACTGACCGCGGCACGCATGGCAGATACGCAGTCGGCAACACGTGCTGGCTCTAACATCAGACAGGCGCCGAAAGCGCCGCTGGCGACACGATCGCTCGGGCAGCCGCAGTTGAGGTTGATCTCGTCGTAGCCGACCTCCTCACCTGCGCGGGCGGCCAGCGCCAGTTCCTTTGGGTCGCTGCCCCCCAACTGCAGCGCGACCGGATGCTCTTCAGGGTTGAAGGCCAGCAGTCGATCGCGCTTGCCACGGATGATCGCCGCGGAAGTGATCATCTCGGTATAGAGCAAGGCATGCGGAGAGAAGCCGCGCAGGAAGTACCGACAATGACGGTCGGTCCAGTCCATCATGGGCGCAACGGAGACCTTCCGATCAACGGAAACCCTTTGTTTCTCGTACGAAATGCCTATTTCTCCAGTCTTTTGTACGCTGCGTGTTTCTGCGGTATTTTTCGTAATTCGTACGAATTTTCAGGTTGCGGAGGCTAAGTAGAGGCTACGACATACACCGTGGCCTCCAGGGGGACCGCCGGTGGCACACATTCTCTCTCGAAAATACGCTTCGGGCACTATGCGTTACACGGCGAAGCCTCCCATTTGTGTTATCGAAGCCAAGCGCCGTGACCTGCCCGTTACCGAACTGCTCCTGCGTCACATGACCGACCGCATCTTGCGCATTGGCCTGCCAGATCAGCGCATTCGACGGAGAGTCCCGAACGTCTCTAACATACCCGTACTGTTGGTACCCATACTTCACCGAATAACGCGTTCCGGTGCTCGACGGGAAGGTCATCGTTTCGAGCCGACCCAAAGCCGCGTGGTAGGAATAGTCCACTACATAGTTGGTACCAGGAGCAACCGTAGTCGACAAGTCGCATCGGCAGAGACACCCTTTGGAAACGCCTCGATGAGGTCATGAGCATGCGAGGTCCCTTATCGGGCATGGCTAATCTTGAGCCGACTTTGCGGCCGGAAGAGAATTGGACAGCCGCGCCCCACACCAAGGGCAAAAATGGATCTCGAGTAGCGAAGTCCCGCCATCATGGACATAGAGGCCGTAACGGCCAGTACCCATGCGTCCGACGAGGGCGTGGCAGTCCGACGCAGTTGAGTGATCGGCACAGGTCCAGACGAGTTGCGAACGCAGCGTCTCGCAGCAGGATTTGTCTTGGCTTGCCGTCATTGGCGCTGCCTCCGCGGCAGTATCGGGCTTGATCTCGTCACCGGGTGACCAATGCGGGGCTGGATCCTTCCGTGCCCGTATTTCCGCAGACAAGGCTGCTCTGAGTGCTTCGTCGATCCGCTTGCTTCTGCTTCTTGCCATGCGCTGTCCTGTTTACGCGTCGATCCGTCCCTAAGACAGGGCTTACACGATGCCCATGGGTGAGAAGAGAGCCCACCTCGGTTCCGCATTATCTGATATCGACAGCGAGGCTACGTACAGGCTACGGTCGTTTTGTCGGGAGCATAAGTCACTGATCTGCCAGTCCATCATGGGAGCCACACTGATTCGCCTCGCCCTTTCCAGGGCCGAAAAATCGAGCTTTCCGCCGGTTTTTCCGCTGCTTTCCAACACCGTCATGCCACCGCCACTTCCGCGAATTCCTGGACGTTCTTCGCTGGCAAGGGTGGCACCGAATGGGCTTGTGACACTTGGAGAGTCGCCATGGCCACAATCGTAGCAAGATAGGGCCTGGACAGCCCGCGGTTCACGGCATCAAAGCCGCTGCCCGCGAATGGGCTAAGCGCCGCGAGGTCGAGCTGGAGAAGCCCGACTCACTCGTCGCGGCTTGTGCCGAGCGCTTCTGCGATTGCCTATCGTAGCCATTCGACGAACCGGAACACGCCGACAGTTCTTCGCTCCCCAGCGTGAAATGAAACCAAGCGGCACTTAACGTCAGCCCTCTTAACTCCTGTACTCACGTCGGTGCTCAATCTTTACATCTCATTCACCAGTCGCGCCACCAGCTCGGCGGCGGGGAGTGCGCGGGCTAACGGGGCGCCCTGGCCGACAAACTGAAGATCGAAACCGCGGTGGCCCGCGGATGCGGCGGCGGAGATCAACGCTTTGCCGGCGTGATAGGCGATTGGATATGCGGGTATCTCATCGGGAGTCGCGCTATTCACGAGTGCAGTGAGACGATTCGGTAGACAGCGCGCGAGGCGGCCTGAAATGCCGCGAGTCATTACACTGTTGTGGGCAGCCTCGCTGGCCAACGCTTCGCGATATGCGCTATCAGCTAACGACTCGGCGCTGGCGATGAATGCGGTGCCTAGCTGAGCAGCGCTGGCGCCGAGGCGAAGGACGGCGGCAATGCCGGCGCCGTCCATGATCCCGCCGGCAGCGATGATGGGAGCGTCAATGTTTGTAACCAGCAACCGCGTCAGCGCGAGCGTTCCCAAACGAGCATCGTCCGCGTCGGGATCAAACATTCCGCGGTGTCCACCGGCTTCATAACCTTGCGCCACAATGGCATGGACACCGGCATCCACGGCCACACGCGCTTCGGCCAGGCTGGTGGCGGAACAAAGCAAAGTGATTCCCGCCGATGAGAGCGCCTGAATGCGATCCGCCGACGGCATCCCGAAATGAAAGCTCACTACAGCGGGCTTCTCACTTATTAACAGCTGCAGCATGTCGTCATTGTGAAGAAAGCTCTTGAAGGGAGACCGCAAACTCTCAGGCGGTACCGCGCCGAAGCGTTCGAACTGCGGCCGTAACTTCTGAATCCAACGGCGTTCAACCTCATTATCGACAACCGGCTCCGCATGACAGAAAACATTCATGTTGAACGGCCGATCAGTACGCTCTCGGATCGATGAAATCATGCAGCGAGCATCGTCAACCGAAGCAATGCCCAGTCCAACCGAACCGAGCGCTCCCGCATTTGAAACGGCGGCCGCCATGGCAGGCGATGAAACTCCGACCATCGGAGCTTGAATGATGGGATAGTGAATCCCTAACAAATCCAACAATGCGTTGGTCATCGCCATCTCCCTACCACTTATGCATCGCCTCGGTCGCTCGCGACGCTGCCAATAAATAAACAGCCGCTTCGGCCACATCCTCGGCTTCAAGAATCTGCCACAGCGGCGAAATCGCACGGAGTTGAGAGTCGGAAAAACCCCGCAGCAGCGGTGTGCGAGTCGCACCGTTCACCACGATATTCACGAGAATGCCTCATGAACGAGTTCCATCGCGAGATTTCGTGAACAGCCTCGAGGTCGCCGCTGGTGATCATCAGTATTGAGGAAGGCGCACCCGCCGCCGGACTGGTTACCGCGGAGGCACTGACGCTGACATTGCTTCCACCGATGCACTGGATCAACATTTGCCGACCGTCGGCTGTGTCATCAGAAGCATTCTTGTGACTGCCGCGCCGATACCCTGTGACGCACCGGCGCCCCTGCCTTCATTGCCAACCTCGCGACAGCCAAACCATACAGTGCGAACAATATAGGGCGCAAAGCTCACCCCGATAAGCTGCAAAAATATAGAATCTCTTTTCCATACATGGAACGATGCGATGGGATAAGCATGGCGAACCTGGATAATATTTTGATCTTTGTGAAGGTGGCGCAGTTCGAGAGCTTCAGCAAAGCCGCACAGGCGCTAGGCATGCCGGTGTCAACGGTCAGCCGTCGCCTGTCGCTGCTGGAATCGCAGCTGGGCGTGACGCTCGTGCAAAGAACCACACGTAAGCTCACACTTACGGCACAAGGGCGCGACTATTTCAACGAATGCCAGGAGCCGCTAAACCATTTATTAGATGCGGAACGCGTCCTCACGGAATCGCAACGACAGCCCGAAGGCTTATTGAGAGTCTCCGTACCGGTACTGTTACGCGAGGAGCCATTTTCGAGCTTCGTCTCGCAATTCATGAAACGGTATCGCGGCATTCGCATTGACTTGAATATCACCAATGTGTATCTCGATCTGGTCGCGGAGAATGTGGATCTGGCGATTCGCTTTGGACCGTTGAAGGATTCAACGGTGATCGCAAAGCGTCTGGGCGAGTCCGCGCGTTATCTCGTCGCGACACCGGAGTATTTAAAGGCCCGCGGCACACCGAGCGAGCCGGAAGAACTCAGCAGGCATGACTGCATCCTGCTCAATGGCAAACACAATGAAGCCGAGTGGCAATTGGTCAGGGGCCGCAAACGGGTTCGCATGCACGTGTCCGGCAGCATCTCGAGCCGAGACATTCATTCGGTGAGCTCGTTTGTTTATAAAGGCCACGGTATCGGGCTGCTGCCGGCCATCAATTGCGAGCGCCAACTCAAAGCGGGCCAACTTGTACGCGTGCTGCCGGAATGGTCATTCCCGGCGGTGCCGGCCTACGGGGTCTACCCTACTCGCAAATTCTTGCCGACCAAACTGAGCGTCTTTCTCGAGGCGCTTCAGGCATGGAAGAGCCCGTTCTGGAAGTAACATCGTCGCCGAACCGCCGCAGCAATCGGGCCAACAAGAGTAAGGCCTGGTCGTCTCGCTTAGACGACCGCTAGTCATCCTTCATTGCGTCGGGGTCGATGAGGCGTGTCCGAACCTCGTCCGGTGCGGACTCCGCCCAAGTCAGAAGTTTATCCAGCACGGGGCAGAGGCTCTGCCCCCATTCGGTGAGATGGTATTCGACCCGAGGCGGCACCTCCGGATGGACGATGCGGGTGACAATGCCGTCGGCTTCCAGCTGCCGCAGTTGCTGGATCAGCATCTTCTGAGAAATGCCTGAGATGGCCCGCTCGAGCTCCGAGAACCGGCGGATGTTTGAGCCAAACAGCTGAAACAAGATCACGAGCTTCCACCGACCCTCAAGCACGCGGATCACGTTCTGTGCGCTCTGGGCGGCGGTATGCAACGTGTAGTCCACGCGCTTACCTTTTGGTTTGTACCTTACTTTTTCGTCTGTTCTTCCCATTTCTGCAGTCTGATTCCAGAATCTCAGACTCGCAACTATGAAGAGCAGAACATCGTGGCGCCAGCACTACCCAAGCCCATCGCAGCCTACGTCGAGGCTAACGCGCAACTCGACGTGGACGGCATGTTGAGACCCTTCGCCGCCGACGCGGTCGTCCTGGATAACGGAGGCCGCCACGAGGGCCACGCCGAAGTGCGCACCTTACTTGAGGAGGCGGTGATCGGGGCCAAGGCGATCTTTACGCCGGATACGGTTCGCCGCGAAAACGGTCAGGTCGTGGTCGCAGGCCCTGCACATGGCGACTTCAAAGGCAGCCCAATCCGCTTCACCTATCGTTTCACGCTCGAAAACAACGCCATCAAAGCCTTGGACATCACGGCATGAAAATCAAAGCTGATCCGACCGAGTTCACAGGGAAGCGCGTGCTCGTCAGCGGCGGCACCAAGGGTGCAGGCCGCGCCACCGTCGAGCGCTTCCTGGCCGGCGGCGCCCGGGTGATCACCGCCGCTCGCGGAGCACCAGAGCCGATCGACGGCGTCGAGTTCGTACAGGCGGACCTGACCACGGCCGCGGGCGGGGAAATATTGGCCAATGCGGCGCTCGAGCGTATGGGCGGCATCGACATCCTCGCCCATGTGATCGGCGGTTCATCCTCGCCGGGCGGCGGCTTCGTCGCGCTGACGGACGATCACTGGCACGCCGAACTGAACTTGAACCTTCTGGCCACGGTCCGCCTGGATCGCCTACTGGTTCCGCAGATGATCGAACGGGGCGCCGGCGCGGTGGTGCACGTCACCTCTATCCAGTCGGTATTGCCCCTTCCCGAATCGACCACCGCCTACGCCGCCGCCAAGGCCGCACTCAGGACCTACAGCAAGTCGCTCTCGAAGGAGCTGGGGCCAAAGGGCGTGCGGGTTAATGTCGTCTCCCCCGGCTGGATCATGACCGAGTCGTCCGTTGACTTACTGAAGCGTCTGCAAGCCGCCAATGGCGGCACGATCGAGGAAGCACGGCAAGTCGTCCTGGACGGTCTGGGCGGGATCCCGATCGGGCGTCCCGCTGACCCCCATGAGGTCGCCGACCTCATCGCCTACCTGGCCTCGGATCGCGCCGCTGCGATCCACGGCGCCGAGTTCGTCATCGATGGCGGTACCGTTAGGACCGTCTGAGATCGTCGCCCCCACGTTCGCACCTCGTAGCGTGCGTGGGAAGCGGCGGGGCCGGCGAGAAAAATCGAGTGTCAGCTGTCAGTGAACACAAGTGTTAGACATCGATATGCCAACGCTCCCCGATCACGAAAAATTTGCTGACCTCAATTCGACAACGCGGGCTGCGGACGTGCGCTGCGATACATCTCTTTGGAAATCTCCTTCAACAGCCCGAGACCATCGTCACCCACGGTGTGAAGGTTGAAATGATCGCGCCCCGAGACGATGCGTACGTCGCCGCGCGCGCCAAGTTCCTGCAGAGTGTCTTTCAGTCGGCGCGCGGCGCCCTCCAGATAAATATTGTCGGCGTCGCCGATAATGAGATGTATCTTGCCGTCCAGATTGGCCTTCAGCACCGGCCACTGCGTCCTCAGCTTGTGCACGATGTCGTAGTGCTCGCGCCAGTAGGCAACAACCTGAGAATCAACGAGCCCAGTGTCACGGTTAAACATTGGCAAGGGCCGGCCATCCGCGCCGCGCGGTGAAAACACCCAATCGAACGACGCCAGCTGCCCGCCGTATTCGCCCAACACGCGCTCCAGCCTTGCGAACTGCTCGAACGTAAACAGCACTTTACCTTCCATGCGCATCAACGGATGGGACGTCCCATCGGCCTTTCGATAGACATTGGCTGCCGGTGCGTAAAGATCGATGCCGCTGAAATCATGGAAGTCGCTGGAGTCAGGCGCAGTGGCCCAAGCGCCTCCAAATGTTTCTGGATAAGTCACTTGCAACCACAGGGTGGCCCAGCCGCCAGAAGAGTGTCCGGTGAGAAGCCGTCCCGACGGCTTCGCGTCCATGCGGTACTGCCGCTCGAGCCACGGCACGAGTTCCTCGATCAGCGCCCTGCCCCACGGTCCATTGTTGACCGAGTTCGCGAACTCATGCGTGCCGGTCGCCCGGTTGTGCTCGAGAAATACCCAGATCATCGGCGGCATGTGACCCTCGACCGTCGCGGCATGGATCTTTACAGCCTGCATGGCCAGATAGTTTGGGGTCCCGCCGAATCCCGGCGTGAAGTACACGGTTGGATAAGTGCCCGCGCTCTTTTCATAGCCGGGTGGCAGCAGTACCCAGCCACGCATGCGCGTTTCAACTCCGCTGAACTGGGTGAGCGCTGAACTGGAAACATCCAGGGCCTGGATATGAGCCCGAGCCCGATCCACGTAACGTTCGAAAGATTGCCTGGAGCGACCGGCATTCGAAGGCCACTGCGGCGGAAGCGCCCAGACATCACGGTCCGGCACCACTTGCGCCAAACTCAATAACGGTGGCTGCGTGGCCGGCCAACGTACCTTCGCGACCTGCGTAAGCACATCGCCCGCAGAGTGCCCGCCATTCCCTGCGTTGGCGAGCAGCGTGTAGTTATAGTTGCGCCCAACATCCAACACCGCCTGCAGGTAATACTCACCTTCGGGCAACGACGAAAACGCCGCCGGGAAGGCCAATACATCGGTGTCCACGTTGATCTCGCCACCCGGCGCCAGGTATGGAATCTCCATGGCGGCGATGTGAGCCTGTGTCGGCTTGAACAGGTTGATATCGACCGCTGCTACCTTGCCATCTTTGATCTCAGCATTTGCCGCGGGTACAGCGAACACCAGCAGCCTGCCGGACACCGCTCCGCGGTGGTCCGCATCCAATCTCACGCGCACAGAATTCGCAGCCGTCGCCGTGCCCGCCAAGCCACACAGCAACAACCCAACAGTCGCATACCGCAATAGATTGCACCAGGATGATCGCATTGAGCCTGCTCGTAGTTGAAAAGAAGTGAGAGTGTTATCGGACACTACACCGCCGATGCAAGCATCATAGCCGCGACACGATTAACATCTGCTAAATCTCACATTCAGCGTTCCGCATTTACGCCTTTGATAAACGTTAAGGGTTGTGCCGCGCAGAGTGATCTCTGCCTCACAGAATGATATCGAGACCTTGCGTTCGTTGCCCAGCCTGGCAAGGACAAGCTGGCCTTGACGTGCCGCAGCTTACCTGCCGTGCCCTTTGCCTCGATTGTTGTTTTCGGTAGGAACACTGTATTCCGAACCCGAGGGCGGCGCCTGCGAAGGGCCATGGCGGCGATCCGTCTGCATACTCACAAACTCCTGCTTCTTGTTGGCGATTGAACTGGCGCGCTCCACGCTCTCCAATTCGCTACTGGCCGATGCAAATTCCTTTTTCAGGAACTCCTCCGGATTGGTTGTCAGCAGCGATTGCGCCTGTGTCAGCTCATCTCGCTTCTGCGTGTTTGATTGCTCCCATACCTGACGCTCAGATTCGCTCATATAGCTGGAAACAAACGACCCTCCCTCAAGAAATTGCAACTCATTTCGGATCTGTTCTGCGCGCTCCTGCCTGTACTCAGCGGGATTGTTCTGAATCTTCTCTTGAATAGACCTCGCGATCTGCTCGCGTGTGTCAAATTGTGACAGCTGATACTCCAAAGTAAACGCAGAGAACGAATGCGCCTGCTCCAGCTTCTCGAGGACGGTCTGCTTGTTATCGGGATTGGGGCGGTAGACCACCCTGGGATCTGAGGTTCGAAAGGACGATTCACACACCTCCTTTGCCCACTGCGAGGGTGTGATCCATTCAGGATTTTCTGGATCAACGACTCTGCCAACGATTTTGCCATCGTGGGTCCACTTAGACATCTTCTCTTGCAGTTTCTCAGGATAATCACTCGCGTGGCAGCAGACTCCTGCCCACACGTCGATCACATAACTTCTCTCCTGTTCAGACGCGTTCGTCAGTTCATTGACCGTAGCGGGGGTATTACCCAATGCTCCCACCACCAGGAACACGTGAGAGCGTTCCATGGCGCGATGGCCTTCTATGGGCCAGGCCCAACCCACGGCCATGTTCACGTCCGGCATGTACTCCGCAACGTAGGATGCGGCCAGGCCCGTCATTTCCCCGCAGTCACCACGCGTGTTACCTGTCTCCCGCATGAGCTGGCCCAGCGTTACGTAAGACACATTGGATTCTCTGATCGACGCTAACGCTTTGCCAGCCTCGATACGTTGGTCCGCGTCAACGCGTTTTGGCCAATTGATATTACCGTCATAACTCTTGTTGTCTGCCTTCGCGCCCTTCTTCAGGAATTTGCGCGACGCGTCGTAACATTTCTCAACGAGTTCCCAGGTCGGATCCATGAATCGGGCTCCGGATTATGCGACTGAGTTCGACCGCGGAACCATAGTAAGAGCCGGCAGACTTAATGGCTGCTAAGTGTCGTGAATTCGAGCTTCCGCGCGGAATCGCGTGCTATCAATTCAGTCAGCAAGTATCTGCTCGAGCCGATCTCGAGCAGTTATTCCACTGAGATCAATTCGACGGCTGTGACTTCACCGACGTCCTTTGCAGACGTTTTCAGAATGCCCAGCGGCTAGAACCCCGCGGTCTCAGACGAAGTGCTTAACGGGATGCTCTGAACAGTGTATGAATCGGCACCGAACCAACGCGAGAATATGATTGACGGTCTAACAATCTATGGGCACGCCAGACGTCGTTATTGTCATTCATTTAATCTCGCCGGCATTACGCACGCGCTGACTCAACACGCCGCTCTGCCCGAGCGGCCTCCCACACCTCTTTGGCGGCGTCGATATTCAGATAGGCGATGCCCACCCCAACAACGGCATCCGGCCAAACGGACGGATACAACCCAGTGACGATGCCCGCTCCCACGATCGCGATATTGGCCAGCGCATCGTTGCGCGCTGACAGGAACGCAGCCTTCGTGAGACTGCCGCTGTGGTGTCGGTAGCGTGAAAGCATGAAGGCGCACATCAGATTGATCACCAGCGCGCCCAGACCGGTCACTCCGAGCAAAAAAGGCTCGGGCGGCACTGGCGAAGTGAACTTACTCCATAGCGCCCAGACGAGTGCCAGCGCGGGAGCCAACAGAAAGCCGGCGAGGATCATTCCGACGCGGGCGCGCTGAGCCGCAGTCCACGCCAGTGCGATGAAGATGAGGAAATTAACGGCAGCGTCCTCAAAGAAATCCGCGCTGTCGGCAAACAACGAAATCGAACCGATCCTGAGCGCCACCACAAACTCGACACCGAAGTAGGCGAGATTGAGCAAGGCAACCAGAGCAACAACACGGCGAAGCGCTGCATTCATGGGAGAGCCAAATTACACGCCATCTATCAAGCCCGGAAACAGGCCGACGGATCGGTCGCTACACAGCGGTGGTGCACATTCGCCGGCAAGGGCCACGTCACGGTTACGTTCGCATGTGGCGGCTGCAGGCAGGTTAGAGCGTGACGGACAGTATCGTGCCGCGAGCGGCGAACGATATGCCATCCGCATTTACACGGCATAACGCGCGCTTACGCTATTTCAAAACTCCAGCCTGCTGATATTCAGCCGGGTACACGGGCGATGACCTTGATCTCGAAGTCGAATCCCGCGAGCCAGTTGACGCCGATCGCCGTCCAATTCGGGTAAGGCGCCGTCGGGAAGACTTCGCTTTTCACGGTCATGATCGTGCCGAACTGCTTCTCGGGATCGGTATGAAAGGTCGTCACGTCGACGATATCGTCAAGCCCGCATCCACCCGCCTGCAGGGTCGCCTTCAGATTGGCGAATGCCAGACGGACCTGGGCCTCAAAGTCCGGCTCGGGCGAGCCATCGCTGCGACTGCCGACCTGACCGGATACAAACAGGAGATCACCTGTTCTGATCGCGGCGGAATAAGTCTGCGACGTGTAGAGGTCATGCCGACCGGCGGGGAAAACGGCTTCACGCTGGGCCATATGGAAATCCTCCTGTTGTGGGTCGCTTGAAAGCAGCGCCGACGGGCTATCAAACCATCATCAACAACTCAAAACATCCCATTGGGATTGGCGGCTTCCGCAGGAATGATCTGCAGAACATCCCAATGCTCGACGATCCTGCCATCCGCATCGAGCCGAAAGATATCGATGCCGGCATAGTCGTGATCGCCGGGCCAATGCTGCAAGCAGTGGAGGACGACAAGATCGCCCTCCGCCACGGCTCGCTTGACCGTCACCTGCTTACCCGGCCACTCGCGCGCCATGCGTTCGAAATACTCGATAAAGCCAGCCTTGCCGGTCGGCACGTGCGGATTGTGCTGGATGTACTCTGCACCCGCGTAACGCTCGATGGCTTCGCGCGGCCGACAGTCATTGAACATCAACTCATAGAAGGCAATCACGTTTGCCTTGTTTCGATCAAGGTCGGCCATCTTTATCTCCGCCCGAGTGGGGGCTCTGCTTGTCGTCGTTGCTCCTGCTTCTGTAGCGCGGCTTCCAGTTCCGCATGCGGGACTTCGCGGACAGCGTTCTGCTCTCGCACGATCCGCCACCTTCCCTTCGAGCAGCGCCATACAAGCGCAGAGCGCGCACGGTTGGCAATGATTTTTCCCTCCGGCAACTCGAGCCGGGCCACGAACTCGAGGGTCGTCGCGGCAAGGCCGCCATCGATAAGCACGTCCGGCCCGTCGGTTACAGCACGGCGGGCACTCTTGAAGCTATTGAAGGGGCCTCGCAGTAGCTCGCATATTCGGCGGCGGCTCGCGCCACCCGCTGTTGAGTACGGCATTCGCAACTGCCGTGCCCGCGCATCGGATGGAAAGCCCGGGATCGCCGGGCCCTTCGAGCGTCGTGATCTTCTTGTAGTGCGCCCAGGAGCGTCACGCGCGAGTCTGTTTTCAGCTCGTGCGTGGCCCCGTTGTCATGGCATGTCAGGTGGGATCGCGGCCTGACTTCGGAATCAAGAGAAATCCCGCATCGCGCCCGTTCAGTTCTGCCTGTCCAACAATCTCACCGCGGTCGTTGATCGCCGAGGCGATCTTCAGTGTCCATCCCTTGTCATTCGGGATGAACGAGTTCAGATCCTGAAATCCGGCCTTGTCAGTCCAGAGGAAAGCGCGATAGGCCTCAAAGACGGGCCCCTGGCCTCCGACCACGAAGTTGCAGTTGTTGATTGCCTGCGCACTCTGTTGGAATTTCGGCGACAACTCGAGCGGCTGCGAGCTGGCGCCCCGTACAAGATAAGTTTCCTTGCCGGCAGAGTACAGAATGTGGCTTGCATCGTTGATCGCCAGCGCTGCGCTGAAGCCCTCGATCGGCCCCAGCGTTCTTCGGCCCGCTGATCGGCTCCAGACGAAGGCGTGGTACCGGCCTTGCTCGTCGTAAGCGTTGCCAATCATTTCGCCTGTTCGATTGACAGCCTTGATGATGCCGCCGCAACACGCCTCGACCGAGTGCGGACGCTGCTTTCGATCCCAATAGACGGGGTCGGTACGAGCACTGCCGTCGAGCACCCGTTCGCCAACAATGACGTCCGAGGCGCCAACACCATGCACCCAGGTCTGGTTTCCCGCTAGCGGCAGGATGGCGCCTTTCGAATAACGAAAGGCACGCCGTACCCTGCTCTGTTTGTCCGTTGCATTGACGATGACGTCGCCGCTTTTCGTGAAACCCGCGGGCTCGGTGTAGTGAAATCCTTCGGGAACATTCAACGGCTCGAGTCCGGACGCTTGCCGCCAGATCACCGCGCGACGAACCGCATTCGTACCCGCCACCACGCCTGCGTTCGTGATGAGCCTCGGTAGAAAGGGCAACTCCACCAACTGATATTCAGCAGCGTTCTGACAAGCCATCGTGGGTGTCTGAGCGACACCCACGATTGGCAGGACACAGAGGATCGCTACTGCAATCCGCTCAACGCACCGCATGGTTAGCAGGCGAAGACGCCGTCGATGCCTCTTGCTGCGCTACCGAACCACGGAAGGTGTAGGAAGCAGACCCCACATCACTTTGACGCACACCATCGGCCACGGTAATGGCGCGGATGGTCGTGTTCGCACTCACCGTGATGGGGCCGTTGTATGGCGTGGACCCAGTCGTCGGCGTGGCGCCGTTGGTTGTGTAGAACATCCTCGCGTAGGGCGTCGTATTGGACATCGTCACGGTCTGAGCAGAGGAGTAAGTGCCTCCCGGCGGGCTGAATGTTGGCATCGTGGCCTTGCCATTCAAATGACCATACGCAACCAGCGAATTATGATTCGCCAGATAGACCTTGCCGTTCGCAATGGTGGGAGGCGCAAACTTCACGGCACCACCGGAATCGTCACGGCCGTTGGGAGCCTCCGATGTCGAATAGAGCCGCCGGCTCACATCCATAGCATCGTACGCCCGCATTTCGCCGGTGTTGTGGACGATCCAGTAGATACCGTTCGTCGTGCCATTCGCGGACAGTGACGCCCCTGCAGTGGCTGACGTGACCTCAGGAGTCTGCGCGACGGGCAAAGGAGACACGGGCGTGCTGCCGCCCACATCGAAGGACCACGAGCGAACGGGAGCGCCGCCTCGCGAGTTCCAGAAAATTCGATGGTTCCAGACGATCGCCGAGCCGAGCACACCATCCGTCGCGCTGATGATCTGCTGCCGGATCTGAGTATCCCTGTCCGTGCAGGGTGGATTCAGCAGCGTGCAGCTCTTGCCGAGATTATTACGATCCAGCACATACAGCGAAGTGCCTCGCCCCGGCTGAGTGCCTCCCTTGGCCTGAATGATCAGCAGATCTTCGCCAGCGGCGGTTCGGGGCAGCAGCGTGGCGGCCGACGATCCGAGGTCAACATCGCCGTTGCTCATATTCTGCTGATCGAACGGCGTGAAATAATCCAACAGCGGGAACGTCCCGTTCCTGGGAGGACCGAGCTTGACGACGCTGTCTCCAAACTCGCTCGTGCCGTTCCAATAGCCGTTACCCGTGACGACATAGATGTTGCCATCCGCATCGATCGAAGGAGCGGCCCCCGACATCCAGATACCACCGTGGCTGACCTGACGTTCCGGATTGGAGCTCGGCTCACCGTTCGGTGTTGCGTTCCAGACGGCTTCCTGGCCGAGAGTGGCCGCGTTGTATGACATGACCCAGCCGTGATAGGGCCGAACGTCGCAGTGTGAGGCGAAAGCAATCACGACGTGACCATTGACGAGCGCGAGGCCCGTACGCTGCAGGGCCGTCTTGGGATCGAACCAGACGTTCGTACCATCTCCATCCAGCGCGCGACCCGGCGCGCTCGCCTGAATCTCGACGGGACCTGCGAATTTCTCTTCGAGGGTCCGGGTATCCAGGGCGTGCAGGCGTTGCACGAGGCGGCCACTCACCTTCGACTTCGCAACCACGTACAACGTGTCGGTCGTACGATCAATGACGGGCGTTCCGGTAATGCCCACTTCCGGGTGGATATCACCGCAGTTCAGATCGGCGACGCTGCTGGCGGGCGTGCCTCCGGGCGGAGTCAGGTTCACTTGCGCGTACTGGGCACCCGAATCTGCGTCGAACACATACACGCTGTTGTGCTCAGTCGCGACGTACACAACATTGTGTGTGCCACCGGCGATCTTTACATCATGCAGATAAAGGGGTTGCGCATAGGCCTGACCGTCGGTCGGCACCTTGTAAAGCCGGCCGAACTCGCTGGTGTTGACGTTCTGGGTTGTCAGAATCGTCTCTTGCGCATTCACACCGGTTCGAGCGAGGTCGTTGTGCCACGTGGTCACGTCGACCTGCGCGTGGCTGGGGATGCAGGCGAGTAACGCCATGCCCGCGGCAATGCTCTTGCAGCATTGATGAAAAGTCGCCATCTGATACCTCCATGAGAAAACTTGTCCCTGAAAAACACCTGTCGACTCTGCGTCCCATGACCTCGCGCATGTTGCGTGAAGCTCCGCTCCCGCTCGGCGGTTAGCGGAACTGCACGACGGACACCGTTCGGCACGCGCGCGTGCTCGCTCACGGAAAGCTTCCTTATCCGCAGCGAAGATGTCTCAAGCGTAAAACGCCGCGCACGCAATACACGTTAAGATGTATGAAAAGTGGTGTAGCCGCTCGAGCCATTCCGGCACTGTGGGGATGCAATCCTGCACCGGGCGTCGCGAGACTGCGGCTTAAACAGCAACAACTGAAAAAACGGCGCTTTTACTCGACGGCAAAGCGCTTGCGAATCTGCTCCAGCGCCGAGCACGCCATGGGGCTCGATGAACGGTGCTTCGAATAGACCACGGTGTGTATGCAACTTGTCTGACAGCGAGACAAGTTGGATCGGGACTGTGCCGGTGCGGCCCAGAGCGCCTTAGCCGCCCGTCTCTCCGGCACGGCCTCTCGAACGGCCCGCGCTGTCGCGGGCGAATGCCTCGCGCCATGCCCGCGTCCGATCGACGATGAACTTCTGCACGGCGTGCACCCGCTTCGGCGTCATGCGCCTATCGACCCGAACCAGATAGAGCGGGACTTCTGTGCTTCGCCATTCTCGCAGGGTCTCGACCACCGTGCCGCGCTCCCAATCCTGCGTGCCCATCCAGGCAGGGCCGTAGCCGATACCCAGGCCCTCGCGGATCATCTCCCATGCGGCCTCCGGATCGTCGAAGGTATGGCGCGGGCTGGGAGCATGGCGAACGATGCCGCCGTCTGTGGGATCGCGAAACTTCCAGCTGTCGAGCTGCCCCGTCACACGATTTCGATATCCGATGAGACTGTGGTTGCTCAACTCCGCAGGAGTTCGCGGCACGCCATGCTTGCGAAAATATTCAGGAGAAGCGCAGGCGATCCACGGAAAGTTACAGAGTTTGCGGGCCGAGTGGCCCGGCAAGCCGGAAATATCTCCCGAACCGATTGCCAGGTCGATGCCGCGAACGGCCATGTTCAGAAAATCGTTGGTGAATTCGATTTCGACGCCGATGTTCGGATTGGCATGCAGAAATTCAGGCAGACCGGGCATGAGGCAGCGTCTCGTAAATGACGACGGCGCGCTGATCCGGACGCGTCCCGCCTCGCCGCGATGCCCGAGTTCGGCGAACGCTTCTTCCGCGAGCTCCACCTCGGAAAGAAGTTTTCGTCCCACTGCCAACAGGTGATCTCCCTCCGGCGTCAGGGAGAGCGAATGGGTTGTTCTGTTGAGCAGGCGGACACCTTGCGCCTGCTCGAGCCTGCTGACCGCCTTGGACATGGCGGAGGTTGAGCAATTCGACCGGCGCGCCGCTTCTGAAAAAGACCCCGCCTCCGCGACGCGAACGAAGGACAACAACTGCACGAGTGATGTTGGCAACAGTGGTGTTGACATGAAGTCAACACTGTCATACCGGCTGAACGGCTACAAGTCCTCGAGCTTGCCTGCGACATTTGTTCACACAGAACGCGCAGGCCCAACCCACTGAGGCTCGACATGACAACCAACACGCAGCGATTTTCCGACCAGATCGTCATGGTCACGGGCGCAGCCGGCGGACTTGGCGCCTCGATGGCCCACGCCCTTGCCAAAGAAGGGGCGACGGTTGTGATCACCGGTCGCAAGGAAGAGCCCGGGCTCAAACTTGCGAAGGCGATTGGCGGGGACGCCCTCTTCGTCAGCCTCGACGTCACCGATGAGGCTTTCTGGCGAAATGCTCTCGACCTGACCGAAGAGAAACGCGGTCCGCTGTCCGTGCTCATCAACAACGCCGCATACCTCGCTGTTGGAGGCGTTGAGACGGTAGCGCTCGCCGAGTTCGGGCTCGGTCCCGTCACTCAACACCGGTGATCGCAAAAGAATTTAAAAACTCGGGAGCGCGACATGAACAACACCATTCTGATCACAGGAACCTCGAGCGGCCTGGGCCGGGCAACCGCCAGGCTGTTCCACGCCAGGGGCTGGAATGTCATCGCGACGATGCGGTCGCCGGAGCACGAGACCGAGCTCACAAAGTTAGACCGTCTGCTGGTGGCACGGCTGGACGTTCAGGACCTGCAGTCCATCCACACTGCGATCGAAGCGGGCCTTGCAAAGTTCGGCCGGATTGACGCACTGGTCAACAACGCGGGCTACGGAGCTTACGGTCCGCTCGAAGCCACGCCACAGGAGAAGATCCGCCGCCAGTTCGACGTGAACGTGCTCGGGCTGCTGGCGACGACGCATGCAGTCCTGCCTCACTTTCGCGCGAACAGGAGCGGCACCATCGTGAACGTCTCGTCCATCGGCGGCCGGGTCGCATTCCCGCTCGGCACGCTGTACCACGGCACCAAATTCGCGGTGGAAGGGCTGTCCGAATCGCTGCACTACGAGCTCAGCGCGCTCGGCATCCACGTGAAGATCATAGAACCGGGAATGATCAAGACGGATTTCGGCGGCCGTTCGTTCGACTTCAACAACAACCCCGAGCTCACCGAATATCAGCCGCTCGTGCAGAAGCTCATCGATACGTTCGGCTCGATGATGGCGGGCGCCTCTGCGCCGGAAAAGATCGCCGAAGTCATCTACACGGCCGCGACTGACGAAAGCAGTCAGCTGCGATACGAAGCCGGTGCGGACGCTGCGCAGGTGCTTGCCACCCGAAAGGCGGTCAACGATGCGCAATTCATGGCCGGTGTGGGAGCGCAGTTCGGGCTGAACGCCTAGCGTGCCCCGTAAAGCCACCGGCAAGACTGCCGTCCAGACAACATGTTTCACACACGGAGAATGCACATGCCCAATCCCAACCTGCGCGAGTTCTACGATCGCTACATCGCAGCGCTCAACGCGAGAGATTTCGACGCCATGGATAAGTTCATCCATGACGAGGTCACGCTGAACGGCCAGCCCGCCAGACGGGACGATATCGTCGCCGTGCAGAGAAACGAAGTCGGCTCCGTTCCGGACCTGCACTGGGTGCTCACCAACCTCATCGTCGACGGCGACCGCCTCGGGGCGCAATTGATCAACACGGGCACGCCAGCAAAGAAGTTTGTTGGCGTGCAGCCGACCGGAGCGTCGTTCAAGGTCGTCGAGTACGCGGTCTATCAAGTCATCGACGGGCGGTTCAAGCACATGGCGGCAATCCACGATGCCGAAGAGGTCAAGCGGCAGTTGGGCGCATAACGAGTTTGCGCCAGGTTGTTTTCAACAATCCAATACGGAGGAATGTGTGATGAATGAGCTTGAAGGCAAACGTGCGTTGGTGACGGGTGGCTCGCGCGGCATCGGCGCCAGCATCGCGGTCGCGCTCGCCGAGAAAGGCGCTGATGTGGTCATTACCTACCATCAGTCAGGCGACCGGGCAGCTGAGGTTGTTCGCGCGATTGAGGCAAAGGGCCGGCGTGGGCTGGCTATCCAGGCGGATAGCGCAGATCCCGCAGCCGTGCTGCGTTCGATCGAGGACGCGGTGAAGGCGCTCGGAGGTCTCGATATTCTCGTCAACAATGTTGGCACCGCCCGTATGGGCAAGTTCGTCGACCTGAGCCTTGCCGATATCGATGCGATTCTCGATACGAATGTCCGCGCGACTGTGCTCGCTTCCAGGCGGCCGTCCCGCACTTCGGGCGAGGCAGTCGCATCATCACCATCGGGTCGAATTCCGCCGAACGCTCCCCTTTTCCCGGGCTCGCCCTGTATGCACTGAGCAAGTCCGCGATGCTTGGGTTTACGCGACACCTCGCGCGCGAACTGGGCCCTCAGGGCATTACCGTGAATCTGGTACAGCCGGGCCCCACAGACACTGAACTGAATCCAGCTAACAGTGGCGAGCTGGCCGATATCAATCGACGCCTGACGTCGCTCAACCGATATGCATCGCCCGCCGAGATCGCTGCTGTCACCGCTTTTCTGGCGAGCCCGGCCGCGAGCTATATGACTGGCTCTGTCGTTACTGTGGATGGCGGATACAACGCCTGAGAGATACAGCGCGCCACCGGGACGTACAAAGAGAAGGAAATGGAGATGATCAAGATGATTATTGCGATCAAGCGCCGGGAAGGCATGTCACATGAAGAATTTGTCCGCTATCAGCGGGAAGTTCACCGGCCGCTCCTCATGTCCATCCCGGAAGCGGCAAGGTATATCCGTCGCTTCGTCGTGTCGTATCCGATTGTGGCACCAGATTATTCAGGTCCGGATTACGACTGCGTCGTCGAGGGCTGGTTTGACAGCATGGAAGACATGAACGCGCTCTACTTCTCGGACAACTTTCTCAGGAAGGTTGACCCGGATCACGTCCACTTCATGGACCTCTCCGCATACAAGCGAGTCGTCGCACGGGAAGAGGTTGTGATCAGCTCATAAACCCTCCGGGCTCGAGAGGTGCCGAGGAAGCAGGTCTCCGCGGCAGCCCGGTGGGGTCCGGATATCGACGCCCACAGCGACGTCGCAAGCGGCAGGGCGACCTCGACCTCCTGACTATTCATCAGTTCGGTCCGCACCCAGGGCGGCGCAATCTCGATCGCCCCGAGGATGGGTTATCGAGTGACCGCGCTTCCCTCGAACAGGCTGACGATGCGCTGGTACTTTTCGATGTACCAGCGGTTCTCGTTGTTGTATCTCGGGATCGTCACCGCACGCACATTCGTGCCGTCGGTTTTCCAGACACACGGACACGTCACCGAAGCACCGGGCAGCTGCGATCCCGGCCTGCCCAGCTCATCAAGCTGGACATTCATTCTCGTCAGGACACGATAGAGCTTCGTGACGTTGCGCGGTCCGCCGTTGTACGCGGCGACCGGAAAGATGCCGAGCACAACCGGATTGTCGCGATACGCGACGCGAATATCCGCGCGCATCGCCGCCAGCTCGAGGTCCAACAGACACACCGCCGCTTTCATGGCGTTCAGCAGATTCGTCGCACCTCGCTCGAAGTTGGGATCGAGCCTCGCGCCGGGGCAGCGTCTGACCACGAACGCGTAAGTCCCGTTGCCCCTGCGGTTGGTGAATTGCATTGGCCCCAAAGCTTTGGCGCTCGAGACACTGTATCGATACGCCTCCTCCTGCTTGAGCCCGTACTGGCTCAGCACCTCGTCGAAGGCGAGCGCCTGCTTGTCCAGGTAGTCGCCGTCATCGGTCTGCTCGATGACCGCAAGTGTTGTGATGACCTGCAGCGGAATGGCATCGGCAAGCAGCTTGCCGGGAAAAGCCGCACTCGGTACGGCCGCGTGTCGCAGCTCCTCGATCGCCGTACGCGCCGTGGCGACCAGAAACTCCTTCCCGCTGCTGACGAATGCCGGGTCGAAAGTGTCTTCGGTGAAAGGCAGATAAACGATCGGCTTTGCCGTCTGGACAACCGCACTCCACTGCTTGCGCTTCAGAAGGTTGTTATCGAACACGGGAAACTTGCGTCCGTAGACCTTCAACGGATACCCATCCTGCGAGAAAGAGAACATGAGCCGCTCGGCACCGGTTCCCTTCACGTGTCGCGCCTGGATACCCGGCGTCAGAGTGCGAAAGGCCAGCGGTCTCCCATTGGGTTTCCATTTGATCGGCGGGCGCGGCAGCTCGATGTGAGCGACGGTCCACTCCTGCTTTGCGTCGTTCCACAGCGCAAAGGCGACGGGCCGACCGCGGAGCACCTGACGCTTCCCCTTTCCGGTCAGGACGTATTTGAGCTCCACGTCACGGAGCAGCGTCTGCGCCTCGACGACGAGATCGTGGATCGCCTCATGACGGTTAAGGTTGCGTCCCTGGACCACGACGTCGTTGAGCGTCTCATCGGGTTGCTCCGATTCGGCAACGACGAGGGGAACCTCACCTTCCTCTTGCTTCGAACCTTCCTCGGCGACGGGAGCCGTTGCTTCGAGTGCGGCCGCGTCGGCCGGAGCGGCGGGGACTACGTCAATCAGCGTGGGCTCATTTTCGTCATTGGCTCCACCTGTCGTCGCACATCCAGCGCAGAGCAGCGATGTGAGGACAAGGAGGGTCAGCGCAGCAAAGTGTGTGGCACGTGTGTTCATGCCACAGATAGTACTCACGCGCAGGCGCCCTGCCGTGCCTGAATACGCAAAGACGCAATGTGCGATCAGCGCGTGATGCAGGCGGCGAGAATGAGTACGCAAAAAATGCCGACGTTCAGCTTTGGCTCCCAGTACTCCATGAAGAGAAACGTAATGGCGAGCCAGCCGAATGCGGCCAGCACAGAGAGAATCAGTACAGGGGTTTCGTCGAGCAGATGCATCGCTCGCCAGGCCAGAAAGAGACCCAGCACCCCGAACGCCACCTGCCCTAGCGAGAAGGCGGAGTTGAGCCCGTAGTACAGGGTCGTCTCCACACTGGGTTCGCGCTTGCCGCGCAGGTACTGGGACACCACGTCGACGACGAAATGCAGCACCCCGGTCAGAGCGAGCCAGCCATAGGCTGCATAGACGATGTATTTGTGCATGTTAGTTCGCTTGCAGGTCGGAGATCGCGCCCCTGTATGTCGGAATGTCGCTCCTCTGAAAAGAGGATACCCGGCGATCGGCAGGTGTCATCGAGAAAGAGCCGCCGGAGCCCTGCTCTTCGCTCAACGGGAAGACCACTCCCGTCAACCGTTCCGACTCCCTCCATAGCCTTGCAGCGCTGGCCATATCGAGCGCCTGCGGAGGGATTTTGGCCTCAGTGGGATAGCCTCGGAGCTCCCTGAGTTTGTCCGGCCCGTAGTAGACGCCGCCTTTAGCCTGCGGCGAAGTCGCGGCGAAAAGCGTCGGCAACGCACCCTGCGCGGCCGGCTGGAACAGAAACCAGAAGAGACGGCGGAAGATGCCCATCCCACTCCATGTGCCGGCACCATTGGGCAACAGCTCCGTGCGCGAAACGCCTGGATGGGCCGCGATACTCTGGAGGCCCCACCCCGCTGCATCGCTGCGGCGTTGCAGTTCAAACGCGAACATCAGGCAGGCCAGTTTGGACTGGCCATACGCGACCATGGGGTTGTACGCGCGCTCCGACTGCAGATCGTCGAAGTGGATCACACCCTGTGGGGCAGCGATGCTCGAGAGACTGACAACACGGGGCATGGCGGCTTGGCGCAGCAACGGCAGAAGGTGGGCGGTCAACGCAAAGTGGCCCAGGTAGTTCGTCCCGAACTGCAGCTCGAATCCGTCGGACGTGACCTGACGCTTCGGTGGCGTCATCACACCCGCGTTGTTGATGAGCAGGTCCAGGCTGTGCAGCGAGTGCCGCAACCGCTCAGCGAATGCCTCGATGGAAGCGAGGCTGGCGAGATCCAGCGCCTCGAAAGTGACGTGCGCGTCGAGAACGCTTGCGCGAATCCGCTCGACCGCCGCAGCCCCTTTCGACGGGCTTCGACCAGCGAGGATGACATGCGCACCCGCACGGGCCAGAGCCAGCGCGTCTTCGAACCCAAGGCCACCCGTGCCTGTGATGACTGCCGTGCGACCGTGTTGCCAGGGGATGTCGGAATCTGTCCAGTCAGCCATGATCATTGCCTTTTATCAGCACGGTGTACTTGTCACGTGTTGGTACGCGCTCAGAAACATCTGCTGTGAGTTTCATTCCGTGGTTCCAAACCGTGTGCCAGTGAGCTCTTCGCTCACGGTCCAGAGGCGGGCCACGACTTGAGAATCGGTTGCCGAAGGCGGCACCTGGGCGAGGCCAAGCGGGCCACGCACTTCCCCCAGGCCCGTCGGCCCGTAGTAGGTGCCGCCTCGAGCATCCTGCGAGGTAGCGGCATAGAGCGTCGGCAACGCACCCCGCGCGGGCGGCTGGTAGAGAAACGGCAGGTTCCGACGTACGAAGCCTGTGACGCCACCGCGATTGATCAACAGGTTGGTGCGTGAAACACCAGGATGAGATGCGATGCTCTGGATGCCCCAACCGGCAGCATCGCTACGGCGTTGCAGTTCAAGGGCGAACATCAGACAGGCCAGCTTCGATTGGCTGTAGGCGGCAAACGGATCGTAGGCTTGCTCGAATTGCAGATCCGGGAAGTTGATGGTGCCGCGGGGAGCGGCGATGCTGGATAACGTGACCACGCGGGGCGAATCGGCCTTGCGCAACAAAGGCAGCAGCTCCGCAGTCAGCGCAAAGTGTCCCAGGTAGTTGACGGCAAACTGCATCTCGAAGCCGTCTGCCGACGTGCCGCGTTCGGGCGGCACCATGAGCCCGGCATTGTTGATCAGGCCGTCGAGACGGGGCAGCGTCGACGTAAGACGTTCGCCCAACGCGCGCACCGAAGCGAGATCGGCCAGGTCGAACGCTTCGAACTGCAATCGCGCGTCTGGAGTTTCCTGCCGGATGCTCGCGATTACTTCCTCCCCGCGCTCCGCATTACGCGCCGCGATCACAACATGAGCTCCCGCGGCTGCCAGGGCCTTGGCACTTTCGTATCCGATACCACTCGTTGCGCCAGTAACCAGAAAGATGCGCTCCTTCTGGGACGGCATGTCAGCCAGGCTCCAATCTGCTTTCGGCTGACCTTGTGTAGTGGAACTGCCCGTAGCGCACGCGGCACTCACCAGCAAGCCAAGGGTGGCGAAAAGCGTTCGCCACCGGAAATACAGTGGACGCGCGTTGGAATCTGCGGACGCAGTTCCGGCGACGAGTGTCGTGAGGCCGCGTTTGATGGAGGTGTAGGAGCTTGTCCGGTGGGCCATGGTCTTTGCCTTGCGAGGGGAAGGAAGGTAATGTAGGTGCATAAATCAATGCATCTAGTGCTCACATTATTGCACTGAGTGCATATTAGCAAGGGTCTGATCAGAAATGCCGAAAACTCCCCCGCGCGCGGGTGATGCGCCTGCTGAAGGCTTGCGGGAACGCAAGCGCCGTGAAACACAGCAGCGGATCGTCGCAACCGCGCTGCGCCTGTTCCTGGCCAACGGTTACGACGGCACGACGCTGGACACGATCGCGGCTGAGGCCGAGATCTCGCGCCGCGCGTTCTTCTCGTACTTCAAGTCGAAGGACGACATCATCCTGTTCGGGCTGGCGGCCGATTGGGCCGAGCTGATGACCGACCTGCTGAAGACATCGCCTGATGTTCCGCCGCTCGTTGCGGTTCGCGATGTGATGGTGAAGCGCATGGCGCGCTATACGACCGAGCAGATGACAGCCATCGACAACCTCATGCTGTCTAGCGAATCACTCCTGGCGCGCAAGCAGACGTTCTATGCGGAACAGGAGCAGTCGCTTTTCAACACGCTATGCGAGGTATGGCGACAGCCCGAACGGCGGGCGGCCCTGCGAATGATCGCCATGGTGTCCATTGGTGCGCAGAGAATCGCGCTTCAGGCATGGAGGGAGCAGACGGGCCATCAAAAACCCGCGGCCAGGTTCCTGCGAGACGCGTTCGAGAATCTGAGGTCGGAGTTTTGACTGTGGCCCCTGTCATGACCGACGGCAGCAGCAGGACCGTAGACGTGAAACGCATTTCGTTCCGAAACAGAAACCTCACGATCGCTGGAAATATTTATTTCCCGCACGCGTTCGATGAGACCAACACCTATGCCGCGCTCGTTCTGGCCACGCCCGGGAGCAGCGTGAAGGAGCAGATCGGCGCGATCTATGCAGAGAGACTGGCGGAGCGCGGGTTTGTGGCCCTGACCTTCGACCCGTCATACCAGGGAGAAAGTGGCGGCGAGCCTCGCGACCTCGAAGATCCGGCGGCGCGCGTCGAGGACATCCGTTGCGCCGTCGATTATCTGATGACGCTGTCATTCGTGGCCGAGGAACGCGTTGGCCTGTTGGGAATCTGCGCAGGAGGCGGCTATGCGGTGAACGCAGCGCTGACTGAACATCGCTTCAAGGCGGTCGGAACGGTGGTCGCCAACGACATAGGCCGGGCGTTCCGCAAGATGCAGTCCAGAGAAGATCTACTCAAAATGCTGCAGGACGTCGGCACGCAGCGTACGGCTGAAGCACGCGGCGGCGAGGCGCGCCGGGATCCGTGGATTCCTGACAGCCTGAAAGAAGCCGCAGCACAGGGCGTCACCGACCCGGAGGTGCTCGAAGCTGTCACCTTCTATCGGGAGTCGCGCTATCGCCATCCTAACTCCACCAACCGTCTGCTCTTCAGGAGCCGCGGTCACGTGTTGAGTTTCGATGCCTTCAACCTCGTGCCTGAATTGTTGACGCAGCCTCTTCAGGTCATCGTTGGCGGGCGCCGCGGCAACACCGGACAGTATGAGGCCGGTCGAACCCTGTTCGAGCTTTCACCCGCCGCCGACAAGCACTTCTTCGTCATCGAGGGCGCCGGCCATTACGACCTGTACTACAAGCCCGAATATGTGAGCCAGGCGATCGACCGGCTGGCGCCGTTCTATTCGCAACATCTCGGCGCGCCGTAACGCGGGTCCACCGCCCTACGGCGACTTCGAGCCGTGGATCTCCTTGTTAGATTCGGCAAGCGCACGCCTCTGCTCCGGCGTCAGCGGCTCGAGCGGCCGGGTGTATGACAGATCCTGCCTGTCCCAACGGGTGAGGCAGGCCCTCCGCCCGCAGTAGTCGTCGGTCTTTCCGAAAGTGTTCACGTCGTGCGCATACTCACGCACGAGAATCTTCCACTCGCCGTTCCGCTTCTCCCAACGCTCGATGTAGCGACCGCTTCCGAGCTGCGTATCCTCACTGACTTTTGGACGCCCCGGCGTTGCCTGGGGCCCGGGCGTATCCTTGCTCGTATCGCGCGGAACGGCGATAAACCATACATAGCTCTCCACATGCGCCGTATCGCCCTGAATGTCGACGGTCTGTCCGGTGATGTGATGCTGATGGTGAGCGTACGCCGCGAGCGCGGCCTCCTCCCGGTCGACATACTCTTCGCGACCGCTCGGCGCCCCCAGGTTGATGCGTGCCTCAGGCCAGAACGCACTGCGCACGAGTTCCTTGTCATGCCGATCGATGCCGCGAATATATCGCTGCAGCGTATCCGCAATGCCCTGCCGATCTGTCAGGTTGGCGACCTGCTCGCGAAGCTGCGCAAGCTCTGTCGCATCACTCGAAACATGCGGCTGCGGTTCGCGCGCGCATCCCGTTAGAAGCCCCAGCGCCATGAGAATCGCGCCTGCTGCTGCCGCCTTCTGCTCCATCGCTCCCCCTCGTCATTTCATCGCTCGTATCGGACATAGAGCGATTGCCTGGAAAAGTGGCTACCGACCGCAGGGCAACCGTGCTGAATATCAGCGGTGCACGATGATGATCTTCTCCTGCTCTTCGATGACTTCGACTCCGGGTTGGGCCCGAAGAAAACGCAGGAACGGCTCGACGTCGGTGGAGGAAAAGGCGCCACTGATGTGGAAGTCCTGCAAGCCACTCCCCTGGATGACGAGCGCACGTGGCGAATGACGATTGAACTCGGCCACAACGTCTTCGATCGGTGTCGAGTCGAACACCAGGCGGCGTCGGGTCCATGCGATCGCATCGTCCACATCCACCGCCCGCAATTGCGGAGGCACAGCACCGCCGCTGAGCGACAGCGCGAGCTGTTGGCCGGCGTCGAGAAGAATTTCGTTGCCTTGCGGTGAGAGTGCCGCCGATCCGGGTTTTCGAGGAACCGGGTGTTGTTTGCCGGAAAGCGTCGGCGCAGAGACAGCAACAGTTCCGTCGACCACTGTGACGAGCAACTGCCGCTCGCGCCGGTTGACCGCAAACTCTGTACCGACCGCACGCACGCGCGTGTCGTTGGCCGAGACGACGAACGGCCTGGATTTATCCTCAGCGACGCGAAAAAGTGCTTCACCCTCTGTTAGATCGACCGCCCGAGTACTGGCATCCAGACGGACACGCACACTCGAGCGTCCATTCAGATCGATGGTCGAGCCATCCGGCAGAAGAATGGATCGATGCTCACCCACCGCAGTGGTGTAGACATTGCGCGTCATGACATAGGCCATGATTGCGCCGATCGCGACGAGCACCATTGCTGCGGCTCCAAAGCGAGCGTGACGCGACGACCGCACGGACCAGGATCTGCCTTGGACCTCACTCGTCGCATGCACGGGCATCAGAGGAACGACGTTCGCTGCGGAAGATCGGCCTGCACGCGCGATGAGCTCCTCGAGTTCCCGCGGCGTGGCGCGTGGTCCGGCCTCCGCCGTTTCCGCGATCGCCGTACATTCGAGGTACGCACGCACGTGCTCCGGCGATGTGGACAGCCATTGGTCAAAGCGTTGCCGCGTCGTGGCGTCGGGCCGGCTTCGCAGCTCGACGAGCCATTCGGCTGCTTCTTCATAGATCTGTTGATTCATTTGTCCGTGTCCCTACTCAGATTTCTCCATCTGCTCCCGGCAGTGAAGCACTGCGCGGGCAATGTGCTTCTTGACCATGGAGCGCGATACGCCGAGGCGGATCGCGATCTCATCGAGCGTCCAGCCTTCGCGATGGTGCAGGACGAAGCAGGCCTGCGGATTGGGCGGCAGCTGACTGATCGCCCGTTGCATCCTGCTGGCCCGGCGCTCGAGATCGATCTGCTGCGCGTGATCAGTCTCGATTGCAAGATCACCGTCCGCTGTTGGATCGGCGATATCCACGGATTCCCGCTCCCGCTCGCGGGACTGCAGACCGTGCTGGGCAAGCACGTGGCTCGCAATCGTGAACAGATACGCCTCGGGATTTCTGATTCTTTCGTGCCGCTCGACACGAATGAACCGCAGGAAGACTTCCTGCGCCAGGTCCGCGATGTCCGGGACGTTGTGCAGCCGCGCGGCGAAGTATCGCCGCAGCTTGTTCTTGTGGCTGTCGACCACATGCCTGAAAAACTCCGCGCGTGAATCAATTGCCTTCACTGCCTTTCCCCCTCTTGCCTGACACTCGCGTCGCTATCGGGATGCCTCGTCCCGACAGTAACGCCCTGTCCCTTCAGAACTGCATACGAATTCCTGCGTTGTAGCGCCTGCCGACCAGATCGAAGACGGCGCCGTTGGTGCCGCCGTTGGCGGCGCCGAATACGAGCCACGGCGATGGAGCCGAGGGCGGCTCGCGGTCGAACAGATTATTCACGGTGATGAAGAGTTCTGCTCCCCACCGCGCACCGGGATTCGTCCCGGAATTGCCGAGTTGTCTCGTGAGCGTGACATCCGTATACGTCACTGAGCCCACACGGTTGGATGCGGGATCGAGAATATCGGGCGACAGCGTCGCATCGTTGATGCCCTCATCAATGTAACGCAGCTGCAGGTAAGCACCATACCCGCCGTTACCGCGGTATTGAGCCGATGCATTGGCCACGAGATCCGGAATGCCGCCGGTACCGGGCCGGCCTGTCTGAGCTGCCGTCTCGATCTCCGGCGCGCCGCGGTTCAGTGTCGTGAGCGAATCGACATAACTTGCGAGCCCGCGCAGGGTGAGCAAGCCGCTGCTGAGAAGCCTCTGGTACGACATCTCGAAATCGTAGCCACGGGTCTTGCGCAGCGAGAGATTGAGATACGGAGCATCCACTGCCGTGAGCACGCCTGTGCCAGAGTCGCGAGTGAGCAGAGGACAGAGCGAAACGGCGCCGCGGAAACACTCGTCGACGATCACCTGTCCACTAAGCGTGCCGATCGCGTCTTTGATCTCGATGTCGTAGAAGTCGAGTGAGGCGCTCAAGCCCGCAAGAAAAGTCGGCTGCACCACGACACCAATGGTGCGCGTGTCTGCCTTCTCCGGTGTGAGGTCTGGATTCCCCTGCGGCCGCGTATACACCAGTGGCAGACGATTCGGCGAATCGACCGGCTGGAACGGATCGTTCAGATTCCCCTGCCCCAGGCTCGGGCCGGAGAATAACTCAGCAATGTTGGCCGCACGGATATCACGCGAGGCAGTGCCTCGCAGGCGAACGTAGCTTGCGGGCTCGTAAGTGAGCCCGACTTTCCACGTCGTGACATCGCCACTGGTGCTGTAGTCCGTAAGTCGAGCGGCGAGGCTCAGGTCGAGCGACCTCGCGCCCGAAGCATCCTTCAACAGCGGAATGAAGGTTTCGGCAAACAGCTCGTTGAGATCGTACTCGCCGCGAAGCGGTTGCAGATTGGTGCGCTCCCAGCCGCCGATCAGTCCCTCGATGGCTGCGGGGAACCCCTGATAATCGCCCGTGGAACGACGGGTGGACGTGGAGATCGGATCGACAACCATGTTGCTCGATTCACGGCGATAGCCCCCACCGAATGCAACGGAGATCTCTCCCGCCTGCAGCGTCCAGGGCTTGCCGGACACAGAGAAGTTGAACACGTCCTGCGTGACCGCCTGGTCGCCAGTAGTCGTGCCGAGTATCCACGCCCTGGCAGCCGGCGAAGGCGCGCCAGGCCCAAAAAGATTCAGCGGCACACAGCCGTTATCCGGATTCACGAGCGTGGACCGACAGATGATCTGACCATCCGGGCCCACGATTGCATCCGCCGCGTTGTAGAGTAGATTGATTTTTGGATTGTTCTGCGTGGTCTGAAGATAGTCGTTCTCGCCATGCTGATAGTAAGCATCGAGGCTCCAGCCGCCGAGCGCCGCTTTCAGTCCGAGCGTGCTGCTGGTCGTGCGGTTGCGACTTTCTGAAATCACCGGACCGAAGTCATAAGAAAAGCGCCACAAGGGGAAGGATGTGATGCGCTCCTCCGCCATGCGCCGCCGGATCTCTGGAGGCAGAAACGCGTTGTCGTCAAAAATCGTGAATCCGGTGCTCTGCCCTTCCCACGGCGACAGCGGCACGAAGTGTACCTTCGCCTCGCCGTACAGACCTTCCAGGAAGAAAGATAAGTTATCCGCGAGATCGTAGGTGAGATGCGCGAACGCGGTGTGCCGCCTGACCTCGGGAACGGCAGAGAGGTTTTCGCCATGGTCCTGACCATCGCCACCGATCATCGTCAACGTCGTGGCCTGCGCGCCGTAGTTGAACTGCCGTGGCACGCCCCCGGGACCGAACTCGGTCCCTCCAAGCGGGCCGCTGGGAATGATGCCACCCGACGTGAAGGCCGCTGAATGCACATCACACGCGATGATGCTGCTGGGAACGAGCGCCGGATTGGCGATGCGTGCACAGGAGTTGTACCAATCCCGATCTCGCCACGTGGCGATGCCGGAATCTCTGAAGTCCCCGATGCTGCCAACGAAATGACCGCGGCCGTGAAAGACAGGCAACCCACCACCCAGCTCGAACTTCCGAACTTGCGCGTCTCCGGCAGCCGCTTCACCCGCCTGGGCAGTCAGCTTCACGCCTTCGAAGCGATCGTCGAGAACAAAGTTCACGACGCCCGCCACGGCATCCGAGCCATACACCGCGGACACGCCACCTGTGACGATGTCCACACGCTTCGTAGGGGGTTCCGGAAGAATGCTGATGTCCACCATGCCTGCGCTCGTTGAAGGCACGATGCGACGACCATCGAGCAACACCAGCGTGCGCGCTGGACCCAGCCCGCGCAGATTGAGAAAACTCTGTCCCACCGAGCCGACGGTGCTGATTCCGTTGCTCGCCGGCGTGTGCGAGTCGCGGAAGATCGGCAGCTGGTTGAGGGACTCTGACAAGCTCGTCGGCGCCCGCGCATCCAGTTCTGCCTCGTCCACCACCGTCATCGGCGCCGGCGATCGAAAACCGGCAGGAACAACGAGGCGAGTGCCCGTCACACGCACTTCTTCCATCGTTGCCGTTTCAGCATCCGCGCCAGCGGACACTTCGAAACTCTGTATGACCTGAGCCGGTTGCATCGTTGCGCGCGGTTCGCGCGCACTGACTGGCAACAGCGTCAACATGCGCTCATCGATGGACCGATAGGTGAGGCCCGTTCCTCTCAATATTTGCTCGAGCGCTTCGATTGCCGTCAGCTCGCCACGGGCTCCCTCCGTCATTCGATCGCGCACGAGCTCGGCTCGATACACGAGCTGAATATCATATTCTTTGATGAGAGTTTTCAACGCCGACCCAAGCGCCTGGCGCGGCACGTCGGTGCTGCGTCTCATCGTTTCATCCGCGTTCGCGGCCAGGCCGCCGCTGCAAAAGACGTGGCACGCGATCAACGCCCCCCACGTCAGTTGCGCGAGCGGGCCCTCAGCCTTCTTGTAACGGGACATTCGCGCGTCACATCACGGAGCGGCTCCGAAACTTACCGGCAAGGGGAAGTTGCCCTGATAGGGCGGCCAGTTCGGCGCCGGTTCATTCGCATCCGGATAGTAGATCGCCGAATAGATTTTCGAGATGCGTCCCCCGTCGATATAAAAGATCTCGTGGAAGATGCAGCGTCGGACCGCCGCATTGGCCGTTCGCATGAAGATGGCACTCGTTGCAACGACCTGTTGCTCTTCATCGACGGCGAAGAAGCGCCGATCGGCGACCAGAGAAATATTGAACGAGTCGAATCGCGAGGTGCAATTCGTCTTGCCTTCATGGCCGTCTGTTCTGCCTTCTCCCAGCGGCCGGCCGGTGACCAGGCTGCCATTTTCCACGCGGAAGCAGTCGGGATGCGCCAGCACCAGGCTGCCGTCGTTCTCTGTCAGGCCATCGAAGTAGGTGTTCGCGATACGTTCGAGAGAGAGCCGCGAGAGGCGCTGCGACACGGGTATCGTTCGCACGGCCGGTTTGTTGGCCGCGAGATAAACCGGATCTGACAGCACCTCGTTCCGGCCATCCGGTTCCGCAGGGCCTCGCATGCTGCCAAGCCCCGGCCCGCTCATGAACCACTCCGCTTCGGCGATCTCGCGATCGACCACCTTGAGGCGGACCATCGCGACTTCAGGTTGCTTGCGCAGCTTTGTATCGATGGTGCCGAACCACAGCGCCTGACCATTGACCGGGTCCAGATAAAAGCGCGCGTTGCTATCGGCGCCAGTAATCGTTCCCCAGATACCCGTGCCCGGGCGAGTGACCTTCGTGTTCTCCGTCTGCCGATAACCGGCCATCAGGGGCGCGGCCTTGACGTCGTTGGCCGCCACTGCACGCACATACTGCTCGGACACCTTCTGCAGACAGCCCCGATCGCAGGGCCGATCGGCAGCGATCGACAGCGCGGGGATCAGCCCCGACAGCGCCAGGACCGACCAGACAAAAAGCTTTCGCATGATTCCCCCCCTCTTCTCTTTCACCAAGATGCGCCGATGACGGTTCACCAGGCAAGCGTGGTGGCGTCGTACTGCACGAAGCGGCCGCTTTCCGCCAGGGAAAGGCGACCGATGGTTCTGATCATCGTCCCCGCCACAACATCGACCATGATTCGCGGTCCGTAAGCATTCGTCGCCGGCTCGTCCTTAGACATCCGCATGGAGCCGGGATGGATGAGAAACACGGCAATCCCTCGCGGCTTGAGATCCTCGGAGACCGCGAGCATGGCGCGATTGAGTCCCGCCTTGCTGGCGCGATAGAAGATCGCGCCGCCGCCCGCGAGCGGCTGGGTGAGCGATGCATGGGTGGACGTGATCGCGACGATCTTCTTCTGCTTGCCGGCCTCGATCTGCGGCAGGAACGCTTCCGATACCAGCAGCGGCCCGAGGATGTTGGTCGCCAGCACCTCGTTGCCCTGCTTGAAATCGAGTTGCCCGAAGCGCTGGGATTCGCCGGTACTCGTGTTGGCCGCGTTGTTGATGAGCACGTCGATCGGAATGTCCTTCATCTTGCGAGCGAGCGCGCGGACTTCGGCTTCGTTGCCTACGTCCATGCGCTCGGAATGCAAGTTGGAATATTGTTTGCCGAGGTCTTCGAGCTCTGGAGGCGTCGTGTTTCGCCGGTGAACGGCGATCACTGTCCATCCGGCCTGCGCATATTGCCGGGCGAGCTCGAGCCCGAGGCCGGAGTTCGCACCTGTGATCATCACGGTGTCAGCATGGCTCACCTCCGCCATCAGCAACACGGCGAGCGTCAACGAGACCAGCGCACGCATCCGGCCGATTCGTGTAAGCAACATCTGCGTCTCCTTCAGAACTGCATGCGGATGCCGGCGTTATAGCGTCGACCGATCAGGTCGAAGATGGCGCCATTGGTGCCCCCATTGGGTGCTCCGAATACGAGCCATGGCGAGGCGGCCACGGGCGGATCGCGGTCGAACACGTTGTTCACCGTGACGAAGAACTCAGCCCCCCAGGATGAATCGCCATTCGCCACGAAGTTGCCGATGCGCTTGCTCAATGTCAGATCCGTATAGGTAACCGACGACACCCGGTTTTGCGCGGGATCGAGAATGGTCGGCAGAAGCGTCATGTCATTGATGCCGTCATCGATGTAACGCAGCTGAGCGTATGCGCCATAGCCCCCGCCGCTGCGGTACTGAGCCGATGCGTTCGCGACGAGACTCGGAATACCGCCGGTGCCGGGTCGGCCAGTCTGTCCTGCCGACTCGATCTCCGGCGCACCGGGGTTGAGTGTTGTCAGCGTATCAACGTAGCTCGCAAGCCCGCGCAGGGTGAGCGAACCGTCGCCGAGAGGTCGCTGGTACGACAGCTCGAAGTCATAGCCCCGTGTCTTGCGCTGGGAGAGATTGAGATATGGCGCGTCCACCGCCGTCAGCACGCCGGTGGCATCCCTCGTGAGCAGATCGCAGAGAGACGTCGCGCCCTGGAAGCACTGGTCAACGATGGTCTGACCCGCGAGGGTGCCGATCGCGTCCTTGATTTCGATGTCATAGAAGTCGAGAGACGCGCTCAGCCCCGGAAGAAACGTGGGCTGCAGCACCACGCCAATCGTGCGGGTGTCTGCTTTCTCAGGAGTGAGGCTCGGGTTGCCCTGCGGCCGCGTATAGACCAGCGGCAGACGATTCGGTGAGTTGGCGGGCTGGAACGGATCGATCAGATTGCCCTGCCCCAGGCTCGGGCCCGAGAACAGCTCCGAGATATTCGCGGCGCGAATATCACGAGAGACCGTGCCACGGAAGCGGACGGAACTGAACGGCTCGTAGGTGAGGCCGACTTTCCAGGTGGTGACCTCGCCGCTCGTGCTGTAGTCGGTGAGCCGGGCGGCCAGACTCAGATCGAGTGACCGGGCACCGGGCATATCTTTCAGCAGCGGCAGGAGCGCTTCGGCGGAAAGCTCGGTCAGATCGTACTCGCCGCGGATCGGCTGGATGTTGGTGCGTTCCCAGCCGCCGAGCAGTCCCTCGATCGCCGCCGGGAAACCCTTGTAATCCCCCGTAAAGTGACGGAAGGAACTGGAGATCGGATCCACGACCATGTTGCTGGACTCGCGGCGATAGCCGCCGCCGAACGCCACCGAGAGCGGTCCGGCCCACAGCTGCCAGGGCTGGCCCGACACGGATGTATTGAACACGTCCTGTTTGACGGTCTGGTCGCCGATCGTCGTGCCAAGAATCCAGTCGAGGGCTGCCGGCGAAGGCGCCCCGGCACCGAAGAGATTCAACGGCACGCAGCCATTGTTAGGATTCACAAGCGTGGAACGGCAGACGATTCTGCCGTTCGGGCCAACGACCGCATCCGCCGCGTTGTAGAGCAGATTGATCTGCGGATTGTTCTGCGTCGTCTGAAGATAGTTGTTCTCGCCGTGCTGATAATAAGCATCAACGCTCCAGCCGCCGAAGGTTGCTTCGAGCCCCACCGCGCCGCTCTTGGTGCGATTACGGCTTTCTGAAGTGAGCGGGCCGAAGTCATAAGAGAAACGCCACAGCGGGAAGGAAGTAATGTTGTTCTGGGCCATCTGCTGGCGAGTCTGTTCAGGGAGAAAGGCGTTATCGTTGAAGATGGTGAAGCCGGTGGTCTGCCCTTCCCACGCCGAGAGCGGCACGAAGTGCACCTTGGCGTTGGCGTACAGTCCTTCCACGAACACCGAGACGTTGTCTCGCAGCTCATAAGTCAGATGAGCAAAGGCCGTCTGCCGCTCCACTTCCGGGACGGCAGAGAGATTCACGCCATGGTCGAGCCCATCACCGCCGATCATTGTCAGCGTGGTGAGCTGCGAGCCGTAGTTGAACTGGCGGGGCTGACCGCCGGGCCCGAACTCGGTACCTCTCAATGGGCCACTGGGAATGAGGCCGCCCGGTGTGAACGCGGCCGAGTGCACGTTACAGGCCACGATGCTTGCAGGGACCAGCGCGGGATTGGCAATCCGTGCGCAGGAGTCGAACCAATCCCGATCGCGCCAGGATGCAATTCCGCTGTCGCTGAAGTGACTCGCGCTGGCAACGATGTGACCTCTGCCACCGAAGAGAGCGGTGCCGCCGGCCAGTTCGAACTTGCGAACGTCCGCGTCGCCGGCTGAAGCCTCACCGCCCTGAGCGGTGAGCTTCACGCCTTCGAGGCGGTCGTTGAGAACAAAGTTGACCACGCCGGCTACGGCATCAGAACCGTAGACGGCCGATACGCCGCCCGTGACCGTGTCGACCTGTTGCACGAGCGGCTCGGGGAGAATGCTGACGTCCACCGTGCCGGCGCTCGTCGAAGGCACCACGCGCCGACCATTCAGGAGCACGAGTGTTCGCGCCGGACCGAGGCCGCGCAGGTTGAGGAAACTCTGTCCGACCGAGCCCACCGTGCTGATGCCATTGCTCGACGGCGTGAACGAGTCGCGGAACACGGGCAACTGATTGAGCGCGTCCGAAAGGCTCGTGGGCATGCGTGCCTCGAGCTCGGCTTCCTCCACTACGGTCATCGGAGTTGGCGACTGAAAGCCGGCCGGCACGACGATGCGTGTGCCGGTGACGCGAACTTCCTGACTGACTTCTGAACTGTCGGCGTCCCGTCGAACATCTGCATCGACGGTTGGGCCAGGTGACGGGTCCGCATTCTGGGCCATGCTGGCGCCGCTCAATACGACACAGCCTACCGCTATCCACGATCTGTTCCGCATGACATCCCCCTGCTACTGCCTCGTGATCTGGCGCGTCAGCTCGACGTGACGCGCTCGTTCTTGGTCTGACAGAGTAGGTAGAGCGACTTGGCGGAAAAGCGGACACCGGAAGGTCCGCACGTCATCGTTAATCGACAGCACGCTTCCGTTAAACCACCTTGCCTGGGTAAGGAATTGCTGCCGGTGATAGATGTGATCGTGAGCGTCGGCCCACGATTGCAAGAAGCGGGGGATTCGCCGCGCGCTCCGTCAGGGCGGGCTGCTTGCAAGACGCTGCGGCAGGTGGCCCCGTGAAGCCCGCGCGATTCCCGTTCAACGCGGCGACCTTGCGTTGGCGGAGCCTCTTGCTATGGTCCGGCGTGGCAAACCTGGGGGCGTGGCAACCTTAGCCGCGCCGAGAAGCGGGTGCTTATAAGTACTGATCTGCTGCCGTAGGGCTGTTCGCACGGCCCTGCGACTGTTGGCAGGCTGCTTCCGCCCGTCGCCCCGTCGCGTGACTGATCGGTCTTTCGCGGGGACACCGCGCCGACGTGGGTCGTCCCGTGCACGAACGGGTGGAAAGTGCACGCCCCGTTACAGTCGCCTCGACGAGCTGACACCCGTCATCTTCGTCGCGACGGGCAGAAACATTCTGGCTTGCCTCGCATCCCTGCGTCGCCCGGACATTCGTCCAGGCGCATGGGCACTACGGCTAGCTTGCATGTCTCCGCGCGTAAGAACAGTTAAGGATTGCAACTTCGCCAGGGATAACGTCAACCTGAGGGCAGTTCCTTCGGCAGCAATCGTTAAGCGTTGCAGTACCTGGAGAATTTTCCGTGGCTTCAGGCGACGCGGGTTTCATGACAGTCGTTTAACAGGAGACTCGGCACCACTGGCGGGAAATTAGATGCGTAAACATTAGCCGTGATGCCCAGCTGTCGAGGCTCTCCTTGCTCCCATCGGTCCGATGCAGCTCTTCGCCTGAGGAAGTTGCCGACACGTGCGGACGTATCACCAGGGATGCATACGCAACCAGCCGGTGCCCACGTTACGGGTTACGCCATCCTTCTCTTCGCGTGAGGCCGTCAGATTGACGCGAACGCGAGTAGATCCTCTATACGGTTTGAAGCCTCTTCTGATCCCGGCTCCCGACGGACGATGCGTTTGAGCTCTGCCGCGCGGCGAGTCACGGCGGAATTCGCCAGTGTGCCTAGAACTGCCTCTCGCAGTTCACTCGCCTGCGGCTGTTTTCCCTTCAGATGCGTGCCCAGCCCGACATCCACAAGGTTGTCACCGAGCCATTCGAGTTCCAGGCTCCCAACAGACAAAACGACTACCGGCACGCCGTAATAAGCCGCCTCGGCCGAAGTCGCGGACCCACCCTGGTAGATGAGAAGATCTGCATGCGCCAGTATTTTCGTGTGGGAGGTGCGTGTGGCGATCTCAACGTTATCGGGAAGCGAGAGCCCCTCCGCTATCTGCGGCCTTTCGCCCACCGAAAGCACGACGTGCAAGTCTAGTCCGCCGAGCGCAGCGACACAGATCTTGAAATAGTCGGGGTTGTGGACGTGAGTCGTGGAAGCAGTGACTAGAACCAGTGGATTTTTCTTGGAATCGGTCCTGCGCCAGTTGCCCTGCACTGCACGCTCTCCTCCGCAGCGTCCGGCGAATAGCAAGCGCTCGTCGCCAGCGCCGCCCGGCTGCAGGAATTCGGGAAACGGATAAATATTCAGGCGCTCCCTGTGAAAGATGCTGTCACCAGTCATGCCGAACTTTGCTAGCAGCGCATCGAGTTCCCGGGCTAGCTCCAAAACACCGTTTCGCGTAATCGGATCCTTAATCTGTTTATGGAGATTCACGCGATCCATTGCAAAGTGGGGAGTTGTCTGCACAGCCGGCACGTTCAGTCTGTGCGCCAGAATCCGGCCGGCGAAATCGATGGTGTCATAGAGAATGACATCGGGGCAGTTTTCCTCATAGAACCGCTCTACCTGAGCGAGCGTACGTTCGGTCAAGTCGTCGAGGAGCGGCGCAAGCGGCTGCGATGTCAACTTCTCCAGCTCGAGTCGGGGTCGCGCCACTACCTCGCCACCCAGCTGCGTCACCGTTTGGGCAAACAGTTCCGAGGCGGCATAGGTGACTCGATGACCTCGTCTTACAAGTGCCGACACGATGGGCAGGCTTCCGGAAATGTGGCAGTAATTTGGTGTCATGAAGAAAGCGATATGTTTTGGTTTCATGATGCCACCCCTCGTAGCGACTCGCAGTCTTCAAGCCATGCATCCAGCATTGCCAACTCACGCATCTCAAGAAACTTGTGGCGCACCAGGAGTTCGTAACAGGTGCGAATGTTCTCGTTCAATGACCGGTTGGCCGTGACTCCCTCCGAAGACTCCAGTAGTTCGACGAGCTCACCGTTCCTGCGATAGCCTTGTAGCTCGAGCTCGAAGTCATGCATCAGGTTGTGCTGATTGCGCAGCTGCTTGACGTCAGCCTGGTGAAATTCAAGGCGAAGCCCCATGGCCCAGAGGCACTTATGACATACGAAGCTTCTGTAAATGTCGGTCATGCGGAACGTACAAGTAGCAGGGAGGTACATCAGCGGGAATGCATCCCGCCACCACCACGTGTTCTGCGCATTGAAGGGGCACCACACATGCTCTGCGAGGACAACGTTCGGTCGTACGTTGAATGTGACTTCGCGATCCATCACCAGGCGCCAGATTGCATCGACATCCGGCGATCCATTCGCCAGTCCTTGCTGGATAGGTGCACGCAGCATCGATGACTCACCCGTTAGGATGAAATCGTCGGCCAAACTCCGACTCACGTGCTCCAAGGCGAAGCCGCGCGGCCAGACGATTCCCTCCGTAAACAGGGAATAGATGTTTGCCCACTTTGCATCGGTCAAGGGTTTGAGGGTTGCGGCTTCAATCGTTTGCTCCCGCACGTCCCAGGCGTCGGTTGGATGATTATCGTCATCGGTTTCGTAGATGGGATCGCAGCCGCAAGACATCGCCATGAGATAGCCCAGGTTCTTTCGCGCGTAACTTCCCTCCGGAAGCATCGCAGTTAGCTTGAACGAAAGGCTCCGCTGTCGATCGAATGAGAAAAAATCCGCTTCAGGGAGCAAATACTGAGAGGGACCAATTTTGTCGCCTATCACAATGAGGCGCATCCCATGTCTGCGGACACGCTCCGCGGTAATGCGCATGCATTCAGTTGGTGCCTGAATGGTGGTGATGACGACGGCAATCTGTCTGGCATCCATGTCCTACCTCGCTAGCCGAAAAGCATTGCTCGCGCTTTTCGCGCGAGAGCGAGGATTTATAGGGCGCGCCGGGTCGCTACTGCACCATCCGTTATTTTCTCTGTGGATGCCCGGAACATATAACCTGAAATTACCGGCACTTCTGCTGGCACACCCGAGACGCGACGACGAGCCACCGACGTTGCAGTTAAGGTATTAGCGCCTAAATTAAGTGCGACCGGCAGAGTTATCACACGCGCGATGGTCCAGCTCTCTCACGTATATGGAGTTCTCGGACAACGAGCGGCCCACTCCAGCTCTTGCGTCGCTGAGGTGCGTGTTCTTAGAGAACGAGGCGGCCAGCGCTTCGCTCTTACTCCGCACAATTCCCTCAACTTCCGGATGCGTCAGGATGTAAAGGTCATTATTTCGCACCCCTTGCAGCACGAGTGTCCCAAGCTCGAGCGAATCCATTGCGTAAGGAGAGTCCTTCAGTCGCGCCTCGAGATTTGACTTCACCAGTCCCGGACACAACACCGATACACCGACGTTTGTTCCCTCCAGATCCGCGCGAAGCGCCTCCATCATTCCCACCACTGCGAACTTCGATACACAGTAAGCGCCATAGCCCTTCCCAGCTACGACCAGGCCACCAATCGACGCAGTGCTGACGATGTGCCCTCCATCGCTGTTCTTCTGAATAAATGGCAAGAAAGCACGAATCCCGTTGAAGACTCCGTCCAGGTTTACGGCCAGCATTTCGTCCCAGATTTCGTAACTCGTGCTCATCAATGGGGCGGGATTCACGATCCCCGCATTGTTCACGAGAACATGGACCTTGCCGAAGATCTTCGACGTCTCGACGGCCGCCGCCTCCATAGCCTGACGATCCCGCACATCAACTTTGATTGCATGGAACTCCCCCTCGGCAGGCTGCAGCAGATGCCTTGCCTCCTTGAGGTGCTCTGCGTTGCGGTAGCTGATGGCCACCTTCATTCCGGCTCTCAGAAACGCATGTGCGATGCCGAGACCTAATCCGCTGGAGCCTCCTGTAACGAAGGCGACCTTCCCTTCAACGTTTTTCATGGGTCTGGCGACAGGGGAACACTTCCGCGAGGCCTTCGCGGAGGCGGGCCCGCTCTGCTCACCCGCGGCGCGTAACCACGGTGCCGCGGCAAGACCCGTGCCCGCCAACGACAGCGCCGCAAGAAAGGACCTACGAGGGGGTATTCCGTCTTTGGACGCTTTTCCGAGCGCTCTTTTCGTCATTGTCTATTTACTCTTGCCCAACTTTAGCTCGGAGGAGTCAAAGTAGGATCGGACCTCTCGGAAACGGCCGTCTTCGACACGGACGATGTTGACGCCGACTAGAGAATTACGCTGACCGGCGGGATCGATTAATACCGCCCGCCACTCCAGCGCGGATTCGTTACTCATCGTCACCTCGTGCACAATCTCCACCTCGAGCCCGGGGAATTGTTTGAATGACGCGGCGTACCAATTCCGGATGTTTTCCCAGCCCACCAAGCGCTGGCCGGGAGGGTTGAACACGGCGTCGGGGTGGTAGTGCTGGCCGACCTTCTCAAGGTCGCGGGCGCACTCCACTCGCCAATAAGATTCAGCCACCGCGCGCGGGGACTTTGTGCTGGCAATCGCCAAATTACCGAACGATCCGGCGAACTGAGCCGCCACGACTGCCGCAGATCCGTGCGCAACGCGCGAGATGATTGCGCGCCTGCTGAGTTTCTCCCTCATTTCCGCCTCCTCTTGCCTAGAAAACTTACACTGCGTTGGAAACAGGCCGATTGCCATCCTTATCGCCCGTAGGGCGGTAGCTGATCTTCTTGTAAGGAATCTTTCCCGAAACAACTTTCACGAAGGGTTTCCCCTGCTCTACGCCGACCAACCCATATCCCGTAGCCGTGGACAGAAAACATTTGAAGTCACCCGGAATTGTGGGCGCCAAATGCAGGACACGGTCCACGGCGTCGTAACGTGCACCGCTTAGCGATTGCAGCAAAGCGTACGACGCCATCGCGCGCGCGTAGAAATGGCCGGCTTCCATCTCATCGAACGGGTTCCTTGTCTGCCCGTCGTGACGTGCGCGTATAGCGCGCACGACTTCGAGGCCCTCTTCCACCATTCCCCGGGCGATCAGGTGTGAGGCGATCTCGTATTCGATGCCGGTCCAGGTTTCCGACGAGTACATGAGAGGCACGGTGGGTCGCTCGCCATTCGGAAACGAGCAAATCAGAACACCCCCTTCCGTATTACAGGCGAAAGCAGACCGGCAAGGATTAAAGACGTCTGTGAGGTCGTGCTTAAAATTGTGGCGGTGAACAGATCGAAGGTGGCTCTTCACCTTGTCCACATTAATGATGTCGCCGAGTCCGCAAGCCCACGCCAGCCATGCGCCGTTGATGCCGTTGGCCAGGCAACCGTTCCCATACTGCTGCTGAGGGCCTTCTTTCTCGGCAAGGTCGAGAAACTCAGAACCCACCCAGGAACTCACGCCTGAAAACATACCAACACTTTCCGCATAACCGGAGAGCTTGGCCTTCAACGTACGCCACTCCGTTTGCTGGAAGAAATATTCGCCGTTGAAAAGCTGTGTTTCGATGTGCTGGACGGCTTTTTTTAGCAGCGCCTCGTAGTCGGACGTCTCCGTCTTCAAAGCCTGACCTATCAGTACGGCTGCTTTTAACGCGCCGACGTAGAGGCTCGTCGTCATGCCATTCGGTCCCCACAACCACACGTCAAAGCCGACATGCTGCGGTTCATCGAGGTAACCTTTGCGCTCCGTGTCCCAACTACGGATGCAGTAGTCGAGGCTGGCACGCAGGTACGGCCACAGACCGCGCACCCACTCTGTGTCGCCGCTGATCCGCCACTCCCTATACGTTTTGATGATGCCGCCGAGCTGCCCGTCGGCTGCCGCCAAAATGTAAGTAGCCGGGTCGGGAGGACGAATGGGGATCAAAGCGCGGAACGTCTGATAACCGTCAGCACCTTGACTCACGCGAAGTTCTGTCTCGCGCAAAGTACGCTCGAGCGACGGAAAGAGATGAGGCACCGCCTGAGCGAAACTCCATACGTGGGTACAGGAACCAGGGCAAAAACCTTCTGTGTCGAGGCAGCCTTCCCAACCCCAGAAACGGCCATCGCTCTGACGGAGGACGGTGGGCGTCTTGAGGATGGCAAGATTTGCTGCAATCGCTTCCAGCACCTCGGGAGGTAAGGTTGACTCGTAGAAGGTTTGCGTGAAGCGCTCGGTCTTCTCTTTCAGTTCTGCGTAATGCGCCGTCCAGTAAGAGTTGATTTCATCGATGCTCCCGAAACGCGACGAGTACCACGGCCGATAAGTTTCCTTACCTTTGATATCGCTGCCAGGCACGTCCCCCGTGCGTACGCGCGACCCCGGTACGTACCAGGCAAGGCGTACGCGAATTGTCTTGCTCGCCCCGGGTGCCAGCTTGACCGGAACGAACAAAGAGGCTCCCGGAGCAGAAGTGCCGTCACTGAGCGGCGGCCGATCATAAGATTCTCCGCGCGCGATCTCAGACCACAAGATCGACATGAGGGTCCACGCGATTCCGCCGTCGCTCGACGGCCAGGCGTGGTTCACCCTTGTGTCACGATCTTCCACTGAGATCGCCAGCGCACCGGCGTCCCACGGGTCTTCGGGATCGCTGGTTCCACTGAGAACGTAGCCGCCCGGAGTCGAGCGGATGCCGTTCAGCGGTGATTTCTTTGCGCGTGTGAACATGTCCGCGCCGGCCAGGAAATTCTGCGCATGGAAAGAGAAGACGGCGTCGACGGCTTCAGCGCTGGAGTTCGTGAAAGTATATTCAAGACCGGCGACCGGCAAACTCGCGTTGTCGGCATCACCGGGCTCGAATGGGCTCCAGCCGGTAATCTCAACATTCAGCGGAACACGCTCGTCACTGAGCGAAAGCTGGCCAAACGGAAATCGGGCGCGAAAGGAAGCCTCGCGAAATCGCGGATAGCCGCCGTGCGAAGACACTCCACCGGACATCATCGAGCCGCCCAACCAATGCTTCCAGGCCGGCACCGGCCCCTCGAGCACGCGGGCAAGCTGCGGCTTGCCCTTGAACGCGATCGCGCCAAAGACGAGAGGCTCGTTTTTCAGATGGGGTTGATTACGCAGGGAAACATTCGTAAGTGCGCCGGAGCCTTCGAGACAGATCATCCCTGCACCGATACCTCCCATAGGGAAGGACACACGGTTCAGATAAGCACCTTCATAGGAGGAGTTGAAGGGTCGGCGCAACGCGTCCTGCTGCAGAGGAGTTTTCGCATTCGCAGCCTCAGACGATTGCGTCTTGGCAGATGCCAGCTCGGCCAGTAAGGAAGTCGTCGCAATCGATCCGCCGGCGGTCTTCAGGAAATCTCGTCGCTTAATTGGCATGTCCGACCATTCATGTAACTTACGGAGTCGCGTTTGAAGACGCTTGCGGAACGGAAGTCCGTTATGTGCGTCGGGCACCAAGCTGAAAGGTCGGACAGGACAGCTTCACCCACGGGCGCTACTCGCCTGATCACGCTGAAGAATCGGATTTCTGATTCAAAGCCGGTTGTGGCTCTGCGGGCCCTCGTTGATGGCAGCAGACGCACGAACATGCGCGCATCTCTCGCCATAACATGATGCAGCAGGGAGCTAGCGCGATCTGATGTCGCGCTAAGAAGGTCTACACATGTCTGTTCGTAACTTATCAGTTGCGAGATTCATGCGCGCGGCGCCCGCACTTCAGGTACGTCAAAAGCCAGCCGAGCCTGAGCGCCTCATGACCCTCAACAACACTGAGATATTAAATCTGGCTCAATATCAGATACGTAATGCAGGTGAAGCGATTCGCGGACAGGATCAGAGATTGTCACCATTCGCGCATCAGACCGCAAACATATTCTCGAGCCGGACAGGCAGGCTCCGCTGCCTTTGGCCGGTGGCATTGAAAATGGCGTTGGCAATGGCGGCCGCTGCGCCGACCATTGCCACTTCCCCAAGCCCTTTGACCCCTGAGGAATTAAGAACCGTGTCGGGCTGGTCAACGAAGCCCACTTCGATCTCTCCGATGTCGGCATTTACCGGGATCACGTAGTCCGCGAGATCAGCGTTCAGAAAGCCGCCCACGCGATGATCCACTTCACTGATCTCGCGCAACGCCGCTCCAATGGCCCACACCACGCCCCCACGCACCTGGCTTGCCGCCGTAACCGGACTCAGCACCCGACCGCAATCGGCAATGCTGACCACTCGCGGCACGCGCACGCGTCGAGTCCCCGGTTCGATATGGACTTCAACAAAGTGCGCAATCGAGCTGAGCGAAACAAACTCTGGATACACCGGGCCCGCAGCCGCAGGCAGCCCGGCGGTGAGTCGACCGAATATTGCGTCGGGCTGACCGGGCGCCTTGCTCCGCGACTCGACCGTAACTTGCTCTCTTTCGCTCCCGGCGAGAATGCGTGCGAAATCTGTAAGACGCGCGCCCTCACCCAGCTGGGCAGTGAGAGCTTTGAGCGCCTCTGCAATGGCGTTGACGGCAGTCGCCGTACCCCACGATCCCGCAGTGAGATGCTGCGCGACTAACGCGGGCTCGCCGACCCGTATCGCGATCGAATCCGACGCCACACCAAGCGCCTGAGCAAGATAGCTCGCGACTGCCGAGCGAATCCCCTGCCCCATTTCATGGCCAGATACCGCGCACGACACCTGACCCTTCGATGTCACCGTCAAACGAGCCATCGACGCCGCGGTCGCCGCCTTGTACAGCCCGATCGCCACGCCAAGTCCGACGCGTGTGCCATCCCGCAGCCGCAGTGAGCCTGGTTCAGCGCGACGCCGTTTCCAGTCGAAGCGTTTCGCGCCTTCCTCCAGACATTCGCGCACGAAACGGGAAGAGAAAGGCTTGCCACTGATGGGATCGCGGGTCGCATCATTCTGCAGGCGCAGCGCCACGGGATCATGGCCGAGCGCATGAGCCAGCTCATCGACGGCACTCTCGAAGGCAAAGGTCCCCGGATGTTCATAAGGAGCTCGCATGTAGCCAGGTGTCTGCACATCCGTCGGCACGAGGCGCTCACGCCCACGAAAATGAGCAACGCCGTAGAGCCGCGAAGTCACGTCGGCATAAGAAGCTGGAAAGAGGTCGTGCCGCGACGTCTGCTGATCCACTTCGTGAATCGCCGCGAGAATGCGGCCCTCCTGATTGGCGCCCAACCGCACACGGTGCCGGCTCGCCGGGCGGAAGCTGGTGTCGTGGAAGATCTGCGCTCTTGGCACCACCAGCTTCACCGCACGCTTGCTACGACGCGCGGCGATGGCAGCAAGCACAGTCTGCATCTGCAACGAGTTCTTCTGACCGAACCCGCCGCCCGTCTGCGGAGAGATCACGGTGATCAGGTCCGGGCTGATCTTGAGCTGACGCGCGAGGCCATTTTTCAGCGCGCCGCTGTTTTGCGTGCCTTCATAAATTGTCAGATGGTCGCCCTGCCACTCGGCAACGGTAGCCAGGAGCTCGAGGGGATTCTGATGCTGTGGCGGCTGCTCGTAGCGCGAATCCACTTTTACGGGAGCTGCCGCAAACGCCGTATCCGCATCGCCTACGCGCCGATCGGCAAACATCTCCTGCGGCAGAGGCGAGCCCTGCTGGCTCACCATCTCGCTTTCAGGCACATCCTTGATGAGCACGCGGATGCGGTCCGTATCGTACTGGGCAGCGACCTTGCGGCTGCCGGCGATCGCGGCCTCGAGCGAATCCGCCAGCACGAGCGCGATGGGCTGGCCACGGTAAGCAATGTCGGTGCCGATCATCGGCTGCTTGCTCTGGAAACCATAGCCTCCGGACATCAGAAAGCCGGGAGCTGCGATGCCTTCCATATCCGAATGTGTAAGAACCATTCGCACACCGGGCTCACGCAGAGCGGCGGCGGTGTCCAGCGAACGTAACCGGCCTTTTGCGATGGTGGACACTGTAAGCACAGCATGAAGCAAACCCTGTGGGGCGCGGTCTGCCGCGTAGATCGGCTTGCCGCGCACCTTATCTTCGGCGTCGACACGGCGGATCGCCCGATACTTCGGTTGTTGGCCGTCCACGTTCAGGATCTCCTTACTGCAATGGCAATGGCGTCAACGACTGTCTCGATTCCCAGGGGAATGCGAAAGCCGTTTTCCCGGCCCGGCCGGGCATTTGCGAACGCGCTCTCGGCTGCCGCGCGAGCCAGCTCAACGCCATAGGGTTTGCCTTTCAGAATTTCCTCGGCGGCGCGAACGCGCCAGGGCCGCGTGGCAACACCTCCCAGCGCGATGCGCGCGTCACGAATGAGCCCGCCGCTCACATCAACACCAACCGCGGCGGATGCGAGGGCAAACGCATAAGACTCCCTGTCACGCACCTTGTGATAGGTGGAAGCCCGCGTCGCCGCCGCGCGAGGCACGAAGATGCGCGTGATGAGCTCGCCTCGCTGCAGGACTGTTTCTACATGTGGTGTCGTGCCCGGCTCGCGATAGAGTTCTTCCACCTTGAGTCGTCGCACGCCGCGAGCGCCTGAGATCTCGATCTCGGCGTCGAACGCTGTCAATGCGACGGCCCAATCACCCGGATAGTTGGCAACACAGCTCTCGCTCGTTCCAAGTAACGCCAGCGTCCTGTCGATGCCGCCGATCGCTGAGCAGCCACTGCCCGGCGAACGCTTGTTACATGCGAACGGCTCGCCGCCGCGGAAATATGGGCAGCGTGTGCGCTGAAGCAGGTTGCCGCCAACAGTAGCCATGTTGCGCAACTGTTGGGATGCAGCCTTCGTCAGAGACTCCGCCAAAGCCGGATAGACGCGCGTGACCTCCCGGTCTGCTGCGACATCAGCCATCCTTGCGAGCGCGCCGAGTTCGAGCCCATTCTCTCCGGCAACGATCGTGTCGAGGCCCGGGAGCGCCGTGAGATCGATCAGCCGTCGCGGTGTTTCCACGTCGAGTTTCATAAGATCGTAAAGAGTCGTGCCACCGGCGAGCACCCGAGCACTCTCAGTCTCGCCGATTGCCCGCAGCGCCTCCTGCAAAGTCCGGGGCCGGATATACGAGAAGGATTGCATCAGCGCGTCCTCCTCATGATCGGAGCCGCTTCTTCAATCGCCGCGACGATGCCGACATAGGCACCACAACGGCAGAGGTTGCCGCTCATGAACTCGCGGATCTCTTCGCGTGAGCCAGCATGTCCCTCTTTCACGCAGGCGATGGCTGCCATGATCTGCCCCGGTGTGCAGTACCCGCATTGAAGGGCGTCGTGCTCGATGAAAGCCTGCTGCATTGGATGCAACTTCCCCTCTTCGGCAATGCCTTCGATGGTCGTGATGCGCCTGTCGCCCGTCTGTACTGCCAGCGTCAGGCACGACGCCACTCTTCGATCATCCACATGAACGGTGCACGCGCCGCACTGGCCGTGATCACAACCTTTCTTTGCTCCGAAAAGTTGCAGGTGTTCGCGGAGAACATCGAGCAGGGAGCTGCGGTTGTCGATTTCAATGCGCCGTCGCAGACCGTTCACCATGAGCTCGACCTGAGACTTGAACGTTTCAGCTGCGGATCCTTCTGCCGCGGACAAGGTGACGGGTGTGCTGGCTAACACGCTGCTTGCAATGCCGGCGGCCAGAACCTCACGCCTGCTGAAAGAGGGAGAGAGATCTGCGTCCGGCGAATCGCACGCATCGTCTGGCGGGTTGCTCATGCGTACTCCTGGATGAATCGATCTGAGCGATCAGATGATTTAGCCGCTTCGTGCCCCCGCCGCATTCGGAGGATTGCGCCGACTTCGCCAAATTGCGCCACACCGTGTGTGCGGAAATCCGTATCCCCGTAATGCGGTGTTAGTATGGCGCGACAAAGCTACGAGCTACGCTGCATGCATTCAGGGAGAAGGGGAAGATGCGCGACGAGCGAGTGACCCTGCCAGGTACATGCGATCTGGACAGCGCATCGGTTGGATGGAAAAGTCTGCAACTGCGGCGCTATACCGAGCCCGCGGTCGCTGATCCCTTCGATGTCTGTTCCCAGGATCATCAGACGCTGGTACTCATCAAGCACGCGGCTTCAAGCGACGGCAGGTCGAATATCGAGAGTCGACAAGGAGCGCGTTGGGTTGGCTTTCGTTATCAGAATGGTGACATCGGCATGCTGTCACCGGGCCAACAGTCAAGGCTCCGCTGGCACAACAAGTCGCCGCACGTCACGGTGCAACTCCGGCTGCCGCGTCTGTTTCTTGAAGGCGCCGCCCAGGAACTGCAGACCCGCCTCCCCGTCGACTGGCTCAACCGTCTCTGCATACACGATCCCACTGTGAGAGCACTGCTCCTTGCAGTCGAGGACGCGGCGGCTCGCGGTGTTGGAGAACCTTATGCCGAAAGCGCGGCGCATTTTCTCTCCATGCATCTCGTGCAGACACAACTCGGCAAGCTGCACCGTGTTGGTCGGGTTCATGGCACGCTTCTGCAGCGGATCGATGATTTTCTGTACGACAACATTGGTGAGGATTTTGTTCTGGCCGACCTGTCCGCCCATCTGGGACTGAGTACCTTTCAGATCATCCGGCTGTGCAAGGCGAACTGGGGAGAAACTCCCATCCGCCGCCTTACACGCATGCGTATCGAACGCGCGCGGCAACTGCTCGAGCGCAGTGACCAGAGCGTCACGCAGATCGCCCTTGAATGCGGCTATTCGAATCCAAGCCACTTCGCCACGGCGTTCCGTCGCGAAGTGGGTGTTACGCCGCTGAAATACCGCACGATCTAATTGCCTTGCGCGATACCGATAACACTCGCGCGTAACATCTCAACAACATTTAATAAAGATCTAGCAACTTATTCGGCACCATGCGTTGGAACCCATCGTCTCCGAGGGAACTTCCGCGTGCCGGCCTCCATAAACATCTCCACCGCAGCATGGTTCCTGATACTCACTGCTCTGCTGAGCTCGGTGTTCCAGACGATCATGATTATCACGGGAAGCATCGCAGGCGGCGGCACTCACTACATCGCCGGCGTGATGTGGGCACCGGCCGTCGCAGCCGTTCTCACCGTTTACATCAAAGGGCTGCGGGCTGACTCCCTCGCATTAGGATGGGGTGGCGCTCGCTACGCATGGGGCGCTTATTCAACGCCACTCGCTTACGCAACGGTGGCCTATAGCGTGACGTGGTTGCTCGGTCTGGGAAGCTTTCCCTCACCAGAGGGTATCGCCAGGCTGAACACCCGTTTAGGTTGGCATCTGAGCGATGCGACTTTCGTGCCGGTGTACTTCGTGCTCATTGCCACCACGGGTATGGTCGGTAACGTGGCGCGCGCATTGGGTGAGGAAATCGGCTGGCGCGGATTGCTGTGGTCGCAATGGTTCCCGTCGATGGGGTTCACCAAGGCCTCGTTGCTGATTGGGCTCGTCTGGTCCGCCTCGCATGTGCCGGGAATCGTCCTGGCCGACTATACGAGTGGAGCGCCGTGGTGGTTCACGTTGCCTTGCTTCTTCGTCATGGTCACCGCGGCGAGCGTCATCCTGTGTTGGTTTCGCCTCAAGTCCAACTCAGTGTGGCCCTGTGCCATTTTGCACGCGAGCCATAATCTGTTCATCCAGAGTTTTTTCACGCCGCTGACAGGCGATCGCGGCGGCGTTACAAAATACGTCATCGGCGAATTCGGCGTGGCGCTTCCCATTGTGGTCACGCTCCTCGCCATTCTCTTCTGGCTGCGGCGCGGGGACGTCGAAAGCCACACTCGAATTGCGGCCTGACTGCCGCTAACCCGAAAGCGGACCGCCGGCCTTCCAACCGTCAATGTGCCCATACAGCGTGTCGCGTAATTGTTTGAGCTGCTGGTTCAGCTCACCCAACTCCTGCGGCGATTGCTCCGACGCTGTCAGCAGTGCAGTGCCTAGACAACCTGCCTTGGATCGAAGCGCGCGCCCCTGCTCCGTCAGCGCGATCACCACCTGTCGCTCGTTGTTGGGATTTCGCGTTCGACGCACCAGTCCGCCCGCCTCGAGCCGCTTGAGCAACGGCGTGAGCGTGCTCGACTCCAACGCGAGTTGCGTGGCGATACTGCCCACCGTCTGCTCCTCCTGCCGCCACAGAATGCTGAGCACCAGATACTGCGGATACGTCAGCTTCAGCTCGTCGAGCAGGGGTTTGTAGAGCCGCTGGATGGCCATTCCCGCTGAATAGATCGAATAGCAGAGATGGTCGGCCAGCGGGATCGGGCCATTGGCATCATCGGTCATCGTTTTCTCCTCGAAATCCAGCGGGCGGGTCAGGCCCGACATATATCGCGATAAATTTCCCTTGGACAAGTGCAAATCCTTCGGGTACGATTCTTATCGCGATAACTGTTATCGCATACCTACAGAGCCCCGTCATGAAGATTCTTTACAGCACACAAGCCACCGCCACGGGCGGTCGCACCGGCAAGGCGTCCACTGCCGATGGCGCATTCAGCGTTAGCCTCGTTACGCCGAAAGAGCTCGGCGGGCCCGGCGGCGCCGGCGCCAATCCGGAGCAACTCTTCGCTTCGGGCTATGCCGCCTGCTTCCTGGGCGCGCTCAAGTTCGTCGCCTCCCAGCGCAAAGTGAAGATCACGGAGGACAGCACCGTCACCGCCGCGGTCGGCATCGGCAAGCGCGACGACGGTCAGGGCTTCGGCCTCGATGTGGAACTCACCATCGCCCTGCCCGGCGTGGATTCAACTATCGCGCGCGAGCTGGTGGATCAGGCGCATATCGTCTGCCCGTATTCCCATCTCGCCCGCAACGGCCTCGACGTGCGTCTGTCGCTCGCCGCCTGAACCTTCCAAAGACAACAGAAAGGAACATTCCAATGAACAACAAAATTCGTAAGCTCATCGTCGCTGCCACCGCGGCCGTCAGTCTTGTCAGCGTCGCTCATTCTCAGCCGACCGAGGTCAAGAACGTCGTGTTAGTGCATGGCGCCTTCGCCGATGGTTCGGGCTGGCGCGGTGTTTATGACGAGCTCACCGGCAGAGGCTATCGCGTCACCATTGTCCAGAACCCGCTCACTTCACTCGCCGACGATGTCGCCGCGACGAAGCGCGTGCTGGCGCGACAGAACGGTCCAACCCTTCTCGTCGGGCATTCCTATGGCGGCACTGTCATCACTGAAGCAGGTGTCGATCCGAAGGTTGCCGGGCTGGTCTATGTGTCCGCGCTCTCGCCGGATGTGGGCGAGTCCACGGGCGACCAGTTCGCTGAGATCCCGGCTCCGCCGAGCTTCGTCATCGAACCCCAGGCGGACGGCTTCGGATTTGTGAACATGGAGAAGTTCAAACTGGGCTTTGCCAATGACACCAGCAATGCTGATGCCGCTTTCCTGCGGGATTCGCAGGTGCCGATCGCAATGTCGGTCTTCTCGACCAAGCTGAGTCAGGCCGCATGGCGGACCAAGCCGAGCTGGGCCATCGTGGCAACTCAGGACAATGCAATCGACCCGAAGCTGCTGCGCAAAATGGCAAAGCGCATCGGTGCGGTGACGCAGGAGATCGAGGGCAGCCATGTCGTCTTCCTGACTCAGCCCAAGAAGGTCGCGGACGTCATCGATAAAGCCGCGCACGACGCCGGCAAAAAGGTCCGCTAACACATGAACCGGGCCGGCTCACTTTTTCACGCCGGCGCGGTGGGTGCTTCGTTAAACGCGGCGTCCGTTATGGGACGCTGCGCGTGGACCGCACCCTTGTAATGATCTCGCGATGACAGGCAGGCGGCGACGCTCGATCCGCCTGCCGCTTCACCAGGAAAGCAGATCCAAAGATGTTTCGCCCTCTCCCACCTTTTCCAGCTTGGTCCGCGGCGCTGGTCGCCGCGGTTGTCGGCTTTGGCGGCACGATCCCCCTGGTGGTCCAGGCGATACGCCACATGGGCGCCTCGGTCGAACAGACTGGTTCAGCTGTCACCGCCCTCTGCCTTGGCATCGCGGTGACCGGCGCCGCGCTTTCCTACGGGCTGCGCATGCCAGTCGTGATTGCATGGTCCACGCCGGGAGCGGCGCTGCTCGCGGCAGCGCCGCCGGGACTTTCCTGGCCAGCGGCGATCGGTGTGTTTCTTTCAGCCGGGCTGATGATGATCGTGCTCGGGGCGATACCGGCTCTGGGTCGACTCGCTGAGCGCATTCCTGCCGCCATTGCATCGGCGATGCTCGCCGGGGTGCTGTTGCCTTTCTGCCTGAAGCTGTTCGGACTCGGTCCGACGGATCCACTGTTGGTTGCTGTGCTCCTTGCAGTCTTCATCATTGCGCGCCAGAGCGTTCCGCTTCACGCGCTGCTGTTGGTGCTGGCAGTCGGCGTGGCGCTCACCTTATTTCGGGGCGACGCCGGGGCGCTCCCACCAGGCAATACATTCGGCATGCTTGCGCCGGTCGCGCCCGCCTTCGATGTGCGGACCGTCATCAGCCTCGGCCTGCCCTTGTTCGTCGTGACCCTGGTCTCGCAGAACCTGCCCGGCGTCGTGGTCCTTCGCAATGCCGGCTATGCCATCAGACCTGCGCCTCTGCTTGTAGGAACAGGTCTCGCGACGGTGGCACTGGCGCCGTTCGGCGCGCATTCGATCAATCTCTCCGCGATCACGGCGGCGATCTGCACGAGTGAAGAAGCGCATCCCGACGCATCGAAGCGGAAGGTGGTCGGCGTGATCTACTCGGGCTTCTATCTGATATTGGCTCTCTTTGCGCCGGCGCTGGTGCGATTATTCCTGGCGTTGCCGAACGCGGTAATCGCGGCGTTGACCGGGCTTGCGTTGATCCCGGCGTTTACAGGAGCGGCGGAATCCATGCTGGGAGCAAAGGAGCATCGCGAGGCGGCGATCCTTACTTTCCTTGCCACCGGCTCGGGCGTTGCACTGTTCGGCCTGGGATCGGCCTTCTGGGGATTGGTCGCCGGCTTCGCCGCGCTGGCCGCAGCGAAGGTGCTGCGGCGGAGATGAGCTAAACGACATCATCCGCGCGGCGCATGATCGGGGTGTCACGTTCGATCACGACTTGCGCCAGAAAGTCATCCGGCAGAGATCACTTTCGGCTCACGGCTGGCAGCGTGCCCGGCACCGAGCCAACACGCAGCCGCCGCCCGAAGCCATGAACATATGAGAACACCACCGGCACCACTAACAAACTGAGCGCGGTAGAGGTGATGAGCCCACCGATGACAGCGAGCGCCATGGGGCGTCGAAAGCTCGCGTCCGCGCCGAGCCCCAATGCAATAGGCAGCATGCCCGCCACCATGGCAGCCGTGGTCATCACAATAGGACGCGCCCGTTTGTGGCAAGCATCGAGCAGCGCCTCCCGCAAGGCGAGCCCTCTTTCACGCATCGCCAGCACAGCGTAGTCGACCAGCAGGATCGAATTCTTCGTGACGATGCCCATCAGCATCACGAGACCGATCATCGCGGGCAAACCTAACTCGCTGCCACCCAGCAGCAGCCCAACGAACGCCCCACCCACCGACAACGGAATCGCCGACAGAATCGTGATCGGTTGCAGGAAGTCACGAAACAGCAGCACCAGCACGGCGTAGATGCTGAGCAAGCCAACCACCAGCGCGAGCCCGAAGCTCGTGCCCAGTTCCGCCATGAGCTCGGCGTCGAACGATTCGATGACCTGCACGGTAGAGGGCAGGTTCACGATCGAAGGTAAGGCCAATGCGGCATTCAATGCGTCGCCGAGCGCCATGCCTCCGAGCTCTGCTTCAATAGTGACCTGACGCCTGCGGTCGTACCGCGCAATCTGTGCAGGACCTCCCCGAAGCTCGAGGCTCGCCACCTGCTCGAGCGGGATCAATCCATTATTGCCACGCATTCTAAGATTGCCCACCGCCGCCGGGTCCCGCCTCACGTTTTCAGGCAACTGCACGCGGATATAAATCTGTCGTTCATCGAGATCGAGGCGCGGCAGCTCCGTATCCAGATCTCCTGCCGTGGCAAATCGCACCGTCTCACCGATCAGTGCGGTGCTGATGCCCTGTTGAGCCGCGAGCGTCAGATGCGGACGTACGACCATCTCGGGCCGCTCCAGACTGGCGCTCGACGTGATGTTGGAAAGACCACGAATGCCTCGCATCTCACGCTTCAACGCAGTGGCTGCTTCATCCAGCGCGGAGGCGTCATCGCTGCTCAAAGTCAGCGCCAGCTTCTCTCCCAGATCGCCGCCGCTCACTGTGAAACGCACCCCCGGGATGGGTCGCAGCACGCGGCGAATCGCGTTCTCGATGGACGTCTGATCTTCCCGTTCGCTTCGAGGAGCCAAGGTAACAAACAGCGCGCCTCGACGGACTTCGCCAATCGCCACCTCACCATCCTCCTCGCCAGCAACACCAACTGTCGTCAGTACCTGTTGCACGCCGCTCACCGAGCGCACCCGGCTCCGCGCTTCCTCTGCCATCGCCAACGTGTCCTGAAGTGAGCTGCCCGGCGGCAGCTCAACATTCACTGTCGTGAAGCCACGATCCGAAGCCGGCATCAGGCCCGCGGGCAAGAGCGGCACGAGCGCAAGTGATGCAATCAAGAAAAGCGTGGCAAACAGCAGCGTGCGCCGGCGACGATGCAGACACCACGACACCGCCCTGACATACCAACTCATCACGCGGCCGTCGGGCCGATCCAGGTGTGGTGATGGCCTGAGCAACCAGACCGCCATCATCGGTGTCAGCAAGCGGGCCACCAGCAGCGATGCGAGCACGGCGATGACTGCCGTCCAACCGAACTCACGGAAGAAGAGCCCGGCAACACCGCTCATCATCGCCGTCGGCAGAAACACGACGACCAACGCCATCGTCGTCGCAACGACCGCCGGTGCTATTTCCGTCACGGCGTGGCTCGCCGCCTCCCGGATTGGCAACCCGTCGGCCGCATGACGCTCGATGTTCTCGACTTCGACGATGGCGTCATCCACCAGAATGCCGACGACCACGCACAACGCGAGCAGCGTGATCGTGTTCAGCGAGAAGTCGAACCACCACATGGCAACGAAGGTTGGCAGTATCGAGAGCGGCAGAGCCGCAGCAGCCACGATCGTCGCGCGCCAGTTTCTCAGGAACAGCCAGACGACGAGGATGGCGAGCGCCGCGCCTTCATACAGCATCTGCATCGAGCCGTTGAACTGCTCGCGCGTGTAATCGACCGTGCTCGACAGCACCGTTGTCTTCAACCCCGGGTGGAAGCGCTCGAGCTCAGCAAGGCTTTGCTCAACGCCCTGCGCGAGTTGCATCACGTCCTTGCCTTTCGCCCGATACAGGCGGAACCCGACCACCTCCTTGCCATCCAGCAACGCGATCTGTTGTCGCTCGGCAAAGGTGTCATGAATCGTGGCAATCTGATCGAGCCGCAGAAAGCCTCCCTGCGGCAATGTGAGCGACATCGCAGACAACTCACTTGCCTGCTTCACCGTCGCGATAGTTCGCATCGCCTGCTCTTCGAGCCCGAACTGGACACGACCACCGGAACTCTGCTGCTGAATGTTGTCGAGCGCGCGTGACACATCGGCAACGGTCGCTCCATGCGCAGCGAGTAGCGCCGGATCAAGCAACACCTGCACTTCGCGCGTCACGCCACCGATGCGTTCGAAGCGCTCGACTCCCGGCACCCTGAGGAGCGCCTTTGCGACTGTGTTGTCCACGAACCAGGAGAGCGCTTTCTCGTCCATTCCCGACCGCTCGACTGCATAAGTCAGAACAGACTCGCCATCAGCCCGCTCCGCGCTGATCGCAGGTTGCAGGAGATCACGCGGAAGATCAGACCGGATCCTCTCCACGGCTTCCTTCACATCCATGAGTGCATCGGAAGTCGACGTGCCGATTTCGAACTGCGCCTCGATGTTTACCGCGCCCTCCGTGATCACGGTCTGAAGATGTCGCAAGCCGCTCAGCGGGGCGAGCGAGTCCTCCACTCTGCGCGCCACCTCCATTTCCAGCTGCGCAGGCGCCGCGCCGGGTTGCGTAAGACTCACGCTGATCGATGGCAGAGCAACGTCAGGCAGGTCCTGAACAGAAAGACTCCGGAAGCCCCACAGGCCCGCAACAGCGAGCAGCAAGAACAGCAACAGGGAGGGAATCGGGTCGCGTATCGACCATGTGGCCAGATTCATTTGGAGTCGCCTGTGACGACGCGCACGGTGTCCCCGTCATCGAGAAAACCTGCGCCCTGCTCCACCACGTGTTCACCCACACTGAGCCCTGCGAGGATCTCGACATTCGTGCCCATACGTCGCCCGACTTCGACCGGCTGCTGCTTCACGCGCCGTGTTTCCCCTTCCGAGACCACTTTGAAAGTGAAGCTATTACCGTCGCGAACCACGATGCTCGTCGCTGGCACGACGAGAGCGGCACTCTCGCCGAGGACAACTCTTCCGTTGACATAAGTTCCAGCGGCAGCCGTTCCGCCCGACTCTATATCTGCATAGATCATGGCCAGCCGCGTCTGCGTATTCATCGCTGGCGCCAGCTGGCGGATGCGCGCACGCGCCGTGGCGCCATCAGGTAACGACAACAACACGAGCTGGCCGGGCGCTGCACGCGAGCGTTGAGCAGCGGTGAGCTCACCGCGCCATTCGAGCCTGTCGCGACGAATGATCCGGAACAGATCGAGCCCTGAAGCGCCGACCATTCCAGGCTGTGCATTACGCGCACTGATCGTTCCATCGTCGGGCGCTACGACGATTGCGCGTTGGAGATCCAGCTCACGAACTGAGAGCTGCGCAAGCGAAGAGTTGAGTTGGGCAGCAGCGACTTCCGCGGCTGTCACACGTTGTACGACTTCCTGTTTGCTGACAGCGCCGCGGTCCGCGAGCTGGAGCGCACGATCCTGCTCGGACTTCGCCTGATTTACTTGCGCCTTCGCCTGCTCGACATCCGCACGCAACCGCCTGACTTCGGCGATCAACTCTGTGGTGTCGAAGCGCGCCAACACCTGGCCCTTTCGAACGCGATCGCCCACGTTGGCGCGCAGCTCGACGAGCGGCTGATCTTCGATCTGTGCGCTGACGATCATCTCTTCCCAAGGCACGATGTTGCCGAAGGCTTCGATTGCCGTCGGCCACTGCACCGAGCGCGCGACGACACTCCGGACGGCCAACATGTTGGCCGCAGCCTCGACGCCATCTGTTGAAGATCCGTCGCGGGTCGGTGACGCTCCCGCGACAAGCCATGCGGCCAGCACGAGGCATACGGCAATACCGCCCGAAACATATGCCAGCGTTCTCCACTTGGAGAAGCTCGCGGATAGAGAATCAGCCATTGAACAGTCCCGGTAGCAAGGTGGCGGGACGCATGCTCCGTCAGCAAGTCTTGCGGAATTCTTACCAGCGGCTCCGTGTTGGCCTGACCCCCGGTAAGTCCTGCGTAAGTGAGCGCGTGCCAGCATGGCCGCCGACCTGTAACAACGGAACACCTCATGGCAGCTCTCGTCATCATGGTCGTGCTTGCGGCCGCGAGCATGATTTACGTGTACCGCTTCCGCGGCGAGGCCCGCTACGACGGCCTGACAGAATATTTCCGCAAGGGATGGCCGATCTTCTCGCTGCTCAATTGCGGGCTTTACCTGACGACGCAACCGCGTGGCGCAAAGGCCATACTCGACCCCACCGAGTTTCCGGAGCTCGACCTGCTACGCGAGAACTGGCAGACCATTCGTGAGGAAGGACTCGAGCTCGTGCGCCGGCAATACTTCGACGCCACCAGACGCCCGGGCACCGCGGGTTATTACGATGTTGGCTTTCGCACGTTCTTCAAATATGGCTGGAGCCGCTTCTATCTCAACTGGTACGGCTACACACACCACTCCGCGAGACGGCTCTGCCCCAAAACCGTAGAGATATTGCAGAAGGTCCCCGCGGTGCACGGAGCAATGTTTGCGCTTCTGCCGGGGCGTTCCCAGCTGACGCGGCACGCAGACCCCCTCGCCATCTCCCTGCGCTACCACCTTGGTCTCGCCACACCCAACTCGGATGCCTGCTTCATCAACGTGGATGGACGCAGGCGGAGTTGGCGTGACGGCGAAGTCATCATGTTCGACGAGACGTACCTGCACTACGTGCGCAACGACACGGACGCCGACCGGCTGATCCTGATGTGCGATGTGAAGCGACCTCTCAACCCGCTCGGGGCGCTGCTCAATTATTTCTATCAGGGCATGGCACGCGCCTCGGTGGTCCCCAACACACCGGAAGATCATCGTGGCCTGGTCAATAAGATCTTTGCGGAGCTCGCGCCCGTCCTGGCGCGCAGCAAGGCGCTGAAGTCGACCAACCGGCCGCTGTATCTCGTCACCAAGTGGTCGGTGAACAGCCTGTTGTTACTTTCGTTGTTGGGACTGGTTGCAGGTGTAGCGCAGCTGCTGGGCCAGCTGATCTGAAACATCCGCACGTGAGCTTCAGTAAGTTCTCAGTAATAGGCAGCGCGCGAGCATGCGGAACCCCTCACTCCACTGGAGACGATCCATGCTTCGTGCCCCCGCCCGACTCACGTGTTTCGCACTGTCTTTGCTTGCAGCTGGGGCCGCCAGCGCCGCCCAGCAAGACCCTGGCGCTGATGACGATTCCGCCACTGAAACGAAGTCATATTCCTGGGGGCTGGGGATCGCCGGCCTTTCCCAACAGACCGCGTATACCGACATCGATCGGGAAAATCTCGTGATTCCGCTGATCTTCTTCGAGAACCGCTGGATAGAGCTGATGGGCCCCTGGCTCGATATCAAGCTGCCCGGCCTCGAATGGGGTGAGGAGCAGGAGCTCGAGGTGGCCTTGCGCACCCAACTGTTCGGCTTCGATGGCTACGAGGCGAAGGACGCACCCATCCTGAACGGCATGGAAGAGCGCAAGAGCGGCATGATGTCTGGCCCTGCCGTCGAATGGAGCAACCCGTTCGTCAACGTGTCCGCCGAGTGGATGTTCGACGTCTCCGGTGACAGCAAGGGGCAACGCGCCAGTATCGGCCTCGAGCGGTCATTTTTCTTCGGCGAGCATGTCATGGTCACACCGAGCGTGACCGCCACATGGCTGGACGAGAAGTATGCTAACTACTACTACGGCGTGCGCAGCGTCGAAGCTCGCGCGGGTCGCCCTGCCTATGTTGTGGATAGCACTGTGAACACCGAGGTCGCGCTGCGCACCGACTATATGTTCGACGCACGCCAGGCCGTGTTCATACAGCTCAGTTACACCGCGCTCGGCAGCGAGATCAAGGACAGCCCATTAACCGATCGCTCCGGTGAAACCATGGCATTCTTGGGTTATCTGTATCGCTTCTGAACACCTCACAGCGGCATGAATCGTATTCTCCTCGTTGAAGATCATGCGCGGCTGGCCGCGCTGATTCGCCAGGCGCTCGAAGTCGCGGGAATCTCCGTCGACGTCTTCGAGACGGTCGAATCGGCGTGGTCGGCTTCGCGCCAGATGACGTATGGCGCGATGGTCGTGGACCGCGGCCTGCCGGATGGCGACGGTCTTGCTTTGGTGCAACGATGTCGCGCCGCGGATGTACACACACCCTGCCTGATTCTCACCGCGCGAGATTCGCTGCACGATCGAGTTCGAGGGCTCGAGGGCGGCGCGGATGATTACCTGACCAAACCCTTCGCCATGGATGAGTTGGTGGCGCGCGTGCGCGCACTGCTTCGTCGCCCGGCCGAGCAACACGCGTTGACGCCTGGGTTCGGAGATGTCCAGCTGCGTCCCGGTGAAGGCATCATGACCTGCGGCGACGAGCGCATCACCCTTCCCCCCGCGGAAATGCAACTCATGCTGGCGTTCGTCCGCAGCGGCGGCCAGGTGGTTCGCCGCAATCTTCTCGAGTCTGCCGCCTGGGGCCTCTCCGAAGCGGTCACACCCAACGCGCTCGACGTGGCCTTACATCGTCTGCGGCGCAAGCTGCAGGCGATTGGCTCCCGGCAGCGCATCGTCAACATCAGGACACACGGGTATGCACTTCGTGAGAACTCGCTGGCTGAATAGCTTCAGTCGGCAGCTGCTGGTCGCCAGCGCTGGCGGCGTCCTGTTTGGTGCGGGACTGCTGGTCGTCACGCTCTTCTCGATGCGCCTCTTCCAGGAAGACATGTTTGAAGAAATCGGGGTTTCCGAATACGCCGAGAGCATCGGAGAAGAATTGCAGTTCGACGCGGCTGGCCAGCCCGTCTCAGCCGGGCCCCCGATGATGTCATGGCTCTACGACAGCCTTGGCAAGGAAGCCACGTATCGCGTGCTGAGTGATGACGGCACGGTGATCCTCTCCTCAGAAAAGGGTGCGCCGGCTCTCGTGGGAGACGGCGAAACACTGGTGCTCGATTTTCACAACTTCATCCTGAAGAAAAATGGCCTGACGATGCACGGGGCGACGGAGCCCGTGCGCCACGCCGGGCGCACGTGGTATGTGCAATTCGCAGCCAGCGAGCGCCTGTCGGAGATGCTTCGCGCCTACGTCGGCGCACCTTTATTCTCACGGAGTGTTGCCATGTTTGGTGCCACCGCGCTGGTGTTGTATTGCGTAGTCATGCATTTCTTACTGCGCATCATCCTTAGACCCTTGAACGAGGCCTCCGCCATTGCAGCGGAAATCTCACCCCGCAATCTGGGTGAGCGCCTGCGTGTGCAGGGCATTCCGAATGAGTTACGCCCGCTCGTGGAGAATTTCAACGCGGCGCTCGATCGCCTCGAGCATAACTATCGGCTGCAGCAGGAGTTTCTGGCCTCCGCCGCCCATGAGCTCAAAACACCGCTCGCGCTGATTCGCGGCCAGATCGAGCTGGGCGTCACGGAGGCGAATCGCGACGAACTTCTGCAGGACGTCTCCCGCATGGGGCGGCAAGTTCAGCAATTGCTGCATCTGGCTGAAGCGAGTGAGCCGCAGAATTACGACTTCGCGTCCGTGGATGCCAAGAGTCTGGTATTCGAAGTTGTGAACTACATCGAGCGACTTGCCGATCAGCAGGGCGTGAGCTTGCGGGTGGTCGTCGACCAGGGTTCGACACTACTGCGAGCGGATCGGGGTGCCTTGTTCACCCTGCTCAAGAATCTGCTGGAAAACGCAATTCAACACTCCCGCGCCGGCGGCGTGGTGCAGCTCCGCGCGGTATCAAACCTTATCTCGGTGCAGGATGAAGGTCCGGGGGTCTCGCCAGAAGATCTGCCAAAACTTTTTACGCGCTTCTGGCGAGGCGCGCATCGGCGTGATCTGGGTGCAGGCCTCGGCCTATCCATTTGCCAGGAAATTGCAATGGTCCACGGCTGGGACCTGCAGGCACGACGCGGCGAGCCGGGCATGATCTTCGATCTCAGGTGGTCAGAGCCCGCTGGCGTGCAGTAACGCCGTAATCGTCAGACGCCACTCGTCCTTATTTTGCGGCGGACGGAACTGCTTGCCGATTCTTGCGGCGTGCAGCAGGCGCCCCGGATAGATGATTGCGCTGTTGAACTTCAGCTCATTCGCGAAAATCATCTCGAACAGCAAGTTGTCCCCCGCCATATATTCTTTCTTCGGGGCGCCGTGCAGCCGCATATCGCTATTGAGCGCCAGCTGATAGTTCCTGACGTTCTCCGCCGTGATCTCCTCGTATCCGGTTCTGCGATGCCGGTAGAAGGCCGTTCCGGAAAACCTCGTGTCGCAGAGATAAATCACCGCCGCGAACAGATTCGGGTCGGTGGAATCGTAGTGAGGGATACGCTGGAGCGGCAGCAGGTCCTCGCTTGCCGTGGCGACAACAGAGAAGAAACTCTGATCCTGCTCTATCGTCTGCCGAGCGTCCAACACACCTGTACGCCGCAGAATCGGCGTGAGCCAGCCGCGGAACGCGGTTGAAAAACCCTCTGGCACGACGGCCCGAAAGCCCGGATAAAGATTGCTGCGATCTGCACTATAAGATTGCTCGAACCCCAGCGCGGCAACACTCTTTGGATCCTGCAGAACATCATCAATCAGACTCAGCCTGATATCGCGTCGACCGATACGCACCCATTCGACTTTCGCATCCGGGTTGAATGCGTCAACCATCGATGCCCTGCCAGGCACGGCTCAAGGCAATGCGCTGGTTCTTGAGCCGGATGAGCTTGAATATCTGCCCGCTGGCGATCATCACGGCATACAGCAGGTCCAGGTATCCGCTCTGCCAGAGTCCTGCGATTCCCGCGGCATCGAGTTGCCTGAAGTTCTCTTCGTCGAGACAGTACAACCCTTGCAACTGCAGGGGCGCTCCGTCATCCAGCACGATGTCGAGCGTGATGGGCGTCAGCAGATCGAGCGACAGAGCGGTCGCGATGAATTGCTCCGTCGCCTTTCTGCCCGCGACCAGCTCACCCAGGATGGCCAGTATCTCCTTGAGATAGGCGGAGTCCCTGCCATCGGCATCGACTAGCGTTTTGGTGCCGGATTCCTCCAGACAGGGACTGTCGAGATCGATGCACAGAACATTTGCCGCGGGAGCATTCGGCGTATCGTCCGTTCCCACGTAAAAGGGCTGACGCCGAACGTTCAATGGCACATAAGCGGCTTCGAGCTCCGTGCCGGACCAGAACAGATTCTCTTCCAGACCCAGACCGGTGAGCACGTAGGCAGCGAAGCGGCCGGTCTCCGGATGCTTGGCGAAAACGATGGGATATTGAGTCGCCGCCTTGCGGAACTCACTCACCACGATGGGTATGAGATGCTGGTTGGCCGCAGAAGCTTCCACCCTGTCGGCGCGGATCCGCAATTCACGGTGCTCGCTGCGCGACAGCTCAACCAGATGCATGGGGGATTCCTAGATCTTCTGCAGGCCGAGCTCTCTGATCTTGTTGATCAGCTCGCGATTGCCCGGCAATGTTTTCGTCCAGCGCGCCTTGAGTGTTTCGTTCTGTGCGAAGGCCCGCTGTACCTGACTGTGGAGACGATCCGGTGGCTGCTGACGGGCATCCATCCTGAAACCCATGCCAAACAGCACATATTGATAACTGGCAGCCGGAAACATCTCGCAGTTGCTCGTGAAATCCTGGTCGCCCGGTGCCCGGTAGCGCCACAGCTCCAACTGTTCCCGCAGACTTTGCGGAATGCTTGCAGGGTCGCGATTGTCGATCCAGAAATTCGAATCGGTGCGTTTGCTGAGAATGTAGTGGAGCTTCAGAAAATCGATGATCCGCTCCCAGCGATACTGGGTCGTCTCGTTGAAACGACGGGCGATGATGGCCAGCGATTCGCGCGTGGCCGGCAGCATCGAGCTGATCATGTCTGCGGAGAGCTCAATCAGCACGAGCGCGGACGATTCCAGCGGCTCCAGGAAACCTCCCGAGAGGCCCACCGCCACACAATTTCCTTTCCAGTAGGTTTGGCGATGACCGCAGGGAATCCTGATCTCGCGCGGCTGCAGGTCGCGATGCTGGTCACCCACATACGCGCGCAACTCCGCCATAGCGGCTTCGGTCGTCGTGTGGCTGCTCGAGAACACGTGCCCGACGCCGCGCCGATTCTGCAGCCCGATATCCCAGATCCAGCCGTTCTTCTGCGCGGTCGACACGGTGTACGGTGTAATGGGGGCCTGCGGGTCGTCGTAGGGAATCTGCATCGCCAGCGCACGATCGATGAACAGCACATCGCTGCGATCCACGAAAGGCACACCCAGCGCCTCACCGAGCAACAGAGAACGGAATCCTGAGCAGTCGATGAAGAGATCGCCACCGAAGCGGCCGGACTTCCGGGTCTGCACATAGTCGATGTCGCCCGTGTCACCTTTGACGACTTCAGTCACCTCATCGACGACGTGACGGATGCCGAGTTTGCCGACGCAATGATCGCGGAGGAAGCCCGCGAATCGGCCCGCGTCCAGATGATAGGCGTAGTTCGCAACCCCGGCGTATTCGGGTGTCGTGATCAACTTGGGCGCAAGACCCGACTCACACACCGTTTCCTGAAAGCAGACGGCATTGGAGAACGACGGCGCATCGTCGCGCCCTGCCGAATATTTCATCCAGAACGGTGCGAGGTCGAGGCTCGGAAAGCCTTCCGGCAACATCAGCGGGTGATAGTAGAAATCAGACTTGTCACCCGTCACCCACCGCGCGAACTTCGCGCCGTGTTTGAACGACGCGTTACAGTCGCGGAAAAAGTCTGTTTCCGAGATGCCCAACTTCTTCAGGGTCGAGCGCATCGTCGGCCAGGTGCCCTCACCCACCCCGATGATGCCAATGGTGTCGCTCTCGATTAACGTGATCTCGATGCCCGACCCCGCCGGATGGCGCGCGGCAAGGATACCGGCCGTCAGCCAGCCGGCCGTACCGCCACCCACGATGCAGATCGAGCGAACCGGGCGTTCCATGAAATATCAGAACTGCGCGCGAACGCCGAGCTTGTAGCGCCGCCCGCTGTCTTCCGCATAGAGAAACTGGTTCTCGTAATAGGCGTACTTCAGCACTTCCCGGTTGGTGAGATTCACGCCTTCCACGAACACCGCGAAGGTCTCGTCGAGGTGATAGGTCGCGCTCGCATCCAGCTGATAGCGACCGCGAACCTGGGTCACCGCCTGTCCGGCACCGTTCAACGGAGGCGGCGAGAGATACTGCAGGAACTTCTCGCGCCAGTTGATCGCCGTACGCGCCTCGAACTTGTTCTTGTCGTAGAACAACACGCCGTTGGCCGAGTTCGACAGGCCCGTCAGCGCGAACTTGTTGGTGAGGTCTGTCGGGTCCAGCGTCTTGTCGCTGTCGGCGATCGTCGCGTTGAGCTGCACGCCAAAGCCGCTTTCGCCGAAGTTGTGCAGAATCCCGGCTTCCAGTCCGTAGACTTCCGCGCTCTCGCCGTTCGTCGGCGCGGTGATGGTGAACTGCGCCGGCAAACCTGTCGCGGGATCGAGCAGCGGAGTGCCCGCCGCATTGTTCACCACACCGGTGGTCTGATTCAGAACGATGAAGTTGTCCACGTTCTTGTAATACGCGCCGACCGAAATGGTGTTGGAGTTGCCGTAATAATATTCGAACGAGATATCGAGATTGTTGGACTGGAACGGCTTCAGCTCCGGCGTACCGCTCGCCGCGGCGAAGTTTCCGGGTCGCAAGGTCACAAGCGTCGTGACCGGCGAGAGCTGCTCGAGCGTTGGGCGCGTCATCGTCTGCGAGGCGGCAAACCGCGCTGTCAGATCATCGCGCAGGCTCCACTTGAACGACAGGTTGGGCAGGATATCCGTGTAGTCCGTCGAGCTCGACATCGTGGTGGTGCCGGCCGTTGAGACGCCGTACTGCGTGGCATCGTTGGCAAGCGTGGTGAGCGCCACGAAACTGGTCGCGAGTCCGCTGATATCCGCCTGCGTATTCTCGACACGCACGCCCACTACGCTACTGATCGCCCTGCCGCCCAGCGTGCCGGAGAATACCGTCTCCACATAGCCGCCGAGCACGCGCTCTTTCACCAGCGAGTCATTCACCTTGGGCGGCGCAAACGTAAAGCCGGGCGTGATCGCCTGTTGCTCCTGCGTGATCGCGTCGAACAGCGCTTGGCCGTCGAAGGTGAGCCACTGAGTCGTCAGGCGCTCCGCGCCGCTTATTCCTGACAGGAAGCCGCCACCCGCATTGAATACGGTGATCGGCACGCCTGGCGGAGCGATGTTGTTATAACCGCAGGTCGTGCAACCCGTTCCGCCGTCATTCGAATAGAGCGCCGTGTTCTTCTCGTCGTGAGAGAACAAGCCGCCCACGCGCAAACTCGTCAGCCCCTCGTCAGGATTGTCGCCCTTCACTTCGAGATCGGCCCGCAGCTGGGCGACTTCATCTTCGACCCCGTAGCCGCGATAAAGCATCACGTGCTGGAAAAGCTGCTGCGTGCCGCCCGCTACGCCACTGTTAGGTCCACTCGTCGGATTGACGAAACCAGTGGTGAACGGCAGATACGCGCCGTCCGACTGATAGCGGATGGTTTGCCCGCCGTAACCGAGCAACGCGAGCTCGCTCTCCGCGCCACCATTCGGATATTCCTTGGCGCGCGAGAAGCTCCCGTCGAGATTGAGCGTCATGCGCTCCGTGAGCTTCCATTCGGCATTGATGCCCGACGCGGTGAGATCGGTCTCCTTGTCGAACTTCTTGTCATGGAAGTCCGACGCCATGCCCACACCCTGGGTCAGATCGATGGCCGTTCCATTGGCATCTGTCACCACATTCGTCAGATTGGACGGCGTGAACCAATGGCCGAACGAGCGCGCGTCTGTTGTATTGGTGAAGCGTGAATAGAGCGTGTCGGCCGTAATGGTGAGATCGTCGCTTGCCTTATATTGCAGCACCAGTGTGCCGCCGACGCGCTTGCGATCCTCGAACGTCACCTTCGTATCGAAGTTCTGCGGAATGAAAAGATTGCCTTGCGGATTCGATGGCGTGATGGCAACGCCGGCGCCACCGTTGATCTGAGCAGTGGGCGTGCCGCCGTTGATGATCCAGCCATCGGTCTGCGCCTGGTTCAGCCTTCCCTTGCGGCGCTGATAGCTACCCGAAGCGAGAAACCCGAAGCGCCCATCGGCAAACGTGTTGCTGACCAGAAAGGCGGCATCCGGCGCGGTCTCCTCGGAGTTGTCTTCGTAATTGACGTCGGCCGAAGCAGAGAGTTTGAAGCCGTCGTAATCGAACGGCCGCGCGGTATCGATGTTGATGGCCGAACCCACCCCACCGGACTGCAGCCGCGCCACCGAAGACTTGAACACCTCGACGCCGGAAATAAGCTCAGATGCCAGGGTGTCGAATGAAAACGCGCGGCCGCTGGCCTGCGACGGATCTGTCGGCGTCGCAATCTGCCGCCCGTTGAGCAGCACGGTGTTGAACTCCGGTCCAAAACCGCGAACCGTAACAAACGCGCCTTCGCCACCGGAGCGGTCGATCGACACGCCGGTGATGCGCTGTAAGGATTCGGCCAGATTGGTGTCGGGCAGCTTGCCGATATCCTCGGGGGAAATGGCATCGACAATCCCCAGCGAGTCGCGCTTGATCGACATGGAGTTGACCAGTGACTGACGCAGGCCGGTCACCACCACTTCCTGAATGCCTTCGTCCGCCGCGGGCTGCGGCGGCGCCTGGTCACCGGTTTGCGCCTGAGCAAGCCGGATGAAGCGCCCGTAGTTGGCGGGCACCGTAGAGACTGTTGAAGGTGCAGGCGCCGGCGCCGGCTTGTCGTCGCGCGTGCCTTCGGTGCCCGAGGCGGGCTTTTTCTCGGCCGAGACGCGGCGAATGGTTGCGGTATCGTCACCGCTGTAGATCGCCTCGAGGCCCGTGCCTCCTAACATCTGCTCCAGGGCAACATGCTTCTCGAGCTGACCGGTGACCGGGTTGGCGGTCTCGTGCCTGACAACATCGTAGCGATACAGGAGTTGCATCTTCGCCTGGGCGGCGAAGTCTTTCAGCGCCTCGGGCAGGGGTTGCGGACCGATATCGAACTGCGCGGGGTCGGCGTTCGCCCTTCCCGGTGTCGTCAGCAACAGACCCGATGCGCAGCCCAAAGCCTGCAGTACGGCCAACCTCACCAATCCGTTGGTCGCTCTCATGCCCCCTCCTTGTATTACCTGAAACTGTTATTCGCCCGAGTCCTCAGTCATGACGACCCGCGAGAGCCCGGAATCCCCCAGTCGATTTTATTCAGCCGGCCCGTCGATATAGACGCGGTCCGCGCCGTCCCGGCGGATCCGCGTGCCAAAGCCATCCTCCAACATCTTCAGCAGCGCTTCCGCCCCTGCCGGGCTCGTCTGAAAGGTACCGCCAACCGGCAACTCGCGCAGCGAATCGTCTGCGATTTCAATCTCGAGCGTCGTATACCGCATCAGCTCATTGATGACGTGACCCAGCGGCTCATCCTGAAAATACAGGCTGCTCTTTCGCCAGGCCAGCAGGCGGTTGAGCTGGGCCGCATTTATCGCGCGGACGACATCAACACGGCCCTGAGCGTCGGCTTGTTCGCCAGCAGTGACGGCTGCCGCCGTTCTGACATACGAAGCATCGGATGGCGGCGACTCATACCCCTTCGCATTGACCACGTTGACCGTGCCTTCGCTGACCGTTACCTGCACGCCAGCGGGTTTCACGTAGACATTGAACGCCGTGCCAACCGCACGCACCCACCGATCGCCGGCGTGCACCCAGAACGGCCGGCTCGTATCGTGAGCAACGTTGAAATATGCCTCGCCATGTTTGAGATGAATGACCCGGCTGCGTGGACCGTAGTCGACCTCGATGCGGCTGTTGGTGTTGAGATTGAAGGACGAGCCATCAGGCAGGGTCACCGCGACCTGCTCACCAACGCCTGTCTGAAAGCGGCTGTCCTCATTCTGTTGGTACAAATTCCAGGCGACGCCGATAACGAGGGCTCCAACAGCCGCAGCCAGGACAGCCGCGATCCGGCGCGGCGCGCGTGCAGGCTGCCGAGACGCGGCAGCGTTGATCGCCTGACCGAAGTAGACCGCGCGCACGAGCGGCGCCGATTTGACGAGTTCGGTCCAGGTCGCCGCCAGTTCGTCGTAAGCCTTGGCGTTGCATGCATGAGCGCGCAGCCAGACTGCAAACCGCGCGTGATCGTCGGCACTCACATCCTCGGACTTCATGCGGGCAAACCAGTCGCTTGCCTCGCGCTCGGTCTGTGCTGGATTCGGCAGGCGGCAAACCTCACCCATGGCGCCGCCCCGTGGCGCTATATCGGGTTCTGATATAGCGGTTGGTTTCGCGCATGCCGCGCGAGATGTGCTTTTCGACCGTCTTCACCGAGATGCCAAGATGGTCCGCGACCTCCTTGTACGAGTACTCGTGAAAGACGCGCAGTGTGAAGGCCGCTCGACATTGTGGGGGCAAGCGATCGATCGCCTGGTGCACGAGACGGTTACGTTCATCCCGGAGAAAGCCTGACTCGAGCGACTCATATTCAGCCGCGACTTCAGGCTCATCGGCACTTGCCAGGGTGTCACGTTCCACTGTCCGTCGATGGCGGATCTCGTTCGCCGCGAGATTGCGCGCAGTGGAAAAAAGAAAAGCCCTGGCTGTAATCACCGACTCGCGTTCCCGGTAGGTGCGCAGGAAGGCTTCCTGAGCGATTTCCTTCGCCGTCTCGCCGGAGCGCACGAAGCGCCGAATGTAGCGATGCAAGGCTTCGCGACTCTCAGCGAAGAGCTCGATGAAGGAGTCTGTGCGGGAGTCTGATGTCTTCGGCATTCCGTGCTATCCGTCTCCGCGAACGCTACCCCTCCGATGGGCCGCGTGGCAACTATAACAACTCAGGTGGGGGAGTTTATCCTCTCGCGTGTCAAAGGCAGCAAGACAACTCGGGCCGTCGCTGCTGCCTGAGCATATTTATGTGTTATCTCAATCGTCGCACGTCGCGGCGAGCGCGCGAAAATCGATGCCGAGCCGCTTCAGCCGCGAACGCAACAGCGGCCATTCCTCTTTCATGAAGCGATTCTTCTCGCGCCGGAGCAGAATATCGCGCACGCCCTTGCGCAGCATGAGCCCTTCACCGCGATATTTCTCGGTAAACCCTTCGCGCGCGAGTTCTTTATATGCCCTCGCCACCGTAAGCGGATTGACATCACAATCGAGCGCGAGCTGCCGCACTGACGGCAGCATTTCATCTTCCAGATAAACCTGATCGAGGATGCGCATGACCAGCACGTCCATCAGCTGCCGGTAGATGGGCACATCGTCGATCCACTTCGGGCGGCGTAGTTTTGTCATATCCGAAGACTATACGTCGTCGCGAGTTGCATGTCATCGTGTTAGCGCGGTAGTGTATTACTGTGACAATACACATGGGGCTTTGAGAAAAGCACACAGTCATGTCGGGTGAGAACGCATTTTTCCAGCTGCGGAACGTTTCCAGGGTGTACCGCACAGGCACGGTCGAGACGACCGCCCTCGCCGACATCAGCCTCGACATTCGCGAAGGCGAGTTCGTCAGCGTCATGGGCCCGTCGGGTTGCGGCAAATCAAGCTTGCTGAATATCGTCGCCATGCTCGATACGCCCACCAGCGGAAGTTATGTGCTCGGCGGTGTGGAAGTCTCCCGCGCTTCGGAAGCACGTCTTGCCGAAATCCGCAGGGGCAACATCGGCTTCATATTTCAGAATTTCATGCTGATCGATGATCTGTCGGTATATGAAAACGTCGAGCTGCCGTTGCGCGCCCTCAAAGTTCCCCGCAGCGGGCGGCAGACGCGGGTGCGCGAAGTGCTGGAACTCGTCGACCTGCAGCCCAGAGCGAAGCACCGGCCAATGCAGCTTTCGGGCGGACAGCAGCAGCGAGTCGCCATAGCACGCGCGGTCGTCGGTGATCCGAGACTCATCGTGGCAGACGAGCCCACGGGCAACCTCGATTCCCAACATGGCGAAGCAGTGATGGAGATGCTGACCACGCTGCACAGGCAGGGCACGACCCTCCTCATGGTGACCCATGCACAGGATCACGCCGACCGGGCCGACCGCGTCCTCAACATGCTGGACGGGCGGCTCGTGTCAGATACGGCGCGGGTAGCCGCTTGATCGGGAGAAGTGCAACGTGACGCCAGCAGCCCTTGGCGCACGAGTGACCGGCGCCGCCATGGATCAGCCATTGCCGCGGCGGCGGCGCCACTACGTAGCCTGGGCATTCGGTACCCTGCTCCTGTTCGCTGTTGTGATCGCCATCCCACGGCTGATCCCGCACGGCCTGCGCGTGGCCCAAACCGACATCCGGATAGCAACGGTCACGCAAGCCATGTTTCATAACGATGTGGTGGTGCGTTCAACCGCGGAGCCATTGCATACGATCATGCTCGACGTGCTCGAGTCCGGTCGTGTCGAGGAAGTGCTGGTCAATGATGGCGCCCTCGTCGCCAAAGGGGCGCTGCTGTTCCGCCTCTCGAATCCTCAGATGCGCCTGAATCTGGTCGCGCGCGAAGCGGACCGCGCCCAGCAGATTTCCAATCTGTCCGAGCTGCGGGTGTCGATCGAGGAAAGCCAGACGGAACACCAGCGACGCATGCTGGATCTCCATTTCGCGCTCGCGCACGCCGAGCGGCAATACACGCGCAGCGAGTCGTTGGTCAGCTCGGGAGTCATATCGACTGCGGCATTCGAAGACTCCCGCGATCGGCTCACGCAGCACAGACAAGCTCTCGAGGATGAAACGACGCGCAACATCATCGAGATGCGCATCAAACAGAACGGCGTCAGACAAATGGAGCAGGCGGTCCAGCAACTGGATGCGGGCCTGCAGGTCGTGAACGAGTCGATCGATGCACTTGCGGTCCGTGCGCCGATCGCGGGCCGCCTTACAGACTTTCGCCTGCAGTTAGGCGAAATCGTCAAGTCGGAGCAGCGCGTCGGTCGTATCGACGATCCCAGCCAGTTCAAGCTGACGGCGCGAATCGATGAGTATTTCCTCGGCAGTGTAGTCACGGGCAAACTGGGCTCGGTCAACGTCAACGCACGTTCATACAAGGTGAAGGTCAGCCGCGTCTTTCCGCAAATCAAGGAGGGACGCTTCCTCGCTGAACTGCTGTTCACGGACGACGCGCCCCCTGAGATGAGCCCCGGTCAGAGCGCGGAAACACGGATTACCCTCGGCGAAACCCGCCCGGGACTGATTCTCCCCAACGACGCATTCCTCGGCGATACAGGGGGTGCATGGGCGTTTGTGTTGACCGCCGACGGACGATCCGCCGAGCGACGAACCATTCGTATCGGCCGCCGCAACACCAGTCAGGTGGAAGTCGCTTCCGGTCTCGCGGCGGGCGAGCGTGTGATCGTCTCCACGTATGCCGGCTTCGGCAAGGCCGAACGGCTGCAAATAATTACCTGACTCCAGATTCCAGGGAGGGTGCAGTGATCAAGCTGTTGAACGTCACCAAGAAATTCACGGGTGGAGAAGTCGTCACCACGGCGCTGAACAACATCAGCCTGCAGATAAATGCCGGCGAATACGTCGCCGTGACGGGGCCGTCCGGTTGCGGGAAATCCACCCTGCTCTCCATTCTCGGCATGCTCGACATGCCCGATGACGGCGAGTACTGGTTTGCCGACACCAACATCGCCGGGTGGAGCGAAGCCAGGCTGAGCGAACTGCGGCGCGGCCGAATCGGCTTCATCTTCCAGAGTTTCAACCTCATCGAAGAGCTGGCTGTGGATGAGAATGTCGAGCTGGCGCTGGAATATACGAATGTACCGGCTCAGGCACGCCGCGAGCGAGTTGCGCAAATACTTCACCAACTCGGCATCGCGCACCGTGCCAGGCATCGGCCTTCGCAGCTCTCAGGAGGCCAACAGCAGCGTGTTGCCATCGCGCGCGCCCTTGTCCGTGAACCGGCGGTGCTGTTGGCGGACGAGCCGACCGGCAATCTCGATACCGCACACGGTGAAGAGGTCATGCGCATTCTTCAGCAGATCAATTCCGCGGGCACCACCATCGTGATGGTCACTCATTCAGCAGCACACGCGGCGCGCGCTTCGCGCATCGTTGGTCTGCTCGATGGAGCGATCGCTGCGCCGGCTACAGCCGCCGCTGTCAGTTGATATCGAGGCTAAGATGAAACTTCAGGACTTCCGCGTCGGCTTGCGCATACTCGCGAAGGACCCCGTGTACTCGCTCGTCTCGATACTGGGACTTGGAATCGGGCTGGGAGTCTGCCTGCTGTTGCTGGGTTATGCGCGCTACTGTTGGCAATACAACGCACACGTTCCAGACGCGGACAACGTTTACATCGTCAAACAGCGAGACAACCTCGCGTTGGGCACGCCCTGGTATGACCAGGCGCCGCTGCTGTTGCTGGAGGCAGCGAAAACAACTCCTGGCGTCACGAGCGCAAGCGCTTATCTCGGCTGGTTTCCTCTTACCGTCGAGGCAGGCGGCCAGCTGCGCAACCTCGGGAGTCTGACGGTGTTGCCCGGCTTTGCCGAGATGATGGGACTGCAGGCGCTCCAAGGTGACTTGAACGAAGCGCTGTCGCGACCAGACGCCATCGCGATCACGGAGAACACCGCGATGCGTCTCTTCGGCACGGCAGATGTGTTGGAGCGAACTCTGTTGTTGCGTTTGAGCGCGGTGGATGAGAATCGCAGCAGCGCGCGCATTGCCGCGATCCTGCGCGATCCGCCGGCGAATACGACCATTCCATTCGAAACTCTGAATGGTCCCAATCTCGGCCTGATACCGCCGCCGATGCGCGACGAGATGCTCGGTCAGTCTGACTGGCCCGGCTATGTGCTGATCCGCGTACAACCCGGCACCTCGCCAACAGCTGTTGGCGAAACCTTGCAACAGGCATTCAACGCAGCACCCAGCCGGCAAAAGATTTCGCCGGAGAAGAAGGCGCGTCTCGGCGACCGCCCGCTCAGGGATATCAAGTTATCTCCCCTGCGCGATGCTTATTTCGACCGCGACGTCGCGAAGACCTTCCTTTCCCTCCCAGTCGACCGAGGCGACCCCAACGTCGTCGCCGGGCTCGTCGCTGTTGCTCTCCTCATTCTCGCGCTCGCCGCGGTCAACTACATCAACCTGACAACCCTTCGCGTGGTTCGCCGCCAGCGCGAGATCGCGATGCGTAAAGTTCTGGGTGCGAGCAATTGGCGCCTGGCTCTGCAGTTTGCCGCCGAATCGTTGCTCGTTTCCATGCTCGCGACGGGCACAGGATTTCTGCTGGCCTGGGCTGGCCAGCCCGTCTTCGCGGAACTGATGAATCGCGATCTTGCCAGCATGCTCACGCTGGAGAATGTCAGCACCGCGGTCGGCCTTGGCATGACCCTTGGCCTCGTAACAGCCGTCTATCCCGCGTGGATCGCTTTTGGCGTGCGACCGTCGCTGATGCTGATGGGACGGCCCGACACCGAATCCCCTCGCAGCAAACGTTTGCGCCAGACGCTCTCAGTGTTGCAAGTGTCGGCGGCGATGGGGCTGGCCAGTTTCACGCTGGCGATTTCCTGGCAAGCCCGGTTCGCCATCAACCACTCGCCGGGCTTCGATCCTGCCGCGCTACTGGTCTTCGATCTGCCGACGGCGGTGTCGGCGCGAGAGGAAAAGCCGCGGGGCCTCGTGGCCGCACTCTCGCAGCGGCCCGAGATAGCGGGCATCGCGATATCCAACGATCCAGTGGGACGCTCGCGGGAGTTGTGGAGCACTGAGATCAAACGCGAGGGGCACGACGCAGTCTTCATCGACGTGAAATCAGTCAGCGCCAGTTTCTTCGCGGAATATGGTGTCACGCCACTGTCAGGACGGTTGTTCGATCCGAGCCTCGACAAGGAAGCGGATCCTGTGCCGCTCGTCCTCAACGCGCGCGCCGCGCGTCAGCTCGGCTTCGAATCGCCGGAACGTGCCCTCGGCGAGGTCGTGCAGTTCAAGAGTTTTACAGATGAAACCCCCGTGGTCGTCACCAAACGTATCGTGGGCATCGCGCCCGAAATCCGGTTCTACTCTTTGCGGGCCACACCTGGCGCCATTGCATATGACTTGTCAGGGAGCAGCCCGGGATGGGACGGCACGTTGACCATCCGCGCCAGCGGATCGATCGCGGAAGCCGAGCGGGCTGCGCGTGAGATATGGTCCGAATATTTTCCCAACTCCGTCCTCGATATAAAGCCGGCCAGGGAGATCTATGCCGCCAATTATGCGGACGACGCCAGGCTTGCCCGGCTGCTGGGATTCTCGACGGCCACTGCGATGGTCATCGCCGCTTTCGGCGTGTATGTCGTCGCGGCGGATGCCGTGCAACGTCGCACCAAGGAAATCGCGCTACGCAAGCTGTTTGGCACGCGTCGACGTGACATCGGCAAGCTGTTGGCAACAGAGATTGGCGCCGTCATCCTGCTGTCTGCCGTGATCGCCCTGCCACTGGCGGCGCTTGCGATCGGGCGCTACCTCGCGAGTTACACGGAATGGACCCCGTTAGCCTTCTGGGCCCTGGCAGTCGCTCCGTTAGCGTCCCTGGGTACTGCCGCATTGGCAGGCGCGCGACAGACATGGATTGCGATGATGCTCAAGCCGGCTGTTGCGCTACGAAGTTAGCGCTCGATCGGCTGAGTAAGCACATCGCGAGTCGCCGCCGCGCATGGGCAGCGTCAACGCGCGCGATCATTGAAATGGCGCGCGAAACGCGCTGACGCGCCCACCTGCTTCGCATGCGGAGTTCCGGTGGCGGTCTTTGTCAGTCATGATGGGCGAGCCCTCCAGCTCACCTGTCTTACGTTGGAACCCGCTATGAGAACTCTGCTGTCAGCGCCTTTGCTGACACTCGCGTTATTGTGGAGCGGCTGCGCTCATGACTCCCCCAGTCGTGATCGAGGCACCACGCCAGCCTCTGCCCCTTCACAAAGAACCCGCATCATCTCGCTGGTCGGCACCAACGACCTGCACGGTTACATCCGCTCGCTGCCGCTTTTCGGTGGCTACCTCAACAACCTGCGCGCCGCACGCGCAGCCGATGGGGGTGGCGTGCTGCTGGTGGACGCAGGCGATATCTTTCAAGGCACGCTCGAATCCAACCCGGTGGAAGGCGCGTCGGTAATTCGGGGCTACAACGCGCTTCGCTATGACGCGGCGGCAGTCGGCAATCACGAGTTTGATTTTGGACCCGAAGGCAGCGGCCCGATCGCTCCCGATGCCGAGTTACGCGGCGCGTTGTTCGCCCGGGCACGGCAGGCCCACTTTCCGATCCTCACCGCCAACATCATCGATCGGACCAGCGGCAAGCTGCTGTCAGCACCGAACCTGAAGCCCTCCGTGCTGATCGAGGTGGCCGGTGTACGCGTCGGCCTGATTGGCGTAGCGACCAGTGAAACACCGGGCACCACGCGCCCGCGCCTGTTCGCAGGACTCGACGTCACGCCCTTGGCGGCAGCCATCGAGCGCGAAGGACGCGCACTACGCAGCGCCGGCGCCACCGTTGTGGTGGTGTCCGCGCACGCCGGCGCCGAATGCGAATCCTTTGACGATCCCGACAAACTCGACTCCTGTCGCGCGGCCGCCGAAATCTTCGACGTCGCCCGCGCGCTGCCCCCGGGTCTGGTGGATGCCATCGTTGCAGGTCACACGCATGCGCGCGTCGCGCATCGGGTCGGCGGCATTCCCATCATTGAATCCGCCGCACAGGGTCGCGCCTTCGGCCGCATCGATCTGGTGGTGGATGCCACCGGACACGTGGTGTCGAATCGGCCCCATCCGCCGCAAACTTTCTGCGCTGATGCAAGCAAGCGTCCGCCCTGCGCCGCTGCGAGCTATGAAGGCGCACCAGTGCAGGCAGATGCCCAGGTCGCCGCCGCTATTGCTGAGGATCTCGAGCGCGCCGATCGACTCGCGGCCGAAAATCTCGGCGTGACGCTCGACGGTGTCGTCAGCTGGCGCAATGGCGAAAGCGCCATCGGCAATCTCGTCGCTGATCTGATGCTCGCCGCCCGACCTGACGCCGACGTGGCGCTCACGCACGGCGGCGGTCTGCGTGCCGACCTGCCGGCAGGCGCGCTCACTTACGGCGCTCTGTTTCAAGCCGAACCTTCGGACAATACGTTCGCCTACCTGCGCATGAGCGCACGCGAATTCGGTGAGCTGCTCGCCAGGAATCTGCAGGGCACCGCCGGATTTCTGACCTTCGCCGGCGTGCGGGCCGAGGCGGTGTGCGAACGAGGCGCGCTCCGAGTGCAGCTGACTCGTCCTGACCAGCGCAAGCTGCGCGACGACGAAATGCTGTTGATCGTCACCAACAGCTTTCTCGCTACCGGCGGCGCCAACTACGTACCGATCAACAGCGCGGAGCGCGTGGAAGACCAGCCTGTTGTGCGTGACGAGCTGGCAGCGGTACTGCGCAAACGCGGCGGCCATGTCGATCCCGCCGCCTTGAGGAATTCTGCCGCGCCCCGAATAGCTTATCCCGGCGAGCGGCCGGTGCGCTGTTCGCGAAGTGCTGCTCAGGATTAGCGCCAGCGAATGGCCTATCTGCCTGAAATAACTTAAATTCCGGCCTATCTCGTTTATTCGGCACATTTCGCGCGGCGTCGAATGGATACGCTCCAGGCCGCGCTGGGCAACGCTGCGGCCCTTTGGCGCCGTCCGCACATTGAGGGACTCATGGCTCTAGTCAAGAAATCGAAACTGTCGTCCGGCCTCACCGCGCGACCTGCCCCGACATCACCGCTGAAGTCCCCGAAAAAAACCGCGCCCAAACCCGCCGCCAAAGCAGCGCCTCTGCCGGTCCAGCATGAAGCCGTCTCCGAGCGGATCGCAGCCGCCACCGAGCAACTGGCCAGTGGACTCGCTGAGTCAGCCGCCGCGACCAAACAACTGGGTCGCTCGATGGAGCAGATTGCCAGCGGCGCGGAGGAAGCGGCCGGCGCATCCCAAGAGCAGTCGGTCGCCATCAAGCGAATCGTTGCGGCATTGACCACCGCCCGCGGCGAAGCCGATGCGACCAACCGGCGCACCGACGCAATGGCCCTTTCCCTGGGAGAAACTTCCGCGCAGATCTCGAGCTCGGTGCGCGCCATCGAGCGCGGCGCTGAACGGCAAACCCGATCGGTCGATGTCGTGAAAGAGCTCGATCGCAGGGCCCGGGATATCGGCGAAATCACTCGCGCGGTCAGCCGCATTTCCGATCAGACCAGTCTGCTGGCATTGAACGCTGCAATCGAAGCGGCGCGAGCGGGTGAAAACGGTCGTGGCTTTGCTGTTGTAGCGGACGAAGTGCGCACCCTCGCCGAAACCTCAGATCGAAACGCACGCGAAGTCCAGCAGCTCACCGAAGCGATTCAAACAGACGTCATCGAGGTTGGCGATGCGCTGAGAAAAGCAGCGGAGCTGGCACTGAGCGAAGCCAAGAGCGCAGCGAGCGTGGCGGAAGCTCTGGAGACCCGACGCGAGGATATGACGCAGATTGCAGAGGGCAGTCGCAATATCCTGACCGCGGCTCTGGAAGCCGAGCGTGCCGCGTCCGAAGCGCAGAAAGGCGCGGAGCAGATTGCGAGCGCGGCTGAAGAACAATCGTCTGGCGCAGCCGAAGCGCAGACCGCGGTGGAGCAACAGGCGAAGGCGCTCGATCAAAGCCATGTGGCCGCGCAAGGCCTGGCCGGTCTGGCCGAGGAATTGCGCGCGGGCCAGGCAAGCGCATCGACCACGCTGCAGATCAGTGCCAGCGCGGAAGAACTGTCGGCCGCCATTCAGGAGCTCTCGGCGGCGGGCACGCAGGTCATGGCCGCTGTCGAGCAGATCAACAAAGCCTCACAACTGCAGTCAGCGGCAACCCAGGAGACCTCCGCAGCGCTGAATGAAATCGAGAACAGCGCGCGGATGGCCCAGAGCAACGGCAAGCTCGCCGACAGCCGTGTCGCGAACCTCTCCGCAGCGCTGCAAGACGGCCGCAAGAAAGTCGAGAACCTCGTTGCAGGCATCGCCACTGCCCTGCAAGGCAGTCAGTCCAACCTCACCACGATCAAACGGCTCGAGGGCGTCGGTCGCAAGATCGAGAAGATCGTGGAAGCCATTGCCCTGATCGCGGTCCAGACCAGCATGCTCGCGGTCAGCGGCGCGGTCGAAGCGGCAAGAGCAGGGGAAGCAGGCCGCGGGTTTGCGGTAGTTTCAAATGACATTCGGATTCTCTCGCGTGAGGCATCCGAGAACGTCGAGCGCGCGAAAGACACCGTACGGGGCATCCTGGATCAGATCTCCGTGCTGCGGATCGATCTCGAGCAGATCATTGCCGCCTCCGAGCTGGAAATTCATAACAGCCGCACGGTGACCGACGGCTTTCAGAAGATCGAGAAGGAAGTCGCGCTCCTGAACCTGGCGAGCAAGTCGATTCTGGAAGGTGCGGAGAGCATCCTCACCGCGACGTCCGAAATGGCAAAGGCCGCCCGGCAAGTTGCCGCTGCAGCGGAAGAAGCCAGCGCCGCCTCACGCGAAGCGGCGACGGCGGCAACCCAGCAGTCTCGCGGCGTAGAAGATCTTGCGGCGGGGATCGAAGAGATCGCGACGCTCGCAGATGAGCTGAAGCAGCAAGCAGTGTGATCCCATAGTGGAACCCATAACATCTGTGGCGTCGAACAGCTTCCTGACTTTTCGGGTTGATGGGCAGCTCTATGCGCTGCCCTCAGCAGAAGTGTCAGAAGTGATCCGCTTGCCTGCGATCGCGCGCGTGCCTCAGGCACCCACTGCTCTGCTCGGTATCGCGAATCTGCGGGGAGCCGTGTTGCCGGTGGCCGGTTTACGGGAGCTGCTCGGAAAGAAGAGCGCGGGCGGCATCGCCTCAGCGCGGGCGCTGGTTCTCGATGTCGGCGCACCTGTCGCGCTGGTCGTCGACTCCGTCGCGACGTTGGAAACCTCGTCGGTGGAACACATCGAAACCCGGCAGAAAGAGTTGAGCGCGGAAGGCAAGGAAAAACTCCTCGGCGCATTTTCGACGGGTACTGGCAAGCAGGTGGCGAAAATACTGGATATCAAGGCTCTCCTTGAATCCGCATTTGCCAACCGTGCGCGCGGCCGTCGGCAGGAGGGCAAAGTCAGCCTCAGTGCGCGTCTCGAACGTGAGCGCCACGACGACGCCGCCACGGAAATCCTCGTGACGTTCGAAGTCGCAGGCCAGGAGTTCGCACTGCCGCTGGAAGTTGTGCAGGAAATTCTGCCCGCGCCCGCTTCGATCACTACGGTGGCCCGGGCAGAAAATGTTGTGCTCGGGATCACGTCGGTGCGCGACATGCTGATGCCTATTCTTTCACTGCGTGGGCTGCTCGGCTTCAGCCCCGCGCAAGCGGCCAACGATCGCGAGAAGGTCGTCGTCGTAAAGGTAGGCAACACTCAGGTCGGCCTGCTCGCGGACCGCGCGCGCGCAATTGTGGCCGCGGATGTGACGCTCGTTGATCCCGTGCCGCCCGTACTCGCGGCGCGCACTGGCGGCGAGTCGCGCATCCGTTCGGTCTATCGCGGCGACGGGGGGCGACGGCTGATCTCCATCCTCGCGCCAGAGCACTTGTTTCGGGAGGATGTGATGCAGCGGTTGGCAAAGACTCCGCAGGTGCGCAGTCACGAGAATGTACAGACCGGCGCTGCGGACAAGCAGGAGCTGATCTTTCTGGTGTTCCGCCTCGGCGATGACGAGTTCGGACTGCCGATCGACACTGTCGTCGAAGTGGCTCAGGTCCCTGCGCACGTCACGCGCGTTCCTCGCACGCCGAAGTTTCTGGAAGGTGTCATCAATCTGCGTGGCGAAGTGCTGCCGGTAGTCGATCAGCGCCGACGCTTCGATATGCCTCTCCTTGAAAACACGGAAGGTCGCCGGTTGGTGGTGATACGCACCGAGCGCCACCGCGCCGGGCTCATCGTCGACAGCGTGTCAGATGTTTTGCGCACCTATGCCGAGAACGTCGAGCCGCCGCCGGATCTGACGGAGGCCACCTCGCGTCTCGTGCGCGGCGTAGTGAATCTGGAGAAGTCGAGCCGCATCGTACTGTTGCTGGATCCCACCGAACTTCTGACGCGTGCAGAAGAAGGGCTGTTGGACACCTTCAACGCCGCGAGCAAGAAGGCCAATGCGTGATCCGGATTCTCGTTGTCGACGACTCCGCGCTGGTGCGCAAGCTGTTCCGGGGCGTGCTGACGGCAGAGCCCGATTTTGAGGTCGCGCTCGCCCGCAATGGTCTCGAGGCGCTGGCCCTGCTCGACGAATTCAAACCAGACGTCATCACGCTCGACGTTCAGATGCCGCAGATGAACGGGCTCGAATGTCTCGATCGCATCATGGTCCAACGGCCCTGCCCTGTCGTCATGGTGTCTTCGGTTACCGCGGAAGGCGCTGACGCGACGCTGGATGCCTTGCGCCTCGGCGCCGTGGACTTCGTTCCCAAGCCAGCCGGCGCTGTCTCGCTTCGCATCGACGAATTTGCGCCCATCCTTAAAAATAAGATTCGTGCCGCTGCGTCCGCGAAGCTTCCCGCGAGCCGGCGACTCAAAGAGCGCGTCCAGCTGCAGACTGCCGCATCGTCATCGCGATTGCGAAAGCATGCGCTCGAGCAAACAGAAGTTGATGTCGAGGCCGCACAGGGTGAAGGCGTGGTGCTGGTGGGAACTTCCACGGGCGGTCCGCCCGCGCTGGAAGCTCTGCTCGTGCCGCTGCCATCAAACTTTCCCTGGCCCATTCTCGTCGCCCAGCACATGCCGGCCGGATTCACGGGCCCGCTCGCGAGACGGCTCGATGGCATTTGCGCGCTCAACGTCGTGGAGGCCGTGCGCCCGATGCCCTTGCGGGCCGGTTGCGTCTATATCGGCCGGGGTGACGCTGACATCGTGGTATCCAAACGCGCAGCGGGCCTCGTCGTGATGGCCACACCGGCGAGAGCAGATTACCCGTGGCACCCCAGCACCGACCGACTCGTCCGCTCCGCCATGGACCACGTGCCTGCCAGCCAGCTCATCGGCGTTTTGATGACGGGCATGGGAGATGATGGCGCCGAGGCGATGACGCTGCTGCGAAAGAATGGCGGCCGGACCATCGCCGAAGCTGAAGAAACCGCCGTGGTGTGGGGAATGCCCGGCTCACTCGCACGCGCGGGAGGAGCAACATGGGTTTTGCCACTACCGGGGATCGCCCAACGTCTGCAGAAACTGGTGCCTTCTCATGCCACTCGTTCGTAAGCCCACTGCTCACGCGCAAGACGCAACGCCGGAACAATCCGGCGTTCTCAAGGCCCTTGCGAGCGCCAGCGCCGACGAACGCTGGGCCGCGGCCCGCGCGGCTGCTAGCGCGAAGTTAGAACCGGCAACGTTGGCGGCAGCACTTCGCAAAGAAACCGAGGCGCGAGTTCGTGAAGCCCTGTTCACCAGTCTCGCCCGCATCGGCACGACAGAGAGCGCTCACGAAGTGCTCGAACTGCTGCGATCTGACAATGCCAGTTTCCGCACCGGTGCGTTGGACGCCTTGCGCACGATGGTGCCTGTCGTCCGCGGGCTGCTGCCAACACTGCTGAGCGATCGTGATGTCGATATCCGCATTCTGAGTTGCGAGCTGGCGCGCGGCCTTCCTGCCGAAGAAGCGACGACGCTGTTATGTGAGGTGCTCGTCACCGAGCAGGAGCTCAACGTGTGTGCGGCCGCAATCGAGGTTCTGACAGAAGTGGGAACACCCGCAGCGCTGCCCGTGCTGGCCGCATGCGGCCAGCGGTTTCGGGATGCGCCGTTCCTCGGGTTCGCCATCCAGATTGCGACGGATCGCATCAACTCCCTGTCTGCCACTCGTGGCTGACTTCCCAACACTGACCGAGGAAGAATTTCGTAGGCTGTGCGAATTTCTCTACCGGCGAACCGGAATGATCTTCACCGAGGCAAAACGGTACTACGTCGAGCGACGCGTGTCCGAGCGCATGACCGCCACACGCTCGGGATCATTCGCAAGTTACTTCGCTCGCCTGCGCACGGATATGCAGGGCGAGATCGAACAGTTCATCAATGCATTCACCGTCAACGAAACATACTTCTATCGCGAAGAACATCAGTTGCAATGTCTTACGACCGATCTGCTCGCCGAGAGAGTCCATGAGAAGAAGCCGGGCGACTCGATCCGCATCTGGTCCGTGCCCTGCTCCACGGGCGAGGAACCGTACTCCCTCGCCATGTGGCTGCTCGAGAACTGGGCCCTGGTCGATGACTACGACATCGAAATCGTCGGCTCGGATATCGACACGGCGGTGCTGCAGCTCGCGCGCGAAGGCGTCTTCGGCAAGCGCGCCCTGATGCGGCTCTCACCAGCGCTCATCGAGAAATACTTCACGCAGCCGAGCGCGGACAAGTGGCAGATCATCGAGGATCTGCGGGCCTCCGTGCAGTTCTCCCCGGTCAACATCGTGGAGCCGAGTCAGACCCAGCCGCATCGCCAGTTCGACGTGATCTTCTGCCGCAATGTGCTGATTTATTTCGATGATGCCTCGCGTCGCATGGCCGCCGAAAATCTGTTCGAGAACCTGCTGCCCGGCGGGTTCATCTGTCTCGGACACACGGAGTCGATGAGCCGTATCTCGCCTTTGTTCGAGGTGCGGCGCTTTGCGGATGCCATCGTCTATCAACGGCCTGTCGGGGAGCGCGCGTGATGGGTGAACCCAGGACAGTGCTGGTTGTCGACGATGCAAGCCTGGTGCGCCTGTACTACCGCGCAGCGCTCGAGCAGGGCGGCTTCCGTGTCGAGGAAGCGCTCAACGGCCTCGAAGCGCTGGAGAAACTGCTGACGGTCGCCGCCGACCTGCTGATCGTCGACGTCAACATGCCACAGATGGATGGTCTTACTTTCCTGCAAACCCTGCGCCGCAAGGATCGCGCGCTCGCTTCGATTCCCGCGCTGATGACGAGCACGGAGTCTGCCGCGGCCGATTTCGAAGCCGCCCGGGTCGCAGGCGCCAACTATTATCTCGTCAAGCCGATAGATCCCAGGACGCTAGTCGAATTCGCGGCGATGCTGTGCGGAGCCTCCCGATGAACGAGTTCCTCGGGCAGTTCCTCATCGAGTCGCGCGAGCTCATCGGCCAGGCGACCGAGGGGCTGTTGGTTCTGGAGCAGTCTCCTCAGGATGCCGAGAGGCTCGACGCGGTATTCCGGGCCTTTCATACCTTGAAGGGCGGCGCGGGAATCGTCGACTTCACCGCGATGGAACGCGCGGTGCACGCTTCCGAAGATCTGCTCAGCGAAGTGCGCGCAGGCAAACGCTCCCTGACCGCGGCGCTCGTCGGCGACTGCCTGGCGTGCCTCGATCAGGTTGAGCAGTGGCTCGAAACATTGGAGAGAACGGGGGAGCTGCCGGCAGTCGGCGAAGCGCTGGCCGACAGCGTCGCAGATCAAGACTGGGTAGCAGACACGCTGGCGCGCAACCCGCATGTGCGGGCACAGGCGACAACAGCTCTGCAGTTCATACCGGACTCGGACTGTTTCTTTCAGGGCGAAGATCCCATTGCGCGCATCACGTCCCTGCCGCAGCTGCTGGCCTTCGATATCGAACCGTTGAGCACGTGGGCGGAGCTCAGCGCCTTTGATTCTTATAAATGCAACCTCGTGCTCACAGCACTGACAGCCACGTCCGTTGACGACGTGACTGCGCACATGAAGGGCCACACCGGCACTTGCGAAGTCCGGGCTGTTGCAGTCGCCGCGCCATCGCCCGATGAAGGCGAAGCTGCCCTGCCCGTGCGCGCTCGGGAAATTATGCAGGCGCAGCTGGCTCTCCTCGAGCACATGACCGCGGAGAGTTTCGTCGGTAGAGTTGCTTCGGCAGGTCAGACAGCTCAGAACGTGTTGCGATTCTGCGGACGGATTGCCGACGCGGAGCGGCTTGGCTTCGCCACCGAGAACAGCCTCGAGGAAAAAAGCACCAGACCATTACAGGACGCCATCGCGCAAGCGATGGCGTCAAAGCCCCCTGTTGCTGCTGAAGTGACCGAGGCTCAACACAGCCCGGAGGTGGCCGCGACCCGCACTCTTCGCGTCGATGCTCAAAGGGTCGATGCGCTCGTGCGCCTGACCGGCGAGCTCATCGTGGCGAAGAACGCCATGGGACACGTCCTCAAACTCGCTCAGGCGGAAGGCAATTCTCTCGTCGGCATTCTCAAGGAGCGGCAAGGCGTGCTGGAACAGCTCGTCGTCGAACTGCAGCGATCCGTGATCGGAATGCGTGTGTTGCCGCTCCGCTCGGTGTTGCAGAGATTTCCGCGGGTGCTGCGCGATCTGGCAACCCATCTGGGCAAGCCGGTCAATCTCACGATCACAGGTGACGACACCGAAGCCGACAAAGCGATCGTGGAAATGTTATTCGAGCCGATGCTCCACGTCCTGCGCAACGCGCTGGATCATGGCATCGAGACCCAGGCGGCGCGCGCGGCGGCGGGCAAGCCGCCCGTTGCAAAAATAGAGATCCGCGCCGCGCGCCGCTCGGATCAGGTGCTCATCGAGATCAGCGACGATGGCGCCGGCGTCGATGTAGCCCGTGTCCGCGAGGTCGCAAGCCGCCGCGGCGTCGTGACTGACGAAGCATTGCGCACCATGACCGATGCGGACGTCATCGATCTCATCTTCGAGCCCGGCTTTTCGACCGCCGCGCAGGTGACAGAGCTTTCCGGCCGTGGCGTTGGAATGGATGCGGTACGAACCGCCGTAGAGCGCGTCGGCGGCCGCGTCTCCATCGAGAGTCGCAACGGTCACGGCACGACGCTCAGATTTTCGCTCCCCTTCAGCGTGATGATGACGCACGTCATGACCGTCGAGGCGGGCGGACAGCTGTTTGGCATTCCACTCGACTCGATCGTCGAAACCGTGCGGGTTCCAGGCAACAGCATTGCAAAGGTCGGCGCGGCGCACGCCATCGTGCTGAGAAATCGAACCGTGCCGCTCGTTGAACTCGGAAGCATTCTGGGCGTTGGTGTATCGGGTGACGGGCAGAGCGATGCGACGCTGGTCGTTGCGGCGTTCGCAGGTCAAGTCGGTGGCATTCGTGTCGATCGCATCGGCGAGCGGCTGGAGGTGATCCTGAAACCCCTCGACGGTCTGTTGAGCGGATTACCCGGCATTACCGGCACCACACTGCTGGGCGACGGCCGGGTACTGCTGGTGCTCGATATCGGGGAGTTGCTTCAATGACCGTACAAGTGGCGGCCAGCGGAGCCATCCTTCTGCAAGGCAACTGCCCTGCGGAGGACGCTGAGGCGCTTTTGCAGCACCTGCTCACCGCCCCGGACGCAACGGTCGACTGGAGCGCGTGCGAGTCTGCGCATACGGCAGTGATTCAGGTATTGATCGCAGCGAAACCGAGGCTGATGGGAAAACCGTCCGGCCAGGCCCTAACAACCTGGATATGTCCGGTGCTGGAGCGCGCAACAGCATGAATTGCCGGCAATTGGCTCTGCTACCATGGCGCACCGCCGTTGGATGTTCCACGAACCTTAAGCCAGACAGATAGCCCTGTGACACTTAAAGTACTGATTGTCGACGACAGCAAGCTCGCCCGCATGGCCGTAATCAAGGCGCTGAATGCCCTGCACCCCGACTGGGCGCGCCTGGAGGCCGGAAATGCCGAAGACGCGCTGTCTCTCATCGAGAAGACGTCGCCCGAAATTGCCCTGCTGGACTACAACATGCCGGGGAAGGACGGCCTGGCGCTCGCCGCGGAAGTTCGCGAGCTGCATCCTGAAATCAGCGTCGCCATCATCTCCGCGAACCATCAGGTCGAAGTCGTCAATCGGGCCCGTGCCGTCAACGCCACCTTCCTGCCGAAGCCCCTGACGGAGAAAGCACTGAGCGCCTTTCTGGACGCAGCAGTCGCCGCCCAGAAGGGGCCGTGATGACCGATGCAAAAACCGTAGTGCTGAACGAGCTCGAGCTCGATGCCCTCACGGAACTCGTCAATCTGGGTGTCAGCAATGCCGCTTACAGCTTGCGGGAAATGGTGCGCGAGGAAGTGCTGCTCTCCGTACCCAAGGTATCGATCGTCACGCGTGAGGAGGCGATCGCGAACATCGGCGAGCAGGAAGCCAAGCGGCTGGTCGCCGTCCATCAGGATTTCGAAGGCGACATCAAAGGCCGCGCCCTGCTCATTTTCCCTGAAGCGAAGAGCATGGAGCTGGTGCGCGCGGTGGTGGGCGGCGAGCTGTCGCTCGAGGAGCTCATGGAGCTGGAACAGGAAGCGCTCGCAGAGACCGGCAACGTCATCCTGAATGGCTGCCTCGGCACCATCGCGAACAACCTCGAGCGCAGTCTCAGAATCTCGCTGCCGGAAGTCGTGCACGGCGACAGCGCCGATCTTTTCAGCCTCGCCCCCCGCCCGCAGCTGGCGGATAGCGTGCTGTTCATCTACATCAATTTCGCCATGCGGAAGCGGGACGTCCAGGGCTATATCGCGATGCTGCTCGACCTGCCCTCGCTCACGACGCTGAAGGAACTGCTCGATGCCTTCATCGAGCGAGCGAGCGGCAATGCCGTCACATCTTGACGAGAACGGCATTCTCGACGCAATCACTGGCGGGCTGATCGTTCTCGACCCCAGCGAGCGAGTGATCCGCTGGAATTCCTGGATGCATGCGGCTTCCGGACACACCGCCGCGGATGCCAGCGGAAAATCGCTCGCGGAAATATTTCCCACCACGGATTTGAAACGGCTGCCGTCCGCCATCCAGGTGGCGCTGACATCCGGCGCGTCGACGATTCTCACTCACGCGCTCAACCCTGCTCTTCTGCCTCTGCGCACCCGGTCCGGTCGACCGCTGCTTCACGACATCACTGTGTCGCCCGTGGGCAGCGAGCCTTTGTCAGGATGTCTGATCTTCGTCAGTGACGTCACAATGATGACACTGCGTGAGCAGTATCTGCGCAAGCAGCAGAATGCGCGGTACGACGCTGTCGTTGAAGGCGCGCCGGATGTCATCCTGACTCTCGATGACGAGGGCCTCATCCAGTTCGCGAATCCGGCCGCGATTTCTCAGTTCGGCTATTCGTACGCGGAGCTTGTTGGGCAGGACGCGGCAATTTTTTTCGAGACCAAGGCTGAGTGGCTCACCACGTGGCGGAGTGCATTCGAGAACGCACTGCCGGTGCAGACCCGAGAGCTGATAGCCCGTCGCAAGGATGGCTCTCTCAGCTACCTTGAAGCGTCGGCCTCACGCTGGAAGACGGGCTCGCGATTCTATGCAACCGTGATTCTTCGCGACGTCAATGAGCGGCGCGCGATAGACGCAGCGCTGCGTGCAAGCGAGGGAGCCGCCCGCACTGCCGCCGCCGCACTGACCGAGCTGAACCAGACTCTGGAGCAGCGTGTTCAGGACCGCACCGCGCAGCTCATGAAGGCAGAGGAAGCGTTACGCCAGAGTCAGAAGATGGAAGCCATCGGCAACCTCACGGGCGGCATCGCGCACGACTTCAACAACCTGTTGCATGTGATCAGCGGCAACCTGCATCTGCTCAAGCGCGACGTCGCGGGTAATGCACCGGCAGAACGCCGTGTGAAGAACGCGCTGGATGGCGTGACGCGAAGCGCGAAACTCTCCCAGCAGCTGCTGGCGTTTGCCCGACGCCAACCTCTCGAGCCGAAGGTGATCAACCTCGGGCGCTTCATCCGGGACATGGAAGACATCATCCGCAAGGCGGTGGGCGACGGCGTGACGGTCGAAACCATCATCGGCGCGGGGCTGTGGAACACGCTCATCGATCCGGGCAATGTCGAGAATGCCCTGCTCAACCTCGCAATCAATGCACGCGACGCGATGGATGGCCAGGGCCGCCTGACCATTGAAGCAGGCAACGCGTTCCTCGACTCTGACTATGCGCGGGCGCACGAAGAAGTGATTCGTGGCCAGTATGTGATGATCGCGGTCACCGATACGGGCTCCGGCATGACGCCCGAAGTGGCGCAGCAGGCCTTCGAGCCATTCTTCACCACGAAACCCGAAGGTCGCGGCACCGGGCTCGGCTTGTCGATGGTTTACGGCTTCGTGCGCCAGTCTGGCGGGCACATCAAGATATATAGTGAGGTCGGCCACGGGACGACCCTCAAACTCTATCTGCCGCGCTCCTTGCAGACAGAAGACCTGCTCGTCGATATCGATTCGATGCCCGTCACCGGCGGCAGCGAGATGGTGTTGGTGGCGGAAGACGATGAGTCGGTACGCGAGACGGTCGTGGCGATGCTCAACGATCTGGGCTATCGCGTGCTCAAGGCCAAGGATGCCGACAGCGCGCTCACCATCATCGAAAGCGGCATGCCCATCGACCTGTTGTTTACGGACGTGGTGATGCCGGGTCCGCTGAAGAGCACCGAGCTTGCGCGCAAGGCGCGAGAACGCATGCCTCACCTGGCCGTGCTGTTCACGTCGGGCTACTCTGAAAATGCCATCGTGCATTCCGGCCGCCTCGACGACAGCGTTGAGCTGCTGAGCAAACCCTATTCGCGCGAGGCGCTCGCGCGAAAGGTGCGCCATGTGTTGGCCAATGCGGCTCAGCGGACCATTACCTTTGCACCGGCGGTAGCTTCCGAAGCCCAGCTGCCGAATCGCGTGGCGCTGAAGCCGTTGCAGGTGCTCATCTGTGAAGACGATGTGGTGATTCGCGAGAGCACGGTGGAGATGCTACGGCTGTTAGGGCATCTCCCTCTCGCCGCGGGTACTGCGCGGGGCGCGCTATCTATCCTCATGTCAGAACGCGTGGACATCCTGCTGACGGATGTGGGTTTACCGGATATGTCTGGCGTCATGCTTGCCGAGTACGCGACCTCGAGAGACCCTGCGCTGACTGTCATCTTCGCGTCCGGGGAGGCGCCGAGCCCGAGCACGCCTGCAAGTCTGACCGCACTCACGCTCGCGAAGCCGTTTTCTCTCGATGCGCTGGCAGCTGCAATAACTTCTGTGGAAAAAACGCGCTGATCTCTCGCTGCTGCGGCCGGTTCATACCGGTTTGCCCTCGCTATATCGCATCAGGGCCTTGCCCAACGCGGCAATTGACAGGACAGTCAAGGTGATCGCGACGCCCGGCGCAATGACGAGCGCCGGCGCGTTGATCAGATAGCTGCGGCCAATGGACAGCATTCCGCCCCATTCCGGCGCCGGTGGGGGCGCGCCAAATCCCAGGAAGCTCAGCGCCGCGGCGAGACCAATGTTATTGCCGACGCTGATCGATCCTAAAATCAGGACCGGCTTGATCGCGTTGGGCAACACGTGGCGCAGTACCACCACAAAACGCGGTAACCCAAGGGTGGTGGCGCTCTCTATGTAGGCGGACGCGCGCACGAGCTGTGTCTGGGCGCGAACCATGCGCGCAAAGCGGGGAATGCCGGCCACACCCACAGCGATGATCAGAGTCACCGTCCCCTGCCCCCAGAAGGCGATGATGACCAGCGCCAGGAGTAAATCAGGAAAGGCCATCACCACGTCGACGACGCGCATGATCGCGTTGTCGAACCATTGCCGTCCGAGCCCGGCCGCGAGGCCCAACACGATGCCGATGATCAGCGCAATCGCCGTCGCCGCGAGACCAATGAACAGCGAAGCGCCGGTGCCGTGGATGAGTCGCGCGAGCACATCGCGACCATTCTGATCAGTGCCTAACCAGTGCGCGCTGCCCGGGGCCTGCAGCGCCTCGTGCGAGCTCGTCAGCAACGGGTCGACGCCGCTCAGCCAATCCGGAACCAGTGACGCCAACAGCAGCAGGAACAGGAATACGCCGGCCAGCAGAAGTCCTGGATGCCTCAACGCTGACACACTCCAACGTCCCAGGGTGCGCAGCCCACCCGGCGCACGAACAGACGTCAGCGGAACCGGCTCCGCTTCAGGCGCGGTCGCGGTGGTGATGGCGGCATTGCTCGCAATGCTGACGACCTCGTTCATATTTAATCAGATCCCGGGTGCACCGTCTGGAGCGAACTCAGGCGGCGGATGCCGTTCGCGAGTGGCGCTCGAACTGGCTGCGCGGATAAGGCAATCCCAGATGATCGCGAAGCGTGCGTCCGGTGTACTCGTGGCGGAAAACGCCGCGCTTGCGAAGCAGCGGCACAACCTCGTCGACGAAGATCTGCACGCCGGATGGAAACGCGTCCGGCATCAGGTTGAATCCATCCGCGGCGCCAGCCAGGAACCAGTGCGCCATCGTCTCTGCCACCTGCTCCGGCGTACCGACGATCAGCCGGTGCCCCACCAGAATGCGCCGTGACAGCTCGCGAATACTCAGACGTTCGCGCCGCGCCAGGTTGATCTGCGCTTCGAGGAAGCCGTGTGAGCCCTTCTCGAAATCCTTCACCGGACCGATGAGATGCCACGGCAACTCGCCGTCCGGATCCAGCTTCTCGGGCGGCAGTCCCAACCGTTGCGCGACCTGACCGAGCAATCCTGAATCGCCGATGTATTCGTTGAGCCGGTCGAAGCGGGCATGCGCTTCCGCCTCGGTGCTGCCGATGACGGTGGACAGGCCGGGCATGATCTTAAGGTGATCGGGATTGCGCCCCCAGGCCCGCGCACGCTCTTTCATCTCCTGATAAAACGCCAGGCCGTCGGTGAGCGTGGTCTGGGTGGTGAAAATGGCGTCCGCGTAACGCGAACCCAGCGCCTTGCCCCCTTCGGATGAGCCGGCCTGAACCAACACGGGTCGGCCCTGTGGCGAGCGTGGCGCGTTGAGCGGTCCCTTGACGACGAAGTACTCGCCGGCGTGATCGATTGCATGCACTCTCGACGGATCCGCGAAGCGCCCGCTCTTCGCGTCACCGATGATTGCATCGTCTTCCCAACTGTCCCAGAGCTTGATCACCACGTCGACAAACTCATCTGCGCGCGCGTAGCGGTCGACGTGCAGGGGGGCGCCCGGGAGCCCAAAGTTCTGCGCGGCTGCATCGCCCGCGTTAGTGACTACGTTCCAGGCCGCACGGCCGCCGGAGATATGATCGACCGAGGCGATGCGTCGTGCGATGTTGAATGGCTCGTTGTAGGTGCTCGATGCCGTCGCGATGACGCCGATGTGCTCTGTCGCTGCGGCCACTGCCGTCAGTAGAACTGTTGGCTCGAGACGCCCCGTCGGTTGTTGGGAGACATCACCCATCAATGCCGGACCGTCGGCAAGAAAGATCGCGTCCAGCGTGCCGCGCTCTGAGATGCGTGCGATGTTGCGATAGTAGTCCACGTCAACGAACGCATTAACGGGCGCGTCCTGAAGCCGCCATGCGGCGGAATGGGCACCGAAGCCCAGAATGTTCATACCGATGCTCATCTGGCGAGAAGCGCTGCTCATAAGTTGTCACCTCGAAAGTTTCCTGTGGACGACCGCGCTCATCGCGCGGTTTCCCGAAGGCGTGGATGGATCAGCGCCGTGAACACGTCGACCACTATGTTGATCACGACGTAAAGCGCCGCGGACAGGAGCGTGATTCCGAGCACCAGCGGAATGTCCTTCGATGTGAGGGCTTCGCCCATCAGCCGACCCAGACCCGGGCGCGAGAACAGCGTCTCGGTGACGACCGCGCCACTGAGCAGGAACGCGAAGATGTAGCCGGACAGTGTGGCCATCGGAATGAGGGCATGGCGCAAGGCGCGACCCACGCGCACGCGCGCTTCTGACAGCCCCTGCGCGCGGGCGCGGAGGATGAACGGCTGCTCGAGAATCGTCTCCAGCTCCTGTCGTAACACCTGTGTCAGCATGGCTGCCGCTGGCAGAGCAAGCGTGAGTGTTGGCAGGACGATCGAGCGCCAGTTTCCGTCTCCCGCCGGCGGGAAGATGGGAAGCCACAACGAGAACAGCATGAGCAGCCCGATGCCGAGTACAAACGGCGGAATGGAGGAAAACACCAGCTCGGCGCCCGAAGCCGCTGCGACGACAGACTTCGGCCCCCGCGCGGTCAACAGCGCCACAGCGATGGATATGAGGACCGCGACAACGGCAGCACTCGAGGCCAGCCGGATCGTCGGGCCAGCCTGTTGCCCGATCGCACGGGACACCGGAATGCGCAGCCGGTACGACTCTCCCAGATCTCCGTGAGCGAGCTTTTCCAGATAATGTCCGTAGCGCGTGATCACAGGTTCATCCAGCCCGTACTCCTTGCGCACGCGTTCTATTACGGCTTGTGTAGCAACAGCATCGGGGCCGCCGAGGATGGCGAGCGCCGTATCGCCGCCGGTGGTATGCATCGCGATGAAGGCGAGCGTGGCAGCGCCCCAGAGCACGCCGAGTCCGGCGAGCAGCCGCCGCAACAGGAACTGCGACAACCTCATCGCGCGTCCTCTTCGAACCAGGCTGCGGTGAATATCGGCGTGTTGTGTGAAGTGTCGTACAACACGCCCTGCAGCTTGCGGGTTCGCGCCGTGATGAAGTTGTTTTCATACGCGGGGATCGCCGGCACGATCTCGGTTAGCAACTGCTGCACGCGGGTGTAGTGGTATTGGCGCTCCACAGGGTCGAGCGCCTGACGCGCGGCGGCCAGCTCCGCATCGAGCTGCGGATCACGCAACTGATTGGCGTTCTGGCCAATGCGCTTTGCAGACGTGATCTCGTCGCTGTGATACAGGATGTACAGAATGTCAGGCGTGTTGGTTTGCCACACGCCCGAGCTGGTGGCCTGGAAATCGTTGTTGTTACGCCGTTCCGCGATCAGCAGATTCGGCAGATACGCCATCCGCAGCTCGATGCCTACCCTCCTCGCATCCGCCTGCACCGCCACCGGTACGGGCGGCAGGGTGTAGCTTTCAGCCACCAACATTTCCGCGCTTAGCCGCTCGCCGTTGCGCGTGCGAAAGCCGTCGGCATCCCGTCCGGTCCAGCCGGCTTCGTCGAGCAGGCGGTTGGCCCGCGCGAGGTCTTGCCGAAACACATCATGAAAGTCAGCGTCGTAGTGCGGCGTATTTTCCGAGAGGAACGCCGAGGTCGGCTGAAACTCTCCGAGGCCGGCAACGTATGCGATGCCTTCCCGATCCAGCGCGAAAGCCAGTGCCCTGCGCAGTCGCACGTCATCGAACGGCGGCTTAGAGGTGTTGAACGAGAGGGCTCTCGCCGGGCTGCCTTTCCTGATGCGGTTGTCGAGCGCGAGGCGTCGATCAGCACGAATCGCCGCTGCATTCTGAGGCGGCGCGCTCAAAGTGAAATCGTATTGTCCGCTGCGCAGCGAGCTGTAGCGGATCAGGGATTCCGGCACGACGTCGACGTGGATGCGCTCGAGATACGCCGGACCCCGATGCCGCAGAAAATCAGGTGCCCAGTGGTAGTCCGCCCGACGCACGAGCTTCATGCCCCGCTGGAAGCTGTAGCTCTCCAGCACGAACGGCCCGGAGCCCACCGGCTTCTCGCCGAAGCCGCGCGGGTTCTCCGTGAGCGCCTTGCCCGAGAAGATAGCGAGCCACCCCTGCGCCAGCACATCGAGGAACGGCGCGTAGGGCTCGCGCAGATGCGCCTCGAATGTATGCTCGTCGATAACCTTGCCGTCGAGATAGGGCGCGATGTAAGGACCCGCTAACGGCGACTTGGTCGCCGGAGCGCGCATGTGCTCGAGATTGATGCGGATGGTTTCCGCATCGAGCTTCGAGCCATCGCTGAACGTAACGTCATCACGCAGATGAAAGGTGTAGGTCTTGCCGTCGGCGGAGATATCCCACGACTTGGCGAGCCACGGCGTCGGCCGCCCCTGGTCGTCGAGATACACCAGATTGTCGAACAGCAGGCGGCCGAGCCACTGGGAATTGCCGTGCGAGACGGAATGCAGATCGAACGTGCCGATGTCGTTATCGGCGGAGACGCGCAGCGTGCCGCCCGGCTTGCCCGCCGCCTGCACAAAATAGTCTGTGGCGGAGTAAAGAGCCGCGGCGCGCGTACCCGACGCCGCGGCTTCCTCAGATAACCCTGAGATGCAGACGGTGGCGGCTAACACTAACGCGCCAAACCTGGGAAACCGCAGAGAACGGGACATCTGGATGCGCTTGCTCAGAAGCGTACCGAGAAGCCGCCGTACACGGACCGGGGATCTCCAACATAAAACACCGGCTGGTCTATACCGCCGAGGTCGTACTCGGTCGCCGAGGTCGTCACGTAATGCTCATCAGTGAGGTTGCGGACATCCAGGTAGACGCGCCACTTGTCGGTCGGCGAGTCCCAACCCAACTTCGCCCCCCAGATGGTGTTGGAGGGCGCCTTCAGCGTGTTGGCGAAGTCCGCATAGAAGCCGGACGCCGCACGCGTGTTGACGCCCACATAGAATCCACCTGTCTGCTGGTACTGCAGCTCCCCTTGCCAGACATGACGCGGCAGGCCGGGCAGCTCATTGGTGCCGAAGCGCTCGTCGCCTTCGTAGTAGAAGTCGTTCAGTGCATAGGTCTGACGAAGAACCACCTGATGCGGACCACCGTCCCACAGGTGCGTCGTGAGCCCTGCTTCGATACCTTGATGGATCGTCGGGCTGGCATTGGCGTTGGTGCGATATTCATCGACACCCGGAGTGGCGCGAACGAGAACGACGCGGAGTAACTCATCGTCGACCTCGGATCGATACACCGTCAGACTGCCGTCGAATATCCCGTGACTGCCGCGCACACCCAGCTCAGCCGTCGTCGCGGTCTGCGGCACCAGGGGCACGACCCATGAATTCACCGGCGGCTGTGCGCTGATGTATTGCCACACATTCGGTGGATCAACGGACCGCGTCACATTACCGAAGATCTGAATCTCAGGACTGAGTGTGTAGCGCAGGCCGACGCGGGGCGCGACATCCCATTCGTCGTAATCGAGTGAGAGGCCAAAGCCCTGCCCCACGCCGTCAGGACCGTTGGGACGCGCGTAAACATCGTCCACGCGCACCTTTCTGACAATGTTGATCAGCGACACGCCCGTGGAGAGCCACAGGTTGCCGGTGAGTGCGGTCTCGTTCCCCAGCGCGACGATCCGGTCATGGGAGCCATCGCCATCGCGCCACACGGCCAGCTCGCCCGGTGGGACGTAGTCCCGATTCGGCGTGCCATTCGGATTCGTCGGCGCCCCGGGCGTCCGCGAATAACCGGGATGCTCGCCTTTCGCGGTGTACACATCGCTGAAGATAAAGTTCGTGCGGCTTTCTCTGCCGAAGAGATTTCCGGACGCCGTGTAGCGCAGATACGCACTCAGATCCGTGACGTCGTAGTCTGACGGGAACGCGGAGACGGGGAAATACAGCCGAAAATGGTTGTAAGCGAGGTTGACCTCGATCTCTGAGCCGCTATCGAAGGTGTACTGGGTCTTGCTGCCGATCAGCAATGCGTCGGTCTCGCGCCTGTTCAGCACGCGATTCAGCGTCGGCGTGGTGCGAATCTGTGCCAGCGAAAGCGTGCTGCCCGGCTCGATGACCTCATCGCGGTATTTGACCAGCAGGCGCGTACTGAGCTGGTCATTGAACCTGTGGCCGAAGTTGAGGATGCCATCCGTGCCTTTGTTTGGCGTGGAATCCTGATAGCCGTCGCGCTCGTTGTGACCGAACGCCACGTAGTAGTCGCTATCGCCGGACGTGCCGCCAACGCTGGCGTACTGCTTCCTGAATCCAAGCTCGCCGAAGTCGAGACTGGCGCGGTACCCCGGATCCGTCTCGCCGGTGTGGGTAACAAAGTTGATCGCGCCACCCAGCGAAGCGGCCGCATCGGTGAAGGCATTGCCGCCATACAGGATCTCGGTGCGGTCCACGCCGGCGATGGTGAGGAGAGTCTCCTGTGTGCCGTAGGAACCGGTGATCGAGAAGCCGTCGAACAGATATTTGATGCCGAGGAAATAGCCCCCGTAATAAGTGCCTGCGCCGGAGCCGCGAATGGATATCTTGGCGGCACCCGTGCCGCTCGTGCCCTGCGCAAAGATGCCCGGCTGCAGCGCCAGGAAATCCTCTGCATTGAAAGCCCGCCCGCGTTCGATCTCGGAGTTGTCGACGACGCTCACCGCTCCGGAAATGGAGCGCTCCAGGCGTTTCTGCTCTTCCTGTTGCAACGTGAGTCGTTGCCCCTGAACGACCACCTGAGGTGCCGCCGCTTCTGATTCCGCCTCTGCTTCGGTATCCACCTCCGCATAGCCGGTCGAGACCACGCAGAGGAGCGCCCCACCCCACAGCAGCCGCCGTGAAAAGATCATACCCTGGGTTCTTGTCCACGAATTCGTCACTGAAACCTTCACGACTGCTCCCGAAATGACCACGACGCCAAGCCTGCGTAAAGAAATAACTTATTTTTCACTTCCTTATTAAATCTTTATCGCATTCACTTATGCCGTTTTGCTGTTGTTCAGAACAGTCCTGAGAGCGGCGGCTGCGTTCCCTTCAGCTGATAGGCACCTACAACAGCGGCCTTCCAATCGCGAGGATTGTGGTTCGCGACAGTGCGCGCGTTACGCCAATGCCTGTCGAAGTTGTGCGCGCGTTTGGTGGTGGAGGCGCCGCCCACGTCGAATAACAACTCCGCCGCCTTGAGCGCGGATTCGATGGCGATGAACTGCGCCTGCGCCACATCTACCGCAGCCTGCGTAACGGCCGCTTCGTCCCGCCCGCTGGCCCACGCGGCATCAATACTGTCGGCCGCGCGCAGCACCGCCGCTTCGGCGGCGAAAGCGCGCGCGGAGATGTTGCCCACCGAATGCGCGACATAAGGATCGTCTACTGATTTTTGCGCCGTGCTGTGCACGATGGGCCGCGCCTTCTCCCGCGCGAACAGAACCGCATCGCTCAACACGTTGCGTGCAATGCCTGCTTCCACCGCACCGAGATACAACTGCGCAAATGGCGTGACGATGGAGCGCTTCTCCGTATCCCGGTAGGGCTGAATCTCCTCTGGATAGACGATGGCGTTTCTAAGATGAGTCGTCCCGCTGGCGGTGAGACGCTGGCCCATCGCATCGAAATCGTCCAGCAATTCCAGGCCCTCCCGGTCGCGAGGCAGTGCGAAGCCCACGCGCTTGTCGTTCTCATCGACCGCTACCGAGACGACCCAGCTCGAATACAACGCGCCCGTGCTGTAGTACTTGCTGCCATTGACGCGGTAATGATCGCCCTCGCGCACGATGCGGGTGGCGACCGCGCCATTCGCCCCACCGATTTCCCAACCGGCGTTGCCAACGACATCCCCATTGAGAAAGCGTGCGAACCAGCGGCGCCGCTGCGCCTCATCGTCTTTCGACAGCAAGCCTTCGATGAACAGGAAGCTCGCGCGCAGCGCCTGCGCGATGTTGGAATCGACGGCCGCGAGATCGATGATGAACTGCAGGACTTCGCGTGCAGTCGAGCCGCTCCCGCCATAGGCAACGGGAATGCGAAAAGTCAGCAGCCGCGCGGCGGCAATCTGCTCGATCTGCTCATACGGCAGCAGGCGTTCGCGCTCCCGCTCGACGGCTCCCCTGGCAAGCTCGGGCAGGAGACGCACGGCGCGCTGATTGAGCTCCGCCACGCTGAGCGAAGGGTTGGCCGCCACCCGGGCGGCAGAGGCGGATTGACTGTGACTCATGTGGCTCCTGTTAGAGACAAGCTGCGCGAAAATAAAGTTTGATCGGCTACGACAGCGCCGCAGAGTAGCGGATTCAAAGCTCACGATCGCAACAGTGCTTAGACTTTTCGGTATCTGACAACACACCGAACGCTATGAGTAGCAGCGCGGTTATATCCAGGTCACATGTCATCTCGTGTGGTGCGCATATCGATATGGAATTGGACGCACCGCTCGACATCAATACAACATGGATGGATCAGGAACCCTGATGCCAGAGCGATTCACCGCATGAGCACGCTGATCGATGTCGAGAATCTGCGGGTCCGCTTCGACCGCACGGGCCCATTGGTCGTCAAGGGCGTGTCGTTCAGGGTGGAGCGTGGTGAATGCCTCGCGCTCGTCGGCGAGTCCGGGTCAGGCAAGAGCGTCACGGCGCGCGCGCTCGTCGGCCTCACAGGTTACGGCTCGCAAGTGCATGCGGATCGCCTGCGTTTCGATACGCAGGACCTCTCCAACTGTGACGCGCGCGCCTGGCGGCAGATTCGCGGCGCGCGCGTGGGGTTCGTCATGCAGGACGCTCTCGGCTCGCTCGACCCTCTGCGTCCGGTGGGGCACGGAATCGCCGAGCCGCTGCGCCTCCATACACGGCTGACGCGGCAGGCACGCGAGGCGCGAGTCCTCGAGCTGCTCGAACAGGTGGGCATGCCGGAGCCGGGTCTGCGCGCACGTCAGTATCCGCATCAGATCTCCGGCGGGCTGCGTCAACGCGCGCTCATTGCTTCGGCAATCGCCTGCGGCCCGGAGCTGCTCATTGCAGACGAGCCGACCACCGCGCTCGATGCGGTCGTGCAGGCCCACATACTGAATCTGTTGGAGTCGCTGCGAACGAAGGACAACTCGCTGCTGCTGATCAGTCACGACATGGCTGTGGTGGCGCGCCTGGCCGATCGCGTGGCAGTCATGCAGCACGGCGTGATCGTCGAGCAGGGACCGACTGACGCGGTCCTTTACGACCCGCAACACCCTTACACAAAGTCGCTGCTCGCGGCCGTGTCCTCTGTACATGGCAAGCGTGCGTCGTCCTCGCACTTGCATGCGCGTAACGACGATGTAACGACTGCCCCGGTGAACGAAGCGCCGAGCGTCACCGGAGAGAATCGCTTCGCCCGCTTCGTGTTGCAGGCAACCCGCCTCACGAAGACGTTCGCTCATCTCGACGGCAAGCGCCGCAAGGTGTTGTCTGACGTCTCGTTCACATTGCGGCCCGGCGAGACGCTGGGTGTGGTGGGCGAATCAGGCTCGGGAAAAACCACGCTCACGCGCATCCTGCTCGGGCTGGATAAGGCCGATGAAGGCGTCGTGAGATGGCGCGGCCGGGACTGGGCGTCGCTCACGCGTCGGGAGAAGCGCGAAGAGCGCAAGCGCGTACAGGTTGTGTTCCAGGATCCTTTAGGTTCATTCGATCCGCGTTACACCGTCGAGCGTGTTCTCAATGAAGCCCTGCAGATAGCCGGCTACAAACGCGGCCCCGCGAGGCGCGCACGCGCGATCGAACTGCTCGAGCTCGTGCGGCTCGATGCAAGCCATCTCGCGCGGCGCCCGATCGAGCTGTCAGGCGGGCAGCGACAGCGTGTTGCTATTGCCAGGGCTCTCGCGCCACAGCCGGAAGTGCTCGTCTGCGATGAACCCGTCTCCGCGCTCGACGTTTCGGTGCAGGCGCAGATTCTCGATCTTCTCGAAGATCTGAAGGCGCGGCTCGGTCTCGCGTGCGTGTTTGTTTCGCACGACCTGGGCGTGATCCAGCGGGTGAGCGATCGGATCGTGGTGATGAAGGACGGCGGCATCGTCGAGTCCGGCGATGTCGGCGAGATCTTCGACCGCCCCGCGCACCACTACACCCGCGCGCTCCTGAATGCGATCCCGCGGATTGCAAGCGCCAGCGCCGCGCTCAGCGCCTGATCGGGCCGGGAGGCAGGAAACGCGGTGAAACAGCTCCATGTAAATCTGTTCGAGATGAACTGTGTCAGCCACATCATCCATGGCCTGTGGGTACATCCGGACAACAACCGTCATCGGTTCAACGATCTCGACTTCTGGACCGAGCTCGCGCAGCTGCTCGAGTACGGCGCCTTCGACGCCGTATTTCTCGCTGACGTGGTAGGCGCTTACGACCAGTTCCGCGACGGACCCGAGACTTCGCTGCGTGAAGGCCTGCAGATTCCGAGTAACGATCCGCTGCTCGTGATTCCCGCGATGGCGCAGGTTACGAAGAACCTCGGTTTCGGCGCCACGTTTTCCACCACTTATGAGCCGCCGTTCGCGTTCGCTCGCCGGATGAGCACGCTGGACCACCTCACGAAGGGCCGCGTGGCGTGGAATATCGTCACCTCGTATCTGCCGAACGCGGCACGCAACTTCGGGCACGAGAACGAAGTGCCGCACGACCACCGCTATGAGATCGCGGATGAATATCTCGACGTGCTGTACAAACTCTGGGAAGGCTCGTGGGACGATGACGCCGTCATCGTCGACCGGGAGCGGCGCATCTATACCGACCCGGCCAAGGTTCGTTACATCAATCACGTGGGCGAGCACTTCAAGGTTGCCGGACCGCACCTCTGCCAGCCCTCGCGTCAGCGAACGCCCCTGCTCTACCAGGCGACCGGCTCGAACGCAGGCAAGGAATTCGCGGCCCGGCACGCGGAAGTTGTTTTCACGGGCGGCACGAGCACGGCGTCCGTGCGCGCCAACATTGCTGATATGCGCGCCCGGGCACGCAATCATGGCCGCGAGCCGACAGACATCAGATTCATCGTCAGCGCTGGCATCATCGTGGCGAAAACCGATGACGAGGTGGCCGCGAAGGTGGAAAACTATCGGCGCCTGATCAGTGCCGAGGGCCGGCTGGCTCACAGCCAGTCGCGCATCGATTACACGCAATATCCGCGTGACGAGCGGCTGAGCAACATCATCGCGCGCCAGGATCGCGGCTATGATCAGATCGAGCCCCGCTTCCGGCCCGAACAGACTGTTGGCGAGGTTCTGGACCAACTTCATGCCGTGAGCGTCGGGCGCCATTTCGTTGCCGGAACGCCAAAGGTCGTAGCGGACACGATCGAGAAATGGCTGGATGAAGACGACATCGATGGAATCAATCTCGTGCAGTACCTGTCGTTCGACACCGCGCGCGACTTCATCGAGCTCGTGGTCCCGGAGCTGCGGCGTCGTGGACGGTACCGCGAGTCCTATCGCGACGGCGAGACCTTGCGCGAACGACTGTTCGGCGCGGGTCGCGCACGTCTTCCCGAAAACCACATCGGCGCGCGCTATCGCGACCCTGCTGCGCTCTCCTCGCCGCTACAGCGGCTGCAATTTCCAGCGAAGCCGCCTCCTGCCGCGGAGCTTTCCGTACACGAGCTTCGCGAGCGAACCACGCCGCCACCCGCCGCACATCACCTGAAGGCAGTTGTTTCATGAGTCTGACGTTTCACTGGTTTCTGCCAACATACGGCGACAGCCGTTTCATCGTAGGCGGCGGGCATGGCGTTCCGGCCGGCTCGGCCGGTGGAGCGCGGCCGGCAACACTTGCTTATCTCGGCCAGATCGCGCGCAGCGCCGAGCAGCTCGGCTTCGTAGGCGCGCTCACACCAACAGGTGCGTGGTGCGAGGATGCGTGGCTCGCGACCGCGATGCTTACGGAAGTCACTGAGAGTCTCAAGTTCCTCGTCGCGTTTCGTCCGGGCCTGCTCTCACCAACCCTCGCAGCGCAGATGGCAGCGACATTCCAGCGTCACTCGCAAGGGCGACTGCTCCTCAACGTGGTGGTCGGTGGCGAATCGCACGAGCAGCGCGCGTATGGAGATTTCCTGTCCAAGGATGAACGTTACGCGCGTGCCGACGAGTTCCTGCATGTCGTGCGTTCCTTGTGGCGGGGCGGACCGGTCGATTTCAACGGACGCCATGTGCGCGTCGAAGACGCAACTATTCCGCGCGTTCCCGAACCGGTGCCGCCGATTTACTTCGGCGGCTCATCAGAAGCGGCGGGCCCCGTCGCGGCCGCGCACTCAGATGTGTATCTCACATGGGGTGAGCCTGTTGCAGCGGTCGCCGCCAAAATCGAATGGATGCGCGGGCTCGCGCAGGCAGCGGGCCGCAAGCTGCGCTTTGGAATCCGTCTGCATGTCATCACGCGCGATACCTCGGAAGCCGCATGGGCCGAGGCGCGGCGGCTGCTGGCCGCGATCGATCCGGAGTCGATCCGCAAGATCCAGGCCGGCCTCGCCCGTAGCGAATCAGTGGGACAGAAGCGCATGCTCGCGCTTCACGACGGCGGCACGGCGGACAACCTCGTGGTCGGCCCGAATCTCTGGGCTGGCGTTGGCCTCGTGCGAGGCGGCGCGGGCACCGCGCTCGTGGGCAGCCACACCGAGGTGGCGGAGCGAATCAAGGAATATGCGGAGTTGGGAATCAGCGAGTTCATCATGTCCGGCGTGCCCCATCTCGAAGAGGCGTATTGGTTCGCGGAGGGCGTACTGCCGCAGCTACAGCGCGCCGGACTCTGGAAGCATCCGCGTGGCAATCGTGACGAATCCGCGGCTTCGGTCGATGTTCCCTTTTCCCCGGCGGCCACGCGCGATCGGGCCAAGGCCGTTTCAAGCGCGAGCTGACTGGTTCGACGGTGAGGCATGGCTACGGAATATCAGACGCTGACGCAACTGTCCGACGCGGGTCATGCCTTTCAGGAGCAGCTCGATGCGGCCGCCGTCGACCTCGAGATCGCCAGCAAAACCCTGGATGAGACTGCCGCGTTCGTGCGCACACATGCAGCGCTCGCGGCCGACGATCCGCACATTATTTTCCGATTCGGTCAGATGCTGTCACGCGTACATGCCGCTGGAGGGCTGCTCACACGCGCGGCGCGACTGACGACGGCGCAGCCTGCGATCGAAGCGCAAATATCAGCTCGCGACATTGCGGATGAAATCAGGAGCCAGCTCACCGCATGGGGCGGAGTTCCTGCGCAGAGCATTCGATCGCGTGTCGCCGGCCCCGCGAGCCATTGGGGCTATCACCATGTGGGGCACGATTATCTGAGCGGCGCGCCGCTTTCCACACCGTCGCATGCCGCTAACAATAACGAAGCGCCTGTTGTGCCAACGACGACGGCCCTGCCCTCTCCAGTACATGTCATTGCCTCCGACGCAGAGGCGATTGCAGTTGCGCAAGAGCTCGCCGCACGTCTCGCGCCCGGAGCATCAGCTCGTGATCGCGAGCGTCGACTGCCTCTCGGCGAGCTCGATGAATTGTCACGCAGTGGCTTGCTCGCGATCACCGTGCCTCGGGCCTTTGGCGGCGCCGAAGTGTCTTGCGAGACGCTCGTTACGGTATTTCAGATTCTCTCGGCGGCCGATCCGGCCATCGGCCAGCTCCCACAAAATCACTTTGTGTTCGCAGAGGCCATTCGTTACGACGGCGCGCCTGCCCAACAGGAGATTTTCTTTCGCGAGTTGCTGGGCGGTGCGCGCTTCGGCAACGCGCAGGCAGAGCGCGGGGGCTCCTCGGCCCTCAATCTGGGTACACGCCTGTTGCGGGGCGAGCGTGGCGGCTATCGACTGAATGGCACCAAGTATTACTGCACGGGTGCGATCACCTCGCATTGGATACCCGTTGCGGCCCTCGACGATCTGGAACGGCAGGTGCTCGCGTACGTGCCAAGGCATGCCGCAGGCGTCGAGGTGCTGCCAGACTGGAACGCAATGGGTCAGCGGGTCACCTACAGCGGGACGGCGCACTTCAAAGACGTGGCGGTGCCTCCTGAGCACGTCATCCAGCACTGGCAGATATTCGAGCGTCCGAATCTCTTTCATTCTGTCGCTCAGCTTCTGCATGCCGCCATCGACGTCGGCATCGCACAGAATGCGCTGGATGACACAGCCGCGGCTTTGCGTCAGCGCAAGCGCGCACGGTTGGGAGCAGCCGTTGAAAGAGCGCTCGACGATCCGCACGTGCTACGCCGCTTCGGTGAGCTCACCACTGCATTCCACGCGGCGGAAGAGCTCACTTTACGAGCCGCACGGCTCGTTGATGCCGCAGGCAGCGTGGTCGATGCGCAGAGGGCTGCGGAAGTCGCCATCGCCGTCTCCGAGGCGAAGGCCTTTGTCGAAGACGTCGTGATCGCCATTACGAACGAAATGTTTGCTCTGCTAGGCTCGAGCGCCACGGATGCGGATCTGAACCTGCATCGCCATTGGCGTAATGCGCGCACTCACACCGTGCACGATGCCAACCAGTGGCGATATCACACAGTCGGCAATTATTTTCTCAACGGCGTGGCACCGGGCAAGCCGGTGCGGCGCCTCGCTGACAAACCCCTTGCAAAGCCAACACAGTAAATATCCAGGTTATGAAGTACAGCGACTATCGACAGTTTGGCCGCACGGGCGTCAAGGTCTCCCCGCTCACGCTCGGCTGCATGATGTTTGGCGGGCGGACCGGCGCGGAAGACAGCCAGCGCATCATCGACCGCGCGATCGATGCGGGCATCAACGTGCTGGACACGGCGAATGTCTATTCCCGCGGCCGCAGTGAGGAAGTCACGGGTGAAGCACTAAAACGCAACGGCCGCCGGCAGGACATCTTTCTGTGCACCAAGGTGCACACCCCGATGCACGATACGGATCCGAACCAGCGCGGCAGCTCGCGCCGTCACATCATTCAGCAATGCGAGGCGAGTCTGGCGCGTCTGCAGACCGACTACGTCGATCTGTATCAGCTCCACCGTCCGGAACCGCAAACCGCCATCGATGAGACGTTGCGCGCGCTCGATGATCTGGTGCGCTCCGGGAAAGTTCGCTATGTCGGCACGAGTACCTTTGCGGCCTGGCAGATCGTCGAAGCCCTGTGGGCCAGCAAGGAGCTGGGCCTCGAGCGCTTCGTGTCCGAGCAGCCTCCTTACAATCTGCTCGACCGGCGCATCGAACGCGAGCTGGTGCCCGCCGCGCAGACCTTTGGTCTGGCGCTCATTCCATGGAGCCCGATCGGGGGTGGCATTCTCTCGGGCAAGTATGGCCGCAACCGTCCGCCGCCAGCAGATTCACGTTACGCGAATCCGAGCCCTGTGCAGGCGCGGCGCTATGTGCCAGAGGCGTTCGACGTGATCGAGCCGCTCACTGCGCTGGCCGTCGAGAAGAATGTGCCGTTATCGCAGCTCGCACTCGCATGGACGGTCCAACAACCTGGCATCACCAGCCCGATCATCGGTCCGCGTACGCTTGCGCAACTGGAAGATGCTCTCGCTGCGCTCGAAGTGACTGTGACTTCGGATGACCGCGCCCGCATCGATGCGATTGTGCCACCTGGCACGCACGTCGCACCCTTCTATGAAGCGAGCTTCGGCGCGAGTCAGTATCGGTGGTGAGAGAGCGAGATTCGAATGCGGAGGGCCGCCATCGCCACGAGCGACGATGGCGGCCTCTCATCACAGGGTTACAACGATCCTAAGAAACTCAGCAGCGCCGCACGATCTTCAGTGCTCAGCGCCTGGAACCGCTGCCTGCTGGTGGTCGCCTCGCCGCCGTGCCAGAGAATCGCCTCTGTCAGCGTCCGCGCGCGGCCATCGTGCAAGTAGCCTACCGCGACGTCCTTGCCAGCGACCCATTGTGTGTAACCGATGCCCCACAGCGGGTCCGTACGCCACATGCTGCCCGTGGCCTGACCTTCGACGATGCCGTCCGCCAGCTCGAGGCCCATGTCGTGCAACAGCAGGTCGGTATACGGCCGGATCTTCTCGTTGCGCACTTCGGCAAACTCGGAGCCGGTGCCGGTCTGCATCACCTGGGTATGACAGCGCTCACAACCCGAGGTGGTGAAGACCTTTTCGCCGGCGGCGATCTGTGCCGGATTCACGTCCAGATACGGCAACGCCGTGACGCCTTTCGGAAAGCCGCTGACCAGGCTGCGCTGCGCAGGCACAGCGAGCAGAGCAACGTATCGCGTCAACAGCGTGAGGGCATCTTCAGAAAGCCCGCGCTCGACCTTGCCGTTCTTGCACTGGGCAGGTCCAAACAAACAATCGCGGTTGGGATAGATCGACGACGTGACCGACATATCCTGCAGAGCCGCCGCAGCCGTCTGATGCCGCAAGCTGACCTTGGATGCTTTACGTCCAAAGCGCCCGAGGCGTACGGCTCCTGTTTCCGGGTCATACACATAGTTCGCGGTGCCCTTCACGCCATCGGCATCCGGCGTCGTGCGAGCACGCGCAATGATGTCAGCGTCCGGCACTGCCTCGAGCAGACCCACGCCGATGAGGCGCTGAGCACTACGCAGTGAATAGAACGTCGGCGTAGGACCGTCGAACGCGATTCTCGGCTTGCGCAGTTGAACCGTGGTTCCGTCGGCAAGAAGCATGTTCTTGTAGTCGAACCCCTCTACTCGCACCCCGGTGCCCCAGTCGGTTGTGACGCCATTGGTGGAAGGGCGCGAGTTCATGAGCACAGTTGCGCCATACATGGTGTGCGGACGCTGCCCCCCGTTGCCGTCGGGCTCGGCGGTGCGCACTGACATGGAATCCAGACGTTGGTTGACAGCTGTTGGCGGTATTCCGCTGCCATTATTGCGATGGCACTTGAAGCAGTGTTTCTGGGTGTACCGCTCTCCCAGCAGACCGACCGCTTCCTGATTTCGCTCGTTGCCAGACTCGTTGTGGTCACCTGTTTCCATGTCCGTATGAAACCAGCGGCGCCCGTTCAGAAAGTGCTCCATGCTCCGCATGCCAATGTGGTTGTGCGGCTGCTGGAACATGAATTCCGAGTTGTCAGCGTAGTCGTAGGACACTGAGCCGCGACCACCTTGCCACGTCTCCTCCGGCAACGGTCTGTTATCCAGCCGTGGCTCGACGCCGTACTGCGGCTTCAGACCACTGCCCACGACGTAAGTCAGTTCGTTGGTGTAGTAGCGATGGCCAGTTCCCTTGTTGCCCGCGGCAGCCATGGCCTCCGGCGTCGAGAAGAACGACATCGTGACTTCCATGACGTCGCCGACCTTCAGCGGACGCGCCGGAACGGTCTTGCCACTGGGCACGAGAACACCATTGGCGTCCCGACTGAGCTCGGCGTGTCCGGGGCGACTGTCCAGCGTAACGCTGCAACCGTCGTTGAGCCCGCTCGCGTTGGCGAGCCTGCCTTCGGGCGGCTTCGGCTGCACCTTGCAGCTTGCCTGCTTGTTCAGGTACAGCGAGGGATCCACCAGTTGCCCCGAGGCCTGCCAGCCATAGCCCGTCACGCCAACGCGGTCAGAGCCGCGGAAGAATGAATGACCGCCAGCCAGCTGGTCCTGTTGGAAATACTGGTTGACCCGGAGTGTCGGTTTGACGACGCCAGGCACCAGACTGTTGTCGATGATCTCGACACCCCACGAGCGGCCGTCGAAATACTGCGCAATGAAGTTGAGGTAGGCGCCCGGACCCTTGTCGCGAGGATTGCCGGCGGCATCGACGGTGTCGTTGGGTCCGTAGCCGATCTCGTTCCAGTCTTCACCACGCTCGCGACCATGCCGGGAACGGCCCACCTGGGAATAACGAGTCACCAGGGTGCCGTCAGGAAGCGAGAACTGCAGACCTTCGAGAGGCGGTTTCTCAGCAGGCGGCGGCGCGAGCTGGTCGCCGTTAGCGGGGAACGGCGTCGACGACGGAGTTACTTTCGCGCCCAGCGTGTTATCGCTGCCGGGAGATTTGAAAGCCACTTCGAACAGTGAGACTCCGTACTGGGTCGCGCGCTTCACACTGGTGATGCGGACATAGCGAACGTTGGAATTCAGGTTCATGAACTCCTCCGTGCGACCCCTGGCTCCGGCGACGTAACGCAGCTGATACCAGGTCTGCTCGTCGTCAGAGACGTAAATCGAATACTCCTTGGCGTACGCGTTTTCCCACGTGAGCTTCGCTGAGCCGATGGGAGTCTTGGCGCCGAAATCGAACTGGATCCACTCGCCTTCCTGATGCTCGCTTTCCCATCGGGTCGTCGCATCGCCATCAACAGTCTTGATCGCGGTGTTGCCACCCAGAGCAGTCGAGGCGGTGACGAGCTGCGGCTTCAGGACGACACCGGGATTGCTCATGTCAGCGCCGGAAGGCAGCTGATGCGATGGCGGCGGCGCGGGCATGGCAGGCCCCGTTGGCAACTCCGGATCGTTTGGCGCCTGCGGCGCTTCGAGTTCCGGCTCCGGCATGGGCTGCTGATCTGGCGGCGGCGCGGGCTGTTGGTTTGCAGGAGGCGTTACAGGGGGTGGTGGCGTTCCGGCTGCCGGTGGGGGCGAACCGGGCGCGGACGAACCGCCGCCGCCACAAGCAACCAACAGCGTTGCCATCGCCAGCCCAACTAGAGATTTTCTATACACTGCTTTTCCTGTTCGAAGACTTTGGAGAACAACTGTCTCCATCGTACGACGCGAACAGGGGGGCTCCGGCTGTCTCCAACAGGCGACGTTAGGTACCGAAGACAGCAGCGGCGCTCGGTCACACTTGGCCGTGTTGGATACAACTTCCACGGCCAGGCCCCGAACATTTCGAGGAAATTTTTGCGGTGTTGCCGACGAAAGCGGTGTGGGCGAGAGACGAGCCGTCGCGCGCGCTCACGTGGTACCTGCACGCGCCGAATGCCGGCTGTCGGAACGCTCGATCGCCGTAAAGCGATCGAGCGCCCGACCTCACACCCTGTCCAGCACGCTCAAGGGCAGGCAGTAGCTCTCAGTTCGAGCTTGTCGAACTGCGATGGGTCTTGCCAACCCGTGCCGTTGCCACGCCAGACAATCTGACTGTCACGCACAGTGTCCGCGGCATCGTTGTCGTTCACACCCACATCGAAGCCGATCACCCTGCCCGCGCCCGCAACGCCGCCGAGCGCTGTCCACGGCACCGCGTACTCCACGGTGTAACCCTGTGCGGCTACTGCAGCTGCGGCCGCGAAGGTAACGAGGTTACTGTTCACGCCACCCTTGCGACCTTGCCAATCCACCGTGAGCTGAAAGTCGTTTGCGTCGTAGGTGGTGGCGGCCTCGTTGCCACCATTCAAGTACAACTCCGCACCATCGTTGTTGTACACACCGGTGGAGGTGCCCACGACAGCATCGTCGCGAGCTTCAACGAGCACGTAGAGGTTCGTTCCGTTCCACTGCGCGCGGAACGTAGCGCTCGAGTCCGCATCACTGGCCGGCGTGCCGCCACCGCTGCTCACGGCCTTGGTGTAGGGAACGGAGATGGCGGGAATGCCGCTCCAGTCCGACGTATTGCCATCGATGGTGATGGTTCGAGAGGCCGAGCAGGCAGTGAGCCTGCCTGGCACGGTACCGACGCCTTCGAACACGGTCGCGTCGAACGTGCCGCGTTTGAACAGACTCACGCGATCATCGCCCGCCACTGTGAACGTATTGCCCTGATACGTTTCTGAAAGGATGGGGCTGCTCGCGTTGCCCTTGCCGGAGAACTCCGACAACACCGGCACGACCACGTTCTGCGAGCCGGAGATCTGCACCATCGGATAGACATCGTCATTGCCGGTATGCGCGGCAAACAGCACGTTGCTGGAGTTGTTGATCAACCAGGAGAGGTTTTCCGTCTTCGTTCCCAGAATGCGCACATTGCGCGCGCCGCCGATTTCCACGAAGGGGTACGGGTTCTGATGCTCGGGATTAGGCCCGTAGAACGTCAGCGGCTGTGTAGTGCCCGCAATGTCGATTCCGCGCAGCGCGGCGTTATACACCCGAGCGCTATCCTGAAACATCTGCAATCCATACCAGCGGCCGCCACCATTGTTTCTCACACGCACGAATTTGCGGGGGGCGGATGAGAAACAGGTCGAGGCTGGCGAACCTTCCGGGCAGAACTCCACTGCCGCGCGCACGCCTGCCTGGCGAACGATCGAATTTCGCCCGGCCCGCCAGTCGAGTCCTTCCAGATAAGACTTGTCGAATCCCGGCGGGAGATTGATGTTGATATCGCCAAGATAAGTCGTGGCTGTGGCGTCGTCAGCGGTTCTGATGAACGGCTGCAGCTGCCCGGCCGGATTCCAGTTCTGCGCGAACAGTCTGCTGCGCATGCCGCTGGTGCCAAACAAATGCGTATTTGGCCGCAGCGTCAAGGTTCCGGAGATCACATAGTCGCCCCGTGGCAGATACACGTAATCAGACTGGTTGATGGCCGCCTGAATTGCCGCGGTGCTGTCGGTCTCGCCATCCCCGACGGCCAGGTAAGGCGCCTTGGTGACATCAGCCACCCCTGCGTTGTTGAACCAGGGGATCACGCCAAACACGTGACGGCTTACCAGATCTGCGGGTATGGCGCCCGCATCCTCCACGTCGATGATCGGCGCCTGACCCGTCTCGCCGTTGATGAGCGTGTAGCTGTCATGGAGAAAGCCGGCGTTCTCCTCGCGCCGCGGGTTCGTGTACGAATACTCGTCGATTCGCTTCGTGCCGCCACCAGGCACAGTGGCGCTGCCACTCTGCACGATGGGACCCGCGGAAGTGACGTACACGTTGCTTGCCCAGAGCGTATGCCTGTTGGGATTGTAAATCGCGGCTTGCGTACCACCGCCGGTGATCGTGATCACGCCGTCGAGCAACGCGGCCTCGCTCGTCTGCGAGGTGTAGTACGTATTCTGGATTGGAATGGCCGAGCCGCTCACCTGAATATCGAAGCCCGTCACCATGGTGGCGCCATAGTTGTCGAGCCTCAGGGCCGCGACGGTCTGGTTGCGAAGCTTGATGCCAACGAGGCTGATCCCACAGCAGACTTCCGGCCGGATGCCGTACTGGCCACCGTCCACTTCAACGTTGACGACCACGTTGGTCGATGGCGTACCCATGACGCCCGCGAACGCGCCAGTCGCCGTGATCTTCGTGTCCTCGATCGTGCTGTACTGTGCGCTCGGCATCATCAAGCCCACCGCGCCCGCGTTGCCGCTGCCGAGGTTGATGTCGATGCCGCGGAAGACGAACCCGAAGCCGCAGGTCAGGTTGGCTTGCCAGCCCGTGACGCCGTCTTTCACATTGCGGAAGTAGACGACGGGCTTGGGATTCGCGGGATCGTTGAATCCCGCGCTCGAATTCCTGAGCCTGATGACCGGCCGCTGCGCGCCGGGCTCGCCGACCAGAATCGGCGACTTGTTGATCATGTTGCGGGTGAAGCGCAGCTGCTCGCTACACCCTACCCGTTCCCACTTCTGGTCCTGAAGCAGGGTGTCTGATACCAGGTACGTTCCGGCCGGCAATAACACCGCGAGACCATAGTTGTAGCCGTCCGCGAGCGCGGCGCGCAGGCCGTTGGTGGAATCTGCTGTGCCGGTGGGATCCACACCGGGGTAAAGGGTAGCTTTCAGATAGCCGGCGGCAGCGTAACTGTCATTCGCCGGCACCGTGGGGGGCACGGGCCCATAGGCGAAAGTCGCGGAACAAAAGCAAACGACCGCTAGCCATAGCGGTAAACGACGCACATCCATGTTTGAGTCTCCCGATCAACGTTGTGAATTGCTGGTGTTGATTCGCGCTCGAAGCGCGAAACCAACAACTAACGCTGATCAGGCGCCATCGGTTCCCTGTTCAGACAAACTGGCAGCGCACCGGCAGATTTTTCACGCCACTGACCAACACCGAACGGCTACGCACGGCGGGACCTGCCGCTTCGACAGCGTGCAGCCTCGGCAACAACGCCTGCCAGAATGTCTCCATTTCGAGCCGGGCCAGACGCAGGCCCAGGCACTTGTGCGCCCCGTGGCCGAAACCGAGATGCGGATTCGACGGGCGGTCGATTCGAAACTCGAACGGCGCCTCGAAGATCTCCTCGTCGCGATTCGCGGAGGGGTAGCACAGCATCAGCCAGTCGTTCTCGGCGATGTGCTGGCCACGCAGGGTCGTGTCCGCCGTCGCGGTACGCATGAAGTGCCGGCTCGGCGTTGCCCAGCGCACGCACTCCTCCACGAAGTTTCTGATCAACTCCGGCGCGGCGCGAAGTCGACGCAGCAGCTCGGGATGTTCGCTGAGTATCTGCATACCGGTCGCAATGGAGAACGCGGTTGTCTCGAAGCCGGCCAGTACCAGCAATATGAAATAACTTGCCGCCGTCGAATGAGTCAGCGGCTCGCCTCGCAGCGTTGCGTTTGCGAGAACGGAGGTCAGGTTATTCTCCACACGGGCGCGTGCCGTCTCACTATAGTCGGCAAAGTACGCCGCAACGCTCTCGAACATTTCCGCCAGCGCGTGATCCACGATAGACGCCTTGCTCTCCAGCGTCGCTCCACTCAGCGCAAGGTTGTTGGATCCATCGGCGGGTGCCAGTGTGAGATTGACGAGCTGCCGCATCGTCGCGCGTTCATGCTCTGGAACGCCCAGCAACTCCATGATCGCGGCGAACGGATAGTTCACGGCGGCTGTCGCAGCGAAATCGCACGAGCCGTCCGCATCAATCAGGGCCTGCACTTCGGCACGAGCGAGAGCTTGCAACCGCTCTCGCAGCGCTTGCAGCGTGTTGTTCGTAAACCGTGCCTGCACCAGGGCGCGATGCTCCAGATGGTCCGGTGGATCCATCTGCAGCAGCGTGCGTAACAGATATGGGGCGCCGCCCGTACGGCGACGAATGAGCGCTTCCATGCTGGAGGGAATCAGGCTCATCGGGCGCCGCTCTGAGGAGAAGAGCGCGGACTGGCGGCTGATCTCGCTGATATCCGCGTGCCGGGTCACGATCCAGAATGGCGGGAAGCCATCGAGTTCCGCCCGCGCCAGCGGCGCATTCTTGCGCAACCAGACAAAGGCGGCATCCACCGGCGCGACCGCGGCGTGCGCGGCTCCGCTCGCAATCGTTCGAGCGTACCCTTGCAGCTCGGCATGTGTATCTACGTCCGCTTTCATCTGCGCAACTCCATTCATCCTCTAAAGTGATGTAACGGATACCGCTGATCGGCACGAACCGTATTGGACGAGACTGTTCTCACTATGTCGATGATGCGCAAACCACGGATCCCGGAAGACCCCTGACGCGCCACACACGCGTATTACTGAGTCACTGCGGATTCCGTCCACTGCTGCCGGGCCAACATATCGATGGTCTGCGGCAGCTCGTTCGCGATCAGCCAGGGGTAGCGCACACCGTGGTCGATGAAAGCGGAAATACCCTGATGACTCGGCCCACCACGCCCCGGCGTATGAATCGAGTGCGCCACCCACAGGTAGAAGCTGGAAGGCCTGTGCTCCAACACGAGCCCGCTGTTTCGGTAACTCTGTCTCCCGTAGCGCCAGCCCTCGCTGAAAAACTGATAAGGACGTGAAGACAGGAGCGCGAGGTTCGTATCCCACGTCATGTCGGCGTTGCCCCGCTGCAGGAACGGCGGCATATAGCCCCCGCCTACGGCGAACTCTTCAAACGCATAGATTCCGGAGGAACGGCGGAAAAGCCACTGCCCGCCGCCAACCTGTTTCCAACCCGCACCACCCCTCGTGCCCCTCAGCAAACGCAGTCGCCCCCGCGAATCGAAATAGGGAAAGCAATACGGTGGCGCAATGAAATGATCATATAGCGCATCCGTCAGCGAAGACGCGAATGCAGCGCCGGCGCTGGACAGGCCCGCGCTCGCGACATCGTATGGTGTCAGGCTCTCGCGCCGGCCTCGCGCGAAATATTCGGACGTCGCCCGCACAGCTCCATACACGCCCGCTGAATACATTCCGCCCGCGACCTGCGCACTCAGACTGACGACGGGCACCCACGTCGGAACTAACAAATGGGCGAAGGCCGCATAGCCCCACAGTAAAGGGCCGAGCACCGGAGAGGCCAGATAAAGCCCGGCCCCACCGACCGCGGCAGCACCGATCACCTCCAGAACATCTGCAGCAGCCGACCAGCCGTTATTCCATGCGTACGAGAAAAATCCGGATTGATACAGACCGTAGATCTTGTAGCCATGGAGAATGGCTCCCACACCGATGCCGACTTGCGCAGGTATCGCCCAGTTGCCAGACGGGTCGATGAAATTGACGGGGTCCCCACCTGCATACGAGTAAGGGTTGTGAGACTGATGCGCCCGATCCGGCTGCAGAAACGTGCGCAGTCGCGCATCGTAGAGCCGCGCGCTGAAATCGCCGAGGTCCTCGCCCACGGGATGGCCGGCGAAACGCTCTTCCGTCGGCGACGTCCCGCTGCACAAGATCATCTGACCGAACGGTCCATAGTCGATCCGTTGACGGAGAGCCGAGCCGGATTCATCGTCCGGTGCCACGACGGCGCGCACCGAGCCGCGCAGGTCCCGAATCAGGTACAACTCCGAGTTGTCCTGCAAGATGCCGAACGCGCGGTCACTGTCGCGGAGATAACTGACGCGCGTTCGCTTGCCATTCGCATCGAGCGTCTCTGTGGCGAGGAGCGCGCCGTTGGGCGCCCGCATCTCGAGCACCTTCAGTGTCGTGCCGTCGGCATAGGTGATCAGCCGATGAACCACAGCATCGGACACACCCCGCGTGAGACCAACACTCGCGACCGCGTTACCTTTTTCGAATGCCAGCCGCACGACCCGGTCAGATGCCGCGTCGTACTCGATCGCGGAGATACGGCGGCTCGGCATGCAGGTCACGCGGCCGGCAGCATCGTAGCGATTGCCCGTCGGGGTATTCGCAGACCGTTGCAACGTGAGTGACCGGATATCGAGCGACTCGCCCGCCGCTCCTTTCACTCCACGCTTCGCATTTCGAATCTGCAGCATGATGGAGACGATCGCTCCCTCGAGACTCGCAGCAGCCGTTGCAGCCCGCATGTCGATGGGAATCGAAATGGTCTGCCAGCTGGCGGCGCCCGCCGAGAAGTCGTGCAACGGCACACGATACGGCAGCCCCTGTGCGGGAATCAGCACAAGATCACACGACGCAAAACCAGACTGAGTCGCGAACGCGCCGACCGCCCGCCACGTGATTGTCAGCGTGTAACGATCCAGCTGCCCGAGTACGCCGAGAAACTGCAGATATTCATAGTGGCCGACACTTCCTCCGCGGAGTCGGAAGTACGGAGCGCCCTCGCCCTGCATGACGCTGCCCGACGTGGATGTGCCGTGATTGCTGGCACCGGCAGACCACCCGTCCGGAAGAGACTTTGTAAAGTCGAGCGCGATGTCGATGTCGACAGCGAGTTCCACCACTCGACTGTTGGCACGCGGATGAGTCGCGCCTATTTCATAGCTGTAAGTCTCAATAGACGCCGCGCGTGGCACGTTCAGCATGGCGCCATTCGCGTCATAAGAAATGGGTGCGTCCGGAGTGCCCGCCGTCAGGCTCGAATCCACATGAGCATCGGAGGCCACCGCTGCGGTTAACCGACCCATCACATCGTAGTCATAGCGCCATGCGCGCGTGCCCAGCATGCTAGAGGCCAGATCATCAACGGATCCAGGCAACGCCGCGTAACGACTCGTCTCTGTCGCCATCACCACACCGCCGTCGTCGCCGTACGTCATGGACTGCGAGAAGTAATCTCCTTCAACAGCTGTCACGCGACCCGAATCGTCGAACGTGGCTATGCGCTTGATGGGACGCTTCGTTAATGAGCCATGAGTCACGCTCCCTGGCGGCCCGGAGGCGCCATACCGGTACCACGCGTACCGCGCCAGAGGACCCGGATTGGGATTCAACGGATCCAGGAGCTCATCGCCTTTCAAAGCGGCGCCGATCGCAGCAATGCGCCCGAGCCGATCATAGGTGTAACTCACCCGGGTCGGTGTGCCCTCCGGCTGGCCGGCTGCATCCAAAGGACGCGGATAAGAAATCGCTGTGAGTCGTTGCAGAGCATCCCACCCGAACTGCGTTTGACGTACAGTGTTATCGAACGCGGCAATGCAGCTGTCTTCCTGTATTACGTGGCCGTTCAGATCGTAGGCGTACGTGTACACATCACTGTTTACCTGCAGCTGAGCGAGTTGGCCTGCGAGATAAGCAGGCTGCGGATCTTGCAAACGCGCGCCTGCAGGCCGGTCGTAAACATAGCGTCGCTTCCACACGGCGCCGTCCGCCACCGATGGCCAGCTCTGATTATCCACATGAGTGGCGAGATCATTCCACGACAATGTCATAGCGCTCACAACGCCGCGCTCGACCGGACGATCCAAGCTGTCATAGCGAACGTATGAGATCACTGGCGGGCTGAGCAACGCAGCCGCTGCATTCATGACGAAGCGCGGCCGACCCGCGCGATCACTCAGATAGCGCGTAACGCCTTCATCCGGATTGCTCGAGCTCGTGAGATTGCCGACGAAGTCGTACGTGGCACTCGCCTTCCAGGTATCAGCAACGCTGCCGGGCGGTGGCGAATAGAAGTTAGGCTGCTTATGCAACACCTGGCGACCCGCTCCGTCATAGGCGAACGACTCGATCGCAACAGCCGCATCGTTGCCGGCGTTCGCCGCGAACCGCGCCCGCGCGACGAGTTGTTTCGCCTGATTGACGATCGTTTCCGTGCGACTGCCGTCCGGCGAAACGACGGTGCATCGCTGGTAGCTGCCCGTCGCAAGTCCCGGCGCACCGGCCGCAACCACGCGACCAAGCCATCCTGCTGAGTCGCTCGGCCCATAGAGAATTCGGGTCGTGCGTCCGCTGCCAATGGCCAACCGCGCGCCCGGGGCGCCGATCTCTACGGGCCGCCCGAGAGGTGAATCCTCAAACACGGTTTGCACGTAGGGCGCGCCGCTGATTGCAGGATTGATGTACTCATCCAGGGACATGGGCTTGCCGTCAGCACGAGCCGGCAAATAGGTGGCTGGCGCGCACGCGTTCATTCCACAGTTTGCCTGCGACGAGGCACCGGGAACGGTCGGTGCTGCGATGGCTAGTGAACCTTGCAGTGGCTTGCTCTCGTACGCAGGCCGACCGAAGACATCAAACAACCTGCCCGAGATAACCGCGGTTTCCTTCCCCGCGAGCGCTACGGTAGCGAGCTTTTCATTCTCGCCGTCAACGAAGGTCAGTGTTAGCGAAGGCTCCACCGCCACGAGCAGATTTTCGAACGCCGCGGGTCGCGTCGCGGCAAGCTGCAGCTTGCCGAGTGATGTTCCAACAGCGGTCCAGGTGAAGAGCTGCATGCCATCAGCGAAGAAGAACACCACACCATCAATGATGGCGAACAACCACAACTCCGCAAAGGGGCCCGGCACCTGGCCTATCGACTGCCAACTGCCTGAACCCGGCTGTTGTTGCTGCAGTATCCACTGGCCGTTTGTCTGACCGGGTATCCAGGACACAAAGATATCGCCGGTGCCCAGGGACACTGTCGCGCCCTCGCAGTCCGCGGAGGGCACTCGCACCAACGCAGCGTAGTTGCTGTGGCTGAATCCCGTAAGCTCGGCGCGACTGCCGATGGCGTCGGTGCTGGTCGCGCCGAACCTGAGTTGCCGACCGCCGATCGTCCAATCCGTGGGCAGCATCCAGCGGCGTTTATCAGAAGCAGCAAACTCCTGAAAGAGACCGGGACTCGCGGCCGTGAGCGCGATAATCTGATTGGGAAAGGCCGGCTGGAACTCGTCGTCTGCCGACATTGCTCTGGAGTAGGCCAACAACGAGATCGACTCGATACTACTGTTGTCCGGTCCAACCCGAGCACACAAACGACCGCCACCGTTATACAGAGATCGCCGCGTCGCACCGTTTGCGCCGAGCTCGGCCACTGCACGCCCGGTCTGTGTATCGAAGACGGTTGCCGAGAACGTCGAGTCGAGGGGTCGGAAACACAGCTCGTCGACGTTAACGATGACGCTGCCACGCGTATTGCGTGCGTGAATCGAAACGGTCAGCACCGTGTCCGCCGCGATGTTCGTTTCCTGACGAATCTGCGCCAGAGGCACCACGGCCTGCACGTACTGCCAGTCATCAGATGGCGCGGGAAACCGCAGCGGGATGACGTGGATTGGATTCGAACCGTGGCCCGAAAACACCTCGAGCCACCAGCTGTTCACCGGATCGGGCGCGAAGCCTGCGGGTATCCCCATCCAGCAGGAGAAGAGATAAGCGTCGTGGCCTTCGAGTTCCGAGAATTTCGCGTCGAGCCCCTGCTGGCCAGAGCCGTCTGGCATGAGCTGCAGCGAGCGAGAGCCCGTGTGAAAGCGCGTGTCGTCGAGCAGGCTCTCGATGGAGGCGCCGCTATGAATCCAGCCTTCGCCGCGTTCGTAAGGCTCGAAGCCGTAATACGAAACCTGCGCTGGACTCGCATTGCCGAAGGTAGCGACGACGCGGGCGTCGTCCTTATCGAAAAGCGTGCATACGCGGCGGCCCAATACATCGTGGCTCAGGCTCGTAGCACCCTTTGTGTTGCGATCGAGGATCGACTCGACGGCAATCCAGCCTCGCGGTGCATCGCCGCGTGTCCAGGCATCGAATGCTGCAAAATCAGCTTTGTTCGCGACGAGCGTTGCATCAGGGCCCCATCGCACCTCGGACGTGCCCGAGAAATCCCGCCAAGTCGTTACGCGTGCGTCAACGGCAACGCCGTTCGTCGTCTTCAGCGTCTCGATAACAGGTGTCAGCAAGTTCTCCGGGCCGCGTTGGGCGTATCTCTCCGGAAAATACACTTGTGAGGTAACCACTTGCTCGATGTTTCCGTCGGCATCGAAGCGCGCGCTGGATATCGCTCGCGGGAGTAAATAGTCGTTGTATGTAGTCGTAATCGTGGTGGCCACACCATCCATCACGCTCTCGCTCTGCATGGGGCGCGCGCAAAATCCCACTGGGCCAGTGCCATCACACAGCTGTCGCTTGTGCACAGTTGTGTAGGTTGTCGCGACGATGCTCTGATCGAGGCCTTCCTTGTCTTTCCAGCGCTGAGTAGAACGATACGCCGTGCCTGACAGCAGCCGTGTGAAATGCGTGGCGTTGGTCATATCGCCCTGCGGATAGCCGGGCTTCACGTCAGACGAGAGCAGTGCTGCTTCCGCATCCGTGAGACCGTTGTACATTTCAGTCTGTACCGAGCCTGCGGTTCGCACAGCACCGCCTTTACTCGGGATAGACGTCTTCGCAATTGATGTACGATTGAAGCACGCGAAAGTCCCTGCCCTGTTTGCTACGGCCGAGCGCGCTTCATAAGTCGGTATGTAATCGACTGCCGCGTATCCAATCGACGCGTCATCTGTGTTGCCACTTAGCAGGCGCACCTTGCTGACCGCGGGCAGCGCCTGCATGCCATCCACACCGGATCGCGTCGCCCAGTGAAGGGCGATTGCTGGATTGTCATCCCACGTGCCGGCATAGGTTGCGAAGAATCGCGATCCACTGAGCCGCAGCCGCTGCGCTGAAAGCACTTGCATGCCGTCTGCTAGGACCTGATCTCCCGCAAGAGGCCGCGCCACGACCGTCGTCCCCTTCTGGTACGCGAGATAGCGCTCGCCCCCGACTTGGATGCTCGAGCACTCATCGGGTGTCAGGTCATCCGGCACATCAAAGATGCGGGCCCACGATTCATCCGGCAGTCGCCGATAAAGCGCGGCACTTCCTGATTTCTGCGTGAGCACGACGAAGTTGCATTCTTCACGCGGCGTCACGGCAGGTTGCGCCGTGTAAGAACCCGCAGGAAGGCTCACGCCGAGTACGGCCGCCCACTCCTCCGATTGCGAGCTCCATTTCTGACCATCGAAGCGGAACACCTTCGAGCCGATGGTGATGTTTGAGCCGCACAGTGTTGCTGTTGGAAGGGTTTCACCTAGATCACAGGCGTACTCTTGCAGGCGCTGCGTCTGAGTTGAGCCGTCCTGACTCGTCCAGCTGACGACCTGGAAATCGATTACGCAGCGGCCAGCCGCCCACGCCGTCGAGCGGATCACCGCGAATGCCGTCCCGACTTGAACGGAAAGGCTGTCGATCTTCAGGCCGCTCGCCGGGAGGCTCACCCCGCTCGCCTGCCACTGCCGGAGAGAGTTCACTCCCATCAGATGCACGGACACAGGCGCATTGCCATTCGTGCCGTCGGCAACGGCGGCGACCATTCGATGGGCATTCGCGCCGAGCGCCACCACGGCACCCTGAGTTGCGCCGGTGAGCGTTTCCGTCGCACGAGTTACCCAGGCGCTGCCATCCCAGAAGGCTGCTGACAATTTAAGACTGGCGCGACCCAACACACCCACTGCGCCGTCCGTGCAGGCAGTGACTACGTTCTCTCCACCCAGCATATCGATAACGAGCGGCGCGCTCGGTCCAGTCCACTTTCCTGCCATGACAGGGTCGCGGCGATAGGGCATGAGCGCCGTATCCACACGCACAGCGAAGCTCTCATCGCTCGTAGCGACTTCCACCACACTTTGCGCACTCGCTGGCATCGACGCCAACGCGCTCGATACCCAACGACCGTCCCACCCGTACACGCTCACGATGAGATGGGACTTGTCCGCCCGCGCCCGCCAGGCCGCAACCGCGTAGTCCGTCGCGAAACTCAAAGCGCTGTTGATGAGCGACGCCCCCGCCGCCGGCGGCTGCAGAGTCACCGTGCGGTTCGAGAACGCGGGTGTTTGGTTCTGATATTCGACCAGACCCACGCCGCCCTCGGGGGTCTTGATGCGGGTGATATGCCCGTCGGTCCACGCGAATGAAAGGCTGGGATGCACTCGACCCCATCGGGGCACGGCGAGAATGTCCGTGAGGATGCGCTTCGTATGCCTGCCGGTACCGAAGGTTTTGTAAGAAAAACAGATCGTGCCCAACCGCGCACCGCTGGGTGATAGCGAGGCAATCTGCTGCAGAAATCGGCCGCGCCGCGTCGGCGGGCACTCACCGTCGTCCTTGTCCGCATAGCTGAGGACGAGACGGGCATCCGTCGCGCCTTTGATGATCTGGACGCGGGATTGCTCGTATGAAAACTCTGTGCTGTTACCCCAGAGATCCTGAATTCTCGCGAGCCGCCAGACGGTACCTGGATCCACCGCATCCGTGGACAGCCAGTTGCCCAGATGAAACCTGATGCCGTTCTCGTCGATCAGCAGCCAGCGATCGAGGCTGCGCTGAAAGCGGATCTTCCAGAACGCGCCATCCAGCCGCCCATACGTCTCGGTACCGTCTGGCAGGATGTCCAGCTGGACGAGCGGAATCGGCCCATCCTCGTCAAGGAAATAAGCGTGATCGCCCGCCGCGAAAATGCGCAGGACCGGCAGCCGCCAGCCGAGACCTAACACGCCGGTCGGCTCACTGCTATTCCAGTCCAGAATTTCCGGCTGCGCGGGGCTTGCGTAGAACGCGTGCAGCTCATAGGGCGTGACGGTGTCGGGCAGCGTCGCGAGCGGCACCGTGAAACACAATCTGCCCGTAGCGGGGTCAATCGCCTCGCGCAGTTGATCGAGGCTGATCATGGCCACATTGCGTTTCGGAAGGCGGTGACCTCGGGAGAATCCGCGGTAATGCGGCTGACGAGCCAGCGACTGAATCGTTCAGTCACTGAGCCTGGCGGCGCCGTGCCGCTATTCACGCCCAGACTTCTCAGCACGGCGACCGCGCCTTGCAAGGCACCCTGACCGGCCACCGTCGGCGCCGCCGCTTCAGCGATCGTCACGGTGATCGCTGCACCGAGCCCAACGGCGCCCAGTGCGGCGGCTGCATAAACGAGCGTTTGTAAGATGTCGCTGAAGCCGGGCCCATGCGGGATGGCCTCGTCGCCTCCCAGTCCCAGCGGATCGATCAACCGCAGCGGATCACCAAGCGCGAACGCATACCGATTGAGCGTCTGCGGCTGATAGACATTGCCGAACAGGATGTCGCGTGAGATGAACCGCATGGCTCCCGGGTGATAGGCCCGCGCGCACATATGCAACAGGCCCATTCCGAGATCCACAACCCCGTGCTGCCCGTGAAACAGAAACGGATCCCGCGTCGCGCCCTGCCTCGCCACAACGCTGCCATACGGCGCATACGCGAAGCGATCTGTTACCGCGCCGGTGCCATCCACCAGCGCGAGGGTACTGCCGGCCTCGTCGAACACATATGTCTGATATTGATTCCTGTCGGTCAGCCTGCTGATGAGGCCAATGCCATGGATGTAATACACGCGCCCCGAGCCATCTTCATTCTCGGCAACAAGGGTGTGATCGAGTGAGCTTTCCATCTCCTCATGAGCATCCGTCTGCGGCATGGGCAGCGACGCGAACAGATCCGGCTGCAACGGACCGAGCGTCTGTGGCCGAATCGGCAGAGCAAGCAGCGGCCTCGCGACGCTGATCACAGGCGCAAGTGGCGAGATCCGCAACGGACCGGCGATGGATGAGACGAACTCCGAGCCGGCAACGGCATGCATCGGATCCGCCTGCTCGACAAACGGAGCGCGGTAGCGACGCACGTCTTTCACAAAATGCCGGCTGGCGTCGCCTTGATGGACGCCGGTGTTCAATCCATCTGCATCGTATTCGAGCCGCGCCTCGCCCACCGACGTCAACTCACGCCTGACACTGTACTGAAGCGCTCCGTCGACGCCGGGAATGCGGGTCATGTTGCCCTCTGCGTCGTACGAAACTTCCACGCCATTCAGCGTGAGCAGGCGATCGCCAGCATAGGTCATAGAAACTTCCGGTTGTTTCTGACTGGGCGCAATGGGCAGCAGCTCGGTGACCTTCTGCGGTATACCCAACTCGTCGAAGTCGGTTCTTCTGCTCGCCAGCACCTCGCCGCTCGGATTCGCGATGGCGACGAAACCCGTAACACGATTCGCGTCCTCCACAGTCTGGTGCACGACCACGCCATTCGGGTATGCGGTGTTCTTCAACCGCCCGCCTGGCCAATAGGAATAGCTCGTTTTGCGACCGTGGAAATCCACTACTGTTTGCAAGCGATGTCGGCCATCGTAGGTGTAGAGCACTGGAGTCAGGAGATCGGGGTACAGCAGCCGCTCGATCCGATTCATCGGTGTGTAGGAGTAGCCGACCGTTTTCTGGCGCAGCCTATCGGTCCGCGACGTCAGCCGATTGATCTCATCAAACTCACGCTCGATCTGCGGCACGTCGTTGCGTGTCGTCTGGCGCCGGTTGCCGTTATGGTCCAGAACGTGAGCTATGACATCTCCACCGGGCAAAGTCGTACTGATAAACCGTCCTGCGGCGTCGTACGCGTATCGCAATATGTTTCCACGCGTGTCCGTAAACGTCTCGAGCAAGCCGCGTGAGTTATAAGTGCGCGATTCGGTCACGCCTCCTGGCGCTGTCATCGCTACCAACGCCATCGTCTTGTCGTAGCTATAAACAGAAACTGCCGCGCCATCACCGCAGGGCGTGACAGTCACTTCGAGCAGATGCTTCAGTGGGTTGTACTTGTATGAGTACGTCGTGGCAGGTAGAGAACCCCCGTCACTGCTCGACTCCACCACACGTCGCGGACGTCCGCTCGAGTCATGGGAGACGACCACGCTCTTCCACTTCTCGGGCTTCGAGTCAGAGCCGACATGCCCGACGCGGCGCTCGGTCAAGCGTCCCTCGGCATCTGTCGCTGTCATCGTGCAAACGCCGGAGGGATCGATCTCGGACATCAGGGTCTGAACGCCGATCGAGTTGGCGTTCTGGACGGCCGAGAACATCGTGTTCCACGTACGGCCGGCGGTGTTGGTCAGCGCGACGACTCGATTCCTTGCGTCGAACACCGCGATCTCTGTCTGCGGGACGTCCTTATCAGGCACAGCAAGCGGCAAGGTGCGCATCACTCGTAACACTCTGCTTCCAGTGTCCGGATCAGTCAGCGCGTCGTAGGCGAACTGTGTCGTACCGGGCGTATTGCTCTGCCAGGCGATATCGGTGAGCGAAATCGGTCGCTCCAGCGCGTCGACCGTCATGGACTGCACATACGGCTCGTGCGCATTGCCGAGAATCGGAAACACGATGGACGTTCCGTGGATCGACTGACGCAGGGTAGTAACTCTTCCATTCGGGTCCGTGCGCGTCGCCAGCCTGCCGAGTGCGTCGTAGGTAAATCGCCAGACCACCACCGGATTCGCCGCCGAAAGCGTGAGCGAGCTGATGAGATTTTCAGCGGTGTAGTCGAAGCGGGTCTGCGTGGATGTCGGGCTGCCCGGCGAACGAATGATCGCCGCCACAAAGTTATTCGGGTTGTAGACGTACTGCGTAATCCGCCCAAGTGCGTCGGTGACCGTGGAGACGTTGTTACATTCGTCGTACGTGAACATCTCCACGCTGGCATCCGCGAGCGGCTGATCGTAATGCTGCGTCTTGCGCTTGCTCAGCAGGCCCGTCAGGGCGTCATATTCATAGGTGGTGATGCGGGTAACAGTTCCATCGGCGTTTGCGATCGTCTGGCTGGAAAGTTGACCCGTCGCATCGTCATAGGTACATGTGGTCTTCTCGCCCAAGGCGTTTGTGACCCGCTGTAACTGCCCTCGCGGCGTGTATTCCATTCGCTTGACGTTCGCGTTCGATACCGCGGCCCCATTGCCGTTTGCGAGATAGACACTTTCACTCTCGATCAGACCGCGTATTGCACCTGCCTTGTAGGTGTACACCGTCTTCATGCCGAGCGCGTCAGTAGTCGAGGAAAGCGAATTGTCGCCGGCGTAAGCGAATTTTGTAAGGTTTCCCAGCCGGTCCGGGGATGACTCGAGGTTGTTGTGCGCGTCGTAGCCAAACACCAGCGTACCCACGCCGGACTCTAAAGTCAGCGTGGCGATGTTGCAGTTGTCATCGTAGGTAGCGGCGATCGTGTTGCCCGACTTCCCCAGATCAGCCATCGAACCTTCGTAAGTCACCTCGCTCAGCACATTCCCATTGGCGTCGTACGTCATGCTGACGCTGTGCACGTTGCCATTGTTCAGCGTGTGAAGAATGCTGATCGTGTCTTCGGACTCGGTGAAGCTCGTATAGACCACGTGCGGGCGCATGTACGGCTGAACCGTCGCGATCGTTGTGGGATGTCCATCAGCGACTGTGCCTGACGACCACGCGATGATGGATGAGCCGGTGCCGCTCGCCATCTGGTTGCCATCCCGCTGCAGCGTCACCCGTTGCTGATTGTCGTACTCGTTGTAGACGAGCACCTCGCCGGTTTCATGGCAGGCCTGCTTCAGCAGCGACTGCGGCCAATACGTGAAGGTCCTGGACTTTCCCTTCGCATTGGTCACGCGTGTGAGATCGCCGTGCGTATAGTCGAACTGAATCTTGCGGCCGGTGTTGTCGGCGACCTGCTCGAGCCGGCCGGCATCGGCGCCACTCGTGAAGTACGTGAATGAAAGGTAACGACCACTGCCCTCGTCCGTTACTCGCTGAAGCTGTGTTCCCACATAGGCGAGCGTGGCGCCGTTGCCCACTCTGCTGACGATTCTGACCAGGCGGCCGCCAGAATCGAACTCGTAACGCGTCTGGTCCCGCAGGATGAGCGTGTACGTCTGATCTGAGTTTCGCTGCAGCCCGGAGCCATCTTGTCGACCCCGCTTGGGTAACAGACCCACGGCGTCACGCCAATTGTAGGTCGCGATAGCGCCGTGGCCCCATACCACGCTGACGAAGGGCGAGTCGGCGGGTTGGTTGCCCGGTATATATAAGTAAGTCCGGTAAGTGTGGCTCCACCGTCGGCCGAGTGGCTTGTCAGACGCGATGGGGTCGTTTGCGGCAGGCAACGCTGCGCGCGTCGAGTAATACGTGATGAACGCCAGCGGCACGATGCCGACGACGCTGATCTCGATGTTCGAGTAAAGATAAGCCCCCGTGGCCATGTCGATCGGATCACCCGCCTTCATTCCCGACACCGTGCCCGGGTCAGGCTTCTGTGGCACTACCGTGAGGCCGATCTTTGGATACACGAAAGAAGTTTCGGAGGAGGCGCGCGATAAAGTCCCGCCGGCAAACGCACGTATGCTCAAAATGTACGTTGCGCCGTTGACGAAAGAGCTGTAGTCGAGCGTGTCCGTGATCAACGCAGCGTTCGCCCACTTCCGTCGCACAACGGTGCCCTTGGAATTTGTCAACGTGAGCAGATAGAACTGCACGTCGCCAACAGCAGTCCAGGCCACTGTGAAGGTCTGTGAGGTCTCGTCCCATTGCAGCTTCGGCGCAGGAGGAAGGATTGCCGCGTGAGGAGCAGACGCGGGACCGGAAGAGTCACCTGACACAGCCTGAACACTGAAGCTGCAATCGACATCATCCGGCAGATCCATCGGGATCTCGACCGATGTTGTGGCAACACTGACCGGCGTTGGCTGCGCGCCCTGCAACGGTACGCGTGTCTGCGCCAGCACGTAACCCTGTGCTTGATCGCAAGGCTGCCACGTCACCTTCATCGGCCCGTCCGCCTGCGGACAGGAGAAAACTGGCGCTACGGTTCCAAGGTCGATCGGTACGAACTCGATGGGCTGACACCACGCGCCGACCGGTCGCGCGCGAACACGAGCGAGATACTTGTGGCCCGGCAGACAACCGTTCACGTTCAGCGGCTGGAGCGCATCGGCGCTGACCAGCTCACGAAGTACCGGCGTGCCATCGCTGCCGAAGATCTGAATCTCGTGGCTCGTGGCCCCCGGCACGGCATCCCACGTGAGTTGCACGAATGCTTCGCGGCCTGGGGCGGGCGTTGTAAATGTCAGATCGGAAGGAATGAATGGACTGGGGTCCGCATTGCTCATCGCCCCGCTCGTCGCCGAATTCCCCAGGGCCCAATGCAACACCGGAACCGCCCCCACCGCATCGGCACGACGTCGGATCAATACGGCTGCAAAGTGCTCATCGAGCGTGCCGTTCCACAGTGCGAACTCGGAGATCTCGCCCACCATGCCCTTGCCAACATTCGCGCGACCGAGAGCGAGCAGCGCCGTCGTGCTGAAAGCATCTCCCGACGTACGCCGGAAGCCATTCGGGTTCTGCAACAGCACGACTCCATCGAGCATGATCTGCACGGCCACGGACAGGCGACCTGCTGCGGCGAGTGTGAAAAGCACGTGATGCCACTGACCATCGTTGATGGCTCTGCCGATCGTGATTGGGGGCGCATCCCGATATGCGAGCGTGAGATTTTCCGGGTTGGAGAACCTGATATCTGGCAAAGCATCCGCACGAGGGGCGACGCTCAGAATCGTGGCAGCCGCATTCCTGTCGGTCGTTCTAACCCAGAGGGCGAGCGAACAGGCCTGCGTCGGGAATGCATCCGGCGCGTTGCCGGTGAAGGTATGGGTTACCGAGGTGTTGTCATTTAACTGGAGAACCAGGGCGGCCGCGCCCGACGCTGTGGCATAGGAAAGCCGAGGTTTCGGAGCATCCATGTCGCATGTTCTTTCATCTCAGGAATCCGCGGGCGCCGTGTTATCACTGACAGTCTGGAGGTTACCGAACGCGTCGAATGTGAAACGGGTAGTCGTGTTGTTGACGCGCGCGATGGATGCCAGACGTCCGCAGGCATCGTAAGTCAGCATGGCGCTGTTGCGATACCTGGATGCAGCTTCGGCAGACCACGGCCCCATCACGCCCGCACCAACACTGCGAACACGGGCTGTATAGACAATGCCGAAATCGAACTGCTTCGCGAACGTGGCCGGCGATTTCTGGAACAGCGCCCCCGCCACCTTTGCGCCGTTGGCAAGAAGCTCTGCGTAGTAGCCGGTGATGAGCGGATCCTGATCCGCCAGCCAGGCGATGGTGAACCCCGACGAGCGCCCGGACGGGCTCGCATCGCAAGTCACCGACTGGATAGTCGGGGGAGAGAGTGTCACGCCGGGCTTCGTCCTGTGAAACAACACGGCACAGGCCGCGGCATTGAAGCCGCGGCCCGCACTCGAGACCTTAGCCCTGGATGAACGCCAGCAGGTCCGCGTTGACCACATCCGCGTTGATCGTGCACAGCCCGTGGCCCAGTCCCTTATAGACCTTCAGCGTCCCGCGCTTCAGCAGCTTGATGGAGAGCAACGCCGCGTCCGCGATCGGCACGATCTGGTCATCGTCACCATGCATGACGAGCGTTGGCACGTCGATCTGTTGCAGATCCTCCGTGAAATCTGTCTCGGAGAACGCCTTGATGCAATCGTAGTGCGGCTTGATGCCGCCCATCATGCCCTGCCGCCACCAGTTGTCGATCACACCGGGCAACACCTTCGCGCCCGGACGGTTGAAACCGTAGAACGGACCCGAAGGTACGTCGCGATAGAACTCCGCACGGTTGGCAGCGAGCGCGGCACGGAAGCCGTCGAACACTTCGAGCGGCAGCCCGCCGGGATTCTTCTCGCTCTTCACCATGATGGGAGGCACGGCGCCAATGAGCACGGCCTTGGCAACACGTCCACCGCCGCCGTATTGCGCGACATACCGCGCCACTTCGCCACCACCCGTGGAGTGCCCGATGTGGACGGCCCCCTTGAGGTTCAGATGTTCTGCCAGGGCCGCGACGTCCGCGGCATACGTGTTCATCTCGTTGCCGTCGGCAGTCTGTGAGGAACGACCGTGCCCGCGCCGATCGTGCGCGATCACGCGGAAGCCCTTCGAGAGGAAGAACATGAGCTGCGCATCCCAATCATCGCTGGTCAGCGGCCAGCCATGGTGGAACACGAGCGGCTGACCGGTCCCCCAATCCTTGTAGAAGATCTCGGTGCCGTCCTGGGTACGTACGAAACTCATGATGTGAACTCCCCTGCGTGTTGGGATGACTGGATTTTCGGAAAACCGGATGACCTGCAGATTACGCTAGATGACGGCTGAAGAAATCCAGCGTGCGGTCACGCGAGAGGCGCGCAGCTTCAGCGTCGTAGTGCGAGCCGCCGTGTCTCGAGAATGCGTGATTGCAACCGGGATAGCTGAATACCTCAAACCGGGGGTTGCCCGCCAGAGCCGCCACGATTTCCCGCTGCGCTTCCTTCGGGATGAACTCGTCCTCGGCCGCGAGGTGCATCTGCAAGGGCCCATCGATGTCAGCGGTCTCGCCAAGAAACTCTTCGGTGCGTCCGCCGTGAAAGGCGACTGCCGCGTCCACGCGAGTGCGCGCCGCCGCGAGAAACGTGAGCAGGCCTCCAAGGCAGAAACCCATTACGCCCACCCGTCCCGTTGGTCCCGTGAGTGAGCGAGCAGCCGTGATGGTCGCCTCGACATCGCGGACGCCAGCGTCAACATCGAACGCCTTGTAGAAAGCCAGGCCCTTCTCCCAGTCCGGTTGCGATTGCACGGACAGATCCACGTGCCGCTCCTGGCGCCAGAACAGCTCCGGGCAGATCGCGATGAATCCTGCTGCGGCGAGTTCGTCACAGGTGGCGCGAAGGTCTGCATTGACGCCGAAGACTTCATGCAGGACAACGATGGCCCGCCGCGCCCCGGCGGCTGGTCTCGCCAGATAAGCATCGAAGCTGCCCTCCGCCGAGCGAATGCGCAACACCTGTTCCGGATCTTCATGCCAGGTTGATGTCGCCATATTGCATGCTTCCTTCAGTGGATGTATGCACTGGAACATAGCCGCTGGGCTGCGACATGGGGATGGACGGAAGTGACAAAAAGCGGGCCGCAAATGACTTCGCCCGTCGAGATCGCGATCGTGGGCTATCCCGGCGCGGGCTCGGCGTGCATGCACGGGCTCACCGACCTCTTTCTGTATGCGGATCACTTCGCGCGCGAGCAGGCGACGAGTGATCAGCCATTCGTGCGCATCACGCATTGGCAGCCGCGCGCGGAAGGCGACGATCTCGAGTGCAGCTATGAAAGCCAGCCGGATGTCAGCGGCCGCTGCAGACTTGTCGTTGTTCCCGGATGCCAGCTTGCGCCGCCTGCGCCCGGCTCCTCGCCGCAGGCAGCAGCGTGGATCGCGCGCAGGCACGCCGAGGGCGCGGTAGTTGCCGCCGTGTGTGGGGGCGTCTTTCTGTTAGCGGATTCCGGGCTGCTCAATGGGCGCCGCGCCACCACGCACTGGATGTTCGCCGGCGAGCTCCAGCGCCGACATCCCGGACTGCGCGTCGACCCCGACCGACTCGTCATTGATGACTGCGACATTCTCACAGCCGGCGGCGTGCTCGCGTGGGCAGACATGGGTCTGACGCTCGTCGAACGGCTGCTGGGCCGAACCGTCATGTGCAGCACCGCCCGGTTCATGCTCATCGATCCGCCAGGGCGCGAGCAACGCTTCTATGGCGAGTTCACACCACCGCTGGGGCATGGGGATAAGACCATCGTATCCCTCCAACACTGGCTGCAGGCCAACCCGATTGCCACAAGTTCCGTGGCCGACCTCGCGAAGCGCGCGGGTCTCAGCACCCGCACTTTTCTCAGGCGCTTCGTGAAGGCAACAGGATTGAAGCCAAGCGAATATCACCAGCGCCTGCGCATCGCGCGCAGCCGCGAAATGCTGGAGCTCACACGCGACACGGTGAACCAGATTGCGGGTGCCGTGGGGTATGAGGATCCGCGGGGTTTTCGGCGAACGTTCAAGCGCGTGATCGGGCTGTCGCCCGGAGAGTACCGGAGAAGATTTCAGCGGGCTGTCGATTAGCCGTTCTCTCGCCCTGCGCCTCATTTCTTGCACTCTCATGACAGTGCGATGAATCTCTCCCTGATAATAATTTATAAGATCCGGCGGGCCCACTCTTAACAGCCATTAAAAACTCCCGCGTGCATGCTGCGCTCGGGCTGCGATCCGCAAGCCCAGGCATGTCCGCACAATCTGAAAAGGGAGTTTCACGATGCTGATCCGCTATTTTGCTTGCGCCTGTATATTCCTGCTTCTCGCGATGGGAAGCACGACCTCGATCGCCCAGCAGGAGATCGGGAAAGCGAACAACCCCATGAGCTGGCGCGCCCGCTATGTGGTTCAAGCAGTGATCTCGCCATGGAGAAGTACGACGGTAGTGGCAACTCATCGCGGCGCGCACTCTCTGTACAACAGGCAGCCCAACCCTTTTTACGGCACCCCGGAGAATTCCCTCGAGGCGATTCTGAAGGCCGCGCAGGATGGCGCCGAGCTCATCGAAATCGACATTCGTCAGACTTCAGATGGCGTGCCCATTCTGAGTCATGATTCGACCTGGGGCCGCGAAACCAACCTCGGCTGCAACGAGGGCAATCAATATAATCCGAACACGAACACGGGCCGCAATGACGCTGTAAACAGCTTGCCCCTGAGCTTCGTGCAGCGACTGGTTCCCGGCAACCCTGCCAATTGCGGCAGGCAGGGAATACTCCTCAAAGACTCCATCAGCGGCAGAATAAGCACGCGACAGGAATACCCGCCCACGTTACAGGACGTCATCACGTTTGTAAGGACAAACGGGATTGGCGCCGCGCTCGCGCTCGACATCAAGGATGCGAATGCCTTGAAAGCGTCGATAGATGTCGTCCTGAGCAACAAAGACTCGTATGGATACAACTTTGCCGACGATGTGATTTTCAAGGTGCCCTCCACCGCGGTCTCGCCCGCTGACATCAAGAACACCTACAACACCCACAAGATCAGCTGGTTCTATGAGGACTGGCAGTATCTGCACATCATGCCGGTCTATCAGACCAGCCACATCCAGGAGTACGCATACGGCGCGGACAAGCCGGGCCGGCCAGCCGACCCGGAGTTCTGGGTGAGGCAAAACATAGCAAGCTGGGCCAGCAGCGAGTACAGGGACATGTTTGCCGGCGCGGAAGTCGACCTGAAGGAAACAGGCGGAATTCTGAGCTCGGCAATCAGGGAGGCGAATTCCGCGGGCTTCAGCGTATCGAATTTTCAGCCGGTGCCGGAAACCGCGACGGGATACTACCGGGACGGAAGTTGCGCGCCTTGCGCTCAACTGAGCGAATTCTTCTTCAAGGGCACCAACGGTCTGCCTTCGGACCGGGACGACAGACGCGCCGATACGGCGTTTCAGCTGACCAGCGCCCAGAATGCCATGATCACGACGGACGACTATCTGGGCATGACCGCGAGTCTGCAGCGTGCCGGGCGGCGCCAGAACATGGCGTGTCTGACCGATTACGGTCATGAACGATGCGAGAATTTCTTCTCGGTCTGCAATCGGGCCGGCAATACCATTCCATGCGGCTCACCGGTCAGCCCCACTACCTGCACGCCGGGAGTCTGCGTCGTTGAGCCGCCGGCACCGTGCGACGATAGCCATACGCAGTGTCAGGGGCCTGATCCCAATCCGTGTGATCTGAACGTGCAGTGCTTCGAATCAGATCTGCATAGCCCCCGAGGTAATATTCTCCTGGGTGCGCTCGCCCCTGTACCTGCGCAGCGAGTCGGTTATTTCAACAGCTGGTCGGTGTACGGCAATGGCTTTTTCGTCAAGAACCTCGACACCCAGGGGATTGCCAGCAGACTGACGACGCTGATGTATGCGTTTGAGAATATCGATCCGGTGAATCTCACCTGCTTTGCCGCGAACCAGGGTGCCGCACCCGATACGACATCGCCGACCGCCTATGACGGCGCCTCGGATGCTTATGCGGATTATCAGATGAACTTCACCGCGGCCAACAGCGTCGATGGCAGTACCGACCAATGGGGGCAGAAACTCGCGGGTAATTTCAATCAGCTGAAGAAGCTGAAGGCGAAGCATCCGCACCTGAAAGTTCTGGTGTCGCTGGGCGGATGGACGTACTCGAAGTACTTCTCCGATGTCGCGAGGTCCGACGCGTCCCGGAAGAAATTCGTGCGCTCCTGCATCGACCTGTACATCAAGGGGAATCTGCCGATTCTCTCCACCAGCCCCGCGGGAGGCACCGGCGCCGCCGCTGGCGTCTTCGACGGCATCGATATCGACTGGGAGTATCCGGGTAGCGCTGACGGTAATGTGGGCAATCATTATTCTGCTCAGGACACGGCCAACTTTACCGCCCTGCTCGCCGAATTCCGCGCGCAGCTCGATGCGCTGGGTGGCAAACATTACATGCTCACCGCAGCCGTCCCTGCAGGCCCGGGAGATATCAACAATATTCAGGTGGCGCAGATCGCGCCGTACCTGGACTTCGCCAACATCATGACCTACGACTTCCATGGTGCCTGGGAAACCAACGGTCCGACCAACTTCCAGACACCTCTGTTCGACTCGCCGTCGAGCCCGGCGTTTGCAACGGGCTTTACGGTGAACAGTGCGGTGAGCACCTGGATCAACAGAGGCTTTCCAGCGAGCAAGCTGAACCTCGGGGTGGCCTTCTACGCACGAGGATGGACCGGAGTGAAGGAAGGTGGCACGCGTGGTCTTTATCAGCTCGCGAGCGGAGCGACCGCGCCCTTCCCATTCTCGCAACAGGCGGGTGTGGCGTTTTACAAGGAGCTGAAGGCAGCGGGTCTGCTGAACAGCAAAAACCTGTACTTCGATACCATTACGGACAGCTCTTATCTTTACGATGGGAACAACTTCTACGGTATCGAGGTTCCCCATTCACTGCGGTACAAGCGCGAGTACATCAAGCAGAAAGGGCTGGGCGGAATCATGATCTACTCTCTGGAGGACGATGACTCCGAGAGCACGCTCTTCAAGGCGGCCACCGGCCCATGAGCTGAGGGTTACTCATGAGCCGTCTTCCGACTCCGGGGCGCTGGCGCCCCGGAGTCGGATACTATCGAGCTTTACGCTGGGCAGGATGCGTGATGCTGGACGGTGTGTCTCTCGATCAACTCAGAACTTTCATTGCTTCGGTGGATGAAGGCAGCTTTTCGGCTGCCGCCCGCAAACTGCGTCGGGCGCAATCGGTTGTCAGTGATCTGGTCAGCGGTCTCGAGGCACAGATGGGCGTCCAGCTGTTCGATCGCTCGACGCGGTATCCCACACTGACGCCAGCGGGCATCGCTTTGCTGGCCGACGCCCGCGGCATCGTCGCCAATGTCGACTTCATGAAAGCGCGCGCCAAGGGCATGTCGTCCGGGCTCGAACCTGAGCTTGCCGTGGTGATTGACGTACTCTTCCCCATCGACGCGATCGCGGCAGCGGCCAACGCGTTTCGGCAGCAGTTTCCCCGCACACCCCTGCGACTGTTCGTCGAGGCGCTTGGGGCAGGCTGGCAACGCGTTCTCGATGGCACGGTCAGCGTTGGAATGGTGCCGGTGTTACCGACCATCCCTCCATCGCTCAGCTGCGAACATCTGCCTGGCGTGGCAATGGTCATGGTCGCCGCGCCTCATCATCCGCTCGCGGCCTTCAAGGGAATTCTCCCGAAATCCGAACTGGGAAAACACATACAACTCGTGCTGACTGACAGGTCCACACTGTCAGCAGGCGTCGAGTTCGGCGTGATCTCGCAAGCGACCTGGCGCCTCACCGACCTCTTTGCCAAGCACGCTTTTCTGCGCAATGGACTCGGCTGGGGCGGCATGCCGGCACACGCCGTCCAACGCGACCTGGCAGAAGGCAGTCTTGTCGAGCTCGCCATCGAAGGAACTCCGCCCGGGGGCGGCATCGTTCCGATGACCGCCGCTTATCCGACAGCTGCCCCGCCAGGCCCTGCCGGTCGCTGGCTCATCGAACGCCTCAAGCGTTGCCCGCAAGGGCATGCGGCCTTCGTTTAACAAGCTCAGGCAGACAGCCATCGGCCTCGCCGATGGATCGCATCGAAATATTCCGTCTGTTCAAGCCCACCTGCGTGAGAAATATTAGGTGCTCTCACGGAGGCTGTTGCCATGACGATCCTGCACATTGATTCCAGCATTCTCGGCGGACATTCCGTCAGTCGCGAGCTTTCCGCGGACATTGTCGCGCGGCTGCAAGTGCTCCATCCGCATTCAGAAGTGATTTACCGCGACCTCGCGACAGACGCGGCCCTGCATCTGTCCGCGTTACACCTTGCCGTCGGTCAGGGCGGAGCAGTCACTGATCCGCAACTCGGCGCGGACCTCGCCGTCGGCGGCGCCTATATCGACGAGCTCTTTGCCGCCGACTTCATTGTTATCGGCGCGCCGATGTACAACTTCTCGATTCCCTCACAGCTCAAGGCGTGGGTCGATCGCGTCTGCGTGGCGGGACGGACCTTTCGATATGACGCGAACGGCGTCGAGGGCCTGTTGAAGGGCAAGAAACTCTTCATCGCCTCGTCGCGAGGCGGCCTTTATGCAAGCGACAGCCCGATCGCTTTCCTCGATCATCATGAGACATACCTCAAGGGCGTGCTCGGTTTCATCGGCCTGACTGATGTCACGGTGATTCGCGCCGAAGGAATCAATCTCGGTGAGGACGCAAAGACCCTTGCGATCTCCAGGGCAAAAACCCAGATCGCCGCGCTCGCTAGCCCCTGATGCGCATGGAGACGATCAGTTGCAACATCGAGTAACTGCGCTGATGGTCTGAGTTCACATGGATCCAGAAGACATCCACCGACCTCGGCTGCTTGAAATTGAAGCCCGCTCCAACACCAACGGTATTGCGGAACCATCCGGCCGCGCCGGACTCGTGGTACGTCTCACCGAAGAGCTGGGCCCGAAAGGGCCGCTCTCCGAAGTGGGCCGGCGCCGTAAGACGCAGGCGGTTCCGATAGCGCATCGTTCCTCCCTCGTTCCACACGAAGAGATTTCGATCGTCGAGCAGAAATCTGCCTACCTGCATCGACAGCGTCAGCTCACCGCGAAACTGATATTCAGAAGCCGCACCCTCGGGCGAAAGCAGTGCGGGTCCCACTGCAACCTGCAGATGTTTGTAGGCGCTGCTCCGCAGGTCGAGCATGAAGAACGCGGCGTTGGTATCGCTGAGGACAGCAGCCGTAACCGCATTCACCGCGGTCTTCGATGAGCCATCACTCGCTGAGCACGCGGCGCTCCAACACAGGAGCATCAGTCCGAGGCGCGCGGCTCCAAGTGCGTACACGACTTTATGGCGTGGGGCACACCGCACCCGACTCGATCCACGCGGCGATCAGCTCACCAAACACTTTCTGGGTTCCTGGCGCCGATTTCCTGCCGGCCCCCGGATGCCAGGCCCAGCCAACAAGGGTGTCGACCGCCATATGCTCGTGAATCTTCTTCAGGTCGCGCCCGCCGTTGCGCGCCGGATCCTTGATCTGCAAGCAGATTTCACCGGAGGTCTTTCCCTGCCATCCCATCGACGGAGGAGCGAGGGCCCAGTGAGCGTGCCCGGGGATCGACTCGATCGGCGTGACGTTCGTGGGAGTGTTCTGAGCCTGATGACACGTGCTGCACGGGAGCCCCGGAGGACCGTGCCCTTCGTTATCCGCGCGTATGAGCGGATTGTGAGTATGCAGATCGTCCCCTTGCGTCGGCGTGCGGGTAACAGGGTGACAGTTCAGACAGCGCGGGCTCTCGATGACACGCGACGCTTCCTTGTAAAGCGCCACCGATCGTTCAGCGCGGTCAGAGATTTTGCTGAACGCTGACACTGGCCGCAGCAGTGTCTGGTCGTTCGCCGTAGCCGGGGAAGTCTTGCGGGCGACTGCTGTCTCCGCGGAGTGCGCAATCGCCGTCACCAGAGTTGTCGCAATCAATACGTGTGACCACGCTCGGATAACACCGTGCATCATGCATTCCTCAACTGCGCCGACTCGATCGGCAAGGTTCTGACGCGTTTCCCCGTTGCCACGAACACAGCGTTCGCCACTGCGGCGATGACTCCCGAAGTTCCAGGCTCCCCCACACCGCCCGGTTCTTCATTGCTCTGGACGATATGCACATCGATTCGGGGAGCCTCTGACATCCGCATCACGGGATAGGTGTCGAAGTTGCCCTGCTGTACGCGACCGTTTTCGATGCTGATCCTGCCGGTGAGAACGGCGGAGAGTCCGAAGATGACGCCGCCTTCAAACTGCGCACGGACGATGTCAGGATTCACCACGATTCCAGTGTCGACCGCGCAGACGACGCGCTGGACGCGCACTTCTCCCGACGGCTCAACAGTCACCTGAGCAGTGATGGCGACGTAACTGCCGAAGGCCGTGAAAACAGCCACCCCGCGCCCACTGCGTGCTGGTAAGGGCTCGCGCCACTGCGATTCGCGTTCGACCCTTTCCAGAACCGCACGCGCACGAGGGGATCGGGTCATGAGCGTCTTGCGGTATTCGATCGGATCGCGGCGGGCCTGGTGCGCGAGTTCATCGATCACACCTTCCACCACGAAGACATTGCGCGTGGGTCCCACACCGCGCCAGTTGCCTGTGGCAAGACCGGCGGGGGCCTCGTTCCGCGTGAAATCGACGAACACGTTCGGAATGTCATAGGGCCCGGCCGCCGCATCGACGGCGTCGAGGTCAACATTGTTCTTCTGAAAAATCGGCAGCCAGCGCGCCATGATGTTGGGTGCCACGACACGATGCCGCCAGCTCACCGGCTGGCCCGCCGCATCGAGCCCCACCGTGACCCGGCTGTGGTTGTGAAAGCGGTAGTAGTCGTGCCGCATGTCTTCTTCACGACTCCACGTGACCTTGACCGGCCCCTTCACCTGCTTCGCAATTCGCACGGCTTGCGCAACATAGTCCGTCTCGAGGCGCCGGCCGAAGCCGCCGCCGAGAAGCTGGTTGTGAAAGGAGACTTTCTCCAGCGGTAAACCGGCGGCTTCCGCTGCGGCTTTGTGGGCCCGGCCGACAATCTGGCTCCCGGCCCACACATCACAGCGCTCCGTTGTCACACTCACGGTACAACTCAGCGGCTCCATGGCGGCGTGCGCCAACATCGGCATACAGTAGTCCGCTGAGAATCTGTTAGCGGCAGCGGCCTCCGCCTTCGGCACATCGCCAATGTTCTCCGCGACGAGTCCGTCGCGATCCAGCGCTGCGTCGGCTGCTGCGATGAGATCCGCAGTAGACAGGGCACGGTTAGCCCCTTCAGCCCACTGCACTTTCAACACGCGCAGTCCTTTGAGAGCCGCCCAGGTGTGATCGGCGACCACCGCCACAGCATTCTCGAGCCGCACGACCTGTCGAACACCTTTGATCTGCAGCGCCTCCGCAGGCTCCACGCTGACGAGCGTTCCACCCAATACAGGACACGCATTCACCATGGCGTGCAGAACGCCCTCCGGCCGTGCGTCGATTCCGAACCTCGCGGTGCCGTTGATCTTGGCCGGCCCCTCGAGCCGCTTCACGGGTTGGCCGACAACGCGGAAGGCGCTGGGATTCTTCAGGGCGGGAGCGTTCGGCACGGGCAACCTCGCCGCGTCCTCTGCCAGCTCGCCGTACAAGAAGCTTCGGCCTGAACTGTGAATCACCCGTCCGCGTTCGGCGCGACACGAGGCGCTGCGCACTTTCCAGCGGCGGGCCGCTGCATCGATCAACATCAGGCGGCATGCCGCACCGGCGCTCCTGAGCGAAAGCCATGCGCCACGCAGCGAGCCCGACCCGCCCGTGATTTGCTCGCCAAACAGCGGACTGGCGTAGAGCGTCTCATTTCCCGGCGCCGCCTCCAGCGTTACGCCACTGAGATCGACCTCCAGCTCTTCAGCCAGGATCTGCGCCTGGGAGGTGTACGCCCCCTGCCCCATTTCCACGTAAGGAAGAATGAGAGTGACCCGCCCATCGCGATCGATTCTTACAAAAGCATTGGGTCGCGGCGCCGGCTTCTGGGACTGCGAGTCGGCACGCAACGAAAAGCCAAGCAGCATGCCGCCCCCCGCGACCAGCGACACCGCCAGGAATCGTCGTCTCGACAGCTCGGCTGTGCGGGCATGGTCGCTCATGGAGACGCCCCCGCTGGCGATCCGTTCGGCTGCGCCAGATAGCGCGCGGCGAGATGAATGGCACTGCGGATTCTGCCGTAAGTGCCGCAGCGACAGATGTTGCCGGACATGACCATGTCGATATCCTCATCCGTCGGCTTGGGATTGGCCGCCAACAACGCTGCCGCCGACATGAGCTGCCCGGACTGACAATAGCCACACTGCACGACGTCGAGCTCGAGCCACGCCCGCTGCAGGAGCCTGCCGATGTTGGTTTCGTGCAGCGTCTCGATGGTCTGCACATGCGACGCGCCGACTGTCGCGACGGGGGTAAAACAGGCGCGTTTCGCCTTGCCATCGACATGCACGGTACACGCGCCGCACATGGCGATTCCGCATCCGTACTTCGTGCCTGTGAGCCCACACACGTCTCGCAGAACCCAGAGCATCGGGGTGTCGCCGTCGACGTCCACCTCTCGGGTTGAGCCGTTCACTCGTATCGAATAATTCATGTTGGTTTCGCGCTGTCGAAAGTCAGGTATCGATCGAATCCGGGGCGACGATAAAATGTTCATCGCCTCCGCGCCTTTCAAAAGCTGCGGTGGTTATCCACGGATTACGACGCCGCTTCCCGCCGCCATGCACTGGGTGTCATGCCGGCGTGACGTCTGAATGCCGCGGCAAAATGCGCGGAGGTGGCAAAGCCGCACTCCAGGGCCACCTCGGACATCGATACCGGACCCGGCGCGGAGAGCAACTCTTTCGCCTTCTCGATTCTCTGCAACAGCCACCAGCGATGTGGCGGCAGGCCGAACGAGTGCCGGAACGCCGTGCAGAAGTGGCTGGGACTGAGCCGCACTTCGGCGGCCAGTTCCTTCAGCGTCACCGGGTCGGTAAGACGTGCGCGAAGATAATCCACAACACGTTTTCTCGCCCACGGCGCGAGCCCGGTCTGGCGGCTCATATCAGACTCGCGCGCACCGCTCAGACGCCACAGACGCGTCACGATGAGCGAGGTCGCGCTATCAACAAAGAGCCGCGAGATCTCATCGTCGCACTCGGCTTCGGCCCACAGCGTGGTCATGATCGACATCAGCAGGTGATCGGTGAAGGGGCTGGCATGCAGCGGCGCAAAGTCGATCGCCCGATCGGTCAGGCCTTCCAGGTGCGAGCGGCACACCTTGTCGGGAATGGCGAGAATGAGCATGTCCTGCGGATCGTCGGCCATTAAGGAGCTTTTATAGGATCGTGTGCTCAGACAGCGATCCCCCGGCGTCGCCAGGCAGCGGAATCTGCCGATGCCGGGATCACGGCTCGCCTTGATCGGCGCGCTGCGGATCAACGCCAACACCAGATCGGATGTTGGCGAGTCAGACAGGTCGCCGGCAGGGTAGCGGACATGCACGATCGAGAGCGGCGCCGAACCGGCCAGCCGGTACTCGTTGACGTATGGCGCCAGACGTCCTGTCAGCAGCCACTCGAGAAATGTTGGAGCGAGTGTCACGCGCAAATCCCTTGGCAGTCGCGCGATCCTATGGGGTCCCGAAGAAGCGCGGCTATTATGGATTCATTTAGACGGCGCGGTCGCGCGGCCCCACCCCGAGCCTGTCTGCCATTCGAATCAACTCCGCCAGGGAGCGCGCCAACATCTTCTTCATGATCTGGGCGCGATGGACCCCGATCGTGATTTCGCTCGTCCCGAGCGCGTGAGCGGTCTCCTTGTTCATGAACCCCGCCACGATGAACGGCAGCACTTCGCGCTCGCGCGGCGTCAGCCGTTCGTAATTTCGATGCAGCCGGGCAACTTCCTCCCGCTTCCGGCGCGCCTCGCGGTCGAGAGTGATCGCCGCATCGATCGCGCAGAGCAGCTGCTCATCGCCAACAGGCTTCGAGAGGAACTCGATGGCGCCCGCCTTCATGGCCCGGACCGAGGACTGCACATCCGCGCGCCCTGAAATGAACACGATGGGAGGCGCGTTGGAACCTCTCAGCACGCGCTGTACGTCGAGTCCATTGATGTCGGGAAGTCGCAGGTCGAGCAGCAGACACGCGGGAACGTCGGGCCGCGCGGCGCCAAGAAACGCCCCTGCGGATTCGAAGAGCAGCGCGTCCAGGCCTGCGGAGGCAATGAGGTCGGCAAGGGCCTCACGCACGCGCGAGTCATCATCAACAACAAAGACCACGGCGTCATGGCTGCTCATACGATGGAGGTGCGCCGCAGGGGAAGTTTGAACGAGAAGGTCGTGCCGAAACGTGCACCGCGGGTTGCCCACAGGCGCCCCTCGTGAGCTTCGACGATCGAGCGGCAGAGTGTGAGCCCAAGACCCAGACCGTTTTCTTTCGTCGTGAAGAAAGGCTCGAAGGCGTCTTCGGGATTATCGAGGCCGGGGCCGACGTCCTGGATTTCGACGAGCACATGCTGTTCGCCGTCCGCTCGCGAGCGGACCTGAATTTCCTTCGGGCGATCCTGCACGGCATCCAACGCTTCCATGGCGTTCAACAGCAGATTCAGGATCAGCTGCTGACACTGGAGACGATCGCCGCACACGATCGGCAAGGCTGCTTCCAGCGCCGTTTTCACGCCGATATGTCGACGTGCAAGCTCGATGTCCAGAAGCTGCAGAACCTCCCGAATCACGATATTCAGATCGAGCGGCGCGTCGACGGGCGGCGCGCGGCTGAATAACGACCTTACGCGATGGACCACTTCAGCGGCATCGTTCCCGTCGCGCACGATGCGCTCCGCGGCCTCGCGCGCCTTCGGGATATTTGCCGGCTCCGCCGCGAGCCAGCGTAAGCAGCTATGACTGTTGGCCACCACGCCGGTGAGCGGCTGGTTGACCTCATGCGCGATCGACGCGGCGAGCTCTCCGATCGTGGCAGCATGAGCCGCGCGCGACAGCCGCATCTGCGCATTCAGGAGAGAGATTTCGCTTCGTTGCAATTGCTCTTCGATCTGCTTACGTTCGTGAATGTCAGTAAGCATGTTGTACCAGCGAACGATGTGGCCGTCCGCGTCACGCAGCGCGCGGCCGCGCACGTGGAACCAACGATAGTTGCCGTCTGCGCGCCGCAGGCGCTGATCGATTGCCAACGGCTCGCCGGTTGCCAGGGAATGGCACCAGGCTTCGACGACTCGGGGCAAATCTTCGGGATGAACGGCGTCGGTCGTCATCCAGTGACGGAGATTGGTCACGGCACGTCCAAAGTATTCGAGGATCGGGCGGTTGACTGTTTCGATCTCTCCTGCAGGTGACATGGTGCAGACAAATCCGGGAATGTTGTCGAGGGTCATGCGGCTTTCGAAGTCGCCGCCCCGGGTGGCTTCTTCGGCCCGCCTGCGACGTTCGCTGTTCACGGTGATCCCGCACCATCTGACGACGTGCCCGAGCGCGTCGCGTACGGTTGAGACAATCAACTTATGCCTTGGCGCGAACGGAAGTGTTTAATGCAACGGCCGCGCGAATCAGCGCCTGCAACGCCTTTGCATCAATCTTGTCGCCCTCGTGAAAATCGATGGCGCGCCGGGTGTTGCCTTCGAGACTGGCGTTGAAGAGGCCTGCAGGATCCTGCAACGAGGCGCCCCTGGCGAAGGTCATCTTCACGACGTTCTTGTAGGTTTCGCCGGTGCAGATTATTCCTGCGTGCGACCAGACGGGGACGCCTCTCCACTTCCACTCTTCGACCACCTCGGGGTCGGCCCGCTGGACGAGGACTCGGATTCGAGCAAGCGTTTCGCCCCGCCAGTCACTGAGCGCCTTGATTCTCGCGTCGATTAGTTGAGAGGGAGAGTCGCCTGCTTGGACTTCCTTCGCGCCGCTTTTCTTCAGGGCTGTTTTCTTCATGCTGGCAGTCTCCCGTCTATCGCTCACATTCTTTCGCCGGGCAAACGGCTGGCTTGCTTTATCCAGGCTACGAGTTCGGCTTCGTCAAGCGTGTCATTCTCATGGATATTGAGATAGCGCGTATCCGTGATCTTCGACGCCCCGGGAGGCAGAGGACGCAGAGACCTGCCACGGAAGAAAGCTACTTTGACGTACTTCGTGAAGCAATGGATGACGAGGAACCAGCCTTGGCCCTCGACTCCATACAACGGGGAGTTCCATTTGACCGCCTTGCTCACGCCGGGGACAGCGCGCACGATAAGCGCGTCGAGGCGACGCCCTACGTCGCTCTTCCAGCCCGGCATAGCTGCGATGTAGGCCTGCACGGGAGCATCGCCATAGCCCTTTGCGATCTGAGGATTGCCGCCTGAGAGGAGAGTGGGTTTCGCGGCTACCGCGGGATTTTTGCGCCGGGCAGCGACCCGCTTGGCGCCGGTTTTCTTTGCGATTTTCGCCGAGTTCGTGGACTTCCTTTGAGTCGCGGGCTTGCTCATGGATTGATCCTCTGAAGGTGTAGGCCGCGTGGCCGATTCCGCAATTCCAACCCTAGAACTCGCGCAAGATCTATTCTGGTGGCTCGAGAGTTCGGAGGAAGATGACCAGTAGCTCGTTCTTCGTGGCACCGGCCAGCCCGTGGTGAATCTCTCGATGACAACTTGGACACACGGCGGCAATAAAACGCGGATGATCTAGGCCACCATCCGAAACCCGAGTCGTGTGATGTGGCTCCAGATAGGGCGAACCATCACGCCGCTTGAACGGTGCGGGCTGGCGACAGCTCTCACATACACCGGCCGCCCTAAGGAGCACATACTTACGGACGAGCCAGCTGCGTTGATAGATATTTCGCAACGCTGTGCGACCAGCCTCTCCCTCTATTGCAACGAATGCCCCTAACGCCTTGGCCCTAGCAGCCGCCAGATCTTCGGGATGCTCCGCTACCGTCTGATCTTCATCTGATTCATGCAAGACATCGTCGGCCACGAGAGAAACAGGAACGAGATGGAAAATGATGAGCCGACGTTCGTTCCCTACTCGATCAGGGCCGCGCCGAAAGGAATGATTGGCGTAGCTAAATTCTCCAACATATTCCTGCCCCTCTCCTCGACCGAGCGACTTGAAAAGGTGCAGGGCCCGCCCTGTTTTAGCGTGCTCCATGATTGCCAAGTTGCCGCGCTTGAACTCCATGTCGCCCACCTGGCCTTCGCCGGTATACGAAAACACGCCGTCGGAATCGTATACGTCTCTATAACCGTATTGCTCTCCGGTTTCCCCCGTAAATATAAAGATCGCCGCCACCTGTTGCGACGGCGCGATGCCACTCTGGCGACTGCCGCCGAATGGCTCATTTATATCTCTCCAACGATCATAGACTTTGCCACGTTCGAATCTAACTTCAGTAGATCGATTCAATGACACCCGGGGCCGCCTAATTTCAACAACGTTGAACCCCCGGGTCTTTAGATAGCGGTTGGATGGACCCCCACCGGAGAATTCCGAGACAGGGACTCCCGTTGCCAGCGATATGATTTTCTTTGGTGGGTAGTGCTGACCATCTACCTCAATAGCGTAAAGCTGCGCACCATGGGCTTCCCAGCCCGAGAACTCGTGCGACGCTCGAAGCGAGCTGTCGAACTCTGCTAATGCGGCTTTGATCGCGGAATCGTCTACAGGCGGTATACCCACACCACCTCCGTTGTCGCGCTGTCAACAGAATACTAGATTTCGCGACAGCAAACAGGGTCACGGAGCTGCGTACCCAAGCCTGACTAACAGAGGCGCCTTAGGCGGACGCCAAATGCCCCCGGCGGTTGCCGGGAGCATCACGGTCACTTCACTTCGAAAGCGCCTTCGAAGCCTCCTCGATCAAACTTGTCACCGCCTGCGGCTGCGACATGAACACCGCATGGCTCGCCTTCACTTCCACGGATTTGCTGTTGGCCCGCTTCGCCATCATGCGCATCAAATCCGGATGGATCGCCCGATCATCCGTGGCAATGAGCGCCCAGCTCTTCTTCGCCTTCCACGCCGCTTCCTTGATCTTCGTATCGAAACTCACCTTGGCCGGAAATACCTGCGAATGCGCCATGAACTGGGCATCGGCCAACGGTACGTCCGCCGCAAAATCCGCCGCATACACCTTCGGATCGAGATACAGGAACTCGTCCGCCGTAGCCGCAATCCCTTTCGTCGCCGGCGGGATTTTCTCCGCGAGCTCGAGCAGAGTTTCCCCCGCATCCGGCTGAAACGCAGCGATGTAGACCAGGCCCGCCACATTACTCGCGTTGCCCGATTCAGTAATCACCATTCCGCCATAGCTGTGCCCGACGAGAATCGACGGCCCATCCTGCAGATCGAGAATGCGCTTCGTGGCAATGACGTCATCCTGCAGGGAGGTCATCGGCGCCTGCACGACAGTAACCTTGTACCCTTTTGCAGTCAGCTGGTCATACACCTTGCGCCAGCCTGCTCCGTCCGCTAGCGCGCCATGCACGATAACCACATTCTTGATCGGCGCCGCGGATGCCGGCACAACACCGGTGATCCCGACAGCCACGATGCTGCTTGCAAGCAGCGCGAAAAGTTTCCTGGGTCCCATGATAATTTTCCTTTCCTCTGACTTCGTTTAACTACAGATTGCCTCTGATCCGTCTCGTACTATTCAAGCCCTCAACCTTCTTTGTAGTAGTAGCTGTAACCATTGATCGCCGGCGCGCCGCCCAGGTGCACGTACAACACCTTGCAGCCGTCGGGGAAAAACCCCTTCCGTATCAGATCGATCATCCCCTGCATGGATTTGCCCTCATAAACGGGGTCCACGATCATCGCCTCCGTGCGCGCAGCCAGCCGGATCGCATCGTTGGTTTCATTCGACGGCAAGCCGTACGCCGGATAGGCATAGTCCGGATTGATCACAATCTCGTCGTCACGCACAGCACGATTCAAACCGACGAGTTGCGCCGTGTGGTCCACGATCTGACGAACTTGAGCGCGCGTGCGCTCCAGCGTTCCGGAAGCGTCGATCCCCACCACCGATTGCGCTCTGTTCTGCGCGGCGAAGCCCACTACCATGCCGGCCTGAGTGGAGCCCGTGACCACGCACACGATGATGTAATCGAATGTCAGCTCCAACTCCTGCTCTTGCGCCGCGACTTCTTCAGCAAAAGCGACATAGCCGAGCGCGCCAAACTTATGAACCGAGGCGCCGGCGGGAATCGGGTACGGCTTGCCGCCCGCGTCCTTGACGGATTGAAAAGCGTCTTCCCAACTCTTGCGGATGCCGATATCGAAGCCATCGTCGACGAGCCGGACATCCGCGCCCATGAGGCGCGTCATCAGAATGTTGCCAACACGATCGTAGACAGCGTCGTAGTGCGGCACCCACCGCTCCTGAATCACGACACATTTCATGCCGATCTTGGCCGCCGTCGCCGCCACCATGCGGGTGTGGTTCGACTGCACACCGCCGATCGATACCAGCGTGTCGGCGCCTGACGCGATCGCGTCCGGAACAATGTATTCGAGCTTTCTGAGTTTGTTGCCGCCCATGGCAAGCCCGGAGTTGCAATCCTCGCGCTTGGCGTAGATCTGCACCTTTCCACCCAGTGCCGCGGTCAGCCGTGGCAGATGCTCGATCGGCGTGCGGCCAAAGGTGAGCGGGTAACGCGCAAACTTGTCCAGAAGCAACATCGTTCAGACTTCCGTGCGATTCGATGCGCAAATGATGGGAAAAATGCCGTGAAATGTGCTCTCAATTGTTAGTGCTCTGCTTCCTCTGAAACGTCAATTGGGGTATTTTATTGATGATTTATTTCACAGGGCGCCGTTCCATGGAAGATTCTTCCACAGCAGATTTTGACCGCATCGACCTGAAGATACTGCGAGCACTGCAGGCCGAAGGGCGGCTCACGAATGCGGAGCTTGCGGCACGCGTGAACGTCAGCCCCGCCACGTGTCACCGGCGCACGCAGCGCTTGTTCGATGAAGGCTATATCACCGCTGTCAGAGCGCAGATTGCGCCAGCCGCGGTTGGATTGGGTGCGTTGGTGATGGTAGGTGTTGTGCTGGATCGCTCAACACCAGAGAGTTTCGCCGCGTTCGAGAAAGCCGTCGTGGTGATGAAAGACGTCCTCGACTGCAATCTGGTGGCGGGCGATTTCGACTACCTGCTGAAGATCCGCGTCCGCGACATGATGGATTTCAACAAACTCCATGGGCAGAAACTGATCGCGCTGCCTGGAGTTCGCCAGACCCGCACCTTCTTCGTGATGAAGGAGGTCAAGGAGAATGCGCACCTGCCATTCTGATTGTCATGGCCGCAGCGGCCACACGCGCCCGTCGCGAACGCGTACACACTGCATGGTGATGCCGAGCTCCTGCTCATAACGACGGACGAGACGCTCCTCCACTTCCGTAACGAGGGAGACTGCCATTCCCTTCGCGCCCGCCCGCCCCGTGCGACCCACACGGTGCAGATAGGCCTTGCTCATCGTCGGCACATCGAGATTGAAGACGTGGGTCACGCCGACGATATCGAGACCGCGAGCGGCGAGATCGGTTGCAATCATGATAGGGATGGCGCCGCTGCGAATCCCATCCATCGCCTGTTTGCGGGCCAGCTTGTTGAGCTGGGCGCTCAGATCCGCGACAGCCAACTTGTGATGGGCGAGCGTCGCGGCAACTCTGTCCGCGACATCATTGCGATGGACGAACACGATCGAGCGCGGGACGTCGAACGCGTTGAGCAGCTTACGCAGGACGTCCGGCTTGTCTCGCTCTTCGCAAACGACGTAAAGATGCTCGATGTTTTCGTTGACGGCCACCGCACCCAAGCTAAGCATCACCGCGTCCGGCGCCAAGGTGGCCATCACTTGTCTGGTTTGCGACTCAATCGTCGCGGACGCGAAAATCAGCTGGCGGCCAGGCGGCGCCACGCTGACAATCTTCTGAATCCATTGCAGGCTTTCATCGTGCAGAAGCCGGTCGGCCTCGTCGATGACGATGGCCCGGAAGTGGGCCGTCTTGAGCTTGCCCCGCTCGATCAGCTCCACGATGCGCCCGGGCGAGCCCACCACCACATGCGGCTTGGCTTTGAGCTTTTCGATCTGTCGCTCGGTGGCTGTGCCGCCGATCAGCAGTACCGAACGAAGCGCGCGCCCTGCATTCTGCGCGAGCTCGCAGGATTGCCGATGGATCTGGATCGCCAGCTCATGGGTCGGCGCAACGATCACGACCTGAGTTGCCGCTTGCGCGGGATCGATGCGCGTAAAAAGAGGCAGCAGATACGCCAACGTTTTGCCCGTGCCCGTCTCCGCGTTCAGATACGCGTCCTGACCCGCCGCTAATACGGGTAAAGCCGCGGTTTGAACGGGCGTGGGCTCGCTGATCTGTTGTTTCGCCAGGGCGGCGATGAGGTCAGGCGGCAGCAGCAGATCGGTAAACGTCATGGAATGGAACTCGCAACGACAGGCCGCAACACGCGCGTTATGCGCATGCGGCGCGTTGCTGGACGGGCGGCGATTCTAGCAGCTGCCCTCGATTCCTACCGGGTAACGCAGGCTTGGGGGCGATCGCCCCCAGCACAGTGGGCGGGCGCGAGCACGGCCGGATCTACGCACTCGACCCTGAGGTTTGCCCCAGCGAGTATCATCACGCGCCTCCTTTAACGTGTTCCTCCGGTACCGCATGTCGTTTTCCGAACTGGGATTAACCCCCGAGCTGCTTCAGGGCATTGGCGCAGCGGGCTTTGTAACGCCCACGCCCATCCAGACGGCGGCCATTCCGCCGATCCAGCGCGGTCAGGATGTGCGGGCGTGCGCGCAGACAGGCTCCGGAAAGACGGCGGCGTTTGCCTTGCCGATGTTGCAACGACTGGTGGGTCAAACAGCGGCGGGCGACCGGCAGGTGAGCGGCCTCGTTCTGGTTCCAACGCGGGAGCTCGCTCAGCAGGTGGGCGAAGCGTTTCGCGTCTTCAGTCGCTACCTGCCGCAGCCGATCAAGGTGCTCACGGTGTTTGGCGGCGTTTCTATCAATCCGCAGATGATGGCTTTACGCGGTGGCGCGGATATCGTGGTGGCGACTCCAGGCCGCCTCCTTGATCTGGCCGATCACAACGCGGTGCGCCTGTCTGCGGTGAGCACGCTGGTGCTCGACGAAGCGGACCGGATGCTCGATGAAGGTTTCGCGGACGAGCTCACTCGTGTGCTGGCGCTGCTTCCGGACCGTCGCCAGAACCTGTTGTTCTCCGCAACGTTTCCGCCGGCTGTGCAAGCACTTGCTGAGTTGTTGTTACGGCAGCCTGTTCGCATTGATGTTGCCAACACCGCTGATACTCTGCCGGATATTCAACAACGCTCCATTGCTGTCGATCCAGAGCGCCGCACGCAGCTGCTGCGGTATCTGATTCAACAGCATGGTTGGGAGCGAACGCTGGTCTTCGTCGCCACGAAGTACGCCACTGAGCATATCGCGCTGAAACTACAACGCCTGGGGTTTGCTGCTGGAGCCTTGCATGGGGAGCTCAGTCAGGGGACTCGCACCCAGGCGCTGGCGGACTTCAAGGCGGGGCATCTGCAGGTGCTGATTGCGACTGACGTCGCCGCGCGCGGCATCGACGTGACTGACCTGCCTGCTGTGGTGAATTTTGACCTCCCCCGCTCTACCGATGATTACGTGCATCGCATTGGTCGCACTGGCCGTGCGGGTGCGACTGGCGTTGCGGTAAGCTTTGTTAGCGCGGCGACCGAGGCACACTTTCGGCTGATCGAGAATCGCAATGGGTTGCGGCTGACGCGCGAGCAGTTGCCGGGATTCGAGCCGACGATAACTACGCCGCCACCCTCAGGTCCGGGGACTGGAGGTATCAAGGGCGCACGCAAAAGTAAGAAAGACAAACTGCGCGAGGCGGCCAGTCGGGCAGCACATGCTGAGCCTGCGCGGACCCCCAGCTCAGCCACCGGACTCGCAAAGTCCGTATGGCCCGCCCGCCCGCCGGTGCGGCGGCGGGATGATTGAGCGAAGTCACTGGCGAACTGGAAACGATATGCCACGCGTACCGGGCGTCCAGACTGCTACGGGCCTCATGATGCGTTCAAATCTCTCTGATGTCACAACAGCTGTCAGCCAGTGCTCGACGGCAGGCCAGGACTGCTGTGCGAACCAGGCCGCATCCACGTTTGCGAACTGTCGCACGAACGGCGCGATGGCCATATCGGCGAGCGACACGCTCTCACCCGCCAGATATGGAGTTCTGCCGAGTCTGGTCTCGAGTAACTGCAGGTCGAAAGAGGCCTCAGTCCGACTGGCCAAGGAGTCTGCGGCGTCAAAACGGCTTGGGTACTTGTAGCGATCGAGATGCTGCTTGAAGTGCGAATCGAACTGCGCAATCAACGCTAACATCCCCTGAAGGGAATCGGTGCCGGGCGTCAGCCAATGCTCAGGGTCATTACGGCCGAGCGCCCATTGCATGATAACCAGGCTTTCTTCGAGCACCTCGTCAGGTGCGACCACCAACACAGGCACCGTGCCTTTCGGGGATACTTGAAGCATCTCAGGCGGCTTCTGGCGCAACGCTATTTCGCGTAGCTCACACTCCTGCCCGCTGACGTCGATAGCAAGCCGGGCCCGCATAGCGTAGGGACAGCGGCGGAAGGAATATAAAATCGGCATCACCGGCGCAGTCTAAACCGAGCGGCACTGCAATTGGCGATCTCGATGCGAATCCGCCTCTATGGCGGCGAGCAGTTTAGGTGCGAGCCCCTGCTCTCGCGCGCGCATCCTGAATTTCTGTGTTGTATATCCTCCGACGGAAAACAGCCGCAATGCACGCTACCAGGTTCGCGTCGGGTGCGAAGCCGGCCGGTTGAATTGCAACCGGCCGGCGCAGCTCTGTGTGAAACGGCTCGCCTGACGACTTATCGAGCCGCGAGCGCGGCGCGTTCGATGAGACTCGCCACCGGCTCCGGATTCGACACCATCACGACATGCGAAGCGCCCTTGATCGCGACGGTCTGCTTCGAGTGCGCCCGTTCAGCCATGAAGGCGTGGGCCTGCGCGGGAATGTTCTTGTCCTGGTCGCCGTAAATAAACCATGACGGAACATTCTTCCACGCCGGTGCCGTGGGGGCTTCGTTCAACGCGGCTTCTGTGATGGGGCGCTGTGTGGCTGCCATCAGCTTCGCCTCTTTCTCCGACACATCGGCTGCGAACTGGGCGTGAAATTTATCCTGCTGAATGTACAGATCCTTATCGCCGCTCTTCAGCGTGACGGGCGGCGCCAGGTTAGGACCGAGCGTACCCCCTGGAAATTTGCCGGCGAGTTTGGCGGGCGTGTCGCCCACATCGGGCGCGAAGCCGGCAACGTAAACCAACGCCTTGACGTTCGCCTGCCCCTTGGCGGCCTCGCTGATCACCGCGCCACCATAAGAATGGCCCACCAACACGACAGGCGTTTTGATGCCGGCCACAATCGATGCGACGTACTCGGCGTCGCCCTTCACACTCCGCAAGGGATTGGCGGCGGCAACGACGGGATAGCCCTTATCCTCGAGAATGTTGATCACCCCGTTCCAGCTCGAATTATCCGCGAAAGCGCCATGCACCAGGACAACCGTAGGTTTGTCGGCGGCAGCAGCGACGGAGCTCATGAGCAGCCCTCCCATGATGAATGAGGCAGCAAGAAAGGTTTTCATGGAATCTCCCCTAGAAAGATGTTGGCGTCTCTTACCGGACTAACTCTGAATACAAACATGTTGTATATCGAGCGCGGATTCATGATACGGGCGATTGACCTTAATGCGCCACCTCATCCAGCGGGTACGCCTATCGCTAAATACGCTTGGCGCGCCCCCACGCCGCCGACCCCTGGCACGAAGCCGGCACCCGTGCCGCTGGCATAGTGCACGCCCGAAGCGAGACCGCGAACGATCGGCTACGAGCAGCCGCATGCACGGTTCCCACCGTCTCGCCCTCGCAACACCGCTTTCAAGCGCGTGATGAGACGTCCGCAGCGACGAGACGCCGGTGCCGAGTCTGAGGAATAGCCGCTACCCCAGGGCCGTCAATCGTAATACGCCGGCGCTTTCTTCAACGACGCATACGTGACCGGATCGTGTTGGATCCACGCTTGCGCGCCGGTACGGCGGATGAACTCATCAAGGCTTTTTCGAGTGGCGCGCGTCAGGGCACCATTAAAGTCGTAGGTCGGCACGCGATCCAGCGTCCGCTGTTCCGGCAGATGATAAAGATCACCCATCAGAAGCAACGGGCCGAAGCGGCGCAAATTAAGCAACAACACCTGATGGCCGGGGGTATGCCCCGGCGCGAATTTGATGACCACCGTGCCATCGCCGAACACGTCGTGGTCCGTGTTGTTCACGGTTATGCGTTTCGCACCCTTGAGATCTGCATACGAGGCGGGTATTCCGGTTTCCGCCGCGGCGGCACTGAACATGAGGTCGTACTCCGCCTGTTGCACGATCCAGGTTGAGCCGGCGAACGTGTTGGAGTTGGCGCTGTGATCGGCGTGATGATGGGACATCGCCATATATTTGATGTCTGCCGGCTGATAGCCGAGCGCAGCCAGCTGCGAGTTCAACCGCCGCGTCGCCTTGAGAACGCCCTGCTCCACCACCTCCGTCCCGTCGTCGGGGATGGAGGCATCCGCCACCTGCCCCACTTCCCAGAGCAGCGTGCCTTGGGGATGCACGATGAGATAACACGGCGTCACCAACCTCGTGTCGCCCTTGAGCTCGCTCACGTTCAGACCATACGACTTGGGATCCATTGGCGCGATGGTTCCACAGTCCAGGACGTATAGCCGAAGCGCCGCAGGAGCGGCGCGTATTGGGGCTGTCGTACTCATCGGGCTGGTGCACGCCGCGACCCCGATGCTGATCGCCAACACAGCTAACAAAGAAGCCAGTCTGCCCGTCATGAAATCCCTGTCGTGAAACGACTCGCGTCCCGATGAATGCGCCAGGGACCAGCTTCTCATGAGTGAGCACGTCTTACACGCCCGGAGCCGCCAGCGCTGCCGCGATGGATTGGACCACTGGCGTAGTACGGCGACCGATGAGCTTGCTCAGATCTCCACTCGCGCCATACAGCGTGCCACTTCCCACCGTTGCTTCGCTATCTGCATAAATCCTGGCGAAGGACTCGGGCAATCCAACACTCACCAGAGCCGCCCTGTAAGCCTCCGCCGAAAGGTTCGTGTATAGAACGGGCTTGCCGGACTGCCGCGCAATTTCGGCAGCAAATTCCGACAACGTATAAGCAGTGTCGCCGGCAAGCTCATAAACCTTGCCCGCCTGACTCTTCGCATCGCTCGCAAGCACGGCCGCAGCTGCCGCGGCATAGTCGGCACGCGCGGCGGAGGAAATACGTCCATCGCCAGCCGCCCCCAGAACAGTGCCGCTTTGAATTACCGCCGCCACATTTCCGGTGTAGTTCTCGCTATACCAGCCGTTACGCAGCAGCACGGACGGCACGCCCGAAGACCGAATGAGCGCCTCCGTCGCGCGATGCTCCTCGGCCAGCGGCATCGGGTTCGTGTCAGCACGCAGAATGCTCGTGTATGCGAGGAGCTTGACGCCCGCCGCTTTAGCGGCATCGATGACGTTGCGATGTTGTGGAACGCGCTGCCCTACCGCGTTCGATGAGATGAGCAGCACCTTGTCGGCACCGGCAAGCGCGGCAGTTATAGAGGCGGAATTGTCGTAGTTCGCCTCGCGAAGCTCGACACCGCGAGCCGCCAGATCCTGCGCGCCCGACGCTTTACGAACCAGACCGATCACGTGCGCTCGCGGCGCGATTCTCAATAGCTCGGCGATGACCAGCCGACCCAGTTTGCCGGTCGCTCCCGTTACAACGATGTTCTCAGACGCTGCCATGTACTGCTCCTTAGTGGTCTAGAATCAAGACCAGGTTTCATTGTGAGACTAGTCGAACTGGCGCGAAAGGAGGCAGTTTTCAGTGACAAGGTTACGTGCGGATAACCACCCGGCGCGCAAGAGCGCGGCCGAGAGCTTTCAGATCTGGACCGGGAGTGACTTCGACATGGCCCTGTGTCCGGTGCGCAGCGTACTGGATCGCATTGGCGATAAATGGACCACGCTGACCGTGATCGCGCTTGCGCAGCACCCGCATCGCTTCAGCGAGCTCTGCCGGGCCATTCCTGATATTTCCAAGCGCATGTTGACGCAAACGCTGCGTGCTCTCGAACGCGATGGATTGCTCACGCGTCGTGTCTTCCCGACCAAGCCGCCTAGCGTGGAATATCAATTGACGGAGCTTGGAGAATCGCTGTTGGAGCCTCTCAACGTGCTCATCGCGTGGGCCGAAAAAACGCAGCCCATGATCGCGACGGCGCAAGCAGAGTTTGACGCGGCGGATCCATCTCGCGGGTAGTATCCGTGGAGAGTGTTACATTTCGGCGACGTACAACCGAACATCCGGGAATGCGTAAAGACTGAACTCTTCGTAACGCGCGCGTGGATTGTTTGTATAGTGAATCGCGCATGAAGAGTGAAACTCACACTGCGCGACAACCTCAGTATTTGGGACTCGTTGCTGGCGCCGTTACCGTCGTGTCACCGCCGGTGAATACGCTGGGAGCCGTACCTTTCCATCGTCTCGAGGCGCTGGGCGCAGCCGAGGCAACGCAGTTGCTCAAGATAGCGCGGCGAATCATTCCTCTCGAAGGAGTGAGTGAAGATGCGTTTCTTGCAATCGTTGCCGCGTATGACGTGCAGTCACAGCGTGACGCCGCTGTCGCGGAGCTGCTGCGCAAAGGGCTTGGCGATATCGCGAGTCAACTGGGCGATGAATGGGTATCTGGCCCCACGTCAGCCCTAGACCGCTGTCTGCAGTCGATACAGTCGCGCCCGTTCTTCAAACATCTGTACACGACCGCCATTCCCGTGTTCTTCGGTCAGCATGAGATCTGGAAGCGGCTGACGTGAGTGTGTGAGCGGGCGTCGCGTCCAAGAATTTCTTGTTGGCGTCCCTCACGACGAGCGCTCGCTCCCTATACTTGTCGGGGCACAGTAGGTTTCAGTCCCATAGCCGCAGGTTCCGGAGCGTGCCTTGTACTCATACGGGATGCTCCGCAGAGCACATCGAATGTCCTCATGTCTCGAAATCATTAGGCAAGCTCACCAGGTTCCGTACCCTCACACGATCGAAGGTTGCAGGAGCAGGCCGTGATACAGAGTTGGACTCAGTGGCAGCAGGACGTGCTGGCCGTCCTGCGACGGGAATTCGAAGGCGTGTTTCAGAACATCGGCCTGGAAGACGTCGACTGGGAATCGTGGCGCGGCTTCTACACCGATTCGCGTACACCGCGAGCCGCAGTAGACCGAGCGCTCGAGCGCGATCTCTAACCGCCGCGACATCCCATCACCCTGCTCGGCGCCGATCAACCCATGTCGCTGCTGCCCCGAACAGGGTTCCGCCAGCGCAGTGAGTGAATAAGCGCAGCGCCGTCAAAATCGCGCTTCGATCATCGCCCGTACCTGACGCGGCTCGGCCGGATGGAAATGAATGTCGTTGACCGGCGCAGCTTCGCCGCGCAGCTGTGACTCGTAGTAGTAGGTAATGTCGTTGGCGGCTTCATCGAGCGCATTCAGCAACATCACAGAAGCGCTGAGCTTCGGCGTGAAACGGTAACCGACATTGAGATTGAGCAGCGTCGTGGAGCTGGAACGAACGCTGTTATCTTCGATAAGCGCGCCCGGCCCGAGATAGCGCAGACGGGCTCCGCCGAACAGGCCGCGCATATTCTGATAAGAAGCGCCAATCGAGATTACGCGCTCGATGGCGTTGGGGATGCGATCGCCAACAGGATCGTCATCGGTAAACCGCGGCCTCGCAAGGGCCACGTCCGCATCAATGATCAGAGCCTCGATCGGCGTGTAGTACGCGGAAAACTCCACACCCGTGCGGCGGCTCGCCCGACTCGCCTCGGTAGCGCCACCATCACCCACAAACAACAACTCCGAGTCGAGCTCGAGCGTCCACAGGGAAGCGGCAAGTTGCAGATGAGGAATGAGCGCCGTACGCACGCCAATCTCCTGCCCCACAGAGCGGACCAGCGGTGTAACGGAATCAACAGGCGTGGCACCGTCGGCCGGATCGACCCTGATCGTGGCGCCGCGCGCGTCGTTACTGTGAAACCCCTTGCCCCAGTTGAGGAAATACTCCGTCCGGGACCACGGGCCAAACGCCATGGTGAGCTTGGGACTCACGATGTGATCGTTCACCTTGCCGGAGTTGGGAGCGAGGCTGCTGCTCACCCGAAATTGAAATTCGTCGATCCGCGCGCCGAGGCCGGTGCGAAACCAGTCCGTCCAGGGCGTGTCCTGGCTGATATAGGCGGAATAACTCGTTTGCCGTACCTTATCTTCCCGCACGGTCTCGTAACGCTCGCGAGCGTTTGTCAGATACAAACCGACAGGCGCGATGTCGTCGTGCCGAATCTGCACACCGGAGCTGAGCTCGCCCGGCTTGCCGAAGAGCGCCAACGGCTGCACATACCTCACGTCCCCGCCGGAGATCGTGCGCTTGTCGTACTGCTCGAACTGATCGCCTTCATCCGGATTGATAAAATAGGTGAAGTCGGAGAACAGATTGAGGTGATAGTCGATGCCGTAAGCGAGCACGCGCAGCTTTCCCGGCCCGACATCGCTCCACCATTGACCGGAGAGGCTGTAGCGATGCGTCTCGCCGCCATCCGTCGGATTCACGAACCCGAAGCGGTCGATCGCACCCGACTCCACCGCGCGTAACGGAATCTGGTCGGTCGATTGCCACTTGCCGTCGTAGCCCATCGCCTCGAGACTGAAGCCACGATCAGCATCGCCGCGCGTATATTTCGCGACGCCATTCACTTTGCGGAGGTGCTCCGCAAGCTCCCAAGGTCCGTCGGCGTAAGTTGAATCGATCGCGAGCAGCAGGTCACCACCGGCCACTTCAGGCGAAGCCGCTATGACACCACGGCCGTAGCTGTTCTCCCCGCCACTCAAGAGAAGCAGATTGTCCGGCAGCGAGCGCCGATAGAGCACATCCACCGAACCTGCCGCAGAGAAATTGCCTTCGTCCGCGTAGTACGTGCCTTTCTTGTATTCAATGCGATCCACGAGCTCGGGGATCATGAAATTGATGTCGCTGTAGCCCTGCCCGTGCGCATGCGTCGGCATGTTGACGGGCATGCCTTCGACGCGCGACGCGAAGTCTGTACCGTGATCGAGATTGAAGCCGCGCAGGAAAAACTGATTCGCCTTACCGTCACCGCTGTGCTGGGAGACGATGAGGCCGGGAACAACTTCCAGCACTTCACCTGTGCGCAGAATGGGTCGGTTCTCGAGCTGCTCCGCCAGTACGGTGCCTTCACTTGCGGAATGCGCCTTGCCCATCAGATTCGGGACGCGCTTGCCGGTAACCGTGACCTCTTCGATCGTGCGCCCCGGAATGCCGGCACTCCAGGCAGCATGGCCGATCAGCAGCCCAAGGCCAATCGACGACGCTCTTAATATTCGCGCGCTCGTCCGCACAGCTCCGCTCCCCCGTCTCTTGTAGCTACCTATTCCATACGCGGTTCATGACAATTTGGATTCGCGCGTATGAAGATTTTCATTTCCTTCTTACCACGGCGCGCGCGGTATCATCCAGCAGCCTGTAATCCGAGCGGAGGTGTTTCATGCGTCGGTTAACGATTTCACTCGAGGATGAACTGGCCGAGCAGTTCGACCGGCTGGTCAGCGAAAAAGGTTATCAGAGCCGTTCGGAGGCGTTTCGCGATCTGCTGCGCGGGCAGGTAGGCGCAGACCGCTTCCGGGAAGGTGACGCAAAGTATTGCGTGGGCGCGTTGAGCTATGTGTACAACCATCACGAACGGCAGCTCGCCAGCCGTCTCGCGAACATGCATCACCAGCATCACGACGTCACGGTATCGACGATGCATGCGCATCTGGATCACGATAACTGCATCGAAACGGTGCTGGTGCGCGGGCCTACGCGAACTGTCGTAGCCTTTGCTGAAGCGGTCATCGCGGAGACTGGCGTCCGCCATGGCAAGCTCAATCTCGTTCCGGTGAAGACAGAAACGGGCGACGCGAAGCATCGCCATATTCACTTGCGTCCCTCCATGTGAGCGCCAGCCCTGGTGGGAGCGATTCTTCTGACTGGCTACTTCGGCCCGCTTCTGCTGCGCAACCGGGCGCGTCGACTCATTAACTGCCGCAGCAGCAGCGCCCTCAGAACGTAACGTTCGCGGAGAATGCAATCGTGCGCGGATCTCCGATGTAGCTGCCGTTAGCCCAGTAGCTCTCGTCCGTCGCGTTATTCACATTCAGACGCAATGTCAGCGGAGTCGAACCCACAATAGACGTCGTGTAACGCGCGCCCAGATCGACCAGCGTGAACCCCGACAACTTCTCCGTGTTGAACGCATCCACATAGCGGCTGCCCGTGTAATTCACTCCGGCAATCAGGGCCAACGCCGGCAGGCTTGGCACCGCATATTCGATTTGCAGCTTGGCCAGCGTGTCCGACACGAGCTCGGGCCGCTTGCCCTCCAGCGCGGGAGTTTCGTTCTGCTCACGCACCTCAGGGTCGAGCAGCGTGAGCCCGCCGACCAGGGTCAGTTGTTCCGTTGCCTTGCCGATGACGGTGAATTCGCCTCCGCGATGAACCTGCCGTCCGTCCTGAACAAATATCGGACGCGTCACATCAGACAAATCGTAAAACTCCAGCCCCTTGTCGATCTCGAACAGCGCGAGCGTGAGCAGCGTGCCGCCAAGCGAGGCTTTCGCACCGATCTCCACCTGCTTACTGCGCAGCGGCGGCTTCACTTCGCCTGCATTGACGACAGGCGTGCCGTTGTACTCCGTCGACGCCATGCCGCCCTTTTCCAGGCTCTCCACGTAGCTCGCATAGGTCGTGAGAATATCGAACGGCTTGTACAGGACGGAAAGCGCCGGCGTGATCTTCGACTCCCGATAACCTCCAACCTTGTCCTCGATCGTGACGCGCGACAGACCTGCCAACACGGACCATTGTTGGTTGATCGAGATATCGTCTCCCAGCACAATGTTCTGTGTCGTGCTGTCGCGATAGAGATCCAGCGGACCCGGATCGATCTGCGTGCGTGGCGGCGCCGGAAAGTAAGTTGGCGAGGTCAGCGGCAGACCGGTGAAGACGATGCCATCGAAATAGTTGGAGTTCGTGGAGCCTTTCTGCGAAGCCTCCCGATGCTGCATACCGGTGGTGATCTTGTGAGCCAGAGCGCCCGTCGTGAGGCTGACATCGGCGAAGACGAAGCCCGCCGAATCCTCAACCTTTCTTTCGAGAATATAACTGCCTGGCGAGTCGCCATACACGAACTGGTCATAGCTGCCGTCGGCCTGAATAACATTCTCCACCGATGCAAGGCCGCGTTCAGTCGTGCTCGCATGCCAGCCGCCACGCAGTGACAGCACATCGTTCGCGGCCCATTGCAGCTGCGTACCGTAGGTCGTGGTGTCGTAATGAGCGACCGACCACTCCTGACCCCAGGACTCATCTGAATCGAGGCGTGATGCCGACGGGCGAGTGACGCCCGGAGCGAGTGCCCAGTACGCCTGACCGTTGGTTTCATACTCGCGCTTCGAAGCGAGGATCTCGACGAGCAGACTGTCTGTGGCATGCCAGTCGAGCACGCCACTATAAAAAGTTTTCTGGATGTTGCGATGATCGACCGCCGTGTCGCCATCCTGAGCGAGCGCGTTGACGCGGTAGCCGAAGCGCCCGCCGGTGTCGATCGGGCCACCAAAATCGCCCTGCACATAGTAGTTGCTGCCGCCGTTGTTGCCGACGGTCAGAGAACTGATGCGGCTCTCGGTGGGACGCTTCGACACATAGTTGACCGTACCTCCGACGTTGGCCGGCCCGTAAAGGAAGCCCGAAAGTCCGGTGAGAATCTCGATGCGCTCCGCGTCTTCCGTGGAGGTGCCATGGCCGAAGTTGTCGCCGGGAATTCCGTCGCGATAGGCTGTCGAAATGGAGAAGCCACGCATGAGGACGGTCGGCTGATCGTTCTCCTGCTGTCCCCTGACGAGCTGCGTGGTGGGGTTGATGCGGAAGATCTGATCCGGCGTCGTCGCCTGCTGATTCCTGATGAGATCGGCCGTGATGACGAAGATGGAATACGGCAGGTCCTGCAACTCGCGTCCTTGCCACGGGCCTGTGGCGGACACGCTGTTGCTGCGGTAACCGACATCCGCGCTGCCGTCATCGGCGAACTCGGCTTCGGCGGAGATCTTTCCTAACATTTGTGGAGCCGGTTCATTCCCCGAACCACTCGACATCACGCTCTTCTGCAGCGTGTACGTGTTGTCGGAGCGCGCGATGATCTCCAGCCCCGTACCGGCCAGAAGCCGCCCGACAGCGGCTTGCGCTGTGTATTCCCCGACAAGCGCGGCATTGGACTTGCCTTCAACCAGCGCCGGATCGAAAGAGAGTGCGATGTTGCTCTGGGCGGCGAATCTGGAGAGCGATCTGCCTAACGGGCCAGCGGGAATGTCGTAGGCGCGAATTGTCGTCGCTTCCAGAGGAGCAGCTTCGACAGCCATGGCCATACGGACCGGGTTTGCGGCAAGCAACGCGCTCAATAGCGTGAGCCGCAGGAGGGATGTGGAGCAGGAACGCGGGTTACGCATTGGCAGGCCGGGCCTTTCAGCTGAGAAAGCGGATCGCTTGCCTTACTTGCCCACCAGTCCGCGAAAAAGTATCAGCTAGTCTGCCTGGCGCGCGCTGAGCATGACCCAGTAGGGCGTGGTGGTCCGCACCTCAACGGGATAGGTCGCCGCGAGCATTGTGAGTGTGCGGTTGGTGTCGGCAATAGGAAACGCACCTGACACCAGGATCTGCGCAACAGCCGGCTCGCAGCGAACAATGCCCGTTCGGTATCGCGCCACTTCCCGGGCGAAATCGCCGAGGGGCATTGCGTCGGCGATGAACATGCCGGTCGTCCAGGCGACGGCCGCTTCGTCCGCAGGCACAGCTTCCGCGATCGCGTGCCGAGTAAACGAAGTTTGCGTCCCGGCGGCAATGACTTTGCGTACCGAAGCATTGGCCGCTTTCGGCTCGATCGCCACAGCGCCCTGGAGCACAGCGAGGTGCGTCCTGCCCTCCTCCAGGCGAACGTTGAATTGCGTACCGACAGGCAGAAGCAAGCCGTCGGGCGTGGCAACTCCGAAAGCTCTTGGTGTGCTCTGCGTATCCGGCGCGGTGTGTACCAGAATCTCGCCGGCACGCAGAGTGACCAGACGCTGTGCCGAGTCGAAGCGAACATCGATAGCGGACGCGGTGTTGAGCGTCACCCGCGTTCCATCACCCAGTTGAATTTCACGCCGCTCGCCGACGCCTGCCGTGTAGTCCGCCGTCCAGTTCTGACTTCTGTTGAGCCGCCATCCCGCCCAGCTCACAGCCGGGACGACTATTAGCAACGCAACCCCTTTGGCAATGGCATCGCGACGACTGACCTCCGGCGAACGATCGAGCACACGCATCGCAAGGCGCGGTGGAACACTGCTGAGTTTGCTCAGGATACGTTCCGCGCGCTCCCACGCAAGCGCATGCTCGGGGCTCGCGCAGCGCCAGCGTTCCCAGGCCTCGCGATCGCGATCCGTAACGTCGTCGCCGTGAAGCCGTGTCAGCCACTGCGCCGCTTCCTCGAGAATGCGGATGTCGATAGATGCGGTCACGGAAGAACTCTGCGGCCCTAACCCAGAGTCAGACATTTCAGGAATGCCTGCTTCATGTAGCGCTTTACCGTGATCTCGGAGATCTGCATTTCCTGCGCGATCTCGCGATACTTCAGGCCGTCGATCTGCGACAGCAGGAAGGCGTGTCTGACTTTTGGCGACAGTGCATCCAGCAGCGCGTCGATCTCGTGCAGCGCCTCGAGCACCAGCATGCGCAGCTCAAGGGGAGGCACGGTCGCCGGCGGCATTTCGGCGAGCGCCTCGAGATAGGTCTGCTCCAGAGCGCGGCGTTTGCGCCAGTTGCTCATGAGCCCCTTGGCGACAGTAGTCAGGAAGGCGCGGGGCTCGCGCATGTCCGCGGGGGCGCCGCCGGACGCGAGAATGCGAGTAAACGTGTCTTGTGTTAGATCCGCTGCGTTTTGCGAGCAACCAAGCTTCCTGCGCAGCCATGCATGCAGCCAGCCGTGATGGTCGCTGTACAGGGTGCGCATCTGTTCACGCACGACGGACTGGGCGGTGGACATGGGGTATTTGGAACCTTGAGACGGCCGAGCGAACCCGCAGGGAAACCTGCCCAGATAGGAATCATTCTCATCATAACAGCCGAACGGCCACCCGACAATTCCGCGCTTTTCGCAGCCATGCCCCCTTACTCGAAGTTGATCGGCCGACCCACCGTGAGCGCTTTCCTGAACTCGTCGCTCAGAACCTGGAACGGCGGGTCCACCTCGACCCCGAGCGACTCGATCACCTTCGTCCAGAACGAACGGGCCGCGGCTGTCGCCACGATGTCGAAGACTTCCGCATCGGAGAAACCCAGTTGTCGGAGTTCATCAACATCCCCGGCGCTGACGGACGAAGCGTCACGCGCCACCTTGCGCGCGAAGACCATCATCTGCGCTTCGGCGGGCGACAGTGACTTCGGGGCCTCGCCTCTGCCCATCGCCATGACGTCCTCCATGGAAAAGAGCTGGGTGAGTGCCGTGCCATGCGCGAGCGTGCACAACGTGCTGCGCAAAGCGTGTGCGGCAGCAAAAGTCACGAGCTCGAAACGTCGCTTGTCCATGTGACGCTTGATGCCGGATTGCAGCTGCGCCCACAGCTGCATGATTTCCGGCCGATGACAGAAGACCTTTGCATAGTTCGGCAGATAGCCGTAGTGCGCCTGCTGGCGCGCATACATCGCGCGAACCTCGTCACTGATGTCAGACGCGGGGATGATCTCGATGAATGCCATGTGAATGTCCTTTCTTATCTCAAGCCGTTATGCGTGGCTGCAGCCATCTCGGCAACAGACCATAGGGATCGACCGCGGCGTCCGTGTCATAGCGAATACCCTTCTCGAGCAAACGCCGCTGCAGGGAGCCGTCCCGCCATGCATCGAACAGCTCCGTGCATCCGCCGATATGCTCGGCACCGATGAAAATCTGAGGAATGGTCTTTGCGCCGGTTCGATGCGCGAGCACCGAGCGAATCCTGCCGCCGAGGTCGTCGGCCTGATACGCAACAGAGTCGAGGTCTACGCTGCGATACGCGATACCGAGCTGCGCGAACAACTTGCGCACCGACCAACAGAACTCACACCACTCGAGCGCAAACAACACGACGGGCTCATTGCGAATGAGCTCACTCACAAGACGATCCGCAGCGGCGTCGATCACAGGCGTCATCGTTTCCGCCGCTGACGGTGTCGTGGATGGCGCATCGAAGCGGCACGACGGTGTCGAGCGCGACAGCGCGAGCTCTTCCGCGGTCATCTCCTCGCCAATGCTCCCGAACAAAGGCGTCGTCATGTAACGCTCGCCGGTGTCGGGCAGCATGCAGACGATGTTGGTTCCGGGAGGCGAACGGCGTGCCACCTGAAGCGCCGCGGCCAACGTTGCACCACTCGACGTGCCGACGAAAATGCCTTCCTGCCGTGCAAGCTCCCGCGCGAGCCGCAAGGCATCGTCACCAGCCACCGGAATAATTTCATCGATGTGGCCGGCCGCCACGGCGTCTTCGGTCAGTTTGGAGATGAAGTCCGGCGCCCAACCCTGCATCAGATGCGGGCGAAAGCGGGGATGACTCTGCGACGGCCCGCCAGCAGCATTGCGCGGTTGAGGGATGCCGCTGCCGAGCACCGGCGCGTTGTCCGGCTCGGCCGCAATAATCTTCGTTGCCGGGCTTACCTTTCTCAGCACCCGGGCCACGCCCTTCAGGGTGCCCCCGGTACCAAAGCCCGACACCCAATAGTCGAGCGACTCACCGGCGAAGTCGGCGATGATTTCCTGCGCTGTCGTGTTGGAATGCACGTCGGCATTGGCTTCGTTCTCGAACTGCCGGCACAGATACCAGCCGTGCGTCTCCGCGAGCTCGACGGCTTTCGCCAACATGCCAGTGCCCTTCTCGGACGCGGGCGTCAACACCACCTTTGCACCGAGGAAACGCAACAACTTGCGACGCTCGATGCTGAAACTCTCCGCCATGGTGACGACGAGCGGATAGCCTTTCTGCGCGCAGACCATGGCGAGCCCGATGCCGGTGTTGCCGCTCGTCGCCTCGATGACGGTTTGTCCTGGCTTCAGCGCACCTGTCTGCTCGGCGCGCTCGATGACCGCGTGCGCCATGCGGTCCTTGACCGATCCTGTCGGATTGAACGCTTCGACCTTGACGTACAAATTGACGCTCGCCGGCGCAAGTTTGTTCAGCCTGACGAGCGGCGTGTTGCCAATTGTTTCCAGAATATTTGCGTAGCGGGCCATCGATATCTCCGGACAGCGATGCGTTCCAGTCAGTAAAGTCGAGGGTGAGCGCCGAACGTGGCAGCCCCCGTTGGAACGGGCGTGGTTTTTTGCGCCGCGAGCGTGGTTTTCCTACAATCCAGCCATCCCGTGGTTTCATAGACTCCGGCGATGACAACACTGGCGCTCAAGTTTCTCGGCGACCTCGAAGTCACTCGGGACGGCACGCCCACCTCCCTGCCGCCATCGAGAAAGACTCGTGCCCTGCTCGCCTTTCTCGCCCTCAACCGCCGCGCCTACCGCCGGGAATATTTATGCGAGTTGCTCTGGGAGGTCCCGGACGATCCGCGCGGCTCCCTGCGATGGAGCCTCTCCAAACTGCGGCAGCTCGTCGATGACGACACTCACCAACGGATCGTCGCCGACCGGACCCGTGTGGAATTCAACGCCACAGACGTTGCCATCGACCTCTGCGAGCTCAAGGCGCTCACCGATGTCGAGCTCGATCGCTGCCCGCTCGCTCAACTCGAGAGCGCTGCCCTCCGCTATGGCGGCAATCCCCTGGAAGGTCTCGAGCTCCCGACGTTTCACGACTTCGACGCGTGGCTCGTCACTGAACGCGAGTGCGCAACTCGTGCGCAGATGCGTCTTCTGACGGCGCTGGTACAGCGTCTGCGTGGTGAACCAGAGCGCTCGCTGCCCTACGCGCGATCGCTCGTGCGAATAGCGCCGTACGACGAAAACGCACGCGCGACACTGATCCGCCTGCTGGTTGCACTCGGTCACAACGAACAGGCGGAACAGCAATACAACATTGGCGCGCGGATGCTGAAGGAAGCCAACGCGCAACAGAGCGGTGAGTTGTATCGCGCCTGGCGCGTCACGCCTCGAGCGCACTTGCCGGCACGGGACGAACACCAGCCGGCGTCGATAACAACACGGGAATCGCTCCAACTGACAGAGACGGCGCCGCCTCAGACCGCACCCACTCGCCGGCTCATCGGCCGCGATATCGAAGTCGCACGCATCGCAAAGGCGATGGCCCGGTGCATCGCGCAGCCCACCTGCGCGCTCGTGCTCGTCAGCGGCGAACCCGGCATTGGCAAGAGTCACCTGCTCGAAGCAATCGCCGCGCTCGCCCGCGAGCACGGAGCATGGGTGTTGCAGGCCTGCGCGTACGAGTCAGAGTCAATTCGACCGTTTGCGCTATGGATCGATGCCCTTCGCAGACTCAGCGCTGATGCGGCGTCTCCCCTTTTGGGTCACGGCGATCACGCCAATCGCGAGCGTCTGTTCGGCGGGTTGAGCGATCTGATTGCGTCCCGCGCCCGCGAGCAGCCTGTGGTGTTGATGTTCGACGATTTGCAGTGGGGTGATGAGTCGAGCGCGGCAGCACTTCACTATGTGGCGCGAACAAACAGAGACCAGCCATTCCTCAGCGTACTCGCGGCTCGCGACGATGAGTTGCGCGACAACGCGCCAGTGTCGCGCGCGCTGCGCGAGCTGCGTCAAGCCGGTCTGCTGGAGGAGATCAAGGTTGGGCCTCTCGCGGAAGCAGCGCTGCGCGAGCTGATCGACACGAACTCACCCCAGGCCAACAGCGATCGCCTGAGCAAGGAATGTGGTGGCAACCCGCTGCTAGCTCTCGAACTCGCGCGCGCAGAAGCGGACGGCGACAGCGCCCAATCACTCGGCGACCTCGTGCAGGAACGGCTGGCGCGGTTCGATGCCGACGGCGGCGAATTATTGCGCTGGGCCGCTGTGCTCGCACCACGCATCGACTCAGCCACGCTCGCGCGCATCACCGGCCTCGACTGGAATCGCATCGGCGAGCTACTCGAAACCGCCGCGCGTCAGTCGATGTTGCTGCCGACCGAGTGCGGATTTCGTTTCTCGCACGATCTGATCGCGCGCAGCATCTACAACGCGATCTCGCCAGCTCGACGTCGCACGATGCACCGACGGCTCGCAGAGCTGCTCGAGCACGACACTGCGCTGGATCCCGAGCGCGCGGTGGACCTCGCGCATCATGCTTCACAAAGTGGCGACCCCGCGCTTGCCGCGCGCGCCATGATTTCCGCCGGTCAGCTGTGTCTGCGATTCTTCTCGAATGACGAGGCCCTGACGCTGGCGCGCAAAGGCCTGCAATGGATCGAGACACTTCCGCCGGCCCAGCGCGTGTGTCTCACGCTCGAGCTGCGTGAAATCATGTTGGCGGCCGCGCCTCTGGAAGATTGGGAAGCAGCAGCCCGTGAATACGCCGCGCTTGCGGGCCAGGCGCTCGATCAAGGCGCGCTCGCCCACGCCCGGCGCGGCTATTACATGGCGAGCTATGTGCACTGGATGCACGGTCACTGGGTGGGTGCGCGCGAAGAGATCCTGCAGGCCGAGCGAGTCGCACGTGCCGGCAGCGACGAAGAGCACATCGTCGGCATGGCCGAGGCCGCGCGGTGCCTCGCGATGCTGGAACGCGATCTGGTACATGCCGACGCGATGCTCATGGAAGCGCAAGCACTCGCGACGCGCAAGTGTGTGAGTTGTCAGGCCATTCCGGCGGCGTTGGGCATGTTGCGGTTTCATGAAAACAAGCTCGACGAAGCTGCGGAGCTTTTCAAGGACGCCCGCACCCTCGCCCGCGCGGCGGGCGATCGGCTCGACGAGTTTCAGGCAAACGAATATCTCGCGATGATCGCCATCGAGCAGGGCTGCTTGCTCGAAGCGCGCACTTATTGCGCAACGCTGATCGCGCTCGGTGAGAAGCTGCGCGAGGGCAGCGAACGCCCGTTCGCGCACGCGCTCAGCGGGTTCTGCCATTTTGCGATGACTGACGAACCCGGCCCGATGGACGCAGCGCTCGAAGAGCTGCGCGACGCCGACGCCAAACACCGGCTCGCTTACACATTGACGCGCGCCGCGCTGATCGAACTGGAACGGCGGAGGCCTCATGCAGCGCTCGCACGCGCCAGCGAAGCGCTCGCTTACGCCCTGGTACTTGATCGCGCAACTGAAGTGGCGCTCGCGCATGTCGTGTTGGCCCGTTCGAGTCGGGCGGTGAGCGATGAGATTGGCTACGCCCGACATACAGCCGCCCTGGCCCATCTCGAGGGCGCAGCCATCGCAGAGTGGGCGCGCGAGCGCGCGACCGCGCTATCCGCTGCGCCTGGATGAGGAAATATCAGTGAAGACCAGCGTGTTTGTCGAGCGCACTTTCGACCGGCGTCATTCCGTTGCCGACGTGCTCTCGCTCCAGAGAGAAAGCGGATGGCACTTCGACCTGTACAACATCGAATGGCGGGCGAGCCTGCTCGCCGCGAACGGCCGCACCATGGTGTGCTGGTTCGTGGCGCCTGACGAGGAGTCCGTGCGCGTCGCGCTCGAACAGATCGGAACGCACGTCGATAAATTATGGAGCGGCACGGTTTACGAGCCGCGGGAGTCTGTCGTGCCCAACGTGCTCGTGGCGCGCTCGTTTGACGAGGCGGTCATGATCGAGAAGATTCAGGCAATCGGAGACGCAGGCGCGCCGTGCATGCGCATGCATCACGTCAGGTATGCACAGACCTTCTTTTCTCTCGAACGCCGCCGCATGTTGTGCCTGTATGAGGCGCCGGATGCGGAATCGGTCAGACTGGCTCAGCGTGAAGCCTCGATGCCGGTAGACGCGGTGTGGGCATTCACTCGAATCAGCCGGCACATGATGAGTTCGGATTGGGAATCCGGCTGAGCGCCTGACGCCGATTCCACGTCGGCTTCTGAAAATTCCACGCCCGCTCTCACGCTGGGTCTAACGACCTGGGATCAACCTGCCGCGGTCACCGGTCATCGACCAGTTCTACAACACCGAACGGAGAGCACCCTGCATGAACGCGACTGAAATCAAAGTCGATAACGGCGTCGACGTTGAAGCGCTGCTCAGCGCGCGCGAAGCCCTGACCGCCGCGCCGGAGGCGGCGCGCTTCCAATGGCGCGCAACCTGCAGTTGGGTGAAAGGCACGCACAGCAGTTCCACGGTGCAGAGTTTCTACGGCCTCGGCGCGGAGCAGACGCATAAGACGGAATTCCGCTACGACGCGGACCATCCCGAAATTTTCGCGGCACAGGACAAGGGGGCAACGCCAGTGGAGTATGTGCTTGTGGGTCTCGCATCGTGCCTGACAGCGGGAATCGCGTCCGTGGCGCAGAATCGCGGCATCCAGCTCCGCTCTGTCACAGCCACCGTCGAAGCCGGCATGGATCTGCAAGGAATTCTGGGCATCGACAGCGACGTCCGTAACGGCTTCGACGGCATCAAGGTCGTATTCGACATCGATGCCGACGCATCGAAAGAAGACATCGCCGCACTCGTCGCCCAGTCGCAACGACGCTCGGCAGTGTTCGACGTCGTGACCAACCCCACCAACGTGGCGGTCGAGGTCAGATGACGCGCAGTACCCAAACGGGCCGTGCGCTCGTCGTCGACGTTGTCGTTATCGGCGCTGGCCACGCAGGGCTTGCGATGAGCCGAGCCTTGTCGCAGGGCTCGATCGACCACGTCGTCCTCGAGCGCAGCGACATCGCCAACTCGTGGCGCCACGAGCGCTGGGATTCATTGCGACTCCTGACGCCGAACTGGCAAAGCCGCCTGCCCGGACTCCCCTACGCGGGCAACGATCCGGATGGCTTCATGACTCTGCCACAGGTGATCGAGCTCATCGAAGGATACGCGGACCTGATCGGGGCGCCGGTGCGAACGGGCACGAACGTAACGTCAGCAAGCGCAACGGACAACGGCTATTGCGTTGTTACGAATCGCGGTGAGTGGCGGTGCCGCGCTCTCGTTATCGCGAGTGGCGCTAGCGCCATCCCCGTCGTGCCATCCCTCAGCGCAGATCTGCCGCAATCACTTCTGACACTCACTGCGAAGGATTACCGCAATCCCGCGCAACTCGAGGACCGCGGAGTGCTCGTTGTCGGCGCTTCAGCTTCGGGCCTGCAACTTGCCGATGAGATCCAGCGCTCGGGAAGACATGTTACGTTGGCTGTTGGCGAGCACATTCGGCTGCCCCGTCTGTATCGCGGACTCGATATTCAATGGTGGCTCGATGCGCTCGGCATTCTCGATGAGCGCCATGACGAGGTGGACGATATCGTCCGGGCCCGACGCGTGCCCTCGCCCCAGCTGATCGGAACGCCGGAGCGCTCGACACTTGATCTGAATATTCTGTCCGATCGGGGAGTCGATATCGTGGGCCGCTTCGTCGGCGTCAGCGATGGCAAGGCGCAATTCTCCGGCGCCTTGCGGAGTCATTGCGAGATGGCGGATCTGAAGCTCCACCGATTGCTCGACAGGATCGACAGGTGGAGCGACCTGAATGGCAAAGGTGGTGAAGTGGGCCATGCGGAGCGGCCTGCGCCTACGCGCGTGGAAGCCGCGCCGCGTGTGAGCCTCGATCTGAGAAATGGCCGCATCGGTACTCTCCTCTGGGCGACCGGCTTTCAGCCGGACTACTCCTGGCTGCACGTGCCAGCGCTCGACCGCAAGGGCCGTCTGCGCCACGACGGTGGCATCGTGGATGTGCCCGGTCTTTACGTCCTGGGGCTCAACTTCATGCGGCGGCGAAAGTCGAGTTTCATGCATGGCGCCGAAGATGACGTGCGCGACCTGAGCTCGCATCTCGTGAGCTATCTGCGCGGCACGGCCAATCAGGAAACGCTTCGCGCGACGGGCTGACGGTCATGCGCAAGACTCGTGCACCATACGTTTATGCCTCGACCAAACGCGGCGCGACCTGCCTGGGCGCGCACGGTCAACGCATGTGAAGAGCGATGGCCTCACGGATATTGTTGGGGAACTCAGCTCCGAGACGTCGCTCTCGTCCCTCGATCTCGCGGCATTCGAGCACTCCTGCGCCGGGTGTTTCAAAGCGCATCGTGTGGTGCTCGTTCGAGTGCTCCTGGCACGTAATCGCAAGCGCGCCATTCTGTTATTTCGCGCACCGGATGCAGAGTCGGTGCGGGTGGCGTGCAACCATGCGAAGAAGCCGATGGCGCGGGTATGGCCATGCGACCCCGTCAGCAGTGAACGTCAAACGGAGACCAACACGTCGTCACGCTGACACCGTCTGCCAACGTCACCGCCCCTTCATCTACCGTACATACTCGACTGTTACGTTCCCTCGCGGTCTCCATCTACCGCAACAGGGAAGCTCATCATGTCGAGCAAACAAAGTTTCGCGCTGGGGCTCTTGAGCCTGACATTCGGCTGCGCGCATGCTGTTAACTATAGCGACCTCGCCTTTCAGTACGCACCGGTTCATTACCAGGACACGGACTCGAGCGACTACCCGTCGGACTACATCACTGCGTTCGATTACGACTCAGACCGCATCTCGACGAACAACTGGGACAATCGCTCGAGCGGCCTGTGGCCCGCGACGGTGTATTACTCAGTCGTCGAGAGCTGCACACATTACTTCGTGACGTACGCGTTCTTTCATCCACGCGACTGGTCAGACACCCTCTTCGATCAGGAGCATGAGAACGATCTCGAAGGCACGCTGCTGCTCGTTCGCAAGGACGGTTCCACATACGGCTCGCTGGAAGGCATGATCACCGTCTTCCACACCAACTTCTTCTCTTACAAGCCGGCAGGCAGCCCGCTGACGAACGGCCAGGAGAGCATCGACGGCACCGTGTCTTTCGAAACTCACAATGGTGTCAATCGGCCGAAGACGGTGCAGGAAGCCAAAGGCCACGGCCTCAAGGCCTGGCCCTATACCTCAGATTTCAACGGCGGCTCGAATCAGGACGGCGTGATTTATTACCCGACACGGGGCGCGGCGGAATATCCCGCTTCAGGAAACGATCGCAACGTCCCCTATCGACTCGTTTCGATTACAGAAAACAATGGCATGTGGTCGGCAGCGCTCAATGACGCGAATCTCGCCAGCTCCCAGGCCCAGACTTTTCATAGCTGGGGAACGTTCAAAGGCGACACGAGCGGCGATTGCGGCTCCGGCCTGAAGTCGTGCAGCACCCACTCAGCCAATACGCCCTGGGGCTGGGATGACGGCGACGATGGCGCGAGCTATCGCGGCGAGTTCGCGCTGGATCCCGCGCATCTGTTCGATTTCTATTTCGACGGACTGGGAAACTTCAGCCAGCAATACGTGCGCAACGAGTTTCTCGAAAGTCTGCGTTCCGCCGGTTACGCCGCAGGCCACGCGCCGAGCGGCTTTCCATCAGAGCTGAATCTGACGTCGCTGTACGGGAAGCTCGTGAATTCCTGCAGATAACGACCCACGTTCCTGTTGGAACTCGCCTGTCACGCGGTACTCGAGTGGGCGGCAAGCGCCGGCCGCGTGACAGGCGAAGTGCCAGCGGTTAGTGGCAGGCTGCAAGTTCTTGCAGCAGCGTTCTAGCGGCAACGAGGTCAGCCGTCTCGAAACCTTCAGTAAAGCGGCTGTAAACACTGCTCAACAGTTCCCGCGCCGGCCCGATGCGCTGCTGATCGCGCCACAGACGCGCAAGGCTCAGCGCGGCTCGCAACTCCCACGACAGCGCTTCCTGCCTGCGGGCGATATCCAGCGCCGTCTGGAATTGCGCCTCGACCTGCGCGACGGTGTATAAGCCGCCCTTCTTCAACATCCGCTCGCCTTTCACGCGCAGGATTTCAGGAGCCCACCAACATCCCCGGCCATGCTCCGCGCGCACGATGGAACAGCTGCTCACCAGTTCCTCGCTCAAGACACCCAACAAATCAAGGTATTGCGGACGCGCCAAGGGATCGTCTGACAAAGTCAGTTCCGCGTCGACTGCGATTTCGCCACTGCGCACCGCCAGCACCGTATCGATACAGTGCAGCCACAGGTGGTAATACTCCAACGAATGCGTGACTGAATATTCGCGCAGCATCAGCTGAAAGCGCCGTGCTTCCGCCAGATCGCCACACCACAGCGCTACCGCGACGGCATCGATCAGCGTCGTACAGAGCAAGTGAGGGTTATGGCCGCCGAGGGCTCCCGCAACGCCGTCGTGCGTACTGCGGATCGCCTGCTCCGCAAAGCCTTGAATCCATAGAATCCGCGAGAGCATTGCTCGCGCATGCCACAGTTGCAACGCCTCGCCTGCAACGGCGGTAGCGTTCGCGCCAGACCCGCGCAACACGCGCTCAGCGTGAAAGCGCGCCAGCGACTGCCGGCCTGCATAGTGGTGGGCCACAGTGAGGATCTGATCGCTCGTCATCGCAACGTCATCGCCTGACGAAATCGCACCGGCGTTGAACGACTCGGAGATATTGTTGGCCACCCGATAGTCTCTCAGGATCAGGCGCTCGATCCAGATACCCCATAGCGCGGTCCGCTGCCTGCCGCCATCCCCGCCCAGTTCCTGCGCGACCGTCAGATCCTGCACCGGGCCTTTGAGATGCGGCAGAATTTCGGCGAGCACAGCATCGAGCTCGCTCAGCAGTTCGGCTTCAGATTTCGGCCTGATGTGCAGCACATGGGGCGCCCATTCGCGGTTGCCACCCTGCTCCGCGGCCAACGTGCATTCGAACCAGAACGAGGCCAATGTCAGCCTCGTGCCTACGGGTACGTCACTCTCCGGGGAAAAGCACCAGCGAATCGCGGCCCGGAGGTCGTCGATGCGGCGACCAAACACGGCTAACCAGTCAGCACCCCGCTGGGCTCTGATCTCCGCGGCACCCGACGTACGCCACATCTCCGCGTGCCGTCGCTGGGTCTTTGTCAGCTCATCGCTGTCGCGCAGTTTCTCGAGCGCGTAAGCACGGGGCATATCGAGCAGACGATAGAGAACTTTCTCTCCCGTCACGTCGACGACGAGAAGCGATTTGGCCGCAAGATTGGTCAGACCCTCGAACACGCTTCCGACAGGCACCGCTTCGTCCACGGCCACCGCGTCTGCGGATAACAGATCGAAACTCCCGGCAAACACGGCCAGGCGTCGAAACAGCGCCTGCTCCAGAGGCGACAACAGCTCATGACTCCAGTCCAGAGTCGCACGCAGAGTCTGATGCCGGGGCACGGAGGTGCGGCGACCACTGATGCACAGATGCAGGCCCTGATCCAGGCTCGCGGCGAGTCCCTTGATACCGAACAGATCCACACGCGCTGCCGCCAGCTCGATCGCGAGAGGATTGCCGTCGAAGCGACGGCAGATCTCGACGACGAGGGGCACATCCGCATCGGTGAGCTCGAAGGCGTCCGAGCTGACCTCCGCGCGCTCCACAAAGAGCTGCACGGCGGGAAAGGCCAGAGCCTCGACCGCCGTCATCGCACCCCGCCCCTCTGGCATCGCCAGAGCCGCAAGACGATGTACGGACTCGCCCTCGGCGCGCAGCGGCTCGCGACTCGTCGCCAGAATATGCACCCGCGGCGCGCCCTTCAGCACCTTCTCGGCGAGACTCGCGGCAACGTCGATGACGTGCTCGCAGTTGTCCAGCACCAGGAGAATCGACTTGTCTCTAAGGAATGTCAGGATGCCGGACAACGGATCGTCGGTTGTCAGAGCCGCAAGCCCCAGCGCCGCGGCCAGCGCACGCGGCGCCATGTGAGGATCCTCGAGCAGGGCGAGGTCGACGAAACAGACGCCCTGCGAATACTCGCAGGTCAGCCTCTCCGCCACACTCAGGGCGAGCGTGGTCTTGCCGATGCCTCCCGGACCCGTGATGGTCACGAGACGACGACGCGGCATTCGTTGAACGAGCGTGTTCAGCACGCTCGCGCGCCCTACCATTCGCGTCAGCAGCGCCGGGAGATTGTTAGCACGATAGGCAACCGCAACTGATTTTCCGCCTGTCGGCGCTAGTACACGAACGGGTGGATCAGTTGATGGCGAAGCCGCTCGCGCGCGAATGACCGGAGCGGTGAAGCGATAGCCGCGGCCGGAAACATTCTGCACATACCGAATGCCGGATTCGCCATCGCCCAGAATCTTGCGGAGCGCGGCGATGTGAACCCGCAAGGTGACGACCTCGACCGCGCCATTGGGCCAGACACGGTCGAGCAATTCGTTGGAGCCCACGAGTTGGCCCGCCCTTTCGACCAGCGCCAGCAGGATCTCGAACGCACGGTTGCCCAGGCGCAGCGGCTTGCCCGCCTCCCACAGGACGCGCTTGACCGGATCGAGCCGAAACGGCCCAAAGATCAGCACGTCTTCATTGCCAGTCATGACCATCTGCTCGCGCGTCGTATGCATCCCGGTCCTGCGCTCGGCGGCGGAGCCCACAACAATTCTGAGCATATCTTAGCAGCGCTGTCTGGCGTCGCCGCGCTCGTGCGTGCGCAAGCCGAAAATGGCGGTATTTACCTCACGCCGGAATCTCACGTCGCTCCAGCTGGGTTGCAAACTCACGGATCGCGGCGACAACACCTGCGAGAATTTCCTTTGTCGTGCGCACGTTCAGAATGGGAACACGCACGAACCGTCTCCCCCAAATGGCTGTTGTTAGCAAGTTCACCGGCATGACGGCATTAACATACTGGACGAGCTGTTCGGTGAGGAGGTCGTCGTGACAGCGGAACGCGACAATCGACAGGTCCGGCTCGCCCAGGACATGCAACTGCGGGATGTCGCGCAGCTCGCGATGGAGCGCCCGCGCAAGATCGAGCTTGTCGTCGAGCGCCTCACGGAACGCCGCGACACCGTGAAGATGCAGCGGCAGCCAGAGCCGCAGTCCGCGATTCGGCCGCGTCAACTCCGGGCTGAGGTCGCTGAAATCCGGCAACCGCACGCCGCCGCTCTCGAATCCGCCCATGTCGGGAAGGTACGCACCGTGACCGAAGAAGTGGGCTCGATGCAGCAGCTCCGCGTCCCTGACGAGCAGACACCCGGTACCGAAGGGCACAAACAAACCTTTGTGAGGATCGAGCGTAATGCTGTCAGCATGCTCGATTCCGGCCAGGCGCTGGCGTCCTCTCTCGGTCAGTTGGAAGAAGCCGCCATACGCCGCGTCCACGTGGTACCAGAGGCCTTCATCGCGCGCGACCTGCGCGAGCTGTGTGAGGGGATCGATAGTGCCGGTGTTGGTCGTGCCTGCGTTGGCGGAAATGCAGAAGGGAATACGCCCTGCACTCCGATCACGCGCGATAGCGAAGCGAAGCGCGCCCACCTTCATGCGCAACTGACTGTCGACCGGCACGATATGAACCGCGTCCTGAGGGAAACCCGCGATGCGCGCCGCCTTCAGCAGGGAATGGTGCGTCTCTTCCGTCGCGTAGATGCGGCCGCGGCGGAAGTCCTCCGGCAGCTTTGTGCTTCTGGCAGCAAGAATTGCGGACAAATGCGCCATCGAGCCACCAGAAGTCAGAATTCCCCCGGCGGCAGGGGGCATACCCATCAAGTCCGCCATCCAGCGCAGGACACTGACCTCCAGTGCGATCATGCCCGGGGCCGCGATGGCCACACCCATGTAGCGATTCAGAATGCCGGCGATGAGATCCGCCGCGGCGGAGGACACGAGTCCCGTGCCGGGGATGCCGCATAACGCGACTCCACCGGCCGTCTCGATGCCGATGCTTGCGGCTCGCGAGATGGTTTGCAGCAGGTCCGGCAAAGAGCGTCCGCTCTCCGCCGGCAGCGTGCGAGCAAGCAGTCCTGCCGACGGCTCGCGTTGGCTCGCGTCCGGGTGCATCAAAGAGCTCGTTGGGAGCTGGTCAAGAAATCCGCCGAGGAAACGCACGACGTCCTGCATCAAGGCACTGAAGTCAGCGCCGTGCAGATCGAGAGGACTGCGTGCTGGAGAGGAAACTGACATCTCGACTTACTCCTGACGGAAGCGCTGTGACGTGGTCACGTGGTAGGCGACGAGCAGGATCGCGAACCATGACAGCAGGATGTAGAAGGGAACGGCGCCGGTGCCCTGGATGAGCAGCTGAACCGCCGCGAAGCCGATCGTCGCGATGACGAGCCAGTTCGAATAAGGAGCGCCTGGCACGCGAAAACTCACTGCCTTCGCGTCTCCCCTGCTCACCGCCCGGCGGTAGGCGAGATGCGTGAGCATGATGGTCGCCCACACGAACAGGACGAGCCAGCCGACCATGCTCATCACATCGCCCAACACTCTCTCGGGAATGAAGTAATTCAACGCGACGCCGATCAGCATCGCCGCCGCGCAGACGGAAACGGAAAACTGTGGCGTGCCCTCCTGGCTCAGACCTCGCAACCGTGCCGGGGCCTGACTGGCGCTCGCCAGGGAGCGCAACATGCGGCTTGCTGCGAACAGAACGCTGTTGCCGGCCGACAAAATCGCAGTGACGGCGACCAGCGTCACCACATTCTCCGCAGCCGGCAGGCCAGCGCGCTGAAGCACCAGGATGAACGGGCTCGTCCTGGGATCGATGGAGTTCCACGGGAACAGCATCATCACGATCGCGAGCGAACCGACATAGAGAATGAGGATTCGGAAGAACAGGCCCCGAATGGCGCGCGGGAGAGTCTGCTCGGGTTTTTCGGTCTCGGCCGCCGCCAGTGCGAGCACTTCGATTCCGCCGAAAGCAAAGAGAACGATGGGCAGCGCGGCTACGGCGCCAAAGAATCCGGCGGGGAAGAAGCCGCCGTGCATCCAGAGATTTGCGACTCCGGCGTGCTTTCCGACTTCACCGATGCCCAGGAAGAGGATCGCAATTCCGCAGGCGAGCACGCCCCCCAGCGTGACGACCTTGATCATGGCGAACCAGTATTCTGTTTCGCCGAATGAACGCGCGGGTCGCAAATTGATGGCATAAAACAGGGCGGCGGCACACAGCGCGGGCTGCCATTGCGGGAGCTCTGGAAACCAGTGCCGCACGAGAATTCCGACAGCGGTGATCTCCGTCATGCCTACGAGCACCACGCAGAGCCAGTAGGACCAGCCGGTGATGAAGCCCATGCGCGGGCCCAGAAACGTCGTTGCGTAGGTGCTGAAGGAGCCGCCGGATGGGTCGGCGAGTGCCATTTCCCCGAGAGCGCGCATGAGCAGATACATGACCGCGCCGGCGAGCAGATAAAGAACGAGGAGGCCTGGACCTGTGGAATGGATGGCGGATCCGGAGCCGAGGAGAAATCCGGCGCCGATAGCGCCGCCCATGGCCATGAGCTGGAGATGACGGCTGCGGAGGCCTCGCGAGGGCTGGTCGTGCGAGGCGACGACGTCGATGTGTGTATTCATGCGGCCGCAGCTTACGGGCGCTGCACGGGAACAGCTGTTAGAAGCTGTTCACAACTTGTTTAGGGCCTGAATTCCGCTCGCACCGGGCAAACATCAGGGTTCACCCGCGATGGCGCTGGCGGCTGCCCCATACCGCCGCTGTTATTCAGGCGCAACGGCGTTATAAAAAGTAAATATGAATCCCACATCATGGCGAGCCAGCTCTGCCGACATCACAGACGATATATCGTAGGAAACATCTCTTTGCCGCCCTCGCCACAGGCGCCATACGCGCAAGGGCATATTTTTTCGATCGGGCTGAGATATCCGCTGCGCAGCCCGCAGTCTAAAACGACCGCAAGCATGGAACGCTTGGCATCACCAGGGATTGGTCACATGCGCTGCAAACCTGAACAGCTTCTGTACCCATTCCCCAGTGCCGGCAACGCTCGATGCTCGCGCACGTCCATCACAATCAAGTCCAGGGGAATCATGAAAACAGCAGCATTGCTCTTCAGCGGCCTCATAGTGTCCGCACTCTTTTCCGCGCCTACCGTGGCGGAGCCGGTTCGTGTCAGGGTAACGGCTCGCGTCAGCGAAGTCAGCGACCCCAACAACGTGTTCGCCGGCCGAATCGCAATCGGCCAACGGGTCACAGGCACATACGTCTACAACACGAATACCCCAAACCAGTCGCAGGATCCCAGCTACGCGGAATATCACCCGTACGCCAACGAAGCTCGCGTGCGTTTCGCCGTCGCATCCTTCATATTCGAAAGCGTACAACCGACCCAGCAAATCGCGATTACCGTCGCCCCACAAAACGGCGGCGACGGACAGTTCCTCATGACCAGCCTGGAGAACAAACCGCTCGCGAGCGGCGAAACCGTCAATGAGATCGCGGTGGACTTCCAGGGCTCCGGCAACCTCACCGCGTCCAAGGCACTGGTGAATGCCGCGCCCACTCTGCCCAACTATTGGACACGGGACGTCACGCTTCAGGGCAACTCATACTTCGTACGCGCCCAGATCGAAGTCGCGGAGCTCATCGTTGCGGAGACATTCGAAATCTCTCCGGCCGCGGGCAGCTTCATCCCGAATCAGCACTTCGATGCTGCCCTGACCTTGCCGCGTAATAGCGTCGTCGCAAGCGCGCATGCCACGGCAAACGGCGTGGCGCTGCCGTTGAGCTATCCGGGAACGTGCCATCTGGAACAGCACAACAACACTAGCAAGCCCTCGGTGTTATGTCCCGGCGCCGATGCAGCGCTGCCGTTCGCTGGCGGCGCTCCGATCGAATGGACCATCGAACTGACGAATGGCACCGTGCTTACGCAAACGGTGAACTGGGAACTCGCCGAGTAAACCCGCAAGGTGTGCGCCCGCTCACGCGGGCGCGCACTGTCTCTGATATCCGCAGCAAGAACTCGCCAAAGAGGTTCCTGAGAAGATACATTCAGCACTCCCCCGCCGCGCAAGAGTGGTTGAAACGCATGCGATTCTCTTCTGTCATATTGACGCTGCTCTGTTCCCTCGCGGTCACCTCAATATCCTATGCGTGCGAATCTCCCGCCTCCGTCTGCCTGACAAAAAAAGCGGGCAGCTTTCCCCTGATCAAGGCGGGACAGCCCGCCTCCCTCTTCATCGATGCGGCAGCCGATTCCGCGGTCCAACGCGTGGCAGCCAGCTTCGCCGCGGATCTGGAGCGCGTCGGCGGCAAGGCCACCCCCCGTATCGCAGACATTCGCGACGCGCGCGATAATCTGATCATCATCGGCGTGCTGGGGCAGAGCCCATTTATCGACGAGCTGGCTCGCACCGGCAAACTCGACACGAAAGACATGACCGGCGAGTGGGAAGCCTTCCGCCGCATCGTCGTCAACCGCCCTCTTCCGAACATTCCGCAAGCCCTGATCATCGTCGGCTCGGACCGCCGCGGGGCCGTCTTCGGCGCCTACGATATTTCCGCGCGGATCGGCGTATCGCCCTGGCACTGGTTCGCCGACGTCCCCGTGCGCAAACAGCAGAACATCTTCATCACTGCCGGAGCGTTCCGTGACGCGCCGAAAGTGAAGTACCGCGGAATCTTCATCAACGATGAAGCCCCGGCGTTGACCAGCTGGGCTAAAAAGCAGTTTGGCGGGCTGAACGCCAGGATGTACGAACACGTGTTTGAGCTCCTGCTGCGGCTCAAGGGAAATTATCTCTGGCCGGCGATGTGGGCTCCGGCGGCCTTTGGCGATGACGATCCGCAAAGCATGGTGCTCGCGGATGCCATGGGCGTTGTGATGGGCACCTCACATCACGAACCCCTGACCCGCGCCCATGACGAATGGCATCGAAACAAGGATCGAGGTGTCACCGGCGGTAAATGGGACTACGCGACGAACGCCCCCAACCTCCGAACCTTCTGGCGCGGCGGCATCGAGCGGATGATGTCGAAGGGTAATGGCCAGCCGTATGAGAACCTGGTCACCCTCGGCATGCGGGGCGATGGCGATGAGGCCATGGCGGAAGGCACCGCCACGCAATTGTTAGAAACAATTGTCGCGGACCAGCGGCGCATCATCGAAGACGTCACGGGCAAACCGGCCAGCCAGACTCCGCAAGTCTGGGCGCTCTACAAGGAAGTGCAGGACTATTACGATCACGGCATGAAGGTGCCTGACGACGTGACGCTCCTGTTTGCGGATGACAACTGGGGCCAGATCCGCCGCTTGCCCACCACCCAGCTCGATCGCAAAGGCGGGTACGGCGTTTACTATCATTTCGACTACGTCGGCGCGCCGCGCAACTACAAATGGCTCAACACCGTGCAGATCGAGAAAGTGTGGCAGCAGATGGATCTGGCCTACGCGCGCGGTGCCAAAGATATCTGGATCGTCAACGTCGGCGACATCAAGCCCCTGGAATTCCCGATCAGCTTCTTCATGGATCAGGCCTGGAACCCGGAGGCCACCACGCTTGCCGCGCTGAACCGCTATCCTGAGGTGTGGGCGGAGTCAGTGTTTGGCACGGCGCAGGCCCGCGCCATTGGCGATCTGCTGACGCGATACAGCAGCTATGCCGCCCGGCGAAAGCCCGAGCTGATCGACGCCACCAGCTTCCGTCTTGGCGAAGCTGTCGGTGACAAGCTGGATGGGGGTGAGTTTGGCTCGCTGGTGAACGAGTGGCAGGCGCTCGAGCAGGACATGCTCGAGGTGAAAAGCACACTGCCGAAAAATCAGCACGCTGCCTATCTGCAGATCGTCGAGCACCCGATCGCGGCGCTCTCCAACCTGTATCAACTCCATTACACCATCGCGTGGAATCGCCGGCTCGCGGAAGCGAAGGACGCCCGGGCCAACGAATTTGCGGACCGCGCTGCCGAGAGCTTTCGTCGCGACCAACAACTCACCGATGCCTATCATCAGGCGAATGGCGGGAAGTGGGATGGCATGATGTCGCAGATACACATCGGCTACACCAGCTGGCAACAGCCTGCGACGCAAATGATGCCTGCGGTGAAACGCGTGCAGACTCAGGGAAGTGCGAAACCGATCGTGTTTGCCGCCGATGGCGCCACTCACAGTGATCTCGCTGACGTCATCGCGATTGAAGCCCCGCACTTCAGCAGGACCAGCAAGGGCAGTAGCCTCGCATGGCAGGTGATTCCGAACCTCGGACGGACTCTCGGATCCATCACGGCTCTGCCTCAAGGCCGCGGACCGACAACACAGCAGGACGCTGTCCGGGTCGAATATGACGTCACCGTCCGACGAGGCGGCGATCTGACGGTACAGCTTTATTTGTCACCCACGCTGGACACGACGGGTCGCGGCTCGCTACGAATCGGCGTCTCGGTGGACGACGGTCCCATGCAGACCTTGATCGATAAGTTGCTGCCCGCGCCCACCTCAACAACATTGCAAGAGCAACGTGACTGGAATCAGGCGGTCGAAGACAACGCGCGCCTGCTCAGCACCGCTTTTCCTGACATCGGCGCAGGGAAGCACGTCATCAAGATCTGGCGTCTGGACGATAACGTCGTGCTGCAAAAAGTGGTTGCCAGCACGGCGCCGATTCCGTTGACCTATCTTGGTCCCCGCGCGCCGGCCGGCTCTAATTAGAGCTCGCTGTCCTCGCGCCTTCATAAGTGTAAGGTCCAATCACCGTGCCGACGAACCCGCCGGCTGCCTGCGTACTCAGGAAAGTCACGTCGAAGTCGGCTTGCAGGATCTTATTCCTGCCGCCGACCTCGTAAGCGAAGGTCATGACACCACCCTGAGCACGCATCGACAGCGTCGTGGCGCCAGGACTCACGTCCGCCGAAGCAACCCACCGCTCCGCCTTGGAGTTCTCGCGCGCAATCAGCGCAATGACCGGCTTGCCGCCCACGCTCGTGATACCGAAGAAAACCCACGAGTCATCGTTTTGTACGGCCGCGAGTCCCGCGCGATCGCCGTCAGCCTTGGGAATGTAAGAAAGGGTCGTCGAAATGTTAGCGATGTGGTGCTGCTGCCTGCGACCCATAAAAGCAGGAACCCCCTTCACGTCGCCCAACGGAGCGGACGAATAGAGCTCTAGCGCGCCGCCTTGCAGGCTGTGGACCGGCTTCTGTGGCGTGCGAATTCCGATCCAGGCGAGGGAGAGCCTGTCCGCGTCGAACTCGTCCACGTACTGGAAATCCCCATTCACCGCTCGAGCCGGCGCCGGCTGCGGTGGAAGATTCGGCTTGCGCGCGACAAAGGGGATGGGCTTGCCGGGCTCGAGGATGAGGGGCCATCCTTCAGCCCAGCTCACCGGGAGCAGAAATGTCTCCCGGCCGATATTGTAAAGATCGGGACCATACGGTCGCGTGGCGAGGAAAGTTGCCCACCACGCTCCGTTCTGCGTCTGGACAAACTTCGCATGACCTGCCGATGTGACCGGATGCGGCCGCGCCGGATCCAGCTCGCGCTGACTCAGGATCGGATTGCCTTCATAAGGTATGAAGGGTCCGCGCACACTCCTGGAGCGGAACACGACCTGAGAATGTTTGTCTCCTGTGCCCCCTTCAGCCGCGATGAGATAGTAAAAATCACCGTTCTTGAACAGGTGCGGCCCCTCGATCCAGCTGGGCTCCCTTGAAATGTCGACACCACCGTTGACGATCTGCGTACGCTCACCGATGAGCCGTAGATTTTCAGAATCGAACTGCTGCACCCAGATCGCTCGATGCCCGCTGTAGCGAGGCGTCTCGGCGGGCGGTCCGTTGTTCACGACGTAAGCCGTATCGCCCTCCCAGAAGATCGAGGGATCGATGCCATCGAAAGCGAACCACGTCGGCTCCGACCAGGGGCCGCGAGGGTCCTTCGCCGTGATGATGAAGTTGCCGCCGCAATCCACACACGTATTGATGATGTAAAACACGCCGCGGTGATAAGAGATGTCCGGGGCGAACACGCCTCTCGAGACCCTGAGACCCGTGAAATTCAGCTGACTCGGCCGATCGATGGCGTTGCCGATCTGCGTCCAGCTGACGAGATCCCGCGAATGAAAGAGCGGTATGCCCGGAAAGTGCGTGAAGGATGAATTGACGAGGTAATAGTCCGCCCCCACGCGTGTGATGGAGGGATCGGGGTAGTATCCGGAGAGAATGGGATTGAGATATTCCCCCGCGGCTGCGCGCACCGCCTCCTGCGACCTCCCTTCATAAGTGAAGCGCTCGAAGCGAGCGGCGACAGCCTGCGCGCACATTACCAATGTCAGAACCGCCGCAGCCATGCTGCCCCGATAATCGACCGTCATGCAGACCTCTGCGGAGCAGCGGCGAACGCCTCCGCAATCGCTGTTCGTAACGGCTTGGGGCGGTAATTCTCATCATAAGGATTTGGGCGCTGCGGTGTTTTGTCCGACCGCCTGGCGAAGCTCTGCAGCCAGCTGTACTGATCGGTCATTCCCCAGCAGAGCACCTGATCCAGCTGTTTGTAAGAGAGCATGACGTCAAGATAATGTCTGGCAGCGGCGGCCACCTGGGCATCGCGTACGCTTGCAGTGCCTGGAAGATCTTTATCGTTCACGTCGAACTCGGTGATGAGCAGTCGGTAGCCCATCGCAACGACTTCGTCGATGAAAGCTCGCCATTCTTTCATCTGCGGCGAATGGATATGGCCGTCATTGCCAATGTGGCTTTGAATGCCCAATGCGTCGACGGGCACCTTGCTCGTCTTGAAACGCTCGAGTAACGCGAGCACGCCCGCACGGTGCTTCTCGTTGCCCGCCTCCCATGACATGTAGTCGTTGTATACGAGCTGGGCTTTGGGCGCATATTCGCGCGCCGACTCGAAGGCGATTCGCAAGGCATCGAAGCCCAGCACCTGCGTGATCGGCGTGTCGCGAACTTCACCCGTGCCGGGGTCGACGGTTTCGTTCACCACATCCCACGAATAAATCTGGTCGCCGTAGTGGCTGCAGACTCGCTGGATGTAGTCGCGCAGATATTGCTCGCCGGATGCGGGGGTCAGCTTGGCGAAGGAGTCACGCAACCACGCCGGCATATATTCCCCGCGATTCCAGAGAAGCGTGTGCCCGCGCAACTTCAGGCCGTTGTTTTTTGCGAAGCCCGCGATCTGGTCAGCGGGCTCGAAATTGTATTGGGCCGGCGTGCTCGCAATCACATAGCTCTTGAGCTCATTCTCCGGCACGAGCACCGCGCATTCCTGTTTGAGAATGGCGAGGTATCGGGGATCGCGGAACGAGCTGGCCAGTGTGCCGGCTTTGCCAGCGCCGACGGAGGAGCCGAAGACGATGCCCTTTTCCTTGGCCAGCGCCTTCAGAGACCGCTCATTCGCCCACGCCAGTGAGGAGAAGGAAGGCCCGACAGACGCGGCAATCGCGCCACCTAGCGTGCCGCCAAAGAATCTGCGACGTGAAACATTGCGGTACTCGCGCATGATCGGCCTATTCCTCCGGGCAAAGCAGTACCTTACTGCCAACCAGCAATTTTACCCAGAGGCCGGCCTTAGTGACTATCCGGCACCATGATGGTAGTCCCCGGACCAAATGTTGTGGAAATAGTCAGGCATTCGTCAGTCAGACATTTTTCGAAATGGACTTCGTTTGCCGGTGCATACCAGACGCTGCCCACCGCGAGCTGCTTTCGTTCCGTGCCAGGCAGGCTTGCCGTCCAATGGGTCATTACGCCCTTCAGGACTACCACCTGATAACTGAAAGTGTGCTTATGCTTTAGATCAGCGCCCCTGGTCCATTTAAGCAGATAGCTCTTGCGATCTGTTTCGGGGTCGGACCACACCGCAGCACCGGAAATCCGCAGGCCATCAGTCGAGAATTCGCTCATGGGCTCGCCAAACTTCGCTTCATCGAAAGAGAACGTAATGGGCGGAAGCGGCGTCGTATCGGTGGAAGGTGCCCCAATCGTATCGGCGGAAATGGCCAGCACCGCATACGCTACAACGATCGATATCGACGAAATTCGCCGCGCGCTTAATGTTCTGCTAAATCTCATAGTCGCCTCCCATGTGAAAGAAATCGAGCTCTAACCTTATAATGATATCGGCCATTCAGATCTCCATCCGCAGCAGGCATGTTAGGGCTGCAATGTATCCCCGACTATTTTCCAAGGCTTTGCAAAAGCAGAATTGTGCGTGTCGCTCAGGAGCGGCTCACGCTTGCGGAACTTGCGGCTTCGATGCACGGCAGACTGCCGTGAGCTGTAGGAATCGCAGCCCGCCATAAGTTATATATTGATCTCGTTGTTCATGACGGCTGCCCAGCCTTTCTCCGCTACTCGGCTTTATCGCATCATCAGCGCCTCACACGCCCCACAGGTCTCATTTAATGTCCGCTATCAATCCAGTCGACACCATCGAAGTAGAAACCGGCCGCAATCCCACCGGCACCGTGATCTGGTTACACGGCCTGGGCGCGGACGGCCACGATTTCGAGCCCATCGTGCCGCAGCTCGTGGCGCCGGGCGAGCGAGCGCTGCGCTTCGTGTTTCCCAACGCGCCCGTGCGCGCAGTGACCATCAACAATGGCTACCGCATGCCCGCCTGGTACGACATCCTGAGCTTCGATCGCGGCGCCCGTCAGGATGAGCCAGGCATCAAAACTTCCGACGCCACCTTGCGCTCATTGATTCAACGCGAGAACGAACGCGGGATCGCAACGAACCGCATCGTCATCGGCGGCTTTTCTCAAGGCGGCGCCATGGCGTTGTACACAGGCACACGACTGCCGGAGAAGCTCGCCGGCATCATGGGCCTCTCGTGTTATATGTTGGTATCAGACAAGTTCGACACCGAGCGCTCGCAGGCCAATCAGACCACTCCTGTTTTCATGGCACACGGAACGTTCGACAACGTCGTCGGCGCGGAACTCGGGCTGCAAACCCAGCAACTACTCACGAAACAGGGCTACACCGTGGAATGGCATACGTACCCGATGGCGCACTCCGTGATGCCGGAGGAAATCCTCCACATCGCCGCCTGGCTGCGTAAAGTGCTGGGGCCGCTCTCCTAAGCGAACAGACTCATGACGGCGGGCAACGCGCGTCCCGCCGCGCCCGCCCCGACTCGCGCGCCACGTGAGCCACTTTTGCAGCCGTTTGCGCATTCAGCACAGGGACCACTCCCGCGGGAACTCACTGTGAAAACGAAGCGCCTCATCTCAACTCCGCTCCTGCCCCTTGCCCTCGCCGCCCTGGCGCTCGCTGCCTGCGGCGCCGAAAACGAAACGAGCGCGAAGAACGGCGCGCCACCACATCCTTCAGCCGAACCCGCCCGCGCGGCGAAGTCCGGCCGCATGGAGTCCGTCCAGTTCATGGACCCATTTGGCTTCAGCAACCCAATGGTGGCCGGCACCGCCGAAATCCCGGAAGGGTGGCGCACGAAGGGCGGCATCGGCTGGGACCGCAGCAGCGAGTGCGTCGGCAACTACATCCGCATGAAATGGCTCGCAGAGTCTGAGGACGGCAGCGAAGCCTTCGAAATCATGCCGGGCTACACGTGGCAATTGCAGGGCACGCAGATCGCCATGAACCCCTGCCCCGCTCTGCCCGTCCGCTCACCGCGAGAGTTTCTGCAAATCGTCGTGCAGCGATATCCCGCGGACGCGCGCGTGCTGGAGTATCGGGACCGACCCGATCTCGTGCAGCAGTCGGCGGCCATGCCTGGCATGCAGGCCCACATGGAAGTCGGCGAGATGCTGATTGCTTACACGCGTGACGGCCGCGAAGTGAGCGAACTGCTCCTCACCTATCTTAATTTCAGTGAGATGCAGGGCAACGTCGTCGTGGGCGCCCCTGCGGTGTACGCGCAGCGGGCGCCGAAAGGCCAGCTGGACGTGAAACTGGGAGAGCAGATCCGCAACTCCCTGCGCGCCGACCGGCAATGGGTGGCGATGATGAAGCAATCCAGCGAGGCGTCCATTCAGCGCATTTCCCAGAACCAGCAGGCGCGGATCGCAGCCTGGCACGCGAGCGAGATGGGAAAAATCAGTGCGCGCGGCGCGGCGGAGCGCTCGCGCATCGCCATGCAGACGAGCCGCGAGGTCGCGCAAATTTATTCCGACGGATGGAATCGCTCGCAGGCGACGGACGATCGCATTCAACGACGCACGCTCGAGGCGATTGGCGGCTACAACACGTATGCAGACCCGGCCGGAGGTGGCGTCGTACGGGAGTCGATAGAGTACGACCGCGTCTTGCGCACCGACGGCGGCAACTATATTTCCACCGATGACCCGAACTTCAATCCGGCCGGCACGCAGGAGCTGGAACGCATTCCCTGATTCTCTCTTACGTCGCGGTTGCCTGCGCGACCGCCGCCCTGGCGGCCGCGTTATCCGGCATGCACATCACGATGCGAATATTAGGATGACCGTCGGGCACACACGACGTGTGCTCGAACGCGAGCTCGCCGAACCGCGGATGAGTAAAGCGATGCACGCCGAAGCCACGCAGCGTGAACTCCGGCAGTCGCCAGATGCGCCGAAATAAAGGCGAGGTGGCATCGAGTCGATAGATGAGCGCTTCGAACTTTGGATCGTCGGAATTCTTGCTGTAATCGAAGCGCAGTCGGGCGATGAGCCGCCGCGCCGTCATCTCGAGCGACGCCGGGCTGATATGTTTCACCGGCCGCGCGAGAAGAATCTCGAGCAGGTTGCGCTCCGCCGGGGGCAGCTCCGAATAATCGCGATAGATGAGGGAATTGAGACGATTCCACGCCAGCACATCCCAACGCAGGTTCATGGCAATGGCGGGAACGTTCAAGCCCTCGATCAGCCGCACGACCTCAGGCGGCGCTTCGGGTCTCACATCCCGATGCACGCGCGGCTCACGATGCTGCACGAGGGAGAACAGATAAACGCGCTCATCTTCAGAGAGCCTGAGCGTGACGCACAGGCGCTCGAGCACTTCATCGGACACGCGCATATCGCGACCCTGCTCGAGCCACGCGTACCAGGAAGCACTGACCCCGGAGAGCGAGGCAACGTCTTCCCGCCGCAGGCCCGCGGTGCGTTTGATGCGTGAACGCGGCAGGCCCAGTTCCTCAGGATCGATGCGCGCGCGGCAGCTGCGCAGGAATTCGCCTCGTTGCTGATCTACGGGTGAGCGCAAACGCTTGCGCGTCGTCTTCGGAGCTGATTTTCTAACGACCCGTTGCCGGTTTCTGCCGTCCGCATCGCCGCCACTCATCATTCCCCCTCAACGGTCATCGTGCGCGAAGCAGGTGACATGTGCCTATGACTGCCACTAACAGGAACCGCATCAACCTTTGAGCGGGATTCGATGTAATCCACTGGCGTCCGCATTGCGCGGTGCGTATTTTATCCCACATAACGATAACGTGGATTGAGGATAGATGCGAACGATCACCGAACGTCTGCTCGAGGCATGGCAGTCAGCGACTGTCACGCGCTTGCATAGAGTTGCGATTGTTTCCAGCATCGCACTCGCAAGCGCGGGCGTGTCTTTTGCGGCCGCGGTTTCAGCCCCACCCGCCGCTCCAGCGAATAGCGCGCTCCCTGCCGGTCATCCTGTTACCGAGGCGCCTGCGACCGCGGCTGCTCCGGGCGAGCCCGTGCCCTGGGCCCTGCTGCGCGAACGCTGCGAAAAGTGTCATAACAGCGAAGACTGGGCGGGCGGCATAGCCTACGACACCCTGACTCACACCGACATCGCGACAGACGCCGATACCTGGGAAAAGACCGTGCGCAAATTGCGCGGTCGGCTGATGCCGCCACCGGGTCAGCCACAGCCCGACCAGCAGACCATTGATTCCTTCGTGAACTGGATGGAAGGCGAGCTCGACGCCGCCGCGGGGACTCAGCCAGCGCCCGGCGCGGTCGGGTTGCACCGTCTCAATCGCACAGAATATGCGCGGTCGATCCAGGCAATGCTGGGACTCAAGGTAGACGTCAAGACGATGCTGCCGAACGACGTCTCCAGTGACGGCTTCGATAACATCGCGGCCGCCCTGCGTACCTCACCCGCGTTTCTGGAACAGTACATCTCGGCCGCTCGCAATATCAGCAGGCAGGCCATCGGACGCGCAAGCGGCAAGCCGAGCACGCTTCAGCATCGCATCAGCAGTGGTCTCGATCAGTCCAGCCATGTCGACGGCCTGCCCCTCGGCACCCGTGGCGGCGTGTTCATCGATCATTACTTCCCCGCCGATGGCGAATATGTCTTCAACATTCGTGACTTCTTCTTCGGAGGCGCGGGATATGTCACCAAGGTGGACCACGCCCATCAGGTCATCCTGACAATCGATGACGATCGCGTGTTCGAGCGCTCAGTCGGCGGACCTGAAGATCTGGAGGCAGTCGATAAACGTCAGGCGCTCGCCGCCGACGAAATGCAGGCGCGCTTCAATAACATTCACGTCAGAGTGACGGCTGGCGAGCATCGCGTCGGCGTCGCCTTCGTGCAGCGCTCGTTTGCCGAATCGGACTCGACGTTGCAGCCCATCGCCATGCTGCCCGAGATGGAGCGTGCGCCGACGATTCCTGGCATCGACATCTCCGGCCCGTTCAATGTGACCGGCGTGGGCGACACCGAAAGCCGGCGCCGCGTGTTCATCTGCCGCCCGGCAACCGAGCAGGAAGAGATTCCGTGCGCGCAGCGTATTCTCGCCCGGCTGGCAGAACAGGCGTTTCGCCGCCCTGTAACGGCGGAAGATCTGCGGGCACCCATGTCGTTCTATGCAATGGGACGTGAGGGAGGCGATTTCGACGCCGGCATCGAGAGCGGTCTCACAGCCATTCTCTCCAGCACGCAATTCCTGTATCGCTCCGAGCCGCTGCCCGCCGCCCGGCAGGCACACTTGAATGGAAATACAGACAAGTTCGTCGCAACCACCAACGCGGTAGCCAGCGACAGCACTGTCACCGACGTCGATGACATCTCGCTCGCGTCGCGGCTGTCGTTCCTCATGTGGAGTTCGGGTCCTGACGAGGAGCTGATTCAGCTGGCCGCTTCCGGCAAATTGCGCGATCCGGGCGTGCTCGCGGCCCAGGTGGATCGCATGCTGGCGGATCCGCGCTCGCAGTCGCTCGTCACCAACTTTGCTTTCCAGTGGCTGAACGTCAACAAGATCGACAGCATCGAGCCCACGCCCGATCTGTATCCGAACTTCGACATCAATCTGCGTCAGAGCTTCCGCGAGGAGATGCGCCTGTTCCTCGACAGCATCCTGCGTACCAATCGCAGCGTGACGGATCTGCTGAGCGCGAATGAGACGTTCCTGAATGAACGCCTGGCCCTGCACTATGGCGTTCCTAATGTTCGCGGCGCGCAGTTCCGCAAAGTGCGTCTTGCCGACCCGAATCGCTGGGGCCTGCTGGGCAAGGGTGCGATCCTGATGGGCACGTCATACGGTAATCGCACAGCGCCCGTCCTGCGCGGCGCGTGGATTCTGGACAACATCACAGGCACACCTCCCAAGTCGCCGCCGCCTGATGTCCAGGCGTTCAAGGAATCCGAGCCGGGCACGAAGCCGACTACGGTTCGCGAGCGGCTCGAGCAGCATCGCGCGGACCCGTCGTGTAACAGCTGCCACGGGGTGATGGACCCGCTTGGCTTCGCTCTCGAGAACTACGATGTGACGGGCGCCTGGCGCGTCAAGGATATCGACGCCGGCACGGTGATCGATTCCAGCGGCACGCTCGCGGATGGCACGGCCATCAACAATCCCGCGCAACTGAATAATGCCCTGCTCCGCAGACCCGACCAGTTCGTGCAGACGATCACGGAAAAGGCGATGACGTTCGCCCTCGGACGCGCCCTCCGTTATCAGGACATCCCGATGGTGCGGGCCATCGTTCGCAAGGCAGGCACCGAGGGCAATTCGTTTGAAGCCATCCTCAAGGGCATCGTGGAAAGCCCGGCCTTCAGGATGAAAGAGATTCCCGCGGCGGCGGCCAGTACGCAGACAGCCCAGACCGACCGCCCGTCCAGGAGATAAGACTCATGTTCGTCACCAAAAAGTTTATATCGCGCCGTACGGTGCTGCGCGGTGTGGGTGCGGCGGTTTCGCTGCCTTTCCTGGAAGCCATGGTTCCGGCAGCCACAGCGCTTGCCAACACGGCCGCCGCGCCGAAGCCGCGTCTGGGCTTTGTCTACTTCCCCCATGGCGCGATCATGGAGAAGTGGAAGCCCGCGACGGTGGGCAGCGACTTCGAGATGAGCCGCATCCTCGAGCCACTGGCGCCGTTCCGCAAACATCTGACAGTGGTCAGCAACATCGGCAACAAGCCGGGTGAGAGCCGCGCGGTGCATGCGCTCGTGCCGGCAACCTGGCTCTCCTGTGTGCATCCGGAGGAAAGCCTGACGCCGACGATGGCGATGACGGTCGATCAGATCGCCGCCCAGCATATCGGCCAGGACACGCCCTACCCTTCGATTGAAGTCGCGACCGCTCAGGGTCACGGCGTAGGCAGTGCCTGCGAGCGAGGCTATGGTTGTAGCTACTCCGGCACGTTGTCATTCCGCAGCCCCAGCACGCCGCTGCCGGTGGAGAGCAATCCGCGACAGCTGTTCCTCAGATTGTTTGGTCAGGGCGACACGCCCGCGGAACGTCAGTACCTCGCCCGCCAGACCTCCAGCATTCTCGACATGATCTCGTCGGAAGCGAACACGATGAGCCGGCGACTCGGCCCGCAGGACCGCGCGACGCTCAGCGATTATCTGGACAGCGTTCGCGAGATCGAGCGCCGCGTGAACAACGCCACCCACGGCAATCTGGCCGGGTTGCAGCTTCCCGAGGTTCCGGGTGCGACGTCGGAGAATTTCGACGAGCATCTGAATCTCATGTTCGATCTGATGGCGCTCGCCTACCAGGGCAACCTCACGCGCATCCAGAGTTTCATGATCGCGGCTGAAGTGAGCGAGCAGACTTACAATCACATCGACGTGCCGGATGCCTTCCACGCGCTCTCGCATCATGCGAACGATGAGGCGAAGAAAGCCCGCCTGGTGAAGATCCAGCGCTATCACACGGAATGCTTCGCCCGGTTTGTTTCCAAGCTCGCGGCGATGCCCGACGGGGACGGCTCGATGCTGGACCACTCGCTGCTGCTCTATGGCAGCAACATGAGCAACAGCAACATGCACAACCAGTATCCGTTGCCCACGGTGCTCGTCGGCGGTGGCTGCGGCAAGATCAAAGGCTCGCAGCACATCGATTTCCCGGAGCGCACACCGCTCTCCAATGTGCTGCTGACCATGCTCCAGCGGAGCGGCGTCAACATCGAGAAGGTGGGCGACAGCACTGGAACGATCGTCGGGATCTAAGATATGGAACAGTCGCGTTTGTTGAGACGACGTGCGGGGCTTCCGGTGGCGGCCATCTGGCTCGCGCTTGCGGCCGGCGCTGCGATCGGCGCGGAGGCGGTTGTAGTGGTGGACCCGCCACGCAAAGCAGCGCCGCTCGTCGAGGCCATACGGGCTAACGACAGCGCGCGGGCCATGACATTGCTCACGGAGCAGCCCACGCCAGACGTCAATCAGCGAACATCAGACGGTACCAGCGCGTTGCATTGGGCGGTCTATCGCGATGATGTCGGTCTGATAGATCGGCTGCTCGCGGCCGGCGCGGATGTGAATGCGAAGAACGACTACGGCTCGACGCCTCTGGCCGAGGCGGCGGTGGTCGGTAATCCGACGGTTGTCAAAAAGCTGCTGAAAGCAGGCGCGGACGTCAACTCCGCCAACAGCGACGGACAAACCGCTCTGATGATCGTCGCGCGCACGAGCAATGTGGAAGTGGCGAAGCTGCTGCTCTCCCGCAAAGCCGACATCAATGCACGAGAGAAGTGGCGCGGTCAGACGGCGCTCATGTGGGCGGCCGCGCAGGGTCAACCTGAGATGGTGCGCCTGCTGCTGAAACATCGGGCCCCCGCGAATGAGCGCTCGAACCTGACTAACTTCGAACGGCAGGTGACTTCGGAGCCGCGTGCGCAGGCGCGTCCATCGGGCGGCTTTACACCCTTGCTCTATGCGGCTCGCAAGGGTTGCGTGGATTGCGCGAAATATTTGTTAGCCGGCGGCGCGGACATCAACCTGACGGACCCGGATGGCGTCACTCCACTGCTGATCGCGACGCTGAACTTGAATTTCGATGTGTCCGCCTTTCTCATCAAGGCGGGAGCAGACGTCGACAAGTGGGATATCTGGGGCAGATCGCCTCTGTACGCGGTGGTGGACGTCAACACCTTGCCCGTCGGTGGGCGCGCGGACCGTCCGTCCTCCAGCGAGACGACGTCCTTACAACTCATCCAGACCCTTCTCGAGGCAGGCGCAAATCCCAACCTGCAGCTGAAGACGATACCGCCGTATCGATCACTGCGTGATGATCGCGGCGCCGACCAGTTACTGGCAACCGGCACCACACCGCTGTTGCGCGCGGCCAAGGCTGCCGATATTCCGGCCATGGAATTGCTGCTGAAACATGGTGCGAATCCTGGCTTGCCGACTGCAAGGGGCATCACGCCGTTGATGGCCGCGGCAGGCAATGGCTCTGCGCGCATCGACACCCGCGGTCGCCACAAGAGTCAGGAGCAGTCGATCGAGGCGGTGAAGCTGCTGCTTGCCCACGGCATGGATATCAATCAACGCGACAACACGGGCCAGACGGCTCTGCACGGCGCCGCAATGTGGGGCTGGAATGACGTGATCGGCACGCTGGTCGCGAACAACGTGGATCTGACTTTGAAAGACGCGCGGGGCCGCACGGCTGCGGACGTCGCGATGGGTGACAACGTTGGCGCGTCCGGACGCCTGAGCAGCGAACCGCATCCCGAAACGGCGGCGCTGCTGCGGAAGCTGATGTCCGAGAAGAGCGTTCCCACTGCCAACAACAACTTACAAAGTGCGAAATAACATGAGTGAGTTGAGCCGAGTGAATCGCCGATCGTTCCTCACTACGCTGGGAGCGACGGCTGCGGCGACCTCACTTCTCAGGATCAGCGAGTCGCAGGCCGCTGCGAAAAAGAGGCCGCTGACAGTTGCAGAGATCAACGACCGGATGTTTGTCATCGCGGGCGGTGGTGGCAACGTTACGGTGTTCAATTCCCCGGAAGGCGTGCTGCTGGTCGATGGGGGCTCACCGGAGCGATCCAAAGAGGTGTTGAAGCTTGTAAAGCAGCGCACCGGGCAATCGCGCGTGCACACGCTCTTCAATACCCACTGGCATTGGGATCAGACGGGTTCGAATCTCGCGCTGGGACAGGCGGGCACGCAGATCATCGCGCATGAGAACACCCGCCTGTGGCTGAGCACCGAGGTCAACTCGAAATGGCAGAACCGCATGTATCCGCGACTGCCGGCGAAGGCTCGTCCCACCCGCACGTTTTACACCAAGGAATCGTTGGCGTTCGGTGATGAGACGATCGACTTTGGGTATCTGCCGCAGGCGCATGCCGATGGCGATATCTATGTGTTCTTCCGCAAGGCCAATGTGCTGGTGGTGGGGGACATCATGTCTGTCGGCAGCTATCCGATACTCGATTACTGCACGAACGGCTGGCTCGGCGGCATGACGAATGCGACGAAGACTTTGCTGAGCGTCTGTAATCCGGAGACGCGTATCGTTCCAGGCATCGGGCCAATACAGGCGCGCACGGATCTGGAAGCGGAGAGCACGATGCTGGCGACTTTGCAGTTGAAGCTTTCGCAACTGTTAGCGCAGGGCATGAGCGCCAGGGACATGTTGGCCGCTGCTCCCACGCGCGAGTTCGACAGCAGATGGGGTGACCCCAGCCTCTTCATCACCAATGCATGGCAGGGGCTGGCCTTCCGCGCGCGTGAGTTGGGTGTTGCGATTGTCTGATAGCCCGCGGCGCGCGCCAACTCCGCGCGTGCACCCCTTCTCTCAGCTAACTCTTCCGTAACAGCGCATTCATCGGCACGCCCGGATCGAGCAGGCGTCGCGCACCCTCCGCGCCCTACAACAGGCAGTTGCCTGGATCGAGCAGCCCGAGCTGCGCCAGCAGAGAGGCATGGTCCCAATACAGATGCTCGTGAGCGAGCTTGCCGTCGCGGAACTGGATAATCGCTACCACGGCGATCTCGACGCGCTTGCCAGTGGGCGCAATGCTGGGCGGTGCTTAGGCTCTGGGAGGTAAATCACCTTGTCGCCTGTTTTAGCCATGGTGCTAGCCTAGCCACATCAGCCCATCGGGACTATGAAAGGTCGCTCATGCTTCTGAATCAATTGGAAACTCCCGCCCTGGTCCTGGATCGGGATGCGCTCGATCGCAATACCCGTCGCATGCAGGCGCGCATGGATGGACTGGGCGTCACCTTGCGGCCGCATGTGAAGACGGCCAAGTCGATCGATGTGCTGCGGCGGGCTTATCCGCTCCTGCCGCGGAAGATCACTGTGTCCACGCTACGCGAGGCGGACTATTTCTTCGAGCATGGCATTCGCGACATTCTGTATGCCGTAGGCATCGCGCCTGCGAAACTGGCTCATGCCGCGCAGCTCATTCGCCGTGGTGCCGACCTCACCCTCATTCTTGATAACCTGGAATCCGCCACGGCGGTGGCGCAGGCGGCGGAGCGCGAGCAGGTGGAGTTTCCCCTGCTGATCGAGCTGGATGTCGATGGGCATCGCTCCGGCGTCACTCCGGATAATCCGCGGCTGCTCGAGCTGGCCCAACATCTGAGTTTATATCCACGCTGCCGCTTGCGCGGGGTAATGACGCACGCGGGCGAGTCTTACAATTGCCGGTCCGATGAAGCCTTGCGCGCGATGGCAGAGCGGGAACGCTCTGGCGCTGTATATGCCGCGGAACGTTTGCGCACAGCTGGGTTTGAAGCACCGGAGGTGTCTGTTGGCTCGACGCCTACGGCGACATTTGCTGAATCCCTCGCCGGTGTGACCGAAGTGCGGGCCGGGGTGTATATGCTTCAGGATCTGGTGATGGCAGGCATCGGCGTATGCCACGTCGAGGACATCGCGGTGTCGGTACTCGTGTCGGTGATCGGGCATCAACCCGACAGGGGCTGGATCATTACTGACGGCGGCTGGATGGCCCTGTCACGGGATCGTGGTACGGCCAGTCAGCCGGTGGATCAGGGCTTTGGTCTGATTCGTGATGCGGGCGGGCGGGCGCCTGCTGAAGATCTGATCGTGCTGTCGGTGAATCAGGAGCACGGCATTGTTGCCCGCCGCGATGGAGAGCGGCCGGACTTTTCCCGCTATCCGGTGGGCTCATTGCTTCGCGTGTTGCCCAACCATGCGTGTGCAACGGCTGCACAACATGGTCGCTATGAAGTGGTTGCGGGTGAAAGCGCCGAGATTCTTGAGACGTGGCCGCGGATCAACGGGTGGTGAGCCGCGGCGTATTCGGATGCGTGTGAAGAATCGCGGCCGTATGCGCTCGAATATCTCGTAAACGGCCAGCGCGCGCGGCGACTCGGCGACGCCTCAATGTGCACGGGCCGGGGCGTGTCGCGGCGTCAGAGCACTGCGGCGATCGCGTCGATTTCGACCAGTGCGTTGAAATGTAGCGCGCCGGTTGGAACGATGGAGCGTGCGGGCCGATGTGCGCCGAGGATTCTGGCGTACTCCGCGTTCACGGCGGGCCAGTGCGCCACATCGCTGACGTAGATATTTACTTTCAGCAGCGTCGAGAGATCTGCGCCGCCCGCATGGAGCACAGCCGCGAGGCTTGCCAGTGCGCGTCGTGTTTGCACGACGATGTCGCCGGCTTCGTCATCAGACATATCCGCTACGCGGCCGAGCTGTCCGGAGACGTACAACACCCCACCATGGGAAATGCCGGGGGCGTAATGGCCCTTGGGCGCGGGTAAATCCACGGATTGAACTTGCAGAATCTCAGCACTCACGTCGTGATTCCCTGGTTTGTCAGATGCCATCCATCCTCAGCCCCGCGCGATGTTTGAGGAACGAACACGTTGGGCTCCCTTTCCTTTCGGCACGACCTTGATTTCGAGACGGTCTTTCTCCTGCAGATGTTTCAAGACACCGAACAGCTTGTCCGCATGAGGATTGCTGTTCTCGCCCAACATTCGCATCAGGCTCTTTGCCGGAGAGCCGACGGCTTTGCTGAGCGCATCGAAGCCGATCGTCCCATTGATGTAGTTGCGGAGCATCCGCTTACCGACGGAGAACTCGCCACTGTGCATCGACTCGATGGCCTCGGCGAGATAAGCCGCGCGATACCCGCGGTCCTTCAGGTCGGCCATGATGGTTTGCTTGAATTCTTTCGTCAGTGGCATATCAGCCTAATAGATACGGAATCCGGGGCCGGCGTCGATGCGTGTCTCAATGACACCTTCGCCGACACCCTTGTGGTCTCCCAGATTCCCATCGTAGAACCGTTCAACTACGCGATCGATACGTACGCGCACGTGGACGTCCAGAGTTGCACGCCATCTCGAGAACGGACTTACGCCGTCGGCCGTCCGATACTCAAGGATTCTGTATATTGTCATTGGTAACACCTTTGACACCACCTCGCAAGGGCACGATCGAAGCCCTTGCCGTATCCCACGTTGTGCACGGGGAACCCGCCCAGCCGAGAGGTAGCCTCGGGGATCTCTCTGAAGCACGCACCCTAACGATTGGTTAAGCCGTCAACTGCGGCCTGTTTATTGGAGTTTCGGGCTTGAGAGCGAAGGGAAGACGGCACGCGATCATCGGAGATCTAACACCGACTGCGTACGGGAAGACAGAGTAGCCGGCGGTTGCCACCGGCCCCCCCCAAATCTCAGGTCCCTGGAATGTCGCGAGTTTGCGTCGCTTTACGATGCGCGACTTCCTGCTGGAAGATCGGCGTACGGTGCACGTTTCCGCGATACAACTCAGGCGGCAATGGCTTGAACGGCGTCATCGACTCCAACAGCGCGTTACATCGCGCCTCGACACCCGCGCGATACTCAGGTTGCGCGACGATATACAGGTCGTTGTTGAGAATACCGTTGAGCACGAAGCGCGCTACAACCAGCGGATCCTGCGGCCTCGCTGCGGAAGGACTGCCGCCAGCAGCAGTGGCCGGGCGAGACTGAGCCGCTCCCGCCGCAGGGGCGGTTCGCGGCTGCGCTCCGGGCGCAACGGCAGGCGGTCCATCGTTCTTCAATGACGCCGGACGATTTCGCTCACTGTTGCCGATGTCAGTTGCAGTCAGGCCGGGAATGAACGCGGAAGTTCCGATGTTGGTGTTACGCAGCTCATGTCGTAACTCCTCCATGAGCCCCACCGCTGCGATCTTGGCGACAGTGTAAATACCGGCGCCGCTGCCCGGCAGAATGCCGCTGGTCGAGGTAGTGGTGATGATGTGTGCGCCCTGCTTGCTGGCAAGCATGCGCGGGATGTACGTCTGGATGCCGTTGATAGGTCCCCAGAGATTCACGCCCAGGCCCCACTCCCAGTCCTTGAAGGTGCCGGTGCTCGCCGGGGCCTGCAGTCCGACGCCAGCGTTGTTCACCAGAATCTGCAGTCCGCCAAACTTCTTGTCGATTTCGTCGGCGGTGCGTTGCCAGCCGTCGCGATCCATCACGTCATGCTTGATCGCATGCACACGCGGATCATTCGCCGGAAAGAGCTTCAGCGCATCGCGGATGTGCTGATCGTTGAGGTAGCCGAGCACGACTTTCATGCCGGCCTCGTGAAACACGCGGGCGATACCTAACCCGATGCCGCTGGAGCCGCCGGTGATGTAGGCGACCTTGCCCTTGACGTCGGTGATTGGCGGCGGTTGCGAGGCGCCGACGTCGGGAGCATCTGGTGCCGCCGCCATCGCATTGTTTGTACTAACACCGCCCAACAGCCCGGCAGCTCCTGCCGCTGCCATGCCGCCGAGAATCTGCCGCCGGTTCCGTGTCTGCTCGTCCATTCTGCCCCCAATCGACGTTGTGATGCTGCCATGAGCGGAAGCCATCATAGGCGGCTCGCACCGGTGAACAAAAGGGTGTCAGGCGTTCGAGCGACGTCGCTACGGCGAACCTTCCCGCGCGAGTCGCCTAATCCCCGCGCCGTTTGCTCGACGCTCGCTCCATCGCGGCTCGAAGCAGACTGTTGATCCGGGTTTGATATCCAGGACCCTGAGCCTTCAACCAAGCGAGCACGTCGGCGTCGATGCGTACCGTGGTGGACTGCTTGATAGGCCGATAGAACGGGTTGCGAGCGGCATGACGGAAGAAGTCCTCGGTCAATGGCGCAATGTCTGACGTATCGATTCGAGGATCTGGAGGATTTCCCTTCGCAGCGGGTTTCCGGGTGGCCTGGTGCCGCGTTTTACCGAGTTTCGCTTTCATAACGCTGTCTCTCATGCTTCAAGGCGTATCGCGCTGAAATAATGCGGACAACTTCCTGCTCACCGCTAACCCGAACCACGTGAGCAACGACCAGCACGGTGTACTCACCCACCCTGCCGATAGCTTGCCAGCGTTCCTCGCCCGCCTCGACACGATCCTGAAGCATCAGCGCGTTCGGATCGGTGAAAACGCCGCTGGCCGCTTCGAAGCTCACGCCGTGTTTGCGACGATTGGCTCGATTCTTGGAATCGTCCCATTCAAAAATCGACATGTCCGTTACAGCGATAATGTTACTACAGGATCGTAGTGACGGGAAACGACCTCAAAGCGGCGGCGGGCCGCTGAGCGCTGCCGTCGAGCATGATGATTATATGCCTCAGCGCGGCTGCGCACGCCCCGGGAGACTGGGCAGTAAATGAGGCAATAAACGTCAAATGCACCGCAGGGTTGGCAACGCGGTGCAGTCCGGCCCTGTGAGCGGCCACTCGCGCTCACACGGCCACCCCGACTCAGGGGTTATAAGTCACATTCGTTCCGTATGGATAAAACTTCTTGAGATCGAGGAATTTATAAGGAAGCGCCTCCAGGCGCACCGTGCCGAGGAACGGCTGCTCGGGCTCCACCAGCAGGATCGTCTTCGCATAGCCGCTATCGTAAAACCCCCGCCGAAAGTGAACTCGCGACTTGATCGCATACGCCTTGAACTGCGCCGGGTCGAGACCAATCTGCGTGAACTCCTCCGGATCCGTTATCTGATGCAGATAAGGACTGATGACCACCACGTTGTTGTCACCAAACTTCACACTCACCCACACCTGCGAACCCCCCGCCGCCACCCACCCGCGAATCGCACCACTCACCGTGTGCACCTTGCCCACCACGCGCACAGGCTTGCCAGCAGACTCATCAAGCCGCCCACCCACAGGCATGTCGAAAGCATCACCCACCTTCACACCCTGCTTGCGCAACGTGTCGATCAACTCCTTGTCGGCCACAGTACAGATCAGCGTGTTGCTGAGTTTCTGTTTGATGACCTGATCCAGCAACCAGATCGCAGCGCCCGAACGATCGCTGTGATCCGCAAGCACGATCGGCGTGTTGCCCTTCGCCATCGCCTCCTTCGCAAGCTTCACCCCTTCGGTCATGCCATACACCTTCGTGCCGCTGACGAGTTGCTCGCGCAGACGCCAGGCCGTCTTTCCCATGTCGTCAGCAACGTGTCTGGCCAACTCCGGATCGCCGTTCGTCATGACCTGAAATGTCATGCCGGCATCGGCCGCATCCATGAACGCAAAGCCGTAATAGAAACTCACATACACATCCGGCTCGCGCGCTTCCCAAACCAGCGCCCGCTGCACCAGATCCATCCACGGGGACACGCCCGTCCACTGCAATACAGACGGCGTGATGATCGGCGGCTTCGCCGTCGCGGTAGTAGGCTTGTAGTCCCCCCGAATACACCGGATCAGCGTGCGCGCCGCGCGCTCGCCTTGCAGGAACCCATCGTAGTGCGGGTAATACTTCATGCAGAACGCAAGGTTGGCATAACGCAGGAAATCCGCATCTTCATTGCCATGCGGATCAAACGTCCCCGCGATGAAGGCTTTCGGCCCGACGACTTCGCGCACACGGCGGGCAATCGTCGATTCGGGCTTCGCCACATCCCGCACACCCATCGCGCCGTGCAGGGAAATATAAGCACCATCGAACGGACCCTGCGCTTTCAGCTCCGCGATCATCTTGTTGAGGAAGTGATCGAAGGCCTGCCTGGTGATCCAGCCGGAACCCGAGCCCGTCTTGGGCATGAGCGGCGACTCGATGCCAACGAGCTCAACGTTGGCATGCTCCCGCGCCACCTGGACGAAACCGCCGAGCGACCATTCCGGCGCCGACGACAACAGCGCCTCGCCACGCGCCGGCGATCCTTCATAAATAAAATCTTCAGTGGTCGTGTCATAGGGCAGGAACGTCACCGTCTCGTGCATGAAGTTCATGACCGCGATACGGATCGGCCGGGTAGCAGCATTGGAACGGCTGGAGGACTGCGCACCCGCCGCGAGCGGCAGCAAAGCGGCGGTGGTACCCAGACCGGCGAGGACCTGGCGTCTGCGGATCTTCACAAGTGGATCCTTCGAGGAATGAATACAGGGAGGTATCCACCCGAGGATATGAACGCCTCACAGACCCGAACAATGAATTGATCGACGCATCGCATAACCTTAAGTTATGCGCCGATGCGTGCCGCGCCAGGAAAAGACACTCATGCGTAACGGGCCCCCGACTCACGACAATCCGGCGATGGAAGCCATCTGGCATGTGGTCTGCGCGATCCCGCGCGGCCAGGTTTCGACCTATGGCGCCGTTGCCCGCGCGGCGGGTTTCCCGCGCCGCGCACGGCAGGCCGGCCTCGCTTTGAAACTGGCTCCAGAAGAAATGAATGTGCCGTGGCATCGCGTGGTGGGCAGCGGCGGCCGCATCGTGTTTCCCAAGTCGACTAAAGGATATAAAGAACAGATGCGGCGCCTGCGCGCCGAAGGCGTGCCCGTGCATAACGGACGCGTCGCCGCCGCCGCCATGACTTCCCTCGAAGACATGTAAGCCCGCCGGCGCTACCATCAGCTCTCGCTATAGCCGGGTGGGCCTGGTTAGCAACGTACGCGATCCAGCGTCAGGAGCATGTATGGGCTTACTCGAAGGCAAGGTAGTTCTGGTGACCGGCGGCACCTCCGGTATCGGTCGTGCCAGCTCGGTGTTGTTTGCCAGGGAAGGTGCGAAGGTCGCACTCACCGGCCGGCGCTCCGTGGAAGGCGAAGAGGTGGTCGCGGAGATCACAGCAGCCGGCGGCACGGCGCTCTATATCCAGGCCGATCTGAGGATCACTGCCAGCATTCCCGACATCATTGCCCGTGTCGTCTCCGCATATGGGCGACTGGACTGTGCCTTCAACAATGCCGGCGTTGGCGGCGGCGGGCCCATCGAGACGCTGAATGAAGAGGGCTGGGATCGTCTGCTCGACACCAACCTCAAGTCCGCCTTCTTCTGCCTCCAAGCCGAAGCCGCGCAGTTCAAAAAGCAGCAGTCCGCCGGATCGATCCTGTTCACGAGCTCGGTGCTTGCCCATATCGCAGCCCCCGGCTCGAGTGCTTACAGCGCGAGCAAAGGCGGTATCGATGCGTTGACGCGCGCGGGCGCTGTGGAGCTCGGTCCGTTTGGTATTCGCGTCAATGCGCTGAATCCCTCGATCACGCGCACCCCCATGACCACAGCGCGCATCGTGAAAAACGCCGACGGCACCGAATCTCATCCTTATGCCCACGGCGTGCCGCTGGGCCGGTTGGCGGAGCCGGAAGAGATGGCGCAGGTCGCCCTCTTCCTGTTGTCAGATCGCGCGTCGTACGTAACGGGTCAGACGCTCGTCGTGGACGGCGGGCAAACCGCCGCCTGATCGCGAGAGAAAATAGCCGCCACTCGCGCGGCGGCCCGCCTTGCGGCTAATGGTTAATCCGTGCGGCCCGGCCCGAACAGAGCGCGACCGGGCTTCGCGCCAGTGTGCTCGCCGTTCCTGACAACTGTCGCGCCATTGACGATCACGTGGCTGATGCCTTCCGGAAACTGGTGCGGATTGTCGAACGTCGCCCGATCGATCACCCGCTCAGGATCAAACACCACCACATCCGCCCACATCCCGACGCGGAGAATGCCGCGATCCATGATGCTCATGCGCTGGGCCGCGAGCGACGTCATTTTCCTGACCGCCTCTTCGAGCCCGATGACCTGCTTCTCGCGAACATAGTTGCCGAGGATGCGAGGAAACGTGCCGTAGTAGCGCGGATGCGGCTGGCCCCCAAACTCCGGCGACACCGACGTGCCGTCCGAATCGATGCTCAGCAGCGGATCCTGCAGGGCGAGCTGCGTATCTTTCTCTGACATGTAATACATGACGAGACCCACATCGCCTTCCTGCTCGAGGTACAGATCGATGGTCGACTCGTCCGCGGATTTCTTGTTCTCCCGCGCGATCTGCCCGAGGCTCTTGCCAACATATTTTGCCGGATTCTTCGGCACGTCCGCGACGATCGCGGCGTCGAAGCCCTTCTCGCCGGTGATCTCGTTCTGATATTTGCCGGTCATGTACTCCGTCACTTCGCGCCGGATACGCGGACGCAGCCGCGGATCGGCAAGCCGGGCCAGCATCTTTTCCCTGCCCCCTTCGTGCGTCCAGCGCGGCAACTCTGTCGTCATGCCATGAGACGCCGCGATGTAGGGATACACATCCGCGGCAATGTCGACGCCACGCGCGCGCGCCTCATGAATCGTGCGCAGCGCGTCTTTCATCGTGCCGAAGTTAGGCCATCCCGCTGCCTTCAAGTGAAAGATCTCCACGGGCACGCCGGCGCGCTCGCCGATCGTCGCGGCTTCATTCACTGCGTCGATGATGTGCGAGCCCTGGTCGCGCAGATGCGTTGCATAGATTCCGCCGTATTCACGCACGACACGGGAAAGCTCGATCAATTCCTCGGTGCTGGGCTGCGCGAGGGACTGCTTGCCCTCAGGGGGAAACTGCACCGACCCCGGCGTCTCCAGCGCCTGAACGAGACCCGCAGCGCCATCCTTCATGCCTTCAGCGAGCAGGCGCTTCATTTCCGCCATTTCTTCAGGTGTCGGAACGCGCTGTGCGCCCTCGCCCATCACATAGCGACGCAGCTGGCCGGCACTGATGTAAGACATCACGTTGCCAGACGTACCTGACTTCTCCAGCCGCTGGAAATATTCTCTGAGCGTGGTCCAGTCGGGCTGCACTCCCCAGCGGCCGTCCTTATCTTCTTTCCGGCGCGGCGCCACGGACTGACCTTCACCGATCAGCTCCGTGGTGACACCCTGGCGAATCTTGCTCAGGCCGCGGCCGTCGCGCAGGAGGGAGAGATCCGAGTGGGTGTGCATATCGATGAAGCCGGGCGTCACGACGGAGCCCTTGGCTTCGATCACTTCGGTTGCCGCGTGATCGTGAAATCTGCCGATCGCAGCGATGCGCCCCTCCTTCAAACCGACATCGGCGAGAAACCACGGCGCGCCGGTGCCATCGATGACGCGTCCGTCGCGAATCAGAATGTCGAACGGCTGATCTTTGACAGGCGTTACGGGTTGCGCGGCCGGCGCGACCGGCTTGTCAGTGGCGAGATGGGCGCACCCTGCCGCGAGGATGCTCGCGATCACGATCGCGACGGCGACGCTGCCGGGCCCGGTCCAGGCAGCGGCCGCACGGGAGATCGCGAGCATCCTGGGCAAGCTCTGTATGGGTCCGTGTGCACGCCGGGCCGTCGGGTCCGCCTCACCGCCATGAAGGGAAAGCGCCGTCCTGCGTGTGGACATCATAAGAATCCAGCCGTTGGGTTCGCCCTTGAAACTGAATTCACGCTAGCAAGCGCCGCGCGGCCCGGCCAATGAAAAGGTCACAGCGCGGCATAACCCGATGTTATGGCGCCGACGCATCGGGTCAGCGCACACACGGGCGGGTATGTGCCTCATCGCACAGATCGCAGCAGCAAATAGGAGGAGACACGAAACCTCCTTATGCCCAAGCCCTGACACATGAATCGACCCGCCCTGGCTCTCGGCATCGTAGTGATCACCCTGATCGTGGCGGTGTTTGATTTCCGGACTTCCGCGAGCCTGGTGGGAGCCATCCTGTTCACGCTGCCGCTGGCGCTATGCGCACTGCATCGGTCCAGAGTGCTGCTTTGGGGCACTGCAATCGCGGCCAGCGTATTGACGATTTCGGCCCCGCTGTTAGGCGTCGATGGTGGATATCCGCCGGACACCCATGCGGAGTTCGTGAATCGCGGCCTGCTCATCGCCAGCCTGCTGACACTCACCATGTTCATCCATCTGTGGATCAGCAGAGGCGACGAGGCGGAGCGATCCGTCGGGGAGCTGAAGCGGCAGAGCGAGCGCACGTCCGAGACCACTCACTTTCTGAACAACGTGCTGGAGTCTTCGGTCCGGCATTCGATCATCGCCACCGATCTCGAAGGCGGCATCCTGACCTGGAACCAGGGCGCGTTCCGCAACTATGGCTACACCTCGGAAGAGATGGTGGGTAAAGCAAACTCTCTGGTGCTGCACACCCAGGCGGACATCGACTCCGGCCGCGCCTATGCGCTCCGCAAGGCCGCGATAGAAAACGGCAATGCAGAAGAGGTATTCAGCCGGCAACGCAAGTCCGGAGAATGTTTCCCGGCCGCGGTCTCGATGACCGTAAGGTGCGATACCTCAGGAAAGCCGATCGGCTACCTGATCATCTCGCAGGACGTCACCGCACGTCAGCAACTGGAAGAAGACATCAGAGGCAAGACGGCGGAACTGGAAAAACAATACGGCCGCGTGCAGGAAGCCAATCGCCTGAAGAGTGAGTTCCTGGCCAATATGAGTCACGAGTTGCGTACGCCGCTCAACGCGATCATCGGCTTTTCCGAGCTCATCTACGACGGCAAGGCCGGCGCGATATCCGCTCAGCAAAAGGAATACACAGGCGACGTCCTCGCGAGCGCCCGCCACCTGTTGCAACTCATCAACGACGTACTCGACCTCGCAAAGGTCGAGTCGGGCAAGATGGAGTTCCACGCGGAGTTGCTGGACCTGCCGCGAATCGTCAACGAGGTATGCGACGTCGTGCGAACGCTGCTCGCGGCAAAACGCCTCGTGCTGCGCATCGACGTCGACTCGGCGCCCGGCGATGTCATTCTGGATCCGCGCAAGTTCAAACAGGTGGTCTACAACTACTTGTCCAACGCAATCAAATTCACAGAGGACGGCGGCACCATCACGATACGTGTCGCGGCGGAAGGCGATGACTACTTTCGGCTGAACGTCACCGACACCGGCATCGGCGTCAAAGCTTCTGATGTGGAACGACTGTTTGTCGAATTCCAGCAACTCGACACGAGCAGCTCGAAGACACATCAGGGTACGGGACTCGGCCTCGCGCTCGTGCAGCGAATCGTCGGTGCGCAGGGCGGCCATGTTGGCGTGGACAGCAACGTGGGCCAGGGCAGCTGCTTCTGGGCGGTGTTGCCACGTAACACACGAGCGCACCAACAGGCCGAGCGGGCCGACACGGCGACACTTCGTACGCTCGCTGGCGTACCCGTTGTACTCGTGGTGGACGACGATCCGCGGGACTGCGCCCGCATCGAGCTGGCACTCACGCTCGCCGGCTATGCCGTGGAAACGGCTGCCAGTGGCGCCGAAGCGATCGCTCGGTGCCGCAAGTACCCGTTTGCCGGCATCACGCTGGATTTGCTGCTGCCCGACTCCAACGGCTGGGAGGTGCTCAGCTCGATCCGCGCGCAGGGTCCCAACATGACGACGCCGGTGATCGTGGTTTCCATCGTGGTCGACAAAGCCGCCGCGATCGCGTTCAAAGCGCAGGACTATCTCACCAAACCGTTTCAAGCCACCGAGCTGGTCACTCTCCTGCGCCACCATGGAGTCCACGCGTCGTCAACACGTACGGTGCTCATCGTGGACGATGATTTGCCAGCCGTCTCCGCCTTGCGTGAGCGGCTGGAGCATGAGGGTTATCACACACTTCACGCAGCCACTACTGCAGAAGCGCACACGATCTTCGGCAGTTTCGCGCCCCCTGAAGCTGCGGTGATCAACGCCGAGATGATGGGCGACGGCTTCGAGCTGCTCGCCCAGATGCGCATCGCCCGCGCCGGACGCGACATTCCGATCATTGTCATCGCGCGGCGTGCGCTGCAGCCCCACGAACTGGAACAACTTCGGCACGACGCCCTGCCCATCGTCGCCAAAGGCGAGCGAGCTGGTGAAGCCGTCGTAGCGGAGCTGCGCGCTATTCTGGCGAAGAGCGCGAGCGCGCGGCTGGCGCCCGTCGCCTGACATCATGACGGGGAACCTCGTCATGGTTGTGGACGACAACCGGATCAACCTGAAGCTCGCGTGCGCACTGCTCGCGGGCGCCGGTTTCGAAGTGCTCACTGCCGGCGACGCGGAGGAAGCGCTCCAGGTGCTCAAGACTCATCGGCCCAGGCTGATCCTCATGGACATCCAGCTGCCGGGCATGGATGGGCTGGCCCTGACACGACAACTGAAGAGCGATCCGGCCACGCAAGGCATCGTCATCGTCGCGTTGACGGCTTATGCCATGAAGGGCGACGAAGAAAAAGCGCGAGCCAGCGGCTGTGCAGGCTATCTGACGAAACCCCTCGACAGCCGCACTCTGGCCCAGAGCGTAGCCCGCTACATCGAACTGAACTGACGAGGCGCCCGCCTCTTTACAACGTGCAGCAGATCGACTGCACCTCTTAACAGCTGTTCAGAGACTCGTTGCCTACCATACCGCTCGCTGAATTCAAGCGACCGTCTCTCCAATGCGACGAATTCTCTGCTCGCTCACGGGATGAGCGAGGTCGCTTGCATAACCCCTGAGATAAAACCCTGAGATAAACCCCTGAGTAAGCCTGCATGAAATCATCTATCAACCACTCAACCTCTTACGTCGCCCTGCTGGGAGCCCTCGTGTTGGGCTCGACCCTCGGCTCCGCGCATGCCTTTGCTGACAGCGCAATAACGGGCACGGCCATCGTCGGCGCACAAGTAGTTCGCTACGACGATCTCGACACAGCCACCGAGGCAGATCGCAAGGCGCTGGTCAAACGCATCAAGACATCTGTCGCTCGCGCGTGCGCGGCCGCAACGAATGCAGGCCCGACTCGCAAGAGCTATCGCCAGTGCAAGCGTGACACGCAGAACAAAGCCCTCGCGCAGCTCGATACGACAGGCAGCTCGCAGCCACACGCGATTGCCGTGAGCACACCGAAGGGCGAGCGTGTTGTTCGCATCGACCCTGTGGTCACCCATTCGACATCCGCAACGACAGCGTCAACGCGAAATCAGCGTGGCAGCGGCTCGTTGAATCACAAGGGCGTGTTTGTACCGGCCCGCTAACGGCCGTAGACGTTACTCCTCACTCGAGCTCGACCCTGCACTGACAGGGTCGACAGCTCAGCCGCTCCTCTCGACCGCGCCCGCAAGACTTTCGCTGAGAAATTCGAGCAGCGGCTGCGCGAGCTCCGCTGAAGCGCTCTCCTCGCCGATGATGATGATTTCAGTCATCGGCAACACGGGCCAACCTTCTGCAACACTCAGAATCTGCAGATCGGGCCGCACGAAAGATCTTCCCAACACCGTGATGCCCATGCCGCCGGCCACGGCGGCCTGAGCACCCATGAGGCTGCTTGCCGTACACACCGTGGACCAGGGAAAGCGCATGGAATCCAGCGTGCGAGTCATGATCTCCCGATAGGGACACGGCGGCGGCAACACCACCAGCGAGACGGGCTCACTCTCGATGCGCAACCAGTCGCGCGACGCCATCCATACGAGCGGCTCGCGCCAGAACACCCTGCCGCGCGGCCCGGCGCCGTCCTTTTTTGCAATGACGATATCGAGCGAGCCCGCATCGTAGGCGGCCAGCAAGGTGCTGCTGAGGCCCGTCATCAACTCCAGGCGAACCTGCGGATACAGGCGGCGAAACTTCGCCAGCAGCCCTGACAGCTGCAAGGGGATGAAATCCTCCGCGACACCGAGGCGCAGATTGCCCACGACCGGCGGGTTTACGAGACGACGGACGGCAGCGTCGTTGAATTCGAGCATGCGTCGGGCTAACACCAACAGCTGCTCGCCATGCGGCGTCAACACGAGCGAGCGGCTGTTGCGATCGAACAGGCGGCAACCCAATGTTTCTTCCAGACGCAGGACTTTCTGACTTACCGCGGATTGCGTGCGGCCGATGAGCGCGGAGGCCGCGGTAAACCCGCCGCTCTCCGCAACGGCGATAAAGGCTCGGAGCAAATCGATCTGCAGATCTGGATATCGCATGAGACTGCTGGCGTCGCGCCCCGGCAGAACAAGAAAGAATTTTAATGGACGGTATTCAAACTATTCGTTTGTCTGATCGACGTCAAGAATTCATCCTGCGCTCCCGTCCACCGGCATGTTGCCGTCAGAATCCAGGAGCATGGACATGAGAGCCATAGGTTATGAGCGCCCGCTTCCGATCGACCACGAGGAGGCATTGATCCAGTTCGAAACTCCGCTACCAACACTCAGGCCGCGCGACCTGCTGGTGAGGATCGAAGCGGTTTCCGTCAACCCCGTGGATGTCAAAGTGCGCGCCACCGCGCCGCCGACAGATAAACCGGCACACATTCTGGGATACGACGCAGCGGGCGTCGTGCAGAAAGTAGGCAGCGAGGCCTCGCTGTTCAGGGAAGGCGACGCGATTTTCTATGCGGGCGCCCGCAATCGACCGGGCTCGAACGCTGAGTTTCACGCGGTGGATGAGCGGCTGGTAGCGCTGAAACCTGCGTCTCTGTCATTCGCGGCGGCGGCTGCCATGCCGCTGACATCATTGACGGCGTGGGAACTGTTATTCGAAAAGCTGGCGGTACCCTTTGGTCAGCGGGCGTTCAATGACACCATTCTGATCATCAACGGCGCGGGCGGCGTCGGCTCCATCCTGACGCAACTGGCACGGCGGCTCACGGGGCTGACGGTCATTGCAACAGCATCGCGTCCGGAATCGCAGGCCTGGTGTCGGCAGATGGGCGCGCACCATGTCATCGATCATCGGCGGCCCTTGCCTGAGGAGCTGGCGAACCTTGGAATTCCCCAGGTTCGCTATGTCGCCAGCCTCACGGCGTCGGAACAAAATCAGGCGGCGATCATCGACTGCCTGCAGCCCTTCGGTTCGCTGGCGCTCATCGACGATCCGCAGAAATTCGACATCGTGATGTTCAAGCGCAAGAGTCTTTCCGTGCATTGGGAAAGCATGTTTACGCGCTCGAGTTACACCACCGCGGACATGGGCCAGCAAGGCCGTATTCTCGCCGAAGTCTCTTCGCTGCTCGAGGCGCGGGCGTTGCAGACCACTCTGCGACAGGAGCTCGGGCCCATCACTCTGACCAACCTGCGGCGCGCGCATGCGGCGGTCGAGAGCGGCAAATCGATCGGGAAGAACGTGTTGTCCGGGTTCGATCTCTGAGCCCGGGCCAGCTATAAAGTACTGCAGATATTTCGACATGTGCTTGCGCCGGTGCCTTTCTGCTGGCAACTGCTCATGCACATGTTGTCCGTTGATGCCGGCCTCGGTCGCGATGAGCCGTACGCCGGGCAATGGGAAGCACAGTAGGGATAGGTCATTCCCTCCGCCGTGCATGCACTGACGCATTCATCGTCCTGATCCGAAAACAGCACACAGCCTGAACATAACGTCGTCATCAGAAGGGCAACCGCAAGGAGCCTGAGTACTGGTGTCACGTAAATAACCTCATCAACGATGCGGCACGCTACCGCCCCGGAGCACGGTTGGGAAGACGAACCCCCCTTGGGACCAGCAGCAGCACCGTACAATGTGCCATGGACCACACTTCTCCCGTTGCCGGCACGGCTTTCTCCGACGATGACCTCGACGCCTGCATCCGCGTATTGCGGGCAATCGAGGCCGATCGCTCGCACCTCACACGCCTTACCCAACAGCAGCGCCGCGAGCTTCTGACACTCGCGGGCCTGGTCGCCAAGCCCGAGCGCCACGACCTCGTGAAAATGGCGAAGGCGTTTCGCCGCGCCGAACGCGAAGCCGCGAAAGAGCACGACCGCAAAGCCATCGCGCAGGCAGGGCTGCGCATCCAGCGCCTCTCGCCAGTGTATGCGCCGCTGCGACTCGAGCCCCCGAAGCCCGCGGATCTCGAGGATCGCCCCGAGCTGCACCAGGAACGCGTCTGCTATGTATGCAAGGAACCCTTCACGAAGGTGCATCGCTATTACGACTCCATGTGCGAGGCATGCGGCGAATTCAATTATGCCAAGCGCGACCAGACGGCAGATCTCAGCGGTCACTACGCGCTCGTCACCGGCGCCCGGGTAAAGATCGGCTATCAGGCTTCCCTGAAACTGTTGCGCGCTGGTGCGCATGTCATTGTCACAACGCGGTTTCCCATTGATGCGGCTGACCGGTACGCCAGCGAGCCAGACTATCCCGCGTTCAGCTCGCGTCTGCAGATCCACGGCCTCGATCTTCGGCATACGCCGAGCGTCGAGCTCTTCACACGTTTTCTGCTCGAGCGCCTGCCGAGGCTCGATTACATTCTGAATAACGCATGTCAGACCGTGCGCCGCCCGGCAGGCTTCTTTCAACATCTGCTGGCGAGGGAAGCCGAGTCCGTAGCGACGCTTCCGCAAGCCTTGCGCGCGACACTGACAAGTCATGCGGAGTTGCTGAGAACCCTGCACTCCGCGGAAGCTAACAATGTTGGCGCGCTCATCGCGGCGCCGGGTCGCGGCGGCCACGCCGAGGGACTCGTGCATAGCGCGGCGCTCTCGCAGCGCCGCTATCTCGATGATGACTTCCACGACGGCGCCGAGCTGTTCCCGCTCGATCGCTATGACGAAGACCGGCAACAGGTGGATCTGCGCGAAATCAACAGCTGGCGATTACGCATGCATGAAGTCGAGACGCCCGAGCTTCTCGAAGTGCAGCTCGTGAACGCCATCGCTCCTTACATTCTCAACGCGCGCCTCAAGCCGCTCATGATGCGAACGCCCGACCGCCACAAGCATGTGGTGAACGTCAGCGCGGTGGAAGGCCAGTTCTATCGCACGACCAAGACGGACAAACACCCGCATACCAACATGGCCAAGGCGGCGCTCAACATGATGACGCGGACGAGCGCGCCCGACTTCGTGAAAGACGGCATCCACATGAATGCCGTCGACACCGGCTGGGTGACGGATGAAGATCCCGCCGTGCACGCGGTCCGCAAAGCCGAGCAAGGCTTCTCACCGCCGCTCGACATCATCGACGGCGCGGCGCGCATCGTCGATCCCATCTTCGTCGGCCGGCTTACGGGCGCGCATGTCTGGGGCCAGTTCCTGAAGGACTACAAGCCGGCGCCATGGTGATTGCTCACGCATGGCGCCTCGGGGCGCGGCCCCTCAGAAACTTACGCGAACCTCCGCGCCAACAATCCGTCCCTTGTTGAGCGGCGAGAAGGTCGGGCTCGGCCGGCCGGGACCGGCGCCAAACGCAGGTGACGCCGGCAACTGCGTATCGCCACCAAACGTCGTCTCGTCCAGCAGATTCGTGGCATACAACGACAGCGAGACCGGCGTGTTGGCCGGAATGAGCGTGACATTCAGATCGAGCATGTCGGCCGCATTGAGCGTGCCCCGGTTGTTGTCGGTGAAGAAGCTCGCGTCCCGATGATTGAAGCTCATGCGGCTCGTCAGCACGCCGAGCGCGCCCAGTCCGGTCTGATAATCGACACTGCCGCCGTAAGTCCACGGCGCCAGGCGCGGAAGCTCGAGCGCTTCGTCCGCGGCGTTGATCAGCCCGTCGCCCGTCAGATCAAAATTCACGGAGTCATACTTGCCGTCGGTGTACCCGGCCTGCAGCGACAACGTCAGTCCGCTGGTCACGCGTACGCGGCCTTCAAGCTCCGCGCCCCGTAACGTCGCATCGCCAACGTTGCGGATGATCTGCGTGACGCCCAGCGCGCCCGGCGTATTGATCTCCCGCTGGATGCGATCGACCTTGTTATGGAACGCGGCAAAGTTGATGCGCACGCGATCGTCCGCCAGGTCCTGCTTCCAGCCGACCTCGACCGATTTCTGCTCCTCGGAATCGAAGGGCCCCGGTGTGACACCCGGATCGGTGTTGCGAAAGTTATAACCGCCGCCGCGGAAACCCTTGGCCCAGAAGCCGTAAAGCTGCGAGCGGCTGTTGGGCTGCCATTGCATGCCGACGCGAGGCGTAAAGTCGCTCCAGCTTTCCTCATCGATGAGATCGGGAACGATGGTCCGGTCCGTAACACTGCCGCCGCCCGCACGTACCGTGGAGACACGCGCCTTTTTTTCCTCGTTTGTGTAGCGCGCGCCAACATTGATGGTCACCTGCTCCGTGACCGCCCAGTCCACCGCGGAGAACACGCCGGAATTCGAGAAGTCGCCATCGCCGCCGCCCGTGCGATCCACGAGGCCGCCCGCGAGCAGGCGGCGCTCGATATAAAGCAGATTCTGCTGAAAATAATAAACGCCGGAAGTGACCTGGAAAGGTCCGAACGCGCCGGAGTAACGCAACTCCTCGCTGCGCTGATTCTGATCGGCGATCAACACGCCGTGGAATGACAGCTCGGGCGTAGCGTCCACGTCCATGCGCGAGGCGCTCTCGTATTCGCGCCAGCCCAGAATATTGGTCACGCGGCCGTTGCCGAAGGAGACGTCGAGATTGGTCTCCAGGAAGGCCTGGTTCCATTTGCTCTCCGCGTCGCCCCGCTCATCGATGGAGAAATCAAACGAGTCCCGTGGGAACAAGGCGTGATTCTGCGAAGGCGGCCCGTCACCACTGACCTCGCCATGCTCCATGCGCAACGTCGTATCCAACGCGGCGTTGGGAGTCCAGCGCAGAGCGGGTCGCACAACAGTCTGACGACCGGAACCGAAGCGCGCGTTGTCCAGCTTGTTCTCAAACCAGCCATAGTCTTCATTGTGATAGGCAGCGAGCTTCGCGCTCAGCACGCCCGGGATGAGCGGGCCCGAGATGGACGCATCCGTAATATAGTTCGGGCCGGTTTCCGCGGCGGCATGGCCGGATATCTCGAACTTGTCGCTCGGCCCCTTGGTCCGCACGAGGACCGCGCCGCCCGTCACATTGCGTCCGAATAACACGCCTTGCGGCCCGCGCAGCACTTCGACAGCTTCGATATCGAAGTCGTCGAAGAGCACACCGGCGGTGATGCCCATATAGACCCCATCGACAAATACGCCAACGGTCGGGTCGATGGAAGGAATCGAGCTGTTGATGCCGAGGCCACGAATGGAGAAGTTTGCCGTCGCGGGCGTCGTGCCGTTGTTGCTGTCCAGCTGAACATTGGGAATCGCGTAGCTGAGCGACGTCAGATTGCGGAAATTCATCGCTTCGAGCTGCGTACCGCTGAAGGCCGTAACAGCGAACGGCACGTCCTGGATGCTCTCCCCGTGCCCCTTTTTGCTTGCGGTAATGACCACCTCTTCCAGAGAGGCCGCGGCATTCTGCGCACAGGCAAGCTCGCAGACGGAAATCGACAGGAGGGTCATCGCAATTGGCTTACGGAACACGCAGGCGTCCTTTCCCGGCATGGGGGATTATTCTGGGTAGTGTTATTTTTCCCCGGCGTCGCGGGATCCGTATTGGATCATCGCGACGCAGATAGTAAGAAAAGGACGATGATTAGCGCGGCGTCACGGGTACGTGACGTTTTTCCCGTAGGGATAGAACTTGTCGAGTTTCAGATGCTGGTACTTGAGCGCTTCGAGACGCACCGTGCCGACAAACGGTTGATCCGGCTCCACCAGCAGGATGGTTTTCGCGTAGCCGTTGTCATAGAAGCCCCGGCGGAAATGCACGCGTGACTTGATCGCAAACACCTTGAAATCTGCCGGATTGATGCCGAGATCGAGAAACGCCTCGGGCCAGCGAACCTGGTGCAGATGCGGGCTGATGATCAGCACGTTGTTATCGCCAAACTTCACACTGACCCATAGCTGCGATTTGGCGCCTTCAGACCCCATGCCGCCGCTGACCGTGTTCACCTTGCCGACCACTCTCACCGGCGCACCGGCCGACTCATCGAGTTTCCCGCCGACTTCCATATCGAACGCGTCGCCCGGCTTCACGCCTTTCTTGCGTAGCGCGTTGATCGTCGCCTCGTCCGCCACGGTGCCGATCAGCGTGTTGCTGAGTTTCTGATCGATCACCTGCTTCAGCAGCCACGTCGCCGCGCCAGTGCGGTCACTGTGATCCGCGAGCACCACTGGTGAGGCGCCCTTCGTCACGGCTTCCTTCGCAAGTCGCACGCCCTCGGCCATCCGATAAACCTTCGTGCCATGGACGAGCGGATCGCGCAGCCGCCACGCCGTCTTCGCCATGTCGTCGGCAATCTGATTCGCAAGCTCCGGATCGCCGTTGGTGATCACCTGAAACGTCATGCCGGCATCCACGACGTCCGCGAACGCGAAGCCATAATAGAAATTCACATACACGTCCGGCTCGCGAGCCTCCCAGACCAGCGCCCGCTGCACGAGATCCATCCACGGTGATACGCCCGTCCACTGCAGAACGGACGGTGTCAGGATGGGCGGCTTGCGCGTGGCGGTTGTTGGTTTGTATCCCCCACGGATGGAACGAATCAGCGTGCGCGCCGCGCGCTCGCCCTGCAGATAACCATCGTAATGCGGGTAATACTTGATGCAGAAGGCAAGGTTCGCATAACGCAGGAACTCAGCATCCTCATTGCCATGCGGATCGAAAGTGCCGACGATCATCGCCTTCGGGCCGATCACTTCGCGCACACGCCGCGCGATGACCGATTCAGGCTTCGCGACGTCGCGCACACCCATCGCACCGTGCAGCGAAAGATAGGCGCCGTCGAACGGCCCCTGGGCTTTGAGATCCGCGATCATCCTGTCGACGAAGTGCTCGAAGGCCTGCTTGGTGATCCAGCCCGAGCCGGAGCCCTTCTTCGAGCCGAGCGGCGACTCGATGCCGACGAGCTCGACGTTCGCGTGCTCCCGCGCCACCTGCACGAAACCTGACATGGAGGAGCGGCTGACATCGTAGCTCGCCGAGCTCAGCAGGGCCTCGCCGCGCGCGGGCGAGCCCTCGTAGATAAAATCTTCAGTGACCGTGTCATAAGGCAGAAACGTCACCGTCTCGTGCTCGAACTTCAGCACCGCGATCCGCATCGGCTTCTGCGTGGTGGCGGTCTTCGAGGCGGCTTGAGCGCCACAGCTCGGGGAATTGAGCGCAACGAGGCCGAGGACGAGCGTGACAACGAGCGAGCGCAGAGTATTCAAAGGGGACTCCAGCACGGGAAATGCAGGCGGGACGGCCTCGCGACCGAAGGTATGAGCTGCGCCGCTCACGAGCCAATGAAATGAACGCGAGCCTGCATAACCTCAGGTTATGCACACTGTGAGCACACGCAATTGCGCGCAACCCCTACTGTTTGCGGCCCGCGCGCGGCGCGTAACTTTCTGTATGCTGTGCCGGTCGCCGCTTGCGCGGCCCCGCTCCAAACATATCGATGCTTGCCGCAACTTCCAGAAATCGCGGGCTGCTCATCGCCGCCATCGTATTGCTCGTCATCGCCTCGCTCGTTTACTGGCGCAGCCATGCCGAGGCAAAGAGTGAAAAGAAAGGCGGCAGCTCATCGGCCGTGCCCGTGTCCGTCGTCGAGGTCGAACAGCGCGACGTGCCTCACCGGATCTCCAGCATCGGCACCGTGCAATCTCTTCACACCGCAGTGATACGGCCGCAAATCACAGGCGTCGTGACCGAAGTGCTGTTCAAGGAGGGGGACCTCATCGAACAGGGCGCTCTGTTAGCTCGCATCGACGATCGCACCATCCAGGCGGCCCTCGCCCAGGCGCAGGCTGAAAAAGCGAGCAAGGAAGCGCAGCTGCGCATGGCCGAGCTCGACCTCACCCGCTACACCAATCTGGTCGACCAGCATGTAATTTCCCGCCAGAGCATCGAGCAGCAGGGGGCGCTCGTCGAACAATTGAAGGCGGGCATCCGCGCGAGCGAGGCAATGATCGCCGCGCAACGCGTGCAGCTTTCCTTCACGACCATCCGCTCGCCAGTGCGCGGTCGCGTGGGAATCCGACGGGTGGATCAGGGTAATCTCGTACAGGCCGGCGATGACAAGGGCCTCGTGACGGTGACGCAGATCGACCCGATCTCGATCGTCTTCACCCTGCCCCAGGAATTCCTCTCCCGACTGCAGACTGCAGCCACGGGCGCCGCGCCCGCGCGCGTCACGGCCTTCGAGCGCGATGCCGGCATTCCGCTGGCGCAGGGAAAGCTCACCACATTTGATAATCAGATCGACGTTACCAGCGGCACCCTACGGGTGCGCGCCGAGTTCGCCAATCAGGAAGGCAAGCTCTGGCCGGGACAGTTCGTAGCGCTGCAGCTGGAAACCAACATCAGCGCCAACGCAATCGTGCTGCCCGCGCGAGCCGTACAGCAAGGCCTGAACAGCGCCTTCGTCTATCGCATACGCGACTCCAAGGCCGAAGTGGCGCCTGTCGTCATCACCTATCGGGATGATGAAATCGTAGTGGTCGCTAGCGGCGTCGCTCCGGGCGACAGCGTGGTCGTCGACGGACAGTCGCGCCTGAAGCCCGGCACGACCGTGAAAGCCTCCGCCCCCGTGGAAGCCGACCATGTCGCCGCCAACTGAGCCACCGCGCTTCGCGCGCGCGACGCTTGCCGGCTGGTTCATCCAGCATCCGATCGGTACGGTGCTGCTGACCGTCGGGCTGCTCCTGCTCGGCTTCATTGCCTACCCAATGCTGCCGATCGCGCCGGTTCCGGAAGTTGATATGCCGACGATACAAGTCGGCGCGTCGCTCCCTGGAGCGAGCCCGGAAACGATGGCATCAGCAGTGGCGACGCCCCTTGAAGTTCAGCTCAGCGGCGTGCCGGGCATTCGCGAGATGACGTCGAACAGCACGCTCGGCTCCACGTCGATCACGCTGGAATTCGAGCTCTCCAAAAACGTGGATGTCGCCGCACAGGAAGTTCAGGCCGCGATCAACGCAGCGTCGGGGCGCCTGCCAGCGGACATGCCCAACCTGCCGACCTGGCGCAAATCCAACCCCAACGACAGCCCGATTCTCGCCGTCGCCATGCAGTCGGAGCTGATGACGCTGACGGAGCTGAGCGACCTGGCTGAAACCTCGGTTGCCCGCCAGATCAGCCGCATCAACGGCGTCTCCGAAGTCAACGTGTATGGGCAGCGCAAGCCGGCGATCCGCATCCAGGCGGCGCCCGAGAAGCTTGCTTCGCTCGGCCTGACATTCGCGGATGTGCGGCAGATCGTGCAGGCGGCCAGCGTCAATCAGGCCAAGGGCGCGATCTACGGCAAGAACCGTGTGTCGACGCTCGCGACCAACGACCAGATATTCGATCCCGCGGACTACGGCGCGTTGATCGTGGCCTACCGTGAAGGCGCTCCCGTATTTCTGCGGGATGTGGCGAAAGTCATGATCGGCGCCGAGAACGACTACGTCGGCTCCTGGCAGAACGGCAAGCCCGGCGTGTACATCATGGTTCGCCGGCAGCCCGGCGCCAACATTGTGTCGACCGCGGACGCTGTCCGTGCGGCGCTTCCTGATATTCGCCGGCAGTTGCCGGCCAATATCAGTCTCGAAGTGCTCAACGATCGCACGCGAACCATCCGCTCGTCGCTGCACGAGGTGGAGCTCACCCTCGCGGTCACCTTCCTGCTCGTCATCATCGTGATGGGCGTGTTCCTGCGGCAGGTCTCGGCCACCGCCATCGTTGCGTGCGTGCTCGCCGTCGCGCTGGTCGCGACCATCGCGGCCATGTATGTGCTGGGCTTCAGCCTGAATAATCTGACGCTGGTCGCGCTGGTCATTGCGGTCGGCTTCGTCGTCGATGACGCGATCGTGGTGGTGGAGAATATTCATCGCCATCTCGAAGCCGGCAAGTCCATGCACGACGCGGCGCTCGACGGTGCCGCTGAAATCGGCTTTACGGTGCTCTCGATCAGCCTGTCGCTGGTCGCGGCGTTCATTCCCCTGCTATTGATGAGCGGCGTCGTCGGGCGACTGTTTCGCGAGTTCGCGGGAACGCTCACCGCGGCGATCTTATTTTCCGTGGTCGCTTCCCTGACGCTGGCGCCGATGCTGGCGTCACGCTTCATGAAGCCGCTGTCACACAAGGCGCACAGCGCGCCCACGTTCTCCGAACGTCTCATCGCGAGTTACGACCGTGGCTTGCGCTGGGCCCTCGCCCATCAGCGCACCATGCTTGGCGTGTTTGCGCTCACCGTCGCCATCGCCGTGGCCAGCTACGTCATGGTGCCGAAGGGATTCTTCCCCTTGCAGGACACCGCGTACATCGTAGGTTCCTCACGCGCTGCGGATGATGTTTCTTATGAAGACATGCTGGCGAAACATCAGGCGCTGGCGGAGATCCTGAGCCACGACGATGCGATCCAGGCGATCACCCATGTGGTCGGCGCGACGAGCCCGAACCCCAATCTGGCCAACGGCCGCTTCTATATCGTCCTGAAGGATCGCGGCGATCGCGACGTCTCCGCGGAAGAGCTCATCGACCGCCTGCGGCCACAGCTCGGACAGGTGACAGGCATCAACCTCGTGCTGCGCACCCAGCAGGACATCAATCTCGGGGGTCGCGGCACCCGCTCCCAGTATCAGTTCGTGTTGAGCGGCGGAGACAGCGCCACGCTGGGCGAATGGGCCGGCAAGCTCACCGCGAAATTACAGAGCATGTCCCAGTTCCGCGATGTCTCGAACGAGATGCAACTTGCCGCGGCCGTGACCCGGCTGACCATCGATCGAGTCGCAGCCGCCCGCTTCGGCTTTCGCGCCGAAGACATCGACCAGGTGCTTTACGACGCCTACGGGCAGCGGCAGATCGGCGAATATCAGAACGAAGTCAATCAGTACCGCATCGTTCTGGAAGCGGACGCAAGACAGCGCGGCCGCGTCGATAGCCTGCAGTATTTCCACCTGCGCTCGCCGCTGACAGGCCAGATGGTGCCGCTCTCCTCATTGGCGCGCCTGGAAACGCCAACCGTCGGTCCGCTCAGCATCACGCACGACGGCATGTTTCCGTCCGCCGCGATTTCTTTCAATCTTCCAGCAGGTGTATCGCTGGGAGACGCGATTACGCTCGTGGAGCGAGCGCAGGTCGACGTGGGCATGCCTTCGAGCGTCAAGGGAGATTTCCGCGGTAATGCGCAGGCCTTCCAGGAATCCCTGGCCACGCAACCCTGGCTGATTCTCGCGGCGCTGGCCGCCGTCTACATCATTCTGGGCGTGTTGTATGAGAGCTTTGCGCACCCGCTGACCATCATCTCCACGCTGCCCGCGGCAGGTGTGGGCGCGATTCTGACTTTGTGGGCGGTCGGGCAGGACTTCTCCATCATGGCGTTGATCGGCGTCGTGCTGCTCATCGGCATCGTCAAGAAGAACGGCATTCTGCTGGTGGACTTCGCGCTCGAGCGGCAACGCAGTGGCCTCTCGCCGCAGGAGGCCATTCACGAAGCCTGCCTCGTGCGCTTCCGCCCCATTGTCATGACCACCATCGCCGCCATGCTCGGCGCGATTCCCCTGATGTTAGGTTTTGGAACGGGCTCCGAGCTGCGGCAGCCGCTGGGCATTGCTGTATTCGGTGGGCTCGTCATCAGCCAGGTGCTCACGTTGTATACGACGCCCGTGATCTATCTGGCGCTCGACCGGCTCTTTCATCGCCCGCAGGGCCCGGTAGTCACAAGCCCGGAGTCGCCGCCAGTCGCAACCTCTATGCGCGCATAACCACCGGTTATATTGGCCCGGCTTCTTTTGATTGGCAGGTTGTTGATGAGCGGCGGATAAGGATTGACAGGCCCGATCGGGGCGCCAGCGCACAGGGATAACCATGCAAGCCTCCGCTTCTCCAACAGCGGTGTGGGGCCCACCGTATCTGCTGTATCTCGGCGACGCGACGGATGATCTCGCGATCAAGACCGCGCGCGGGCTTGCGATGTGGCGACCGGAGTGGTGCCTCGCGCAGTATCGCGACCCTGCCTCACCGCTCAGCCTCGATCTGCCGGATCTCGATTTCGCCGAGGCCCGCTCAGCCGGCGCCAACACCATGGTCGTCGGAACCGCTAACGCAGGCGGCGTGATGTCGCCGCAAACCGTGCGCGACGTCGTTGCCGCGATCGAGGCCGGCCTCAACGTCGCATCGGGATTGCACGATCGCCTGACTGCGCATCCAACGATCGTAGACGCCGCCACACGCACCGGCCGCGCGCTCTTCGACGCCCGAAGTTTTTCGCACCACATTCCAGTTGGAAACGGTCTGCCCCGCAGCGGCCGGCGGCTGCTTACAGTCGGCACGGACTGCTCGGTCGGCAAAATGTATACGACGCTGGCGATAGAAAGAGAGCTACGCCGCCGCGGAGTTTCCGCGGATTTTCGCGCGACCGGCCAGACCGGCATTCTCATCGCCGGCGCCGGCATCCCCATCGATGCCCTGGTGGCGGATTTCATTTCCGGCGGCGCCGAATGGGTCGCTCCCGCGCGAGAAGTGGGAGGCTGGGATCTGATCGAAGGTCAGGGATCGCTTTTCCACCCGTCGTTTGCCGGCGTTTCATTGGGCCTGCTCCACGGCGCGCAGCCTGATGCGCTGGTGCTCTGTCACGAGCCTCAGCGCGCGCACATGCGCGGCCTGCCACACTATGCGCTGCCGGATCTGAAACTCTGTCTGGAAACCAATCTGCAGCTGGCGCGACTGACGCAGCCTCGAGTCGTCGCGATCGGCGTGTCGCTGAATACCTCCAGGCTGACTCGCGAGGCCGCAGCCGTCGCGTGCAAAGCTGCGGAGGACGCGTTGGGCCTGCCCTGCCAGGACCCGCTGACGATGGGCGTCAACCGTATCGTGGACCAACTTCTCTTATGTTTTCCGAGCTGAAAGTCGTCCATGAAAAGTGGCCGCTGGCCACGCCATTCCGCATTTCGCGCGGCGTGAAGACCGTTGCGGATGTGGTCGTCGTCGAGATCATCGCAGGCTCCGCGCGGGGACGCGGCGAGGGAATTCCCTATCCACGGTACGGCGAAACTGTGGAATCGGTGCTGGCGCAAGTGCGTGGCATGGCGCCAGCCATCGCCAACGGCCTCACGCGTGAAGCGCTTCAGGAAGCCATGCCCCCTGGAGCCGCCCGTAATGCCATCGATTGCGCGCTGTGGGATCTGTCAGCCGCGCAGACCGGCCGATCCGTCACTTCGCAACTTGGGAAAGGTCCGCTCGCTGGACTGGTCACGGCGCTGACCATCGGCATCGACACGCCCGAGGTCATGCATGACAACGCCGTCAGGCTGCACGACGCAGCGGTCATCAAAGTAAAGGTCGATGCGAACGATCCGGCAGCACAGCTGCGTGCTGTGAGAGCCGGCGCGCCGCAGGCGCGGCTCATCGTGGACGCGAACGAAGGCTGGAATCTGACTATTCTCCAGGCCATGCAGCCCACGCTCGTGGCAACACGAGTCGAGCTGCTCGAGCAGCCGCTGCCTGCGAGCCAGGACGCCGCGCTGGAAGGCTTCGCGCCTGCCGTGCCGATATGCGCGGACGAATCCTGCCATGTCGCCGCCGATCTGCCGAAACTCCGCACGCGTTATCAGGCAGTCAATATCAAGCTCGACAAGACGGGCGGACTCACCGGAGCCCTGGAGTTGTTGGAGAAAGCCCGTGCCGCGGGTCTCCGCGTGATGTGTGGTTGCATGGTCTCCACCTCGCTCGGCATTGCGCCGGCGTTTCACATCGCGCGTCACGCGGACTTCATCGATCTCGACGGCCCGTTGTGGCTGACCAGCGATCGTGAGCATGGCGTGCGTGTCGAGAAGGGAAAACTGCTACCGCCGTCCGACGCGGTGTGGGGAGGCGGTGAGTCCGACACGCCGAGTCGATGACTCGGCGTGTCGGAGCCGCGGGACTCACTCGATCAATCGCCGTTCAGATCCAGCCGGAATCCGATGCGGAACGTACGACCGAGATAATCGTACAGCGCACGGTTGATGCCGGGCTCGACGTTGCTGCTGTCGCCTGGTCCGAGGCCGACGAATACCGGATCCTTGTCGGCCACGTTCGTGACCTTGAAGAAGATCTGATTTCTCACTGAGCGGAACTGCGTCGTGTAGGCGATGAACGTATCGACGTAGAACGCACCCGCGATGTGATTCGAGTTGATGGTGCGATTAAACGCGTCGGAAGTCGGACACCCGGAGGTGCATTCGACATACGAGTTGTCGTACGTGCCCGAGCTCAGGCCGCGACCGGTGAGCTGCAACGTCAGGCGATCGACGTTGTAGGCCGCCGTGAAACGGTAGCTCCAGTCTGGCGGACCGCCGTTGGTGTTCTGACCCGCGCGATCCGTCACTGGATCGCTGCCGTTGTTGGCCGACATCTCCAGATAATGTGTCGCGAGCGAGCGCAGCGTGAGATCGCCGGGCCAGCTGGAGACGACATCCGACATCTGCACCTTGTACGTCGCTTCGAGATCGAGGCCCCGGGCGCGCTCGGACACGAAGTTGAACGGACTGTTGGTGATGATCAGATCACGGCCCAACTGTGATGCCGGGTCACGGGTGAAAGCCTCGCAGAATTCCTGCTTGCCTTCATAACAGCGATTGACGATATCCTGCGCGGTCACCATGTTGATGGCGTCCTCGATCTCGATATCGTAATAGTCGAGCGACAGGCCCAGCCCGCTGATGAACGAAGGCTGGTAGACCACGCCGAGACCCAGCGCGTCCGCCTTCTCTGGAGTCAGCTCGAGATTGCCGAGCGTCGTTTCGGTAAACCGTGTCGACGTGTCGCTGAAGAAAGGATCCGTCAGCGAGTTGGTACGGCGGCGGCCCGCCTGATACAGCTCCTCGAGGTTGGGCGCGCGGATATCTCTCGACAGCGTGGCACGAAGCTTAAGATCGTTCACGGGCGACCAGGTGAGGCCTGCCTTCCAGGTGGTGACAAATCCCGAAGTGCTGTAGTCCGTGCCGCGCGCGGCGCCATTGAACTCCAGGCCCTCGGTCAGCTGCAGCAGCGTTTCGAGATAAACCTCCTTGACGTTGTAGTCACCAAAGGTCGGCAGAAAATTGCCGACGATCCAGCCTTCCTGATATTGCGGGTCCACTGAACCCGAGATCTCCTCCTTGCGATACTCGACACCAAAGGCAACACCAATGGGATCGAGCCATGGGTTGTCGACGTTCGTGCTGAAGTTCAGCGCCGCGACATCCTGCTGAAAGCGCTGCTCGCGCTGCGGACGGCCCATGAAGTATTCGAGCGCGGCCGGATCATTGACGCCGACGCCCATGCGATTGAACGGCACGCAGCCGTTACCAGGATTGGTCAGTGTGGAACGGCAGACGATCTCCCCCGCGCCATTCAGCACCGCATCCTGAGCCAGTCGCAGCCGTGCGGTGTTAGCGGCGTACAGGCTCTCATCGGCATCCGTAATGCCCTTCTGATAATAGGTATCCCACTTCCAGTCGGAGAGGAGCTTGAAGCGGCCCTCGAGCCCGACTACGTAACGCTGCACCTTGCGTTCGTTATCGCTTTCGCGAGTCGGGATATCGGCATTGGACGTGCCCAGCGTGAACTGCGTGATGCCCAACGCAGCGGCCCGCTGTTTGACTTCCGCAGGAAGAAACGCATTGTCCGTGGTGATGAGCACGCTACCCTTGTCGGACTGCACGCCGCCCCACTGCTTCGCCGTGTTCTGATTCCACGAGGCCTCACCGAAGGCGGAGAGATTGTCGTTGAAGTCCCAGCTGAGGCGGGTGAACACCCCATCGCGATCGCTTTCAGGCTCGAGTGACGTTCTGTCGTTCGACTGGCCAAGCTTCCAGTCCCCGCCGATCGTCCACGGATCGCGGAAGGCGCCATATGCAAACTGATTGACGGTGCCACCGACGCCAAAATACGTTCCCCGCAGCCCCGTGTTCGTGATGATGCCGCCGGGCGTCATGAGGATCTGGCCGGCCTGGCCCGTCACGAAATATTCGGGCGCGCCGTTGCCGACGGCGTACGCCGGATTGTTCACCATGTAGAAGCCCTGCTCGGCCCATTCACGGTGCATGCCATAGATGCCATCACGGCGGGCAGACTCGGCGTTGAACAGCACATGGCCGCGGCCGTCTGCGAAAGGAGCTCCACCGGTCAGCGAGACCAGCGTGTTGCGGTCATCGCCGTAACTGGTTTCGCCGGCTTCGAGATTCGCTTTGAGGCCGGTGAATTCCTTATCCAGAATGAAGTTCACTACGCCCGTCACCGCATCGGAGCCGTACGTGGCAGAGGCGCCGCCCGTGACGATCTCGATGTTCTTGATCAGCCCCTGCGGGAAAGTGTTGACGTCGACCGTGCCCTGCGCAAGTGAGCCCACAGAGCGGCGACCATCGAGCAGTACCAGCGTGCGGGCGTTGCCGAGCGAGCGCAGGTTGATCGAATTGATACCGGCGGAGCCGTTGCTCAGGCTGCGATTCGAGGTGGAAGGCGTACTGCTGCCGGCTACGGAAGGCAGTTCGTTAACGAAGTCAGCTATGTTCGGAACGCCGGCGGCGAGGATATCGGCCTCGCCGATTACGGTCACCGGCGTCGGCGTATCGTAGCCCGTGCGCGCCAGGCGGCTGCCGGTGATGACGATATCTCCAATGGGCTCTTCATCTTCAGGTGCAGTAGTTGTTGGCGCCTCCTGCGCATAGGCAGCGGTCCCGAGCGCAACCGCGAACAATCCGAGCAAACTTTTCGGCATCGACAAAACAGACTCTCCTGCTTACATATGTCACGTTCTGCATTCAAGCTAACAAGCAGCCGCACCCGGGCCTAATGAAAAGACGCTCACGCTGCATAACCCACCGTTATGCCTGGGAGACATTGCCCCATCACGCGTCAGTGCATGCGCTTCGCGCGATCTTCGCCCCAATTCAGGGCCCGCGGCGAGGCGCGAATTCCCATTACCGTACACCGGACCGCTCGTCGCCGGAGATTCAGAACAGCGTTGCGCATGCCAGCCGCCGGTGCCGCGGGGCTGGAATTCAAGCACTCGCGAACCGACGTTCGCACACCACGCTCATGCCGACGACCACAGCAGCACCGCAGGGAAGCCCCTGCCGCGACTGTGGCATGAATGCTGCAATACTCAGGCTTTCAACGGGGGTGAAGTCAGATGCAGTCTCGAATGCGCGATCCGAATCTCGATCTCGCTCCGATGGGCATGATGCATCTTCGATACATCGAGATGTTCCAGGCGATCCTGCAGGCAGGCACGCTGACGGATGCCGCCTCACTTCTGAACATCTCGCAACCGGCTGCAACCAAACTTCTGCAGCAGGCGGAGCGGCGTCTCGGTTTTCCTCTATTTGTTCGCGTGAAAGGCCAGTGGCAGCTCACGCCGGAGAGCCGCCTGCTCCAGGGGCAGATGGAGCGCATCTTCGATGAGCTGCGCGACCTGCAGCGCCTGGTCACGAACATTGCGCGCGCCGAGAAGCATCTGCTCCGCGCCATCAGCACACCCACGCTCGCGAACGCCGTCGTTCCGAAATCGATCGCCCGCCTGCGCAAGCAGCTGGGGCAAACCTCAGTTGAGTTATCCACGCAACACTCACGCGAGATGCTGAAGTCCATCGTCCTTCGCGAGGCGGATATCGGCTTCACGTTGCAGGAGCTGAGCCATCCTGACATTCGCTGCGAGCCGCTTTCGCAGGGCCCGCTGACTTTGATCGCACCCAATGGCACCTGGTCGAAGAGCGAGGCGATGAAGCCTATCGCCATCGACTCGCTCTCCGATCTGACACTCGTCGGTATCACGCGCGCGGATCAGCTTGGCAGGCAGCTCGAAGCGTATCTGGAACAACTGGATCCGCCGGCACGCATCTCGACGTGGGTGCAGACTTATCAGATCGCGAAAGATCTGGTCTGCAGTGGCGAGGGGCTTGCGCTCGTCGATCCGTTCACGGCAGTCTCTGCCGGCGGAGAATTGCAGATCCGCGTCGTCGAGCCGGTAATGCCGATCGATCTGTTCGCCGTCTATCGCATCGACGGCCCACTCAACAGTGTGCAGAAGTCATTCATTCAATGCGTGAAGGCCGTCGCCAGCGATTCGATCGCCAACCTCGCGAGCTCAGAGCCCAAGATCCATTCGGTGCGATGACGCGGTTTTTCGGGATTCTGGCGCTCCTCCTGCTAGCACTGCCGGGAGTGGCCAGCGCGCAGGACGTGCACGGAGCCTATCTCACCCTCAACGTCGACAAGGCCGCGCTCCAGGGCGAATGGCGCGTCCGGCTCCTCGATCTCGATCCGGCCCTGGAGCTCGACACCAACCGCGATGGCGAGATCACCTGGCAGGAAATCGAACACCGCCGCGCGGACATCGAGCGCCTGCTCCACGCGAGTCTCAGAATTCACGCCAACGGCGCGGACACGAATCTGAGTTTTCGCGACCTGGTCTACGGCGCGCAGAACAATGTGCCGTTCATCCGCACGCAGCTCTCGGCTACGGCTCCGGCGGACATCAGCACGATTGCCGTGGACTATTCGCTGCTGCCGGACCAGCACAGCGACCACAGCTGCCAGCTTAAAATCATCTGGCGCGGTCAGGGCACGCACGCCGCGGAAGTTTCGGCCCGCAGCGGCATTCTGACTTTTGCGCGCGAGTCTGCGGCCAGCAATGGTGTCCTCGCGCAGCTGCGCTCAGGCATCTGGCACATCTGGACGGGGTACGACCACGTCCTCTTCCTGCTCGTGCTGCTCATTCCCGCGGTATTTCAGCGCACGGCCACGGGCCGCGAAGCGGTGCCGGACTTTGGCGGCGCGTTCGCACGTGTGATCGTCATCGTATCCGCGTTCACCGTCGCGCATTCTCTGACGCTGACTTTCGCAGCGATGCAGTGGATCACGCTCCCCAGTCGCCTCGTCGAATCCGCCATCGCTGCCTCGGTGTTCATCGCCGCGTTGCTTAATTTTTTGCCGACGACCGCAGGCGTGCGCGGCGCGTGGCTCGCATTCGGCTTTGGCCTGTTGCACGGCTTCGGCTTTGCCGGCGTGCTGAGCGAAACGGATATGGGCGACGGCCCCATCTGGCGTACGCTGCTGGCATTCAATGCCGGCGTGGAAATCGGGCAACTCGTCATCGTCGCCGCGTTTCTGCCCATCGCCTATCTGCTTCGTAATACCCGCTTCTATCGTACCGGTGTTGTGTACGGCGGCTCGTCACTCGCGGGCCTGTGTGCACTCGTGTGGTTCTGGCGGCGCGCCTTCTGATGGAGACTCTCGTATGACCTGGGGAAATCCGTGGATTCTCCTTGCCCTCGTCCTGCCGCTGCTGGGCGCTGTCGGCATCAGGCGCCTGATGCGGCAGAACCCGCTGCCGCGCTGGCCAGCGATGAAACGCGTGGCGGTCGCGGGAAATCGCGTGCGCCCCGCGCAGCCCAGAGAAATCCGGCCGGCTTTTCTCGTGATGGTGGCGATCGCACTCGGCATCGTGGCGATCGCGCGTCCCCAGTGGGGCGAGCACACTGAGGAATCGTTCAGTCACACACGTGAAGTCATGATCGCCCTCGATCTGTCTCGCAGCATGCTGACGGAAGACGTCGCGCCTTCGCGGCTCGAGCAGGCAAAGAAGCTGACGGAAGATCTGCTCACCGGCCTCAAGGGCGAAAACGTCGGACTGGTCGTCTTCGCGGGCACGGCGTTCGTACAGGTGCCGCTCAGCCCGGATTATCAGATCATCCGTGAATTCATGCCGAGCCTGGATACAGACTATATGCCGCAAGGCGGTTCTGACTATTCGAAGATGCTCGACGCCGCGCTCGAAGGCTTCAGCGAAACCCCGGATCGCGACCGCTATCTCGTCGTGCTGAGCGATGGCGAGAGCAGCACCGAAGGTTGGGAAAAGCGCCTCGGCGAAATGTCGAAGCGGGAGATTCACGTCGTGTCGCTGGGTATCGGCACTGACAAAGGCGCCTTCGTTCCGGACCAGCAGGGTGGCTTCATGGCGGATGGCAACGGCGACGCCGTCCATTCGAAACTGATGCCCGCGACGCTGCAGGCACTGGCCAAGCGGACGAATGGCAAGTACATCAACGGCGCCGCGCTTCAGAACATTGATGATGTACGCGCGCTGCTCGCGGAAACCGTGGAAACGGGTCGCAAGGGCCGCGTCAGCAACGAAGCTGACAGCGTGCAGACGGAACGCTTCCAGTGGTTCCTCTTCCCCGCTGTACTCCTCGGGCTCCTGAGCCTGACGCGAGAGTTTCAGCGCCGGCCGAAGCCGCGGCAGGTTCGTCGCGATCCGCCCGCGAAGCCCGCGGAGTCGATCAAGGTTCCCACGAGTCTCGCGGCGGCAATCGTGCTTCTCGTCGGTCTGGGCGAGACGACAGATGCACGCGCTCACTTCGATTCCGAGGCCGAATTCCAGGTACGCGAAGAGTTCGAGAGCAATCCGGTCGAACGTCTGCGCAAGATCACCGAACACCTGGCGCGATTTGACTACGACGCTTTCGACCTGCAGCTGATGGTGGAAGCGTCGATCAAATACGCCATCGACGCACAGCGCACCGGCACCGCAATCTCTGAAGGTGTTATTCGGGACGCCATCGACGCGAGCACCCGGGGTGAGCAGCTCGACACTTCCATCGCCAACTGGTCTTACTATCGCTCGCAGCTCACTGCGATGCTGGAGCCGCTCGCGGCAGCCGCGGAGAAAGAAGAATCCCAGGGTCGCAAGGAAGTCATGGACGAGGAAGACAACCCGCCCATCGTCGTCGGCGACAACAGCCAGTCATTTGCGAATGATTCCTTCGGGCAGGGCGCGTCGGCGAAGACCGATGCGGCGCTGGGCGAGCTGTCTCCCAGCGAGGAAATCACCCCACAACAGCGCGGCAAAAAGCCTCCGCCGCCCAAGAATGTGCGTACGGCTGCCGCCACCCGCTCCAAATCGGGCGATGACGGTGGCGCGCAGGATCCTATTCTCGAGCTCACCCGCAAGCGCCTCGACGAAGCGGCGCGCAAAGATTCGCCGGGCCGACTCCACCAGTTGCTGGCGGAGAGCACGGAGCAGCCCGACTCGAATCAGATCGATTGGTAAGAGGTCAACGACTCCATGGAAGCCCTGCCCCTCGGCGAGATCAGCGCGACGCCCTGGTCTTTCAGCCCCTACTGGTTCTTGATTCTGGTGATCGTTGTGCCTGCCGCCGCGTGGCTAGCCTTCGCATGGCGACGTGCGTTCGAGGAAGATCCCAATCGCGTCCGACGCTCTGGTGTGAAGGAGCTGCGGCGGCTGGTAGCGAACATTCGCAAATCACGCGCGTCCCCCGCCTCCATACATCTGCATGCCTGGATGCGCGCCACTGCTCGAACATGGGGTGTTCAAGCCTCAGCGCCAACCGTAAACGAAGTGTCCACCGCGCAGCATACGATTACAGGCGACGCCGCTCTGACCTCCAGCTGGCGCGATCTCTGGCACGCGACGGAACGAGGCCTGTTTGCCCCGAACGCCGCACCTCCCGCGGACTGGCTCGAGCGCACTTCGACATTCGCCGCGAGCGTAGAGATGCCGCAACGTCAGACGCGCTATCCCAATCGCCTGCGTCACTGGCTGCCGTCGCTGGCGGCAACCGTGCTGACGATCATGATTGGTTTCGCGAGCGGCACAGCCAGAGCGGAAGCTGCTGGCGAAGAAGATCCCGCAGCCGCCGCGAATGCCGCAGCCCTTCTTGAAGCTGAGGGTCCCGCGGAGAAGGCGCTGCAAACTCACTGGAACGACTGGGCAGCTCACCACAACATCGCCGCGGCCCGTATCCAGCAAGGCGACTGGAACGTCGCCATCGCGCACGCCACAGCATCATTCCTGCAGCATCCCTCCTCACCCGCAACCCGCGGTGCCCTGCGCGTCGCGCTTCAACAGACGCCCGCGGCGGATCCGCATCTGCAGCGGATGTTGTATGGAACATGGTACGAGCGCATCCCGGGTGCATTCTCCGTCGCCGGATGGCAAGGCGTCGCGCTGGCCTCCGGTCTGCTCCTGGCTGGAGCGATCATCGCGATGATTCTGGCGCTCTATGTGCCGCGCCGTACCCCGAAGCGAACTTATCTGATGTTGGCGGGACGTGGCGTGTTCGCCATCGGGCTGGTGGTATTCAGCGCGGCCCTCTACAGCTGGAATGCCTATGGAGCGATGAATCAGCCCACCGCGGCGATTCTCGTGAAGAACGCCAATCTGAGCCCGGCGCCGACCGATCTTGTTCCCGAGGAAGAAACCTCACCGCTCGCGGCAGGCACCGTCGTGCTGACTCGCCGCTCGTTTCTCGGCTGGCAACAGGTGGCCGTCGGCAACGAAACATCGGGCTGGGTACGGGATAACGCCGTGATGCCGTTCTACGCCAGGCGCACCTGACATCCGGGCGTTTCGGGCGGGCAGCACATAAAGCAGTGCCCCGGTAACCGTGAGATTACCGAGGCCCCGCCCTCCCCCTCAATGCAACGGCCCGCGTCGCGGGCCGCGCAGCGAAGTTCCTCAGAACGTCACGTTCTTGCCGAACGGATAGAACTTGTCCAGCTTGAGGAACTGATACTTCAGCGCCTCGAGACGCACGGTGCCTACGAACGGATCGTCAGGCTCCGTCAGCAGGATGGTCTTGGCATAACCACTGTCATAGAACCCGCGGCGGAAGTGGACACGCGACTTGATCGCGAAACCCTTGAAGTCCGCGGGGTTGATGCCGAGATCCGTGAACGACTCGGGCTGCACGATCTGGCTCAGGAACGGGCTGATGATCACGACATTGTTGTCGCCGAACTTCACACTGACCCACAGCTGCGAACCGCCTGCCTGGCTGCTGCCGCGGCTGAGTCCGCCGCTCACCGTGTACACCTTGCCCACGACGCGCACTGGCTTGCCTGCTGACACATCCAGCTTGCCGCCAATCGACATGTCGAACGCGTCCCCGACCTTCACGCCCTTCTTGCGCAGCGTGTTGATCGCCTCTTCGTCGGCAATCGTGCCAATGAGTGTGTTGCTGAGTTTCTGATCGATGATCTGTTGCAGGAGCCACGTTCCCGCGCCCGTGCGATCGCTGTGATCCGCGAGCACGAACGGCACCGCGCCCTTCTGCAAGGCTTCCTTGGCGAGCTTGACGGCCTCGTTATGCCGATACACCTTCGTGCCATGCACGAGCTCGTCGCGCAGGCGCCAGGCGGTCTTCGCCATATCGTCAGCGATATGCTTGGCGAGCTCCGGATCGCCGTTGGTCATGACCTGGAAAGTCATGCCGGCGTCGGCGGCATCCATGAAGGCGAAGCCGTAAAAGAAGTTGACGTAAACATCCGGCTCGCGCGCTTCCCAGACGAGCGCCCGCTGCACGAGATCCATCCAGGGCGACTGACCCGTCCACTGCAACACCGACGGCGTGATGATTGGCGGCTTGGCGGTCGATGTCGTGGGCTTGTATCCACCGCGGATACAACGGATCAGCGTGCGGGCGGCGCGTTCGCCCTGCAGAGCGCCGTCGTAATGCGGGTAGTACTTGATACAGAACGCGAGGTTCGCGTAACGCAGGAATTCGCCGTCCTCGTTACCGTGCGGGTCGAACGTGCCCACGATGAAGCCCTTCGGCCCGATGACTTCGCGCACCTTGCGCGCGAGAGTCGCTTCAGGCTTCGCCACATCGCGCACGCCCATCGCGCCGTGCAGAGAAAGATAAGCACCGTCGAAGGGGCCCTGCGCTTTCAGGTCCGCCATCATCTTGTCGGCGAAGTGATCGAACGCCTGCTTGGTGATCCAGCCGGATCCCGAGCCTTTCTTGGAGCCGAGCGGCGACTCGATGCCGACGAGCTCGACGTTGGCGTGCTCGCGCGCCACTTTGACGAAACCGCCGATGTAGCCGTCAGGGGAAGACGCGAGCAAGGCCTCGCCACGGGCGGGCGAACCTTCATAAATAAAATCTTCGGTCGTCGTGTCGTAGGGAAGGAACGTCACGGTCTCGTGCGAGAAGTGCATGACGGCGATGCGAATCGGCCGTGTCGCAGCGTTTGTTTTGGAGCCCGTCTGCGCGCCCGCGGCCAGAGGCAGCAAGGCGGCGGAAGTGCCCAGGCCCGCAAGGACTTGGCGTCTTGGAATTTTCACAACTAGAACCTCTTATAAAGGGAAACCGGACGGGAGAACCTCATGTTCGTATTCATGCCAGGGCCTCCCGCCGACCGGCGCGGAAATGCGCTCCATACGAGGCCAGCCCCAAAAGGCCAACTCCGAGCAGTGCAAATATATGGAAGAGCTCGCGACTGACCATCGGCGGCGGTGCGCCGAACTCGATCTTCTGCGCCTCGTCGATCTGCGCGAACGCGTCCTTGATGGCGTTGCTGTCCGTGGCGCGGAAGAAGAGTCCGCCAGTGGTGCTGGCGACATCCCGAAGCAGCAGCGAATCGATCTCGGACTCGCGCATCTCGGTGCCGGTGCGATTGCCGGCATAGTCGAAAACGGGAACGGGGACCAAGCCTTCGGCGCCCGCGCCAATCGTATAAATGGCGACGGCATCATCCGCCGCGAGTTTCGCGGCCTGACGCGGATCGAGAGAACCCTTGTTGCTCGATCCGTCGGTCAGCAACACGATGAATGAGCCTTGCCGGGCTTCTGCCCTTTCGTCCTTCCAGCCTTCACGCAAACGCCGCAGCGAAACGCCGATGGCGTCGCCAATTGCTGTGCCGTCTTCGATCAGGCCGATGGAAAGGCGCGCCGTCTGTTTGCGCAGCCACTCGTGATCGAAAGTGAGCGGCGCGAAGGTGTATGCGCGGCCCGCGAACACCACGATGCCGATGCGATCGTTGGCGCGCTCATTGATGAACGCCGAGATGATGGGCTTGATCGCCTGCAGGCGGTTGGTGGTCGTCGCGCCCCGCTGAAAGTCCTCCGCATACATGCTCGTGGAGAGGTCGATCGCGATGACGAAGTCATAGCCGCTGCGCTTGTGATCTTCGAGAGGCACCAACACCTGCGGACGGGCAAGGCCGATGATCAGCAACGCCAATCCAACATAAGCACACGCTATGGGCCACAGCGTTGACGGCGTCGCACCCGGCGAATGCCATTCGTTCGCGCCCGGCACCACGAGCGCGGGCACGCTGCGACGTCGGCGCATATACGCAATGACAGGAAGCAGAATCAGCAGCACCAGCCAGAGAGGATCGTGAAACGACGCGTCTGTCATACCCATTGCCGGCTCAGGCCCGTGCGCTGCTGTGACGGTGGCGGTGAAAGTAAGCAATCAAGGCCTGCAGGGGATCCTCGGTATTGCCCACCGCCAGGCGGTCATCGAGGCGTGGAAAGAGGTGCGCGAAATGCGCCTCGCGCTTCTCCCGCCAGCGCGCATGCGCCGCGCGTTCCGCGGAAGAAGACGTGTTGAGCGTGATCAGGCGGCCGGCCATCGGATCGTAAGCCGCGAACTCGGCGCCTTCGGGCAGCTCGAGATCCCACGGATCATCGGCGCGAATGCCAACAGCCTGATAACGCTGCTGCAATTCTCTCCAGGCATCAGGTGTTTCTGCGGGGGCGAAAGGCCCGAGCCACAACATCACGCTGCCACGCGACGCGAGCTTCCGCATCATTCGCCACTGCACTATGCAATCGGACGGGCCATCGAGCGCCGGGGCTTCCTGCGCAAGCAGCAGCGCCGCGACTCGAAGGATGCCTTTGCGCCCCGGCAACGCCCGCTGAAACCAGGTCTTTCCCGGCGAGCTGTATAACAAGCCCACCCGGTCGCGATTGATCGCGCTGATCAGCATCAGCAACGCGGCCGTTTCCAACAGAGTCTCGCGCCGCGTGCGTCCATCGGAACCGAACTGCAGCGCCGGAGAATCCTCGAACACGAAGATCACCGACAGGTCGCGCTCTTCGATGAACCGCTTGCGATACGGCTCGCCCAGGCGCGCGGTGACGTTCCAGTCGATATCGCGCAGGTCGTCGCCCCACTGATATTTGACGACCTGGTCGAACTCCATGCCCCGGCCGCGAAAAGCGGAACGGTACTCACCGCTGACCGTAGTGTTGACGGCATGACGCGCACGCCACTCCAGACGCTGCAGCAGCGCCGTTGGTGCGGAAGGCATCGAGCCGCCGACCAGGGATGGAGTCGCGTTCATGTCGTGACGGCTGCGCGACGAGTTCACGCCTTGCGGGGCGCGCTCTCCGGCACCGGAGTTTTCTTGAGGATCTCCAGCAGGATGTGATCCGCGGTGAGCCCGAGCGATTCGGCCTCGTACGTCACACCAACACGATGGCGCATGACGTCGGGAAACACATCCTGAACCAGCGCTGGCGTGACAAAGTCTGCGCCACGCAGCCAGGCAAGCGCTTTGCTCGCCTGAAACAGGCCCAGGCATGCGCGAGGAGAGGCGCCGTAAGCCAGCGTCTTCTGCGTGCCCGCGCCGTTCGCTTTGTTGCCGCCCGCGGCGATGGTGCGAGTGGCGCGGACGAGTGTGACCAGATAATCCTGCACGGACTCGGCCACGTGCACGCGATCGACTTCCTGACGCAACACGAGCAGCTCGGCCCCACTCGAGACCGAGTTCAGCTCAGGATGCGACGTCACATAACCCCAGCGACGCACCATCTGAGTTTCTTCTTCGTGCGTCGGATAATCGAGCAGCAGCTTGAACAGGAAGCGGTCGAGCTGCGCTTCGGGCAGCGGATACGTGCCTTCCTGCTCGACGGGATTCTGCGTCGCCATCACGAGGAACGGCTGCGGGAGCGCGTAAGTGGAGCCGCCGAGCGTCACCTGCCGTTCCTGCATCGCTTCGAGCAGCGCGCTCTGAACTTTGGCGGGTGCACGGTTGATTTCGTCAGCAAGCACGAGGTTCGCGAAGATCGGGCCGCGGTGTGGCGTGAAATGGCCGTCGCCCGGCGAGTAGACCATCGTGCCCACGATGTCGCTCGGCAGAAGATCAGGCGTGAACTGGATGCGTTCGAATTCGACGCCGAGCGCCTGCGCCAGCGACTTCACCAGCAGGGTCTTCGCGAGGCCCGGCATGCCTTCGAGCAGCACGTGGCCGCCGGTCAGCAACGCGATCTGCAAACGCTCGACGACGCTGAGTTGTCCCAGCACCGCCTTGCCGATCTCACCGGAGAGCCTGGCCGACCAGCGCACGCCGGTGGAATGTTCAGGCTGGGCTGTCACAGAGGCCGCGTTCATCATGTCTTCCACTCGGTGTTCACACTAAAGATAAGGAGCGAGCCCGGACCGGGCCAATGAATTGATCGAGACTCCACATAACCCCGGGTTATGCGGCGAATACCGCTTCACGGCCGCTGCTCCGCCGGAATGCGCGGGCCTGCGCTGTAAGGCGCTTCGGTATTCAGCTCGCCTTCCCACTTCGAGACGATCGCCGTCGCGATGCTGTTGCCAACCACGTTCGTGGCGGAACGGCCCATGTCCAGAAAATGGTCGATTCCCAGCAGCAGCAACATGCCCGCTTCCGGCATGTTGAATTGCGCGAGCGTGGCCGCCACGACGACGAGCGAAGCGCGCGGCACACCGGCAATGCCCTTCGAGGTGAGCATCAGGATGGCAATCATCAGCACCTGCTGCCCGATGCTCATCTCGATGCCATACACCTGCGCGATGAACATCACCGCGAACGTGCAATACATCATCGAGCCGTCGAGATTGAACGAGTAGCCCACGGGCAACACGAAGCTCGCGATCCGGTTGCTGCAGCCGAAACGCTCCAGCTCCTCGAGCGTGCGGGGATACGCGGCTTCGGAGCTCGCAGTGGAGAATGCGAGGAGCACGGGCTCGCGAATGCGGCGGACCAGCCTGAAAACACTCGGGCCCACGATCAGCACGCCGAGCGCGATGAGAATGCCCCAGAGCACGGCCAGTCCCAGATAAAACTCGCCGATGAAGAGACCATACACCCCGACGATGCCGAGCCCTTCCTTCGCGACGGTGCTCGCCAGCGCGCCCAGCACGGCGAACGGCGCAAACACCATCACATAGCTCGTGACCTTCAGCATGATGTGAGAGACGGCGTCGAGCGCATCGATGACCATGCGACTGCGTTCACCGAGCGCGGCCATTGCTGTACCGAAGAAAAGCGAGAAGACGACGATCTGCAGAATCTCATTGCGCGACATTGCGTCGAACGCGCTGGTCGGCAGCGTGTGTTCGATGAACGCGCGCAGCGTCATGGCATTCGCGGACATGCCCGAGGTCGCGGTCGCTTCCGGAATCGGCAGGCTCAACGCCTTGCCCGGCTCGAACAGCTGCACCAGCACGAGACCGAGAACGAGCGAGATCAGCGAGGCGAAGATGAACCAGCCCAGGGCCTTGCCGCCGACCCGGCCAACCGTCGCGATATCGCCCATCTTCGCGATGCCGACCACGAGCGTCGAAAACACGAGGGGCGCGATGATCATCTTGATCAGCCGCAGGAAGGCGAACGGCAACAGGCCCATGTTGTCTGCAAAGCGAACCGCCGTGTCGTGGGACGCCATGACGTGCACGGCATAGCCCAGCGCAATGCCGAGCAGGAGCGCGCCAACGATAAAGGCTGTCAGTCGCTTCGATTTCATGCCGCCTCGTTCATCCATCTCATGAGTGTTCTATGCATCTGCCGCACCAGGTGAACTTAGGGAGCTTGCACGGTGCGAAAGCGCAGACGCAGCCTGCCACGCTCCCCATAACGGGGCACGTCGCGGCAGATGGCCCGCTCGAGTGCAGTGGGTCTGCTTATCAACGCTTCGACCGCGCCATCGCGTGCGCCACGCAACGCTTGGCCAGAATGTCTGTGGGATCGACCAGCGTGATGGGCCGTCCGTTGACATGAATCGGCTCGCCATCCGGAAAAAGTATCGGCAGTTCCGTACAGCCCAGGATGATGACCTCGACGCCTTGCGCGGCGAGATCATGGATCGCCGCGACGACATCATCCCGGCATTGCCCGCTCGTGAAGCCGGCCTTGACGCCCTGAGCACCATAGATCGCGTTCATCACCCGCGCCTGCAGGGCTGGCGGCGGCACGACCTCGTCGAGGCCGTGATCTTCGAGCGCGCGACGATAGACGCCGCTCGAGATGGTGCCCGTCGTTGCAAGCAGGCCGACCTTGCGCAGCGAGGGGAACGACTCCCGCACATGAGTCACGGTGACCGTGAGCATGTTCATGATCGGAATATCCAGATGCGCCTGGATCTTCTCGACGAAGGCGTGCGCGGTGTTGCAGGGAATCGCGATGAGGTCCGCCTCCCCCGCCTGCAGCTTCTTGCACGTGGCATACAGGGCGAGCGTGGGGTCCATGCCTTCGCCGACGAGATGCTCCGTGCGGTCGGGAATCTGAGGATTCTGTTCCACCAGCAGCCGCAGATGATCCTGATCCCGGCGCGCGGGCGTGCTGCGAACTACTTTCTGCAGGAAATCCACAGTGGCCGCGGGGCCTACGCCGCCCACGACGCCCAGCTTGAACGGCCGTTCAATCTGCGCGAAATCTTCGGAGACGATGTACTCCGCATACATACGATGCAGATCGACGATGGGCACGCTGAGGTCGCCCAGCTGGTCCGTCACCAGCGCAAGCTCGGTCACTCCGGGAAGAATCAGCTGCGCGCCCTGCGCGATGAGATCTTCACAAGCTTCCCGCAGCAACGTAACGAGACGCCCGCCGCGCCCTCCGCTTCTGATGCCGTCCTCGCCGTAGACCGCTTCAGTGACGCGATCTATGGAGTCGGAGCGGGGATGCAGAACCTCGAAATCGTCAGCAGCGAAGTAGCGCTCGAACAGCCCCTGCTCGCGCAGCGGCTTCGATGTCAGCACGCCGACTCGGCGCACAGACGAGAATGCCTGCAGCACGTGGCTGCGAAGCGCCACGAGCAGGTCCGCGATCGGCAGGCGCGAATTGGCCTGCAGCTCTTCCATGAATGTATGACTCAGGAAGCATGGCAGGACGACGACGCCGATGCCCCGCTCCCTGAAGCTGTCGATGCGGTCGAAGATATAAAGCATGCGCGCGGTCGTCGGCTCGCTGGGCCCGCTGACACGCGCATAAGGATGCTGTTCGAATACGATCTCGAACTGGCCGGTGTCGGGGTGCGTCTCAGTCACCTCGATCAGTTTCTTCAGCAGATCGGCATCGGCGAGGGGCGAGAGCCCACCGATAATGCCGAACGACCGCTCGTGTGGCGGTTCGGTTGTCTTCGTCATAGGGCTGTATACCAACGGGGAGCGGCGATCGCTCGACTGGAGTCGCCGTCGAAAGATGACGGGGGGCCACAGGAATCTGGCCCCTCCGTCACAGGATGATCAATTATTCCAGGTCAGCACGCCCACGCCATTCTTCGTGGTCAGCCTGGTCCCGAACGGCGCGCAGAGCTCTTCCAGATCTTTGAATATCTGGGAAGCCTCAGCCTCCGGCGAGGGATAAGGCTGGCCGCGCTTGCTGCGGACCTGCCCGAAGCCCATCGAGACCGGATGCAGGCGGATCTCCTTCAGCGTGCGGTCGTTCGAATAAACGACTTCCGCCAGCACGCTCTGCCAGAACTTGCGATCGGCCGGAAAGCCGATGGTGTCGTTCTTCGAGCGCTTGGTGAAATAGTCGCTCGGCAAGGCGCTGCCGGGCAGATCGGTCTTCTCGTAGTTGTCCGCGGGCTGCAGCTCGACGAGGTCATTCTCGAATATAAAGTTGGCCATGGAATAGAAAATGGGCTTGCCCTTATAAACTTCAATGCCGCGCAGGATGTGCGGCCCATGACCCACGACCATGTCGGCGCCCGCGTCGATCATCGCGTGCGCGAACTCGACAACGAACTCGGCCGGCTTGGCGCGTTCCTTCGGGCTCGCTGCTTCGTGCGCATGCAGGCTCACGACCACCCAGTCCGACTGCTGGTCGGCATCGCGCACGCTCGCCTGCAGCTCTTCGAGATCGTTCTTGTCCGCCTTCGAGTTGATCTTGATCTCGTTACCGACGACATATTCCGCGCCACCAAAGCTGAGTGCGCCGGAGCCCTTCTCTCCCATGTTGGAAGGAGCCGATCCCTTCAATGTGGACAACGTGTCGTAAGTGGCCTGCGGAACCGTGTACGTCACCGTGTGGCGCAGCGGGTTCAGACCCGGACGGCCGGGCATGTCCTTACGCTGGGCGCCGGCGATGATGGGCGCAGGAAAGCTCGACGACGCCGAGATGATCGCGACGCGCCCCTTCGGCGTGTCCAGATAACCCGGCTTGCGGGCGAGCGCGAGGTTCTCGCCCACACCCGCATAGATGAAGTTCGTCTTCGCGAGCGCGGCGACGGTGCTGCGCATGCCATCGACGCCGTAATCATTGACGTGATTATTAGCAAGACCGAGCAGATCGAAACCCGCCCACGCAAGCTCGTCGGTGATGAACCGCGGTGAGCCCATGTACGTGCCGCCGCTCTGCTGGCCGCCCGCAAGCGTGAAGTCGTGGATCAGCGTTTCGAAGTTCGTGAACGCCACGTCGGCCTTGCGGATCACGCCGAACATCTTGTCGACGTTGGGCAATCTCGAGGTCGAGAGACGGCGGTTGATGATCGAGTCGCCCGTGAGGGCGAACACGGTCTCGGATTCCGCGCCGGCGGCGGATTCCCAGGCGCGCGCGGGAGGCGCGGCAAACGCGTCTCCCGCGCTCTGCGCGAGCATCACACCAAGGGCGAGGGCCACAGCAAGCTGAGTTTTGTTGTGCATATTAGAAATTCTTCGTGATGCGGAGTGTCCAGACACGGCCAGGTGCGACGCTGTTGTACACAGACGAGTCGTAGCCGGCAGGATCTGTGGTCAACGGTGTGTCTTCCGCGGTGAGATTCTTCACACCGAGGCGCAACGTCGTGTCACTGAACCAGCCGTCGCCATCAGGCAGATAGGTGTACGCAGCGAAGGCGTTGAATGTGACGGTGTCATCGACCTTCCAGTAGTAGGTGCCGTCGATCTCGTACACGTAATCCGGCTGCCCCAGCGAGTCATACGTGGCCTTGTTGATCGAAGCCGTCGTGTCCGCATACTTCCCGATGTAGTACGCGCTCACGCCGCCCGACCAGATGTCGTCCTTCGACCAGAAGAGATTAAGCGAACCGCGCCATTTCGTCGCGCCGCTCTTGCCGATGCGATGCTCGAGCGGAGCATTCGCGCCGGCACGCCGCTCGAACTTCTTGAGATACGTCGCGTCGGCTGTTACACCCAACCGACCCCACGACGTCTGCGGCGAGTTGTAAGTGAGGTTGTAATCGAGACCTTCGATCGTGGCGCTCGCGAGGTTCGAATACGGTGTGTAAGTCACTTGAAGCACACCCACTGGCGCAACCCATTGCGACTGCGGGCGACCTGCGTTGTATGCCGCGAACAGCGCGCGGTCCTCGGCCGTGATTGTCGAGGCACGCTGAACGAGTTCGTTACCGCGGTAACCCGCCGTGCCGCTGCCCAGATCGATCTGGTCGTATGGTGTGCCCGCGGCCAGTGCGGCCTGGGTCGCGGAGAGGAGCAGGTCCGCATCGCTCTCGCGAATTTCCGCGGCGTCCGGACTTGCGATCAGGTTTTCCTGATTGATCTTCCAGTAATCCACGGAGAAGCGCAGGCCGTCGACATAAGGAACGTCGAGCACGAAGCCGAGGGTGCGACCGTCCGAAGTTTCCGGCACGAGGTTGGGATTACCCTCGATGCCCGTCTGACGCTGCGACTGACCGTCGATCGGCAGGTTCGTGATCGGTCCGCGATACGGATCGAAATAGGAACCGACGGTGAAGCGGGTGGGATAGTTCATCACGCTCAGATTCGGCGCGCGGAACCCTTCGTTATAAGACGCGCGAATCATCAGCGGCTCGATCGGCCGCCAGTCCACCGTAAATTTCGGGTTCGAGGTGTCGCCGAAGTCGCTGTAGTCCTCGTAACGGATTGAAGCACCGAACTCCAGGCGCTTGATACCCGGTAGCGCGTTGGCCTCGCCGAACACCGGGATCACCGTTTCGGCAAAGCCTGCCATCACGGTGCGATCGCCAATGACGTCGCCTGCCGCAGAAGCCTGCACGAAGTCGTTAGCGGCGGGATCTAGACCGAGCGCATTGCCTACGCCGTTCACGCCGGCATATTGCGGCCGTGTGAGCGAGTAATCGTCCCAGCGATGCTCGGCGCCCACCGCCACCAGAATCGGGCCGGCGCCGATGTCGAACAGCTTGCCGTTCACGCGAGCGTCCACGGAGCCGAGGATGTTGCGACCTTCCTGATGAAACTTCTCGACGAAGCTGTCCAACACGCCATCCGGATTGACGTAGGCCGTGGTGGGGACGACCTGATTGCCCTGCACCTGGAAGTTATAGCCGAATGGGTTGTACGCGCTCGCGTCGGTGCGCCTCGTGGCGGCCGCAAGAGAGCTTTCGCGAATGGCGTTGAGCGAGTCGTCCTTCGTCTGGGCGCGCGAATACACACCGGCGCTTTCCCACGTCCAGTTCTCGGTGAACTTGCCACGCAGGCCAGCCACTGCCGTGATGGAAGTTGTCTCGATGTCGATCGTTTCCGGGCCGGCGTCGGTAATACGCTTGGTCACGATGGTGACGGTGCGGGGAGCGCCGGTCAGGCGAGCGGTACCATCGGCGTTCGGCGCGCCGGTGGTGCTGTAGAAGCGCGAGCCGTAAGGGTTGTAAGGATTATCGATTGGAACGACCAGCGCGGCATCCGAGTTGATGCCGTAAGCAACAGGCGGACGCACCATCGTCGATTCGGCTCTGTACAGCGCGAGATTGCCGAACGCCGCGAGCGAGTCGCTGATCTCATAATCGACGCCGTTGAACCAGTTGAAGCGCTCCGTCTCGGGAACAGAGTAGCCATCGGCGTTCACGTCGTAGTAGTAACCAAGCTCAGCACCGGTGCGCGCCGGAGCGGTCGTCTTGATACCCACTGCACCGCCTTCCAGAGGTGACAGATAAAGCGTCGCCGCCGCCGTGCCCACTCTGAATGAGGGATACGCGCTCGAAGCATTGCGGTCGAAGAACGGGCCGTTGGCGGCATCGAAGCCTGGACGGGCGCGCGAGCGTTTGTCGGAGTCGGTGGCGTTAGGCAGATCCGCCGTCTCGAGCGCATCGCGGTTCAGATAATCGAACGTCGAAGTCCAGTGAAGCTTGTCATCGAAGGCAAAGTTGCCGTGCGTGAAAGTCAGGCCGTAATCGGAGCCGGAGCCGATCTCCGTGATGCCTGTCTGTACCTGCAGCTCGTTGCCGACGTAGTTGGTATCCGTTACGAAGTTGATAACGCCTGCGACCGCGTCTGATCCATACACAGCCGAAGCGCCGTCTCGCAGAATGTCGACGCGCTCGAGGCCGCGCGCGGGCAGCGTATTCACGTTTACCGACATCGCGGGCACGCCATCTTCCGTCGAAGAGATGCCGTGAGCCGCCACGCGCCGGCCATTCAGCAGCACCAGCGTGTTTCCGGATCCGATGCCGCGAAGGTTGACGGACGAAACGTCACCGCGTGCGCTGACACCGCCCTGGTTGGAATCGTTGATCGGTACGTTGACGACGGCTGGCAGTGAAGTCAGCAGGTCGACTGGCGTGGCGGCGTCGCGAAGATCCATTGCCTCCTGGCTGACGATGGTGACCGGCAGAGCGGCGTCGTCCGCGCGCTTGATGCTCGATCCCGTGATCGTCACTTCCTGTGTGCCGGTGGTATCCGGAGTTTCCGCGGCTTCCTGGGCCTGGGTGACCCCGACAGTCGTCAGTGCGAGCAGACCGATGAGACCCTTGACGTTCCTGCCTCGCAGGCACGATGCGCCGTGAAGAGAAGGAGATGTTTTATTAGATATCGACACAGAAGACCCCCGATGCTCAATGGCATACAGCTTGGGGTCACGCTAACAAGCGTTTTTCGGGGGGAACAATGAAAAGGTGGAGCAGCGGCATAACCTCCTGTTATGCGCTGAGCCGTAATGCATCGGCGCGGTGCAGGTTTGGAGGCTGTCGAGCTATTTCGGTGCTTGCCCCAGCACCCACTCAGGAGGAGCGACGGCGCTTGCCGCGCGCGCCGGCGGCAGGTTTCTCGGCGGGAGCCGCGGCTCGCGGCTTGGCGTGCGCTTTGGCCAACATCTGCATCGCTCGTGGCGAGTGCCCCAGTGACTCGGTGGACGACTTCATTCCGTGCAACGCCTCCGCGTTCGAAAACACACAGATGATTTTGGCCACCTCGCCCTGGACGCTGACATAGCGATGTTTCAGCGTGGCGTCGAAGTAAACACAGTCGCCCTTCTGGAGCAGCGTGGTTGCATAACCTTCGCAGACGAACTCGATCGCGCCCTCGATGACATAAGCGAACTCCTCGCCCCCGTGGGCCTCGGGCAGCTGCCCATCATCGCCGGACGTACGAACTTCCACGAGCACGGGAAAGTAATGTTTCTTCGCGATGTCGGTGGCGAGGAAGTGATGCAGATTGCCGCCGAAATCGACCACCTGCGCGTCGCCCCTGCGATCGATGACACGACGGCCGCCCGGCAACACATCAGAGGCCTCCACGGCAAACAGCTCGCCGATGGGCACCTCGAACGCGGCGGCCACCTGCAGGAGTTTCTGATATGTGAGCGAGGTCTGACCGTTCTCGACCTTCCACAACATTGAAGTGGAAATGCCGGAGCGGCGCGCGGCCTCGGTCACCGACCACCCCTTGCGTTTACGCAGCATCTGCACACGTTCCGCCAACCGTGACTGCTCATCCGACATGTGGGAATCCTGTACCGCCTCTTGCCGCAGTTTACACGGAGTGGCGGCCTTGAAATAATGCGTTTCATATATGAAAAACCCACCATGAACTCCGCAGCCGGGCCCGTCCGGGAGCAGCGCACGTGGTTCGGCCATCCGCCGGGGCTCAGCGTGCTGTTCCTCACGCAGATGTGGGCGGAATTCTCCTTCTTCGGCCTGCAGGCCCTGCTCGTCTACTACATGACGCAGCGGCTGCAGTTGCCCCAGCCCACCGCATCGCTGGTGTATGGCATTTACGTCGGATCGGCCTATTTCAGCCCTTTGCTCGGCGGCTTCCTGGCCGACCGCGTGTTGGGGCGCACCCGCGGCGTCATTGTTGGCGGTCTGCTGATGATGCTCGGGCACTTCGCCATGGCCTTCGAGCCGCTGCTGTTTCCCGCGCTCGCGCTCGTGGCGCTTGGCAACGGCCTCTTCATTCCGCCGCTGGCGGTGCAGATCGGCGGGCTGTACGGGGAAGGCGATCCGCGGCGCGCGCAGGCTTTCAGCCTCTATTACATGGGCACGAATCTCGGCGGCCTGCTCGCTCCGATCATCTGCGGCACCCTGGGCGAAACGCTCGGCTGGCATTGGGGGTTCGCGGCGGCCGGCGTCGGCATGCTGATCGGCCTGCTGATTTTCTACGGATTCCGCGTGCATCTGCCGCCCGATCCGGCAATACAGCCGTTGACAGGCGGCGAGAAAGCACACCTTTCCATCAAGGACCGGTCCGCGCTCCGCCTGCTGCTGGCAGTGGGGCTCATCGTCGTTCTCTTTCGTATCGGCTACGAGCAGAGCGGCAACATCATCGCGCTGTGGATCGATGGTCAGACCGATCGCCACATCCAATTGTTCGGCCATTCGCTGGAGATTCCGGCGACGTGGTTCCAGTCGATCAATCCCCTGCTGATCATCGTGCTCACGCCGTTTCTCATGCGCTTCTGGGGGAAACGCGACGCGCGAATCGGCGCGCGTGATCTCCTGCATCGCATGGCCTTCGGGTGCGCCATTGCGACCGTCGCATCACTCGTGATGGTGGGCGCGGCGTGGTCGCACTCCTCGAGCGGATTGCCTGTCAGCCCATGGTGGATCGTCGCCTACTTCGTCGCACTGACCCTGGGCGAGCTGCATGTGCTGCCTGTCGGGTTGTCTTTATTCGGAACCATCGCGCCACTGCAGCTCGCTTCCGTCGTGATGGGCGCGTGGTACATCGCAAAGTTTCTCGGCGGTCTGCTGGCCGGAGTGATGGGCACGTTGTGGCTGCGGATTCCGCCTGAGGCTTTCTTCGGCATCGGCGCGGTCGCGACACTGCTTGCTTCCGCGGCGCTGTACTGGTTATCGCATGAGCGGCTGCGTAGAGAGGCAGCAAGACAGGCGGCGCAAACCTGAATCTCAGGTCCGCGCCGCCCGCTCAGGTGAGTTCTAGCCGAACTGCCAGCCGAGGATGTTCCAGTACCAGAAGAAGACGCTGAGTACCGTTGCCGCCAGCGTGACGAGTGAGAAAACAACACGCCGGCCGAGTGTCCAGAAGCGCGCTTGCCAGGCGCGCGCTGTCATCACCAGCAGAGCCGCTGTCAGCCCCACAAACACGAGCGGCAGGATCAGAGAAACCTTGAGCGACGTGGGAATGCGCGCGATGAGCGAATCCACTCCTGTGCTGGCAACGACTCCGCCGATCCCCGCGAAAGTGATCAGTGCCCAGAGCGAGACGCCTGTGGCCAGCCATTCCGCGCGGCGTGCTGGCGCCGGCGCGACCCTGATTTCAGCGCGACGATAATAAGCACGCGTCAGCTGCCCCAGAAAGATCGCGAAGGCTGCGGCGATCGCTGTGTACCACGTGCTCGAGGCCTCATACCAGGGCACGCGCTCTGTCGGCATGAAGGGCAGGAAGTCGAAAAACAGGTGCGTGGGATTGCCCGCGGCATCGCTGCGGAAAGTAATTACATTCGGCACATCGCCGATCTGCCGATAGAGATCGCCGCCGATCGGGCGGAATTGCCACGGCTCCGGCCCGAGACCACCGACGACGAGATTACCGTTCGGCAGCGGCGCAACGGACAGCTGCGTGAAGAGACTCAGCAGCTTTTCAACTGTGGAGAAATTACGCCGCGTAAACTGATAAGGCCCGGCGAAGCGCTCCGCGGCTGCGATAACCTCTTCTCCCGTAACGGTCTGCGGCTCGGCCCTGCGATCGGGGAAATAACGATTGAAAAACGCCTGATGCACCATGTCGCGCACGCGATTGTCTTCAGTGTAGAACGACGTGAAAAAACCCACCTGCCGTGACGGAATGAGCAACAGATCGGTGTGACAGAAGTTGGTATCGCCGCCATGACCGATGACATCGAGACCGTTCATGTTGGCGTGATAGAAGCCGAGCGCCATGCCTGGCAGACGTGGATCGAGCTGAAAGGCCGTCTTGTGCATCGTCTGCAACGTCTGCGGTGACAGAATGCGGCCTTCGCCGTAACGTCCGTCGCCCAGGTGAGCGATCATGAAATGCGCCATGTCGACGGCGGAGACCGCACCGGATCCGGCTGGCCGGAACCCGCCCACGATCTCGTATTTCTGCACCACCGGCGCGCCGTTATCCCGCTTGTAACTGGTGCCAACATACGGCCGCAGGTGATCTGGAACCAGTTCCTGCACCGTCGAGAACCGCATGTCGAGCGGCTCGAAAATATGTTTGGAAATATAGTCGTTGTAAGGCTCGCCGCTCACCTGCTCGACGATGAGCCCGGCGAGCGCGGTGGCATAGTTCGAATACGCCGACGTCTCGCCCGGAGGGCGCACGCGGTCGGGCATGTGGCGCACGAGTGCCTCCGCGATCGGCAGCTGTCTGTCCGGATCGTCCTCGATCAGATAGCCGAGGAAGCCCTCTTCGAAGCCCGCCGTGTGCGTCATGATATGACGCAGTGTGATCGGCTTGCCGAAAGCCTCGGGAATCTTCATGTCCTTGAGATACGTGTTGACGTCGGCATCGAGGTCGAGCTTGCCCTGCTCGACGAGCTGCATGACCGACGTCCATGTCAGGAGTTTGGTCGTGGAACCGATGCGGAACAGTGTCGTGCGCGGATCGACAGGCAGATTCTTCTCGAGATCCTGATGACCATAGCCTTTGGAAAACAGGATCTGACCATCCTTGACGACCGAGACGACGGCGCCGGTCACGTAATGCTCCTGCATGCCGACGTGAAACACGCCATCGAGGAACGATTCCAGCGTGGCGCGATCTGTCAGATCCGGCGCGTCGGGCACCGGCGGCTCGGCAGCGGCGGCTGCGCCAAGTAACGACAGCATCAGGAGAGCAAATCCCACAGCCTGTTTCATGATCATGTGCAACCCGGTTGAATGGAGAATTTCCCTGCTACCGCGCTGAGCCCCAGACGGCGTCATCGCAGCTTACATATCCCTTGTCGTCATAGTGCACGCCCGGCGAGCGGTCGGTCATCAGGGCCAGAGGTCCATCGAGATCGACGAACTCGCACAGCTGGGCCACCAGATAGGCCGGCGCCATCGCCCAGCTCGACCCCACCATGTTGCCGACCATCAGGCGCAGTCCCAGCCGCCGGGCCGCGGCGATCATCAGCAGCGCTTCGGTAAGGCCGCCGCACTTGTCGAGCTTTATGTTCATCACACTGAAGCGGCCGACGAGCGCCGGCATCTCATCCAGGCCGAGCACGCTTTCATCCGCCGCGAGCGGAATGGGGCAGCGGAAACCTTCGAGATCTGCCTCGCGGCCGCGGGCGAGCGGCTGCTCGATCAGAGAGACTCGCGCGCGCAACAGACAGGGCAACACCTTCGGCAGCGTGTCGATGGTGTAGCCCTGATTCGCGTCCACGCTCAACCATGCATCCGGGCGGGCAGCGCGAGCCGCCTCCACGCGTTCGATATCAACATCGACCTCACCAGACAATTTAAGTTTGAGCGCCGAGAACTGCGAGGCCTCGCGCGCCTCGCGGCCCACGACATGAGGCGGCCGTGCGCCGAGCGTGAAAACCGTAAGCAGAGGTTGCGGCTCCGCGAGCCCCGCGATCTGCCACACGGGACGGCGCTCCTGCTTCGCCTGCAGATCCCACAGAGCGCAGTCGATGGCATTACGCGCTCCGCAAGGTGGCATCAGCGCGCGCAATTCCTCACGCGAGATGCCCGCTTCGACGGCGGGACGCACGCGCTCGATGTCTGCAAGCATCGTCGCCTGAGTATCCTTCTGATAGTAAACCCCGCTCGCCTCGCCGCGTCCGGAGAACTTGCCATCATTCAGGGTGACGACGACGAACTGCGCCTCGTAGAAGGTGTAGCCGGAAATGGGAAACGGCTCGCGCAGTGGCAGATTCTCCGCTGCCACGGATAAAGAGAAAGCACGGTTCATTGGAACTGGTACCTGATTTCGACTCCGATTTCGCGCGGACGGATCAGCGTCTGACGCGGACCGAGCGGCGTTTCCATCAAGGTGACGACGCCACGCTCATCGAAGATGTTGCGTCCGAAGAGCTCGAGTGCGAGGTCGCTACGTTGCAGGCTCACTCGCAGGCTCGTTGTGTCGAACGCATCGATACGTCCGAACTGACTGAGAACGTTGCCGACATAGTTATAGTCGCCGCGCACGAAGCCGCTCCATTCCGTATTGACCTGGAACGTGCGCTGCAAGCCGACGCCGGTGTTGACGCGAGGCGCGTCCTGCAAGCGATCGCCCGGCGAGAATGCCGTGCCCGCCACAACGGATTCGAACTCGCTGTCGTTATAAGCAAGCGCCACATTCATTCGCCACGATGTGAACGGCTCCGCGACGAGCTCGATTTCCGCGCCCTGCCCTTCGACCTCACCTCCGTTGGTGAGCACGCTGAAGCCGCAGGCAAGAAGGGTTACAAGCTGCACACCACTCCACTTGTGGCGATAGATCGCGGCGTTCAGCACCAGGCGGTCGTCCGCGAGTCGCGACTTCATCCCTAACTCATAACTCCAGAGCGTGTCCGCCTCTGTCATGGGACGCGTGCCGAGTGCCTCCGCGTCGGGCACGCACGCATCCGGCAGGGCCTGATTCGCCTGCCCGCTGCGAAAGCCGCGGCTTGCCTGCGCGTACGTCGTGATGTTGGCCGTCGGCTCGAAGCGAACATAGGCCGAAGGGTTGAACTCGTCGTCGGACCCTTCGACTGTCGGCATGGGCGGCGCGCCGCCGGAGAGAATTCCATCGAGCGCGGGAAACGGCGATCTGAGATCGGCTTCGAGATATCGTGCACCAACGCCCACAGTCCAGCGTGGCGCCACACGATAACTTGCCTGACCGAAGACCGAGCGCTGTTCCTGCCTGGAGAGCTGGCCGTATTCGGTACTGAACGCAAAGTCCTGGCCTGCAAACACCGTTGGCATGCAGGTGGGACAGGAAAAATCAGCAATCCTCTGGCCGCCGTCGGAGTCGGCCGAAAGATAGAAAACGCCAGCGAGCCACTGCAGCCTGCCCTCGCCGCGCGATTGCACGCGAACTTCCTGAGTAAACAGCTTGCCCTGGCTCTGATCTTCCAGCAGCCAGGGAATGGGCAGGCCGCCGGCGAGAAACGTCACATCCTGATTCGCAAACCGTTCCAGGCGCGTCCAGCTGCTGATGGCGGTGAGCGCGACGCTTTCCCAGCTGTAGTCGCCGACCAGACTCGTCAGCTCGAGGCGCTCGCCATAATCGCCCTGCCTGAAGACGTCGAGACCCCGACGCTGGTTGAAGTCGCCCTGCCCGGGTTCCACGAAGGGCTCGCTGTCGAGCTGCACGTCCTGGATTACATGGGTGAGGTCGATTGTAAGTTGCTCGCTCGCCATCCAGCGAAGCGCGGCGCGAACACCCCAGGTTTCTTCTGTGTCGATATCGTTGCGCTCAAACGCGGCGATCGCGGGGGTGACCAGCGTGCCGGGTGGCAGTTCATAGGCATCGCTGTAGTCAACCGCCTCCTGACCCGGAAAAACATTGTCGATGTAGCCGCCGATGCTGTCGCCGTAGGCGACTACACGCGCCGCGAGGCGGTCCGCGATGAGCGGCAGATTGAGAACGCCTTCGGCGTGATAGCTCTCTTCTGACGAGTGCGTTGTTGAAAAGCCCCGCACACCGAGATGGCCTTCGATCTTATCCAGCTGGGGAGCGGCGGGAATGATGCGCACCACGCCGGCCAGTGCGTCGGCGCCGAAGAGCGTGCCCTGCGGGCCGCGCAGTACTTCGACGCGCTCGATGTCGACGAGTCGCAGATTCGGCTTGCCGCCCTGGTTTGTTAGCACGCTCGTGACGGACTCGCCGAAGTAAGTGGCTGTCGTCGAGGGAACGCCGCCTTCCACGCCGCTCACGCCGCGGATGCGAATGGTGCCTTTACCGGGCCCGGAGTCCTGGAAAAACACGCCTGGAACGGAGTTGAGATAATCCGCGTATTGCGAGAAGCCGCGAGCGGCGATGTCGTTTGAGGTTATGGCGGAGACGGAGATCGGCACGTCCTGCAGACGCTCGACGCGTTTGGTGGCGGTGATGACGATCTCTTCGAGAACTCTGCTGTCTTCAGCTCGGGCGGCACCCGATGCAGCAAAGAGGGGGAAGGTAGCGAACACACAGGCGGTGCGCGCGAGACATGGAGACGGAGCTCGACTCTTGGCGTTCATTGGCTTTCCCCGTGACCGCGAGAATTCAATGACTCTCGGGATTTTTCATATAGTAAAGACGTTTTTCACACAGCGCAACAAAATGCACGCGCTTCATGAACAAACCAAGCACGGGAACGAGGATCCTGCGATAGCTTGAGCCCTGCGCTCGACGCGGTGAGGTGCTGAGCTGTTGTCAGCCAAAAAATCATGCTTCAACACAACATCTGTCATGTGCCCTGTGCCAGCGCGGGCCGACTGGACCGACCAGTTGGGCGCCTCTTATAATTTTTGGCATGAACAGCAGACCCAGGAACGAGCGGCGTATCTATCAGGAGATCGCCTTGAAGCTCGCGGAGAGAATCAACACTGGGGAGCTTTCCGACGGCAGCCTGCTGCCGTCGGAACGCGAGCTGGCGGAAACCTACGCTGTGAGCCGCACTTCCATTCGCGAAGCACTCCTGTCACTACAGGCGTCAGGCCTGATCTCGGTGCGGCAGCGTGCCCGCGCACGCGTCACTCAGTTGAACAATCGGGCGTTTTTCAATCAACTCTCCGGCACCGCGCAGAGTTTGTTGACACTGCCCAACGGCATGGCGGATTTTCAGGAAGCCCGAATGTTGTTCGAATGCGGCCTTGCCCGCTACGCCGCCCGCCACGCATCGCCGAAGGAGCTGGATCGGCTCGCGGTCGCGTTGGAGCAGAACAAGAAAGCCATCGGCAATCCAACGCTCTTTGCCCGAAGCGACGTGGCGTTTCACGAAGTGCTGGCGGAAATTCCCCGTAACCCGATCTTCACCGCCCTCAACACCGCGCTATCGGAGTGGTTGATGGAGCAGCGAACCATCGGCATCCGTGCGCCCATTCGAGGCGCGGTACGTCGCGCCTACGAAGGTCATGAAGAAGTGTACTCAGCCATTGCCGCTCATGATGTCGAGGGCGCCGACAAGGCCATGGCTCAACACCTCATCACGGTGTCCGAGTACTACTGGAAAGCGAAAGGCCTGCAGGTGAAGTAAGCCGGGCCAAACGCGCTCACGTCTCGAACCCCATCACCGTCCACGAATCGCGCACGACCCAGAAGTCCACCCCCAGCTCCGGCAGGTCGCTGGCAGCAGTTTTCTGTCGCTCTCCGGCACCTACGCCAGCGACAGAAACCCGGGATCGTTCACATAGTCATTGAGATACGCGAGAACAGCGGCATTATCCACGGCTCCTCCTTACCTGACTTTCACCTGGACCCATTCCTGCGCGCGATGTCGTCCCAGCCCAAGGGGATGAAGTTACTCATGTTGATTGGATCGCGACCCAGGTCCTGAAGGCAACACGTCAATATTCGCAGGCGCGGCGCTCATTCAATCAACACTTCAGCCGCACCGATCGGCACCAGCGAACTACCCGCCGGCCGCGCAGCGAAGTGCTCCGGCACTCGTGCGGATTGTCCGACCGAATCGCTGATCACCGGGATGCGCGCGATGAGTTTCCTGGGCGCGGCGGGGCGTTCCGCGATCCACACATTCCCCTTCACGCTCCAGGTGTCTCCCGTTGCGCGTTCCTCCTGCGTATCTGCCACTGCCAGTGAGCCGAACTTTGGATGCGTCAACGCATCCGCATAACGATAATCCACGCGCCCGCCCGGCACGGAGAACGCATCGACGACTGCGAACCAGCGGCCGGGACGCGGGGTTGCCACCTCGACCTCACCATTACCGTCCATGTCGTCGACTTTTTCGCGAACAGTGCAACTCGGATCGGGCCCCTCCGACGACAGGAGGCCGGTGCCTTGCGCCGTGGCACAGTCAAGCAAATAGAGATCAAGATCCGCGCCGCTGTCAGCGGATGTGCCGAGGCTCGCCCGCAGGGATTCGGTACCCTTCGGCACGTCGATCACGTACATGCGCTGCTCGCCCTGCGCGATACTTGCCCGTTCCTCTAACAGACTGCCCAGTGATGCAGTCCCGGCACGCGCGCGGACCTTGCTTAATTTGTTAGTGAGAGTAAGCAGAACGGGATGCGTGGTCCCATTCGACGCAGCGCTCGGCGAAGCTTTGACCTCAACATGGGTAATGCTCACGGTAACCGCGACCGGCCTGCTCTTCAATGGCGAAGGCGCCCCCGGAACGAATTCGAAAGGCGCATACAGGGCGCCGCGCACGTTGACTTCCCACACTCCTGCCATCGGAGCACCGTACGTGCAGGTCGGTGCGAGCCGTTCCGCCGGAATACATCCCAGCCGGCGCGAGCCGCGATCAGGAGCTGTCAGCGTAATGCGAACGTCGGGCGACGCTGCGGAGACGGTCAGCGCACTCGCGCCGACAGGCACATTCACAAAAATACTCGCATCGCCTGGCAGCGGTGGCGTCACCTCTGTTCGCAGTGCATAACCGTTGTCGGCCGTCAGTTGATACGGCACGATCAAACTATTAAGAATCCGGTGCGCCGGGCCCGGCACAGCCGGATGCTCCAATGTAAGAATCGCGGTGTGCGCTCCTTCCTTCTGCGCGCTGACCGATACGGGAACATCGACCGGCTCGTTCAAAGGCAGGCTGACCGATGCAGGGCTCGAAAAAGTGCCATCATTTCCCTGCCACCGCAAAGTGAAGGTCATCGGCTCAAAGGGTCCGGACGTACGGGTGAGGCTGATCTGACGTTCGCGACGCTCGCCAACGCGCCAGCCTTCGCGCTCGTAAATGCCATCACCCTGATTCGGCGTAACGAACAGCGGACTCAGTTTGTTGTGCACGGGTGCAGTCGCGACGATCGATAAGGCCTTCGACTGCTGCAACTCTCCCAGCAGCTCGATCGCGCCGGCGACCTGAATAAGACCGTTGCCTTGTTCATGAGCGCCCAGGCGGGGAATGTACCGAGCGCTTCCTACAAGCGCCGCTTTGAGACTGGCGGCGTCGTATCGAATGCCGCTCTGTTTTGCGGCACTGACCAGCAACGCAGCAGCGGCCGCCGCTGTCGGTGCCGCCGTGGAGGTACCGCTGCCGATCTGATATCCGGGGGGCAATTGAAAAAGACCTTTGAGTGAGCCGCCCGGGCGATAGCCCGGATCGGTGGATATCTGCCCGCTCGGCGCCAGCAAGTCCGGCTTCAGTGCGCCGGCCATGGTCGGCCCATGCGACAGCGCGCCCCAATGCATATTGTCGTAGTGTTCTGCCACGACACCCGCGTTGATTCGATAACTCTCGGCACTCTGATACCCGCCCACGCTGATCGCGCCGGGCGCCGCGCCATCTTCGCCGACGAAACCAAACGCTGGAGAATTTCCGCCTGGCACAAACATTAGCTTGTTGTATCTGACAACGAGACGCTGGATAAGAATGCTGAGAGGATGACGACCGTCTGACAGCGCATAGGACAGCGAAACCAGCGGAGCCGACTGGTTGAAGTCGATGAGGTCCACCAGCGGATGCCGGAAGGCCACGATCAGAGATTCCGCCATGCTATAAGTGCTGCCGCCCCTGTTGACCAAGAGCATCCGTGCGCCAGGCGCCACGCCTTCGAGTAGACCATGGGGCTCGCGATTGCCGACTGCCGCGCCCATCGTAATGGTCCCGTGTTGATATATGCCGGGGTTGATCGCGACAAATTTATTTTTAGAATCCGTCTGCACGGCGAATCCCACAGATTCACGCACGGGTGTCGCCGGATCATCCTTTCCCAACACGCCGAACCGCGGCCGCCTGATGAAGTCCGTCAGTGCAGTCTCGTCCGCGAAACTCAGATCACGATCGGTGTCGACCCACACGTCGTTCGTCTTTTCGTTCCATAGCACGCCAAATCGGCCGTCATCGCCTTTGGGATTGCCGTTTCGATCGAGGTCCTGCCCAATGTAGGGCGCGTTACGCACATTGAACCTTCGCTCATCGAATATGCCTATGCGATAGGCGCCATGCCCGGGCGCAGTGAACGTCCTGCCGTTAAAGCCTACCTCACCGTTTTTCGCCACGACGGTGGTAGCCATATCGACCCACTGCGGCGTCTGGTCAGCTTCGTCACGAGGATCAGCCGCAATGAGATAGTCCGCGACTTTGGGTATTGGCTCGCCTTCAAATGAATAGGCGGTGTGAAATTCCGGCAGCAGCATGTCGAAGCTGCTGTCCAGCACTGCAATGGTAACGCCGCGCCCGTCCCATGTTGGATGTTGGTCGCGCAACGCTTTCGCGTCGAGGTCACCAAGCGGCGAGTAGGGATGACGCAGGGGGTAATCACTGGTCTCAGGAGGCCAGGACTGCGGGGGCCTTAGGGATCCCTGATCATTTCCCTCATCGGCCGACAGACGCGCGGGCGAATCTTCGTCGACAGAAACGGTGGCCGCCTCGACACGCTTGAATTCAGAGAGCTGCGTTGCCTTATCGAGCGGAATGCGAACACGGAGATAACCCACCTCGTCCGCTCTGAAACGTATGTTTCCGCCCAGACGCTCGGCTTCGCGCGCAACGGCGGACGACCCTCCCGGCGCAGCAATAACGAGTAACACAACATCGTGCCGGCCCTGCGCGCGCGCTATCGCCAGAGCCTGTCTCGCATCCTTGAACAACGCAGGGCGATGCGGAATTCTGGATTTCAACGGCAGGCCGTCGTCGCCCGCACGCGCGAGTGTCATGGAGAGCGACAGGCAGACGCCGAGCGACGAGCAGAGAATGCCGCTTTTCATATTGTGAAGTCGTCCGTGATGACCCAGGTGCCGCCCGGGCGCAGAAATGTACCGTTCTCGTAACGGGCAGGGAAGACCGTTGCGATAACGCGATCACGGATACAGTGCCACTTCGGCGTGGCTCTCCTGGGGAAAGATCTAAGATCCGACTTCGATACGCAAAACGTTTCCGCTCACCTGGAGATGCGCGACCACGTCGGCCATGGAGACCAGCGCGGCGCCTAAACGATGCGGATTCGCGCGCTGACTGTGCGCGAGCAGCTGATCATTCAGCATGATCTTATTCACCCCGAACCCCGCCCTGCCAATCTGGTACCGCACTTCGAGCGGACGTCCCAGCAAAGTGGTTGCAACTCGCATGCCGTCGAGCGCGGACGGAATGACCGGGTCGATAACCAACACATCCGACTCGCAGCTCAACCCCAGAAAGCGCCGGACGATCAAGCCCAACGCAATGCCCGCGCCGCTTGAATACACGCGCCAGCCACCGTCGAGTGCAATAGCGCCGCGTGCGACGCGCTCATACTCCGCACTCGCCTGGTAGCGATCTTCAAACGCGGCATCGGAGCTCGAGTAGTAGCAGTTCGCCTGCCGTAAAGTCGCACTGGGCACGACTGAGCGGATGCCGATGGGATTCGCCTGACACAAGGCGTGGAAGAAACGCTCCGCTTCACCGATATGTGCCAGCGCCTGTGCGTAACGCAGATGCGCGTGCATATACATGAGCCCGATCTCGCGGCCAAAATAAGTTGCGCTCTCCGCTCGCTGAAACAGCTTCTGCGGGCCGCCGTGATACGGCATCGGCCGGTCGAACAGGCGCACGCCATCCGGGCCCGTCAGATGCTGGTCGATCAATCGCAGGTGTTCGCGCGCCTGCTCGGGCGTCAGCATGTCTTCGAGAATCGCGTGGATGATCGCGAGTGCGCTGTACCGTACGCCAGTCGTCTCGTCACTCGGATGCAAAAGATAGCGCACGCGGCTTTCATCTTCGAACAGCGCGTAGCCCGTGAGCACGCCGTCCACCAGGAGCAGGCGTTGGAAATCCTGTTGTATGGATTCCGCCCACTGCTCGAAGCGAACGGCCTCCTCTGCGCGCCCGATCGCGCGCAACGCTCGCGCCAATGTTGTCAGAGTCTGGAAGTGCAGCGTGACTGTCCAGGCGCTGCACAGGCGCTCGCGCAAAGCAGGATCAGCGGGCTGCAGGGAGTCATTCCAGTCCCCATGACCGTAGGCCGCGAGCGCCGTGCCCGGAATGACGCGCTTCTCGATCACGCCGAGAGCGCGCTCCACGTGCTGCCATACCGTGGCGTTCTCTCCAGCATCCGCGCCGCGTGAATCAAAAAATCGGACGCGCTCCTCCAGGATATCCCCATCACCTGACGCAAGGAGATATTGAGCCAGCGCCAGCAGCGGCCAGAAAACGATATCGCCGTGGGAATCGCCGGGACGGATATCGCGCTCCCGCTCAAAGAACATGAACCACTGCGGCCAATCGCCGTCGGCGTTCTGAGTATTCATGACACGCAACAACAGATCGCGTATCGGCTCGACACGATGGAGTGCGAGCAGCATCTCCACCGGCCCCTGACATACGTCGCGAGTGCCCCAGCCGCCACCTGAGTATTGCTCCAGGCCTCGCGGCGAGAGGTAATGGACTAACGCATTGTGGGTATACCAGGGCGCGATATCCGAGAGACGCGCGAGGTGGGCCGCGAGTGGACTCGCATCTCCCACGCTCATATTCAGTGTTGGAATGAGCGCGTCCGGCGTCCCCACACGGAGCGGCATCGCGATTTTTTCTGTCAGCAGATTACCGCGAATGCTCAGGCCAGCAGCGAGCGATGGCGCGGTAATGATGCACAGGAAAGGCTGTTGCCTGGATTGTTCATCCATGAACAGCAGCTCATCGCCGCCAACCTGTTCAAACACTGTGTCCACAAAGGGCGCGATGTGGAACGTGCCTTCAGGAAAGCGGCGCGCGAGGTCCGTTGCAGGCGCGGGGGAAAGAATAATTTCCTGGCCGTCGCGTCGCCATTGTGCTGCGCCCGGCGCGCTCCCGTCGTCGCCGTTGAGCGCGACATGATGCGAAATCAGGAAGCGCACGGGCTTGCCGGCCGTGACTTCAATGGAAAGAGTCAGCTCGTGGGCTGCCGCGCCTTGCGCAGCGGCGCGGACTTGAATCTCGCCGCTGGCATGCCGGTAAATCCAGCGGCAGGCGCTGGGTGACATTTCGAATGCGGACGGTACGTCTAATAAACGCCACGCGCCGTCGATCTCTGCAAACACGCGTTGCCCGTGAGAACGGAACAGGCTGAGATAGCTGTGAACCGTGGAGAGAAAACGGTTGATGCTGACGTGTCCCTGCGTCAGGAGGGAATGAAACACGCCGCTCATCCACACAGTTGAGGTCAGCGCTGTTTCATCCGGAGTGGTGTGAGCGCCGGTGCGTAACAAATGCCCATGGGGACGCAGCACTCGCAACTCTTTCGCGCGCAACGCTACGTGACTGTCGGCGTCATGAAAGAAAGAGAGCAGCGTGCCGTCGTCGTCGCGCTCCTCGTGCCGCCACGGTGATGGGAATAGTTTTTGAAGTGCGCTCGTATCGAGCTCGACCACCTCGAGGAGAGGCGCTGAGCTGAAAAGCGTCGCCGGGCTCGCCTCTGCAGTGGTTTTCACAGGCGTGGACTGGAAGGAGACCGGCGCCGCCTCCGGCAGGGCCAGCATCTCATCCACGCGTTCGAGGTCAGCAGCCAACGTGGCTTCAGGATGGTCAGCGAAATACGCGCCGAAAAAGCCGGCCTCGAGACTCTCATGGGGCCGCAACTGAATCGGCGCGTCCCGAACCACGATCATCGAGTGCTCATGCTGCAGGCGGCGCCCGGGCAGATCGCCGCCAAGCCCGACTGGCGCCTTACCCGCGCGCGTCGCGAGCCCATGAAATTGCAGAGCGTCGGTGGCGAATGAAGTCCCTTGCCGCAGCGAGCCGATCAGCGACCAGGGATAGCGCCCGTCCGCCGCCTGATTCTGTCGGGAGGCTACGACCACGCCCTGCTTCGGATGCGTCAACGCCGTGTGATCGAGATACTGACTGACATAGAACTCGTTGAGCCGGACCGCGCCGTATGACGCCAACGCCAGATCCTGCGCGTAGGTCAGATCGAGAGGCTGGGTATCCGCGCTCTCGTTCTCGAGCCGCACATGCCAGAACCAGGCAGGCGCGCTCTGTGAGAGCACGAGCGTGATCGTGTAGGAAACGCCAAAGCAGGAGCCGCGACCCACGAGCGCGCCGCTCGCGGCGTCCAGGTGAAAGCGGGTGGGGCTGAGCGGACCGAGGAGCGGCGCCCATTCCACAGCGTCGGAACGGCGGCGCAGATACAGGTTCGCGGGGCCGCCTTCAATTTCATTGCCGAGGAAAAGCCCGAGCGCGATCCCGTGGCAGTCGAAGCGACGGATCGAACCGTTCGCGTTGATTTCCACCGTGATTCCGGCAGGGCTGGTTAGTGTCGCAGTCATGGCGGATCTCCTCCCGCGTCTCGATCCGCCGCAACATAGCAGAACGAATCTGATCCAGCCGCCATGTCATCGCGCGCGGGCGACGGGAGTGACGCCTTGCTTGCAAAATTCCACGCGGCACTTCTACACTACGAGAATACTCGTAAGGTCAAATTATGGATCAAGCTGCCGCTGTCATCTCGCTAGCCGCGCTCGCCCATGAGCATCGTCTTGCGGTGTACAGGCTGCTGGTTGAACGCGGCCCTGCGGGATTATCTGCTGGCGAAATCGCGGAGCGTCTGAAGCTTCCGCCGTCGTCGCTCACTTTCCATCTGCAAAATCTTCACCGGGCAGGGCTCATCTCGCAGCGGCGCCTGAGCCGGCAACTGTTTTACGCCGCCGACTTCTCTGTGATGAATGAGCTCGTCGGCTACCTCACCGAGAACTGTTGCGGCTCGAGTGGCAGTTGCGCCCCTGTATGCAAACCAGCGCGCACCCCGAAAGCCAAGCGTCCCGCCAAAGCGAGCTGACATGCGGCACAGCAAGCCCCGGCCCGTGATGCCTGTATTCGAGCGTTATCTCACCGTGTGGGTCGCGCTGTGCATCGTCGCTGGCGTTACATTTGGATTCTTATTCCCGGCGGCATTTCATCTCATCGGCTCGGCGGAAATCGCACGGGTCAACCTACCCGTCGCCGTGCTGGTGTGGCTCATGATCATCCCGATGCTCATGAAAATCGACTTCGCCGCGCTCTCCGGCGTAAAGCGACACTGGCGCGGCATCGGCACCACCCTCTTTGTGAACTGGGCCGTCAAGCCATTTTCCATGGCCTTGCTCGCGTGGTTCTTCATCGGCCATCTGTTCCGGCCCTATCTTCCGGAGGAACAGATCAATTCCTACATCGCCGGACTCATCCTGCTGGCCGCGGCGCCCTGCACCGCCATGGTGTTTGTTTGGAGCAACCTCTGCGACGGCGAGCCGCACTTCACGCTTTCACAGGTCGCACTGAACGATCTCATCATGGTATTCGCATTTGCGCCACTCGTTGGCCTGCTGCTCGGCCTCGCTGCGATCACAGTTCCATGGGATACGCTATTGCTCTCTGTTGGGCTGTACATTGTAGCGCCTGTTTTTATCGCACAGATCATTCGCCGCGCGCTCCTTGCGCACGGGGGCGGAGAAAAACTGGCGCGGCTCATGCGAACACTGGAGCCCGCAAGCCTTGCCGCGCTGCTACTGACACTGGTGCTGTTGTTTGCGTTTCAGGGCGAGCAGATCACACGACAACCTCTGGTCATCGCCCTGCTGGCGGTGCCGATTCTCATCCAGGTCTATTTCAACTCTGGCCTTGCTTACCTCCTCAATCGCGCGAGCGGCGAAGCACACTGCGTAGCCGGGCCTTCGGCACTCATTGGCGCCAGCAACTTCTTCGAGCTCGCCGTCGCTACCGCAATCGGTCTGTTTGGATTTGAATCCGGCGCTGCGCTGGCAACCGTTGTCGGCGTGCTGATCGAGGTCCCGGTGATGCTCTCGGTCGTCCGCATCGTAAACCGCTCACGCGGCTGGTATGAGCAAGAGAAGAAACACGCATGAACACACCCAGGATTTCCGTCACGATCTATCACAACCCGGCCTGCGGCACGTCGCGCAACACGCTGGCGCTGATTCGCAATGCAGATGTGGAACCACAGGTCATTGAATACTTGAAGACGCCACCCGACCGCGCAACGCTGCGCGGCCTGCTCGAGCAGATGGGGATATCACCACGCCAACTGCTGCGTGAGAAAGCCATACCGCAGGCGAATCTCGCGATCATGACGCCTCCAGCCGAATGGTCAGAAGAACAGATATTCGAGCTGATGCTGGCGCATCCGATTCTGATCAACCGGCCTATTGTCGTAACGCCGTGGGGCGCAGCGCTCTGTCGGCCATCAGAGAAGCTGCTGGAGATTCTGCCGTTGCCGCAGAAGGGCCCCTTCGCCAAAGAAGACGGCGAGCGCATTCTCGATGAGGAAGGCAAAAGATTGGCAAGCTCATGAGCGACGTCAGCCGGCTGGAATTCCTGGAGAGCAGCTGACAGATCGATACTCGGAGCGCAAGGAAGCAGACCAGTGTGTGACGCGAGCGATGACCTGTCGTCGATCGCCACCGACGCAGAGGTAGCCGCGCAACTGTCATCTAGGGCGCGGTCCACCCCATGACCGGAACCGAGCTGATGGAATTCTTGGGACTGCCTTCCAGCACGCGATCGCTGTAAGACACATACACCAGCACGTTTCTCTCGCGATCGTAAAAGCGCACCACGTGCAGCTTCTTGAACACGAGGCTGCGTCGCTCGTCGAACACGGCCTCGCCGTCCTCGAGATCATCCGCAATGACTATCGGCCCAACCTGCCTGCACGCAATGCTGGCGTCGCTCGTGTCCTCCGCGAGCCCCAGCTCTCCTTTAACGCCACCCGTCACGGCACGACTGATGTGACACGCCACACCCTTCACCTTGGGATCGTCGAAACCGTCGACGACGATACGGTCGTTAGGCCCGATCCAGCGAAAGCGTGTACTGACCTGCCCTGTTGTTCCCCGGTCGGGACGGCTCCATAGCCAGACAGCGGCAATGACGATGAGCGTGGAGGTCAGCACTCCCGCGATGACGGCTAGTTTTTTCATGTGTCCAGACTCTCACACTGCACTGAGACTGCACCATAGACGTTGCGAAAAATTCACTCATGCTCGACCGGCGAAGACACATCTGGTGTTCCGTAGCCCTGCTCGCGCTTGCTGTATCGCTGCAACTTACAAAGATGCGCGCCCGGGACAATCGCATGATTGACTTGCGTACCTCGCGTCGTTACCTTCGATCGGCACTCACTCATCGAGCACGCGCCTTGTGATCTGCTGCTTCTTCGACAATCGTACCGGTGGCCGCTCCGCGGCATTCGCGCTACGCATGAATCGCAGCAGAACGCGCGTCGTGTTAGGCATCCCTATTCCTACCTGAGCCGGCCTTCCGGTGCGCCCGTCACGCGTCAGAGCGTGCCGCACACAACAATACTGATTTTTCGCCGTGGATGGATCCACGCAAACTCAGCAGGAAGCTCGAGCATGCACATCGCATTCGTAAACCAACCTCAGGACCTGATTGTCGCTGCGGAGGAGCAGCGCGGCTCGGTCGCCATCGTCAACATCGAACTGGCAAAACGCTTCGCCGAGAAGCATCGCGTGACCGTTTACGCACCTCGGGGCACAAAACAGCTGCGGCACGAACAGTGGGGACGCATCGAACTGAGAAGACTGCGGTTCGGCACCACGAAAGCGCACAAGGCGGTACAGCTGTTGGCGGGCCGCGTTCGCCCGAGCACGCCCTACTTCAGCTCGACCTTGTATTGCCGCGGCTATTTCCGCAATCTCGCCCGCGACCTGCGGCGGAATCCCGTCGACGTCGTGCTGATACCTCAACAAGTGCAGTTCGCGCGCATGATTCGCGCGGCCTGTCCGCGCGCCTTGATCGTCATCCACATGCATCAGGACGATCTGGCACATCTTAATTATGCAACGCTGCAAAGGCACCTGGCCCACGTCGACGCGGTCGTCACCGTGTCGGACTATGTGACGGGCCGGGCGCGTGCACGCTTTCCCGAGTTTGCGGGACGCATCCACACCATCGGCAATGGCGTCGATCCGGAACGCTTCCGACCCGACCCGGCGCGTGCCCGCGCCACTAACACCAGGAAACTGCTGTTTGTCGGCCGCATCTCACCCGACAAGGGCGTGCACGTACTCTTCGAAGCCTTCGATCGACTCGCGTCCGAGCGACCGGATGTCACGCTCGATCTCGTCGGCAAGATCGGCCTGTTGCCACTCGATGTGATCTCGGTGCTGCTCAAGGACGACGCCGAGCTCGTCGGCCTGCGCGAATTCTATGGACGCCGCGCCTTCGGCTGGCTGACGAAAGAGGTCGGCCAGAAGAGCAGTTACAAAGCCGCGCTGATGAAGCACATCTCGCCCGAGCATGTTGACCGGGTGCGGTTCCTGGGTTCGATTCCACTGCCGCAGCTGATCCGCGCTTATCAGGATGCGGATCTGCTCGTGCTGCCCTCCTTGTGGCATGAGTCCTATGGCTTGCCGGTCGTGGAGGCCATGGCGAGCGGCCTGCCCGTCGTGGCCAGCCGATGCGGCGGCGTACCCGAGCTGATCAGCGACGGCATTACCGGCGTGCTCGTGCCTCGTGGGGATGTCGACGCGTTACTGTCTACAATCCGCGAGCTCCTCGATGAGCCCGCCCGCATGTTAGCAATGGGTCGTGCCGCGCGAATGCGATCTGAGAAATGGCTGACGTGGCGCGAGAGCACCGCCCGGCTCGAGAGAATCACGGCGCAAAGACCTGCTCTCGCCCAATCGCCGCCGCACTAGGCAGGCAACACGCGTGGAACGCGCGGCACACCGAGAGAACACTCGAGCGCCGCGCGATCCCAACCCGCACATTGGGCAGCGGCTTCATACGTGCTCTGCAGGAACTCGAGCAGCACTTCATCCGGAGCATCCGCCGTGCGCACGGCGTCGTAAGGAAGCAGGAACTCGCGCAACCCGTCGTGATAAAACGCCTGCGCGGGCCGCACCTTGAAATCCCGGAAACCTGCAGGCTCCGGATAGGCATAGGAATAGAAAGCGGGATACTCCACGCCTCCGCCTCCCGGCCAGAAGCCCGCGCTGCTGACTTCATGCGAATAAGCCTCGCGCGCTACTGCATCGGGCAAGCTGGGAGCGCCACCGGGATGCAGCGGAGCACGCCTGCCTGAAAAGCGCGTCACAGCGAGGTCGAAACTGCCCCAGAAAAAATGCACCGGGCTCGCCTTGCCGATGAAGCCACTCCGAAATATCTTCAGCACGCGATCGATCTGCAGCAGCGCGCGCCAGAATCTATCCACGGCAACGGCGTCATACGCACGATGCTCGCGGTCTTCATCGAATGGCGTTGGCACCGCGACTTCATTCGGCACCCGGTTGATGTGGATCTCGAAGCCGAGCTCGCCCAGCAACGTCATCAACGCCGCGTAAAAATCCGCGATCGTCTGCTCGAACAGCGGCATGGACCGCATGCGGCCATCGCTCGTCTGCACGATGAGCCGATGGTCGATGAAATCCAGGTCGATCTGGAACACGGTGCTGCCGTAAGACATCGGCCCCGTGCCCAGGCCGCGCGCGGTCACATACTCCGTCACATGCCAGGAGTGATTGAGCCACGGCGTCTGCGCGAGTCGGATCTTGCCGATGATCTGAGTTCGCAGCTGCAGGTTGGCGCAGGTGTCGCGCCACGCGTCATAGGGCAGGTTGGGCCAGATTTCTGCGGGCACGATCGTCTCCTCGAGCTCAGGATCTGAGCAGTCCCTCGGTCCAGATACGCAGGCCGCCCCGGTCATGACGGGCATGCACGACGACTTCCTGATTTTCGGTCATCGACACATCCCGCTTGAACGGATAGAACACCGTCATCCAGCTGGAAGTCGTTCCCGGTGACGGCGGATTCTCGAACACACCTTCGCCGTCCATATCGAGCGCAATCCATTGAGCGATGCCGTTGATGCGGCGACCATGCGCTCGCAGCGTGCGCGCACATTTCGCGCCGGGAAAGGTTTTCTCCGCCGCGAAGTCGAACGTGAACAGATCCACGGGATCACTGCGCAGCGTGAGCCGCGAAGCGCCAACATAGATTTCATCGTGAGGCGAGGCAAGCGCATTGAACGGCGTCAGATCGAAACCGGCGGCATGACCGATCATCGCGTCCAGCCGCTCATCATCGTAAGCGAGCGCGACGCGAATTCGCCCACGCAGCGGGATGATCGCCGCATCCGGTTTCACGAGATGGCGGCGCGCGTGCTCGACGGCAGGCAACACCTCTTCGCTCAGCAGATCGTTGCTGATGATCTCGGAGACGAGGATGTCGGCCGGCCCGCCCATGTCGGCCTCGACGTCGAGCGCGGTGGAATGTTTGACGATCACCCGAACGCGATCCGCATAGCCATTGAGCGCAATGATCTTCTTCGCGGCCATGGCGACGGCGAAGTTCGCCTCGCACGTGATGACCTCGGCAGCGCCGGCCCGGGCGGCCATCATGGCGAGGAGCCCGGTACCGGTACCGATTTCGAGCACCTTGCAGCCCGGGAAAACAGCGCGTCGCAATGCCGCCTCGTAGGCGTCATTGCGGGGATGGTCGCGCACGATTTCAAAGTGCCAGCGCGGCACGCCCGCGCTCAATACTTCCGCCGCAATGGCGCACACCTCACCGTCCTGCGGAGCCAGCTCCAGGGCGCGTGCGGCGAGCGCCACAGCTCTTTCCGCGTTCGCTGACGAATGCATCAGGCGCGCGAGCGCGACCATCGCGTGGGGTTTCCCTTCAACTTCCGCGAGCAGGGGCTCGAGTCCATGGGTTCGATCGAGAATCATCGGTGGGGGTATCTCGTGCTGGTCCGGGGGGCTCCGGCCGGCGCCGGAACGGGGGCACATAGTACGCGAGTTCGGCAACGCTTCCGCGGCAACCTCTGCAGTGCCGGGCGCGTTAAACCGTCAGCTCATGAGGCGCTGGACACGCCATGGGCCGCTTTCCCGTCGCGACGAATCGCGCCGACCGTTTGCTCTGGTACACGCCGAAGGCAAAGCAGTTGCTGACGGAGTTGTATCCCTTCGCGGCCGGGCAGGATGCAGCGCTGCCCGCGCGCATCATCGAGCGGCTGTTGCAGCCCGCGCACCGTGAACAAACATCTGGAGCAGGTCTTTACGAAGCCTGGCGTAGAGAATCGCGCGTCAGCCGCCGCACAGGCCGTGCGGAAGCTGTCGCGATGATCGCTGCGCTTACAGCTTCTGCCACGGCAGCTTGTCCAGGTCCAGATTGCCGCCGCTCAGAATCACGCCTACGCTTTTATCTCTGAGATCGAGCTTCTTCTCCAGAATGGCCGCATAGGGCACCGCGCCCGAGGGCTCGACAACGAGCTTGAGCACCTCCCAGATTGTCAGCATCGCCTGCACGATGGATTCTTCCGACACCGTCACGATGTCATTCACGTGCCGCCGTATCTCCGCAAACGTGTTTTCGCTGAGCGAGGTACGCAGCCCATCGGCAATCGTCCGCGGGTGGTCCATGGTGGTGAGATGACCGGTGCGGAACGAGCGCTGCGCATCGTCCGCACCCGCCGGCTCAACGCCAATGACCGCAATGTTCGCACTCAGCCCCTTGGCGGCCACGGCAACACCGCTCAGCTGACCGCCGCCACCCACCGGGCAGAGGATGACATCCAGACCCGGAATTTCTTCGAGCATCTCGAGGCCCGTGGTCCCCTGCCCCGCCATCACACGGGGATCGTTATAAGGATGAATGAAGGCAGCACCCGTCTTGCGCTGAACCTCCGCGGAGATGCTCTCACGGGCGACCAGCGTGGGCTCGCAGAAGAAGATCTGACCTCCATAGCGCCGCACGGATTCCTGCTTCGCCAGCGGCGCGTTGTTCGGCATCACGATGTACGCGGGAATGCCGCGAAGCTTTGCAGCCCGCGCCAGCGCAGCAGCGTGATTCCCGGATGAATGCGTCACAACCCCACGCGCGGCCTCTGATTCGGAAAGAGAGAACACGGCGTTGGTCGCGCCACGCGCTTTGAATGCACCGGCCTTCTGCAGGTTTTCGCACTTGAAATAAAGTCGCGCGCCCGCCTGAGCATTCAGCGTGTCGCTGGTGAAGATGGGCGTGCGATGGATTTTGTCGCGAATACGGGCGTGCGCTTCGCGGATCGTGGACAGCTCGAGCCCCATCGAAATGATCTCCTTGCAGTGCGGTGGAATCATTGTGCACAGATTGGGGACCGATGACATCCATCCCCACCGCGTACGGCGCGCGGTGAAGCTTGCCGCGTATACGTATATGCCTATTTTTACTGCGGTTTATTGCGCTTTTTGCTGCGTTCGAAATAAGGCGATGCAGCGTTCTGTGAGCGTACCCTCATTGAGTGCACTGCACTTAGGTCCGTGGTCGTGGTGCCCTCAACAGTCGGATGAGTTCAACTACATCCGTGGCGAAGACCTGTGTTGGTGATCTCACCGGGACGAGTCTGAGTCAGCAGTCGAGAAATTAGTAATCGCAAACCCGTCGTAAGACGGGGACGCAAAGCCTCCGGTCCGCAGAGACGTCTCTGATGGATAGCGGGGTTG